>ERZ779746.1-NODE-1-length-1286896-cov-21.862678_pt1 | contig 1286896 bp, 1062 predicted proteins | sample MGYA00511888_ERZ779746 | MGnify/ENA primary metagenome ERZ779746 (study PRJEB29588, sample SAMEA1964695) | human gut metagenome | biome: human gut; feature: human-associated habitat; material: faeces | place: Denmark | collected 2008/2010 ... | reverse complement strand
ATGCTCCGGCAGCCGTAGTGGCACGTGTTATGCCTTGGTAACGTTGGCAATGGTCATCGGCGCATACGTCGTAGTGGTCATGCTCTTCACGGTCGTACCAACGAATAATTTCGTCGGTCGATTCGTGGCACGACCGGTAGGGCGTAGTGTCAGCCTCGAGTGTAGCCCGTTTGGCAATTTGTGCTAGCAGCCAGCTACGCGATATGATGGCGTGAGCTTGCAATAATGCAGCCGATGAGGTGGCTCGCATCTCTGACGAAATGACGCTCCTCAAGTATTCTTCGGCTTTCACATGGTTGATGACTCTTATGCGGTCTCCTTCTATGATGAGTTGCAATGCTCCTCGAAATTGTTGCGGTTCGCATTGTTGCCAATGGAAACCTATACCTATGGTTACGTTTTGCAGGGTAAACGAGTCGTCGCGTTCGTTGCATGGGATAAAAAAGAGCGAATCGTATCTCTTTTTGTTCCATTCAATCTCTTTGTCAGATATAGTAAATAATTGTGTGCCGATGTAGGTGTTTTCATGGAGACGATACGTCCCGTTGAAGACGACAGCTATAACTTTATCGGCCATGATGCCTACGTGTATGTCGGGCTCTTGTATCATATCTTTTTGCATATTGAGGCTGTTTCTGCGGGCGTAAGCGATACTTCGGTATAGATTTCGCACACTTTTTCAGCTGAAAGTCTTTCGTAATCGTCATATCTTGGGGTGATGAAGACGCCACCCATTTCTACAGCTCCCGGACTTATCAGATATTGTGCTTCACCTGTTGCGTAATAGCAGTCGGGGCGATGTTTGAGGCGTGGAAATATGAGTACGACCCATTGCATTCCTTCGTGACGGGCTATGATGTTCATCATCGGTTCTTCCCCTGGGCCGGCCGGTAGTGCATGGTATAACTTCTCCCACAGCAGTAATGCGTCGTTTATGCTGTCGGCTACAAGTAGAAATATAGCCCGTAACAAGCCATCGATACGATAAAGACCGGCATGAGGTAGCGATGCTATTTCGTATTTCGTAGCATCACGCCATTGTCGTTCTATGGGTAAGTAGCCTGGGGTACCTGCCTGGAAGTGCATATGCATGGTGGCTGAAGCCCCGCACTTTGCCCCGTTATAAAAAAAAGTGTATGGAGCACATGATCTGGCAAGGTCGAGCAAATGTGTCATGCGGCCGTCTATACATTGTGGCGTGTGTGTCGTTGATGCTATGGTAAAGTGTCGGTCGAAGATGGGATAAGGGTTGACAAGAATAGCGTATTCGTTGGCATACCTTATTTCGGCTTGTTCCTGAGGCCTGTTCTCGCGGCATAGGAAACATCGATTAGGTTGTTGGATTTGCGGTTTCGATGATACCGAAGTGAGTCTCCCGGGATTGTATTGCACACCCACGCATACACCGCAGGTATCTATACTCCTTTTGAGAGCCTCCGATAAGGCCTGGAAGTTGTTGCGGGCCAATTCCCAACTGTCTATTTGGCTTTGCCAAAGTTCTGTTAGTTTCTCGGCCGAAATGGTAGCAGTCGGTGTCATTTTTGTTTGTTGTGTGCTATGCGGGCTTGCAATTCCCATGTTCTCAATTGGTCTTTGTAGTAGTTATTGCTGTTGATGCGTTCTACTGGCAGTGCAGCATCAGAGTTCCCTTCCCACCGGCGGCAGTGGTAGAGAGAGTGATAAATGCGCCCGATGCGGTAGCGTCGCGAGATGCGCAATCCCAAAGCATAATCTTCGCCATAGCTTACGTTGGGAATACCAGTCTGGCGCAATATGGTAGTCTCGAAAGCTCTTGGTGCACCCAGTCCGTTGATGCGAAGGGCATTGTTCCGCCCGTTGTCATTACTCCATTCGCGATGGTCTATGAGACCCGGAGGGAGAGGTCGCAAATCGAAGTCGGTAAGATCGTAGCTACCTATTACCATGCCGCATTTTTCGGCCTTGAAGCAATTTATAATCTGTTGCAATGTGGTTTTGTCGGCATACAAATCGTCGCTGTCCAGTTGTATGGCATAACGGCCGCATCTGGCATCGTCGATAGCAAGTTGCCAACATCCGCCTATGCCCAGGTCGGTGCGGCGTGGTACGATGTGTATCAGTCGGCTGTCGTTGCTGTATTGTTCGACGAGCTGAGTTGTTCCGTCGGTGGAGTGGTTGTCTACCACTATGACGTTATAATCGAAATCGGTTGCTTGTTGCAGCGCCGATTGTAGTGCGTCGCCAATCGTGCGCACTCGATTATATACCGGAATAATGACCGATGCCTCACAAGGATAGTCGGTAGCCGACGGTACCTCCTCTATATCATCGGGCAGCAGCAGAGCTCCTATACGTTGCAAATGTGTGGTACAGGCTTTCTCCATTTCTATCTGTACCTCACGGTTGTTAGGGTTGACGTAATCGAATTGTTTAGCTCCACTTGTGCGCATATCTTCTTCTACTTCGGTATAAAGCATCTCGGCAATATGGGCTATGTGTGAGATACGGCTTATGCTCAATCGGATTGCATAGCTGCCTGCATAGTTGTACTCTTCCTCCTGAGTGTCTTGTAAGGCTTTACGTAGTGTATCGGTGTGGTATACGATAAGGCTGCCGAAGTCGAAGTCGTTGCGTAGGCTTCCCACCTGATAATCTATGACCGGATGTTTTTGCATCACTCCGTTGCATAATTTGTAATAGTCGGCATAAACCATGCCTGCCGAGCTGTCGGCTGCAATTTGTGTCATGCGGTGCAGCGCATATGGATATACATCGAGAGGCGAAAATTTATCGTATATGGCGAGGTAGGGGGTACGACAGTCGTCGGCAATTTGCCGTAAGGTGATGGTTGCTTGCAGCCCGGCCTGTAATGTGATGCAGTCGCTGGTATTGTTGTTGCAAGAGGGCATATGTAACCTTACTATGCGGCTTGCACCCGCTGTAGCCAGCGATGTAGCAGTCAGTAGAGTTGCATTCCCTATTTCGTTGTCGGTTATATAGCAGGTGATAGGTAACATTATGGTTTTTGTTGATGATTAAAGAATTGGAATATCTCTTTCATGATTTCGTTTCGGTTCTCTTCGTCAATGATGGCTTCGATAGGAAATCCTATAGTGCAGCATTTATATATCCCGTTGTCGTAAGCGACAGCAGCACTGTCGTGGTTGCTGTATATCAGGAATGTTGCAGCTCCTTTGCCAACAGGTAATAGCACGTCGGTCTCTTCTACAGCATAACATTTTTCGTTGGGACGACCTTCCCATCGGTAAGTAGCATGGTTGTATCCTGGTACGATGCTACGAGCCAAAGTCTCTTTATGAGACCGGTGCGATTCTCCCCATTTGTAGTGCATGACTCTTTGGGTAAACATACGAGCTTTGTCGGTAGCAATACTATTGTCCCAGACATCTCGTCCTACGTATGCTCCGCTAATGAGCAGTCGGCCACCTGAGTCGCAATAACCACTGAGCGCATCTATCATTTCGGAAGTAAAACAGGTAAAATCGTTGCGTGTAGAGTCGTTACCGAAAATAGTGGTACGCTCTTTCCCCATAATTACGTCGACATATGGATAGTAGTTGAGGTTTACGATACCATCGGTTACAGCTTCTTCAGATACCGAGAGAAACGAATATCCCAAGTGGGCTATTGCCTCGCCATGAACAATGGGATAGTCGAACGTGTTGCCGGCGATGCTCATTCCTTCGTAGTCGTCTTTACTTGCGCCGAATCCTGGGTCGTCGTCGCTTTTCCACTCTATTGTACGATTAAATTCATATTGTTCTCCGGTGTATGCCACAGTGTGGTGGTAGGGCACCCCTCCATCAATGTCATAACGGAACCCGGCGTATGTTCCGGTTGTGTCTTCCCAAGCCGAGGGCGCACATATGCGGTCGAAAGCGTTGACTATCATAACCGTTTCTTGTGAACCTTGCACACGGCGTGCCGAGAGTATTTCCGATGGGAAACTTTCGCCACCCTTGTTGAGGGCAGTAACGTAGAATGAATATGTTACGTCGGGGTCTATCGGTCGGCTATAACGTGGTTCGGTCGTTATCGTGCCGTTATCCCAGCCGTATCGGCCGCAGCGAGTATATACTTTGTAGCGGGTAGGCTGTGCAGTAGGTTCGATAGTATCGGAGACGGCTTGCCATGTGAGCTCTATTTGGTCTACACCTTTCCAACGTAGTGCCATGTGACTTACCGGTAAGGGTTGTACGACATAGGATGTGCCGTTTCGTTTTGACAAATATCGTAATAAGCCCTTATAGATGGCACGACTCATGATAAACTTGAAGCGAGGGTCAAGTCCGTAACGCATGTCGGTAAAGTTTTGGTGTGACATAGACTCTAACAACAAGGTGGGAACCTCGCCTATGCGAGCCTCGGCATATCGTTTATTGCGGTCTTTACGTATAGTCCAACGAGGTTCAATTTGTCTGACGTCGTGCGATATTTGGTCGAGAATATATTGTGCCAATTGTTGCGACTGTGTGCGCCGCGTACCGTTAGCATAGTAACGTTCTTTGTTACCTCGTCCGGTATAATATATGCCCATGCTTCCTACGATAGAGTCGCCCGGTTCGTTACCGGCGTCGGAGTGGAATGCCAGTGCAGCGTCGAGAGGAATGTGCAGGCCAACGCTGTCGGGTAAGATTTTAGAACCTCCACATAAGTAATTGAGCCAATAACCTCGTCCACGCAAATCGTCGTAATAGTCGTTGTCGCCTCCGGTATCTGAGTATATTGTATCAGGTACGCCTGCCCATTGCATCCAGTAGCGAGCAGCTTCGGTGTAACGGGGATATTCGCTGGTGTGTGCCGAGTGTATGTGGTTTGCCTTTGCCGGAGATTTCTTTTTGCGTTTCTTTTTGCGGCGGGCATCTCGTTTTTGCTGGGCTTTCAGGTTATTGAGAGCTTCTTTGGTAGGCTTACGAGGTTCAAGGCAAGGTTTGCGGGCTATGTTACCCATGCCACCGCCCACCTTTACGGCATCAGCGGTAATGGTTCGTCCTGCTACATCTGATTGGTTGTCCAAGACTACGCGATTATCTCCATTAATGGTAAACTCGAAATTTCCTAAATATATCCATGTGCCGCCACCCATTGTCTGGTTTACAGAGAAACTGGTTTCACCACCTGCATGATGCACAGTGTAGTGTGCATCTTTGGTGCTGTTGCTTTCGCTTTTGAAGGAGATATAGACGGCATAGTTCCCATCAACAGCAATAGGTATTTGCCATGTTGCCGAGGCAGTTGCTTTGCCTTTGACACTTTTAGTGTATCGATATGAACCATCAACAAATGGATTCATGGTATCTTCATATGTTTCCCGTTTGTATGCAAATCCGGGTGTAGAGCCATTCTTCCATGCGCCGGTTTCGCAGTATTGCGTTGTGCCGGGGCTATCATTGTCTATAATGAGTTCTATGGGATTAGTATCGCGTTCGCGAGGCAAGAAGACATAAGCTCCTGCGTTCTCGAGCATAGGTACAAGGTATGACAATACGTAGTCGGTTGTGTGCAGGTCTTCTACCGTACCCAGCAATCGTGCACGTTGCCATCGCCATTCACCTTCTATTTGATTATAATAGAGCCCATGACTGTTCCAAATGGCAAGATGCCGTCCTTGCAATCCTTGAGTAGGACGGTATTCTTCCGATAGAGGTGTTACGATGGGGGTACCTTGGGCTTTCTTTTCAGCTGCTGAGGCATAAGTGAACAATGAAGTGAGCGCAAAAGCATATATGGCTAATTTCTTATATGACATAAAGATAATATCTGGTTGGAAAGTAATGATATAGTATATGCTTGAGGTGTCATGTACGGCATTACAAACTTACATATTTTTGACTAAACCAACAAAGAGAAAGCCCGAAAAGAGTATCTTTTATACACTCTTTTCGGGCTTCGATGATTGAGATAAAACTATTTTATACTTTCTGGAATTTGTTGCTTACCTTCAGCAAGTTGATACTGAATGCGACTATATTTTGTGACTCTTGCAGTATCGAGAGGAATACCATATCGGCCTTTTTCGATGCCGATGTCTCACGCAAATGTCGCATCTCGTCACGCTTGATATTCGATATGTTTCGTATGATATTGTTACCTTCGTTATAGATGAGAATGTTGTTCTCGTCATTTTCTTCTATGGCTTTTTTGCATAGGGCAAGGAACGACACGATGCGGTCTGAGGTTCCGACAAACGAGTCGGCTTGTGCTTTGTCTATGGGCTCAAAGTTATTGTCGATATGCTCAAATGTAGGTTCTACCATACGTTTCATGGCATGATATATATCCAAAGCTATTTCGTTGCCTTGTTGCAGATACAATCCCTTGTCTACCCAGTCGCGTTCCTTCATCTGGGAGAGACCTATGGTTCCTATTCGCCTTACGATATGCAATACCTGACGCTCGGTCTTCACATCATTATAGGTCTTACGCAAGAGGCGGCTATTGTCCTGGAGGAAGCCATTGATGGTACGACTATATATATCGGTACACCAGTCAAAGAAGTTGGCATACTCTTCGCTGCTGTAACGGCGCATTAGCGGGAGAGCCTCGTTGGCATCTTGGTTGTTGAGTACGATTTGTGCGGTTGTCTCGCTTTCGTCGTGTATCTTCTTGTTGAAAGAGAGTTGGCTGCGTATGATGATGAACAGGATTACAGCTGTGAGGATAAATGTTGCTACAAAGCCGCCGTAGTAGAGTATGAGAGCGATAATGAAGCAACTTATGAAGGCTGCACCGGCAGTAACAAACCAACCGCCAATGACCGATATAACACCTGTTATGCGGAATACGGCACTCTCGCGTCCCCATGCACGGTCGGCTAACGACGAACCCATGGCCACCATAAACGTTACATAAGTGGTAGAAAGAGGCAGTTTCAGCGATGTACCTAAAGCTATGAGCAAGCTTGCCAAAACGAGATTGACAGCAGCTCTTACCAAGTCAAATGCTGCGCCATCGGCTATGATGGCGTCGCTGTTATCGAATCTCGAAGCTACCCACCGTTTTACCGGAGCCGGGGTTATTTTTGTAACGGCATTGCCCATGCTTAGCGATATACGCACCAGTTGGCGTGCGATGGGCGAGGTGCCGAATCCTTCGTTGCCGGCGTTTTGGCGCGACAAGGCGATAGAGGTTTGCACCACTTTATGGGCCTTCTTTGAGGTGAACAATACGACTACCATTATGACGCCGGCGGCAATGAGAAATCCGATGGGGGTTTGTGCCGAGCTGCATAAAGAAGTCATCAGATAAGAGTCGGCTGCCAGGCCATTGGCATTGGCCGTAAAATCGGTGTAAGCAGAGTAGCCGGCCAAAGGTACACCTATGAAGTTTACAAGGTCATTGCCGGCAAATGCGAGTGCCAAAGCAAATGTTCCTGCCATAACGACGATTTTGAGTACATTTACCTTGAAGAGTTGCAGGATGAACATGATTACCGTCGATGCAACAAAGCATATCCCCATGATGGCAAACGTGTGAGCCTGTATAAACTGCTGTTTGTCGGGGGTCATGAGCGATGAGTCCTTTAAGCCTTGGAACAAGATAAAGTAGAGAATGGTCGTGATGGCAAAGCCTCCGAACAGGGCTCCGTAACGTTTGAGCTGTTTCGTATAATTGAATTTGAACAGCAAACGTACCAGATATTGTATCAATACGCCGAAGAAGAATGCTATGGCTACCGATACAAAAATGGCTACTATAACAGAGAGTGCCTTATCGGTATTGATGAGTTCGCCCAAACCATATACACCGTCCGATTGGTAGATTTTGATAAGCGCCAGGGCAAACGTACCGCCCAACAGCTCAAAGACCATCGAGACCGTGGTAGAGGTGGGTAGTCCCAAAGAGTTGAAAACATCGAGCAGAATGACATCCGTCAGCATCACGGCGAGCAGGATGCACATGATTTCATCGAAGTAGAAATATTGCGGTTGGTAAATTCCGTGGCGGGCAATATCCATCATACCGTTGGAGAGGGATGCTCCGATGAAAATACCTATCGCCGCAACAATGAGAATTGTGCGAAATGATGCGGCTTTTGAGCCGATGGCAGATTGTAAAAAGTTTACAGCGTCGTTACTTACTCCGACCATCAGGTCGAATACGGCAATAATAAATAGTATGCCTACACAAAAGAGGTAAATACTTTCCATAGAAAGCTGAATTGTGTGATGTCCTTGAAAATACGAGTGCAAAATAAGAAAAATAATGTTACAATCCTGTTACAAAATTGTAACTATTGCGTGTCTTAATTTCGCCGGAATCACCTGGTATTAGATGCAAAAAAATGGGATATATTCCCTTAACGGAAGGAATATATCCCATTTGTTATGTGATGATTTATTACGGTGCAGTTCCCCGTTATTGTACGATGGCTTTGTTGCCATTGACGAGATACATGCCGCGTGCCAATCCTTTTATCATGTTGAGCCCTTTCGTGGCTTCGACAACCCGTACCAGTCGCCCGTCTATACCATATATATATAGTGTTTGGGCATGTGGCGTGTCTACGTACAGATTATTCCCGCGGGTGAATATAACGAGCTGTTTGCTTGTCTCGGCTGCTATTGTTATTGAGGTGCAGGCGGTTGTGATGGTTTTGCTGTATCCGTCTACCGTATAGTAAGCAGCGTCTTCACACTCAAATCCGGGGTCGCCTTGGGTTTGGTTGCCGCTACCGTCGCTGAAAAGAACATACCATTGTGCGGTAGAGTTGATGATATCGGCATCCTCAGGCAGAGAGTATTTATATATATTGTTACCCAGCGATGTGCAAGCGGTTCCCGGCCATGCCCCGGTTACCATGACTACGCCATCGGTGCCGTTATAATATATGTATGCGTAGACGCGGGTACCCCAATGGGAAGGTTTCTCGAAGAATATGCATTGTTCGTTACCGCTGATGCAAGGCTCTATGACAGGTTCATCGCCTCCACCTACATCTCCACTGCCGGGGAGAGGACCTTCGTTGCTTGTATCTTCTTCTTCGGTACCGTCATAAGCCGGTTGTTCGGTCGTTACGGGTGCCGTGTCGTAGAGCCATTTGCCGTCCTCGCCGACCTTGCCCGGAGCAGGCGTCTTGTCGGTATTGAGTACGTAAATGCGCATGTTGCCTTTTCCTGAGCAGGTGGCTGTGAGGGTATTGTCGGTTACAACCTCTGTTTTGCCGGTGATGGCGTCTACGTATGTACCGTTTTCTATGCCTGTAAAGGTAGCATTGCCCGATATGGTGACAAGTACGTAGCTGTCGGTGGTGCTATCGGTATAGCGGCGTTTGAATGCGTATGAGCCGCTGCAACCGTCGAGGCTGTATTGTCCTTTGCGCAGTGCCGGGATGGCCATACGTATGCGGTTGAGACGTTGTATGTGCAGTGCCAGAGGGTAGTTTAGTGTAGCATTTATGTTACCTTGGGCATTTTCCCAATCGGCAAAGTCGTTGACGGTAACATCACCCTTGATATAACCGCCGAAGTAGGCGCGTCCCGACTCTTTCAGAGGTATACCATTGGGGCCGCCGGGCTCTATAAGGCTGCCTTTTCTGAATTCTATCTCGCTACCGTAGTAGAGGCAGGGTATGCCGCGGTAGGTAAACATGAGTGCGAGGTTCTCGGCCCATGCGTCGGTACCTTGTGCAAAACGTTGGCTCTCGGGGGCGCCGTTGGGGGCGTAGTCGTGTGAGTCTACATATACAACGTTGAAGGTGGCATCGTTGTAATATTTGTCATTCTGGGGCTGAGCGACGTTCCATGCCTCGCCAATGCTCCTGAAATTGTGGTGCATGGTGAAATCAATGATGTTGAGTCCCGAGTTTTGGCTGTAATCGGGGGTATGGTAGCTGTTGCCTTCCAGAAATGCGTTTTCCGAGGTGCGTTGTGCATTTATTTCTCCATCGCCATCGGCCGAAGCCCAAACCGATACATGGTTGGTATGTGTGCGGCAGGCATCTCCTTCCATGGCAACGATGTTGTCCCAAGATTCTGCGTTATCGTCCCACTCATAGTCTGTGTCTTCTTTCCATGTATAGTATAGCGGCGATAGGCAGGGTTGCTCCCGGTACCATATTGAGCTGTAACGGGCACAAACCTCGGCAAACATGTAGAACGGGCATCCGTTCAGCCGTTTGTCCTTGTATTGCTCGGCCACTGCATGAAATGCGGGTATAAATGCCTTGTTGAAGGTAAGACGGGGTATATGGCCGCCGGTATCGATGCGGAAGCCGTCTACGCCCATGGCGATGAATTGTGAGTAACAATCAATCAGATAATTGTATACCGCCGGATTTTCGGTGTTCAAGTCGACGCAGTCGCCGGCTATCTGTCCGAACCATCGTCCCGGTTCGTCCCAGTTCCATCCCGTACCCAAGTGGTGCCAGTAGTTGTGATTGTCGTAGTTGACACCCGTGGTATTTTTCATTTGTGAGAGGCGCGCCGAGTATTGGGCAGCTCCCGGCAGGTCGCTGTAATTATCGGGCAGGCGACCTCCGTCTTTCTCGGTGATAGGTATCATACAGTCGTTTATATCGGCCTGTACGCCATCCCAATCGCGAGTAAATAACGGGCACAAATTGGCTTCGCCGAAGTTTCCTGTATGATTCAGCACTATATCGAGGATGATTTTCATTCCTCTCGCGTGTGCCTCATCTATCAGGGTTTGGAAACTTACATCGTCCGACTCGTACCGGTGGTCTACCTTGCTCATGTCATGAGCGTGATAGCCATGGTAGTCGTATCCCGATGCATTTTCTACGACCGGTGTTATCCACACTGCGGTGAATCCTAAGGCTTTGATGTAATCGAGTTTCTCGATAAGACCTTTGAAGTCGCCTCTCCAAGCCGGGTCGCCCGGGTTGTTGCCATCCCAGCAGTGCGTGTTGTTCGATGGGTCGCCATCGTAGAAACGTGTGGTCATGACGAAATAGATGGTTTCGTCGCGGAAGTCGGTGCGTTCGCCAACGAAAGCACTTGTTGCTCTTGCACATAGACTCGTGCAAAGAGCAATTACGAATAGTAGGTTACGTGCAATGTAATTAGTGTTTTTCATAAAAGAGCGTTTTAGTTTTTTACAAAACTATAATAGCGAATAAATTAAAAAAAATGAAATGAAAACAAGTTGAGGATAAATTTGTGCAATCGTTTTCGTCACTGTCCTATCTTCTTGATATTTTCCATTACTTCATTGAGGATAGGCAATTGTATGTAACGATTTACGATAAAGTAGAAGAGAAGACATATTGATAATTGTAATACGAAAAGCAAGTAGATGTTCTCGACGAAAAAAGAAACCGGATAGGCAAAGCATATCATGAGTAGGCTGATGCCAAATGAAGGCATAATGTCGCGCAATTGTTGATACCACGGGTACCCTACTTGCTTGCCTATGGTGACAATGCTGGTTACGTATACGAGGGCGCGAGTGGCTACCATGCCCCACATGAGTCCTATAATGGGCAGATGCCACGTGCATGCCAATACGATGATGAAAAGTATAATCTTGAATACTTCGAGCAGCAATACTGTGCGGCTTCTGCCGGCTATGCGGATATAATTGCCGTTGACGGTTGTAAGGACACTGAAAATACCGGCTATCAGCAACAGTGAAAACAAAGGAATAGATGCTTCCCATTTGGCGCCCAGCAATATCAGTATAAAAGGACGAGCCATAAATGCCAGCCCTATCAAGGTCGGGAAAGCGACAAAAGCCGTCAGTTGCATTGTCTTGCGATAGCTGCGTAGAAGCCTTGTTTTATCGTTTTGTAAGTTACTGAATATTGTATATGTGCTGTTCTGTATTACACCACCAATGGCAGTGATACCCATGTTGCTCCATTTATCGGCCTGAGTATAATATCCCAGTTCGCGATTGGAGTAAATACGTCCTATAATTGCCGAGTACAGATTGAGAAATAAAACATTTAGTACATTGGCTATCATTAGCTTAGAGCCAAAAGCATACATCTCTTTGAAAGATTTCATCGAGAATTTAAGTTGGGGACGCCATTTTCCCCATATCCATTGCAGTAGTGCTTTTACGAAGCTTTGTATTACTGTTTGTGCTACTAATGCCCACACTCCTCCACCCGAAAGAGCTATTGCCAATGCTGCTATTCCCGATACTACAATAGCAATGATATTGATAAGGGTTATCTTCTTGAAGTCTATTTCTTTTACCAACTTGGCATTTTGTATAAGGCACAATGCGTTGAGTATAAATACAACGAAAAGCACTCGCGAAACGGGAATAAGCAGTGGCTGTCCAAAAAAGCCCGCTATTAGAGGAGCTCCGGCATATCCTGCAGCATAGAGTATGATGGCAATGACAAGATTGTAATAAAAGACAGTGTTGTAATCATCGTCGGAAATGTCGGTTTTTCGTACCAATGCATACGAAAAGCCGCTATCGGTGAGAGCCGACGATAGGGCTGTAAAGATGGCAAGAGCACCTATCAGCCCATACTCGGCCGCGTCTAATAGCCGAGCCAACGCAATACTGATGGCTACCGTTATAAGTTGCGCACCTATACGGTCTATAATGTTCCATGCAAAGGCATGGCGAGTTTTCCGTTGTAACTCTATTTCGTCCACGTGCTCATGTATGATTCAAAAGCTCGACGTTCGCGAGACAACTCTTCATAAAGCTGCAATGTATTCCATTGTATGTTAGTAGAGGTTAGGGCTGCCTTTAAGATGACAGGGGTTATGCCAGCCTTTCGGTAAGCGTCTAGAAAATGGTCGAGGGTATCGTCCTCAAAATTTTTCAGTAACATCATTTCGTCGTCGAATGCATTACCGGTAAATGGAATGCCTATGCGTTCAAATCCCTTAGACCCGGTTATAAAACCGAGGCGTTCCAAATAGTCGCGTGGGTCTATATGCCGGCACTTAATACGTAGTTTTGTACAGAGTTGTTCTATTACAGCACCTTTAGGGGTGTGCAAGTTATAGAGAAATACTTCGGCCATGACAATATGATTTTATAAGTAAGCCGGCGTGCAAGGCGGTGTTGTCCGATAGTAATCGGTGCGAGTGGTGACGCCTTGTACGCCGGCAAGGTAAAGTTGGTTATAGATTTATTTTACTTCAGAGCCTGCAGCTACGTCGTCGGCCGGAGTGATTACTACCAATCTTCCGTCGGCATCTTCGGCGCTCAGTATCATACCTTGCGATTCTATGCCACGCAGTTTTCGTGGAGCAAGATTGGCTACGAAACAAACTTGTTTGCCTACCAAATCTTCGGGGGCGTAGTGCTTGGCAATGCCCGATACGATGGTGCGACCACCCAATCCATCGTCGATGCGGAATTGCAACAGTTTGTCGGCTTTGGGGACTTTGGTGCATTCCAATACTTTGCCCACTCTGATATCTAATTTGGTGAAGTCGTCAAATTCTATATTCTCGCGCACCGGTGCTGCTTGCCAATTGTTGCGTTTGTTAGCCTCTTTTATCTCTTCGAGTCGCTTCATCTGTGCCTCAATGACGTCATCTTCAATCTTCTCAAAGATAAGTTCTGGTTCAGCGACTTCTTGGCCGGCTTCAAGCAGACTGTCGTTGCCAAACATATCCCATTGGCAGCTATCCATGTGGAGTATGCGGCGTATTTTGGCAGCGCTGAAAGGCAAGAACGGCTCAAAGGCTACCGATATGTTGGCTGCAATTTGTAAGGCTACGTTCATAATCGTAGCTACGCGTTCCATATCGGTCTTGGCAAGTTTCCATGGCTCGGTTTCGGCAAGGTATTTATTACCGAGGCGCGCCAAGTTCATAGCTTCCTTTTGTGCATCCCTAAACCGGTAATTGTTTAAGTTGTTTTCTATGGCAGCTTTTATCTTGCCTATCTCGGCAAGGGTTTCCTTATCGTAGTCGGTAAGAGTGTTTCTTGCAGGTACTTTACCATCGAAATACTTGTGTGTAAGTACAATGGCACGATTTATGAAGTTGCCGAGAATAGCTACCAGTTCGCTATTGTTACGTGCTTGGAAGTCTTTCCAGGTAAAGTCGTTATCTTTTGTTTCAGGGGCATTGGCCGTCAGTACATAACGTAGTACATCCTGTTTACCGGGGAAATCTCTTAAATATTCGTGCAACCATACAGCCCAGTTGCGTGAAGTCGATATTTTGTCACCTTCAAGATTCAAAAATTCGTTGGCAGGTACATTATCGGGTAGTATATAGCTCCCTTCGGCTTTAAGCATTGTGGGGAATATGATGCAGTGGAATACGATATTGTCTTTGCCAATGAAGTGTACGAGTTTTGTCTCTGGGTCTTTCCAGTACTTTTCCCACGAGTCGGGCAGCAATTCCTTCGTATTTGATATGTAGCCTATGGGGGCATCAAACCATACATACAGCACCTTTCCGTCGGCGCCATCAACGGGTACAGGTACACCCCAGTCGAGGTCGCGGCTCACGGCACGGGGTTGCAATCCGAGGTCAAGCCACGATTTGCATTGTCCATATACATTGGGACGCCACTCTTTATGTTCTTCCAAAATCCAATGGCGTAAAAATGGCTCCCACTTATCCAAAGGCAGATACCAGTGTTTGGTCTTTCGTAGTACCGGTTTACTGCCACTGATGGTCGATTTGGGATTGATGAGGTCGGTTGTGCTGAGCGACGAGCCGCATGCTTCGCACTGGTCGCCATAAGCATGCTCGTTGTGGCAGTGGGGGCATGTACCGGTAATGTATCGGTCGGCAAGGAATTGTTGAGCCTCTTCGTCGTAATATTGCTCGGTAACCTTTTCTATAAACTCGCCTTTGTCGTAGAGTTTGCGGAAAAAATCAGATGCCGTTTTACTATGTATGTCGCTCGTTGTACGAGAGTATATATCGAACGATATGCCGAACTCCTCAAACGACTCCTTGATGAGCTTATGATAGCGGTCTACAATATCTTGTGGCGATACGCCTTCTTTTCTTGCTTTGATAGTAATAGGTACTCCGTGCTCGTCAGAGCCTCCAATCATGATTACCTCTTCGCCTTTAAGTCTGAGGTAACGAGTATAAATGTCGGCAGGAACGTAAACGCCTGCGAGGTGACCTATGTGCACCGGTCCGTTGGCATAGGGGAGTGCCGTTGTCACCAAAGTTCGCTTGAATTTCTTTTCCATCTTATCTTATATACTATATTGATTGTATTTTGTTTGTCTTCTTGTTATTTGGGCGCTGTCCTATATAGTAGTACAGCTATAATGGCGTAGAGTATATTGGGTATCCACATGGCCAGTGCCGGCGAGGTGGCACCGCTGATGGCAAACGATGATGTTACCGTTGAGAAGAATATGTATGAGAAGCTGAGCAGTAGCCCTATACCAATATTTATGCCCATGCCCCCTTTGGTTTTGCGCGACGAGAGCGACATGCCTATTGCCGTCAGTATAAAGGCTGCTGCTGCCATGGCAAAACGCTTGTGGTACTCTATTTCGAAACTTTGTATATTGGCGACGCCACGTTCACGCTGGCGGTCGATATATTTTACGAGTTCGGGCGATGTCATGGTCTCGCAATCGGTGGGCGAGATGAGAAAGTCGGATGGGGTAACGGTTATTGTCGTGTCTATTCGTGTACCGCGTGTTAGGGTTTCGCGCATGCCATCGAATTTACGTATTACATAGTTATTGGCATGCCATTGATAGGCCGAGTCGTAGGTGATGGTCTGTGCAGTAAGCCTCGATTTGAGTATTTTCCCCTCGAATGTCTCTAACGAGAAGCGGTAGCCCATCTTGTTGCTGTTGTCATAACGAGCTATATAGGCTACAACACCCGGTTCTACCATAAATTGTATGTTGCTGGCGTAGTCGACCCGCTTGTTGCGTACATAGGTATTGGTAAACTCTATGCGCGTGATGTTCGATGGCGGGATGATGTAGCAACTCAGTACAATGTTGATGGCTGCAATGACTGCAGCCGAAAACATGTAGGGGATGAAGAGTCGCTTGAAACTAACCCCGCTCGACAGTATGGCAATAATCTCGCTGTTATCGGCAAGTTTAGAGGTGAAAAATATGACGGCGATAAATGTGAACAGCGGACTGAACAGATTGGCAAAGTAGGGTAGGAAGTTGAGAAAGTAATCGAATATGATTGACCTTAACGGAGCTTTCATGAAGGCATCGAGTTTCTCGTTCGTATCAAAAACAATAGTGATGGCAAGAATGAGCACTATTGAGAAAAAATACGAACCAAGAAATTTCCTGATGATATACAGGTCAAGTATCTTGAATACCTTCATGAGTTGTCTTCTCAGTTAATGGTGTTACAATCGCGTAGTCACACGTTCTATCATTTCGCGCTTCCACGAGGTAAAAGTATCGTCGAGTATATGTCGCCGGGCTTCTTGCGATAGCCATACGTAGAATGCCAGATTGTGTATCGAGGCTATTTGCATGGCCAATATCTCGTCGGCTATAAACAAGTGGCGCAAATAGGCTTTGCTGTATGCTGTGTCGACAAACGACGTACCTTCTTCGTCGAGAGGAGAGAAGTCGTCGGCCCACTTGCGGTTGCGCATGTTCATGATGCCTCGTGAGGTGAATACCATGCCATTACGTCCGTTTCGAGTGGGCATTACGCAGTCGAACATGTCGACGCCGCGGTCTATTCCCTCCAAGATGTTGGCGGGCGTACCCACTCCCATCAGGTAACGAGGTTTGTCGGCGGGCAGTATCTCGTTTACCACCTCTATCATCTCATACATCTTTTCGGTAGGTTCGCCCACGGCAAGGCCGCCTATGGCGTTACCGTCGGCACCCAAATCGGCCACGTGGTGCGCGGCATCGCGACGCAGGTCGGGGTAGACACAACCCTGTACAATGGGGAAGTAGGCCTGGCGGTAGCCATACAGCCCCTCGGTCTCCTTGTAATGTTTCCACCCTCGTTCGAGCCAGCGCTGGGTCAGTGCCAACGACTTCTTGGCGTATGCGTAGTCGGCATTTCCCGGCGTACATTCGTCGAGAGCCATCATGATGTCCGAGCCTATGACGCGTTGTGTATCCACGTTATTCTCGGGCGTGAACAGATGTTTCGAGCCGTCGATGTGTGAGCGGAAGTGTACACCCTCGTCGGTGAGCTTGCGGATGCCCGATAGGGAGAATACTTGGAAACCACCGCTGTCGGTCAGTATGGGGCGTCCCCATCCGTTGAAGCCGTGCAGTCCGCCGGCGCGTTGCAAAATCTCCAAGCCGGGGCGCAGGTACAAGTGGTAGGTGTTGCCCAGTATGATTTGTGCCTTGATGTCGTCGCGCAGCTCGCGCATGTGCACCGCTTTTACGGCACCCACCGTGCCCACCGGCATAAATATGGGCGTCAGTATTTCGCCGTGGTCGGTCGTTATTTTACCGGCGCGTGCGCAGCCCTCGCTATTTGTATGTTGCAGTATAAAGTCCATATAGTCTTTATTGATGGGATATAAAACTCCCTACAAAAATATAGCCTGCAAAGTTAGCGATTTTTTCGCGATGATAAGAAGTATTGACGGCAAAAACAGCAAGGCGGGCTTTTGGTATTGCCTTTATGAGAATTCGGCTACATTTCGCATTCATCTCAACAGATTGGCGTGTTTCCTATCAGTCTACCCCAAAAGCACTGCCCGCCGGGACAGCGTCCGGCGGGCAGATAGATACGTTTGTGGGGTCGGTAGGTATGCTTACTCTACACTGCACGCAAGGCGAAAACCAAGAGATCTGTCACGATAATTAGGACTGACGTCACCTCTGTGTGTAATTCTTGATGTGTATGAGTCATAATCATACGACCCCCCTCTTATAATTTTACGGCTTCCTCCAGTAGGACCTTGTGGGTTAGTTTGAGGAGATGAAGAATAGCCACTATACCAATCACTGCACCACTCATAAACGTTACCGCTCATATCATACAGACCGAGGGCATTGGGAGCTTTTTGTCCAACCGGATGGCTTTTGCTCCCTGAATTGCCAGAGAACCATGCTACTTCATCTGGATTGTTACTGCCGGCATAACAATAATATGTGCCGGTAGAGGCTGTGGTGGGTGTCATAGAGGTGTGTGTGCGGGTATATTCGTCTTTCTGGCCACCGCGTGCGGCATATTCCCACTCCGCCTCGGTGGGCAGGCGGAAGGTGCGGCCGGTTATCTTATTCAGTCGCGGCAGGAAATAATCAACTATATCGTCATACGATACATAGTAAGCCGGATAGGTATCCCCTTTACCATAGGTAGTTGATGGTTGGTCACCCAACCACGGTCCGTTGCCTACTGCAACCAACATGGTTCCGTCGGGTGTAGTGCCTTCGTAATTCATCACATACTCCCATAATTGCTGCGTCACTTCGTATCGCCCTATATAGTAGGGTGACAAGGTTACTCCATGAACAGGAGATTCATCATCATATGCATAGGCATCATAATTGAGCGAACGGCTGCTTTGCACTCCTTGCCAATCGTATTCGGGTTCATAATCGTTTTGTGCACCCATCAGGAAAGTACCTCCTTCGACGTAAACCAGTTCATCGAATGACAATTCGGCTATCACGTCCATTTCGGCATCGCCGATGCTGCCACCGCCGCTGCCTGTACCGCCGGTACTGATTTCGGTATTCTCGGCCATTTTCTCTATAAATTGGCAGGCGTGGGTCTGCATGTCGGTAAATTGGCTGCCTAACGAGCTGCTGCAATCCAATACCAGCATGATGACGGCACTCTTGCGCTCTACCGTGGTAACCGTGTTGCCTTCGGGGGTAAACTCAGAGTTGATTTGCCATTGCGATGTTGCGGGAATATAGCTCCACTGCTTGATGTGGGCAGTGGGGACGGTCTCACCCGAGGTTTGCCGCAAGCCTACAAACGAGAAGGTAACGAAGATGCCGTCTTGTGTGCCTGTCACGCTCTCGCCACTATCGCATGTGAGCCCTTCATAGCGAATATTCTTGAGCGAACGGTCTTGCAATGAGAAAGTGCCCTCAATAAACATTTCCGACCCGGAAGCATCGGTTACGTCGTCGAAGGTGAAACGTATCACGGTGCCATTGCTTTGGCCCGGTATCATCAGGCTTATGGTTTGCGAAGTGCTGCTGTTGTACAAGCTGTCGGCTATCTCTTGGAACTTGGCGTTAACCTCCTCCATGCTGTTCACCTCGGCGGCATTTTCGGGAGAGCTGGCAAGGCTTTCGAGATTGGCCATGAATTGCGCTTCGTCGGTAACGTCGTTACCTTTCAGTCCTATCGAATATGCCGTTATGGGCAATCCCTGTATCTTTACATTTTCAATGCGCTCGTTCACGGCGGCGAGATATTCGTTGTCCGATGAGTATTGCGGGCTCATCATTACAGAACCTTGGTCGAGTCCGTCGGTAAAAGTCACTATCGATACATTTACGAGGTCGTTAGGCAATACGGCCGCAGCGAGACGGTCTATCGCATTATCTACGGCATAGTAGAGCAGGGTTCCGTTTTGCGGGCTCATGCCTGTCACAAAGCCGGTAAATGTACTCTTGGTATTGGGCGCAAGAATGCTTATCTCTTTGGTCTTCAGCTCTTGGTTGAAACCAATAATGCCCATATACAGGCCTGTCTCTATTGCCGAACCTCCAAACGATACAGGAGCCGACGCAGCACTCATGTCGCTTGTCAGTTCGTCGTTTTGGGCGCGTACTTTATAATAGTTGAGTCCCGTAAGTGGTGTGGCATCGGTATAGGTAGTGCCGGTCACGTCGGTGGCAATGGTGGTGTAGATTACGTTGTCGGGGCTACGAAATACCTCGTAGGAGGTGGCGCCTGTTACAGCAGACCAAGTAAGTACCACACTCTCCTCTTCGACAACGGCATTTAGCGTCGACGGGGTGGCGAGCACCTTGTTTATCTTTATACTGTCTATACTGGCAATCGGCACGGAATACAGAACTGTACCGTTTTGGTAAATTTCGAACGTGCGTTCTTGTGCCGTTGTGGGAGTTGAGACGATACCCGTCAGCACGAATAGTAACGGGAGTGCTATGAGTTTCAATGCTTTCATGATTTTAAGATTGTCAGTTGGTTTTTACTATTTTCCGGGTTATTGTTGTTTCGCCGTTTTCTGCCAAAACGATGTAAATGCCCCGGGGACATCCGTCAAGCGAGAGAATTACCTGCTCGCTGTGTGGTGACTCGTGGCGCACAGCAAGGCCATGCAGATTGTAGATACCTATGGTCTTGATGGGTAACGGGCTTTCTACAACGACAGTGGCATCAGTGGAACGGTAAGTCACGCGCATTGCTCCGTTGATAGGGCTTTCTTCTATTGAAGACTTATTACCGAATGTAATTGAACGGAATTGCCCGAAGGGGACTGCCACGTTATCGGCATCATATAGTGCCACCTCAATACCTTCGTCGCTGAAAGTGATTTTGTCTATATTATCGAGCAAAAGCGACTGATCGTAAGCCGGCAGATAGGCATGTATAAGCATGTATTCTACTTCATCGGCTTGTGTCGCGCCCGTTGCCAGCAATAACAATGCCACAGATAACAAGCGTAATTTTTTAGTTTCCATGTTTAAAACTTTTGTTCGGCACATCAATCCGGTGCCGAAAGAGTTTGTTACTCGTAAAATTGCTTGCGGGGTCCACTATGGTCTGAAAGGTGTGCGACGGTATAAAAACGGTAAGTTGCTATATAAAAAACGTGGACTCCGACTCTTGATTCGTTTCTAAGGTATCGCCAAACACCATACACCCAAATAAGAGTAAAAGCCCACGCTATGCAGCGTGAGCATTAACTTTTACTCTCGGGTGTCTCTTCAAAATTTGGCGATTTTTAGAAACGAGAATAACAAGCTAACGCTTTTATACGATATGTCGTCTATCTGTTTTTATATCATAGGCTTTGATTTAGAATTAAACATTACAAAGATAATGTAAATGAACATAAATCAAAAAAAGAAGTAACTTAAATTTTTGTAGGTTATAATTATGCTTCATCCCGGAGGGCTTATGTAGGAGAAGGGCGTGATTGTATCTTTGCAGTTACTGGAACGGCGATATAGCGAATATGACCGAATGTTGTAGAAAAATAAATTTAATTATATGTATGATGAGACGTAAGAGAACAAATTGTATTGTAATCTCATGTTTAAGATGGATAGATAGTTGATAAACAGATGGAAACTGTATAGTGTATTGGGGATTTATTCTGTTTCTTTTTGGGAATTGTGAAATCGGCGAAACTCGGCCGGCGAGCAGTTGTGGCGGGTGGCAAAGGCACGACGGAAAGTAGAGAGGGAGTTGAATCCAGAGCTTTCGGCAATCTTGGCCAAAGAGTCGGACGTTGTAAGCAACAGCTTTTCGGCGTAGTCGAGTCGCATCCCGTTTACATAGTCGTAGAAGGTATGTCCTTTCTCCTGGTTGAAAAAGCGGCTGAGGTAGGTGCGGTTGGTGCCTACCTTGAGAGCAACATCAGAGAGACGTAAGTGTGGGTCGAGAAATAATTTTTGTGTGACAAATTGGTACTGAATTTGGCGTTCTATTTCCGGCAAATCTGTTTCCGTGTCGTCGTTCTTTTCTTCTATCTCCTCGTTGGCCATTGTAAGCGTCAGTTCGTCTAAGACCGACTCGTGTTTGTAGATAAAATAACAGATAAACATCCACATTAGCATTGTCCCTGCCAGGTAGAAAGCCTCGATATTTAAGTCCATCACGTAGCAATTGAGGAGCCAAAGAGTTAGTATAAGGATGAATGCAACCAATACGATTCTGAGCCAACCGAGATTGACATTCTGGTCGTACGATATGGTTGCTTTTAGTAGCCTGTTGTAACGTGGAATGGCAAATATAGCCCATATGGCATGTGCTATTCCGTACGTAAGAGCCCAAGCTACTTCTATGTTATAGAATAGCTTATTGTCTGTGATGACAAATAGTAAGGGGAATATGGCAAATGAAATTTCGTGCAGAATCATTTCACGAGTGGTGAGCTTGCCTGGCTGACACAGCTCTCTGAGTATAAATGCGTACAACGGTATAGCCACCATATCTATTGCGGCAACAAGCATCCATGAATTTTCACTTGAATAGCCTGTCTCACCTAAGAAGAAAAGGTCTTTTATACATTCTATACCTAATATGGACATCAGAATCATGACCAACCTAGAAAGTCGATCATTACCTTTCTTCCAGAATATCCACGACGTCATGAAGTAAAACATAATATTCATGCCGTATATGAGATATAAATAGTTGTTATCCATATTAATATAGCCCAAGATACCGTCCAAAGGTAAGTATATTATTTGACATATAAATTATATTTGGGAGAGCGATATACTTTACCGTGGCATTTTTTGAATTTGAGTTCTGTGCCATGGATATGACTAATAGTCTTATATGAGCAAGATACAAAAAACGATGGAGCCTCTTCATCGAAGTGGCTCCACCGTTTGGGGTGACAAATCGTTTCTCCTTGTTATCTTATTTGCTTGTATCGGAGGGCGTTGGTTTTTCGTCTTTCTCAACCGTTCCTGCACCGGATGCTTCGTTTGAACCGGGGGTAGATTCGGCTGTGGATGTTGATGTATATGCACCGTGAGGTGTATTCTCTGTAGAATTTGTGTCACTGCTGTCTTTTGCAGATGCGTCGGCTTGACTCTCCTCTTTATGGTCGGACTTCTCAGCATCATCATCTTGCAAAATCTCTTCAGAACGCGATTTCCACGGACGTTTACCAAATATTTTTTCTACATCTTCGGTGTATATTACCTCGTTTTTGAGTAGAACGTCTGTAAGGCGGGCATGTCCTTCGGCATGTTCGCTCAATATGCGTTTGGCACGCTCATATTGTTCTGAGATAATACGACTTACTTCTTCGTCAATAAGTTGAGCTGTTGTCTCGCTATATGGCTTGGTAAATCCATATTCTTGACCAGTAGAGTCATAGTACGACAAATTGGGAAGTCGTTCACTCATGCCGAAATATACTACCATGGCATAAGCTTGCTTGGTGACGCGCTCCAGGTCGTTGGCTGCACCGGTAGAGATGCGGCCTATAAACAACTCTTCGGCAGCACGTCCGCCCAGCGTCGCACACATTTCGTCGAGCAATGCCTCGCGCGGAGTGATTTGTCGCTCTTCTGGCAAGTACCATGCCGCACCCAATGCTTTGCCTCGGGGTACGATGGTTACTTTCACCAACGGATTGGCATATTGCAGATGCCAGCTCAGAGAGGCGTGTCCGGCTTCGTGTATGGCAATAGAGCGTTTCTCTTCTTCGGTAGTTATTTTAGACCGTTTTTCCAAGCCACCTACAATACGGTCTACGGCATCCATGAAATCTTGTTTCTGTACCGATTTCTTGTTTTTGCGAGCTGCAATAAGAGCAGCCTCATTGCATACGTTGGCAATATCGGCACCCGAAAATCCGGGCGTTTGGCGAGCCAGCAAGTCTACATCGACCGAGTCGTCGATTTTGACATTGCGCAGATGCACGTGGAATATAGCTTTACGGTCGTTCAGGTCGGGTAATTCTACATAGATTTGGCGATCGAAGCGGCCGGCACGCAACAAGGCTTTGTCCAAGATGTCGGCACGGTTGGTGGCTGCGAGTATGATAACACCGCTGTTCGACCCGAAACCGTCCATCTCTGTAAGCAATTGGTTGAGGGTGTTTTCACGTTCGTCATTAGCCCCCATATTGGGATTCTTGCCACGGGCACGTCCTACGGCATCAATTTCGTCTATGAAGATGATGCAAGGGGCTTTCTCTTTAGCTTGGCGGAAAAGGTCGCGAACACGAGAAGCACCCACGCCTACAAACATCTCTACAAAGTCGGAACCCGACAGTGAGAAAAATGGAACATCAGCTTCTCCTGCAACAGCTTTGGCCAAAAGGGTTTTACCAGTTCCCGGAGGTCCTACCAACAAAGCTCCTTTAGGAATTTTACCGCCAAGGTCGGTATAACGTTGCGGATTTCTCAGAAATTCTACTATTTCCTCTACCTCTTGCTTGGCTTCTGACAGACCGGCTACATCGTTAAAAGTAACGCGAGTATCTCCTTTCTCGTAAAGTTGGGCTTTAGATTTTCCTACGCTGAAAACACCGCCACCACCGCCACCACTGCCGGGGTTAGACATGCGTCGCATCAGGATAAACCAAAAGACAATAATCAAGATAAAAGGACCTACCGACCATAAAATAGCACCTATATCGCTACTCTTTTCGTAAGTTACATCGGCCGAGAAATTGAAATCCTTTTCCCAGCGTTGTAAGGTCTCTGAAAAGCTGTCGCTCGATGGGATATTGGTTGTAATGGTGGCCGTGCCATTTTTAGGATTGAATTTCTCTCCGTAGATAGCTGTCGCTGCAGAATCGGTGAGAAAAGCTTCGGCATAATCTTTTTTGGTGAAAATGACCAGCTTCTTAATGCCGCCGTCGCGGGCAACTTTTTCAAATTCAGTCCAGTTTACCTCTCTCGATATTGAAGAGTTGTTGAGATAATATATCGCTACCAATCCCAATCCAATGCTTATGTAAAGCCACGCCAGATTGAAGCGAAAAAAATTCTTCTTGTTATTATTGCTATTATTATTCATTTTGTTGCATGTAAAAAATGCTGTTAGTCATGCATACAGCAAAAACTATTCCACATTGGCTATGTCTGTCAATTTGGCATCGTTCCATAATTGTTCGAGGCGGTAGAAGTTGCGCGCCTCGGGTTGGAAAATATGAACGAAGATTGTACCGTAGTCTATAATAATCCATTGTGCATTGCGATAGCCTTCATAGCCGTAGGGTTTTATTCCTGTGTGTTGGCGAGTATATTCACGTACACTGTCGGCTATGGCCTCTACTTGCGACGATGAGTTGCCTTGACAAATGACAAAATAACGAGTCGAAGCTGATTCGATATTGGTGAAATCTACTGTAGTAATGTCGTGACCTTTTTTTTCTTGTATTCCTTCGATAATGGTTTGTAACAGTTGGGTATCTTCCATATTTTATTATTAAACATTTCTGTGCAAAGATAGTGTATGGTAAGTGCAATGCGAAAAGAAAAACAAAGTTTTTGTTTTCCTATGTTGCAACGTTGTCCGTATGGAGGGTACATGACGGGCATTGAGAAAACAGAAAAATACGTTTTTTGTTTGTCAAGCCTAACATATATCTTTTCATAAAGGCATATCAGCAAGATATTTAGCTTTTCTATTTCCAGAACAAAGATAATGCAAGGTAATTATAATAAAAAATGAAAAACGGAGTTTTTGTTTTTTTATCGTTGCAATAGAGTTATGCGGCTCTCGTGTAGCAAGCCATACGTTATTGGAACAATATATTATCTTACCGGTTTGTATGTCAAATACAAGATGTTGCATCCTCAATTACCTTCGAGTTGCATAGCGGCTCTCAGTTACAAAATATTACCATGTATGATGAAAGATAGTGATGTAGTGTAACATTTCTTTACACAGGTAGAAGTACGATTATAGCGCCCTTTTTGTAAGTTTGTGCCCGTATGGTAAAAAAGAAGAAGAAAACAAGTTTGAGGAAACGCCGCCGTCGGCAGATTATGGCTATAAAACTGACATTGGCGTTTGTTGCTATTGCTTTACCTTGTTTATGGTTTGTCAGACAAGAGACGGTAGAGAACGAACCTTTGCGAGTTGCCAAAGAGTTTGCCGATGATATGATTCATGCCCGTTTCGACGAAGCAGGTATGCTCTCAACGCCTGCATCGGCTTCTGAAATAGCTATGTTTGCCGAGTGGGTGGGTAGTCAGAGCGAAGAACTTCGTACAGGAAACGCTCGTTTTAAGGTTACTCATGCGCAGATTTTTATGCCAGAAGATACGACCAATATCGTGCAAGGGAAAGTTCTTGTTAAAGACAGCCGCGGTAAGGAACGAGAGGTGCTGAATATGTTGCTGAATATGGTGAAAAGTGGCGATGTGTGGCTGGTAGATTATCGTGCAGAGTTATTCTAACAAGGTCGTATCTCTATTTCACGGGGGAAGCTTGTTGTAGAGGTGAACATAATATTTCTTTCAATACTTCTATCGAGGCAGCTGTGCGATGTACTCCTGCATTTTCCAACTCTGCTCGGCTTCCATATCCATAGAGTACGCCTATACAATCTATTCCAACTTGTCGGGCTCCCTCGACATCGTGCTTGCGGTCTCCTATCATAGCTGTACGAGCCAAGTCGGTAATATGGCAACAATCCAGTGCATAATTTATTACATCGGCTTTATTGTGACGTTCGCCATTGAGTCCGCTCCCGGCTATGAAGTCGAAATATGTCGATAGTTTGAAATAATCTAAGATGCGAATAGCAAAAGGTGTCGGTTTCGAGGTGGCTACCATAAGGCGATAGCCTGCTTTTTTTAGAGAAGATAGCAGGTCGGGTATGCCGTCGTAAACTTTATTTTCATGCCAACCGCATGTCGAAAATCTCTCTCGATAGTAGTGTACAGCTTGTTGAGCCTGTTCGTTGTCAAAACCGTAAAATATTTTGAAAGAGTCGTCCAAGGGTGGCCCTATGAAGCAATAAAGCTGTTGCATATCGGAAACGTGGATACCGAATTTTTGCAAGGCATAGGCTACCGAGCGTGTGATGCCCTTAGCCGGGTCGGTCAAGGTGCCGTCTAAGTCGAAGAGCAAATTATCGTATCTCCTGTTCATAAAGTGCTGGGACGTTCGTCGTGTGCTTGTCGAAGTAGGCTTTTATACGCTGTGAAACGTTGTCCCTGAGGTCGTTTTCATAGAGATTAAACTCATATACGTGTAAATTGCCTTTGGGTAGTAATGTCGCTACACTTGGAATATAGTAGGCATCCTCGTCAACTCCTTGTACGATAATTGTATGTATTGCGGTATCTATCGTAGCGGTAAAGCCTTGATACGATTGGGCTGGGGTAGCATCGGTTGTCCAATTGATAGGATTTATACAGACTTTGTTCTCGGCAAAAAGTGGCGATACGGCATCGGGTCGTGTCACGCTATTGAAATGTATGGTGACTCCTATGTCGGTAGCGTGTTGTGCGGGGCGTAAAAAAGGATATGTATTTACTTCCTCACTACTGATGGTATAGCCTATGGCGTATGCAGCTACCAGTTGTTGGTATGTAGCCTCGGTAAGTTCGTGTTTCAATAACTCTATGACGGCTTTTGCACCTTGGCTGTGTCCGGCAAGGATGAATGGTCGTCCGTTGTTGTAGTGATGCATATAGTATCTGAAGGCCTCTACGACATCGTGGTATGCGAGTTCAAATCGTTGTTCAATAAGAGCTGTATCGAGTGTAAGCCAGCTATCCATGCTTATTTGTCGGTAGTAGGGTGCATAGAAGTTACAACTGTCACTCAATACGCGTTTGGCAAGTTCTATCGACGGGTTTACAAGGGCGCGTTGCTCTTTGTTAAAAATATCCATGTGGTGATGCGATACGCCGTTGCTATCGGTATAGTCCCATATACAAGTGGGTACTATATAGAAAATATCTGTTTGCTTGTCACTGGTTAGAGCATTGCCGTTGTACCAACATGCGGCATCGGCATAGTTTATCTCTTGGTCGGACGAATGTGTCTCTGATTGTTGCTCGCAAGACTGTAGAAGAATAGCCCATAGGATGGCCGTAAATATAAAATATCTCTTCATAATGGTGTACGGTTTTGATTTTTCCGTTCTTGGGGCAAAGATACAGAAAGGCGAGGGCAGACGAATATGCTTGCTCTATTTTTTTATGCCAGACTGCGCCGTATCAAAAGATGGCGAAGGTTGGCAATCCTATCAACCAATTCTTTATGGAAAAAACAAACGTTTCGGCATGGCATTGATTGTATCTGATTTACAGGCCGAAACGTTTGTTTTTATCAGGTTATAAAATTAGGGCTCTTTTTTATCGGCTAACGTGATTTCTGGCATTTCCAAGAAAAGCGTGTCGCGATAGTTATTGGCAAGGAAGTTACGCAGATAGTTTATGGTGTCGTTCTCTATAATGGTATCGGTCGATGGGTATCGATTGTATATGATGCTGTGCAATTTTAATCCGCGGCGGACAATTGACTCGATGCATAGCAGCGTGTGATTGATGCTACCCAATCGGCCTGATGTGACAAGTATCACGGGGTAACCCTGTTCAGCAACATAGTCGATGGTAAGCAAGTCACGTGTGAGTGGCACCATAGGCCCACCAGCCCCCTCGAGCAGTACTACATCATATCGTGATGCCAACACTTGTGTGGCACGGGTCGCCACACTCATGTCGGTTGTATAGTGGTCAATCTCGGCAGCCAAGTGAGGAGAGGCCGGATAAGTATATATAATAGGATAGGTAAGCTGTTCCCAATCTTCGGGAAAGAGTTGAGCTACATTCATGATACGGCGGTGTAGTACAATATCTTCCGATATAGCATCGTTTCCGGTCTGTATCAGTTTTTGTGTGATTACTTTCACGTTGCGTTGCATCAACTCGCGGGCAAGCCATCCGGTGGCATAGCTTTTGCCTATGTTGGTGTCGATGCCGGTAATGAAGTATACTCCTTTCATACGTTGTGTTTTTTACGAGCAATTATATAAATAGGGTGATATGTAAGGCTTACACTGCCGTTTTCAGCAGTATAAAGAGCTTGGTATTGTTCTGAAAAGCGGCGAAGCGAAAAGTGAGTCCCGGTAAGTCCGTTGGCACCGGTTTGTTGCATGTGCCGTAAAACTTCTATGGGAGAATCGAACGTGAGCGTGTGTCTCTCTTCAACGACCGATACATCGGTGTAGTAGCGCTCGAAAATCTCATGTAGCACTTCGCTCGAAAAGTAGGGTAGCCCTTTGCCTGTTGTATGGCGCAGCTCTTTAAGATTGTCGCTGCCAAAGGTGGAGAATAGGATTATCCCATCGTTATCGAGAGACGCTTCGATGCGTGATAAGAAGTCGGGTAAATTGCTAAACCATTGTATGGCAGCAGCCGATGTTATCAGCCCGTATGTGCCGTGAAAGTCAATCTGTTCGGCATCGCCGGCCATGCAGGTTGTGTGGTTGGTGATGGCTTGCGTAGCAATGTCGCACATAGTAGGGCATAGGTCGTTGATTGTAAAATGGGCTGTTGTAAAACGTTGAGCCAGCAATTTGGTAAATAATCCTGTGCCACATCCTATCTCCAAGATGTGGAGTGCATCGAAATTCTCGGGTAAAAGCGATAGCAATCGCTGCGCCATATCGTGTTGTACGACTGCAGCTGCATCGTAACTCTCGGCAGCACGACTGAAGTGTTTGGCTACTTTTTGTTTGTCTATGGTGTCATTGGCAATGAGGCTGGCAAAGTCGGTATAGTGAGCTATCTCTTCCATGATGATGGGGGTACCGTATTCTTTCCATGCTTGAGCTTGCGCTTGAGGTAAAAAAATGCGGTCGCGAGTACCTATTATGGCTCTCGACCAGGAGAAGTCTCTCCTTTTTTGCAAACTGCGGATATAGTATTTTAGAGCCTGCAATTCCTGCTTTAAGCTCGCAATCTTTCTAGTTGGATGCACAAGCCTATAATTTTGCAGGGTGGTATTGTCGTCACACATGCGGCGGTCGAATTTTTCCAATGTCGCATCGTCCAATCGAGCTAACGTGGCGTCAAATACGTTACGGGCAATGCCTCGTGTGTCGTCTATGCCGAATGGCGTGCCATTGATGGCTGTGGCGCGCGTAATGGGTAATGTGATTGAAGATAGCCATGTGGAGGCAGCCCATACACCAAACGACCACGCATACAGCTCTATCTCGTCGTATTGTTGCCACTCGGTCATATCGTCGGGGTGTGGTGGGGTAGAATAGTCGTAACAGATACAGCAATCTTGTTGGTGAAGTACCTGACGAAGAGCTTCGAATGGCCGTATGTCGGCACCCCAACCAGCCCAAAAAAGTAAGAGCCGTCGGTTCCCTTCGCGTATGATATATTCTATTTCCATGTGGTGCTGTTTTGGGTTAAGGCGGCGATAAGTCGCTCTATATCGTCATCACTGCAGAGGGCATGCAAAGATATGCGTAATCGCGATGTGCCAGCCGGTACGGTAGGAGGCCTTACGGGCATCAGGTAGAACCCGAGACGTTGCATCCTGATAGCTTCGGCCTGTGTTTCGGCGGCATCTCCGATGATGTAAGGAATGATATGGCTGCGACTTCCGGTATCTCCTTTGCAACGGGTTATAGCGTCGTTTACCCTTTGGGCAATGGCTGCCAGATGGTGACGCCTATTGCTTAATACGTCGAGGTGTGACAGTACATAATGAGTCCACTCTACATTGATGGGAGGCAAGGCCGTGGTGAAGATGAAGGGACGCATCGTATTGACAAGCCATTCTTTTATTTCTTCGTTGCAAATCAGTGCTGCGCCTACCGAGGCTATTGCTTTACCGAAAGTGACAACGAGCATATCAATGTCGGAGATACAATTGTACTCTTCGCATAATCCCAGTCCGCGTTGGCCTCTTACGCCAATGGCATGTGCTTCATCGACATACAGCATGACGTTGGGAAATTCTCGTTTCAGGTCAATTAATCTCCGAAGGTCACATATGTCGCCATCCATGCTGAAAATGCTTTCTGTCGCAACGATTACGGTATCGAAATTGTGAGCTTTCTCACGTAGCAGTGTTTCAAGGTGTTGGTAGTCGTTGTGGCGATATCGTATGTAGGGCGCATGTCCGAGGTGCATGCCATCGATGAGACTTGCATGAACTAACTTGTCGGCAAGAATGAGCGTACGTTCGTCGGCTATGGCCGGCAGTATGCCGCTATTGGCATGGTATCCGCTGTTGAAAACGAGAGCAGCAGGACGCTCATACAGTTGTGTCAATAGCTTTTCCAGTCTTGAGTATGCCGGATGATTACCTGTAAGTAACCGGCTCGACGCTGCCGATGGCTGTAATCGTGTGACTGGTGTCTCTTCTAAAAATGCACGCCACAACGACTCTTCCTGTGTAATGCCAAGGTAGTCGTTCGATGACAGGTTGAGCATAGACACTCCGTTGCGTACAATATGACTTTGGCTACTTTCGGTTTCAGTGAGTTGTCGCAACCTGCCGTTGCGACGTAGCTCTGCCAATGCTTCGCTGTATGATTTCATAAAGGTTGCTTTTCTACTACAGCAAGTAAGGCTGTTGTAAGTTGCGAGAGTTGTTGTGATGTGATAATGTAGGGAGGCATGATATAAACCAACTTGCCGAAGGGGCGTACCCATACACCATGTTCTACAAATTGTCGTTGTATTGTAGCCATGTTTACTGGCTGTTTCATCTCTATTACACCTATGGCACCCAGAACTCTTACTTCGGTTACCTGCGGCAATGCGGCTGCAGGAGCAAGCTCGCGTTTCAGTTGTTGTTCTATCTCAGCTACGCGTTTTTGCCAGTTGACCGATAGAAGCAGTCGGGTAGAGGCCACGGCTACCGCACAAGCCAAAGGATTGCCCATGAATGTAGGGCCATGCATAAATACCCCTGGTTCTCCTTCAGAAAGCGCAGCTGCAACATCGTGCGTAGCAAGAGTTGCTGCCAATGTCATGTAGCCTCCTGTGATGGCTTTGCCTATACACATGATATCGGGTTTTACTCCGGCATGTTCCCAAGCGAAGAGTTTCCCAGTTCGTCCGAAGCCGGTTGCTATTTCATCGAATATCAGCAGTACACCATATTGGTCGCATAATCGGCGCACCGTCTGCAGAAATTGCGGATGGTAGAAATACATACCTCCGGCACCTTGTACTACGGGTTCCAATATGACGGCTGCAAGCGAAGTGTGCAGTCTTTCCATCGCCGCAGTAAGCTCATCGGTACAATGTTCGTCCCATTCGTCGCCGTATCGACAAGAGGGCGAATCTATGAAGTATCGCTTGGGTAGCGTTCCACCAAAAATAGAGTGCATGCCTGTGACTGGGTCGCATACCGACATTGCATTCCATGTGTCGCCGTGGTATCCACGGCGGATGGTCAGGAGATTGTCGCGAGTGCGATTGCCGCGTGAATAGTGATATTGTAATGCCATTTTGATGGCTACCTCTACCGATACAGAGCCTGAATCGCAATAAAATATGTGTTGCATATTGTCTGGGACGATTGATAGCAGTATTTCGCCCAATTCTATGGCCGGACGATGGGTGAGGCCGCCAAACATGACATGCGACATCTCTTTCAGTTGCTGCGTGGCAGCTTCGTTGAGTACAGGATGATTATATCCGTGTATGGCAGCCCACCACGACGACATGCCGTCGATGAGACGCTGTCCATCTTCGAGTTCTATATATACGCCTTCGGCACGTTTTACCATGTAAGTTGGCAGTGGATGTAACGCCGAGGTATAGGGATGCCACAAATGAGCGGCATCGAATGCATTGATTGTCATAAAATGAAACTTTAGGTATATAAATGGTATGAGTATGTCTGTTTTTATCGACTAAGGCATGGTGCCGAACTGTATGGCTACGCATCTGTACCGAACTTAGCGCGCAGAACAATTCAGAACATCTGTGATTTATGTAAGAGTAGTCACGAAATGCTTGGGCAGACGATAACGATGGCTGACGGATTGTCGTTCGCCTGCGGTATTTGTCGGATAGTATTTGAAAGGCTGTATGAGGGTACTGTTTGCCGCCTCGGCAACTTTCTGACGCGAGAACTGGTAGAACAATCAGGCTCTCTGTAAGCTCGAGTAGTGGGGGAGCATCGGAAAGTTCTGTTGGGTCGGTATCCTCTTTTTTAGGATTATGAAAAATAATGTGTGAAGATGTGCGCTTGATTTTGTAGGTAGATGCATCGGCAATGCGGTTCGACAGTTGGCCTATATTGACGTAACGCCCTATGCTGCAAAATACGGCATATCGATGCCGGCTCCACCGACGAAATCGAAATGCTTTTTGTTGTATTATGTTGTTGTTTTTCATAGGGGTAATTTACCGGTTGAGACCGATGCAGGGCTTTTACTTATAACCTTCTTTTTTTGCGACGTAAAGATACAATATAATTTATGAAAAACGACATTGTGCTACGCTTTTTTGAAGATTGTTGCATGTCATGGTTTCGCAAATTATTACTAATTTTACACACTCATTCATATCGGAAACAAATCTCTTGCAAGTAGCTAAAAGTCATATCGATGCGTAAACTATTTATACAGTTGTTTTTGTATGCTTTTTTGGTAATGCTTTCGTCGTGTTATACGGCAACTGAGTCTACACCCAAGATAGACGATGCCGTAGTGGAGAAAATAGAAAAAGGCGAGGAAGAGCTTATCATGGAAAACAATTTTGTAAAGCATGGATGTCAGTCGTGGTTGCCGGGTAAGTCTTTTGCTTATGTCGACGATAGTTTGTCGCCAGTGTTGCGCCCCGAGGAGAATGCCTCGTTATCGACGACCGGACTTAAAGGGAAAACATTTGTGTATGAAGGCCATAGAGAAGAGAATCTATACGGCAATAAAAAGCTCGTGACGCTTGTATTCAGATGCGATAGTGCCATATATACCTATGCAACAGGTAAGTCGATAGACGAGATAGCAGCGATGGAATATACGCCTTTGATACCTTCGTTTGTCGATTGGGATGATGTGGCAACGGCTCGCGATTTGTTTCTGGGTAAACGACTCTATATCCTTACCAACCAATGGTATGACGAAGATAACCAGTTGTTTACTTCTCGTAAATTGATACCCGTTACGGTTACTGCCGTCTCGCCTGGTAATAGTGTATTGCCGTTAGCGCTTTCGTTTGTAGACGAGCAAGGCAACACGGGAAAGGTGTTTATGTCGGTTAAAAGTTCATCTTATACCCAGATACTTACATTTGACCGCCTTTTCTCTTTTACCGACCCACGTGCCAAGTACGAAAGTATTAGCGATGAAGCGTGGGATGCTATTACAAGGGGAAAAGTTATCACTGGAATGACCAAGGAAGAGTGCCGTCTTGCGTTGGGTCTCCCCTCGGAAGTAGTGAAGATACCTACGTATAGCGGGTTGAAAGAGCAATGGATATATAATACTGGTACTTATTTGTTGTTTTCCGATGGTTTGCTCAGTGCTTTCCGTCAATAAATACAACGTAGTGTATGGAAAACCAATCGACAGTGGGCTGTTATATTGATATTACCAATCGTCATACTTTTGGTATCCCTACCCAAGCGATGGGATGGCAGGAGTATACATCTGTTGAAGATTTGCAAGGATTGCTGTACGACTTGCATAAAAGCAGTACCAAGTTCATGCCTATAGGACAAGGTAGCAATTTGCTGTTTTTGCATGATTATCAAGGCGTATTGTTACATTCGGCTATCAGAGGTATGGAGCTTGTCGAGCAAGATAGCAGCAGTGTACAGGTACGAGCCGGAAGTGGCGTCGTATGGGACGATTTTGTGGCGTATTGTGTAGCCTCAGGCTGGGGCGGAGTAGAGAACTTATCGTATATTCCCGGTGAAGTAGGGGCGAGTGCGGTGCAAAATATAGGTGCATACGGTGTAGAGGCTTGCGATGTAATAAGTGGTGTTGAAGCTGTAGATGTGACGACGGGGCACCTGCGCAATTTTTTGCCTGATGAGTGTGCATATGGCTATCGCGATAGTATATTCAAACAATCGCTCAGAGGTAAATACATAATTACCGCTGTGACATATAAGTTGAGTCGTAAGCCTCAATTCCGTCTTGATTATGGCAATTTGCGTCAGGCCGTAGGCGCAAATCCTACTTTACAGTCGGTACGTGATGCCGTTATAGAGATACGTCGTCGTAAGCTTCCCGAAACAAGCGAAATGGGTAGTGCCGGCAGTTTCTTTGTTAATCCTGTCATATCGCGTAGCTTGTACAGCGACCTGTTGCTTCGTTATCCTGATATGCCTCATTATCCCATTGACGACACAACGGTGAAAGTGCCGGCCGGTTGGCTCATTGACCGATTAGGTTGGAAAGGTAAGTCACGAGGAGGGGCGATGGTATATCCTCGGCAATGTCTTGTGCTTGTCAATACGGGCAGTGCAACGGCCGATGACGTAGTGCATCTTGCTGCCGATATTGCCGACTCGGTATGGGATACCTTTCATATAGCGATAAAACCCGAAGTGAATTATATAGGCTGACAGAATATAAGAGATGATGCAAATAGAATTTTTAGGAACGGGTACTTCAACCGGCGTACCTCAAGTAAATTGCTCTTGTGAGGTGTGTACCAGTCCCGATGCTCATGACAAACGGCTTAGGTCATCGGTATTGATGACGGTTGGAGAAACTAAAATATTGATAGATTGTGGTCCTGATTTTCGTTATCAGGCATTACGTTCACATCTTGCACGTGTCGATGCTTTATTGGTAACGCACAGTCACTACGATCATTGTGGCGGATTGGATGATTTGCGACCCTATTGTATAGAACGTCCCCTTCCCATCTATGCCGAGCAACCGGTGATAGATGATATAAAAGCTCGTATACCTTATTGCTTCAACGAGCATCCATATCCAGGTGTTCCACGTTTTGAGATGCAGACTATCGAGCCAGATATACCATTCCACGTGGGGCAAGTAGAGATAATTCCGTTGCGGGTAATGCACTATAAATTGCCTATTCTGGGTTTCCGTATAGATAATGTGGCATATATAACCGATTGCCTTACATTACCCGATACTACGATGCAACAATTACAAGACCTCGACGTATTGGTAATCAATGCATTGCGTCGTACACCTCATCTTTCGCATCAGTCTCTCAACGAAGCGCTGGCTCTCATAAAACGGTTATCGCCCCGTCGTGCATACCTTACGCATATGAGCCATCAAATGGGGCGGCACAGCGATGTGTCGGCACTATTGCCACCCAATGTTGTCATGGCATACGATACGATGATAATAGAATGATATGTGTATGTGATGACACTTGTTACAGACTCGTGTTGTCGTTGGTAGCAGATAATTTTGTGGTATCTTCCGTATTTACATGACGTCGGTAGTGTCCAACCCAAAGTAATAACAGACCGAAAACGGCAAGTATACCTGCCGTAGAATAGAGCATGTTGCCTATACCTGTGATAGGTGCGGCAATGCCTCCTGCCAAAAATGAAAAGAACCCAATGAGAGCCGATGCACTACCTGCATTATTTCGTTCTAAATCCAGCGCAACTGTAGTAGCCATAGTAAAGATAATCCCCATAAAAAACAGCATAGCCCATATAGATAACTCAACGAATACAAATGGTAGCTGAATGGCAATGAAAACGGCTGTAGTTATGACGGTAGCGAAAGCCCCGCGTTCACCTATGTTGAGTGCTCGGGTAGGGTCGCCGATACGTCCTGCGAGGAGGCTACCAGCCATAATGGCCAGGGAGTTAAGTCCGAAACATCCGCCGTATAGTAGTGCGCTCAGGCCGTAGATTTGTTGGAAAATAAAAGTGGACGATGATATATAGACAAAAAGAATACCTTGTGCAATTGTAAGAATGGCAACATATATCATGAATTGCTTGTGAGTGAAGAAGTGCTTATAGTGTTTCATACTGCTGTATATGTTTCCTTTCTGTCTACGTTCGTCGGGAAGAGATTCTTGAAAGGGTATAAATATCAACGACAGAATGACACCTATGCCAAAAAGGGTGTAGAAAATACCTTGCCAATCGGAAACGCTCAGTAATACGCCACCTAAAAATGGTGCACAGATAGGAGCTATACCTTGTACGCATCCTAATACGGCGAAGAAGTGTACCAATTCTTTGCCGGTATGAAGGTCAGAGGCTACCGATTTAGAGATAACGATACCGCCGGCTCCCGACAAGCCTTGCAAGAAACGGCATATTAAAAATATATATATGTTGGTTGTGAAGAGGCAACATAGCGTAGCCAGGCTAAAAATGACCATCGATATGATAAGAGGCATTTTGCGCCCATACTTATCGCTGAGGGGCCCAATAAACAGCTGCCCGATGGCGAGACCTATCAAACATAAGGTAAGACTCATCTGTATGGCCGACGAGGTCGTAGAAAAAACAGTGGTAAGTTGGGGCAGTGCCGGTAGATAGAAGTCGGTAACGAAAGGTCCCATCGCCGATGCCATACCTAAGGATACCAGTAGATAAGTGGTTGTGTTGCGTGTATGTGTGGTCATATGTAATGTTTTTATTTTGAGGCGCAAAATTACTGAAATTTTCAATATCCGGGTTTTAAATAGAATTGGTCTATATTTTTATAACGCTCGTTAATAGTCTGTATGAAACATCTAAAAGAGTGATGGCAAACGTTTGCATATAATTTATGCTCTAAAAAACGATAGAATAGTACAATAATAGGTATATATACGATATATTTGTGGTATAACAATAATCTTAAAAATTATATGCACATGAAAAAAACATTACTCCTCTCTTTGGGTTGTGTCGTTGCATTGAGTGCATCGGCTCTTACCTATAATGTCACTGTTCCGGCTGGTACGCAAGCTTGCTATATTGCCGGCGACATGAACGAATGGTCGTTTACCGAAATGCAACAGGTCGATGCTTTGCACTATACAATAGATTTGCCTGAGGCAACTGAGACACAAGGCTACAAATACAGCAGTGGTCCCGATTGGGCCTATGTAGAGAAAGCTGCCGATGGCTCAGAAATAGGTAATAGAACATATAGCGAATCGGATGTCGTAGCCAATTGGGCTGCAGTGTATAATCCTAATCCCGGTAATGGCCTCATTTATACTGTTACGGTTCCCGAAGGAACGAAAGCATGTTACATTGCGGGGGATATGACAGGGTGGTTGCATCAGGAAATGGAGCGTATCGACGATACACACTATACCATAACGATGGGTGATGCTACCGAGGCAGACGGATATAAATATTGTAGTGGCCCGGGATGGCAGTATGAAGAACTTACTGCCGAGGGTGCATCAGTAAGTAACCGTACATATACTCCGAGTGATGTAGTGGCACGGTGGGCAATGATTTATGAACCAGACGCTCAATCGGGTGATATTCACTTTACCGTTACCGTGCCAGCTGGTACAACCGAGTGTTATATGGTAGGTTCATTCCAAGGTTGGAGTACGGAAGATGCTGTTGCTATGACTGATAATGGTGATGGAACATTCTCTTATACCCTTACGGATGTTACTGATGTACAATATAAATATTGGAACGGTTATGCATGGGAGTCATTCGATGGCAACCGTTCGGCATCGGTATCGATATCGACCGAAGTGACCGATGTAATAAGTGGTTGGAATATATTGGATGCTCTTCAGAAAGTGCAAAATGATGGGCTGAAGGTATGGTCGAAAGCTGGCGTAGTTGTGGTTGAGGCCGAAACAGCTTGCACACTGCCTGTATATGGCACAAATGGTGTTTTAGTAAAAGTCGTTACAGTAGAGCCCGGAACTACAGAGGTTACCCTGCCGCAAGGTATATATCTTATGGGCAACAAGAAAGTAGTCGTATATTGATTACATTAAAATAGAAAAAGGGGCTGCGCTCGATACTTCATTTAGCGCAGCCCCTTTTATTATGTATTTATGCCTGTAAGGGCAGGGGTTATACCTCTATGCCTTTTTAGTCTATTTTTTGTGGGTCATAATGTCGAGTACACAACGGTCGGTTTCGTTCATTCCTTGCGAACCTATGCGTGTAAGATTATGTATGCAGCGGTCTACATCATCTTCTATAATACCCTCTAATGATGTAACGTAACGGCCTTCTATGGAGAGCAGTGCAGAGAGTATGCAAGTAGATACGCTCCCCGTAATTTTCAGAGCACAGCTTGGTTTGGCACCGTCGCATATCATACCGGTAAGATTGGCAATCATGTTTTTTACGGCGTACGTTATGTTGTCGTAGTTTCCGCCCATCAGATAAGTAATACCGCAACTCGACCCTGTAGTCGCAACAACACAGCCACAAAGTGCCGATAAGCGTCCCAGGCTTTGTTTGATATATATCGTTGTCAAATGGCTCAACATCAATGCTCTTATCAACTCCTCTTCGCTTTTTCCCTCTTCTTCGGCAAAAATTAGTACAGGCATAGTGGCTGCAATACCTTGATTGCCGCTTCCCGAATTGCTCATGACCGGTATCATAGCTCCAGCCATACGGGCATCGCAGGCAGCCGAGGTGTATGACAAAATGTGAGTAAAAATATTGTTACCTATTATAGAGCATTCGAGGTTGCCTTTCAATGTTTTACCTAAACAATGACCGTAATTACCCTTGAAGGCAAATTCGGCAGCGGCTTTATTGAGACGAGCAGCATCGAGGATAAACCGTATTTCGCTTATGGGAGCAGTAGTGGCAAAGTCATAAACTTTACGCATTGTAAGTCCTACGTCTTCGTCGGTTTCTTGTTCACCCGATGGTGTTCTGTTGTCATACAATACTTTATCGTCATATGATGTATATACAAAGTTAGTATGACTGCCTGCAATAATTGCGGTTGCTTGATGAGAACCGGCTCGACAATTGATTTCTATATAGAGTTTCTCTGTAATGCCTTCTTTTAGTTTTATGTCTATGCGGTGTTCTTCTATCAGCTTTTTCCCTTTTTCTACAGCTTCGGGGGTGCAATCTCGTAGTACTTCGAGCTGATACTCTGACTTTCCTATCAATGCTCCCAATGCAACGGCAATGGGCAGGCCTATCATACCCGTTCCGGGAATACCTACACCCATGGCATTTTTCAGAATGTTTGCACTTAAAAGCACCTCTATTTTCTCAGGCGTGCAACCTAATATTTCGGTAGCTTTCGCTACACACAATGCAACGGCAATGGGTTCTGTGCAGCCTATGGCGGGCACAACTTCGTGTTTTACGAGTTCTATTATTTTTTGCCTTTCTGTGTTGTCCATAGTTATAGAAATATAGTCTGTTTCTTAAAGATACTCTTATATTGGGGAAAGTAATGCAAGGCATCGGTATCTATACCGATGCCTTGTGTCCTGCTATTTTTTAGCACGCATACTCGATACAGCGAGGTAGGCTATAATGGCTAAGTACATTATCAATCCGAGTGATTGTTTGACAACATCGCTCCATTCGCAGCTGTATTCAAATCCAGCATAGCGTATAGCGGCGCTTACTACACCCATCAGCGCACCACCGGCGATAAAACCAGATGCAAGCAACGTACCCTTGTCGAGGCGAGCTTTGTTGAGAGCCGCATCTTTTGAGCGGTTACCTACGAACCAGCTTATAAGACCACCAATAACAAGAGGCGTATTCAGTTGCAGCGGGATAAACATACCTAATGAGAAGGCAAGGGCAGGAACACCTAATAGGTTAAGAATAAGAGCCAATATGGCACCTACACCGTAGAGCAACCACGGAGCTCCTTCGCCCATCATGAGAGGTTCTATGACAGCTGCCATGGCGTTTGCTTGTGGAGCAACCAAGGCATTTTCACCGGTAAACCCGTAAGTCTTGTTCAGTATCAGTATTACACCGCCAACTGTTGCAGCCGATACTAAAGTGCCCAAGAATTTCCATGTTTCCTGCTTGGCGGGCGTACTGCCTAACCAATAGCCTATTTTAAGGTCGGTAATAAAACCTCCTGCCATTGATAATGCTGTACATACCACACCACCTATGATGAGGGCTGCAACAATACCGCTGGTACCTTTCAGGCCTATTGCCACCATGACAACCGATGCAAGAATTAGTGTCATCAGTGTCATACCCGATACCGGGTTGCTACCTACAATGGCTATCGCATTGGCGGCAACAGTGGTAAATAAAAATGATATAATGGTTACAACAAAAAATGCTACCAGAGCTTGAGTGAAGTTGTGTATAACACCTATATAGAAGAACAAGAAGATGAGGATAAGAGCAAAAATTACACTTATCGATATATTTCTCATAGAGATGTCACGTTGTGTACGCGGAACTTTGGTGGTGCTTTCGCTGCCTTTATTGGTGAGTTCTTTCGATGCAAGTCCTATGGCACCTTTGATAATGCCCCAAGATTTTACAATTCCTATGATTCCGGCCATGGCAATACCGCCTATACCTATATAGCGGGCATAATTGCTAAAAATAACCTCGGGCTCGAGGGCACTGAGAAACATAGAGTCTACACTGGTCATACCCAATAGTGGGATGATTACAAACCATACGAAAAGCGAACCAGCGCAAATTATCATACAATATTTCAAGCCTATGATATATCCCAAACCTAATACGGCGGCACCGGTGTTGACAGTGAATACCATCTTCGCTTTTTGGGCAATTGTTTCTCCAAACGGTAATATACGTGTGGTAAGTACCTCGCTCCACCATCCGAATGTCGAGAGGCAAAAATCATATAATCCGCCTATCAGACCTGCCATAACAAGGGGCTTCACTTGGTCTCCGGCTTTTTCGCCCGACACGAGTACTTGAGTGGTAGCTGTGGCTTCGGGGAAGGGATACTTGCCGTGCATATCTTTGACAAAGTATTTGCGGAAAGGTATCAGGAATAAAATACCGAGAATACCTCCCAACAATGAGCTGAGGAATACCTCCATGAAGTTGACGGTTATCTCGGGATAACGGTCTTGTAAAATATAAAGAGCGGGCAGTGTAAAGATGGCTCCTGCTACAATAACTCCTGAACAGGCGCCTATAGATTGGATAATGACGTTTTCTCCTAATGCGCTTTTACGTTTGAATCCGTTTGATAGGCCTACAGCAATAATTGCGATAGGGATAGCAGCTTCAAAAACCTGACCTACCTTTAATCCTAAAAAGGCCGCTGCAGCCGAGAATATGACTGCCATAACAATACCCCATGATACCGACCATGCGTTTACCTCGGGATAGTTTTTGTCGGGTGACATAATGGGGGTGTATTCTTCACCCTCTTTTAACTCCCTGAACGCATTTTCCGGGAGCTCAATAGGTTGTTTCTTCTCTTCTTCCATTCGTATTATGTTGTTAGTTGTTGTCTCCTTGTGTAGTTGCAATACTCGTTACTCTTGTGACAGTAGATATTGGCACAGACATAGACAAGGTTGTCTTTACAAAAATAGTCATTAACTTGTATTGCGCAAAATACTCAGAAAAAATTTCATCAATATGTACGGTCGCTAAGATAGGGCTGTAGAGGACCGTTGAGTACAGAAAAAATGTATTGTTTTATTTTATTTGTAGTAGCAGCGGGTAGGTTTTGTGAGGTATACTTTTGCCGATATTGTTGGAGTGATGAAATAAAAAAGCTGTGGCCGAATTTTTTATTCGCCACAGCTCTATGAGAATATTCTTGTCAATCTTTCTGTTACAGCAGATATTGCGATGAGATAGATTCGTTGCAGTTTACGCGACGTATAGTATCGGCAAACAAATCGGCAATGGTAATGATATGAACCTTATCGCAATGTTTTGTGTAAGGGATACTATCAGTAAATATCATTTCACACAACTGAGAGCTTGCAACTCGTTCTGATGCAGGGTCGCTCATGACGGCATGACTGGCGATAGCTCTTACCGAAGTGGCTCCTCGTTCAATCATCAGGTTGGCCGATTTGGTTATTGTGCCGGCTGTATCTACCATGTCGTCTATTAATATGACGTCTTTCCCTTCTACTTCGCCAATAACAGTCATCTCGGCTACTTCATTGGGTTTGTTGCGTTTTTTGTGACATAATACAAGTGGCGCGTTGAAATACTTGGCGTAGGTGCTGGCACGTTTCGAACCGCCTACATCAGGCGTAGCAATAGCCATATTTTGCAAGTGAAGAGATTCTATGTAAGGGATAAATACCGAAGAAGCGTATAGGTGATCTACCGGTACATTGAAGAACCCTTGTATTTGGTCGGCGTGCAAATCCATTGTGATAAGACGATTGATGCCTGCGACGCTCAACAGGTCGGCAATAAGTTTGGCACCGATGGAGACGCGCGGTTTGTCTTTTCTGTCTTGACGTGCCCATCCGAAATAAGGTATAACGGCAACAATTGATTTTGCCGATGCTCGTTTGGCCGCATCGACCATGAGAAGCAGCTCCATTAAATTGTCGGAGTTGGGGAAGGTCGACTGTACCAAAAATACTTGGCATCCTCTTATCGATTCTTCAAAAGATACAGCAAACTCGCCATCAGCGAAGTGCTGTATGTTCATTTGCCCTAGTTCGCATCCAAGACTGTTGCATATCTTTTCGGCAAGATAGTGTGAATTGGTACCCGAAAATACCTTGTAAGGAGTAGTTTGATTCATAATGGTTACTATGAAAGTGTGCTGTGGTTGATTTTGCTGCAAAGGTACGTTATGTTTTTCTTTTATTGTATCATCATTGTCATATTTTTGTAGTAGGTATCGACGTTTTTGGGGCCGCCTTTATTTTCCATATCACCGCACCATAGCCATCTACCTCTGTGATAAACGGCGTATCGGCTTGTAAATCTTTCTCATCGTGGGTTTTCTCCAACAATTCGATTGCCATATAGCGTCCAGGAATGATTTGCATCATATCTATGGCGTGTTGGGGGATATATGTGGAAACTTGTGTCTTGTATGGCCCGAAATTGACAATAATTACCAATATTTCATTTCTCCAGTATCGTAAGAAGGCATATTGCTGATGTGGGTCGAAGTGGTTATGCCCGAAATTGACATACATCAAGTCGTAGAATGCGCCTTCCGAAATGGCTTTCTCCTTATTACATAAGGTGAGGACTTTTTTGTATAATTTGCGCAAGGAGCGTTGCTCGGGCAAGAGCCGTGTGATATTGCATTTGCCGTTGTTGTACCATGCTCGTACTGTTGGGACACTCCAATAGTCGAAGATGGTGGTGCGCCCGTCTTTCCCGCTAAAACCTTCGGCATCGTTAGCCGGTTCTCCCAATTCTTGTCCGAAGTATATCATGAAAGGCGCTTTGCTCATCATAGACGAAACGACGAGTGAAGGCAGCACTTTTGATGCATCGCCTGCATATTGCACCGAGGCAAAGCGTTGTTCGTCGTGATTTTCCAGAAAATTCAGCATACGGTCTATGTGGCCGTCGAGAGCTTGCCAGCAGTATGAAATTTGTGCTGCCGATACATCGTTGCATAATATAGCCCGCAGTTTGTCGTACAATCCTACTTTGTCGTACAAAAAGTCAAATCCTCCGTAGTTGAGATACGATTCATATAATCCAGGGTCGTATATCTCGGCAATAAACTGTATGTGTGGATATTTCTGCTTGACAATGTCTATAGCCCAGTGCCAAAATTCTACCGGTACCATGTGTACCATGTCGCAACGGAAAGCGTCTATCCCCTTGCTGCACCAAAACAGCAGTATGTCGCGCATTTTTATCCATGTATCGGGTATAGGATCGAAATGCTGTTGTCGCCAAGCCAGATAGTCGACACCGTAATTGAGTTTAACAGTTTCATACCAATCGTTTATGCCTGGGTAGGCGTCGAAGTGGTCGTTGCCGGTTGCTTTGGCCGGGAATTCATAATATGCATCGGGACTTTCCTGCCCGATATAAAAGTGAGGAGAGAAACGTTGTCTTGGTATATAGTAGAAATTGTTATTGGGGTCGAATTGTTTCTCGGTATTGTCGTATTCGCCAAGGTTGGTTACACCCTCAGGTAATTGGTCTGAATGGTACTCGCGTGCTACATGATTGGGAACAAAATCGATGATGACTTTCATGCCGGCATCGTGAGTACGAGCTACAAGCTGTTCAAATTCATTCATCCTGTTAGGAACATCTGTAGCGAGGTCGGGATCGATGTCATAGTAGTCGCTGATGGCGTATGGCGAGCCGGCTTTTCCCTTGACAATATATTTATTGTTGGGGTGTATGTTGTATTGACTGTAATCGGTTTGCGTAGCGTGTTCTATAATACCTGTATACCATATATGAGTGATGCCCAATGATTTTATTTCCGATAAAACTTTGGGGGTGAAGTCGTTGAGTTTGCCTACACCGTTTTGTGCGATTGAGCCGTGAGGAACACAAGTTTCGCAGGTATTTGAGAAGAGCCGTGGTAGAACTTGGTATATGATGATTTTCTGTTGCATGATGAAAAGCGTGTTTACAAATTTAATAGTTTGCGTTGTGCTTCGGTGAGCGATTCCAATACGTTTTTAGCGCTGTTATAGCCAAGTGAGGCAATTTTTTGTTGGGCTTTCAAATCAAATACGTTGTAATCGCCCACGTCTTGGTGTTCTATTAGTATGTCGCATAAGGCAATATCGGGAAAAACATTGCCGCACGCGAGATAGTTATATGCTCGCTCGGCAATAGCGATGATGTTATGTGAATATTTTTCGCGTTGCAGGGGAGTTACGTTTACACCGATAACTACATCACATTTGTCGCGTAGCGGTGTGGCCGGTAAGTTACGCAATACACCACCGTCGACATAGTTGATACCGTCTATTTCAATAGGAGAGAAGACGATGGGAATAGAGCAGGATGCTGCTATACTGATAGCGAGATCGCCATGGTCGAAGATGACACTTTTCCCGTGGTCGAAGTCAGTAACGGCAATCAGCATAGGCTTTTGAAGCTCTTCTATACGTTGGGCTTTGAGGTGATGGCGTAAAAATTCGATGAACTTGTTGTATTTTAAGAAGCCTGTTCGGGGTAATGTGACCTCAATAAGCTCATGCAAGTCCATGTGACCAAAGATTTTCATAATTTCTTGTGGGGAATAGCCATCTGAATACAAAGAACCCACGATAGAACCGGCACTTGTACCGGCGATAATATCGGGTTTTATTCCATATTCTTCAAAGGCCTGTAATGCTCCTACATGGGCAAAACCTCGCGCACCGCCACCGCTTAATGCAAGGCCTATTTTGTAAGGACGGCTTTCTTTTTTCTTCTTGTTGAATAAGAACATGCACTTTGTCGTTTGGTGCAGCGAATATACGCTTTTTTTATGAATATGCAATGCGTTGCATGCCGTATGTATTTATTGCAATAGGACAAAAATATTTAGTGCGATGTTTTGTTATAGGAGCTCTATTCTGTACCTTTGCAAAAAGAGTAAAAACAAGAATATGAAAACAAGAGTAGAGGATATAGCTCAAGCATGTGCGATTATGGAGCGCGGTGGTGTGATACTGTATCCTACCGATACGATATGGGGCATAGGTTGTGATGCTACCAATTCCGATGCTGTACGTCGGGTCTATGAAATAAAAAGAAGGTCTGATAATAAGGCACTTATAGTGCTTACAGATTCTATGGCAAAAGTGGAATTTTATGTTGATGAAATTCCCGATATTGCATGGGACTTGGTAGAGTTATCGTCCAAACCTCTTACGATAATATACTCGGGAGCACGCAATTTGGCATCCGAGCTTTTGGGCGAAGACGGGAGTGTGGGTATTCGTGTTACGCAAGAACCGTTTTCGCAAGCATTGTGCCGGCGGTTTAGAAAACCGATAGTCTCTACATCAGCCAATGTAAGTGGTGACAAGTCGCCTCGCAATTTTGCTGAAATTTCAGATGAAATCAAACAAGCTGTCGATTATATCGTAGAGGCGCGGCAAGATGAAGCGGGAGAAGCCCAGCCATCGAGCATCATTAAAGTAGGTAAAGGTGGTCTGATAAAAGTGATACGCGAGTGATAAGCAGTAAAGCTCAAATAGCAAAATATGTTTTGTGTGACTATGTGACGTCTAATATCGCATGGTTACTCTTCAATATAGGTAGGTTCTATATGCCTACCGTAGAGTCGGGCTATATTGAGTTGTCACGGTTTTTACTTTCGGCCAATGTTTTGTGGGGACAACTTTATATCCCTATGATTATGATGGCGGTATATTATTTGTCGGGCTATTATAATCAGGCCTTTTTCAAGTCGCGTTTGCACGAGCTGTTACTTACTGTGGTATCGGTCATGGTGAATACTCTATTTTTATTCTTTGCAGCTCTTATCAACGATATATCGCCATTACGTACCGAGAATTACGAGTTGTTGTTGCTGCTGTTTACCATACAGTTTGTTTGTGTCTATTCGGGACGCATTGCTATAACAGCCGATGCTACTACCAAGATACATTCTCGCAAATGGGAATTTAATACACTTGTTGTAGGTTGCGGAAGACAGGCTGCGAAATTGATGAACGACTTAAAGAATCGCAAAGAGTCATTGGGTTACCACATTGTGGGATATATAGACATAGGCGAGGGGGGATGTTCTCGTCAGCTCGATGCTCCGGTCTATCCCGACAATGACCTGCAAACGTTGTGTGATGAGCTTGACGTGAAAGAGATTATTGTGTCGCTCGATGATAATAATCACACAAGACTCAACAATGTCGTCAACAAGCTCTTCCCGCTGAATAGGCCTATTAAGATACAAAATGACAATTTCTATCGGTTGCTGGGGCGTGTGAGGTTATCGAATATTCTTGGTACACCGTTTGTCGACGTTTGCACATGTGCTATCTCAGAGGGTGAGAAAAACATCAAGCGATTATCCGATATTATCGTTTCGGCTATAGCGTTACTTATTATATCGCCTCTTATAGCAATACTCGCTATATTGATAAAGCGCGATTCAAAAGGTCCGGTATTTTATAGCCAAGAGCGCATAGGGTATCATCACAAACCTTTTAAGCTCTATAAGTTGCGTACAATGTATGTCGATGCTGAGTCGGACGGACAGCCTCGCCTGTCGAGCCCTAATGATAGACGTATTACCAACATCGGTAAGATTCTGCGTAAATATCGTCTCGATGAGCTCCCCCAATTTTGGAATGTATTGAAAGGCGACATGTCTATCGTAGGCCCACGACCCGAACGCGAATATTACATACAGAAAATCATGGAGAAAGCTCCATATTATACGCTGATGTATCAAATACGTCCTGGCATTACATCGTGGGGTATGGTGAAGTATGGTTATGCCCGTAACATAGACGAAATGATACAACGACTTCAATATGATATTATCTATTTGGAGAATATGTCGTTGTTGGTAGATTTGAAAATAATAATATACACGATTCGTACCGTTTTGAGCGGACGAGGAATGTAGAGCAAAGATGATGGAAACGATAGAGAATAACGGTAATAAAGATTGGTTTATGCGGGTGTTGCTTTGGAGAGAGCAACACATCAGTGAGCGCACCTTTGTACTGATGCTAAGTCTCTTTGTGGGCTTATTCACAGGCCTTGCTGCCGTTTTGCTGAAACAGCTAATTGCATGGATACAGCAACTCCTTATCTCACACATGGTACCCGATGGTGCCAACTATCTGTACTTTATTTATCCTATTGTAGGTGTATTATTGGTAGGTTTATATGTGCGTTATATAGTGAAAGATGATATATCGCATGGTGTGACACGCGTCCTGTATGCTATCTCGCAAAAGAAAAGTCGAGTAAAACCCCACAATATGTACACTTCGATAGTGGCAAGTTCGGTAACGATAGGTTTTGGTGGTTCGGTAGGTGCCGAGGCTCCTATTGTATATACAGGTGCAGCCATTGGCTCAAATATGGGACGCTTATTCAGAATGCCGCCTCATATCCTTATGCTTATGGTCGGGTGTGGCGCGGCTGCGGCTATTGCAGGCATATTCAAGGCTCCTATTGCTGGTATGCTATTTACGCTCGAAGTATTGATGGTTGATCTTACTACAACATCGGTACTTCCACTGCTCATATCGTCCATCACCGCTGTGACGGTTTCGTATATTTTTACGGGGACGAGTGCCGAATTTAGTTTCGTGCAGACTGAGGCTTTCATGATAGAACGTATTCCACATGTGATTTTGCTGGGTGTCTTTTGTGGTTTCGTATCGTTGTACTTTACCCGTATGATGAATTGGCTCGAAGACCGTTTCCGAATGTTGGGTGGTCCGTGGAAGAAGTTTGCATTTGGTTCGGCCATATTAGGCCTGTGTATATTTTTGTTGCCACCGCTGTATGGCGAGGGGTATGAATCTATCTTGTTGCTTCTGTCGGGTAATGTCGAGGAACTTACACAAGGTAGTATCTTCTATGCCTGGCGTGACAATATGTGGATTATGGCAGGCGTTATTTTGCTGATAGTTCTTCTGAAAGTATTTGCGACTGCGGCTACCAATGGCGCCGGTGGTGTGGGTGGAACATTTGCACCAAGCTTGTATGTAGGTTGCTTTGCCGGATTCTTCTTTGCTTATATTTCGGGCATATTCGATTTTGCACCGCATCTTTCCAATAAGAATTTTGCACTCATGGGAATGGCCGGTGTCATGTCGGGCGTCATGCATGCTCCACTTATGGCTATATTCCTTACGGCGGAGCTGACGGGTAGTTATGCCCTGTTTTTGCCGCTGATGATAACCTCTACAGTGTCGTTTGCTACTATACGCATCTTTGAGAAGCATAGTATTTATACTATGCGTTTGGCTAAGAAGGGTGAGTTACTTACTCACAGTAAAGACAAGGCTGTGCTTACGCTGTTGAAGATGGATAGTGTTATAGAAAAAGATTTCCTTGTGGTGCATCCGCAAATGACGTTAGGCGATATGGTAAAAGTTATTTCACAATCGCATCGTAATGTTTTCCCTGTGACCGACGAAGAGAACCGTCTATTGGGAATTGTTTTATTAGATGATATTCGCAACATCATGTTCCGTCCTACGTTGTATAAGCGCATGACGGTGCGAAAGTTTATGAGTGCACCACCGGCCCGTATCATGTTGGGCATGAATATGGAGACGGTAATGAAGACGTTTGACGACACAAATGCGTGGAATCTTCCTGTGGTCGATGAGGAGGGACGATATGAAGGATTTGTGTCGAAATCGAAGATTTTCAATTCATATCGTCGTGTGCTGGTACACTATTCACAAGATTAATAAGCTGAAAAAGAATGGAAAAGAAAGATTTGCGTATTATATATATGGGTACTCCCGAGTTCGCAGTAGAGAGTTTGCGGCTTTTGGTTGAACGCGGATACAACGTGGTGGCCGTGGTTACAATGCCCGACAAACCTGCCGGGCGTGGGCACAAGATACAGTTTTCGCCCGTCAAACAATATGCAATGGAACATCAATTGCCGTTATTGCAGCCCGAGCGTCTGAAAGACCCTGCTTTTATAGAGGCTTTGCGTGAGTACCATGCCGACTTGCAGATTGTTGTGGCATTTCGGATGTTGCCTCAGATTGTATGGGATATGCCGCCTATGGGTACTTTCAACCTGCATGCGTCGTTGTTGCCCCAATATCGTGGCGCCGCACCTATCAATTGGGCTATTATAAATGGTGAGAAAGAGACTGGTATTACAACCTTTTTCCTTACACATGAGATAGATACCGGTAAGATTATACAGCAGAAGCGTATTGCCATTGCCGATACAGATAATGTGGGTATTGTACATGACCGACTTATGGTATTGGGCGCCGAGATGGTGTGTGAGACCGTTGATAATATATTGGCCGGTACGATAAAACCTGTGGCACAGGAAGAATTGGCTGCAGGCGGTGTATTGAAGCCTGCCCCTAAAATATTCAAGGATACCTGTCACATAGACTGGCATTGCACGGTAGAACAAGTGTATAATCTAGTGAGAGGATTATCACCCTATCCGGCTGCATGGTGCGAGTGGGTAGCTCCTGACGGGCAGACGACGGGTGTAAAGATTTTTGAGGCTTCACGTCATGAGTGTTGTCATAATCTTACTCCCGGAACATTGCGTACCGATGGAAAGAAAAGTATTGAGATAGCCTGTACCGATGGCTTTTTGCGCATAGAATCATTGCAATTGTCGGGCAAGAAACGCCTCATGACCGAGGAGTTGTTACGTGGGTTTCATCTCACCAACGAGTATTCTGTACGATAAATAGCTGCGCATGAAGGTATTGTGTAGCATTGTGGGCTCGATAGCTTTGGTGCTGGGAGCATTGGGGCTGTTCCTTCCGTTATTACCTACTACGCCTTTATGGTTGCTCGCTGCTTATTGTTTCTTGAGGGGCAATCATCGTCTTTATAACTGGGCGATGTCTATCCCGGTGTTTAACAAGGTGGTGGTAACTTTTCGTCAGTATCGTGCCATACCGTTGCGTGTGAAAATTATAGCTATCTCTACGTTATGGATTACGTTATCGCTTTCGGCTTATTTTGTGGGTAGATTGTGGGTGGCGCTGTTATTGCTGGCTGTAGGAGTGGGTGTTACATGGCATATACTTTCATATAAGACACTATATAGAACCTATCATCAAAATCAGGATGATAAAGAAGCAACTTCTTGAATCCGCAAAGTTTTAGTAAGCGTTTTTTTCACCCTTGATAGCGTTGAGGACTGTGAGATAAATAATTTTCAGGTCGAAGAAAAAATCCCAATTTTCTATATACCACACATCGTATTGTACGCGCATCTTCATTTGCCAAAGCTCTTTTGTCTCACCTCTGTAGCCATTTACTTGAGCCCAACCGGTGATACCGGGTTTTATGAGGTGACGTACCATGTATGTGTCTATCAGTTTTGAATATTCTTCTGTATGCTTTATCATATGAGGTCTTGGGCCTACGACCGACATATCGCCTTTCAGCACATTCCAGAACTGGGGTAATTCGTCGATACTTGTCTTGCGAAGAAACTCTCCTACGCGTGTTATGCGCGGGTCGTCTTTGGTTGCCTGCACCTTGTCACTGTTATTGTTTAATTTCATGGTGCGGAATTTGTAGCAGTTAAATTCTTTACCTCTCAGTCCAGTCCTTTTTTGCTTAAAAAAGACAGGGCCTGGTGACGAGCATTTTATGGCAATGGCAACCGGAATAAATATGATAGGCGAAAATAATAATACGACACTTGAAAAAAGAATATCGAATCCTCTTTTTATGGCCTCGTTGATGGGGCTTTCAAGCGGTTCTTGTCTGATACTTAAAATTGGTACATCTCCGATGCGGTCGAAATGAAGACGACGGTGAATGTAAGGGGTTGTACCGGGAATGATGTAGAAATGGATCGCATGGCTTTCTGCGAAAAGCATAAGTGATAGTATTTTCTCTTCGGCATTGGTAGGCAAGGCACAATATATCTCATCAATGTTGTTCAAGATAGCAAAGTCTTCGACATCGGCAGTAGTGCCTCGATATAAAGGGTGGGTCTCCCGTAGTTCTTCATTGTCGTCGAAAATTCCCATGAGTTTATATCCGTAGCCTGTATCTGATAATAATTCTGCCTCTAATAACTTGCCCGAGCGCCCCGAGCCGATAATGATGACACGTTTGAAATTATATCCTTTACTGCGATATATTTTTAGTACTTTGCGGGCCAGTATCCACCATGCCGGTAGAAAGAATACAAAAATAGCGTAGAAACTCAGTATATATTGTGCCTTGGTTTCTGAAATTTCGGTAAAGAAATAGAGTAGGGCTAAAAAGAGTATGGCATGAGATACAGTAGCTTCTAAGGCTGTCTTTACCGTGTGATTGGCATATACAATACGTTGGTTGTGTATTTGGGAAAAAACAAAGGCGATGGGTAGATAGGCGATATTTATCAATGAGCATATCGTGGGATTGTAGAATCCATCATCGAAATTGAATATTCTGCACGATAGCAAATATGCCAAGTTGATACATATAAAATCGCCCAATACGACCAATATGCGCAAATAACGTCCGTATCTTCCTTTTGTTGCCATCTTATTTGTTATATTCTATATAGTCAGTTATTTCATGGTATTGCCGAAGGAAAGCATTGCTTTCTCTTCGTAAGATTGTTGGTGTGTACGAGAGCGTGTTACGATAAGCAACAGGTAACACTCATAGAGAGATACTTGTCAAACAAGAGGTATCTGTATAAAGTGTTTTTATACTTTTATAGTAGGCAAACCTCGTGCAATGCGATATGTCAAAGGTACATAGTCTTTCGGCTCACTTTCTGCGCCGCCTGCGTACACTGTGTGTATGGGGCTGAACCGATTTTATTCGGTACAGCCCCAACAGATGTATGAATTACTGTAACTTTTCGTCGATAAGTTTTATTTTTTGAGCTACTAACTCCATCTCGTCACGTAATTTCTTTATTTTCCGGTCTAATTCTTGGACAAGATGTTCGGCTCTCGACGACGAAAGATTGAAGAACCCTTTGTTATTCTCTATCGTTTGTATTTCGTTTTTCTTTGCCTCGTATATGCGCATAAGCTTATCGCGCTCTCTGTATAGTTTGTCTTGCGCATTATCGCCCATCTGTTGTATGCTGTTGGTAAAGTCGGCCATACGGTTGCGATTGCGGCTTATATTGAAGCGTTCATACAGGGTATCGAGAGTCTCTTGATATTCTTTATAGAGTTTATCTTTTTCTCGGAAGGGAACATGACCTGTGGCATTCCATTGAGCCGTAGCCTCTTTAAGCATCTTGCGGGCTGTTTCATCATCAATATCTTCGTTGATGGCTTTTAGGCGGGCAATGATGTCGCGTTTGATTTTGAGATTGGCAGTTTCAGTTTCTCGTGACGAAGAGAGAGCCTTCTTCTTTTGCTCGAAGAAATAGTCGCAAGCCTCGTTGAAGCGTTTCCATACAGCATCGGAGTATTTCTTGGCTACCGGGCCAATTGTTTTCCATTCCTTTTGCAGAGCTGTCAGTATTTCGCTGGTAGCTTTCCAATCGGTGCTATCTTTCAAAGCTTCGGCTTTTTCGCAAAGTTGGCGCTTCTTTTCGAGGTTGGCATTCATGCTCTCTTTGGCCTTTTTGAAGAATTCGGCTTTAGCCGCAAAAAATTTGTCACAGCTTAAGCGGAATCGTTCAAAAAGGGCTGTATTGTTTTTGCGTGAGGCGAAGCCTAAGTTTTTCCATCTTTGTTGCATGTCTAAGATGGCTTGAGTCTTCTCGTCCCATGCTGCATAACGTGTTATGTTGGGCAGCTCGGCAACGAGTTGCTCTATCTCTTCGCATAAGGCGGTTTTGGCAGCTTCGTTTTTGGCTTCTTCTTCTTTGCGATTTTCAAAGAATGCTTGGTAACGTTTATTTATTATAGTGGATGCTTCTTTGAAGCGTTCCCATATAGAGTCACGCAGCTCCTTGGCTACCGGGCCTATTTCACGCCACTCATTGTGCAGGTTTTGCAATTGCTTGAATGCGGATACTACATCTTCCTGTGTAGTAAGCTCTTCGGCATTTTTGCAGAGAGCCTCTTTCTGCTCAAGATTTTTCTTGAAATCGTAGTCTCTTAGTTCTTTGTTTATCTTCAGTAAATCATAGAATTGCTCGGTGTAAAGTTGGTATTTTTTCCACAACTCGGCAACGGCAGGAGCAGGCACATCGGTGATGTCTTTAAATTCTTGCTGTATTTGTTGCACGCGCTGGTATTGTTTACCTACTTCATCGGGATTGTCTATGATAGCTTTGAGCTCGTCGAGTAGGGCATTTTTACGAGCTAAGTTCTCTTCGCGTTGCTTGTCTAATTGTTGCAGGTAGAGGGCTTTGCGCTCTTTATATGTAGCCAGCAGCTCTTTGAGGCGCTCTTCGTAAGGGTCATAAGGTACAACAAAGCCCGACTCAGGTTGCCCACTCTCTTTATATGTTTTGTACGCTTCTTCTGTCTCTATTCGTTTTGTTTTGTAATAGTTTTGTTTGAGAGTGTCTACTTCATCCTTTATTTCTTCTATAGGACCGTTTACAAGTTCGCTTATGCGCGTGATAATCTCTTCGCGGCTCATGGGCGTAACTTCTGTTGTAACTTCTGCTTCGGCACTCTTCAATTCTTCTTCTTGTTTTGGAAGATTGTTGGCATCACTGGGGATGACGGGATCTAAATGGGTGTTTTCCATCTTTATATGTTTTTGCTTATGTTATCAATCCATTTATTTGGACTTGACAAAGTAATAAAATTATTTTGTCAAATCATAAAAAATAAACTTGATTTTTATGTAATGTTACTCTTATATAATATAATATGATGATTAATAAGTTGATGCAAATATAAACTTATTCTAATTATTTTGATTTTGAATGGTAATATATTGTAGAACAGTTTGATGGTGTGAATATATTGCGGGAGCATTGTCGCAACTTCTCACTGGTGAGGTTACGGTATTTATTCGTTTCTGTATTTATGTTGTTAGCATCGCCCAATAATTCGTAGTAAGCCAAGTTGGCGGCTTTATCGGCATAGTTCATGTTCGATACAAAATATTCTGTCTCAAAGCAGTTTACGGCCTTTGTTATCTCCCTTTCGCCTATATATTCCTGTCGTAATTTCTCTAACTCGTCGGTAATGGCTTGTTCTCCCTCTTCAAAGGAGATACCTTTATTGAGTTTGCCGTTGATGATGAACATACCGGGTTCTATGTCACCGCTTATAGAGGCATCGATGCTATTGAAGAGTCGTCTGTTCTGTACAAGTTCTTTGTATAGGCGAGACGAAGCACCTGTTCCCAAAATGTCAGAGAGTATGTCGTAAGCCTGATAGTCGTTGTCTTTTCTGCCACACATGTGATATGCCTTGATAATAGCATCTAATGGAACATTGCGCTCCACATGCAGTATATGCGGCTCTTTCTGCGGTGGCTCTATAGGAAGTATACGTGGTGCTATTGACCTGGCGGCTATGGGGGCAAACCACTTTTCACTCAGTGCAAGAGCATCTTGTAGTGCCAAGCTGCCCGATATGCACATGATGGCGTTATTGGGGGCATAGTGTGTGTAATAAAACTCTTTTACCTCGTCGAGACTTGCTTCTTCAATATCTCTTATTTCTTTACCGATGACAGGCCAACGATAGGGGTGTACCGTGTATACAAGAGGACGTAGCAATTGGTAAATATCGCCATATGGTTGGTTGAGGGTTCGTTGCTTAAACTCTTCTATTACTACGTGTTTTTGTATAGACAGGTTTTGCTCAGAGAATGCAAGACCTAACATACGGTCAGACTCTATCCAAAAAGCTGTTTCGGCATTGTGGGTGGGAACTATCGTATAGTAGTTTGTGATGTCGTTGCTGGTCCAAGCATTGTTGTCGCCACCGGCATGTTGCAGGGGCGTATCGAAGTCAGGAATGTTGACTGACCCTCCAAACATGAGGTGCTCAAAGAGATGGGCAAATCCGGTACGTTGTGGAGATTCGTCTTTCGAGCCAACATCGTACAGTATATTGATTGCCGTCATACGGGTATTGCTATCGTAGTGATGCAATACCCGCAAGCCGTTTGGAAGGAGGTATTTTTCTACCTTTATCATGTTCAGAATCTTTTATTGCATAATCTTCATAGAGATTATTTTTACATCTTCTTTGGGACGATCGGCTGAGTCGGTAGCAACTTTTTCTATTTTCTCAACTACATCCATGCCTTCTATTACTTCGCCAAATACAGTATAAGCTCCATCTAAGTGAGGTGCTCCGCCAACGGTTGTGTAAGCCTGTTTTTGTTCCTCAGAAAGTTTGGCAACCCCTTCACGTGCTATTCGCTCGTGCATTTCGGCAATAAGTTGGTCTTGTAGAGCTTGTAATCCTTGAGTGTCGCGAGCCCGACGCATAGCAAGTATTTCGTTGCGGTGTGCTTCTACCAATTGGTTGAAGATGGCTTGTTCTTGTTGCATTTGTAGTTGTCGCTCCACTTGCCCTATTTGTCCTGCGGGAATAACATCTCCTGTCACAATATAAAACTGTGAGCCCGACGAAGCCTTTTTGGGGTTCACATTATCACCCTGCCTTGCTGCTGCCAGAGCACCTTTTTTATGAAAATAGCGAGGATATACAAACTCGGCCGGTATGGTGTATCCCGGGTCTCCCATTCCAAGTCGTTGCCCTGGCTTGGCGTTGCGAGAGTCGCCGTCGCCGCCCTGTATCATGAATTTATTGATGACCCGGTGAAAGAGTGTGCCATTATAGTATCCTTCTTTGACCAATTTTATAAAATTGTCGCGGTGGGCAGGCGTTTCGTTGTATAACTTTACTTTTATGTGACCCATTGTGGTCTCTATATCAACGCATACATTGTCGTTGGCTTCCGTAGTGGTAGCTTTTTTCGATTCACAACTCATACCCAAAAATAGAATGATTAATAATATGAATAAATATCGTTTATTTATCATAACGGTTTTTATCGTGTTTCCTATATCTTCTTCAACTCTTGGTAGAGACGTTGTATGGGGAGTCCCATTACATTGTAATAGCTACCCTCTATACCTGTCACCCCTATATATCCTATCCACTCTTGTATGCCGTATGCCCCTGCTTTGTCCAGGGGTTTATAACGTGCTACGTAATAGTCTATCTCTTCGTCTGTAAGACGTGCAAAAGTAACGTGTGACGACGTGGCAAACAGACGTTGCATTTGCATAGTGGTTATGGCAACGCCAGTAATGACAGTGTGTGTGCGTCCTGACAAGTCGTGGAGCATGGCTCGTGCATGGTCGGGAGATGCAGGCTTCCCATATACTTTGTCGTCAAGCCAAACAATGGTATCGGCTGTAATGAGCAAGGTTGAGTCATCCATCAATTGGCGGTAAGCGTCAGCTTTCTCTTTGGCAATGTACAAGGGTATCTCTTCACCCTTAAGTGTGGATGGATATGATTCGTCAACCGATGGAAGACTTGTTACTTCATACTCTATTCCGATGCCTGAGAGTAGCTCACGACGTCGGGGCGAGTTGCTGGCAAGCAATATGTGGTAATGGGCAAGATTATCGAGCATAAAATGAGTTTTCTGACGGGAATTTGATTACCAACCGAAGGCTTTTTCGTCTTGCATCCAGTGGTTTTGAGCTTTCAGTATTTGTTCTATGACATCGCGGGCACAGCCATAGCCACCTTGTATGGGCGAAATGTATTTGGCTATGGCACATATTTCAGGCGCGGCATCTGCTGGGCAGCAAGGCAACCCAACAGCACACATGGCTTCGTAGTCGGGAATATCGTCGCCCATGTATAATACGTTCTCTGCCTTAATTTTTACCTCATCGAGCCAGCTGCGCAATACATTTATCTTTATGTCGGCTCCCATATATACATGTTTGATTCCGAGTGCTGCATATCGCTGTTCCAAGGTCTCACCTCTCGCACCGGTAATGATAGCTATGGGATAACCCGACTTGACTGCAAACTGCATGGCATAACCGTCTTTTACATTAACCATGCGGGTAGGGCCTTGCCCCGGGAATAATGGTATTGTAGAGGGTGACAATACGCCATCAATGTCAAAAACGAATGCCTTTATGAGGGAAAGGTCATAATCTATGCGGCTCATGGTTTGGTAGTTGGGTTAATGTTTGAATTATTGTTTCCGTTTTGCCCGTATCGTTCTATATTTAGGCTTATCAGCCGGTATAGCTCGGCTTCGGGTGTGCCTTCGAGTAGAGCAAGGTGTTTTCTCATGACGTTCTCATCGTGGCGTATGGCCGGGCCTGTTTGTGCTTTGAGTGGAGGCATCTGCTCGGCCTTCAGTTCAGTTTCGCGAATGAGTAATTTCATGACGTCGAAACTCAATCCTTGTGATTCGAGCAGATGTGCGGCAATGGCATACATATGGTTTGAGAAGTTGCAGGCAAATACTGCTGCCAAATGCACCGCCTTGCGTTGTGCTGAGTCACAACGCAACACATTTCCCGATATACACGATGCCAATGCTTCTATCCTTTGCAGAGCTTGGTCGTTCGACGCTTCAATAAAGATAGGTACGCCTTGCCAATCGGTTTTTCTCGTTTTATGTACGGTCTGCATGGGGTATAATACACCATATTGTGATGTTTTGTTCTTGAATATATCAGCCTCCATGCTTCCGGCCGTGTGTATCCATAGAGCGTTGTTTCCTTGTATTCTGTCTATGATAGTGGGTAATGCACTGTCACTTACCGAAAAGATATAAAGTGTAGCATCGTTACATATAGCTGTTATATCGTCGGTTACCGTGACATCTTGTCGCAACTGTTGCTCCAATGCAGCAGCTGCTGAAAGGGTACGATTGTATATTTGTACGATTTTACAATGGTCATTATCGAGAGCTAAGGCAAGTTGCGTTGCCATATTGCCTGCTCCAATAATTACGATGCGTTCTTGCGTTGGTATGAGGTTGTTGTTATTCATCTTACCACTGTGCGATGTGTACTTTTTCCCACATCATTTTGTCTTCATCAAAAGGTTTGCGCTCTTCATTCTTGTGGCCTATGGTTATGGCACAAAGAATGCCCATCTCTTCAGGAATAGAGAGCAAATCGCGTACGTAGTCTTCGGTGGCTTCGTCTCCTATAAATCTATTGCGTAGTTGTATCCAGCAACTTCCCAGCCCTAAGTCGTGGGCTTGCAACTGCATCAAGGTTGCTGCGATGGCACCGTCTTCGACCCATGCTTCGCTGCGAGTCATATCTACTGTGACAACTATGGTGAGTGCCGACCCGGCAATGGGGGTTGCACCGGCATCGCGGCATTCCGACAGTTGTCTCAACATCTCTTTATCTTCAACAACAATGAAGTTCCATGCCGTGGAGCGTTTAGAAGATGGTGCCATTAATCCGGCTTCAAGTATGGTTTTTACATCTTCGGCTGCAATAGGCTCGTCGGTATATTTGCGTATGCTGTGGCGTGTCAGCAGTAGTTCGTGAAAATTTTCCATAATGTTTTTTCTAAGATATATGCAAATATACGACTATTTTTGTTGCTCCAAAGTGATTTTTTGAGGTTAATTATACGCAAAACCAAAAATTACCGTTATTGTAAAGTGAGAAATTATTGCTTCTCTAATACAGATAAATTACATGTCGATAAAATATAGAATATTATTTTGTGTAATGGTGCTGTATGTGGCTGTACCCACGATGGCTCAAAACATAGTAAAGATAAGCGGTCGTGTTATAGATGCCGACAATCAGCCGGTTGAGCTGGCCATAGTGCGCATTGCTGGTACAACGACAGGTACTTCGACCAACTTGGAGGGAAAATATGAACTGAAAGTGGCTTCGGCCGATACGGTAAAGATTATATATTCTTGTTTAGGATATAGAGAGGAAGAACGAATATTGCGTAACCCGTCGGGCGAAGTGCGACTTGAAGTGCAGCTGCAAAAAAAATCATTCAGCTTACAAGATATTGTTGTTACCGAGTTCCGCCGTCAACAAGGTACTATGCAAACCATCGATCCCAAAGACTTTCGTTTGGTACCCGATGCGTCAGGAGGTAGTATAGAGTCGATGCTGGCAACTTTTGCTGGGGTCAATTCAAGCAACGAATTGAGCTCGCAATATTCGGTACGTGGCGGAAATTTCGATGAAAATATTGTGTATATCAATGGTATAGAGATATATCGGCCATTGTTGGTGCGTTCGGGTCAACAAGAGGGTATGAGTGTAATCAATCCCGACTTGGTGGCTTCAATTGGATTTTCGTCGGGAGGTTTTTCTGCCGAATATGGCGACAAAATGTCGTCGGTACTCGATATACGGTATAAGCGACCCGAGGCACTCGAAGTTTCGTTGTCGGGAAGTTTCCTTGGAGCAACAGCTTCGGTGGGGCATAGTATAGGAAAATTTACACAGTTACATGGTATAAGGTATCATACAAACTCTTCGTTGTTGAGTTCACTTGATGTAAAAGGTGAGTATGACCCGTCGTATTTCGATTATCAGACCTATATGACATATCAGTTCAACCCTCAATGGGAGGTTGCTTTTTTAGGCAATATAGCTATCAATAATTATCGTTTTACACCTACCGAACAGACTACCTCTTTTGGTACGGCATACGATACAAAAAGTTTCAAGGTCTATTTTGACGGACAGGAAAAAGATATTTTCGAGACCTATTTCGGTTCGCTTTCGTTGGCTTTTAATCCGGCCAAAAATCATCAACTGTCGTTGCAACTTTCGGCATTCCGTTCTAATGAATATGTGTCGTACGATATTGCGGGGCAATATTGGCTCGATGAGTTGGCAGGAGATGCTGGTACAGGAGCCGCGACGACAGAAGAGGCTCCTAAGGGCGATTTGGGAGTAGGTACATACCACGAACATGCACGCAACCGACTTATTGCAACTGTTATGTCGGTGGCACTTAAAGGGTCGCACCGTATAGGTGCTAACGATATTCGATGGGGGGTAACGTACAATAAAGAGCAGATATACGATTATTTGAGAGAGTGGGAGATGCGCGACTCTGCCGGATACACATTGCCACATGTGGGCAACGATATTCAAATGATTTATAATATCGTGTCGCAAAACGATTTGTCGACTAATCGAATATCGGCTTTCTTGCAAGATACTTACCGTTTGCGGTCGTCTATAGGCCGTTTTTATTTCAATGCAGGTATAAGAGCTTCGTATTGGGACTTCAATAACGAATGTATTGTCAGTCCGCGGGCATCGGTGACATTTATACCCGAGCGAAATGACCGTTTTACATTCAGAGTTGCGGGTGGTGTATATTATCAAGCTCCATTCTATAAAGAGTTCCGCGACACGATTGGCGATGGGCGTAATAACTTCTACGTACATCTAAACGACCAGATACGTTCACAACAATCTATACAAGTGGTTGCAGGCGGTGATTATACATTCAGGGCTTTGGACCGACCCTTCAAGGTCTCGCTTGAAATGTATTATAAAAAACTCAATGACCTTATACCTTATGAGGCGAATAACGTGAAGTTGTGGTATAGTGGCGTGAATGAGGCAAGCGGATATGCAGCTGGCATAGACTTCAAATTGTATGGTGAGTTTGTGCCTGGTACCGACTCGTGGCTCAGCGTGTCTCTTATGAAGACGCAAGAGATTATTGATGGTGTGAAGGTACCGTTGCCTACTGATCAGCGGTATAGTCTTGGGCTATTTTTCCAAGACTATGTGCCCAAACTGCCCATGTTTAAGATTAGTCTGAAAGCCATTTGGGCTGATGGACTAACTTTCGGTTCGCCATTGAAAGGCCGTACGGCCGGTTATTATCGCGCCCCGGCTTATAAACGCGTCGATGTGGGACTTTCCTACATCCTTATAGGCGGTGATGAACAATGGTCGAAATATGGTATTTGGCGACATATTAAAGGAGCGACGATAGGTCTTGACGTATTTAATATATTCGATTTTGCCAATGTCAATTCTTATACATGGGTTACCGATGTAAACAATGTGCAGTATGCTGTGCCCAATTATTTGACCCGCCGCCAGCTTAATTTACGGCTTGCCGTACAATTTTGACGATACTCTGGTATCTCAATTGAGATAATGACTCGTTTTTATAGATAAAATCCCCCTTTGTAGTGCCTTAACATTGGCAAACAAAGGGGGTAGAATTTTTCTTAAAAACGTCGCTGTATAGCGATTGGATGGTGGCTTTAACTTTCGAGCAGTTTTACGGCATCGATATACTGGGCAATGCCGGCGGCCACTTGTTTGGCAGCTTTCATGGCAAGTACAACGGTTTGTGGATGGTGTACTACGTCACCACCTGCAAAGACACCTTTGCGGGTGGTCATGCCATAAGGACGCTCTTTTATAATTACATAGCCATATTTATCGACATCGATACCTGTCGTTGTAGAGACGATACGATTGGCAGGCCGTGAGCCTATGGCGAGAAATATGCGATCGAATGCAATCTCTTTTTCACCATCGGGGGTATCGGCGCGGATACCTGTTACTTTGCCTTCTTCATTACCTATAAATTCTTTGGTAGAAGTTTGCCACAGGAACTTGACTCCTTCTTTCACGGCCTCTTGGTATTCCGAAGGTGTTGCCGACATTTCGGCTTCAGTACGGTGGTATATGATGGAAACACTGGCAGCTCCCATACGTAGAGCTGTACGGGCTGCATCCATGGCAACATTACCACAACCAATAACACCTACATTTTCGCCAATCTTCATAGGTACATGCGAACGATCTACAATATTTTGGTTGTAGATACTTACCATGTGTAGCAGATACGACGATTGCACAATTCCATGCAATTTAGCTCCCGGAACATTCAGGTCGTTAGGCAGTGAGGTGCCAGTACCAATGAAGATGGCATCGTAGCCCATTTCAAACATTTGGTCAACTGTAATATCCCGACCGACAACGCACTTGAGCACAAAGGTTACGCCCAGGGCCTCTATTTTTTCTATCTCTTTGCGTACTACAGCTTTGGGAAGACGATATTCGGGAATGCCATACATCAATACACCTCCGGCTTCCTCTTGGCTGTCGAATATGGTCACACCAAAACCTTGGCGGGCCAAATCGCCTGCAACTGTCAAACCGGCAGGGCCAGATCCTATTACGGCCACTTTGCCACGTGTCTTTTGTGGTAGCCGTTCCCTGAGCAGGCTCATGTCTGTATCGAAGTCTGCCACAAAACGCTCTAGTTTGCCTATCTGAATGCCTTTGCCTTTGGCATACAATACACAGTGTCCTTGGCACTGGTTTTCATGAGGACACACACGGCCACATATAGCCGGTAAATTACTTTTTTCGTTGATAATACTCATGGCAGCTCCCATATTACCCATAGAGAGTTGGTGTATAAAACCCGGTATGTCGTTTTCTATGGGGCAACCCTTGCGGCAGGATGGATTTTTGCAATTTAAGCAGCGTTTTGCTTCTGTTATAGCTTCTTTTATGCTATAACTTTCGTTGATTTCTTTAAAAGATTTTTGTGCCATAATTGAATGCTATTTCCCGTTTTGCTATCTTGACTTTGCAAAAGTAGGCTATTCTATCCGGTTTTTTATAACTTTATGTGTTAAATAATCATATATTCACAGTACTCCGACAAATAGTATAAAAAATATTTGTTTTTATTATTTTTATTCACGAATATTGCATTATAATTGTGGTGGCATGTCATAACATAGTTTAAGGCAGGTAGATATAGTTCGCCCTGTTACCACGTCTAAATATTTTGTTATTTCATTTCAAAGTTGTGCTCATTTTGTAATATGGAAAACACATCTTCTGAAAAAATTTTGAAATCATGGAGTGATGTACATGATAAATTCTCTGCCATGGGGATGGATACAGCGGTAGAAGAACGTAATGCAGCCATAGCGTTCTGTCGTTCTGTTTATGATACTATGAAGACATCTGCAACAGAGGCTGATTATGCCGATTTTCTTGGTATTTATGTTCAGCTTTTGATGTATGACGATAACCTTGTGCAAGAGGAAATAAGCCGACAAGAGGAGTTGCTTAAAATACGACAAAAGCAGGCCTCGGAAAATCGAGAAAAGTACTTTCCTCGTTATACCAATGGATTGTTCTATTTGGGATATGCATACATGCGAGCCCGCGATTCGTGGAAGGCTATGTCCTATATGGAACAGGCGGTAGAAAACGAACGTGTCATTAGCCGCGAGATGCCCGATGCCAAAACCAATGGTTTGGCATTAGCTACATATATGTTAGCTCGGGTATACGATACGTTTGCACGTAAGATTTTGGCAGAAGATGCATATAAGGATGCTATTGCCGAGTATAAAAATCTCGCTGATAAAACAACCGACAACAAGAAAATCTATGAGACTATGGCCGATATCATGGTGGAGTTTGCCGAATTTTATTGGTTTGTTCCTTTTATAAACAAAGCGTTAGACCGCTATTGGCAGGCTATAGAACTATATAGAAACTTATTACCTGACGAATCGATTGCATTGAAGTTGAAGGCGCTCTATGAATTGCTTATAAATAGATATAGTGCGATGGGAAACGAAGAGCAGTGTGAGCGATTGAGAAAAATGTTATTGACTTTTACCTTGAATTAACGATCTAGAATATTGGCTTTATGAAGACGTATGCTGTAACTCGCGATGCTATAGAATTGGATACTGTTTATCAGGCAATAGATAAAGAAGAGCTTGAGCAAAAAATAGCGCAGTATTATTGCGATTGCTATTGCTACAGAAAAGGAAAAGTAAAAGAAGAGATGTACAAAATTCAGATGGGTAATCAGCTAAATCCTACGTCTGAAGAGTATTGGGAGGCTAAACAAAATGTACTTTTCGAACAATATGGTGTTATGTGGTATTCTCCTGCTGAATTGAACGATAAAACGTATATAGATAATTTATGTGAATATAAGCCCAATATATGGGCATATGTTCGTTTGAAATTCCTTTTCAATCCCGTAGATTGTAAGTTGTTACTTCCATGGACGAATGTAAAAGTAACACTTAGTCATACCACACATGATTTTTCGGGAAATAACAGTTATAGCGAAAGCAAGTTGATTCCGAGAAAGAATGTACAGGAAGGTTCAAATCTGATTTTGTTTTTTGATTCGTTTTATTACGCATGGGGGCGTATCATGGTCGATAATGTAGACAATGAATCTCTCTCGGGCTGGTATTTGGAAGGCGATTTTTCCATTACACCCAAACAAGGGTTTTGGTCAAAAGATTATAGTATAGCCCCCTATACGACAGGACGCATCGGGTTGGAACTTGTAGCCGAAAAAGAACCTGCCATACCATTGGGATGCGATAATAGGAAGTTGATAGTATCGTGTTATAAGCGTGTTGCGATAGACGTGTTTGAGCTTGTCGAATCATTGACGTTACCACTGGACGGTATGCCCGACAATTATATCCCTTATGAAATAGGAGAAGAGTATACCGATGCAGTACTTAAACGTATCGTGTGTAAGAGTAGAAACTCGGCCGGCATGTCAGGACAAATAGAGCTTGTAAAAGGCGATATCCGTAATTTTTTATTCAAGACGGGTGAATATTATCGCTACTTTTTCTCTGATGTATATGTGAAAGTGTTGTTAACCGATGATACGGGAAAAGCAACAAACCTGGCCGACGCAGAGTTCTGTCGATATTGTATGGAGGTTATTCCGGCCAAAACAGATAATAATACTGTGCGGCGTTTGGCACAAACTTCAAATAGAGTAAGAGTCGATGCGCATCATATAATGGAAGAATGAATATGTTTGCATATAATGTAGCTAAAAGTTTATTTTTCATTTTTTGAAGTGTTATATTAAAGAATACTGTTTTGATATTGCTGAATTTTAATATCTTTGTACAAACTCTTAAAAAACAAAACAAATCATGTTGTTGTCATATCAATACGATGAGAATACAACATATGAGGTAGAAGTACCAGATAAGATGTTGCATGCTGCCCGGGGAGAGGATTCCCAAGGAGAGGCTGCGTTGGCAGTAGCTCTCTATATACAAGAAAAAAATTGGGAAGCACTTGAATTGATTGCCGAGTGGATGCATCGTGCCGCCGATAAAGGCAATAATGAGGCCGAAGAGTGGTTGAAAGATTATTATTTCAACGATAGTGCTTGTGACCCTTATTCCTGAAAATTTTTTAGTAACATTTTGATATAATAAATTACTTAATTATATGGGACAGTATAAATATCAAGAGCAGCAGAAAACCCATGAAAAACAACAAAGTGAAGTCGCTTCTGAAGCCCAGTATGGGAAGAAATGCCCTAACTGCGGTCATATGTGTGGCATAAATGATGTTTTTTGTGAGGAGTGTGGTATGAGTTTATCGGGAGGGGAGTGCCCTTCTTGTGGAACTATTGTGCAACCCAATTGGGAAATATGTCCATCCTGTGGTCATCCGTTACATGGTGATGCCTGTTCGTTTTGCGGAGCGCATTTGGATGAGCAAGATACTTTCTGTCCCGAGTGCGGTAACCCGCGAGGTGGCATAGAATGTCCGAAATGTCATACGCTCAATTTCCGCAGTTTCTGTCGGAACTGTAATGAGCCGCTGAATGATATGGCGCACCGTGAGGTGGAGAAGGCTCTCAAAGACCCCAAGTTCCAACGTATGCTGACATTGGCCAAAGAGCTTGCTGCATTGGAAGACCAGATTATGGAGGCACAAGAGCAAGGCTCGTCGGAAACAGCACCCGAACTGCCGCAATTGAGCGACGAAGATAAGGCTATGCTCGACCAATATAGGGATCTGATTAATATGGTGAGAAACATACCTGATACTCCCGAGCAGAAACAAGAAAAGCCTAAACAACAGCAGAAAGAGCGTAAGCAACTGTCAGTAAACACGGTTTCGCTCGAAGAGACAATAGCCATATACAAATCGAAGGTAGCCGAGATGCAAAAAGCCATGAGTGAACTTATTCCCGACCCGGGCTTGACACCTCAGGAACAGCGTAACTATTACTCTGCCAGAAAATTACCAGTGATAACGACTCGGAAAGAAAGAGTTCCCGAATATTGGATATGCAATTTATGCGGTTGTTATCATAACCAACCATCAGAGTGTGCACAGCCCGAGTTAGGAGGTACATGGACATATAGGGATATTACTGTGACCGAAAAAACATATCAATACCAAGAATAAAATAACTAACGATATATAAATCAACAAGATGAGTAATAATGCGCAAAATCCAAATAATGCCGACAAGACATTAAAACCGGATGCACCAGCCGATAAGACGTTGAAGCCGGATGTGGCAACCGACAAGACATTAAAGCCGGATGCACCAGCTGATAAGACATTGAAGCCGGACATGGCAGCCGACAAGACATTAAAACCGGATGCACCAGCCGATAAGACATTGAAACCTCAAGCGGCAATAGATAAAACTTTGACGGCACAGGTGGCCGATAAAACGCTGCGGCCTGCAGGCGATGATGCTTCGGTAAAGAGAGAAATGAAAGAACTCGAAGAGTCGTCGAAAGAATTCGAGTCGGAATATCTCCTTAATGGAGTTACCTACAAAACTATAAAGGTCCTCTCTACATCATCGGGAGAAGCCCGCATTTTGTTGGTCGAAAACAATGGAAAGCAATATGTCTTGAAACTCTATTATTATGGACAGCATCCCGACCATGAGATACTCGAAATGATACACAAAGTTGCTGGTAGCGGGTTGTTGGTAGATATTATTGCACATGGATATTGGACTAATCCCAAGCGTACCGATGAGCAACTCGACTTTGAGTTGATGAATTACTGTTCGGGGGGCTCTCTCGATAAAATCAATTTGCGTGGCAACGAGGAAAAGTTCAGGGAGATTGCTATTCGGGCGGCCTCCTCGATAGATTTCTTGAATAAGCATAATATATTGCATCGTGATATAAAACCCGGAAACTTTTTCTTTACTGATGAGTCGCAAACCTCTTTGGTATTGGGTGATTTTGGTATTGCTGTTAAATGTCCGCAAAATGGTTCTTGCCGGGTTGACACGGCGCGTACGCCTATATATGCAGCTCCTGAGTTTTATACGCACGTTCCCGGTGAACGCCCCGAGATTGATATAAAGAGTGATTACTATTCTTTGGGCATTACCTTGTTGAGTATATGGATGGGTGAGGCTAACATCGCAGGTAGCGAATCGGTGTTGTTGAAAAACAAACTCAACGAGACTTTACCATATCCTACCGATATGTCGGCTCACACGTTGTCATTGATAAAGGCTCTTACCCGATTGATGCCTAATAAACGTTGCGGATTTACCGAAATCGTACGTTGGGCAAAAGGCGAAAATATCTTCAAAGATGAAAAGGCAGAGCCCGATGAGGCTCAACTCAACATCGTATTTAATTCCGGTAAAAAGCAGGTGGCACATACACCCGAGGAGCTAGCTGCCTTTATGTTGGCCGACCCCGAGCTGGCTGTCAAGTATCTTTATACCGGTAAGATGACAAAATGGTTTAACGATGCCAAACGCCCCGAATTGGCGGTAAATATAGAGAGTATCGTAGAAACGCTTTATCCGAAAGATAAAACGGCCGGATTATATGCTGCATGTTATATGCTTGACCCGGCAATGCCTTATACAGATGTAAAGGGCAACCGTCTCGATAGCACAGAACAGATTGCCCAGTCGTTGGTAGATAATTTTGCACATTATAGCAAGGCTCTTGCCAATCCCAATGATGCCTTGTATATATATTTGAATGTAAGCGGTCTGAAGAGTATTTCCGATACTTATCCCAAATTATTCAAATCCGATAGTCGACGAGCTCTTTGGCAACTTATCTATGCGCTCAACCCGCAAATGCCATTTTATATATCTATGGAAGATGGCAGTAAAGTTGCATGTAACGACGGGGATGATGTTGTGAGAGCTGTTTACCAATCAGTCCCCGACGACGATAGCTGGAACGATTTGCGCAGTGAAATGTTCTTTGTATGGTTGGCACAGCGAGATCCGGCCGTAGCAGGTAAAATAAGAAGCCGTATAAGTGGACTCGATAATACAAATATGTCGCTTACATGGTACGTATTGTACAGCCTCAATCCCAAGGTGTCATATTCATTGCAGTTGGACGAGACTGCTTCCGATTACTACTTTACACATTCACAGGTTGCCGATTACATAAATCTTTGTCTTATCGATTATCTGGTGCTTGATGGCGACCCCGATACTATTATCAGAAACCTCACCGATATCAAAGACACCCGGTTGTACTATTACTTTAAGTCGAAAGAAATTTATGACGATAAAATAGACTGGATTTCTTATTGCATGGATGTGGAGTCAAAGGAGAATACTCGTAAGAACGGTCCGTATAGCTGGATTTACGGCGCATTCAAAGCCATCAAAGGGCTCGACTTCAAACCGTATTATTATTTTCCGAAGAGCAAGATATTGGTTACATCGTTGGATGAACTGAAAAAAGTTCCTTCGAGCGAAATAAAAGAAGAACTCAACAATCATTACCTCGAAGAATGGATTGCGACCTTCTTCCAAGAAGATCCGTTTGTCGACCTATCGCAGAAATTTACATATGAGAAACTTACGGTCCAGTATCTTGAGTTTATAGAGAAACTCGATAAAAAGAATGTCAACGTATCAAATTTCAGAAAAGCCACCAGTATTGTAGAGGTCAACAAAAAGAAAGTGCGGACGGCTTACGGATGGTTCTTGTTGATGCGTCTGTTGTTAGGTATACTATGTTTTGTTCCCATTATAGCATTTATTGTAGCGTTGATATGGTTCGGTTTGCCTTTCGATAGTAATCCTTTGAATGGATTTTCGGCTCCGGCCATCATAGGCATGACCATATTGTTTACTTTGGTTGTGTGGTTTGTAGGAGAGTTTGACTCGTGTCTTGGTAGTGTGATAATAGGATTGATAGCGGCAGCTGTTGTTTACTATGCGGTATACTTCGCCCTAGAGTTGATAATGCCGGTGGCTCGTTGGGTTCTGGTTGCATTGTTGGCTCTATTAGGTTTCTATATCTTGCGAAGTTGCTATCTAAAATTGCCAACTAAAAGAAGTGCAAACAAATTATTGTTTAATCCCTCTTTTGAAGAGAGTGGTCTTGAACCTCTGCATTTTACTTATAGGGCAAAGGCTGGAACCTATTTCGACTCATCAATAGCCGATGCGTCGCACGACTATGTCGACTATCTGAAGACAAATATGAAGTCGTTTGCTATCAGAGCAATACCTGTTATTCTGTTGGTCTGTGGATTGGCATACGTGTTCGTCCTCTTCACGCCGGCATTGAGCAGCGCTCTTCCGTTGAAAGATGGGGCAGTTGCCGAATCGGCACTGCAAGGTGAGTGGACAGGTACGTTTGAAGGCCGTCCGGCAACACTCGAAATTACTGAGGTTGAAGGTGACAGCCTGAAAGCAGTTATCAACGTACAGTATTCCAATATGATTGCCGAGCAACTCGAAGGAACTGTCGATATGGAAAACAAACTCATACACTTCGATGACGTAGTGTCGAATGGTAATTTGGATGGCCGCTACGATGCCATATTGAGCGACGACTTGAAGTCGTTTGAAGGAATGTATGAAAACTATACGACCAAGAAACAGGTAAAAATATCGTTTAGCAAATAAGTATAAATTATGTCTATAACATGCCCCAAATGCAATAAGCCCAACCGCAATGAAGCCATCTATTGTAAATGGTGTGGCTCGTGCGTAATTTCTAAATCGGCCGAACCGCTAAAAGAATTGGTTGGAATGGACGACATCAAGGCGCAGTTGCGCAAAATCATCAATACTTGCGAGGCGTTACAGGCGCGTTCTCGTCACAGTGGCGTTACATTCCGCATGGATTTGAATATTATCATTACCGGTAATACAGGAACTGGAAAAACAAAATTGGCCCGGGTTATCCATAAATTGCTGTATGCGTCTGGCATCGTAAAATCTCCTGAGCTTACAATTGTTGACGCAGTAGATTATACAGATTTCTCCGATTCAAAAAACTGGGATTCCAATATCGAGAAAGTAAAAGATGGTATTTTGTGCATAGAGAATGCTCAAAAATTATTACCGGCGGGTAAGTCAGATACTATTTCAAAGCTCGACAAGTTGTTTAGCAGCATGCCCAAGTGGAAGGGTAAGCCAATCGTTATACTCTCTGGTCTTCCCGATTTGCAAAAGTTTATGTCGGCCAATCCCGATGTCCGTAATCGCTTCCAATATCAGTTCGATTTGAAAGATTATACGGTTGAGGATGTTGTCGCAATATGTAAGAAGATATTGACGGATGAGTATCATATTGCACTCAATACCGATGCTGAAGAGAAGCTCGACCGTGTATTCAAGTATGAAAAGCGTAATTGCGGCGACAGTTTTGGTAACGGACACCTGGCGGCACAGAAGGCTTATAATATCTTGCTTTGTCTTAGCGAACGAGATAGTACATCGAAAAATCCGGTTGCTATTCCCGAAGATATTCCCGGTAAGGAGTTCCGGCCTAAGACTTATGAGGAGGTTATGGCCGAACTCAATGAGTTTGTGGGCGTAGATGAGATAAAGGAGACGGTACAGAAGATTGTCAATAAGATGGATATGGATAGGGAACGAAATGGCGCCGATGCCAAACGTGAAATCAAAGACCATTTCCTGTTTCTCGGCAATCCCGGTACTGGTAAGACAACCATTGCTCGTATTTTTGCTGATATTCTTAACTCGCTCGATGTACTTCCAGTCGGGCAGTTGGTAGAGGTATCGCGAAAAGATTTGGTATCGAATTATGTGGGACAAACAGCCAAAGAGGTAAAGGCCGCATTCGACCGAGCTATGGGCGGTATTCTTTTTATCGATGAGGCATATTCATTGGTGCAAGGCGATAATGATAAATTCGGTCAAGAGGCGGTTGATACAATGTTGAAGTTAGCAGAGGATAATCGCGGAAAGATTGTTGTCATATTGGCCGGCTATACCAAAGAAATGGGCGAATTTTTGAGTACCAACTCCGGCTTGACCTCTCGTTTCAATGAGACCGTCAATTTCCGCGACTATACTGCCGAAGAACTTACCGAGATATTCCGTGGAATGGTAAGGAAGGGCGGCTTTACTTTGGACGAAGAGGCAAATGAACGTATAGAGCACTATTTCCAAAAGATGTTTCTTACCCGTACACGCAACTTTGGTAATGCACGAGAAGTACGCAATACATACGATAATGCTGTCAAGAATCAGGCCAAGAGATTACAGGCAATCAGAAATACACCTCAGTACGATGCTTCGATGTTGTATGTATTGACCCGTGAGGACATTGAGGGTGATGAGGCTACCAAAGAAAAGAACGTAGATGACATCATGAAAGAACTCGATGAGTTTGTAGGTATGGATAGCGTGAAGAAGGAGATACGCTCTATCGCCAATAAAATCATGCTTAACCGCCGCATGATGGAGTTGGGACTGGCAGGAGCAGAGGCTCCTACAGTACACTTGGTAATAACAGGTAATCCCGGTACTGGTAAGACAACCATTGCACGCAAAATGGGCGAGATATTCAAGGCAATAGGGTTGTTGCCTTCAGATAAAGTTGTGCAACGTGAGCGCAAAAGTCTGCTAAGTTCGTATATTGAAGATACGGCTATCAATGTAGACAAGGCGTGTGACGAGGCTATGGGCGGCATCCTCTTTATCGACGAAGCCTATAACCTGATGCCGTTTGATGCCGGCGGCGGTCGAGACCAAAACGGTGCGAAGGCTGTAGATGCGCTCATGACACGCATGAGCAACGATGCCGGCAAATTCGTTGTTATTTTAGCCGGATACCGTGCCGAGATGGAAGAGTTCATCAACAATGCTAATCCCGGATTGAAACGCCGTTTTACGCACTTCCTACATATCGAAGACTATACGTCCGATGAGTTGCGTACCATCTATAAGCAGTTGGCTACCAAGAAGAACTATAAGTTCACGCCCGAAGCCGAAGAACTTTTGGAGAAGTGTATCGACGAGATGGTGTCGGCCAAAGACGAGAATTTTGGAAATGCCGGTGAGATGGTGAAGTTGTTTGACCGTACGCGTTCACGACAATCAGACCGTTTGGTGGCACATATGAATGAAAATATGACCCCTGATATGTATCTGACAATAGAAGCGAGCGATATACCGTACGATCCGCCTAAGAAAGTCGATGTCAACGAGTGTCTGGTAGAATTGAACAATCTGATAGGTCTTGACGCGGTAAAAGACGAGGTGCGAGGTATTGCCGATTACATCAACATCGAGCGTGGCAAAGCCGATGCATTGGGTAAGAAATTCGAGGGAATATCAGACCACTACCTGTTTATAGGTAATCCTGGTACGGGAAAAACCACCGTGGCACGCATCATGGGCAATATCTTCTATTCGTTAGGTATGTTGCCAAGCAACAAGGTTGTAGATGTTACGGCCAAAGACCTTATAGCCGGGTATATAGGGCAGACCGGTAAACAGACCGAGCAGGTAGTGAAACGCGCCATAGGCGGTGTATTGTTTATCGATGAGGCATATTCGCTCGATGATGGACCTCAAGGATTCGGTAAAGATGCTACGGCGACATTGTTGCGAATGTTGCTCGATTATAAGGGTAAGATGATATGTATTGCGGCCGGTTATCCACGCGAGATGCAAAAATGGCTCGATACGAACTCCGGGTTGACCTCACGGTTCAATAAAACCATCATATTCGAGGATTATAATGCCGACCAGTTATCAGAGATATTTTTAAACAAGGCCAAAAAAGATCACCTGACCCTCGATGCAGATGCCGAGAAAGCAATGCGTAGTTACTTTGATACTCTTTGTCGCAACAAAGGCCGCAATTTTGGTAATGCGCGTGAGGTGAATAACTATTTTGCAAAAGTGAAGATAAACCAAAGTGCTCGTTTGCGTAAAGCAATGGAGCTTCCTGATTTCGATAAAATGATGTTCTGTGAATTAAGGGCAGAAGATATGCTTGTTTAATAATTTAACAATTAATTGTATTGATTATATGGATTATAAAGAAATGCTGGCTCAGTTGCCGGGGTACGATTCTTTTAAGAAAGAAATAGAGGACAAGGTCTCTGATATAAGAATGGAGAAAAACCGAGGTGGAAATATGGGTCGTTTTTTCGATAATTATCTCTTTATGGGCGACTCTGTGGCAGATATGAGTACAGCAGCTCGTATGATGGCTGAGATTTTATTTGCCGAGGGTATGTTGTCTACCGATAAAGTGGTGACCGTGTCGAGAGCCGACCTTGTAGGTTCATACGTAGGGATGTCGAAGACTCTGGTAAATAATACTTTCCAAAAAGCGAATGGTGGAGTGTTATTTATCGGTAATGCTCATTCTCTTAAGTTGGGTGATAATGATTATTTCGGCAAGGAAGCCATGGATGCCATAATAGCAAATTTAGATGAGGCCAAAGGTCGTGTAGTATGTATTGCGGCAGGAAGCTCGTCAGAAATGCAGCAATGGTTAGAATCGGATAGGCGTATTGCCTTGCGTTTCAATAAAACTATTGTTTTTGGAGAATGAGTAAAAGAGCAGGTAAATAGAAGCTTGCGTCGGCATGGCAATGGCATTTACCGGTATAGATAACAATGTTTGTAATTATGGGTGATATAAGCCCGATAATCGATTTATTAAGACCATTTTGATATGAGTGATCTCGTAAAATGTCCTCATTGTAGTAAAGATATAGAAAACGATAGTTTCTATTGTGATCAATGCGGTGCGGAATTGATGTACTGTCCCAAATGTCATATTTTCGGGAAAGGTAAATTTTGTTCTAAATGCCGCACACCTCTTGTCCCGGCCAGCAAGGGGGCTTCGTCACAGCCGGTTGCTTCTAACACGGCCAATGGAACGCCGGCAAGTAGTAATAGTGCTGTTCCCAATCAACAACCTCCTGTAGTGACAGGTGGGAATATGAGCCAATCTACCTCAAAGCCATCTGCACAGCCTGGCATGCAATCGACCTTGAGAGACAATGTGGTAGCTACAAGGTTGGTGTGCCGGTCTGCCGGTATTACGCTTATGTTGAAAGATGGAGCCATCATCGGCCGTCGTAATGGCGAATATGCGCAGTTGTTTAGTAATCAACCTTATGTATCGGGAACTCATGCCAGTCTTGCAGCCTCGGCTCAAGGATGGACTATTACCGACTTGGGGTCTACCAATGGTACAATGGTCAATGGCAATAGCTTATCGGCAAATGTCCCAGCTCCTATCTCTATTGGAGATAAAGTCCGTATAGCTACGCTCGAATTTATTGTAGAATAAAAATGGAGAAGTTATGATATTACAGTGTCAGGTTGCAAGTGATGTAGGAAGTGTACGTACCAACAACGAAGATATCGCCTTGCTGACAGGAGGGCTTTATAGAGATGCTGTTGACAGTTTTGAAATAGAGTTACAGCCTATGTCGCGTTTTACGGCAATTGTGGCCGATGGTATGGGCGGATACGAAGGTGGTGAGATAGCCAGTGAAATGGCTGTAAAATCTTTTGATTCCTTTTTTACCGGATTGCCTGCCGGGTTGTCGGTCGACAGGCTGGTCGCTCGAGTGAAGTCGTGGGTTGCAGAAATGCATGCCGAGATAATAAGTTTTGGCGATGAACATCGCGAGTATGCCGGGATGGGAACGACAATGGTAGGCATGTTTGCGTATGAAGGTAAAATGTTCCGTATCAATATAGGCGATAGCCGTTTGTATCGTTTTAGAAATGGTATGCTCAAGCAGCTATCGGTAGACCACTCCATGCGTGAACTGACAGGCGATATGTCACAACCATCCAATTTGATATACAATTCATTGGGCGCTGGTGGTAAAGTCTTTGCCGATGTTGAGGAGATGACTTCTCAGCTTATATCGGATGACCGGTTTTTGATATGTTCCGATGGATTGAGCGATATGCTTTCTGATGAAGAAATAGCATCGTTATTGATAGGCAATGCCGATGTAGAGGCTCTTGTAGCTGCTGCCAAACAAGCTGGAGGACGTGATAATATAAGTGTTATTCTTTTGACGGTTTGTGAAGAAGCTCATGCTGACGATGAAACCAATACGAACGAGAAGTTCGATACGGATACGACGGAATTAAATGAGAATAATCTTGACGATGATACTGATATGGCAACAAAATCAGTATCGGTAGATAGATCGGCTCCCAGTAATAATGCAAATGCTATCTTAAAACCGGATAAAACGAAAAACCGATAGCGTTATATTGTGAGGATGAGTTAACTTTTAAAAGCAGTAATATGACAGTAAAAATCTCTTTGCATCCAGCCGGTGATGATAAGCTTTTTGGACAAAGCAAATGGTGGGGAAATCCTGAGCTGCCTGTTGATATGGAATATCCACATTACATAGGCGAGGATGGAGAAGAGTATCCGTTGACCTTTATTTGCCAAATAAATTGTTCTGACTTGGCTATATATGATACACCCCTTCCTAAAGAAGGATTGTTGTGTTTTTTTGCCCGCATAGATTATTATCTTGGTTATGACGACCCCGATGTCCCCGGTGAAGGTGTATGGCCTGCAGATGATGTCAGAGTAATATATATTGCTCCTGAAGAGTTACCGCGCATAGAAACAAAAATACTCATAGACGAAGACGATATGCCTATGGCCTTGCCTTGCCGGCGTATAGAATGGCAATATAGTGACAAGGGAAGAGAAGATTGTGATGGTCACAAATTGTTAGGTTTGCCCTTTATGATTCCGTGGGATGACTGGGATGCTCCATGTGAAGGGTGGAAAGTATTGTTGCAGGTAGATACAGATGAAGCTGATGATTTTACCCTTCGTTTTATGGACGATGGTGTCTTCTATTTTTTGATAGCTCCCAATGATTTGAAAAAAAAATGCTTCTCGCGTGTGCGAGGATTTATGATATCCATGTAATGTATCTGAGGGCATGAATAGAGAAACTGATATAAAATTGGTAGTAGAGAATAAAGAGTTGTCGGTAAAAGACAAAATAGAGCGGATTCTCTCTATCCAAGATAGTGTCGAGGCCGATAGTGCCGAGTACTATAAACTGGGGTGTATAGTGTTTGAAACAATACGCACATTGCTTCTGAATGATAACTATGAAGAGTGTCATCTCGACGATTTGCTGATGTGTGATTGTTTGCTTGCCGAAACATATTGGCATACATCTAAAGGTTGGTGTATAGCTCCATTGGCTCAAGAGATATACGATAGGCTTGTAGGGTTATTTGTGAAAGACGCCGAAAAGTTGCAGGCGTATTCGCAGGTGATAGCTCGTATATGTTATTGCTTGCAAGGAACAGGGCATCCGCGTTTGATGATGAAACTTATTGTCTTAAGAATCGGATATGAGAAATTGTTACCAGAGCCCGACAGGGAGGAGCTCGAAGCAATGGCCGAAAAGATGCTAAACCTTTCGCTCTTGACACAGTGTGATACATGGTATAAAGTTGTAGAAACAGATATATTGGAATTACTGAGTAGCGATAAGATAGATGCTATAAAGAGGGCGCCAGCCGATGGACTCCTTAAAGTAGACCCGGTTGAGTATACCGAACTGTGGGAGAAGGTTATAGACGAGGTTGAAGCGAAGGTTAATGAAGGGTTGGCCGATGAGCCTAAGCGAATGGGTCATTGCTTTACCTATTGGACGACAAAAGCTCGCGTTTTGAGAGATTATGGTATAGAATGGAAGTCTCCTTCATTGATGAATCCGCGCGTAGTGTTTGATTGAAACTCTTTGCATTTGCATCAGTCAAGCTAATAATAGTAGTATTTACATGTGCGTTTTTACATCGGGCGATATATTGTTGATGAAACATAATAGTTTTATGTAAGATTTCATTATTTGTTGTAAGTGTTAGAAACTATTTCTTTTGTCTGATTATAGTAAAAATAGTCGTTGTAACTAAATTTTTATATTTATTTCGCGATTTTATCGCGAAAATGTTTGTATATAAAAATATTTTACTTATATTTGTAGCGAAGAACCTTTTCATCATACTTGTTATATGTTCAGTCGGCTGGTGCGTGACGCATCGGCCGGTTTTATGTATAGGATAGCTGTATGCACATGGCGAAGATTTTATTCATAATAAAAATAGTAAAAATGCTCATCGTGTCTAGATATGTTCTGCAAAAATGTTTATCTTTGCATGCAATAAAATTTAATGCTTCATTATGTCATTTATTGCAGATAAGGTAGTGATGGATGGGCTTACGTTTGATGACGTACTTCTTATACCGGCCTATTCCGAAGTTCTTCCCCGTAATGTCGAGTTATCGACAAGGTTTTCACGCAATATCAGTTTGAATGTCCCCATTGTTTCGGCCGCTATGGATACGGTAACCGAGGCAAAGTTGGCTATTGCCATAGCGCGAGAGGGTGGCATTGGTGTGATACATAAAAATATGTCTATTGCCGAGCAAGCTCGACAGGTACATGCCGTAAAACGTGCTGAGAATGGCATGATATACGACCCTGTGACAATTACTCGTGGCTCTACGGTAGCTGAGGCTCTGGCTATTATGAAAGAGTATCACATAGGCGGTATACCTGTTGTCGATGAAGACAAAAAGCTGGTGGGTATAGTAACTAACCGTGATTTACGCTTTGAGCGTAATTTAGACTCTTTGGTCGATGATGTAATGACAAAAGATAATTTGGTTACAACCTCTCAGTCAACAGATTTGCAACAAGCAGCCGATATACTGCAACGATACAAAATAGAAAAGTTGCCCGTTGTCGATAAAGATGGTCGGTTGGTTGGATTGGTTACCTATAAAGATATTACCAAAGCCAAGGATAAACCATATGCTTGTAAAGATAAACTGGGGCGTCTGCGTGTCGCTGCTGGTATAGGTGTGACAAAAGACTCTATGCAACGAGCCGATGCTTTGGTTGAAGCAGGTGTCGATGCCATAGTTATAGATACGGCTCATGGCCACAGCAAGGGCGTCGTAGACGTATTGAAGGCAGTTAAGGCCAAGTATCCCGACTTGGACGTCGTGGTAGGTAACATTGCTACAGGCGAAGCTGCCCAGTATTTGGTAAAAGCCGGAGCCGATGGCGTGAAGGTAGGTATTGGTCCGGGTTCTATATGTACGACCCGCGTTATTGCCGGAGTGGGAGTTCCACAACTTTCGGCCGTATATGATGTGGCAAAAGCTCTCGAGGGTACAGGCGTTCCTTTGATTGCCGATGGAGGTATCAGATATTCAGGTGATATTGTCAAGGCTTTGGCGGCAGGAGCATATTCGGTAATGTTAGGCGGAATGTTGGCTGGCGTAGAGGAGTCGCCGGGCGAAACTATCATATACAATGGCCGTAAATACAAATCATATCGTGGTATGGGTTCGCTCGAAGCAATGGAGAAAGGTTCAAAAGACCGTTACTTCCAAGAGGGCGAAAACGATGTGAAGAAGCTTGTGCCCGAAGGTATTGCTGCACGGGTGCCTTATAAAGGTACGTTATATGAGGTCGTTTATCAAATGATAGGTGGTTTGCGTTCGGGTATGGGATATTGTGGCGCTCACAACATAGAAGAGTTACACAATGCCAAATTTACGAGAATAACGACCGCCGGTGTAACAGAGAGCCATCCGCACGACGTAAACATAACGAGTGAGGCTCCCAATTATAGTCGCGGATAAAGTCTGTGATGTATTGCACTAAGAATTATTTATATCGGGGCGACAGACAATTTTTTGTTTGTTGTCCCGTTTTATGACAATAGAAAAGCAAATAGTAACGTGCTCATGGTTATGGGCTAAGCAAAAGATAAAGGAATGAAAAGACAATGGATGTTGGCGGCATTTGTCATTGCCGGATTAAGCATGTTTGCCAGGGCTCAAGAGAATGACCCTGTCTTGATGACAATCAATGGAAAAGATATTACGAAATCGGAATTTGAGTATATCTACCACAAGAACAATCGGCAGCAAGTAGATACCAATAGTATCGACGAATATCTACCTCTTTTTATCAATTATAAGCTTAAAGTAGATGCTGCCGAGAAAGCTCATATAGATACAACAGCTGCATTTCGCACCGAATTGAACGGCTATCGAGACGAACTGGCAAAGCCCTATCTGATAGACCGTGAGATGGAAGAGAAACTTTTGCACGAAGCCTATGACCGTCTCAAAGTGAATGTGGAAATGAGTCATATCCTCTTTTCGACCATGAATCTCCCAGATGCTGCAGCTCGCGAGGAAGTGCGTCGTAAGGCTACAGAGGTGATGCAACAAGCTCGTGCCGGAGCCGATTTTGCTGCTTTGGCTGAGAAATATTCAGACGATCCCAGTGCTAAAGGTCGTGGCGGCTATCTTGGTTATGTAAAAGGTGGAAAGTTGATATATCCTTTTGAAAAAGTAGCTTTCTCGATGAAACCTGGTGAAGTGTCAGATTTAGTAGAGACTCGTTTCGGCTATCATATCATAAAAGTACACAATGTGCGTCCCGATATGGGGGAACGCTTGTGTGCCCATATCTTTATACAGGTACCTAAGAATGCAACTCCTGAAGAAGTGGCCAGCAAGAAGGCAGAAGCCGACGAGATATATAAAGAATTGCAAGAAGGAGCTGATTTTGCAACTCTGGCACGAGAAAAATCGGATGATAAGTCAAACGCTGGTCGTGGCGGTGAGCTCCCATGGTGTGGTGTAGGCGATTTTGTTAAAGAGTTTGAGAATGCTGCTTTTGCATTGAAGGAGAAAGGCGACATATCGGCACCTGTACGTTCTATGTACGGATTCCATATTATAAAATTGCTGGATACCCGTTCGTTGTTGCCATTTGACCAGATGCGAAGTTCTCTTGAGCAACGTATCGCCCGAGATGAGCGCGGCAGTATGGCGCGAGAATCTATGATAGCTAAATTGAAACAACAATATAATTATTGCTGTGATTCAGTACAATTGGAAAAAGTTGCAGCATTAAGCCATACAGGGAAAGCAGATTCTGCATTCGTAGCGACATTAGAGCAAAGTAATGCCGTATTGGCAACCTATGGTGACAAGCAGATAACAGCATCGGATGTTGCTGCAACACTCGAGAAGAGTCGTATCTTTGCTACCCAAGATGCCAAGCAGGCTGTAGCTAATACTGTAGATCGTCTGGCATCTCAAGGAGTGATAGAGTTGGAAAAGTCAAATCTCGATAAGAAATATCCCGATTTTCGTAACCTTATCAATGAGTATCGCGATGGAATGTTACTTTTTGAGATAAGCAATAAAGAGGTGTGGGGAAAGGCATCGACTGACACCGAAGGATTGGCCCGGTTTTTCAAAAAGAATAAAAAAAGATATACTTGGGACGAACCGCGCTATAAAGGTTTTATAGTATCATGTGCTAATGATACCGTAGCAAGAGAGGTAAAAAAACGCATGAAGAAGTTCTCATTTGACGATTCTGTATCAGAAATAGAGAAAGAGTTTAATACCGATTCTTTGACGCGAGTTTCTATTCAGAAGGGATTATTCGTCAAAGGAGATAATGCTATTGTCGATGAGTTGATATTCAAAGGTGAGCCTGCACAACGAGATGAAAAATTGCCTGTTGTTTTTGTTACAGGCAAAAAATTGAAAAAGCCTGAGGCTTATACCGATGTACGTGGACAAGTAACGGCCGATTATCAAGAATATCTCGAAAAACAGTGGGTTGAACGTCTTAACGATGAGGCAACGGTTGTAATAAACGAAGATGTATTAAAAACAATTAAGTAATAAACGAATCTGATTCTTTCGTTGTACTTTTAGGAGCGAATGATTGCTCATAAAAAGTGAAAGGTATATTATATACAATGATAGTGAGCATCCTCATGCTAGCAGCATGGGGATGCTCCGATAATCGAACCGACACAAAAGATTTGTTGGTGCGTGTAGGTAATCATACTTTGTCTCAACGACAACTTGAAGCCGATATGCCAGCCGGTTTGAGCCCTGAGGACAGAGCTGCTTTTACCAAACAATATATCGACGATTGGGTGTCGTCTGTTTTGTTGTATGATGTAGCGCTGAAAAATCTACCCGATGTCGAGCGGTTAGATCGCCTTGTCGACGATTATAGGCGCGACCTGTTTGTCTATGAATATTGTAGCCGGTTAGCCGACGAGCGCGTGGAAACTGATATACCGGAAGACTCTATACGATTATTTTACGAGGAGAACAGCTCGCATTTTACTTTGCATAAAGCTATTGTGAAGGGAATGTTGCTGAAAGTACCCAAAAATGCGCCTTCGTTGTCGTCGCTTCGTACATGGGTCGCATCGGGCGCGCAAAGTGCCGTAGAAAAAATAGAGAAGTACGCCATTAAGAATGCCATTGGGTATGACTATTTTTATGACCATTGGGTGTGGTTTGACGATGTGAAAGATAATATCCCATATGATTTTGGTAACGATGACTCTTTTTTACGACAGCATAAAAATCTTGAAGTAACGCAGAATGACAATATCTATTTATTGCATATTAGCGAATATCTTACAGCACAGTCGGTTATGCCATACGAGTTTGCGCGTCAGCGTATAATCGAGATATTGACTAACCGCAAGCGTGTGAAGTTTAACGAGGAGTTAAAGCACGAAGTGTATGATGATGCTGTGCGAGAGGGACGTATTGAGTATTTTTATGGTGACACGTTGTCTGTTACCGAGAATGTGAAAAAATGATAAATAATATACTTATGAATTGCCAACTGAAATCTTTTAGCTTTGCAATAGGCATGATATTAGCTTCGGTAGTATCGTTGTCGGCACAGAATAATGTTATAGACGAAGTCGTATGGGTAGTAGGAGATGAACCCATATACAAGTCGGAGGTAGAAACTCAAATAAAACAGATGCAATATGAAGGCCAGAAAATCAATGGAGATCCGTATTGTGTCATTCCAGAAATGATGGCTGTGCAAAAATTATATCTGCACCAGGCTAAGTTGGATACGATTACGGTCAATGAAAGTATGGTGTTTCAGCGTGTCGATGCTCAGCTCAATTTTTTTATTGACCAACTTGGTTCTAAAGAGAAGGTTGAGGAGTATTTTAGAAAACCCATGACATCTATACGTGAAGAGTTGGCCGATTTTGTGCGCAATAACAGTATTGTACAAGAGGTGCAACGCACATTGGTGAAAGATGTAAAAGTAACGCCTGCCGAAGTACGTAAATATTTTGATAAACTTCCGTCCGACAGTATACCCACAATACCATTGCAAGTAGAGGTACAGGTTATTTCGATATATCCCAAGGTGCCTCAACAGGAGATAGACAATGTAAAGGCTCGCCTTCGCGAGTTTTCTGAGCAGGTCAACTCGGGCGAGCGTGAATTTTCTACACTGGCCATCTTAAATTCTGAAGACCGCGGCTCGGCTCTTAGAGGTGGAGAGACCGGATTTTTAGTAAAAAGTTCGTTGGCACCTGAGTTTGCTGCAGTGGCTTTTAACTTGACAGACACGAAAAAAGTTTCTAAGATTGTCGAGACTGAGTTTGGCTTTCATATTATACAGCTCATAGAGAAACGTGGGGATCAAATAAATTGTCGCCACATATTGCTTAAACCTCATGTCTCTCAGAACGATATAGATGAAGCTGTGCATACGTTAGACTCGATACGTACCGATATAATGAATGATAAATTTACTTTTGAATCGATAGTTCCGTACGTGTCGCAAGACAAAAACACCCGGTATAACGATGGCTTGATGACCAATACAAATACCGGTTCTACTCGTTTCGAGATGAGCGAGCTGCCGCAAGATATTGCTAAGGCTGTTGCAGGTTTGGAAGAGGGCGAGATTTCTCGTCCTATTACTACCATTGATGTGTCAAACAACAAGGAGATGGTGGTTCTTGTAAAGTTGCGCTCGCGACGTCCGGTTCATAAAGCAGATTTGTCTACCGATTATCAGGTTATTGCCAATATGCTCGAGAATCATAAACGACAACAGATTTTGACTGAATGGGTTACACAGAAGCAGCGGGAAACGTATGTCAGAATTAAAAAGGAGTGGCGTAATTGTGATTTTGAGCACGATGGTTGGGTAAAGGAGCGCTAATTCACACCCACGCATGTAGTATTTGATATTCCACTATGAAGAAAGTTTCTCTATTCCCTTTGCTCCTTCTCATTTTATGTGCGTCGACGGTATGGGGCTTGCCCAAGGAATCGGAGGTGACAGCCACCAACAGTAGAAGTGCTAAGAAAGAGAAAGTATATCTTCTCCATGCCGACTCACTTACTTTCGATGCCGATAAAAGTGCTGATTACCGGGTATTACATGGGAACGTGCAATTCCGAAAAGATAGCATGTACATGTATTGTGACAGTGCCTATTTTTACGAGGCTAATAACTCCCTTGATGCCTTCAGCAATGTACGCATGGAGCAAGGCGATACGTTGTTTATATATGGTGACGTACTGTATTTTGATGGTAATGAGCAGATTGCGCGCTTGCGAGACAACGTGCGCATGGAAAATCGCAATGTTACTTTGTTTACCGACAGCCTCAATTATGAGATGCGTCCTAATATAGGATATTTTTTTGATGGTGGTTCTATTGTTGATGAAAAGAATGAACTAACATCGCTCTACGGACAGTATTCGCCCGACACGAAAGATGCTATTTTTAATTATGAGGTTGTGCTTACTAACGACAAGTATGTGATATATTCCGATACACTGACCTACAATACCAATACCAAGATAAGTTATTTGCATGGCCCTTCGACAATAGTATCGGATAGCAATACAATACAAACGACCAACGGATGGTATGATACCGAGGCCGATCATGCCATGCTTCTCGACCGTTCGTTGCTTATTGGTGACAATCGTTCGCTTACGGGAGATACTTTATATTATGACCGGAATCGTGGCTTTGGCGAGGCCTTTGGTAATATGCGCATGGTCGACTCCCTGCAATATATCATTATGGAAGGTCAGTATGGTTTCTATAATGAGTTGACCGATTTGGCATTTGCTACCGATAGTGCACGTGTCATGGAGTATTCGCGAGAGGATACGCTGTACCTCCATGCCGATACGTTGTTGTCGTTTATCGATATAGACTCTACCCGTATTGTGAGGGCTTATTATGGCGTGCGGTTTTACCGGGTAGATGCGCAAGGCGTATGTGACTCTATGCAATACGTTGCGCGCGACACGACCTTGTCGATGTATGATAATCCGATTATGTGGAGTGGAAATCAACAAATTTGGGGCGATACCATACGGTTGTTTTTCAATGATTCCACTATCGACAGGGCGCATGTAATCAATTCGGCTTTTGCTACCCAATGGAAAGAGGGACCCTATTATGACCAGATGGCGGGTAATGAGATGAAGGCCTTTTTTGAAGGTGGTGAAATGCGACGCATAGAGACATCGGGCAATGTGTTGACCATTTTTTTCCCGCAAGAAGAAGATTCTACATTAATAGGTATGTTTAATGCCGATGCAAGTTTCTTGAATATATTTTTGCGTGATAACAAGATGGAGAAGATGATTATGTGGCCGCTTGTTACTGGACGCATGTATCCGATGGAAAAGCTAAAGAAAGATATAATATATTTGCCTCGGTATAAATGGTATGAGGCAGAACGCCCCCAAGGCCCTCACGATATATACCGGAAAACATCCTCGGCTGTAAATTCGTCAGAAGCAACCGAGGAGCGTACTGGGGGACATAAATTCAATTTATAACAACGTTGTGTCATGAGCGATATAATACATCTTTTGCCCGATTCTGTTGCCAATCAGATAGCAGCCGGTGAGGTGATACAACGGCCTGCTTCGGTTGTGAAAGAATTGGTAGAGAATGCCATCGATGCCAAGGCTACGCATATCAGTATTATCCTGAAAGAGGCTGGCCGTACGCTTATACAGGTAATAGACAATGGCATAGGTATGTCACAGACTGATGCCCGACTGGCTTTTGAACGGCATTCGACATCTAAAATCCGTCAGGCCGACGATTTGTTTTCGTTGCATACAATGGGTTTCCGTGGAGAGGCCTTGGCCTCGATTGTGGCTGTTTCTCAAGTGGAGTTACGGACGCGTCGTACCGAGGATGAATTGGGCACATGCTTGCGCTTGTCAGCATCGAAATGTGAGTCGCAAGAGTGTATAGCAATGCAGCCTGGCAGCAATTTCTCTGTAAAGAACTTGTTCTTTAATGTGCCTGCTCGTCGAAAGTTCTTGAAGAAGGAATCGGTAGAGTTGAGTAACATAATCAACGAGTTTGAACGTGTCGCATTAGCAAATCCTGAGGTGGAGTTTGTATTGATACATGACGATAAAGAGCTATATCGTCTCCCATCAGGGACGCTTCGCCAGCGTATCGTTTCACTTTTTGGAAAAGGTTTTAACCAGCAACTTCTACCAGTAGAGGTACAAACATCGGTTGTTTCCATAAATGGTTATGTGGGGAAACCCGAGGCAGCGCGCAAGCGTGGAGCCTTGCAATATTTGTTTGTAAACGGGCGTTACATGCGTCATCCCGGTTTTCATAAGGCCGTCATGAAAGCATACGAGGAGCTTATTTCAGCCAATGAAATGCCCAACTACTTTCTATTCTTTACAGTCGAGCCCGATACTATCGATGTAAATATACATCCTACCAAAACTGAGATAAAGTTTGAGAACGAACAGGCAATATGGCCTATCGTGTTGGCGGCTGTAAAGGAAACCCTCGGCAAATTTTGTGCTGCACCTTCTATCGATTTCGATATGGCCGATGCTCCAGATATACCGGCCTTTACACCAGTTAGCCATGTTACACCTCCGTCGCGTGGATATGACCCATCATATAGCCCGTTTAAAAAATCCGGTGGAGCAGGGGGGGCATCGGTAAAACGCCCCGATTATGACTGGCAGAAACTTTATGCCGGGTTTAACGATGCTAAAGACGACGTGCCTACCAATGGAGAGGATGGTACCCCTCAATCGTTACAACCTGCAGACTACTATGCGGATTCTATCGGTAGTAATGATAATGAAACGCGCCAACCGAGCCTTGGCATGAATTTCGATATGACAATGACAACATCGTTGTTCTTGCAATTTAAAGGGCGTTATATTGTGACTCCATCCAAAACTGGACTGTTGTTGGTAGACCAGCATAGGGCTCATGTCAAGGTTCTTTTTGAGCAATATATGGCGCGACGCGATAAGCAAAATCAGTTACCGTCACAGAAAATATTATATCCAGAGCTGATTCATCTGAATCCGTCGAAGGCTGTCCTAATGGATGAGATACAACCGGTCTTGCAACAACTGGGATTTGATATATCGGACATGGGTAACGGTTCATATTCGGTTTGTGGTGTTCCTGTGGGTATAGAGGGAATCGATGTTCAGGTGTTGCTAGAACAAATGTTTCTTGCCGTAGAGTCGAAAGAACGTTCTGTAGCAGATGATATTTTCACGCGCCTGGCTTTATCATTGGCCGAGACGGCTGCTATACCTGTGGGACAAGTATTGTCGGGTGAAGAGATGGAACGGCTTATAGGCGATTTGTTTGCCATTGCGGCCCCAAATTACACACCCGATGGTAAGGCTGTGTTTACTATTATAACGACAGAAGAGATATCCAAGCGGATGTAAGTAGTGATATTTGTATCTGCTTTATATATTACGGTAGCCGACAGTTTATAAAAAGAGTTAGTCGGCTACCGTAAATTATTTTTATGATTATGGTCAAAATTTTCTCATCTCTTCTATAGCTGGCAATACTTCGCCCGTATATTCGTCAAATAATCCACGGTGTAAATCTATCCGAGCATAGAATGGCTCTACAAGAGTCTCTTCGGGATACCAATAATATACACCGGTCACTTGTTCGTATCGTTTGAGTAGTTGCACGAGCTCGCGTAGGAAAGTTGCTTGTCCTTCGGGGGTAAACGGATAGTCGCATGTCGTATTGCCGTTCTCGGTATAGTCACTTTTTTGGTGAGGATAGGCTGTCTCTACTATCATGATTTCCTTATTGGGAAATGCATCTTGCAAAGATTGTAAGGTCGTTGCGAGTCGTGACAATGAGCCGTGCCAAAACGGATAATAACTCAGCCCAATGACATCGTAGTCAATATCAGAGACTTTTTGGTAGAAGCGCAAGGCAGTCTCACTATCGCCGCCACGGTCGGTATGAATAATAATCTGTGCATCGGGGCATATCTCCCTGCATGCTTGGGATGCATTTTTCAGATACGACAGTAAGTTATTCCATTGTGCGGGCGTATTGGAGGGTTCATCCCATACGCTTACACGGCCACTTTCCCACAGCATCCCTGCCGTTATTTCGTTGCCTATTTGTATTTGTGATGGTACAATACCATGTCCTTTTAAGGTAGATAGACTTTCGCGAGTGTATCTATAAACCTGTTTTGCCATTTCGGAGGGAGTGAGCGATGTCCATGCTTTTGGCGTATATTGTTTACCGGGGTCGGCCCAAGTATCAGAGTAATGGAAATCGAGACACACCAGCATGCCTGCATCAACACAAACTCGGGCTGTCTTTATGACGTATGCCATATCTTGGCAGGCTTCGCTCTGCATGTCGGGGTCAACAAATAGTCTGATACGTGCTATATTGAAACCTTTGTCATAGAAGTATTGCGGAATATTCTCTATCGGTAGGCCTTTTTCGGTATATATGGCATGGTTTTCTTGGTATACCAGCCACTGAGACAAATCGGCTCCGACAAATCGTGTGGGATTCTCAGATGGTACCACGATGGTATCGCTTTTCTTATCACATCCGGTACAAATTACCATGAAGAGACATAGTAGGGCAAATAGAATATTGAAATGCTTCATATATATATATATATAAGTATTAACGTGGTGAAACTCCTATGCCGGGTGTATTGTCGAGCGTGACTTTCCCGTCAATAATTTGCATGCCATTGTAGCAATCGTTAGATATAAGGAGGTTCCCGTCTAAGTCTGCCCAATCGGCGAGTGGCGATAGTTGTGCAGCTGCCGATATGGCACATGATGTTTCGGTCATGCAACCAATCATTACTTTCATGCCTATAGTACGGGCGGTGATAGCCATGTGATATGACTTGTATATGCCGGCACTTTTCATAAGTTTGATATTTATGCCGTCGTAAGCGCCATAGATATGGACAATATCGTCGGGCCCTTGTATAGCCTCATCGGCAATGATAGGCAACGGACTATGTTCTTTGAGCCAGGCCGTCTCTTCAAGCATCTCTTTGGGTAGTGGCTGTTCTACAAAGAGACAATTTTGAGAGGCGAGCCATTCTATCATTTCGAGAGCTTTGTGTTTATCTTTCCATCCTTCATTGGCATCGACACAAATTGGCTTGTCGGTTAAGTTTCTTATGGTTTCTATTGTCAATCGGTCGTTTGGGACTCCAACTTTTACTTTCAATATTTTGTAAGGAGAAGCTTCTCCTACCTTTTGCTGGACTATCTCAGGGGTATCTATGCCTATTGTAAACGATGTATAGGGCGTTTTTTGTGGTGATAGGCCCCATATTCTGTACCATGGCTGTCCCAATAATTTTCCGACAAGGTCATGCAAGGCTATGTCTATCGCAGCTTTAGCCGAAGGATTGCCCGGAGCAACATGTTCTACGTAATCGAGAATCTCTTCCATGCAGAAGGGGTCGGTAAATTGTGATAAATCTACTTTCGACAAGAATGCGCAAACACTCTCCTGCGTCTCGCCCAAATATGGAGGCATGGATGCTTCGCCATAGCCGGTTACTCCATCATATTCTAAAAATGTGAGAATGTCGGGTGTATGGTTGCGTGAATTTTTCGATACAGTAAAGGTATGAATCAGGTCAAGTCGATATGGACGGAACGAGAGTTGCATGCCTTTTTTTTGTATAACATGGCATGTATTGTCACCCGACCCATCTTTGTTGGGTATGGATGTTATGTTGCTGCGTTGTATAAACTCGGTTTTATTCATAGATAGTCGATTATCAAAAGTACCATGGATGCTCAGCAACGTGCATGATGCCAGATGTTCCTATAGCGGTGATGATACGTCGGGCTGCCAATATTTTTCTATCTTCAAAAGTGTCATCGGAAGGAGAGAGGCTGTTTGTCTTTACTCTTCCCGAACTTTGTATATACTTCCCATTTTCGAGGTAAATAGCCACGTGATTAATGCGGCCGTCGTTATTGCCGAAAAATAGAAGGTCTCCTTTCTGATATTCCTCTGGTGTAGAGATATTATCAAGAACGTCACCTGTACCAGCTTGCTGTGAAGCGTCGCGCTGCAATATAATGCCTTGTGAGAAATAGAGCATGCGAACCAGACCCGAACAGTCAACTCCTTTTACAGAAGTGCCACCCCAGAGGTAGGTAGTTCCCGTCATCATGATAGCTTCTCTTTCGAGACGGTCCATATCGGGACTTGTATGTGCCCATGAGTAGAAATCGGTTACTTTGTCATGATGCACATATCCTTTGCGTCCGTCAGGTGTCAATACTTCGATATATCCATTGACGTCGTTTTCGGAATATTGTTGGAATATACATCCTAACACAAGGTCGCTCACCGGGTGTGTCTCGTTGCCATCGTATGTGTTGTAGATATATCCTTGCATACCTGTGAAGATATATCTACGGCTTTCTTTCCACATTTGCATCTCTGTGGCAGATTTAGTTGCTATCGACGAATAGTGCATCCACCCACAATATCCATCAGGCGTCATGATTCGTCTCCATTCGTTTGTAGTTGTCAGAATCTGTACGGGAGTCCCCATGGTAGCTTGTGAAATCATTTCTGAACTGTGCCTTGGTTCAGACCTCATATGTGCGCAGCATACGGCTACAATACCCCATGACGGGCTATCTTGGGCTATTTCTTGATTATAACTATTGGCCATTGATAACATTATGACAATGATGAGTAGATGGTATAATGAGTTCGCACAAAGTTAGTCAAAAACTTTATATAGCTCACTGTGTGTTTATAGCCATCATCTGTGCGACGCTTTGCCGGTGAGGTTTATTTTCCCTATTCCTTTGTATAGCAAACAGATTAATCCTAAGACGATAAAGGGGATGCTGAGCAGCTGACCCATATTGAAAAGCATAGCCTCTTCAAAGGCTTCTTGGTTTTCCTTGACAAATTCCACCACAAAGCGGAATGCAAAAATCGTTGTAAGGCAATATCCGAAGAAAAATCCGCGGTGTAGTTCTTTGCCCTTATACTTATATAGCAAGTATCCTCCTATGAAGATAATCAGGTAAGCTATGGCTTCGTAGAGTTGTGCGGGATGACGAGGTATGTTGTCGACTTGCGAGAAGATAATACCCCAATCGCTATCTGTAGCCCGCCCTATAATCTCGGAGTTCCAAAAATTACCTATGCGTATGCAACATGCTGCTATTGGGGTAGCTATGGCAATGTTGTCGAGTGTTTGCCACATATCGATACGGGTCTTGCGCGAATATAACCACAGAGCAATCATTAAGCCAATAGTGCCACCGTGGCTTGCCAATCCCAAATAACCTGTAAAGGTGTAGTTCCCGTTGGCATCGGTGCCGAAAGGCAGAATGATTTCTAACGGGTGAGCCAGGAAATATCCCGGTTCATAGAAGAGGCAGTGCCCCAATCTTGCCCCTGCGACAATTCCTATAAAACCGTATATAATAAGTTTCTCAAAATCTTTGCTCGACAGTCCTTGCCGTTTATAGAGGTGTTGCAAGATAAAATAGGCGGCGGCAAGTCCTATGAGCCACCACAACGAATAGTAACGTATTCGCAGTACTCCTATATTGAACAAGTCTATGGCCGGGTTCCATTCTAAGGCACAAGGTATTATCATAGCTCTTATTTTTTCTTTATATGTGGTATTCGAGGAAATAATTTTCTGAATCTTATCAAATAATTGGTCACATTACTGCCTGCGATAATGAGTGTTACGGCTGTGACAATCATGATAATGCCGCAGCTCACACGTACGGTAAGAACTTCACCAAATACTGTTACACCGAAAAATACGGCAGTCAGCGGTTCTAATGCCCCCAAAATGGCTGTTGGCGTAGAGCCTATATATTGTATGGCTTGGGTAGTGCATAAGAACGATACAGCTGTAGGAAATATGGCTAAAGCAACTATGTTGCCCCAAAGATGCCAGTTATGAGGGACTTGTAGTTCTGTACCGAATTTTACCCGTACAAAAAATAGGATAATTCCAAACACAAGCACATAGAATGTTAGCTTCAAAGTCGCAACATTTTGCAGCTTGGGGCGATTTACCCCTACAATATATAGTGCGTAGGAGAGAGCCGAAGCCATCACTAAGGCAACACCCACGATATTCAAGGTAGAACCATCGGTGCTTTTATAAAGCATTGATATGCCTCCCAATGCAAGCAGTATGCATAATATTGTCAGGGTATTAAGTTTTTCTTTATATACAACAGTCATGATGAGAGCTACCAAAATAGGGTAGACAAATAGTAGAGTAGAAGCAATACCGGCTTCCATATAATTGTAGCTCTCAAACAGGGTCAGAGAGGAGATAGCGACCAATAAGCCTAACAAAATAATGGGGACTATCTCGGTGCGATGCAAACGGAACGACCTGCCACGGGCTTTCAGCATGATACCCAATACGGGAATTGCAAAAAGGTATCGGAAAAAGAGTACCGAGTCGGGGTCCATGCCGTCACTATATAGAGGTAGTGCAAAGAGCGGATTCATGCCGTACGAGGCAGCAGCGATACACCCTAATAGGTATCCTTTGAATTTACTACTCATTATATCAGCTTTATATTTTAGGGCCTGTTTACAATCTCTATTTGTTGACGTACCGATTCTTCATGTATGGCTTGAATAATTCTTTTCATAAAATTACCATCCATCCCCAGTTCTATGGCTTGTGCTATGCGTTTGTTGAGCATTTCATCGTAACGTTGGGTTTGTAATATTTTCATGTTATGTTCTTTCTTATATCGGCCTATCTCTCTCGATGTACTCATCCTTTGCGATAAGATGTTGAGCAACTTTTCGTCGAGCATGTCTAATTGTCTCCGTAATTCAGAGAGAGTTTCAGTTGCTTCTGTCGTATCTCGTATTACTAAAGAACGTATGATATGCCCCAATGCTTCGGGCGTTATTTGTTGCTCTTTATCACTCCATGCAGCCGTAGGGTTGCAATGAGATTCTACCATAACACCATCATATCCCAAATCCATGGCTTCTTGGCACAATGGTGCAATAAGTGACGGTTTACCACCCATATGGCTCGGATCGCACAGTACAGTGAGGCCGGGTATGCGCAATCGCAACTCAATGGGAATATGCCAATGGGGAGGGTTGCGATAAGTTTGTTTTTCGTATGAACTGAATCCCCTGTGTACTACTCCTATACGTCGTATACCGGCATTATAGATGCGTTCTATGGCTCCAATCCACAACTCGAGGTCGGGATTGAGAGGATTTTTTATCAAAATTGGTATGTCGTACCCCAACAAGGTATCGGCTATTTCTTGTACTGAGAAAGGATTGGATACAGTGCGGGCACCTATCCATAAAATATCTATGTTTGCTTTTAAGGCTTCCTCGGTATGTTGCTTGGTTGCAACTTCGGTAGCGACAAGCATGCCGGTCTCTTCTTTTACGTGTTTCAGCCACGTTAGCCCTTCCTTACCAACACCTTCAAAACTCCCAGGTTTGGTGCGAGGTTTCCATATGCCGGCTCGGAATATCCTTACACCTTGGGCTGATAGTTGCCGTGCCGTATTGAGTACTTGTTCTTCTGTCTCGGCACTACACGGGCCCGCTATGACTATGGGTCGTCTTGGCTCTACTTTTTGTGATACAATAGGTTGTAAGTCATCCATATATATCGATGCAGACATTGACTATAAACTTAATTATCTTGGTTGACAAGCTTGTTTTTATGGCGCAAAGATAAAGCATCTTTTGCAATAAAAGAGCCGTTAAGGAGAGTTACACCTGTGTAAATATAAAAATAGTTTGCATGGTCTGTTGTTTTGTTGAGTTCTGAAAAAATTTGTACCTTTGAAAACAAAATATATAGTAAGCATGGATACGCCTCGTGAAACATTACGTAAAAGCATAATGAATGCTTTTACAAGTACATTGATGAATTTGCAGTCGCAGCAAGTCACGCTGAGCGATATGTATGTTCGTATTCAAGAAGATGACGAGCCTCAATTTGTCATATATGACGATGCCGATAATGTGTTGTTATCGACGCCGTTGGATGGATGGAAAGAATGGAAAACGGCCGAAGGTGCAGATGATAGAATGAAATCTTTTGCGTCTTTGCTTGAAGAGACGGTAAATATTCCCGAAATATATGGCTTGTTTGACAGTTTCGATTATGATGCACCCTTTTCATTATTGCTTGTAGATGAGAATATGGATGTGATAGCCGAAATATTCACCATAGATCATGAAAATATTCTTTTGGGTGACGATTTTTGGGAAAAGATGGATAAAGAACTCGATGAGTTTTATGAAAAACTCATGAGCGACGTGCGCCGGAAATAGGGAAGTCGATGACACAACCGTTATGAAGAGATAAAAAACGGAAGTGAAAAAAAACAGCATAATTATTTGAATATAGAAAGATAAACAGTAATTTTGCGCTCCTGTTATGGCGCTGCCTTTTTGAGGTGAGAGCCTATTAATAGCAAATTGAATATTAACTAAATAGTAATCGTTAAAAATGAACGTTTCACACAGTAACATCGACAACCTGAACGCCATTATTTCCATAGAATTGGAAAAGCCCGATTATGAAGAGAAAGTAAATAAATCGCTTCGTGCCTACGGTAATCGTGCTAATATACCCGGTTTCCGCAAGGGCCATGTGCCTTTCAGCATGTTGGTTAAGATGTTTGGCAAGGCCGTTAAAGCTGAGGAGATCAATCGGTTGGTGTCGGAGTCGCTTTACAACTATATCCGCGATAATAAATTGGATATTCTGGGAGAGCCTATGACAGCCGAAGATCAGACAATAGACCTTGAAAACGGCGAGAATTTCACATTCCGTTTTGATATTGCTTTAGCTCCCCAAATAAATCTTACGGTAGACAAGAGTATCACCATACCTTATTATAAAATAGCCGTGACGGACGAAATGGTTGGCAAGCAAGACGAGGCTCTCCGTGCACGTCAAGGCAAACAAGTAACAGTAGATGCGTTGAGCGACGAGTCAGATCTTGTGAAAGGTTCTATGGTAGAGCTCGAGAATGGAGTAGCCAAAGAGGGCGGTATAGTAGTAGATGCTACTATCATATCGCCCAAGTATCTGAAGGGTGATGAGAAAGCTAAATTCTCGGCTGTAAAAGTAGGTGATAAAGTTGTGTTTAATCCTGATGCTGCCTGCGAGTCGTCTGTAGCAGAATTGTCATCGATGCTCAATATCGACCGTGAGAAAGCTGCCGATGTAAAGAGCGACTTTGAGTTGACAGTTACTGAAATTATGCACTTGCAACCTGCCGAACACAACCAAGAGTTCTACGATGGCGTTTTCGGTAAGGATGCTGTAAAGAATGAAGAAGAATATACGGCAAAAGTGCGTGAGATGATTGCTGCACAATTGGCTCCCGAAAGTGACTATCGTTTTGGAGTAGATGCCCGTAAGATATTGGAAGAGAAGGCAGGAACAGTAGAGCTCCCTGTAGATTTCTTGAAACGTTGGCTTATTGCTACCAATGAGAAATATACAGCCGAAAATATCGACGAAGAATTTGCTAAGATGGAAGCCGACCTTAAGTGGCATCTTATCAAAGAGCATATCGCTCGCGCTTTTGAGGTAAAAGTCGATGACGAAGACCTGAAAGCTCTTGCATTAAGTGTAACGCGTCAGCAATTTGCACAATATGGCATGGGTAATCTGCCCGATGATGTGGTTGCTAATTATTCGCAAGAGATGCTTAAGAACAAAGATTCGCGTAATCAACTCATAGATCGTGCTACTGAAGCGAAGATACAGAATGCCATAAAGAATGCTGTTACTCTCGACGAAAAAGAGATTTCGGCAGAAGATTTCGGCAAACTTTTTGAAGCGTAAATATTCAATTTTATATTTTCAGCCCGGTATGCAACCATGTGTATCGGGCTGTCGTTATAATTATTGTAGCATGATAGATTTCTGCAACTATTAGTAATATATTATAAACAAGGTTGCGGGCGAGGAGATATGGCGTGTATAAACTGAATTTATTATTATCTTTGAACGTAGAAACTACAAACCATAAAAAGATATGAATAACGATTTTAGAGACTTTGCCGTAAAGCAAAGAGGTATAAACGGTCTTGCTTTTGACCAATATGCCCAGTATATAAACAGCAGTTATATGTCGCCTACCATTATGGAAGAGCGTCAGTTGAATGTAACTCAAATGGATGTCTTCTCGCGATTGATGATGGATCGTATAATATTCTTAGGTACTGCCATAGATGACTATACGGCCAATGTGATACAAGCCCAGTTGCTCTATTTAGATTCGGCCGATCCCGGTAAAGATATATCAATCTATTTCAACACACCTGGAGGGTCGGTATATGCAGGCTTGGGTATTTACGATACCATGCAGTATATCGGATGCGACGTCTCGACCATATGTACTGGCATGGCGGCTTCTATGGGAGCGGTTTTGCTGGTAGCAGGTACTAAGGGCAAGCGTTTTGCTTTGAAACATTCACGCGTGATGATACATCAACCCATGGGCGGTGCTCAAGGCCAAGCATCGGATATAGAAATTACAGCCCGAGAGATACAAAAGTTGAAAAAAGAATTGTACACAATCATAGCAGAACATTCGGGCAATGATTATGAAAAGGTATGGAAAGATTCTGACCGCGACTATTGGATGACTGCCGAAGAGGCACAAGCCTACGGCATGATAGACAAAGTGCTGGTAAGAGAGAAAAAATAATATATGGCTAAAAAACAAGATTCGGATGTATGTTGTCTTTGTGGGAGAGGCATGTCTCCCACAAGGACTCTTATAACAGGTATGTATGGTGGCGCTATATGCACAGACTGCATAACGATGGCGTACCAGTATTGTAAAGAAAAAGGTTTATTAGATAATGCCACACAGTCACAAGGCAAGCAGCAATTGCCCGATAAGTGGGCTTTAGATATGGCTACGCTTCCACGACCGGTAGAGATAAAGGAATTCCTTGACCAATATGTTATAGGGCAAGACGATGCGAAACGTTATTTGTCGGTGGCAGTATATAATCATTACAAAAGATTATTGCAGCCCGATGCCAAAGATGATACTGAAATAGAAAAATCAAATATCATTTTAGTGGGGCGTACTGGTACCGGTAAGACGCTTTTGGCTCGGACTATTGCCAAGATGCTTAAAGTGCCATTTGCTATAGTAGATGCTACGGTGCTTACTGAAGCCGGTTATGTTGGAGAGGATGTAGAAAGCTTGTTGGTGAGATTGTTGCAGGCTGCCGATTATGATGTACAGGCAGCCGAGCGCGGTATTGTATTTATCGATGAGATAGACAAAATTGCGCGTAAGGGCGACAATCCGTCGATAACTCGCGACGTGAGTGGTGAAGGTGTACAGCAAGGTTTGTTGAAATTGCTCGAAGGGTCTATTGTAAATGTGCCACCAGAGGGAGGACGTAAACATCCCGAACAGAAGCTTATAGCTGTCGATACAAAAAATATTCTTTTTATATGCGGTGGAGCATTCGAGGGGATAGAGCGTAAGATAGCAATGCGTCTCAATACTCATGTAGTAGGTTATAATAATGAAGCTGCACGCCAAGTAGACCGCGACAATCTGTTGCAATATATTGCGCCTCAAGATTTGCGCTCTTTTGGTCTCATTCCCGAGATTATAGGACGATTACCTATTCTTACCTATTTAGAGCCTCTCGACCGTAATGCCTTGAGACGAATTCTTGTAGAGCCGCGTAATGCCATTGTCAAACAATATGTCAAACTGTTCGCTATGGATGGAGTAAAACTCTCGTTTGATGATGAAGTATTGGACTTTATTGTAGATAAGGCTATAGAATATAAGTTGGGGGCTCGAGGCCTGCGTTCGATTGTAGAATCTATTATGATTGACGCCATGTACGAAGTTCCATCGGCTAAGGATAAAGAGCTTCGTATCACGTTGCCATATGCCGAAGAAAAGTTTGCTAAAACCAGTCGTTTGCACATTCAATAAAAAAATATCTTCCAAAACTTGGCGTAGAACGCAAGATATTTATAAATTTGTTTGAGGTAAATAGAATACCCGGCTTTTCAAAGGTGTCATCACAAATATAGGACTATGGCTAAGAAAGATAATTTGACAGAAGCATTAAAACGTAACTTCGGATTTGATACATTTAAAGGTAATCAAGAAGCAATTATAAGGAATCTGTTAGCAGGGAAAGATACGTTTGTATTGATGCCTACTGGCGGTGGTAAATCTTTGTGCTATCAATTACCGTCATTAATGCTCGAAGGTACTGCTATTGTTATCTCTCCGCTCATTGCCTTGATGAAGAATCAAGTAGATGCCATGCGTAACTTTAGCGAGGAAGATGGTGTTGCGCATTTCATCAATTCTTCTCTCAACAAAGCAGCCATAGAACAGGTAAAAAACGATATATTGTCGGGTAAGACCAAGTTGCTCTATGTTGCTCCCGAGTCGCTTACCAAGGAAGAAAATATAGAGTTCCTCAAGCAAGTGCATATTTCGTTCTATGCTGTCGATGAAGCCCATTGTATATCGGAGTGGGGGCATGATTTCCGTCCTGAATATCGACGGATAAGACCTATTATCAATGAAATAGGTGTACGTCCTGTCATTGCCCTGACGGCAACGGCAACTCCTAAGGTGCAACACGACATACAAAAAAATTTGGGGATGACCGATGCAACGGTTTTCAAGTCATCGTTCAACCGTCCCAATCTCTATTACGAAGTACGTCCCAAAACTGCTAATGTAGACAAAGACATTATAAAGTATATAAAGCAACAAGAGGGGAAATCGGGTATTATCTATTGCCTGAGCCGCAAAAAAGTGGTGGAACTTGCAGAGTTGCTGCAAGTAAATGGTATAAAAGCATTGCCATATCATGCCGGCATGGACTCTGCAACAAGAACAGAAAATCAAGATGCGTTCTTGATGGAGAAAGTAGATGTCATTGTGGCTACCATCGCCTTTGGAATGGGTATAGACAAACCTGATGTTAGATACGTAATACACTATGATATTCCTAAAAGTCTTGAGGGTTATTATCAGGAGACAGGTAGGGCCGGTCGTGACGGCGGTGAAGGCCAGTGCATAACTTTCTATATAAACAAAGATCTTCAGAAACTCGAAAAATTTATGCAGGGCAAGCCTATTGCCGAACAGGAAATAGGCAAACAACTCCTTATGGAGACGGCTGCCTATGCAGAGTCATCACTGTGCCGTCGTAAGTTATTGCTTCATTATTTTGGCGAAGAATATAATGAAGATAATTGCGGCAACTGTGATAATTGCTTAAATCCTAAAAAACAAGTGGAAGCAAAAGACCTCTTATGTGCCGTTATTGAAACGGTACTCGCTTTGAAAGAAGAATTTAAAACGGAGCATGTCATAGATGTGCTTATGGGAAAGAAAACCAATCAAGTAACCGCATATCGTCATGACGACCTTGAAGTGTTTGGATGTGGCCAAACCGAAGACGAAAAGACGTGGAATGCAGTCATAAGGCAAGCTCTCATAGCAGGTTATTTGACGAAAGATATAGAAAACTATGGTTTACTAAAAGTTACCGAGTCGGGACACAAGTTCTTGGATAATCCTCAGTCGTTTAAGATTGTAAAAGATGTTGATTTTGATGAGATAGAGGAAGAAGTCCCAATGAAGGGTGGGGCAGCATGTGCTGTAGACCCCGAATTGTTTGCCATATTGAAAGACTTACGTAAGAAGATGGCCAAGAAACTGGAGTTGCCTCCTTACGTTATATTCCAAGACCCTTCGCTCGAAGCAATGGCAACGACATATCCTATCACTTTAGAAGAATTACAAAATATTCCTGGCGTAGGAGCCGGTAAGGCTAAACGTTATGGCGAGGAGTTTATTAAGGTAATAAAGCTTCATGTGGAGGAGAATGAGATAGAACGTCCCGAGGATTTGCGAGTACGTACTATAGCCAATAAGTCGAAGTTAAAAGTATCTATCATTCAGGCTATCGATCGCAAGGTGGCACTCGATGAGTTGGCCGAGTCGAAAGACTTGGATTTTGATGAATTGCTTGATGAGATAGAGGCCATAGTTTATTCGGGTACAAAAATCAATATCGATTATTTCTTACGTGAAATTATGGAAGATGACCATATAGAAGAGATATTCGATTACTTCAAGGAAAGCGAGAGTGATAGCTTGGAGGATGCCATCAACGAGTTTGGCAAAGATTATACCGAGGAGGAAATACGCCTCGTACGTATTAAGTTCATTTCAGAAATGGGCAACTAAATAAGATTACGATAACACTGATAAATGAATCACATAAGGAATTTTTGTATCATAGCTCATATTGACCATGGCAAGAGTACTCTGGCCGATCGTTTGCTTGAATTTACGCATACAGTTGCTGGTAAAGACTTGCAAGACCAGGTACTCGATGATATGGATTTGGAACGGGAGCGTGGCATCACAATCAAGAGCCACGCCATACAAATGGAGTATGAGTATAAGAACGAAAAATATATACTGAATCTGATAGACACTCCGGGGCATGTCGATTTTTCTTACGAAGTCTCACGCTCTATTGCTGCCTGTGAGGGCGCTTTGCTTATAGTCGATGCAACACAAGGTATACAAGCTCAAACTATATCGAACTTGTATATGGCCATAGAAAATGACCTCGAGATAATACCTGTTGTCAATAAAGTAGACTTAGACAGTGCCCGTCCCGATGAAGTGGAAGACCAGATAATAGACTTGTTGGGGTGTAAACGCGAAGATATTATCCGTGCAAGTGGCAAGACAGGTGTGGGTGTAGAAGAGATTCTGTCTGCTATCATAGAGCGCATACCGGCACCACTGGGCGATCCTGATGCTCCATTGCAATGCCTTATCTTTGATTCGGTTTTCAATCCTTTCCGCGGTATTATTGCTTACTTCAAGATATGCAATGGTACGATACACAAAGGCGATTTGGTAAAATTTGTGGCTACAGGGAAAGAGTATGATGCCGATGAAGTAGGAGTATTAAAACTCGATATGTCGCCACGCGAAATGTTAAGTGCCGGTAATGTGGGTTATATAATTTCGGGGATAAAAACGTCACGCGAAGTTAAGGTAGGAGATACGATAACCCATGTAGAGCGCCCTTGCGATGCTGCCATCGATGGCTTTGAGGAGGTAAAACCCATGGTGTTTGCCGGCGTCTATCCCATAGATACCGAAGATTTTGAAAATCTGCGTTCATCGCTCGAAAAATTGCAACTTAATGACGCCTCCTTAACATTCCAGCCCGAGTCTTCGGCTGCGCTCGGTTTTGGGTTCAGATGTGGTTTTTTGGGATTACTCCATATGGAGATTGTGCAAGAACGTCTCGACCGTGAATTCAATATGGATGTTATTACCACGGTGCCTAATGTGTCGTATATCGTATATGACAAAAAAGGTAATAAAACAGAGGTGCACAATCCTTCGGGTTTGCCCGATCCTACGTTAATAGATCATATCGAAGAGCCATATATACGAGCATCTATTATAACGGTAACCGATTTTATAGGACCTATTATGACATTGTGCCTTGGGAAACGGGGTGAGCTTATCAAGCAAGAATATATATCGGGTAACCGAGTAGAACTTTATTATGATATGCCTTTGGGCGAAATAGTGATAGATTTTTACGATAAATTGAAAAGCATATCTAAAGGGTATGCCTCTTTCGATTATCATATACACGACTATCGCGAAAGTCGTCTTGTTAAACTCGATATTCTGCTCAACGGAGAGAGCGTCGACGCTCTGTCTACTCTGACGCATATAGATAATGCGGTAAGCTTCGGAAGACGTATGTGCGAAAAACTTAAGGAGCTCATACCTCGTCAGCAATTCGATATAGCCATACAAGCTGCTATCGGTGCCAAGATTATTGCAAGAGAAACAGTGAAGGCTGTGCGTAAGGATGTTACAGCCAAATGTTATGGTGGCGATATCAGCCGTAAGCGTAAATTGCTTGAGAAACAGAAAAAGGGTAAGAAACGGATGAAACAAATAGGTACAGTAGAGGTGCCACAAAAGGCTTTCTTGGCTGTGCTGAAATTGGATTAATGATAATATAGCGGGCGAGTGCATACAAGTGTGGTACTTGCCCGTTTTGTATATCCTTGCTGTGTGAATATATTTTATATATTGCATATGACGCTTTTTTGAATTAATTTTGCCTATGATAAGCATTGTAGTAGCGCAACACATATTGGCTGCACAATGCGTACACTAATTTATACCACTTATAGTTATGAGCGACCAACGTTACAACTTGCGCGGCGTGTCGGCATCGAAAGAAGATGTACACAATGCTATTAAGAATATCGACAAAGGTATTTTCCCCCGGGCTTTTTGCAAGATAATCCCCGATATTTTAGGAGGTGATCCTGCATATTGCAATATTATGCACGCCGATGGCGCAGGTACAAAATCGTCTTTGGCATATGCCTATTGGCGCGAAACCGGCGATTTGTCGGTATGGAAGGGTATAGCACAAGATGCCCTTATTATGAATATCGATGACTTGCTCTGCGTGGGAGCTACTGATAATATATTGGTATCTTCAACTATCGGGCGAAACAAATTACTGATACCAGGTGAAGTAATTTCGGCCATAATAAACGGAACCGAAGAACTGCTTGCCGATTTGCGTCAGTTGGGCGTAAATGCGTATGCAACAGGTGGTGAAACAGCCGATGTCGGCGACCTTGTGCGTACTATTATTGTAGACTCTACTGTGACATGCCGTATGAAACGTGCCGACGTAATAGATAATGCACACATTACAGCCGGCGATGTAATTGTAGGTATGGCTTCGTATGGAAAAGCAACGTACGAAAAAGAATATAATGGGGGCATGGGCAGTAATGGCCTCACCTCGGCACGACATGATGTGTTTGCGAAATATTTGGCCGAAAAATATCCCGAAACTTACGACAATGCCGTTCCTGAAGATTTGGTATATTCAGGGAAATTACACCTTACCGATGCAATAGAAGGGGTGTCTCTCGATGCTGGTAAGCTGGTACTATCTCCCACACGCACATATGCTCCTGTCATTAAGAAAATGCTTGATGAAATGAGACCCCGCGTGCATGGAATGGTACACTGCTCGGGTGGTGCACAAACCAAAGTAATGCACTTTGTAGAGAACAAGCGCGTGGTGAAAAACAATCTGTTCCCGGTACCGCCTCTATTTAAAACCATACAAGAGCAGTCGGGTACCGATTGGAAAGAGATGTATAAGGTGTTCAATATGGGACATCGTATGGAAGTATATCTTGCCTCAGAAGATGCTCTGAAAGTGATTGAGATTGCTCGTAGCTTTGGTATAGATGCACAAGTAATCGGCTATGTAGAAGATGCTCCTCATAACGAACTTATTATCGAGTCGGAAGCTGGGCATTTTGTTTATGAATAAAAGCGTAATACTCTTTCTTAGACGGGTTATATAGAAAAAATCATATTATGATAGTAATAGGTATAGCAGGAGGCACAGGCTCGGGAAAAACGACCGTTGTGCGTAAGATAATAGAGAGCTTTAAGGAGGGAGAAGTCGCCGTAATTCCACAGGATTCATATTATCGTGACAATAGTGATATGCCTCTCGAAGAGCGGCAAAAACTCAATTTTGATGAGCCTGCCGCTATAGAATGGGAACTATTGGTATCTCATTTGAAGCAACTAAAAAATGGACAGGCAATAGAACAACCTACCTATTCGTACCTTACCTGTACTCGGTTACCTGAAACAATTCATGTAGAACCTCGCGATATTATCATCGTCGAGGGTATTCTTATCCTTTGCGACCCGGCTTTACGAAGCATGCTCGATATAAAAATATTTGTCGATGCCGATAGTGACGAGCGGCTTATTCGGGTTATCAATCGTGATATTATTGAACGTGGTCGTACCGTTGAAATGGTATTGGAACGGTATGAGCGAGTGCTGCGCCCTATGCATTTACAACATATAGAGCCTACCAAACGATATGCCGACCTTATTATTCCACAAGGTGGGCATAATACTGTTGCCATAGAGATGATGAAAGACTATATATCGCACAAGTTACGACTGTGATTGCCTATGCGCCGACTCTCTTCTCCTATATTTGTATTGCTATCTCTGTTGCTCTCATTACTTGTTGTCGCGTGTAGCGGCCATAAGAAGGGTGACTCAGATAGCGGTGCGTGTGATTGGGACTCAATAAAGGCGCGTGGCGAATTACGGATACTTACGTTATATAGTTCTACCTCTTATTTTTTCTATAAGGGGGAGGAACGTGGTTACGAATATGAACTCATAAAGCGGTTTGCCGATGATAATAACTTGCTGACGACTGTGACTGTAGCTGACAACATCACACACTTGACGGAGATGTTGCTGAAGGGAGAGGGTGATGTGATAGCCTACGAAATGCCTGTTACCGGTGATATGAAAAAAAACATGATATATTGTGGCCCTGAAGTTGTTTCGTATCAAGTATTGGTGCAATCTACACGCAATAAACCGCTCATAACCAATGTGACAGGTCTCGTTGGTAAAGATGTGTATGTAGAGAGAGGTTCGAAATATGAAGAACGTATCAGAAACCTTAATGAAGAGTTGGGTGGGGGCATCAATATACATTGTATCAATCGTGATACCGTTGTGACAGAAGACCTTATTGAAATGGTGTCGAGAGGAGAAATCCCCTATACATTGGCCGATGAAAACTTGGCACGACTCAACCGCACATATTATCCTAACATCAATATTTCACTGGCCGTAAGTTTTCCACAACGTTCGCAATGGGCAGTACGTTCCGATGCCCCTCATTTGGCGGCAGAGATAGACCGTTGGGTAGAAGAGAATGGAACTTCTGAAAGATATAAAGCTATATCGAAACGTTATTTTGAACAAGAAAAACGCTCATCGTCGCGTGTAATGCTTTCGGTAAAAGATGGTCGTATCTCGAAATATGATGATATATTTAAACGTGTTGCTAAAAAGACAGGTTGGGATTGGCGTATGCTGGCTGCGATAGCTTACCACGAATCGCGATTTGATACCAGTGTCGTTTCGTGGGCTGGTGCTCGAGGATTGATGCAATTAATGCCCGCTACGGCAGCGGCATTTGGCTTGAGTGCCGACAGTATTGCATATCCTGAGCCCAATGTAATGGCGGCCGCAAAATCGCTGGTAAGCGTTGAGAAGAGTTTTGAGAAGATAAATGATGAACACGAAAAGATGTGTTTTATTCTTGCCTCGTACAATGCTGGCTTAGGGCATGTATATGACGCTATTGCCTTGGCGCAGAAATATAATATGCAACCGGATGTGTGGACCGGGGAAGTGGAAAATGCTATACTTATGAAAGCCAATCCCGAATACTTTAACGACGAAGTGTGCCGGTTTGGATATTTGATGGGAAGGCAAACCGTGTCGTATGTGCGCGAAGTTATGGCCTTGTATAAATTATATTGCGAAAAGATACCCGAATAAGCTATAAAAAATAGGTCATTATTATAGCTTAAGTCGAAAAAAATCACGATATTTGCATCCGTTTTGCAGATAGCATAAAAAATAGCATACCCTAAATAGACATAAAATTAAGGGTAGAGGCTTTTTCTATTACGATAAAAAGCTATATATTTGCAATTCAAAAAATTAGAAATGTATAATTAGTATAATCGTAAAACGTTACAGACATGACAAAAGCTGACATCGTAAACGAGATTTCAAAGAGCACTGGCATTGAAAAAGCCGTAGTGCTTGAAACTATCGAGAAATTTATGGAAACTGTAAAAGATTCTTTGAGTAAAGGTGAACCTGTATATTTGAGAGGTTTTGGTAGCTTTATTGTAAAGAAACGTGCACAGAAAACAGCTCGTAATATTTCAAAGGAAACCACCATTATCATACCTGCACATAATATCCCGGCCTTCAAGCCTGCAAAGACTTTTATGAACAACGTAAAATAAGTTGTCAAAATATAATTTCGTCGCTGATTTTTCATTGAACTTTAAAAAATAATACACTATGCCTAACGGTAAAAAAAGAAAAGGTCACAAGATGGCCACGCACAAACGTAAAAAAAGACTGAGAAAGAATCGTCATAAGAAGAAATAATTGAATTCTTGCTGTGACAAAACTTTTAAGTTTAAGTGCAGAAAAGAACAAACTTACTGATGGTTTTTGTCATAAGTTTGTTCTTTCTGCTTCTAATTATACTTGTGTTTGAATAAGGCCTTGGAAGGAGGCCTCAAAACTCCTTCCTCTATAAAAGTAACCTAAAAATAATATTATGTCATCTGAACTCGTAGTTGACGTACAACCCCAAGAGGTCTCTATTGCGTTGCTCGAAGACAAGCGTCTGGTTGAGTTGCAAAAAGAACCTCATAATACGCCCTATGCCGTAGGGAATATATACTTGGGACGCGTCAAAAAGTTAATGCCGGGTTTGAATGCTGCATTTGTCGATGTAGGTTACGAAAAGGATGCTTTTTTACATTACCTCGATTTGGGACCAAGTTTTCCCTCGTGTGCTGCGTATATAAAGTCCCAACGAGGTGAGAATAAGAAAAATGTGTCGCTATCCAAGTTTACTATGCTGAAACCTTTTGATAAGGATAGCACCATTGCCGATGCCCTTACGGTAGGACAAGAAGTTCTTGTGCAAATTACCAAAGAACCCATCTCTACCAAAGGACCACGTCTTACAGGAGAGATATCGTTTGCTGGGCGATATTTAGTACTTATTCCGTTTGCCGATAAAGTATCGGTATCGCAAAAAATAAAATCTAACGAAGAGCGAGCTCGTCTAAGACAGCTCATACAAAGTATTAAACCCAAGAATTTTGGGGTTATAGTGCGTACTGTTGCCGAAGGAAAGCGTGTCGCCGAACTTAACAACGAGATGAAGTCGCTCGTGAAAAGTTGGGAAGACTGTATCGACAAAACCAGAAAGAAACCCAAAGCACCGGCTCTTGTGTATGAAGAATCGAGTCGGGCAGTAGGAATGCTGAGGGATATTTTCAGCCCTTCATTTGAACATATATATGTAAATGACCGAGCTACGTACCAGCAGATACATAATTACGTAAGTGTCATAGCTCCCGAGCTTGAAGGTATTGTAAAACTGTATGAAGGTGAATTGCCCATTTTCGATAATTTCGGGCTTACCAAGCAAGTGAAATCTTCGTTTGGTAAAACAGTCTCTTTCAAAAGCGGAGCATATATAATCATTGAGCATACTGAGGCGTTGCACGTCATAGATGTTAATAGTGGAAATCGATCAAAATCGGCCACCAACCAAGAAAGTAACGCCATAGAGGTAAATATGAATGCCGCAGAGGAGATTGCCCGGCAATTGAGGCTAAGAGATATGGGGGGAATTATTGTCATAGATTTTATAGATATGGCCGATGCCGATAATCGCCAAAAACTCTATGACCGCATGCGTGAACTTATGGTTAACGATCGTGCCCGCCACAACATATTGCCTTTGACTAAATTTGGGCTCATGCAAATAACTCGCCAGCGAGTTCGGCCTGCTCTCGACATAACGACAAGCGAGGAGTGCCCGACTTGTCATGGAAAAGGTATTATTGCGCCGTCGATGCTATTTACTGACCGACTCGAAGATAAAATAGCATACATGGTATTGAAACTGAAAAAAAACGACTTCACGCTACATCTGCATCCTTACGTAGCAGCTTATATCGATAAAGGTGGGTTGTTTTCCCTTAAATGGCAGTGGAAACGAAAATATTCGTTCCGATTTAAAATCATACCCGACCAATCGCTCGCATTGCTCGAATACAAATTCTTTGACAAAGAGCGCAACGAGCTTGATATGAAAGAAGAGCTGGAAATAAAATAATATTAATGAGCCAGCGTCTTATATGTTTTATAACGCGGTAATTCCTTCCATAGAGTTACCGCGTTATTGTTGATTATTAGTTGAAAGAAATAATAAAAGGCCCGTTCTATTTTCTTCTTGTTTCCTTATCTTTGTTCAGGACAGTAGGCATTCATTTGTCTTAAAAATAAAGTAATGAAAATATATAAAAGATATGATAGGCGCAATTATAGGAGACATTGTAGGAAGTATCTATGAGTTTGATAATATTCATACTAAAGATTTTCAGCTCTTTACATCAGAAAATGATTATACCGACGACACTATTCTTACTGTTGCTACGGCCGATTGGCTGTTGCATGGTGCTACACCTGAGCAATACTACGTGGCATATGCTAAACGCTATCCATATCCTATGGGCGGTTATGGTGAAGGCTTTATTTCATGGGTAAAGCGTGCGCAAAGAGGTCAAGGTCTTGAACCGTATAATAGTTGTGGTAATGGGTCGGCAATGCGGGTAGGACCGGTAGGATGGGCATTCGACACAGAAAGCAAAACTCTTGAAGCAGCTCGTATATCGGCTGCTTGTACACACAATCATCCGGAGGGTATAAAAGGGGCTCAGGCTGTGGCGCTGTGTATCTATTTGGCTCGAAAAAATAATAGTAAGGAGGTAATCCGTAAGGCTATAGAGTCGCAGTATGATTATAACTTAGATTTTACTTGTGATGAAATACGTTCGTCTTATGTATGGGGTGCAACATGTCAAGATACAGTTCCTCAAGCCATTAGAGCTTTTATAGATGGAACTGATTTTATAGATAGTATTCGTAATGCTATATCTATAGGTGGCGATAGTGATACATTGGCCTGCATTACTGGAAGTATAGCCGAGGCCTTTTACGGAATACCAAACGATATCGCTGATAAAGCGATGAAGTATCTGCCAGACGATTTAAGTAAAATGGTGTCGGAATTTGAGGCGCATTATGGTAACCGAATAATCAAATAAAAGATAACTATCAAAAAATAAGAATATGCTAGCATATACATATATAGGAAGAGACTACTTTCGTTTGCAAGAAAAACCGTTGCCTCAATTACAAGATGCTCGCGATGCTATCGTACGTGTGACGCTAAGCAGTATTTGTACGAGCGATTTACATATCAAGCATGGCAGCGTTCCGCGAGCTGTTCCTGGCATTACAGTAGGGCATGAAATGGTCGGTGTGGTAGAGAGTGTAGGCTGTGGCGTTACAAATGTGCAACAGGGCGACCGGGTAGTAGTCAATGTAGAAACATTTTGTGGCGACTGTTTTTTCTGCCGACATGGGTATGTAAACAATTGTATTGACCCTCACGGAGGATGGGCATTAGGCTGTCGCATAGACGGCGGACAAGCCGAGTATGTTCGTGTGCCATATGCCGATTGCGGCTTAACTCGTATTCCAGATAGTGTAAGTAATGAGCAAGCCCTTTTTGTCGGTGACATCCTGGCTACTGGTTTTTGGGCAGCACGCATTTCTGAAATAACGCCTGATGATACTGTGCTTATTATTGGAGCGGGGCCTACAGGCGTATGTGCTTTACAGTGTGCCTTGTTGCATAATCCTAAACGTGTCATTGTATGCGAGAAATCTCCCGAGCGCATACGTTTTGTGCGAGAACATTATCCCAACATCCTGATTACTAATCCACAAGAGTGTATCGATTTTGTATTAGCCCATAGTGAGCATGGTGGCGCCGATGTGGTGATGGAGGTGGCCGGAGCCGACGATACATTCCGTTTGGCATGGCAGTGCGCGCGTCCTAATGCTATTGTTACTATTGTGGCATTGTACGATAATCCACAGATATTGCCGTTGCCCGATATGTATGGGAAAAACCTAATCTTTAAGACCGGTGGAGTAGATGGGTGTGACTGTAAAGAGATACTGCAACTTATTGCCGATGGCAAAATAGATACCACACCGCTTATTACACACCGCTTCCCGTTGTCTCAGATAGATGAAGCATATAGAGTGTTTGAGAATAGGCAAGATGGAGTTATAAAAGTAGCTATTACAAATGGATAAAACAGAAATAGCAAAGAAACCTATTGTCGCTATAGGTGATATACACGGCAATGGTAATTGGAGGGATATTGTAGAAGCTCACCCCGATTGTCGTATTATATTTTTAGGTGATTATTTAGACCCTTATACTTATATCCCTCATAATGTATTGCTCGATAATCTGTGTGATATTATGGATTTGAAGAAAACACATCCTGATGATATAGTGTTGTTGTTGGGTAACCATGATATGCATTATTTTAGCAATTATGCCACAATAGGTACGCGTATAGATTATGAAATATATAGTAAGGTATCGCAATTATTTTCCCATAATCTTAATCTTTTTCAATACGCATACCAGAAAGGAAATATGATTTTTACCCATGCAGGTATTTCGCAAGAGTGGTGGCAAGAAGATTTTAGAGGCGATGATACCCGCCAGATAGCCGAACAGCTTAATAATCCTACAGAAGAACAAATGAGTGCATTGTGTCGTGTAGGTTATGCACGAGGTGGTAGATATGGTAGACATGGCGGTATCTTCTGGGCTGATAGAAGCGAACTTACCTCTCCATTACGAGGATACGTGCAGATAGTAGGGCATAATCGAGTCAACGAGGTTACAATCTTTGAAAGTGAGGATAAGGCCAAAGTCATATTCTGCGACTGTTTGTGCTATGGTAAGTATTTCTATATAAATGCTGAGGGTTAGATTTGATATATCGTTGAGTACAAAAGATTTTTGTATATCGAGATGAAAATCATACAGAATAAATTGTTAACTTTGTCGCTCGTAAAAACGTGAGGTACGTGAAGACGCTCGCTTTTACAAAGATTGAATTTATAATTGATTAGTAATAAAAAAGATATGATTAAAATTACTTTCCCCGACAATTCGGTAAAAGAGTATGAAAGCGGTGTAACGCCGTTAGTCATAGCAGAAAGTATCAGCCCGCGTTTGGCACAAGAGGTCTTGGTGGCTTCTGTCGATGGCGAGGCGTGGGATTTGATGCGCCCTATAGAGAAAGATGCTGCTTTGCGTCTTTTCAAATGGGAAGATGCCGAGGGTAAACATGCTTTTTGGCACTCATCGGCACACCTTTTGGCAGAGGCGTTGCAGGAGTTGTATCCTGGCATCAAGTTTGGTATAGGTCCTGCCATAGAAAATGGCTTTTATTATGATGTAGACCCAGGACAACAATCTATTACCTCAGAGGATATACCTCGCATAGAGGCACGTATGCTTGAGCTCGCTGCTCGTAAAGAGGCTATTGTACGACACGATATATCGAAAGCCGATGCGTTGAAGCTCTTTGGTGATAGAAACGAAACATATAAAGTAGAGTTGATAGAAGAGCTGGAAGATGGTAAAATAACAACCTATACACAAGGCACATTTACTGACTTGTGCCGTGGCCCGCATATTCCCAATACAAGTGTAATAAAAGCTGTAAAAATAACTTCGCTTGCAGGTGCTTACTGGCGTGGCGATGAGAAGCGCAATCAGTTGGTACGTGTTTATGGTATCTCTTTCCCCAAGAAAAAAATGCTTGATGAATATCTTGCATTGCTCGAGGAGGCTAAGAAACGCGACCATCGTAAGTTGGGTAAAGAACTCGAATTGTTCGCTTTTTCTCCAGCTGTTGGAGCCGGTCTTCCTTTGTGGTTACCACGAGGTGCTGCCCTTCGTGAGCGTCTTGAACAATTCTTGCGTCGCATACAGAAGCGTTTCGGCTATTTGCAGGTTATTACGCCTCACATAGGCGGCAAAAATCTGTATGTAACATCGGGACACTATGCAAAATATGGTAAAGACTCGTTCCAGCCTATTCATACCCCCGAGGAGGGTGAGGAGTTCCTACTGAAACCGATGAACTGCCCTCACCACTGTGAGATATACAAGACATCACCTCGTTCATATCGCGATCTTCCCTTGCGATTTGCCGAGTTCGGAACAGTGTACCGTTATGAGCAAAGTGGTGAATTGCACGGATTAACGCGGGTACGAGGTTTTACGCAAGACGATGCCCATATTTTCTGTCGTCCTGACCAACTTAAAGACGAGTTCCTTAAAGTGATGGATATTATCTTCATCATATTTAACGCACTCGATTTCAAAGAGTATGAAGCTCAGATTTCGCTCCGTGACCCCAATAATCGCGAAAAATATATCGGAAGCGATGAGAATTGGGAAAAAGCAGAACGCGCTATTGTAGAAGCTTGTCAGGAAAAAGGACTTCAAGCACGTGTAGAATATGGCGAGGCTGCTTTCTACGGACCGAAACTTGACTTTATGGTGAAAGATGCCATAGGTCGACGTTGGCAGTTGGGTACAATACAGGTAGACTATAACTTGCCCGAGCGTTTCGGACTTGAATATATGGGTAGCGATAATCAGAAACATCGTCCTGTAATGATACATCGTGCACCTTTCGGTTCTATGGAACGGTTTGTAGCTGTGCTTATAGAACACACTGGAGGTAAGTTCCCCTTGTGGCTCACGCCCGACCAAGTTGCCGTATTGCCAATCAGTGAGAAATTTAATGGCTACGCACAGCATGTTGCTGACGAGTTGGCCAAGAGCGACATCAGAGCTTTTGTTGATACTCGCAACGAGAAAATCGGTCGAAAGATTCGCGATACAGAATTGAAGAAAGTACCGTATTTGCTTGTCGTAGGAGAAAAAGAAGCAGAAAATGGCGAAGTTTCAGTAAGAAAACAGGGCGAAGGTGATAAAGGTGTCGTAAAAATTGCTACCTTTGCCGCGCAAATCTCTGCTGAAGTAGAGAATATGATAAACCAATGGTAAATTATTGAATGGAGAAAAAACCGAAACCCTCCGGAGTTGTTGCTCGCGCTCAACGTAATCCGGGTCGTAATGAGAAAGAACAACAACATCGCATCAACAATCACATCCGTGCCAAGGAGGTGCGCTTGGTTGGCGACAATGTAGAGCAAGGAATCTATCCTATACAAGAAGCATTGCGCATAGCCGATGAGATGGAGCTCGATTTGATAGAGATTTCTCCTACTGCCGAACCACCGGTATGTAAAATATTGGATTATAATAAGTTTCTCTACCAGCTGAAGAAACGCCAAAAGGAACAAAAGGCCAAAGCAGCTAAGGTCGTTGTGAAAGAAATTCGTTTCGGACCACAAACCGATGATCACGACTACAATTTCAAGCTGAAGCATGCCCAAGAGTTCTTGAAAGAAGGTGCAAAAGTAAAGGCTTATGTATTCTTCAAAGGTCGTTCAATCCTCTTCAAAGAGCAAGGCGAAGTATTGCTACTGCGATTCGTCAATGATCTCGAGGAATATGGCAAAGTAGAAACTATGCCGGTATTGGAAGGCAAACGCATGATTATCATGATTTCGCCTAAAAAGAACAAATAAACGGTTTGTCCGTATTATTTATATAATGTAACACTAAAATTAAAAAGTAAAATGCCTAAGGTTAAAACTAATTCCGGTGCCAAAAAGAGGTTCGCCCTTACCGGATCAGGAAAAATCAAAAGAAAACACGCTTACAAGAGCCACATTCTTACTAAAAAAACGAAAAAACAAAAAAGGAATTTGGGCCATTTCACCATCCTTTCTAAGGCCGATACTGCCAATGTAAAAGCCTTGCTCGGTATGAAGTAAGATTGCCACAGAAAGTTTTCTTTAAAATAAGTAGTTACAAAAAAGTTTATTAACCGAGTGTTTTAGCACAAAGATCGTTACAAGACGACGCTAACATTCAAAAATTGAAAAAACTATGCCAAGATCAGTAAATCATGTCGCTTCAAGAGCCAAAAGAAAGAAAATCCTGAAACTCACCCGTGGTTACTATGGTTGCCGCCGCAATGTATGGACAGTTGCCAAGAACACATGGGAAAAAGGTCTTACTTATGCTTACCGTGACCGCAAGGATAAGAAAGGCAATTTCAGAGCATTGTGGATACAACGTATCAACGCTGCTGCTCGTCTTGAAGGCATGTCGTATTCAAAATTGATGGGTGCCCTGCATAAAGCAGGTATTGAAATCAACCGCAAAGTGCTTGCCGATTTGGCAATGAACCACCCTGAGGCTTTTAAAGCTGTAGTTGCAAAAGTAAAATAATTTTTGTATCATCTATAAGGCTGTGACAGAATCTTCCTTTTGTCACAGCCTTGTTTTTGTTAATTCTAATACGTTAAAGACACTGAGAAAGAGATAAAAGGGGCGCCCGACTAAGTTTTAATGCACAGAATAAATAGATTATCAGGTTGTTACAAAGTTAAAGCGTCACAACTTTATTTATGGCAGTATAATATAAGTTGGTATTTTTATTACATGAGGGAACTTTTTAAGTGAGAGATTTGTTATTATCTAATAAATCCTCAAAATCAAAATAGTATGCTAAGACAAAAAAACGAGCACCTTAAAAGACATAGTAAAGAAGACTTCGGTCCTTGGGCACAATTTATGAGAATATCGGGTATTGTACTCTTGTTGCTTCTTGCAGGAGCCGCTTATATAATTGTAGCCATGCTTATATAACGTTTGTGAGTTGCCTTCTTGCAATCGCTTAGTTGTCTAATTTACCAATTATATGCACATCCATTTGCGGGAAAGGAAACGATAAACCATATTTACCGAATTCACTGTATACTCGTTCGTTCATATCATACAACACGCTCCAATAGTCGCTGGCTTGCACCCATGCACGAGCTGTGATTTGTACTGAACTGTCGGCCAGGCAACTTAAGGCTACCATCGGGGCAGGAGTCGACAGTATACGTTTGTCTTCAGCTATATAGACATCGAGCAGCTCCTTTGCTTTTTGGTAATCGTCGCCGTATGAAATACCGAATACCCATTCTACTCGTCGAGTTCCGGCTTGTGTGTAGTTGGTTACTGTCTCGTTTGACAACTTACCGTTGGGAATGATTATCGTTTTATTATCTGTTGTTGCCAACAGAGTATTGAATATTTGTATCTCCCTTACTGTTCCTGAAACACCTTGCGCTTCTATAAAGTCTCCTACTTTGTAAGGCTTGAAGAGTAGTATCATTACGCCTCCGGCAAAATTCTGTAACGTACCGCTCAGAGCCATACCTATAGCAACACCGGCAGATGCAAACAGCGCTACAAATGAGCTGGTGTTTATACCTAATACGCCTATAATCATCACAATGAGTAGAAGCATCAGAACAACACGTACCAAGCTAAGTACAAAAGTATTTACACTTTGGTCTATCTTCTTTCGTGATAAGGCTTTCTGTACGAAACGATATAAGTTATCTATAATGAATTTACCTACCCAATAGATAACTAAGGCTAAAAGTATTTTTAGACCCAATTGAATCGCCGAAGAGATAATCTCTTCTATGATTTCTTCCGTTGTCATACCCGACAAACTTTTTATAAGCGTCTTTATCGAACCTGTATTTTGTATACTGTCGGTAGTGACCGGTATTATGTCTGTTGCAAGAGACAATAAAAACTGATACATCATTGTTTTATTTGTATATATAATTATACCATTTTAATTGGGCATAATACTCTTCTATGACAGAGTCATTACTACTGCCCACAATATAACAACTTAATCCTGAATAGTGCCTGATAGGAATATTAATAAATGTAGCACTTGCTGCTTTATAAGGCACGACTTCGGCTAAACATTCTGTAAATGCTGTGTACATCTCTTCATCGCTTATGTGACGCATATAATCGTCAATATCGTAAAATACATGAGGATTGGTACGGTCGTAATATTGTATCGACGATGTCGATATATCCCCGTCGTATTGTCTGATGGCTGCTTTACACAATGTAGCCAGGCGATCTAAGGCTTCGGTTTTTATCAATGTTATCGTTCCTGTTTCCAATGAGCCCGGAGCTATATAGGTGTCGTAATAACAATTACATACTTGCTCGTAGTCTATTTCATCATTAAACAATAGTGGCGTGATATTGCGATAAGGAAATCCGCTCCCTAAAGTCTCGGTAGGCGAAGCAATGATGTAACGGCATGTGTTTCGTAACTCGTATGCTACCTCTACACTCCCCATTAGGCATGCATCAAACAGTATAAAATCGAAATAGTTACCATCTAATGCCTGTTGTAGATTGTTGATGTCAATGGTGAGATTATCATCACCTTCTTTCCCAAACGATGATGGAGCACGATGTAAGCTACTGGTGTATAAATGATTTTGTGGTAACCATCCTGTTGCATGCGACCAAAAGATAAGTCCGTAACTACGGGTATTGTACAAATCCTTTACATCATGTATTACCTCTTTAATGGTATTTACCGATGTAGATACGTTGCTGTTATCGTATCTTTTTACGACTTCTATAGTGTATTGGTTGTTTCTGGTGTGTTTTATTTCTTGTAGGGTAGGAGCTGCATCTGCTCCGGCATAATAAATAACCAAATGACCGTTTATATCGGCTTGAGCCAAAGCATCACCCATGGCGCGGATATTGTCTTGGTCGTAATTATATGTTGTAGCAAGATTGTTATCGGCCAACATGTATACCAATACAGTTCGGTTGTCGTGTGGTAAGTCCGGCTCGCCATTTTGATTATGGCAAGCTGTCAATAAACAACTGATGAAAAAAGAGAGTATAAGGAGCGATAACAGCCGTTTCATTTGTCTTTAGTGTTTGAAACATTTATGGATTGCAAAAATAACGATAATAAACGAAACGGTTAGCTATAGTTACCGCATTTTCAGATTATCTACAATAAAATCGATAGATTCTATATCTCGTTTGAAATTGATAATATGCGGAGTGAAATCATAATTCTTGGTTAAAATAGGTGCGTTTCTCGATGGTTTAGCAGGTTTTGTGTTACCTTTACTGCATGAAAAAGCAAGTATTTGTCATATTTGTATGTCTTGTATGCTCTGTGAGTGTAAGCTTGGCACAGAGCTATAATGAATGGATTGAAAAAGCCGATGAGTATATTAAGGCCGAAGATTGGGAAAAAGCAGAAACTGCCCTTCTCAGTGCGCTGAAGACAGAGCCGGCCAATGCTCAAAATGGATTGTTGTTATCTAATTTGGGTACCGTACAACGTTACTGTGGCAAGTATAATGAGGCGTTACAATCTTATTCGTTGGCACTCTTCATGTCTCCACGTTCCATGGCTGTATTGCGTAATAGAGCAGCTCTGTACGCCGAGATGGACAGTCTGCATAAAGCGCTTGAAGATTATAGTAGTCTTTTGCTCCTTGATGATACAGACGAGGATGCTTTGTATAACCGTTCATTGATATATCTTGAACAAGGGGATACGATAGGTTGTCGTAATGATTTGGAAAAGATGCTTACCATAAACCCGGCGAGTAGTACGGCACGCATAGGTTTTGCTGTATTTTTTAAGGCACAGGGGTATTATACCGAAGCTATAGAAATGTATAATCAAGTGATACGTCATAATCCTGATAACGCATCACTTTATATTGGTCGTGCCGAGACACATTTGCTTGCCGGGCATCCTTCGTCGGCCGACAGAGATATTGAGAAGGCATTGAAACTCGATCCACAAAATCCTTTTATCTATATGTTACGAGCTTGGGTAAAGGTTGAGCGTTCCGATGAGAGTGCCGCTGCACGTGATATAGAATATGCCAAAGCCCTCGGTTATGATGCCAAAGCCTGCGATGCTTTCTTTGAAGAAATAAAGAAAAAGAAATAAAATAACGGAACTGTAACAGAAACAATGTTCCCGTACAGTTCCGTCGGGTTGAGTTAGAATTGGTAGAATGCACGAACAAAAGCGGGTGTCCACCGCCATTGATACCACGTCGATTCGGAATAGTTTATGAAATAATTCGATACTAATATCGCATTGATTCTATTGCCTTCAGTTTTCGACTCTGTCGACGTGACATACGAATCCCACGTTTCCAGCTTTTCGCCTTTGTAGCTTCTTATCGTTTGATTGAGCGTTTCCAAACTTATATCTTTATCCAACGATATATGAGCTAATATATTACCCATTTCATTACGAGCTGGCAAGTACCACCCTTCGCCAAGCGATATACACCATTTCATGGCTGGAAAGTCGTCTATTGTGAGTAGGTTCCTCTGAGATAGATAATCAAGTAGTTGCTTTTGGTTTTCCATTCCGTTGTCGGTATTATATAAACCTAATGCAGTAGCGGAAAATGCTTCGATATATTTCATAAATGCTAACCGATTCTGTTCAAGAGACATGATGGTACCATGATAACCATTGTCATATACTTTTACGACAATACCTCGAACCCCGTTTTCATCATAGAGGTCGAGTAGTCGGTATTGACGCAATGCACGAGGTTTGTCAGATACTTGTATATTGGCCGTATTACTCTTACTCGTAGTAAAAACCTCTTTTTCGCCATTGGCATATTTAATCATGAAAATATCCGTCAAGGGTATAACACGGTTTACCGTTTGCCCTTGCAATTGGTAGGTTACCGACTCGTCGGTTATGGCAATAACTTTCGCCTTTATCTCCTCGGCAGTGCGTGTGAGTATTACATCTTGTCCTGCCACTGACGCGACTGCAATGGCAAGAAGGAATAGTAAAGCAAGTCTTTTTTTCATGTTATCCTATCTTGAAACGATAAGCAATGTGGAATCCGAATTCGTATGAAGGATTATATCTACTGGTTTCATTAAAAGCTTTTTCGCTCCACATGTTGCTTGCCCACCAGGTAAAGTAGAAGCCAATGTCAAGTTTACGGACACTCCATCCTAAATTGGTAGATACTCCCAATCTATAAGGGCATAAAGTCGAATTTTCTATAGGTATACTTTCTTCCCCAACATATTTATGATTGATAAGGAATGCGTTGATGATTGAATAGCCCCAATGGAATTTTCTTGTACGCCAGGTTACCTCTACTGGAATAGTCAGATATGTAATATTTGTTGAATTGCTGGTGCTAAAACCATCGAAAGAACCAATAAAGGTAGTAATACCTAATCCGGCACCAAAATCGCCGGTATAATCACTAAAAGTAAGGTTATACAAGACATTGAAATTGAATTGTCCTCCTATACCATAAGCTTCATGATAACCTTCTATTGATTCAAAACTTGTTGCCATCAATCCCGGAGCATTGACCATGACTTTGATATTATGTCGGCCTGTCATGTTACGATACTCACGCTCCCGTTCCTCGGCTCTTTGTACCAAGATAGAGTCTCTGCGTTGTTTCTCGCGACGTTGCATCTCTGCCTCAGCAGCTTGTTTTTGCTCTTCGACCGACGGCGTGTCAGTAAAAACCTCTTTTTCGCCATTGGCATATTTTATCATGAATATCTCCGATTTAGATATCGTATAATCGGGCCCATTGGGATTTGAATATCGTTTGTATGTAACAGTATTGATTCCTATCTCTTTTACAATAGCTTCTATTTCATCGGCATTGCGTTTGATAATAATATCTTGTGCCCACGCTGTTTGTGAAATAAAGATACTCCCGATAAGAATACAGAGGTAAAATAGTCTTTTCATAATGCGATGTTATTAAAGGTTTATTTTTACAAATATATCTATCGAATTTCTAAAGATATGAGTAAAATCGTGATAATATCCAACAGTTTGTGTGATAAAAAACAACGGCTTGTTGTGATGAACATTTTCTTACAATAGCCCATTTTTATTTTAATGTTTGTATCTTTGCAACTGGCAGTTATGCGTAATTGCCATATGTTTTTATATGTAAGCTGTTTTCTTTGAACTGGAATCTGGTAAATTCTTAACTACACAAAGATATGGCCTGCAAAAGTACGCTCGTATGTGTTATAGGTACAAACCTATGCAGCATAGATGGGTGTGGTGCAGCGTTTATTTGTGTAGGGCAGTTACCAGGGCCTCAGTTCAGTAAATGATTGTAACCACACTTTTTTTATGGGTCGTTACCTGAAGGATATTCATATAGGTTCTGCCATAGCACAACAAATAGCTTGTGCGGGTATGAGCTATGCCGAATTTGCTCGCAGGCTTAATTGCGACCGTACCACTATATATGGAATTATAAAAAGTAAGAGTATCGACATAGAGCGGCTTATTCGTATATCAGAAATATTGGATTTCGATTTTATAGGTAATATCTATAGTCATGTTGCTGTCAACAAAAAACTCAGTACGAAATGTGTGACAATCGAATTGTCTCCTGAGGATTTGAAACAGCTACAAGAAAGTGGCACATTGGTATTAAAAATCAGCATAGACACGCAAAAAGGGTAGGAGTATGAAGTTTTTTGTAAGATAACTATTGCCTTTCGATTATATAAATAAGTTCTTGTTTCATAAATGATAAAAAAGAACGTATCACATGTGGGTTTTTTATTAAATTTGTACAGAAGGCCGACCAGAGTCTGCATAACACTGTAGGTCGGCATGTTTTCTAATGAGAGCCGGAATCTTTAATATCTTATAATATCATGCGTTATCTTATTATATCGGATATACATGGGTCGCTTACAGCGTTAGATGCTGTATTGCCATATTTTGAGCAGTTAAAATGCAACTATATTTTGTTGTTGGGCGATATACTGTATCACGGTCCTCGCAATCCGTTGCCAGAGGGTTATGCTCCTAAGGAGGTCGCCGACCGACTGAATGAGTATGCTGATAAGATAATTGCAGTCAGAGGCAATTGCGACTGTGAAGTAGATCAAATGGTTTTACGCTTCCCATGTCAAGGAAGCTATACGACTTTGTTTGATAATGATGCAATGCTATTCCTTACACATGGACATCTGTATACTCCACATAATATGCCTCATATTAGCGATATATCACTTTTCTTGTACGGACATACTCATCGGTGGGAGCTGACTCGCAATGATGAAGGGATATGGATATGCAATCCTGGTTCCATATCTCTACCAAAGGATAATCGTCCGGCAACATTTGCCGTATATGACAACGGAACTATTGTTGTATATACTCTCTCGGGGGAGATTCTTGCCCAAACAGAGTTGAATGCCGTGTCGTATCAGCCGTTATTGCAACGAGCCATAGAGTTGGCAACACAAGCTCATTTCGGACAGAAAGATAGAGCCGGTATGCCATATATAAACCATCCTTTGCGGGTAATGCAGGCTTGTAATACTGTGGAAGAGAAGATTGCAGCTGTATTGCATGATGTAGTGGAAGACACAACTGTAACGCTTGCCGATTTGGCAACACAGTTTCCTCCCGAGATTGTAGAAGCTGTTCGCAGCCTTACTCATGCACCCGAAGACACTTACGAAGAGTATGTCGAGAAGGTAGCACGTAACCCCATAGCCGTACAGGTGAAGTTACGTGACCTTACTGATAATATGGATGTGCGCCGTCTTTCTGTCATAAGCGATACTGATGTAGAGCGCTTACGCAAATATTTGAAGGCTTATCGATATTTAATGAACCTATCGTAAATTGTATAGAGTCGGGGAAAGAGGTCAACGCATTAACCACTCGAAAAATGGAATGAGTAAAGAGGTTACAATACCTGTAAGCCCGATAGCAAGGCCGCTTATGGCACCTTCTATGGCTCCAAGCTCTATAGCGCGAGCCGTACCCAATCCATGAGATGCCGACCCTAACGCCAAACCGCGGGCTATAGGATTCTTTATACGACATTTGTTGAGAAGCCATGGTCCTATGATGCTGCCTAAAACTCCGCAGAAGAATACTACAACAGTTGTCAAAGCCGGTATCCCACCAGAATGTTTCGACAAGGAGATAGCGATAGGAATAGTAACCGATTTGGGTTGCAACGACGATATGATTTTCTCGTCCATGCCAAACCAATAGCCTAATAATATGACGCTTGTTACACCTATGCAGCCGCCTATCAGTGTCGCAAAAAATACAGCCGTTTCATGTCCTCTGAGATGTTCCATTTGCTCATATAGCAAGTAACCTAATGCTACAACCGATGGACCCAATAGAAAATCTATAAAAGCACTACCGCGATGAAATGTTTCATAATCTATGTGGAGTAGCATTAATACGGCAATTACTAATACCAGTCCTATGACTACCGGATGAAACAGCGACGATTTTACACGTCTATATACAAGCGTCCCTATAAAATAACTACCCACGACAAGTAGTAGCATGGCAGGAGTAGAAGTGTATATTTCTCTCATATATAATAAGATATTGTATTCTATTTAACGCGTTTGTCTAAGATTTGCATAGATATTCCCACACTCAGTAATACCAATATGGTAGTACCTACTGCGATGACTGCCAAGGCAAGCCAATTTTCGGCTATAATACCAAAGTTAGCCATTATACCTACTCCGGCGGGAATAAAAAAGAGAGCCATGTTTTGTGTAAGTATGCGTGATACATGTTTCACCTGTTCGGGGCGAACTATACGCATCATAAGAGCAGCAAACAACAGTACCATACCGCACACGCTACCTGGTATAAAACCATTCATAAAGTAGCTTGCTACCTCGCCAAGAAAGTAAAATAGCAAAATAATACAAATTCCTTTAATCATACGTAGTTATAATGTTATAAATAAGATATTTATTATATTGTATATTAAATGCGAATGTATCTTCAAAATAATATTTTATTATCTATTCGTATATGGCTATGAAGATTCCATCTTTGCGTAATATCTTTTCATCACACATCGTTCTTACTACCTCTATGATTTGCTCTTGAGGATAGGGTAACAGCTCGGCTATTCGCGGTAAATCGATTTTATTACCATTACTCAATAGCTCTTTTACAGCATAGACGATTTGGGCAAAACGTTCGTCGGTAAGTGGGGTAGCTCTTTGTGCTATACAATTGTCACAGCAACCACATTCGGGCGCTTTTTCGTCGAAATAGCGTAGTAACATGGCACTGCGGCACGACCTGGCATTGGCATAATCTATCATATATTCTATACGTTGTGCCATTCGCTTCTTTCTGTCTTCATAAGCACTTGGTGGTATAGTAATATAGCGTGACTCTACGCGACGTATAGGATAGTATATATAGGGAGTCCGTTTACGTGGAATATAATGCAATACATGCATACGCGAAAGCAGAAGCAATGACTCATATATACTTTGTGAAGACATACCCAGCCTGTTTTGCAATATTTCTTCGTGAATCATGACATAATCGGCAAATAGGCCTGTGTATGATCTTAATAAACATTGTAGCACCTTATCGGTAGACTCGTCGAGCGATAGATTATATAGCTCATCGCGGCGCATCATCATCATCACACGTGATAAGGAGTCGGTTTCTTCAATAAACTCCAATACGCCTGTTTGAGTTAAGATTTGTAATGCACTTACTGTGCGGAATGGTTGTATATTAAATGTTTGACAGAAGTTGTTTAAGCTAAATTCGTATATCTTTTCAGCTCCATCACCAACAGCCACATTCAGAAAGTTGCACACGCGGTCATACACCTGCAAAATAAACTCTTTGGGTGGAAATGACTCAGTAATGCGTTTCCTTAATGTTATTTTGTCGTTATTGGAATAGAGTAGCACAGCATATGAGCGTTTCCCGTCGCGTCCGGCACGTCCTGCTTCCTGATAATACTCTTCAGGAGAGTTGGGAACATCAATATGTATGACTACCCGTACATCAGGTTTGTCAATGCCCATGCCAAACGCGTTGGTAGCCACTATGACACGTATTTTACCTGAACTCCATTGTTGTTGCCGCTCATTTTTCTCCTCAGTGGAAAGGCCTGCATGATAGTAGGTAGCAGAGAACCCTGCTTGCGTCAGGAGTGTGGCAATCTCTTTGGTGCGTTTTCTGTTGCGTACATATACAATAGCACTACCCGGCACTCTTTCCAGAATATGGAAAAGTTGTTGTTGCTTGTTTTCTCCGACTCTTACCACATACGATATATTGGGCCTGGCAAAAGTTTTGCGTAGAACTTGCCCGTTGTTAAAGAGTAGTTGCTTTTGAATGTCTTGTACAACAGCTTGAGTTGCCGATGCTGTTAATGCAAGAATAGGGACATGAGGTAGATATTGGCGTAAAGATGCGATTTTCAAATAAGAAGGACGAAAATCGTAGCCCCATTGTGAAATGCAGTGAGCTTCATCTACAACAATAAGAGAAATGTTCATCTCACGAAGGCGATTGATAAACATCTCTGTTGCTATTCTTTCGGGAGATATGTACAAAAATTTATATCCGCCGTTGATGCAATTTTCAAGAGCTATGTTGCGTTCACGTCGGCTCATACCTGTAGCTATCATAGTCGCCTTGATACCTCTATTGCGCAGGTTGTCTACCTGGTCTTTCATCAAAGCTATTAGAGGTGTTATAATAAGGCATGTACCTTCTGACGCAAGTGCCGGTATCTGGAATGTGAGCGATTTGCCTCCGCCTGTAGCCATAAGACCGAGAGTGTCATGTCCATTAAGTACCGACGTGATAATCTCTTCTTGCAGCGGACGAAACTCCTTATAGCCCCAATAGTGCTCTAAGATAGGATATATACGCTCTTGAATTGTCATAGTTGTAAAATGCGGTGCAAAAGTAGCAATTATATCCTAACATAACATCCTATTTAAAGCATGATTTTGGCTATTGAGAAGATGTGAGAGTATAAGTATGCTCAAAAAAAAGGCGATGTCAAAAACTGACATCGCCTTTTTATATTTATGGGCATTATGTTTACTCCTCTACTTTTTCGGCAACTACTTCAAAAGGCAGCTCTACCGAAACTTCGCGGTGCAATTTGATAGTGGCAGTGTAATGACCGATTTCTTTAATATTATCTTTGATGATAATTTTCTTACGGTCTATTTCCTGACCTAATTCTTTAAGAGCCTCGGCAACTTTGGCACTGTTAATGCTACCATAGATAGTGCCGGCATCGCTTACCTTAGCAGAAATAACTACTGTCAGGTCGTTAAGAGCTGCAGCAATAGCTTCGGCATCTGCTTTGATTTTAGCGAGTTTGTGAGCTCTTTGTTTTTGATTCTCAGCCAATACCTTCAACGCCGAGGGCGAAGCGATAACAGCCAAACCTTTCGGGATGAGATAGTTACGACCATATCCATCCTTAACGGTTACTACATCATCCTTGTAGCCCAGATTGGCTATGTCTTCTTTCAATATTACTTGCATTATGATGTCCTCCTACGTTAAAGTTATTTCATCAAATCGGTTACATAAGGAAGCAAGGCCAAGTGGCGAGCTCTTTTCACGGCTTGAGCAATACGACGTTGGAATTTCAAAGAGGTTCCTGTAATACGACGTGGCAATATTTTACCTTGCTCGTTCAAGAATTTCTTGAGAAATTCAGGGTCTTTATAATCAATGTATTTGATACCATTCTTTTTGAAACGGCAATATTTTTTCTTCTTGACATCTACCGATGGGGGAGTCAAATATCTGATTTCAGATTGTGCTTGTGCCATAGTTTAGTTCTCCTTTACTTCTTCGTTAGTAGTTGCTTTTGCTTTTAAGCCTCTTCTCTTGGCAGCATATTCAGCAGCAAATTTATCCTGTCTGAATGTCAAGAAACGAATTACACGCTCGTCACGGCGGAAATTGATTTCAAGATTCTTTATCAACGTAGGTTCTGCGTCAAACTCAATGAGAGTATAGAAGCCTGTTGTCTTCTTTTGAATGGGGTAAGCCAGTTTGCGCAAGCCCCAGTTCTCGGTGTTGACGATTGTTGCTCCGTTGTCAGTGAGAATCTTTTCGAATTTTTCTACCGCTTCCTTCATCTGCTCGGCAGACAAAACGGGAGTTAAAATGAAAACGGTTTCGTAATGATTCATACTAATTTGTTATTAATAATTGGTTTGTAAAAATTGCGGTGCAAAGTTAAGACTTTCTTTTTATCTGACAAATTTTTATAGCCTATTTTGTTGCTTATTTTGAAATTGATGTAGTCATAATCTCATGATATATTTAGAGAGGGAAGTACATTATTGCCAATTTTTGCTATTTACAAATCTTTTGTCTCTATTATTTGTTGTAACTTTGCACGGTTATAATGGCAACGATTATGGACATAAACTTTTCATTACTACATCCCGAACTTCTGTTTGCTCTCATCAGCGGTAAATTGTCGGCCGCAGTTAACCGCCGATTGTACAGGGCTTTCCGACAACAAAGTATTGAGGTTACTCCCGAGCAATGGACTGTATTATACTATTTATGGACACGCGATGGAGTTACTCAGCAAGAATTGTGCAACTCTACATTCAAAGACAAACCCAGTATGACGAGATTGATAGACAATCTTGAAAAACTCAATTGTGTACAACGTGTAGCAAGTAAAACCGACCGACGCATTAATATTATAAAGCTGTCTCCACGAGGAACGGAGCTAGAGCAAGAGTCTAAACCGCTGGTCCTTACAGTTATCCGAGAGGCTTTGGCCGATTTGTCTCAAGAGGATATACAAGTTTCGTATCATGTGCTTATGCGAATCTTTGAAAATTTAAGAAATTCACTTGAAAACAAATAGAGTTCCGAAAAAATAAAGGGGGCATGAGTTATGAAAAAAACGTTGTATTTTATTAGTGTCGGCATGATTTGCCTTGTCGCGGTAGCGCAGGCACAGTCATACTATGCTCCCGATGTATTGGGGGACAGATTTGAACAACATGTATATTCTTTGCCCGACGATTATCATGGTAAAGTTGTAGCTACGCTTGTGCGGGAAAAAGCCGACACGATATCACAACGGGCTATTTTGTATATACATGGATATAACGATTATTTTTTTCAAAAAGAGATGGCCCAACAGTTCGTCGATTCGGGATTTAATTTTTATGCTCTCGACTTGCGAAAATACGGACGGTCTATTTTACCCGGGCAATATCCCTTTGAGGTGCGAAATTTGAGTGAGTATTTTACAGAGATAGACTCTGCCGTTTGTACTATTAAAAATGAGGGTAATAAAGAGATTGTGCTGATGGGGCATTCTACTGGAGGTTTGATAACTTCATTATATTGTGATGAACGTAAAAATAATTTACCCGTGAATGGATTGATATTGAACAGCCCGTTTCTCGAATGGAATTTTAATGCTACATACCGTAATTTCCTTATTCCTCTTGTATCGTGGTTAGGTAGTTTTATGCCTGATGCGACACTGGCCGATGAAAAGAACCCATCAGTGTATGGGCTGAGCCTCTTGAAAGATTATCATGGAGAGTGGACGTTCAATACCGATTGGAAAATGTTGCAAGTGCCTGGTCAACGGTTCAGTTGGATACGAGCTATAGATAAAGGTCACGACAGAGTGCATGCGGGATTAGATATTCCATGTCCAGTGCTGGTATTGTTTTCCGGTAAAAGCATATCAGGCGAGAAGTGGTCTCCCGAGTTTCAGCAGGCCGACGCCGTACTCAATGTCGATGATATTGCGCGTTACGGACTATTGCTGGGTAATGATGTTGAAGAGGTCTCTATTGCCGGCGGGTTGCACGACCTTGTGTTATCACGAAAGGATGTGCGTCGTTCGGTGTATCATATTATTTTCAAATGGATGACAGATAAAGAACTGATGCAATGACAAAAATAAATAAGACAAATGCAGCCCGCTTACTTGACAAGATGGGGCTGAAATACGAATTGATACCGTATGTTGTAGACGAGGAAAACCTCGCTGCAGATCATGTGGCTGCCGAGTTGGGCGAAAAAATAGAACAAGTATTTAAGACTCTCGTATTGCGAGGCGATAAGGCCGGCATATTTGTGAGTGTCATACCAGGCGACAAAGAGGTAAATCTGAAAGCCGCAGCCAAGATTTCGGGCAATAAAAGTGCCGCCATGTTACATGTAAAAGAGTTATTACCTACAACCGGATACATAAGAGGGGGGTGTTCACCTATAGGTATGAAGAAACACTTCCCTACATTCTTGCACAATAGTTGTTTGTCTTACGATTATATATATGTAAGCGCGGGAGTGCGTGGGTTGCAGATAAAAATAGCACCCGCAGATTTAATAAAGGCTACCGATGCAACGGTAGCCGATGTATGCGAATAAGTCTTATTGCAATAAAGGAAGTAAGAGCCCAAATTCGTGAATGAAATTGGGCGTAAAGATTTTATTCCCTATATTGTCGGTAATTTCACGTAACTCCCAGAAGCGACCCGTTTCAAGTTCGCCAGGATCGGGCGATAGGTTGCCGCAATATTCTGTTCGATATGAATAGACCAGTTCTCGTTCTATCGAAGAACGGAAAACGTATGTGAAATTATGTATGGGTGTAAAATCGGTTATTCCAAGCTCTTCGCGAGCTTCGCGCCGTAGGGCAGTCTCTATTTCCTCTCCATAGTCTACATGGCCACCTACTGCTGTATCCCATTTCCCGGGCTGAATGTCTTTATGTCTAGACCTTTTTTGCAAATATAGCTTACCGTTGCAGATAATATGTAAATGTACGACGGGATGTAACAACATACTGCCATCGTGACATTGATGGCGGGTTGCTTTTCCAATGACTCGTCCTGTTTCGTCTACGAGCGGAAACCATTCGTCTTGCATTTTGTCGTTCATTTCTTATAGAGTTTTTTTATGATTTCAGTAATTTCTTCAGAGGTCAGATTATCGCCATATGTGTCGAATGGCAAGCGGAAAGTACATCCGCTCTTCCAATTGTTGCATCCGTATGCATTTTTCCCTTTTACAACAGTACCGGTATGACACAACGGGCAGTAAATGACATCTGTTTTAGAAGCATTTTCTGTTTGAACCTTATTTTTAGATGGCTTGGTTACTGCTGAGTTTTTCTTATGTGTGGCACTTCTCTTTTGAGGTTTTTCAGTGGCTTCTGTCACGGCGATGCTACCCGTATTGTCACTCAGTACGGTCACAACAATCTCCTTAACCATAGCTTTCAGTTCTTCCAGAAAGGTAGCCGGTTCGTATTCACCACGTTCTATCCGTCGTAGTTTATTTTCCCATTGTCCGGTAAGTTCTACCGATTTTAGCAGTTCGTTTCTTATTGTTTGTATCAATTCAATACCGGTAGGTGTGGCAATGAGACTTTTGCGTTCTTTACGGATGTAATGTCTCTTGAATAATATTTCTATGATGGCAGCTCTTGTCGATGGACGACCTATGCCATTCTCTTTCAACGCATCGCGCAATAGTTCATCGTCTACCGTTTTCCCTGCCGTCTCCATGGCACGCAGCAAAGAGGCTTCGGTATATGGCTTGGGCGGTTGTGTCTGCTTTTCTGCCAGTGTCGGGGTGTGTTCTCCACTCTCACCCGGCTTGAAAGCAGGTAAGATTTGTAATTCTTCTACCACGGTGTTTTCAGTAGGAGACTCTTTCCCCAGCACTACTCTCCATCCTGGAGAGAGTACTTGTCGCCCCGTTACCTTAAAACCGACTTTTTCAACTTCGCCCGTTACAGTCGTATTCGACACTTGACAATCGGGATAGAATGCTGCTATAAAACGTTTTGCAATAAGGTCATACACTGTCTTCTCGCGGTCTGTAAGATTTGTAGCCTTGATGTTTGTAGGAATGATGGCATGGTGGTCGGTCACTTTGCTATTATCGAATACTTTTTTGCTTTTAGGCAACTTAGACATATCCAACAACGGCTTTACGAGGGTGTCGTATTGCGTCAGAGCCGACAATATACCCGGTACTTTGGGATAAATATCGTCGCTCAAGTATGTTGTATCTACACGAGGATAGGTCGTAACCTTTTTCTCATACAGGCTTTGTATCAGTTGCAGTGTCTCGTCGGCTGAGTATGAATATTTTTTATTGCATTCAACTTGCAGACTCGTTAAATCAAATAGCCGTGGAGGAGCCTCTTTCCCTTTTTTAGTTGTTACGTCGGTAATGACAAACGGTTTGTCTGTGATGCTTTCTAATGCTTTGTGGGCATCTTCCACCTGATTATATCGTCCGTGAGTTGCCGAGAATGTCGTGTCACGATATACTGTTTTAAGTTCCCAATATGGTTGTGGAACAAAGTGCTCTATTTCCAGCTGCCTATTGACGATAAGTGCCAGGGTGGGGGTTTGCACACGACCCACAGATAGAACCTGTTTTTCCCTTCCGTACCGCAGTGTATAGAGGCGGGTAGCATTAAGGCCCAATAACCAGTCGCCAATAGCTCGTGTTAGTCCGGCTAAATATAATCGGTCAAACTCTTGTTGTGGTCTCAGGTGCTCAAATCCTTCTTTGATAGACTCCTCGGTAAGAGACGAAATCCACAAACGATATACAGGACACTTGCATCCTGCTTTTTGCATGACCCATCGTTGTATGAGCTCGCCCTCCTGTCCGGCATCACCACAGTTTATAACGCTATCTGCTTGTGATATCAGAGCCTCTATGGTTTTGAATTGCTTTTCTACACCTTTATCTTCTTTCAGTTTTATGCCGAATCGTTGCGGAATAATGGGGAGTGAGCTTAGGCTCCACCTTTTCCACTGCTCGTTATATTCGTGAGGCTCTTTCAATTCACATAAATGTCCATACACCCATGTGACGCAGTAGTTATTCCCTTCGTAATAACCATCGCGACGCGATTTTGCTCCCAATACATCGGCTATATCACGGGCAACACTCGGTTTTTCGGCAATACATACCTTCATGGGCACGCTTCTTTACAATCCTAATGCCTTGGCTTCATTCCATAGGACATCCATCTCTGACAACGACATCTCTTTGAGCGTTTTTTGTTGGTCATGGGCTTGTTGTTCTATGTAGTTAAACCGCCGAATAAATTTTTGATTGGTTCTTTCCAATGCATTCTCTGGATTTATTTTATACAGACGAGCTGCATTGACAATGCTGAATATAAAATCGCCAACTTCGGCTTCCATATCATTGCCGTCATTGCGCTCCATGGCTTCTATCACTTCGGTCAACTCCTCTTTTACTTTATCCCAAACCTGCTCGCGTCGTTCCCAGTCAAATCCTACATTACAAGCTTTTTCTTGAATGCGGAAAGCCTTTACAAGGGCCGGTAATCCTTTAGGAACTCCAGCCAAGACAGTTTTGTTACCGCCCTTTTCTTTCAACTTTATTTGTTCCCAATTTTGCTCTACCTGCGATGACGTTTCGGCCGATACATTACCGAAAACATGTGGATGCCTGAACACTAATTTGTCGCACAAGGCATTACAAACGTCTGCAATGTCGTATAAACCTTTTTCGTCGCCTATCTTAGAGTAGAATACCACGTGTAACAACACGTCGCCCAACTCTTTTTTGATAGCTTCGTCATCACATTGTATAATAGCCTCGCACAGTTCGTATGTTTCTTCTATAGTGTTGGGACGAAGGCTTTCGTTAGTTTGTTTCCTGTCCCATGGGCATTTTTCTCTCAATTCATCGAGGATATCAAGCAGTCGACCGAAAGCTGCCAACTGTTCCTCTCTTGTATGTTTCGACATATATATATTCAATTTCTACGATGCAAAGATAGTGCAAACGGGACAATTTGGAATAAAGCGTTATGTGAAATTCTATAGAGCTAATGTCTTTTACTTATTTTAGAAGAAAAGGAATTATATGTATAACACATACTCTCTTTCGTTTATTCGATTATATTTTATACTTTTGCGAGTGAATAAAAAACGATATAAATGATTACGAATATCATATCGGAGCGCAAGCTCGACATCATAAGCGATTTTATAGCTCGATATGGGAAGATTGCCATTACATGCCACGTATCGCCCGATGGTGATGCTATGGGTTCTACCTTGGGATTATGTCATTTCCTAAAAGGACTGGGCAAACAAGCTACGGTAGTTATTCCTGATATGCCGCCACGCAATCTCATTTTTTTACCCGGAATGCGCGATGTCGTTATATATACTCAAACTGCAGAAAAAGCTGAAGCGGTTTTGAAAGACGCTGAACTGATATTTGCGCTTGATTTCAATGCTCTAAATCGTATAGATAAATTGTCGGCTCCTTTTCAGGAAGCGACGGCCAAAAAAGTATTGATAGACCATCATCTTGGTCCTGAAAATTTCTGTGATGTTATAGTGTCACACCCTAAAATATCGAGTACCAGCGAACTGATATTCAGGTTGATATATCAAATGGGCGCATTAGATAAAATGAGCCTTTCGTCTGCCGAAGCCATATATACAGGTATGATGACAGATACAGGCAACTTTACATATAATTCTAACGACCCGGAGATATATTACATAGTGGCTGAACTTGTAAAGATGGGTGTGAACAAAGACCGTATCTATACACTTGTATGTAATACACAGACAGCCAACAAGCTGTTGTTAAACAGCTACGCGATATGTCACAAAATGGAATTGTTCCCTGAGTATGGAGCTGCTATGGTGAGCCTGACACGAGCTGAGATGGAGCGATATAAATTTCAAAAGGGCGACTGTGAAGGGCTTGTCAATGTGCCGTTGAGTATAAAAGGAATACGATTCTCGGCCTTTATACGCGAAGATCGCAACTATATTAAGATTTCATTGCGTTCGCAAGGCAAATTTCCGGTTAATACCATAGCAGAAAATCACTTTAACGGCGGTGGTCATATGAATGCTGCCGGTGGTGAATTTTATGGTACAATAGAAGAGGCGATAGCTCGTTTTAAAGAAATACTACCTATTTATTGTGTAAAAGAACCATAAGAAACAACGACAAAAGATGATAAAAATGAAAGCAGTAAAATTTTTGACACTTGCAGCTTGTTTGTCGCTTTGTAATTTACTATACACTTCTTGCGACGATACAAAATCATATTCCGAATTACTGGAAGAAGAAAGCGAAGCGGTAGACAAATTCTTGGCAAATTATCAGGTTATTTATACTATCCCTGCCGATAATAATTTTGAAGTAGGGCCATCGGCTCCTTACTATCAGATAGATGACGATGGTAACGTATTTATGCAGGTAATAGATAAAGGAAATGCCGGCATGGCATACGACAATGAGGTAATATATTTCAGATACTCTCGCTTGAACTTGCTCACGTGGGCTAGCGGTGGCGACCAGGTACCATCGGGCAACGATAGTAGTCTTGCATCGCCTCTATCTTTTAATTTCAAGAATAAGACATTGGGGTCGACTACTCAATATGGCACGGGAATACAATTGCCGCTTTACTATCTGAACAAAAATTGTAGAGTCAATCTGCTCGTAAAGTCGAAAGCAGGTTCTAACGACGACCTCGTTTCTGTTACACCATATCTTTATGATATACGATATTTCCCGTCTAATATATAATATATTCTGTATATGGCACTTATAAAATCTATTTCAGGCATTCGAGGAACCATCGGTGGCCGTGTCGGCGATGGACTTAATCCGCTTGACATAGTCAAGTTTACGGCTGCTTATGCTACCTTTATAAGAAATAATACGACACAAAGTGGCAATAAGATTGTCGTGGGACGAGATGCCCGTATTTCTGGAGAGATGGTTATGCATACCGTTGTAGGTACCCTTATGGGTATGGGTTGGGATGTAGTATATATAGGAATGGCTTCGACCCCAACAACAGAAATTGCAGTAACAGGAGAGAAGGCTTGCGGTGGTATTATACTTACGGCAAGTCACAATCCCAAACAATGGAATGCCCTGAAGCTCCTTAATGAAAAAGGTGAGTTCTTGAATGCTGCTGAAGGCGGTCAGGTATTGAAGATTGCTGAACAAGAGGTGTTTACTTTTGCCGATGTAGACCACTTAGGTAAACTCATAGAAGACCATACTTATGACGACAAGCATATTGCTCAGGTACTTGCACTTTCTTTAGTAGATAAAGACGCTATAGAAAAAGCTAACTTTACGGTGGCTATAGACTGTGTCAACTCTGTGGGTGGCATTGTTATCCCAAAGTTGCTGAAGGCATTGGGCGTGAAGAAAGTTATTGAACTTAATTGTGAGCCGACTGGCCATTTTGCGCATAATCCCGAGCCCATTCCCCAAAACTTGGGCGAAATATCGGCTGTCATGAAACGAGAGAAAGCCGATGTTGGTTTTGTAGTAGACCCCGATGTTGACCGACTGGCTATCATTTGTGAAAACGGTGAAATGTTTGTCGAAGAATATACTTTGGTAGCCGTTGCCGATTACATATTACAACATACTCCTGGAAATACGGTTTCAAACTTGAGTTCTTCTCGCGCATTAAGGGATATAACCCACAAGTATAATTGCCAATATAATGCTGCTGCAGTAGGAGAGGTAAATGTCGTAGAGAAAATGAAGGAGACAGCTGCTGTTATAGGCGGTGAAGGTAATGGTGGTGTTATATATCCTGCTATCCATTATGGACGTGACGCATTGGTAGGCATAGCATTATTCCTTTCGCTTATGGCACATACCCATAAGAGTGTAAGCGAATTGAAAGCGACATATCCGGTTTATAGCATTATAAAACAGCGTATTGATCTGACTACACAAATCGATATAGATGCATTGTTGGCTGCTGTGAAAAGAGAATATGCACATGAAGAGATTACGGATATAGATGGGGTAAAAATAGACTTCCCCGATGGATGGGTACACTTGCGCAAGTCCAATACCGAGCCTATTATTCGCGTATATGCCGAGGCGAATACCGAGGCCGAAGCCGAGAAGTTGGCCGCGGGTGTTATGGAGATTGTGAAAAAGTTGACACATTGACAAGAATATATTACGATAAATACGAGCTGTTTTCATCTATAGACAACAGCTCGTATTTATATCATTACAAATGGGGATGCAGGCCGGGGCTAATACCTAAGTGTAGGTATTTGTTGCGGCTGCAATTATAAATAATTTTGTGCGTTGATAAAGAAAAATGGGAAAGAAAGATAATCTTTCGTTTTATACGGCCGATATGAAGATGGCCGAACTTGTGCAGTGTGATTATCGCTTACTGCTGCTTTTGCCTCGTTTCGGGATGGAGCTTGGTGTAGGAGAGGACTCTATAGACGAACAATGCAAACGGCACGACGTGCAGCCGGCACTGTTTGTGATGATATGTAACATATACTCATTTGCCAATTACCGACCTACGCCACAAGAGGTTGAGGCTATAGACGTAGAGCCATTGCTGTTATATTTGTCGAGGTCGCACACATACTATATGGAATCACAATTTCTTCCCATAGAGCAATGCTTGAAAAATATAGCTAATCACTATGCTGCACCACATGGGAATATACTTATGCGATTCTATGCAGAGTATATGCAAGAAGTGCTAAATCATTTCGACTATGAAGAGAAAACTGTTTTTCCCTACATCCGCAGTTTGTTGACGGGTAAACAACTGCACCAAGAATATGATATCGAGACGTTTGAAAAGAACCACAGCAACATAGATGACAAGTTGAGCGACTTAAAAAATATTCTTATTAAATATTTGCCTAATATAGGGATGGCCGCCGAACAAACTGAGTTATTGTTCAAGATATTTTCTTTAGAAGATGATTTAAGTCGTCATACTTTTATTGAAGATGATGTGTTGATACCGCTGGTTCGACATATAGAGGTATCGAGTCATGACAAATAGCAAAACATATCGTATTGTTATCATAGAGCCTTACTCTATCATAGCCCAAGGATTACGGTTGATGATAGAAGATATCAGAGGGTTTGAGGTATGTGCAATTATTGCAGACGGTCACTATATGGAGCGTATCACATCACTGCGCCCCGATATTGTCGTTATAAATCCCACGGTGATAGATTTGAAAAAGAGGTGTGAGTTGGATGAGCTTGCAGCAAAAGTGCCACAAGCAGCATTGGCGGCACTTGTATATCAATATGTAGAACCCAGCGTATTGAAACTATTCAAAATTATCATTGATATTTCTGATAGTCGGGAAAAGATAGCTATCAAGCTGCGACAACTGTCTGATACCGGTGAGCAATCGGTTGAGTCAACAGAGCTCTCGGAGCGAGAAAAAGAAGTATTGGTTGCTGTTGCCAAGGGTTATACAAATAAAAACATTGCCGAACAATACCATCTCTCTATACATACTGTCATCACACACCGTAAAAACCTGATCCGAAAAACCGGAATTAAATCGGTATCAGGTTTGACGGTATATGCTATACTCAACAATCTTATAGACATTAAAGAAGTAGAATAAATTCTTTGCAAAATATCAATTATACAATGCGCTTATCAGAATTGGAAATAGGGAAGAGAGCCGTAATAGTGAAAATCTTAGGTCACGGCGCTTTTCGCAAAAGAATCATAGAGATGGGATTTATCAGAGGGCAAGAAGTCGTTGCCGAGTTGAATGCGCCGCTGAAAGATCCCATTAAATTTAAAATAATGGGTTATGAGGTCTCGCTTCGCCGGAGCGAGGCTGAATTGATAGAGATTATACCCGAAGATGATGGTGAATCATTGCCCGATGTAACTTCTCATGGTACAACCGAAGAAATTACCCTGCAGCAACAGGCCGAGGAAAAAGGAAAAACTATCAATATAGCTTTGGTCGGCAACCCTAATTGTGGAAAAACATCCTTGTTTAATGTCGCATCGGGGGCCAACGAACATGTAGGTAATTATAGTGGTGTCACCGTAGATGCCAAGACCGGATATTTCAATTACAAAGGTTATCGCATCAATATATCCGATTTACCTGGTACATACTCTTTATCGACTTACAGTCCTGAGGAACTTTATGTGAGAAGATATCTTAATAATGAGACTCCCGATGTGATAGTCAATGTAGTCGTAGCATCCAATTTGGAACGAAACTTGTATCTTACTACCGAGCTAATCGACATGGATTATAGCATGGTAATAGCCCTGAATATGTATGATGAATTGGAAAAAAGCGGTGCAAAGCTCGATTACCAATTATTGGGTGATATGATTGGTGTACCAATGATTCCTACTAAATCGCGTACAGGATGGGGTATAGACAAGCTTTTCGACACGATTATCGAAGTGTATGAGCGACGCAACAAATCGGTTAGGCATGTACACGTAAATTTAGGTCCTGTTATAGAAGAAGGTATAACGGAGCTGAAAGATGAACTCAAGGAGAGCAAGACGCATTTACAATTCTCGCCTCGATATTTAGCGATAAAAATGCTCGAAGGTGATAAAGAGGTGCATTCCTTGCTGGCAAATGACGAGCATTATGCACGATGGAATGCTTTGTGTGAAAAGAAACGAGCCGAGATTGAAGCTACCCTAAAAGAAGATATAGAGCAGGCTATTGCCAACGAGAAGTACGGCTTTATTTCGGGAGCCCTTCATGAAACCTTGCAAAAAGGCGAGCAGGAAGAGCGTAGCATTACCCGTACCATAGATGCACTTGTAACTAATAGGGTGGTGGGTATACCCATCTTTATATTCCTTATGTGGATTATGTTTGAGGCTACTTTCGTTTTGGGCGCTTATCCGGCCGAATGGATAGATGCCGGAGTTGGCGCTCTATGTGATTTGCTTCATACCTATATGCCACAAGGCCCGTTGAAGGATTTGCTTGTCGACGGTGTTATAGGAGGTGTGGGCAGTGTTATTGTATTTTTACCTAATATACTTATACTTTACTTTTTCATATCGCTGATGGAAGACTCGGGCTATATGGCGCGAGCTGCCTTTATTATGGATAAAGTGATGCATAAAATAGGGCTACACGGAAAGTCTTTTATTCCCTTGGTAATGGGTTTTGGGTGTAATGTACCTGCCATTATGGCTACCCGCACCATAGAAAGTCGCAGTAGCCGATTGATTACCATCTTGATAAATCCATTTATCTCATGTAGTGCACGGCTTCCCATATATACATTATTGATAGGCGCATTTTTCCCCGACCATGCCGGGTGGGCTTTCCTGGCCATATACCTTACAGGTATCCTGGTTGCTATAATTACCGCTAAATTATTGCGTCGCTTTCACTTCAAGAAAGAAGAGACTCCATTTGTCATGGAATTGCCCCCCTATAGAATACCTACGGGAAAAGCCATAGCAAGACATATGTGGGGGAAAGCCGAGCAGTATCTGAAAAAAATGGGCGGTGTTATTCTGATTGCCTCTATTGCAATATGGGCACTGAGCTACTATCCACATCCCAATGAAGAACAGGAGCTTACAGCACAACAACGTACCGAGCAGCAAGCAAACTCATATTTAGGTCGGATAGGCCGGTTTATATCGCCTGTGATGGAACCATTGGGCTTTAGTTGGAAAGCAAGTGTCGCACTCATTTCTGGTACGGCTGCCAAAGAGTTGATTGTAAGTACACTTGGTGTGTTGTACACGGGCGATGCCGATAAAACAGAAACTCTTTCAGAGAAAATGATGCAGACAGACCCTGCAACCGGTCGTCCCGATTTTACCCCGTTATCTGCTGTTAGCTTTTTGGTATTTGTACTGCTATACTTCCCCTGTATAGCATCGGTTATAGGTATTGCCAAAGAATCGGGTAGTTGGAAATGGGGATTATTTGCAGTTCTGTACAATACGGCAGTTGCATGGATATGTGCATTTCTAATATATCAGATAGGTTCATTATTTATATAGATACATAAATGCTTACAAGTTCTGTACAACAAATAATTGTTTATGTTATTTTGGCTGTTGTTGCAGTATTGTGGATAGTACGAGTAGCTCGCATTTTTTCATCGAAGCACTCCACAGGATGTACTAGTTGCAATGGATGTCCGCACGGGGACTGTCCTACACAAAAAAAACTTTTGGAGAGAGATAAAAATAACTGATGAAACTTTGCAGAATCAAATAAGTTGTATTATCTTTGCAACGCAAAAACAAAAGGTGCCTTGTCCGAGTGGTTAGGAGCCGGTCTGCAAAACCGTATACGGCGGTTCGATTCCGCCAGGCACCTCTCAGAGATGGATATTCAGATTCAAATATCCATCTCTTTTTATTTTTATAATATCGACTGCACTGAAGAAATAATGGGCCTAGTCGATAAAAGGGAAAGGCAGATTGCCGGTACAACTTCTCAGCGTCGTCTATATTTGTGCCTGAATATTATTTATCTGGAAGTGGATTTTCAAAAATGTAAAGTGGTTTTATCAGCCGACATGTTATCGTTACAATGGCTCTTTTATTTTATAGCTCGTTATAGAGAGGAATTTCTGTAAGGAAACTATACTTTCTGCTATCATAATCGATATGACAGCAGTAGTGCGATATGCCATTCGATAGCATAATATAGGGTACCCGGAAACATATATTATAACGGACAGCCTGCTCGAATACTTTTTGCGACACGGATATATGAGGTGCTTTATATTCTATCAGGACCAGCGGTTGGCCTTCGGCATCATATACAAGCGTATCACACCGCCGGCTGCGACCATTAAGGCTTAACGATATTTCGTTCCCAATACGGCCAAGAGGGTACTTCTTGCTACCTACGAGATAGGCGATGAAATGTTGTCGTACCCACTCCTCGGGTGTGAGAGCAACATATTTGCGGCGTACGGCATCCCATATCTGCACAGAGCCGTTGTTTTGTTTGAGTTTATAGGCGTATGGTGGCAAATTTAGCTCTATCATATGTGCCGTAAATTTGTTAAATCCTAATTATATGAGTAATTTTACCCAAAAATACATCAGTTACTTTTGTTTTGCAAGAGTTATATGAATACAAAACTGTGATATGGCGAAAAGCGATTCAAACAGGTATCTTGAAATTATAAGACAAATACGTGCTAAAGACTTCAAACCCATTTATTTTCTAATGGGAGAAGAGAGCTATTTTATAGACCTCATTACAGATGAGATAATAGCTAATGCTCTTACTGACGATGAAAGAGATTTTAACCAGACTATTATGTATGGATCTGATGTCTCGGGATATGCATCGGTTATAGCAATGGCTAAGCGATTTCCCATGATGGCCGCCCGACAACTTGTTGTCGTAAAGGAGGCGCAGCAGATAAGTGATATTGAGTTGTTGCATTATTACATTATGCAACCGCTGACGAGTACTGTCCTTGTCATCAATTACAAAAACGGGGTGCTAAAAAACAAAAAGATTCTAAATGAACTGGAGAAAACAGGTATCGTATATGAATCGAAAAAACTATATGAAAATCAACTGATACCATTTATCAATTCATACGTACAAGAAAAAAAACTGACAATTGACATCAAGGCTGCGCAAATGTTGGCCGATTATATAGGCAACGATCTTATAAGACTTACCGGAGAGTTGGACAAACTGCAGCTGTCTATGGGTACCGATACTACGCGTATTTCGCCGGAATGGGTAGAGGCTTGTGTAGGTGTAAGTAAAGACTTTAATAATTTTGAGCTTGTCAATGCTATTGCTGCTCGCGACATATATAAAGCAAACCAAATTGTAAATTATTTTGAAAGCAATCCTAAAAGCAACCCTTTTGTAGTGACCATAAGCGTGCTGTTTACTTTCTTTGCCAATTTAATGATTTGTTATTATGCCCCTGATAAGAGTGAGCGAGGGCTCATGCAAGAACTTAACTTGCGAGTCTCTTTTCAAGCGCGTAATTATATGTTGGCCATGCGCAATTACAATGCTTACAAATGTGTCGATATTATTGCGCTGTTGCGCAAGTATGATGCTCGTTCAAAAGGTATAGGGAGTACGTCCAATGTGAGTGAAGGCGAACTACTGCGAGAGCTGGTATATAAAATCATGCATTAAAAAGAGCCCTGTCAAAAGGGCTCTTTTTATTCTATATATTATTTATCAACAAATTTATTTTCTCACCAAATTCTGAACAAATAAGCAAGATTTATCATAAAGCCTCTATTCGCAGAAGAGCCACTAAATACATCGGCCTTCCTGTTGCCGTAAATATCACCCAACCCGAAATAGTAACGACCTTCAAGCAACAAGATATGACGTTTAAGACGTAATTCTACGCCAATTCCACCGGTAATGCCGTAATCGAATCTATTGGCAATCGGAAGGTTATATACTTCGTTTATCCTATTTTCTGTAGTAAATGTTGGTAGGTTATTTATATCGAAGTTGGTTTGATAATTATCGTTATATAATACTCCTATCTGAGGGCCTAAATTGACAAAGCCTCGTACTACATCATTACCGAAATATATGTGTGCCAGGAAGGGAATTTCGATATAATCGAGAGTGTGACGATAGTTGTAAGGGTCGTTTTCAAAATTTTCATCCCATCCTCGTTGTGAGAAATTCAACTCAACAATAAGGCCGAATATCTTTTCTTCTGTATATCTGAACATCAGTCCGGCTGTATAGCCAACCCACGTTTTTTGTTCTATTGACGGCGAAAAGGCCATATTCGGTATAGTTACACCGCCTTTTACACCTACTGATAGTTCGCGGTCGAATGTAATGTCACGTTGAGCCATTACAGCTGTCATAGAGGCGATCATTATAATAACGAATGTGCTTATTAACTTCTTCATAACAGAACCGGTTTTATTCTTTTATTTTTTGTGTCGTCATATAAGGCGTAAAGTGTATAAAGTAGAACGATTTATTTATAAATCCGCTCCAGTTATTTATTCTCTCAAACTTAAAATCGGTTTGCAGTGCATTGCCGCTGGCATTTAATTCATAGTTGGAGAAGTTCTTACCGTTCTTGGCAATAGCTTGCAAGAAATAGAGACCCGTGTCAAAGCCCAATAAACCATATTGCGGACTTGCCTTCATCATCTCGTCATTATACCAGTAGTTAAATTTCAAATCGAAATCGAGCTTCTGAGCGTCACCAGGGTCGGCATAGAATCGAGAGAAAAGATAGGTATCGAGTTTGTAGAACTCGTTGAGGTGACTGTTAGCTTGTACAAGCCAACTTGGAAATCCGAATAGTGAGACTTTACATTGTGGATTACTCTCAACAAATGTTGTCAACGGAGTGAGAATGGCATCGGGTACTTGGGGCTTGTTGGATGTTGGGACAAATATGACCGATGTTGCATTGCCGACGGCCGTTGTCAAATCGGCTTGCGAGAGTGTCTTTGTGTAGGAACAGGTGCGATGTGATATGCCTGCGTTAGACAATTCGGCTTGTAATAAAGGTATGAAATCGTATGTATCGGTCGTATCTTCCGTATTCGATAAGAATATTACTTCCCGGTTATTAAAAAGTCGGATAAAACGTTCGATAGTCTCGGCATAAAGATACGAATGGGGTATATTTGTTTGGAATACTCGTGCATTCGTATTTACTTTCTCATTTTTAAGAGAGAAAGTATTTACTATGTTTATATCATGTTGGGCACCGAAATCAGCAATAAGGTCTATCATTTCATCATTATCTGGAGCTATAATAAGGTCTATCGATGACATGACTTTATTGTTTAATATATTTCTCACTTTATTGAGAGACCCTTCTGTATCATAAGCATATATATTCACCGAATAGCCTTGACGTTTTAAGCTGTCTACTGCCAACAAGAAACCTTGGTAATACTCGGTATATAGGGCAGCCTTTATATCGGGTTTGTGTTGCAGCATAAATGGTAAAATGACAGCTACATTGATATGTTCTGCATTTTTCCTTTCATAGATGCGGTTATACAAATCGTTGATTTGTTCATCGGTTACCGTTGCTACTTTGTGGCTTGTTATCTCTACTTTTTGTTCGGGTATATTTATCTTATCACCTCGCTTGACAGTACGTATACCCGGGTTAACCTGCTTGAGCGAATCGACAGAAATCTTGAATTTTTTGGCAATGCTGTATAGTGTCTCTTTCCGTTTTACAGTATATGTAACATACTGTAAAACAGATGTTGTATCGGATACTTGTTCAAGCACAGGTTTATCTTTATATTTGCTTTTTTGAGGTATTCTTATTACAGAACCATCATATAGTTTGTTGGGCTTAATACCAGGATTGGCACGTAAAAGGTCTTCAACACTACACTGATGTAGTTGTGCTATGTGAAACAATGTTTCACCTCGTACAATGGTATGAAATGTATAGTCGTTGCTTTCGGCATTATTTGTTTCTTTCGATGCATTAGTAACTTTATGCGTTTCGTCGGGCGTAGTAGTGCTGTTTCTTTTTTTGTTTTTTTGTGGGATATTCAGTACAGCTCCCGCCTTGATATGTTGAGTTGTTCCAGGATTGGCATTTAGTATGGCATTGATAGAGACTCCATACATTTTTGATATGGAGTAGAGCGACTCTCCCCGTTTAATGGTATGCCGGAATGTCGATACCTCTTCTTCTGTACTGAATAAGGTGTCGCTCTCTGCAGTAGCAGTATTATCGCTTGTCGCTACGGGAATAAGTAAAATTTGGTTGAGTTTCAAACCTTTCTTTGCAGATGGGTTGTAGCGGACAATCTCTTCCTGGGAAATGTCAAATTTATGTGAAATGGCATATAAACCTTCAGAACGCGCTACTTTGTAAACATAAAATTCCTTGCCGTTGATGGTTTTCTTCGGCAGGTTCGGTACTTCGGCTGTGGCCGCAAGTGCAGCGCAACATAGTAATCCTATTATGGCAGAAAATCTGATGTTCATGCTTTATTGGTTTTAGCACTCTCGAAAAAGAGTTACAAAGTTATGAATAAAAGTAGTCTTATGCAAAGCGTTATGCAGTTTATGTATTAAAATATAGTTCATGTAGCCGAGCGGTATATTATTACAAAAGAAATGATTACTTTTGTTTCTCGTGAAGTACTCACCAATAATATTATGGGGCTATATGCGTTACATAAAAAAGCATGATATGAAACTACTGAGTTATTCTATAAGAAGGGGGCTATCATTATTATTTCTCTTATCGTTCTTCATGGGAACTGCGCAGCGGTTCTCGGTAGAAGGAGGCGACGGACTTGCATATACTTATTTCGAAGAATATCCTTCGACATCGGGGCTGAATGCTGTCATTGTAGTGTATGGTACATCCGGAAAAAGTTTACGGTTTGATGGCCCTAACACGTCGGCTATTACGTGGTATACGTTTGACGATGTGGTAAACCCTATTACAAATGCAACACAAACAGCTCATTATTCGACACTACCTCTCACGCAAAGTGAGTGTGGTTATGTCGCTGTTCAGAACGGTACGCCTTATTATGTATGGATTATAGATTATATCAAGTATCCTTTGATACTATCATCAGTATCTGTGGCAGAAGATGCCCCGGCTTGTGATGTGGCGACTGTTCACATTGAAGGCACTGGCGATGAAATGGTATATTATGCATTCAACAGCATGTTGCCACACGAAGTAAACCGAGATATTACCATTTCGTATAACACATTACAATGGAATGAATCGGCATTGCAATACGAAGAGATACCTCGTACAGAAACGCTTAACCAATTTTCGGCTACATATCCGATTACGGCGCCATTGTGTAATACGACCTTTACGGTCGAAGGCGACCTTTTTTTGCGAGCTTGGGGATTGCCCTTACAGAGCGTCACATCAGCCGAATATGTAACTTATGCTGTAGAAGCACAAGGCATAGCAACACAAACATACAGAGATGCTGAAAACGAGATAGACCGTCAGCCCGAGTCTTTGGGAGGGTCGGCTCCTGCCGAAATAGAATTTGATGCATATTATACCGATGCTGTAACGCATGTAGAGTGGCAATTCTCGCGCAACCAGGACTTCTCTGATATCATGCGACGGTATAATGACGATGTATTGCGTTATACATTTCGCGAGGAAGGGACTTACTATGTAAGATTGGTCGCTGTGAGCAATAATGAATCTTGTGTGTATGAAGGAGAACCATTTGTCATTACAATAGGTACTTCAAGTTTGGAGATGCCCAATGCCTTCTCTCCTGGTACGATAGATGGCAAGAACGATGAGTGGAAAGTGGCTTATAAATCGATTGTGGAGTTTCGATGCTGGATTTTTGATAAATGGGGCGTACAAATGTACTATAGCGAAAATCCGGGAGACGGATGGGATGGCAAGCATAACGGACGACTAGTATCGCCGGGGGTGTATTATTATGTCATAGAGGCACGTGGTGCCGATGGCGTAGAGTATAAACGCAATGGCCACATAAATATATTGCGTTCACGAAGTAATAAGCAAAAACAACAATAACTTTATATAATATGATGTGGGGTAATAAATTTATAAAGAATCTCTTCTCGATAGTTATATTGGTGGAAGTGGTAATAGTGGCAGCCAGTTTCATATCGGCCAAAGTGATAAATGAGAAAGATGAAATGGATATATCGTTTTCATTTTCCATTCCCGATGTGCCCTCTAAAGTGAGTTTCGCTGGCGAAACAATAGAGCTGAGTAGATACGACCTCTATGAGCGTTATGAGCGAGAGCTTACAGCTACTTGCTACATGCATAGCACTACTTTATTGACACTAAAAAGAGCTAACCGATATATGCCTGTCATAGAGCCAATTCTGAAAAAACAAGGTATTCCGGCCGACTTTATATACCTGGCTGCCATCGAAAGTCATTTCAATCCGCGGGCATACTCTGGCGCCGGAGCAGCTGGTATATGGCAGTTTATGCCAAAAACAGCGCGTCAGTATGGGCTTGAAGTTAATGATTATATAGACGAACGATATAATGTAGAAAAGGCAACCATTGCTGCTTGCAAATATTTGAAAAAGGCTTATGCTAAATATGGCAGTTGGATTAATGCCGCAGCTTCGTATAATGCCGGTATGGGACGTATTACAACTGAAGTGGAGAAGCAGGGTGAGGAACGTGCTATTGATTTGTATTTGAATGAAGAAACATCACGATACATATTTCGCATCTTGGCTATTAAGCAAGTGCTTGCACATCCTGCCGATTATGGCTTTGTACTAAAAGAAAATCAATTATATCAACCTATAAAAACAAGAAGTGTAGAAGCTGATACAACAATAGAAAACTTGGCCGAATGGGCACAACAACAAGGTACTACATATTTCCAACTGAAAGAGTTTAATCCGTGGTTGAGGGCTCGTAGTATGCCAGATAAAAGCAGAAAAAAATATATTATACAAATACCCGTAGAGAAAGATATGTATTATACACCCGAACGTAAGTACAAGACTCATCGTAAGGAGTGGGTGGTAAAATAGAAAAATATGAGATGAAAGGGGATGAGAAAATAGAAGTATATGGCGCAAGAGTTCATAATCTGAAGAATATCGATGTCGTAATACCGCGGAACTCGCTTACTGTCATAACGGGACTGAGCGGTAGCGGCAAATCGTCGCTGGCTTTTGATACCATCTTTGCCGAGGGGCAACGCCGATATATAGAAACTTTCTCAGCATATGCTCGTAATATGCTGGGTAGTATGGAGCGTCCTGATGTTGACAAAATCACAGGATTGAGTCCGGTTATTTCGATAGAGCAAAAAACGACCAATCGTAACCCGCGTTCTACGGTAGGTACCGTGACAGAAGTTTTCGATTTTCTTCGGTTGCTTTATGCGCGTATCGGTGAGGCTTATTCGTACCTCTCTGGCGAGAAAATGGTGAAATATACCGAAGAGCAAATACAATCGCTTATCATGGAGCGATACGATAATAAAAAGGTATATATATTATCGCCATTGGTAAAGAACCGCAAAGGCCATTATAAGGAGCTCTTTGAGCAAATGCGTCGCAAGGGTTTTCTTACTGTGAGGGTCGATGGAGAGTTGCACGAGATTGTGCCGGGAATGAAACTCGACCGATATAAGAACCATAGTGTAGAACTCGTGGTAGATAAACTGATTATTACGGGGAAAAATTATCAACGTGTCAAGGAGAGCATAGCGACTGCTATGAAACAAGGCGACGGACTTATCATGATATATGATGCCGAAGCAAATGAGGTGCGACATTATAGCCGTTCGCTGATGGACCCCGTGACCGGCTTGTCTTATAGTGAGCCTGCACCGCATAATTTCTCGTTTAATTCGCCATTGGGCGCTTGCCCGCAATGTAAGGGGCTGGGATATATCAATGTAATAGACAAAGACAAAATAATGCCCGATATGGAACGCTCTATATATAATGGCGGTATCACGGCATTGGGTAAATATAAAAAATCGTTGATATTTGGACAAATCGAGGCTATATGCGAACGCCACGGCGTAACATTGAAGACTCCTCTGAAAGACATTCCCGATGAAGCTCTCGATGAGATATTGAATGGCTGCGACGACCGATTGGTACTGAAAGATGACCCTGAAGGCTATTCAGACTATTTTATGACATTCGATGGCCTTGTAAAATACATCGAGATGCAACAGCAGGGCGAGGCTTCGGCATCGGCTCAGAAATGGGCCGGACAATTTGTTTCTGTGGTTACATGCCCGACCTGTAATGGCAAGCGTCTCAATAAAGAGGCTCTGCATTATCGCATAGATGGAAAGAATATTGCCGATTTGGCATCTATGGATATTGCCGATTTGACAACGTGGGTCGATACGATTGAAGAGAAATTGAATGATTGGCAACGCAAGATAGCGACTGAAATTTTGAAGGAGATACGCAGTAGATTGCATTTCCTGACGACAGTTGGACTTGACTACCTGAATCTGAATCGTGCATCAGCGACATTATCGGGCGGCGAAAGTCAGCGTATAAGATTAGCCACACAAATAGGTTCACAGCTCGTCAATGTATTATATATTCTCGACGAACCAAGTATAGGATTGCATCAGCGTGACAATATCCGTTTAATCAATTCGTTGAAATCATTACGAGATATTGGCAATACTATTATAGTCGTAGAACATGACAAAGATATGATGCTGGCTTCTGACTATGTAATAGATATGGGGCCGCAAGCCGGACGCAATGGGGGATATGTAGTCTTTGCTGGAACTCCTGCCGAACTGATGCGAAGTCATACACTAACGGCCGATTATCTGAATCCACAGAGTGGAGTAAAAATCAATGTTCCGCAACAACGACGAAAAGGGAACGGCCATTTCCTGACTTTATCGGGTGCTACAGGCAACAATCTGAAAGATGTGACTGTAAAATTTCCGTTAGGATGTTTTATCTGTGTTACAGGTGTATCGGGTAGCGGTAAATCGACTCTTATTAATGCGACATTGCAACCTATATTGAGCCAACGTTTTTACCGTTCACTCCAAGATCCCTTGCCATATAAATCTATCGAGGGCCTGGAATATGTCGACAAGGTAGTTACCGTAGACCAATCGCCTTTAGGCAGATCGCCTCGTTCTAATCCGGCAACATACACCGGCGTATTTTCAGATATTCGTAACTTATTTGTTGAGTCACCCGAAGCAAAAATAAGAGGGTATAAAGCTGGTCGATTTTCATTTAATGTTGCAGGGGGACGATGTGAGGCCTGCTCGGGAAACGGCTACAAGACTATTGCTATGAATTTCTTGCCCGATGTATATGTTCCTTGTGAGGTTTGTCATGGGAAGCGATATAACCGTGAAACGCTTGAGGTCCGATTCAAAGGAAAATCTATTGCTGATGTATTGGATATGACCATTAACCAAGCGGTAGAATTTTTTGAGAATATCCCTGTTGTGCTGAATAAGATAAAAGTATTGCAAGAAGTGGGGCTGGGATATATCAAGTTGGGGCAGCCTTCTACCACCTTATCGGGAGGCGAAAGCCAACGTGTAAAATTAGCGACCGAACTTGCAAAAAGAGATACGGGTGAAACAGTATATATATTAGATGAACCTACTACAGGATTGCATTTCGAAGACATAAGAGTATTACTGAGTGTCCTGAATAAACTGACCGATAAAGGTAATACGGTGATAGTAATAGAACATAATATGGATGTGATAAAATGTGCCGATTATATCATTGATATGGGACCCGAAGGCGGACGTAATGGAGGTGTAGTACTTGCCTGTGGAACTCCCGAGGAGGTATGCGCTACATCGCACACCTATACTACGGAATATTTGAAAAAAGAGCTCGAATAAAAAGGTGTTGTGATATGGTATTGCCATATAAATAGCATGTGGCTATACACGAGTTATAGGGAAGAGTGGGTACACACTCTTCCTTTTTCTTTTTTATTTACTATACATGACATAGATTAGTCGACAAAGCCGATTTACCAGATACAATAATAGACTACCTGGTCTATAATATCTAACAAAGTTTTGATAATATGATAGGTGATATGATTTCGATGCATGACTAACAGTCTGCCAACGTACAAAAATATCACAATCTCATCACTTAGACTATTTGCCAAATAGCAAATATGGTGGTAGGGGAGTACTAATATTATATAATTTTTCGCGCGTCATGAATTCTAAAATACGTATAATGATATGTATTTTAGAATTTTTGTATTTGATTCAAAAATACGAATAAAGAAATACCAAATCACGGAATTGTCACCAAACAAGCATTTATAGTACTGTCATTTTAACGTCGCAATATACTATATTATAATGGATTATGCGTGCATATATAAAGTACATTCCAATATGATTTTCTTTCATCGCCAATATATTAGCAATATATGGATATTTTCTATATTATAAAATTGTGATTATAAGCATATTGTAATTGTATATATAAATTTTATTTTAACCATTTATATGCTTGGCCTTTTTATTTTTGCGTTACGATAAACAAAAAGCATGTATTCGTAGTTCGTAATTGTAAATTTGCAAATTAGGATTATAAAGATTATATTTGTGAACTATAATTCGTAATGATGTATCTACTAGTGGAGATTTTTATATGATATCAAGGCTCAAAAAATACATGGAATATAAGCGGCTTATACCGTCGCGATTTGCTGATAACGCAGGAATTCCGCGCTCTACCTTTTCACAACTTACAAAAAGTAGTGATAAAAGAGACGATAAAACTATCAGTAGCGATATTATATCGAAAATACATCAAGCATACCCCGATTTGTCTATTGTATGGTTATTATGGGGCGAAGGCGAGATGCTGACATCTTCGCCGGGCGAAGAGAATAATGAGCAGTCAAATCATCAATCAGAGCTGAATTTCTTTAATATGGATATTGAACCTGATATGATGCCTTCTGTAAGTGTTGAACCAAAAGGTATGTCACATGTCATCGATATTCCCAATACAAAAAAAGCCAGAGCCGCAAGTACGTCGAACGACAATATGCAAATAGCAATGTCGCAAGAAAAAAATTCTCCTCGAATTACAAAAATCATTGTGTTCTATGATGACAATACATTTGAAAGTTTTGTAAATAGCAAAACGGTTACGACTCCTCAAAAGTAGCGATAGATCGCCAAACACTTTTTCAAAAGGTTTGCTTATCTTTGTGACCGATTTGGATGCCTCACAATACATTCGTGTAGTATAATGAAAAAATATATTCTCGATTTTACTCTTACGGAAAATAAGGCGTTGCACGATGCATACGTTTTATTGAAATTGACGCCGACCGACGGGTCGCCTCTGCCGCCCATGTTGCCCGGACAGTTTGTCAATATACTTGTACCTGATTCTCCTAAGACATATCTGCGTCGTCCTATATCAATACATAATGTCGACCTGAAGCGAAATGAACTATGGTTGCTTATTCGCAAAGCTGGCGAAGGGACAAGACATTTAGCTGCAATGCCTGCTGGTGCGATAATCAACATGGTTGTACCTTTGGGTAATACCTTTTCTTATCCCGGCCATAAAGACCTTAGTCCGCTCCTTGTCGGAGGTGGCGTAGGCGTAGCGCCCTTACTATACTGGGGTAAGCTACTGTTGCAGCAAGGATATACTCCTCAATTTTTATTGGGAGCACGCAGTAAAAAAGATTTACTCCAACTCGAAGAGTTCTCAACGATAGGTAAAGTACACATAGCTACCGATGACGGCTCTTGCGGCGAGAAAGGAGTTGTAACGCAGCACTCTATATGGAACGAAGACTTCTCGTATATATATGCCTGCGGGCCTAAACCTATGATGGTGGCTGTAGCTAAAGTTGCCAAACAAAAAAATATACCTTGTGAGGTATCGCTCGAAAATACAATGGCGTGCGGCGTAGGAGCATGTTTGTGTTGTGTAGAGAAGACTACACAGGGTCATGTATGTGTGTGTAAAGAGGGACCTATATTTAATATAGAACAACTGACATGGCAAATCTGAAAGTAGAAATAGGAGGCTTACAGTTAAAAAATCCTGTAATGACAGCCTCCGGGACATTTGGTTATGGCATAGAGTTTGCCGATTTTATAGATTTGTCGCGTTTAGGCGGCATCATAGTAAAGGGTACGACACTTGAGGCTCGTGAAGGTAATCCATACCCACGTATGGCTGAGACGCCTTCAGGCATGCTTAATGCCGTAGGTTTGCAAAATAAAGGGGTCGATTATTTTGCTGAGCACATCTATCCTGAGATAAAAGACATAGATACTCATATTATTGTCAACGTATCAGGCGCTTGCATCGATGATTATGTGGCCACTGCCGAAAGAATAGCATCGCTTCCGGCTATACCGGCCATAGAACTAAATATATCTTGCCCCAATGTGAAACAGGGAGGGATGGCTTTCGGTACATCATGTGCCGGTGCTGCCTCAGTTGTAAAAGCAGTGCGAAAAGTATATCCGAAAACGTTGATCGTGAAACTATCTCCAAATGTGACAAATATTGCCGAAATAGCATTGGCCGTAGAGGCAGAAGGTGCAGATTCGGTATCTCTCATCAATACACTTATGGGTATGGCAATAGATGCAGAACGTCGGAGAGCTTTGCTATCGACAGTTACTGGAGGATTGTCGGGTGCTTGTGTCAAACCTATTGCCTTGCGTATGGTTTGGCAAGTGGCTCATGCAGTAAAAATTCCTGTAATAGGTCTGGGCGGAATATCTTCGGCCGAGGATGCTATAGAATTCTTTTTGGCAGGAGCGTCGGCCATACAGATAGGGACAGCCAATTTTATAGATCCGGCTATAACCATAAAGGTTATAGATGGTATCGATAACTATCTGAACCGACACGGTTTTACATCAGTTACAGATATAATAGGAGCTTTAGAAACCGACTAAACGCTCTCATATAAAACTACCTCAAAAAAGATTGCGATTGAGGATATATCGAGACAATCCTTATTCGCTATCTTTTTTCCCTATAATCATTATATGCGAATTATGGACATCGGTCGTGGCAAAAAGGTATATATCACCTCCATCTTTAACACCGAGCTTTTCCTTCAACTGTGCGCTGGATAAAGGGAAATTACGGGTAGACACGTTACACAGGGAATATTTCTTAGCAATGCTACGACATACTTTCGAAGCAAAAGGTAACACTTCTATTACTTCAAAGCATCGGCCTGGAAATTGTGGGCAATATGAATCAGATGTATATAAATGGCTGTTTTTATGTAGTTTACTGAGGTTGTATTGTTCTGATATACTTTTATACATTCCACTTTTAAGCAAGGCTGCATCAGGCTCATAGATATAAGACAACACCTTATCTGCCAGCTGATAAGGCAAATTTTCTTCAATATCATGATGAAAACGGCATGTAACCGTTTTGCCGTCTTTATCTATCATAGCACATACGATTCCATTCTCGCACGAGTTATCGCTATCAATAACGACTAAAATCTCTTTACATTCGTTTCTTACCGAAACTATGTGAATGTCGCAACGAATATGGTCGCCCAACTCCTTACGTATTTGAGTTATATCGGCCATAGTTGATGCTTTGATTATAAGTCGGTTACATTTGTCCAAGATAGGTTGTAGAATAGAAATAACGTCAGGAGAACATTCTCTAAGAGCATATACACGACCGTTTTGCTTATCTCGTCGAGCCGGATCAATAAAGATTGTATCGAAATGCTTGTCGATACGCCTAATATATTCTACACAATCATCATTAATTATATAAATATTATTGCGCCCCAATGCAGAGAAATTACGACTGGCTATATGACAATAGAGCTCATTCTGTTCTACATAAACTGCTTGTTCAACTGTTGCTGACATGAAATATATATCTATACCCATACCGCCAGTAAGGTCGCAAAGACTTTGGCCTTCGACTAATTTCTGTTTATATATAGCAGTTGCCTCAGACGAACATTGTTCCGCTGCAATCTGTGAAGGCACAATAATCTTATTGTATATCGATGGTAATTTTACAGATAATTTTTTTCGAGTTTCAATTTGTGTAATGGCAAGATCCACAGGGAAAGGCAGCGGTTTCCATTTTTTTAACCGTAGCATTGCAACGTTGTCATGAAGATGCTCTTCGATAAATAGAGCAAAAGCCTTATCATCCCAATTATCCTCTATGTAGCTTGTTTCCATTCTCATATTTCAATTTATCTGCATCGTTGTCGTTTATCATGTGCAAAGATATTAATAAATTTCTTCTTACCCCGTTTGTTCTATAATTAATATTATGTTAAATAGATATCTGGGAAATTAGATTATAAAAAGCAAATCTTAAGCTTACTGAGTGTGGAGCTATCCCATCAGTCTTTATATTTTATTCTTTAGACGCACTCATTGAGAGTTCTTTTTTGAATAGAGACAGTTTATTTCCCAAAGTTAAGGAAAAACGAACTGTCGTTGCGTTGTAAGGAAACGTCGTTGTCTCATGCAATGTTATAATAGCAATAAATAAAAAAAAACAAGGACTGTAACTTGTCGTTGTTTGTTACGGTCCTTGATATAATTTGCAGTGATAAAAAATAGTCGTCAAATGCTATCTTCTATATTCCACACAAAGGCTCTTAGCCCTAATTGTTGTGTTTCTTCGTCCATGTCGTGTAACTGTTTCAAAATGGGCTTTACTTTGTCATCGGGTACTATTGTGATGATGGCCGAACACATCGATGGCCATGCATGACTGCCATAGTGAGGCGTACCGGTATTGGTTCCCCTACCTTGTACTTGTTCAAAATAGCTAAATCCACGACAACTGTTTTTATCGAGCACTTCAATGATACGATTGAAATATGCCTGATCGAATGTTATAAAAATTGATTTCATATTTATTTCTTCAATTTTATTCAGGCATAGTCCTTGTTTATGTTCTATGCCTGAATGTAATTATATTATATACCAGAAGTTTTTAGTTGAGCAGCGCGGCGCAATTTCTTATGAAATTTTTTACGTTTACCTTTTACCTCATTACCGGCAACAGAGCTATACAATACTGGTATAAGTATAAGAGTTAATATGGTTGAGACTGTTAGGCCTCCTATTACCGATACTGCCATAGGACGCCACATTTCAGCACCTTCGCTATGACTGATTGCCATTGGAACCATACCTAAAATGGTAGTTAAGGTTGTCATCAATACAGGTCGTAACCTCGACTCGCCTCCGTGTACAACTGCACGGCGTATACTCATACCTCTTTCACGATTGAGCGATATGTAGTCAATAAGCACAATACCATTCTTCACTACGATACCTATAAGCATGATAATACCTATCATAGACATCATATTCAACGTATTGCCGGTGACTGATAAAGCGATGAAAACGCCCGATAACGCAAACGGAATGGAGAACATGATAAGGAACGGATATTTGAGCGACTCAAATTGTGCTGCCATAACGATATAAACGAGTATGATAATGAGAATCAACAGCGTAAACAAATCGTTGAATGAATCTTGTTGGTCTTCATACGTACCCGATAGCTCAATATTGAAACCTGCAGGCATCTCTATCTTATCTATTTCTACGGCAGCCTTCTCTACGACCTCACTCATAGCTGCACCTGATATGACGGCCGATACGGTATTTACACGCGAACGGTCTTTACGTTCTATCGTAGGCGGTGAAAAGCGTTCTACGACAGTGCCCACATCTCTTACGCGCACAGCAGATCCTTGATTGTTGTATATCAGTATGTTCTCTATATCGGCAATTGAAGTGCGGAATTGAGGTGCATACATCACTTTTATGTCGTATTCATCGCCATCTTCACGATATTTTGAGGCAATAGAACCATTGATACGATTACGCAAGTACATTGCAGCAGTAGAGAGGTTTAGACCGTAAAGTGCAAGTTTTTCCCGGTCGAAATCTACTTGATATTCGGGCTGGTAATCGTTTCGGCTGATGTGTACCTCAGAACACCCTTTTATGTTGCTTAATATCTCTACCAGACGGTTGGCCAAAGTGTCACTTGTAGTGAAATCATATCCGTATATTTCGTAGTCGAGTGTTGCCTGGCCTCCCATCATGGACATACCGCCGCCCAATTTCACTTCCGATTTTTTTATTTCAGGAAATAGCTTCAAATCGTCACGTAACAGGTCACAAATTTCTTGTAGCGTACGTTTTCGCTTATTAGGATCACACAGCCTTATATTGAAAGTAACGATATACGAGCCATTGTCTGAGAGAGAGGCAAATGTATTATCGGTGCTTGCTTGCCCGACTGTAAAACTTACTTTCTCCATCTCAGGAAATTTTTCCATCCATCTGTTATAGAGTGTCATAGCGAGATCTCGCGATATTTCGGTACGAGTGCCTATGGGAGTTTCTAAGGTGATGCCTATACGTGAGTTATCTTGCGACGGCATGAACTCACTACCTATAAATTGCGTGAGGAGCAAACTGGCAATGAAGAACGTTGCACAAGCGGTTATAACCGTTTTACGGTGTCCTACTGCCCATTGTAATAAACGTCCGTATCCTTTATCTAACGCATTGAGTGCCTTCTCGATAGGACCGTAGAAACGAATAAACGATTTCGAGCGCTTCTTTTGGAGACGTAATAACTTTGAACACAACATAGGTGTCAGAGTTAAAGCACATATAATGGACATAACCATAATGATGGTAACCATCCATCCTAACTCTTTAAAGAGGACTCCGGTCATGCCTTCGATAAGGGTCAAGGGGAAGAACACACAGATAAGTGTCAACGTAGATGCTATAACTGAGATGGCGACCTCATTCGTCCCATGTACAGCTGCTTGCCGAGGTTCACTACCCCGTTCTATATGGTTTGTGACATTTTCAAGTACCACGATAGCATCATCGACTACCATACCAATGGCCACCGACAAAGCCGATAACGAAATGATATTGATAGAGCTGTCGGTTATGAACAGATACATAAATGACGCTATCAACGAGATAGGAATAGTGATAACAACAATCAGTGTAGCCCGCCACCGGCCTAAGAATATAAATACGACCAAGGTAACGAAAATCATAGCATAAATAACAGTCTCAGCCAAACCGTTGATTGTATTATGTATGTTGTCGGAGGTGTCGACGATGACATCCAATTTTACATCCTTGGGCAAATTCTTTTGCAAACGAGGAATTGCTGCTTTCACAGCATCAGAGATTTGTACCGAGTTGGCACCAGTCTGTTTTTGTATAACAATAGTAGCTCCTTGCTCTCCGTTGTTATATGCTTCTTGTGCACGCTCCTCTACAGAGTCGTTAACAATAGCCACATCACGCAAATATATAGTTTGTCCATTGTATGTACCGACAACGATATCTTCCATCTGTCGAGGATCTGAGAATTCGCCTTCTACCCGTAGTGTGTAAGTATCAGAACCTATATCGAACGTACCACCCGGAACGTTCTTGTTTTCTGCTCCTATAATGGCCGAAATACCTTCGACTGTAAGGTTATATGCTTCAAGTTTGTTTGGGTCGACATATACCTGTATCTCACGTTCGGGTGCGCCCGAAATAGAGACTGTACCTACCCCATTGATACGAGCCAATGGCGTTGCAACAGCATCATCCAGAATCTTATACAATGCCGGCATACTCTCATTGGCTTGTACCGACAAGATGATGATAGGAATCATATCGCTGCTAAACTTGAAGATAATAGGATTCTCCGAGTCGTCTGGCAAATCGGATTTTACCATATCAAGTTTATCTCGTACATCATTGGTAAGCACATCGATATCTTCACCGTATTCAAATTCTAGCGTTATCAATGACATGTTTTCTTTCGATTCGGAGGTCAAGTGCTTCAAATCGCTTACCGCATTGAGAGCATTTTCCAATGGGCGGGTTATGTTGGTCTCAATATCGGCAGCACTTGCGCCGGGATAGGCCGTCATGACCATAACCACATTCATCTCTACATCGGGATATAAGTCGATAGGCAACTTTTGCAGAGAGAAAAGTCCCAATATAGCCACTGCGACAAAACACAGTGATGTCATAACCGGTTTTTTTACCGCGCCTTCATATAAACTCATAATACAAGTCTTTATCTATTTGTATTCAAAAAGATGGCATTCAAACCTCTCCTACCTTATTCAAGAACCTTTACTTTAGCTCCGTCTGTAAGTCGAGTTTGTCCGGCAACCACTATTTGTGCATTATTTTCGACTCCAGAAATCAATTCATAAGAAGTATCAAGGTGTCGTCCTAACTCTACTTTTACATAAGAAACTGTACCATCATTATTATATACATATACATAACGGTCGCCCGAGCCGGCTCTTTTTATAACAGCTCTATCAGGAACTACTACCCTATCGACCGACCCATAATCAACAGAAGCACGAGCAAACATTCCTGGACGGATGCGCTGGTCGTTGTTGGGTATTTCCACTTCTACCCCAAATGTACGGGTAGCTTCATTGATGGTAGGATATATGAGCGAAACTTTTCCGTGAAAGAGTTCATCGCCATATACATCTAATTTTATATCTATGGGCATACCTAATTTTACCTTCGGGAACTCTTGCTCCGACACATTAATTACAATCTTGACAGGATTGATTTGCATAACTGTAAGAATAGCGCCAGATGCCATATCACCTTCATCATAGTTACGGGCTGTTACTACACCATTGACAGGGCATAAAAGAGTTGTATTCTCCAATAAATTATCATATGCACTCTTTGTAGCCTCATATTGGGTACGTATTTGGTCGAGCTGTTGTTGCGAAGCTCCGCCTACAGCAACCAGCTCTCGTGTCCTATTGTATTCAAGTTCTATATTATCCAGCTGCACTTTCTGCTGAGTAATATTGGCTGCATCAAGTTCTACAAGCGGTTGTCCCTTATGCACACGATCGCCTATTTCTACATACAACTTTTTAATGCGGTTTGGCATAGACGAGCTTATTGCGTTGCGCTTATCGGGTTGTACGGTAGCTGTATATGTCATTATTTGCGGTACACTTTGTACGGTTACGGTTTCTATTTTTACAGGTTCTATAGTGTCTTCTTGCTTCTGTTCCGTCTTTTCACCCGAACAAGCATATAAAAAGATACTTGCAATAGCTGCAATCGTAAACGGGATTGACTTTTTCATACTTATCATATTTTGTCAGTTATTATTTGTCTTCCTTTTTTTTCATATTGGCTTAAATCAGTATTTCCCAACAGCAAATTTACATCGCTAACTGCTGCCAAAAAATCATATATTGCTTGGTTGTACGACAGTTTTGCACTTGTGAGAGCCAACTCAGCATCGTTAAGAGTAACAAATGTGGCAGAACCAATCTCAAAACTTTTTTGCATAATGGTATATGCCTTCTCTGCTTGTGTTACTCCCAATTTATTCGAACCAATTTGTTTTACACATTTTTCTATGGCATCAATTTGCGATTCTAACTGCATATTGAGATTACGTTCAAGATTATCGCGTTGAAATCCCATTTGGGCAACATTGGCTTGAGCCTGTTTTACCCGATAATACCGGCTACCACCCGAAAAAATGGGAATTTGTAGCGATAGAGCCACAGTTGAATATGGATTCCATCTGAAATCTTTAAATGGAGAGCCATCAGTCATAGAAATCCAGTTATAATTAAATTGTGCTGCCAACGTAGGAATGTATGCAAATTTTTGCAGAGTTACTGTTTTCTCCAGCATTTTTGTTTGCAAGTCTAATGATCTTAAATCGGTGTTATTTTCTAACGAATGGTTTATATTCATCGTTATGTTGTACATGTTCTTCTCATAGTTAGAAAGGCTATCATCTACAACTATGTTTATGTCATTGTCTATACCCAGAAGAACTTTTAATTGTAACTTGACCAATCGCACGGCATTCTCGGCCGATAAAAGCGATGGTTCTATATTGCGCACAGCTACTTCAGCACGCAATACATCATATTCCGATGCAGTACCTTGGGAATATTGGTTCTTGTACGTTTCGGCATTGAGTTTGGCGTTATTATATTGGTCTTGCAATACTTTATAAGAGTCTTGGCATAACATGAGATTGTAATAGGCCTTTTCCACCTGATTGACAAGAGACAGTCGTGACGACCGTGCGGCCTCTATAGACGTTTGTATATCTATCTCATTTATATCCAAACTTTTCCATAATTGTGGCGCGATAATCGGTAATGTAGCAGTAAAACCTAATGAATAGGTATTATCCAGTCCTACCTCGAAGCCCTCTTCAGATGAAGAAAAAGATGAAGAACCACTGTCTGGCATAGGAATCCCCAGTTCTTTATATATCGGACCTAAAAAAGCCTCCATTATACTACCCATATCGAACGAGCCGCCCGACATATACATTTGTTGTTTTTTCAACGTCCTGCTATATGTAGCTGCGGCATCTATTTGTGGCAGCAATCCGGCTATGGACTCACGCTTGGTATAATCTTTTTTCTTTATTTCGAGGTCAGCTATTTTTATCGTGGGATTTTCACTTAAAGCAATAGTCAATGCTTTTTCTTTGTTCAGTACCAATACCGAATCGGCGAGCAGCGTATTTTGTGCTGCAACCATCATGCCACTCGACAGGCATGTGACTATAATCCCAATACTCAGCCTTTTATTCATACTCGGTTACTTATTAATGTTTTCGTAAATGTTGCTGTTTTTATTTTTAAGAATTGTCTCCAATATACGATTGCCCTCTTCGGTTGCAATTCCTCGAATAAAGATGAAGACAACATTTTTCAATATATCGCTTATCTTGTATTCTAACTTGTATATATCTTTTGAACGTCTAAACCATTCCATTTGGTCATTATAAAGATAGGAAATAATATCAATATCGATATCTGCTCGAATAACTCCTTCTTCTACCCCACAACGCAACAGTTTGCGAGTATATAGGATTGATTTGTTTCGTGAGTTTTTGTACTCTTCATTTACCTTAGAATGCATTCGTTCAACATCAAGCTGGAATGACCTACTTGTATTATTATAAAAATCGGCAATAACCTCATAATAATGTACCAATTTCACAATCGTATTAGTATCGCTTTCTGAAATATGTATAAATTGTTTATGGTATTGTTCGCGTGTTTGCTCCAAACACGCAATAATGAGAGCATCTTTATTCTTGAAATTTTCGTAGAGAGTACGTTTTGAAATACCCAATTCGCTGGCTATAAAATCCATGGTAATTGATTTTATGCCAAACTTATAAAAAAAGCAATGTCGCTTTATTGATAATGCACTTTTGTAACTCTGTATTCATGCCTATAATCTAAAGACAGGACAAATGTACTGTAAAAACTTTAGAAACACAAAAAGTTTTCATATTACTTTTTTATTGCTTTTGCTAATTTAACAGGCGGCATTCTTCTTAACATTACTGTCATCTTAAAAAGAAATAAAGAGAGACGCAAGAACAACAAAATTATTATTTTTGCATTTGATTTCAATTTTATCTATTGAATTAACAAAAGCTATTATTATACAATAAATTATGTCTGAAAACTTAAAAGAAGAAGCTCTAAAGTATCATCGTGAGGGTAAACCTGGAAAAATAGAGGTAGTACCTACCAAGCCCTACAGTACACAACGAGACCTTTCTATGGCTTATACGCCAGGGGTTGCACAACCTTGTCTTGAAATAGAAAAAAATCCCGAATGTGCATACGACTACACTGCAAAAGGCAACCTTGTAGCCGTTATTTCCAATGGAACAGCTGTTTTGGGATTGGGCGATATAGGAGCATTGTCGGGCAAACCTGTCATGGAAGGAAAGGGTCTATTGTTTAAAATTTTTGCAGGTATAGATGTCTTTGATATCGAGGTGGCAGAAAAAGATCCCGACCGATTTATACAAGCTGTTAAGGCTATTGCTCCTACCTTCGGAGGCATAAACCTTGAAGATATAAAAGCTCCAGAATGTTTCGAAATAGAGCAAAGGTTAAAAGAAGAACTCGATATTCCTGTTATGCACGATGACCAGCATGGTACGGCTATTATATCGGGCGCAGGACTACTTAATGCCATAGAGCTCCAAGGCAAGCGTATTGAGGAGGTCAGATTAGTTGTAAATGGTGCCGGTGCGGCAGCCATTTCGTGTACACGCCTCTATAAGAAATTGGGTATAAGACCTGAAAACATCGTTATGCTCGATAGTAAAGGAGTCATTACCAAAAGCCGTAAAAACCTGAATGCATCGAAAGCCGAATTTGCTACCGATCGTAATATATCTACGCTGGAAGAGGCTATGGTTGGAGCAGATGTTTTTCTGGGATTATCTATTGCAGATGTCTTAACGCCAGAGATGATACAATCTATGAACGAGCGACCGATTGTCTTTGCTTTGGCTAATCCCAATCCTGAAATATCGTATGAGAAAGCAAAGGCCTCGCGTCCTGATTTGATTTTTGCCACCGGACGCTCTGACTATCCTAACCAAATTAATAATGTAATAGGTTTCCCGTATATCTTCCGTGGAGCTCTTGACGCTCGCGCTACCGGTATCAATGAAGATATGAAACTAGCAGCTGTATATGCTATAGCAGCTCTTGCCAAGCAGCCCGTACCCGATGTCGTAAATGCTGCATACGGGCTTAATCGTATAAAATTTGGTCCCGATTATATCATACCTAAACCTCTTGACCCGCGTTTATTGATTACGGTAGCTCCAGCAGTAGCAAAAGCTGCAATGAACTCAGGTATTGCCAAACACCCCATTACCGACTGGAAGGCTTACGAGCACAAATTACGCGTCCTTATGGGCAACGACAATAAAATGTTGCGCCATATTTACGAAAAGGCACAGAACTCACCTCGCAAGCGAGTCGTGTTTGCCGAAGCCAATCATGCTAACATGTTACGTGCTGCTGTTACTGCTCTTAGAGAAAATATTTGTCAGCCTGTATTGCTGGGCAATGACGAATATATAAGCAAATTGGCTGCCTCTATCGGAGTAGACCTTGATGGCCTCGAAATAGTCAATTTGCGTCATCCCAACGAGGAAAGCCGACGCTTGCGTTATGCCCGCATATTGACGGAAAAACGTCAACGCGAAGGCATTACCTATGAAGAGGCTGTAGAAAAAATGTTTGACCGCAACTATTTCGGTATGATGATGGTAGAAACGGGCGATGCCGACGCCTTCATTACCGGAACCTATTCAAAATATACCGAGACCATACAAATTGCTAAAGAGGTCATAGGCATACGCGAGGGATTCAACCATTTTGGTGCCATGCATATTATCAATTCTAAAAAAGGTACTTACTTTTTGTCCGATACTCTGATAAACCGTCATCCCGATACAGAGACACTTACCGATGTCGCTCGTTTGACGGCCGAAGCTGTACGTTTCTTTGCTCAAGAACCGGTTATGGCTATGGTATCGTACTCTAATTTCGGCGCCGATAAGATAGGAAGTCCTCTTCTGGTACGCAATGCAGTGCGTTACATGCAAGAACGTTATCCTGACTTACCAATCGATGGAGAAATGCAAGTAAGCTTTGCCATCAACAACGAGTTGAGAGATAGAAGCTTCCCCTTCAATAAATTACGGGGAAAAGAAGTGAATACTATCATCTTCCCTAACTTAAGCTCAGCCAATACTGCTTATAAGATGATGCTCGAAATGGGAATTGGCGAAACGATCGGCCCCATACAGATTGGTCTTAACAAGCCTATTCACTTTACCGACATTGCTTGCGCACCTCGCGATATTGTAAATCTTACGGCTGTTGCTGTTTTGGATGCTTTAGTACAAGAGCAAAAAGAAGAAGGATTATCGAAGAAGTAACCTCACTCACAATTATAGCAACCGTATAAAATTAATATCAATAGACGTTTCCCATTACTCTATGTTTTGCATAGAGCAATGGGAAACAGTCAATTGAAGATATTTACTAAAATGATGTTGCTACATTTATATTATAATAAACCTTAATCGTATGACAAGAAAAAGTTATTGCATGGCATTAAGCACATTACTTGCATTGACGGCATGTACTTCAAATTTCAGACCTGAGTATCCTGCCACCAAGCGTACCAATGTATGCGACACTCTGTGGGGTGTTGCGGTCCCTGACCCCTACCGCTGGCTTGAAAACGACACCAGTGCCGCTACAGCCGAATGGGTACGAGCAGAAAACGAAATAACCAATAAATATTTAGAGCAAATTCCATTCAGAGAAGGATTGCGCAAACGGCTATCGGAAGTAACACGTTATGCGACAGAAAGCATCCCTTTGAAAAAGCATGGTAAATTTTACTTTTATCGCAATGACGGCACACAAAACCAGAGTGTATTGTATGAAGCAGATTCATTAGGAGCAACTCCCAGGGTAGTGCTTGACCCTAATACACTGAGTGAAGATGGTACTGTGGCCTTGTCGCAAATCGCCATATCCCCAGACGGTAAATACTTGGCCTACTCTATTGCCCGTAGTGGATCTGACTGGAATGAAATATACGTCATGGACTTAAAAAGTGGAGAATTATTGCCCGACCATATAAAATGGATAAAATTCTCTAATATTTCATGGTATGGCAATGGGTTCTATTATTGTGCCTTCAAGCCAGAGAAAGGCAAAGAGCTATCGGCTACCAATACATACCATACAGTATATTATCACCAATTGGGTAGCGATGTAGCCACTGATAAAAAAGTTTATTGCAACGAAGAAAATCCATACCGTTATGCTTCTACTGTTGTAACCGACGATAAACATTATCTCATTATTTTTGAATCGGCTGGCACTTCAGGAGTTGCAATATATGTCCAGGATTTAACGCGACCTCAATCACCTATTACTCGTATTATAGAAGGCTATGATAACGAATATAGTATGGTAGGAGTTCAAGATGGAAGATTGTTGCTAATTACCAACCATAATGCACCTAATTACAGACTCGTTTCGGTAGATCCGAGACACCCTGACCCCAAAGCGTGGCAAGAAATCATCCCCGAGTGTAACCATGTAATAAGCAATATCGTAATGGGTAACGGACAGTTGTTGGTAACTTATACAGAAGATGTCATGAGCCATCTCTATGTATATACTACCGATGGTAAAAAACAGTATGAGGTGGAATTACCCGGAATTGGAAGTGTAAATAATATTTCTGCAGAGAAAGACGAACCGGAAGTATTTTATTCGTTTACCTCATTCACTTATCCCGAAACAATATTCCGCTTAGATACGAATAAAAATCAATCAACTTTATACTTTGCACCTGAGACAGACTTTAAATCAGCCAATTATGAAAGTAAGCAAGTCTTTTATCAGAGTAAGGATGGTACACAAATACCTATGACCGTGACATACAAAAAAGGAATAAAAATCGATGGGAACAATCCTACCTTATTGTATGGATATGGAGGCTTTACTATTTCGCTCAATCCTCGTTTCAACAACACAATGATCCCCTTCCTGGAGCAAGGAGGTATATACGCCGAGGCTAATTTGCGAGGAGGTGGAGAATATGGAGAAGAATGGCATATAGCGGGTACAAAAATGCAAAAACAAAACGTGTTTGACGATTTTATAGCCGCTGCCGAATATCTAATAAAAGAAGGATATACCTCGTCACAACGACTTGCTATATACGGTGGGTCTAATGGTGGACTATTAGTTGGTGCTTGTATGACACAACGCCCCGAGCTTTATGCTGTAGCTATACCCGCAGTAGGTGTAATGGATATGCTACGATATCATAAGTTTACTATTGGCTGGGGATGGGCTGGCGACTATGGTACAGCCGACGATAGTGTAGAGATGTTTAAATATCTACTTGGTTATTCTCCGTTGCATAATATGAAGCCTGGTACTACATATCCCGCCACGCTTGTTATGACGGCCGATCATGACGACCGTGTTGTTCCAGCGCACTCATTTAAATTTGCCGCCGAGCTACAATATTGCAATGATGGTACCCACCCTACTCTCATACGTATAGATTCTAATGCAGGACATGGAGCTGGCCGTCCTCGTCATAAAATTATAGACGAAAAAACCGATATGTACTCTTTCATTATGTACAATCTTGGGATGAATCCTCATTTTAAGTAATACAGGTATATAAATAAGAAAAGGGGGCGTCAATCAATATGATGTCCCCCTTTTTTATAATATCTATTTATAGTTATAAGTTATTTTACTTTCTCCATTTCAAATCCTATAAGAATGCCATCGTAACCGTCTAACAAGGAAAAGATAGAATCTAATGTAGAAATACCCAAATTCCCGATTACAGACTTGAACATCTCGATAAACTTATCTATTTCGTATAGCATCAGCATTTTATTGCCCGATATTTCTACATAGACCGGCGTTTTAGCCAATGCATAATTGCCTAATTTAATAAATTCCATTTGGAAATAAGCATCTTTCTCGGCTTTACTTATAGAGCCTTGCAGAGGAATCTTACCAAAAGTCATTGAGAAATCGCCTTTTTCATCAAACGTATAGCTATAGCTTGATGATGAGAATCCCAGTTTTTCATAATACGGAGCAAGTTTATTGGCTATTGAAGTTGCGACCACAGCTCCGCCTGCACTTTTCAGAAAATCTTCAGATTGAAACTTGCAAGATGGTGCTGCATATCGCCATGTCCCTTGCAAGTCTGTTACAGTAAGTTCTCCATTTAGGTTTAATACGCCACCCAATAATCCTCCTAAGGCAGAACCTATGGCAGATACATCAGATGAACTTTCTGAAGCGTTACTGTTACCTCCTAATTTATTGAAGAGAGCACCCAATCCCGACTCTTGTTGGACGGGCTCGTCTTCTGTATTTGTGGTAGATGAAGGAGTGCGGTTACCTATCTTGTTTAACAGATCTCCCAATCCTGAATTTTGGGCATATAGACACTCTGATGTCATCAGGGCAAAGCCCAACAACATACATACTTTTATAGATAATAATTTCATAATATGATGAATTTAATAACTCTACAAAGATATAATTTAAAACAAATATATTCTTATAAAATCGGTTGTTTTAGTAACAATACAGGTATTAAGTGTCAAAAAACGCTAAAAGTACCCATTGCCTAAGAACATTTACCTTAAATAAAGGTTATTTGTGTATAAGAAAGAGCGGGAATACGACGATTATAATGCGACAGGGAAATGGAGGAGCCCCCTGAGGTTCATGAAGATCGCATATCTCCCGACTCTTTCTCTTTTATTTCCCAAATGCACGATATATTTTCACTTTAACAATCTTTTCACAAGCAACGTGGTATTTAATAAGAAACGATTCTTTCCAAACAAGAATCGAATGAATACCAGCATTTCACAATATTTTTATTCGACTCTAATATTAAGAATAGATGCACACATTATGTAATGTCTGCGCATAAAAGTAATGTGAGATTGAGCCATACGCTAATCTCACATTATTATTTAGTTATTTAGACAATACTATAAAGTAAATCTATTCAGTTATCGTCGAATGTTCTTCTTCGGGGACTAATGTTTCTTGTTCTATCTCACGGTCTATCTGTTCAAATACCGAATTGCGACTCTTAAATTCGGGTACAAGCAATTTCATCATTTTCACCATTTCATATGCCTCTCCCCTGTGAGCCATCTCTATCATGGGTTCTATTGATTTTACGACAGTATCATATTCATATTGACGTACCTGTGCTATCATAATCTTCTTATGATATGTAGCAGTCGTTTTTTCCTTATCGTTGAGAAGCTCTTCATATAACTTCTCTCCAGGACGTAATCCAGTCTCTACTATTTTAATGTCTTTATCGAGTTTTAATCCTGATAAAAGTATCATTCTCTTTGCCAAATCATATATTTTCACAGGCTTACCCATATCAAAAATAAATATCTCACCACCTTGTCCCATACATCCAGCCTCCAATACAAGATTACAAGCCTCGGGGATTGTCATAAAGTATCGTATAATATCTTTATGTGTGACTGTTACAGGTCCACCGTGTGCTATTTGGTCTTTAAACAAAGGAACTACCGACCCATTAGAACCAAGCACATTACCAAAACGTGTGGTAATAAAAGCCGTACGCGATAGAGGGCTGTTACGACGAGACTGAAAGAAAAGTGACTGCACATATATTTCGGCAATTCGCTTAGAGCAACCCATGACATTGGTAGGATTGACAGCCTTATCAGTAGAAATCATCACAAATTTTTCCACCCCGTATTCAAGCGCTAAGTCTGCCACATTACGAGTACCACGCACGTTGGTAAGTATAGCCTCCGTAGGATTTATCTCCATCATAGGTACATGTTTGTAAGCTGCAGCATGGAACACAAAATCTGGATGGAACTGTTCATAGGCTTGTCGAACTCGCTCTTTATTCTGTATATCTCCTACAAAAAGATGTATTTTCATAGAGGGATATAAAGCTGCCATCTCAAGGTGCATATTATGCATGGGGGTTTCAGCTTGATCATACAATACGATACTATCTGCATGAAAAGCAGCAACTTGACGAACCAATTCACTTCCTATAGAACCGGCAGCACCGGTAATCATCACGACCTTCCCCTTTATCATTTTGCTAATTTTGGGATTGTCTGTATGTATGGGCTCTCGACCGAGCAAGTCTTCAATTTTTATATTGTAGACATATTGCGAAATATTCTTATTGCTTTTTTCCTGATCAAATTTTTCTATTTGGTTGAGAAGGAGCAGCTCTATGCCAGCCTCAAGGAAACGGTCGGCAAACCCTTTTTTCATCAATTCGAGATGCGTAGCAAGGAATATCAATGTTTTTGAATCGTACGCGGCAAATATCTCTTCAATTTTCTCAAGGTTAAAAGGTACAATAGGAATACCGTTTACATCATCGCCTTTCTTAGAGCCTTTCAACGACAACAAAGCTACAGGATTAAAAGCTCCATTTACTTCATTTTTCAGAGCATTGGCCAAGACGATAGAGTTTATGGCTGAGCCCAATACAATAACTCTTTTCCTACTATTTTTGTCATTTATCATCCTATTATACAACTCTTTTACTGATATTCTTACAAGTAATATCAATGAGAATGATACAAGGCCAACCTCTATGACTTGAATAGGGGTCAGCAATTTGAAGTCAAGGAAGTTGATAAAGAATGAAATAATGAACAACGTCAGTGAAGCCGAAAAAACCATGATAAAAATACGATAAGTATCCTCAGGCCCCGTATATCTTATTATGCCATAATAAGTTCGGTATGCTCTACTCATTAAGCCATACACGAATATTATAACTGCTGTACTAACAAAATTGTGCCAATTAAAAGCGAAAACGACATGCCCATTATTATCGTTATTGGCAAATATTATAAAGATACACGACAAAAGCACCAAGAAGAGGTCTGTTGTCAAAATAGCCCATCGCGGGGCTCTAGAAGAAAAAATTTTCTTCAACAAAGAACTTTTAGAAAGAGTATCAAATAAGCTCATAACACAATTCTATCTCTTTAATAACACTGTTCAAGAAAAAAAGTTATGAATTTGTGTTGTTTCTTGGACAAAAAATTTAATCTTTTTCTTGCAACATAACACACTTTATGTTTTGCAATAGATTAAACCTAGCTATATAATGTGATGAATTATAATAATTTCAATGGTCAAACTCCATAAATTACGCTATGCGCACATCTCCTTATCGAACAATATGCCATTACAAAGATATAAACTTTTATATAACAAGGCAAAGTATAACGTTATTTTATTTCACCAAACCCATAAAATGTGATTAAACAAGACTGTTATAATACATAAGTACATAGTTTTCAATGTACTATATAGCTCATTAGTCCTATTTCGGTATTTGTTAAACATATTGTTGCTTATTAGACAGTACGTAATTTATATTTTGTACCTTTGTACTGGCAATGGGATTAGCCTTTAACCGCCGCACATGTGCTGATGATCCCTACTTTATGGAATATTTACAAATAATTGGATGAGATGCTAAAGACTTTATTAATTGTGGGCGCAGGAAGCTTTACCGGCGGTGTGTTGCGTTATCTCATATCTAAACTACTACAAAATTTTGGAGCACATTTATTCCCTGTAAGTACATTGTTAGTTAATCTTATAGGCTGTTTAGCTATAGGATTATTCTACGGTCTATTTGAACGGAACAACATTCTGAGTACTGATATCCGTTTATTTTTAACAGTGGGATTATGTGGCGGATTTACTACCTTCTCTACATTTATCAATGAAAGCTATCAGTTAGTCAAGGCTGAAAATCTTTTCTATTTGTTCTCTTATGTATCTCTCAGCTTTTTAGGTGGTTTATTCATGCTGTATATAGGCTATTCTTTGATAAAACTACTATAATCGATGTATTAATAGATAATCGTAATAATTATTCTTCCTGGGAATTATCTCGAGCATTGAGCATCTCATTATAAATAGCCATCATTTGAGGGACAATCTGTTGCGCCGAATATTTTTCTATGCCATCTATTTCTCGTTCTTTTAGAGACTGCCTCATTTGTTCATTTTTATACAGCGATATGATATGCTTGCAAAAGCCGTCTTTGTCATCGACCTCATATAATAATCCGTTTACGCCATCATCTATAAGGTCTTTTATTCCTCTTATACGTGTTGCTACTACAGGTAAGCCGCTATACATCTCTTCAATGATGCTCAATGGCAATCCTTCACGTTTGCTGGCAGATACTGCCACATTAGCCATATTCATGTAATCGCCTATACTCCAGTGAAATCCTGCAAATATTACATGCTGCTGCAAATGTAACATTTCTACTCTATCGGCAATATGTTGTCTCATATCACCATCGCCACACAACAGCAGCTTACAACAGGGTATTTCCTTGACCAGTCGTTGCATGCAAGAGAGTAAGAAGTCATGATTTTTGCCCGCTATCAAATTGGCTATATAAATAAGGACAAAATCATCAGAAGTTATATTCAACTCTTTTCGCAACACATCAATATGTGATTTATCAGGTTTTATACGCCCTTCGTCATAGCCTACACCAAGTAGAAAATATCGTTTACGAATGTTGGAAAAATGACGCTCTACCCTCTCGGCATCTTCTCTATTTATGGTAATAATAGCATCGGTATATTTTGAGAGCAAGCGTTCGGCCGGATAATATAGCAACCACGACAATAGTGGAGCTCCATCGTAAAAATGGAACCCATGAGCCGTATATATAACTTTCGTACCATACAAACGTCGTGCATTGCGAGCCGCCAATCGGCCAATAAATGCGCCTACCGGTGTATGACAATGCACAATGTTATATTGTGTTGTCTCTATTTCGTGCGAAAGAATTTTTATGGCTTCCCAGTTTTTCAGACTAAAAGGAGTCCGTTTTACCGGAATATCTATGTGCCTATGTATATATGGAATATCTTCTCCATCGTAAGCCGATGCAACATGCACTAACCATCCTTTATCGACTAATTCTTTTATATACGGCAGGAGAAATACTCTTACGAAGTAGTCGGAAGATGTTACGATAAGAATACTCTTCATCACAAGTTACGCAGAATTTCTATCAAAAATACCTTAGTATCAGGTATGAATGGCCTCCTATAAATAAGGCGAACAATACTAATATGAAGTAGAGTAACGCAAAAATAGCCAATTGTCGTTGTTCACTCTGTTTGAAGCGGAAATTATTGATAACATATCCACCTGCTATGGCGAGGAATGGAACGAAACAAAATGCATATCTCGATACCGTACCTCCTGTGATGAACGCTGGTACACAATACGCCATCGCTGCAGCCAATGCAAACATTGATAACCTTATGCCTCCTTTACGGAACCAATAGAATACAAAATAAGCTGCAATGGGTACAGCTGCGGCGTACCAAAGATAGCTCTGACGTACATACCATGTAGAGAGTGGTAATCCTGCTTGTGGCGCTACTGTCTCAAATGGGAACGGTATCATAAATTGTACTGCCGTACATATAGGCAACAATATGAACCGAAGCCACAATGGATATGTATGATACGGACCTATAATGTATTCATATGGGAGTTGACTGTTTCCATCAATATACTCCACAGAGTTGCGTGGATGAACATATATTTTCACAAAATCGCTTGTTCTCCAATAACTCATCAAAATAGATCCAATCCATATAAACACGATGATTGTAACTACAATAATTGCAATAGGTTTTATATCCTCTTTTTTGAATCGTGGCAAATATACGGCAGCCACAAAAAAGAATAATACATATAAATATGTAGCACGCATCATGGCCAATATAATAATGCCAATAGCCAGCAATAAACCATATTTTTTGCATTTATATCGGTCACGTAGAGCATAAAGACCACACACGGCCGAAACCAAACCGAATATGATAAATGGCTCTTTCGATACGATTGTGGCTGTTGCTAATATACTAGGAATAATAGCGATAAGACACATCGAATATCCTGCAATTTTAGTAGCCTCTTGATTACTTGGCAGTATAAAAGATACAGTACGAGCAATTAGGACCATACTGCAAAGCATCAGAAATATATTGAATATCATAGGATATGCAATATCGGTAATGCCTATTTTCACCCAAAGTGCCAAGAACAGCGGATAGCCCATATATGAAACTACAGGAGAACTGGAAGAAACTGTCCCATTGGCCAAATCGCGTGACATGTCGTAAAATGCTTGTGCATCATTGAGCAAATGAGGGGAATCAAGCGTGCCTAATCGCACTACAGACTGCCAATAGTTAAGGATGAAGAAAATCGCCATAGAAAAAAAGGCTATGCACAAGGCAATGTGCCCCGACGGGGTATAATATGACGAATTTCTATATATGTAGCGAGGTATGAGAAAGGCTATCATCAGCGCCACCCACAACATCAAACCTTTGACTTTGAGAAATATCAGTAGCGGTATTAATATAATACCTGCCAACAAAAATATATCACGATTTTTTATATTACGGAATAGTTTCACGGAGAAAAAGATTTATTCATCACAAATGTATAATATTTTGCCAGAATGCTAACATTAAATATACTTAAAAATAGGAGTAAATAAATTTCAGAAGACAAAATATTTTAGGAAATAAAAATATGTGTATATTTGCGACGTTTATCTTGTGACTAAACTTTTATATAATTAAGAATATCAGAAACTATCAAACTTTTATTGAATATGAAACTAAGAACCTTCTCCATTCTTGGGCTTGCAGCGTGTATTTGCGCATCTTGTACTCAAGAAAATGAGAGTTCGGGCGTAGGATGTGGCAGTTTTGTACTCTCCCTGCATCCCGATTATGACGTTATACCTGTTTTAAGAAGCTCTGAAACTGATGAATCGGACGAGACTCCTTCGACAGATGAGTTTGCCATCAGATTAACAAAAGAAGATGGGAGTTATAGCAAGGAATGGAACAGTATTGCCGACATTCCTGTAGATGCGACGTTCGATACTGGCAATTACACACTCTATGCTTATCACGGTAGTGTTGAAAACGAAGGCTATGGTACTCCATTTTATCAAGGTGAAACAAAATTTACCATTCGTGATGGCGAAACTACTCCGGTAGAAGTAACTTGTACGCTAGGACATGTAAAAATAAGTATTGCATACAGCGAAGCTTTTCGCAAGTATTTTACCGATTACGAAACAACCGTACACACGCAAGGTGGCAAAGACATCGTTTTTGCCCAGGACGAAACCCGCAGTGCATATGCTCGTCCAGGCGATATCTCGTTGAAAATTAAACTAACCAAGCCCAACGGTATATCGGCAACTTACGAGCCTGCTAAAATTACGGGAGCTACAGCAAGACAACACTATATAGTGACATTTGATGTAAGCGAGAGTGTAGGAGCTGCCCTCGTTACTATAACATTCGATAGCGATACAGAGGTAGAACCTATTACAATAAATGTGTCGGATGAAGCGATGTCAGCCCCTGCTCCATATTTTGTTTTAGACGGAATTGCAGCAAATGAAACAAAAGAATTGCAAGAGTGCGAAACGCCTGAATCTGGAAGCCTAGGTGTAATGGTTACTGCTCGTGCCGGATTGGCCGGTTGTACACTGCGAACACAATCGACCTATTTGCAATCTATCGGATTTCCTGCCGAAATTGAGCTGACAGACTTGAGTGCCGATGAACTTACTGCCATTAATAATGTGGGTCTTGTTGTAAAAGGCTTTGGCGATAACAAAGACAAAATAGGATACATCGATTTTATCCCTATGGTGTCACATTTACAGATTGCTGAAAACGGCGATGCCGATCACATCTTCACAATATCGGCACGCGACATAAATGGTAAGGTATCGGACGAACCTGTGACTTTTACCATACACAATACGCCCGTAGAACTCAACATAGGCGACGTCAATGACATCATACTTGGTTCTACCAATATAAATATTCCTTTACAATTTAATGGGAAAGACATCTCGCAACTGCAAGTTATGCGACTTGAGTCTACCAGCACATGGACACCTCTTTCCTATGAAGTCCTTTCGAATAGTGGAACTACATATAATCTGCAAGCCCAATTACCCGAAGGTGCCACACAAGCTCAGACCATAAAAGTCACCTATAAAGGAGTAAAAGAGTCGGAAGAAAAGAACGTAAATGTATCTGTCCCGACTTACCGACTTGTAGCCAACGATTATGATGTATGGAGCAACCGTGCATCGTTACATGTAGTAGCTGACGAATCTACTTATCAAGAAACTATTGAAAAGTATATAACCATATATAAACAGAATGGTAGCGAATGGGAAAAAATAAACTGTACGGCACAAGCGGGTGTTTATAACATTACGGGCCTAAATGCCGGTACATCTTACAACCTAAAAGGCAGTTGTCTCGCCGATAAGAGCGACTTAGAGACAAGTAATTTACTGCAAATCACTACAGAAACAGCGCTCTCGCTTCCTAATGGAGAGTTTGAAGAGTGGACTACTTTATATTCCGAGACTATCAACAAGGGCGGTCGATATGGTAAGGTTGCAGGATGGCAACAAGAAACAGCCACAGTAACATCGAGCGACCCAGTAGGTTGGAGTTCGGTCAATCCCAAAACAGTACCAACATCGCCACAAACCAAAAATACATGGTATATGGTACCGTCTACTATGCAAACGACAGGAGTCAACGGCAATGGCGTATTGCTGAGGAATGTTGCTTGGGACAATGCCGGAGGCACTCCTCCTGAAGGCCATTGGGGTTTCCTCACCGAGTCATTAGAGTCACTTACGCCACCCACCATACAAAATCGTAGTGCTGGTAAACTCTTTTTGGGAACATATAATTACGACCATACCTCGGCCACAGAAACTTATAACGAAGGTATTGAATTTGCCTCTCGCCCGAGCAAACTAACCGGATACTATAAATATACAGCGAGTGGTAATGATGCCAATGGTGTTGTTACTGTAGTGGTTGAATATCGTGGCAATGGAGAGACAATCACTCTCGCTTCGAATGAAATTGCCTTAACACCGGCCACTGCTTTCACCGCTTTTGAGGTTCCTGTTACTTATACTAATACGACTCATAAGGCAACGCACTTGAAGGTTATGTTTACTTCATCTAACCATGCCTCTTATAATCAAGCTGAAGAATCGGCTCAAATCTCAACTGTCGACAATAGAAGTCAAGCCATATCTGTAGGTAGCGAACTTTACATCGACAACATAAGACTCGAATATTAATCATTAACGAAATACACCTCATAATGAGAAAAATATTGAGCTTATTTCTAATAGCCGCTGCAAGTATAATGTTGTTATCATGTAACAAAGAGAATATAGCTTACCCGGCAGATGGCAAAACAGGAACACTCGACATGAGTTCCATAGCCGTTACATACAATACCGAAACAGTATTACGTAGTGGCGAAAACAGCGACACACAAGACTTTATTGTCAGTATATATAATACACAAAACGTGCAACAAGGCGAGTGGAAATACAAAGAGATGCCCGAAATCCTTTCACTGGCAGCCGGAGAATATCTCTTGAAAGTAAAATCACACGAACCTCTCCCAGCTGCATGGGAAGCTCCCTACTACTATGCCGAGAAAAACTTTACTATCGTAGCCGACCAAATGACACGGATTGGCGATATAGTGTGTAAGTTGAGCAATGTAAAAGTAACCGTAGAATATAGCGAAGACTTGCAGGCCGTAATAGGTGAAGAATGTAAAGTAAATGTAGGTTTAGGATTAGGTTCACTCGATTTTTCTATCGATGAGACACGTGCCGGATACTTTACTGTCGAGGAAGAGAGTAATCGGCTGTATGCCTACTTTACAGGACCTATCGACGGATACATAGACACCATATATAATGAAATAGACAATGTAAAAGCCGGTGAATGGCGCATTTTACGATATTCTCTGAAAGAGCCCGAACCTGGTCAACCGGCAAGTGGCGACTTTACAACATCTTTGCGAGTGGATGTTTCTTGCTACATCGTAGAACAAAACGTAGAAATTCCTGTTGAAGAAGATGTAATAGAAGACCCAGAGCCTTCTACTCCCGACACGCCTACTCCTCCACCCTCGGGCGAAGAAGGTCCGGTAATTACTGCAACGACATTCGACATTAATGAGCCTCAGATAGTAACTCCTGAACTTACTATAAAAATTATGGTAACCAGCGAAAATCCTTTATCAGGATTTACTGTAGATATAGAATCTACGACTCTTACGGCCGAGGAGTTAGAGAGCGTAGGACTGTCGACACACCTCGATTTGGCCAATCCCGGCGAATTGAAGGATAAACTTATAGGCCTCGGATTCCCGACAGGAGACCAGGTAATAGGACAAAACGAGTTATCGTTCGACATAACACAGTTCTCGACCTTGTTGTCGGCTCTCGGTGCCGGTACACATAATTTCATCATGAAAGCTACCGATAACCAAGATAATGTAACCACAGAGACCTTAACCCTCATTACGCAATAAAAAAGATGAATAAATATAATTTGAAAACATATCTGCCCATACTGTTCATAGCCGGCATTTGCACTTTCTGTTCATGCCGCGATGAAATACAAGAAACTGGAGAGGGTACGTTGGCTCTGAAAATGAGTATCGCTGTGCCCGAGACGGCATCTCATGCCAGTGCAGCTACGTCACAAAGTGATATGCTTGCCGACAGTTGCCGAGTAAGAATATATAGTAACAAAGGATTGGTGCGTTATTACAAAGGATTAGATAACATGCCTCAAGAGTTGCTATTAGCCGCAGGAGAATACCGAATTGATGCCGTCAGCGGCGACTCGGTGGCAGCGACATTTAGAACAGGTTACTACAAAGGTAGTTCCAATATCGATATTAAAGCCGGTAGTACTACTACTGCATCTATCACTTGCAAGATACAGAACACTTTGGTAACCGTAGCATTTACCGATGAACTAAAAGCAGTACTAAGTGACTATCAAGTGACAGTGTCGAGTAGCAATGGTTCGCTTGTATATACACAACAACACGTCGACTCAATCGGCTATTTCATCTTGCCTACTAATGATAATAACTTAAACTGGGTTATCACGGGTAAATCAGAAAACGGCAGTGTCTATACTCAATCGGGAACATTACAAGACATTAAACCTGCTACAAAATATGCTCTTACATTCAACTATAACGAAACAGAATATACAGTAGGTGGTGCATATTTCAACCTTACGGTCGATGAGTCGGCCATAGAAAAGGTCGAAGACATCGTTATCTATAAAAGACCTAACATAACAGGTGACGGATTTGATATAAAAGAGCCCCTGGCCTTCGAGCTTAATGCCGGAACAGAGACTGTTATTTTGGTAGATGCTTCATCGGCATTGTCATCACTGATTGTATCGGGCGACAAGATGCAAACTATGGGCTTGCCGGCAAACAGCATCGACCTCTATTCGGCAAGCGAAGATGTCTTGGCGTCATGGAAGAACGCAGGACTCTCCTACTCTTATACGTATAATGGCAACAGAGAGGTATCAAACGCCCGCATTGTTTTCTCTGAGACTTTCATGAAAAGTTTGGCCGAAGGTAGTTATGAAATAGCTATTCACGCATCAGATATGCACGGAAAAGAATGGACTGAGACTCTCGTTATCTCAGTATCGAATGCTGTTGTGCTGACACAAGATCCTCTGAGAAGTGATATCTGGGCACATCATGCAACACTGAGAGGCCAGTTATTAAAAACCACGTCCGAACCTATAACATTCCAATATAAGAAAACCAGCGAATCAGCATGGAATACAGTAGAAGCAACGATGGGTGAATCGGATATTTTTACTGCCGAAATAACCGGACTTGAAGCCGGTACTACCTACCAATACCAAGCGGTGTGTGGTGGTATAGCTTCGGCTACGGTTGCAACATTTACGACAGAAAGCGAATTCGTAATACCCAATGCCGGATTTGAGAATTGGCATCAATCAGGTAAAACATGGTTGGTATATGGCGAAAATGAAGAGATGTGGTGGGATACTGGCAACCATGGCTCATCTACACTGAATATCAACGTAACTACACAAGATACCAGCATCAAGAATAGCGGAACATCATCTATTAAGATGTCTTCTCAGTTTGTAAGCTTTTTGGGAATAGGAAAGTTTGCCGCCGGAAACGTATTTGCAGGCTCATACGTGGGGACTGATGGTACGAATGGTATATTAGACTTCGGACGGCCTATATCTTCGCGCCCGTCGCAGTTGAAAGGATATTATAAATACATTACCGGTGAGGTCGATTACTCAGAGACCGACGAGATGCCGTTGGGTGCAACCGATAAAGGTAACATATATATCGCCATCGGCGATTGGACAAGTCCAGTAAGGATAACGACAAAAGATAAAAACATCTTTAACAAAAATGACGAACATATCATAGGGTTTGGCGAAATTATCCCCGATGCCAATACGCCGGGCGATGGTTTGATTCCTTTCACCATCAATATTGACTATCGCTCCTATGATCGCATTCCTACTTACATAGTGATTGTCGCGTCGGCTAGCTACTATGGCGATTTCTTTACGGGAAGCTCCAGCAGTATACTATGGCTCGACGACTTGGAACTTGTATATGAATAAAATAATTGACATGAAAAGAGTTTTCTGCGCCATATCGTTCCTGCTATGTGCTGCTATTGCCATCCAAGCCGGAATATTGCCCAAAGACTCTACACAAAATCGTGGGCTGAAGCAATACACCTTTGTACCCAAGGGACAATGGATTATAGGTGGTACTCTTTCGTATACCGAAATGAGTGGAAACAACTATCAGTTTCTCATCATCGAAGGTATCAACGGCAACGGATATAGCTTCAATATCAGTCCCATGTTTTGTTACATGTTTGGAAATAATATTGGTGCGGGAGGGCGGTTTTCTTACGACCGCTCTCTCGTAAAACTCAATTCGGCCGAGATAAACTTAGGCGATAACACAAAATTCAATATCAACGACCTGTATCGGTTGGGACACAACTACTCTGGTATGGCTATTCTGAGAAACTATATCAGCATAGGTAAGAACATGCGTTTCGGGTTGTATAACGAGACCCAATTGCACATAGGTGGCGGCGAAAGCAAGATTGTAAGCGGTTCGGGCGAAACTATTGAAGGTTCTTTCGACCGCAATTTCTCAATAGGTATAAATCTTGCGCCGGGTGTTACTGCCTTTATCAATAACTTTATGGCAATAGAGTTGAATGTAGGATTGCTCGGATTTAAGTACACCAGCAGTTCTCAAGCCACTAACCAAGTGTACATGGGTAAAACCAACAGTACCTCGGCAAGTTTCCAAATCAACTTGTTTTCAATAGGTTTAGGATTAGCTTTTTACATCTGATATGGCGATGAAACCAACTAAATATATAATTGTTTTGCTGACGGCACTCTGTGCCAACATCGCATCACCCGTGAAAGCTATCGAAACCACCGATAGCTCCATATTGACTACTGATACTACAGCGGCTCGTAAAAAGGGAGCAAAGTTGTTCGACCGTGGACTTACCAACTATGTGCTTATTCCTCAAAAGGAATGGATATGTGGTCTGACAGCATCCTACATGGGATATAACAGTGATGATAGCGACATAGCTCTGATTATCAAAGATTTCAACTTTACAGGCTCAATGTTCGGCATACATCCGTTTGTGGGTTATTTCATAAAAGACAACCAATGTATTGGTATCAAGTTAGGATATTCAAGCACATCGGCCGATTTAAACAACTTCAAATTAGACATCATGGAAGATTTGGACATATCACTTTCAAATCTTGCATACTCTGCTCAATATTACTCGGCAGGTATATTCTATCGTACATACGTAGGTATCAGTCCAAACGGGCAATTTGGAGTTTTCAATGAAACAAGCCTGACGTTCACAAGTGGAACAAGTCTTTTTGCCAAGGGGCCCAATGAAAATCGCAGTGAAACAAAAACATTATCAACCGAAATATCGTTAGGACTCAGCCCTGGCATATCAGTATTTATATTTGACAATATAAGTGCCAACGTGTCGGTAGGCATTTTGGGGTTGAACTACCAGCAAAGTAAGCAATTTACCGATAATGTTGAGACGGGAAGTTTTAAATCGAGCGGAGCCAACTTCAAAATCAATATTCTCAATATCAATATCGGTATTACGGTGCATATATAAAAGACGTATTTCATGAACAAATATACACGTTACTTCCTATTGATAGGTTGCTTGTCTACAGCGCTACTGTTGGGAGGATGCATTAAAAATGACATCCCCTACCCGCATATACCAGCCCAGATTCTCTCTATAGAGGCTGTCGGTATGACTCAAGCACCTACAATAAACAATGATTCTCGTACAGTCTCGCTCCTTTTGGCCGACACTGTAGACTTACAAAAAGTTACCATTTCAGGAGCACAACTGACCGAAAATGCTAAAGCTACTCCTTCTATTACGGGCGTACATGACTTAACATCACCCAAAGAGTTTGTCCTGAGCATATATCAAGATTATACGTGGACCATCTCTGCTTCGCAGGATATAGAAAGAGAGTTTTCAGTAAAAAATCAAGTAGGCAATGCTCTTATAGAAGCTGTCAATAAACGAGCACGTGTTTTTGTAAGCGAATATACCGACCTAAAACAGATAGAGATTACCAGTCTTGTATTAGGGCCTAAGGGATTGACTACCTACTCACCGGCTGTCGATGAACTGCATGATTTTTCAGAAGGTCCGCGCAAAGTTACCGTAAAATACCACAGTGTTACAGAAGAGTGGACACTCTATGTTGTACATACTGCCAGCAATGTCTCACTCGCCTCGGTAGATGCTTGGACTTGTGTCGCTTGGTTGTATGGTAATGGATTGGAACAGAATGACAACCGTTTTGAGATTAGAGAAGCGTCTTCCGATACATGGTCAGAAGTTCCCGAAGAATATATGATATCGAAAGGCAGTAGTTTCTCAGCGCGCGTACCGCATCTGAAGCCTAACACCGAGTATGTTGCGCGAGCCGTTATCATTGGTGAAACGAGTAATGAAATCACCTTTACGACGGGGCCTGAAGTGGAACTACCGAACGGAGGCTTCAACGAGTGGTGGCTCGATGGCAAAATATGGCAACCATGGGCCGAAGGCGGTACGCCATGGTGGGATACCGGTAACCGCGGTGCAGCTACACTGGGCGAATGCAACTCTGTTCCTACTGAAGATGCCGTGCAAGGTCTTGCTGCGAAGCTGCAAACTCGTTTTGTAGGCATTGCCGGTATAGGGAAATTGGCTGCCGGGAATATATTTGTTGGTGAATTTGGAGGTGTCGAAGGCACCAACGGAATTATCTATTTAGGACAACCGTTCACATATAGGCCAACCAAACTCAAAGGGTATTACAAATACAATGGTGGTACAATTGATTACACCAACAATTTACATAGCGATATTATGGGGGCTCCCGACAGCTTGCTGATATACATTGCTTTAGGAGACTGGGATAATCGTGTAGAAGTACGCACAAATCCCAACAATCGCAAGCCGTTCGACCCTAACGACCCGCACATTATTGCCTACAATCAGTTGGTATCTGAGCGTTCGGTTACAGAATACCAACCCTTTGAATTGGAGTTTAAATATCGCTCTACCAGCCGTATTCCTACATATATCATTATAACAGCTACTAGTAGCAAATATGGTGATGAATTTACAGGTAGTACCAATAGTGTACTTTATATCGATGAATTCTCTCTCGAATATGATTATGATTGATTGACATTCATAACAGACAAACAATGGCTACTCTATGACGGTACTTTTCCACATGAGTAGCCATTGTTATATCTAACATAATAAAATCCAATTATACCCCTCGTTTCGCCATTTAACGACCTTCATGAATGAATATCTCTACCCTACTTATATCATACCTCATTATATAGTATGCTATAAACAGCTGGCATAATAGTTATTTTCTTGACTTTGCCTATACCGACCTTATAATAGAAGCACTCCGATACATGACAAATCGTGTACCGGAGTGCTTTTAGAAGAAAATATTTCTGTATCTATTTATTTTTTGATGTTAGGCAACTCCAATCCGTAGCCTTTACGTTTGTCCTCTATTTTCAACCAAATTCCCAGCAATAAAGCCAACAGTCCCAGAGATGCAAATAACAGCATTGGCACCGTATAATTATACTCCAAAGGATTGGTTACCCCAGGATTCGACGATACCAACACCGACCCTATTATCATCGGGAAAGAATAGAGACCTATGTTTTGTATCCAGAATATCACGGCATATGCCGAACCCAAAAGTTTGCTGTCAACTAATTTAGGTACAGATGGCCATAAGGCTGCCGGAACCAAAGAAAACGATATGCCCAATAAAACAATACCTGCGTACGCAATGGCTGTAGATTGTGTGGCCGGCAACAGCAAAGCAAAGGATAGGTGACATACAATCATCAATATTGCACCAAAGATAAGCATAGTAGCTCCTTTGCCCCTACGGTCCAAAAAGTTACCCAAGAAGGGCGTTATAGCTGCGGCACCAAGCGGGAACACAAAAAATACCTGTCCGGCTTGCTCGGCCGTATATCCTAAGTTACATTGTAACATATTGATGGCATATTTCTGGAACGGGAATATAGCCGAATAATAGAGCACACAAAGCAATGATACAATCCAAAATACTTTCGATGAGAATATTTTGCCTAAATCACTTACCTTGAAAGGATCATCTTTTTCCTCTTCGGCTCCTTGCTCATCGAGTTTCTTATCCATGAAGGCATATACGATAAACGATATAAGCCCTATCAACAACAATAATACAGCTACTGCTACCGGTCGCGATACATTGACAGGCGTAATATTAGCCACAACCGGTGCGCCCAATACCACTACTGCAACGCCTATGCGGGCTATGGCCATCTCTACACCCATAGCAAGAGCCATCTCTTTGCCCTTAAACCATTTTACAATTCCTCGCGATACTGTAATACCGGCCATTTCCACACCACAACCGAAGAACATAAAACCTATAGCAGACATTTTGGCCGATGCCGGCATACCCTTATAGAACGGTGTCACATTCCACCATTCATTAGGCAAATTAAGGGCATTTTGCATAAAATGCTCTATGCTACTTCCTGTAAACATGTCGCTGACAGCAAAATAATTGATGGATGCGCCACACAACATGACTGCGCCCGACAATATCGCCGTAAAGCGTACGCCCATCTTATCGAGAATAATTCCCGCAAAGATCAGGAAAAATACAAATACATTTAGAAAGGTTTCAGACCCGGCATAACGGCCGTACGCTACAGGGTCCCAACCACGTTGCACTTGCAATAATTCTTGCAACGGCGAGAGTATATCCATAAAGATATATCCAAAAAACATCGCCGATGCCAATAATACCAACGCCGTCCACCGAGCGGCAGCCGAATCACTGATTTTTTTTTGAATGGCCTCTTTCATAACTACATATATTTTCAGATTATTGATTCCTCTATCTTTTCCCTTTTTTCAAGACAAACCACATTCTCAACATGATGCGTATGTGGGAACATATCTACCGGTTGCACGGCTGTTACTTTATACATATTATCAAGCAACGATAAATCTCTGGCTTGTGTAGCCGGATTACAACTTACATAAACAATACGTTTGGGTGCAGCATATAGGATGGCTTTTACTACATCTTCATGCATGCCTGCTCTTGGAGGGTCAGTAATAATAACATCGGGCTTGCCGTGACGCTCTATAAACTCGGCCGTGAGCAGATCCTTCATATCGCCTGCATAGAATAGCGTATTTGATATACCATTATAGGCAGCATTAGACTTGGCATCTTCTATAGCTTCGGGTACATATTCTATACCTACTACCTGTCGTGCCTGTCGAGACACAAAGTTGGCTATTGTACCCGTACCTGTATATAAGTCATACACCAATTCACTACCCGTAAGCTGCGCAAATGAGCGCACTACTTTATACAGTTCGTAAGCCTGCTCGGAATTAGTTTGATAAAATGATTTAGGACCTATCTTGAAACGCAACCCTTCCATTTCTTCTATAATATAGTCGCGCCCTTTGAAGCAAATCACTTCTTGATCGGTTATAGTATCATTGGCTTTATGATTTATTATATAAAGCAGCGACGTTATCTCAGGGAAAGTATCGGCAATGTGTTGTAACAAGTCGTTTATAGCATCGGACTTGTTTTCATAAAAAACAACAATAAGCATTACTTCACCCGTTGTCGTAGTGCGGACAATAAGATTCCGCATCAAACCGCTCTGGGCTCTTAAGTCGAAAAACTCAAGTCCTTTCTCTATTGCATAAGCCCGCACATCGAGCCTTATACGATTCGATATATCGTCTTGCAATCCGCAATATTTTATATCCAGCACTTTATCAAACATGCCGGGAATATGAAATCCCAAAGCATTCCGATCGGTATATACGGTATCTTCATTCATTTGCTCTGTTGTGAGCCACGAACGATTGGAAAATGTATATTCTAGTTTGTTCCGGTACGCTCTTTGCCGTGCAGAGCCCTTAATAGGCAATATCTCTGGCAAGGCTATCTTACCTATCCGCACCAGATTGTCTTCTACTTGCTGTTGCTTGAATTGTAACTGATATTCGTAAGGCAAATGTTGCCACTTGCAGCCTCCACACACTCCAAAATGAGGGCAAAAAGGTTCTACTCGCAAAGGCGACGGTTGTCGCATATTGACAATACGCGCCTCGGCATAGTTCCTTTTTTTACGTATTATTTGCAAATCTACAATATCGCCCGGGGCAGCAAAAGGTACAAAAATAACCCTCTCATCCACCCTGCAAATAGCTTTTCCTTCGGCTGCCACTCCTGTAATCTCTACATTTTCAATGAATGGCAATGATTGTTTTTTTCGTGTCAAAAGTATGTAATATTAATAAATACAAATTCGTTCAAAGGTAACTATTATTTTCGACCTGCAGATGCACTGAAGACAAAAATTTGAATCTTGTAAAATTTCTTACCAATATATATATGGAAACTAATTATTTATTCTATCTTTGCTTCACATTTGAAAATCGTTAATAACCTTAATATCATTTTTCAAAATGAAAAAAGTTTATACATTTGGTAACGGTCATGCCGAAGGGCGTGCCGATATGAAAAATTTATTAGGAGGGAAAGGCGCCAACTTGGCAGAAATGAATTTAATAGGCGTCCCTGTGCCTCCCGGATTCACTATTACTACGGAAGTTTGCACAAAGTACAACCAGGAAGGTAAAGATGCTGTTGTAAAACTAATTGAAGACGATGTTCGCAATGCAATCCATCATATAGAAGAGCTTACAGGTACCAAATTTGGCGATGACACCAACCCATTGCTGGTATCGGTACGTTCAGGCGCCCGAGTATCTATGCCCGGTATGATGGATACGGTACTCAACCTCGGTATGAACGACACGGCTGTAGAGGCTTTGGCACGTAAGTCTGGCAATCCACGTTTTGCGTGGGATTCATACCGTCGTTTCGTACAAATGTATGGCGATGTTGTATTGGGTATGAAACCCAAAAGCAAAGACGATATAGACCCCTTTGAAGAGGTGATGGACAAAGTGAAAGACGAAAAGGGCGTTTCGCTCGATACCGCTCTTGATGTCGATGACCTTAAAAAGTTGGTTGTTCTCTTCAAAAAAGCTGTCAAAGAATATACAGGCAAAGATTTTCCCGACTCTCCATGGGAACAATTATGGGGTGCCATATGTGCCGTATTCGACAGCTGGATGAACGAACGTGCTATTATATATCGCCGTATGAACCAAATACCCGAGGAATGGGGAACAGCCGTCAACGTACAAGCCATGGTGTTTGGCAATATGGGCAACACCTCGGCTACCGGCGTGGCATTTACACGTGATGCCGCCACGGGTGAAGACATCTTCAATGGTGAATATCTGATAAATGCACAAGGCGAAGACGTTGTAGCCGGTATACGTACCCCCCAACAAATTACCCTCGAAGGTTCTCGCCGTTGGGCCGACCTGCAAGGTATTAGTGAAGAAGTGCGTGCCAGCAAATATCCCTCACTCGAAGAGTCTATGCCCGAGTGTGCCAAACAACTGATAGAGACACAACAAAAGCTCGAAGATTACTTCCGTGATATGCAAGACCTCGAGTTTACAATACAAGACGGTAAACTGTGGCTGTTGCAAACGCGTAACGGGAAACGCACAGGCGCTGCTATGGTAAAGATTGCTATGGATATGCACCGTGCAGGTATCCTCGACGAGAAAGAAGTACTGAAACGCATGGAAGCCGACAAGCTTGACGAACTGCTCCACCCCGTATTTGACAAAACCGCTCTGAAACGTGCAAAAGTCATCGCTAAGGGACTACCCGCATCACCGGGTGCAGCAGCCGGCCAAATTGTATTCCACGCCGACGATGCCGAGGCTTGGCATGAGCGTCGTAAACATGTAGTGATGGTACGTATTGAGACATCACCCGAAGACCTTCGTGGCATGCATGTTGCCGAAGGTATCCTCACCGCTCGAGGTGGTATGACCTCACACGCTGCCGTTGTAGCACGTGGTATGGGTAAATGCTGTGTATCGGGTGCCGGTGAAATAAAAGTAGATTACAAAGCACGTACTGTAGAAATGGGCGGCAAAGTATATAAAGAAGGAGACTGGATTTCGCTCAATGGTTCTACTGGCGAGGTATACGATGGTCAAGTGCCTACCGTAGCTCCCGACTTGAGCGGAGACTTTGCCACTATTATGAATTTAGCCGAGAAATACACCAAAGTAGACGTTCGTACCAATGCCGATACTCCCAAAGATGCTGCGGTAGCACGCCGTTTTGGAGCAAAAGGTATAGGCTTGTGTCGTACAGAACACATGTTCTTCGAGGGTGACCGTATCAAGGCCATGCGTGAAATGATTTTGGCCAAAGACGAAGATGGCCGTCGCATAGCTCTTGCCAAACTGTTGCCTATGCAGAGAGGCGACTTTGAGGGTATCTTCGAGGCAATGGACGGTTATGGTGTAACCATCCGCCTACTCGACCCACCCTTGCATGAATTTGTACCCCACCAAACTGCCACCATGAAAGAGCTGGCCGATGAGATGGGACTGACACTCGAAGAGGTAAAACTCGCTTGCGATTCGCTCGAAGAGTTTAACCCTATGCTGGGTCACCGCGGTTGCCGTCTGGGTTGTACATACCCCGAAATCACCGAGATGCAAGCTCGTGCTATTATCGAGGCTGCTCTGAACATGAAAGCAAAAGGTATCGCCGTATATCCCGAAATCATGGTGCCGCTGGTAGGTGTGGTACAAGAGCTAAAGCTACAAGCCGAAATCATAAACCGCGTAGCTGCAGAGGTATTTGCTGAGCGTGGCGATAGCATAGCTTATAAAGTAGGAACAATGATAGAAGTACCTCGTGCCGCTATCACAGCCGACCAAATTGCCGAAGTTGCAGACTTCTTCTCGTTCGGAACAAACGACCTTACACAGATGACCTTCGGATACTCACGCGACGATGCCGGCAAGTTCTTGAAGATATACAAAGAGAAAGGTATCCTCAAAACCGACCCGTTTGCCGTACTCGACCAACAAGGTGTAGGTCAACTGGTAAAGATGGGCGTAGAGAAAGGCCGTGCTACCAAACCCGAATTGAAGATAGGTATCTGCGGCGAGCATGGCGGCGAACCCTCGTCTGTTAAGTTCTGCGCTCACCTGGGCATGAACTATGTATCTTGTAGTCCCTACCGCGTGCCCATCGCCCGCGTTGCTGCGGCGCAGGCTGCAATAGAATAATTACATATTATTACAACCAATTAGGCGGTAAGCCCTTACAAGGAGCTTACCGCCTATGCTTTTGTCAGGTATCACCTGGCTGCAAGCAGAAATCGCCGCTTATCTTGCTGTTGGCTCGATAAACGGCGATTGATTTCTTACACTAATATGCTTTATTATTTAATCTCTGTTGTGATAGACTTCAAGCGATTATAAACATCTGTAAGTTTCTCTACAATCAAATCTAAGTCGTTACCGGGAATCGAGTCGATAAGGTGCAAATATACACGTTTCCCTCTGTATTCTTCTTGAGGCAAATAGTCGGCAAAACGGTTCAAAACAGCTTCTTTATATGGTATATAGTCGGCAGTCTTCCACGTAGTAATACAAATATAATAACGAGCACATGGATTGCCATTATCCTCAACGAACCACGATTCGATGCCGATTCGGTGTCCCTGTTCATTGAATGTAATACCAAGGTCTGCATACTGGTATATCCACCACGAAGCATCGTCGGTACATTCTTTCATTATAGATGCTAAGCACGATACCTGCTCGTTTCGTGAAGCAATTATCTCTCCTTTCAGTTGGCTGATACTACCGAGCGCTTGCTCTATCTCAGCACGTTTCTCTACAAATAAATCATATTTTGAATTTTCCATGATGATGTTGTTATTATTTAGGTCAGATGTAACAGATAGGTTATCGCTGAGCCAATGTCGGCAAAGTATATCTTTAAACTTTTTTTGACCAAGGCTTCCGTTATAAGCATACCACCAAGCTGAGGCGGGATGTACAACATAATAAAATTGCGTACTATAACTATTAGACTGATAATGTGTGCGATAATATTCGTATTCAATAAAGGCTTTCTTGCTGAGGAAAATCACAATATCGGGAGTAATCCTTTTTACGATTTCGGTAAGTGCTATTCCTGAAATTATCTTGTCAATCGATTGTGGTCTGAACCCCTTATCCTTACCATTGAGTGCGGGACGGAGAAAGTAATTATAAAATGCAGCTTCGTCCAGGCCCTCTTGATATGGAATTTGCCTTTCTCGTAAGATCTCTCCCATAATCTTATAGACTTTATTGAAGGTTACATAGCCCTTCCAATTTTTTACGGCATTTTTCATTTCTTGCGGTATCAATTTGTCGGTATTGGCACAGTACCACTTCCCGGCATCTTTGAATACGCTTACTTCTTCTGAATAATCAGGGAAATAGTTACTCTCTCCTACCATTAGCATCTTCTTGTGTGCGCCGTCTTCTCGCCAATAATTACAGCCTACAGCAGGTATCAACTCCGGAAATCGTTCAAATATACCATCCGGCACTATTTCAGTCCCTATACCATAATAGTATTCAGGTTGATTTTCGTTATACTCTGATTTCATAACATATTTATCCGTTTGTATTATTATTGTTTTTCGATTTCTTGACGTAGCTGACATTATACGTATCAACATTATTGAGATCGACCACTGGCGGTTTTTTGTATTTTACCGAGAATACAATCATACAAACCGCCCATGTCACCACATAGACGAACAGCATCAGGCATAACGACATCCACAATATCTCATTAAAAGCATATTTACTTTCCCCTTTCAGCTCGTCTTTGTTTAAATTTTCGTATGGGTTTATTATTTTGTCTAAATCACTTTCAGACTTCATTTCGGTAGTATCTTTATCATCGCTCCACACATTTTTAATTGCCGAAATCCCCGAAGTCCCGGTTTCGCCGATGCCACTGAAATAGGCTTTGAAATTTTGCCCTAAATTATCGGAAGTGGAAAGAAGACATACCATCCATACAAAAAAGGCGATGCCAAAACCGATAAAGCGCGAATAATGCTTCCGTGTATCTTTATAACGTCTTTGTGGGCGCTTTTCCAACTCGGTATGCACGGGCAGAAGATCGTTGATGGTAGCATTTGCATCGTCAAGATCTCGCTGCAATCCCTGCCCTCGATAACTTTTTGCCGATATGCGACCGTTTTGGTTAATGTGTATTCCCTCGTTTTTTACTGCCGCATTTACATAGTCTCTCGTGTCAATAGCGGCTGATAAGCACAAGGTAACATCTTTGAATCGGTCTTTTTCACTATCGAGGAGCCAAAAACCTATTGCAAAAAACGGTTTGTCTTGCGAGTACAAATACCAATTTGCCAAAAAGAATATCAGTACTAATACAGGGGCTATTACAGGTATAAGCTGTACGAGCATCGAGAGTATCGTGATAAGTATTATCAATATTGTTATTCCAATCAAACACGAAATCGTATTCTTAAAATTTTTTTCTTCTTCTTCCTTTCTGTTTGCCATAGCTATAATTATTATGATTAGTGGTTATTTGTATTTTTTATATTCGGTAAAAGTGATACCGGTACCTCGCAAACCTGTCGTAAAGCGTACTCCTTTCTTGCCAAATGTGATATTCAATATTTTTGAAATGAAAGAAATAGATATTCCTTTTTTACTCACATTCAACAATAAAAAACGGGAGAGACGGAAGCGACGCCAAAAACGTATATAAGCCATACCGATAAATTCATAAAAACCTTGCTAATATTTTGACTTCATATTCGGTGCGATACCATTAATACTCATCGGCATCCTCTCCGGAAAACATATCCGTTTCATAATAATCCGTCACAAAACTCCTGAACCCTTTTTCGTCATGAGTATAGAGTGGTTGGTTGCCTGTACTCAATGATGAGAATACAGAGACCAGATGTTCTACTTCCGACTGTTCGGGTGTATAACCGCTCTGTTTTATAATTTCTGCATAATTTATATCAGGCTTATTTTTGCTTGTTAAATAGTAGACATATAATGTATGTAGATTTATATCTCCTTGCGCTATCATAGAGAATTCATATAGTTTCTCGTTCATTACCGTAGATATCAGTTCCATCGGAGAAAAATCTTCTACTTCCAAATCCTTGTAATCAGGATACTTCGCTTTTAATTCCGATATGGTATAATAGCGTCCTGTCTCTGCGTTTTGTGCTTTGGGCGGGACGGTCTCACTATATAAAGTAGTAAGATAATTCCATAATTCTGCCGAGATATCAGCTTCGAGTCTCACTGTGTCGAAGCAATCTTTTGCTATAATGTATCTTTGACTGAAAGAATTTATGATTTCCTCGTCGTAATTACTATTAAAATTCAATCCCAATCCGCAGAAATCGGAGATAAACTGCGCTCCATACATCTTCTCGAAAGAATCGATTTCCTTATCGGCCGACTCGGATAGCTGTTTTTCCAATAAATCATTGATTTTCAAGTATGCAACGATAGTTGCATCTTGTTCATCATAAGTCGTACATGATGTAACCAAACCCACCAAAAGAGTAATAAGCGCCGTGTGTTTGAAGAAAAAGTACTTCATAAAAATAAATATTTTAGGTTATGCCTCGATTATCGTACTTGGCTTCACGGCTGTACATGGTATATATAAAAAAGGGGTACAGCACCCATCTTTCACTTACCTCTTCGGTTAGGCTCTGGTAAGCCCGGAATCGAAATAAGAGAAAGCAGCCTGCACCCTCTAAGGGAACATGCACACTTACCTATTATTTGAGATTCCTTGTTGAATTTACCAGATTTAACCGAATCAAATAATGGTCTACAAACTATGCTATATGTCTTTTATTCTATATGTCCTTTGTCTATATTGTTTTATTATTTCATATAATATTGTTTGACACAAAACTAAACAAAAAATATAAACTCTGCAAAACATACAAGAAAAACATTGCAAGCTGCTTTCTGTCACAAAAATATAGGCGTAATATGCCAAATCATGACACACATATATATAATCTTTTATGACACAACATACAATAGTATATAATACACCTTTTTATCAATACCATGTACCCGTTTATGGATATTTTTTGTATGTTTGTGACTGTATAAGGTTAAAAAAGACGGCTCACAAAGCAAACACACGTCATGGAGCTAATATTAAATATTATCATTCAGGGATTTATCATAGGTATTGTAGTATCGGCACCGATGGGCCCAGTAGGTATGCTGGTTATACAACGTACATTATATCGTGGACGCTATGCCGGATTTTTCTCGGGATTAGGAGCTACAGCATCCGATTTGTTTTATGCTATCCTTACAGGACTTGGCATGACGTTTGTCATAGATTTCATAGAGGCTAACCAACAATTATTGCAGATTGCAGGTAGTATGGTTTTAATAGGTTTTGGTATATATCTATACAGACAAAACCCGGCAGGAAAGATAAAACAAGGTGGTAACTCTAAGCTAAGTTTTGCACAAGACTTTGTAACGGCATTTTTGGTAACAGTGTCTAATCCACTCATTATATTTCTATACATCGGATTATTTGCCCGCTTCAATTCGTTTGTATCTGAGACACACATTTTCTACCATCTTATAGGTTACACAGCCATTGTCTTGGGTGCTGTAACATGGTGGTTTTTTATAACGACGGCTGTCAACAAGGTACGTCGCCATTTCAACGTGCGTAGTCTACATCTCCTTAATCGTACTATTGGTATTATTATCTTACTTCTTGCTGCAGGTGGATTATTGATGGGACTAAAAGGATATTTCTTTTAATCCTATTTTTATAATGAAACAATAAAAAAGCCCGGTTCGTATGAACTAGGCTTTTGTTTATACAATAATGTTCGCTGTATTATATAATCTCACGGTGTGCTTTATCTCGATTCCTGTTTTGCACACGACGATAATATATCCACAACATCACAGCAGCCACTATAAAAGCAATAGCATCTGATATAGGCATGCTTGCCCATACGCCATCGATGGCATATATGCGTGGAAGGTATATCAATAACGGAATTAAGAATATAAGCTGACGCGACAACGACAGGAATATTGATACCGAAGCTTTTCCAATAGATTGGAAAAAGTTGGAAATAACGATTTGTCCACCCACGAACGTAAACATCACACAAGAGATACGCAATCCGTTTATTGACATTTCCGTAAGAAGAGCATCGGTCGTAAACAGTCCTACAATGGCAGCCGGGAAGAGTTGTGCCATAATAAAGCCAACAGAAGTCACTATCATTCCAGCAGCAATACCATAGACTAATGTACGACGCACACGGTCAAACTGTCGGGCTCCAAAATTATATCCGATAATAGGCTGCATACCTTGTGTAATACCTATAACAATCATGGTAAAAAGAGTAAGTACCCTATTTACGACACCATAGGCACCCACAGCCATGTCGCCACCATAATGTATAAAAGAACGATTGATGATGATTACAACTAAACATGCACACACATTCATCAGAAATGGCGACATACCTATCGAAAACATTCGTCCAACAATAACCAACTTGAATTTCATGTAATTCTTGTCGAAATGCACAAAGCTATTTTTATCCAAGAAATGGTGCAATACCCATACCAACCCAAAAACTTGCGACACCAACGTCGCCAATGCAGCTCCACGTATGCCCCACCCCAATACAAAAATAAATATGGGCGCTATGATAACATTGGCCACAACCGTAATAATAGACGAAAGCATGGCTTTGGTAGGATATCCTGTAGCTCGCATCACATTGTTAAGTCCTATAAAGACGTAAGAAATAGGAGTACCTAAAAGTATCACCTTCATGAAGTCTCGGGCATATGGCAATGTATCGTGACTTGCACCAAAAAACAAAAGGATTTCATCTAAAAACAAAAAGGTTAGCCCTCCAAAACAAGCGGCATTAACCAGACACATCCACAAGACGTTGTGTAATGTTTCGGTAGCACGTACAGTGTCGCGTTGTCCCAACAAAATAGAACTGATAGTAGCGCCTCCTATACCAACTAATGTACAGAAAGCTATCACCAGGTTCATCAGCGGAAATGTAACCGCAAGACCGGCTATTGCCAATGCGCCTACTCCATGCCCGATAAATATGCTATCTATGATGTTATATAATGATGTAACAGTCATAGCTATAATGGCCGGAATAGAGTATTGTATCAATAAACGACTAACGGGCGCTGAACCTAATATTTGAGGAGTTTGTTTTTCGGACATATTTTTTAGCATTTTTACCGGCAGCAAAGGTACGATAATTTTTGTGCCAATTTTTATATTTTGTTTCTTTGCAATGCTAATAAATCTAACAGACTATGGACAATTGTGCAACCTTGTTCGACCTTGACGGAGTAATCATAGATACAGAAAAAGAATATACCCGCATTTGGGATGAGATAAGAAAACGATATTATCCTCATAATATTAATCTCGCCTATGATATTAAGGGACAATCACTTCGACAAATATTTGATACTTACTTTCCCGACCCACAACAACAAGAAGATATACGTGATTTTTTAACAAAGAGTGAAAGAAATCTGACTTATCATTTTATAGCTGGCGCAAAGAATTTTGTCCTTTCATTAAGGAAGCGACATATACCGACAGCTCTTGTCACCAGTAGCAGTAACGTCAAGATGCAATATCTTTACAAAAATCATCCAGAAATGAAGTCTTGGTTCGATACCGTTATTACAGCCGACGATATTACTTGTTCCAAACCTCACCCCGAGTGCTACTTGCTTGCCGCCGAGAGGCTGAGCATATCACCTCAACGATGTATTGTTTTTGAAGATTCGATGGCCGGAATGACCGCCGGGAAAAATGCCGGAATGTATGTTATAGGACTTTCTACTACACTGCCTTCCCATACAGTGGCAAAGATAGCACACGAGGAAATTCCCGATTTTACAGCATATACATACCAAAAATTGGTTTCAGGTATAGAAAAACACTTAAAAGAGAATACTACTTCTTTGTTATAACATAAAAACCGTTACCTTTATACTTTCAAATGCATATATAATTATAGATATGAAAATAAAATTATTTCTTGCAGCTGTTATGGCTGCCATGTTATTGTCATGCGAAGGCCCTATGGGGCCACAAGGACCGCAAGGTCCTGCCGGCGAACTGAACTGGAAAGTATATGATTTTAATATACCATCGTCAGCGTGGGAACTTGTAGGAGATGTAGATGGACTCAATTCCTATTACGTTTATGTATTTGAAGGGAACCAAGCTCCCCAAGAACTTGCTCAAGTATTGGAATATGATGGCGATGTAACAGGATATTTTGTATCGCAACTCGATAATGGCGACGAAGTATTATCGCCGTTACCATATATCGTATATAATGGCAGCAGCAACAGCAGTGGCGAATGGCTGTGGAGCGAACAATATACGTTCGATTTCACTCGCAACAGTATTGCCTTTTATGCATTATATAATGACTTTGCAACCTCTACAACCCCACCCAACTGCAAATTCAGAATTAGTCTCAAATGGTAAAAAATGTAAAATAAAGAACAAAAACGGTAGTATACCGGTTATACATACATAATAGGAGAAGAATAGTTTTGTGAGGCCGGGCAGCCGTGAGGTTTTCCGGTCTCTTTTTATCCCTATCACATACAATTTTTGCAAAAATAAAGCCATCGGCTTTATTGACCAATGGCTATAAGAGTCTACTTTCGTCCTGTAGACTTCGAACTTACACTATACACTCGTACCATGCAGTTCTTATTGAATTTTATACACGAATAATTTATAAATTATCTCTATCAAGAGATACATTACCATTTCAGTACTATTTCTATTGCAAAGATAGTCTTTTACACTCAATCCGTATAATATATAAATAGAAAAATATTCACAATTATAGCAAAACCCGTATACGCTTGCCTCGGGGGCTCTCGTTGTTATACCTATCTATAGCCGTAACGACATAAACATATTCCTGTGAGCCATCTTTGTAAGGTAATAAAAAAGCCGTATTACGCGTGACTGTCTGTATAGCCTTCGCCGAAGAAAGGTCTATTGTCTCGCCATCTTCAAATCTATAAACAACAAACGCTATCTGCCGTTGTTTCTCATCGCGCGTTTTACGAGGTTTCCATTCAAGCATGTAACCATATGGTGTACGTTTGGCTTTAAGCGAAGCCACCTCTTTGGGTAATACTGGGTCAAGGTGAGTATATGCTGGAAGTAAGGCAGGTGTAGCATAATAATTTTGTGACAAAAATGCTGCAAACGAACGATATTCCTCTGCCAACTGATACCCAAACCACAAGCAATCGCCATCAACACAATCTAAATATCGACTCAGTTCTATTTTCCGCTCTAATTGATTCTTTCCTGGTACGACATCGGGAGTATTGCAACTTCGTGACAAATCCTGCCCGATATATAAATGACAACTTCCCAAATCGCACTGGCTCCACCACCTTACCAAGGTATCATAATTGGCATTTTTATTCTGTAACGTCCAGTATAGTTGTGGTATCAAATAATCTATCCATCCATTTCTAGCCCACAACAATACGTCGGCATACATATCGTCGTAGCACTGTAGTCCGTTAGTATCACTTCCCTCATTCCACGATTTTTTGTTGCGATATATACCAAACGGGCTTATACCCAAACGCACCCACGGTTTGGAGGAATGGAGCAATAATTCGTGCATTGCGCTTATCAGTTGATTTACATTGTACCGCCGCCATTCATCACGCTGCATACCATTGCCATAAAGAGAATACGACGCATCGTCGGGAAATTTCTCATCTTGTACCGGATACGGGTAGAAATAGTCATCGAGATGGATAGCATCTACATCATACCGCGCCACAATATCATCTACCACAGCAAGAATATGTGCACGAGCAGCTGGCAATCCGGGGTCAAAATAAAGTTTTCCGTTATAACGGACAAAGAGTTCGGGCTTGCGATAATATAAGTGCTCCTTAGGTAATTTTTCTTGTGCCGAGAGAGTAACCCTATACGGGTTTATCCACGCATGCAATTCCATATTACGATCATGGCACTGCTCTATAATAAATTGCAAAGGGTCCCATTCAGGAGACGGAGCTTTACCGGCTCGTCCCGTGAAATGCCTGCTCCACGGTTCTAAGGTAGATGGATAGAAAGCGTCTGCTTGCGGTCTCACTTGAAAAATCACAGCATTTATACCGGTCGCCTGCAATACATCGAGTAACTCAATAAGTTGTTTTTTGTTTTCCTCTACAGTATGCTCGGCATAGCGCGACTGCCATGCCGTAGGCAACCATACACCTCGGAATTCCCTCTTGGGATGCTCTTGTGCAACGATATGAAGGCAACATGACACCATACATGCCACAACGATTCCAATATACTTGTTATTCATATATTCTCCTTTGTGTACCCTACAATATATACAACAAACCGTGCATGATTATCAGTCCCGATAATCATGCACGATACTTATATTGTAATTATTACTGCTGCGAATCTACTACCTGTTTCTTCGTAACAACTGCAGCGTCGCCAGAGCTCTTCTCTCGTGAATAATAGACCGTGTATATCTCGGCCGTATGATCACTATATGTAACAGCGCATTGTGTTACCATTGCCGTATCTGAGAATAAAGCGATATATTCTTCCATCAAGGTTTCGCCATTACTTTGCTTGTAGGTAATAGTGTCTCCACACAACGTATAAATCATCTTAGAGGCCTGTACCGTATCGCCTTTTTGCCATACAACAGTTTCGTACAGATTATCATCATTAAATACGACTTTCTGACGCATTGTATCAGAGAAGTATGTGTGCAACAGAGAATCGGTCGGATAGAAACGTGTAGTAATGGAATCGACCCACCAGACACCTACGATATCGTTAACCGCATCCTTCTCATTATTTGCATTTTTGCACGAATATGACAGCAATAATGCCGCAATAGACACCAAGAATAATAAAATGATAGATTTACGCATAATAAATAAAATTGGGTTTATATGAGCAAAGATAATTAATTGCTTCAAAAAAAGGATAAAAAAAGAGAGATAAATAAGAATTTGAGATTTTTGGGCAAGAATGAGAAAAGAAATTACCGAGTTCTTCTTTTTTTTCGTACCTTCGTGCCAATTTATTATCAAGCCATAAACAAGAAGAAAATATGGATAAGAAATTTGCCGAATATACCCGGTTTAACCTCTCGGAAATAAATAAAGAGATGCTTCAAGAATGGGACAACAATGATTTGTTCCATAAGAGTTTGAGCATACGAGACGGTCATCCGTCTTTCGTATTTTATGAAGGTCCTCCATCGGCCAATGGAATGCCCGGCATACACCACGTTATGGCACGTACCATCAAAGATATTATTTGTCGTTACAAGACGATGAAAGGTTTTCTTGTTAGGAGAAAAGCAGGATGGGATACTCACGGGCTTCCAGTAGAATTGAGTGTAGAAAAATCGCTGGGTATTACCAAAGAAGATATTGGCAAACGGATATCGGTTGAAGAGTATAATGCTGCCTGCCGTAAGGATGTCATGAAATATACTCACGAATGGGAAGACCTCACCCATAAAATGGGTTATTGGGTCGATACCGAGCATCCATACATCACATACGACAACAAATATATTGAGACGTTGTGGTGGCTGCTGAAGCAGTTGTATAATAAAAAATACCTTTATAAAGGGTACACTATACAACCCTATTCGCCTGCCGCAGGTACAGGATTGAGTACTCACGAACTAAATCAACCAGGATGCTATAAAGACGTAAAAGATACTACTTGTGTAGCTCAATTTACCATCAAAAATCCTAAGCCTGAAATGAGCCAATGGGGTACGCCGGTATTTTTGGCATGGACCACTACACCTTGGACTTTACCTTCAAATACAGCTCTTTGCGTAGGTCCCAACATAGAATATAGTGTTGTGGAGAGTTACAATCCATACACTGGAGCGCCTATCAGTGCAGTTGTTGCAACTGCTTTAATTCCGTCACTTTTCAACTCCAAAGCCGAAGGTATGGAGTTGTCGGATTATAAACCAGGCAACAAACTCATACCGTTCAAAATTGTAGCCACCTATAAAGGCTCTGAGCTCGAAGGCATGGAGTACGAGCAACTTATGCCATGGGTAAATCCAGGAAAAGGAGCATTCAGAGTTATCACAGGCGATTTTGTATCGACCGAAGAGGGTACTGGTATCGTACACATCGCTCCTACATTCGGTGCCGACGATAATCGTGTAGCCAAGGCTACAGGCGTTCCTCCGTTGATGTTGATAGATCGTGACGGTAATCGTCGTCCTATGGTCGACATGACAGGTAAATTCTATTGCATAGAAGATCTTGACCCCGATTTCGTAAAAGAGAATGTCAATGTAGCTCTATATAGCGAATACGCCGGACGTTATGTAAAAAATGCATATTCCGATACACTGACCGACGACGATACTACGCTCGACATAGATTTGTGTGTGATGCTGAAACAACAAAACAAAGTATTCAAGATAGAGAAGCACACCCACAACTATCCGCACTGCTGGCGTACCGACAAACCGGTTCTATACTACCCGTTAGACAGTTGGTTTATACGCACAACTGCATGTCGCGACCGCATGATAGAGCTGAATAATACAATCGGATGGAAGCCGCAAGCCACCGGTACGGGACGCTTTGGCAAATGGCTTGAGAACCTGCAAGACTGGAACCTGTCGCGTAGCCGTTATTGGGGTACTCCATTACCTATATGGCGTACTGAAGATGGTTCTGAAGAAATATGTATCGGCTCGATAGAAGAACTTTATAATGAAATAGAAAAGTCTATTGCAGCTGGCTACATGAAAGAAAATCCTTATAAAACCAAGGGTTTCATACCAGGCGAATATACAGACGAAAATTATCACAAAATAGACCTGCATCGTCCCTATGTAGACGATATTACATTGGTATCGGCTACCGGCAAACCCATGCACCGTGAAAGCGACCTTATAGATGTTTGGTTTGACTCGGGAGCAATGCCCTATGCCCAGATACACTACCCGTTTGAAAACAAAGAAGCTTTTGATAACCGAGAGGTATATCCGGCCGATTTCATTGCTGAGGGTGTAGACCAAACGCGAGGATGGTTCTTTACCTTACATGCCATTGCTACCATGATATTCGACAGTGTAGCCTACAAAAACGTTGTTTCAAACGGACTGGTACTCGACAAATTTGGCAACAAAATGTCGAAACGTCATGGTAACGCCGTAGACCCGTTTGCAACAATAGAAAAATACGGTTCTGATCCCTTGCGATGGTATATGATAACCAATGCATCGCCATGGGACAACCTGAAGTTTGACAACGAAGGCATTGAGGAAGTACGTCGTAAATTCTTCGGCACACTATATAATACATACTCATTCTTTGCATTATATGCCAATGTAGACGGGTTTACGGGCAAAGAACCTCTCATACCTGTAGAGAGCCGTCCTGAGATAGACCGATGGATCATATCACAACTTAATACACTCATCAAAGAAATTGACGACGATTACGCAAGCTACGAACCGACTCGTGCCGGACGTGCCATATCAGACTTTGTAAACGATAATTTGAGTAACTGGTATGTTCGTCTCAATCGCAAGCGCTTCTGGGGTGGCGAAATGGATGACAATAAGCTGTCTGCATATCAAACGCTCTACACCTGCTTGGTTACAATAGCACAATTGATGGCACCCATTGCCCCCTTCTATGCCGATAAGTTGTATAAAGACCTTACCGCAACGACAGGTAATGGAGCTCTTTCGGTTCACTTGAGTGATTTCCCAGTTAGTGATACGGCTCATATCGACAAAGAGTTAGAAGAGCGTATGCGCATTGCACAGGATATTACATCGATGGTCTTGGCACTGCGTAGGAAAGTAAATATCAAAGTACGACAACCCCTATCGATGTTGATGATACCTGTTGTAGATGAGCAGCAAAAACAGCATATCGAGGCAATGAGAAATCTCATCCTTACCGAAGTAAATGTCAAAGAGTTGAAATTTGTTGACAATGCTGCAGGTATCTTGGTAAAACGGGTGAAACCCGACTTCAAGAAGCTCGGCCCGCGTTATGGCAAAATCATGAAACAACTTGCCAATGCCATAACAGGCATGAGTCAGGAAGCCATCGCCTCATATGAACGAGAAGGCCGTTACGTATTTGATATAGACGGATTGCAGGCTGTTATAGAATCAGGTGATGCCGAAATTCTTTCAGAAGATATACCTGGATGGCTGGTTGCCAATGAAGGAAGACTTACGGTAGCTCTCGATGTAACCCTCACGGAAGAGTTGCAAAAAGAAGGTTATGCTCGTGAATTGGTAAACCGTATACAGAATATACGCAAACAAAACGAATACGAAATAACCGATAAGATTCGTATCACCTTAGCTCATAACGCGATTATCGACAATGTTATCAAAGAGTATGGCGAATACATCGCACGCCAAACACTCGCCGACAGTATTGTTATAGGCGAAGTCAGCGGCGAAGATGCTATGGAGCTCGACTTAGATACATTGAAAATAAATATCCATATAGAGAAAGCATAACATCATATGACTGAACTCTATTGGCTACTATACGTTAGTAAAATATTTAACTCATAAAACCTTATCCTTATGGCAGAAAAAACTCGTTATTCAGATGCCGAACTCGAAGAGTTCCGCACTGTCATTAATGCCAAACTTGAAAAAGCACTGAGAGATTACGACAATTTGAAGGCCGCCATCATGAATACAGATGGAAACGATGTAACCGATACCTCCCCTACTTTCAAAGTATTGGAGGAAGGGGCTAACACTCTATCAAAAGAGGAGGCAGGTCGTTTGGCCGAACGTCAAATGAAATTTATCCAACACCTTCAAGCGGCATTGGTACGCATAGAAAACAAAACTTACGGTATTTGTCGTGAAACAGGCAAACTTATACCCAAAGAACGATTGCTTGCTGTACCGCATGCAACTCTGAGCGTCGAAGCTAAAAACAAAGGCGTGAAATAAATTGCACATGTTCTTCGGCTACATGACACTTTACGGGAGTCGTGTAGCCGAGTCATTTTTATTATACCCGTATAAACATTCATTCATAGCATGAAGCGCATAACAAGGGGACAATGGGCTGTTATCATTGTCATAGCCATACTACTTATAGACCAATGCACTAAGATATTGGTGAAAACCAATATGTATTTGGGAGAGACCATAAGTATAACCAACTGGTTCAAGATTGCATTTATCGAGAACAATGGAGCTGCTTTTGGTATGGAGTTTGGTAATAAATTGTTCCTTACACTCTTTCGTATTATTGCTGCAAGCGCATTGGGTTACTTGCTTTGGTATATCGCCCGGCGGAAACAATACACCATGGGATTCATAGCTTGTATTGCAGCCCTAGAGGCAGGAGCCATAGGCAACATTATAGACTGTATGTTCTACGGTATCATATTCAATGACCCTATTCCCCCGGAAATAGCTGTATTTTTCCCCGAAGGTGGAGGCTATGCAGGATTTTTATACGGACGTGTAGTAGATATGCTCTATTTCCCGCTGTTTGAATTCTATTGGCCCGACTGGGTACCGTTTATAGGGGGAGAGTTGTTTGAATTTTTCCGTCCGGTATTTAATATTGCCGACTCAGCCATCACCATAGGTATGATATGCATCATACTATTTTACCGTCGATATTTTTTATCTGACCACTCTATACAAACAAGCAACAACAACGACCAATGAGAAAAGAGCTTGCAGGCATAGGGTTAGGAATCCTTCTCGCTCTTGTATCTTGTAGCCATCAGAGAGAAGGTATTTTGAGTAAGGCGCAGATGACTGACTTACTTGTTGATGTACATAAGTCGGAAGCCGTCATAGCACTCAATTATAGTAAATTTCCCAACGATAGCACTAAGCGTATTGTTCGTGAGGCCGTATTTGAACGACACAATATTACGCAAGCTCAATTCGATTCGTCTCTTGTATGGTATGGCAACCATATAGAAGACTACATGGAAATATATGACCAAGTAATAGAACGGTTGAATAAGGAGAACGAAGAAATAAAGGCACTCATAGCCCAAGACAATACCCAGATACTTACCCGTGCCGGTGATACTGTAGATATATGGAAACAAGAAAGGGCTCATATCTTCGACACGGGCAAAAGAGAAAATGTATTTGCGTTTGATATAATGGCCGACGAGAACTTTTTCCACAATGACCGTTTTATCTTGAAAATTCATGCCATCAATGTACCCAAAGACAGTAACAAGCCACATACATATTTGGCAGTAAGACATGACGAACAAAATATCAATTACAACTGGGGAAATATAGAAAAAGAGGGGTGGAACGAGTTGAAAGTACAATGCGACTCTTCAATCAGGATGAATACAGTATACGGCTATGTTGCCATGCCCGAACGTGCCGATGGCCATATAATGTATATAGATAGTATTGTACTGCTGCGTATCCACGAAAAACCGGGTATGGAAAAGTTCCATTACCATGTCATGGAAACATTGCCCAATCGAATTGTAAAACGTCCCGGAATAAAAACAGACACTAAAAAAACACAGAAACCTAAAACCGAATCGGTAAAACTACTGAAAACATTAATACATGAATAAACACATGAAGAGAGGATTTTTTTCACATCAACTTTGTTGCGGACGCTCACTACTCAACAAACACATCTTATATCTTACGATGGATTATAGGATAGACTCAATTTTACCATTCCAGCGTGAGGTATCACTCACAACTTTCTGCGAGGGACTGTTGATAGTCGTTTCTCCGATGTTTGATAAATTGAAGGATAAATTCATATCAAGCCTCCTGCAAGATTTACAAAAGGATTCGACGATAACCGTAGGTGAAGCCGTATTGCACAACAGCATATATCGTAAATGTTGTATCAATGACGATGAAGAGTGTCGCTTATACGCCATAACATCAATAGATTGGCAAACTGGGAGGCTTCGTGACAATACAAACATCGAGCTTATCGAAGTTATGAAATAGTTTTACTATGTTACATAAATGCGGATGGAATCCTTGGCATGGATGCGTGAAAATCTCTGAGGGTTGCCGTCATTGCTACGTATATCGCTTTGATTCGCGATATGGGAAAAACAGCCGTGAGGTAACAAAAACTGCGTCTTTCTCTCTGCCAATACAACGTAAAAGGAATGGCAGCTACAAGATACCGTCAGGTTCACTGGTATATACATGCTTCAGTTCCGATTTTTTTCTCGATACAGCCGATGAATGGCGACCTGCCGCATGGGAAATGATACGCTTGCGAAGCGACTTGCACTTCCTTTTCATTACCAAACGCATAGAACGCATGTCTCTGTGCATTCCACCAGATTGGGGCAATGGATATGAAAATGTGACCATAGGTTGCACTATAGAAAACCAGGAGATGTGCAACCATCGGTTACCTTACTTTTTACAAGCTCCTATTACCCATAAAATCATCGTATGTGAACCTCTATTAGAACATATCACATTACCAACATGCAATGGTATAGAACAAGTTATTGCTGGAGGCGAATCGGGCTATAACGCTCGGCCATGCCACTACGATTGGATATTGCATTTGAGAGCTCAATGCGCTGAACAAAAAATAGGTTTTTATTTCAAACAGACAGGAGCTCTCTTTATCAAAGATGGTATAACATACCACATAGCGCGTCATAATCAAATTCCGCAGGCCCGTAAAGCCAATATAGACTTACCACAAACAAATACAATTATTAATCACCTACCCCACTCATCTGCAAACTTGTGGGACAAGTAAAAGTACATTTGATTGTAAAGCAAGCTGAAAATTGTTGCGTATATAAAACAAAACAGCAGAGATGCTCATCGCATGTCTGCTGTTTATTTCCATTTATCTTCTAATAATTAATTGTTTAAGGTCAAAAACACATGTTTTTCATCAAAATAATGCCCATCAACAATAATTCTTATGGGCTGCAAAAGTGTAATTCTATAGTAGATTAAAGGTAACTGAGATTGGTTTTATCAATTGTTGAATTCTCATTACGCAACAAAGATACAATAAATTATTATACCAACTACAAAATCTTGACTTTTTTTTGTGTTATATTATCACAATCTTCTTTTTAATCTATTGCAGAAGCACTTACAACAACGATTACAATTTATAATCATCGTATTGATGCATAGATTGACGTGAAAAACATTGTGTAAAGTGGTTATCACTTCCAACCACCACCCAAAGCCTTATACAATTGTACCAATGCAAGCTGTTTTCCTAAAATAGCCTGACTGAGACCTATTTGAGCATCGAAATAGCCACGTTGCGCATCAAGGACATCGAGGTAGCTTATATAACCTTTTATATATTGCAAGTTGGCCAACTTATTATTGCTATAGGCTGCTTGTTCCAATTTTTTGCGTGAGTTATATACATCCTTGCTTTTATTAAATGTTATAATAGCATCTCGTGCATCCTTAAAGGCTACTAGAACCTGTTTCTCATACTGATACACTTCACGCTCGTAAGCAGCCTCTTGCGCTCTCCACTTGGCTTTATTCTGTCCGAATGAGAAGAGCGGAGCTAACAAATTAGCGCTGATAAAACTATAGGGCGACTGAAAAAAACTTTTAAACTCATCACTTTCCACACCCAAATTGGCTGTCAGGCTCAAACGTGGGAACATATTGGTATATGCTATACCCACTTTGGCATTAGCTACAATCAGCGCCTTCTCGGCAGCTTGCACATCGGGACGCCGCTCTAACAAGGAAGATGGCATCCCAGCCGGCAGTTCTTCGGGTAAAAGTTCGGCATGCTCATCCATCTTCATACGACGTATCGAATATGGAAATTCGCCTGCCAAAAGGGCTATTTCGTTTTCTTTAATAGCTATGGAACGTTCCAAGTCGGGCACCAAGGTTGCAGTACGAGCCAACTCTACTTGAGCTTGCTGATATGGTGTCTCTGATGTCAGGCCTCCTTCAAAACGCAGTTTCGCTAATCGGAGGCCCTCTTCTCGAGCGCGTAACGTCTGCTTGACTATAGCCAACTCATTATCCAATGCCGACAATTCAAAATACGATTGGGCAACTTGCGCTACCAAGCTTACTTGCAATGCCCGCTGGTTATCTATAGCCTGCAACAATTCGGCACCACTCTGTTCGTAAGCCCAGCGCAGCCTACCCCACAAGTCTATCTCCCATGATATGAGCATTGTTGCGTGTATCTCAGGCGCATCATCTCTACTGTCTCCTCCATAATTTTCCACTTCTCTATTGGCATAGATATTGGCATCGAATTTAGGGAACATCGCCCCCAAATCTACTCGCTTCAAAGCCGCCAACTCTTTTATGCGAGCCATAGAAGACAACATGTCTTTGTTGTTTGCAAGAGTCTTCTCTATCAGCTGCTGCAATATTGTATCGCCATATATCTCCCACCAATGCATGTCGGCCAGTGAGAAAGTATCGCCATCTTGTGTTAGCGAGTCCAATCGGTCTGGTAATACCATCTCGGGACGCGTATAAGCTTTACCCAACTTACACGAGCTGACGGTAGTAAGTAATACGGCACATAATATAAGTAATATAATATATGGGGTATGTTTCATGATTTCTGCTTTTTAGGCAATAGTCGGTTCTTGATTTTATAAATATAGACAAAGAAGAAGGGGACAAGTGTAATACCTACTGTTACGGCAACAATCATACCAAAAAAGACACCCGTTCCTATAGCTTGACGACTGGCAGCTCCAGGTCCTGTGGCCAACACCATAGGCAACATACCTAGAATGAATGCCAATGATGTCATCAGAATAGGCCTGAAACGCAAATGAGCCGCGTTTATTGTCGCTTCAACCAATCCTTTTCCTGCTTCAACCTGTTCTTTGGCAAACTCTACAATAAGGATAGCGTTTTTGGCAGCCAATCCCATCAGCATTACCAATCCTATCTGAAAATATATATCGTTGTCCAACCCGCAAATCCATACTCCTAAATAAGCGCCCAAAGCTGCTACAGGAAGCGACAGCAAGACCGAAATAGGAATAAACCAGCTCTCGTATAATGCAGCGAGGAATAGAAATACAAACACAAATACAAGAGCCAATACAAGCCCCGTTTGACCACCTGCTTTCTTCTCCTGATACGACAGTCCACTCCATTCTATACCTATGTTAGATGGTAAATGCTTTTGAGCAATCTCCTCCAAAGCCTGCATGGCCTGCCCCGTACTGTATCCTTTGGATGCCTCACCTCGTATAACCGATGATGTAAACATATTAAATCGTTTGATACTACCAGGCCCCGTCGTATAGGAAGCATCGCCCAATGCCGTAAGAGGTATCATGGCGTTGTTACTACCACGGACAAAATAGAGGTTCAAATTATCTTTGTGGGCACGATACGGAGCCTCGGCTTGCAGATATACTCGATATATGCGGTTAAACATATTGAAGTCGTTGACATATACCGAACCCGTATAGGTTTTCATAGTTGAGAATACATCTTTAAGCGGCACTCCGGCTAATTTAACCTTATCACGATCGACATTAAAATAGAGCTGCGGTATCTCAGCTTGTAACGACGACGATAAGCCGGTAAGTTCTTTTCGTTGAGCAGCATAATACATCATCGTATCTACAGCTTGCACAAGATTGTCGAATGTCGCATCTCCACGGGCTTCGAGTTGCATTTCAAAACCGCCGGAACTACCCAAGCCCGGAATAACAGGTGGCGTAGAGAGATACACTTTGCTTTCGGGATATTGCTCAAACTTTTTACGCACCTTTGCCATAATATCCTCAATATTCTCGTCGTCACGCTCTTTCCACGGCTTCAGAATGACAGTCAATTCACTTCTGTTTTGGCTGGTTCCTACTCGAGGACTACTACCGGTTACATTCAAGACATACTCTATCGATGGTTCCTGCATCAAGTAGTCTATGGCACGCTCGGTAACCTCTCGAGTACGTTCCAATGTGGCTCCTTCGGGCAATTCCAACTCTACTTTAAAGTATCCTTGGTCTTCTGTAGGTAAAAAGCTGGTAGGAATTACTTTGTTAAATAAGAAGATAAGTACTATTGTACAGCCAAAGAAGGTCATAACTCTGCGAGGATGCCCCAAAAACTTCGATATAATTCCGGTATATTTATCATTACCTATCTGCAACCATTTGTTTATATATCGGAATACAACATTTTTGGGTTTATTAGGATCTTCAGGTTTCAATATAAGCGAACACATAACGGGGCTGAGCGTAAGAGCTACTACCGTAGAGATAATAACCGAAACAGCTATCGTTATGGTAAATTGTCTGTACAACATACCGGTAATACCCGAAAGGAAACTTACCGGTACAAACACTGCCGCCAATACCAACGAAGTAGCTATAAGCGCACTACTCAACCCTTCCATGGCTTTTTTGGTTGCTTCATAGGCGCTTAGATGTTCTGTTTCCATAATACGCTCTACATTCTCTACTACGACAATCGCATCATCTACGACAATACCAATAGCAAGAATAAGACCCAACAGGGTGAGCATATTTAATGAGAACCCAAAGATAAGCATAAACCCGAATGTTCCTATCAATGATATGGGCACGGCTACAATAGGAATCAGGGTTGCACGCCAGCTTTGCAACGATAGGAATACCACAATGATAACAAGCAACAACGCCTCAAAAAGTGTTTTATAGACCTCATGAATCGACTCTGATATATAAGTAGTCATATCAAAAGGTATCTCATACTGCATGCCATCGGGAAAATTTTTGCTCATTTCCTTCATGGCAGTCTTCACATTCTCGGCCACCTCCATGGCATTAGCACCCGGAAGCATATATATATATAATACTGCTGCATTACCGGCATTGATGCCACTCTCTGTGTTATACGAAGCAGCCTCCAAAGAGATGCGGGCAACATCGCGTAATCTGATGATAGAGCCATCGGGATTAGCTCGTACAACAATATCTTCGAACTCACTTACCGACGACAAGCGTCCATGCGTGGTAATCGGTATGGTTATATCTACATCCTCAACAGGCTGTTGTCCCAATACTCCGGCAGCAGCTTCGCTGTTTTGGTCTTTCAGGGCATTTTGCAGGTCGTTTACCGTCAGCCCGAAATTGGCCATTTTATCAGGCTGTACCCATATCTGCATGGCATAATAACGGCTACCTATATTAGAGACCCGCCCTACTCCCGGGATACGACGTAACAAGTCCAGTACATTAAGCGTAGCAAAATTGCTCAAATATATCTCGTCGAACTTGGGGTCGTTCGAGGTAAGACATATTGTCATCAACTGACTGGGAGACTGCTTCTCTATAGATATACCATTTTGTATTACCTCTGCCGGCAGACGCGACTCGGCCAATTTTACACGGTTCTGCACCTCTACGGCTGCAAGGTCGGCGTTAGTGGAAACATCAAATGTAATTGTAGCCGAGAAACCTCCCGAATTGGAACTGCTCGACTCCATATATAGCATACCCGGTGTTCCGTTCAACTCCTGCTCTATGGGCGTAGCTACTGCCTGCGACACCGTCTGCGCGCTGGCACCGGGATACGATGCACTGATTTTCACAACGGGTGGCGTTATTTGCGGATATTGGTCTATTGGTAACATTGTGAGACCTATAAATCCCACAATGACTATAACAATAGATATGACGGCAGAGAAAACCGGATGATCGATGAAAAAATTTACTTTCATGACTCTCTGTTATTACTCTAAATTATTCTTTGGGAGTTTCATTGTTTATTACCACCTCTACTCCGGGCGACAGTTTATGATAACCTTCTACCACTATCTGCTCTCCGGCAGCTAAGCCGCGCTCTACAACAACCATATTATCTTGCTCAGGGCCCAACTCTATAAAGCGCTTCTCTACCGTGTTATTTTTACGCACTACATATATGTATGCTCCACCTTTTTCTATAATAACTGCTTTAAGGGGTACGGTAACAGCGTCTTCCATCACTTCAAGCAACAGTCTCACTTGGGTAAACTGTCCGGGGAGCAACACATGTCCGGGATTGGGCATCTCGGCACGTACCGAAAATGTTCCGGTACGCGGGTCTACTTGCGGCTCGGCAAAATCGACCAATCCTTTATACGGATACTGGGTATTGTCGGCCAATGTTACAGTAATGTAAGGTTGCCATGAACGATTTTCTACTTTCTGCCCAAGATTGATATTGCGTTCTTTGCTTTTCAAATAATCGAGTGCAGTCATACTGAAATCGACCAATACGGTATCACTTTTGACTACTGTTGCCAATTGAGTTTTACCACTTCGGCCTACTAACGTACCCAAGTCGACAAATCGCTCACTGATATTTCCCGATATTGGCGAACGGACAACAGTATAATCCAGTTCCATCTCGGCTTGTGCCAAATCGGCCTGACTCATGATAACCGATGCCTTTGCACTCTCATACGCTGCTACGGCATTGTCTAAATCGAGCTGGCTGGCTGCATTCTCGGCATAGAGAGGACGTATGCGTTCCAAGTCATGCTGCGTCTTACGCTCTTGAGCCTGGTCTTTGTTCAATTGTGCCAAAGCCTTATCGACCTTGGCTTTGTACTGACGTTGGTCTATTACAAACAGCACCTGGTTTTTCTCTACATAAGTACCCTCCTCAAAAAGCATCTTTTCCAAGAAGCCTTCTACACGGGCATGTACCTCAACAAACTGCTGAGCACGCACACGGCCTACATATTCGCCATATACGTTGACATCGCTTTTACCCACCTCTACGGTCGATACGATAGGAAGTACTTTTTCGGGTTCTTTTCCTCGAGTAAAATAAATCACAGCTCCTATAGCTGCTATTATAAGTACCAGTATCACTACTGTCTTTTTCTTAATGATGAAATAGGACTTGACATTCTGAAAAGGACGTCTCATAGTTCTTTATATTAAAAATTTTCGTACAAAGATACTGACAAAAGATGTACCAAAGACTTTTATTGGGCACAAAAACACGATAAAAGCATTTATTAGGATATCTTGTGTATATAATGGGGATTTTTTCCACAGAACATTCCCTACTCATTAGCAATTTCGCACTAACTTTGCAATACAAAAAATAGACTATGGTAAGTTATTTGCAAGTAGACAAGCTCACAAAGTCGTTTGGCGACCGCATCCTTTTTGAAGACATATCTTTCGGCATAGCCAAAGGCGAGCATATAGGCATCATTGCCCAAAACGGTAACGGGAAAACGACTTTATTGAACATCATTGCCGGAATAGAAGACTACGATAGTGGCAGTATCACATTTCATAGCGACATAAAAGTGGGATATCTGATGCAGAATCCTTCATTTGCGCCCGAACTTACTATACTACAAGCCTGCTTCAACTCTCCCAATGAGACCGTTCAAGCCATATCGCGATACGAAAAGGCATTATACGATAATGAACCGCAATCTTTGCACGATGCCATAGAAGAGATGGACCGACTGAAAGCATGGGAATATGAGCACCGTGTCAAAAGTATTCTATCGAAATTGAATATCAAAAATTTCGAGCAGCCCGTCAAAGAATTATCCGGAGGTCAGATTAAACGTATAGCACTTGCCAATATTCTCATAACCGCCCCCGACCTGCTTATCCTCGACGAACCAACGAACCACCTCGATATAGAGATGACCGAATGGCTCGAAAGCTATCTGCAACACAGCAATGTAACCTTACTTATGGTTACACACGACCGTTATTTCTTAGACCGCGTCTGCACACAAATCTTAGAGATTGACGACCATACGTTATATAGTTACAAAGGGAATTTCAGCTACTACCTCGAAAAAAAGCAGGAACGCATTGAGGTACAAAATGCTGAAGCAGCCCGAGCCCGCAATCTTTTCAGGAAAGAACTCGACTGGATGCGTAGGCAGCCCCAAGCCAGAGGTACAAAAGCCCGCTCGAGAATAGATGCTTTTTATGCACTCGAAGAGAAAACCAAGCAACGCCGCGATACCCAGACCGTAAAATTAGACGTAAAGTCGTCGTATATAGGCAGCAAAATCTTTGAAGCCCAGTACGTCAGCAAATCGTTTGGTGACCTGAAGATTGTAGAAAACTTCTACTACAACTTTGCACGGTACGAAAAGATGGGCATCATAGGTGCTAACGGAACCGGAAAATCGACATTCGTCAAAATGCTGGTAGGAGAAATTAGTCCCGACAGCGGACGATTCGACATCGGTGAAACTGTCCGTTTCGGCTATTATTGCCAAGAAGGACTTCACTTCAAAGAGGGCATGAAAGTAATAGACGCCATCAGAGAAATTGCCGAAGAAATTATACTCGACGATGGCCGCAAATTGTCTGCAAGCCAATTCCTGCAGCATTTTCTGTTTCCTCCACAAAAACAACACGACTACATATACAAATTGAGTGGAGGAGAGAAGCGTCGGCTACATCTATGTACGGTGTTGATGCGAAACCCCAACTTTTTGGTACTCGATGAACCTACCAACGACCTTGACATAACTACTTTGAGTGTACTCGAAGAGTATTTGCAAGGATTCAAAGGATGTGTCATCGTGGTCTCGCACGACCGTTATTTTATGGACAAAGTCGTAGATCATTTATTGGTATTCGAAGGGAATGCCGTGATAAAGGATTTCCCAGGCAATTATACCGATTACCGCGAGTGGAAAGTCGATAAATTGCGGAAAGAACGGCAACAGGAAAACTCGGAAAAAGAGAAAAAGAAGCAAGACAAACGTCAGGAAACGGGTGCCACCCAAAGCAACAGCAAACGCCGGCTTACGTTCAAAGAGAAAAAAGAATTGGAAGAGCTTGACAAACTACTGCCACAACTCGAGGAGGAAAAATCGCGGTTAGAGACTGAGTTGAGTTCCGGGACATTATCGACCGACGAACTATATGCTCACTCTACACGTATTTCTGAACTGATACAACTTATCGACGAAAAAGAGACCCGCTGGCTAGAATTATCGGAAATAGAAAACTGATCGTATCTCCTACTCTATTCATACTTTACCGTTTGTGCCGGTCGTATCAACGCTACAATATACGACGGACCAAGCAACATCAGCATCGACACAACAAGGCTTCCTATATTAAGCAACAAGATATACCATATATTCAGCTCTATGGGAACGTATGGAATATAGTATGCCTCAGGATTGAGCTTGAGTACATGAAAATACTTTTGTATCAAGCACAATGACAATCCCACAACATTTCCCCACAACAGCCCCTTACCTACAAGAAAAGCCGACACATAGAGAAAGATGGCTCGAATAGAGCGATTGGATGCACCCAAAGATTTAAGAACACCTATCATAGAGGTTTTCTCCAGTATAATCACAAGCAAGCCGGAAATCATCGTAAATCCGGCCACAATAGCCATAAGTATAATGATGACCCACACATTCATATCGAGTAAATCGAGCCAGCCGAAGAAGACCGGATTCAGTTCACGTACCGATTGTGTATAATAATGCTGCCCATAAGCATCGGGCTTCATAAGCAATTGGGTGTATAATCTATAAGTTGTGTCATCTAACTTATCGTAATGCGCCACTCGCAATTCAAATCCACTATACTGGTCGGGTTGCCAAGCATTGAGCCGCTGTACCTGTCGGGCATCACCTATCACAAAAAGATTGTCAAAATCGCTTAAGTCGGTTTTATAAATACCATCAACAATAAATTTACGCGCTCTCACAGCTTCATTTTGCACAAAATATGCCAGTACCCCATCTCCTACACCTATACTCAACTTAGATGCTATAGCCTGCGATATAAGGATACGGTCAGAAACCACACTGTCGGTATAGTGTGGCACACTCCCATCTATCAGATAAGTGGCAAAGAAAGAGGTGTCATATCCCGGCATCACACCCTTCAACACGATACCCATATAGTGGTCGTCGGTCTTAAATATGCCGGGTTTGGTAGCGTATGGTTCTACACGCACTATCTCCTCATCGGCTGCCAACAACTGCGCCACACTGTCAGAAAACTGTATAGGAGGAGTCTCGTATGTAGTATTGCTTGAAAAGGCCGAGACACGAATATGTGAGCCGAACCCGACAACTTTCTCACGAATCTCTTTTTTGAAGCCTACGACAATTGCTACGGTCAGAATCATTACCGCAAGCCCCAATGCCACACCGGCAATAGCTAACCTCACAGCTGGTGGCGATACTTCGTGCTTATGCTCCTTGTCTAAATAAATGCGTCGGGCTACAAACGACTCCCACTTCATATGAAACAATTGAAATCTGTCGTGTGCAAAAGTATGATAAAAGTAAGGATAAAGCAAATATTGCCCGCAATAATAGCTCTACAACGGCTTTGACTACAAGACTATCGTTTTATGCAAGTCGCCAATCACAGCTACTTGCTTTTCTTTTGCAAATGCAAGAATAGGTTTCTCTTTTTGTGTAAAAACACAGCCCAATTCTTTTTCGAGCGGCTATCTTTCATAAACAATTATCTCGATAAAATTTCTATCTTTACACCCCCTTTCATTCCACAGGCTTGCTAAGGAACAATCATATACAATAAAACCCAAGAGCTGTAAGAGATATATGAGTACGAGAAAAAAACATAAAATAATAGGGTTAAGCATCCTTGTTGTTACAATGCTGTTTATTATATCAGTGTGTTCGGATGTCTACTTCGATATAAAGAATTTCACAGCTCCTGTTCCTATACACCATATACTCAATTACGATCATTTCTACTTCAATACAATTTTATGTGGGGCGCTATTGATATGCTTGCTCTCCATCATACTTTTTCTTTTTCTAAGGCGAGAGAGAAAGAGCAAGAAGAATTAATACAATACAATGACAATATGCAGTAAAAACAACAATTGATATAATAATATATTAATACAATAAATTCGTTTTGGAATAACCAAAATTTTTTCGTAAATCTGTATAAGGAATATACCTCTTTGAAACCAAAAGAGTTAGAAGAATTACCTCGTTTTTAGGTAATGAGTTGGCAACTGTCCCAATTGCCGTGGTCGCATCGCTTTGCCTGTTCGGGTAACTCTTACGGATGCAAATATAGTGAAATATAGCAGGCAAAAAGAAAAATGGCTTTATTTTTCTTTTTGCCTGCTTACATTGTTTTATTCAATTAATAAGATGGATGTGCCCTATATCACTTCAATCCTTATCTTACAGTCCCTTTTACCTTGCAAAATGGAATGGCAGAGCATGACATTAAATTTCTGTTCTCTCCAAAGGCTTTGCATAGAATAAATGACACTCTGACGGGAACATTCACAGAGTAAAGGTGTAGTGATATAACCTTTCTTGCACAAATCGCAAGTACACGCTAAGAAAATAAGATGATATATACGCCCTTTCTCTACCACCTCTCCTTTTACTCCCGGTAAATCATTTGCCATTTGAAAGAAAACATCCAAGTCACCTTTCGCGTCCTCATAGAGTTTTCTATAAACGGAAAGCGTACCGCCATTCACACAATTCTTTCCGCATTCCGAAAAGAATTGTTCTCTTTGTTCTGCTGTAAGTTTAGCAATTCCTTTCTCAAATCCTTTGAACCAATCAGAGTTTCCCATATTATTCGATAACATTTAATGCCTTTTCCATTACATAGTTTGTCAGATACAGCTTTTTAGCTCTTGCTTTCTGTTCTCGTACCACTGTATAACCTCGTTTATCAAAAAAAGAACGTGCGGTGATGCTGACTTCGGCAGTAATTTTGGACACTCCGTATTCATGAGCTATCTTTTCTACTTCCGAAAGCAGCAAGGTTGCCACACCTTTTCCTTGCCAGTCCTTGTGGACAAACATGGAGTGCAGATAGCCGTTAGCATTCATAGAGGAAAGACCTACGATTCTACCTTGTCCGTCAAGCGCACCGATATAATTGTTCTTTGCAAGCAGCTCTTTCCAATGTTTTATGCTGTCACCGCACGAAGCCCAGTCTTCTACTTCCTCCTTCGTGTAGTCCTTGGAATTGATAGTAAGAACAGTGGCGCGGAACAATTCCCGCATTTCTGGAATGTCTTGTTCTGCCAACGAACGTATAGATAAATGTTGAGCAGATTCCCATTCCTCCTTCGTCATTCGCATAAAATGTTCCGTGCGAATATCCCCAAGAGGAGAAGTCTTGCCCTCTTCCGTATGATGGAAACGGAAACCACACTTCTCCATCACCCGGCGAGATTTTGTGTTGTCGTCATAGTAGCCGCACCAGACGGCAGTTATTCCCAAATCCTCAAAGCATCGTTTAATCAGACGGCGCACGGCTTCAGGTATTAAACCCTGTCCCCAATACGGCTTGCCTATCCAATAACCTATCTCGGCCTCATTCTCCTGCATTTCGGCACTGTGCAGACCATCCCCGAACATGATGCCTATGCTCCCGACCGGTTCATCTGTTTCTTTCAAGACTACTGCGTAAGTTTCGGGAGCAGCAAAGACAGTACGGATGATGTTCAGACTATCTTCCACGGAAGTATGGGGTGGCCAGCCCGCAATAGGCCCGATTGCAGGGTCTTGAGCATATTTATATAAAGCCTTAGCATCGGATTCTTGCCAAGGTCGCAGTATAAGCCTATCTGTGACTATTTCTTTAATCATTGTCTAATATCAGATGTTAGAGTGAGAATATTCGCCGTTAATCCCAAAGGTAGCTTCCGTACCGGTGAAATGCAAAAGCACATAATTGGGGTCACTCGCTCCACCGGGGAAATGATGAATGAACCAGTCTTTCCACATTTCCTTGCGGATAGCATCATCAGTAACCACTTCTACCGTGCCACGCATGGCAACGCCATCCCCATAGTAATCGTAGCAAAGCCCCGCCTTGTTGTTCGCCTTAAAATCATTCACTTTCACGGAATCTGCACAGGTTGCCATCCAAACCTCATGGAAACCCTTTGCACCAATCTTGGACATCTGTACAGGACGTGGATAACCGTTAGCATCAATGGAAACGATGGTCACGTTCTCGCATTGGGAAAGCAAATGCGTTGCTTTTTCCGCCAGTGTCCGTTCATCCTTTTCCTTCCACCGTTTCAGGTGTGGAAAGTATTGGAGCATCTGTTCTTTTGCTTGTATGGGAGTCAGCTTATATTCAGCCTGCACATTCCATTGGTCAAAGAATTGCAGGCAGAACTCTATCATTTGGGTCATTGTAAACTCTTGGGTAAACTCACCACTTTTGTAGCAATAGACGCAATAATCCTCGCTACGGCTTCCATCGGCATTGGTTCCTCTGTTCTCATCAGTCAGGGGCATACCGCAACTTTGACAAAATTGTAGTTCCATATACGTTGTCCTATTCAATGCCTGTCAGTCCCTTTACAGGCGGTTATAAAATGCAAGAGCGTGGAACTGCAATGCTTCCACGTCTAAGTTGGAGGTCGTAGGAAACGTTTGGCACAGATATGATAATAGCAGCCCACGCTATAGCGTGAGAACCACTATGCTATCCTTGCATCTAATTTGAAAATTTCCTACGTTTTCAAGTACAAGATAAGCATAACGCTTCTTTTTTAACATGTCATGGAAAGAGAAGAGTTTTCTCTATCCAAACGCAAATGTATAAAAAATCCATCAAAGGACATTTAACCATCTCAGACTTTATTTTGATTTACAACTTAAAAATATCTGTATTGTTAATTTATTGTCAATCCTTGTCCTCACATGAGCTTTTTTTGACCAAACTAACAGACACGTCCATATCGATGTCAACTTTTAATTTTATGCTCAGTCGGGTAACAATTAGGGAATCGCTCTTTTAATTTATTTTGCTTTAAAACGATTTTTAGTCATCTACTGAACTCTTGTTTTCTCAAATTCTACTACGTTAATCTGTCACAATTCGGCAAATATTTCAGAGATTTTCCGTAATTTTGCAAACAAAGCCTACTGCTTATCTCACGGAAAGAAATAGTAGGCTATACAAGCCATGATATATACACACACAAATTGATGAAAAAGGATTTGAAATGAAGAAAAGTTTCTCTCGTCAGATTATTGTATTATTAGCTATAATACTGTTGTTTGCTCTACTGTCACTCATACCCATGTTTCTATTCAACCGTCCTGGAGTTGACCCTTGGCGTATGAGCATTGCTATGACAATTATACAAGATGTAGGTATCTTCATTATACCGGCATTCATTACAGCCCGTATATTCAACAACGGTCACACTCTGCAAGCACTCATGCTTAACAAGCTGCCCGGATGGAGTCATTTAGGCATGATGTTACTCATATATGTTGCTGCCATGCCTATGATGAATGGCATTATAGCATGGAACGAGGGTATAAAACTGCCAGAGTCAATGGCCGGTATAGAGCAATGGTTACGTGCCCAAGAAGATATGGCACTGCAAGCTACCGAAGTGCTTATGAATATCAACTCCGTGGGTCAACTCATAGTAGTAATTTTCACCATAGGTTTACTGACGGGAATTGGAGAGGAATTGATATTCAGAGGGTCAATACAACGGCTCATGATAGAAAAACGTATAAACATACATGTAGCCATATGGGTTACAGCTTTTATATTCAGTGCATTACACATGCAATTCTACGGTTTTGTTCCGCGTATGTTATTAGGAGCATTTTTTGGCTATTTAGTAGTATGCAGCGGCAGCTTATGGCTCCCCATTTTAGCCCATGCACTCAATAATACAATAGCGACTATCACATACAATCAACCGATCTTAGAAAAAATGCCATGGTTTGGTACTTTCACTACATCGACCATCATAATAAGTACCGGAGCTACCATCATACTGCTACTTTGTTACATAAGATATATGCGAGCAAATCACTGATTTTAAGCATTCGACAATATATCTTCAAGGTCTTTTCCCGACAACCGGAGGCGGAACTTGCCATTGTGTGCAATAGAAATATTACCGGTCTCTTCCGATACGATAATTGCTATAGCATCCGATTCCTGACTGATACCCAGTGCCGAGCGGTGTCGTAAGCCCAAAGATTTTGGAATGTCGGTATTATGCGATACCGGCAGAATACAAGCTGCAGCAGCAATACGGTCGTTAGCAATAATCATGGCGCCGTCGTGCAACGGATTGTTTTTAAAAAATATACATTCTATAAGCCGTGTATTAACGTCGGCATTAATAATTTCGCCTGTATGCTCAAACTTTTCGAGCGGCGTATTGCGTTCCACCACAATAAGAGCGCCAGTCTTGCTTTTTGACATATTCATGCAGGCATACACAATTGCCATAACGTAGGGTTTCGTACCGTTTTTATCGTTTTTACGTAAAAATCCGAAAAGAAATTTCCAACGATTTTGCGACCCCAATTCAAATAAGAAACGACGTATCTCTTCTTGAAACAAGATAACCAATACAAGCAGACCCAGGCTTATAAACTTATCCATGATAGCACCTAACAGCTTCATGTCTAAGAAAAGGCGGAATACCACCCATACAACGATAAAAGCCAATACACCATTGAAAATCTTTATAGTGCCCGACTCTTTCATCATCTTATAGATGTAGTAGAGCATTGAGGCGACGATAAGTATATCTATGGCGTCTTTAATTCCAAAATCTATCATGAACAATACATTTTATTCGTTGAGCGTTTGCATTACTATTTTCACAGCTTCTACTGCCGGCCGCACATCATGAACCCGCAATATGTCGGCACCTCCCAACAAGGCCATGACGTGTAAAGCTGTCGTACCGTTGATACTCTCCTCGGGACTAATACCTAGGGATTTGTATATCATAGATTTGCGCGAGACACCCACCAGTAATGGCAAGCCTAATGGCAGGAATTCATCCAAGTGTCTCATCAACTTATAATTATCGGCAACAGTTTTGCTAAATCCAAATCCGGGGTCGATGATAATATCGTTTACCCCCATGCGGGTAAGACGTTCTATCTTCGCGGCAAAATACTGCAATACATCGGCCACTACATTGTCATATGCAAGATACCGAGCCTCCATCATCTGCGACGGAATGCCTCGCATGTGCATCATAATATAAGGTACCCGCAAAGTTGCTACCATATCGTACATATCGGGGTCTAACTCACCTGCCGATATATCGTTGATTATCTGCACTCCATACTCCTCTACACAACGGCGTGCCACCGAAGCCCTGAATGTATCTACCGACACAATTGCATCAGGCGCTATGCGCCTCACAATTTCCAACCCCGTTGCCAGACGTCTCATCTCCTCGTCGGGCGATACATTGTCGCAACCGGGACGCGATGAGTAACCGCCTACGTCTATCATATCAGCACCTTCGGCAACAAGCTGTTGCATGCGAAGTGTTATCTGTTCTTCGGTAGTACAACGACTGCCGGCAAAGAAAGAATCGGGTGTAACATTGAGAATACCCATCACCTTGGGCTGCGACAGATCTACCAATTTGCCACCGGCATTAAGGGTGAGTTTTTTATTTTTCTTGTCAAGAAGCATACTGTTTTCTTATAAGAAGCGAAGTTACAATTTTTCCGTAAAACCAAGCCTGTTTACCATCATAAAAACAATATAAAAATACTCTATTGTTCTATAACTCAATCGATATAGATTTTCCCAATTACGATCTCTCTCATACGCAAGTATATACTGTTTTTACTTATCCTTTATCCTCGGTACAGGTTGCATGGCACGTTGCGAAGGTCTCTTTTGGAAGGCATTTACCGTATCACGCACTACGCTGGTATGACGTACATAGGTCGACTTACCTCCTTGCGGTAAAACAGAATCGGCTTGTGAACGAAACAGCGCTATTTCTTGTTGTAATACCGAATAATTGGAAGGAGCCTCGCTACGCTGCCTCTTATCATGCGATACCCATACCTGCCATACAGCCAAAATGGCAATAGCCAATACTAAAACAATTGTCGCACGGCGTTGACCTCGTGATAAAGCCAACCAAGTATCTATAAAAGAATTTCTATTCATAATATATTATAAACCAATCATTAAACGAACAAAATCATGGTAACAAATTTCATTCAGCTACATTGTGTGATTTGTGCAAATTTAATATCTTTGCCGCATAGTCTGAACCTAACTGTCAACAAAATACAAAACTTCTCTCTATGAATCGTGTAATATCTATATTCCACTACATACCTACAGTTATGGTTCTTGCTGCCATTTTGTATTTGTCATTGGCGCCCAACCCAATACCCGACACCGGCGGTTTCTTCGATTTTCCTGGAAGTGACAAAATCGTGCACGCAATCATGTATATGGGACTTACTTTTATTTTCTGCTTCGATTACTATCGCCATACACCTGTAAAGTATGAAAAGTATGACTCGCGGACAATGCTGGTCGTTTTTATCGCGGCCATCATAATAGGAGGTGTTATCGAAGTTTTACAACAAGCCATGCACATGGGACGCTCAGGCGACATCTACGACTTCATATCCGATGCCATAGGTGCAGCCATAGGTATAGGACTGGGCGTGTGGATAATCAAACCCTTTTTCTTGTCACGGCAAGCCAAAACTGCACATTAGATAAAAAAGCATACATCATTCGGAATACTTTCCTATGCGATTAATCGGGAATATCCATCGACTGCTGACGAATATAAGGTAAAATGCCGGCATCGCCTGGCGTAAACCAGCGCATATCGACATCTCTCAAAAACCATGTAAGTTGTTTTTTGGCATACACTCGAGTATTTTTCTGTATCCGTGCCACAGCCGTGTCATAGTCCATCTTACCATCAAAGTAGGCAAAAAGCTCTTTATAACCCACGGTGTTGAGCGAATTGTAGGCACGATAAGGGTATACTCTCCGTGCTTCATCTACCATTCCGGTATTGAGCATTTCTATCGTACGACGATTGATACGGTCAAAGAGTTGTTCTCGCGGCAAATTAAGTCCTATCTTCACGATACGGAATGGCCGTTTTTTCACTCTGTTTGTACGTAAGGAAGAGTATGGCTTGCCAGCCTCTAAACATATCTCTATGGCATGTATGACACGTTTGTGGTTGTTGCGGTCGACGATGTCATAATACGCTGCGTCCAACTCTTGCAACCACGCAAGCATATAGTCATTACCATGCTGCTCATAACAAGCATATACTCGCCTACGCACCTCGTCACTGATAGTAGGTAGCAAGTCGATACCTTTACATACGGCATCGACATACATCATGGAGCCGCCACACATGACAGCATAAGGCGACCGCGCAAACAAGCATGGGAGCAACGACATTACATCACTCTCAAATTGAGCCGCACTATAATATTCGTCCAGCCCCAATATGCCTACAAAATGGTGAGGAACCTGCGCCAGCTCTTGCGCTGTAGGTGCAGCCGTACCTATAGGAATATCGCGATAGACCTGACGAGAATCGGCTGAGATAATCTCAGCCGATAATGCTTGCGCCACTTCAATAGCAGTAGCTGTTTTGCCCACTCCCGTAGGCCCGGTAATTACGATAAGTGTCGGTGTCATTTTGCTTCGGCTACCAACCTGGCTATCTCCACAATCAATGCAGAGGCTTTTTCCATAGATTGTATGGGAACAAACTCATACCGGCCATGGAAATTAAGGCCACCGGCAAATATGTTAGGACAAGGCAAACCTTTGAACGAGAGTTGCGCACCATCTGTTCCACCACGTATGGGTTTCACCTTGGGTACAATACCAACATTCTTCATAGCTAACGACACAAGGTCTATGATGTGCATAACAGGCTCCACTTTCTCGCGCATGTTATAGTATTGATCTTTAATTTCTATCTCGGCGCAACCGGGGAACTCGTTATTGATTTTACGGGTCAGGTGTTCAAGCTCCTTTTTTCGACGTTCGAAACGGTCGCGGTCATGATCGCGAATAATATACGTCAATACAGACTTCTCAACACTCCCCTCAAACGACACAAGATGATAGAAACCTTCATATCCTTCGGTATGCTCTGGCGTCTCCCAACGTGGCAACATGATGGCAAACTGATTGGCAATACGAATGGAGTTTATCATTTTATGTTTGGCATATCCTGGGTGTACATTGCGGCCCTTGAATGTAACGTGTGCCACAGCAGCATTGAAGTTCTCATACTCAAGCTCTCCTATCTCGCCACCATCCATCGTGTAAGCCCAATCGGCGCCAAACGCCTTGACATCAAACTTATGTGCTCCCAAGCCTATCTCTTCATCGGGATTGAAGGCGATACGTATCTTCCCATGCTTTATCTCAGGGTGAGCCAACAGATACTCCATGGCTGTAATGATTTCGGCAATACCGGCTTTATCGTCGGCACCCAGCAAAGTCGTACCATCCGTTACGATAAGGTCTTGCCCCACATAATGCAACATCTCAGGAAATTCATCAGGACGTAACACTACATTCTCTTCGACACTCAACACTATCTCACCGCCATCGTAGTTCTTCACAATGCGCGGCGATACGTTACGGCCACTCATATCGGGACTGGTATCCAAGTGAGCTATAAATCCTACGGTTGGCAGTTCTTTATCGGTATTGGCAGGCAATGTAGCCATAAGATAACCATTCTCGTCGAGTGTTATCTCCGATAGCCCCAAACGCCGCAACTCTTTTTCCAGAGCTTTTGCAAAAATCATTTGCCCGGGTGTACTCGGTGTCATGTTGGTAAGCTCATCCGACTGCGTGTCGAAGCTTACATAGTGGAGAAATCTGTCTACAAGTGTCATATTCAAGTGCTATTAAATTCAGGAAACGATATTTGGCAAAAACATCACACGCCAAATACACAACAAAGGTACTACATTTTTACTCACCGACTACGATAAAATACAATAATTTTCATACCGAGAAGTCGCCAATTTCGCCCCCTCTGTTTTGGCATGACTTCTTCATGGCCTGTTACGCAGTCAACAACGGCATATGTCCATATTGTCTTGTCTCTTACATACTCTTATATGCAATCAATAACGTTAATGAACCTCTCAATCGGAGATTCTCCCATAGAATTTGTGTAACTTTGCAACGTATTCAATAGCCCAATAACACCAATGGCCAAAAAGAGACGGAGCAGACCCAAAGGCAAAAGCCGCAGTAGGAAACAGAGCAATACGGGGCATATCGTACGTAATACGATAACGGTAATTGTCATTATTGCTATCATCGTTTTCCTGTTATTATATCTGCGCGACAACACATCCCCCCTGCCCTTCAGAGCAAATAACACACCGGCTTATACAGGTACAGCAGTACAAGGACACATAGCCAGCCTCGATAGAGCTAAAACCCCGCAAAACCGACGTAGCCAAATCATAGAACATAAGGGATACACCGTTTCGTATAACTCTCAATGGCGGCTGCCCAACTGGGTGGCATACGAGCTCACCGCCGAAGAAACACGTGGCGATGCCGAACGCAGCAACCGTTTTCTTGTCGACCCCAAAGTGGAAGGCATATGTCCTCGACACAACGACTACACCCACAGCGGATACGACCGCGGGCACATGGCTCCGGCTGCCGATATGACATGGGACGAACAAGCCATGCGCGAATCGTTCTACATGAGCAACATATGTCCTCAAGTACACGGGCTAAATACCGGCGTATGGAAACAACTCGAAAATAAAGTACGCATATGGGCACGACGCGACAGCGCCATCATCGTCGTGAGCGGCCCCATTGTAAAAGAGTCGCATCCCACTATAGGCCGCAACCGCGTGGCAGTACCCGACTATTTCTACAAAGTAGTAGCATCGCCCTATGTAAACCCACCTCGCGGCATAGCCTTCATATTCAAAAACGAAGTTACCAAACAACCACTATATACCTACACAGTGACTATAGACAGCGTAGAGACTCTTACGGGAATAGACTTCCTCTACAACCTTCCCGATAGCCTCGAAAACTATATTGAACAAAACATTGATTTACAATCATGGCAACTATAAATCTTGACACAACACACGACACAATCTGTGCCATATCTACCCCACCGGGAATAGGAGGCATTGCCGTTATCCGCATAAGCGGCGACAAAGCCATACCCATTGCCGACAATATCTTCACATCTATCCATCCCGGTAAAACACTGCAAAACCAACCGGCCAACAAAGCTCTGTTTGGCTCCATACACGACCAAGACAATATCATAGACGAAGTAATAGCCATTCCGTTTCGCGCTCCACACTCGTTTACCGGAGAAGATACCGTAGAGATTTCGTGCCACGGCTCTCTCTACATACAACAGCATATCATATCCCAACTCATACAGCAAGGATGCCGCATGGCCGAGGCCGGCGAATTTACACGTCGGGCTTTCGCATCGGGGCGCATCGACCTCTCGCAGGCCGAAGCCGTTGCCGACCTGATAGCCGCCAATACAGCCGCCGCCCACCGCCTCGCCATGAACCAGATGCGTGGTAAATTCAGCCAACGGCTTTCCATGCTAAGAAACGACCTGCTCGAGTTTGTCTCCCTTATAGAGCTCGAACTCGATTTCAGCGAAGAAGACGTAGAATTTGCCGACCGCACCCGCCTGCAAAACCTTGCCGACAACATTGCCAACGAACTGCAACACCTTGCCGACTCATTCGCCATAGGCAACGCCATAAAAAACGGCATCCCCACCACCATCGTAGGCGAAACAAACGCCGGCAAATCTACCCTGTTAAACCTGCTGGTACACGACGAAAAAGCTCTCGTGAGCGACATACACGGCACCACCCGCGATGTGATAGAAGACGTCATCATCATTGGCGGCGTGCAATTCAGGCTCATCGACACAGCCGGCATTCGCGACACACACGATACCATAGAGACAATGGGCATTGAGCGTACCTTCGACAAACTGAAACAGTCGAATATCGTCATCTGGCTTATAGATAGCACCGACAATCCGGACAAAATAACCGATATGGCGCAACGCATCATTCCTCTATGTGCCGACAAACACCTCATCGCCGTGTTCAACAAAGCTGACCTGCTCGACACGGAACAAACCGAACGGCTCACTGCCACCTACAATACACTGCCCATCAGTGCCGAAGCCCCGCTCTTCATATCGGCCAAATACAACACTGGAATTGACCAGCTCACTCAACGCCTCGTAGCCATTGCCCGCACATCGGCCGGCGGAAGCGGCGATGTAATCGTTACAAACATACGCCACTACGAAGCCCTGAAAAATGCCCTCGACGCCATACAGCGCGTGCAACAGGGCCTCACCACCACCCTATCGGCCGACTTCATAGCACAAGACATCCGCGAATGCATGCACTACCTGGGCGAAATAACCGGCGAAATAACCACCAACGAAATTCTCGGTTCCATCTTCTCCCGCTTTTGTATTGGTAAGTAATACAACAAGCTGATTATCTTATATTTACAAAACCACACACTTGACAAGAAATAGGTTGCGTATCTCTACTAAGCCTCAATGGGAAATGCAGACATCCATTGAGGCTATATATTACGTGTATTTTTGCCGATGATGCAAATATGAAACTACGATACAAATAGATTTTTTCACCATTCATTATTATATCAAAATGGTAAATTATCACCGTTGGTTAATATCGGAGATTGATGAAAACTTTGTTTCTGCACATTGAATAACCCAATATTGTTTAAAATAAAATTTACTCCCTTTTCGGTTAGTTTGCAAGCATAAAATTCATTCCCATTCCAATCTTGATCAGTGAAACTTTTCAAATACTGCTTATACACGAGGAGCCTAATACCTATACTTGTTGCCATTTCGTTAAAACCCGCCTTAGACATTTTTTCTTTTATTGTATAAATAGATACGCTTTGCTCATCAACAGTTTGTTCCCCAATTATGGAAGCAAGAACAGCAAATTCAAATGGTTGAAATCCATCAGTGCTGCTTAATGGAGACTCTAAAATTTTCTTATTAATGCTATTAGAATTCAAATAAGAGTTTATTTTATATGTGATTTGTTCTCCCAGCTTTTCAAAATCCCTCGAAGATTCTGTTTTATAAGTAATGACACTCTTATGACTAATATCGAAAGGGAAAACATTTCGACTTTCATCACAAACCATAACGACATCTTTTCCAATAGCAAACGCATATCCTAATTCATACCATACATTAGGATTATCAATAGATATGTCAGCTAAACAAAGTACCGATTCTTGAATTCTTTTTTCAATTTCATCAATAATATTTCTGACACTTGGATCTCTATCTACCCTATATGGTTCTAACCCGGCATTCGAAATGGCTGGTGCATATATATCATCGAATCGTTTATCATATTTTTTCTCACTGATAGGCTGTATTACAAAACAATAGTCGTTTCTTTCCATAATGTTATCTGTTATTATCTTTCGTATTCTTCGCGGGTGATGGTGGTTTGAGGATCGACGATCAGCACTTCATCGTAGGTTAAGCCATAAAGATGATATACCAAACGGTCGATTTGACGTTCTTCCGACGTGGTGTCGGCATTTGGATCTGTGCGTTTGGCGGCTAATATCGTATCCACAAGATTTATAATCGGACGTTGCTGCTCCTGAGTTGCCGGGGCAATAGGTATATTGCGAAGATGTTCAGGTCCAATATTAATATCTCCGCCTCTTATATCTTTCAATAAAATAGTTCCATAGGAAGAATTGAGTATTCCAAGAATAACACGTAAATCAATCTGTTTTGAGAGATGATTCATCTCAATACGATTTAACGTGGAATATTTTTTTATACTCGAATCAATGCTTTTATTAGAGACATCTTTTAAATCTTCCCACAATAAAGCCATCCTTATTTTCTGTTCGCAATAAAACTCTCCATTGAGATCTATTGATGCTTTCAACTGTCCCAACGCATTTATAAGCAGTTTCTTATTTGTATATAATTCCACAAATGTAGCTCGTCTTAGTTCATCAGGGCAGCGCTTTGTCCCCCACTCTAAATATCTGTATCTTTTTATATTATACCGGTCGATGTCTTTGCCCTCAATATATTTTTTACAGTGAATATTATCCTGTATAATGCTTATTAAGTCTTCTTTTTTAAATTGGCCTTTTGCTTTTCTCTCATCAGCGTTAAGAACCATTCCTACACTTATATAGCAAAAATCACCCAAAACATTCATATCTGAATGTCTGTTAGCATTGCGATCTTCCAAAGTGAAATTCCACACATAAGTATTCTGATCATGAATCAAAAGCCCAAATGATTTAGAATAGCTATGAGTTATGTTTTTGCTTTTATCAGCATGAGAAATTACAACTTCTTTTTCTGAATGGGATTTTCGTACAAAAGGAATACAATTAGTTACAGTTGCATTCTCAAATACTTTCACATCAAACAAATCCACAACTTCCAGCAGATCATAGTCATTCATAATCATCTTACGCATTTCTTTTGCATATAGTTGATTACTTATAGGGTATGGTACAATCATGGAGCATATGCCATTTTCTTTACAGAAATACCTAATGCTAATCTCTAAAAACGCAATATACAGATCCCATTTCTGATATAATGTTTTATATCGCTTATTTTTAGATAAGGCTTCTCTTTGTAATTTGAGATCTTCTTTTTTTAACTGCTCCTTTGCGTCAACATACGGCGGATTGCCGATAACAATATCGAAACCCTCCTTTACGTTGAACATCCATTCGGGGTCGAAGAATGGCGAAGAGGCATTTTGGTCGAACATATCCCATGCGACCAGCTGCTGAGCCTCGGCATTGCCCACAGCACCACAAATCTCCAACATATTGGCAATTTCGAGACGCAAATCGCTTACAATTTGGCGATATTTACGCTTGGTGCGCACGGTCTTTGCCCCGAAGATTTTGTGCTTGGCAATTTTCAATTCATTTTCTTTTGCCTTTATCTCTGCGCTATCAAATAAAGTGGCATCTTTTTTGTCTAATCCTATCAGTGTATTGGCTGCTACAAACTTCGCTTCGAGGTTCGGGAGCGGACGGATACCGAAATTCTCGGCCGGATTGTCGTTGGCCTTCTGATCGACCACCAGCGAGATAAAGAAACGCAGCTTGCTTATCTGAATGGCGATAGGCTGTATATCGACGCCGTAGATGCAATTCTCTATAAGATATAGTTTGCGGGCATAGTCGGGGCGGTTGATACTCTCGTCGAAGCTCCGTTCGATGTCGGCAACCATCTCCCGACGTTCATCGGGCGTAGCCATGCGATAGGCCTCTGATGTTTCGTCGATAGCCACATTGAGCATCATCTCTTTCCACAGCTCGTTGTCGGGGTCGATGCGGTTGAGAATATGCACCATCTGTTGCAGCATACCCATGGGGAAGGCTCCCGAGCCGCAGGCCGGGTCGAGTACCTTGCAGTGATAGAGCGAGTGCATGATCTGTTTGCGTTGTGCATCGGTCAAGGGAACTTCTTCGTCGGTATAGCGCATCAACTGGCGGTATTGCTCTTCGAGTTCGTCGCCCACGGTGCGTTTGAGGTGTGCCACCAGGCTCTCGTCGACCATATACTGCACAATCTCACGCGGCGTATAGAACGAGCCGGTCTGTTTGCGGGCCGTGGTCTTCGTCTCGGGGTTGTAGGAGGCCAGCAGGTTCTCGAAGACCTTGCCCAGCAGCTCCGGGTCGAGCGATACCTCCTGATCGAACGGTGTATTCTCCTCGACAGTGAAGTTGTAACGTTTCAGAATCTGTATGAGACCTCTTACTTTTGCCTTTTTCTTTTTCTTGTCGTTGTACCATAACGACAAATCTACATCTGTCTCGGGAATAAAAAACAGAAAATCGGGGAGATATAACGATTTTATAGATTTTTCGCTATCGCTAAATCCATCATAGTATATTCCTTTGTCTTTATCATCGAGACAATCGAACAATCCGCCATTGAGGAAAGGGACGGTGCGGTTGGCTAAATCGACAAACAACTGCGGGTCCTTGAAGTATGACTCGTAACGCATGAGTTTGTTGTTGTCATAATCGCCTCGTCCATTCCTGAAATGGCGCTCCGAAAGCTCCGTACCGCCTTCGGGGGTAATAGGACTATTCAACATGGCAAAGAAAAGATTCTGCAAAATTGCCGTATAGTACTTTACTTCACCATCGTCGTGTAATAATCCGCCCATTTGATACGGGTTGAAATTCTTAAGGAGCTTCTCTCTTAGATAATTTTCATCGAAAAATTCCTCTGGTATTAAGTGTCGTTGTTTCAGGAACCATACAAAGATGAGACGGGTTATCAGCCGGATGGCACTCTCGTTGTTGAACTTGTCGTCGTCGGTCTTGTCGTTGAGGTCATTGGGGAAACGTATGATTTTAATGGCCCACGCATACCAGTCGCTCAACTCCTGATAGAACTCTTTGGTAAGCACCTCGACCGAGAAGCGGCTGCGTAAATCATCGGAGTTGACTACCCGCCCCTTTTCATTCAGGTATTTGTTGGGAGTATAATATGCGATGCCCTCTCCCAAGTAATAGCTGTATCGCCGGGGATTACTGTAATTGCGCGTTATCCGCGATGAGTCGTCCCGGGCTTCGAGTGTAATCTCGATTAAGGAAAAACGATAGTTGTCGCTATTGTCTTCGGGGACAAAAATAACCAAGGCCCGGTCTTCCATTTCATCGGCCAACAGACGGAATGCCTCTTTCGATAGCGAGACTCGGGCATCGTTTTTTGAATTGTGCCTTACCTCATACACGACCAAATCGAGAGACGCGGACGAGCCTAATTTTACAACTTGTGTGGTATAGTTGAGCTGGGTGCGAATCGTTACAGGTGTTAAAACAGGAATAAAATCTTCCGGCAGAAAACTATTTTGCAGAAAGCTGACAAACTCTTGTCGATTATATGCTTTATTGAATTCCATATTTGCCTTTTTATTGTAGTTCTTCACTCAAAATCAATGTTTCCTCTTTGTCATCTACCCTATTCTGAGTATTGATGATACGCGCCAGATATTCGGCAGAAATCTGCAATGGTAATTTTGCAGCGTCTTTTGGAGCCAATCGATTGATATATCTTATCTCGTAACCCGACAAAGCATCGGCTTTTATGACCAATAGCAAATCGGCCAAATAGTCTTTGGGCAACAACTGATTTTTCATGAAAACCTTTACTTTTGCCAAAGCATCTAACTGCTCTTTCTCGTTTTTCTCGGTCACATCACTGCCGAATAAAGAGGCTTTTACTTTTTGATATACCGCATCGAAATCTTGACTCAGGCCGACAGGTCGCTCATCCTTTTCGGCCTCGAAGAGTGCGATAGCTTCTTCGGCCGGAATCATAACCGGAGTTGTAGCTGTATCTCCTATCTTAAAGACGAAATCATCGCCCTTACGGCCAAACATCAATACGCCTTTTTTCGGCTTAACGACATTGCGGGCCGTCCTTGCCCGATGTGGCATCTCCAAGGCTTGGTTATACAGCTCTGTACCTTTCATGCTGTTCAGTAACTTCCGGTAAGGAGTGTCCCACGATGTCTCTTCACTACGGGAAATTTCCGCGCGATAACGCTCCTTGAAGTAGGCGTGCAGGTCTTCTTCCTTGGTAAGAGCTTTCGTATCTTCGCCCATAATGGCATGAATCATCGCCATTTTAAGGGTGGAAATCTCCTTTGTCCTGGTCTCGGCCTCTCCGACATCGGTCGGGAAATAGTTGTATATATAGAGTTCGTCAAAGACCTTCTTATTGATGCGGTTAATGCGTCCAATGCGCTGAATGACTCGCGTGGGGTTATAGGGTATATCGTAGTTGAATATGGCCCCGGCACGGTGCAGGTTATAACCCTCGGATATAGCATCTGTCGCTACCAAGATATGGAAATCGTTCTGTTGTAAAGAGGGTTTCAAGCCGGCATCGAAATTGGCTCGAATACGGTCTTTGTTGGCCGGTGTGGCATCGGCCGATGTGTACTTCATGACGGGAAGCCCGGCTTTGACAAGAGCTTCGCCCAAATAATTCACCGTATCGGCAAATTCCGAAAACACAATTAGCTTCCGGTCGGGTTCATCAATCATTTGCTTTCTGACTATACGAATAAACGAATCTAACTTGGGATCGGATTTGACCGTATTGTCCTTGCCGAACCATTGTTCGTGTAAGTTTTTCAGAAGCTGAATATCGGCTTCGACATCGGTTACAAAATCATCTTTGACAAATTTCATGTCTATCTCGAAGAAACCTCGGGATTCATATTTATCGAAGAGCTCTTTGATCTCCCTCATGCCATCGTCGCTCGACTCATAAAAGGCCTCGACATCCGGCAGATTCCCCTTCTTGAACACAGGAATTGCATGTCGTTTTTCAATCCATCGCAGCATGTGCTCGGAAGATTGAATCATATATTCCAATGAAGCCCTAAATGCAGCAACGGAACTTTCGAAACGGGCTACAAGTAAACGACGCATGAAATATGACAGGTTGGTCTGCCGTCCAATCAGAAGATTAAAATTGACTCCGGTCTTATCTTCGAGTTCCTTTGCCAGTTGGTCTCTTAATTCTTCTCGTATATAAAGGGCAGGAGAATAGCGTGCTGCCTTGAACCGGTAGACAGAGTCGCCGGTCTCTTCTGATTTGCCAATTCGGTCGAGAGTGAAAAGGTATAATTCTTTCATCTCACTCAAATCGTATTCCAGCTCTACCGGATCATTCGGCAAAACCAACTGGATATTTTGTTGTTTCAAATCATCGGCATATTCGGGAATACTCTGTAAATCGAGACGGGAACGACGCACGACAAGCGGGCTGATAATGGATCGGATTCTCTTGGCTATGTTGTTGACCTCTGCCTGTATCTCTTCTTCGGTTGCTTTGCCAGTTTTTTGCACCTCTCGCAGATGTTTGTATTTGCCTATTAAGTCTTTGAATGCCGCGCCCAAATTCTCGACCGTTTTAAGGGTGGAACGAGATGGCACCTGGAACAATTTTATCAGAGCGTAAATATCTGCCGGCTGATTGTTGAATGGCGTTGCAGTAAGCAATAGAACTTTGTTACCAAAGCACAGATTATGCAGCAGGGCATAGTCTTGCGTATATTCGTTACGGAAACGATGTGCTTCGTCTATAATAATCAGGAACTGCTCTCCTTCCTTGACTAACTCCTGATAATGTGAAACAGCTTCTTCAATTTTCCCTGCGCTGAATACGGTAGCCGTGAATCCGAATTCATCGCGATAGCCTTCCCACTGTTTGTACAAATGCGGAGGAGACACGATGATAGTCCGCAACCTTAAATTACGTGCGATGGTAGAGGCTATCACACTTTTACCCAAGCCTACTACATCGGCAATGATTGCTCCGTTGTGGTTATTCAACGCATTCAAGGCCATCTGTACCGCATCGGCCTGGTATCTTAAATTGGAATACCTGCCCTCTGTTATATCATGGGGCGTCAATATGTTATTGGTGGTAGGAATATTGAAGTATTCTTTAAGGACCCTGATATACATAAGATAGGGAGAGTATATCTTATCGTACCATACGCGGGCCATCACTTTATTGTTCCACTCATCAAGATTGTCCTTACTTACAATTACGACAGAGCTATTCCACAACTCTTCGAAGATCTTCTTGCCTTCTTCATAGTCGCGCTTGTCATTGAACCGGGCATTAAGTTCCAACCTACCTTTCAATCCTTGATATGAAAGATTGCTGGAACCTGTAATTAAAACACCGGGCGACTCGCCTCCCTCATTTACTATATCGTTATAAGCAAACAAATACATCTTGGAATGGCATGGCTCTAACGTTTTACGAATCTCAAGCGTTCCATCTATGATTTTCTCACAGAACATTTTGAACTGCTCGCGTTTCTCGGCTGTATCTATAAAGTCCGAATTGTTAATTATGTCAACGAGCTGCTTGTAGTACTCTTCTTTAGTTGCTTTTCGTGAGACCATTTTATCCCTAATAGCTTCAACCTCACGAATATGTTTTGATATATGCAAATCGACATCCAATCCAACCAATATTTTTATCTGTTTGTCTTTCAGTTTTTCAGACAACTGAATATAGCCAGAAAAGTAAAAATATCCTACCAATATATCTACGGCATTTGTTTTGGGCAAGATGCCATTGATAATATCAGATAAGAATTTTTCTCTATTAGTTATAAAACTGCTACTCATATTACTCCGCTTAATATGTTCACTTTGACAAAGAATTGCTCTTGTCTCTCTCGACATAAAGCAACTCCCTCACATCAACATTCAAAATTTCAGCTATACGAAATAGCGTTTCCAAATCAGGTTGTGAACTATTAGTGCACCAACGTGATACAGAACAGACATTTTTACCTATTTGCTCTGATAACCACTTGGCCGTTTTATTCTGCTCTACCAATACTATCTTTATCCTGTTGAGTTGCTTCATAAACGATAAGACTTATAGTTTAATGCAAATATATATATTCCAGATATAAAAAGCCAATGAATCTTAGTATTTTCCCAAAGTGAATGTGTATATCGATCATTTTTGCGAAAAACTTGGTCAACGTCCATACAGACCTGCATAGAAATAAGTCGAATTACTAATTGCTACAACCCCGTCGAGCGAAGAACTTCAACTACACCTCGGGCTGCAAAATCGGCAAGAAAAAGCCACGGAACGAATTCGCCAAAGAGTTCGACAAACAAACGATTACCGGCAAGGACGGGGAAGTCCGTTCCTGCCCGATCAATCTGGCAAACAGTAAATACACGGTTTACCTGCACATGGAATCCAAAGGGAAAGTTCCCCATCTCCATGCCGCAATTTGCCGCTTTGATGAAAACGGGAACATCAACAATGACCATAACATCCATCTTCGAGCACAACGTGCAGCCGAGCGAGTTGCAGTGAAACGTGGCTGGAAGACTGCGGAAGAAATCCGAAGTCGCAACATTCCGGAAGTAAGCAGAGAGTGCATGGAGGTATTGAGAACCATGCCATCGTGGTCATGGGAAGAATACAAGAAGGCACTTGCCCGGAGAGGCTATTCCGTATATGAACGGAAAGATAAGAAAGATGTTCTCCGAGGATATGCGATCCTCAAAGGAAATACCAAATACAAGGCTTCCGAATTGGGAGTGGCCCGTAACCTGATGATTTCCAAACTTCCCCGAACCTGGCAAAAGCTCCACTACCGGGAGAGACTTGCCGCTCAGGTCAATACTTTTCAAATCCATAGGCCGGAACCTGTTCAAAGACAGACAGTCGATATAGACTATACTCATTATCGTTCCGGCTCGGTGTCCTACACGCTTTCTTCCCATGGCGGAAGGGAACAGCGTTTCTACATCCCGGAGCGGGTACTTGACTATTTCAATGAAGAGTTCGACTACCGGGAGGTTGCCAACAGCAGCGAGCTGACCGACATAGCCGTAGCTATCTTTGTCGGGATGCTTGAGACGCCCGCCGTGTCTACCGGAGGTGGTGGCGGAGGTTCGCAAAGCGATCTCCCCTAGCGGGACAAGGACGATGACGACCTGCAATGGGCCCGCCGCTGTGCCCGTGCGGCTACTCTCCTATTGGGCAAGAAACCAAGAACAGGATTAAGACGATAAAGTCATGAAACTGTCATACAAAAAGCGGCCGCCTCATGCGACCGCTAATAGTCCGCCGGTTTTGCTGGATATGGGGAAATTTATTTTATAAATCTGTAGAATTTATAAGGTCTATTGTAGTATACAAGGAAAAATCCAAGGCATATTATTTCATTTGCATTTGGAATACTTAATCACAGCATGACGTTATGACAGACACAACGAAGCAACAGTATCACAAACTGTTAAATTTTTTAAGAATCAAACACATATGTCAATCTATTTGAACATTCCAATTCGACATTGTCTAAAATAAGGCCGTGATAAATATCTGCAATAACTATAGCAGATAATTCAAAATATATACCCGGATCATCAACTAAATATATTAACTTTGTACAAATATGCTATGGCCAAATTAATGAAAAAAACAAAATCATATACATTCATAGACCTGTTTGCTGGAGCGGGAGGACTTTCCGAGGGTTTCATCAGAGCCGGATATACGCCTATTGCGCATATCGAAATGAACAAGGACGCCTGCGACACGCTGAAAACACGATCGGCATTTCATTATCTTCAGAAAAATGGAATGCTTTCGATTTATGAAGATTACCTCAGGCACAAGGAAGAAGGGACAGACGGGCGAAAACTCTGGGACCAAATCCCGAAAAGTGTAATCAATACCACGATTTGCGCGACAATAGGAGAAAATACGGTTGATGATATTTTCAAGAACGTTGACGAACTCAAAGGCAAGCGCAAGGTGGATATCATCATCGGAGGTCCTCCCTGTCAGGCCTATTCCGTCGCCGGCAGAGCTCGTATGGGCAAGGAGGTCGAGAATGATCCTCGAAACGAGCTGTACAAATACTACGTTCGATTTATCGAACACTATGATCCCGATATGTTCGTATTCGAGAACGTATTGGGCCTGTTGACTGCCAAACGGGGAGAACCCTTTGCGGATCTCAAACGACTGGTTGACAAACTTGGCTATGATATGGACTGCAGGGTTCAGGTTGCCTCTCAACACGGAGTTTTGCAAAATCGACAGAGAGTCATTATCGTAGGCTGGAAGCGCGCCGTAAAAGGGTCGAAAAGCCCGTACCATTACCCTGAACTGCCCGTGGAGGAGTGTCCTTATCAGGTACTGAGGGATCTGTTTTCGGACTTGCCAGCCCGTAAGGCAGGTGAAGGAAAATTCTGCGAAGCCGTTTCATATGTCAAACCCTTGTCCGAAATGCCGTATCTCGACCAGTCCGGAATACGCGGCGAGCTGGATTTTACAACCCAGCATGTAGCCAGACCGACCAACGAAAACGATCGTAAAATATACAAGATAGCCGTCGAGCGGTGGTTGAATGAGCACCACCGATTGAACTATGCACAACTGCCGGCCGAACTGCAGACTCATCGAAACAAGGAGACCTTTCTCAACCGCTTCAATGTCGTCGATCCTTACGGATGCAGTCACACGGTAGTCGCCCACATTGCCATGGACGGTCATTACTATATCTATCCGACATTAAATCCGACATTGGAAACGGTACGCTCCATCACGGTTCGGGAGGCGGCCCGTCTTCAGTCCTTTCCGGACGATTACTATTTCGAAGGGAGCCGGACATCTGCCTTTAAACAGATTGGCAATGCCGTACCGGTCGTACTCGCCCAAAGAATTGCGGAAACCATCAAAAAAATGTTGTAGAATTTCTCAGACTTCCTTCAACCAGACAATAAAACCTGCCTGCAACCATGGACTTCTCCTCTCTGAAAACCGCATTAGCCATTCCGGGGGCCGCAGCGATGATCGAAACATTTCGAGCCATCGGCTACAGCCTGGAAACGGCAGTTGCTGATATTGTGGATAACTCGATATCGGCATCGGCCAAAAACGTATGGATTAACCGGATCTGGAAAGGAGGTGATTCCATTATAACAATCAGGGACGATGGACACGGCATGTCCGGAGACGAGATTATTCAGGCCATGCGGCCCGGAGCACAGAATCCGCTGATAGAACGGTCGGCAACGGACTTGGGACGTTTCGGTCTCGGCCTGAAAACCGCCTCCTTTTCACAATGTCGGACACTGACCGTCATGAGTAAGATTCAAGGACAGTCTCCCGAATTCTGGACATGGAGTCTGGACCACGTTGCTCAATGTGACAGATGGGAACTGATCCATTGGCTTCCGGAAGGTTTCGAGCATGAACTGGACGACTTTGCATCCGGCACCATCGTTATCTGGACGGATCCGGACCGAATTATCCCGGCTGCGACAAAAGCCGAGAACGAGAATGCCAAAAGAAAGTTCTCGGAGGCGTTCGATCGGGTCAAGAAACATCTTTCAATGACCTTTCACCGGTTCTTGGAGGCCAAATCCATCACAATACACTGGGGCGGGCATGAAATCGACCCGTGGAATCCCTTCTGCCCAAAGGAGAGCAAAGTTCAGATCATGCCGTCCGAACAAATCGGAGAACAAGTAACCGTAAAGGGATATATCCTGCCCCACAAGAACAATTTCTCTTCGGAGACCGCATACAGACAGGCCGAAGGCATCTTCGGATTCTCCGCACACCAGGGATTTTATGTCTATCGCGGAGACCGTCTGCTGCTGGCCGGAGACTGGCTGGGACTGTTTCGCAAGGAAGAGGCCTACAAACTGGTTCGAATACAAATCAATCTGCCCAACAGCGTGGATTCCGACTGGCAGATAGACATCAGAAAAGCCAAAGCAGCGCCCCCCGTCGGATGCAGGCAGCAGCTTGAATCCTATGCCAGACAGGCCTGCAATAAAGGATCCGAGGTTTACAGACACCGCGGACGTATCCTCAGGCAGCGGGCCGGACAGGAATTTCAAAGTCTTTGGCTGGAAAAGAAAAAGGACAACAAATGGTCTTTCGTCGTTAATCGGGAACATGCGCTTGTCCGTAATATTCGAGAGCTTGCCAAAGAGAACCCGGATCAGGCTATTGACATGCTGCTGAAATTCGTGGAGGAATCCATACCCGCCAAAACCATCTATGTGCGGGAGGCCAACGATGACGACAGCCAGAAACAACCATATTCGGACATGGATCCCGGGTTGCTCCGCACAATGATAAAACAAATCCATGAAAGGCAATTGGATCAGGGATTGACTTCTGAACAGTCAAGACTGGCACTGAAACAAATGGAGCCTTTCAACGAATACGAAGACCTGATAGACGAACTGCAATGAATGAACTGAACGAAAAGGCCATCAACATGTGCCAGGCCATGATTGGATTCAAACCAGGAGTAAGTGACGGCGATATAGATACAGCCATTTCCACTGTCACAAGCCTGCCCATGTTTGCCGGGTTGAACAAAATAGAGCTAAAGAAAAGCCTGTTGTCCATCTATAACGTAAAGGTGGATACCTACCAGATTCTGGAAGGACGTGATGCCCGCATTCCATGGTTGAAGGAATTCAAGGCTGAATGTCGTTCGGAATGGCTGTTCTGGACTCGGTACAAGAAATACCTAGCCGAACAGAAGCATTTTGCCCCCGAGGTTATCTTCCAACTGGATGATCTGACCGACCGTATTCTGGACAAGCTGTTCAATCCACAGCGCAGCGACGTCATCATCAACAAGAAAGGACTTGTCGTCGGACAGGTACAGTCCGGCAAAACAGCCAACTATACGGGGCTGATCTGCAAGGCCGCCGATGCCGGATTCAACCTGATCATCATTCTGGCCGGCATACACAACAATTTAAGAAGTCAGACACAGACCCGCATAGACGAAGGTTTTCTGGGATTCGACACGCAAAATACCAGAGCCTACAACATGAACCAAACCATACGTATCGGAGTAGGTCTGATTCCCGGTTTTGACAAAGCCATCGCAAACTCCTACACGACCAGTACCGAACGGGGTGACTTCACAAAGCAGGCGGCAAATACGGCCGGTTTCAACTTCAACAATCCACAGCCGATCATTCTCGTGATCAAAAAAAACGTTTCCGTACTCAAGCGGCTGTACAGTTGGTTGAAATCACAGTCCACCCACGATGTTATAGCCAACAAGTCCCTGCTGCTTGTCGATGACGAAGCGGACAATGCTTCCATAAATACCAGTCGGGCCGGTGATGACCCGACCGCCATAAACGGAAATATCTGCAAGATCATCAAACTGTTCAATCGGTCTGCTTATGTCGGCTATACGGCGACCCCGTTTGCAAACATCTTTATTCCTCTCAACAAGGACGATCTTTTCCCCAAGGATTTTATCATCAACCTTCCGGCTCCGGACAACTACGTCGGTCCCGAAAAGGCCTTCGGCACTTCGGCTAATCCCGATGGGAACGATGATCTTCTGCCCATTGTTTTCCCGGTTACGGACAGCGACACCTTTGTGCCCGCAGGTCACAAGAGAGACGATCCGAAACCGACGATAGATAATATTCCGGAATCGTTGAGAACAGCCATCAAGTGTTTTATCGTTACTTGTGCCATTCGAATTGCCCGTGGTCAGGAGAACAAACACAACTCCATGCTGATTCACGTCTCCCGTTTTCAGGCATGGCAGAATCATCTCAAGGAGATTATTGACCGTCTGTTCAAATACTACAAGAGCGAAATAGAGGCGAATGATCCAACCATGCTGGAAGAGCTCCGGCAGATTTTCGAGGAAGACTCTCCCGATTACCGTTCATACCGTACCATTACCGGAGAAATCATCGATTCACCGGTTCTTTCCCGCATCGACAACAAAATACGGAGCCACACATGGGAGGAGATCAGGCCTCTGCTCTATCGGGCCGTACAGAAGATAGAAGTCAAGTCCATCAACGGGACCTCCGGAGACAGTTTGACCTATTACGAGAACGAAAAGAACGGCATTTCGGTCATTGCCATTGGCGGAGACAAGCTGTCCCGCGGACTTACACTCGAGGGGCTGTCCGTGAGCTATTTTCTGCGTGCGTCGAAAATGTACGACACACTGATGCAGATGGGACGATGGTTCGGCTATCGCCCCGGCTATGTGGATCTTTGCCGGCTCTTCACCAGCAACGAGCTGAACGAATGGTACCGTCACATAACGCTTGCCAGCGACGAACTTCGGGAAGAGTTCAGATATCTGGCCGAATCAGGCGGGACGCCGGAGAACTATGCCCTGAAGGTTCGCACTCATCCCGGGCAATTGCAGATAACGTCCATATCCAAGATGCGTCACACGAAGAACATTCAGGTCTCGTGGGCCGGTCGTCTGGTAGAGACCTACCAGCTGCTCCGGGATCCGGTCTCCAAACGGAACAATCTGGCGGCAACAGACAGTCTGCTTTCAGAACTCGGAACTCCAGACAGAATCAAAAACGATTATCTGTGGACCGGCATATCTTCCGATACCGTCTGCGACTACCTGTCCCGGTTCCAACTGCCGGAGACCCTGACCAAGGTAAATCTCGACCTCATATGCGACTATATCCGGGAACTGAACGATGTGGGAGAACTTGTTTCCTGGGACATAGCACTGATGAGCAAGAATGCAGATGGCAACACATGCGTCCATACCTTTTCGAACGGCGTACAGGCAGGATGCTTCATCCGCAGGCAGGCACAGGATGCACAAAATGCCGGGACATACTATATCCGCAAGAACCATATCGTGGGTAATCCGACCGATGAATTCATTGACCTTCCTGACGACATGCTGTCGAAAGCTCTTGATGAGACCAGAGGCCGGAAGACCCGGGCTAAAGAAGAGTGGAAACACGAATATCCTTCACCGCAGCTCGTCAGACAGGAGTTCCGCTCCAAACAGACTCCCCTGCTCATGATTTATCCGCTGAATCCGGAATATTCCAACATGTCTGGAGTAAAGGATGCTGTCTCCTATACGAAAGACGACGAGCCGTTCATCGGATTTGCCATCGCATTTCCGCACAGCGACACAGACAAGGCCATCTCCTATGTAGCCAACCAGGTAGCCGACTTTGCAATTACCGAGGAGAACTTCGACAGCACCAACGACAACACTTATGATGAACAATAACTCGATAACGGACATATGGAACAATCTGGCCCCGGCAGAGGAAGCCGGACTCACCAAACGCAGAATTCCGGTTGAGTCACCCTTGTACATATACGGAACATACCGGTATCCGGACAACCTGTACGGTATCGCTTTCTCATATGACAGTAGCCTGACCATTCCGGTTAACCAGTTCAAAAGCCTGAAGGAACTTGGAATCCTGCAAATGCCAGACACGAGTTTCGAGCACAGAAACCTATTGCTGATACAGCTGCATCACACGGACTGTCTCGGCGTGTTCGCCACCTTGTGCTCGGATTTGACAAGTGCCATAACCCGTGAATCTTCCGAAAAGTCCGCACTTCGCATTGTCCTGAATCAGCTTGAAAAGTGGAGAACTCTTTTCGATCGAGGACTTGCGGCCGGACTTTCTCCGGCCGAACAGCAAGGTTTGTATGGCGAGCTTCATCTGTTGTCTCGCATGATACGTCGAAATTCCTCAGACATGACGGAAACGGTCGGATATTGGGTCGGATGCGACAAGGCCATGAGGGACTTTCAGGGGGAGGACTGGGCCATCGAGGTAAAGACAACCGCGACCAACGGTTCGGATCGACTTACGATAAACGGGGAACGCCAACTGGATGATGCGTTGCTTGACCGACTTTTCCTGTATCATCTTTCCGTAGAAGTATCCCGGAAAAACGGTCAGACCCTGAACCGGGCAATCGAAGACCTGCGAAAAGCATTGGCGACTGACACGATTGCGCTGCACCGGTTCAATACCGGTCTGACTCATGCGGGATATTTCGATGAACACGCGCCCATGTATCAGGATCGCTGCTACAAGATTCGCAGGGAGCAGGCCTACCGCATATCGGGGGATTTTCCCCGTATCATGGAACGGGATCTGCGCAATGGAGTCAGCAACGTCACATACACCATCAACACGTCCGCCTGCGAAGAATACGCAGTAACTGACACGGAACTCTTCAAATCGACAGTTGATCATGAAAGAGATTGAAAAATTCTACCAGTCCCTTATGCAGGACGTTGTCGCCATGCAGTCGGGTGACGAAGATGGCAATACCCAGGAACAGATATTTACCCGAATCTGTCTGGACATGCTGTCCGAAGCAGCCGAAACGGAGAACGTATCGGTTGCATACGACGAACGCGATTTGAAGAAAAAGGGCCAGCACAAGATAAACGGATATGCGATTTCGGACAACTACGAAACCGTGGATCTGTTCATCTCCCTTTATGCCAACACCACGGAGATCCGTACGATTTCCAAGAGCGAGGTTGATACGGCTTCAAAGATGATTACGAACTTTTTCCGCCGGGCTGTATACAACGATTATGTTAATGAGATTGCAGAATCATCCGAAATCTTTGAATTCGCCAATACGCTGGCCAACTATGCGGAACTGCGCGAAAATCTGATTCGCGTAAATGCCTTCATCCTGACAAACGGCACCTACAAGGGCGAACTGCCGGCCAGCCAGGTCATCTGCGGATACAACATCTACTACAAGGTTATAGACGTGGAATATCTTTACAAGATTTCCGAACAGGCCGGAGTTCCCATAGAACTGGATTTTGAGAATCTTGACGGACACAAATATGAAATTCCATGCCTTGCCGCAAATCTGAGCAATCCCGATTACGAAGCATACGTTGCCATTATATCCGGAGAATGTCTGGCAAAACTTTATGAATGCTACGGATCCCGTCTGCTGGAACAGAACGTGCGTTCGTTTCTTCAGTTTACGGGAAAGATCAACAAGGGCATACGGGAAACCATCAAGAGTGAGCCTCACATGTTCCTAGCCTATAACAACGGTATCGCTGCAACAGCCGATCACATCGAATTGGATGAGACAAGGCATTTCATCAGACATATCAGCAACCTCCAGATTGTAAATGGCGGTCAGACTACGGCCTCCATCTACAATACGGCCAAAAAGGACAAGGCCGACATTTCAGATATTCTTGTTCAGGTAAAGCTGTCCGTCATCAAGGACAAGGATCAATATGCGGAAATAGTTTCACGCATATCACGCTATGCCAATACTCAGAACAAGGTCAATGATGCCGACTTCTCGGCCAACAATCCGGCTCTTGTAGAAATCGAGCGCATCTCAAGATACATATTTGCACCCGCGACTCCGACCAACAATCTGCAGACGGCATGGTTCTTTGAGCGTGCTCGCGGACAATACAAGACCCTGCGGGCCAAGGAAGGATTCACGAAATCACAGCAAAAAGCCTTTGATCTGAAATATCCTAAGAAGCAGGTCGTTACGAAAGTAGAACTTGCCAAATATGTTAATGCATGGCAGGAAACGTACAATGGCAGAAATCTGGCTATCGGGCCTCACATCGTGGTACGAGGAAATGAAAAGAACTATGCCCGTTTCATAAACTACAATCTCCCGGACGTCAAACATATCGACGTTGCATGGTTTGAGGACATGATCGCCAAGGCCATTCTCTTCAAGGCTGCCGACAAACGATACGGTACCAAACTCACGGGAGATCATATCGGTGAATTGAAACAGGTTGTCGTTCCATATACATTGTCTCTCCTGAATATCATTACCGAAGGACGACTGGATTTGTATCGAATCTGGAAAAACCAGGCGATATCGTCAGCCTTGTCGGATTTCATATACGATCTGATGAAGCAGGTTAACGAATTTATTCTCGAAGAATCTCCCGTCTCACACTATATCGAATGGGCCAAAAAGGAAGAGTGCTGGTTAAAAGTCCGCTCAAATGAATGGGCTTACAGTCTCGATGAGATTCGTCAGGATTTCATTGATGTGAAGAATCCTCCCAAACGCAACCACAAAAGCGATGTTGGCGACGAAGAGTCGGACAGACGGCACAAGGAGGGTATCATACGGGCAATCCCGTTCTCTCTTTGGAAAAAGATAGAGACGTGGGGACGCGACACGGGGATGTTGCAGCCGACCCTGACCTCCCTGGCCAGCGATATCGCATATAAAATCAAGAACAACCGAAAGATGAACGACAGCGACATCTCCAGAGGATATCTGATTTACGAGAATGTCTGGCAACACAATCCGGAACTTCTTGAGGAAGCCGACAGTCTGGCCGAGCAGGATCGTGCAAAAGCAGCCGAGACTTCCGATACCATGTCTCCGGTAAACGGTCAAGACGAGATTACCTTGGAACTGATACAGGCCATGGTGGAATGGGACAAACGTCGACGAATTCTTGAAGACTGGAAATGGAAAGCCATGAAGGATGTCGCCGATGGGATTAAGCCACTGACAGACAGAATGAAATATGCCTTCTACTTCAACCTGCAAAAGCTTAAGAAGGCTGGATTCCCCAATTGACGAGAGCCATGGATATCTGGAGCAGCGAAAAAAGATCGGAGGTCATGTCCCGAATCAGGAACAAGGGTACGAAGCCGGAAGTTACGCTTCGCAAGGCCCTTTTTGCCCGAGGATTTCGCTATCGTGTCAATGTCAAGACTCTTCCCGGGAAACCGGACATCGTTCTGCCTCGATACAAGACGGTCCTTTTCGTTCATGGATGTTTCTGGCACGGACATCCCGGCTGCAAATATGCATACACCCCAAAGAGCAATACGGAATTTTGGGTTAACAAGATATCAGGTAACCAGGAACGGGATGCAGTTGTAAAACGCGAACTTGAAGAATCTGGTTGGAGGGTAATCATCGTTTGGGAATGCGAAATCAGACACGGAAAGGATTTTGCCGGCTTGATAGATAAGCTGTCAGACAATATTCTTTTTGATAAAGACTGTAAGTATTATTCAATCAAGTAAGATAACAAACTCTTATATTTTGCCATGTGAATAATCTACATCCAAATAACCATGTGAACTCTCCTTACATCCATACAAGTAAAAATAAATTTATAATTATAGTTTCAATGAGTTGGTAGTGCAAACAGAGAAGACGAGCTAATTTTATGTGCTTATTTACTTCGATATCTTTTATCAAATCTCAAAATTATGATTCGATTGGACATTTTAACACACATAAAATTTTAACTTTTTATTTGCCTTTCAAGAAATCAAGATCAAACATAGCTTGATCATTTGCATTATAATGTGCCTCTATTAGTGATTTATCGACTATATTTTGAATCTCGCCATTTGTAAGAGGTTCCCACTGCATTTCCGTTTTCGTGCCTTTTACATGTTTAACATTTACAGCCTTTCCCAAAACAAATTTCATGAACTTTTCTCCTAATGGAGATAATATGTATTTATCACCTTCTTCACTAACCTTAGCCATTCGCAAAACACCGGTAGAATATAGGAGCTCAGTATCTCCATCTTCATCATAATACTCATCTTGGTATAATGGGAGATTAGATAAATCGGTATAAGGGATTCTTGCAAGTACAGAAGATAATCTAAAATAATCCTCGATAGATAATAATCCTTCTATTTTAGCTCTTGACAATTTTGCAAAATATTTTTCCTTATTTATATTATCAAGAGCATCAACCATATTCGCAATGACATTACCAGGTGCATCTTGAGCTTTCAACCCTACTTCCTCTGCAAATTTGCATCGTTGTTCAATAGTTGTATCAGAAAGTCCCATAATAAATACCGTATATTTTCGGAAAAACTCACTATCCCGATAATCTTGCAAATTTTGATATTCTTGTGCAAGCAAGCCTCCAACTACAGGAATTAAATTTAGGACTGCTTTAAACTGGTCACTCCACGTTAAACCTTGATGCTGATTCACGACAGAAAGATCTGTTTTTGTAAGTATGTTATCTACAATATTTTGAACCTTATCTGTATTCATAATAACAAATAAACTAATTATAACTTACAATATTATAGAGTTGGCAATTCAATGGTATATCTCCATATTTTAGCGACCCCGTCTGAATTGTCCGGGTAATATGTATTACAAAATGGATATATTATCGAATAATTCTTCTGCCATCCCTTCTCCAATAAAAAATAAATTGCCATACCTATAGCATGTGGTTTTGATGAAAGTGGAGCAAAGTATATATTCGTAAAATCCTTGCCTGACTTCCATTGTTCTTGTTCAATATACTCTTTTATGGTTTGGGCTGTTACAAACGGGTCATATGCCGGAGCAAAAATATTAGACGATATATCTTCAAAACATTCTGATCCAAGATCAGACTCTGCCTTATAAGCTCTTAAAACATTCTCTTGGAACATATCTGGGCTCAATGAAGGGAAGCCAAAAAGAAGTACCTTTTTACAATGTTTTTTAAGCTTGGCTACGTCTATTATTCGGCTATGATCATAGCCGGCAGCTATTATTAATAGGTCATAATCAGCCTCTGAAGTATTAACCCCAGACATTCCATACAACTTCTTTACTTGATAAAAATTATCAGAAAAGTTGGTTCTTTCTTGGTCGCGATACTGTTTTGGTTCTGTATATAAAATATCGAAAGTACGAACTTTTTCTATCTCCATACACCTCATGAGGAAAAGAAGATATTGTAATCTAAATCCAGTACTATCTACACAAATCTTAAGCTTTTCTATTTTTAATTTTCTAAGTTCAAATAGAAGAGTATCAAAATCTTCATTACCATGTAAGATTAATAGATTTTTATCTTTTAAAAATTTAGCGTTTTGATCTTCCGAAATAGTAATCCATAACTCGTTTTTTGCTTTTATTCTTGAATATGGCACCTTAACTCTATCTGAATCTACGAACATTGATATAAACAAATCATACTTCTCCAGATTGTCAAGTTCATCAATATGGTGATAACATTCCTTATCGAAATATGTATAATCCATCTCTAAAATAATGATGTTTGATAAAATTTATCTTGAGGTCTCTCAAGCTTTTCTTTAAATGGATATGTGTATTTTAATAGCCTTTTCTTAAATACCCTATCATATTCTTTTTGACTATTTGGAGAAAATATAAGTTCTGCCTCTTCGCTTGAAAGCTGAACATTTCCTCTTTTTGCCAATGCAAGTTCCCATTTTGGCAAAAGAATACTATTTAGACGATATACTTGTAACATATCATTTGAGTTCTTCTTTCTACGGCTGTCTAATCTTATTAAATAAGAATATTTTATCAAAATATCAAGTGTTTCTCTTGCGGCATCCGACAATGTAGCCTCATCTAATGAGAAAATGCTAATTGAACATTGAGGTGGTACATCAGAAAAACGTAAATTACGAAGATAGTCTCCCAAACGATTAATCGCATCAACCGGCCTTGATTGACCAACTGCAGGAATGCGATTTTCTTCAAAAAACCAATTATATGTATCCTCAATTCCCACCTGTTGTGAGTTGATTGATAATTTTTGTTCTTTCTCGAATGGATATTTATTGGTATTAAAATACTGATTTTTAAATGCCGTTTTGAGCAATCTTAAAATTGTTCTTGGTGTGCCACAAGAAAGTTCAATTAATTTTTGAAGTCCATAATAAGCTGGGTGCATATTAGCTTCTCTAGCCATTGTATCAATCAGATCTTGCCTATAATATGTTAAGACTTTATGCTGCATAGTCTCTTTATCTTTTGATGTAAAATACGTTAAAGCATCGTCGTGTATTTTTTTTGAATAAGATAATAGGCCTTCTTTTACTTTATTCTTTATCGCTCTATACATGAGCATTACATTTGCCCTTTCAATAACATGGTCATCATCAAAACGTAAATTAGACATGATTGTTTCTACATCTTCTTCTGTCCAATTATGAGCCGATTTAATCCCATCTAGCCTAGTTTTTATTTTGTTGAGATAGCGCTTTGATTGTGATTCCTTCTTAGAGAATATTTTTCCTAGAAGTTCATCATTAGACAGATTCTCAATCAAGGTCTCTATGTCAAAGTTTTTATGTAATGACAATTTACTGTTACGCAATCTTCGATTAAGAATTTCTTTAATATATTCATCATAGTGTTCAAAATTGCGAAGGAACTCATCAAGTACAAGTTTTTCAAATTCAGACCCATCATGATTCTCCTCTCCATTTAATGTCAAATAATGCCTAATGCCGTATGGTCTAGCACCAATTCTAAAGGTACAAGCATTAGTCTTCTCGCGTATCAACGATTGGACAAGTCGCTGCTGCGAGTCATTGAAGTTTTCTAGTTCATCAACCAAGTAAATGATGTATTTATTCTTAAAATACGGTATTTTAGTCTTCAGTATTTCGGGGAAACCATACGTCAATTGCGTTATCTTGAATTGTATTTTTACATCTGGATGATCATAGCCTTCAAGCGCAAAATTTTGTGTAGTATATATAAGTTGCTTTTGCAACTTAAGGAAATAATTCCTTAAATCGAATAATGTTTCAATGCCACATTCTATCTCATGAAAGTAACTTAAAACCGATGTTACTATTATTTGCTCATCTCCATCAGATAAAACACCCATTGTTTTTAAGTCACAGAGCACATTACTTATTTTTTCTCCTATCCAGAGTTCCCAGAGATAGGCATGGATAGACGACCAAATTTCCTCAGAGACCCCTCTTCCACTAAATATCTCTGAGTTAAAACTTGTACAACGAATATAAATTCCAATAAACTTCTCTTTAGCAAGGCCTTCCTCTATAGAAGAATTTTCTTTTTCACACCTAATTTTTTGAAGCTCATATGAATAGTATTTCATTATGTGTGTCTTTCCACTACCTTTACTACCAATAATAATCATGGGCATTAATGTAGTAGGCTTCATTACGTGGTTAAAACCCTTTTTCTGATTGAGATCTACCCAGTAATCATAAAGCTCTTGGTCGGTATAATCGACAGCTTTCGTAATATCAAACGGATTATTAATCATATCTCTGTATAATTCTTATTGTAACGTCTAAATATAGGAGTCCACATACTTTTATCTTCATCAAACCATATAATAGGCAACGTATTATCAGGCGTATTGTGATGCATACTTATTAATAATTGGTTGTTACCAAACCCCAAAGCCCTATGCTTTGCAACACATTCTAAATATGGAGAGACAAGACCTTGTTTTACAGCAAGATGAAAAGATAATGGATATCCATATTTGTAAGCAATATCTTTTGCTACTATTTTATCATAATTATCTATATTAGTAAAGAACCTGGACTTTTCGCTAAAACACATATAACTCTCATCTAGTTCTATAACAGCATCAACATGATCATAAAGGGGAATACCAATAGTCGGATCAATAAAATTTCTCACATACTCAACACCGTCTTTTAAACCAAATAACATCAAATAAGAAATATTTGACGAAGGTAAAAAAGAACGTAAATTGGTAACACATCTCCTTACATTCGAATCATTAGATGTTGCTTGCTGTCCAGAGCCACATAAATCATCTATAAACACAAAACGCTTTACATTTTTAAATTTATCTCGAAGCTTTGCATGTACCGCACCGTCTTCATTCTGCTCGTATATCACCAAGTCGTCAGTGTTTACAAATAAATCCTTCGGAATATTATTTTCCTGACGAAAATAGTATAATAGGTGAACTCCACTTTCAGAAGGGTTGCCAACGCCAAGAAATCTAGTATTTTTGAGTTCTTCAAAGAATTCTGGCTCCAACACTTCAGGATCCAAAGTATTACCATTACGTTTTCTAATATCTCGGATTAATGGATATCTAATTTTATCCCTATATAACGTTCTTAATAAATTACGTATGTTATCTGCACTAAAATACATCATGCGAGATAACATATAAAGCGCATAGCTTTGATCTGTTTCATTTTTAAAGTTTCTCAGCCACGCTTCAATATGAGTTTTGAATGCTCTATTTTCCCATAAGGTAAAATTTAGAACCTCTATTCTCTTGTATATATCTTCTTTTGTTATATTCATTTTTAACTCCTCTATTTCTTAAATACTAAAACCCATTCACAAGAAATGGTACTTGCAGTTTGATTTCTTTTGGTCATTAAACCATAAGATTTAATATCATCTATCAACTTAAACTTAAGGTGCATGCCTTTTGACTGCAAATATGTGGTTAGATAATCTTGCGTATCAAAAGGACGGTCACAAACCGTATTATTACCGATTACAATCACCATATAACCACCTTTCTTTAGGACACGCATACTTTCGTCAAAGGCAAGTTTAATCTCATTTAGATAGTTACCTACAATATAAGCACGTTCGTATTTACCTTCTTTATAGAGAGATTCAAGCACCACATCAGCAGCTGATATGTCCGTCTTAACTTTCTGGTTAAAATCCGACTTGTGGTAATCTTCTCGTCCAATATTTTTACTGTTAAGTAAACGAATCTCTTCTGGCTGTTTTTTACCAAGCCAATAAAGATTCAACCATGACGATCGAATATATTTTTGAGCTCCAGCATAAGGGGGAGATGTTAAAATAAGATCAACAGACTCATCTCCTAATAATTGGGATCCTCCATAAGTATCTGTAAGTTTCCTCGCATCATTTGAAATAATTTCAGTAGTTATTCCTTTTTCTTTAATCCCAACTAATGACTCGATTCGTTTGATATTCAACTCACAGATTGCTTCAAATTTCTCAAGGACATCTATGCATTCAAGAGTTTTTAACTTGAATTCTATAGACTGCTTACGGTCTGGATTATTGATAAATCTTTCTGGATTTAGCTTCACTGGAACTGAAATATTAGGATCTGCAAAACTCACTTTCTTTATCATATTTGAAAAACAAAGCATAAAAAAACGTTTCTGCTCCTTATTCTCTATTCTTCCAATAACATCTTCCAAACGTGTTAATTGTAGGATCGTACTTGAAGAAAACCAGCGTTTGATATTATCAGTTTCGAAAGTTATCTCTTTCTTGCTTCTTCTAGCACTTGTTACTATAGAATTAAGAGTTGTATGCAATACCTCCGAAGGTATATATGTTGTTTTTACTTGTGATATCAGTACTGCTAATGGATTTGCATCAGCGCCAAGTGCATTTCTCCCCGATATATTTGCTTCTAGCATAACTGTACCCGTTCCGCAGAATGGATCAAGCACAATACCATTTTGGGGACAAAAGTAATTTGTTTGCAAAAAGAAATATGGTATATTGCATAACAACTTTGCTGGATATGAATGAATTAAATGAGAATATCTTTCACTGTTATTTAGTTCTGGCACCAGCTGTCGGAAGTTAATACGAATTGGCTCATTACGTTCTGCATAATCAGCACAGTATTGTTCTATTCTAAGCTCTATCTCTTCCATTCTCATATGCTCTTTCCCTTTCATATCATTCCTTATTAAAACTGCTGCTGCCGCAACCACTCGCTCATAAAGCGGTCGTAAATAATATACCCGCAAGGTGTCTGATAAACCAGTTCGTTGTCGAGCAATTTCTTCAACGAAGCACTGACACTGCTTGCTGCACGAAGCCGATGTCGGCTGATAAAGTCTCCCGCCAGCACCTCCTTGACGCACCCTTCGCGGGCGATAGCTTTCAATAGGCGCACATGACCGGCCGAATAAGCTTTCAGCAGATCTGCATACGAATAGCTTTGTTCGGAAACGATCTGTTCCGTAGCATACGCCACCAACCCCGTATCCACATCCCGATTATAGCCGTACAAGCGATTGAGAAGGCACTGGATATACCAAGTATGTCCATCAAATTTATCGTAAATCACATCGAAAACCTCACGGGGAAACTGCACGCCATGTTTAGCAAAGTGCGCAGCAGCGAAACAGGCATACGCCTCTCGATCAATGGAGCCAATAGTCAGCAGTTGCGTACTCTGATAGAACGGTCTTTTCGACGACGTGAACATCTCCTGCATCAGATGTTGCTTGCTGCCCGCAAAAATAAAGTTTACATTAGGCAAGAACTGGATATAGGAGCGCAACAGAGCCTCGATACCCTTTCCCGGATATTCGGCGATTTGCTGAAACTCGTCGATTGCAATATAGCATCGTTTCTCAGAAGAGCCCAGATAATCGAATATTTCTTTCAACGTACCCTCCTCCTCTTGGGGAGCTACGTCGATCGTCACTTTGGGGATGCCAGTTAGCTCATCAATAGTGAATACCGGACGACAACTGCGAATAAATTGTCCGATGCGGTTTAATGCTTTCTGAGGCGCGGTATCCAGTTTACCCAACACCGTATTGGCAAACAACCGCACGAAATCACCCATTGACTGCGTGGAGTAAATATCCATATAAAAGATGACAATATCCGGCTCCTGCTCTTTTAGGCGATAAAAGGCATGACGAATCAGACCGGTCTTGCCCATACGACGAGGAGCAATCAGCGTTACATTGCGCCCATTGTGGAGCGCATCGAGAATCGCGGATGTTTCCGTCTCACGGTCGCAAAAGAATTCAGGGCCGTGGTAGCCCGCTATCAGGAAAGGATTGTTCGGCTTCATTTTATTCCATCTAATCATTACGCGATCATCGTAACGCGAATATCGCAATAAAATATAAAACAGCCAAAGGATTCACTAAATAATTTACATCCAAATGAAAAGCAACTTTACTTTATCCTCGTATTCATATATACGTTCATTAAAGTAAAGTCAAAATAAGGGAAGAAAAGAGATGGCGGCGCCATGAAAATGGGTTCAGCCATTTTTCTTTTGGCTGCAAATCTTATAAGCAATCCGGATATGAAGGACCGTCCCCAACGGCCACTCCAATCAAGCTCCAAATACATCACTTGAAATCCGAAAATATCTGTGAATCCATCCTCGATTTTACAGCCCGTTTTGGCGAAATAAACCCCGACATGCTCTATCTTTGCAGACAGGGTCTGTCGGGGCTCAAAATGGCTATTTTTGCCTCTTTTCCCTCTGTTCGGAGAGAGTCGATGAAAAAAAACGTTAAATCTTAGATTTTTCGCAAAAAAACAAGTAAATTTTTGAGTAGTCTACCTTTTAAGTTATAAACCATTGATAATCAATGAGAATATGATGATGCGTCGGAAATTACAAGGTTATAGATATATTAGGACAAGAGTTGGAATATAATTATGAAGAACAAGTTGAAGCTTTTTGCAAAGAATCCTGTGATATTATTGAAAAATATCCAGATATTTCACATTCATTCAACATAATCTCAATCGAAAAAGTAAGTGAGAAAAACGGAAAAATCAAAGTATGGTATATACTAAACACATATAGCATATATAAAAGATATTTTAAATCAACAAAACATTATTTTATAACCACTCTAAATAATAAATATCCTATAGAAATTGATGCAAATAGATTTTATAGAGATAACCAAGTTAAATACAAAGAACAAGAGGAATTTTCCATAAATAGAAAAGAGGGAGAATTGTTAGCTTTCTCTTTTTCAAAGAACAGATACATCACAAAATATAAAAATGAGATACATTTTTATGAGAAAGGAAGATACCAGACCATCTTAAAAGAGTTATATAATTCGACTAAGTATAAGAACGCTTATTTTACAAGCGATGGAAAAACAATTGTCCTTAAAGATAATGATGAGTATCTATCATCATTCGGGTTGGAATCATTCCTATCTGAATCCTTTGATATACAAGGCATAGCATCATTTAGGAAAGATGCATACAATGGTTATAAGCCAGAAATTTTTTTCAACAAAACGAGCTCCCAAAAACCTGTTTGGCGAGACCCAATATCTTTATCCATTATAAACCCTAATAAAATATCCAACATTGAATATATTAGCCCAGACAATCTTTGGAGTGCAAAATCAAAAATTGATACCATTTATTATAATAGACTGACAGGTAAAAATCTCAAAAATGATGAATACTTGTTCTTGTGTAAAGTATTTGATTTCAAATGGAATTCTACTGATAAAGAAAAATCAATTATAATTGGTAAACGTAAAAAACTATACTTTTCAAGGAAAAAAGATGTAGAATCTCTTTTACGTGAGTCCAATATAAATGTATTTAATAATGAAGCAAAACTTAATGAATACATCGAAAACACAATAAAAAGATCATTGTTAGAAAACAAGATTTTACTAGCTTGTTTATCGAGAAGCATGACTATCTAGCATATTACAGTAAACAAGATACTCGAATTCAACGAGTTTTGATTGGTAGAAATGTATGGTTTTTAAACTATGTCTCATTTTCATACGACTCTCGTTATGTAGCATTTGGAGCTAAATTGCGTTCTGATGAATTCAGACATAGCGAAGAAGGCATCTTTGAGATTTACGATTTAGTAAAAAAGAATGTCATTTGCCGGATGGACAAAGAGAAACAAATACATGCTGTTTGGATGACATTATTTAGTAGATTAGGGGATGTTGCCTTTTATGATAGCCATTCTAATGTATACATTATCAAGGCTTCTTCTAATTATAAGAGCGTAGAGAAAATATATGGAAAAAGTTTACTATGCTTCAGCCCATCAGGAAAACATATTGCATTTTCAGATCAACGTTATATAAGTTATAAGTCTTGTCCTATGGGTTCATGGGGACATCAACCCTCAAGTAATATATACATTTATTCCGTAGATAACCTACAGTGTGCATTAGAATCTTTCAATGATTTTGGAGTGGGATTAAGAGGTGCAGCTCCATCTTCAAGAATGCATAGTGTAGCTGCTGCCGCCTTTTCCCAAGATGAAAAAAGACTTCTTGCTATTGGTGAAGATGGAGTCGTAGTTGTTAGAAATCTTAAACTAACGAATTTTCATAATCATAAATCAGGATCTATTTTAAAACCGCTTCATCATTATCTAAAAAAAAGTTACACACAATCCACAAAAGGAGATTCACTATTATAGCTCTTCATCAGGCGCCGACTTCTTATGCACCGCCTCTATCTTCTCGCAGCACTCTTTGAATACCTTTTCCAAAGAAGAGAGTGCATTGCCTAATTCTTCGATCATTTCATTCAAAGGATGGTCTGAAATATCGTAATTTTTAGATTTTTCACAATTATACTCATCCTCTAAGACGCATTCAGTTTTCTTTTTTATCAGCTTAGAACTAATATAATAGTTTTTTGCTAGGCCGTCTTTGTCCGTTATTACGCAGATGAAGAAATCTGTTACATCCATCTGAAACACATTGCAGATGTGTAAGAGAATATCCACTTTCAGGTTTCCACCTCTGGCCGCTTTCCCGACCGTATTTTTGTCTATACTTAAAATTCTTGCTGCTTCCTTATATGATATTTTATTACGTTGCAGATATTGGCGAAACCTCTCACCCGAATATCGAAACTGCATATGCAAACCTTCTGATTTTGCTCTCATAATCTATCCTTTTATAACCTTAATATATATCATTAATACACTTAATATCCATCTCCAGATAATATGCAACCTGAGCTTTCAATGTGTCTATACCAATAGCAATATCCTCCCTGCACCTATTGTTAGTTATTGCAGCAATCTCCAAAATGATTTTTATTTGTCTATGTCATGCATTTGTATAAAGTACATGATGAGCACAAAGATTATTTACACGAATATATGCCCTATCCTACCGGAAAGACATATCGTAAAACTATCGTGTATATGTGGCCGAATATGCAATATTTCACAGCACATAATATAGTATTGCTCGGTCTTACACACAACAGGGGCTGTGGCGAGTGTATCATTCAGCCACAGCCCCATTATAAATTATTACTATTCTCTCTTTTTAGTAGATACTATTATTTTGCAGTCGAAAGAGATACGAACGACTTAGTGATACCGCTATGCCTTCACTCTGACAGCATTCTGGCTATAACGGTTTATATCCGGCAAGTTTAGTCTATCTCTACGACCAAATAGCGTGACAAGCTCCAAAAATTACCTACATTGGTAATATTGAGTGTATAGAAGCCTTCGGCATCCTTTACAAGCTCATATGAACCTTGTGGATGCTTTGTAAGAATCTTGGCCTTCTTGCTCTCGAGGAAAATCGTTGTCAAGGTACGTTGATCGGCCGTAGTAAAGAAATTCACATCAAAGTCACCCTCCATGACCTTTGTTTTGCTAAACAGTCCGCCGCCCGATATAATGTTATGCTCGCGCAACTGATTACTGTTGGCATACACATAACGCACTTCGTTAAGAGCCATATCTTGCGAAGCTATAATAGCACTTTGCTCGTTTTGTATGCGTGAAAGGTCGGTAACTTGGCCTTTGAGCGTATCTACAGCAGCATCAAGTTCGGCAATACGTATATCGCGAGCAGCAAGAGCCGACTGCAAACCTACTATCATTGAGTCTTTTTCGGCTATCTGAGCGTTGAGGTTATCAATGGCTTTTTTAAGAGCGGCTGAGTTTGAATTACTATTCCGAAGACGTTGCTCAAGCTCGGCAATACGCTCTTTATTGCGTTGCAGCGTATTGGATATAAGTTCTATATCGCGTTTTACACGCTCCTGAGTAGACAGTGTCATCTCGCCAGTTTCGTTTTGTTGTTGTATGACGAAATTCTCGGCTTGCTTGATGCTTTGCATGTCTGTCTCAATGTCGGCAATAAAGCTGATCATCTCTTCATAGCCGTTACGCATCTCGGCATTGGCCTGTAGCAACGAATCGTTGGTTTGTTGCAGTGCAATCATCTCGGGTGAATTGGCATTATGCGTACATGCCCCTAAAAACAAAATCCCTGCAGACAGGGTTAATAACTGAAGTTTTTTCATACTCGTCATTATTTATTGGTTAAACTCGTTTTTTCTTTCAGCTCGGCATACTTGTCTTTTTTAGTACGAGGCTGCTCAGGTAAGCCTTCTACCAAAATGACAATCTCACCTTTCGGTTCGTTCTGACTATAATACAGCGTAAGTTCGGCAAGAGTACCTCGTCGTGTCTCAGCATGTACTTTTGAAATTTCGCGGCAGACTGCAGCCTGACGCTCTTCGCCAAATACCTCAGCAAACTGTTTGAGAGTTTTCACTAACCGATAGGGCGACTCATAAAACACCATAGTACGCTCCTCTCCGGCAAGTGCTTCGAGGCGTGTAGCACGGCCTTTTTTCTGCGGCAAAAAGCCCTCAAAGCAAAAGCGATCGTTGGGCAAGCCCGACATGACTAAGGCCGGTACAAATGCTGTAGCTCCGGGCAAACACTCGACCTCGACACCGGCACGACAGCAAGCTCGTACCAGTAAGAAACCTGGATCGGAAATGGCTGGTGTACCGGCATCGGTAATAAGTGCAATAGTCTCTCCTGCCTGCAAACGCTTTACAATGGCATCGACAGTTTCATGTTCATTAAACTTATGGTGCGACTGCAACCGTGCCTGTATATCGTAATGTTTGAGTAAGATGCTACTTGTACGAGTATCCTCAGCAAGAATACAATCGACTTCGCGTAACACGCGTAATGCACGAAGTGTCATATCCTCGAGGTTTCCTACCGGTGTGGGAACAAGATACAGTTTGGCCATCTCCTATATTGTTTACTGTTTAAAATGTTTTTCTACCAATGCCAGGAACTCTTTCACAACCGGGTCTTCGTCATCCCAACCCATGTCGTTCAGCAAGTATTCGCGAGCTTCGCCATAATCGCTCATGGTGTCTATCAATGCCAGGGTTTCGGTCATACGCACATCGCTGTTACCAAACAATTCACGACGGAAGCGGAAACGGTCGTTCAAACTAATGGCACGACGCAACTCTTTGGCCCGGCGCACACTCATCATTTCGCCTACGGTCATGTTGGTATCGGCAGTGACTTCATTATCATCAAATGGCTCACCCATGTTATATACTTGTTGCTCCTCATCTATATTGTTAGCCTCATCAGAGATATCGGCAGAAATATCCACATCGTCTTTCGCGGTATCCAACACTTGAGGTGCTTCATCGAGACACTCGGGCTCTGTATCTGATTCTTGTTCTTTTTCATCTTCATCCTCAACGACAAGAGGAACTTCTCCTATAGAAGTATTCTCGGGGAATTCTTCCATATCAACCTCTATGGTATCCATCTCTGTATCGACCGGAATAAACGGGATGTCATTAACTGTCTCATTGAGGTGTTCGTCTGTCGACGAAGAAGCATCAGCTTCCGGAATTTCCAAGTTTTCGTCGGGCAAATCTATTTCTAACGGCATATTGTCGATAGGCAGTGCTGCAACATTGTCGGTATTGTCGGCTAATTCTGCTTGAGCTTTCTTCTCTTCCCAAACACTCTCTTCGGTTGTTTGTCCATTTACCCATTCTTCATATCCATCTGGCACCTTCACTTCACAAGGAGCAGCATCATGGCGCCACTGTTGTATATATGAGGTGATATGCCCCGACTTTTCCATAGCAAGTTTATACAACACGTCGGGAGTATCTTTTCCGCCGCGTTCTATCACAATAATCAAGTCGCGCAACTCTGTAAGTTGCTCTACTACATAATCGGCGTATTCTTTATTATTCATATTATCAAATACAATCTATTTGCAAAAATAGGTATATTTATGACAGCCTCAGTAAGCTGCGGCATTTTTTATTATAAACGATTTTTTATGCTCATGTTACGATAGTCAGTTCTTATATTTTACTGCAGAACTGTTATCGAAAAAAGGTGTAAACAACACACCTTCGCACGTGTTTGGTCTGTGAATGTCTACGACGGGACTTACCCCTGCCAGCAGACGGAACAGAGCCTCATGCCCATTTTCGAGTTTATACTGCATCTCTTCATCATATATAGGTATAACCTGATAAAAATTGACCTTATCGCCATCGGGTAAAGTGACATAAGAAGCCTCGCGAGGGAAATTTTGCAAGTCAGACAGAATATACCCTGTGAGACGTGTATTCTCGGCAAGAGGCTTGCCATAAGGTATGGTGTGTCCTTTTGCTAAGAAAGTATCATGGTTGCCCGGCAAACGGGACAACACCTTCAACGCATAGATAGGCCAATAGTCCTTATCATCGAGACTTTGTATATTCCAATCGGGCGGCAAACACATTACCAACTCAGCTCTTCCCCATTCTCCTTCCGGCATATCATCGGGAAGATTCATAACATGAGCGCCCATACCAAGCGTCACTAACGTATAGTAATTTCGTTGTGGTGTGGGAGATATGACGTAAATATCTATGTGCAAATCGGGCGATATTTTTTCATGAAACACACCTGCACAAACGCCCATATACTTATTTATATGCCTATCTACGACAAGCATCTCATCCCTACTATAAGTCTCGGGAAAATAGTTATCCTGTTCCATCGAGTTTATCTCAAAATCGGGCGTAAAGTATATTTGTAGCAAGTCGCTATCGGGCTCGTCAGTTCTCTTAAAATAGATTTCAAAACTACGGTCTATATTGACATCGATAGAGTGAAGATGTAAATCGGCCACATTTATCTCATGTCGCGACTTTTCGTCTATCCAATGGCACGCCTCTTCTACCAAATGGTCTATCGAACTGCGTAAACGAGCTACCCACTCTACATCAAACTTCGATAAACCGGCTTCGTTCATTATAAAACGAAGGCTTACGTCACGGGCTGCCAAAGGAATAGTACAACTACAGAAAAAGGCATCATTGCTCAATGTCATCGGTGGTAATATCTTTTTTATCTTTTCTAAATTGAGGGTATCACATAAAATAGTCGAAACCGACAAAGCCTTAGCTCGGCGTTCTTCATCCATATCGGTATTGGTAACATCATGCAACTTGGCATCGGCATCTGGCGATATGTAATGATTTTCCATCACATCGAGGGGATATCCTGCCTCTATTTCTCGCCTGCGCTGCAAGAATTCATAGTCGCCAGGTACCAACTCCAATCCCCGCTCTACGGCTTGTAACGCCCCACTCTTATCGCCATGATGAGCTCTCAGAGCCGACAGTATAAGCCATCCCCACGGATAGTCGGGTTCTTGCCGCACGCCTTCCTCGGCATATTTCAAGGCCTCATCAATACGCCCCAAATACATCAATGAAACGGCATACCGATAGTACCATGCTCCACACCCGGCTGCAAGGTCTTCTACATCACTCAACCATTTTACCGAACTTACATAACGCAAGTAGTCGTCAAGATTATTATTGGCATACGATATCCATAAGGCTATATCAAGGTCGTGGCAAGCCTCTTCTTGCGTAAAATCACCTTTTTCGATACCGTCATTTATAAAATCTAATATCGTATTTATTATTGCATACATCTCCCCTGCATCATCCAACTGTTTCAGTCGGTCTAATACCTCGGGTGTAAGAATCGTTTGACTCATAACTCTAATTTGACTGATTTTATTTTACGAATACACCGGCATTGCTCATGGTGTAGATTGTATCACACTCTGCTGTATAAATCTCTATATAGTCGAACACTATCTTCAACGAATCATTGCCTACAACAAACAATGATATATCTTTGGACGACTCATTGTTACTATACGCTTGCTCCAGATGCTTTAAGTGTGGCGCCAGATGCTTCTCCATGTCGAAAGTATACAGCAATATATTGCTATCGTCATACAACTCATAAACGTTTTGCTTCATTACATCATGATAGGCCTTGCCATCGATAAAATTGCTCTTTACCTGATAAAAGTTCTTATATCCCGATACATTGACAGGCTGACTGAAATCGCGGTACACGCGGAATGATGGCGTGACAACCTCTTCCATCGGATAGTCGGTATCGTCGCAGAAAACAGCATACACATCTACCTCTCCCGTCCAACGTCTTGCCACCTCTTCGCGGCCCAAAACGTTGCACAAATAGAGATATGAAGCTTTCAGTTCCTTGGCAGCATCGCCTGTCGTAACAGGCAGATTTTCCTTGAGCTTACCGCGTGCACCATCCCATACACCGAGAGCTACAGCATAGTGTTCGAGACGATTCGCTTGCGACCATATACCTATACTGCGTGCCGATATACCGGGGATAAACGTAAACACCAAGATTATCACTATGGCCACAGTAAACATAAGTCTGTAACTACTCAACCTTTTTATCGACAAAGAAATGATATAATATGTCATTACAAATCCGGCTACACAAAGATAAACACGAGCTTCGGTAAATCCGTACTCGGCAATACGATGCCCTACACCTACCCAAAACAAAATAATGACAGGTATTCCTATTAATCCAAACCAATTATAATACCACTTGAAGATATTTCGCGACAATAAATGCTGCATGACCTGCCCTACCATTGCCACGATGACAAAAGCCAATACCATATATGCAAGACCGCCCTTGGGCAGCTCCCAATTTACCACAATCGTCACAATATATACATATAGTACAATTGTATATATGACAAGCGCCGGCGACAAAATGTAATTGAGCATAAAACTGCCGAATTTGCCCATCGTTGGGCTCTCGTCGCTTATGGACTGTCGCAAGGCACAAAATACCAACGGTATAAATATCAATAGTATTCCCAAGAACAAGTGAATATACGAATCTGAGAAATTGATTCCGAAAATATATTCGAGAGAAACCATAATCAATGCCAGCATTATGTATAGGAATGCACCCGAGGCAACAGCTCGCACCATGCGCAATACCATATTGGCCGCATCGCAAGCAAAAAGTTTATCGGTCGACCTGCCATATACTACCAACAATAAAAAGAAAGCCGCTATGCCGGTAAATCCATATCCCCATGGATAGAATGGTTGCAGGTCGACAAAAAAGAACGGGACAAAAAAGAGATACGACAGCCAATATATCCACCTATATTTTCCATCGGCCAAACGATGTAGTGTATATGTAAGCACAAAAAACACAGGGAAGAGCAGCAACACATTAAACACAGACTCTTTATTATCAGCCACACAACGATAATAAATGACAAAGAATGTGACACCCAACAATAACTCTATCGGATAGTGCCTTACAACCTCATACAATGATGTCTTTATCTTACTCAATACATTTGTTTTCATACAATACTGTTTTTAGAATTTAGAATATGGTTCGCAGCAGTTTCTCATATTGCGCACGTACCTGTGCATGACGGCAGGTATGGTTATTACACATCAACACCACGGCATAGGCAGTACCGGCATTCATATAATAACCTGCATAGCAAAGTACCCCACCCATACTGCCACTTTTCAGGCGCAATATACCGGGTAACTTCTGTCGTGCCATAAAAGACCTGACCGACCCCTCACGTCCTGCCTCAGGAAAGGCCGAGACAAACGCGGCTCCCAACTGGGGCATACGGTATGTCTGTGATAAGAGTGATGCCAAGAAATAGGGAGTAACGGCATTCTTGCGAGCCAAACCACTACCGTCGTAGAGTTGCATAGCCTCAGTGTCGAGCCCGGCTTTTTTCCATATATCGCGCTCTATTGCCAGTGCTGTCGACACTGTAGCTACCGTATCTTGCGACAACGCTACATATCGCAACATCGCCTCGGCATAGAGATTATCGCTATGGTGCAACATCGTCTCTACCATCTGCAATAACTCTTCCGACGGATAACTACACAAGTTTGATGTAGCTACAGGAACAGGCTTTTGCTCCTCTTGTAATAAACGGTCGGTCACTGCATGTCCGGCAACAAATATATGTGCAGCCTGTAAACGCGCCTTTACATCGCATGCCAATGTAAGCGGCGGGTCGGTCATGGAGCACGGTAAGACGAACTTCTCGCGGTGCGCCGGGACAATACCCGACAAAACACACTGCTCGGCATATGGTACGACCGATACGAACGACGAATCTTTTTGCCCTACTACAAGATGATTGTGATATGTTACAGGTGCAACCGTCGCCGATGTGCCAAGTATATGAGGTTGAGTACCCTCTGCACCTGTACGCAGATAGAGGTCGTAACTGTTTCCCTTATAGTTGATGCCATAACATCCCGCGCCATAATACCACCCCAAGTCTTCAGCCAACCACTGAGAAGATGTCTCTGTGGCACATAGTGAGGCATCGGCAACAATATTACCAGCTACGGAACGAATCCCAGCCCAGCTGACAGCCTCGACAATCGTATCAAGAAATGCACCGGTCGGCCGTAAGGCATAATCGTTGGCCAGAGAGGGGTCAATGCAACCCCGTATCACTATGTCGCCTTGTAATACACCATCATTATCTATGTAACCGGTATATCCTACTCGGGTATACCACCGGGCAGTATCGGGATAGAGTTGTAAGAGCGTTGCGGCTGTAACAATCTTAGTGAGCGAAGCCGGTGTAAAAGCGATATGTTCGTTATAACCGGTTAATACTCTCCCTGTTGACACCTTCATGACACACACGCCCACCGACGCATGACGCATACCCTTTTGCGAAAAAAGTGAAGAATAATCGACTTGCCTTACATTCTGCGACCATCCGTTAACCCATGCTGCCGACAGAAGAAATAAAAGGACACATATATACCTGTTCATAAAAAGTTTCGTTGCCTGTCTGTTTCACAAATCTGCACTTATACAACTATCATTTAACAAAGATAATGCATTGCATAGAAAAACAAAAGCATTTTACTTGGCAAATAGGAATCGGCAATCGGCATATCATTAAATTTATGTAAATCAGAATATTACAAAGTATTAAAAGCTCTTTGAAAAATTAAAAACTACTATTTTTAGTTTATTAACTAAATAAATTAGTTTATCAACTAAATATTTTAGTTCTTTGCATCAGAAAGAACACAGCGCATCATCATACCGATTGCGAAGGGACTTTCCATAACAAAAGATAGTAATATGAAAACGAATGAACTTACAGCCAAAGAAGAGGAGTTGATGCGATTCTTCTGGGAACACGGACCACTATTCGTGAAAGAGATACTCGATTTCTATGATGAACCCAAACCCCACTTCAACACACTATCGACCATTGTACGAGGGCTCGAAGAGAAAGGGTTCGTCGCTCACAAGGCATACGGCAAAACCTACCAGTATTATGCAACCGTAAGCCCGGGCGATGTAGGTAAACGCTCGTTACGCAATCTTGTAAACAAATACTTCAACAATTCGTACCTTGGAGTAGTATCGTCGCTAGTAAAAGAAGAAAACATTACTCTCGACGAATTGCGTTCGCTCATAGCCGCCGTAGAAGAAGCTCATCACAAAGAAAAAGAGTAATGCCATGGGAACATTCGTCGCATACACATTTGTAGTCGGGATTATACTGCTTGCCCTATATGCAGTATATAAACTATTACTCGAGAAAGAAACATTTCACCGCTTCAATCGCATATTTGTTCTATCGAGCTACATAGCGTCGCTCGTAGCCGGAATCATATATGTAACCGCACATCGTCAGCAAGAGATTACATTGCCTGCCATGAAGATTATATATAACAGCTCATACGTCGCAACAACGCCCACTTCTATCGACCATGCCGCTTATCTAAACCATGTGTTGACAGAGTGGGCTATCATGGCAGTCGTTATACTTTACATAGCAGGCTTACTTTTTTTTATAGCACGCGAAGTTTTTATATGGTATCGCATGTACCGTATCATACACAAAGGGCTACGCAGCTACACAACAAACGGCTGGCAATTGGTCTTACACAACGATAACAACTTAGCACCATTCAGTTGGTATCGTTACATCGTCATGTCGCAACACGATTACGAAACAGCGGGCGACATCATCATAGCTCACGAAGAGCAGCATCTGCAATGTCATCATTGGATAGACCTGCTTGCCGCCGAAACTGCCTCGATATTGCTTTGGTATAATCCGGCCGGATGGTTAATGCGTAACGAACTGCAAAGTATTCACGAATACGAAGCCGATGAAGCAGTTCTCAACAGTGGAATAGATGCCCATACATATCAACTATTACTTATTAAAAAGGCTGTCGGCACAAGATTCCCGTCCATAGCCAACAGCCTAAATCACAGCAACCTAAAAAAACGTATTACTATGATGTTACGTAAAAAATCGAATCAAAAGACACAATGGCGCGCCCTTGCTGCGCTTCCTGCCCTGGGCTTGGCTGCCCTCTTGCTTTCTACACCGGTAATTGCCGATGGACTGCAAAATGTTTCAACTGCCGAAATTACAAAAAAGAATGTAAATGAAGACAGTCAACAACAACATAATAATGTAATAACCATATCGTCCGAGTCAACCGACGATACTAAAGGCTCTTCAAAGGATGCCTATGTCAGCTATGTCTATACATCGCAAAACGACAGCATCTCGCTGCAAAGAAATATTAAGTTCGATGCCAACGACACCTCCAACGTACAGATTTTCGTCAACGGCAAACCGATATCACGAGAAAAATTAAATGAAATTTCGCCCGATGACATTAAAAACATCAACGTAAACAAATTCGATAACGGGAACAAGGTTATTTCTATCGTTCTCAAAGATAGCGATACAGCCATCGACGATATAGTTGTCGTTGGATATAAGGATAACAAGCTACCCGACACAAAAGGGAAAGTAATATCCATAAGAAGTGCAAACGCTACAGACTCTACTTCCGTCCGTGTTTTGGAGGTAAAATCGGGCGATACGAAGACTATTTCTATCTCCAACGGCACAACCCCGCTTTCCACTGCCGAACCTGTTTATGTAGTAGACGGCAAAAAAGTTAAAGACATAAACAATATAAAAGTCGAAGATATAGAGTCTGTTACTGTATTTAAAGACTCTTCTGAAATCGTAAAGCAATACGATGCCTTAGGCAAAGGCCTTATATTCATAAGCCTGAGAAAGAAATAATCCGTAAACGGGCATCGATACATAAGGGGATGTGATACGTAATACTGCGTTCACATCCTCTTTGTATATAAAAATACTCGACAAGCACTCCAGTACTATATTGTACGACCTACCCGCGTTTACACTATCTTTGCAAAAAATATTGATATGGCAATTATAGAAATATCATCGTTACAACACCCGGGCGTGGAGCTGTTTGGTACGTTGACCGAGGCTCAATTACGCAACCGCATAGAGCCTGACAAAGGCATATTTATAGCTGAAAGTCCCAAAGTAATACATGTTGCATTGACAGCCGGTTATGAGCCTGTTGCTCTACTGTGCGAACGACGACATATAGAAGGAGATGCTGCCGAGATAATACGCCGGTGTCCTCACATACCTGTTTATACAGGTAGCCGCGAACTATTGGCACAACTCACAGGCTATACTCTCACACGAGGTGTATTATGTGCCATGCGTCGGCGACACCTGCCTACCGTCGAGGAGGTGTGCCACCAATCAAGTCGGGTTGTTGTGATAAAAGGCGTAGTAGACACCACCAACATTGGGGCAATATTCCGCTCGGCTGCCGCCTTGGGAATTGACGGCGTACTGCTCACCCCCGACACGTGCGACCCTTTGAACCGGCGTGCCGTACGAGTCTCTATGGGTACAGTATTTCTTGTGCCATGGACGTGGATGTCTGCACCCCTCACCGACTTACATAACTACGGTTTCCGTACCGTAGCTATGGCTCTCACAGACCGTTCGTTGCCTATTGATGACCCCATCATTGCAAAAGAACCACGACTGGCTATCATTATGGGTACAGAAGGAGACGGACTGCCCCACTCCGTCATTACCGAAGCCGACTATGTGGCACGTATTCCTATGTCGCACGGTGTAGACTCGCTCAATGTGGCAGCAGCATCGGCCGTCGCCTTTTGGGAATTACGTCGCCGAGAAAAATAGGAAACACAACAATAAAATAAGAGCAAATCTCAATCGCCCAAACGTTTCAGAATATTATAGGCAGCCATAACGCCCAACTCACCGGCTTTTGACAAGTCGGCACGTCCTTTGGCCTCGTCGCCTGCTTTGAGATATGCCAATCCGCGATTGAAATAGGCCGCAGCCAGGTCGGGTTGCAAACGCAATGCATCGGTATAGTCGGCTATAGCAGAAGCTACATCTTGTTGTGCAAAATAGAGATTTCCTCTGTTGTAATAAGCATAATAGAACCGGGGTGAAAGCTCCAATACACGGGCCAGGTCGCGGAAGATAAGCTCATATTCCACAGCCTCGGGATTGAGCTGCAACGGCATTCCTGTTGTCGACGGAACCGAGGACTGCGCATTCGAGTCGGCCTGCTGGCGACGACGATATTCCACATATTTATAACGTACTACCGCCCGCTCGAAGTACGCCAACATCAATTGGGGGCTCTGCTCTATGACTCGGTCGAGGTCGGCTATGGCACCGGCATAGTCCTGTATAAGCATCATATCGATAGCCCGTCCAAAGTATGCCAAAGGATCGGGAGTAGTAAGGGTATCTATGTAGCGGTCGTAACGGTTGATAGACAAGAAGCGTTCGTTGATTTGCGATGTGGTAAGTATAGCCTCATCATTGGTAAGCACCAGGCGATAAGGGAATGCTTGCAAATTGTTGAGATAATCGAGTTCATCGGAGAAGAAGTTAGACGGACGCAACTCATTGGGACGCTCGTAATAGGTAAGCACAAACATGGGTTGCATGCTAACACGTACATTACGGTCTTGCACACGCCCGCGCACTTGGCTTTCGTATTTAGGGGCAAAAGCCTCGCTTGCATCGTTGTCGGCAACAAGCAAACGGTCAAATTTATTGATATTCTTGTCCGACTCGGTACGTTCGGCCTTCTTGGCAGCACTTTCGGCAGCCTCAATGGCATAATTAGGATCTTGTTTGGCCTTTTCTTGCAGAGCATAAGCCTTATTAAAATCAGCCTCACCGCCACGCAAGTCGCCCAGTTTACGTTTAGCCTCCGACCGTGCATACAAGCCTCCAATATAATCGGGATATACATCCAGTACAGCATCGTAATCGGCAATAGCGTTGGTATACTGTCCCAAGATGTCATAAAGTATAGCACGATTGTAACGAGCAAAATAGTTGTCGGGCTCGCGAGTAAGCACAGCCGTAAAGTCATCGATAGCACGGTTACGGTCACCCACCTGCATACGCAGCAAACCACGGTTATAATGAGCCATCACATTGCCTGGATCTATGATAAGCACGTAATCATAATCGGCCATAGCACCACGCAAATCGTCCATATAATAACGCACCAAAGCGCGGTTGATATATGCCGTAGGCGACTGGGGCTCGAGCCGCACAGCCATATTCATATCTTCCAATGCACCGGCATAGTCGGCATCGTGCTTCATACGTATATGAGCCCTTATCTGATAGGCCGGTGACATGTTTTTATCGTGTTCTATCGCCTTATCTACATCGGCACGAGCCGCGATGGTATCGCCTCGCATAAGATTAAACTGACTGCGCGAAAGGTAAGCCGGAGCATACGACGGGTATTGAGCAAAAAGTGCCACATAGGTCGAGTCGGCAGCCGAATAATCCTCGATTTGCACCTCGGCAATGGCAAGATTCATCAACATGGGACGGTCGTGCGGCTCATATTCAAGTCCCTGCTTATAATCTGCGATAGCACCTTCATAATTCTCCATGTTTTGACGTGCTATACCTCGTACCTGGTAAGCATCGACCATATAGGGGTTGCGGTCGATACAAGCTGTGGCATCGGCCTCTGCGCCACGAAAATCATCGAGGTTAAGCTTAGCTACAGCACGGTAAAAATATGGATCTGCCCAATAGGGCTTTGCCTTTATGACCTGATTGAAATATTGTATAGAAAGCACATAATCCTCAAAATAGAGCGCATTACGTCCTATGTTCATCACCCTATCGGTATTGATTTGTGCAACTGTCGGAATAGCCGTCAGACAGAAAAAAAATAAAAGAATACGATATATGAGAGGCCTCATTTCAACCATCGAAGTTATATGGTGACAAAAGTAAATAAATAATACGACTTGCCGCAATGGCATGACGTATTTTTCATTTTTTTTCTTTGTTATAACGGCTCCTGCTGCCGTCGCAACAAAAGCTTCTGCCAATTGTTGTTTCATTACTACATATGAGATGCAAAAAAAGGATACGAGATGCATAAAAAAGATAATATTGTGCCTCAGGTCACTTATTTGCACTATCTTCGCATAAATTATTAATTGGAAATGACAATGAAATGTAACTTTCTCATCGGCACGCTATGCCTTGCTGCCTTGCTTGCCACCACATCGTGCAAAACCACTCGAAAGATGCAACAAACCACATCGCAAGAATCTTTCAGCGACGACACTCGTAACACCCTACATAACACGACTGTATTACCCGACAGCCTGCTCAACGGCGAATGGCTCTTCACTGAAGCTTGCGGGAAACCGGTAATAGGCGATAAAACCGTACAGATTACATTCGACATAGCTACCAGCCGCATTTTCGGTAATAACGGATGTAACGTATTCAACGGGGCTTTAATATTGGGCGATGGCACAGCTTTATCGTTTGGCGAGTGTATCACTACCATGATGGCTTGCCGTCCTGAAGTTACTGACCGCAATGTAATGGAAGCATTAAATTCTACAACGCACTATGCTGTTACTGAACAAACAAAGGAGAAGTTGACAATAGTCCTCCTCAACAGTGAAGGTATGCCGGTAGCTACTCTGTCGCGACAAATGCGAGAATTGCTCAACGGGCATTGGGATATCATAGAGGTAGACGGGAAAAAAATAATAGATGCTGAAGAGATGCCTTCGATTGTGTTAGACATTACGACACAGAAAATTACCGGCAACTCAGGCTGCAACCTTCTGAACGGTACCATAGTGTATGACAACACCAATGTAAACAATGGCATCCAGTTTGACCAAATTGCCTCGACGCGCCGCATGTGTTCGCCCGAAGCAATGAAGATTGAAGATGCCGTGTTGAATGCGCTGAACGACGTAGATGCATTCCGCATTATCAACAACACTCATATAGGGCTGTATCGAATACCCGAGAAAAGCAATCTTCTGGTTTTGCGTCGTAAATAAGGACAAATATATCAACAACTAACGAAACAGCCCGTAGAGGTTCTCTACGGGCTGTTTCGTTTACTATGCTTATTGTGTCGACTTACGTTCAGGCACTACATCCATGTTTCATAAAACTACACATTATGCCTTTATCTATACACAATAAGAGGCGCTTTTCATCATCATTTCATACTGCCGCGAATATTTAACGCACTCAATCATTAGTAAGATATGCAGGAGCAGGCAAGTGCATACCGGCTATGGTGAGCTTATTGTCACGGGCATATTGCATAAGGCGTCGACGAGTCTCTACAGCCTTTGTCTTATCCATATCATACGAAGCACAATACTCGGGATAAGGTATTTGCAAAGCGGCTCCATGCATAAGGTCGCCTACTATCAACAGGCTGCCTACCTGGTATGCTGTATGTCCGGGTGTATGCCCTGTTGCATCTATTGTACATACTCCACCTGGCAAGGTATCACCAAAAGCAAAGAGGTGCAGATGCTCCTTGTAGGCTTCCATTGTAGCAACAGCTTGTGCATTCTGGTCTGCAGGCATCTGCATCCACGCATCATACTCGGCCTTTGCAAGATAGACTTCGGCATTTGGGAAAACGACGCTGTCGCCACACATCATACCACCTATGTGGTCGCCGTGCAGATGGGTAAGATAGAGATAACGTACATCGGCGGGTGTCAATCCTATGGCTTGTAACCGTTCCATAAGCTTGCCATCAGGAGCGCCTATACCGGTGTCAAACAAAATATGTTCACCGTTGGCCTCTACCCAAAAGGCACTGATAGTCGAGGGTATGCCGTCTTGCAAATCGAGGCGCTCTATAAGCGTGTCGGGAGCATCGGCAAAGAGAGTACGAGGCATCAATTTTTCTTGTGCATTGTCTTGCAGCCAAACAGCAGTCACATCATCGAGCGGCAAAATTTCTACGCCTTCTACTGCCACCGTATCGGTAGCCGCAACATCTTGCTGGGTTGCATCTTTTTTACCGGAACACGAAGCCAGAGCCATTGCCAAGGCAACAATCATTCCTGTCGATTTTACTAAATAGGTGTTCATGTCGTTAATTTTTTGGGGTTGTGTTTGAGAAATAGTATCCTATGTAACAAGGTTTTAGTCATATCCCTTTTGCTATTCAAAAAAGTACATGGGCCAAAATTTAACCAATATAATTGAATTTACAAATGACCTGGCTCTATTCAACCCTTCGTCATCAAATCATATTCTCATCACATCCCCATGTCGTAAAAAAGCCGTACACCTTTCGGGGAGTACGGCTTTATATTTTGAGAAAGAAGACTATTATTCTTCTTCGTCGTCATCTTCCTCTTTCATATTGTGGAATACATTCTGAACGTCTTCATCTTCTTCGATACGCTCCAATAACTTTTCGATAGAAGCACGTTGCTCGGCATCGAGTTCCTTCACGTCATTGGGAATGCGCACAAACTCTGAGCTGATGATTTCAAAGCCGTTATCCTCAAGATACTTTTGGATGTCGTTATACGACTCGAACGAACCATAGAGAACAACCTCATCGTCATCGGCTTCAACCTCATCTACTCCATAGTCTATCAACTCCAGCTCAAGGTCTTCAAGCGAAATACCCTCCTTGGGTTTGATATGGAATACACATTTGTGCTCAAACAGGAATGACAACGAACCCGTTGTACCCAAAGAGCCACCGGCTTTATTGAAGTAACTACGTATATTGGCTACCGTACGGGTATGATTGTCGGTTGCTGTCTCTATAACAATAGCAATTCCATAAGGTCCGTATCCTTCATATACAAGTTCTTTGAAGTCGCCGGCATCTTTATCGGTAGCTTTCTTGATAGCACGCTCTACATTATCCTTGGGCATGTTGGCTGCTTTGGCATTTTGCATCAAAGCACGCAAGCGAGGGTTACCGTTAGGATCGGGACCTCCGGCCTTTACGGCGATGGTTATTTCTTTTCCTATTTTGGTAAATGTGCGAGACATGTTGCCCCAGCGTTTCAATTTTCTGGCTTTGCGGTATTCAAAAGCTCTTCCCATATTTTTCTGTTTTACTAAATTATATTTTAACTAAGATTTCATTTATCGCAACTGTGCTCCCAGCTGTTGTGAATAAGCTGCTATCAGCTTATTCATAACACCATCTATTTGTTTGTCGGTAAGGGTCTTGTCATCATCCTGCAAGAAGAACGAGACAGCATACGATTTCTTGCCTGCAGGCAACTTGTCACCCTCGTAAACATCGAAAAGCAACACTTCTCGCAACAGCTTGCGGTCGGTAGCATGTGCTACTCGCTCTATATCGGCAAACGTCACTGCATTGTCTACGAGCAATGCCAAGTCTCGTTTCACCGACTGGTACTTGGGCAATTCGGTAAACGTTACTTTATGGTGCAATGCAAGATGCAGCATATTATCCCACAAAAGTTCGGCATAGAAAACATCGGCATCTATATCGGCTTTCTTCAGTAACTTGCGGTTTACGATACCCACATGTCCCAGCAATTTGCCGCCACGGGTCATTATCTGTAAAGCTGCAGAGTAAAGATCGTCCGATATTTGTGTTATCACCATTTCATTGTGCGATATACCCATACGGGCAAAGATATTCTCTACATAAGCTTTCAGCTCAAAGACACTCGATTTCTCGTCTGGGTGTGCCCAGCTGCCCGATACCCGATTGCCTGTAAGCCACAAGGCCAAGTGTTTCTCCTCGGAATATGCCGCAGTAAGATTACTGTCGGATGTCTTGTCGGCATCATAGAAATAGCAACTGCCAAACTCATAGAAGCGCACATCGGGATGACGGCGGTTGATGTTGCGGGCTATGCTCTCCAAGCCACCGAACAACAAGGTCTGACGCATTACGCCAAGGTCGCTACTGAGAGGATTAAGCAATCGTACAAAACGGTCGGGCGAGAAGTTACCACAACCTTCGTAAAGCGAAGCCGCGGTAAACGAATTGCACATAATCTCGTTGAAGCCGCATCCTGTCAGCTGCTCCGATATGATGTTTTGCAAATGGTGACTTTGGTCGGTAACAGTCTTATATGACAAATTGGCATGAAGTGCATCGGTAAACTCCACATTGTTGTAGCCGTAAATGCGCAACAAGTCTTCAATGACGTCTACCTCGCGTTGTACATCCACCCTATATGTGGGGACAAGCAACTGCAGAGCCTCGTCAGTCTCACCGGTAATTTTCATTTCGAGACTCTTCAAAATAGATTTTATTGTCTCGGCCGGTATCTTCTTTCCTATAAGTTTGTCTACTTTATCATAGGTAAGAGTAACAGGGAATGGAGGGAATCCCTCGGGACGTGTATCGACAATCTCTCCACAAATCGTACCACCTGCCAGTTCCTTCACCATCAGAGCAGCCAGCTTCAGTACATACACCAAATTGTTATTGTCTATGCCACGTTCATAGCGGAACGAAGCATCGGTGCTGAGCCCTTGACGACGTGCCGTCTTACGCACCCAGGTAGGATTGAAATAGGCCGATTCGAGGAATATATCGGTAGTAGCCTCCGTTACGCCCGACTTCAGACCACCAAATACGCCGGCTATACACATAGGCTCCTCAACATTGCATATCATAAGGTCTTTATCGGTGAGGGTTCGCTCTACACCATCGAGGGTGACAAATTTTGTACCATTCTCTACAGTACGTACAACCACTTTACCGCCTTTTATCTGATTCAAATCGAAGCAGTGCAAGGGTTGGCACATGGCATGCAGCAGATAGTTGGTAATATCTACAATATTATTTATAGGATGCAAGCCTATGTTTTGTAACCGTTTCTTCAGCCACTCGGGGCTTTCGGCCACCTTGACGCCACGAATTGTCAATCCGGCATAGCGCGGACAAGCCTCGGTATTACGTACCTCTACCGCAATAGCTCCATCGAGCGTATCTACCTTGAAGTTATCTACTGAGGGGCGTCGCAACTGAGCCGGTTTGCCATGTCGAGCCAAATAGGCCGACAAATCGCGAGCCACACCGTAATGCGATGCCGCATCTATACGGTTGGGAGTGATATCCATCTCTATAACATAATCACTCTCTATATTATAATATTGTTTGGCCGGCGTACCAGGAGCGACAGGCTCTGGCAAGACAATGATACCTGCATGCGAAGTGCCTATACCTATTTCATCTTCAGCACATATCATACCAAAGGACTCCACGCCGCGTATCTTTGACTTCTTGATAGTAAAGCTTTGGTCACCATCATACAATACTGTACCTATTGTAGCTACAACTACATATTGTCCGGCAGCCACGTTGGCAGCGCCGCATACTATCTGTACCGGCTCACCTTGGCCCAAGTCTACCGTAGTCACATGCAAATGGTCACTGTTGGGATGGTCTTCGCAAGTAAGCACTTTACCTATTACCAATCCTTCAAGCCCACCCTTTATAGCTTGCACTTCTTCTACACCACCGGTTTCCAAGCCGATAGAGGTCAGTGCTGCTGAAGTCTCCTCGGGAGAAAGGTCAAAATCGAGATACTCTTTCAGCCAATTATAAGAAATATTCATATTACGACGATTTTTATCCTTGTTATACAAGCCGTAGCGGCAATAAAACAAGCTGAGCAACGGGCTTGCAAAAATTTGCCCAAAGGTACGAAGAATTTTCGTGATTATGACGGCCTCTCCATAAAAACCTTGCATTTGCGCCATCAAATAAGTCGGCTCACATGTTATATCCTTATATGCACGGTTTATACACTATTTTTTGTATCTTTGAACCGTACAGAAGTATTTCTCAACAGAAAAAATGTCTAACCCGAAATAATACTTACAAACTATGATAAAGATATATGGCATGGAGACCTGCCCCGATTGTACTTATGTAGAACAGCAGGTAACAGATAACAACCGATACGAAATCATAGACATAGGCAAGAGTGTACGCAACCTCAAGGCCTTCTTAAAACTTCGCGACAACAATGCCGTGTTTGCAACTGCCAAGGCCACAGGTGCGGTAGGCATACCTTGTTTTGTCCTCGACGACGGCACGGTCACACTTACACCCGAAGATGCCGGCCTACAATCGCGCCCTACAGCCGAAGGTGCCTCATGCAATATTGACGGTAGCGGTTGCTGACAACCATAACCCGGAGTACTACTGTCTGGCTGCATACCATTACATGTTACGTGTTATGGTATATCCCTGCATCAATCGGCAACATCAGTCGCAAACCGATTGGTAAAACAAGTAATAATCCGTACAATAACAGCTTATATAAAAAAGAAACGCTGCAACGATAATCGTTGCAGCGTTTCACTATTTTATCCTGGCGTTACAGCATTACATCATGCCGCCCATGCCACCCATTCCGTTGGCAGGCATTGCAGGAGCAGGATTCTCCTCTTTCTTCTCGGCTATTACGCACTCTGTTGTAAGGAACATACCGGCGATGCTGGCAGCATTCTCAAGAGCTACACGCGTAACCTTGGCAGGGTCGATAACGCCTGCGGCAAAGAAGTTTTCATATTCGCCTGTACGAGCATTGTAACCGAAGTCGCCTTTGCCTTCGCGAACTTTTTGCAGTATAACTGCACCTTCAAGACCGGCGTTAGCAACAATCTGACGCAACGGAGCCTCAATAGCACGTTTTACGATTTCAATACCTGTGGTTTCGTCCTCGTTGTCACCTTTGAGGTTTTCGAGCATATCTATGCAACGGATGTAAGTAACACCGCCGCCCGGTACAATACCTTCTGCTATAGCAGCACGTGTTGCACTCAAGGCATCGTCAACACGGTCTTTCTTCTCTTTCATCTCAACCTCCGATACGGCACCGATATAAAGAACTGCTACACCGCCGGCAAGTTTAGCCAAACGCTCTTGCAATTTCTCACGGTCGTAATCGCTGGTTGTTTTCTCGATTTGAGCTTTGATTTGAGCCACACGTGCAGCGATGGCATCTTTACTGCCCAAACCGTTTACGATAACGGTATTGTCTTTATTGATGGTGATTTTCTCAGCACGGCCCAGCATATCGAGGGTAGTAGCATCGAGCTTCAAGCCCTTCTCTTCCGAGATAACTACACCACCGGTAAGTACGGCTATATCTTCGAGCATCTCTTTACGACGGTCGCCAAAGCCAGGAGCCTTAACGGCGCAAACCTTCAACGAACCACGCAGACGGTTTACAACCAACGTAGCCAAAGCCTCGCTGTCAACATCCTCAGCAATGATAAGCAAAGGACGACCGCTTTGTGCCGATGCTTCCAATACGGGGAGCATATCTTTCAATGCCGAAATCTTCTTGTCGTAGATAAGGATGTAGGGGTTCTCCATCTCGCACTCCATCTTCTCGGTATTGGTTACAAAGTAGGGCGAGATATAACCACGGTCGAATTGCATACCCTCAACAACCTCAACAGTCGTATCGGTACCTTTAGCCTCTTCAACGGTGATAACACCATCTTTCTTTACTTTGCGCATAGCCTCAGCGATAAGTTGACCTATTTCCTCATCGTTGTTGGCCGAGATACGTGCTATCGATTCTATCTTAGAGAAATCGTCGCCAACCTCTTGAGCTTGAGCTCTGATACCTTCAACTACTTTAGCAACAGCTTTGTCTATACCACGTTTCAAGTCCATGGGGTTTGCACCGGCTGTAACGTTTTTCAAGCCTACATTAACAATGGCTTGTGCCAATACGGTAGCCGTAGTAGTACCATCACCGGCATCGTCGCCAGTCTTCGAGGCAACCTCTTTTACCAACTGAGCACCCATGTTCATAAACGGGTCTTCGAGCTCTATCTCTTTAGCAACGGTAACACCGTCTTTCGTAATTTGGGGAGCACCGAATTTTTTCTCGATAATCACATTACGGCCCTTAGGACCAAGGGTAACTTTTACAGCATCGGCCAACGCATCAACGCCAGCGCGCAGCTCTTCACGAGCCTGAGTATCGAATTTTATTTCTTTAGCCATAGTAGTAATCTTTTTTTGAGTTATTCTGAATAGTATAAATGATTACAAAATTGCGAGAATGTCAGACTGACGCATGATAAGGTATTTTTCGCCATCGAGCTCAATTTCAGTACCGGCATACTTGCCATACAAAACCTTGTCATTGGGCTTTACGACCATCTCCTCATCTTTCGTACCGTTACCAACAGCAATAACCGTACCTTTGAGAGGTTTCTCTTTTGCTGAATCGGGAATGATAATTCCACCGACTGTTTTTTCTTCGGCAGGAGCGGGCAATACCAGCACTCTGTCTGCCAATGGCTTAATGTTCATTGTATTACTATTTTTTAATGTTTATACTCTATTAATGCCTCTGCATAAAGCAGAATGCACTAAATATTTAACCAATTTCATGCCAAAAACAGACAAGCGGACAATATCGGACAAAATGACAGCAAAAAAGAGTCTCATCTACATACCTGCATGTCCGATAGACAGTATCCCAATTATGGCAACGGCCTAAACGGCAATCTCTGTAAATGCTCCCTCCTACTCTAGCTCAACACCTTGCCCATCTCCTGCCATAATATAACAAGTGGGCTGCGGCATATTTTTACTATGCTGCAGCCCACTGACAAAATGATGACAAACAAACAGGTCACTTGGCAGTCTCATCACAACTACAGAAACTGCTATGCAACCCGGGCATCAGAAAGAACGGCCCTGATATACCGACGACTGTTCTGTAGACAGTAATGTACCGCTAAGTGTAATACGGTTGGAACTGAAATTGGGGTCGACCGTCACCGTAGCATTGTTTCCTCCTACCGGAAGACTTAAATAGACCGACGCCGAGATACCCGAGCCCAATACATTCATCGAGAAAAAGACATTGCCTTTCTTATCGGTTTTCAGCTCCATATCCGAGGCGCGTCCCTCTACAGTAACACCGCCCACACCATTGGGGCCACCTACATTGAATGGGGCTACCTGTACAACAGCCTCATCGCCTTTGAGCGAAACGAAATTGGTACCTGACGATACATAAGCCGTCTCACCCCGCTTAAAGACCAAACGGTCGGCCTCCAAAACAAAATCGTGGTTTTCTATAGCCTCTACCGCACGCACAAAACTCACCGAGTCACGCATAGCCTGTATACGTTTCTCCATGGCTTTCTTATCAATCTTCTCTTGCTTGGCGGCAGTCTTGTCGGCCTGCGTATCCGCGTGTGCATTTACTACTCCTACACACGATAATGCGCCTATGAGCGCCCATACCCAAAATTTCTGTTTCATAATCGCTAAAATTAAAATTTTATTATTACGATGCATCGCCTACGTTTATCAAACGAAAGCCATTCGTTTTTATTATAAATATAACAAATAGCATGCCATATAATAACAATATTTCAATTCAAGTTATACTATTTTAATTGAAGGGGTGCTACACATACATTCACGCCACTTCATGAGCATAAGATATATAAATTGCCGTTGCCTCACAGCTGAGCAACATATATAATTACTAACTACTAATGTGCCAAATTGATTTTATCCTGTATTACAAATCGAGCAATCCGTCGGGAAGATGCATGTGTATGGTTCGTGCCTCTTCGTCGATAGATTCTACAAAAGCTTCTTGTGCCGGAATAAGCAACTCCTTGCCATCGGAAGCAGCTACGACAAAGAGTACATTGACAGTGGCATCGTCTATGGCAATGATACTTCCCAAAGCTCCTTTTTCACTGTCTACAACACTGAATCCGATAAAATAATCGCCGGGAGTTGCGGCTTCGTCAGACTCTACATAGTAGCGTTTGGGATAATATACATCAAGCAGAATAAATGCAGCTGCATCTGTTTCATTATCAACATCGCAAAGTTTCATAAGCGCAGTAGAGTCGCTTTTAAAACGATATTCTTCAATAAAGAAGGGAACAAAAATGCCATCGACACAACACACGATATAGGGTGAGTCGCAACGGTCGAAAGCATCGTCGGTAAAAGTCATGGAAATTTCTCCACGCACACCATGAGGCTTGTTGAAGCGTCCTATTTTTATGAGTTCGTCACGACGTATCATATTACAAGCGTGTTATGCGCGCTCCTATCGCGTTGAGACGGCGGTCTATGTCCTGGTATCCGCGGTCAATTTGCTCTATGTTGTGTATACGGCTGGTACCCTCGGCACTCATGGCGGCTATCAGCAGAGCTACGCCGGCTCGAATATCGGGCGACACCATGTCGGCAGCACGCAAGGCGTGAGCGTGAGCTTGCCCTATGACAACGGCACGGTGCGGGTCGCAAAGTATGATTTGCGCCCCCATGTCTATAAGTTTGTCAACAAAGAAAAGACGGCTCTCAAACATCTTCTGATGGATGAGCACACTACCCTTGGCTTGCGTGGCCACAACAAGAAAGACACTGAGCAGGTCGGGTGTAAGCCCGGGCCACGGAGCATCGGCAAAGGTCATAATGGAACCGTCGATGAAGGTCTCTATCTCGTAACTTTCGTGAGTAGGAATATGCAAGTCGTCGCCCCTCTGCTCTATGGTAATGCCCAGACGACGGAAACTGTCGGGAATAATGCCGAGATGCTGTACCGAAGCATTTTTGATAGTTATATCCGAGGCCGTCATAGCAGCCAGACCTATGAAGCTGCCCACCTCTATCATATCGGGCAAGATGGTATGCTCGCATCCGTGCAACGCCCCTACCCCGTACACTGTAAGGAGGTTCGAGCCTATACCCTCTATGCGTGCCCCCATACGGCATAGCATATGCGACAATTGCTGTACGTAGGGCTCACATGCTGCATTGTATATGGTGGTAACGCCCTGTGCAAGAGCTGCCGCCATCAGTATATTGGCCGTACCGGTAACCGAAGCCTCATCGAGCAGCATATACGTGCCTTGTAACTTGTCGGCTTTTACTTCATATACGGCCGAACCTGCTGTACACGATATGGAGGCTCCCAACTTCTGCATACCGAGAAAATGGGTATCGAGACGACGACGACCTATCTTGTCACCTCCGGGACGAGGCATACGCACATATCCCTCACGGGCCAAGAGCGGACCCATCAGCATGACAGAGCCGCGCAACGAAGCACATCGCGATATAAAGGCATCGCTTTGCATATAATCTACATCCAGGCGCTCTGCACGGAATGTATATGTATCTATCCCGTCACGGCTTACCTCTACCCCCATCTCGCGCAGCAGCTGTATGAGGTTGTTAACGTCAAGTATGTCGGGGACATTGTGAACCGTGACTGCCTCGGTTGTAAGTAACGAAGCGCATATAATCTGCAAGGCTTCATTTTTAGCGCCCTGCGGGGTAAGTTCGCCTTGTAACCGGCGACCGCCTTCTATAACGAACGATGCCATAACGTGTGTATATGCCGGTAAGGATTGTGGTTACTTGTTTTTCTTTTTCCTCTTACGCGATTGTTGTTGCGGTGCCGGGTCGTCTTTGAGTTCTTTGGCACGTAAAAGGGGTGCATCCATACGGATAGCACCCTGGGTATATTCGTAAACGTCTTGCCAGATTTTCTCATCATCAACATTATCCTTATTCCAGGTAATGTAAGAACGCTTCATAAAATTGGCCAGCATATAGACCAATGCATCGCGCTCCTCACCGGGCGACATAAGTCGGGCTTTCTGCAACATCTCTTCGGTAATTTTCCCATAATGACGATAGTGTATGGGGAAGTGTCGATATGGTATACGCTCGGGTTTTGTCACCAGGTTCTCACGCTTTACAACAGGATAAGGGTAATCTATATCGAGTTTAAAGTCGGCCATGATAGCGAGATGGTCCCACAACTTGTGCTTAAAGTCGTCAATATCGCGCAAGTGCGGAAACAGATTACCCATAATATCTATAATGGTATAAGCACAACGAGTACGCTCCTGCCTGTCGGGAATAGTGAGGCAGTAATCAACCATTTGCTGCACATTGCGCCCATACTCGGGCAAAACAAGTTTTTTGAGTTGTGAATTATATTGCAACATAATGCTATAACTGGTTCTCTTGATTATATGATTTTGTTTTTGGGACGGGTAGCCACAAACTCTTTCAGATAGAACGGTTCGTAATAGGCTACGTCACAAAAATCACCTTTTACAAAAGCACGTTCGACAAGTGCTACCATTCCGGAGGCAAGCGGTCTGATGTCGTCTACAAAGAGTGCATTACGATGCTGTATCACATTTTTACACTTAGCCGCACCATTGCCACAAAAAACCACCTTGCGATGCTCGAGTACATCGGCAAACGTATGCTCATCTACCACATATGCTCCAACAGGCACAACCGGTTGCAACCGCTCGTCGTACACAGCAGCATATACCTCCATACGACGGGCATCTATCATGGGACATATCAAAGCTTCGGGGTCGGCATCGGCACGGAACATAGCCGTAGTGCATAGTAACTCGAGCGTGCTCACTGCAATGAGGGGCAACCCTAATCCAAAGCAGAGGCCCTTAGCCTCAGAAACGCCGATACGCAAACCCGTATAAGAGCCGGGGCCACCACTTACCGCAACGGCATGCAAGGGCAACTCCTTGAGACGGGCATAGGTGACTGCGTCTTTTACATAGTCTCCCAAAAGCGAAGCATGCGAAGGGCCATCGAACGACTCACGATGAAATTGCACATATCCGTCGCACGACAATGCCACGGAACATACCTCGGTAGAGGTCTCTATATGTATAATATTGGGCATAGCAATATATTTCTTACTGATACGGAGCACAAAAATAGCTCTTTTTTCTCAATGGATAGGAGAAATAACCGCGAAATAAATTAATTTTGCAGGAATAATATATTGAACCATGATACAATCCATGACCGGATTCGGCAAAGGAATAGCCGAATTGCCTAACAAAAAGATAATTGTCGAAATAAAGTCACTCAACAGCAAGCAACTCGACCTATCGACCCGTATTCCGCCTTTGTATAAAGAGAAAGAGATGGAAATACGGAGTGAGATAGCCCGTAGACTCGAGCGCGGCAAGGTAGACCTCACGATACGTACCGAAAGTATCGGTGGCGATATGCCGTCACAACTCAATGTAAAAGCCTTGCAAAGCTATTACGAACAAATAAACAATGCGGCTGCTACCTTAGGCATAAATACCCCTACCGATTGGTTTCAGATTTTATTCCGTCTGCCCGATACCTTACAGACCGAGACTCCCGAACTGACCGACGAAGAGACCGTAGCTCTTGACGAAGCCTTGAAAACGGCCATAGACCAACTTGTTGCATTCCGCACACAAGAAGGCCGATGCCTGCAAAATATTTTTACGCAGAAAATAACAAACATTGCTGCGTTACTCAAAGAAGTAGAGACCTACGAGCAAGAACGTATAGAAAAGATAAAAGGACGTATCGTAGAGGGATTGTCGAAAATAAAAGAAATAGACTACGATAAAAACCGTCTCGAACAGGAGATGATATACTATATAGAAAAATTAGATATCAACGAAGAGAAGCACCGCCTCGACAATCATCTGCGCTACTTCATGGAAACGATGGAAACCGGGCATGGACAAGGCAAGAAATTGGGTTTCATAGCCCAAGAGATGGGACGTGAAATAAATACACTGGGCTCTAAGGCCAACCATGCCGAGATGCAACGCATCGTAGTGCGCATGAAAGATGAGTTGGAACAGATAAAAGAACAAGTTCTCAATGTAATGTAACCACAGTTATGGAGAAGAAAGGCAAACTGATTATTTTCTCGGCGCCATCGGGCTCGGGCAAATCTACTCTCATACAATATCTCATGCAGCAAGGCTTGCCTCTGTCGTTCTCTGTTTCGGCAACCAGCCGTCAGCCACGGGGCAACGAGCAAAACGGCAAAGACTATTACTTCATGAGTATCGATGAGTTTCGCGAACACATAGGCAATGGCGACTTTCTGGAATATGAAGAGGTATATCCCGGCAAGTACTATGGCACACTGAAGAGCGAGATAGAACGTCTGCGCGAAAGCCACCGCCATGTGATATTCGATGTCGACGTGGTAGGCGGGCTCAACATAAAGCGTTTCTATGGCAACGACGCACTCTCCATATTCATCAAGCCACCCAGTGTCGATGTGTTGCATGAGCGGCTTGTAAAACGGGGAACAGATGCACCCGAAGTAATCACCACCCGCATAGCCAAGGCTGTGAAAGAGCTGTCGTATGCACCGCAATTCGATAAAATAGTGGTTAACGACGATCTCGAGAAAGCCCAAAAGCAAGTATTGGAACTCGTCACAAACTTTATAAACGAATAATCATGAAAATAGGCATCTTCTCGGGTTCGTTCAATCCCGTACACATGGGACATCTCATGTTGGCTTCGTATCTTGCCGAATACGAAGACTTCGATGAAGTATGGATGAGCGTAACGCCTCACAACCCTGTACGCGAGCGAAGTACCCCCGATGGAGACCGCCACCGATGCGAAATGTTGAAGTTGGCCGTAAGCCACAACCCTAAAATACGCTATTGCGACATAGAGTTTTCGCTACCACAACCCTCCTACACCATAACCTTGCTCGATACGCTTCGCGAGAGGTATCCGGGAAACACCTTCATATTGGTTATCGGTGCCGATAATTGGCTTATCTTCGACCGCTGGAAAGAGGGCAATCGCATCATCAACGAATATGGTGTATGCATATATCCCCGCATGGGATACGAAATAGACACCGACAAACTGCCCGCTCACGTCAGCTATGCACATGCCCCCATTGTAGAACTATCGTCTACATGGATACGCGATGGCATTGCCGATGGACACGACATGAACACATTTCTACCCGCAGGTGTATATGATTATATATGCCGTAACCATTTATACTGTAAATAAAAATGGACGAAAGAGTGTACTCAAAAGAGATAGTAGAATTTGTCACTGTAGGATTAGAATTTTGCAGCCGAGTGGAACAATGCTCCGAGAGTGACAGGGATGATTTTATACTCGCCCTTACACGCATACTTCCCCTGCTGTATGTAAAAGCTTCGCTGCTCCCCACTGACGAACCGGAAGAGGACGACGACCTTGCCAATTATGTGACAGAAGAACAATATGAATACATCCGCAACTCTGTAAGTGTTCTCTTGGGTAAAGACGACGACTATCTAGAGGTTTTCGATGCCGATATGGCCTACAGCGATGCCCCTATTGCAGCATCTATTTCAGAAGGGATAGCCGACGTATACCAAGACATACGCGACTTTCTCGAGGTGTATCGCTATGGCAACGAAACCTTGTCGCGCATAGCCATATATCGATGCCGAGAAAATTTCGCCACTTATTGGGGGCAGAAATTGGTAAACATTATGCGCCCGCTCCATAACCTCGGTTATGGCAACGAAAGAGACGAATCAGATGAATATGACGCTTACGGACACGAGCAACATCATCACGATTGCGATGACCCGCTCTGTCACCATCATCACCACTCATCGTAAGCAACCAGATTATGAGAACATTGCAACCTAACATCTGCATAGACAAAGAGAGTGTCAACGAACTGCCCATCGAAAGTTTCGGTGGTGCCATACATGTCGTAGACACACCCGAAGCTGCAGAGACTGCCATCGAGACTCTGCGGCACGCCCCGATGCTGGGAATAGATACTGAAACCAAACCCTCGTTTCGCAAAGGCAAAACAAACAAAGTATCATTGATACAAATTGCCACCGACAACGAGTGTTTCTTGTTCCGCATAAACAAAATAGGTTTTACCCCGGCACTACGTGACCTGTTGACCGACCCAGACTTACTCAAAATAGGGCTTTCGCTAAAAGACGATTTTTCGGTACTGCACCGCGTTGGTGACTTTAAACCTCAAAACTACGTAGAATTACAGACCCTTGTCAAACAATATGGTATAGCCGACATGAGCTTGCAAAAGATATATGCCATTATTTTCGGCAAAAAAATATCAAAGGCTCAACGGCTCTCCAATTGGGAGGCTCCCACCCTCTCCGTGCCCCAACAATACTATGCCGCACTCGATGCGTGGGCCTGCCTGCACATATACAACGCATTGCTACATAAAGAACCCTTTTATATCAATACCTTTGCTTCTACCAATGATAGCGAAAGGAAAAACACCCACCTTAAAAACTTACAATAATGAAACATCTAAAGAAATCTGTCTTTATTCCTGCCATGTTGTTGATATACCTTATCGTCATGGCTTTCATGGGACGTAATATACTGAAAGAAGGCGAAATCTTGGAGTACTTTGGCATTATAGTAGTATCGCTGCTCTGTATCATCGCGTTGTACTACACATTGCGGGCACAAGAGCGCGCCCGTGCCCGCCGGCAAGAAGAGGCTCAGAAACAAGAAAAAGAGGCTCTACCTGATGAAAAGACATCACAAGAGCAGCAACATCACTCTCAAGAAGAAACCGGGAAATAACAGTTTCGTAACATAAACCTCTCAAATTTATACAACAATGATAAGACTAAATGTTTTTATGGAAGTCAGCGCCGACAAACGCGACACAGTTGTTGAGATAGCCAAAGAATTGGTAAAGCACTCATTGCAAGACAACGGTTGCATAGCTTATGACCTGTACGAAAGTGCAACCCGCCGCAATACGCTCATGATATGTGAAACGTGGAAAGACCCTGAAGTATTGGAAGCCCACCAACAATCGGAACATTTCAAGCGATTGGTTCCGCAACTCGAGGAACTCAGCAATATGAAACTCGAAAAATTTAATTTCTGACGCTATACAATACTTTCAATCGAAAAAAACACTGGTGCTTAGCCTCGTAACGAGGCTAAGCACCAGTGTTTTTATGTTATCTTTTTAAGATGTTTCACCACATGCGAAGTGGCATGACCTAAAAAAACGACAACACCATTCGCGCGTTGGCAATGCAGTAAAAATATCAATCGAAACTTTTGCGACGGAATACAAAGCTACGGCCTAAATATTTTTCGCGTACAATAGGATTCTCAGCCAACTCCTCAGATGTGCCTTGGAAAAGTATCTTTCCTTCAAAAAGAAGATAAGCTCGGTCTGTAATACTCAACGTCTCGGGAGCATTATGGTCGGTGATAAGAATACCTATGTTCTTTTCTTTCAATTTATATACTATCTTTTGTATATCCTCTACTGCTATGGGGTCGACGCCGGCAAATGGCTCATCAAGCATGATAAACTGAGGGTCTATCGCCAGGCAACGTGCTATCTCGGTACGACGCCGCTCACCACCCGAGAGCTGGTCGCCCAAGTTCTTACGCACCTTACCAAGGCTGAACTCCGCAATCAGACTCTCCAATTTTTCGCGCTGATACTCGGGAGTCGTTTTAGTCATTTCCAAAACCGCCCGTATATTATCCTCGACCGAAAGTTTGCGGAATACCGATGGCTCCTGGGCCAAATACCCTATACCATGCTGAGCACGCTTATAAACCGGGAACTCGGTTATATCGAGGTCATTGATATAGATGTGACCCTCGTTGGGCGTAACAAGCCCCGTAGTCATATAGAAGGTTGTGGTCTTGCCGGCTCCATTTGGGCCCAACAACCCCACTATCTCACCTTGCGTCACATTGATAGAAACATGGTTAACCACTGTACGCTGGCGATATTTCTTTACCAAATCGCTGGTACGCAACACCATACCTCCATTACGACGCATCGCATCGACCGCATCCATATTGCTCGTTTTGTCTGGCACAAACATATAGATAATATTTTCGGGTGCAAAGATAATACAATCACAGGCAAAACAAAAAAGCGATGCTTCAAATTCTTTGGTACGACAGCGTTTTACATATATATATTATACAATAGACTCTCAGACACATCCCCTCGACAATATAAAATAGGTATAAGACAAAAAAGACCTATTTACAGCACAAAGCGATATGAGCAAGAGATTGCAACAAAAAATTCGTACATTTGCAAGTTATTCTTGTTATCAAATAAATTATATGTTACACAACGCCCTCAAAAATTTTGGAAACTATGCCCACCTGATGGGACGTACATTCAGTCGCCCCGACAGATGGAAAGAGTTCCTCAAATGCTATATCGACGAATTATATAAACTGGGAGTCAATTCCATTCCTATTGTTATTATCATATCACTCTTTATCGGGGCTGTAATCGCCATACAGATGCAGTTGAATATCGTTTCGCCGTTATTGCCTAAATACACCGTGGGAGTGGCAACCCGAGAGATTATCTTGCTCGAATTTTCATCCACCATGCTGGCACTTATCCTATCGGGTAAAGTAGGTTCAAATATTGCATCAGAAATTGGTGCCATGCGTGTAACCGAGCAAATAGATGCGCTGGAAATTATGGGTATCAACAGTGCCAACTACATTATACTGCCCAAAATAGCAGGTATGGTAACATTTATGCCGGTACTTGTCATATTCAGTATGGCAACAGGTATACTTGGCGGCTATGCCATCGCTGTCCTTACAGGCATCATCTCCATATCGATACTGACATATGGTATTCAGGCTTTCTTCAACGAGTTCTATATCTGGTATGCCCTTTTCAAATCGCTGTTTTTTGCTTTTATAATCAGTAGCATAGCTTCATTCTATGGGTATACGGTAAAAGGTGGCTCATTGCAGGTAGGTAAAGCGAGTACCAATGCAGTTGTCGTAAGCAGCGTAATGATACTGCTGGTAGATGTAATAATCACACAAATCATGATGGGATGATAGAGATAAAACATATCAATAAATCGTTCGAGGGAAAACAAGTGCTGTATGACATATCGGCACAGTTCTACGAAGGGAAAACCAACCTGATAATAGGACAAAGCGGCTCCGGCAAGACTGTACTCGTAAAATCTATTGTAGGCCTTATGCGTCCCGAATCGGGCGAAATTCTCTACGACGGCCGTAACAGCATGGTTATGAAACCCTCGCAAATAAAGGCATTGCGAAAAGAGATAGGCATGCTCTTCCAGGGGTCGGCGCTCTTCGATTCTGAAACCGTACTTGGCAACGTAATTTTCCCGTTGAAGATGTACACCCGCGACAGCTATGCGACATGCAAAAAAAGAGCCGAGTTTTGCTTAGACCGTGTAAACCTACACGGAGTCAACGACCTCTACCCGTCAGAAATAAGCGGAGGTATGCAAAAACGCGTGGCCATAGCCCGGGCTATCGCACTCAACCCCAAATATCTGTTCTGCGACGAACCCAACTCGGGCTTAGACCCCAAAACATCACTCGTCATTGACGAACTGTTGAGCGACATCACCCACGAATATAAAATGACTACTATTATCAATACCCACGATATGAATTCTGTATTGGGTATCGGTGAAAACATTATTTTCATACGCAAAGGACATAAAGAATGGGTGGGAACTCGGCACGAAATTACCACGAGCGACAATGCTGCTCTCGAAGATTTCGTCTTCGCTACCCCACTGTTTAAAGAGGTAAAGCACTTCTTGGTAGAGCAAGGCAAATAAAGGAGATAGAGAAAGTCACCAATATGAAGAGGGAGCCAAACAACAGTTCCCTCTTTTTTGTCTTTCTATATGACGACTCTCACGATGTGCGGCCGCTTCATTGTGCGCGTGCATAGGCAGCGTATATACGAGACGACATCATGAGTTTGTGTCAGTAACTAAAATCCTTATATTATGACAACAGTACAAGTAAAACTCCGCCAATTGAAAAAAGGCAGCCTGCTGGGCACGGTATATTACCAATTGCACCACCTCGGCAAAATGCAGCAAATCCCGTCATCGATACACATTCCGTTTGAGTATTGGGACCCTCGTACCAACCGCATATATGGTACCGCACTTACTCACAATACGTCACTGCAACTATGCCAAAGCCAAATAGAAAGTGACTTAAAGCTGATACGAGGAATCATTTCAGACCTTAAGACATCAGACACTCCCTTTACGACAGCCGATATTGCCGACCAATTTCGCTCTGTCACACAACAAAGTATGTTTTTAGAGTACTTCAATCTACAAATCGACAACCTCTCTCGCGATGGAAAATACGGAACGGCCCGCAACTACAAACGCACATATACAAGTTTTGCCACCTTCCTGAATGGACAAGATTTTCCCTTCCACCAATTTAACGAAGAACTGGTAAGCGCCTATAACCGATGGCTCTCGATGCGCGGTATCATCAGAAATACGACATCGTTCTACATGCGCATGTTCTTTGGTCATCCTATCTTAGCATATGACGTGGTGTACAACCGAGAGACAACTCATAATGAGGCATACTATTTCGACACGGCCGAAGTATTGGAGCAGCTGTTACGGCGCAATGACCTTACTGGCGACGCTATGAAAGCCTATGCAGCCGAGCACTACACATGGTCGCATATAGCCCGACAATATGAAGCGTTGTACTGATTCTTGACAGAGAGACTCTTAATGCCGACTCTCAGTCATTCACCCCTCGCAAATATGATGCAACGGCACATGAAATACATGCTGACACCGTATCATTTTATTTCTGACAAAGCACCGAATGGTTCGAATGATTCATTCATCGACCCATCATAAACATATCGACATAAATTAATTACACAACTCTCTTATCGTAGGCCCGGTATATGTCGCGACGACATGTCCGGGCATTTTTTATACCGACATAATATCTGTTTTTCAAAAAATATCCGATAATACATGTAATTTTATTTGATTTTTATTCATAAAAAAATATCTTTGTAGTATAGAAGCCGTTTCTTTGGCAGAATGCTTCCATTAGGCAGATGGGGGTTCCGTATAAAACAGAGCTGCTTTTCTGTCCTGGCAACGTGCAACACAGTATTATTTTGAAATCTAAAACTATACTGCTTATGAAAACTCGTTTTACGCCCGAACACATTACTTCATTAGCGCCCAACGAGGTGTTTGTTTTTGGTAGTAACCTGGCTGGTTTTCATGCCGGGGGTGCGGCACGCATTGCTCATCGCAATTTCGGTGCCAAGTGGGGAGAGGGTGTAGGCCAGCAAGGACAAAGCTATGCCATTCCTACCATGCAAGGCGGAGTAGAAACAATCAAGCCCTATGTCGACGAGTTTATCAATTTTGCAGCATCACATCCCGAACTTACATTTTATGTAACACGCATTGGATGTGGCATTGCCGGATTTCACGATACCGATATTGCCCCTTGTTTGCCCGTGCCATAACGGCTGAAAATATTGTCTTGCCACAAGAGTTTGTACGTATTATCGAGGGAGAGACCTCATAGCCATTGATTTTATAAAGACTTACCCTTAAATTATATTTCTAACCCATATAAAACTTCTTATTATGAGTCACAACGAACATCAATCAAAACGTTTGGCATATCTGCTAAGGCATAGTTCTCTTCCCGACATCCGCGGCTGGATGCCTCTTGCCGACCTTATAACTCGCCATGGATTTACAGCAGAATTACTCAAGGATATTGTCTATAACGATGAATTTGGCAGATATGAATTCTCGAGCGACAGGTCGGCCGTAAAAGCACGATACGGACATACCAACCACGTATCCATCAAATTACCTCCTGCCATTCCTCCCAAACGGCTCTACCACGGCACGTCAGAAAAGGCTGTTGAGAGAATACTGTCCGAAGGCATTAAGCGTATGCAACGGCAATATGTACACCTCTCGGAGACTATGGAAAAAGCCATCAGGGTGGGCAAACGCCATGGCAAACCGGTTGTGATGGCAATCGATGCAGAAGCTATGTACCGCGATGGATATACCTTCCACTTTATCATACAGGATGTATGGCTCACTTCGTACATAGAACCGCGCTACATCTCTATCGTAACCGATGACGAAAAGAGTACTTCGCCGCTCTGCGAGTCATAATGGCTCTCTGCCAATCTCTCTTCCGTGAGATAGAGGACTCTGCATATCATTTATTCTGCAACGACTCTTTGATTTCAGATTTTTTGCGTAACTTTGAAAGACAAAATAACAAATCCAACACTAATACAATCAATATGTTTACTCAAGAAGACTTGCAGACTTTTGCTTCTCGTGGAATATCAGAAGCTGCAATAAACGAACAACTACATTGTTTTGCTACAGGATTCCCCTATCTCAAACTCGACAGCTCGGCATCTGTAGGACACGGTATCATGCGAGTGGAAGCCGATGCTGTAAAACAATATCTCGAAGCCTGGGACAACTATCTGGCCGAAAATCACCGCATCGTAAAGTTTGTTCCTGCATCGGGAGCTGCCAGCCGTATGTTCAAGAATCTGTTTGAATTTCTCGATGCCGAATATGAAGTGCCTACAACCGATTTTGAAAAGAAATTCTTCGACAATATCGCTAAGTTTGCATTCCACGACAAATTGGATGAAACCTGCACACGTCTTTACGGTAAAAATATTGCATCACTCATGCAGGGCGGTGAGTATAAGAAAGTTGTAGCTGCGCTACTGAACGCCGACGGGATGAACTACGGTGCACTGCCCAAGGGCTTGCTCCTGTTCCATAAATATGAAGACCATATACGTACTGCCATGGAAGAGCATCTGGCCGAAGGTGCCATGTATGCTGGCAACGCAGCCCGTGAGGTAAACGTACACTTTACCGTATCACACGAGCACCTGCCTCTCTTCAAATCGCTTGTCGAGCAAATACGTAAACAATACGAAACCCGCTACAACGTACGCTACCACATCTCATTCTCTGAGCAAAAGCCCTCTACTGACACTATTGCTGCCGATATGGATAACAAACCGTTCCGCGATAACAACGGCAAACTGCTGTTCCGTCCCGGCGGCCACGGTGCTCTTATAGAAAACCTCAACGACATCGATGCAGACATTATTTTTGTGAAAAACATCGACAATGTTGTTCCCGACCGTCTGAAAGAACCCACGGTGGTATATAAAAAGGTAATCGGTGGCGTACTCGTAACCTTGAAAGAGAAAATAGACAAATATGCTGCCAAACTGCGCAGCAAACAATATACCGCAACCGACTTGGACGAAATATCGCATTTCCTGCAACACGACCTTTGTGTCATAAATAAACACGAAGCCGAGCTTACAGAAGCCGAACGCGCCGAGTATCTCTTGCGCAAACTTTGCCGCCCGCTGCGCGTGTGTGGTATGGTAAAGAATGTGGGCGAACCCGGCGGCGGCCCGTTCCTCGCATATAACCCTGACGGTACCATATCGCTGCAAATACTCGAAAGCTCGCAAATAGATATGAAGAATCCCGAAGCAAAAGCTTCGTTTGAGCAAGGTACACACTTCAATCCCGTAGATTTGGTATGCGCCGTACGCGACGGCGAAGGCAACAAATACGACTTGCCTCGTTACGTTGACAAGAACACGGGCTTTATCTCATTCAAATCGAAAAACGGCCGGGATTTGAAAGCCCTCGAATTGCCCGGATTGTGGAATGGCGCCATGAGCGACTGGAACACCCTCTTCGTAGAGGTTCCCATCGAGACATTCAACCCCGTCAAGACAGTCAACGACCTGCTGCGCGAGCAACATCAATAATAAATATCCTACCCCTGTTGCTTTTGTAGACGGCACATCAGACTCCCCTACTGCCGCCATAGAAAGAAGCAGAGCATCATAAGCAGAGGGCTGCGGCAATAAAATTTGCCGCAGCCCTCTGCTTATCTCATGTCATCTTCATTACACATATATTGGACAATATGTATGTAATCCCCCCGCCGCATGTAAACCAAAGGGACATAAAGACAAAAATGGCCACCTGTACGCACAGATGGCCATAAAATCAAATTTCTTTCCTTACACTACTGTACCACAGTGTATTTATTCTTATACAGAGCCCTCTTCACGGATAGGTCTTAAATCTGCGATACGTTCATGTATGAATGACGATGGAATTATCGGTTCTGAGCTTTTGACTTTTCTATCAAAAACAATACTCACAACATTCTATATCTATTTCACCGTTATCAGCTCGTACTGGGTCGTACCCAAACCTATCTTCTCGGCATGACGTTGTGCAGCCTCCCAATGGGTATCGGGGTGAAGAAGATGGAACTTGTCGGCACCTTCGAGCGACTCATGCTCGTGCTGGCAATGCAGTACATTGTCCGACGGCAACACGGGCGATTTTATCACCAAGTCGGCACAAGCCTGGTCGAGGGCTACAGGATCGAACGATGCCAATATGCCTATATTGGGTATGACGGCAGCATCGTTGTGGTTCCAGCAATCGCACTCGGGCGATACGTCGACAATAAAGCTGACGTGGAAATTGGGTTTGTCTTTCAATACGGCATAGGTATACTCGGCAATCTTATAGTTAAGACGCTCGGTCGTATCGTCAGCACCGGGTACGGCAGCACCATATTGACACATGGCTATACACTGTCCGCATCCTACGCACAAAGCATAGTCTATAACTGCTTTATGGTCTTTCAACGACAAGGCTCCATGGGCGCAATGACGCACACAGCTACCACATCCTACACACTTATCCGTTTTTATACGAGGCTGAGCGCCACTATGAAGCTCCAGTTTCCCGCCTCGGCTGGCCGAACCCATACCTAAGTTTTTCAGGGCGCCGCCAAAACCGGCTTGTTCATGCCCCTTGAAGTGAGTCATCGATATAATAATGTCGGCATCGGCAATGGCAGTACCTATCTTCGGCTGCTTGCAATACTCGCCATTGATAGGTATCTCTACATAATCGGTACCTTTCACACCATCGGCAATGATTACCGGGCACTGAGCCGAAATAGGATTATAACCGTTTTCCATAGCGCTCTGCAAGTGGTCTACGGCATTGGCACGCTTACCCGTGTAGAGAGTATTCGAGTCGGTAAGGAACGGTTTTGCTCCCAACGAACGCAAGATGGACGCCATACGCGCCGCATACTGCGGACGCAAGTAGGCAAGATTTCCCGGCTCACCGAAATGTATTTTAATTGCAACAAACTTGTTTTCAAAATCAATGTCGGCAATACCCGCACGACGCACCAGACGCTCCATTTTGTCGAGCAGATTATTGGTTGGCGTAGTACGCATGTTCGTAAAATAAACTTTCGATTTCTCCATAGGTTATATTTCAGTAATAGTTTCATCAAAAGTACAACTAATTTTCTGGGTGGAAAAATTAAACCTCTATTTTCTCGCCCTATGAAAATTATTTTATACTAATTTTGTACCATACCTTATTATTTGTTTTGTCGTATGAAAGCATACCTTTTAACCGTTTTAGCAGCAATCTTCCTCTTGTCTTCATGTACACACAAAGGGACTACACCGGTAGAATATTTCCCTTTCAAGACCGAGACGACCGATTTTTGGGGCATGATGGGACTCGACGGCTCCATTCTGTTCGATGGGAAATTTATGTACTGCCCTTCGGTTTCGTCGCGCGGTGTATTCATGGCTCGTGAAGAAAACGGGTTATTGTCGTTCTACACGGCCGAGGCCAACCCGCACAAGATAGGACAAGGATATTATACATCGGCCAAACTGTTTCTTTTCAGCGACTATACCCCCGTATGCAAAGAAAATGAAGACCATATTACCATTATCAATAAAAACGGTAAAGAGGTTGCCGAACTGCCTCAAAGCATCGTAGACGTAGGCTTCTTTGCCGAAGGATTAGCCCCCTTCAAAAACGACGACATACGACCCCGCATGGGCTATATCGATGAAAAAGGCAATATAAAAATTGAGCCCCAATATATAGTGGCAACCAATTTCTTGTGTGGTGTAGCCCTTGTTGCATATGAAAAAAACGATGAACTGATAACCGCTATCATTGCAAGCAGTGGCAAGACTATTTACACCTTCGACCAAGGGCTGTTACCTCTGACATGGGAATTCTCCGACGGACTGCTACCCGTGATAAATACCGAAGGTAAGATAGGGTTTATCGATGTACACGGAAACATTGCCATAGAACCTACCGACCGGCTGAGGATGTGCCAACCCGTCAATCCGGCCAACATTCCATACACCTTCAAGGCCGGTCGATGCATCTACTATGACGGACAGCACTACGGACTTATCGACAAAAAGGGAAACATTGTCGTGCCGGCACAATACAACACCATCTACTTAGGTGAAGGCGGACTTTTTGCCGTTGAAAATCCCCGACACGAATGGGGTTGCATCGATGGCAACGGCAACGTTATTCTACCATTTGAGTATGTGACGGGCGAGATACGCCCCTCGATAGACGCACATGCTATCGTCGTACAAAACGAATCGGGACGGTACAAGATAATAAACGACCAAGGCAAAACCATCAGCCACCTCACATTCTCACAATACCAAAGTAAATATTACAATCTGTAACATTTGCTCGAACCAAACGTCACTGCCATTTGTTTATTGGCAAAAAACCAATAAATAAACCACAATGAAAAAAACCGCATTTTTCATGGCAGTGGCCTTGTTGTTGACTGCCTGTAACTCAGAGAAAAAAAAGAACTATGTAAACGAAGAGGCGTGGGCTATCGAAGCCGACTCGACAGGTATGAGCGAAGTATATGCCTATGAGGGCAATGTAAAAGCCCGTGGCAAAATGCCGGCTGCTCACTATTGGGTTGTGATAACCGAACAATTGGATAGCATGAACGGTACCTACACCATGACTACGACTTATATTGTTGCCGATACAATGAAAAATAAGCCGATGAAAAGCCGTGGCAAGAAATTTACCCGCTGGGGATTACATGGTGACAAAAACGCCAAAGTATATGCTCTCGCTCCCGATAGCGGCGCTACCGACTCGGTATTCCTATATGTCGAAACCGATACGACCGTGGTAATGCTCGACAACTCGATGCAAAAACCAGCCAACCCCGAGGGGTATCGCTTGATGAAACGTAAAGACCACAAACACGCGATGAATAAATAAAGTACAGAGAATGGACAAATAAGAAAGCGGCCTTGAATGTCACTCAAGGCCGCTTTCTTTATATTGGGAGTTACCAACGATAGTCACACAGACATCAGTAGTCGATTGTAAAGGTATCGGCATCGCGCCAAACGGGGAATTTTGTCCTGAAGGATTGTAATGAGGGCTTGTCCAATTCGGCCAACACAACTGCCTCCTCCCCATCGGGAGCTTTCGCCATTGTGTTGCCTTTGAAGTCAATGGCCATTGTATCACCGTTATATACCAGTCCCATCTTATCACGGCCTACGCGGTTCACTCCACACACATAGGCTGCGTTTTCTATGGCACGTGCCACCAGCAGGCTACGCCAGGCATGAGCCCGCACCTGCGGCCACGAAGCGACATAAAACGCAAGGTCATATTCGTTGGCAACATTGCGACACCATACCGGGAAGCGCACATCGTAGCATACAAAGAGAGCAATGCGCCACCCTTGGAATTCCACCACCAGACGTTTGTCGCCGGCCTTAAAATAGCGCCCCTCATCGCCCATACGGAACAGATGACGTTTGTCGTAGAAATAAGCCTCACCCTCGGGCGTGACAAAAAAGCCACGGTTATAACAAGCCCCCGCCTCACGGGCTATATAACTACCTACAAGAGCCATACCGTATGAGGCAGCCCATGTTCGGAGCGTTTGCAATGTCAGGCTGTCACCGTCCTCGGCCAGCAATGAGGCATTCATCGTAAATCCGGTAGTAAACATCTCGGGCAAGACAGCAATCTGCACCTGGCCGCTTAGCGTAGCAAGGCGGGCCTTGCAATATGCCAAGTTGGCCTCCTTATCTTCCCATTCTATGCTGTTTTGCAACAGTGCTATCTGCAACTTATCCATACTTACTCAAGCCCGGTTATAAAATTGTCTTTATTTTTGCCCTCAAACTGCATGTAATAACGTTTTATCTCATTCATGTCGGCCTCGACGTCACCCGTAGGCGTAAACTCGCGGTCAATACCGATACGTTTCTTCCCGTAATCGATATATGCCAATACAATGGGTACTCCGGCTCGACGGGCTATATAATAAAAGCCTCGTTTCCACTCCTTGTTGGGCTTGCGAGTGGCCTCGGGAGTAATGGCTATGGCCAAAGAGTCTGCCTCGTCAAAACGAAGAGCCACCTGCTCCACCATATCGGTATGCCGGCTACGCTCAACGGGGATACCGCCTATAGCCTTGAAAAAACAACCCAAGGGAAAGAAAAACCAATCTTTCTTCATCAGGAAACCGGCTCTACGGCCCAATGAAAGATAAGCCAGCTCACCCATAATAAAATCCCAGTTGCTCGTATGCGGAGCAACGCAGATGACATATTTTTTGTAATCGGGGACAGTGGCAGAGACCGTCCACCCGCAGGCACGCAATATCCATGCCGCCCACGACGCAGGTCGCGCCATTATGTCAATCTTTTTGGGTCAGAGCCTCGAAATCTGAGAGGACTTCATCGACACGTTCAAAAAAATCGAGGCGTAGTTTCTTGTAATATCCGGCCACTAGCTCATGGTCTTTGCCGCCATTTGCACCAATGCGGTGAATAAACTCATTGCGGACATCTATGATTTTACGCATCACGGCATCAGCTTTCTCTGTGTCGACACCGGGTACAAAACCGCGCATCAACAAGTATTCACCTACCAAATCCATGATAACCATGTTAATCTCTTTTTTCAATTTTCTTTTGCTTGCCATAAATACAAAATTTGAAAGTTTGTGATGGACAAATGTAACTAAAAAATCGAAATGGAGAGCTACTCCAAGGCCTTAAAAAACATTTCTACACCGCCTCGAAGCTCAACAATAACGATTGCACGATATACAAGGGAAAAAACGGCACGTCATATTTCTGAAAAAAAGAATTTTATTGTATTTTTGCGGTCGATTATAGGAACTGATATAATACGACTTTATGGGAAACGATACGAATATGCCCGAATATATCTTTGAGGTGAGTTGGGAAGTATGTAACCTCGTAGGCGGCATATATACAGTTTTATCAACGAAAGCAAAAACGCTACAACGTCATCACAAAGACAAAATCATCTTTATAGGACCTGATATCTGGAAAGAGAAACCATCTCCTTTTTTCATTGAAGATGCTACGGCCATGAGTGCGTGGGCTTCACAGGCGCAACTACCCTACGATTTGAAGGTTCGCACCGGGCGCTGGAATGTCCCGGGGAAACCACTTGTTATTCTGGTCGACTTCACTCCCCTATACGCCCATAAGAACGAATTCTACAAACTTATGTGGGACTTGTACGGCGTAGATTCTTTACACGCATACGGCGACTACGACGAGGCTTCGGCTTTTGCATGGGCATCGGCCTTGGTTATAGAGAATTATCACAACTTTATAGGGAACCCGGAGAAGGGCATTGTCGCACACTTCGACGAATGGACTACGGGACTCGGCTTGCTCTATATCAAGCAGTTTGTTCCGCAAATTGCTATCGTATTCACTACTCACGCCACCTCAATAGGGCGCTCTATTGCCGGTAACAACAAACCGCTATACGACTATCTGCAAGCCTACGACGGCGACCAGATGGCTCGCGAGCTCAACATGGAATCGAAACACTCGGTCGAGAAACATGCGGCACAGCAGGCCGATTGCTTTACTACCGTGAGCGATATTACGGCCAAAGAGTGCGCACAACTGCTACAACGTACCCCTGATATTGTGACGCCCAACGGCTTTGAGCGTAACTTCGTCCCCTCTCAAAAAGTCATGGGCGAGAAACGCCTGCAAGCACGTACCCAGCTACTACGTGTCGTACAGAACCTCATAGGCTATTATCCGGCTGTCGATGCCTTTTTAGTAGCCACTTCGGGGCGATATGAATACCGCAATAAAGGAATAGACCTATTTATAGATGCCATAGGACGTATAGCCCACCGCAACGACATTGAGCGCGAAATAATAGCATTTGTCATGACTCCGGGATGGGTAGATGCTCCACGTACCGACTTGAAAGAGCGCATGGCGAGCGACGGCATGTTTTTCACACCCCTGCCCGACCCCATTGTAACTCACCGTCTGCACAATTACGACAACGACAACATCATCAGCCAAATACATTACCTTGGCATAGACAATCGCTCTAACAACCCGGTAAAACTGATATTTATACCTTCATATCTCACCGGTAGCGACGGGATACTCGACATGCCTTATTACGACCTGCTCATGGGAATGGATGCTACGGCATTCCCCAGCTACTACGAGCCGTGGGGATATACACCGCTAGAAAGCATAGCCTTCGGCGTGCCCACCGTCACAACACAATTGTCGGGTTTCGGACAATGGATTATCAGCCATGCGGCACACTCCATACAAGATACAGGCGTAGAAGTATTGCAGAGAAACGACAACAACTTTGCCGACGTGTCGGAGCAATTGGCATCGACCCTGGTATCATTGAGCCAAATGAAGAAGAGTGCCAAAACGGCATTGGACAAAGCTGCTTCAAAACAAGCGGCCGAAGCCGAATGGAAAAACTTCATCGTCTACTACCAACAGGCGTATGAAATGGCACTGAAACACTGCAAAGAACGTAACCAAAAATAAGAAAATAAGATAGATAACACATCAAAAATCTCAATAATTATGATAGTAAAAGCGAGTAATACCAATGCCCCCGTGTGGCGTGATGTTACAATAAAAGCGAGTCTTCCCGCAGAGCTGTCAAACCTGGAGACACTTGCCAAAAACCTGTGGTGGGTGTGGAATACCTCTGCCAGAAGTTTGTTTCATGATTTAGACCGCAATTTATGGCAAAACCCGGTACTGATGCTGCAAAGCATGAGTTACGAGAAATTTGAGTCTATCATCGCCGACAAGGCCCTGATGCGCCGCATCGCCGATGTTTATGACGAATTCCAAAAATACATGCAAGTAGAAAAACGTACCGACGTTCCTTCCATATCATACTTCTCTATGGAATATGGTTTGGCAAACTGCCTGAAAATATACTCGGGCGGACTGGGTATCCTTGCCGGCGACTACTTGAAGGAGGCCAGCGACAGCCGCGTCAACATGACCGGTGTAGGTTTTCTATACCGCTATGGCTACTTCTCGCAAACCCTCTCAATGGACGGACAGCAGATAGCCAATTACGAAGCTCAAAACTTCAACCAACTGCCTATAGAACAAGTATGCGGAGCCGATGGCCGTCCTATGATACTCGAAGTTCCCTTCCCGGGACGTATCGTTTACTCTAACGTATGGCGTGTTAACGTAGGACGTATCTCTCTCTACTTGATGGATACCGACCTCGAGCAGAACAGTGAGTTTGACCGCCCCATCACGTACCAACTCTATGGTGGCGACTGGGAAAACCGCATGAAGCAAGAATACATGCTCGGTATAGGTGGTGTGTTGATGTTGCACAAGCTCGGTATCGAAAACGATGTATACCACTGCAACGAAGGACATGCAGCCCTGCTCAACGTACAGCGTCTCGTAGATTACGTAAACAAAGGCCTTTCCTTCTCAGAAGCTCTCGAGGTAGTGCGTGCATCGTCGCTCTACACCGTGCATACCCCCGTACCCGCAGGACACGACTACTTCGACGAATCGCTCTTTGGTAAATATCTGGGCGAATACCCCGCCAAGTTGGGTATTTCGTGGAACGACTTTATAAACATGGGTCGTGAAAACCCCGACACCAACGAAAAATTCTGCATGAGTATCTTCGCTTGCAACACATGCCAAGAGGTAAACGGCGTAAGCTGGTTGCACGGCAAGGTTTCTCAAAAGATGTTCCAACCGATATGGAAAGGTTATGCTCCCGAAGAATTGCATGTAAGCTACGTAACCAACGGAGTACACATGCCTACATGGGCTGCTTCGGAATGGAAGAGCTTCTATGCCGAGAAATTTGGCAAAGAGTATATGACTGACCAGTCTAACGGCGAAATATGGAAGCGCATATACGACGTAGACGACATGGAGATATGGAACATGCGTCAGACACTGAAACAAAAACTTATCCGTTTCGTAAAAGACGACTTCCGCGACACTTGGCTCAAAAACCAAGGTGACCCTTCACGCATCGTTTCTATACTCGAGCGCATCAATCCCAATGCTCTGTTGATAGGTTTTGCCCGCCGTTTTGCTACCTATAAGCGTGCACACCTTCTCTTTACCGACCTCGACCGTCTCTCCAAGATTGTAAACAATCCCAACTATCCGGTACAATTTATCTTTGCCGGTAAAGCCCATCCCGCCGATGGTGCCGGACAGGGTCTTATCAAGCGTATCGTTGAAATTTCGCGCCGCCCCGAGTTCCTGGGCAAAATCATCTTCCTCGAGAACTACGACATGCGCGTATCTAAACGACTTATATCGGGTGTGGATATTTGGCTAAATACTCCTACTCGTCCCTTGGAAGCATCGGGTACATCGGGCGAAAAAGCCGAAATGAACGGAGTGCTCAACTTCTCGGTACTCGACGGTTGGTGGTACGAAGGTTATCGCGAAGGCGCAGGCTGGGCGTTGACCGACAAGCGCACCTACCAAGACCAAGGTCAGCAAGACCAACTCGATGCCGCAACCATCTACTCGATGCTCGAGAACCAAATCATACCACTCTACTTTGCTAAGAACAGCAAAGGATACTCTCCCGAGTGGATTCAATACATCAAGAAATCTATCGCCGAGATTGCGCCTAACTACACAATGAAACGTATGCTCGACGATTATATCGAGCGTTTCTACAACAAAGAAGGCAAACGTGCTGCTCTCCTGAAAGCCAACAACTTTGCCAAAGCGCGTGAAATAGCTGCTTGGAAAGCCAAGGTCGCTTCTCAATGGGACCAGATAGAAATAAAAGAGGTAAAAATACCCGACGAAATGCTCTACATGCCATTGGTAGGCAAGACCTACGATGTAGAAGTAACTATCGATACAAAAGGCTTGGGCAACTGTCTCGGTATAGAGTTGGTTGCTGTTCCTACCGAGAACAACAATAACGAGCCGCAGACCTACAACGTACAAGAACTGGAAGTAGTGAAAGAAGACGGTAACCTCATCACTTACGCTCTGAAAAATACCATTGCAAAAGCCGGAGCTTTCCGCTTCTCTTTCAGAATGTATCCAAAGAATCCCGACCTTCCCCACCGTCAGGACTTTGCATACGTAAGATGGTTCTGATGTAACGACACTCTCAATAACAAAAGCAGCCTGTGCTACCATCGTAGCACAGGCTGCTTTATTTCTGTCGCTTATATTTCAGGTACATCCCCACGACTTGTATAAAAGCAAAAACGACTTCAGGTATAATGAGAAGCGTATCTCTCTGCGTACTCTTCGCTTATTATCTAATTAGCTCTAAAATAGCCCTCTATCTTTTACAACAAAAAAGGCCGCCATGAAACGCATGACGGCCTTTCTATATCTCTTATAATTTACTGACGACCCGAAGTAAGCACTTCTTTGTTGATTTTCTTTATCATACCTTGCAGAACAGAACCGGGGCCAACCTCAATAAACTCAGTTGCGCCATCGGCAATCATATGCTCTACCGAATAGCTCCAACGTACAGCAGCCGTAAGTTGTGCGATAAGGTTGCTCTTTATCTCTTCGGGATTGGTATGAGGCAGTGCATCGACGTTCTGATATACAGGACAGCAAGGTGTTGCAAAAGGAGTGGCTGCAATGGCATCGGCCAACTCGGCACGTGCAGGTTCCATCAGAGGCGAGTGGAATGCACCGCCCACTTTCAGTTTCAAGGCGCGTTTAGCTCCTGCTGCCGTCAGTTTGGCGCATGCAGCATCGATACCCTCTATAGAACCGGAGATAACCAACTGTCCGGGGTTGTTGTAATTGGCACATACGACAACACCTTCGGTAACCTCGCTACATATTTTTTCTATCGTTTCATCGGGCAGGCCTATGATAGCGGCCATCGTAGAGGGATGCATCTCGCAGGCTTTTTGCATGGCACGTGCACGAGCCGACACCAAACGCAAACCGTCCTCAAACGACATTGCGCCAGCAGCAACCAATGCAGAGAACTCACCCAAAGAGTGACCGGCAACCATATCGGGCTTAAACTCGTCGCCCATTGTCTTTGCCAAAATAACCGAGTGCAAGAATACGGCAGGCTGTGTCACCTTCGTTTGACGAAGGTCTTCGTCGGTACCGTTAAACATAAGGTCGGTTATGGAAAAACCCAAGATTTCGTTTGCTTTGTCAAACATTTCTTTTGCTACAGAGCTGCCGGCATAAAGGTCTTTGCCCATGCCTACAAACTGTGCTCCCTGACCGGGAAATACAAATGCTTTCATTTTCGTTGTTATTTATATTTCTTAATCGGCCACAAAGGTAATCATTTTTATGACAGAATAATTGTCTTGAACAAATATAAATATTTACATTTGCACAACGTAAAATAACAAAAACTACTGTCTACTATGGGCCTTTTAGGGTTAATGTTGCTTTTCAATATAGGATGGGGCGAAATTATACTCATCGTCATCGTAGTTTTATTGCTGTTCGGCGGGAAAAAAATACCCGAACTGATGCAAGGATTAGGCAAAGGCGTACGCAGCTTCAAAAAAGGACTTAACGAAGTGGAAGAAAATCTCTCTACTCCCGAAAAAAACGATAAGAGCAACACAAACAGCACCGATACGCCTAACGACAAAGCATAAGAATAGGAAGCAAAGCAACCGAACAGAGAGCCGATGCAAAGTCAGCCAATGACATTCTGGGAGCACCTCGACGAGTTGCGTAAGGTATTGTTGCGCATCATCGTCGCTATTGCCGTACTGATGGTAGGGTTGTTTATCGCCATGCCCTATCTCTTCGACCACGTCATACTGGCGCCCTGCTCCAACGATTTTATTCTTTACCGCGCCCTGAGGGCTATAAGCCAGCGTATCCCATTCCTTCCCGACTTTGCGATGGACGATTTCTCTGTATCTCTTATCAACATACAACTTGCATCGCAATTTTTCATACACATGAGCACCTCTATGTGGATGGCTGTTGTACTGGCATTCCCTTTTATACTTTATCAGTTGTGGTGTTTTATAAGCCCCGCACTCTACGAGAACGAACTGCGCAACGTACGCTTTGCTTTCTTGGCCGGTAACATACTGTTTTTCACAGGCATTGCTGTAGGCTATTTTCTGGTATTTCCTCTCACACTGAGGTTTCTTGCCAGCTACCAGATAAGTACTCTTATACCCAACCAAATAAGCCTCGACTCTTACATAGGCAATTTTTTGTCGCTAACCTTTATAATGGGCATCGTCTTTGAGCTGCCTCTACTTTGCAAGTTACTCTCGACCTTTGGCCTGATAGACCGCTCATTCTTTGCACGTTATCGGCGACATGCCATCATCGTACTGCTCATTGTTGCAGCCATTATCACACCCAGTGGCGACCCCTTTACCCTCCTTGCTGTTTTTATCCCCATATACGCAATATATGAAGTTAGTGCTCTATTTGTAAAGCGGAGAATACAAACGAGCCAATAGCACCAACATTCATATGAAATTTTCTCTTTTCTTACATCGCTACATCACTTTTTTTGTTTACTTTGCAAAACTAAAGTAAGCGGTATTTATCGCTACGGATATAACAGATAATCAATTACTAACCAAATTTTATATTTATGAAAAAAGTATTACTCTCACTCTTTGCCGCATTCGCCACTATGTTGGCAAATGCCGATGTAATCAACATTGTCTGCGCAGATGTCAACTGGGTAGAGGAAGGTTACACTATTACTGGCACAATCGACGGTATTACAGTTACTGCCGATAAAATGGACGGTCAAACTACGCCGACGTATAACGCTAATGGACAAGATTTGCGTACCTATGCAAAGAATGTATTGACCGTAAGTTCTGCATCGAATATTACCAATATTGTATTCAACCTGTCAAGTCAAGGTAAGAAACGTTTAACTGAGCTTACACCTTCTACAGGTAGTGTTACTTACAATACTGAAGGTGATAATTGGACTGTAACCTGGACAGGAAATGCTGCTGAGGTATCTCTTACAGTAGGAGAAAAAGCTACCTACGGAACTGATGGAGCTACTAAAGCTGGACAATTCGATTTCTCAGGTCTCGATGTCACTGTATCCAATGTAGCTGGCGTTGCTTCTCCTCGTTTCTCTTTGCCAGAAGGCACTTACTACAGCGCTCAAAGTGTTGAGCTTACATGTTCAACAGAAGGTGCTTCTATTTACTATACAGTAGATGGAACGACACCCGATGCTACCAAAACCTTATACAGTGCACCCATCGTTATAAGCGAAACAACAACAATCAAAGCAATTGCCATAAAAGATGGTAACCAATCTGACATTGCTGAAGCTACTTATACTTTTGCAACTATTCCTGAGGTAAATTCAATAGCAGCATTTTTAGCTACTAATACAACGGGTGCTGCAATGGATGATGTATATAAGATTACATGTCCTGTCACCGTTATCTATCAATATAACCGATATATGTTTATTACCGATGGTACAACCTCTGTACAAGTATATGGCGATTTGGACAACACCTATACCAATGGTGATGTTCTGACAAACATATGTGGTAGCGTAGGATACTATCAAGGCACATATCAACTTACTCCTGTAGCAAGTTCATTCGGTGAGGCCACCCAAGGAACACCCGTAACACCCGAAACTGTTACTATCAACAGTATTACAGAAGATATGGTAAGCGAATACGTTCTTATCAAAAATGTTACAGTTTCTACAGAAGGCAACTTTACAGATGCCACTGGTAGCATTGCTGCTTATCAAAGATTTGATATTGCCATTCCCGAGGTAGGAGATGACATATACGATGTAACAGGCTTTGTAAATATATTCAAAGGTACTCTGCAAATTTATCCTACAAATATCAACAAGACAACATCTGTTGAAAGCGTTAAGGCTGTAGCCGGTAAAGCATATGCCGTAAACGGTCACATCGTAACTACTGGCAATGGCGAAAGCGTAGCAGTATATAATATCACAGGTAAATTGGTTGCTACAGGTGTTGCCGGTCGTGACATCAAGGTAGCTGCTAAAGGCTTGTATATCGTAAAAGTTGGCAACAAAGCTACCAAAGTCGTAGTTCGCTAATCTGCTTATACGATAGGAAAGGTGGTACATCCTTTGCGAAATATCACCTTGCATAGAAATTCAGAGAGTTCGGTCTATTTTGCCGGACTCTCTTTTTATATCATATTCTCATAAAAAGATGCCTCTGAATTGCAAACTTCGCCATTTCTTGTCGTAAAGTAATACATACACAAAAAACATCATAAAAAAGCAGTCTCTATGCCACACGAGTACGATGTTTTCACTAACTTTGAAGCGAGTTGAAAAGGTAAACCTCCAATCAATGACTATTGATAAGCAGACAGACGCATTGATTTTCGACATGGACGGCACTCTATGGGATGCCGTGGATACATACGCCACCATTTGGAACATGGCATTCGCCGAAATTGGCAGCACAACACATATCAGTCGTAGCGAATTACTGGCATATATGGGCACACCCATTGACAAAATACTCGCCCACTTTGTACCCGAGCCATATACACAGGCGTTTATAGAAGCCATCAATCGTTTGGAAGTAAGCGAACTGCCCCGCCTCGGTGGCACGCTTTACCCTGGTGTTACAGAAGGAATAACAGCTCTGGCTCAACACTATAAGCTCTTTATACTTAGCAACTGCGACGAGCGTGAGCTACCCATATTCGTACGCTATGCCGGGTTAACATCCTGTATCACAGACGTATTGTCGTATGGTGATACTCGCCTGCAAAAGGCCGAGAACATACAATTACTGTCACAGCGTTACAATCTGCGCCATCCGGTATATGTGGGCGATACCGACGGAGATAGCCGTGAAAGCCGCCGTGCGTCCATACCATTTGTATGGGTAAGCTACGGCTTCGGCAAAACCGACGATTACGACCTGCATTTCGACTCTTTCGAGGCACTCACGCGCCACTTTATATCACTGAAAACCAATAATACATTATAATCCACACCCGTTATGTTCAGTTCTCAATTCAAATCAGAAGCTCTTGTACGGTATAACAAGATATTCAAAGCATTACAGGCATCTGATGCCGATGCACTGCTCATCAATACAAACGTAAATATCTACTATGCCGCGGGACAGATTTTCAGCGGATACATCTACTTAGATAAGTCGGGCAACCAGTTTTATTTTGTAAAACGCCCTGTAGGATTGCAAGGCGAATTTGTCGTATATATACACAAGCCCGAAGAGATTCCTGCCATTTTACAAGAAGCCGACGTTGCAATGCCTCAACGCATCGCACTCGAACTCGACTACACCTCATACAGCGATATTACAAGAATAAGCAAGGTTTTCAAGGATGCCGAGATAACCAACGGCTCAACCATTCTTCGCAACGTACGCGCTACCAAAACGCCCTACGAAATAGAAAAACTGAAAGAATCGGCAACACGCCACGAGGCTGCATACAGTCACATCGAAGCCATGTATGAGGAGGGAATGACCGACTTTGAACTACAAATAGAGATAGAACGCCGCCTGCGCATGGAGGGTTGCCTGGGTATTTTCCGGGTAGCAGGCCCCAGTATGGAAGTCTTTATGGGAAGCCTGTTGAGCGGCAATAATGCCGATGTGCCTTCGCCCTACGACTTTGCCCTGGGCGGTGCCGGCCTCGATGAGTCGCTGCCCATAGGATGCAACGGTACGCTTATCAAGCAAGGCACTACCGTTATGGTAGATTTATGCGGTAACTTCACGGGCTACATGACCGACATGTCGCGAACCTTCTCTGTAGGACAGATCCCCGAACTTGCACACCGCGCACATGCCACCTCGCGGGCTATTCATGAAGCACTGAGGGCTATAGCCCGCCCGGGTGTAGCAGCTTCAGAATTGTATAACACCGCTCTCGACATATCGACCAAAGCCGGACTAGGCGATTATTTCATGGGACATACCCAGCATGCCGGGTTTATTGGACACGGCGTAGGTATAGAAATCAACGAATTGCCGGTGTTGGCTCCTCGCTCACACGACATCCTTGCAGAAGGTAACATCATAGCCATAGAACCTAAATTTGTCATTCCGGGTACTGGAGCCGTAGGTGTAGAGAATACATACCTCGTAACCGGCAACGGGCTAGAATGCCTTACCAATTTCAAAGAAGACATCATTCCTCTTGACTGACCCCTACGGCCAGGCCACGATGTTAAAAATATAAAGCATCGCGGCTGGCAAATAGGCATAAAATGTGTAACTTTGCGCCCTCAAAGCGTAGAGTGATATTTTGTATGGAATTAAATAGCACCGATTGGAGTCAATACCTCTCTCATCCTGTCTTTTCTCTTATAAGCGACGTTGCCGACGAGATGGGAAGAGAATGTTTCGTCATAGGCGGCTTCGTACGCGATATCATGCTGAACCGGCCCTCGAAAGATATAGACGTGGTATCTTTGGGTAGCGGTATAGAAATAGCCGAAGCCCTTTGCCGCAAGATAGGACGCAAAGCACACCTCGCAGTATTTCGCAACTTCGGGACAGCCCAAGTAAAATACCACAACGGCAATGAGACCTGGGAAGTAGAGTTTGTGGGAGCCCGACGCGAATCATACTCGCACGACTCGCGCAAACCTGTCGTAGAAGACGGCTCCCTGCAAGACGACCAGAATCGCCGCGATTTCACCATCAATGCCATGGCTATATGCCTCAACAAAGCACACTACGGTATGCTTGTAGACCCCTTTGATGGCAGAAAAGACTTGCAAGAACGCATCATCCGTACCCCACTCGACCCCGATATCACTTTCAGCGACGACCCGCTGCGCATGATGCGAGCCATACGCTTTGCTTCGCAGCTGCATTTCACGATACACCCCGACACATTCGATGCCATCAAACGCAACAGTGAGCGTTTCACTATCATATCGCGCGAACGTATCATCGACGAATTATCAAAGATAATCCGCTCCGACATTCCATCTCGCGGGTTCATCATGCTCGACGATAGCGGTCTGCTATCATATATATGTCCCGAACTGACGGCTCTAAAAGGAATAGAGACCAAAAACGGTAGAGGACACAAAGACAACTTCTACCACACGCTTGCCGTACTCGACAATGTGGCCTTGCGCTCGCGTAACGAATGGCTACGATGGGCAGCCCTGTTCCACGACATTGGCAAGCCTCGCTCCAAACGCTACGACGATAAAACGGGCTGGAGCTTCCACAACCACGACTTTATAGGTGCCAAAATGATACCGGGCATATTCCGTACCATGAAATTGCCTATGGACGAACGCATGAAGTATGTGCAAAAGATGGTAGAATTGCACATGCGCCCTATTGCACTTGTAGAAGATGTTGTCACCGACTCAGCAGTACGGCGACTGCTTTTCGATGCAAGCAACGACATAGACGACCTCATGATTCTATGCGAAGCCGACATCACCTCGCGCAATGCCGAAAAGGTGCGTCGTTTCCTCGATAACTTTGCCCTTGTACGTCGCAAACTGGCCGAGATTGAGGAAAAAGACCGTATCCGCAATTTTCAACCGCCGGTTAACGGCGAAGAGATTATGGCTTATTTCTCTTTACCCCCTTCACGCGAAGTAGGCGAACTGAAAAAAAGCATCAAAGACGCCATTCTCGACGGTATCATCCCTAACGAACGGGAAGCTGCATGGCAATATATGCTTGCCGAAGCAGAGCGGTTAGGCATAAAACGCCCATAAAACTACGGGACCGGATAGAACCGAATACGGTTATATCCAGTTTTTCCACTTGAAAATACCGTAGGTAACTGCCGACAAAAGCAACGAGAACAAAAGGATGATAACGAATGCCGAAGGCGAATCCTCTACAAACGTAATGACATTCATGCCATAGAAGCTGGCTATCAGCGTAGGCAACATCAGTATCAACGAAATGGCCGTCATACGTTTCATGATGGTATTCACATTGTTCGATATGATAGAGGCAAACGAATCCATGGTCCCCGTAAGAATATCACTATATATGCTCACCATAGCATGCGCCTGTCGCAACTCTACACGCGTATCTTCATAAATATCGCGAGAATAATCGGTCTCTGAGTGTAGCATGTTCGAGAACTTTGCCAAGGTCATCTCATTACCTCTAATGGCTGCATTGAAAAATACCATACTTTTGTCAAGGTACATCAATCGTAAAAGGTCTTCATTGCGAATACTCTTTTCCAAGACACTTTCGGCATTGGCCACCTCGGCATTTATCTGCTTCATATACTTCATGTACCACACCGATGCCGATGTCATCAGACGCAGCGCCAAATCGTGAGGCATAGCAATATGTACGTTTTTCTTACGGGCAAACTGCAAGAAATCGGCCACTACATCATTGGCAAACGGAGCTATCGTCACAACACTGTCGGCTGTTATAACGATACCCAAGGGTACTGTCGAATAGGGTATTTTACCCGACTCGTTTTTCCGCGGGATGCGCAGCACAATATACGTTATACCCTCGTCATATTCAATACGCGGACGTTCGTCGCTATCGGTTATATCAGAAATGAAATCTTGGGGGATACCGCACTCCTGTATCAGATACTCTTGCTCTTTTTCGTCGGGCATGTCAACATGTGTCCACAGCCCAAATATGACCCCCGGTTCGGCATCAACAAACTTCTGATGGAAAAGATATCTATGTAACATCGGTATATCAAACAAATAAAATAATACTGTTTCTAATCATTCTATAACTATTTCATGGGTAATACCTCTATCCAATAATCGTCAGGATCGTGAATAAAATAGAGCCCCATAGCCTCGTTCTCATAGCATATACAGCCCATCTCGCGATGATACTTTCGTGCCTCGTCATAATCGCCCTCAACACGCAAGCACAGATGCGACTCATTATCGCCCAATTCATAAGGTTGGCAATGGTCGCGCAACCATGTAAGTTCCAGGCTGAAATCCGAGCCATCGGTCAGGTAGACCAATATGAAAGAGCCGTCGGCAGCCTCCTTGCGCCGCAATTCTCTCAGTCCTAAGGCTTCGCGATAGAAACGGATACTACGGTCTAAATCGGTTACATTAATATTGAAATGGTCGAAATGTCCTGTTATTTTCATTAGTCTCGTTCGTTTTAATATGTTAGAGGTATTTCGTGATATTCATCAAAAGCCTTGAGGTTATCGCGATGCACAGGCTGGCAAAAAGTCGTCCCCTCAAAGAAGCTATCATACTCTTGCTGACGGCGCACTAACTCACTGTCTTGTTCCGATGTTACATTCAGCACATCCTTTCCATCGGAACTTTTCACCTGCAACGTCAACTGTGAGCCCACAACCGTTGCAAGCAACATTTCACCACGCTTCAGCTCTACATCAACAGGCGCAAAAAGCGGAATAGACAGATGCACTGTGGCATCCTCATCGCGCAAGACATAGGCATAGGCCGTTTCCTTATCGGTACGCTCGTATGCACCTATCAGGCAACCGCTACCTATGCGCTCACTCCAGGTGAGTGAGGTAATTGCCGACGGCATTTGCGGATTGATGGTTATCGTGCGGTTAATCATATCGGGACGTATGCCGAGGAAGTATTGGTACCACACGCGCAACTGCTCGGCATTACTCCAGGCCTGCAAAAAAGTGCCGGAGCGCCCTGCCCACTGGGCACCTTCGCGAGGATGCGCGTCGGCATTCTCCGAGAGGCTGCCTACGGCTCCTTGTTGCAACGCTTGCCGGTTCATATTATCGAAGAGTTGCCAGGCTATATCGGGTTGTCCAAACTGTATCATGCGTTGCATGGCCTCACCATTGTTCCACAACCATACGGTACCATTATGATAAGCATCGTCTTTATGATAATAATGCCAATTCTCATGTTGCGGATGGAAATTGTCGTCATCCTGACTGAGTGAGCCCACACCCCACGGATATACCAGCTCTTCCCATACACGGCGAGTCACATGCATACAGAATGCTGTGTCGTCTATCAACTCAAAAGTATACAGTTGGTTGGGACGCACTTGCACATCCTTCGAGCCATCGGCATTGAGGTGGTCATATACCAAATAGGTTGTCGTATCGCAAAAATCAGCTGCAAACTTGCGGCGAAGCTCCTCGGCGCGCTTTTCCCAAGCAGCAGCATCATCGGTCGCGCCCATATAACGTGCCATATAAGCGCCGTCTTTCAGTTGGTTATACCACAAGGCTTGTATGTCATTGGCACGGTTGCCTCGCGGCGAACCGGGTATACCGTTCCTCACCACATCCATCCAGGTATCGGCATCGGCATGACAGAGATAACCGTTTTCGTCGATAAAATGGTCTATCGATGCCTGTATACTCAAAGCTACGGCAGGATATATCTCGCGGATAAATGCCGTATCGCCCGAGTAGCGTACGTAATCGGCCACTTGCATAACAAAGCGAGGTGTTCCATCGACAGTATTATATAGGATACCATCCATATTGGCACGGTTGGGAATACGGCCGCGCGTAAGCGAAGAAATTGCCGTATCTTGAAGTCTCGAGAAATCGGCAAGAATTTCGCGCGTCACATCAAACTCGCCGTTGACAAGTGTCGCTCCAGGCATCGATATAAACATATCGCGTCCCCAATATTCGTTAAACCACGGTAAGCCGGCATATATACCGCGGCCTTGCTGGCGGGTCACCAATTGGTCGGTCGTGAGCAAAAGCCATGCTATGGCTTTGTCGAGCGTATCGGAATTACTCTGCATAGGATTTGAATATGCCACGATGCCATTCATACGCGTACGTCGTGCATCCAACCATGAAGAGCCCTCCTTCCGAAAAGCGGCTATATTGTCAAGACACTCTTTCTCACTACCATAGGCCAACAAGAAGCCTTTCCCCTCTACCGGGTATTGCAAACGTCCGCCCTCGTAACGACCTTGCACCTCTTTATACGACGTCACAGCCAAAAGGCTATCGGGGCTCTCGCGAGGTACATACCATAAAATACCATCGGCATAACGGGGCTGCGACAACAACGTCGTATCGAGAGCGATAGAAATACTGTCGCCGGCAACATCGGTCAGCATTACCGCCAATAAAGCACGGTCGTCGACCATGTAGAATCCTTCGGTAGCATGGGTAAAGCTGCGTTTCAGATAATGCGGATATACCGTAACGGCAGCACTGTCGCGAGGCAATAAAACACCATCGACATACAGGTCATAGTCGCTTACGATACGCCGTTGGGCAATATTCCATCCGGCATGCCACGCACCGAAATGAGACTCATGTGTACGCCCGTAATAGAATCCGCTACGTTTATCGGTATAGGAATACTCCCTATTCTCGGCCGGGGTCACTTCAATTCCCATTTTATCAACAGTCATCACCGGCTCAGGTATCTTGTAACATCCTTGCAGTCCTGCCAATATCATAACACACCCTATCACATAACCGTTCTTCATAATACAATATATTAAATATTAATCTATGAGTTGTTTTCTTTGCCTCCTATAGCGACGCATTATGCAAAGATAGGAACTATTCATTAAAAACAAACTCTACGTACAAGGCTTTTAGCAACACGAACGACAAGTCATCGTCAACCGCACAAAATTCTATCCCCCGATACTGGTCTGCATCACACGGCATTGTTACATCGAGATTACACATTCATTTCATAGGCAATCCCACCTTAGCACAAAAATTCTTACTTTTGCACGCAACAAAAAAACAACGTTATGAAACACATCGTAGAGATAGAAAATTGGGTACGACGCGACAATTACCTATACTTCAAGAATTTTGCCAATCCTTGGATAGCCATCACGAGCGAAGTGGAATGCACCCGGGCTTTCTACCGCGCCAAGGAGAGCGACAGCTCCTTCTTTCTCCATTATCTCTATGCTGTGGCTCGCGCCGTAAACGAAATAAAAGAACTACGCTACCGCATCGATAAAGAGGGCAACGTAGTATGGCACGACACAGTCGATGTCATCTCGCCCATTGCCGTGCCGGGACGCACATTTTACACCGTCCGCATTCCGTACAAAGACGATTTTGCATCGTTCTATCGCGAAGCACGACATATCATCATACATATTCCGCACGACGGCGACCCCTATGCTACCGATAAAGCCATTGCCGAAGCCGGCGACTACGACGTATTCCTGCTAAGCGCAACACCCAAACTATACTTCACCGGCGTAACCTACACACAGATGGCTACAGGGCACTCTATGGACTACCCCTTGATGAATGCCGGGAAAGCCATCACACGAGGCGACAAGCTATATATGCCTATCGCCCTTACAGTAAGTCATGCCTTTGTCGACGGCGAGCACATCTCGCAGTTTTTTGAGAAAGTACAGGCCTTCCTCAACGAAATTCACCTGTAACCGTCAGTACTCCACAACATATACGGTAGCCTTGGTATTCTTATAACGTTTCATCGCCTCGCCGACCGATGCTCCACTGATAATAGTAGGGTCGCATACCAGATACTTACGGCCGTTTATCATCATGCTGTCGCCATCGACCGACTCGTTGAAAGCCACGGCTGCTGCAAGATGCATGGGATAATAGAGCAATGCCACATCGAGCCCCAACAACTCGTGTACCAAATATACATAGAGAATAGCCCTGTCTTCACAATCGCAATAAGGATAGTAAAAAACCTCATCGACAAACAACGGCCGCTCATAGCCAAACTGCTCCTCATCGGTCTTGTACTTAAATCCCGTCTGCACAAAGTTAAGCAGTATATTGGCAGCCTCAACCTCGCCTTTCCCTTTAATGGCAGCCCGCAACGGAGAGAGCACTTCGTCACGCATCTCACTCGTCATGGGCGTACGGGCATACACCGTCCACTCGCAATGGGGAAAATCGTTATAGAATGCCATAAGGTTATTATTGGCGTTTGTCTCGACATGAGCCGTCGGATATTTTGACGACGCGCGTGTGGTAGCCGCAGCCTTCACAACGGGGAACTGCTGCTCACGAGGCACACCCAGAGCACAAGGCCGCGCCTTGTCGTAAAACATCTCGTCGTAAGTATATATAGGTTGTTTCTCTTTTATCTTCTCCAACAGATAGTAACGACGGCCACCGTTCACAAAGAAAGTATATCCGTATATCTGATTATCGGCCGAGAGCGCCGGCATTAGCCTGTCACTTCCAAAACGTATCACCTTGGCATCATAGCCACTCTGCATCAGCAAGAAAGCCTGCAATAAAGCCGCCTCGTTAGGCTTGGCACTGCCAAAGAGAGCATTAGCCACACTCTCTGTAAACTTCACATACGCCCAGTCACACAACTGCAACTCCGAGCGGTAAGCGATACAATCGTCGAGCAACGTAGAATAGTCAGGCGAAACAAGCTCGTTCCACACCTGCGACACATACTGCTCGCTGATATCGCCCAGCGTAAAAGCCTTGTTCCTGGCAAAACGCACACGGCAACGCGTACCATAAAAATCGAACTGCAACGCCTCGGCAGGCTTCACATCACGCGGTATCGGCTTCACTGTCACATCTACCGGCGCATCGGGCTTTTTGATAGGCTTCACCGTGAGTACCGGCAAACGCGACGGCATCGTAGCATCGTCTTTCGGGTCGGGCACAACAGGTTTGGGGCGTACAGGCGGTTCCACCTCGGGTTGCTGCTCATAACGCATCCATTTTTTCTTCAGATACGATGCAAACTCTTTGTTTCGCTGGGCACGGAAATTCTCAAAAGCCGTAACCTTTTCTTTTACATAACTCTTGTAAGCCGACATGGCTTGTTTCTTATACTCCTCAAACGATTGAGATTTAGATTGCGCTTGCACCTGCATAGTGCACAATACTGCCACTGCCAATAAGGCAATAAAACCTTGTCTTTTCATGGTCGCGATTCATAAAGTGATTAATACTCCTGTTTTCTCGGCGGCTGCCACAAAGCGTTCTGGCCCAATTACCCATTCTATCGGATCATGACACAAAATACGCCTTCACCGCTCTATTCTGTCATTATAAAAGGTAACGTAACATACCTTTACTATTTACAAAGATAGGAAAAGACAAGTGCAAAAACAAACTGAAAGCATAGTTTTCTATCTTCCGCTTTTCCAAGCCGCATCCTGACTTAGGTAAGATAGTTAAAAACGGAACGATAAAGATATAAAATAAGCGAATGTTTCACGCCAATATGTTCTATCTGCCCTATTCCCTCAGCTGGGCGCCATACAAACGCCCCCTACTTTACCTTATCCTGTAAAGGGGAAGCACCTCAGCAGAATACCATATAAGACACTGTCACCTTGATAACAGCTTTACGTTGAATAACAATATGCTTCATAGATGGTATGGTAACAGCTATCTTGTTCTCTATATCTAAAATTCTTATAGTCTAATAGTTTCTGATTCAAATATTGTTTGATAACAACAAACTTTGGGATTTCTATAATAATCTGTAGATTTTATATCCTATATCAGATACCGTTTAAAAGATATATCTAATTAGAATTTCATTCAAGATTCAAATATCAGAACTAAATCATCAGTCGTTCCAATTTCATCTTCCACTTTTCCCAATTGGGCATTTCCCGAGCCAACAGTTCATAGAAAGCTTTGGTATGGTTACGATAGACTAAGTGACAAAGCTCATGCAAGATGACATACTCGATACAGATGCGCGGAGCAGCAATGAGTCGGGGATTCAACAAAATTTGTCCCGATGCGGTACAACTACCCCAACGTGTCTCCATCTCCTTCAAAGTGATTCCTGACGGCTGAACCTGATAACGGCTAAAACGCGCTATCAAAGGTGCGGCATACTCTCTGAACTTGATTTCAGCCCGTCGCCGATACCAAGCCAAAAGCAAAGAGCGCACATCCTTGCGGTGTCTACACTCTACCTCAAGTATATTTCCTTTATAATGTACCTCATTACGTTCGCTGTCAACAATACGCAGCATATATTGCCGACCTAAATATAAATGAGTTTCTCCACTAACATATTTTCGTTCCGGCGTATGTATGCCAAAGGAATCGAAGTAACGTTGTTGTTTGTAAATCCACGGCGCACGCCGATGCACATGGCATCTGATTTGCTCCAGCGAAGCGCCTGCGGGAGCCTTCACCTCCACCCGACCGTCTGGATGTACACAAATGCCTAAAGTCTTCCGAGTTCGGTATTCGATGGTATACGCCACCACTCGCGAGCCGAACTCAATATGGTCTTTTACCTGATCCATAGCTTTGCCACCTCTACACATCCGTCTATAATTACATCCATATCGTCAAAAGGAAATGCAATACCATATTTTCTTTTCACCTCATCAATCAGATAAGCTTCCAGCTCTATCTTCATGCGGCCTATGATATCCGACTTTTGTTGCCAATCGACCAATACCAGGCCATCGACAATCAAAGTTCGATTCATAATGCGATCGAAAGCCCACGCTGTATCCAAAGCCAACTGTTTCAAGTCTATCGACACGTCTCCAAATACTCTCAGATATGTTTCCAATGCCAAGCCATAATAGGCCTTGGCAGCATTGTTATGCTGCAACTCATCAGGCAACTCGCTGTCAGTATGGGCCAACACGTCATCCTTATATTTCAACACCCGTTGCAGATACTCAATCTCGTCGATGCGTCCCTGTTCATACGCTGCAATTGTCTCCTTCAACAGTTGGGAGAATTTCTTGTAAAACGCCGGGTCAGAATCCATATTCTCTGTAATAAACTTGCTGGTGCGCGAGGCTATCGTATCGGCCTTGGCCGCATTGCTCTCCAACTTCGCCACCTCCTGCTCAAATGCTTCGGTATCGAAGATATTCACCAGCTCGGTCACTGGCTTTACAGCACTACTCGTAACGTGGAAGTTAATCAGTTTTTGTATCTGGCTTTCGTATTGCCGAAAATCGACAGTATCGGAGTAGCGCAACTGGACGGCCGACCTCAACTTCACGAACATGTTCAAATCGTCCTTGTATCGCTTCACTTCCTCTTCGGAAGTGCGCACATGAAACTCCCGCGTCGAGAGGGCAATCTTCAGGCACGATGCATAGGCGGTTAGTCGCTCGTAGAACTCCTGCCGACGGTCTTCCTCACGCAACGATTGAGCGTAAGCCTCCAGGTCGCGTTTGTTAGGTATCGTCTTGAACAGCTCCCATAAATCGGAATATCTCTGCGGCAACTTCTCTATCTCAGTATCGACAGGCTCCAGAGTCTCGCGGAAGGCCTCCTGTTCCTCTGCATCGTAGTTCGAGTAGAGCTCCAGCGCATCGTCCAGTTCTTTCAATACCCCATAATAGTCTATGATATAGCCAAACTCCTTGTCGTCGCACACCCTATTTACGCGTGCCACGGCCTGCAACAGCGTGTGCCCGTTCAACTTGCGGTCGAGATACATCACCACCACCTTCGGCTCATCAAAGCCGGTCAACAGCTTGTCTACTACAATCATGATTTCGGGATGCTCCTGGTTCTTGAAGCGTGCGATCAGATTGTCCTGATACTTCTTGGGTGTGCCATGCTCGTCCATCATTCGATCCCAATAGGCATTCACCGCCTCCGAGGTCTCGCCATAGCTCGACTCCTCGCCCTCGCGTGTATCGGGCGCCGTGATGAGCACCTCCGACGACACTATACGTAGCCCATCCAAATACTTTTTGTACAACACGGCTATCGACTTGCGCGGCACCACCAGCATAGCCTTAAACTTCGTCCCCTGCCAGTTATTGCGGAAGTGCTCCGAAATATTCCAGGCGATGGAGTAAATTCGCTGGTCGGTCTGGCTTACAAAGTCGGTACGCGAATACTTTTTCTTCAGGTCGGCCGTTTCATACTCGTTCAGCTCCTCGCACACCTTGGTAAAATGCTCGTCTATGGGCCCTTCATTCACACTCTGGGGCACGATGCGTCCCTCGTAGAGCAGAGGTACTACCGCACCATCTTCCACCGCCTGCCGCACCGTATATACCGGGCGGATAATCCCGCCAAACGTACGGGCCGTATTCTTCTCCTTCTTCATCAGCGGCGTGCCGGTAAAGGCTATCTTGCAAGCATTGGGCAGCACCTTGTCCATCTTGATAGCCATCTCCTTGTACTGGCTGCGGTGCGCCTCATCGATAAGGATAAATATATTGGGGTCGGTCAGCGGCCTACTCATGCGCTTCACTGCCGTCTCAAACTTGTTGATAATCGTTGTAATCACGGCATCGCTCTTGCTCTCCAACAATTCCACCAGATGGGTACCGGTCGTGGCATTCATCACCTCGCGTCCACACTTCTTGAAGGTGCTGGTTATCTGGCTATCCAGGTCGGTACGGTCGGTCACCATCACAATGCGCGCACTCGGTATCTCCTGCATCTGAGCTATCGCCTGAGCCAACAGTACCATGGTGAGCGACTTGCCGCTCCCTTGTGTATGCCACACCACGCCACCCCGGCGCTTACCGTGGTCGAGACTCCTGACCCGCGCAACAATCTCCTTGACTGCAAAATATTGCTGGTAACGGGCCAGTTTCTTGATGCCACCGTCATAGATGGTAAAATTATGAATAAGGTCGAGCAACCGTTCCGGACGGCAAAGGCTGAAGAGGTAGCGGTCTTGCTCGGTAGGCAACACCGGTTCCTGCATCTGCTCATCGAAGTAAGTCCGCACATAGCGGAAGCGGTTGCCAAACAGATGGTCTTTCTGCTCCTCACTTAGCGGCTCATTGACCAGATGGTCCAGCTGCCGGGCATACTCCGCCTCATCCTGCTCGGTCACAAACATCTCGCGCCACTTGTTCCAAAATTTTGCCGGAGTGGCCGTCGTGCCATAAGCCCCATAGCTGTTGCCGATGCTCATCAGCAATGCACTGTACAGATAGAGCGAGCGTATGCCATCCTCCTTCTGGTTGCGCAGATGCTGCGAAATAGCCTGGTCGAGTGCCCCCTTGATGTCGGGGCGCTTACACTCTATCACCACCAGTGGAATGCCGTTGACAAACAGCACGATGTCGGGCCGGTAGGTATCGGCCATACCGGTACGAGTCACGGCAAACTCCTCGGTCACATGATACACATTCCGCTCCGGTCGCTCCCAGTCGATAAAGCGCATGGTGTAGCTCTTCTTGTCTCCGTCGATGCTCTGCTCGAAAGCCTTGCCCAGCGTCAACAGGTTATAGAGCGCCTCATTACCGTTCAGGTAACCGCCCTCCATGGGGATATTGCGCATGGCCAGCACCCCGTTCTCGATATTCTGTTCAGAGAACAGCTCCTCCTTGTTACGATTTACCCGAATGGAGTTGATGCGCCGCAACTGGTTGCGCAACACCTCTTCGAGCAACACATTCGACGTCTTGCCGCCGCGCATCGCCAGCGCCTCATCGGGTGTCAGATAGGTATAGCCCAGCTTCATGAGCAGCATCAAGGCCGGCAACTGACTGATATGGTCTTCTTTGAATGAGAGGTTCATCATGGTTTTATCTTCTTCCTATCTTTATATACTTAAATTTATAAAACATTTTATTTCTAGTACCGTACTCGACAAACTCTTCTAAAAACTTTTCAAACTCATCGATAACAGGTGTCCGTGGTGTAATCGACTTCACATAGTCTATGAATTTATCCCAAGACCCCCATACGTTTTTAGCCAAAAAATTTACTGAATAACGGCCATCATCGGGTGTATTGCACACCATGCCCTGCAAGAACTCCTCTACATGCCTACCGGCATACTCTTTGATAAGAGCACTGACCCGTTCATTCTCTTCATAATCACGTTCTCTATTGTATATAACTCTGCTTATATAGCCATAAATCACATCCATCGGTAATTCTCGCCGAATGGCTTCCTGCAAATAGTCGGTCTCTATTACCCTTATCTCTTCAAACGAGAAATATTTTTCCAATGAATGATATTCCGAGCATAGAAACTCAGAGACATAATTGCTCAATCCGTTTTCTTTTATAACTTCCCGAAGAAGCTCCTTTATCTCCACATCATTACTTAAATCACGATTTAATGAAATGATTCCACTCGAAATAATCTTATACGTGTTCTTAGAGAGATTGCTCGAGCTCCCTACATAAAACATAATGCGTATCTTCTTTTTACACACAGCCACAGAATCCGGAGTAAAGCTATCCAACTGCTTTACAAACGAAGCAGTCTGATACAGGGCCATTATATTATCTACCTCTTCTTTTATATATTGATATTCCTTATTCCACAGCTCCTTAAAAACCTCTATGGGTAAATCGTAGTCTTGTATCGTATCATAAAAGTATCTGGCAATAGAATCTTTGTTGTTTATGGCTCCATACACTTTCGATAACCCGGATGAAGGGAACAAAAAATTTAATATCCTAATTATATGCTTGGCTTCTACCTCGCTATATCCCATTCCTTTTAATTGGACATTCATCTCAAACGAGGGTACCTTCTGAGACCACGATATATTTTTTTCTCGTTCTTCGCTACTTTCATACAACCTGAGTATCCCCTCTTCTTCCATCAAGACTTGCGTCCATCGCAGGCTCAACAGGTCATAAACCGGCTTGTACATCAATCGCAGAATCTCCAAATTCATCAAATCGCAAAGCACAACATTGCCGGCCAACTTTTCATAGCTATTCTGCAGCGAATTGGCATAGCGCTTTACATCGCGCATCGACAAAAGCTCTTCTTTGGCAAATCTCTTCATCCTGTCTTGGTCGTCAATAATCTGTCTTAGCTCCTCCTTATCTACATCTCGTATAAACCGGTCACACTCCTCATTCAAGTATTCTATCAATCTCGAGTGCTCAAAAGCAGGCAACGTATATTCTATCTGAAAAATCTTTTCCAAGTAACGGCTGGCCGATTCTATATTTTGGTTCTTGATGGCTTCAACCAAATAGTTCCTGTCATAAGCCGCTACAAATTTGATTCCCGAGAAATTGGCGGCATTGCGTATCAGCTTCAATATCTCCATGACTTCGTTGCCTCGCAAGCGGTCTAAATCGTCTATAAAGACAACAATAGGACGGTCTATTTTCTGTAGCGACTGCTTCAACAGATTGCTCTGCTGCTCCAGGCTATGCCCCGTACTTCCCAACGACAGCAATATAGACAGCCACGATGTCGACTCGCTTTTTTCCAAAATATGGGCATACTCCATCATATCGCGAGGCAAGTCGTCGGCATACCTCCGCAAATGTTTCCCCACTTCGGTAAAAAACTCGCGAATCAAATTATTTTCTTTCCCATAAGTCCAAGGCGAGAAATCTATGCAGATAGTACCATAGCGCTTCAGCTCATCTTTTATCAAGTTCAGGAACGAGGTCTTCCCATAGCCCCACGGCGACAAGATACCCACGGCAAACGACTGGTGACTCGAGCTGGTTTTCAGCAACCTCCGGGCCAGCATACGCGCAAACTCGCTGCGCCCCAGCCTATCCGCTTCGCTCGTTTCGATAGGCTCATCACATTCAAACCCCTCCTCCTCAATCACCTCCAAGGGTTTACGTTTGATAAACTGGCACACATACGCCACCCCCACCGACAGGGCGTAGAAAGGAACTATATCGAAATAGGTCACGCTACCCATCCAAGGGACAAAACTCCACGCCTCGCCGAAACGGACTGCTGCCCATATCGCAGTAACCAAAACCCAGCGATACAGCCGTATTACCGAAATCCGTTTTCTGTTCCTGCAAGCTATGCCACACTCTACAACAATCCCTATTACAACTACCCAGGCCACTGTTTGAGCCAGTACCCCATTCTGGAAATAAGCCAGAAACGGCGCTACCCAGTAGTGCGAAAACAACTGCTCAAAAAACGGCCTGAATACCCCATAAATTACCCCAGCGGCCAACAAGCAGATGTTTGCCCTATCCAATATGGCTTCTTGCATGGGAGCTATCCATTTGGCCCACCACGCTGCACAGTCGCGTTTCGCTACAGCACTATTTACGTCCTGAACACTTGTATTATCCATATTTTATATATTTATGGGGTTGAGCAGCATCCCAGCCGACAACTGAGTGATATGGCTTACCTTGAATGAATCATACATAGTTAATACTTAAAATATCCACAACAATGGTATCAAAGAAAATAGCAATAGAATAGAGGCTGATAATTTACTAATCCAGTTTCCCTTTTGGCATATCCCGATAATAGCACCAAAAGATGTAATACTCCCCAATATACAATATATAATCTTAAGAGTTTGGACCAGCCACCTTGGTAAATAGTCTACAAGTTTTGCATTTTCATTTATAGTCTCCGGGGTATATTTCTGATAAATGATTTCTGAATCTTTTATATCCCTATCATTAATTATCAATTGTGGTTGTTCTTTACTCTCAACAAATGCAATAAGTTCTACAAATTCTCCGGAACGCCATTGTTTGAAGCAAATTTGGTTATTTATAAGAGAGGCTTCATTATTTGATTGTGTAATTGCAATAGAGTATATATGTTCTTGATTTTTGATAGTTAATGGAAGATTTTCACTCAAAAGCTGTTTATTTTCACCCGTGCCCATAAGAGTTGCATCTCCAATATTGCGAATTACATACTGAATTTGCCAAAGATTTTGTACCGGAATAGAATCCTTATAAAAATATTGGACATGTAAATCATCCGTAGAAGTCGATTCTGTTAATAGTTGTACTGACATTGCTTTGACTTCAAGGATAACGCACTCTTTATGGAAGTAAAAATATATAGTTACTATTCCTGCCGCAATCGCAACCAAAGTGCCGATAGTCTTAATATATTTTGAAAGAATCTCCATAGTTTTTTATTCGTTTTTTACCAGTGAGAAGTTGTTGCATAAGGCCGCGCTTTTGTTGGCGGAGTAGCTCGAGCTTCTGTTGTGCCAGTTCTATTTCGCGGTCGGCGGCGGTCAATACATTTGCTATTGCTTTTTGTTCAATATATGAAGGGTAACTGATACGGACTTGCCCGAAATATCGATATTTACAGTTTAATGTATCTCCTACCAAACCTTGTGAGTGTATCCAGAAATCGTATACAAGACGAGGTTGTTTGAAAAGGAGAGACATATAATATCCATCCACATCTGTATTGGGTACGACGATCGTATATGCAGGACTAACAATTCCTTCCAAGCTTGATAAAGCACTTCGCCCCTGCCACATTCGCATCGTGTTGTATCCTATGTCACCTTTGGCTATTCGTTTGTATTTCGATTTGTCGTCGTTCGATGTATCTCGTTTTTCGGATTCGGTTTGTAAAATAACCCCCTTGTCACCGGTAATGGAAAGTAGGGGCAAATCTGTGCGATTGGTTTCATTACGTTCTTTGAACAACTTATGGAGTTTATGGACTTTCCACGGGTTGGAGAAGCCGGGAAGGCGGCGTTTGGCGGTGAGGAGTTGTTGCATCAATCCGCGTTTGCGCAGGGTGAGTTGCTCTATCAACTGCGATTGCTTCTCGATGGCCTTGTCCCACACGCCCAATACCTCGGCTATCTTCCGCTGCTCCGCCAGCGGCGGAACAGCTATTTTTATTTTTGCAACATCTGAAGAATTTACTGCAGGATAATTTGATCCAACTACGAGAGAATAAAATTGTTTGCTAATAGCTTCTGAATAAAAATATAACAGGAGGTATTGCGTATCGCAGGATATAGGAGATAAGACTGCAAAACCTGTTGAAGCTATTAAATCATTAACATCCTCTTTTATTGCAAAAAAACCTTGCAAATTGGGTCTTACTGTTGAAATAACGACGTCCCCCTTTTTTACAATTCTTCGAGCCCGCGATGGTGCAGTTTGAAATATTTGGTGTGATGTTGAAATCTCAAAAGAATCACTATCTACATCTGATAGTGATATGTATTCAAATTCATATGTGAGAGGTGTTTTAGTCGTTAAAGAATTTGCATCTACACTGCATATATCTTTAACTTTTTTCACCTCCCACTCCTGCGGAATAATCCCCAGCGCCGTCGCCTTATAGCCGTGCGGGATGTTATTTGGAGTCTTTGCCATGTTGAAGAATTGTATTCGGTTCTATTATATTCATTATTGTGATTTCGTTACTCTTTCATTAGTTATAAGGTTAAGACCTGTTCGAACTCATTATTCTTTCCAGACTCATCGTCCCAAATATATTTTAGCTTAATTGTGGGAGAACAATTGTTGAGCAACATAATATTTACTTCTGTATAATCCTGCGGATTCATTAATTCGTAAGGAAAGACTTTATCCGCTCTATGAAACAGCCCTTCTACACCAAGCCCTTCAATTTTGATATTGCGGGCAATCGCACGGCCGCTATTATAAACCTTAAGCGTCCTGTGACCATGGAGACCTTTGACAATATTGCCTCGAATAGCCGCCTTTTTATTCTCTAAATCCTCTTTCTCAATCTGTTTTAATTGATACTCGTTGATCTTGCGCTCCTGGTCTTTTAGCTTTTTATCGTGCTTAAAATAGGTAAAAGCACTGGCCAGAAGCGCCAATATTGATATAATTAAACCACAAACTTCCATAGCTACTTGATTTTGATGTATTTATTGCCTCTAAAGGCGTTTTTGAGCATTCGATCCAACTCTTTCTGCAAGTCTTTAGCAACTTCTTCGGTTGCAAACTCTTTTACCTCCGCAATTTGCTCCTGATTGCACGAAACGAGTTCATCATATCCTCCGAAATATTCTTTCCCGCAGTTGGTGCATTTGATGTATGTTTTGTCGTCGTTGCTATCAAAATGATCTTCGCTGCCACATACGATGCAGCGGAGTTTGATTTTGTACGAATAGTTCTCTTTCATAACCGTTGTTTTTAATATCCCAACTCTTTCAGATATTCGTTCATCTGTGCCTGCACCTCGGCCAGCTCCTTCTCGAGGGCATCTATTTCGCGCTGCACGGCCGGAATATCAATCTCGGCCTCCTCTTCGAAGGTATCGACATAGCGGGGTATATTGAGGTTGTAGTCGTTTTCCTGAATATCGGCCGGGGTAGCCACAAAAGCATACCGTTCCTCGGCGACCCCTGGCTCGAGTTGCCCGGCAGTGAATTTCCGATAGACGGTGACAATGTGGTCGATATCCTCGGGGCGCAGCCAGTTTTGGTTCTTGCCGTTCCCAAATTCGCGGCTGGCATCGATAAAGAGCACATTGCCGGTCGTCTTCCCTTTGTTGAAGATGGCGATGGCGGCCGGGATGCCCGTTCCGTAGAAGAGGTTGGCGGGGAGCCCGATAACGGCTTCCAACAGATTCTCGTCGATGACCTGCCGGCGTATCTTGCCTTCGCTCGCCCCGCGGAAGAGCACACCGTGGGGAACGACCACGCCAACCTTGCCGCTGCCCTCGCGGGCTACCTCAATCATATGGGAGATAAAGGCCCAGTCGCCTTTGCTCTTGGGGGGTATGCCTCGCCAAAAGCGGTTGTAGGGGTCGTGGGCGGCCTCGTCGGCGCCCCACTTATCTAACGAGAAGGGGGGATTGGCCACGACGGTGTCGAACTTCATCAACCGGTCGTCCTCCTTCAACTTAGGGTTGCGCAGGGTGTCGCCCCAGCGAATCACGGCATTGTCGAAGCCATGCAGAAACATGTTCATCATGGCCAGCGCCCAGGTGCTGCCGTTGACTTCCTGCCCGTAGAGCGAGAAGTTGTTGCTACCTACCTCCTTGCCGGCCTTGATGAGCAGCGAGCCCGACCCGCAGGCGGGGTCGCAGATGCGGGCTCCCGGCTTGCTCTTGGTGAGCCGGGCCAGCAGGGTGGATACCTCGGCCGGGGTGAAGAACTCGCCCGCCTTTTTCCCGGCGTCGCTGGCAAATTTCTCAATAAGGAACATGTAAGCCTCGCCGATGACATCGCTGTTCTCGAGGTGCGACTCGTCGAGCGTAAGCTCGTTGTAGTCGGCCAGCAGATTTTTCAACCGGGCATTTTTCTCCTTGGGCTCGCCCAGGTTGGCCGAGTTGAAACTGATGTTGCGGAAGATGCTGCCGCCGTCCTCGCTGCTCATCTTCTCGCGATTGGCATCCTCGATGTCGGCCAAAGCCATATCGATGAGCTCGCCTATGTTGTCGGCCGTGCGGTGCTGATAGAGATAATCGAACGAACTCGTCTCGGGCACCACAAAACGCTCGTGACGCATAGAACGGGCGGCACGCTCTCTATCGCCCTCGTATCGCTCGAGATACTCGGTATACTTGGCCTTGTATACATCGCTAAGATACTTCAGAAAAAGCATCGTCAGCACATAGTCCTTATACTGGCTGGGGTCTATCACGCCGCGAAAGGTATCGCAGGCATTCCATACAACCCGATTGATTTGCGACTTGTCTATTTTTTGTTGAGTCTCCATATCTCAATTTATTTAATTTTATTCATTAACAATTGTTGCATAAGAGCCGCACGCTTCTCGATGATTTGCTGCTGCAACTCGCGCGCACGGAGAGAGAGTTGCGACACCTCGACAATAGTATGCTGCTGCTCGAGCGGGGGAATAGGTATCTCCAAATTCTCCACCGCAGGCTTGTGAATGAGAGGCGTAGCACTGCCTACCTGATGAGCCTTGAAGTAAGCCATCACCGAAGGATGACGCAAGAACCAGCAGAGATATTCAGGTGTGACGGCCGACGACTGAAGCCGAATCACGAAAAACGAGGTCGAGGCCACCGCCTGCTCCGGCTCGCGAAACACGACACTGAGGTAGTTCACCCCCTTGGCAGCAAAAAGAACATCGCCCTGGCGAAGCAGATTTTTCTGCATCTTGGGAGTAAGCCGTACCCGCGAAGCCAGCCTCACAACGACGCTATCGGCACAATCCTTCGTCTGCAAATAGGCCACCTCCCCCTCCGGGTCGGGCTTTTCGTAGACCCCCGATAGCACACAAGCAAGCTCTTTCAAGCATATTTTTTTATTAGTAATCATTATACTCTTGTTTAACATTGCAAATATATAGGTTATTTTCAACAATCCAAATATATTTCCAATTTTTTTCGAGTAACGAAATTACTAATCTATCTTTGAGCATAATGAGAGGCAGTAAAATACTACAATACCATATACTCACTATCTTCCTATGCCGGCTACTAATCCATTGGCTTCCATTGCCACCTTCACACCCCTCACCCAATTCGGTGGAGATTTCTGCTTCGCCTTTTATCTCCACTCTTTATCTCCACCTCGAACGGTCGTATTCTGCCGTTTTTTGCGTGCCGAGGAAAACAAAAAATCCCGATTTCGCTTGGAAATCAGGATTTTACTCTCTTTTGCTTTTCTTCAAAGTGGTGCCACCAGGAATCGAACCGGGGACACAAGGATTTTCAGTCCTTTGCTCTACCATCTGAGCTATGGCACCATCAATCACATTTGCGGGTGCAAATATAGGGTATAGTTTTCTGATATGCAAATTTTAAGCCGGGGTTCTTGTCATATTTCTGCACAGAGAGATTCTACGCTAAACTCATAATATGACAAATGTATAGTGTTTAATGCTTTATCCACTGCTTTATACCTTTCTGCCACATATTTTCGCCACACCGCATAATGCGTGCCTCTACATATTGCATAATGATGCCGAGGATGGCATTGCTCAGCAAGAGGGCAAGACTTGCCAAGGCGAAGAGTGCAGCATAGCCTATGGCAGTAAGTTCTGTCGTGACGGCTATGTAGTGGAACAGCTTTTGCAACCATATGATATTGAAGCCGTGATAGAGATATATCGTAAACCCCGAACGGGTATAGAGGTCGATAAGAGGTCGTAAAAGAGCACTTCTATAAAGCCATCGACATATCCATGCAAGAGGCTTGGCCAATATAACAAGTACCAAGCCGGTATAGGCCAAAAAGTATAGGTTGGGCGGGAACTTATTGACCTGCATATCCATAGCGTAGCTGTGACTGCCTACGCAATAGGCTATAACAAGGAGCGATACGACAACGACAACCCAACGGTTTACGGGCGACTGCTTCCGATAATAGAGACCTGCAAAAGTAAATATCGTATAGCAGAGTACGGCGTTGGGGAAAATGGCTATCGCTGCGATAGCACAACCCAACAACAGATAGGCATACGCCGGCCGGAGGTGTTTTTTTACTACATCCATGACCGGCAACAGTGCCGCCACGACAAGATATACGGGAACGAACCACAGGGCGTTGAACTCGTAGAGCCTGCCGGTAAAGATGTTGTAATAGCCGTTGTGCAAAAAGCCATATAGGAAATCGGCAGGTGCTTCCCCCCCTACTCCGCAATCGACAATGAGGTGGTATAGTGTCACGAAACATACCAGTATGTAGTAGGGAAAAACGATGCGCTTTACCCTTCCCCACAGGTATGGCAGATAGGGTCGCGGCCGTGCCAAAGAGTGGGCTGCCCCCGAAACGAAGAATATGAGCGGCATCTCTATGAGGAAATAGCTTGTCACAACGCTATAAGCATTTGTCACGCCATAGATGTTATGGATGAAGCATGTGATATATATCATGATGCAACCCCGATAAATATCGAGGTTGACATCGCGGTTATTGGTGGAACACTCTTTCTCCTGCAGAGCTGTTGTCATATTCCTAATTTACGTTTATCCTTTACACTGCCATTTCTGGCAACATGTATGTGTACATGGTATCTGTTTCAAATTCCTTTTATCATAGCCAGGCTCCTTGATGCTTGCCGAGAGTATCTCTATCGCACGACAATATACGTTTTATTTCACAGACAACCATTTCGAGGCTTCGGCTTGCGAGAAACCGCGCTGCCGGCAATAGGCCTCTTTCTGTTCATCGTCAATGCGGTTGACGGCAAAGTAGCGAGAGTCGGGATGGGCTATCATCAACCCGGCCACCGATGCCGAGGGTTGCATAGCCCCGTTTTCAGTGAGCTCAATACCCGCTTTTGACAGGTCTATGAGGCGGTCTATATCGAAGATAAGTGACTGGTCGGGCAACGAGGGATAACCCACGGCGGGACGTATGCCCCTGTGGGCAGCCGGATGCGCCAACGAGAGCGGCGCTTCGTCGGGTGCATATCCCCAAAGCTGTGTCCGCACTGTGTAATGAAACAATTCGGTGGCAGCCTCCGCAAGACGGTCGGCAAGAGCTTGCAGCAACAAGGCTTGATAGTTGTCGCCCCGCTCACGTAGCGTGACAATCCGCTGCTCTATGTCACGACCGGCCGTTACAGCAAAAACACCTATATAATCGGTGCGACAGGTCTCGGCCGGCATCACGAAATCGCTCAAGGCATAATATACTGCACCAGAACGCGGCTTGCGCATTTGTTGTCTGAGGCATGGTATCGATATGACCGTGCCATCATCTTGCACTATATTTATTTTGTTACCATCACTGTTGGCACGATACAATCCGTAACGTATGGCTATACTATGGTTTGCCTCTCGCTGCAAAAGGTCGAGCATTTCACGGGCATCGTCATAGAGACGAGCTGCCTCTATACCTTTGTCGCGCTTATCTGCCGGCAATGAAGCAATCCATACTTCTCGTGAAGTATGGTCGGTGGCCATATGAGCTACCTCGGCCAGCAAGACATCTATTTTCCACACGGCCATAAAGCTCTTCCAATTGATGTACGGCCGAGCTGCGCCCACGGTTATAACATCATACGATGCCGCACCGGTATACCGAGGGGGCACCGGATGATAAGCTGTCCAATCGGTCTCAAAGCGTGCCTTCTCGGCATCGGCCAAAGGGAGTAAGGCCGGAGCTGTCAACTCCTCACACAACGACTGCCTATGGCGGTACAATTCGTCGAGAAACTGTGCACGGTCGGCTTCGTCGGCTAAACGAGCTGCTATAATAGGATTTTGAGAAGCATCGCGTGTATGGATAACGAGGCCCGAATAGCAGGGCGCAATGCGCGTAGCAGTATGCAACTCTGACGTGGTTGCTCCACCTATGAAAAGCGGTATGTTCAACCCGGCGCGTTCCATCTCGGCAGCGACATGGCACATCTCGTCGAGCGAAGGGGTTATCAACCCGCTCAATCCTACAAAATCGACCTTTTCCTCGCATGCACGGCGCACGATGACATCGGCAGGTACCATCACGCCCAAGTCTATCACCTCGTAATTATTGCAAGCCAGCACTACGGCAGCTATATTCTTACCTATATCGTGAACATCGCCCTTGACGGTAGCAAGAAGAAATTTTCCCTTCGATGCCCTACCCGACGATGTGTTTTCCTGCTCAATATAAGGTTGTAAGAAAGCCACGGCCTGTTTCATTGTTCGCGCCGATTTCACGACTTGCGGCAGAAACATTTTTCCTTCGCCAAAAAGTGTTCCCACGCGATTCATGGCCTCCATCAACGGACCGTCGATAATCTCTATGGCACGATGTTGCAAGAGCAATTCTTGCAAAGCACCTTCGACATACTCATCACGTCCTCTTACTACGGCGTCGGCCAGACGGGCGGCCGGGTCGGCAATAAGTTGCGGCTGCTGCGACTTGGCGACCTGTCCGGTAGCCACATCTTTAAGTCGGGCAGCTGCTTCTATAAGGCGCTCGGTAGCGTCGGGACGACGATTCAATACTACATCTTCTATCACTGTAAGCAAGTCGGCCGGAATGTCATCATAGACGACCGTCGAGGCCGGGTTGACAATACCCATATCCATGCCTGCGGCAATAGCATGATAGAGCATAACTGCATGCATGGCTTCGCGTATGTAATTATTACCCCTAAGGGCAAACGAAAGGTTGCTGATGCCACCGCTCACATGCGCTCCGGGCAGATTGCTTCGTATCCACCGCGCTGCATGTATAAAATCTACCGCATAGTTGCGATGCTCTTCTATGCCTGTAGCTATGGCCAATATATTGGGGTCGAAAATAATATCTTCGGGGGATATACCCGCTTCTCGTGTAAGCAGGCGATAGGCTCGACTGCACACCTCTATACGACGTTCGTAGGTGTCGGCCTGCCCTTGCTCGTCAAAGGCCATCACTACCACAGCCGCGCCCAACCGTTTTATCTCACGGGCATGCGAAAGGAAAAGCTCTTCACCCTCTTTGAGACTGATGGAATTTACCACCGGTTTGCCCTGGATGGCTTTCAAACCGGCAGTTATTACCTCCCACTTCGACGAGTCTATCATGACAGGAATACGGCATATCTCAGGCTCCGAGGCAATAAGCCGCAGAAAGGTTACCATCTCAGCACGGGCATCGAGCATGGCATCGTCCATATTGATATCCAAGACTTGTGCTCCTGCCTCTACCTGTTGCCGTGCTATCGATAACGCTTCGGTATAATTTTTCTCTCGAATCAGTCGCAAGAACTTGCGCGAGCCTGCCACATTACAACGCTCTCCTATATTGATGAAGTTACTGTCGGACGTCACCTCCAACGTTTCGAGACCGGCCAGTTGCAAATGATGTACCGGCTCTGCCGGGATACGCGGTATAGCCATACGGGCAGTCCGTTCCAACAAGGCTATATGCTCGGGAGTAGTACCACAGCACCCTCCCACTATATTGACAAGCTGTTCCTCAAAATAGGGTTGCATGGCGACAACCATCTCGGCAGCCGTCTCGTCATATCCGCCTTGCCGATTGGGAAGACCGGCATTGGGATAGGCACTCACATAGCACGATGCCATACGCGAAAGTTCGCGCAAATGCGGAAGCATCTCACGAGCGCCAAACGAACAGTTAAGCCCTATCGAGAACAATCCGGCATGACTTACCGATGCCATAAAGGCATCGAGCGTCTGTCCAGAAAGAAGGCGCCCGCTCTCGGTCAAGGTAGCCGAAAGCATAAGGGGCAAACAACGATGACACCGCTCCATAGCCTCTTCGGCTGCATAAAGAGCTGCCTTTGCATTGAGTGCATCGAAAGTTGTCTCTATAAGTAACACATCTACACCGCCTTCTATGAGCGAACTCATCTGCTCTGTATAGGCAGTTACAAGTGTATCGAAATCGATGTCGCGAAAAGCCGGGTCGTCGACACGAGGCGACATGGAACATGTCTTTCCGGTAGGACCTACCGAGCCGGCAACAAACCGTGGCTTGTCGGGAGTGGAATAGCTATCGGCTGCACTGCGAGCTATCTGAGCTGCCGTACGGTTTATTTCACGCACACAGCTTTCCAATCCATATTCAGCCAACGATACAGCATTGGCGTTGAATGTATTTGTCTCTATCAAATCGGCTCCGGCCGCCAAGTAAGCCTTATGAATATCTGCTATTACTTGCGGAGCGGTAAGGTTCAGCACATCGTTACAACCACGCAACTCCCTGGGACTATCGACAAAACGAGTACCCCGGAAATCTTTTTCTTCGAGGGCACGGCGTTGTATCATCGTACCCATAGCACCGTCAAGTATCAGCACGCGACGACTCAATATCGCGTCGAGCTGCTCTTTTATAGTCATTCTTCTTTTTCGTCAGTTAAAGTATTATGGTGAGGGAGGGAGCGTTGCACTACTTTATCGGGATTTTTGGCAATAAAATCTTTCCAGTTATTACTTCCCTTGTGAGGAGTAATAGGACGCGACGTTTCGTAATAATGGCATAATGCCGCTGCCAAGCCATCGGTAGCATCCAATTGTGGTAACATACTCTCGGATGGTATATGCAATATACGACGCAACATTTCGGCGACTTGCTCCTTCGACGCCTGTCCGTTGCCCGTTATGGTCATTTTTATTTTCAGCGGAGCATATTCGCAGATAGGAATATCCCGCGATAAAGCTGCCGCCATTGCCACACCCTGGGCTCTACCCAACTTGAGCATCGACTGCACGTTCTTCCCGAAAAAGGGAGCCTCTATCGCCATTTCATCGGGCAAATATTGGGCTATAAGCCCCGACACCCGCTCATAAATGCGACGCAATCGCAAATAGTGGCTATCGAAACGGTTCAATTCTATCACCCCCATAGCCACTAACGACGGCGTACCTGAACGCACACGCAACACACCATATCCCATGATGTGCGTACCGGGGTCTATTCCGATAATGATACGCTCGGCTGCCGTCTGCTGCGGAACAGAAATTCGTTCTGTCATGAATGCAAATTATATTTCGATATGCTCCATAATTGTAGAAAAACCTGCAACACGCCGACCAAACTTTTCGCGCAGCTCTTGGTTCAGCTCCTCGCCATGAGCCGAATACCAGCGTGACAAATCTTCGAGCCCCGCAACAAAAAATTGCAATGCAACATTTTCGCCTTTCTCTTTTTCATCGACAATGATGCGTGCAAGACGCGGTTCGCTCAGTGCTCCATGTTGTACAGTTACAGGAATATACACATTACGTAACCAAGCCACGAAGTCGCTGTAGCATTCCCTATCAATATGAAAGGTCGTATTATAAATAAACATAAGCCTAATTATTTCCCTTTTATTATAAATGGCTACAAAGTTACTTCAATAAATAGGAAGATACAAACAATAAAGCTGGCTACTCATGGATTTTTACAAGATTTACCCCTATTTACAACACAACCACATCCATTCGGGAAAAAGTAATTGTGGTATATTTTTCAGTCATCAGATTATATGCAAGAAAAATATATAACACTATTTTTGTAACATCATAATTATACTGACAATGAAACGTACCATAAAAATCGTAGTGGCAGTGGTTCTGGCAGCCGGAGCCACTGCCTTGGCACAAACGCTACAGAAACCGGTAGAGAAGACAACCAAGGCAACAACTCAAGACGGCAATATCTATGTACCATACGAAAGCCGTACAGGAAATGAATCGATTGTATACTTCACACGCGACCTTAGTTCCGAAGGCCTTATCAAGGCATACAAACAGGTTTGTGCCAATATGACCGGAAACGTAGGCATAAAACTACACACCGGAGAGCAAAACGGGCCCAACATCATCCCACGAGAATGGGTAAAAGCACTGGTAGAGCAAGAGCTACCCGACGCCCATATTATAGAAACCAATACCTACTACGAAGGCGACCGCTATACGACCGAGCAACACCGTAAAACTCTTCAAGTAAACGGATGGACCTTCTGCCCCGTCGATATAATTGACGAAGAAGACACCCTCACGCTGCCTGTTATCGGTGGGAAATGGTTCGACAAAATGTCTGTAGGAAGCCACCTTACCCGATACAACTCCCTGCTGACACTCACCCACTTCAAGGGACACACACAAGGAGGATTCGGCGGAAGCAATAAGAATATAGGTATCGGCTGTGCCGACGGCCGCATAGGAAAAGCATGGATACATACTACACCGGGGCAAGACAACCAATGGGACATAGCCAAAGAAGAATTTATGGAACGCATGACAGAGTCGACAAAATCGGTAATAGACTACTTTGGCAAGCACGTAACATATATCAACGTCATGCGTAACATGTCGGTCTCTTGCGACTGTGAAGGCATACATGCCGCACCCGTAGTAACTCCCAATGTAGGCATACTTGCGTCGACCGATATTTTAGCCATCGACCAGGCATGCGTAGACCTCGTTTATGCCATGACCGAAGCCGAGCATCACGACCTGATAGAACGTATAGAGACCCGCCACGGATTGCGTCAACTCTCATACATGAAGGAACTCGGCATGGGTAACGACCGATATGTACTAATCGACTTGGACAACGGAGGAAAACGTATCACAGCTGCCGAAGCCGTAAAAGGCTTGAAACCCTTCGTACAAGAATAGCTCTTACACATTTGTTACAGGTCACCGTCGTATCGATGCAACATGCCACACACAACAAGCTCACCATACCTCAGCATCGATACGGCGGTGATACATAAAGGTAAACGATAGAGACAAACAAAACAATCTCCTCAAGCTCGACTTACCCAATTACAACATACACTACAATATGGGCATATGCACTCTATTTGCGTAGATATTACATTACATGCCATCCCGTACGCCCCGAAGAAGATATATAAGGCGCTATATAACAATATATTAACGCGTGTACAGACAACTTCTCGATAAATAATCGATAAAATAACCATAAAAAATAGCGAAATATTATTGCATAAATGAGGTTAAACGATTACCTTTGCAACACCAAAAACAAAAGGGGTATTAGCTCATCTGGCTAGAGCGCAACACTGGCAGTGTTGAGGTGAGCGGTTCGAGTCCGCTATACTCCACAATTAAACACTATCTAATGTCGACAAACGCCGTGTACAGTTCTGCACGGCGTTTGTTGTATTTTCAAGCTTAGTCAACATGATTTTACAAGCATTATTAGTCCAGATTTTTCTATTTTTCGGGCTACAATATAAATATATAAATGAGATTAACCATTATTAAATAGCTCCATCGCACATACACAGGTATTTAACTAAAATGTACCCACCGCAAGCCTTACTCCAAATGCACCCCAATAAGCATAACTTTCCACATAGGGTGCTATTGACATACTCAAATGCTTACTTAGAGAAAACCTAATACCAGCATCGAGATGTGTATAATATGTAAATCTTGCATTTCTGCTGTAAGCGAGATATTCTCCTCCTGCTCTCAATCCTGCGGTAAACGAAATCTTTTTGCCGCCTAAATTTGTCCTCACCTCTCCATAAAATGGGAAGAAACAAACCATATCATAGTCTAAAATTACAAAACCTGTACCTCCTCCCACAAAAAGATAAGGATTCAATTCCACGCCATGAGTGGTAAGTACTCCAAAATTTGCCGAAATAATTTCGTCTTTATCAAAAGTTCCACCCGCAAATGCTTCTGCCGACCAACGGTATTTCTTTTTCGCAGTAGGCTTATATTCGGCAAACTCCAAGGTCTCACCTTTTATACTCATACTGCCTACATCCGACAGGCGTAGATTCATCGTCCCCGTTTCCGTAGCAATTTTCACCGAATCGCCCGAAATCATATACTCTTTTATAGTGCCTTTTATAACACTGCCATTGCGCAGACGCACTACATCATCGGCCATACACATTATAGCCGATGCAAAAATCAGAATTATAGTCAGATACGTTTTCATTTTATACAGTCAAAATAATTCAAATATGCAGTTATGTTCTCTTTCTTCGCCCCTCTACAAGCAACTATCTCCCCACATTCTTGTTTCACATTAATGGTATAAGTTCGAGATTTATCATCTTTATCGATATTTATTATTCCATCTCTCATACATTTATCTATAATACTTGAAGGAAGAACTATATATTGATTTACATATTTCCCATTCTCAACATATCGGACCACTATAATATAATATATATTATTATCATTATAGCGCTTATATGATTCCTTGTCTATTTGTATAGAGATTGCATTGTTTTCCCATTCCCGAGTTTTTACTTGTATAAAAAATATTTTATTGTTCTTTGATGCTATAATATCAATTCCATCATCAACAGTCATCATATTAATATTATAACCTCGAAATAACAACTCTGACGCACAAGCATACTCTCCACCTTTTCCCCTATATGTTTTTGGTATTCCCGAAAATAACGATACCTGTTTTACATACGCCTGAGAGTCAGAAAACACTAATTTTTTTTGAGAACTATCAGGTTTAATAGGAGGTCTTGCCACCTTTTGTTTTTTCAAACAATAAACACCCTTTTTATAACTTATCTTTCCTTTATTTTTTTTCCCGTTTGGAACTCTTGTAAATAATCCGTCCGTTTTTTTTACATCACGCGTCAAAACGCCAGAAACCTTACCTTTCAATGCTTCTATATTCTCATCAGCATAGTCGGCATAATTGGTTTTTATTATTTCAGCAATATCGCCATAAAACATTTCTGTTCGTTTCTGCTCCAAAACTTGTTTAATAGCATTTTTAAGTTCTATTTTCATGATATATAAGGTTATAAAAATTATAAAGTATTCTTCGATATACTACCTTTCACGATATACAACTTCAAGATGTCATCTATCAATATCTCGAACGGGTCGAAAGCCGGGTTTTCCGACACGCACGTCACATGCGCCGCATCTCTTCCTTTGCGCAGATACTTCACCATGCGGTTGCCGCTCTTGGTAATCACGAGATAGACATTCCCAAAATCTATAAAGCTCTCTACCCACTCTTTGAGTATAATGATTTGTCCGCTTTTGAATAAGGGGAACATACTATCGCCATAGAGATTTACGGCGTCGGTGCAATCGCCAAACTCGGGGATAGACATTTCTATACACTTGCTCATAGGATTGTCTTCAAACATGGTGAGGCCCCCCGCCGTTGCATCCACGTCTACCCAATATCTTATGCGCGACTTTTCAGTGGCCGGCAGGCTCGCAGACTGTTGCGCTTCGCTTTTCAGCATCTCGCCCTCGCCGGTCAAAAGCCACACCTCATTAAGGTCCGGGAAAGTACCGATAATCATCTGTATTTTTTCATAACTTGGTGCATGCCTTAATTGATTAAGATAACCATTAGACAATCCAACTGCTTTTTCAAATTTAGTTTGCCCGATTCCCTTATATTTAATAAACTCTATAATTCTTTGTTTTACAGTCCGTTCCATTATAAAACTATTTAGACTAATTATAAATAGCGATGATTAGATAATTTTTACCGATAATTATTTTGTGTATTACCGATAATTATCTACATTTGTCCCGTAATCGCATTGCGAACTCTTTGCAACCGATAAGATTAATTATTAAACTGCAATAATACATATAAAATATGAAAAGAGCAAGTGCAAATTCTCAAAACATATACTTGCTATGACTATAGGAACAGAATTATATCAAAAATAAACAATCACTGTAATAGTGTATTAACCTATATAAAATCAAAAGTAAAATCTATATTTGATTTACCACAACTCATTAAATAAAACAATTTGGTAAATATACACATTGAGAAATTATCGCTTTTTATCCTGAATTTCTTCTACTAGCCCACAACAGCGGTCGTATTGACTGCATACATAATATAAACAATTTTGCTTGACTTTCTACTTTTCATATCTTTGCATAAGAAACAGAAAGATGGAAAGCAAGAATCTCACACAGGGCAGCATATTGGGCAATATCGTCACTTTCGCCTTGCCATACATGTTATCTTATTTCTTACAGATTCTCTACGGACTGGCCGACCTTTTTGTTATAGGCATGTATTGTGACGTAGAGAGTACTACGGCTGTCTCTAACGGGGGGCAAGTAATGCATATGCTCACCGTAATCATCATAGGACTGGCTATGGGCTCTACAGTACGTACGGCTCGTGCCGTAGGAGCCGGAGATTTCCGTGGTGCAGCACGCACCATAGGCAATACTATAACACTGTTTCTTACCATAGCCATTGTACTTGCCATAGGACTGCTATTACTGACAGATAATATCGTACGATGGATAAATACTCCCATCGAAGCCATAGATGGTACCCACGACTATTTGTTCATCTGCTTTATGGGAGTACCATTTATTGTTGCCTATAACATTATTGCCTCCATATTCCGTGGATTGGGCGACTCTAAAATGCCCATGTATTTTGTGGCCATAGCATGTGTCGTCAATATAGCACTCGACTTTATCTTTATTGGGTATATGGATATGGGGCCTGCCGGAGCAGCTCTTGCTACTACCTTATCGCAAATATGTGCTGTAGTCATAGCCATTATAGTGATAAACCGCCACCAATCGTCTATACGCATTACCCGCGAAGACCTGCGCCCACAACGAAACATCTTACGCGGTATCCTTAATATAGGCATACCGGTAGCGTTACAAGATGGCTTTTTACAAATAGCATTTATAGCCATCACCATCATTGCCAACGGTCGCGGATTGAACGATGCCGCAGCAGTGGGTATCGTAGAAAAGTTTATCGGCCTGCTTTTTATTATTCCATCGGCCATGTTATCGACGGTCTCTACTATCTCGGCTCAAAATATAGGAGCCGGGAAAATAGAACGGGCGCAAGCTACGCTACGATATGCTATAAGCATTACAGTACTGTTTGGTACTGTGGCTTCAATAATCATACTGTTTTATCCCGAACAGCCTATAAGGCTTTTTACCAGCGACCCTCACGTAATAGTCTTAGGAGGACAATACCTTAAGGGCTACGTATGCGATTGTATTCTGGCAGGCATACATTTCAGTTTTAGTGGTTTTTTCACTGCATGTGGCTACTCTATCATCTCCTTCTGCCACAATTTCATTTCTATTGTGTGCGCCCGTATTCCTCTCTCATATTTCATGTCGGCATTATACCCCACCACACTTTTCCCCATGGGTTTGGCATCGCCGGCTGGCTCATTATTGTCGGTAATAATATGTGTAGGGGTATATATATGGATGATACGGCACAACAAATTTGTTGCTCCTCACTAAAAAAGGCATCTACCCGACAGACTACGGCTTATACTTCAGCCCACTCGCCCGTCCGTCTCAGCATTACAAATCGTGCGCCCGCCTTTTGAGCTTCAGGAGCAAAAGCTGCGGCTGCATCGGCTGCGCTCCAGAAGTGCATGGGCACAAACACATCGGTATGCACCGCTTCGAGAAACTGACGTGCCCCACGAGCATAATCGCTACCTATACGAGCATCGACCGGAAACATGGCAAGGTGTACGGTGTTATGAACCGCCGCAAGATAATCTAATTGCTTGATGTAGTTATGTTCGGCTTGCATCGTCTCGCCGGGAGTCGACTCGTCGCTCCAATGCCAATTATTAAGGTCGCCGGCATGGAATACTGTAGTATCACCTATCGTAAGATAAAACGAACAACCTATGTCGGTTGACCCAAAAGCCTCTACCTTCAACACGTCATCACTATATACGCCACCTACGGGCAAAAAAACTATATCTTTATCGCATCCGTTTACAGCACTTTGCAGCTCATCGGAAAAGATATAGTGTATTGCTTTGTGTTTCGACTTCCAGCCCAGACAATCGGGGTTGAAATGGTCGGCGTGCGAATGTGATACCAGTACATAAAGAGGCAACGGCGAAGTCAACAACTGTCGTATGATGTCGTGACCCTTACGATAGTAATCGAAAAGGATGTTGCAATTGCCTGTTTCGAGCAAAAAACCGCTGTTATATATAAATGTGAGTTTCATAACCTTAGTCTGTTATCGCGCATAACACAATCTACAACGACTTCAGCTCTTCCCACTGTGCAGCTACGGCTTCGGCACAACGTTCTCCGTCAATGGCCGCCGACACAATACCCCCCGCATAACCAGCGCCCTCGCCACAGGGGAAAAGGCCTCGCACCGATACATGCGACAATCGTACTGCATCGCGGGGTATACGCACAGGTGACGATGTACGTGTCTCTACACCTATCAATACAGCCTCGCGAGTAAGAAATCCATGCGACACTTTACCGAAATACTCCAATCCATCCCGTAAACGCGATGCTATAAACGACGGCATCCAAAAATGCAATGGCGAAGCTATCAGTCCGGGAGCATACGACGAAGCCGGCAATGTAGACGAATTGCGACGTGATACGAAATCGGTCATGCGCTGTGCCGGAGCTGTCTGTTTGCAATTACCGTTGACATAACACATCTCTTCAAGAGCTTCCTGAAATTTTATTCCGGCCAAAACGCCATTTTTCTCGGCATCGGGTATATCTTCGGGACGTATCTCTACGACCATACCCGAATTTGCCCAACGTGACCCACGATTAGACGGCGACATTCCGTTCACCACAATTTGCCGCTCATCGGTTGCTGCCGGAACGACAAAACCGCCGGGACACATACAGAACGAATACACGCCCCGGCCCTTCACTTGAGTTACAAAACTATACTCGGCAGCAGGCAGGTACTCACCCCGGCCATGAGGGTCGTGATACTGTATAGAATCGATAAGTTGTTGGGGATGCTCAAGACGTACGCCGGCGGCGAAGCCTTTTGCTTCGAGCACGATGCCGGCATCGTGCATATAATAATATACGTCGCGTGCCGAATGCCCGGTAGCCAATATAACCGGTCCTGCAAAGGTGCGCCCGTCGGCCGTGACAATACCGGCCACACTGTCGCCATGCATTAGGAAGGCTGTCATTCGTGTCTCAAAGTGAACTTCGCCTCCCGAAGCAATAATGCGATTACGTATGTTTTCTATTACCTTAGGCAACTTGTCAGTACCTATATGAGGGTGAGCATCGGATAAAATAGAAACTGATGCTCCATGCTGGCATAAGATACCGAGAATACGCTCTACATTACCCCGTTTTTTACTACGGGTATAGAGCTTACCATCGGAGAATGCTCCGGCACCACCCTCTCCGAAGCCATAGTTCGACTCGGGGTTTACCTTCTGCTCTTTACTGATAAGTGCAATATCGCGCCTGCGCTCATGCACCGACTTGCCACGCTCTACCACGATGGGTTTAAGACCGGCTTCGATAAGGCGCAATGCTGCAAATAAGCCGGCCGGACCGGCTCCTACCACCACTACAGGTGAGGCTGCCGAGACGTCGCCATACGTTATCGTCGCATACTCATCGTCGGCAGGTTGCTCGCCTATGTATATGCGGACAGACAAATTGACATATACTGGCTTGCGACGAGCATCGATAGAACGTTTCAGCACACGGACAGCACTTACGCCTTGCAATCCGGTACTTTCCAAATAGGCTATAATAGATTGTTCCGAAGCAGCCTGCCATGGCAGCAAACGGAGTTGTTGTTCTTGTATCATGATTTCTATCCGAAAAGGAGGCGAAAAGCCTCTTCAACTTTATGTACTTCAATTACTTCTATCGACAGGTTTGACAAATCCATGCCACTCACATTGTGTGATGGTATAAGGATACGGGAAAAACCTAATTTCTCAGCTTCGGTAATACGCTGTTCAATCCGTGTAACCGAACGAATTTCGCCCGATAGCCCTACTTCTCCTGTCATACATGTACCTTGCTCGATACTCATATCCATATTGGAAGATAGCACTGCACTGATAACAGCCAGGTCCATTGCGGGGTCGTTAACTCTGATACCACCGGCAATATTGAGGAACACATCTTTCTGTCCCAACTTGAAGCCTACACGTTTCTCCAACACGGCCAGCAACATATTCATACGCCGCAAATCGAACCCCGTCGCCGAGCGTTGCGGTGTACCGTAAGCAGCACTACTCACCAATGCTTGTGTCTCTATAAGGAAAGGCCGTATACCCTCTATGGCTACGGCTATAGCGACACCACTCAACCCGTCATGGTCGTGTGAGAGGAGCAGTTCCGACGGATTACTCACCTGTCGCAACCCATTTTGACGCATCTCATAAATGCCCAATTCAGCTGTACTTCCAAAGCGATTCTTAATAGAGCGCAAAATGCGGTACATATAGTGTCGGTCGCCCTCAAACTGAAGTACCGTATCGACTATATGCTCCAACACCTTAGGCCCGGCTATACTTCCCTCTTTATTGATGTGTCCTACCAAGAGTACCGGTGTACCGCTCTCTTTGGCAAACCGCAGCAAAGCTGCCGCACACTCGCGCACCTGAGCTACCGAGCCTGCCGACGATTCGAGCGTTTCGGTAGCTATCGTCTGTATAGAATCAACCACCAGCAAGTCGGGCTTTACATTCTGTACATGGAGCATAATGTTCTCGAGCGATGTTTCACACACGATATAACAGTCAGGATTGTCATACCCGATACGTGCTGCACGCAATTTCAGTTGCCGTGCACTCTCCTCACCACTTACGTAGAGAGTTTTGCAATCTTTGAGCAACAGTACAGTCTGCAATATTAGTGTCGACTTGCCTATACCGGGTTCGCCACCTATCAATACCAACGAGCCTCGCACCAAGCCGCCGCCCAGGACACGGTTCAACTCGGCATCACCCATATCTATGCGAGGTTCGGAAGCCGAAGCAATCTCGTCAATACGTAACGGCTTCGACTTGGCACCTGTCGGCGATTGCAAGCTATCGTGTGTACGGGTTGGCTTTGCAGCCACCACCTGCTCTACATAGGTATTCCACTCACCACACACCGGGCAACGTCCTATCCATTTGGGGCTCTCAGCACCACAATTATTACAACAATATATACTCTTGACTTTCGCCATACTTCTAACCTTTCATTACACGCCTGCGAAACTCGGCACAAGTTACTGCCGTGGCAACAGCCACATTCAAGCTCTCGCAGGTAACCTCACCAGGGGGATAATTGGGGATGCGTAACTTGTGCGTCACCACTCGTTCTATGGCGGGCGAAATACCGTTACCTTCGTTACCCATGACAATCAAGCCATTACGCGTAAGCGGCACATCGTATATATTCTCTCCATCGAGAAAAGTACCATACACATCTACGAGAGTAGAGACTCGCTTCACCAACGGTTCGAGCGGCACATAGTGTACTGCCACACGTGCCAAAGCCCCCATCGTCGCTTGCACTACCTTGGGAGCGTAAACATCGGCAGTACCGGGAGAACAGAAAATGTGACGAATACCCATCCAGTCGGCAATACGAACGATGGTACCCACGTTACCGGGGTCTTGCACGGTATCGAGTGCCAACGACAACTCTCCGGCCACAGCCTCCACATCGTAGGTATGTACCGGTATTTCATACACAGCCAATACCTCTTGCGGTGTTTTCTGTTGCGATACCCGCGTCAGTTCGTCACGCGACACTGTTATACGCTCAGCCGCGTGTACATTAGGGTGAGCCGCCATCCAATCGGGGGTAGCTATCAACAGACGACACGCAAAACAGTCGAGAGTATCTTCTACCAACCGATTCCCCTCGGCAAGAAAACACCCGCTCTCATCACGTACCTTCTTATGAGACAACGACTGCAAAAATTTTATTTGTCCTTTCGTAATCATATTGCAAGAACAAAGGTAATGAAAGTCGTGCGCACTACAAAGGTGCTTGCATCATTTATACGACCAAAAACCTCTTATTACATAGAATGATACTCCAACAGCACACAACAAAGACCTACATCCTACAACAAAAACATGCAACAGAAATACGATATAAAAATATTTTCTCAAAAAAATCGGTACACGACGCTATCAATCCGACAAATATAACTACCTTTGCAATCCTACATCAGCCGCATAGCGATGCGGCAAGACGAAACACCGGGGCTGACTGGCTTTGACAGCGGGTAGAAGCGGTGTGTAAGCATGCAGAGCTTTGTTGTCCCGGCTCTATAATCTCAGGCATCGAAAATTTAATTGGCGAAAACAACTACGCTCTCGCTGCTTAATCGAAGTACAGTAGATTAGCTTTATTCCGCCACAAGGTGACGGAACGAGACATCATCCGGAAGCTGTAGTCCCGAAGCATTCCGACCCGATGGTGCAAGAAAATCGGGAATAGTCTGAGTGTTGCCTCGGTGCTCAGGCGAAGTTCAAGAGGCTAAGGTTGCGGTTGGCAGCTTCGCGCTTGCCGCCTCCCTACAATAACAGCGAAGATAAGCATGTAGAAAGCACATTGATTCCTCGTTTGGACGAGGGTTCGATTCCCTCCAGCTCCACTCATAAACACCATCTAAAGTCAACAAACGCCGTGTAAAGTACTGCACGGCGTTTGTTGTATTTTTATACGTCATCAAAAAACAGCGAAAACCGTTAAACACAGACCATTTCAGTCAGAAATCCCTCTTTTCCGAGACTAAATTCAGAATGGGAACAGATGAAAAACTTGGACTGGTCTACAAAATTCAGGATGCGTTTGGAACAGACAACAAGATACAAAAAGAGAAGCACTTATTGACAGTACTTCTCTTTTTTAGATTTTCCGACTTATAAACTCAGCGGAAAGAGAGGGATTCGAACCCTCGGTACAGTTACCCGTACAACGGTTTTCGAGACCGTCCCGATCGACCACTCCGGCATCTTTCCTTTGCAGTTTCGCTTTGCGAGTGCAAAAGTAACTATTTTTTCTTTCTAAATACTATTTTCGCGAAAAAAATTTTCCCGATATTCATATTTTCCAAACAGGCAAGACTTATGCACTGGCAGTCGTCCTATTTATCAGCCTCATCCCAAGCAGAATATGGGTGTTCGGCAAGACATGAATTGTAATATCGAGGTATTCCCGTTACATTATCACCCACAAATGGAGGCAATTCATAAAGCTCTTGCTCACTCTGCAACTCTATCTCGGCCACTACAAGGCCTTCGTTTGCTCCATGGAAACGGTCAATCTCCCATTTATGACCGGCATAGAGATAGATATAACGGGTTTTTTCTATGATAGGAGTACGACACAGGTTATCGAGCATCGATTGTGCAGTAATAAGATTTATAGGCAACTCATACTCTACCCTACTACATCCATGATTTTTCCCTTTGATGGTAAGAAAAGCCTTTTTACCAACGATACGCACACGCACCACACAGTCTTTCTCTACCGTCAGATATCCTTGTCTGAAATACTGTGCAGATGTATATCCATTCAAATAGCTGTCGTTTAATACCTTATATTTGTGTTCTATTTCTATAGCCATGGCAATTTATAATTTTTTTGCAATATAATACTTTTCAACGTTTTATCAGACACTTTTAGGCCATAGATTTTCCAAAAAAACATAAAACGGTAAAACTCAAGCCCTATTATTAGCATGCAAATGGTTAAATAGTTAACTTTGCAGCCGCTTGCCTCACAGGCTCATGCACCTGTCGATACGGTAACACAAATATATAACAAGTTTTTCCGCATTTCATGGCTGCAAAACGAACGCAAATATTTTTCATTCTCATATTGCTCCTCTTGCCTCTTGCGCTAACGGCACAGCCACTCACCACTGTAAGAGGAACTGTGACTGACTCGCTTACCAACGAGCCTATTCCTTATGCATCGATTTTCCTTATGGGCTCAGAGCGAGGTACACGCACCGACCTCGACGGTAATTTTTCCATTACTGTGCGTGTCAACTTCTCACATATACGTGTCTCGACTCTCGGATATAAGACATTAGACATTCCCGTAGAGCTTGGTAACATCAACAAACTCAACATCAAGATGGTACCCTCGTACATCACACTCAACGAGGTCATTGTAAAGCCTAAAAAAGAAAAGTATAGCAAGAAAAACAATCCGGCTGTAGAGTTGGCCCGCAAACTCATAGAGCACCGCGAAACGGGCGATCCTCTCGAAAACGACTACTTCTCATATACGAAATACGAAAAGATTACCATCGCCTATGACGAGTTTACCGAAGACAAGCGCTCGCATGCCCTCTTCAAAAGTACGCCCTACCTCTTCGACTACACCGATACATCGGATGTTACAGGGAAACCTATACTCAACTTTTCATTGAAAGAGCGCGTCATAGACTACTACTACCGCAAAAAGCCACGCTCTGAACGGGAGGTAATATCAGCCATCAATCGTGCCGGACTCGACGACTTTATAGACCAAGAGAATGTACAAATCTATCTCAACCAGATGTTCCAAGAGGTAGACCTTTTCAAAAACGATATAGCCCTCTTCGAACAACGTTTTGTAAGTCCGTTGTCGCACTATGGAATCTCTTTTTATAAATACTACCTCTTAGATACCCTCGACGTAGAAGGTGACCGTTGCATCGACCTTGGCTTTGCACCGTATAACTCCGAATCATTCGGTTTTGCCGGGCATCTCTATGTAGTGTATGAAGACTCTTCGTACTTTATCAAGCGTGCCAAATACAGTATTCCTCGCAACATCAACATGAACTATGTAGACCGCATGTACCTGCAACAAGACTATGTACGCGACTCGGTGGGAACACGTATCAAGGTGAGAGACGACATTGTCGCCGAGTTCAGGCTCTATCCCGGCACTGCAGGATTATATGCGAGGCGTACAATCAACTACAGCAACTTCTCGACAGAACTACCCGTAAATGCCGAAATTTTCGACATCAAAACGAGCGAAATAACACTGCCATCGGCCGAGGAACACGACGAAGAGTTCTGGGCTCAGCACCGCGCTGTGCCTATCAAATATCAAGAAAATGCCATTTCGGGAATTGTAGACCGTCTCAAAGAAAAACCTTTCGTGAAGTGGACGACCCGTATCATTGGTATTCTCTTTTCGGGATACATACACACTAATGCTGTTGCCGACGAAAGCCGCTTCGATTTCGGACCTGTCAACTCTTTTATCAGCGGCAACAGTGTCGAAGGCCTACGACTAAAAATTGCGGGGACTACAACAGCGAGATTACATCCACAGATATTTGCCAAAGGCTACTTCGGATACGGTGTCGGCGACGAAAAGTTCAAATATGGAGGGTCTCTCGAATATTCTTTCAATAAAAAGAAGAAAAATCCCATGGAGTACCCTATACGCTCTATCAAAGCTTTTTACGACTACGACGTCAACTACTTGTCGCAAAAGTACCTACATACGAGCAAAGACAACTTCGTACTTTCTCTGCGCCGAGCTCCCGACTTCAATGCCACTTACCAACGTTCTTGTGGTGTTACTTACAAGCATGAGTTCGACGGAGGCTTCTCGTTTGAATTAGGCTTGCGTAATGAGCGACAAGAGAGTACGGTGTATATGCCTTTCAATCGTTATAATGCCGACGGAAGTATTACAGCTATCAACTCGTTCAGCCAAACCATGGCCGAAATATGCCTTCGCTACTCTCCTTTTGAAAAGTACTACACAGCCTATGGCACGCGCTATTCGGTAACCGACGACTCTCCGGTATTCACCATACGGCACGTCTTTTCACACAAAGGATTTCTAAGCGATTACAACTACAACCACACCGAGATAGCTGCCAGCAAACGCTTTCATCTATCGAAGTTTGGCTATACTGACATCATCCTTAAAGCCGGCAAAGTATGGAATGACGTACCATATCCGCTACTTATCATCCCATACGCCAATATGTCATACACGATACAACCCGAGTCGTTCTCGCTACTCACTCCTATGGAGTTCCTTTTCGACCAGTATGCATCGTGGGACCTAACCTATTTTGCCAACGGACTATTATTTAACCGCATACCGTATCTGAACGCTCTGCGGTTCCGTGAAGTCATATCTTTCCGCGGTATATATGGAACAATCAACGATGTCAATTTCAACGCCAAGAAGAGCGGCCTTTTTGCCTTTAACGACTCGTGGAATGTAAAGCGTATGACCAACATGCCATACATGGAGGTAAGTGTGGGTATAGATAATATACTCACCGTATTACGCATAGAGTATGTTTTCCGTGTCACTTATCGCGATACTCCAGGTGCCGACTTGGGAGGCGTACGCATCGCCGTGCATGCCTCGTTCTAAGTCCATTATAATCTTTATAGCCTAACGGCAGTTATCCTGTACATGGGGTGTCGAATTTCAAAAACGGTATCAACTACCAATTAAAGAGATATTATAAACGGAAACATTCTCCAACATCTGCATCATACAAAATTGCGCCACAAATAAAAAGCCCTGCCGAGCTAAATCGCGGCAGGGCTTTTATCATAAATGTAACCTACTATAATCATTACTTTTTATGTGTCGAAGTGTCTTTATCATCGGCATACCGGATAGGTACCGGCGGGCGGCGCATGGCTCGCACCACCAGCCAAATACCTATAATAACAAAGGGGATACTGAGCCATTGTCCCATGTTCAGGGTCATGTTTTCCTCAAAGGCTACTTGGTCGTTCTTTACAAATTCTATAATAAAACGCGACAAGAATGTACCTATGAAAAATACCCCCAACAACAAACCCTGACGTTGCTCGGCGTGACGTCGCCAATACATATACATAAGTAATATAAATAGCAACAGGTAGGCTCCTGCCTCATAAAGTTGCGTAGGATGCGATGGTGCACTGTATATAGGAGCTGCACCTTGCTCCCATTCCTGCAGATTGAGTATAAAACGGAATGCCCATGGTACATCAGTAGCATGGCCGTATATCTCATGATTCATAAGGTTGCCCAACCGTATAAGCATTCCTACAAAAGCTATAGGAACTACAATACGGTCCAATATCCACAAGATGTTCTCATGTGTCACGCGCCGCGAAAATATCCACATAGCTATAATGATACCTATAGCACCTCCATGGCTGGCAAGGCCGCCTTCCCATACTTTGAGTATCTCTACAGGATGTTGCGAATAATAGTCCCACTGGTAGAAAAGGCAATGACCGAGGCGAGCGCCTACCAGAGTAGCGACGAAAAGATATAGCAACAAAATATCGAGCCACGACTCGGGCTTTCCCTCATGCTTAAACATCTTGCCTACCAAGTAATATCCGAAGGCAAAACCTATTACAAAAAACAATCCGTACCAGCGTATCTCTACAAACCCGTCATATATGGCAGGATGCACACTCCATGTTATATAATCTAATATCATCGTTTATATATGTCTACCATTTCCGTTCCATAGCCGCTTTATACCGATAGCTACAGCACAGCAAAGATAATACAAGCAAGGGCAAAAAGCAAAGGTTACTGTTGCTTTTTGCCCCAAATAGCACATCTTCTACAGAATAAAGGACAAGCAGTATACGACGCAAGCCAAAGGGATAATACGATATGCCTATCGCGCACTCCTCTACAACATACTGTTGTTACACATCGGCTTCATCGCCTAGCTCACGGGCACGCATTTTATCGGCATGCTTCAATACCTTGGCATCGACATAAAAGATAATCTCTTCGGCAATATTGGTCATGTGGTCACCCGTACGCTCCAATTTGCGAACAACACCGCCCAAGGCCAAACACAATGCCACATCGGCCGGATTTTTAAGGGCATGCTCTACAAGGATAGCCGTAGCCGCTTGATTCATCTTGTCGAGCATATCGTCTTGAGCAAGAGCTTCGAGAGCCTTCTCGACATTTTCCGTAACAAAAGCTTCCTGCAACCCTTCCATCATATCGAATACGATGCCAAACATCGCTTCTATCTGTAAATTATGCAACAATTCAGCATCTATTGCATCTGTCTCTACATCACCTACAAACCGAGCTATACCATCGGCATAATCGCCTATGCGCTCCAAGTCGTTATTGATTTTCAGAATAGCCAACACGAAACGCAAATCTACAGCGACTGGGGTATAGAGCGCTATATAATCTTCAACATCGCTATCTATTTTCAAGTCAAAAGCATCTACACGCCGTTCGCGTACGGCTATTTGCTGAGCCGCTTTGCGGTCTAGGTTTATCACAGCCGTCTTGGCATGTTGCAGTTGACTGTAAACCAAATTCCACATCTGTACGACCTCCTCACGCAAAGAGGAGAGTTCGTTTTCTATAAATTTTACCATGCTTCTATCTTCTATTATTTATTATCCGAAACGTCCTGTAATATAATTTTGAGTTTCCGTCTTGCGAGGATTGGTAAATATTACTTTCGTATCGTCATACTCCACCATCTCTCCCATATAGAAAAAAGCCGTTTTGTCACTCACGCGAGCAGCCTGCTGCATATTGTGCGTAACAATGATTATGGTCACTTCCTTACGTAACTCACGGATAAGCTCCTCGACTTTAGCGGTAGAAATAGGGTCGAGAGCCGATGCAGGCTCGTCCATCAACAGCACCGACGGTGCCACCGCCATAGCTCTTGCTATACACAAGCGTTGCTGTTGTCCACCAGAGAGGGCATAGGCCGATGTCTTAATCTTATCTTTCACCTCATCCCACAGGGCTGCACCGCGCAAAGTCTCCTCTACACGCTGCGCAATAAACGTTTTATCTTTCACTCCGTTTACACGCAAGCCATAGGCTACATTTTCAAATATGCTCATGGGGAAAGGATTGGGGCGCTGAAACACCATTCCTACTTCCTTGCGCAATGTATCTACCTCTACACCGGGGGCATACACATCTTGTCCATCTATAAGAATCTGTCCTGTGAGCCGTGTGTCGGGTATCAAGTCGTTCATGCGATTAAAAAGTCTCAAAAACGTAGATTTGCCGCAACCCGAAGGGCCTATAAAAGCGACTACCTTGTTTTGCTCAATCTCCATTGATATATTTTTGAGCGCATGGAAAGTGCCATAGTAAAAATTAATATCCTTAACCTCTATTTTCATATCACTACTTAGTTTTCAGTTTGTTTTCAAAATAGCGTCGTAAAGCTCCTGAGAGCAGATTTATAATAAGAATAATTATAATCAGAACCAATGCCGTACCATAGGCAATAGGCTGCTGAGCCTCCATATCCGTACCGCTCGTCGATATAACATAGAGGTGATATGGCAAGGCCATACACTGGTCTAATATCGACGTGGGCAATTGAGGGAAAAAATATGCTGCACAAGTAAACAGGATAGGAGCCGTCTCACCCGAAACGCGACCTAAAGAGAGGATAAGCCCCGTCATAATACGTGGCATACCCATCGGTAATATTACCTTCCATATAGTTTGCAACTTGCTCGCTCCCAACGCAAGGCTTCCCTCTCTCATACTATCGGGAATATCCTTGAGCGCCTCCTCGGTAGTACGTATCACAAGTGGCAAAGAGAGCAGTCCCAAAGTAAGAGAGCCGGCCAAAATGCTATCGCCAAAATTGAGATACTTTACAAACAATGCCATACCGAACAAGCCAAATACGATAGAAGGCACACCGCTCAGATTGTTGGTCATAAGACGGATAAACTTTACCATCCATCCTCTCGAAGCAAACTCGCTCATATATATACCACTCATAATGCCTATCGGGAAAGCTACTATGGCACTACCAAGCATCAGACATAGTGTACCCACTATAGCCGGGAAAATGCCTCCCGATGTCATGCCATCTGCCGGAGCTTTCGTCAGAAAGTCCCAGCTCAAAACGCCGGCACCCTTGTATATGATAAAACCAAGAATGGCAAACAAGATAAATGATATAAACAGGCTGAAAAACCTGAATATCCAAAATGCAAACCGCTGTGCATATCTTTTGCGTGCGGCGTAATGAGATGGGTACTCCACTCTTTCCATTTTCATCGTGTTTTATATTTGTTCCTTGACGATATAAACTCCACACTCAGGTTGATAATAAGCGTAATGAAAAACAACAAAACACCTAGTAAGAACAAAGCTTGATAATGCGCTCCACCGGCAGGAGCTTCGCCCAACTCGGCAGCTATCGTAGCTGGTATTGTGCGTAAGGGTTCGACGATAGAAGTCGGTATGACAGCTGCATTACCGGTCACCATAAGTACAGCCATAGTCTCTCCTACCGCACGGCCTATACCCAATACAATACCCGACGTTATACCCGACATCGAAGAGGGTATCACTACCTTATAGATTGTCTGCCAGCGTGTCGCTCCCAATGCAAGACTTGCCTCACGCAATGCACGTGGGCAACTGCGCATTGCATCCTCGGCCACAGTTATCATCGTAGGCAATGCCATGATGGCAAGAACTATGCTACCAGCCAACCCACTCTCACCTACGGGGAGGTCGAAACCTCGCTGCAATAACGGCACTATAACAATAAGTCCAAAGAAACCATATACTACCGACGGTATGCCGTTGAGCAACTCTATGACCGGCTTCAATATCGAACGCATACGCGCCGATGCCACTTCCGAAATATATACTGCCACACTCATACCAAAAGGCAATGCGATAAGTATGGCGAACAAGCTCACCCACAACGTACCTGCCAACAGAGGCATAATGCCAAACAGGGGTGCCGGTGTTGCCGTAGGGAACCATTCTGACCCGGTAAAAACGTCGCCTACCGAAAGGGTATTATCGGCTATATATCGCACATCGGCATCGGGCGGCAATATTGAACGTGGTACAAACGCAACCATTCCGGGCGTACGATTTATCAGCTCAGCAATAAGTTTACCCGCATTTTCGTATTCATCGCCCAACTCCTCATCGGTAAAATAGCGCTCTACATCTTCGAGTCGAAATGTCTTTATGGGCATATCCTTTCCTCCCACCTCTTTCCAATTGACAATATCTTCATCGAAAACGGCCTTTATCTGTTTGGCCGAGAGCTGCGAAACTTCATTTTTCTTGTTCAAAGCCAACACATACCCTTCTTCTATCACGCGTTCGCTAAAAAGCCCCGCGCCTTCGGTAAAGAGGAAAACTATAATCAACAAAATAACCAGACTTGTAACAAAACCGCTACATGTGAGAAGGCCTCGTACAATAGTCTCAAATATCTTTTTCATATCATCTTGACTTTACATCTTTATTTTTCACCGGTATAAACCCTTGTCTTTCGACCATACGCTGTCCTTCGGCCGATTGGATAAACGATACAAACGGTTGCACCAGGGTTTCTTTCTCGGCATCATAATAGTAATACAATGGTCGCACTATAGGATATGACCCGTCGAAGGCATTCTTCACCGAAGGAAGAACATAATGTCTACCACCATCGTACGATATGGCCAATGCTTTGACATGCGGGTTCAGATAAGCCAGACCTATGTAACCGATAGCCCCTTTTGTCTGACGTACCGACTGTATGACAGCTCCTGTTGCCGGCATAGAAAGGACACTACTCATATAGTTTTTGTTATGCAGAACACTCTCTTTGAAAAACTCATACGTGCCCGACGAGGTTTCACGCGAATAGACAACAATCTTACGGTCTTCGCCACCCACCTCTTTCCAATTGGTAATTTTCCCTCTGAATATGCCTTCCAATTGTTCTCGAGTAAGTTTGCTTACAGGATTTTCAGGATTTACCACCACGGCAAGCGCATCATATGCGACCACCTCTTCTACCACATCAAAACCGGCTTTGGCAAATTTTACCTTCTCACCGAATTTCACCTTCCGCGAAGCCATTGCTATATCGGTTGTATTCTCCAACAACGAGGCAAGCCCCACACCGGTACCGCCACCCGTCACCACAATACCCGATGCGTGATTTTTTTTCAGATAGGCTTCCGACAGCTCCTGTGTAAGTGGCAACAATGTGTCGCTGCCTTTGATACGTTGCGCATTCACAGCCGGTATCATAGCCCCCCACACACTACATAGTAGCAACCATAAAACTCTATTTGTCATAATCATAACTTTATTTCGCCCGCAAAGATAAAATACCACGACATATCTTCAGAAGGCCAATCGACATCTTAACAGCTTTATAATCGGTATGCAACATATTTGTAACAGAATATTGCAAACCTATTACAAAACAATGGTCGTATGCACAATGCCGAGGCTACATAAGAGCAGCTCTTTGCACAAAAACAACAAAGAAAATAGCTTGCAGGTTGCGAAAACTCACAGTCGTCACATCAGATATATGACGGCAATTTACTATTTTTGCCACATCATAAATTCATTATCACATGAAACGACTCATTGCAGGCATATTCATTGCCCTAACGACACTAACTGTTACAGCAGCACAACTCGACTTGCGCGACATCACCGATAATGTATTCAAAGGCGAAACAATGTCGCAAATCACCCCTCTGAAGGATGGCATACACTATGTAGCCTCCAACAGCGACAACACCCGCATAGAGAAATACGACTATCGCACGGGTAAAGTGGTGGCAACGCTTTTCGATGTAAATACAGCCCGTGAATGCAACCTAAAATCGTTCGACGGTTACGCCTTGAGTGACGATGAAACCCGCCTGCTCATATATGCCGAAAGCGAACCCATATACCGCCGTTCTTTCAAAGCCAACTACTACACATTCGAGATAAAGCGAAACCTGCTTAAGCCCCTTTCTGAAGGAGGCAAGCAACAAGCAGCCGTATACTCACCCAATGGCCGCATGGTAGCTTTTGTACGCGACAACAACATATACCTGAAAAAACTCGATTACGGCACCGAGATTGCCGTCACGACCGATGGAGAAAAGAATAAAATCATCAACGGCGTTCCCGACTGGGTATATGAGGAAGAGTTTGGCTTCTCGTCGGCCATGCAATGGAGTAGCGACAGCGAGCTACTCTCGTTTATCCGCTTCAATGAGACAAACGTAAAACAATTCTCTTTCCCGCTTTATGGCTCTTACAGCCCCGACTATCCACAATATGAACTATATCCCGGCAGCATGCAGTATAAATATCCTGTAGCCGGCGAAACCAACTCTCAAGTATCGGTCGTTACTTACACCGTAGAGACCCGTGCACTCAAGAAACACGACATACCGGTAAATCCCGACGGCTACATCCCCCGCATATTTGCTCTTCCCGAGGCCGATTACTTTGCTGTTGTCACGCTCAATCGCACACAAAACCAACTATGTCTATACCGACTCAACGCTCGTTCGGGAGTAACGCGACTTCTGATTGAAGACCGCGACGATGCATGGATAGACCAGAATGTACTCGACATGTTTGCCTTCTATCCCGACTTTTTTACCTTTGCCAGCGACCGAGACGGGTATTTGCGCATATATAAATGCAACAACAATGGCATCGTACAAAAAGCCATATCGCCCGAACGTGAAGATGTAACGGAATTCTTAGGCTACAACTCTACGACACAGACTTTTTATTGTCAAGCCACTGCTGGGGCTCTCAATCGTGCCATATACCGCTACGATAGCAAAAACGGTATCGTAAACCTCACCCCCGAGGCTGGTACACACTCTGCCCTATTCAACCCCTCATGCACTTACTACATACACGGATACAACTCTGCTACCACACCGCCTACGTATACGCTACGCAACGCAGCGGGGAAAGATATACGTCCTATCGTAGAGAATTCGGCTCTTGTAGAGAAGATAGCCCAAACGACACTCCCCACAAAAGAGTTTTTCACCATGACCAACGGTAACGGTACAATACTCAACGGATACATCGTCAAACCATCTGACTTTGACCCGTCACGTAAATATCCGGTCGTACTCAACCAATATAGCGGACCGGGCTCACAACAGGTACTCAACAAATGGGAAATTGATTGGTACCACTATCTCGCCGAGCAAGGATACATTATCATATGTGTCGATGGTCGTGGAACCGGTGGCCGTGGCAAAGCTTTTGAAACGACAGTATACCAAAAACTCGGCCGCTATGAAACACAAGACCAAGTTGCAGCAGCCCGATACGCCGCCACACTGCCATACGTTGATGCCGAGAAGATAGGCATCTGGGGATGGAGTTACGGTGGGTATGAGACACTGATGGCCATGACTACCGGAGGAGGTGTTTTTGCCGCCGGTATAGCCATAGCGCCTGTAACCGATTGGCGTTACTACGACACAATATATGCCGAGCGTTACATGCGTACGCCGAACGAAAATACCGAAGGATACCGTTATGGAGCTCCTGTGACACATGCTGCCGGCTTGCAAGGCGACCTGCTTATTATATCGGGCACAGCCGACGACAACGTGCACATGAGTAATACCATAGAATTTGTATCGGCATTGATTGAAGCCGAAAAACAGTTCGACATGATGGTCTATCCCAATCAAGGTCACAGCATCAACGGTGGCGACTCGCGATACCACATTTATACACGCGTATGCAAGTTCTTTAACGACAAGCTGAAATAAACTCACCATGCTCGACCTCATCGCCATCGTAGGTCCTACGGCATCGGGTAAGACTTCGCTTGCTGTTGCCGTAGCCCACAGGTTAGATACTGAAATAATCAGTGCTGACTCGCGACAGATATATCGCGGCATGGATATAGGTACGGGCAAAGACCTGGGCGAATATACCATCGAGGGGAAACATATCCCTTACCACCTCATAGACATCTGTCCTGCCGGCTACCGCTATAACCTGTATGAGTATGTACGTGACTTTAATGCCGTATATACCGACATGCTGGCACGAGGCAAACAACCCTTATTATGTGGTGGAACAGGACTCTATGTTGAGACCATCCTCAAAGGGTATGCATTACCTCCTGTGCCAGAAAATCCTACACTACGGGCTTCATTGCAAGACAAATCGCTCGACGAACTTACGGCCATACTGCAACAATACAAAACGCTGCACAACACGACCGATACAGACACCTGCAAACGTGCCATCCGTGCCATAGAGATAGCAGAGTACTATAGCCATCAACCAGCCGAAAAACTGCAACCGCGCCCCATGCGCAATGCATTGGTGATAGGCATAGAGATAGAGCGCGACCTCAGACGGGCACGCATAAGCCACCGCCTCAGGCAACGCTTGGACGAAGGGATGGTAGAAGAAATACGGTCGCTATTAGAAGGCGGCATTCCGCCCGAATCGCTCATTTATTACGGTCTCGAATATAAGTTTGTCACCGAATATCTCATCGGTAAATTGTCTTACGACGAAATGGTAAAACGGCTCGAAATAGCCATACACCAATTTGCCAAACGCCAAATGACATGGTTCAGAGGCATGGAACGACGTGGCATTCCCATTCATTGGATAGATGCTACATTGCCTACCGCTGCCAAAGTAGATACCATATTGCAACTTGTGCAACAACAGGAAAAGTCTCAATCACGATAGACCATCGTCATACATTTCTTGCGGTATCTTAGATTTCAATGCATAATGCAAGGCTGCCATATGCTGCAATGCCTGTAATATTCGTGTACACATTGCTCATATAACAGCCCTGCGAAAGGGATAAGCTCTATGCTGAAGTAAAATTTTCTACGCGAGTCTCTTATTTATTCTATCCGTCCCCTCATATTATATCAGTTAATAATTGGGAACTCAATAGTCTCGCTTTCCTCGTTCCACGCCTCTATAGTAAAGTCACCGGGGCTGCCATCGGGAAGGATTTTACCCACTACAATGTTGAGTGTAAGCCTTGTATTGGGCGATAATGTAGACGTAAGCGCCTTTGACAGAGTATGCTGTGTTCCATCGGCCAGAGTGATAATAAGGTTAAGCTGCGGATTGGGTGCCGAAGGAAATAGCATCACAGTAGCATTACTCATCACCTCGCCGTTAGACGAACGAGTCAGGTCAAAAGAGACCGTCTTCGTCATATTTACCGCCTCGGCTGTAAAAAAGTTGATTTTCTCGGCAATACTGTTTATCTCAATCTCCATACTCACTACAGCATCAGAAAAGACACTATTGTCGGTCTGCGTCACTATAACCTTCAAACCGGCACCTACACGCGAAAGAGAAGCCTGTAAATCTTCACTTCCGATGTTTGCCTCACGTACAGCATAAACAAGGTCATAAACAGGTTTGTATGTACCATCATTGTTGGGACGCAAAGAAAAATAGAGGTCGGAAAGGTCGCCGTTCATCGTAAGTCCCGGCGATATGATGGCCGGCTCATTATAGATAGGTTCTTCGTATTTGGGAGTACCCCAATACACCATGTTGTAAGTACCAATAGGCAAATGTAGCTCCCGATTGTTTTTACCATATACCGAGCCGTCGACAACAATATAATAACCATTAAATACAGAAAGTGTTCCATTTGTGTAATTGCCAAAATATATCGACGAATTTTCTTTACACGGATATATTTCAAGAACACCCGTAAAGAGACCAGGCGCAAGCGGGTCGGCTACCGACATGCGTAACTCAGGCGTAACAAGAGAAGTAGCTGTCGGCCCATCTCCCGAAGTATCAGGCTTGGGCTCATCCTTATCATCCTTGCAACACGCCGTAAAGAGCATCAAAAGGCACATGGCCGCAATAGTCACATTTTTCATAATTAATTGTATTGCATATTAATAATTACACACTACGGCACACGTCTGCCTCAAAAAGGCAACAACATAGTACCACACGTCATATACAACACACGGGGCACAACAAATGTTGCATCATACAACAACTTATCTCTTCGAGAAGATATTCGTACAAAAGAAAGCGTCCCGATTGCCTCAAGCTAATATCAGAGAAGTCTTCAAGAAAAATAAAATAAACAGTCATATACTTTCGCGGCAAAAACTCCGTTTATATAATACTCAGTAAACCGCAAAGTGCTACATGAGCCTCAGGCAATACAACTCAAGGGCATAGGCAAGAAGATGTACCGATAAGGCAACTACACGCTTATTCTTATAGCTTTACGACCGGCTCACAAATACTCACGCTTGGGTGCAGTCACAGAATTTTCCATTTTACCTCTGCCCCCAATGTGAAATTGAGTACCTTTGCAACTTGAAAACGATGTCCGTGAATACGACAATGAGATATAACATCGCTATACGAACCCTCGCAGCAGCCATACTGCTGCTACTACCTTTTGCGGGATATAGCCAAGAAGGCCGTACATCGTACGACTTTCTCAACATCACCCCGTCGGCACATGCCTACGCCCTCGGCGGCAACAACATCTCTATCATAGAAGAAGACATTACCCTTATCAATAACAACCCTGCTTTGTTGGGCCCTGAGATGGATATGAAATGGGGCATCAACTACATGATGTACGTTGCCGGCATACATTTTGCCGGTACCACCTTCGGAATTGCGACATCAGACCGTGGAGCCCTCGCGGCAGGCATCCAGTACTATGGCTATGGCTCCATGACTCATACCGACGAAACCGGACAAGTATTGGGCACCTTCAATCCGCAAGATATACAGATTCAGTGTACCTACTCACACGATATATACGAAGGGTTGCGCGGTGGTGCCATGCTCAAATTCATATACTCAAACTATGAGCAATACTCGGGCATAGCATTGGCCGTAGATTTAGGACTCAACTATTACAACTCCGAAAAAGAATATTCGCTATCGCTGGTAGCCCGCAACCTTGGCGGACAACTCAAACGCTATGCCAACGTATACGGTAATCTTCCTTGGGACATCTGCTTCGGCTATTCACAGGTTCTCAATAACACCCCTGTACGCATCTCCATAACAGCTCACGACTTGTGGCGATGGAAAATACCCTACCCCACAACGACCGACAACGGCGATGGAATTGTGACCAACGATAAATTTTTCGAGCACTTCTTCCGTCACCTCATCTTCGGTGTAGAATATCTTTTCAGCAACAATTTCTACCTCGGTATAGGATACAACTATAAAACGGCCAGCGACATGCGTACCGACAACCGCTACTTTCTATCGGGATTCAGCATAGGCGGCGGTATCAAGGTAAAAATGTTTTCGCTCGACGTTGCGGTTGCCAGTCACCACGTTTCGGGGACAACCCTGATGCTGAATCTGACAACAAGCATCGGCGACTTCCTAAACCGACGATAATCATTCCTCAACAAATTATGGAAACACCTCGTATTATCATAGCCATAGACGGCTTCTCATCGTGCGGCAAGAGTACTATGGCCAAAGAGCTTGCACGACGCATAGGCTACACCTATATAGATAGTGGCGCTATGTACCGTGCCGTTACATTATATTGCTTGCAGCATGGTATCATCACAGGCGACGCGGTAGATACCCAGCGGCTCGAAGCCGAAATAAATAACATACATATTACTTTTGCAACCGATAGCGTAAGCGGAAAACAATGCACCTTCCTCAACGACGTGTGTGTAGAACAAGCCATACGCAGTATGGAGGTGTCGCGCCACGTAAGCACGGTGAGTAAGCTATCGTTTGTACGTACAGCCCTTGTAGACGCCCAACGCCGCATGGGTGAGCAGAAAGGCATTGTCATGGACGGCCGCGACATAGGCACAACGGTATTTCCACATGCCGAACTGAAAATATTTGTCACAGCTTCAGCCCGTACCCGAGCTCAACGCCGGGCTGACGAAATGAAGGCGGCCGGTATTCCTGTAAATATTGATGAGATAGAACAAAACATTGCACAGCGCGACCACAACGACCTTACACGCGAAATAAGCCCGTTACGCAAGGCCGATGATGCCATAGAGCTCGACAACTCGCACATGAGTATCGATGAACAAAACGAGTGGTTGCTGGCACGCTTTCGCGAGACTATCGACCGCATCACAAACCTCAAAGCATAATCATATGGCAACGGTAGAGATAGACAAAAACTCGGGGTTCTGCTTTGGCGTGGTCACGGCTATAAGAGCAGCCGAAGAAGAATTGGATAAAAGCGGCCGCCTATACTGCTTGGGTGACATTGTACATAACAGCAATGAGGTAGAGCGCCTCAGAGCCAAAGGTCTTATCACCATAAATCACGATGAGTTACGCCAACTACACAACGTCAAGGTACTGCTGCGAGCCCACGGCGAACCGCCCGAGACTTACCGCATAGCCCGTGAAAACAACATCACCATCATAGATGCTACCTGCCCTGTAGTATTACAACTGCAAAAGAAAATAAAGAAAAGCTACGACGCAAGGCTCAGCCCCACTGACCAAATACTTATATATGGTAAAGCCGGACATGCCGAAGTAAACGGCCTTGTGGGACAAACTAATGGTGAAGCTATTGTCATAGAGAACACCGACGACCTGAAAAAGGTAGACTTTAGCAAACACATCACCCTCTACTCCCAAACTACAAAGTCGGTAGAACATTTTGCCGAAATGGTATCGCTCATCAAAAAGCATACAAAAGAGGGCGACTTCGAGTGGTATGACACAATATGCAGGCAAGTAGCCAACCGTATTCCCAACATTCGCGAGTTTGCCCGACATCACGACCTCATTCTTTTCGTGTGCGGGAAAAAGAGTTCCAATGGCAAAGTGCTATACGAAGAGTGTCTCGCCATAAATCCTTGCACTCACATGGTATCTGACATAGACGAACTCAATCCCCAGTGGCTTGTCGGAAAAGAAAATATAGGTATCTGCGGTGCTACCTCAACACCACGATGGCTCATGGCACAATTTCAATCACGCGTAGAGAGCATCCTCGGCATACAGCCTAATGCCTGACAATGATGTCGCGATATTGATGCCAGATTGGTCATCGTCACTGTTGACAACCGACATATAAAAAAGCGGCTGTGGCATGATTATTTGCCACAGCCGCACTTGTCTGAAAATATTACCTCAATCGCAAGAAACTATATCCAAATCGTTTACAAGCAGCACGCTCCAACTCTTCGCGAGCCGAAGGCTCTGCTATCTCTATCAACGCCTTAGCACGTTGTGCAAGGTCCTTACCGCGCAAATATGCAATACCATACTCGGTAACGATATATTGAACTTGTGCACGAGTTGTCACAACGCCAGCGCCAGGTTTCAAGGTAGGTACAATCTTTGACACTCCTTTTGCCGAGGCGGCCTTGATGGCAATGAAAGTCTTTCCTCCCTCCGAAAGAGCACCACCATACATAAAATCATGCTGCCCGCCAACACCCGAGAACATACGCTCACCTATCGAGTCGGCACATATCTGCCCCGTAAGGTCTATCTCAATGGCCGAGTTAATAGCCATAACCTTGGGATTCTGCATGATACGGAAGGGATAATTGGTCCACGCCACATCCTTTACAATAACATCCTTATTATAGTCCATGTAATCGTAAAGCCGTTGCGACCCCAAAGCCAGCGATGCAACCGTTATGCCGGGCATCACTTTTTTGAGCTTATTATTGATGACACCGCTCTTTATCAGTGGCACCACTCCATCGGTAAGAGCTTCGGTATGCAAACCCAGGTCTTTGTGAGACGTCAATGCTGACAATACAGCGTTGGGAATACCGCCCACTCCTATCTGCAAAGTAGCTCCATCAGGTATTTGCTCGGCAATATATTGGCCTATTTTTGTCTCTTTCTCATCAGGATTTGCAATAGGCAGACATACCAACGGGTCGTCTACTTCTACACACGCATCTATCTTGGATATGTGAATGAGAGCATCGCCATAAGAGAATGGCATCTGCTTGTTGACCTGCGCAATAACAATTTTTGAACACTCTACCGCCGAGACGGCAAGGTCGGCCGAAATGCCATAACTGCAATATCCCTCTTCATTAGGAAGCGAAACGTTGAGCAATGCCACATCGACAGGAGCCAGTCCCTCACGGAAAAGCGCCGGTATCTCACCTAAGAAGCCAGGAATAGCTTGCCCCTCACCCCTGCCTATTGCATCGCGCACACTATTGGCAATAAACATACTGACCGGGAAGAAAGATTCGCGAAACTCACTGCGACAATAAGGGGCTTCGCGCTTGCCTATAGCAAACCCAGAGTAAACTACCACGCCGCGCAACTCACTGGCGCGCGCAGCAAGAGCATCGCACAATATTTCGGGTATGGAGGTACTACCTTGAATGTAGATATGGTCGTAAGATTTTATCAATTTTACGGCTTCTTCGGCCGTTGTCCATTTGGCTTCTGTCATAAGATTATAATTTATTATTCATATCAAAAATGCGCAAGCGCTCATCGAGCACGGGATAGTCAGCATCGGTTACTACCGACGTACATATTCTTATACCCTCTTGACGGCTACCGGTTGTACTGAGTGATATGGCCGATATACCATAATTGAGCAACTTGGAGAGTAGCTCATCGCCTGTCATACCTTTACGCCCGATGGTAAAGAAGAAGCCGTCGCTGATGTTTTGGTCGAGGTCTTTGTCATAGACAATATGGAATCCATGACGCTGAAATATCTCTTTCAGTTTTGCTGCACGACCGGCATAAATATGTATGTGCTGCACAAAATTGAGTTTTCCATCGCAAGCTGCACGGTACATGGCAGCCAAAGCATGCTGTGCAGAATGCGTCACTCCCGACGACAGTGCATACAATATAGTATATACAAATGCACTACCCACAGTATCCATACCCATGGTCTCTTTCAGGTAAGGATAACTACGATGATACAGAGCATCAGATATAGCCAGCACGGCTATACGCTCGCCGGCATAACTGAATATCTTGGATGCTGATAACATAAGTATATAATTATCGGTATATCGGGCTACTGTTGCCTGAAATGGCGGTTGGAACGGCTCGCCAAGGTTACGACGGAAGTCCATTCCCAGGTAAGCAAGGTCTTCTATAATCACAGTATCATAACGAGAAGCAAGCGTACCTATATGCTTCAGCTCCTGCTCGGTGAGACATACCCAAGTGGGATTATTGGGATTTGAATAGATGATAGCTGCAATATTTCCTTGCGATAGCATAGAGTCGAGTTTCTCGTAGAGCTTGTCGCCACGATACTGATATACATCGAAGTCGACTCTGTTATAACCCAAAATCTTACATTGTAAAGGTTGCACAGAGAAACCCGGATTGATAAAAAGTACCGTATCGCGCTTTTTGTCCAAGTGAGTACATAGCATAAACGAAGCAAATGAACCCATCATAGACCCGACGGTAGGAATACACCCCTCGGGCTTGACATCGACATCGAGAAATGCCTTTATAAAGCGAGAGGCTTCGGCTTTCAGCTCGGGGATACCGTTGATATCGGGATATGACGATGCTACTCCACGGTCTAACGCAGCCTTCTGCGCTTCAACACCAACTTGCTCGGGAGGAAGTCCCGGCGAACCCAACTCAAAGTGTAGAAACCGCTCACCTGTCTCCTTCTCAATTCTTTTCGACACAGACACTGTTTGTCGTATCGTAGCCTTTCCTATCTGAGGAATGTGCATATCGGCGAGAATACTGTCGATAAGCTCCTGTTTGAATGGTATCTGCATGGCTCTACTTACTTCAAATTACTTTTTGCATACTCCAGTCCGGCACGGAATGCCTTCACATTCATTTCAACTACGTCGGCTCCTTTGCGAGCGAAAACAGAAGCGATGCCCTCTTCGAGTTTTTCGGCGTCTATACCTAAGAAAGGTGCTGCAGCACCCAACAACACGATATTGGCTGCACGGGGTGAGGCTACCGATTTTGCCATGCTATCAACATCGAGGGCTATCACATGCGGCAGAGCAGCCAACGCCTGATTGAGTTTCTCCTTGTCGGGATAGTTGTCTATGTTGACAAAAGGCACGGTATTGGTGATAATCCAACCTTCCTTAGCCAAATAGGGTAAATAACGCAATGCCTCCATAGGCTCCAACGAAATAATAAGGTCGGCACGACCCAATGGAATTAAATCGGAACTGATAGGTGAAGAACTGATGCGCAAGTTCGACTGCACATCACCTCCGCGCTGACTCATGCCATGCACTTCGGCTTGTTTGATATAAAGTCCTTCTTTGATGGCGGCAGCGCCTATAATGGTGGCGATAGAGAGGATACCTTGTCCACCCACGCCTGAAAGTATAATGTCGGTACGCATGATATTACGATTTTTTATTGTGACGTCTTGCTGTTTGTATGCACTCTCTGCGTGGGATGATAACCGATACGCCATGATAAGCAATCTCCTCGCGTATAATTTGTTTCATCTCCTCCATATTTTTGGCCAACGGCACTACCACTCTGATGTGCTCTGGTTCTACGCCTATGCCTTGGCATATTTGTTCCAGACGACCTGTTCCAGCCGAATCTTGTCCACCTGTCATACCGGTGGTAAGATTATCAGAAATGATAATAGTAATATCACTCTTTTCGTTGACGGCATCGAGCAAACCGGTCATACCCGAATGAGTAAACGTAGAGTCGCCAATAACGGCTACCGAAGGATATTGGCCTGCATCGGCAGCACCTTTTGCCATGGTAATAGAAGCTCCCATATCTACCACCGAGTGTATGGCCTTATACGGTGGCAAGAAACCCAATGTATAACAACCTATATCGCTAAATACACGACAGTCGTCAAACTCTTTGGCCACTTCGTTCAGTGCGGCGTACATATCGCGGTGACCACAACCCATGCATAATGCTGGCGGGCGCGGTACTACCAGTGGCGATGGGTCAAATACCTCGGCCGTAGAAACGCCCAGTGCCCCACGGATATTATCGGGAGTAAGCTCGCCCGTACGTGGTACTTCATTTGTAATACGTCCTTTTATAACCACACCTTGAGGAGGTATGATACCACGTATCTGCTCCTCAATAAAAGGTTGACCATCTTCAAGCACCAATATACTCTCGCACTCGGCGGCCATGCGGCGTATTTTCTCTACTGGCAATGGATATTGCGAAATTTTAAGTACTGGGAATGGAGCTCCCGATGGGAAAAACTCCATCAAATAGTTATATGCTATACCCGATGCGATAACACCCATCTTCTTATCGGCAGCATCGATGTAACGGTTGTGAACCGATTGCTCGGCCTCGGCAAGGAAATCTACATTATGAGCTATAAGCTCCTGGTTACGTACTCGCGCTACTGCCGGCATCAATACCCACTGCCGCGGATTGGAAGGATAACTCATAGGGTTTTGCTCACGAATGTCACCCACAGCTACAACGGCACGCGAGTGTGCCAGGCGTGTAACAAGACGCATCAGTACGGGTACCTTATATTTTTCTGAAAGCTCAAAGGCCTCACCTATCATATCATAAGCCTCTTGCTGGGTTGAAGGCTCCATGATAGGAATCATGGCAAACTTGCCATAAAAACGAGAGTCTTGTTCGTTTTGCGATGAGTGCATCGAGGGGTCATCGGCAGCTATCACTACCAAACCACCGTTGGTACCTGTCATTGCCGCGTTGACAAAAGCGTCGGCTGCAACGTTCATACCCACGTGCTTCATACACACCATAGAACGTTTTCCCATATACGACATACCAAGCGCAGCCTCCATAGCCGTTTTTTCGTTACACGACCATTGACAGTGTATGTGCCGTTCGGCGGCCAAAGGATAAGTCTGTATAAACTCTGTAATCTCAGTTGAAGGCGTTCCCGGATAGGCATACACACCCGAAAGACCGGCGTGGATAGCCCCTAAGGCAATTGCCTCATCGCCTAAAAGTAACTTCGTGTTTTTCATATTTCTTGTTTTTTGAGGACTTCACAAATGTATCAAAAACTTTCATCACTCCCTATATAATACGGGTATCAAATTGAAAAATATTCTACAAAAAATTCTTAACGCAAAATGGAAATACATTATATACATGCTGTTACACAAAATGTTTTCACAACAAAAATTTGTTACCTTCACCTCTTAGAGATATATCAAACAATAAACTACAAGCCCGTGTAATACTGTATCGACGACATTCCGGCAAGGCCATATTACAAAACATTACTAAAATATAAGGATAACAACATTTTATCCAACGACCGGCACAGAAAACCATACAGACTTACGCCCAACTTTACAACAGAGAAGCAATCAACATGGGCACTATTGGCACATGAAGAAAAAAGATATACCTTTGCATAACATATCATTCAATCGTTTCATCATGGAACTACCCAAAGACCCTGTCATCCTGCTTAGTTTTGTCAATACGAAACTACGCGACGAATTTCCTTCGCTGCACGAAATGTGTCTCAGTATGGGCATCGACAGTGAAGCTCTTACATCGACATTACAAAACATTGGTTACCAATACGATAAGAAGCTCAATAAATTCATATAGTAGCACTTCCTCTTTATGATAGAATATATCAAAGGTACTGTGACCGAACTCACACCGGCATCGGCAGTCATAGAAACAGCCGGAGGTATGGGGTATTTCCTGAATATCTCATTGGGTACTTTTTCGGCATTGAAACAAGGAGAACAAGCTCAATTATACGTATATGAAGCCATCCGTGAAGATGCTTACGTCTTATACGGATTTAAAGAGCGGCGTGAACGTGAAATCTTCCAGTTACTCATATCTGTATCGGGTGTAGGGCCCAATACCGCACGCATGATATTGTCGTCACTTTCTCCTAACGAGATAGAACAAGTGGTAGCCACAGAAAACATAAGCGTACTGAAAGCCGTAAAAGGTATAGGGGCCAAGACGGCTCAAAGAATAATTGTTGACCTCAAAGATAAAATAAAACCTGCTACCTCTACGTTAGTAAATAGTATGCCGAGGGTATCGGAAATCTACGAAGAGGCAGTAGCAGCTCTTTCGATGCTCGGGTTTCCCCCACAAGCTTCCCAAAAGGTGGTACAGAAATTGCTGCAAAATACGCCCGGCATACAGGTCGAAGAGGTTATAAAACAGGCACTTAAACTACTGTAACGCTCGCGACCGCATGTTCAATATGGCGTGACGCATCAATGAAAAATAGAGAAAGAGTCTTTATCATCATCTTATTTTTATGTGCTTGCATAGGCCTCAAACCATTGCAAGTAAAGGCTCAGTCGGCTACTGCTACTGCGGCAGCCGATACGACTCTGCTCTATCCTGTATCAAAAACCGTTCCCGAAAACTATGATGATATAGGCTCGAAAGAGGCTGTAGACTTGCGCACACCGGGCAACATCAAGACAGTCATAGAATACGACCCCAAGACAAACTGCTATGTGGTGCATACCCGCGTAGGTGAAATCGACATCACCACTCCCTTTATACTCACGGCCGATGAGTATAACAACTATGCCTTCCGCAAGTCTATGGAAGAGTACTACAAAGAGAAAAACAGCATAGATTTGTCGAAAGACGAAAAAAATGCGTTCGACTTTCTCGATATGAATTTTAGTTTAGGCCCGTTGGAAAAAGTATTCGGTCCCGGCGGTGTACAACTGAAAACACAGGGTACGGTAGAGCTAAATATGGGTGTGAAATACAACAAGGTAGACAACCCGGCTCTCTCGGTAGAGGCTCGGTCGAAGACCTACTTCGACTTTGATGAGCAGATACAGGCAACCGTCAATGCCAAAGTGGGTGACAAGTTGTCGTTCAACATGACCTACAACACCGACGCTACATTCGATTTTGACTCGAAAAACCTCAAACTGCAATTTGAAGGCAAGGAAGACGACATCATCAAAAACATCGAAGCCGGTAATGTGAGCATGACAACCGGTTCTTCATTGATACGAGGAAGCACATCGCTCTTCGGTTTCAAGACGACCATGCAGTTTGGTAAACTCACCGCCACTGCACTCGTTTCGCAACAACAATCGGAATCGAAAACCGTAAGTACCAGCGGAGGTGTACAGACTACGCCCTTTGAATTTAACGCTGACCGTTACGACGAGAACCGGCACTTCTTTCTTGCACACTATTTCAGAGACAACTATGACCAGTTTGCCTCTAAATTACCTTACGTGCAATCGGGTATTACCATAAACCGCATAGAGGTATGGGTAACCAATAAACAGGGCAATTACGACCAGTCGCGCAATATCGTAGGTTTTATGGACCTCGGTGAAAACCGCCACATATACAATAGCCACTGGGTAGGTACCTCGGCCAATGACCTGCCCACCAACAACTCCAACTCGCTGCTCAATGAAATAAAGACGCAATATCCCAATGCCCGCAGTATCAGCATGGTATCGCAAGCATTAGAGCCTTTAGCCGCATATGGCATAGAAGGCGGGCAAGACTATGTAAAGATTGAGAGTGCACGCAAGCTGGAGACAAGCGAATATACACTCAACAGCTCACTGGGATACATCTCGTTGCGGGTAGCCCTCAACTCTGATGAAATGGTGGCTGTAGCCTATGAATATACTTACAACGGACAAGTGTATCAGGTAGGTGAATTTGCATCAGACATAACAGCTACCGACCAATGCCTCTACCTGAAACTGCTCAAAGGTACTACCGTATCGCCTCAACTTCCTACGTGGGACTTGATGATGAAAAACGTATATTCTCTCAACGCCTACCAATTGCAGAAAGATGAGTTCAGGCTCGACATAAAATACCTCAGCGACACCACAGGCGTATTGCTAAACTATATTCCTGCCGGTAACATTGCCAACAAGACATTGTTACAGGCAATGAATCTCGACCGACTCGATGCCAACCAGCAAAGCAATCCCGACGGTATCTTTGACTATATCGAGGGGTATACCGTACAATCGAGTAACGGACGTATTATCTTTCCTGTGGTAGAACCTTTCGGAAGCCACCTTGAAGAGGTTATCGGCGACCCGACCATTGCCGACCGTTACGTATTCAAGGAGCTATACGATTCTACACTGACTGTAGCACAGCAAGTATCCGACAAGAATAAATTTGTCATTTCAGGAGAATATAAGGCTTCTTCGGGGTCGGAGATAAGCCTCGGCGCCATGAACGTACCACGAGGCTCGGTTGTTGTTACCGCCGGTGGTGTGACACTGGTAGAAAACAGCGACTACACCGTAGACTATACAATGGGTACGGTTACCATTCTCAACCAAAGCATTATAGATGCAGGCACCCCCATCAGCGTTTCGCTTGAGAACCAGTCGCTTTTCAACATGCAGCGCAAAACGATGCTCGGTCTCGACCTCACCTACGCATTCACCAAAGATTTCAAGATTGGCGGTACCATCATGCACTTGTCTGAGAAACCTATTACCAACAAGGTAAATACCGGCGACGAATTGCTCAACAATACGATATGGGGACTCAACCTATCGTACAACACACAATTCAACTGGCTTACCAATTGGTTGAATGCCATTCCTACCGTCAATGCCACCGCCCCATCGACACTTGCCGTTACGGCCGAGTTTGCCCAACTTATTGCCCACAAAGCCAAAGAGGGAAGCCAAAACGGCATGTCTTACTTAGACGATTTTGAGTCTACACAAACAGGCATTGACCTGCGCTCGCCTTACTCTTGGACCTTGGCTTCTACCCCCTCTATGTTTGAAGAGTCGAAGCTCAACGACAACATAGATTACGGTAAAAATCGTGCCTTACTGGCATGGTACTACATAGACCGCCTATTTACCGATAAAAACTCGTCGCTCACACCATCACATATCAAAAACGACCTTGACCAGCTCTCCAACCCCTATATTCGCGAAGTGAGTATACACGAAATGTTCCCCAACCGCGAACTGAGTTATGGCGAGAGCACCACGATACAGACTCTCAACCTTTCGTTTTACCCAGAGGAACGTGGCCCATATAACCTCGATGCCGATAACATTGACTCTGACGGAAACCTCCTTAATCCCGAGAAACGTTGGGGCGGTATCATGCGCAAAATGGATAACACCGACTTCGAAACCGGTAACATAGAGACCATACGTTTTTGGCTCATGGACCCTTTCCTCGACCCCGAAAACAATAATACCGAGGGCGGCGACCTCTATATCAATCTGGGTGAAATATCGGAGGATATTCTCAAAGACGGTATGAAGTCGTTTGAGAATGGCATGCCTATCGATGGCGATACCACTCACCTTACCACTACTAATTGGGGACGTGTGTCGCGCAACCAATCACTTACATATGCTTTCGACAATGCAGCAGGAGCCCGTAAAAAGCAAGACGTGGGATTAGATGGCTTGCAAAACGACGAAGAATATACGTTCCATTCCTATCGCGATTTTCTGGAGCAACTCAACACCAAATTATCGCCCGATGCACAGGCTCGCATGAGAGAAGACCAATTCTCGCCATATAACGACCCCGCAGGCGACAATTACCACTTCTACCGGGGTGTTGACTATGACAACCAGCAACTGAACGTACTCGAACGATACAAACACTACAATGGTGTAGAAGGGAACTCTGCATCGAGCGAAGATGTAGACGACCCCTACTACCAGTCGGCACGTAGTGTCCCCGATGTTGAAGATATCAACCAAGACAACACGCTCAACGAATATGAGCGTTACTTCCAATACCGCATCTCACTCCGGCCAGAAGACCTCGTAGTAGGCAAGAACTTCATTACCGACTCGGCCTCGACCGAAGTCACTTTACGCAACGGACAAACGGCGCGTGCCGTGTGGTATCAATTCAAGATACCCATTTCGGAATATGAAGAAAAAGTAGGTTCTATCAACGACTTCAAGACTATCCGCTTCATGCGCTTGTTCATGACCGGCTTCAAACGCCCTACCCACTTGCGATTAGCCACCTTCGAGCTGGTACATGGCGAGTGGCGCAGCTATCAATATAACCTAAACTCTACCGGTGAGGTACCTGCACAAGGCAGCCTTGAAATGGGCGTTGTCAACATTGAGGAGAATGCCGGGCAGCGTCCTGTCAACTATGTATTGCCCCCGGGTGTCACCCGTATCATCGACCCCAGCCAGTCGCAAGCTACACAGCTCAACGAGCAAGCTCTTTCTCTGAAGGTGACCGACCTGCAATCGGGCGATGCACGTGCCGTATATAAAAACATCAACATGGACTTGCGCTACTACAAACGCATACAAATGTTTGTACATGCCGAACGTCTCATTGACGACTACACCAACCTGCAAAACGGCGACCTCTCGGTATTCATCCGTTTGGGTAGCGACAGCCGCTCCAATTATTACGAATACGAAATACCCCTTACACTCACTCCCGAGGGGCATTACAGTACTTACAACGCCAGCGACCAATACAGTGTATGGCCAATGGAGAATATGTTTGACTTTGCTCTGGAACGACTCCCCGAGTTAAAGACACAACGCAATCGTGATAAAAATACCGAGAACTCAACTGTGTCGTTTACAGAACCTTACTCTATCTACGACCCTGACAACGAACAAAACAAAATGACTGTCGTAGGTAATCCGTCGCTATCGAACATTCGCACCATGCTCATAGGTATACGCAACAATTCGGGCTCGGTAAAAAACGGTACGATTTGGGTGAACGAGTTGCGTCTTACCGACTTCGACCAAAGCGGTGGTTGGGCTGCCAAAGGTAATATCAATTTGGGCATATCTGATATTGCTACCATCAATATCGGCGGACATATGGAAACCTCGGGGTTTGGTGCCATAGACCAGAGCCTGACACAACGCCGCATGGATGATTACTACCAGTACAACATTGCCACACAAGTAGATTTCGGACGCTTCTTACCCGAGAAAGCTCAAGTATCAGCACCTCTATATTACTCATACTCAGAGCAAATTACAGCTCCGCAATACAACCCTATAGACGAAGATGTAAAATTATCTGACGCTCTCAATGCCGCTCAGACCAAGCAGGAGAAAGACTCTATATCGAACATCGCATTAGACCGCGTGAAAGTAGAGAGCCTCAGCATTACCGGCGTAAAGGTCAATATCAAGAGTAAAAATCCTATGCCCTACGACCCGGCAAACTTTACATTAGGCTACTCTTACAACCGCCAGAGCAACGAGAATCCTACCACACAATACGAAAACACGTACGACCATCGGGGTAGCCTCTTATATTCATATACCCCTTACTTCAAACCGTTGAAACCGTTCGGCTGGATAAATAGCAAGTCGAAAAATGTCAAATTTTTCAAAGAGTGGGAAATAAATTACCTTCCCACCAACATATCGTTCAGTACCAACATATCGCGCTACTATTATGAAGAACAGGTACGCGACCTTAACTCTATCGTATCGGGAATAAAAGGGATAGAACTACCGGCTTCGGTAAGCAAAAACTTCTTGTGGGACAGGCAGCTCTCCATACAATGGAATCTCACCAAGACCCTCAACTTCTCGTTACAGACGATGACCAACGCACGTGTCGATGAGCCTGCCGGCTCGGTCAACCGTTCCCTATACCCCGATGCTTACAAGGTATGGCAAGACTCGGTATGGAACAGTATCAAGGGGTTGGGTACTCCATGGGAATATAATCAAGTATTCAACGCATCATGGACAGCTCCGTTTAACAAAATTCCGGCCACTGACTTCCTCACTTTCTCGGCCAAATACAACGCCACGTACAATTGGGAGAAAGGTACAGAGCTGGAAGACGTTGATATGGGTAACTCTATTTCCAACCAATCGCAATGGAATCTTGATGGCCGTGTCAACATGGAACAACTCTATAACAAGGTACCATACTTACGTAACGTAAACAAGCGTTTTGCCGCACGCAGCAGCAACCGCAGCACACAAGAAAAGCCCAAAAAGTTTGAGCGCACCATCACCCTGAAAAAAGATACCGGTGTAGTGATACGTCATAACCTGAAAAATAAGAAAGTAAAGGTTTCGGCCACAACTTTGGGCGGACAACCATTCCCCATAGAGACTCGCGTCATCGACGACAACAGCGTAGAAATACTTACACGAGGCAATCGACAAATAAAAGTTTTGGCCACACTACCCAAAAAGGAGGTCAACTTCTGGTCAGAAGCAGCCCAGTATACCAGCCGGTTCCTCATGATGGTACGCAACGTAAGCACCAGGTATCGCGAAACGAGGTCTATGACACTACCCCTCTTCAAACCCACAATAGGCGACGGCTTCGGACAGACATCGGCTTACGGACCGATGGCCCCGGGCTTGGATTTTGCATTCGGATTTACCGACGACAGCTACGTACAACGCGCCCTCGACAACGGATGGCTTATTCAGGATGAACTAATGACCAATCCTGCCATCACCGGTATGACTCGAGAACTGAACATCGATGCCGATATAGAGCCTATAACGGGTCTGAAAATCAAACTGACCGGTAACTGGAACCGCACCAACAGCAACCAGATACAATTTATGTATGAAGGCTCGCCTACTATATACGGTGGTAGCTTCTCCAAGACACACGTTGCCATTCTTACAGCCTTGCGACCATCATCGGTCGACAACGGCTATCAGTCCGATGCTTTCGATACTTTCCTGCGTAACCGCGAAATCATAGCCTCACGCTACGAAAATATATACGCCGGTACGAAGTATCCTACTTCGGGCTTCATGCAGACGCACTCACTTGCAGGACAACCCTATTCGTCCAGCAATGGAGGTGTCAATAAGTCATCACCCGACGTCATGATTCCGGCCTTTATCGCTGCCTATTCGGGTATGAGCGCCGATAACATAGCACTGACGGCATTCCCGGCCATATCGAGCATAATGCCCAATTGGCGTATTACTTACGACGGCCTGATGCAGATACCCGTATTCAAGAAATACTTCAAGAGCTTTACCATCAATCATGCCTACCAATGTACCTACTCGGTAGGCTCATACTCGTCGTTCCTCAATTGGATAGGTATTGACGGTGAGATGGGTTATACACTTGACGAACTTTCGGGCAATCCTGTACCATCGTCACCTTACGATATATCGTCGGTATCTATCACCGAGAGATTTTCGCCCCTCATAGGTGTAAACATGACTATGAAAAACAATCTCACATGCCGTGCCGAATATAACGACTCGCGTGTACTGACGCTCAACTCATCGGCCGGCCAAATCGTAGAAGCCACTACAACCGACATCACGGTAGGATTGAGTTATAAGATTGCCAACTTCAATAAGATCATCAAGATAGGTAGCACACAGACAGGTATCAACAACGACCTGGATATTACGGCCGACTTCTCGTTCCGTAACACCATGTCGCTTATACGCCGCATCGACGAGAACTATACGCAAGCTACCACCGGAACACGTACGCTTGCCGTAAAAGCTACGGCCAACTATGTGTTGAGCCGCCGCATCACACTGGGTGTCTACTTCGACCATCAGGTAAATACACCACTTGTATCGTCATCGGCCTATCCCGTAACCAACAGCAACTACGGCATTTCAATACAACTGTCGTTGGTAAAATAACAACGTTCTATTTGTATATCATTCAGTAACTGACGACTTGTAATGATATAAAAAGAGGGGGATGCTGTATCTCCGAAACGGCATCCCCCTCTTTGTTTAATATATCTCTATTCTATAAAATCAACAACGACTAAGCTTTCGTCTGTTCTCCTTGCAGACACTCGTGCATGGCAGCAGCTGCACGCCGGCCGTCGCCCATGGCAAGTATGACCGTGGCACCTCCACGCACAATATCACCGCCGGCATAAATATCGGGCAGACATGAACGCATGGTGTTTCCATCAACAACAATCGTCCCTCTCCGGCTTATTTCGAGGCCTGATATTGCATTAGGTATCAATGGATTGGGAGAAACTCCAACACTCACTATAACAGTATCGACAGCGACCTCTTCTATAGCACCTTCAATAGGTACAGGCGAACGACGGCCACTCTCATCGGGTTCTCCAAGCTCCATCTTTTGCAAACGCATGGCACACACGCGACCATTCTCGTCGCCAAGATACTCTATAGGATTATGCAAAGTCATAAACTGCACACCTTCAGCCTTGGCATGAGCCACCTCTTCGACACGAGCAGGCATCTCCTCTTCACTACGACGATATACAATCATTGCTGTCTCGGCACCCAGGCGTAAAGCCGTGCGCACCGAGTCCATAGCTGTATTACCGCCACCTATAACGGCCACGCGTTTACCGCTTAACACCGGCGTATCCCAGTCGGGACGTGAAGCTCCCATCAAGTTGACACGTGTCAAATATTCGTTGCTCGACATGATACCGATGAGATTCTCTCCGGGAATATTCATAAACCGGGGCAGACCGGCACCGCTACCTACAAAAATAGCTTTGAAACCCATTTGGTGCAAATCGTCGTACGACAGTGTTTTACCTATGATACAATCGGTAACGAACTTTACACCCATACGGCGCAATGTTTCTATCTCGACATCGACTACGGCATTGGGCAAACGAAACTCGGGAATGCCATACTTGAGCACACCACCTATCTCGTGTAAAGCCTCGAAAACGGTTACATCATAACCCAGTTTTACCATATCGCCGGCAAACGAAAGGCCTGCAGGGCCCGACCCGGCCACAGCAACCTTTATACCATTTGAAGGGCTCATTGCAGGTAACTCCCCGGTATCGTGCTGTTGCGAATAATCTGCAGCAAAGCGCTCGAGATAGCCTATTGCCACGGGTTGCTTATGCAGCTTTTTCACATAAAAACACTGCGACTCGCATTGCTTCTCCTGAGGGCATACCCGGCCACAAACAGCGGGCAATGAACTGGTCTCTTTCAGCGTAGCGGCAGCAGCCAGAAACTCGCCCTTCTCTATATGCTTGATAAACGTAGGAATGTTTATTTCTACCGGGCAACCTGTCATGCAAGTAGGCTCGGGACAATCCAGACAACGTTGAGCTTCTACCAAGGCTTGCTCTTCGGTAAGTCCCTGGTTTACTTCTTCATTACACGTTATGCGATACGCCGCATCGAGCTCTAGCATCGTTACACGTGGTATGTCGGTACGTTCTTTGGCTTTTTTGCTTTTGCGCAACTCCTCGCGCCAAGCCTCGGCACGACGAACAGTTATATCTTGTTTATCCATAATAAATACTCTTCTCTTAACGTTACTCCAAACCTTTATATGACCTGAGACGCATCATCAACTCGTCAAAGTCTACCTGATGAGCATCAAATTCGGGACCATCTATGCATACAAAACGCATCTTGCCCCCTACCGTAACACGGCAAGCGCCACACATACCCGTGCCATCGACCATAATAGCATTGAGCGAAGCCTGAGTAGGAATATTATAACGTGCCGTAAGCTGTGCCACAAATTTCATCATCACAGCAGGACCTATCGTCACGCATTCGTCTACCTTCTCACGTAATATAACCTTCTCAACGCCTTGCGTAACAAGACCCTTCTCGCCATAAGAACCGTCGTCGGTCATAATGATAACCTCGTCGCTACTGCGTCGTATCTCCTCCTCGAGAATAATGAGCTCTCTGCTGCGAGCAGCCAAGACACTCACCACTCGGTTACCGGCGGCCTTCATGGCTTGCACAATAGGCAGAAGCGGAGCTACTCCTACTCCACCTCCACAACATACCACCGTGCCCATTTTAGCTATACGGGTAGCCTGTCCCAACGGTCCTACCACGTCGGTAATATATTCACCGGGATTGAGAGCGCACAGCTTCCGCGTCGATTTACCTACAGCCTGCACAACAAGTGTAATGGTACCGGCTTGCGTATCGGCTTCGGCAATGGTCAAAGGGATGCGCTCGCCTTTCTCTCCTACTCTCACAATTACGAAATGCCCTGCTCTGCGGGCTTTGGCAATAAGCGGAGCTTCTACAACGAACTTCACTACTCGTTCAGAGAAGTATTCCTTACTGATAATTCGATTCATACCTATGCTATATGATGTGTTAAAGTGTTTTTCATTCTTCTGTCTTTTACTCTCACCGACGGCATCCTTACAGATATGCTCTGTTCCACCGGGCTATGACATCACAAAGTTATTATTTTTTTATTATCATCGCCGTTTACGCTCGAGAAAAGTATAAACGAAGATAGTAATCTGCGGCTTTATAGACTCAAAATTGTTTTTATAGAAGGAATAGATTATTTTTGTATTTGTCATTTATACTCACTCTTAATATGAAACAACACCTATTAGGGACAGTTCTTATGGCTGTGGTCGCAACGACATGGACAGGTTGCGACAGGTCGCCTAACTACCGCATAGAGCCTCAAACTGTGGCAGAAAGCCACATCATACGCTTCGACTCACTACTCTTACAATATGAAAATCTTACCGACTCGTCATCATACCGACAAATGGCCGAAAGTCTCGCCCCTTTTTGGAATATCTACGGCCGGCACATTTTAGGATTGGGCGATGCTCCCTATTTTCGTAACGGCATCAATAGTTTTCTTCAAGATTCTACCATAGCACAACTATACGCCGATACAGAAAATTCGTTTACCAATCTATCGTATGAAGAACAACAACTGTCGGCACTTACGGCTCGCTACCTCACGCTTTTTCCCAATCTCCCGATACCTGTTTTCCAGGCTCACATATCGGGTCTTAACCAATCGGTTGTCACCGTCGACAGCTTGGTATCAATATCGCTAGATTGCTACTTGGGGAAAAATTACCCTCTCTATAACCGACGTTACAACAGCTACGAGCTAAGCCTTCACGACCGTTCTCGTATCGTACCCGACGCAGGTGAAGTATTGTTGCGCAACGCACTGCCGGTACCCCGCATCGAAACTCTACTCGATGTGATGATATACGAAGGTAAAATTCTATACCTTCTTGCCGGCCTACTCGACAACAATGAGACAACACTTCTCACCGGCTATACTCCAGACGAGGTACAGTGGTGCGCAAATAACGAAAAGGAAATTTGGAATACTATTGTTGGCAACAATCATCTCTTTGCCGCAGACAACATGACCATGCGCAAATATATTGCCCCCGCCCCGTTTACCGCTCCACTCACACAAGATGCTCCGGGACGCATAGGACGATGGGTAGGTTGGCGTATCATAGAACATTATGTCGACAAACAAGGATTGTCACCGACCCAACTTGCCGTCGATACCACTCCTGCTACCGATATTTTACGACTCTCACACTACACAGGCAAATAAAAACTTCTTATTATATATGACACGCAAATTCGGACTGATAGGCTATCCGCTCGGGCACTCTTTCTCCCGACAATACCATAACGAACGCTTTGCACGACTCGGCATTGATGCCATATACAACAACTATGAGTTGCCCGATATTTCGCAGCTGCCACAACTCATCGCCTCAGACAGCAACATCGAGGGGCTCAACGTCACCATCCCCTACAAAGAGGCCGTCATACCCTATCTAGATAAGATAGATGAGACAGCACGTGCCATAGGTGCCATCAATGTAATACGCATTACACGCCGCAACGGCCAAGTGCAACTCGAGGGTTATAATACCGATTATATAGGGTTTGCCCGCTCGTTTACCCCGCTGTTGAAGGGTGTCAAGCACCATAAGGCACTGGTATTGGGAACAGGTGGTGCCTCAAAAGCCATCGCAGCAGCTCTACAAAATATGGGCATTGCCGTAACAAAAGTTTCGCGACACCCTACAGCCGGTCAACTCGCGTATAGTGAATTAAGCCCGGCCGTAATGGCAAGCCACACTGTCATCGTCAACGCGACACCGGTAGGCATGTATCCGGCAACAGATGCCTGCCCCCCTATTCCTTACGAACTGATAACACCGGCACACATATGCTACGATGCCATATATAACCCCACAGAAACGACATTCATGAAACGTGCCGCCATGCAAGGTGCTACAGTGAGCAACGGCTTGCAAATGTTATATGGACAAGCCGATGCTGCATGGGAAATATGGAACAGCTAATCAACTCTAACACAAAGCAGACCTCATGATAGATTTCAGGCTGAAAGTTTTTTGCAGCGTAGCCCGTAACCTGAGCTTTACCAAAGCCTCGCGCGAGCTTTTTATCTCACAACCTGCTATCAGTAAGCATATACAGGAAATTGAGCAGGAATATAGCGTAAGGCTCTTCGACCGCAACAACAACCGTATTACGCTAACCCATGCCGGTGAAATAATGCTGGCTCATGCCGAAGAGATACTGGAACGTTACCGCCAACTCGACTTCGACATGCATATGCTCTCGCACGAGCAGGTGGGCGAACTCAGGCTTGGCGCCAGCACCACAATAGCTCAATACGTATTACCTGCCTATTTGGCTACTTTCTCGGCCAAATTCAAGCAGATAAAACTATCACTCATCAATGGCAACACTGTCGATATTGAACATGCCGTAGACGAACAACGCATCGACATAGGTCTGGTCGAAGGTCGTAGCCGACAACAACACCTGCGCTACACCCCCTTTATGCGCGACGAACTTGTACTCGTTGCCTCTACACGCAGCAAATGGGCATATACCGAAGAGGTGACACCTGAAGAGCTGATACACTTGCCACTAGTCATTCGCGAAAATGGGTCGGGCAGCCTCGATGTCATAGAGCATACCCTCAGTACCCATCACATACGACTTTCGGCTCTTAACATCGTCATGCAATTAGGCAGTACCGAAAGCATTAAGCAATATATTATTCACGCCGACTGTCTCACTATCATATCGGTACAAGCCGTATTGAACGAAATCTCTGCAGGCAAACTAAAAGTTATAGATATTACAGGCATTACATTTGAACGGGAATTTTCTTTCGTACAAAAAATGGGAGAAACAGGGGGCATTGCCAAAGGGTTTATCAGTTACATGATGGAAAACGGGCCGAGGCTATAACCAGACGTTATAGCACATAAAGATTATTGATAAACAATGTTATAAAATATGTATTACCTTTGCATCCGGAAAAACAAACAACGTATAATCATTCAATAATCTTTACACAATGTCGTTCATCAACCTCCTTAAACGTTACAACAAAGTACTCTTTATCGTACTGTTGCTCATCACCCTTCTGCCGCAAGTTACCCCGGCAATTGCTCTGTTTATGGGTCTTGCATTGGCTCTCATTGCCGGACAGGCATATCCCAAATTCGCTAAAAAGACATCGAAATATCTGCTGCAAGCATCAGTCGTAGGTTTAGGTTTCGGCATGAACCTTCACGAGTCATTAGCATCGGGTAAAGACGGTATGTTATTTACCATCGTATCGGTAATAGCCGTCATGGTCATAGGATTTTTTGTAGGAAAATGGCTGCGTGTAGACCGCAAAACTGCTTATCTTATATCGTCGGGAACAGCCATCTGCGGCGGTAGTGCTATTGCTGCTGTGGCTCCTGTAGTAAAAGCCGACGACAACCAGATGTCGGTTTCGTTAGGAACTATATTCGTACTCAATGCTATCGCTCTCTTCATTTTCCCACCCATCGGCCATTGGTTGGGCATGACACAAGAACAATTTGGCGAGTGGGCAGCCATAGCCATCCACGACACCAGTTCGGTTGTAGGAGCCGGCGAGGCATTCGACCGTAGTTATTTCCCCGGTGCCGAAGGAAAAGCCCTGCAAATAGCTACCCTCATCAAATGTACACGAGCCTTATGGATTATACCTTTAGCTCTTGTCACCACACTAATCTTCAAAGAGAAAAACAGCAAGATATATATACCCTGGTTTATCTTCTTGTTTGTCCTTGCCATGGTAATCAATACCTACATCGCTCTTCCCACACAAATCACCGGAAGCTTGGTATGGCTGGCTAAGAAAGGACTTACAGTAACACTCTTCCTCATAGGTAGCGGACTATCGGTCGATGTATTGCGAAGCGTAGGTATCAAACCTATGATACAGGGTATTCTGCTCTGGATTGTCATTGCATTGCTGAGCCTGGCGGTCATTCTCCTATAAAGGAAACAAGAGAAAAAATACCAAACAATTTTACGTTCTTCATACGACAGACGGTGTGTATTCGGTTCAATACACACCGTCGTTTTTTATAGTACATCTCATAATATCTTTTACTTCATTAATAACTATACACCACTACCATTACCACAAATAATGAAATAAAGCAGACTCGAACAATAAAAAACGACTATACTCATAAAATTTTTCATTCTTCGGGAACAAATAGCCTGGTTTCATTGTTTTTATATCTGATAGATTATACCTTGATATAAACAACTGCTCGAAACAGTAGCCATATGATACTTTCCTGTAACTATTTTAGGGAAAACAAAGGGTCCATACATCCGTATATGAAAAGATTTCTCTTATCATATACGATCTACAGCTTGACCGTTTACAGCCACAACATCCATCCCATAATAGTACAGTAATATATCTGCGCTCTGCACTTATTCATTAATTTAATTTTGAAAATAATCGATATAATAAGCTCAATCATAACATAAAATAGACAACTAAAAAATATCGCATAAAAACAAGATTGCTTCGGAATTATCCATTACCATTCATGCTTGTATTACCGTAATAATGTTACGGCCCATATTGCTATGCCTCAACATTCCATCTGCCTATTTCAGAAAAAATAATTATATTAGAGTATAGCAAACTATTATACTCAGTCGAATCAACGAATGGATTATGGAAACAAAACAGAGAGGCATGTCGAAGCAATTCCAATATACTGGAGAAAGATTGCGACAGTTTTTGCAACATAACGGCATCTCTTATAAGGAAGCAGCCAGTATATTAAGCATCGATAAGAATACAGTGGGGAAAGCCGTCAGAGGAGGCAACCTCAATGTAGACATTCTACTACATATCTGCAACGTATTCCAAATGGATGTAACCGACTTTTTCTGTTGTGAGATTACAGATAAAGACGGATTACCAAGAAACTATTATATTAGTTCTGAATTGATAAAAGACGCCAGTGGATACGTATCGGAAGAGGGGTTTAATTATAAAAAATCTAAAAATTTACAGATTGTACCTCCTGCTACAAACGAAGCAATAGAGGAAGTCGACCACATGCTTTCTTCATTAGAAAAAGCTTATAGTGAGTGTCGCGAAAAACTGGAAACAATACTTAAAGAAGCCATACGGACAAAGGCAGAATCTGACAGTACACTAAAATAGTGTCTCTTTTTGCATATTACAGCCAGAGGTGTAAAATCTATGAAATTCTTCTCCTTATAGTTTATCGCCTCAATACAACAAGCATTACATTATTATTATTATTCGCTATATGCGAATAGTTATATACGAAAAAGTTTTATACTTCTCACTCATTAAAAAATAGGGGGAATATCGGGATGTATTCTACATATTATCCAAAATTGTTGCAATGAAAAATATGATGCCCGCGAGAGGTATCAAAAATCTTTGTTGTTCTAAGTTTCCACTATAATCATAAAAATAGCATGTACTCCTATTATCAAAATATATAAAAACATCAATATGAAACATTTATTTTTATCCCATTTGAAAGTATTCAGCCATAAAAACAGCACAAATGGAATGACTGATAGAGTACTTTGCAGTAACTATCAAGGTATATCGTCCATGACGAAAAGTAAAACAGCTGTAGGAAAAGACTCAAGAAAAACATGCAATATGAGTTTTACACTACGAATATGTATTACTACTTTTCTCTGTCTGCTTTCGCTCCACGGAAAGGGTATGATAACAATTAGTGCCATTACAGGCACCTCATGTATCATCTCATGGGAGACAATACCTGATGCTGAAAATTATTACGTAATAGTTGGCGAAGTCGTTGAACCCATTGCACAAACATACAATACAAACAGCCAAAATGGCGACCAGGGAGCCTGCTTACAGGCCTTAGAAGATATGGGAATAGAATATTCGTCTGTCACACCTTTTTACTACCCGGGATATTATGTCGATGGTATATGTTTGGGAGACTCACAAGTACGCGGATATATAAAATTACCGGCACTACCCCGAGATGGCTTATACCGTATTTCTATTTCGGGATATGCATATGCAGCCGATATGTACGCATCGCTCTATATCTACGAAAATACTCCTGACGGCACGTTACTACTACATAAACAATTTCATAACAGCAACGACTATTACCAACCAGAAGAGTACGTCGAGGAGCTCTCTCTTACTGCCGGTACGCAGCTTGTATTGCTGGCTGGCATAGCAAACTTCAATGGAGCATACGGAAACAACGGACGCATCATCTTGCAAAACGTTTCTGTAGAAGAATGTTGCACATCCTCGACCGATAGTCTGTTTACCGAAGAATACGATAAGCAAACCAACTCGTGTATAGTAGAAAACTTGCACCCAAGTACTACATATTATTGTTCCGTGGGCACATCTACGGACTATTCTGAAATAACGGAAACAGTCTCATTTACGACCCTGCCATGTACTGACGTATACCCTCTTCCCGATAGTGAAATATCTTATGACGATATGGCTCAAACAAGCCACATGTGCGTCTCTTTTGCACAGACTATCGCATCGTGCGACACTTCAAAAATAACAATCTCACCCACAAACTGGAGCTTAGCCGATGGTGAAACTCATGCTGCAATAAAAATAACTGACAGTAACGACAAGCAAAGCATTACCTTCCATGCAAACAGTTGGAACAGTTGCTTGGAACTCAACACCTACTATACTATTTCCTAGGCTCCCGGTGCCGTAACTTTTACCGATGGTTCGGCATCATCACAATTCTCATACTCTTTTTCCACCGGCAATTATCCCACTGCATTGCTGCCCAATAAAAGTAGAGCTGCCATATGCCGCCAAGGCAATACGCTTACTGCTACCGATGGCTCTACACTACAACTATATAACACCATGGGACATCGTATCATGAACGGCACAACACTCGACATCACCTCTTTGCCTCGCGGTATCTATATTGTCAAATGCGCAACAACCACATTGAAGTTGTTGCGATGACCATGTCTACTTCGAAGGATGTAAACTTAGTGTTGTAAAAACATTATCATTCAAAATAAGAAAAGAGTTCTGTTACAATCTTTTCAGGGATTATATCAGAACTCTTTAATGCTTATTATAGAAAAAATTTATATATTTTTACTGCTTATAAACTAGAAGGAATATGCGGAATTAGTATTCTTCATAAATGCCTGTTTTTTCTTCTTCTTGATAAATTAACTTTAGGTTTACTATTCGTTCAAGATTAATATCTTGCATATTTACAGCATTGTTTCTCTGTAATCTATACAACATATTCCCTTTTTACAAAGATAAAGAAATATGCGTCATAACAATATAGCTTCTTTCGATATTATAAATTATTATTATTCAGCCATGCGAGTATTTACACAACTTGATATATAATAGGAGTTGTTCCTTATAATGCCTTTGCTGTAGTACCTTGTTATAAACTGCAGGACAAATAAGTATATATTCACGACACGGGGGCGAGAACTGTTGTATACGTTCTCACCCCCGTGCCATTAAATAATTCCGATAGTTTGCCAAGATACGTTACCGTCGGCAGTAGCTGCATTTGCCGGTTGGCGCATCTGTTTCATTAAATACAAAACTTAAAGCCGGCACATCGCGGCACGCGTCTCGACAAGCTATCGGAGTCAGGACTTATATGAGTATGAAGTTATTATCACTCACCGCCGGTGAAGATAACAATACGGTTCCAATTATTATCTTGCGGGAACGGTTGTACATTGCTACCCTCGCCCACTACGTTAATACGCTTCGATGAAATACCGTATTTCTCGACGAGCAATTTGGCTACGCTCTCGGCACGCTTCTTACTGAGCTGCATGTTATATGCTGCCGTTCCGGTATCTTTATCGGCATAACCGGTAATGGTTACATTACATTCAGGATTTTCTTTGAGCCACTGAGCAACGTTATATACGTTAACCATTTCACGTTGTGATACAGTAGAACTATTGATAGCAAATGCTACCGATGCCGTAATTGTTCCTTGGCAAGGAGCAGGTTGTACAACAACGACCTCTTCTACCGCTGGCTCAGGACAAGGCGGGCACTCTACTTTACGCGAGCGGCAAGCCTCCAACTCGGCACGCAATTGATTGGTACGACGATTCAGTTCGGTAATTGCTGCACGGTCGGCATAAGCATCATAAGCTTTGAAGCGGTCGTGACGGAACTTAAATGTAATACCGGCCACAGCCGAAGCCACCATCTCAATCTGGCGACCACGCACAATGCCATTAAACTGGTCGGTAAATCCTGTTGCACGAGCCTCCATAAACAAATCGACATAATGAGCCAATCTGAAGTTTATTTTGAAACCTCCCGTCACCGGTAATGCATAGGAGTGTTTCAGGCCATTGCTATGATCCCAGCCATATGCAGCACCTAAACCTATGAAGGGTATAAACGAAAAGACGCGATTCTCATTATATCCACAACAAGCGGCCGTCATGTTCCACAGCACATCCATGTATGCTGCCGTATACTTCATTGACGCTACCTGTCCGGGTTGATTAAAATGTAACTCACCTGCCATTGCGCTCATACGGAAACCCAAATTGGGAGTAAACCATTTGCCCACGGCAAAATTCATAGCCAATGTAAACTTGGGGTCGCCCTCATGTTCGGTAAAAAAAGTCTGCGTACCGGCACCTGCCGATATATACCAGTTATCAAGAGCGCTCTCGGCATAATAATGCGCCTTGCCCGGTACCCATTCCACGACCTCCTCTTCTTCTACCATTACCTGCGCTTTTGCGGCAGGCTGCGACGCTAGCAACGCCACAACAGCCATTGCTGCCACCCGATAAGGGATTAGTTTCATTCTCATGTCTTGATAAATTTAATTGATAAATCATTTTCTCTGGCACATGCCGCCGGGCAGCCATGCCCTGCCACACGCGCTTTGGTAATAGAACAACTTGCCGGTAATTCTGTTCAACCACACGCATTATCGACGTAATTTAGAATACATAAACAAAGCATACAAAGAGAACCTCTCCATCATTTATGACATAACCCACTTCTGTAAAATGAAATTAAAAGCTGCGCTTTATTTCATTTTGCCGTTGTTTGTGCTACCTTTGCACATATTACATTATGGCATAGTTTCCACATAGCAAAGGACTGCATTAAGTATGATTATCTCCGCATCTATTGTAACCTACAAGACCGCCCACGATGAATTGTCTCGGTGTATACATTCGATGCGTTGTAACAGCATTGCTCCCATCTACGTGAGCGACAATTCGCCAAGCGACGAATTACGCACCTTTTGCAAGCAATGGCCCGAAGTAGAGTACATTTTCAATGGTAAAAACATGGGCTATGGTGCGGGACATAATGTTGCTATAAGAAAAGCTCAAAATCTGCAAGCCGACTACCACTTGGTTATCAATTCCGATGTATATTTCGACGAAGGTATCATAGAAAAGATAACCCGCTACATGGAAGCCAACCACGACGTAGCCCAACTTATACCCAACGTAATTTATCCCGATGGTAAACTGCAATATGTAGTGAGACTATTACCGACCCCCGCCAATCTGCTTTTCAGACGATTTCTGCCTGCAAGTATAGTAGCCCCTATGGACAGTCGCTATTGTCTTACATTCAACAACCATCAAGAGGCAATAAACGTCGCCTATCATCAGGGCAGTTTCATGTTCTTCAGAGTATCCTGCTTCGATAAGGTAGGGCTCTTCGATGAACGTTTTTTCATGTATCCCGAAGATATCGACATCACGCGTCGAATGCATCGCTATTACCGTACCATGTTTTGGCCTGAGGTAACCATAGTACATGCTCATAAAGCAGCATCATACAAGAATGTAAAGATGCTATGGATACATATCGTAAACATGATAAAATATTTCAACAAATGGGGATGGATATACGATAAAGAGCGGTCGTTATGGAACAGGCAGCTGCTAGATGAATTGGGATATAAAGATACCATAAAAAAGAAGTAACTTTTTGTACAACAACAAAATAACAATGATGAAGAATAAACCAACAGGTAGCAAAGTGCTTTGGATAACCATCATAGCAACGTTTCTTATACTCATAGTGGCAATGGCCGGATGGATATGCAAAGTGTACATGTACGACACCATAGGCGAAAAGAAAGCTTGCATATACCTCACTCCCGGATTACCTATAGACTCGGTATGCAGCCAATTGTCGCAATACATTCCACCAACCACTGCAAAACGTGTAACAACCCTCATGGAATATATGGGATACGGGACTGAAGATAATGAGCGATGCGGATATTACGAGCTGTCGCCTACACTCTCTATCTATAAAGCGGCTCGCAAACTGACGGCCGGCAGCGAAACGCCCATACGGTTTACCTTCAACAACTTACGTACAAAAGAGCAACTTACCAAGCGCATAGGCGACACGTTCTACATGAGTCCCGACAGTATTGCAACTCTCCTATCCGACTCATCGGTATGCCACTCGTATGGATTCGACACAACAACCATCACGGCCATGTTTATTCCCGATACATATGAGTTTTACTGGACTGTATCGCCCCGCCGCTTCTTAGACCGTATACACTATTATTATGAACTGTTTTGGAACGACGAACGTAAGCAATTGGCCGAAAAGGCCGGACTATCGCCCTTAGAAGTATCCGTATTGGCATCGATTGTAGAAGAAGAGACGATAAAGCCCGACGAAATGCCTGTCGTAGCAGGACTATACATCAACCGCCTGCACCGAGGCATGCTGCTACAAGCCGACCCCACGGTAAAATATGCAGTAGGCGACTTCTCTCTACGCCGCATTCTGGCGAAACATTTATCGACCGACTCTCCTTACAACACATATCTATACGTCGGACTGCCGCCATCGCCCATACGCATTCCGTCAAAGCAAGCATTAGATGCCGTATTACACTATAGACATCATAACTATCTGTATATGTGTGCCAAGGACGATTTTTCGGGATACCATCTTTTTGCCAGCTCCTTACAAGAACACAACCGCAACGCAGCGAAATACCACGCAGCCCTCAACAAACGCAATATCAAATAAAAATAAAAGCCGCATCGTCACGATGCAGCTTTTACACTATCAAAAACAAGAAAGAGGAATCTTATCGATTGCCCAAAGGGCTTGATAAGGAAATAATAATACCAATGAAACACACAAAAACAAGAATGTCGTTGCTGGGGAACCGACAAAACGACTTGCATATACAATAAGAGCTGTGTCCGTTCTGCCGATAGAAGCAATGATGACTATGGTGTCATCCCGTCGCCACGGTAACCACGTCATTTGACAATAAAACAAACCCTTGCCCCAAAAGTTCATGGAGCAAGGATTTTTTATTTATTACTTATACATCAGAATACAATATGTTTCTCAGGGTCGAGCGGGATACCTGAATGCCAAAGTTCAAACTCGGCAACAGCTCCGTTCCCATTGTCACCAGGCAATCCTATAATAGCAATTTTCTCACCGGCCTCAACAACATCACCCTCTTTACGCAAAACTTCTATATTGTTACGATAGATGCTCATGTAATTATTATTATGCTGTAGAATAACAACATACCCATTTTCTATGGTATAAGAGACCGACACTACCGAACCATCGAGTACAGCCGAGGCCGCAGCTCTCCGAGCTGTCTGTATCTCAATACCATAACTCGTTTTGCCCGCATCGTAATGTCGTGTTACAGCTCCTTTGGCCGGGGGATAGAAAACCAACCCCTCATCGGGCTTTGGCAATGTATTGAGCATAAAACGCTCTTCCTGCTCATAGGCATCGGCAAATGCCTCGCTTTCCGGCGAAGCCTTGGTAAGAATATCGGGTTGCCATACATGTGTCGTATCGGAGTTGGGGTGCAAACTGTCGACCTGAACTTCGCCGGTGAGAATAGCATGGATATTGGCAAGATACGAGTCACGAACTTGCATCTCTTCCATAAGCGAATCTATCCGCAAAGTATTATCTATCATCTGCCGGCGATCTTCGGTACGCAAATAACCCGGCAATAACGTACGTGCGGGTGTCCCCAAGACAAACGAAAGTACCAAAACCACAATGAGAGATACTATAACAATCGCCGCTACAGTAGCTCCTACCCTCGAAACATGTATAGTCCATACCTCCTCGAGCGTATTCTCGTTAAAAAGCGACAACTTGTAGCGCGTTTGCATCCGCTTCCAAAAACCCGGTTTACCTTTTTTTCCCATGATTATTGTATCAATATTGTGCCTGATGCTCAATGAAATTCAAAAATACAAATTTATATACACATGTAGCTTGCCGTTTCATTATTTTTTAGGATTATTTTGTGTGAAACAATACATCATATCGGCTACCCGTCCTATATAAAAAGAGTTGATATAAAAGCTATCTCCATACATATAGACAGTAAAAACAGAAAATCTCAATCTCACATGAAGCATCTAACGCCCCCTGATACAGAAACACATGGCTCCAATGCATAAAGGCAACAATATATATAACGTAACCTTTTCGCTACTGATAACAAGAGAGTTAACCTCCCATACATTTTTTATTTGCAGAAAACATCTAAAAAACTTGCATAAACAGATATAGAACGCTATCTTTGCATCGCATTTGGCAAAAGGAGTAATTCCTCCCAATGGAAAGATGGGTGAGTGGCTGAAACCACCAGTTTGCTAAACTGACGTACTCGAATGGGTACCGGGGGTTCGAATCCCCCTCTTTCCGCAAAAGAGACCGATATCAAAATTTGTTTGAGTCGGTCTCTTTTGTTTTTCTTGCTTCAATAATTTGCTTTACCCATACCTTTTGCTATCTTTGTAAAATATAGGATGCGGTTTTGTCGGGCAACACACAGATATTTTGTTTTTATTTGTGTCGACGCTTGCTTTCCTTTTTATTTTACTATTCGAAAATACATCCATACTATGGCAACTTGTGAGCAAGTTATAAAGCTGTGGCAAACATGCTTCCACGATAATGAATCGTTTGTGCGGCTTTTTTTCGACCATGTTTACAATCCTGCTACCCTACGTGCCTACGAACGTGAGGGCCAATTACTGGCCATGCTTCAAGCGTTGCCTTATACATTTACAGCTTGGGGGCGGGAGTTTGACTGCGCCTATATTGCGGGTGTAGCCACTGCTCCGCAAGAGCGCAACAAAGGCCTCATGCGTCGGTTACTTAACCATACCTTACAAGAACTCTGCTCCAAGGGCATTACGATGAGCCTGCTTATTCCTGCCGAGCCCTGGTTGTTTGACTACTATGCTCACAGCGGTTTTACCACCATAAGCTACACGATAGAAGAGTCGCCCAAGGTACCCGATGCTATGCCACACGGCTACCATGAATGTAAGATTCCGGCCGATAAGCAACACAAGTTGTATGACAAACTATGTCGCAAGCGCGATGCTTCAGTATTGCACATGCGCCCCGACTATTATATTATACTTGCCGACCTCAGGCTTTCGGGTGGGCACGTACATACTATAGCCGCGCCAGACGGAGTTCCGTGTGCCATTGCATGGGTAATCCCCACTCCCGATAAAGTTATTGTCAAAGAGTACGTAGCGACATCCGACACTGCAACATCGGCATTGCTTTTCTGCCTAGGCAAACACTACGGCAACCGACGTATTGTCTACAATCGGCCGTCTACAACCGGAACTCCGCGTGCCATGATACGCATTACCAATGTACCTGGTATATTGGAACAATGGGCGATGGCTCACCCCGAAACAGAGATAACGCTGGCTGTAGAAGATGCTCTGATACACCACAATAACGGAATATGGCATATTGCCAATGGCTCACTGTCCTACGCGCACCACTCTACAGAGAGTATTGTAAGGGTTCCGACAGACCATCTTGCCCGGCTGCTTTTCGGACAAGAGGAGGCCGACTTATACCACATAAAACCTATAGCACCTTATGTAACCCTTATGCTCGACTGATTTTATTTACAAAACGTTATATTTAAAAAGATAGAAACTATGAAAAGAATTTTCACCATCGCGCTGCTCGCTGCCAGCACACTATTTATGACAGCCTGCGCCCAAAGCGAAAACAAGCAATCGCAAGCCAAATATATTACTAAACAAGAGTTTCTGGAACTGGTTGTCAATTATGAAAAAAATCCCGACACGTGGCAATTCCTCGGGAAACGGCCTTGCATCATTGACTTTACAGCTTCGTGGTGTGGGCCCTGCCGGAAGATGGCTCCCATATTAGACGAACTTGCCGCACAATATTCCGGCAAAATAGATATTTACAAAATCGACGTTGACAAAGAGGAAGAACTTGCTTCTGCTTTCGGTGTAACATCTATACCGGCTTTCTTATTCTGCCCCATGCAGGGTAATCCGCAAGGCTCTATGGGTGCCATACCTAAAGATGAACTTATAAAAATCATCGATACCTTCTTGTTACAACAAAACGACAAGTAAACGCCACAACACCATCATGCGCATAACTCACTGTGTAGTTCTCGTAGGCTCTATTCTTTTCGCTGCATTTAACATCTCTGCCACAGCACAGACGATTAATGTAGCTGCTATCGACTCGTTCATTACCTACATAGAGCAGTATAACCAAGGCATAGGCGAAGTGGCTATATCGCAGAACGGAAAGATAGTGTACGACCGTGCTTTTGGCAAGAGTGCCGTACCACCCGATAACGGGAAATACCGCATTGGGTCTGTGAGCAAATTATTCACAGCCATATTGATACATCGCCTGTACAAAGAAAAAGAGTTAACGCCGAGTACCACATTAGAGAACGACTTCCCTATTTTCCCTACGGCCGACAGCATCACCATCAACCACATGCTGTCGCACCGTAGCGGTTTGGCCGACTATGTGCTGAAAGAAGATACGCTGCCTCTGTGGCTTATACATCCTGTTGACGAGGCCGAAATACTGAACGAAATAGTGAGGCAAGGCGTGCTTTTTGCTCCCGGCAAAGATTTTCGCTACTCCAACACAGCATACTACCTGTTGCGTCGTATTGTAGAACGCCGATACGGCTTACCGTACCGCGATGCGGTAGCTCGCTACATCACAACTCCGTTAGGAATGTACGATACCGAAGCGGCTGTAGCCGACAAGAGGGCTGCTGCACCTTCCTACCAAATCAATACTGCCAACTGCTGGCAAGAGGTCTCCGATTTCTATTTCCCTAACGTCATAGGCGTAGGCGACATCATCTCTACCCCACAAGACCTTATAAAACTAATAGAAGCGCTTTTTTCAGACAGCACCTTAGGCAATACACTCGCCACTGCCATGCAGCCACAAGGCGACGATATATTCGGTTGCGGAATGATGATGATGCCCTTCTATGAACATAGGTTCTACGGTCATGCCGGCGATACCTTCGGTACCCACTCGGTAGTAATGTACAATCCTACCGACAGCATCGCCATAGCACTATGCCTGAACGGATGTTCTACACCCCGTAACACACTTCTCATCGGCATCGCCAGTGCTATTTATGACAGAGAATATACTTATCCAGACTTCTCGCAACTCCAACAATATATAGCTCCGCCCGACTCACTTTCGGCATACGCCGGCACTTTTTGCTCTGAAAATTTTCCACTGCCATTTACCATTACCTACGACGGCAAAAATCTCTCACTACAAGTATCGGGGCAGCCTCCTGTGTGGTTAGAGTCGAAATCACCCGGCATCTTTGTCAATACCCCTACAGGAACAGGCATTGCTTTTCGTGACAAAGACCGTTTTGCCTTTCGTCAATTTGGAAATCTTTTGATTTTCAATCGAGTAAATAAGTAGGGTAAAGACTATACACTACTGGTCTGACGAGAGTCTCTTCGTATGCAATCAAAGTTACGTCAATTATATATCGATGCCCATAAACAAAGTGACTATAATTTTTGATTGAACCGCATAACTCAATTTCCCTAAAACAGCCCGACAATCTGCTTCCAATATATTAAAACCATATTCCAGTTTCCTACTCTCCTGCCTATCGGCCACATAGAAATTACAACTACTTTATTCCGATTGTAAATACCGAGAAAGAAATAACCAATCGCAAAAAAGAGAGACTATTGCTACCAGAGTTGCACATCTCGCTAAGATTCTCTTATTTTGCATAAAGACACTCCCTATGGGGCTACTACGATGAAAACAGGAAGTAAAATACACCTTACCCGTGCTCAAAGCGACGAAATACAACGTCAGTTGCGCTGCATAGACCATACGGCCACACAACTTGCCCATACAGCAGCTCCCGACGACGATAATATCAACGCTACGCTCGCAGCCCTCGCCACCTTGGAAGGCAATGAACTCAACATCGATGAGATAATCAATCTATCAACCTCACCAGCCGATACACCTCGAGCCCACTATCTTTACCGATGTCGCGACGCAATAACCGATATCTTCACGGGTAAAGAGAATGTTACTATCGACGAAGCCCGCGTAGTGTCACTCCATTCGTTTCTTTACAATGATGCGCAACGTCCTCGACGCACCATAGAGAGACTCTTAGGAGGCAATAACCGGCTTCGCCAAGCTCGTATTGTAGTAACCAACGAGTTGCTCACCTTGATAGAATGGATGCTTCCAGGCAATGGAGCTCAAGAGTTACACCCCGTTACGGCAACAGCTATTTTCATCTACGAATTTTTAGCCATACATCCATTTAGCGAAGGGAAAAGTCTCATTGCACACTTGCTTGCGATGCAATACCTATACAACCATGGACAAAAATGGATAGTGCAATATGCTCCGGCAAGAATACTTGCCAGGAAAAACGCAGCATACCATCATGCAATAAAGAGTGGCATGGAAAATCGCTACACTCCTCATGAAGACATTTCGGAATGGATAACCCTGTGGACCGAATGTGTCTATCGTGCAGCCTGTGAAGCCTCAGCCCTCTCATCGCCCCCCCTACCTGTAATATCGGTTGCACACCGGTCATACCTGAACATGCGACAACGTCGCATTCTCGACTTTATAGAGAAAAAGCAGCCCGTCAAAGTAGGCGATATAGCTGCCTATTTGCGCAAAGAGTCTATAAATACCATCAAAAAAGACCTGCTTCTTTTGCGCCAAAAAGGATACATCTCGGCAGAAGGCGTACTGAAAGGTACGGTTTATTATCGCAACTGATTCTTCGATATATTATTGTTACAAAACAATGTAACAACGACGCTTCATAGCATTCACAGCATTACCCATAAACCCATACAAGCAGTCTGCATTGGCGGCACACGAGCTTTTACCGCAATCGTCTGCAACATATAAAAATGACCCACACAGCTTTGATATTGCCGCGTGGGTCATTCTACTTATTTCATTCTTCTTGCAGGTAATTGCCCGCAGAAAATATGATTATCAATCTACAACTCCTGTTATTTTTGCTTCATCGACCAGCAACACATCGGGCGTAGCAGGGGGAAATGCCATACGATATACGTATGCTTGAGCATACATAGCAACCAACATAGTGACAAACACTCCTACAATAAGGCATACCAAGCCCAACAGTATCAGCAGCAATTCTACTACGTAGAACAAGAATATCTTTCCTTGCATGGGGGCCGTAGCATTCCAACTCATTTTGATAGACTCTACAACACCTTTATTACCGTCTATTACCAAATAAGGGGCAAAAAACATGCGGATAGATACGTATAAAGCCGGAAGAAATGCCAGTAAGAACAACCACCACATATCCAATATTGCCTCATAATCACCAGACAATAATGCGCTGCCTCCTAAAGCAATCGCACCTATGCATAAAATAATAATAAACGGTATGAAGGCCAAAATGGCAATAAGAATAGAGGTTCCAAAATAAGGTAATATGCGAGACCACACTTCCTTGAATACCCCAAATCTTGGTTCTTCACCATCTATGGCCCCCACGGTAATACGTATCATTCCCATCGAGAAGATAAGTGAAATAACGAAGTTTACCAATTGCGCAAGCCATCCTATCACATCACCTCGCTCTCCAATAAAAGAGAGCAACCATGAGATGACCATAAAAGCCAAAACCAATCCCAGGGAAATAATAAAATACTTCTTTGTCAACTGCCACCCGGTGGAGATGGCCTCGGGCACACTAAATGTATTCATAAGATATCTATATTTTAGATTTATAATCTGTTTATTTCACAAAGTTACTAAAAAGCCTAAATCATAGCAAGTCATAAGATGATTTTCTAAAGCAAAACTTTTTGCAACTTCGTAAGCACATTTCACCACGAATCGTTAATTTTGTCATCGAATATTCCTGTATAGTCATCATGATTGAAATATCTATCCATCCTGCTTTATTGCAAGTATGTCCCGCACTGCAGATTGGTGTCATCGAAGCTCACGTCAATAATAGCGAGACTTCTCAAAACTTATGGGACGACGTGCAAAACGAAGCTCAACGTATTGCAGCCACTTATACAACCGAAACTCTTACCCAACGCCCAGCCATAGCAGCTACTCGCCGAGCTTACCGGGCTTTAGGTAAAGATCCTGCCCGATATCGCGTGTCATCCGAGGCCTTATGCCGCCGTGCCATACGCGGCGTCGGATTATATCGCATCAATACACTGGTAGACTTGCTTAATATCGTATCTATGCGTTCGGGCTACTCTATTGGAGGATTCGATGCCGACCACATCAACGGAAGCCTAACTCTTGGCGTTGGCACTGCTGATGACATCTTCAACGGTATAGGAAGAGGGCGCCTCAATATAGCAGAACTACCTGTATATCGCGATAGCATAGGAGGTGTAGGCACGCCTACCAGCGACGAAGAGCGCACCAAACTGACTCTCTCAACCTCTCAGTTGCTCGTATGCATCAACGCATATGCCCTAGAGATGCCCTTAAACGAATGTTTCGACTTTACTACCGAACTTCTTACCCGATATGCCGCAGCCACCGATATAAGCACGCGCATCCTACCTACTGTCCAACCTTAACCTTACTATAATAATTATAATACGCTACCATGAAACAACTCATCACCATTCACCCCGACAACCCTAACCGACGCGAAGTTGCTCTTATCGTAGAAGCTCTGCGAGAGGGCGACATCATCATCTATCCCACCGATACGCTTTACGCCTATGGATGCGACGCCCTTAATGTACGCGCTGTAGAACGCATCTGCCGCATTAAGGGTATCGACCCGGCCAAAGCTAATCTGTCCATCATATGCAACGACCTTGCCGATGCCGCCCACTATGCCAAGATAGACGACCGTACCTTCAAACTCATGCGCAAGAACCTGCCGGGGGCATTCACCTTCGTACTACCGGCCAGCTCACATCTACCCAAAATCTACAAACAACGTAAAACAGTAGGTATACGTATCCCCGACAATAACATAGCTCACGCCATAGTAGAAGAACTGGGCAACCCCTTACTGTCAACATCGATAAACATCGATGAAGAAGAACCCGAATACACAACCTGCCCCACTCTCATAGCCGAACGATATGGTGCAACGGCCGACTATATCATTGACGGAGGCGATGGCTACACAGAAAGTAGCACCATAGTAGATTGCACAGGAGATGAACTTGAGATAACACGCCAGGGGAAAGGCATTATAGAAGAATAAGCCTCTCTACACCATAACAGACGATAGAGACAGAGCCGATAATAAGCGGTATAATGTTAAATATACTATGCTTTTCATAGTATATAGCGATATTTTGTATAGTAAAAAATGCAACTTAGAGAAGGCTACCCACTCCGCTTTAAAGAACCAGAATATATATAACATACTAATATACAAACATTTATATAGTTTATAGCAAATACAGCTTCCATGGAGAATCATAGGAACCAAAAGGAATCGATTTGATACAGAATTTTAGTAAAAATTTAATTGGAGAAATTTTTCTTTAATACAAAATTGTTATACCTTTGCCTTGCTTGTAATAACAAGGATAGTATTAACAACTATATAAAACAAAACACTATGTCTAAAGTAACAGTTGTAGGCGCCGGTAACGTAGGTGCTACTTGCGCAAATGTATTGGCAATCAAAGGTGTAGCTGATGAAGTGGTATTGCTTGACATCAAAGAAGGTGTATCGGAAGGCAAAGCTATGGATATGATGCAGACAGCAGCACTGCTCTGCATAAATACCGTAGTAAAAGGTGTAACTAACGACTATGCAGCAACCGAAGGTTCTGATGTAGTAGTCATCACTTCTGGTATTCCTCGCAAACCGGGTATGACCCGTGAAGAACTTATCGGTGTAAATGCCGGTATCGTTAAATCGGTTGTTGAAAATGTACTCAAACATTCGCCCAACGCCATTATCTTGTGCGTAAGCAACCCTATGGACACTATGACTTACCTTATCCATAAAGCTACCAAACTTCCTAAAAACCGCATCATAGGTATGGGTGGTGCTTTGGATAGCTCGCGTTTCAAATATTTCATGAGCCAGGCTCTGGGCGCAAATGCCAACGAAGTTGAAGGCATGGTTATAGGCGGACATGGCGATACGACTATGATACCCTTGAAACGTTTTGCCACTTACAAAGGTGTACCTGTATCGGGATTGCTCGATGCTGAAGTCTTCAATAAAGTCGCTGCCGACACAATGGTAGGTGGTGCTACACTCACCAAACTCCTCGGCACATCGGCATGGTATGCTCCGGGTGCAGCTTCGGCTATGGTTGTTTCTGCTGTCCTCCACAACGAGAAACGTATCATTCCTTGCAGCGCATTGCTCGAAGGTGAATATGGCGAAAGCGACCTCTGCATCGGTGTTCCTTGCGTTTTGGGTAAAAATGGTATTGAGAAAATCGTAGAGCTCGACCTCAACGAAGAAGAGAAAGCAGCATTTGCAGCCAGCGCAGCAGCTGTTCACAAAACAAATGCAGCTCTTGCCGATGCTCTCAAATAAATTGAGAATTCAAATAATCCTATAAAAAGCCCGGTCATGCCGGGCTTTTTTCATATACAATTTCCACACATCAACCGGGCAAAGCTGCGCCCCACCCATTTGTATAATATTCTGTAATCATACAGCGACTCACATATCGTTATAAAACAACAATGGCTGCACCAGCATAATATCTTGATGCAGCCATTATAAAAATGCAGTATAAAAAATTAAGCCTTTACTTCGGCAGGTTCCGGAGCAATCAGTTTGTAACCCTTACCATGAATATTGATAATCTCTATCGACGGGTCATCTTTCAGATGCTTACGCAACTTGGTAATATACACATCCATGCTACGAGCATTGAAATAGTTATCGTCAATCCAAATTGTCTTCAAGGCAAAGTTGCGTTCCAAAATCTCATTGACATGTGCACACAGCAAACTGAGCAACTCTGACTCTTTGGTTGTAAGTTTAGTTGTCTTGTCACCGATGGCAAGCACCTGTTTCTGGGTATCGAAGGTAAACTGTCCGATACGATAGAACGTAACATCTTTCCCCTTTTTACCCTTCACACGACGTAATATTGCCTCAATACGGAATACCAACTCTTCCATGGAGAACGGCTTTGTAATATAATCGTCGGCTCCTATTTTGAAACCTTCAAGAATATCTTCTTTCAACGATTTAGCAGTAAGGAATATGATAGGTATTTCACTATTTACCGAACGTATCTCTTGAGCCAATGTGAAACCATCTTTTTTAGGCATCATCACGTCAAGTACACACAAGTCATATTGGCCTTTCAGGAATGCTTTATAACCGGCCTCGCCATCAGAAAACAAATCAGCATCGTAATCCTTTGCCTGTAGATATTCGCGAAGCAACATGCCGAGATTTTCGTCATCTTCGCAAAGCAGAATACGCAATTTTTCGTCCATAACTTTAACTTTTAACTAATGGTAATGTAATTATAAATGTTGATCCTTCATTCAATTCGCTCTCCACACGAATATCACCCTTAAGGTCTTTGATAATCTTATGTACATAGGCAAGACCCAGACCGAAACCTTTCACATCGTGCCTGTTGCCAGTGGATACGCGATAGAACTTATCGAATATTTTTTTCAAATCTTCTTTCTTTATACCTATACCGTTGTCTTGGATAGAGATTTCTACCTTATCGCCATGCGTGCGAGTACGTATAAACAACGCCAACGGCACTTCTTCACGACGATACTTCACGGCATTGTCCAAAAGATTGAATATAACGTTAGTAAAATGCATTTCGTCGACCGATACTATCATATCATCGGGCGAAAGATCAGCATCGATGGTACCGCCAAACTTTTCAACCTTAATCTTAAAAGTGCTCATCACACCTGCAATCAAGTCATTTACATCTACTTCATGCAACTTGAGTTGGGTGCGCTGTTTATCAAACATCGACATCTGCAACACTTTTTCTACTTGCAGGCGCAAACGCTTGGTCTCATCGTTGATAACACCCGATATGTGCTTAAATACGCCTTCACTCTTGGTCACAGAAGGGTCATTGAGCATCTGGGCAGCCAACGAGATAGTAGAAATTGGAGTCTTAAACTCATGCGTCATATTATTGATAAAATCGTTTTTCATCTCTGTAAGTTTCTTCTGCCTGAACACGACAATAATCGTGAACGTAAAAATAACCAGCATAATGAAGGTGAAAATAAACGAAGGTATCATGAAACGCACCGAGTCAAAGATATAATCGTTTTGAGTAGGGAAATATACACGCAGCGAGTTACGTCTTCCGGGCGGGTCGTTGGGGAATATTATTTGCGAAAAGAGCAGATTTCCCGATACTGCCGGGTCATATCCAGGACTGTTGTATACAATTTTACCTTTGTTATTGATAATAGCAAAACGGAACGGCAAATTGAGTCCGTTGTTTTCGAGCTCGGTCTGCAGGTAACTATCCATCTTATCTACATTGATACGCTCCATAACAGGACGCGTACCGGCCTTTGACAGAATTCTGAGTATCACATCGTTAAGTACTCCACGCTGATAAAGGTACTGGCCTTTCAGCAGCTCTTGCATGTTTTTGTACTTATCCATGAGCGGCGTACTTCTATTGGACGACGAAGGCAACGACGGAGACTTTATCATGGGAGGCACCGTCTTAAAGGGGAACGTGATGGTAGTTCCATCTGGAGCAGTTATGGAAAGCTGCGGTATCACCACATCGCTCGTAGCATCGTCTTCATAAGTAGAGAGCAGCTCCTCGTCTATCGCTTCGGCAAGATATGCACGTGTCTCATCGCGTTCGAGCGAAGTAGATACAGCATAAAGACTACGCTTGACAGCTTCGGTAAACTGCTCTTTGCGCATTTTTATCATGTTTTCCATATACATGACCTGCGTAAGAAGCAGTCCTATAAAGGTAGCTGCCATCGTGATAGTCAGAAACCATATCGTCGATTTTTTCATACGTTCACTTTCTTTTTTCTCCTTCTGCCATAGGAATATGCGCTCTGTTTTTTTACGAACTAAACAAACTATTTAGTAGTTATGTTTACAAATTGTAAAAAGGCGCGCGCACTTGCTATTAACAGTCAACTGCAAAATTAACAAATTAATGTTTAACACCAAAAAAGCCGCCTTAAAAAAAGGCGGCTTTTTTTGATTATTTAACCTGCATTTAACTTCGTCCTCGCTTCATTCAACACGAAGAACAAGAGTTCAAGCAAATTAATCTTCGGTACATTCGGCTTGATAAGCCTTTAACAGTTTGTCTTGTACATCACCCGGAACAAGTTCATACGAGGCAAATTTCATTGTAAACGATGAGCGTCCACCGGTAATAGAGCTTAGCGATGTAGAATATGACGACATCTCTTTCAAAGGAACTTTGGCCGAAATCTTTTCAAAACCTTTTTCGCTGGTCATACCCATGATAATGGCACGACGACCTTGCAAATCGCTCATAACATCGCCCATCTTGTCGCCCGGAACCAATACTTCCACATCATATACAGGCTCCAAGATTTTAGGACCAGCATTACGGAATGCCTCACTGAATGCATTACGAGCAGCCAAACGGAACGATATTTCGTTAGAATCTACCGGGTGCATCTTGCCATCGTAAATGCATACGCGCACGTCACGGGCATACGAACCGGTAAGAGGGCCTTGCTCCATACGGTCCATTAAACCTTTCACAATAGCAGGAACAAAGCGTGCATCTATGGCCCCACCTACGATACAGTTTACAACGACCAACTTACCGCCCCATTCCAAATCGATGGTTTGGGTATCGCGCACACTCATACGATACTCCTGGTTACCAAACTTATAAGTATCGGGAGCAGGCATGCCGTCGTAATATGGTTCTACGATAAGGTGAACCTCACCAAACTGACCGGCACCACCCGATTGTTTTTTGTGACGATAATCGGCACGTGCAGGCTTGGTAATGGTTTCACGATAAGGAATGCGCGGCTCAAGGAATTCGATTGGCAACTTGTCATTATTTTCAATACGCCATTTGAGGGTACGCAAGTGGAACTCTCCCTGTCCCGACACAATGGTCTGTTTCAACTCTTTCGATTGTACAACTTCCCATGTGGGGTCTTCCTCGTGCATACGTGTCAATATTTCGCTCAGTTTCTCGGCATCGGCTTCATTTACTGGCTTGATGGCACGCTGGAACTTGGGTGCAGGATAACGCACGAAATCAAATACATACTCACAACCTTTTGCATTGAGTGTATTACCGGTGCGCACATCTTTGAGCTTCACGCTGGCGCCTATATCACCGGCTACGAGTTGCTCGACCTTGGTACGCAACTGACCGCATACGCAGAATATTTGCGCCATACGCTCGCGGCTACCACGATTCATATTCTGCAGGTCATCTCCCTCTTTCAATACACCCGACATTACTTTAAAGTAATATACCTCACCAATATGAGGCTCGACACTTGTCTTGAAAACAAATATACTTGTGGGAGCTTCCGGGTCGGGAGCTACTTCTACTCCGTCGGTAGTCACGGGATTGGGCATATCATTTACGAATGGCACTACGTTACCCAGGAATTCCATCATGCGGCGCACGCCCATATCGCGCAACGCGCTCACACAGAATACGGGGAAAATGCTGCGCGTAACGAGGCCCTTACGTATACCTTCACGCATCTCATCTTCGGTAAGAGAACCTTGGTCGAAGAATTTCTCCATCAGTGTCTCGTCATTCTCTGCGGCAGCTTCCACCAACTTCTGGTTCAGCTCTTTGGCTTTTTCCATCTCCTCCTCAGGAATTTCCGATATGGTAGGAACGCCACCATCGGGCCCCCAGCTATATTTTTTCATCAACAGTACGTCAATCATAGAATTGAACGTAGGGCCACACGAGAGTGGATATTGTACTTGCACCACCCGATTGCCGAAATGCTCACGCAACTGTTCTATCGAGTTATCATAATCAGCTTTCTCACCATCGAGCTGATTCATGGCAAAGATTACAGGCTTCTCCAACCTTTCGGCTGTACGGAATATATTCTGCGTACCTACCTCAACGCCATATTGCGAGTCTATTACTATCACACCTGTATCGGTAACACTCAATGCCGTAATGGCACCACCCACAAAATCGTCAGCTCCAGGGCAATCTATCACATTGAGCTTTTTATTGAGGAACTCGGCATAAAACACTGTGGGAAATACCGAGTAGCCATACTCTTTCTCTACCGGGAAATAATCGGTCACTGTATTGCCTGCATCAACACTTCCTCTACGTTTTATCACGCCACACTCGTAAAGCATAGCTTCAGCGAGAGTGGTCTTACCGGCTCCTTTACTTCCCAAAAGGGCAATGTTTTTGATTTCTTGTGAATTATAGACCTTCATAATATTGGCTTTTAAGGTTATAAGTATAAAAAGGTTTTACGCTGTCGCTTTTTTTGCGAAAGCGGCAGCAAATTATATAATTTATATGTATTGTGCAACCCTACTCTATATGTTAGAAAACATATTTTACTATCTACCTATACAAAAAGCTACAATTTGCAACCATAGCCATAAACGCACTATTGCATTGTAGCATACTGCTCCCGATATCAGCCACCAGGCAAAACTTCCGTTGACAATACAAAGGGCATAAAAGAGGTGGGAAAGACCTATCTCTATTCGTTTCATCTTATTTTATTTGGGCCCGTGTTCCCAATACGAGCATATATACTTACGAGACGTGGGAACTGTTGCCAATCTGACACCCGGTATCGCCAAACACCGTATTCCGAATCGACTACAATACCCACGCTTATACTCATTGCGACTTACAGTCTGCAAAGCCAACTGTAAGAACACAACAAACATCAAGTGCAGGCGTGTCACATCATCCTCGGAATAAAAATTTGGCGAATTTGGGTGTCAAGGATAAGGCAAACGCCTCTGTAAAACGAAATCCTACCTCAGTAGGCATTACAAAGATAGTACATGATGAGCATAATATGAAACTTGCCAACTCTTTTTTCAACGGCTTTATATAATACTCTTCCACTTTCGGCAGCTATACATTATCTTTGCACACCTCAACCATCATGAGCGGGCTATATATACATATTCCCTTTTGCCGTACCCGTTGTATCTACTGCGACTTTCACTCGGGTACCGACACCTCTTTACAAGAACGATACATCGATGCGTTGTGTGAAGAGGCTTCCATGCGCGCCCACGAACTGACATCGGCGGTAGAAACCCTCTACTTAGGTGGCGGTACTCCCTCGCAACTGTCTCCGACCTTACTGCATAAACTTTTTACCGGCATAGCCCGCCACATAGAAATAGGCCACAGTATTGAAACGACAATCGAATGTAATCCCGACGACCTTACACCTATATATATAGAGGCTCTCTCTCATTTACCCATCAACCGCATCAGCATGGGGATACAAAGTTTCCACGATACCGACCTACAATTTCTACGACGCCGACACTCATCACAAGCAGCTATCGATGCCGTAAGGCGGTGTCAAGAAGCCGGGTTCCAAAACATCAGCATCGACCTCATATACGCATTACCCGGACAGAGCCTAAAAGCCTGGCAACATAATATAGATACAGCCATCGGCTTAGGCATACAACACATATCGGCATACGCCCTTACATACGAAGAAGGAACAGCCCTATATACCCTCAAGCAGAAAGGTGTAATAAAGGAATGCGACGATGAGTTGTCGCTTGCCATGTACGAGACTCTTATAGATAGCCTACAAGCAGCCGGATTTGAACAATATGAAATATCAAACTTTGCACTTCCCGGATACCACTCTCGACACAACTCATCTTATTGGCAAAATATACCGTATCTCGGTCTTGGGGCAGCAGCTCATAGTTACGACGGTATCTGCCGCCGCTATAATCCCCGTAATACGCTTCTATACATCAAGAACATAGAGTCACACCGATGCTGTTACGAGGAAGAACAGCTCACAACAGACGACCGCTTCAACGACATGCTACTCACCCGTCTGCGCACAAGACGAGGTATTGACTGTACCCAAGTAGCCGCCACCTTCGGGAGCAAGCTCGCACACTATTTAATGCAACAGGCAACGCCCTACATACAACAAGGCACAATGGAGTATGATGCTCCATACCTGCGTATTTCTCGACGTGGTATTTTCATCTCAGACAGCATCATAGCCGACCTCTTTCACATTGATGAGATGGCATAATCTTGCTATACCATATATTCCAATCGTAAAACGCAAGCAATAAGTAATTGAGGTAAAAACAACCGTAATGACGCTATCGTTACAACAAGACAAAAGTACCTATCTTTGTATAAAAAGAAAGTGTGACCGGACGTCCTACAACAGATTGCTTAGTTAACCTTGCAAAAACCACTTGATATGAACAAATTTTTAATAACTGCCGCTACTGTGGCCTCTATTTGTGTCACAGCCTGCGCACAAAAAGAAGAGAAAACCGATATGAATACTCAACAAACTTTGGTTGCCTATTTCTCGGCAACCGGCACCACAGCACGTGTAGCCCGCGAAATTGCAGATGTAACGGGCGGCGACCTCCTCAAAATAGAGCCTCAAACGCCTTACACGAACGACGACCTTAACTGGAACGACAAACAATCTCGCAGTTCTATAGAGATGAACGACCCACAAACGCGCCCGGCCATAAAGCCTATATCAGCTAATATAGCCGATTACGACATCATTTTCATAGGCTACCCTATTTGGTGGGACCTTGCGCCAAGGGTTATCAACACGTTTATCGAAAGCTACAACTTAGAGGGAAAAGTTCTGATTCCCTTTGCCACATCGGGTGGAAGCAGTATCGACAACAGTGTGGCCTCACTCAAAAAAGAATATCCCACTTTACAATGGAAAAATGGACGACTACTTAATCGTACCAATCGTAATATAATAAAAGAGTGGATTGAAAAGCTATAGACTGCCCGTATAAAGCAGATTGACAATTGAGGCTTATCAGACAACATAAAAAGAAGCCGCGACACTACGGATAGGGACAAAAAAAATTGATTGTCTCACGACAACCAATCCTCGTTAACCTTAATCTTAATCTAATACTATGAAAAACACAATGCAAAGATATATCCATTTATGTTATATAGCATAGCTAATAACCAAAAAAAATCACGGAATTTTAATTATTTAACAGAAACACTACTTTTTGCTTACATTTATGTACTAAATGAGCTATTTACTATAAAATAGTAACGTCGTTAGATAGCCGATGTCTTATAAAAGATAAGAATCGGGCATGTATTTTGCTACAAATCGCTAAAAAGAAAGTGCCACATCGCAAATCTCTTTTACGATGTGGCACTTAGTTATTATTACCGTCAGGCAAACAGTATCAAATATTCACAATCTTTGCTTTGCCGCCCTTTTCTACCAAATACATTGGCATCCGGCCAGCTGGCATTTATGACCGCATCAATTGCGGAATACCAATTTGTCGCCTTCGGCATCTACTACAATAGGATGCTCATTGTTGACCGTACCTGCAAGCAATGACTTCGAGAGCGGATTGAGCACTTGACGATGTATAACCCTCTTCACAGGACGTGCACCGAACTCGGGGTCGTAACCCTCCTTGGCTATCAAGGTGAGAGCTGCAGGAGTAACGTCGAGCGTCACGCCATTCTTAGCCAACAACCGTTCTACACTCTCTATCTGTAAACGTACAATATCGCGAATTTCGTTTTCGCTCAATGGCGTAAACATGATAGTTTCATCGATACGATTGAGGAATTCGGGTCGGATGGTTTGTTTCAACATCGAAAGTACCTCTTCCTTGGTCTTTTCTATCACCTCACTGCGATTCTCTGGCGTAATGTGCGAGAAGTTTTCACGGATGAGCTGCGAACCCATATTTGAGGTCATGATGATAATCGTGTTCTTAAAGTTTACCAACCTACCTTTATTATCGGTAAGACGACCATCATCGAGTACCTGCAACAATACGTTGAAGATATCGGGGTGTGCCTTCTCTATCTCATCAAAGAGCACTACCGAGTAGGGTTTACGACGTATTGCCTCGGTGAGCTGACCACCCTCTTCATAACCTACGTATCCTGGAGGTGAACCTATCAGCCGTGTCGCGCTAAACTTCTCTTGATATTCACTCATATCAATACGAGTCAACATATTTTCGTCGTCAAACAGATACTCGGCCAATGCCTTGGCAAGCTCCGTTTTACCTACACCTGTCGTACCCAAGAAGATAAACGAACCGATAGGACGACGTGGGTCATTCAACCCGGCACGACTACGACGTACAGCATCGGCGATAGCACTGATGGCCTCATCCTGCCCTACTACACGCTTGTGCAGCTCTTCCTCAAGATGGAGCAGTTTTTCGCGCTCGCTTTGCAACATCTTGCTCACGGGTATACCCGTCCAACGTGATACGACATCGGCAATATCTTCGGCATCAACTTCCTCCTTTATCATTGCCTTATCGCCTTGCAACTCGTGCAGCTTCTTCTGCTCATCGGCAATCTCATCCTCTTTTTGCTTGATACGTGCATACCGTATTTCGGCAACCTTGCCATAGTCACCCTCGCGTTCGGCTCTATCAGCCTCAAAGCGCAGGTTTTCTATGTCTATTTTGTTCTGCTGTATGCGATTCATGCACTCTTTCTCGGCAGTCCATTTAGCACGCAAGCGCGTCTCTTCCTCGCGCAAGTCGGCTATTTCCCTACCCAGCGTATCAAGCTTTTCCTTATCATTCTCACGTTTGATAGCCTCACGCTCAATTTCGAGTTGTTTCAACCGACGTACAATCTCATCCAGCGCCTCTGGCTCAGAATCGACTTCAAGCCGCAATTTGGCAGCTGCCTCATCCATAAGGTCTATTGCCTTATCGGGCAAGAACCGGTCTGTAATGTAACGCTCTGAAAGTTGTACGGCTGCAATGATAGCATCGTCTTTGATACGTACCTTGTGGTGATTTTCGTAACGTTCCTTCAAACCACGCAAGATAGAGATAGAACTCATCTCGTCTGGCTCGTCGACCATAACGATTTGGAACCTACGTTCGAGCGCCTTATCCTTCTCAAAATACTTTTGGTATTCGTCGAGAGTCGTAGCACCTATGGCACGCAGCTCACCACGAGCCAATGCAGGTTTCAGTATGTTGGCTGCATCCATAGCGCCTTCGCCCTTACCGGCACCCACCAAGGTGTGTATTTCATCTATAAAGAGGATAATGTCGCCATCAGACTCGATAACCTCATTTACAACAGCTTTCAGTCGCTCCTCAAACTCACCTTTATACTTGGCACCTGCGACCAAAGCACCCATATCGAGCGAGAAAATCTGTTTCGATTTCAGGTTCTCAGGCACATCACCACGTACAATACGATGGGCCAGGCCCTCGGCGATAGCTGTTTTACCCGTACCAGGTTCACCTATCAAGATAGGATTATTCTTGGTACGACGGCTTAATATCTGCAACACACGCCTTATCTCTTCGTCTCGGCCAATCACTGGGTCGAGCTTGCCTGTACGGGCACGCTCGTTCAGGTTGATAGCATACTTCGACAAAGCGTTATACGTACTTTCTGCTCCTTGATCTGTTACCTTTTTACCACGGCGCAACTCATCAATGGCAGCACCCAACTCTTTCTCGGTAACACCGGCATCTTTCAGATAAGTAGAAGCCTCACTCTTTACAAGGAACAAAGCCATCAGCACCGATTCCAACGCCACAAACTGGTCACCCAGCTTCGACGAATAGTCCGTAGCGCGCTGCAATACCTCGTTTGCTTCACGGCTCAAATACGGTTCACCACCACTTACCTTAGGTTGTCCGGCAATAGAACGGTCGAGCCATTGTATCATCGAAGTCTTGTTGACGCCCAACTTCTGGAATACAAAGTCTATCAGGCTGTCGCCCACATCTATCACTCCTCGTAACAGATGCACCGCCTCGATACTCTGACCACCATGTTGCGTCACGTAATCGACAGCTTTCTGTATGGCCTCTTGCGATTTGATTGTAAAATTGTTGAAGTTCATATCTTTATTTTTCTCCTTTCTTATTATATCGATGGTGTAACCATCTTCTTAAACACCCCTGTGAGCAGGATGTTCGATTTATATCTTACAAAAGCGATGCCGATACGCCCAATAAGACAAAACGGCAGAAAAAGGCAGGAATAGGCGACAAAACGGCTCAAAATACGACACTTTGTCATGATTATCAATAAGTTAAGTAGAATCCGCCTTTCAAAAGGCACGCTACTTTTCTGCGAAGCCACCCAACATACCTGCTAATACGCATCAGTATGTATATTAAGAACCTTGTTTTCATATAAAAAGCCTCCTGGCATCACTGCCAAGAGGCCTTTTTTCTTTACAATCTGATTTTCTTAAAATTTATCCTATGAAACTATTGCTCTATTTTCTGTGTCGATGCATCGGCTTGTTGTGTTGAGGACAATCGGTAGAATCGACCGGACAGCAAGGAGGTGCCATGCGTTCACCTCTGGGAGCTCTCATCTCTGCACGACGTACTTTACGACCGTCTAAGCGCATCTCAAGCATCTTAGCATACTGCTCAGGAGTAAGTACTTTCTTTATCAACGAGTCACGCTCTGTTTTTGCTTCCTGCATTTGACGTTGAGCTTCGGCCTTTACAGTTTTAAACTTGGCATCAACTTCTTTCAGCTCCTTCACTTGAGCGTCAGAAAGCCCTAACTTCTCTGTAAGTACCTCATAACGTTTTTCTTGCGTTACAGCCCTTCCGTCATTTTTTACTTGAGGTGTTTGTGCCGTCACTGCCGGAGCAACCGCGATAACGCATAACGTCAACATCGATAACATGGTCTTTCTCATAATTGTTTCTCCTTTTTCTGATTTTTTCTTTTTAACTTATTATACTTGCATCCCCTCATCAGAGGGTAGCTTTTGTTATTAAGACAGTTTCAGACCAAAAGGGTTTAAACAGACCATTCAATATTTCAAAATTTAACAATCACACGCGTTAATTGTTAACATTATTCTAATATAATAAGACTTGCGGCCATTATCATCATACCTACCACCAAGCCATAAATAGAAATATGCGGTTCGCCATACTCACGGGCTGCAGGCAACAACTCGTCTATCGATATATATACCATAATACCTGCCACAGCTGCCAAAACGGCACCCTGCACTACGGCATTAATAAACGGCATCAATATGGCAAAAGCGAGCAAAGCACCCAACGGCTCGGCAAGTCCCGATATCAACGAATAGAGAAAGGCTTTTTTGCGACTACCTGTAGCATAATAGACCGGCACCGAAACGGCAATACCTTCAGGTATATTGTGTAAAGCTATGGCAACAGCTATGGCTATACCTACCGTAGGATTACTCTCGGCAGCCATAAACGTGGCTATTCCTTCTGGGAAATTATGTATGGCTATGGCAAGGGCTGTCATGATACCCAAATGATACAAGTGCGACTCCTTGCGACGATGAGCAGAGTTCATCGTCTCTACCGAACGCAATTCGTGCGGATTCTCAAACGAAGGGACCAGCTTATCTATGAGTCCTATAAAAACCATACCTACAAAGAAGAAAACGGCTACACCCACACTACCTCCACGACTACCCCACTCCGTTGCAAAAAGCTCACGTGACTGCATGAATAGTTCTACAAACGAAACATACAACATTACGCCTGCCGATAATCCCAACGTAAAAGAGAAGAACCTGCGCGAGGTACGACGCGACACAAAAGCTATTATACTACCTATACCTGTAGCAAGGCCTGCTCCTAAAGTGAGCAAAAGAGGATATAATACATTCATATCTGTTTTATTTTATAAAATACCTACTATTCGATTTTGTGTGCAAAGATAGAATTCTGCCATATATCACGCAACAACTATTTACAGCGAAATAGAGAAAGGCCCTGTTGCAAATAAAACAAAAAGCTCTTACTTTTGTACGTATATCGCCTTCTGAAAAAGGCAAGCAAAACAATATCATTATTTTCAAGCGAGAACGATGCTACAACCTTTGGCCGAGAGACTAAGACCTAAAAGCCTCGATGAATATATAGGACAAGAACACCTCGTTGGAGAGGGAGCCGTACTACGCCGCATGATAGAGAGCGGCAATATCTCGTCGTTTATTTTGTGGGGACCTCCGGGCGTAGGCAAGACTACCTTGGCTCACATTATATCGGTACAGCTCAAAGCCCCCTTTTATACACTCAGTGCTGTGCAGGCCGGTGTAAAAGAGGTACGTGAGGTACTGGAACGTTGCCGTACGAACCTCTTTACACAAGCACGCCCTATTCTATTTATCGACGAAATACATCGTTTCAACAAATCGCAGCAAGACTCTTTGCTTGCCGCTGTAGAACGTGGTACGGTAACACTCATAGGCGCTACAACCGAAAATCCATCGTTTGAGGTGATACGCCCCTTACTATCGCGATGCCAGGTATATGTATTGCAGCCGTTAGACCAAGAACATCTCAACAAGCTGCTGCAACGTGCCATTACCCAAGACAAAATATTACAACAGCGGCAAACAAAAATAGAAGAGACTAACGCTCTCTTCCGATACGCGGGAGGCGATGCCCGCAAGTTACTCAACATTTTAGACCTTATAGAGCAAGCTACTCCCGAGGGCGAACCGCTCATTATAAACGACCGCATCGTTACAGAACGGTTACAGCAAAATCCCGCGGCCTACGATAAAAACGGCGAGATGCACTATGACATCATTTCGGCTTTTATCAAAAGCATACGGGGGAGCGACCCCGATGCTGCCCTATATTGGCTTGCCCGCATGATTGACGGGGGCGAAGACCCTTCATTCATTGCCCGACGGCTGGTCATATCGGCAGCCGAGGATATAGGATTGGCCAATCCCAATGCCTTGCTGCTGGCCAATGCATGTTTCGATACCTTGGAGAAAATAGGATGGCCTGAAGGTCGTATTCCTTTGGCTGAGACAACTGTATACCTGGCTACCAGTCCCAAAAGCAACTCAGCATACCTGGCCATAGACCGTGCTCTCGCATATGTGCGGGAGAGTGGCAACCTGCCAGTTCCACTGCACTTGCGCAATGCCCCTACTCAACTGATGAAAGAACTAAACTACGGCAAAGAATACCGCTATGCGCACGACTATCCGGGTCACTTCGTCGTTCAGCAATATCTACCTGACGACGCTACAGCACAAAGATTTTGGATAGCACAACACAGCCCGGCCGAAGAAAAACTTGCCGATAATATGCGCCGCCTATGGGGCGAACGTTATAAATAGCGACTCATCCACCTTGCCGTCAAGGTCGACCAGATAAGTAACATTATAAGAAAACATCATATTTCTTGAGAATGCACAACGGATTGTACGACTGCTTTGCTTCTCGTAATCCGGCATCTCCGGCATCATCTTCACGATTGATATACAATACTTCGGGATGCTCTCGGCAACAATCTGCAGCATAGCAATAGTTTATCATTTCATACGACCCGGCATAGTCGTAGAGAGCCTTCTCGATATGTACATAGAGCGTATCACCAAGTACTTCTCCTATCGTAAAGGCCACAATACGGCTATCAACGACAATATATCCCCCCGAAAAGCCCAATGCTACAAGCTGGCTGTAATTATCAAGCACCTGTAACACAGAATTATTCTCATACTTTGCCATCTCACTGAAATCTGCCTGATGGCAATAACTCTCCTCAAAGAACGAACGTACGGCAGAGACATCGTCAGGCAAAAGACGACGATACTCATATCCCGTATATTCACGCATAAACTTGTTTACTCTATTGCGTTTCTTATTATACTTATGCCCCATAAGAGTGGCCAGCGAATGGCTGTCGTACAGATAGTCGCCCCAATCGACAAGCTCGCTGATCTGACAAGAAGGGAATGCTTCTTGCAATGCGGGCAAAGTATCCTCTGGAACAGCCGACATATTGGGTTTTAAGCCATGTGCTCGACAATACTCCTCTATCATACTCACCGACCGACCCAGCGGAGCTGCACCCAACGGTAAAGAAAAGGCGACCTTACGCCTATCATCTTCGAGACGTCCCTTGATAAAAAGAGTATCATCCTGTATGCAATAGCAATAATCAAAATATTTTATCCACATGTAAATGCCCCCTACGGTAAAGTCGCAGGTTCGGCTGCGTGACAACTGCAAATAGTGGTATATCTCTTGCATTGAAGCAAGTGTTATGGGCTGAAAGCTCAACATATAAATAATTTTTGCTTTAATAATAAAACCGTGTAACTCACCTTATTCTCGAATAACGATAGGATATTTAAGTATCCGGCAGATTTCATATTGCCGACCGACTTCTGACATCTGCAGCACATTCGTAGTCATTACATACGACAATTTAATACGACAAAGAGTCCCACCACACGACTTGTGCGGCAGGACTCTTGGCGTATAAATACCTTTCATATCAAATGAGATCAGCAACAAAAATAGCCATGCTTACTTTATTCCCATTTTAGCACGTAAATCAGCGGGAATAGCATGCTTGTTCACAACAATATTAAGCGTCTTATAGCGGAAATAAGGTATCGATACATAGTAATACCCATCATAACCATTCTCGGTACTCCATGAGTTTTTTACTTTGTAATACTTGTTACCTATTTGGTCTACAGCCTTACCCATGAGCAACATACCGTGATCGTCGGTCGTCTCGTAGTTATCGTAAGCTTGCTGACGCATCTCTTGCGTTACGGTGAGTTCATTACCCGGGGCATCCAATTTATACTGCTGCTCCTCGCGCTCTTTCTCGGTCATCTTCGACCAGTTGAGCCACTCACCTTCCGACATATCTTCACGCAATTTTTCTGCCGGGCATACCATGAAACCGCCCTTACGATTAAAGCCCTTCTCGCTCACATCGGCAGCCCACAGCACACTATAACCATTGTCGATAGCTGCATCTACAATCTGCACCAGCTCATCAAGAGGTACATTATAGGAGTCGCCTTGCAACCAGTTATCGGGCACTTCTACAGGGAAAGTCGTATAAAATGGATGGTGAGTAAACGAAGTAATGCAAACATAATCGTCCATATTCAACCCCAACGAGGCAGCAAACGACTGAGGGGTATATTGCTTGCCATTATAAGTGAAGGTTTCAGGTACTTCGCCCAAATAGGCATCCAAGATACCAGCTGCACCGTTAAGCCAAGCTGTCGTGGGCTTGTTACCACTCACTATAGCATCGGCATAAGCTCTCATTACCCTATCGAGTTCTCCATGATTATGCTTTTTTTCTCCATAATTCAACCCGGCATACACTTCCTCGGGAACAAGACCATGTTGGGTGGCCACATACGGCACATCTATCACACCGCCACCTCCGGCAAACTCTACTTTACCATGATAACGTACAAAACGTGCCAACTTATCGAGGTAACAGTAACGTACAATCCACATCTCCGACAAATCATATTCGGGCTTTCCCATACGCAACAGCTCATTTTCAAGCAATGCAATACCGGCAAAACTCCAGCACGTACCCGATTGAGCTTGATTCTTGATAGGAGTCGTAGGTAATACCTTAGTGTCGGTAAACTGATAACCCTCCGGCTTGGTAACAGCCGTAGTATCTGCATTCTGCGCCGTCGCATACAACGGCAGGGTCATAGAGGCGATAATAGCCCATAAAAAATTTTTCTTCATACTTATTGCATTCAGGTTAAGGTTTATGTCAGATAGATTGCAAAGATAATGTAAGTAAGGGCAACAAACAAAAATTTCGATACATTTTCAATGACAACACAATAAAAGCAATACCCGCAGCAACCGCAATTGTGCCTTTTAAATAACGTTTACATCAATATAAAAAACAAGACATGGTGCATACCTAACAAACCGGCATTCCATGTCTTATACTATTTACGAAATTAAAAGGTTCGTCTCGTCTATCTTTCGCGGCGACACTATACCCTTTAATAACAAGAAACTATTCTCGATTTTTCATCAATAAAGTCACCCTTTTGCAGGGATTAACGACCTATCAGACGCATAAACTCAGCACGCTTGGCTTCGTCGGTAAAACATCCGGCATATTCTATGGTTACCGTTTGCGAGCCTTGTTTTTCTATTCCGCGCATCTGTATGCACAAGTGTTGTGCTTCTACCATCACGATTACGCCTCGGGTAGGAAGTATCTTATAAAGACTTTCACACAACTCGCGTGTAAGGCGTTCCTGCACCTGTAGCCGGCGGGCATACACCTCTACGAGACGAGCTATTTTACTCAATCCTACCATTTTCCCATCGGGAACGTACCCTATGTGTACCTTCCCGAAAAAGGGCAATATATGATGTTCGCACATAGAGTAAAACTCTATATCGCGTACAATTATCACTTGCGACCCGGCATAATCGAACACCGCCGATTTTATCACCTCCTCGGCACTCTGTCTATATCCTTGCGTCAAATACGACATGGCTTTTGCCGTGCGCCGGGGTGTATTCAGCAACCCCTCACGGTTGGGGTCTTCTCCAAGCAGCGACAATATGCTGCGATAATGGTACTCTAACTGCTTGAGGCGTTCCTCATCAAGCAGGTCACCTTGTTTCATCATCTTTTCTTTCTCAATCGTTGATATAATCCAGCATCTCTACATTGGCGCGGTCGCGCACTATACGCATCTCGGATGCCATATCTGGAAAAGCGTTTTTCAGTTCATGCAATATTTTGTTAGCATCTTCATAACTGCGGAAATTACCTACTCTAAGGCGCCAGAACGGTGATGTAAAAGTAACATACACATCTACATCGGTAAAGACTTCACGTACACGCGCTGCACGACGGTCGGCCTCGGCCTTGGCAGTGGTAGAGCGATTGTCTGAGAAGAGTTGCACTCTATACACCGTCAGCGAACGTTGTCCGGCCTGCGTTACATCTGCTCGCGACAAGCGTTGTGCCAAAGCAGCCGGTTGCACAATCTTCACTACGCCACCCGTATCGTGACGCTCGAGGTATTGTACTATCGACGTATCACCGTCGGCTACAGTAGCCGTTTGCGCCGATACAGCAAAGCCCATCAGGCAAGCTGCGATACACAAAGCCAAACAATAGGTCTTTTTCATACGCTTTCCTATACTATAAAGATAAGGCTGCAAAAATAAGCATTTTTTCTTATTTTTGCAGCCTTATAATCCCAGCTATTTATCAAAATGCTGTCACAATACCCATAAACGAGTCGGCTTTAAGGGCTGCACCTCCTATCAAACCGCCATCGACATCGGGTTTGGCAAAGAGCTCGGCTGCATTAGAGGGCTTGCAACTGCCACCATACAATATGGACAAATCTTCGGCTACAGTCTTACCGTATTTCTCTTCTACAGTCTTGCGAATGAAGGCATGCATCTCTTCAGCTTGTTCGGCAGTAGCAGTCTTACCCGTACCAATTGCCCATACAGGCTCGTAGGCTACTATCAGTTTGCCAAACTCTTCGGCTGTAAGGTTGAAAAGAGACTCTTTGATTTGAGAGGCTACAACCTCAAAGTGCTTGCCGGCCTCTCTCTCTGAGAGAACCTCACCAACGCAAAATATAGGAGTAAGACCCGACTCAAGAGCCAACATTACTTTCTCTTTGAGCATCTCGGGAGTTTCGTGATAGTAAGCACGACGCTCCGAGTGTCCCAATATGACATAGCGTGCACCTGTCGAAGCGACCATCTTTGCCGACACCTCACCGGTGAATGCTCCCTCGGGTTTGTCGGCACAGTTCTCTGCACCCACACCTATACGCGAACCGTCAACGGCATTTACTACCGATACAAGATGTGTAAACGGAGTTGCTATAATTACATCGCACTTTGTTTCTACACCTTTCAATGCTTCATCAATCTTTTTTGCCAAATCAACACCCTCTTGCAGAGTTGTGTTCATTTTCCAGTTTCCTGCAACAATGTTTTTTCTCATAACCTTAAAATTTTAATATACAGTATAATATTTTGTTTCTTCGTTTATTTACATTTATATCTTGTTATTACGGGCAGCATCGCGTCGCGAGCGGTAGTAGTTGCGCACACGTCGCACAACAAACAAGGCTACACGCTCGGTAGCAAGCAATAGCAACAACGGTATTACCAAGCCTCCTACAAGAAGCCACACACGTATAGGCAAGTTATACGCCTTTACTTCTCCAGGCCACCTGGTATTTTCGAGACGATCGTTCAGCTCACTCTCATCGGGCAACAAGGAGGGGGTACTTTTACGACATATAACACCGTCTTTCAACACTACCACATAAGGATTGTTGCGAGCTATCGTGCGTATCGTTATTTTATCCATGAAATAGAAAGGATATTCGCCGCCTGTATCTTCAAGCCATCGCTCGGTAGCTCGCGGCGAGGAGGGTGACACGGCATAGAATGGATAACCATACTCGCGACAATAATCATACAACTCGTTTATCTTGTTTACCTCATCATCGCTGGCACACTCTATATCGGGCGAGAACATGATTATGACATATCCGTCTGTACCCACTATATCATCGGTTACATTCTCATTACCATCATAGATTGCAAAGTGAGCTGCCCCTTCGTCCTCATTAGTACGAGGCGTTTCATGCTCCCGGCGCTCTACAAATCGCCATCCATCGTCGGCAGCAGGCAGGCTATCAAGCGAAAAGGCTCGTTGCTCTCCGTTACGCTCATAAATAAAATCATACTCACGGTCAGCAACTCCATCTCCGTAGAGTGCAGCGCGCAAATCTACTCCCCGCTTATATGGACGGAAATCGACCAACGGCTGGTATGTACATCCTATCCATGCCACTATAGCGCCATAAAGGAGAACAAAAAGCACTGTCAGCGACTGCATATCGTGATGGAAAATCGAACGCGCGCACCTGTTGTAGCGCAACAACACCCATACCAATGCAACGAGTACGATATTCTTCCAAAACGTTTGCCAGTTGGTCAGCACAATGGCATCGCCGAAACATCCGCAATCGTGTATAGGATTGGCTATTGCCAAATATAGTGTCAGCGGTGTCATTACGCCCATAAAAACAGCCAATAGCACTGGCGTAACTCGGCGATATGACCCTAAAAGCGTATTTACCCCCAGAAGAAACTCTACCAAAGACAAAACGACCGATACAAACAACGCAAGAGGAGCAAGACCGGCCAAATTCATGGCCATCAGATACTCCTCTATCTTATACATTGTGCCCTCGGGATCTATCAGCTTCACTCCTCCCGACACAATAAACGTAACGCCAACAATCACGCGCACAACAATCACACCCACGCAAAGCCACTTACTGCGACTTTGTGCAGCATTGCGTGCACCGTCTTGTTCTGTCGTTAACGTATCATTCGCCATAATCAGTCTTTATCAGGCCAAATAATGCATAGTTTATCATATCCATATAATTGGCATCTATACCCTCCGACACCAAGGTGCGACCGGCATGGTCTTCTATCTGTTTTGTACGATGTATCTTGGTAAGTATCATGTCAGTATAAGAAGTCATGCGCATCAGCCGCCACGCTTCGTCGTAGTCGTGGTTTTTGGCATACATCAGCTCCTTGGTTTGTGTCATATACTTGTCATACAAGGCAAGTGCCTCATCTTCGGTTAGATCATCGCCGCGCGAGGGACCTAACGCCAACTGTATAAGCCCTATAATTCCATAATTGACAATACCTATCAATTCAGGACGGACACCTTCTGCCACACGATGCTCGCCTTTCGTCTCCAAAGTTCTTATGCGGTTGGCCTTGATATATATTTGGTCGGTCAATGATGTAGGCCGTAAGATGCGCCATGAAGCTCCATAATCTTTCAGTTTTTTGGCAAACACATCGCGGCACACACTTATCACTTTTTCAAACTGTGCTACTGTATCTGGCATAATATCAAATCGTTATTTTTATACATAAGACATAATTGCATCACACGATAAGCTCTCGATAGTAACAACCGATACTTATCGGAACGGGGCATGTCTTTAGCAACTGCAAAGGTAACACAATAGAGCCGCAATGCGAAACGAAATTTCATTTTTTTACACTACCCCGAGCTGACGTTACGCCATTTCTGACATAAATAAAGAGCAGTTTATTCCATTGGGATGTTATTTATGTTATATTTGCACAAGAAAATAACAATTACTGAAATGAGCATATTCAATATCCTTGGCAAAAAACAACATAATACCGACACAACTCTATTCTACGACACAGAGGTACACTGTCATATTTTGCCGGGCATCGACGATGGTTCGCCCGACGTTGAAACATCGGTCGCACTGGTACAACAGATGAAAAACTGGGGTATACAACGCATCATCACCACGTCGCACGTTACCGAAAGCACATTTGAAAACACGCCCGAAACCATACACGCTGCCTACGAAAAGCTGCGCCATGCATTGGATGAGAGAGGCATAGACATAGAGATAAATCTTTCGGCCGAATATCGAATGGATGAATATTTCTTGGAGCAACTTAAAGAGGGGAAAATAATGCCTTTCCCGGGCAATTACATATTGATAGAAAACTCTTTTTTCCAACCTTTTTGGGAACTGCGAGAACTGGTCTTCGAGCTGCAACTGAAAGGATATACACCTATGCTGGCGCACCCCGAACGATACATGTACTACCATAGTACGCCACAAATATACAAGGAGTTACACGACCAAGGGTTACTTTTTCAAGTCAATTTGCTCTCGCTGGCCGGATACTACAACTCCAACATAAAAGAGATGGCCTGGAAACTCTTGGATAATGGCATGGTAGACCTGATTGGTAGCGATATGCACCACCTACAACATGCTGCCCATATCACCAAATTTATTGGTAGCAAAGAGTATGAAAAGCTCAAGCAGAAAGCAGGCAACATACTCAATAACCGTATAGGCCGCTAACGCTCAATACACTACAACTTCATAATCCATAAACTGTCTATAACCTATAATTAATATCCATGAACAACGTATCCACCCGACAACCCGGCTATGCCAAACGCATTTGGATTTTTTATCGCGATGGATTTCGTGAGATGACTGTTGGCAAAACATTATGGGCACTGATACTCATCAAGTTGTTCATCTTGTTTTTCGTGCTGAAGCTCTTTTTCTTTCCCGATTTTTTATCGATGAAAGGTAATACTGACGATGCAAGCAAAGCACACTACGTAGGTACAGAACTTGTAGAGCGCGGCGTACAATGACACTGCAATCATTCAACACAAAATCTTATATACTATGAACGAATTATTATCACTGGTCGACTGGTCGAGGGCTCAATTTGCCCTCACTGCCATGTACCACTGGCTTTTTGTGCCCCTGACGCTCGGCCTTGCCGTTATCGTAGGTATCATGGAGAGCATCTACTACCGCACAGGGAAAGCCGAGTGGAAACACATCACCAAGTTTTGGATGAAACTCTTCGGTATCAATTTTGCAGTAGGTGTAGCCACGGGTATCATCCTTGAGTTTCAATTTGGTACCAACTGGTCAAATTACAGTTGGTTTGTAGGCGACATTTTTGGAGCGCCACTAGCCATAGAAGGTATTATGGCCTTCTTCATGGAAGCGACTTTCCTCGCTGTCATGTTCTTCGGATGGGACAAGGTAAGCAAAGGATTTCACCTTGCTTCCACTTGGCTTACATGCATCGGTGCAACCATATCGGCATTATGGATATTGGTAGCCAACGCATGGATGCAATACCCTGCCGGCATGACATTCAATCCCGACACCGTACGCAACGAAATGACCGACTTTGCTGCCGTAGCCTTATCGCCCGTAGCACTGAACAAGTTTTTCCACTCTGTCACAGCCGGATGGGTGCTGGGAGCCGTCTTTGTTGTAGGCGTATCGGCTTGGTTCCTGCTAAAAAAACGTCACGTCGACTATGCTCTGAAAAGTATCCGTATAGCTTCGTGGGTAGGTCTTGCCGGTATCTTACTGGTAGCCTACACTGGTGATGGGTCGGCCTACGAGGTAGCACAGAAACAGCCCATGAAACTTGCCGCTATGGAAGGCATATACCACGGTAATAAGGGGCAGGAATTTATTGCTGTGGGTATTCTCAATCCACAAAAAGAGTATAACGACGACCAAGATCCCTTCTCCTTCAAGATAGGAGTACCCGGTGTACTTTCGTTCTTGGCGACCCGCGACATCAATGGATTTGTACCGGGTATCAACGACATCATACAAGGAGGATACCCTACGACCAATTTTGCAGGTGACAGTATCATAGCCCTTTCGGCACAAGAAAAAATGCTACGAGGACGCACTGCCGTAGCAGCGCTGGGCGACTATCGCAGCGCTCGAGAAAAGGACGACAGCCTGGCTGCCGACTCTGCACTGCAAACATTGCGCGGAAACTACGAATACTTCGGTTACGGATACATCGAAAACGAGGCGCAGCTTATACCCAGTGTACCTATGGTATTCTACTCATTCCACATCATGATTATCCTGGGTGGATATTTCATTCTTTTCTTTATCGTTATTCTCATTCTTGAGCGTAAGCAACTCTTGGAGAAGCTTCGTTGGGTACTATGGATATGTCTGTGGTCTATTCCTCTTGGATACATCTGCCTACAATCGGGATGGATTGTCGCCGAAGTTGGACGCCAACCATGGACTATACAGGACATTCTGCCCACCTTCGCATCTATCTCGGCCATAGAAGTTTCGGCTGTACAAACCACCTTCTGGCTTTTTGCCGTAATCTTCACCGTATTACTGGTAGCCGAAGTGAGCATCCTCGTAAAACAAATCAAGAAAGGATTCAACCCTCAACCTGTAAAAAACAAATAATATGACTTTCGATTTCGCTTTCTACCAACACTATTGGTGGTTTCTCATATCCCTGCTGGGAGCTATTTTGGTATTCCTGCTTTTTGTGCAGGGCGGACAAACATTGCTCATAACAATAGGTAAGGATGAGCCAAGCAAGAGCATGCTTGTCAATTCACTGGGTCGCAAATGGGAACTTACGTTTACTACCCTCGTAGTATTCGGCGGTGCCTTCTTTGCCTCTTTTCCGCTCTTTTACTCCACAAGTTTTGGAGGTGCCTACTGGCTGTGGATGGCTATTCTATTCAGTTTCATCATACAAGCTGTATCGTATGAGTTTCGCTCTAAACCCAACAACATCTTAGGCCGTAAAACCTACGATACCTTCCTCCTCATCAACGGTGTTGTAGGCTCGGTACTCTTGGGTGTTGCTGTAAGTACCTTCTTTACCGGTGCTGAATTTACGGTCGACAAAAGTAATCTGCTTGCCGTAGGTAAACCTGTTATCTCTACATGGGACAACCCGTTGCACGGACTCGAAGCCATTGCCTCATGGCCCAATCTGCTGTTAGGTTTTACCGTGCTGTTTCTTGCTCGAGTATTGGGAGCGCTCTACTTCATCAACAACATAGACGATGCCACGGTCTACGCCCGTTCGCGACAATCGGTTCTCTATAACGGCATCATATTTGTTGTACTGTTCCTAGCCTATGTAGCATTTCTGCTCACTACAACAGGATATGAAATAGAAGGCGGTGCTATTATGGAACGCTCTTACAAATACCTGCACAACCTTTTGGAGCAACCAATCATTGCCGCAGGCTTCCTCATAGGTGTGATAGGTGTGTTATACGGCATCATACGCACTCTTGTATCACGCAACTACCGTTATGGCATCTGGTGGACCGGCATAGGTACGGTACTTACCGTATTATGCCTGCTGTTGCTTGCCGGCTATAATAACACGCCCTACTATCCGTCGCTCACTTCGCCCGATAGCTCTCTCACTATAAGTAATAGCTCATCGAGCCTCTTCACACTACAAGTGATGAGCGCCGTGTCGTTACTTATTCCTTTTGTAGCGGCTTACATCATCTACACATGGCGACAGATGAATGCCAAACGTATCACAGCCGACGAAATAGAGCATACTACCGATAAGTACTAACCATTTACCGTTGACACAACGGCAATGTTCAATTACATTCAGGAGGCGGTTGCATATTATGTGCAACCGCCTCCTGAATGTATACTCTCCCGATATATTATATCTTTACTTTCAACGTCGTACAATCGACATTGCCGCCTAAACGAGCGATGTAAATACCTTGCGACGGCATATCAAACGACACCTCACCTCCACACACCGTCTCGTTTGGTCGCACCATACGACCTTGCACATCGTAGAGAACAGCTGTTGTATAACAAGGAGCTATGCCAGCAATAACAAGTCGCCCCCCTGCGGCATAATACCGGCACGCCTCATGATATGCAATCGACGCAGCGCCTACCCCATTAAGCGTCCATCGTGGATCGCCTATACCGGTTATATCTGACGGAGATGTCGTAAGACTGTACATATCATAATCGCATTGAGTTATCACACCGTCGATACGTGTGTCGTCTACCAACGAGCCTACTACATTGTTTGTTACTAACGAATGTAATATTGAGGCCGAAGCATCTGTAAATTTCAACGCTCTGTCGGCATGTCCCGATACAATACAATCTTCTATTTTCGCTACCACTGCGGCTTTCTTATGAGCAAGGTCTATTATATCTTTGCTTTCGGGAGTTGAACCAGCAGCATTGCCGCAATCGAGTATCGTCACACCTCGCATATCAAAATGCAGCTGACAAGGAGTTACTTCATCCGGGTCTTCATTGACAAATACCCCTCCGGCACAATTATATATCGACGTATTGGTAAGTATCGCTTGCGACACCCGGCCATATTTCAATCCAAATACGGGTTCGTTGGCTCGTGCCTTGCAAAAATCGTGTAAGATAGAGTTATCTACCAGCAACGTGCCTATGACCGCATAACGTGCCTTATTGTTTGATTGCACAAAAGACTCGCCATAACCATATATCTCACAGTTACGCACCTCGAGTCGTTCAAAATTGACAATCTCGTTGGCTGTAATAAAGGTATTGCGAGTAGATTCGGACGCACCCACCTCATCATAAAAGGCCACAATACCATCCAGGACAAGGCTGCCGCCATCGCCCATCACAAACTTTACTTTCTCCAAAACCGGACGATACCCCTCACGTGCCTTTATCGTCAAAGATTTATCTATCGTAATCGTAGTATTGACAACCTCGTCGGCAGTCAGCTCTATCACATCGCCATCCTTGGCACGTGCTACAGCATCAGCCAACCGTTCTTCAGGAATATACTCAAGTGTAGCCCCTTCGTTTTGAGCTTCGGTAATATCGGCTACCAGCGAATTAAGGTATTCTTCCAAAGCAGTATACCCTTCGGCGTTGATATTGTTACCATCGGTAGCATCGGCTGGGTTAAGTCCGTGGGCCATCTCCCACTCATCGGGAATACCATCTCCATCACTATCGGCCAACGGAGCCTTCTGCTGCAACACCGGCCACGGCGACCAGTCGGCACCGGCATCGTCAGGCCGTAAATCGTAGGGAGTATCTATCAAGCCAGGATAACCGTCACTGTTGCCGCAAGTAGCACTGCCATTGCGTGTATCGTTGACAATACGGGTATCTACTTCGTCGCGCGAAAGCGAACAGCCTGCATATGCCAATACCTTTTCATATGCATCGGAAGCCGAATGTGTGTGTATATAACCGGCATCTATTGGTGCATACAGTCGTATGGTATCGCGTGTCTCCTCGGTAAACAGATTATCACAATCGGCATTTGAGATTTGCTCATAGATGCCCTTCGTCCAGTTATCATTCGTCACTTCAGCGTTCCCGGCCATTATATTTCCAGCCACATAGTACTTACCCCATATATGAAGCGCCGGCGCAAAAGCAGGATTACGCTCAACATACTCGGTAGTACGTATACCCAATTTGGCTATTCTATAACGGACATTATTACGCGCCAAATCCGTGGCAGGTCCTGGCTTGTAGTAGTTATTGATGATATTTATCTTCATTGCCTCACCGCCATAACATCCGTTATTAGCTCCCCAATTGTATATGACGTTATTTCGGAAATCCATCCATTCGTGCATTTGCGTCCCGGCACGAGGTCCCAAGCGAGGCGTACGGCTGTCATGATGAGCCAGAAGATTATGATGGTACGATGCTTTGTTTCCGCCCCAATTGCCTCCATAACCATGCGAGCCTTTATCATGGACCGACAAGCGAAGACTCTCTGAAATAATGCACCATTGCAAAGTCATATTCTCATTGCCATACACCGAGCAACACTCATCGGTACTCCAACTGACAGAACAGTGGTCTACTATAATATTCTTATGGTCCATACCACCCAGAGCATCGGCCTCTACGGCATGGTCATCGCCCATACGAAAACGCATGTACCGTATGGCTACCTCGTCGGCAGCTATCACCACCGGGTATCCGGCAATACACACACCATCACCGGGAGCCGTCTGCCCCGCAATAGTAATATAGTCGTTCTGTATTTTCAGCTCATCGGTAAGAAAAATCGTCCCCGATACATCAAAGACAATAGTCCTTGCCCCTTTTTGTTTCACAGCATACCTCAACGAGCCGGGATTGTTGTTGTCTTCGAGAGTCGTCACATGATAGACCTCTCCTCCACGGCCACCTACAGTATAACGGCCAAAACCTTCAGCTCCGGGGAAGGCCGGAGTCTGTGCATACAAAGCAAGCTGTAGAGAAGAAAAAAACAATAGGAGTAATACACTCACATTTTTCATGACAGTTATTTATTGATTGGTGGTGCAAAGATATAAAAAGATGTGCGTAGAAATGCCGACTTGGTTATTATTTACACAAACAACAGCCTGTTTTTACTCTGATGAGCAAAATGAAATGGAAAGAAGAACCTACTAAAAATGCTTACGAAACGACTGTACCGAGATTTTTTTCATCGCCATATAATAAAAATTTACTACCTTTACCGTGGGGAAATAAAGCCTCTACGACAAATAGTTTATCAAAAATTCTCATGTTACTGTTACGCTATCATTCCCAAAGAAATTGTCCCATCCGGCCGCACTATCGAGGCTGAATATTGTTATACAATCTAAACCGTACGATTATGCTGTCTCACGACATTGCCAACAGGCAACAAAAAATATACGAATCGCTCTACAGCAAGCACTTGCAAAGAGCTTTCATAGAAATGAAAAGGCTCACCGCTCGACTGCAAGACTGGAATAGTAACGAGGAACTTGCTACAATAGAAACCTCTTATCGCTACATGATTCAATACATGCTCGACGGTGTAAAAGACCCGGAGCGCATGCAAGTATATAATCACCTTATCGTATCGGCTTATCGCCTTACCGATGCGATATGTGAAAGGTTGCTTACCCGCGACTCCATGACACTCTATTTCGGCAAAAAAAGAGTGGCAATAACCAGTGGGAAAAGCCTTGCAAGAGTATTCTCAGAGTTAGTAGAGGCCTTGAGTACATTGTCTATTGCCGAATTTTTCCCCGGCAAAGAAGAGACCGACAAGCGTACAGAGGTCGAACGCGCAGCCTGCGACTTCTTTGACAAAGTATGGACTAACTTTCCTGCCTCGCCAGAAGATTGTGCTGCTATCTCCGAGGCTCTACAACCACAACGTGTCCCGGCTCCAATAGCTGCACTCACTGTATCTGCACTGACACTGAACCTGTTACATGCCTTCGACGAAGATAAGACCAATATTCTTATCGATACATACCTCCATCATAATAATACCGAGGTACAAATGCGGGCATTGTGCGGACTCTTCTTTGTCTTGCAACAATACCATCGTAGGCTACCCCTCTACGAAAAGCTGCACAGCCGCCTCAGTCTCCTGCTTGACGACAAACGTTTCATCATAGACATGCGCAATATCTTGGTGCAATTCATACGAAGCCGCGACACCGAAAAGATAGTGCGCAAAATCAATGAAGAGGTATTGCCGCAAATGATGAAGATAAGCCCTGCTCTCTATAAGAAAATAAAAGAAGATGATGCCTTGAATGACCTCGAATCGCTCGAACGCAATCCTGAGTGGCAAGAAATTATCGACAGCTCGGGCATCGCCGACCGACTGCAAGAAATAAACGATTTGCAAATGGAAGGTGCCGACGTCTTTATGGGTACCTTCTCACACCTAAAAGGGTTTCAATTTTTCAACGAAATAGCCAACTGGTTCCTGCCGTTTATGCAACAACACACAGCCCTCGCACCACTTTTCGGGAATAATGAGAAAAGCAAAAGTCTTGCCCAGCTGATAAGTGCATCGGAGTTTCTTTGCAACTCCGACAAATACTCCTTCTGCCTTTCACTGACACAAGTGCCCGAGGAACAACGCCGCCTATTGACTTCACAGCTCAACGAAGAAACCATCGCCATGCAAGAGATGGCAGAAAGCGACGTGTATCCCAAAGATAAAAGCCGCGAGAATACATCGAACCGCTACATACACGATCTGTACCGCTTTACAAAGCTTTTTCCCCGTCGCAACGAATTTCGTGACCTTTTCACCATATCTATCGAAGAACTTATGCAGGTTGAAGTGCTTACACCTATCATCAACGACGAACAACTGATGCGTTTGTTAGGTGAATATTTCTTCAACAACGAATACTATACCGATGCTGCATACATCTTCGTATTGCTTACCGGCAACAACTTCACAGACAGCGAGCTATACCAGAAAACGGGATATTGTTTCCAATCGACCGACAATTATGAGGTAGCGCTTGAATACTACCTGAAAGCCGACCTCATAAAGCCCGACCACCTGTGGACTTTGAGGCACATTGCCACCTGCTACCGCTACATGAAGAAAACCGACCGTGCCCTGGAGTATTTTTTACGTGCCGACAAGATAGCGCCCGACAACCTGTCAGTCAACCTCAACATCGGGCACTGCTATTTAGAGCTGAAACAATACGACAAGGCGCTGCAATACTACTTCAAGGTAAACTATCTCGATGCCAAGGGTACCAAAGCCCGACGCCCCATTGCATGGTGTTCATTCCTCATCAACAAGAAAGAACAGGCATGGCACTACTATACTAAAATACTCAATGACCAGCCCAATGCGCAAGACTTTCTCAATGCAGGGCATGTGGCATTCGCAATGGGCGATATCAAAAAAGCCCTCGAGCTCTATCTCTCCAGCATAAAGACCGACGGAGGCAATACAGAGCGTTTCGCTCAAAGTTTCGAGCAAGACATTCCCGACTTACTACATGCCGGGGTGTCGGCCGACGACGTTCCTATCTTATACGACCAGGTTTTATACCAAGCCGGCGAAAATAAGGAAGAGAAGTCATAGCAAATTATAACATTGCAGGCCTACAGAAACATTCTTCTTTTATACGATAACGAAAGGCAAAAGGCTGCAATTCTCTACACCCGTTAGTTATAGAACAGATATATGGCGCATCCTCCCGGATGCGCCATATAACTTCTTTACTAATAAGACTATATGAGAATTAACTGTTTACATTTTTATCGTTCAGCGATAGCATCACAGCAGGCAACGTTACAAGCACTGCTGTGATACTTATCACATCCAGAGGGCAACACCGTGCAATTAACGGCCTCCCGTCATGCCGCCTTGTGTGCCGCCACCAGTCATACCGCCTTGCGAACCACCCTCCATAACGTCATTGTTGACAATACTGCGGTTGGTCTTTTTCACTTGCGCGTCAAGTTTACCAAATGTAAACGTAACACTGAGCTGCACGTTACGGGCTATATTACCACCCTCTGAGATAGTCTTAAACCCGTCGCCATACGTTATGTTGGTAAAGCGATTGTAGCGGTTGAAGAGATTATTGCCCGAGAGGGTAATCTTCAATTTATCATTGAAGAAGCGCTGCGTAATACCCAATCCGTAGTAATACCACGGCAATGTTCCTCTGTTTTGCAGGCCTACCCACGGACTGCCCACACCGCCATTGAAGCTTATCGTACCGCTTTTCCATGCCGTCCATTGCATTCCGAGGCTTGCATGAGCCTGCCAACCATCGTTCTCGAGTTGCAACGAGGGAGCTTTATATATGACATACCGGGCACTCATATTGCTATAATAGCTAAACTTGGGCGAAAGCTGTCCCGATATGTACATTGACATACCGTGCGACTGTGTTCTGCCTATATTGTCGAAAGTACTGTGTATAGTACCGGTAGAGGCCTCGACAAAATCGTATGACTCGATGCTGTTGTTGGTAATACGGCTGTTCCACTCCATGTTGAGATTGAAAACGCCTTTGAAGAGCGAGTATGCCGCCGATATAGAGTGCGACACCTCGGGACGCAAGTCGGGGTTACCATACTCTACCTGCATCGTACCCACCCACCGCTCATAGGGCGAGAGATAACTGATGCCGGGGCGGTTGATACGCTGTGTATACGACAGACGCAGACTCTGCATAGGGTCGATATTGTAATTCAACGATACGTAGGGCACGAAATTGCCATAAGGCTTGCCAAAGTCGACCCGTGTGCCGGCTTTTTCGAGCATGGCATCGGTCCAGGTCTCCTCGTAGCGGCCTCCGGCGCGTGCGCCCCAGTTACCGGCATTGAAGGCATAACCGGTATATACGGCCAAGATTTGTTGCGTATAGTTGAGCGTCTGTTGCTGGTTCATCGACTGCCACAGGCCGCCATTGAGCATCATATAGTCGTCGTTGCTGTAATTGAGACGTCCTATATATTTCACACCCCCTTCTATCGAATGCTTCTCATTGATGGGATTTACATAATCAATCTGCACCGTATGCTCTTGCGCATAGGAGCTATTCTCGTTGCGTTGTCCTTCATAGGGAGCATTGAAAGAATCATCGTCCAATATGATAGAGTCGCTATACGCTCCGCCATTGGGATTGTACTCGTAGCGATACGATGCCACAAGTGTATGCCCGGGCTTGCCGAAAGTATGCTGATAGTCGAGGTTGGCAGCCACACCGCCAAACATGCCGCCTTGGTACAAGTGGTCGATATAGCGCGAAACAACCTTACCATCCGACGCATACGAATCATTAATAAGATTACCGTCTGCACCAAAGTTCCCTATATTGCCCGTCACTCCCAACGTAAAAAGATTGAGCGAATCGAGCTCGAAACTGCTCTCGAAACTCAAGAAATGGTATTGTCCATTGATATTAAGGTCTTCGCCGGTATACATCTTCGTAAGGTACATATCGGGATTGTTATAGTTATAGTTCTCGGCGTTCAGATATTGCCCCGACACGAAACGGCCTCCACTGTAATTGAGCGAAGCTGTAAACCGCTTGTACTGTGTTGCTAAATAGATGTTACCGCCAAACGAGCCCATGATGTCGCCGTAGCCTGTCACCGACCCGGTAAGGCCTTCCAACTTCTCGCGTGTTGTGACAATGTTGATAATACCTCCTACGCCCTCGGCATCGTAACGGCTCGACGGGTTGGTAATTACCTGTATGTCTTTCACGCTGCTGGCCGGCATACTCTTCATCACCTCTTTAAGATTATTCTTCATCATGACCGACTCTTTACCGTTGACCAACACCTTGAAATCGCTCGAACCGTTAAGTTGTACATTATCCTCAGCATCTACAGTTACCATGGGCACCTTACGCATCATGTCTATGAGCATTTTGTTGTCGGCCTCGGGGTCGGCACTGACGTCGTATGTTATCTTCTCGGCATCACTCTTTATAATAGGTTTCTGAGCCTCTACGACCACCTCGTCCAGCTCGGTATCGGCACTAAGAGTCAGTGTACCCAAGTCATAAGTTGCAGACGCAGGAACTGTAATTTCCTGATTGAATGGCGCATAACCGATAGAAGTCACCGTAAGGAGATACTTTTTGCCTCGGTCGAGCTCTATCGTAAATGCACCATCGACATTGGCTGCAACGCGACGCACCACCTTATCACCTTGCGAGGCGCTCATCGTTGCATAAGGAATTGTTTCGCCTGTCACGTCAGCGACTACGCCTTTTACTTTGCATACTTGTTGTGCGGTGGCATATGCCATACAACTTATGCCGAACAATAGGATAACAAAAAAACGTTTCATATTCATTGATTGCTTCTGCCTACTCCACACGCTCTATAGTCTGTAATATATGAGCATAAAGGAGTATAGCTGTTTTTATCTTTTCTATAAATTGTTATGGTGTCTGTTAGTTCACTTTTATACCTCCTACTCCGATTGAGACCTTGTCACTGCCGGATTTTACCTGCACACCAGCAGGCGATACTTTCACGGTATCGGTTCCCGACGAGACAAAAACCTTTGATGGTGTAATATTTACTTTATCACTACCGCTCTCAACATGTACTCCATCTTTCGAGACATTTACTATTTCACCGTTTTTACCTTTGACAGCACAGTAGGCTGTAGAATCCGAAACATTAGAATCGTCAAAGACAACATTCTCCACTTCTTCATTTATACGGCTTACAAACACACTATTTTTAGAATAGAATTTATTCTGTGTAGCCTTGTTCCATGTAGCCACACCGACATTGCAATCGGCAGCATTAATGCGTACACAATCGCCGGAAACGGCAATAGCGCCCAAATTTGAAGAATCGATGTCGATGGTCTTGTTCTGACCGTTAATATTGGCAGCACCTATGTTACTATCGACAATGTTTATGGAACTATATGACACACTGTCGATGCTCAACAGCATACCTACGTTGCTATCAGCTATACTCAACTCGCCAGCCGTTGCCACTTGAAACCTCTCCAGATTGGCATCTTTCACTTTTACACTCACTGCCGACGACTGATTATGCAACTTTATCGATGATTTGTCAGGCAGATTTATTGCTATGGGACAGGGCGTAGTTTCGTTGGTGTGGAGCGTATCTATGTCGATATATATCGTATCGGAACTTATTACCGTAGCAATACCACCGCAATCCGATTGTACATTAACCGACGAGAATATTCCACGATTCTCCTTATCGGTAGTGATGTCTAAACTTACGGCGTGAGTCTGCACCGAATCATTGACAACAACGACATAACCCCGAGGAGCAGCTTCACTTGCTGCAAGTTCTTTTACATCAGAGGTAAAGCCGCTAAATATAACAGCAATAAAAATCACAGGTACTATGATGGCAAGTACTAATATTATGATAATAATTATGGTAGAACGTTTCATTGTATTCTTTATTTATAGTGGTTTTATACTATTTGATATCAGCTGCATCGTCATCGACATGCAACGATGAAATTTTATACTCATTGTAACGCCGGTCTATCTCGTCGATAGAGATACCCAACGTATACAAGCGATTGAAAAACAAGGGCAGCTCATCTTCAAAAAATCTTACACGGCGCATCTCGCGAATGCGGTTTTTCCCATCGGGAGAGACATAGTATCCTATACCGCGCTTATTGAAAATAATTTCATGCTGCTGCAACCATTCGTAAGAGCGTACTACCGTATTGGCATTTACTTCTACCATAGCGGCATACTCACGTATCGATGGGATACGCTCACCGGGCGGAAATTTATTAGCCAATATCTCATCGCAGATACGTTCGGCAATTTGCAAATATATACTTTGACTATCACGAAATTTCATAGTTTTTATCGTTTTGTTTCATTTACTTCAAGTTCTGTGATACGCAAATATGCTACCACCAAATATCCGAGAGTAAACAAGATGGAGCCAATACACCAGAAAGTAACAAATACATTCTCTATATCGTATTTACTCGGCAACAACGCAGACGTATCTTGTGTATAACTGATGCTGCTAAGAGCACTAATTACATCGGTTTGTACCGTAAAAGCCATGGCACATATCGAAATCGCTATAAATGCTGCAACGCCTATAATGACATTTATTGCCGTAGTTTTCAAGAAGGTATTACGCGTCCAGATGGTAGCTCCCAACAGATAAAACGAAGCGGAGCCATAATATGAGAGACAGAACCAAGGCAATATGTCGCTATTGATAGAAACAGCATAGAAGGGAACATTCCATTGCGGTGGCGTGAGAGTAAACAACGCTATGAGAAACATGGCTACATATTGCGCTACAAACAATGCTACAATATACAATAGCGGTACGGCTATAAAGAGGTAAAGTACCGATACCAACATCTTCTCAAACTGCGACGCCGGCACAAGCAAGAATCTTATCTTCATAGAACGAGGCTCTATATTGTTAGAGAAGCGACTCGCCTCAACCATCGCCACAATAAACAGAACGGATGTCATCAAAAAGAAATCTATCGACTGTCCTCCTAATGCCATGAAGACAGCCAAGACACAGGTTATTACTACATACATCAGCAAGCAATGTTTGCCTTTTTGCGAAATAAACCGCATAGCATATGCACCAAAACGAGCGGGAGAAAATATCTGATTCATTTTATTCTATGATTAATAAGGTTATACAAATTGGTTGGTTACTGTATCAGGATTAGTGATAAGGGCATTGAAGAGAACTTCAAGGTCGACCGGTGTCTCTACGCCCGTTACATTGGGTCGCACACCCACAAAACCGGCAGGCGTAAAAGCCGAATAGATACAGCCGTCGAGTTCCTCCTTATCGGTGGTATTGATAAACTCAAGCTTTTCGGCAATGCGCATCGTGCTCTCATTGAGCAGCATCGAGTGGTTGTGCAGGATAAGGACGCGGTCTATCATGCTCTCCAAGTCGCGCACTTGATGCGTAGAAATAACAATGCTGCGCTCGTCGTTCATACCCAAGGCGATGGCTTTGCGGAATTGACTCTTCGATGGAATATCCATACCGTTGGTAGGCTCGTCCATAAAAAGCAACGCGGTATTAGTTGCAAGAGCAAAGCTTACAAGATATTTCTTTTTCTGTCCCATAGAGACGCGTTGCATATTCTTGATCGGTTCAAGGTCAAAAATATTCATATAACGGTCAAAGTCTTCACGGCTAAAGCGAGGATAGAAGACGGCATTGCGTTTGATAAACTCGTCGACCGACGTAGCAGGTACGTCATATTCCTCGGGCAACAAATAGAGTTGCTCAAGCGTCTTGGGCAAGCGCTTGCGAGGCTCTACGCCATCGATATAGATGCGTCCTATCTTAGGGAACATCAATCCTGTCATAAGATACAACAGAGTCGATTTTCCGCTACCGTTCTTACCCAACAGTCCGTACACGCCGCCAGGCGTAATATCAAAATTCAATCTATTCAATAAATACTCATTTCGTTTATACGAAAAGGTCATTTCTTCTACTTTCAACATATCTATCTTATTTTGAGATTTTATATATTTTCATTCATGCAAAAACTTTCTATACCATTGACACAAGCGAGGTCATGGTTTTGCCCGATAGTCGGGGCAATCAATTCATTGCAATAACTGCTTGCAACAACATACTCCTTATCGGCAACAACATCTTCGCGACGACCAGATTCATCACCTGTCAAAGCTGCAAGTAGGTTGCAGATTGAAGCAATCAATACAATTATACTCTTCATTACCATAACCTTACGTTTTATTATGTTAGTGTATTAGTTAAATAGTACACTGCAAAGGTATACATTCTTTTTTATCCACCAAAAAAAATCGATATTTTTTTTCTCCAATTTGTTATTTTCATAACCAATTACTATTTTTACCCCGTGATTGCATGAAGACAATCACAGTAATAAATAAACAATTAATACATTACCGAATTAACAAAAACACCTGAAAATGAGCGAAGAAAACGACATGTTCGACTATGACGACGACGCAGCGGTGGCATACATACGCCCGCGTTTGCCGCAAGAAATTCAAAACAAATACACCAACAACGAAATAATATATATCGGCGACATCATATACGACTTTTACGAGAAAAAAGGGTTCTTCGACGAATCGGAAGAAGATGCCCCTGAGCTGGACGTAGACGAATTAATAAGGTACGTGCGCACGAGCCTCAAAAAAGACGGTGACGCCGAGTTTGACGATGACGATGTAGAGTTTCTCGTACGCGGCGAACTCGATTACGAAGAATCATTAGGCATGTGGGAATAATGCCTATGAAGAATCGCCACACTATCATCACGCTTCTTACAACTGTCCTTTTATGCCTCTCATGCCCCAACTCAATGGCCGAGGGAGGCATAAAAGGGTGGTTTCAAGGGTTGTTTGGCCGTAACACCGAAGAGATTGGCACTACAGCCCACCCCGACCTTGCTGCACTTACTGTAGACGAGAATCTGGAAATACCGGAAATTCCTAAAAAGAAACGCGAGCAAGTACTCGACATACAACGCCAAGAGAGTAAACGACTAAAAAACATCAACGGCTATAAGGTAGAAAGCTTTCGTTATAACGAGATAATACGCATCACTATTCCGGCCGCAAAACTGTTTGCCCCCAACGATACCACTCTCGCACCTTCTGCCGATAAGCTGTTGCGCCCATTGCTGCAGTGCCTGCGCACCCCCGACTACTATCACATGTTGCTTGTAATGCACAGCGACGACACCGGAAACACGGCATACAATTACTCACTCACTACTCAACGTGTACTCGACATCTTCAATTGGTTTGAACGTAACGGTGCCGTAACCGACTTTCTGATACCCTATGCAGCCGGTAGCCTCGAGCCCCTGGTACCCAACAACTCGACAGACAACCGCTCCCGCAACCGCCGCTTGGAGATATATCTAATCCCGGGTGAGGCTATGTTTAAGTAGAAGCAAGTAGCCTCTCGAACAGATAAGAGCGATAGTATTTATCGAAAAACAATATTTTTTTATTGACTTTCTTGGTTTACTCAAAACCATTCTTTACCTTTGTTCCCGCGGGAATGTACCACCATACCGTTGGAACTAAGGTATAAGAGAGATAATAACACAACTAATAAAACAAGCGTTATGAAAAAATTTTTCACCACAACGTTTGCCTGCGTATTGGGAACTCTCATAGCGGGCATGATACTCATATTGATAGGCGTATTTTCACTAACGGGCTTCATCGCAGCATCAGCAACAAGCGATACCACAACATACACGCCTCAAAAAAACACAGTTTTGAAACTTACACTTTCAGGCTCACTCAACGAACGGTATAACGACGATCCCTTACAAAATATCTTTTCACAAAGCGAGACGTCCGTTGGGCTCGACAAAATACGCCGTGCCATCAAAGTCGCAGCCGAAAATGACAATGTAACGGGCATATACATCGACGCTCGCGGTATAGCTAAAATGACGGCTTCGAGCGAAGAGATACGCCGCCTCCTTACCAACTTCAAAGAAGAAACCGGCAAATGGATATATGCTTATGCCGACAACTATACCCAAAGCGACTACCTCATCGCTTCGGTTGCCGATACTGTAGTACTTAATAACATCGGTACGGTAGATATACACGGATTGGGCGGCTTGCAGATGTTCTTTCCCGGACTTCTTAATAAAGTAGGAGTTGAATTTCAGATTTTCCGTGTAGGTACTTATAAATCGGCCGTCGAGCCCTATATCTGCGAAAAAATGAGCGATGCCAATCGCGAACAAACCATGGCATACCTCAACGCTACATGGGACTACTACACAGACGCCATCACCACTTCACGCGGCTTTTCACCCGAATACTTCAATGCCATCGCCGACTCCATCACAGCATTGCGAAAAGGCGATGAGATGCTGGCCATGAACCTCGTAGATACGCTGATGTATCGTCCGCAATTCGACGAATGGCTCAAAACCAAAGTTGGTATCGAGAAGGACAAAGATATCAACTTTGCATCGGTAGAAGAGCTCGCATCGGTTCCTGCACCCAAAAACAAATCGAAAAATGTCGTTGCACTTGTATATGCCGTAGGTGATATTACCGAAAGAGGCGGAAACGGAATCAACAGCGAAGAACTTGTTCCTGAGCTTACCAAAATACGCAAGGACAACAACGTAAAAGCTGTAGTGCTGCGCGTCAATTCACCCGGTGGCAGTGGATATGCCTCGGAACAAATATGGGCTGAAATAGAAGCTATTAAAGCAGCAGGCAAGAAAGTTATCGTATCCATGGGCGATTTGGCAGCCTCGGGTGGATATTACATATCATGCAATGCCGACCACATCTTTGCCGAGAGTACTACCCTCACAGGCTCGATAGGCGTTTTTGGCGCGATACCTACAGCCGAAAAACTGATGACCGAGAAACTCGGCCTGTCTTTCGACGAAGCTCGCACGCACAAATATGGCAACGTATTAGACGGTTCGTTTATCTACAAGAAATTCAGTCCGGGCGAGGCTCTTGCCATGCAACGTAGTGTAGAAGAGTTCTACGACCTCTTCACCCGCCGTTGTGCCGAGGGACGTGGCATGTCGCAAGACGATATCAAGAAAATTGCCGAAGGTCGTGTATGGATAGGCAAAACAGCTGTCGAATTGGGTCTTGTCGATGAACTCGGTAGTATAGACGATGCCATTTCTTATGCCGTAGAAGAGAGCGGTCTGCAAGATTATAAAGTAGCCGTATATCCTAAACAAAAAAGCTCGTTAGACCGCATCATGGAACAATTAAGTAGCCAGACGCGCTTATCTATAGCCTCCATGATATTCGGAGAAGAGCTATCCTACTTGAATACCTTGCAAGAAATAAAGAACTGGGATCCCATACAATGCCGTATGGAAAACATCGTGATAAAATAATGCCTCACGGTGTCGACATTCCCCATCTGCATCGTACCCTGATACCTCTTGCGGCCATCTACTCGGCAGTGGTAACAGTACGGAACAAACTCTTCGACTGCAAGCTCTTGCCGGTCGAAGAGTTTCCTGTTCCTGTCATCTCTGTAGGCAACCTCACAGTGGGCGGTACAGGTAAAACGCCTCACATAGAGTGGCTAACAGCATGGCTATCGCAACACTACCGCGTGGCCATACTAAGCCGTGGATACCGACGCAAAAGCCACGGATTTCTTCTTGCCGATGAGAACAGCACCGCAGCACTCATAGGCGATGAACCATACCAAATACATCGCAAATTTCCCCATGTCACAGTAGCCGTCGACGCCAACCGCCGACGCGGAATCACACGTCTGCTATCAGTAGACCCTTCCTTACAAGTCATATTACTCGACGACGCCTACCAGCACCGTTACGTGCGTCCTACATTTGCAATTGTACTAAACGACTACAATCGCCCTATATATGCCGACTACCCTCTTCCTGCCGGGCGATTGCGAGAACCTATGCAGGGGATACAACGTGCCGATGCCGTCGTCATCAGCAAATGTCCTACCCAACTCACAGCTGCACAATATGCCGAAGAGGCTGCCCAACTGCACTGCAACCCTACACGCTTATTTGCTTCGTCTATCGTCTACGGAAATCCACTACATTTTACCAGTAAGCAAACCAAGCCACTACCCAACATAGCGCCCAACGGTCATCTATTTATACTTACAGGCATAGCCAATCCTTTGCCTCTGCAAAGACACATAGAGCAATACTACCCCAACGCTACATTGCTTGCCTATCCCGACCATCATAACTTCACTCAGGCCGAAATAGACAAACTTGTATGCCGCATCAACAATGCTCCGCAACCTACCGCTATCATTACCACCGAGAAGGATGCAGCCCGCCTTTACGGCATGAATCTGCCGACAGCCATAACCGACCGATTATATGTCATCCCGCTTGTCATCTCCATGCAAGACCGCCCCGACGGACTAACACTACAACAACTCGTTACCGATGCCATTGAGAAGAAACTGAAAAGACAAGGGGAATAACTCATAAAACCGCAAAACTTCATATTCGACGCAACCTTACCGACATTCACATACCGGAAAGCAATACACTATAATAAAACTATCAAGTACGAGGTGACTTTATCGAAAAAGATTGCACAATTCGCCACAACAAAACGCCTTATATTCTACCTCTTCATCCTTCTGTTTTGCCTCCTCATCAATTACTATAAGAGCAGCTCTTCGCAAGGGTTCACGTCTGCATCCTCTTTTACAATTATCAGAAAATGACTATATTAGTACACACGAAACTAATATTTTAAGTCAAGAACAAACGGCAAATTATGGAAGCGAAAGAGAGGAGCTTGTCGAAACAGTTTCAATATACAGGAGAAAAGCTGCGCCAATATTTGCAACAAAACAACATTACATATAAAGAAGCTGCAAAAATACTGGACATCGACAAGAACACAGTGGGGAAAGCCGTAAGAGGAGGCAACCTCAACGTTGACATTCTGCTGCACATCTGCAATGTTTTTCAAATGGATGTGACCGACTTTTTCTGCTGCGAAATAACAGAAGAAAGCGGCAAGACCATAAACTATTATATTAGTTCCGAATTTATCAAAGATGCGAACGATAGCGTAGCAGAAGAAGATTTTAATTATAAAAAATCTAAAAATTACGATGATATTGAACATTATGCAAACGATATGTTTCAAGATGTCGACCATGCCCTTATATCGTTAGATGAAGCATACAGCGAATGCCGCGAAAAACTGGAGTCCTTATTTAAGGTGACGCTACAGAAAAAAGCAGAAACTGAAAATATGTAAAAACATACTTTCCAGCTTATTCGCATAAGTCATACGTATTTTTACCGGTCAAGTGGCATTGTCTCTCTTTGCCATTTTTCGGCATAATGAGAGAACATCTATATAGCACCGTAATATTCAAATTTCAAATAAAAAAACAGAGACGGGCAAGGATTACCACTTTTATCTCTGCTTCTGAAATATACTCTACTATTTCGTCACACTTGCGTCACGCAACAACCATTTCACAGGTTACTGCGTGACGCAAACTCATCATAAGGAAAATTGTCTCAAGAATATCACACCGGGTCTATTTTATGGTAAGCATTTCTACAGGTTGCCGTTGCACTTCATCGAGTGGCTTACTTGTATAAGCTACACGTGCAAAATCGATTGTAGAGCAATCAATGCAACGGATATTGAAGTTGTAAGCCGTGCGATAATAAATGCGACGGTTAGTCATATCGGTCACTGTAGTCCATTGTGTAGCCGCAGGTATATCGGGAGCCTTTCCAATGGGGTGTTCTATACCTATGGGCACATCAAAGTTATTGAGTATATGGAAAGACTGTGTCATGGCATCAAAAGCAGTCTTGGGCACCGGTGCCGTATTAGCATAGAAAGCAGCCCGTACAAAACGTGACGGAGGTGTCACGTCACCCGGAATACCGAGGAACCCCGAACCGGCTCCAAAAGGTGCAAGCTCTACGCCGCCTAATTGCTGTGGATTAGCCGAGCCAGGATACAGATTGACATAGTTATTGAGATTTGTCACCTGCCACTCGAAACCGGGCGAGTTGGTAAGCACACCTATCTTGTTTTCGTAGAAATGCGGCTCTCCGTCTATATATTCAAGTACATATTGTTTGCCACTTGGATCGGCTATGCGCCAATGCACCGTAGAAGCGTTGGGATATAGCCCTACGACTTTAATGGTAGGTATGGCAGCCATCACCTCATCGACGGTGGCAAACTGCGATAACATCCATGCAACCAACTGTAAGTCAGCAATAGTAATATCGTTACTCGACGCATCATAGGCTTCATATTCACCGTAACCGGGGAAATAGAAAAGACCGGCCGAGAGACCTTTTTCATTGATACCTTCGGCTATAAAGGCCGGCTCTACCACACTGAGTCCTACCAATCCATAGCGGGCTACCACCTTTGCACCATTATGCCCCGAGGGAGTAAACGATTGCCAACGATAACCACGCGGAGCTACTACATAATCGCTTTTAAGGGCACTCTCTCCCCACTCTATCGTACGCCCTACCACGTGGCTGCCATCGGCAGCATGTAGTGTAATGCCGGTGCATGCTCGAGCGTCGAAACTACCAAACGACAATGCAAGAAGTACCGAAAATAAAAAAATTGTTTGTTTCATACAAAAAAGCATTTAGGATATAAATGTAAACAAAAATTCCTGAATTTGGTTCTTTTTCTCGTCAGAAAGTTTTACTTTTGAAGTCGTTTAAAGCCGATTGATATGAATGAGGGTTATTTTTTTACAGAAACTGAATGGTCAGAGTTTCGCGCGTGCTATAGACATTTGGTAGATATCACCCGCGAGACTTTTACTTATGACGACCGCAGGCAGGTAAGCAAGCTGATAAAAGAGGCTGCTACTGTCGGCGCATATCCTCGCGACGAAAAAGAACTCAACCTTTTGCTACGCAACATTAATACGGCTTTTATTCTGTGTGAAAAGATAGGGCAAGAACGCAATATGCTCATATCTGTGCTTATCTACCCTATTGTAGCCCAACACCACTCTACCATAGAAGATATTGAAAAGCAATTTGGTGCCGATACGGCCAAAATCATTCGTGGACTCACCAAGGCCAACAGCTTGTACGAAAAGCACGCAGCCATAAGCAATGAGAACTTCAAGAAATTATTGCTCTCGTTTGCCGAGGACATCCGCGTTATCTTCATCATGATAGCCGACCGCCTAAGCCTGATGCGTATGATAAACCACCATCCCGACGAAGATTTTCGACGCGAAGTGGCAACCGAGGTATCATACTTATATGCTCCATTATCGCACCGGCTGGGATTGTATAAGATAAAATCGGAATTGGAAGACCTCTCCCTCAAATACACCAACCGTCCTACATACGACCTCATTGCACACGAACTGAATGCCAAGAAGAAATATCGTGATGAGTATATCGCAGCCTTTATAAAACCGGTAAAAGAACGCTTGGAAGAGGAAGGCCTCCATTTTGAGATAAAGGGCCGAACAAAATCTATCTATTCCATTTGGAACAAAATGAAGAAACAACAGATAGATGTAGAAGGCATATACGACCTTTTTGCCATCCGTGTCATCCTCGACAGCGAGGGAAAGCAGGAAATAGGCGATTGTTGGCGAGCATTCTCTATCATCACCAACATGTACATGCCCAACCCCGCCCGTATGAAAGATTGGCTCTCGATACCCAAAAGCAACGGTTACGAATCGCTGCACATCACGGTTCTTGGGCCTGACAAAAAGTGGGTGGAGGTACAGATACGAACCCGCCGAATGGACGAGGTGGCCGAACGTGGTATTGCTGCCCACTGGAAATACAAAGGCATCAAGAGCGAGAACAACCTCGACGAGATGATGAACAGTGTGCGCGAGATATTAGAGTCGGAAAGTGACGATTCGTTAGAGCAAATCAAAGACTTCCGTATGGATATTTACGATAAGGAGGTCTTCGTATTCTCGCCCAAGGGCGACCTATACAAACTCCCATACGGCTCTACGTTGCTCGACTTTGCATTCCTTATCCACTCTAAGATAGGCTGTACCTGTACCGGTGGACGGGTCAATGGGAAAAACAAGACCATCAGATATGTATTGAAAAGCGGCGACACCATAGAGGTCATCACATCGGCCAACCAGAAGCCCAAGCAAGACTGGCTCAATATTGCTTTCTCGGCCAAGACCCGTACCAAAATAAAGCAAGCTCTCAACGAAATTGCCAACAAAAGTGCCGAAATTGGCAAAGAGATGCTCATGCGACGCTTCAAAAACCGCAAAATAGAGATTGACGAAGCCTTGCTTATGCGCCTCATCAAAAAGATGGGGTATAAAACGGTTACCGACTTTTATGTAAAAATCGGTGAAGGGAAAATCAATATCAACGACGTCATAGGATTGTACGTCAACTGTTATGAGCGTGACAACCAAGAAAATACCGAGACACGTACTGCCGAAGAGTATGAAATGGCGCCTACCGATAACAAACGTGTAGACGACGAACTGGTGATAGGAGGTAATGTAAAAGGTGTGAACTACAAGCTTGCCAAATGCTGTACGCCTGTCTTCGGCGATGATATATTCGGATTCATCTCTACCGAAGGCTCTATCAAGATACACCGCAACGACTGCCCCAATGCAGCACACATCAAGGAACGATATGGCTACCGCGTCATCAATGCACGATGGGCTGGAAAAACGGGCACACAATACACTGCTACACTACGTGTGGTAGGGCAAGACGACATAGGTATTGTAACCAACATATCGTCTATTATCAACAAAGAGAAGAACGTATCATTGCGAAGCATTGCCATCGACTCTGAAGACGGCTTGTTCCAAGGGCACATCTCGGTACTTATCGACGACATTTCGACACTCAATAGCCTCATCAAAAAGCTAAAGACCATAAAAGGAGTGAAAGGCGTTGAAAGAGGCAACATATAAGGAATATACATAACCACATATCGTATGAAAAACGGATGTTTACTGATACTCGTAACTTTGCTGGCCTCGGCTTGCACAAGTGATGAGAAAAAAGCAGAACAATTGTATGCACAAGCCGAAAGTTACTACAACGAAGGTAACTACTATGCCGCCAAAATATGGATAGACAGCATAGAGGCAAGCTACCCCAAGGCTTTCGATGCTATCAGAGATGGTATGGTGCTGCAATGTCGCATCAACCAGAAGGTGTATGAGCATGACCTGCTGACTACCGACAGCCTCTACAACATGGCCAAGAAAGAACTTGATGCATTGAAACCGCTCTTCGAGTTGTCGCGCGAAAGCGAATACCAAACCGAGCGCAACTACGTGTACAAGAAAAGCCGTCCGGGACAAGCCATCACCGGCAGCGGCCTGCGCGCACAGGTTACCGAGAGTGGCGAGTTTAGGCTCATAAGTATCTACAATGGCAACAAAGGCATAAACCACACCGGCATACGGGTGAAGAGACCCGACGGCAGCTACTGCGAAACAGCGGCGATAGCCTACGACGGCGCACGCAACTACCGCTTTACCGACGACGGGAAAAGCACCGAAATGATAACATACAACAAGTCGCAGTGCCACGAGGTTGCCGAGCTTATCGCACTGTCGAACGACAAGAAACTCACCGTACAGTTTACCGGCGGGAGCAACTACTCCATTCCGCTCGACAAAAACGCCCGACTCGCCATTGCCGAGACATACCGGCTGTCACAAGCGCTCGCAACGGTAGACTCCCTGTCAAAACGCCGCGAGTATGGCATAAAACAACTCGAACTGGCCGACGCACAACTGATGAAACTGGAAAGCGCGCGTCAGGAGAGCGAGCCGTAAATAATACATTCTCAATATGAAGGACCACGTTATTCCGGAAAATCGTTGTAGACACGGACATTTAACTGCAGGATTGATGATGCGGCTAAAATGCTCTGTAAGCAATTATATCACTAAAAATGAATGGTTTTATATCGGGATAACAAACCGGCCATATCGAAGAAGTATTGAACATGAATGGCGCAACCATGAGCGAATGATACTCTTATACCGCACTACTTCAGAATCGTATGTGAGATCACTTGAAAGAGATTTTGTTAATCTGTATAAAACCGATCCTAAGTACAACGAAAAGATGGCTAATGCCACAGGTGGTGGCGGTGGCGCTTATGGGGAAGACATGCATTATTTGTACATATTGTTATAGGCTCAGAAACTGGAAATAACTTACATGAGAAAATAACACGATGGGTATTTTTGATTCATTATTTGGACGACCTCGTCACAGCGAATTTGAAATTAAGGTAAAGGCTTGGACTGCAGTACAAGCATATCAGAAAAAGAATTTTTCTTTCGCCGCAAAGTTATTCGCTGAATATTTTTCGATGAAGGGCTATGGCTTCTTTCCTGAACTGGATGCTGACGATTATCGAATGTATTTTAATTTGATGTTGAGCCAATTTTATGCTCAAATGTATGAGGATACAATCGCAACTTGTAAGAAAATCCAAATAATCAAACCACATTCTGGAGATTCGTTCGCTTTTCAGGCTTTGTCTGAAAAGGCACTCGGAAATATCGTTGAAGCTAATAAACTCTGGACTAGAGCGTCAATAAATGGGTGCGAGTTAACAGAGCATTTCCCTGATATAGACGATGTTGTTATGGTAGGATATAATAACTAATAAATACGACAATTATGATTGATTTATCTAATGATTTTGCAGAAGGCGTTTCAAAAATTCAAACTTGGCGCAATCGTTACAATTCTAAAGAATACCCTCACAAGATACTAATTAACATTATGTATCGAGCATACACTACAAATATGGTATGGGATGAATTTGAATCAGGAATGATGCCGAAGTTCTCATCTTTTCAAGAATCTGTCGTCTATGTAGTAAAGCGATATGGCACACTGGCTGTGGAAAAAGTAAATTCCAATTTGCTGAATTGGTTACAGAACAATCCGGGAAAATGGGTTGGTAACTGTTGCTATCAGTTTATGGAAGAAGTTGCCACCGATGCGGAAAAAAGCAGAAAGAACTTAGATATGATGGAGAAATCATATTTGCATCATTTGTTGAATGATAAGATGGTGTTGTATTTTATCGCAATGCGTCAAGCCGGTGAAACAGAGGCAAAGGCTATTGAAAGGCTGACAAATTTTCAAGTTGAAATGACTGCTAAGCTTGATTATGGTTCAACAAAAAGAATGTTCGCAGAATTAATCACTGAGAGATTCTTAGAAAACAAAGGCATTAAAATAATGTAATGTTAGATAAAGAAGAATATCAAAGACTCGCGGATTTTATTTTATCTTTTCCGGAGATGGATGACTTTATTGAGGAACATCCGGACATACAACGTCTGGATATTCTTCTGAACGAATATGCGCAGTTTGCAAGTCAGCAGTATTATTACTCCGATGATTTAAGAATATCTATCCAGATAGCCAAGGAAAAGTTTTCAGAATTTGTTGAACAATCCCATCTCGGAATTCATTCGATTAATAAAACCAAATGCATTGACGATGCGTCAATTATTTGTACATTCCATAATGAGGCATACGGTGACAAAAAACCAGAGTATCTTTTTAAGAAAGCAGATGTACAGCATTATCGGACAATAACCGAAAAGATTGCATATCAAAAGGTTGACTTCTCTCCGTTAGTTGAAAAATATATTTCGCACTATCATCCATATGTTAATATGGAGATTGCATCTGCTTTCATTAATGCAAAACAGTATGACATAGGGCTTCCTTTTTTGCAAAAGGTTCTCTCGTATGTCTTCAATTATCCAAATATCTATTGGGATAATCCTACGGCGCTATACAGTTGCGCTGAAGGAATACATATGATGCAGTACCTTCTCGGACGAGCAGGGATGGATGCATTGGATTATATTATTCCTGACTCGAAATACCGATTATTGCAACTAGCATATCTGTATATTTCAAGGGCAATATATATGTGTGACGAAGACATTGCGTCACATGGTAAGTGGGATGGTGAGCATATTCCGGCAGGCCTGATTAATAAATTGAATTTTTTGTCGATCAGAGCTAATTTAGTATATGATTATCGCACAGAATTCAGTGTGATATTTGGTATTGGCATTAACCCAGACATTCAATACATCGCAGATAAGGCAACGGCATCAAGTATTGCTGACCGATATGGTTTATCAATCATATTTGAGGAATGCTTCAAAGATGCGATGAAGATGTATCGTTATGGCTCTTTGATTCCGAATGATACTGGTGGCTATGTGGATATTGAAGATGCGACTTTCGGTGAACTTATCGAAAGAGGAAACATTAGAAGTGAAGATCTTGCTAATCAGCTTTTAAAATTATATCGGGAATCCTATTTTGTCCTGGGCGAATCAGAACTTGCTGAGTGTATATGGTTTATTAAAGATAAACTGTGTTATTCGGTTTCAGAAGCGCTTCGCTTCAAGGAAAAGAGAATATCAGAATATAAACGATGGCATGAGGAGTGGGTACAGTCACTCATTTCAAGGTCATCGCAAGCTGGTAATGCTTTTGTCAATGCACTATCGATCAAAAAATCGTTCGCCTCTCATATCAAGCAAACTCTAGCACAAAACAACATTACTTGCTTGTATCACTTTACCGATAGAGCAAACCTTGAATCAATTATAAAAAATGGTGGATTGTATTCTTGGAAGTATTTGGAAGAACACGATATATCAATCCCAAAACAGGGAGGAAATCTTGATTCGAAAGCAAATGATCAGAAATTTGGATTGGAGGATTATGTGAGGTTAAGTTTTTGCGACGATCATCCAATGATGTGGCGATTGAAATGCGCGGGCTACAATCTGGTGCTTCTTAAGATTAAAGTTGATGTTGCATGGGCCAAAGATACATTGTTCTCAGACATTAATGCTACTGCTCATAATCATCGCCATGGAGATGATATCGAGACTTTTAATTCGATAGATTTCAATGCTGTTAAACAGCATTATTTGAACAAAAGTTCTGCAATGTTCGGTCCTCATCAAGCTGAAGTAATGGTGAAAACCTGTATTCCGTTAGAATACATCCTCAATATTGACAATCCAATAATTCGTTAATTATGATATATGTCGTTAATAAAAAAAGAAAGGATGAAAGCATCAAGAAAGAATTTCCTAATGCTGATATTCTCGATTTGACTTCTAAATCTGAATATGCTAAAGTCCTTAGCCCATTTTATCCGCATGGAAATATCCCAATTCCATTTACGGAAGGATTAACGGCAACCTGTGTAGAGGCTGTTTGGCAAGGATTGAAGGTGTTTGAGACTTATGGCGTGGATTTTAATACTTTCCGTAACGACACAATGCAGAATCTAAAACGGACAGTACGAAAATATGGGGCTCCTAAGGGTCACTTAAAAGGCGCATTTGGAAATGAACTTTTGAACTACTTCGACGCAAGAATGTTAATCTATTTGCCTACTTATAAATATGTACTTGATAATGTGCCTCGTGTCCAACACATTTTAAAGCGTATCAAAGAGAGGTCAATTGATCATGATTTAGTTTTCTTGGATTATAATACCAATACTGATGTAAGAGATATTTCTCAGCCGCTTTCCCATGCGGGACTTGTAAAACTGTACATAGAGGATAGGTATCCAGAGTATGATCCGTCAATTAGACCAATGACTAAAGAAGAAGTAGAGGATAAAAGGCAACGTCAAAAAGAAGAAAAAAAGGCTAGAACTACAAAACATAAAAGAAATTCATCGACAGATACGTAAATCCCGCTATACACTGTCACCGGCCAACGAATGCCGTAACCCTCTCCCCTCTCCAATAAGCTGTAAAAAACTCAGGGCGATGTGCCACCTATTTAAGGAGGCACATCGCCCTCTCTTTGAAGGGTCAATACCTGCTTACTTGGCAGCAATAACCTCTATTTCTACCAATACACCCTTGGGCAGGTCGCGCACGGCAAAGGCAGCACGAGCCGGGAAAGCCTTGCAGCCCTCGAATTGTTGCGCATACACCTCGTTCATAGGGCCAAAATGAGCAATATCGGCAAGGAGAACCGTTGTTTTCACAACATTATCCATTGTATAGCCGGCTTCGGCAAGAATAGCCTTGATATTGGCAAACGATTGAGCCGTTTGAGCGACAATACCCTCAGGTATTTCACCCGTAGCAGGTATAACGGGAATTTGACCCGAGATGAAGAGTATGTTTCCTGTTTCGATAGCCTGGCTGTAAGGACCTATGGCAGCCGGAGCATTGGTTGTAGCAATTACTTTTTTCATAGTCGTTAATATTTAATGGTTAGTAATGTGTTTTTCGGCAATAAGCGCAGGCAATGGCATGTCGGCAACAAGTACCTTATCGGCCTGACGATAATATAAAGCATCCATTTCGTCAAAAAGACTATGGTCTATCACTTTGTCGCTAATAGACGACACAAAACCCGAGCAACCGTGCTCGTTGAGCCGCCGCAAAAGGGTACCTACAGTAAGTTCGGCACTATCGACAGTAGCAATGTAGGCATAGTCATCGTTAGTAGGCGTAGGCAACAGCAGGCCGGTATCTACAAGCTCATCTATGGCACGCGCCACCAGTTGTATAGGCAAGTCGTACTGTTGCGAAAGTCGAAACTTGGTAAGCGGCGGTAGCCCCTCGCGCCGGCGACTCTCTATAATGGTCATAATGATAAGCACTACATACTCATAGTAGCGACGCGATATATTCTTTATCTCTTTCTCAAACTCAAAATTAAACACATTTTGCGACGAGTACGACAGCACTACACCAAAAAGACATATCAACCACGACAGTTGCACCCACAACATGAGCAATGGCAGGAATGCAAAACTACCATATATGGCATTATAGCGCGACACCCATATCTGCCCGGCAATATATAATGCCTGAAAAAGGTTAAACGCCGTACCACATATCACGGCCGAAACCGCCGCATGCTTAAACTGCACCTTCGTATTGGGCAAGAAGATATATAACGCCATAAAGAAGAGCCACGAAAGCACATACGACGATGCCTGCATGATATGATGCAACCATGGCGATACCAACGGCATCTCCTCGAGTATAGCAGCGACAAAGATAGACATACCGTTAGCCGCAACGAGCAACACCGGCAAAAGTATAAACATGGCCATATAGTCGGTCACCTGCCGCGACAACTTGCGATTGGGCACATTCCACAAGTCATTAAAAGTCTTCTCTATTGTACCCAGCAGACTTATCATCGTCCACAACAGCAAGATGATACCAACACCCACAAACACACCATCTTTCATATGTGTCATGTATGCCTCTACAAAAGTATAAGCATGCGACAAAGCCTCGCGCTGAGCGGGAAAAGCATCGAAGAGCTGACTGTAAATAATTGATTGGAAACCAAATCCCTTTCCTATGGCAAAGAGCAAAGCCAAAGCTGGTACAATAGCCAGTAACGTTTGATAGGTAAGCGCAGCAGCCTTCTGCTGTAAACGTTCGTCGAGAAAACAGCGCACCGAAAGGTTGAGCGTCTTTACGATGTGCACCCACACGCTGTCGCTTTTGCTTTTCCACACATCCTCGCTCACAAAGAGCCATGCACGATGCAGGGTATCAGACATTCTATTCCATAACGATGGCATACGCCGCACTATATATCTATTACCGCAGCGCGGTAGTTCTTTTCTTATAAAACAGCAAGCCTATAAGCCGGGTTCTGTGCCGCGATATTTCACGCAGTGTCTGCCATTTATCTTGGCTGCATGTCACCATGCAGCTCTTTGCGGTTTACCCCTCGGCTCGGACGGGCAGCCCTCAAACGCCGATATACATAACCTTACAACCCATAAGACGTACGGCGGAACGTGTCACCACCCCCACCCGTGGGCTCTTACCCCACCTTTTCACCCTTACCGCCGCTCTGCAGCGGCGGCGGTTATTTTCTGTTACGCTACTCTACCCTCACGGACAGCTTCTCGTTAAGAAGTATGGTGCCCTGTGTTGCCCGGACTTTCCTCACACGACCAGCGTGCGCGACAGACCGGCTTACTGTACTTGCAAAGGTAGCATAAGTATAAGATAACGCCAAATATCTCGCCGGCAAAAATCATTGAGTACAACATAAAAGGGACTCCCTACGTACCTCCGCTTCAGCCACCTTAAAACCTCATCGCCATACCATTCTGTATCCATCTCAACGACGAAAACCGGTACACGCCATACACCACAATGCACATGTTGCAGGTCGGTACAAAAAAATCTCACAATTCACATATTGGGCCTAGTCGATAAAATTCAGGATGAAAATAGTTGAAAAATCTTCTAGACGACAATTCTCATATTGGTGTGCCCCACGCACAGGTTCCATTTTGTCAGATACAACAAAAAAGGCATTGCCCATAGGCAATGCCTTTACTAACTGAGGGGTGGAAGATGGGAGTCGAACCCACGACACCCGGAACCACAATCCGGTGCTCTAACCACTGAGCTACATCCACCATTTCAAAAGCGATGCAAAGGTAATTGCTTTTTTCGTATTCTCCAAACTTTCTCCCGCATTTTTCATAAAATTCTTTCATGCAAATTATCGGCAACACAACATACACCTCACGCCCCGACCGAAGCAGTTTAAAATAAACACTGAGAATATGGGGCAGATAGAAGAACTATGAGAAAGTTGCTATGAGTTATACAAACGACAAAATAATAACAATCAAAGCCAAATGAATTAAATTATTTAATTTTGCACAATATACGATAATAGTAAGAAGATGAATGATATAAACCGTTTTTTCCGCCCTGTCAACTCTGAAATGGAAATCCCAGATTGTGATTATAACAAGACTGAGATTTGTACTGCCATGGCCAAAGCCTTAGCTCGTAACACAAACCATAGCCTATATATCATCGACTATAACCGCAAGAACTTTTTTTATGTATCCTCCAATCCGCTGTTTCTTTGCGGCCGCTCTCCGGAAGAAGTGCAACAAAAAGGGTATGCCTTCTATTTCGAAGTTGTTCCGTCTGACGAGATAAACCGTTTGATGGAAATCAACGAAGCCGGATTCCGGTTTTACTATGACCAGCCGGTAGAAAAAAGACTTGACTTGTCTATCGAGTATAACTTTCATATCCGCACTTCAGAGAAGCACTCGCACCTTATCCACCACAAACTGACACCTGTCTTGCTGAGTGACAAGGGTGATATATGGCTGGCTTTATGTACAGTTTCACTGTCACCGGAGAAAACTATCGGAGATGTAATTATTTCAGACCATACATGTACTGACAGGTATTTCTACTCGTTCGAGGGAAGACGATGGAGAAAACGATCGGAACTGATTCTTTCAGACCGTGAAAAAGAGATTCTCCAGCTCTCCGTCAAAGGACTGTCGAACACGGAGATTGGAGAAACTCTCTTTATTGATGCCAATACCGTCAAGTTTCACAAGAAAAAACTCTTCGAGAAACTACACGCAGAAAACATCACTGAGGCCGTGGGTATCGCAGCCAATATGAGGCTGATTTAGGAAGACGATGTAGAACTTCGGCAAAGTAGCTACAGGTGGATGTGAGGTGACGTATTCCTCCATTTTCTTCCGTCCAAGTTCGATTACCTTCTCATCGTCACATCTGTTCATCTTTTCTTTATCAATATAGGCAATATGCCAGAAGACCAGATAACCGATGACGTACCTTTCAATGGTAACTTCTATCGGTTCGTCCGAACGCTTCATGGATTGAAGGCAGTTGTGGCCATCCTTATCGATGATGCCTACAACTGCCCATGAGAGATTTATATAAGAAATTGATGTTGTCATAAATTACATACGGTTTATCGCATCCTGTCCTGCTCCTGTACCTTTATACTTGCTTTTGGCTGCATTAAACTTGTAGCGGACAGTAAGGCTGAATGATCGTGTATCACTCCAAGACAAATCTTTCATCTGTGAACTCTCCATATAAAGAAGTGCTTCCTGCTTACAACCTAACAACAAATCATTGGCACGTGCTTCAATACTGAGCGCATCGTTCAAGAAGGATTTACGCAAGCCTATATTGAGTGTATATTGTGGACGTTTAAGAGTGATATTCTGGACCTGCCCACAACTTTGATAACTGAAGTCGGCTGTCAACAAGAATCCGGCAGGGAGAGTAAAAGTATTGTTTAATGAACCTATAAAGAGCGGATTGTTATAAGTCCTTTTTTGACCGGCAGCATCCAACGAAAACCACTGCTTCATCATAATTGCGCTGACATTAAGATTCCATATACCAATAGTAGGCGAAGCTGCCAGCATTACTGTCAGACTCGGTAAACGGTCGTGATTGACATAGTTAATCAAAGTAGTAGCCGACTGATTTTCTACCTGTGTTCCCCAATAAAGAATATAGTCTTGAACCATTTTGTAGCTGACCATTGCCTGCAAGAACCGCCAGACACCAACAGCGGTTACATCGTGGGTGATACTTGGTTTCAGAAGTGGATTTCCCGTTTGCCATGTAAACCGATTGGCATAAGTGATATTATTTCTTAATTGACTGTAATTAGGGCGTTGCGTTTTCGCTGCATAACTGACTTGTAATTGTACTTTTCCCAACTGTGCATTCAGAGAAGCATTCGGGAAAAAATTATCGTATACGCGACTTTGTTCAGGAATAAATCTTCCATCTTCAAAATAGTCAAAATCAACATGTTCATATCGAACGCCAATATTCGCTTGGCCAAACGGCAAGGGACGGCTATACTGTACATAGCCGGCAAGATTCTGCTCACGAATGCGGGTATAAGTCGTAGGTACATATCCTTCCTGATTTACATAATCATCATGCCGGTTGGTATAGGTATATTCTCCTCCCACCGAGAAACTTCCTCCCCACAAAGGATGCGTGTATGAAGCTTTGGTAGCGGCTAGCTGATTATCCACTCTGTTGTCGGAAGTGACGGTACGGTCTTCATGGTCCTGGCTATTCTCCGTATTAAGGGAATACTGTGTATAGGCTTTACGGTAATAGTCGGCATCCCAGGTAAGTTCTCCTTTACCTATTTGTCCGGCATAGTAAATATTAAGCTGATGTTCCGGTTGTGATTTTGTATTAGCTACAGTGGTACTGTGCAAAATATCATAAGGTAATCCATCTGCCCAGATTTCGCTATCGAAGGCTGAATGCATATCTGTGTGCAGGACGTTGCTCAAATCATAGCGTACACCTATGGAATGATGCTCGTTAAAGTCATAATTGAATCCGATGCGCCCGTCTATATTGCGAGAATCGGTATTAGAGTGCTGATAATTCTTTTGTGTCCATAGGGTATCGGTAAAGGCTGTTTGCTCCAGAATATCGTTTTGCAAGGCGGTTGTCTTATCAAAACGGACCATAGCGAAAACATCAAGGCCGTTATGCCGATAGTTTACATTGGCTTGCTCTACAAAGTCGGAATTTTGAGACTGATCATAAGAACTGCGCAGATTCATTCCAAAGCCATCTCCTTGTCGTTTGACAGTACGGATACGAACAACTGCCCCTACAGTTGCATCATAACGGGCACCGGGATTGCGAACAACTTCTACGCTTTTAATTTCCTCCGATGTCAGTTGGTCGAGTTCAGCAAAATCACGCAATTTTCTACCATTGATGTAAATAAGCGGTGAACCTTTACCCAACACCTCAAATCCATCAGTCTTTTTTTGCAAACCGGGTATATGCGCCAATACATCTTCAGCTGTTCCGGCTTTCGAGAGAACTGTGCCCTGCACATTGGTTTCCAAAGCATCGTTCTTTATGCGTGTCACAGGAAGATTGCCTTTTATCACCACCTCACCAAGCATCTGTGCATCCGATACCAGCTGCACAATACCGAGATTGGCCGAAGTAGTTGGTTTATACACCGTTTTATATCCAATGGTGGATATTTTCAGAATCTGATTTCTCGATGTGGCCTCCAGCTTAAAAGAGCCGTCCTCACCGCTGATAGTTCCATTAACAAATGCCGAATCCGGCAAGGACAGTAGTACCACATTGGCGTAAGGCAAAGGCTGGCTGTTCTCGTCAATAAGTTTTCCGCTTACGGTCTGTGCGGACAAACTGATAGGTAGTATGATACCAATAAGTCCTAATAAGAATACTTTAATTAATTTCATTGTATGATAGTATTTAGTTTTCTGCTGCAAAGTTCCATACTTCGCGAGACTTTTCCACTACCCTGTAGGGTAGTTCTAATTACAGAAACTAAAAATGAAATATAATAAAGTTAAGAAGGAAATGAATAGGATTACCAAAAATAATGCATATAGACTACACCCCGTAGTTGACTTTTGGGTGTAAAAAAGGGTGTAAATCTTGCAAATGCTTGATTTACACCCTTTATTGCGGAGAGAGAGGGATTCGAACCCCCGGAACCTCTCAGTTCAACGGTTTTCAAGACCGCCGCAATCGACCACTCTGCCATCTCTCCTATTCCATCTTATATTGCATCGCTATGCTACGGTGGAAGGTCTTTCAGTATAATACATCTGAAAACTTGTTGTCCGGGAAGGACTCGAACCCTCACAGGCGGAACCAGAATCCGAAGTGCTACCATTACACCACCGGACAAGCTTTCCGTTTACGGAGTGCAAATTTACAGCTTTTTCTTTTACTTGTATCGTACTGCGTTATAAAAATTATATTATTAATATTTATTCACAACTGCATCTCTGTACACTGGTACGATACAAGGCTTACTTTAATGACTACGACATGGGGGCTTCTCCAGGAAGTGCCGATGCCACACTATTGTAAGAGAGGCGCATAAGTGTTTCCATATCGTATTTACCTGAAGCCGGAGGCATAATAGGCTTATGTATAGTCAGTGTCACTTTGCCGGGATGTACGTTCATACTGCCTCGAGGCAACAAGTGGAACGAGCCATCGATAGATAGAGGCACCACCGGTAGAGAGAACTCCTCGGCAAGCAGGAATGCGCCTCGCTTGAAGGCGTGTAACTTTCCGTCCTTACAGCGTGTACCTTCGGGAAATACGACAAGCGACATACCGCCTCGCAAGGTCTGCTCGGCCAGTTGCATAGTGTGCTTGAGCTTTGCCGGGGTCGACTTGTCTACCATGATATGGCCAGCCGCTACACAGGCAGCTCCTACAAAGGGGATGCTTTGCAACTGTTTCTTCATCATCCACTTGAAGTTGTGTCCGAGGTAGCCGTATATCAGAAATATATCGAATGCTCCCTGATGATTTGCCACAAAGACATACGACGTGTTCTTGTCAATATTTTCGCGACCGCGTATCTCGGTGCGTATGAGAAGCAATACACAGAAGCAACGTGCCCAAAACATGGGAGGATAGAATCCCCACCAATCACGATTGCCTACGGCAGAACCGGCCATTGTCACAAGTGCGGTAAGGATAGTGAGTACCACCAAAATAGGTACTGCAATACACCATTGATAAAGAAAATATATATAGCGCATGACAAGGAGAATTTTATCAGAACGTGATACCTATGCGAATAGATACGGCATGAAGTGCATGTTCGTTGCGCATTATCTCGCCATCGGAAAACGGAGTTATCTGTGTAAAGTTATATCCTACGATAGCATATGTGCTGAACTGACGAGTTGAAGCGAGGTTAAATCCTATGCCTCCCGAAGCGTAGACACCTGTATTATGAACATCGGGGGCAAGTTCGTTGATAGACATACCCGCTTTCACATCGAAGAAACAGAGTGACTTGCCGGGCTTGAAATTACAGCGAAACATGGCATACACAGGAATGAACATACGTTTGTGAGCAAACGAGGGATGCACTCCTATACCTACGCCAGCGCATTGTATCATTCCTTTGCGATAGCCGGCATATATATCTATATCGAAGCAACTACTTTCGGTACCCGAAAGGTCGATATTGGCACCTATTTCAGCGCCGAGCGCAATAGGGCGCACGCGCCGCATGGGCTTTTCTGCTACAGAAGTTTCAACGGTCTTATCTGTTGTAGGAATACCCGAGGTAGCATTGCCATCGGGCAACGATTGTGCAACAACTGTAGTAGCTGCCACAAAAAAAAGTACGGCAAAAGTGCCTCGCCATATAGTCAGTAGTGTCTTGCTCATATTTTTCATATCGTAATTTGCTGGGCGAAATTATACATTTATTGCATAATAACAAAGTTTGCACTATTAAGATTTTGAAAAGAGAAATTTGTAGCGGTTATGCATCTATAACTATTCTACACAAGTCATACCATACCGCTATCAGCTTGCATATCATATAGCTTTACCTATAGCAATAGCCGGCCGAGTATAAACTGTAAGCTGTTACTATAGAATATCATATAACTGTAGTCGGTTATAAACTATATGACAAAAATAAAAAGGCAGTCAACAAAAATTTCAAATAAATTATACTATTCTGCACTTCTTTACCTATATTTGTAGAATATAGGATGCGGTTCGGCCGAGAGCAACCCCAAAAACTGCATTTTGTTTGCCTCGGCTCTCACCTTTCACTATATTTGTACTATTACAAAAACATTTGGACTTATATCTTTTTTAACAAACAATATTATGACAACTAAATTTAGGATTTTCTGTTGCGCGACTTCGCTTATTACTTGCGCTGCTTTTGCTACAGCTCAAGAAGCAGCCGTTGTCGCTTCCGATTCAACTATCACAACTCCGACCGATTCTATTACAATGATGGGAAATGGAATAGAACAATTGTCGATACCCGTTGCCGATGGTATCACCATCGATGTAGTATACATACCTGGTGGCACATTCCAGATGGGAGCTACTCCCGAGCAAGGTACCGATGCTGCCGCCGACGAGAAACCGGTACACGAAGTAACACTCTCGCCCTACTACATAGCTGCCACAGAATGTACTCAAGCACTATGGGAAGCCATCATGGGTTATAACCCGTCGGTCGCCAAAGGGGCAAACCTTCCGGTGACCAACATAAATGTATATGAGTGCCATGAGTTTGTAAGATTATTGTCGAAAAAAACCGGCTACACCTTCCGCCTTCCTACCGAGGCAGAGTGGGAATATGCTGCACGCGGTGCCATGGAAAGCAAAGCCACAAAGTTTAGTGGCAGCAACGACCTTGCCGCTGTAGCATGGACATCGGCCGACGGCAACGAGCCTCATCCCGTCGCAACAAAGTCCCCCAATGAAATAGGATTATACGATATGAGCGGCAACGTGTATGAGATATGCGAAGATGAATATGCGCCCTACTCTTCGGCAGCACAAACCGACCCGAAAGGGGGCAGTTCCGACCAACAGATTTTCCGCGGCGGAGGTTATATATCGGCAGCCGGCGATTGCCGTACAAGCGTACGGTCGTTTGCCCCTACCGATTATAAAGATGCTTTTATAGGCTTTCGCCTAGCTATCGAGCCGTAAACGGCCGTATTTTTACGACAAAAACAGCCACAACCTTGTCGCTTTATCTCAAACAGGGTTGTGGCCTATTTTATCATAACACCTTTATTCTACCTAACGAACCTAAATCCGCAACTCTGTGAATAGCCTTTATGAAAACGATATATATCAAAAATATGGTATGCGACCGCTGTATCATGGCTGTACAATCGCTACTCGAACGACACAATTTGGATATCGTGTGCGTAAAATTGGGCGAAGCCACTATAGCTCAAGACCTGCCCGAAGCCCTGTTACAAACGATAGCAGAGGAGTTGCAGGCATTAGGATTTGAATTGATAGACGACCGTCGTCATCGCCTCGCCGAGCAGGTACGCATAGCTATCATAGAATTGGCTCATTACAGTGACGGAAGACAACGAACGAACCTCTCGGACTACATTGCCAACAAATTGGGCATGGACTACGGCGCTGCAGCAGAGCTCTTCTCGGCAATACATGGCACAACGGTAGAACAATTTTATATTGCACAAAAGATAGAGCGCGTCAAAGAATTACTGATTTACGACGAATTATCCCTAAACGAAATTGCCTACCGTATGGGATATTCAAGTGCTGCGCACCTCAGTTCACAGTTTAAGCGTGTAACAGGGATGACTCCTACATATTTCCGACAAAACCATCATAACCGCCGGCCTATAGACAAGATATAAGTATAGATGATATAAAAAAAGAGAGCTGTAAGGAAGTTTTACGTCTCCTTACAGCTCATTTTTTGCAGGAATGCTATTTACTCTTATTTCTTGAAATAGCGATTGTAAAGGCCTTCAAAGGCTTTACCATGACGAGCCTCATCCTTAGCCATTTCATGTACAGTATCGTGGATAGCATCGTAACCCAGCTCTTTGGCACGTTTAGCTATGCGTAGCTTGTCGGCACATGCACCACTCTCGGCATGCATACGAGCATCCAGGTTCTTCTTCGTATCCCATACTACTTCACCCAGCAACTCGGCAAACTTAGCGGCATGCTCAGCCTCTTCCCAAGCGAAACGTTTGTAAGCCTCTGCTATTTCGGGATAGCCTTCACGATCAGCCTGACGGCTCATAGCTAGATACATACCAACTTCTGTGCATTCGCCAGCGAAGTGAGCTTTCAAGCCTTCCATTACTTCTTGGTCTTCTACAACACCATCACCGATGTGATGTTCGGCAACGAACTCTATACCGTCATTTTCTTCTAACAATTTGAATTTAGAACCAGGTACATGACATTGGGGGCATTCTGCGGGAGCGGCATCACCTTCGTAGATGTAACCGCAAACGGTGCAAATAAATTTCATAATCTCTCTTTTTTAGGTTGGTTATACTTTTATTTTTTTAATGTAAAGTTACTTGTTCTTTATTACACTCGGCACACACACCATAGCAATAGGTCTGACAACTCTCTATAACAGTACCGCGGGGTAAATCTATAGCTACCGACAACTCTTGGTCTATATCGGCTATTGAGCCGCATTTGCGGCAACGGAAGTGCATGTGTGGCGTAGTGCAAGCATCGTATCGAGCATTTTTCTCATCAATAGTTATCATATTTACGGCGCCACATTGTACCAAAAGTTTCAGCGTATTATACACGGTTGCTTTCGACAACGTCGGTATAGAGGGATAGAGGTCGCTGAAAATCATATCGACAGTGGGGTGTGTGGCGTGCGTCATAAGATATTCCAAGACGGCTATACGCTGCAACGACGGTTTAATACCATGTTCGGCCAAGCGCTGTTGTATATGTGACCTCAGTTTGTCCATTTGTTTTTAGAATGATTTTAATTTTAATTGCAATACAAAGATATAACCATTCAATAATACTTGCAAGCGATGTCACCTGTTTTAACACTTTTTCTCACTCACGACTTCGTCTCTACATCGGTAGTTTGCATATTATCAGAGAAATAAGAGAGAGGCAACCGACGGCTATTGTAACACGAAGACATAGCCTCGCCATAGGCTCCGGCAGAACGTATGGCCAATAGTGTACCGCGAGTCACTTGAGGCAATACAATATCGGTAGCAAAAACATCGGCCGACTCGCATACTGGACCCACCACATCATATTTATGCTTCGGAGCATGAGACGACGTAAGATTTTCTATTGCATGGTGGGCTTGATAAAGCGCCGGACGCAACAAATCGTTCATACCAGCATCAACAATAGCAAATTTTTTATCCAGTCCTTGCTTTACATAGAGCACTCGCGTTATTAGGCTACCACATTGCGCAATGACAGACCTGCCAAGCTCAAAATGAAGTGTCTGTCCTTCCTCGAGAGGAAGTTCATGAGCAAAAAGGCCGAAATATGCAGCAAAATCGGGTATAGGATACGCATCAGGCTCATCATAATCGATGCCAAGTCCACCACCCACATTTATATACTCCATAAAAACACCTCTTGCACGCCAACGTTTCAGCCACTCACTTATGCGATGGCATAAAAGACGGAATGGTTCGAGTGTAAGGATTTGTGACCCTATATGGAAATGCACGCCCAACAGGCGCACGTTGGGCAAAGCAAGAGCTCGCTCTATGGCATCATCGGCTACGGTAATATCAATGCCAAATTTGTTTTCACTCAACCCAGTAGTTATATACTTATGTGTATGAGCATCGATATGAGGATTCAGACGCAAAGCGACAGGTGCTGTAACTCCTCTACCGGCAGCAAGCTCGTTTATAACATCAAGTTCGGGCATAGACTCTACATTAAGGCAACCTATACCTCTATCCAAGGCCATAAGTATCTCCTTATCAGTCTTTCCCACCCCCGAGAATACTATATCGCACGGAGCAAAACCTGCTGCTAGGGCAGCTGCTATCTCACCACCACTCACACAATCGGCACCTAAGCCGCTTGCTGCTATCAGCCTTAACACACGAGGATTGGGATTGGCCTTCACGGCATAATGCACCTTGCTGTGTGGCGGTTGCGCGGCCAACAAGGCATCAAGCGTAGAACGCAACAAGTCGGTATCGTAGTAATAGAAAGGCGTTTCTATCTTCTCAAAAGCGCCAATGGGAAACGTTGTAAATCTTTTCATCGCAAGAAAAAATAAATCGGTATGGGAAATACCCGTCAGTTGCCAGTGCCAAACAACGATCTGCTCAGGGCTTGTAAGGCACGCACCTTATCTTGTTTGCGCACAAGAAACGATATGTTATAGTTACTACCGCCATACGACACCATGCGCACCGGTATATTCTCCATTGCTGCCATAGCCCGCGACTCGAAGCCCACGTTGTTCCATTCGAGATCGCCCACCACACATACGATAACCATATCCTCATCCACGGTCACCGTACCATACTTGCGCAATTCGTCAAGTATCTCCTGCAAACGAGTGGTATTATCTATCGTCAATGACACGCCCACTTCTGAGGTCGTTACCATATCGATAGGAGTCTTGTAACTTTCAAATATCTCAAATACCTTGCGCAAGAATCCATAAGCCAGCAACATACGTCCTGACTTTATCTTTATGGCCGTAATATTGTCTTTTGCGGCGACAGCCTTGATGCCCCCTCCACTGGCACTATTCGATATGAGTGTTCCGGGTGCCTCGGGACACATAGTATTGAGCAATCGTACGGGTATATTCCCCAACTTAGCAGGTTGTATACATGTGGGATGCAAAATCTTTGCACCAAAGTAGGCCAACTCTGCTGCCTCCTCAAAAAGTAGATGCCGCACAGGGGTTGTACCTTCTACAAAACGAGGATCGTTGTTGTGCATACCATCTATATCAGTCCATATTTCTATCTCTTCGGCATTAATAGCGACTCCTATCAGAGAGGCCGAATAGTCACTGCCACCACGATGCAAATTGTCTACCTCATCATACGCATTACGACAAATATAACCTTGTGTCACAAACAGGTCGGCACTACAATTTTGGTTGAGTAGCTCAGTCAAATGTGTCTTGATATACGGCAGGTCTGGTTCCCCATTGCGGTCGGTACGCATATAGTCGAGCGCAGCAATAAGCGCAACATTCACGCCCTGTTCTTTGAGATAGAGCGTGAACATTTCGGTAGAAATAAGTTCTCCCTGTGCAAGAATATTTTTTTCTTCAAAGGGGGTAAAGATATCACGAGTAAACGAACGTATATAATCGAAACGACTTCTTACTCCATCAGTAGCCTTCTGTCTGAAACTATCTGTAGCATAAAGCGAAGCTATCTCGTCGAAATATTTCCGTTCGAGGCGATTGATTATTTCATTGGCCGCATCAGGATTTTTTTTATATAAATAATCAGCAATCTCTACAAGAGTATCGGTTGTCCCGGCCATTGCCGATAACACTACTATTTTACAATCCCCATCGCACACAAGGCGAGCTACATGCTGCATGCGCTGCGCCGACCCTACCGATGTACCACCGAACTTGAGTACTTTCATGTGTTCGTATCTTTAATCAAAAAATATACAGTGTGTGGCCATCATCATAAAAAGGCAACAAGAGGTTGCCGCAACATTCTTTCATTTTCTATGACAACAGACCTATAACTCTACCAAACGCTTGTTTTCGCAACGATATGTACGGCCGGGATACTCCTCTCGCCAAGCGAGATTGTGAGTTGTCATAATAACAGCCGTACCTTTACCGGCTATCCAATGAAGCAATTCTACAATCTGTTTGCCCGTTTGCGGGTCGAGATTACCGGTAGGCTCATCTGCAAGAATTATCTGCGGTTGGTTGAGCAAAGCTCGAGCTATTGCTACACGTTGCTGTTCTCCACCCGAAAGTTCATGAGGCATACGATAGGCTTTCTTACGCATACCTACCTGAGAAAGTACATCGACAACTCGGCTCTCCATTTCATCGGTATTTTTCCAGCCCGTAGCCTTCAACACAAAAGTGAGGTTATCTCTCACAGAACGGTCGGTAAGCAGCTGAAAATCCTGAAATACTATGCCCATCTTACGACGCAGATACGGCACATCGCGTTCCTTGATGTTCTCCATATCATACTCCAACACCCGAGCCTTGGTAGCCGTCACGGGCAAGTCGGCATACATGGTTTTAAGCAAGCTACTTTTTCCACTCCCAACCCTACCTATCAGATAGACATACTCGCCGGCATGAAGTGTAAAATTTACATCTTTCAGCACAGGCATATCGTCACGCAACACCTCGGCGTTACAATATTCTATAAGTACTTCATTGCTCATGGGTGAAGATTTTTTATTTTGTTACAGACGATGTAGCAAGCAGGCTGTCTATAACGGCAACCATATGCTCAAACTCTTTTTCTTCATAAAGACGTGTAGTCATTACAATGCGTCCATCGCGTCCTATAATCACATTGCGCGTTACTCCCGCTTTCTTATCGGCATACAACCCGAAAATATCAGCATCAGGGTCGAGAACCATCGGATAAGTCACCCCAGTCTGTTCTACAAAACGAGACACTTTCTCTGCCGGTTCATCACGGTCTATGCCTATCAATGCAAACGACGTATCGTTTTTATGACGCTGCCATATACGGCTCTCTATCTGGGGCATCTCCTTTCGACATACTCCACACCAGCTTGCTGTAAACTGCAACATCACTACTTTACCGCGCATATCGGCAAGACGTACAGTATCTCCCGTCAAGGCATCTACTGTAGTAAAAAGCGGAGCCTCATCGCCTACACCGACCTTATATCCACGGTCATCTACGACAACAGTATTTACTATACTATCACTCTCTACTGTATCAGAGCCACCAACGGGTTTATGGTTACAACCGGCAACCAAACACAGCATAAAAAGTATGGCAGGAATATATCTTTTCATAACACACTAAACTATCTTTCCATGCATATCGTCAATACAGTTTTTCACTTACGATTGCTATCGCAAAGATAATGCATGAGTACTCAAAAAACAAATATGCACACGTTTGCATTATTTTTTCTTCAACTATATAGCTTTATCGAAAGATAAACCTGTAAATATTCTGTAATATTGCGTGCAAATAATACATGAATTTAGAAAACCTGGGAATTAGAAAGTATAACCATATAAAAACACGTAACATGAAAAAACTTTTACTTATCCTCTCATCTACTATTTTGCTGAGCATATATGCGCAAGCACAAAGCTTATACATCATCGGAGATGCCGTATCAGATTGGGACACAGCATTAGAAATGAAATCGGTAAGCCAAGAACCGAATATAGAGATGTACTGCTGGGTGGGCGATATGAACCCCGGCAGCTTCAAATTTCGCAGTAATCCCAATGATTGGGATGGACCATATAATCTAGGTTCAGAGAATACTGTTACAATTAACGGAAGAACAGAACTGTTTTTCAATAAGGGGAATTGCACTATTTCCACAGCCGGCAAATACTTAGTCTTTGTACAAATCTATGCAACAGACTATTGGGTATACGTAATGAATGCCACTCCCGAACAACTCTATATCGCAGGCAACGGAACAGAATACGAATGGAACAGAACAGCCATGACCCAGGAAGCCAGCGGTGTATTTTCTATTGCAACACAATTGTTAAATGAGGGTGATATTAAATTTACCTATTACAACACCAACGACAACGATTGGTATCCGGCATTCGGAGCAACCGGCTCAAATGTATTTGTAAGCCAACCTTTCACGGATTACGATTTGAAGCCTCTTGCAGGTGACTGGGAAGACTGGTCATTCAACACCCCCGCAAACGCACAGGATGGCGACCAATTCCAAACAGGTGTATATTATATCAATGTCAACCTTAACACCGCAACCTGGAGCTTTCAACCATATATATCTTCATATCCCGAAGATGGAAGTAATATAGCATTTAATGATTTGAACTCTCTTTTGAATATGAGTATCACGCTGCCCAAAGAGATTGAGAGTGTAAATGCAAGCAACATCACTATCAGCGACGGAACAGGTACTGAATACAGCATCAAAGTTCTTGGAACAGAAGCAAACACATTGATGTTCCAACCCGATACAGAGAATCCGGCCTTCCCTCTCAATACCGACCAAACCTACACCATCACATTCGGTGAAAACGCAATTACCTACGCCGGTACTGCGGCGTCAAACCCGGTATTCTCTTATACCTTCGCCGTTGACCCTGCTCCCACAAGTATAGACGCTACGAAAGCTGCTCCTTCCATCGCGTATAAAGACTTCTGCATCGAAGCCAATGGCACAATCGAGGTCTACAATATGCAAGGTATGCTTGTTTATCGCAGCAACAATACTGTAGATATGCGCAAAGCACAACAAGGTATATACATTGCCCGGAGTGGTAGTGAAGTAATAAAAATAAAACGTTGAACCGCTTGTGTTACCTCATCGAAATAACTTAAAGCGATATTACAATCATTAATCGACTCCCATGAAAAAAATCAATTTGTTTTTGATGCTGCTTGTCTGCTCTCTGACTGCATGTGTCTTCACCAGTTGCAGTAAAGACGAGGAAGACCTACTTATAGGTACTTGGCGCTATGACGACTACGAACTGCAAGGTGCTTATATCACCCTCACATTCAACGCCAATAAGACCGGGCAAGTTAAAGGTATTATAGACGATGGCATCTCGATATCATTCGATTTCACCTACACATACAACAATGACATCATTGCCATCACGTCGACATCCGATGCTATCGAAAATATAACGTTGACTGTAGTATCGATAACAAAAGACGAATTGACAGTAAACGACAGCGGCGACACAATTACCTTATACAGAGTGTAGAAACCGACCAGGCTCCGTAACAGATTATATATCACCTCCCATCCCCGTCCTCGCGAAATAGCGAGGAGAAGATGGGAGGTGAGTTTATTATTTTTATCTACATTTGCAAGATTGAGAAGGAACCAACCATCTGAATAAAGGACCAATTTACCACACTCTTTTCTCCCAGCCACACAATCAAAAAGGGAATCACAACGACAAAACAAAAATATATTGGCTGGTTTTTGTATTTACTTCCTACATATACTATATTTGTCACGGAAGAGCGGATTTACCGCGACACGTTTAAAACATTATTATTCACATATGTCAGTCAATAAAGTTATATTATTAGGGAATGTAGCCACCGACCCTGAAGTAAGATATTTGGAACAAAATTTACCCGTAGCCTCTTTCCGCCTTGCCACTACTGAACGTGGACGGCAAAATGCCGATGGAAGCCGTACGCCCGACCGCACTGAATTTCACAGCATCGTAGCCTGGCGTGGATTGGCAGAAATTACCGAAAAATACGTCCGCAAAGGGATGCCCATATATATCGAAGGCAAATTACGCACACGTCAATATAATGCAGCCGACGGCTCTCAACGTAGCGTTACCGAAATCGTAGCCGATTCGATAGAGCTATTGGGAGGGCGCCGTACAGACTCGACACGATAAATACGTTGTCCGTTTCTACACTACAAATCAAACACGTGGCTTTGCATAGTGCGCACATCTATGGTAAAGAGACGGTCGATAAGTGGCTCACCGCAATGAGTAATTAGCTTTACGACCTCAGCCGCCTCAACACAGCCCACTATGCCAGGCAACACGCCTAATACACCTCGTGGCACTGCAGGACTGGCAACAGCCTCCTCACGGTCAGGATAAAGTTGGCTGTAACGTAATGCTCCGGGTTTAGAAAATACCGATACCTGACCCTCATATTCCGATATGGCTGCATAAACATAGGGCTTTTCCTGACGAGCGCACTCATCGTCTATAATATAGCGCGTAACGGCATTGTCGCAACCATCTACCACAATATCGTAAGAGGTTATCAGTTCGTGGGCATTATCAACGCCAAGACGACCGTAATAGGTATCGACCGTAAGATGCGGAGCCAACTGCAAGAGTCTACGACGGGCACACTCTACTTTGCGCTCTCCTACTTCTGCCGCCGCATATAGTACCTGCCGTTGCAGATTGCTCAACGACACTACATCACCATCTATAAGGCCTATACGTCCCACACCGGCAGCAGCAAGATAAAGTGCCACGGGCGACCCCAATCCACCTACACCCACAATGAGGACGCGAGCGGCAAGCAACCGTTGCTGCCCCTCGCGTCCCACTTCGGGTAACATCATTTGCCTGGAGTATAACTCGTCGACCAACATATTAATCGAAAATCTTATCCCAGTCTTTCCATACAACTTCGTACCCCATCTCACGGATAGCCTTAGCCACCTCTTCTGGCGTACGCTCGTCACTCACGGCAAACTGCTCAAGAGCCTGCGGATAGGTATAGTAACCTCCCGGGTCGGTCTTGCTTCCGGCGCTGAGCGATGTAGCTCCTAACGTAGCTATGTGGTTACGGAAGTTTGCAGCTTCACGAGTAGAGACCGAAATATCTACATCGTGGTCGAAGATACGGTAAGCAAACGTAAGCTGTGCCAACTCGCGGTCGCTCATCACCACATTGGGCTGGAAGTGACCCTCGCTTGGCCGCATACGGGGGAAATTGACACTATAACGCGTACGCCAATAATGCTTGCGCAGGTACTGCATGTGCAAGGCCATGAAGGTGACATCGGTACGCCAATCTTCCAGACCGATAAGCACGCCCATACCTATCTTATGTACGCCGGCTTGCCCCATACGGTCATAACCATTAAGACGCCACTCGAATATCGACTTCATTCCCTTAGGATGATATACCTTGTAACGTTCGCGATGGTAAGTCTCCTGGAAACAAACCACACCATTAAGTCCCGACTTCGTAAGACGATAATAGTCTTCACTTTTAAGTGGCATCACCTCAATAGAGATATTATTGAAGTAAGGACGGATGACACACAAAGCCTGTTCGAGATAATCGACACCGGCATCACGAGGATTTTCGCCCGTCACGATAAGGATATTTTCAAACGGAGCCAGACGACGTATCGCCTTGCACTCATTTTCTATCTCCTCGGGTGTAAGTATAACACGCGCTATAGGGTTGTTGTGGTTAAAGCCGCAATATACGCAGAAATTGGTACACGAATTGGTAATATAGAGCGGTATGTACATGGAAATAACCTTTCCGAAACGCTCTTGTGTATACTTGCGACTCAACGCAGCCATAGGCTCAAGATAGGGAGCTGCTGCCGGAGAGATAAGCGCCATGAAATCTTCTATGTCGCATACCTGCTTCGAGAGAGCATTCTCTACATCGACAGGACGTTTGGCTGCAATACGCGCCGTAATATCGTCCCACGAATATTTCACTATTTCATCGGAAAACATGCTTGTTGTCCTTTCTTTATAATCTTTTATATTGTTATTGACGCTCGGTACACTTCTCAATATCTTGCGAGAGGCGCATAGCGCAGAAATTAGGTCCACACATGGTACAGTAGTTGCCATCGAACTCGCTTCCCTCCTTGTAGTATTGAAGGGCACGTTCGGGGTCGAGCGAAAGATTAAATTGGTCTTTCCATCGGAATTCGTAGCGTGCCTTGCCCATGGCATCGTCGCGCAGCTGCGCTCCGGGATGACCTTTGGCAAGGTCGGCAGCATGTGCTGCTATCTTATAAGCGATAACTCCGTCGCGCACATCCTCACGGTTAGGCAAACCAAGATGCTCTTTGGGGGTAACATAGCATATCATAGCCGTACCAAGCCATGCTATCTGTGCAGCACCTATGGCCGAGGTGATATGGTCGTAAGCCGGGGCTATATCGGTCGTGAGCGGGCCCAGAGTGTAGAACGGTGCTTCATGACAACTGCTTATCTGACGCTCCATGTTCTCTTTTATCTTGTGCATGGGTACATGACCGGGACCCTCTATGATAACCTGCACATTATGAGCCCAGGCCTTTTCGGTAAGTTCGCCCAAGACATCAAGTTCAAGGAATTGAGCCCGGTCGTTAGCATCGTGAATAGAACCGGGACGCATACCGTCACCCAGCGACACAGCCACATCGTAGCGAGCCAATATCTCACAAATTTCATCGAAATGGGTATAGAGGAAGCTCTCCTCGTTGTGCAACACACACCATTTGGTCATGATAGAGCCACCGCGCGATACGATACCGGTAAGACGTTCTTTCACCAACTCGGCATGGGCACGTAATACGCCGGCGTGTATGGTAAAGTAGTCTACACCTTGCTCACATTGTTCGATAAGAGTGTCGCGATATATTTCCCAAGTGAGATTCTCTACTTTTCCGTTTACCTTTTCGAGAGCCTGATAAATAGGTACAGTTCCCATCGGCACAGGGCAGTTGCGTATAATCCACTCGCGGGTTTCGTGTATATGATCACCTGTAGAGAGGTCCATCAATGTATCGCCGCCCCAATGGCAACTCCACACTGCCTTTTCTACCTCTTCTGCAATACCCGATGAGAGAGCCGAGTTTCCAATATTCGTATTGAGTTTCACCAAGAAGTTGCGGCCTATAATCATAGGTTCTGCCTCAGGGTGATTGATATTGGCCGGGATAATAGCCCTACCCTCGGCCACCTCACGACGGACAAACTCGGGCGTAATGTGAGTCTCTATGCCAAGTTGCTCATTCATCACATTTTCTCGTATGGCCACATACTCCATTTCGGCTGTGATGATACCTTTGCGGGCATAATACATCTGCGTGATTTGCCGTCCCTCTTTGGCCTTATAAGGCTTGTAAGTCTTTTTGAAGCGGATGGCATCGAGCGACGGGTCATCACGACGCTGGCGGCCATAAGCCGATGTAATATCGGGAAGCTGCTCCACGTCGCCACGGTCGAGAATCCAGGGCTCGCGCACACGTCGCAAACCCTCATTGATATCAACTTCTACGGCCGGATTGGTAAAATCGCCGCTTGTGTCATATACATATACAGGGTCGTTTGGAGTAGAAACTCGCTTACCATCAACAATCTGCACTGTATCGGTAAGATTTATCTTTCGCATTCCCACTTCTATGGGAAAAAGCTTACCGGCTACATATATCTTCTCTGAGCCCGGATAGGAATCTTTTACGATGTTGTTTTCTATTTTCATCATTCAATGCTATTGCGGGTGATACAAAAATCAATCGAGGAAAGAGGTAAGTGGGCTACTGGCCTCAGCACGCAGCGTCTGTGTTCCCAATCCGGCTTCGTATGCCTCACGTCCAGCAATTACGGCCATACGGAAAGCTTCAGCCATACGCACAGGGTCGCCGGCAACAGCAATGGCAGTATTTACCAACACGGCATCGGCTCCCATCTCCATGGCTTCGGCAGCATGCGACGGTGCACCTATACCGGCATCCACTACAACTGGCACGTTACTCTGCTCAATGATTATTTCAAGCAAATCGCGAGTACGTATACCCTTGTTCGTTCCTATGGGAGCACCCAGAGGCATAACGGTTGCAGCACCTACCTCTTCAAGCCGCTTACACAAAACGGGGTCGGCTTGTATATACGGCAACACCACAAAACCCATCTTCACCAACTCTTCAGTGGCTTTGAGCGTCTCCACCGGGTCGGGCAAGAGATACTTTGGGTCGGGATGTATCTCCAACTTGATAAAATTCGTCTTGAAACACTCACGAGCCAACTGAGCCGCCAATACAGCCTCGGCTGCATCACGCACTCCCGACGTATTGGGCAGCAACTGTATTTTGTCATTTTTGATATGCTCCAACATATCATCGTGAGCATTACTCATATCGATGCGCTTCATTGCCATCGTCACCATTTCGGTTCCTGATGCTGCAATGGCCTGTTGCATCAAGATATTAGAGCTGAATTTTCCTGTTCCCATAAACAGGCGCGAACCGAATTCACGGCCGCCGATAACCAATTTTTTACTCTCCATATTTTATCTTGTTTAACATTGCTAAGATAGTTTCTGTCGTTTCACGAGGCGAAGGGGCATTCAGAATAGTACCCGAAAGGGCTATCCCGGATACACCGGCATCCATGAGCGGTTGCAAGTCGTCGATGGTAATACCGCCAATCGCTACCACAGGATGCTCAATACCCTCGGCTCTGCATGCCTCCATAATGCGACGATAACCTTCGATACCCAGCACAGGGCTCAAATTGCGTTTCGTCTCGGTAAAGCGGTAAGGGCCTAAACCTATATAGTCGACATCTTGAACTGCAAGAGCGCGAATATCCTCTATCGTATTGGCCGTAGCTCCTATAATATACTTTTCACCCAAAAGGCGACGAGCCTCGGCGGGGGGCATATCATTTTTGCCCAGATGTACCCCATCTACATCAAGCTCGGCAACCAACTCTACGTGGTCGTCTATCACTAAGATGGCCTCCTTTTCGGCACAGGCCGGCTTGAGTATCTTCACAGCCTCTCGCAACTCATCGGCTGTAGCCTCTTTCATGCGAAGCTGTATCCATTTGCATCCACCGGCAAGAGCCTCAATAGCGCCTTCTACATAGCCATACCGGTCGTTCTTATGCGTTATAAATTGTAACATATACTCTACATTTTTCAGTTTATTCATTGGTGAGGTGCTATACACTCTTTCATCAGGGCAGCCGCTCGAGCAACAGCCTCCATCTGTGGATTACTCCACAAAAAGCCCAACACGGCAACCCCGCCAAAACCGTAACTCAACACTTCTGTTGCATTTGCCGGCGTAATGCCGCCCAAAGCCACCACTCTTTTATCGATAATACCTTTATCGGCAGCTTCACGCAATGTGTCTGAGTCAAACGCCGCTTTATAACCAGGCTTGGATATACTGTTGTATATGGGGCTCAGAAAAAGATACTCGTATTTCTCTTTCTCAGAAACTATCTCTTCAAGCGAGTGACAGCTTCTGCTTACAAGACGACAGCCTGCAACATCGGCCGTCGAATGTCTTCCATTTACATGAATACCGCGAAGCCCATATGACTCGGCCAGTGTATAACCGTCATGCAACACAAGGCGATTGCGATACGTCGGGTCTATGTTAAGCAACAACCGACGCACCTCATCGTCGGTGGCACCCGGTTTACGTATATGCATATAATCGACCCCTCCGGCTAATGCAGCCTCTATGAGACGACCTTCACCGGGGAACATTCGCGTATCGGTAATGCCTATGAGCCATGCCATACCGTCACCCTCCGTATGCTGCGGCTATCACCGTCACCTTATCACCTTCCGACAAGGATACGTTTTTCCAGTCGGCCTGCAAAATAACCTTGTTATTTACAGCCACAGCCACATTGCTCGTATGCAGGTTCTGCCCTGCCAAGAGCTCCATAACGGTAACACGTGTTCCAACGCAAATCTCTTTGTTATTCAGGAAAACTTTCATTTTGCAAAATATTTATCATTGTTTCATCTCTATACTTGCTTGTAACGGCAGAGGGGAAAAAGCATGATTCATGGCTCCGTGTCCATGTCCGGCAAAGACATCGGCGCCTGCCTTTATAGCATCCGTCACATAGGTCTTTGCTGCCTCTACAGCCGACGGCAGTTCATAACCACGTGCCATACATGCAGCTATGGCCGACGACAAGGTGCAACCCGTACCGTGAGTATTGTCGGTATGGCAGAAAGCAGCCTTGAAAATCTGCTCGGGCTGTGACAACCTGCGCAGCAAGTCTATCGACTGTGCTCCTTGCAAATGCCCGCCCTTGACAAGCACAGCCTTGCAACCGGCTTCCATCAGTCTATCGGCCGCCACCCGCATCTCATCGAGGTTTGTTACGGGTACAGCGGCAAGCATGGATGCCTCATCGCAATTGGGGGTAACCAATGTTGCCAATGGGAAAAGGCGGTGACGCACTACGGCGACAGCATCGTCATCGAGGAGTTTATGTCGCGAGGTAGAAATCATCACAGGGTCGAGAATAACCGGAACATTGGCATATCGCTCCAAAGCGTCGGCCACTGCATTGGCAATTGCAGCATTGCACAACATACCCACCTTCACTGTATCTACCACAAGGTCGTCCATGACAGCCTCTATCTGTGCTTTCACCATTTCGGGCGACACGGCATACACGCCTCGTACCCCCACACTATTTTGCGCCGTCACTGCCGTTATGGCAGTAGCAGCATATACACCCAAAGCGGCACAAGTTTTCACGTCGGCTTGTATGCCGGCACCGCCGCAACTGTCTGACCCTGCTATAATAAGGGTTGTAGGATATCGTTTCATGCTCATTTTTGCCTTCAGGGAGTGCAAAATACGGCATGTCTCACTATGAACGGAAAAGGGAAGCGATTGTCACGATGTTTTCAGGCATCCATTTCCTACGGCGGCATTATCCGCATCAGGTTCATAGGGTATAATCTCAGCCGCAAGAGTGCAGCACCCCTTCGATGTGGCAAATATACACTTTATTCCCCAAATAATACCTATAAAACCTTTTTTCTTTCGCAGGAAATATGGCAAAAACAATGGCGCTTACAACGAGGCATGGAAATGTCACGGTAAGGATATACACACCTTGCCGTTTTTCAAACAGGGCTTTGACCCTATCGTATGCCTAACAATTTATGAGTTTGCAAACTGAGCCTCCACTCGGGATGTGCCATACAGTATGCCATCGTTTCGGGGATATTCTCACCCGAACAAGGTTGGAGGCATCGCACACGGCACTCGAACGCATCGAACTGCGACAGATCTTGTCCGCGATACACCACTTTCAACTCATCAGCGCGACGTAATTTCAGAGGCAAACCGCCTCCGGGCTGACAATCAATCTTGGGCGAACAAGTTACCCAATCTATACCGGCAGGCAATTCGCAAGTCCCATTGGTTTCTATATGCACCGTATAACCATGCTTGTGCCACATTGCTATAAAGGCTTCGTCTATAAAAAGTGAAGGTTCACCCCCAGTAAACACCACACGTCGCGCCGGGAAAACCAATGCCGCAGCCAGAATTTCAGCATCGTCCATCATTCGGCCTTCAGTATGGTGAGTATCGCAAAACTCACAAGCAAGATTACAGCCCGAGAAACGCACAAATACCATTGGTGTGCCAGTAAAACACCCCTCGCCCTGTAACGAGTAGAAAATCTCGTTAATCTTTCTCATAATATGCCACGTTGTTCTCGCTCTCCTGCACCATCACTTTATACGCCTCAGGAATTTGCTCACATATCCAACGCGCCAAATTCTCGGCAGTAGTATTCATTTCGGGAAATACATCGTTGAGGTTACGGTGGTCGAGCCTCTCTTGTATCATCTCCTTTACGTGTGTGAAGTCTACAACCATTCCGTCACGGTTGAGCTCTCGTGCACGGGCATATACTCTTATCACCCAATTGTGCCCATGCAACTCTTCACACTTGCTCGGGTAGGAAAGCCGCAAGCTGTGTGCGGCCGAAATCTCGAATGTCTTTACTATGGAATACATAGTGCAAAAATACAAATTTTCATACACCCCATCGCAACAAATTAGGTTTTCATCTGTCATAACCATAAAAAATATTGTATCAAATACCATAAGCATTAAAATCTACAGAGATATCATACTCTCTCCTCTTATTATAATAAAAGAAGTACTTATCTTACTTGCCTTCGGCGACAAATGCTTATCTTTGCAGCATCACCAATTATCTATCGACTATCATGAAAAAATTTATCACCTTGGCATGTGCCGCATTACTTGCACTGCCTGTGGCCACAATGGCACAAGAAAACACCCCCATCGCATTCCCGGGGGCTGAAGGCTGGGGACGTTTTGCCACCGGCGGACGTGGCGGACGTGTTGTTTTTGTAACGAATACCGAAGATTACACTTCAAGCGAAACACCTATCGAAGGCAGTTTGCGGGCTGCATTGCAAGCCGAAGGCAATGACCCTATCACTATCATATTCCGCACATCGGGACGCATAGACCTTAAAGAAGTACTTAAAGTAAACCGCGGCAATATCACCCTCGCCGGACAAACGGCACCGGGCGACGGTATCTGCATCTCGGGACGACGCATCTACTTCTCGGGCAACAATTACATTATCCGTTACCTGCGATTCCGTATGGGCGACGGTAACCAAAGCAACGAATCGTCTCTCGATATTGAGAATGCCACCAACGTTATTGTCGACCACTGCTCACTCAGTTGGTCGGTAGAAGAAAATGCTACCATGTACGACAACAAGTACACTACGATGCAGTGGTGCATTCTCAGCGAACCTCTCTATAACAGCTACCATGCCAAAGGACAACGCGCCTACGGCTCACAATGGGGTGGCGAACACAGCACCTACCACCACAACCTGCTGGCACACTGCGTAAGTCGCTCGCCGCGTCTCAACGGCGTACGTGACGACTCTGAAGGTCACGACTATCAAGTTGTACAAGAGGTTGTAAACAACGTCATATACAACTGGGGCAAGAAAGAGGCCGTATATGGTGGTGAGCTATACTCCTCGCGCGAAGGAGCATACTGCTACAATATCTTACGCAACAACTACTACAAGGCAGGCCCGGCCACTTGGAAACAACAGTACCGTTGGTTTGCCCGCCTCTCTTACAAGGCCAGCGAAAATCATGCCGCTGAAGGTGTGTACGGTTTATGGTATATCGACGGCAACTACATGGAGCCTCAACCCGACCGCCCCAACCCCACCGACGACAAGCTCAAAGGCGACTACACCAACATCAACAACGACAACTGGTATAACTGCAACAGCACAAGCAGTGCCAAAGGTATCGACCTCGAAGGTGGGCTCTATGAGAACGACTCAACCTTCCAACGTCTCTATGAAATGCCCGAAGAAACGAGTGGTGTAACCGTCTCTTCGGCCGTTGAAGCCTATGAAGCCGTTTTAGCTAACGCAGGTTGCCGCTTGCCCAAACTCGACGAAATAGACCGGCGTATTCTTGCCGAGGCTGCCGGTGAAATAGCACCAGCCTACGGCGATTCGTACGGCGCCGGTACCGGTATCATCGACTCTCAAGACAATGTAGGGGGCTATCCCGAATACGCCTCTACACAAGCTCCGGCCGATACCGACAATGACGGTATGGCCGACGAATGGGAAGCTCAAAAAGGTATCGACGACCCCAACGGCTACGACCTCTCGGGCGACTATACCAACTTGGAGATGTATCTGCAAGACATCATAGACCGCTCGGCCGCCGTTTCGGCACCACGTAGCGACAAACGTCTCTCGTCGTGGTACGAAGCATCGGCACGCGCGCTCACCTTCAGTTCGCCCATTGCCGTCGCCGAAATGAGCCTCTACAATATGGCCGGATTGCATGTAGCCAGCTACACCTTGCGTCAACAAGCCTCTACCTGCTTCCTGCCCGAGTTACCTCGTGGTGTATATCTTGTAGTATGGAATCTGTCGGACGGCACAACCCAAACGACTAAAATCGTATTATAATCAGCGATAAGTTAATCCTTTCGATACACAAAGGCCGGTTGCACCATTGGGGTACAACCGGCCTTTTTTTGTCTAATACAGCTATTTATTTCATCACTATCTTCTCCAACTAACAGCTGTCATTTCTTGCAAAATATCCGTCTTGTTTCATTTAATTTCCGACCTTTCAAGACAATCGCCACCTACAAAATGTTTAACATATATTACGCATATATTTCAAAAGTAATAATCAAAACGCCTACATAATCGACAAAATTAGCTAAATTTGCAGTTGCAGAAGAATAAAAATATGCCCATTATGAAGAAAAAAAGAGAAAGGCTCGATGCTATCAAAGAAATCATTTTGAAATCACGCATAAGCAACCAAGACGAGTTGCTGGGACCTCTGCAATCCCGCGGCTTCGACATTACGCAAGCTACCCTTTCTCGCGACTTAAAGCAACTAAAAATAGCTAAGGTACCCGATTCTGATGGGAAGTATATATACGTATTACCTAAAACCGACAGTATAGGCAATGCCATCCAATACCCTACCGACGATGGGGGCTTACAGAATGACTTGGGCGGATTCGTATCTATCAATTTCTCTCAAAATATAGCCGTTATAAAAACCACACCGGGTTTTGCAGGAAGCATCGCCTACGACATAGACTTCGGGCACAGCCCCGAGATTTTGGGCACTATTGCAGGCGACGACACCATTATGGTAGTTCTGCAAGAAGGCATCACACACAAAAAAGCCTACGACATCCTTGCCCGCTATATTCCTGCTCTGCGTCCTTACTAAAAACAATATCGTATGATAAAAACCGGCATCATCGACGAAAACGCCACGCTAACGGGTGAACTATTGCGACTTTTGTCACTCCATCCCGAAGTAGACACTATCGCCATACAAAATCCCTCTCGCGCCGGGCAACCACTCACAAAGTACTATCCCGACCTCATCGGCGACATCGAAACAGAGTACTGTACCAGCATAGATATCAACGAGATAGATATACTCTTCTGCTGCTTCAATCCGGGAGCTATGCGACGCCAGCTCGACGAAGAACGATTCCCGGAAAAGCTTGCCGTAATAGATTTCTCGGGCGACTTCCGCATAGAAAGCCCGGGACACAACTTCATATACGGGTTACCCGAACTCAATCGGAAACGCATCGTACGCGGCGAGTCGCGATACATTGCTATCCCCGACGCTTCGGCATCCATCATACAACTGGCCTTGCTGCCTCTTGCCAAAAATCTGCTCTTACGCAACGCTATACAGGCGGCTATCACTATAGCTCATCCGCACGCCAAAGGGATATGCCCCTTGCCTTCTTTCAGCAAGCAACTGCTACCCGAGATAACGCAAAACCTCGTAACTCTGCAAAACAGTTTTACATACGACATAAATATCATGTCTACCCAAGTACCTCTCTCACGCAGTTTACTTGCATCGATATGGACTGAAAGCCCCAACATTTCCATCGACTTCGTACGCGACCTTTACACGACATACTACGACGACCACAGTTTCGTACACATCGTAGACAAGCAACCTTGCACGGCACAAGTTATCAACACCAACAAATGCTTCCTGCACATAGACATCTCAGATGGCAAACTCATCGTCACAGCCGTATGCGATGCTCTACTCAAAGGGGCTGCCGGACAAGCCATACACTGCATGAACCTTCTCTTCGGACTCAAAGAGACCACAGGGCTATTCCTGAAATCGCCTATATATTAATCCATAGGAAACCATACCGCAATGAAAATAGCAATTATAGGAGCCGGCAACATGGGTGGTGCAATAGCCCGGGCATTGGCTCAAAGCGACTTTGCTCAAAACAACAGTATATATATTTCCAACCGTAGCAAAGCAAAACTCGACATACTGAAGGAGTCATTTCCGCAGCTCTACACCACTACCGACAACTCCGAGGCTGCCAGCTGTGCCGACATCGTGATTATTGCTGTCAAACCATGGATACTCGACTCTGTGGCACACGAGATTGCCTCCTGCGTCAAGCAAGAAAATTGTATGATAATCTCTGTCGTAGCAGCCATACCGTTCAGCCATTACGACGAACTGTTTTGCGGTTATCACCCCACTTTCCGTGTCATTCCCAACACAGCCGCAGTCGTAGGAGAAGGTATATCGGTCATTGCCGCCAACCATGCCACTCAAGCACAAACTGAGCTTGTGCAATCGATTTTCAACAGCATGGGCATTACCATACTCACCGACGAAGACCACATCAATGCCTACATGGTACTCTGTTCAAGCGGGACAGCTCTTGCCATGCGATACCTACGTGCCGCTATGGAAGCAGGTATTGCCATGGGCATACCTGCCGCCGAAGCATCCCGACTGGCTGCATATACCATGCGAGGAACCGCTCAACTCATCATTTCTCACGGAGAGCATCCTGAAGCCGAGATAGACCGCGTCACTACTCCCGGCGGGCTCACCATCAAAGGGCTCATTGCCATGGAAGAAGCCGGCTTCTCCAACGCTGTGATAAAAGGGCACCTGGCATGTCTGAAATAAACGATACGGCAGCCTGCGACTACGCTCGCACAACCATCAGTTGGGCATCGCAGCGATTGGGCATCGCTACTCTCAACGCCATGCAACAAGCCACCATAGCAGCCTGCCGCAACGACGGAGAGGTTATACTGATAGCACCCACCGGAAGTGGTAAGACTTTGGCATACCTTATTCCTCTCATTGCACGCCTGGACAATAATCAAACAGAGATACAAGCTCTCATAATACTGCCTACACGAGAGCTCGCACTGCAAGTCGATAACGTAGCACGTGCCATTTCATCAGGATTCAAAATAACCTGCTGCCACGGCGGACACTCTTTTAAAGACGAAGCAGCCTCATTGTCGGGACATCCCGCCATTGTCATCGGCACACCAGGACGATTGCTCGACCATTTGCGTCGAGGCTCTCTCTGCCTCAGCCATATAGCGACATGTGTTATCGACGAATATGACAAATGCCTGCAATTGGGCTTTCTCTCTGAAATAGAGGCCCTCATAACTGCCTCCGGGAAACCACGTCTGCGCATTCTCACTTCAGCAACCGACACCGTTGTACTACCCGACTTTCTCGCAATGCAAAAGGCTGTGCGCTTGCACTTTGAGGGTGAAGCCCTGCAGGGCGAAGTAAACAATACACTCACGGTACATACCGTGGCATCGCCCCAAAAAGACAAGCGCGACACACTGCTACAACTGCTTTGTCATATCGACGACGCCCCAACCATCATCTTCTGTAACCTACGCGAAACAGTAGAACAGGTAGCCTCGTTCCTCTCCCAACGCCATATTACATGCATAGCCTTTCATGGTGGCATGCAACAGCCCGACCGTGAACGTGCCTTGTGCCGACTGCGCAACGGCAGTGCCTACATCTGCGTTGCCACCGACCTTGCAGCACGCGGGCTTGACATTCCTCAAGTAGCACACATCATACACTACGACCTGCCGCTCGACGAAGCCACTTACACTCACCGCAATGGCCGAACAGCTCGCATGAATGCCAATGGAACAGCATACCTCATAGTTGCTCCACACGAAGAGTTGCCTGCTTGCGCAACGCAAGCCACAGCCCTCACGCTCGATACGAAGGCACACACACCGGCCGCACCAACAATCGACACCTTACACTTCGCTGCCGGTAAACGCGAGAAGTTGGGCCGGGGCGACATTCTCGGCTTTCTCACACAAGTGTGCCACATCCCGGCTCAAGCTGTCGGTCTCATCGAGGTTAAAGACCATTATGCCTACGTTGCCGTAGAAAAGCAATACATCGACATCGCACTGCAACATGCTGCACAAGAAAAAATCAAAGGCAAACGCATCCGTGTAAATCGCGCCTTATAACTACCCATTAAAAAGCACGATAAAGCTGTTTTTATCCATAAATGAACAAAAAATAGACATCGACTCACGAGCCGTTCTCTATTTTTGCACTGTTATTTATAAAATATTTACATCATGAAAAAATTATATTTGCTTACTGCTTGTCTCGTAGCTCTTGCAACAGCACAAGCCCAAACCGTAAACTTTAGTGACTACGCTGCCGAAAAGTACAACTGGAACAGCGACGAGAAACCTGCTACCGCATCTTACGAGATGGATGTTCCATACACCCAAATCAACGGATTCCGTTTCTACAACAACAACGACGATGTATGCTCTATCGCATATAACAAAAAGACCGTCGACGGAACAAAATATTTTGCTTGCTTCAAAACCCAAGGTGGTTCTAAATGGGAAGATAGCGAGACTCCTGCTTCGCGCGTCATAGAAGTGAATGTTACAGGTCCTTGCACCATATCGGGAGTCATGGCCTCTTCGAGCAAAAGCGACGACCGTGAGCTTTACATCTCTACTGCTAAAGTTGACTCTGACTACGACAAAGAAGACGAATCATACGTTGGCTGTATAGCAATCAAAGCTGCCGACGGCGCAAAACAATATACTTTCGATTACCAAGGCGAAGAGGCTACACTCTACCTCTATTCTCGCACCGGAGGTATCAATATCTACACAATATCTGTTACCAACAAGTAAGCTGCTCTCACGACGCCAAACAGCAAAGTTTTGTTTCAGTGGATAACAAAATCCCAATCTGGAACCAAAACCATATCATAAAAAGAGCCATATCAAGATGATATGGCTCTTTTTATATATTTAGTAACAGTCTCAGCCATAGTTTGACAAGACATAATGAATCGCTATAGAAATATTGTTTCTATATTTTACGATATTCGATGAGATAATAAGATTCGTAAAAGATTTCATCAGATGAAGAAGATGTATATCCCTCAACTACTAATTTAGAACGAGTCAGTTCTTTGATTGTCCAAGGGTCATCCTCATCATAGTCCAATACAAGAACTCCTTTATTATAACTCCATTCTCCTTCACTAGACTCATCTATTCCTCCACCTAAATACGTTAATACATATGTACCATTTTTATTGAAGGTTATTCTAATACTTCCACTGAGATCTTCATAATATTCATTTGTTATAACCCCATCTTGCTTTTCCCAACCTGTCTCGGAAACAGCTTCCCAAGTACCTATCAAATCGGATGAAGAACCAATGCCATCTGAGCATGCACTGAAAACCAATGTCATAACCGACATTAACACGAATAAAATTTTTACGTTTTTCATTTGTAATTTGTTTTTGTGTGTCTTCCAGTTCCCAAAGACTAATTATTAAACCACGAAGCGTGGAACTGCAATGCCCACATTCTGATTGGAGGTCCTAGGAAACCCTTGTACACAGATATGGTAATAGCAGCCCACGCCATAACGTGAGAACCACTATGCTATCCTCGTGTACAATTGTGAATTTCCTAGGTTCCCAATCACAAGATAAGCATAACGCTTCTAAAATTTCTAATATGTCACAGACTGAGTCACTACTCAATCCGATGCAAAAATAGAAAATTTTATAATAATCTTATGGCAGTACAGCACTTATTTCGCAAATGTGAATTAAATAACTTTCTTATTCTCTTTACACACATTATACTATTTCGCAATTATTTCATGATTTACAAATCATATTCTATCACTACTTACCCGTCGAAAACAGATTTTCATTTTCTCTAAATTCTTCATCAATCTTCCAGCCACATAGTTTTCATCTTCTATTAGCTTATTAGCTAAATATGCACATTCCATGCTGTTTATTCCGCATATTTTTTCTATTTTTGTAAGCTAAAAACAGACTATATTTCATTACATGAACATACGCAAACGATTGGCAATCTTAGGCTCTACCGGTTCGATAGGACGACAGACATTAGAAGTAGTCGACGAATATCCGCAACAATTTGAGGTATACCTTATCACTGCCAACAACAGCATAGAACTACTCATAGAACAGGCACGTAAGTACCTCCCCGAAATTGTCATTATTGCCAACAAAGCACATTATGCAACATTGCGTGACGCTTTGGCCGACCTTCCCATTAAGACCTATGCCGGAGCCGATGCCATTGCCGATGCCATGTCGCTACCCGATATAGACATAGTTGTAGCCGCAATGGTTGGTTACGCCGGCTTACGGCCTACAATCAAGGCTATAGAAGCTCACAAAACTATAGCCCTTGCCAACAAGGAGACTCTTGTCGTAGCAGGCGACCTCATCACAAAACTTGCCCTCGAAAACAGAACGCCCATCATTCCCGTCGACTCGGAGCACTCGGCTATTTTCCAGTGCTTGGTAGGCGAAGGCGATAACCCAATAGACAAAATTATCCTTACAGCATCGGGGGGACCCTTCCTGCATCACTCACAAGAAGAACTTCATCACGTTACTTGTGCCGACGCCTTGAAACATCCCAACTGGAAAATGGGAAAGAAAATCACTATAGACTCGGCCACCATGATGAACAAAGGCTTTGAGATGATTGAGGCTAAATGGCTCTTCGGTATGCCCCCCGAGAAAATCGAAATTGTCATCCATCCTCAATCCATAGTCCACTCTATGATACAATATAGCGATGGTGCAATAAAAGCACAGTTGGGGTTGCCCGATATGAAGCTGCCCATACGGTATGCTCTCTCCTATCCCGACCGCCTGTGCACTCACGCCCCCAAATTGCAAATGGAAGATTATGCCCGGCTCACCTTCGAGAGACCCGACACTGAACGCTTTCCACTACTGCATCTCGCCTTCGATGCCATAGCACAAGGAGGTAATATGCCTTGCATCATGAATGCCGCCAACGAAATAGCCGTGGCTGCATTTCTTGCCGGCAAGATAGGATTTTACGACATTGTCGGCACTATAATCGACACTATGGCCGAAGCCTTTTTCATTGCATCGCCTACCTACGACGACTATGTAGCAACCGACCTTGCAGCTCGCGAAATAGCTACCCGTCACCTGAAACGCTCATAGAACTATCACTTGTTATAAATATGGAACCCATCTTAGTTAAAACTATACAACTCATACTTAGTCTCTCTATTCTCGTCATCTTCCACGAGTTTGGGCACTACATCTTCGCCCGCATGTTCGGCATACGGGTAGAGAAATTTTACCTTTTCTTCGACACTAAGTTTGCCCTGCTCCGCATCAAACGCGAGAGTACTTCACTCGTCGTAAAAATTTGCGAGAAACTACGTTTCAACATACCCATGCGCCCTGCCAAGAGCGGCGACACAGAGTTTGGCATAGGATGGATACCGTTTGGCGGATATGTAAAGATAGCCGGCATGATAGACGAATCGATGGACCTCGAACAGATGAAACGGCCGGTACAACGCGACGAGTTTCGCTCGCGCCCTGCATGGCAACGTTTGTTGGTCATGATAGCAGGTGTGGTATTCAACTTCCTGCTCGCTATCATCATATACGCCGGTATAGCATACGCTTGGGGCACAACCTATCTCACCTTTGACAATGCCAAAGACGGTATGGAGTTTTGTGAACCTGCCAAAGCCATAGGCTTCTGTGATGGAGATATTCCACTCACTGCCGACGGTAAGAAACTCGACTACTTATCGAGCGAAACCATACAAGCCATGGTAGAAGCGCACAACGTAACTGTATTACGTAACGGCGATACAACCACCATAGAGGTGCCGCAAGACTTCATGCTGCAACTGATGAACCTACAGACACCTTTTGCCTGGTATAGACTGCCTGTCGTCATAAACAGTCTCGAAGAAAGCGGAGGGGCATACGCCGCCGGGCTGTGCAAGGGTGACCGCATTGTTAGTGTCGACTCTATAGCAACCCCTTCACGGGCCCTACTCACAACGGCTCTGGCACAACATCCTTCACAATTGGTAAAGATAGGCTACCTACGCGGCGACAGTCTTATGACTACTTATGTACAAAATGACAGCCTTGGACACATAGGTATATACATGACACCTATTACCGAACTATACGACGTTACAACCGAGCATTATACCTTGCTGCAATCTATACCTGAGGGTATAGACATGGGTGTCACCAAGCTCGTCAACTATGTAAAGAGTTTCAAATACGTATTCTCTAAAGAAGGAGCACAAAGTCTTGGTGGATTTGGCTCCATAGGGAATCTATTTGCACCCACATGGGACTGGTACTCATTCTGGAACATGACAGCCCTCCTATCTGTTATGCTTGCCTTCATGAACATCCTGCCCATTCCCGTACTCGACGGCGGCCACGTACTCTTCCTCATCATCGAAGTAATAACACGCCGCAAACCAAGCGACAAGTTTATGGAGATAGCACAATCAATAGGTCTATTCCTACTTTTCGCCCTGCTCATCTATGCCAACGGCAACGATATTGTAAGATTTTTCTTTAAATAAACACCAATCATAATATGGCCGAAAACTGCAAAATCATACTTAAACCAGGTAAAGAAGACTCTTTCCGACGATTTCATCCATGGGTCTTCTCTGGCGCCATACAACGCATACAAGGCAATCCAGCCGAAGGTGATGTTGTCACCATAGAAGACTGGCAAGGCAACTTCATCGGTGTTGCCCACTACCAGATAGGAAGTATTGCCGCCCGAATACTCTCCTTCTCGCCTGTAACGATAGATGCCGACTTTTATCGTCAACGGCTTCTTGCCGCCTATCGCATGAGACAAAGTCTCGGTCTCGAGAAGGGCGACTATAATAACACATATCGGCTTGTACATGGCGAGGGTGACAACCTGCCCGGACTTATCATAGACATCTATGGGAATACAGCAGTCATGCAGGCTCATAGCCCTGGTATGCACTTTGCCCGCAACATACTTGCCGAAGCTTTGCAACAAGTCATGGGCAACACTATAGAAAATATTTACTACAAGTCTGAGACCACTTTGCCATACAAGGCCGACTTAGACCACGAAAACGGCTATCTTGTAGGTAAAACGGCCAATGATATAGCCATAGAAAATGGCCTGAAATTCCACGTCGATTGGCTTCACGGACAAAAAACGGGCTTCTTCATAGACCAACGAGAGAACAGAGCGCTCCTCGAACGATACTCGAAAGGACGTTCCGTACTCAACATGTTCTGCTACACCGGCGGGTTCTCTTTCTACGCTATGCGAGGCGGCGCCCGACTGGTACACTCGGTAGACAGTTCGGCTAAAGCCATAGACCTTACATGCAGCAATGTAGAGCTCAATTCCCCCGGCGATACACGTCACAAAGCATTTGCCGAGGACGCTTTCAAATACCTCGATACCATGGGCAACGACTACGACCTCATCATCCTTGACCCTCCGGCATTTGCCAAGCATCGGCGGGTTCTCAATAACGCACTGCAAGGCTACCGCAAGCTCAATGCCAAAGCCTTTGAGAAGATACGCCCGGGGGGCATACTCTTTACCTTCTCTTGCTCACAAGTAGTAAGTAAAGAGAACTTCCGCCTCGCGGTCTTCACGGCTGCTCAACAATCAGGACGCAACGTACGCATTCTGCACCAGCTCACCCAGCCGGCCGATCACCCCATAAACATATACCACCCTGAGGGAGAATACCTCAAGGGATTGGTACTATATGTCGAATAATATATTTACTTAACCAATCACCAATAACTAATGTTATGAAAAAAAACGCATGTATTATGTTGGCAACACTGTCACTACTTGCCTGCTCGCCACAAGAAAAAGCGGGCGACAACAACGCAGAATTTGATTACTCGGTAGAAAAATTTGCCGACCTCGAAGTTCTACGCTATCGCGTACCCGGATTTGAGGAACTCACACTCGACCAAAAGAAACTCATCTACTATCTCCAAGAAGCCGCCCTGCAAGGCCGCGACATCCTCTTCGACCAAAACGGAAAGTGGAATCTTCCTATCCGCTATACTCTCGAGGCCATCTACACCGGATACAAAGGAGACCGTACCACCGACGACTGGAAAGCATTCGATACCTACATCAAACAAGTATGGTTTGCCAATGGTATACACCATCACTATTCCAGCGACAAATTCCTGCCCACCTTCTCTCAACAGTTCTTTACCGATGCCGTAAATTCAATTGATGCTTCGACACTCCCCTTACGCGAAGGCGAAACGGTTCAACAACTCTTGGATTCTATCATGCCCGTCATGTTCGACCCCACAATCATGCCTAAACGTGTCAACCAAGCCGACGGACAAGACCTCATCGCTACGTCGGCCTGCAACTACTACAGTGGTGTCACACAGGCCGAGGCCGAGGCTTTCTACAATAAGATGAAAAAAGAGAACGACCCAACTCCTATCTCTTACGGGCTGAACAGTCGCCTGGTAAAACGTAACGGCCAAATATATGAAGAGGTATATAAAGTTGGTGGCCGCTATGGTGCAGCTTTGAGTCGTATTGTAGAGTGGCTCGAAAAGGCAGCTACCGTTGCCGAGAACGATGCACAACGCGCCATTATCAACAAACTTATCGAATACTACCGTACCGGCGACCTGAAGACATTCGACGAATATTCTATTCTTTGGGTAGAAGATACCAATAGCCAAGTAGACTTCGTAAACGGATTTATTGAGTCATATGGCGACCCTCTTGGCATGAAAGCAAGCTGGGAATCTATCGTCAACTTCAAGAACCTCCAAGCCTCAGAACGTACTCATCTCATTAGCGAGAACGCCCAGTGGTTTGAAGACAACTCTCCTACCGATAATCGTTTTAAGAAAGAGGCCGTAAAAGGTGTATCGGCAAAGGTTATCACAGCTGCCATACTCGCCGGCGACTGCTACCCATCGACTCCTATTGGCATAAATCTACCCAACGCCAACTGGATACGCGCCGCCCACGGCTCTAAGTCGGTAACCATAGAAAACATCACCGACGCTTACAACGAAGCAGCCAAAGGAAACGGATTTAACGAAGAGTTTGTATGGAGCCCCGTTGAACTCGAGCTCATCGAGAAATATGGTACTATCACCGACAACCTCCATACCGACTTGCACGAATGTCTCGGCCACGGCTCAGGCAAACTGCTTCCCGGTGTAGACCCCGATGCCTTGAAAGCTCATGGCTCTACCCTCGAAGAAGCCCGCGCCGACCTCTTTGCCCTCTACTACCTCGCCGATAAAAAACTTGTTGAATTGGGCATTATACCCAATGACACAGCTTATAAAGCCGGATACTACGAGCAAATCATGAATGGACTCATGACTCAACTCGTACGCATAGAACCGGGCAAAGATATTGAAGAGAGCCACATGCGCAATCGTCAACTCATAGCTGCTTGGGCATACGACCTTGGCAAAGCCGACAACGTGATAGAGATAGCCGAACGCGATGGCAAACACTATGTCAAAATCAACGATTATGACAAACTGCGTCAGATTTTCGGCAAGCAACTCGCCGAGATACAACGCATCAAGAGTGAAGGAGACTATGAAGCCGGACGTGCTTTAGTAGAGAAATACGCCGTAAAAGTAGATGCCAAACTCCACGCCGAGGTTCTCGACCGTTATGCACACCTCGACATAGCTCCTTACAAAGGCTTTGTCAACCCAGTGTACACTCCAGTACTTGATGCCGATGGCAACATTACCGACATTACCATAGACTACACCGAGGGCTATCCCGAGCAAATGCTCCGCTACTCGCATGATTATGCAACGCTTCCTGTTTACAACGATTGACTTATTCGGTAACTACATGTAAACAAAGGTTACAATATCAACCTATCTTCTGAAACAGCAGTCCCGGCCGTATACAATGCGACCGGGACTATTTTTTATTAAAGACTACTATCATATACATGTCATTTTAAACTACGCTACTATTCAATAATACTTAACCATATATGCATTAATAATCTACAAAATATTCATAAAATTATCTTTGAAAAATAAAATATTATTGATAACTTAGCCATCAACTATTAGTATTAACAAAATATTTTCTTAAAGCTTTATTTACACATGTCAAAACACACCATACGGCAACCGACCTATTTATTTTTCATCTACTTAAACATTTAACACAACCTCTAAAAATTCAATACAATGAAACCTACAATTTTATCTGTGGCTATCTTTCTTCTATTTGTTAGCTGCAACAATCCCAAACCACAATCGTCAACAATCATTGACAATTTGTCACCAGCTCTTGAATACCCCATTATTCAAAAACAGGATATGCTGGACATGTTTTTAAAGTATGTTACTATCGAAAGTGGCTCAAAAAGGCCTGGGCCTGGCGACACAATCTATCCTATCACTCCAGGGCAGATAGAAATGGCACAACAGCTCAAAACTGATGCCGAAATGTATGGAGCTAATGTTACTATGTCTGAATGGTATTACGTTTACATCGATGTTCCATCAAACATTGACAAAGATGTTCCTATTCTCGGTTTCTCTTGTCATTTAGACTATTCCCCAGAAGCTCCGGGAACAGGTATAAAACCACAAGTTGTCACATACCAAGGAGGAGATATACAACTTGCTGACGGAAGTGTTATTTCTCCTAAAAACCCAGATGGCAAAGATCTTCCAGAACTTATCGGAAAGACTCTTATTCATACTGATGGTAAAACTTTACTCGGAGGAGATGACAAAAACGGCTGCACGATACTCATGTCCTTGTTAAAAACTATCTTAAACCCTGATGTCAAACATGGACGTATACAGTTTGTATTCTGTCCCAATGAGGACATAGGAATGGCACAACTAAAAATCGATACAACTCTGTTTAACCCAGATATACTTTTTGATGTCGACGGTAGTGGAGGAAAACAGATTATGGCTTCAAATTTTACAGCCCGTGGATTGTCCGTAAAATTTATTGGGCATCCAGCTCATCCCGCTGAAGCCAAAGCTATGCAGATGGGTGATGCCCTTGCCGCCGCTGCAACATATATAGCTAATGTTCCTTTAAAATACCGTCCAGAAAGAACCGAAGGCAAAGATGGTTACATACATCATTATCAAATGGACACATTACAAGACCAAAATGGAGTTAACTACATTGTTATGAGCAGAATTAGATACTTTGACAAAAATGAAGGAGAATTGTTTGATAATATCATAAAAGAATCTATGGAAAAAGTTGGCCGTGATTTTCCATACGTCAAAACAGAAGTTCTTTTTGACGACATCCAGTACGACAATGTAGAATATTCCATGCATCCAGCATCACACAATGTCATAGCTAGAGCCGCTGCAAGGACTGGTCTTGATGTTAACTTTGAAGCCGTAAGAGGTGGTACCACTGCCGCAATGTTCACAACAAAATCACTAAAAGGCGGCATGAGCATATTTTCAGGACAACACAATGACCATAGCGTCCACGAATACAGTTGTCTTGAAGAAATGATGGATGCTTACATGCTTCTACTTTACGCAGTTGATGAAGTAACTCAAATAGAATAATATTATAATTATCTTAAAAGAACAATTTTAACGGTCTTTGCATCACTAGTTTTGCAACAACAATAAAATTAATGTTCTTAAAATCATTTTAGTTCACTAGTTCATATACAACAACAAAAACTCAACGGGCACCACAAGAGGTTTTCTTGCGGTGCCCGTCTCTCTATCTTATCTGTCTTTGTCTGTGCTGCCTATTGCTTTACAAACTTCAATGCATAGCGATGTCCATCTTGCATGTAAGTTAACACATACGCGCCACGGGGTAACGATGCTATACTCCACTCGCCATCCACTACGCCTTGCGACATTACAAGGGCTCCGGTCAGAGAGTAAACATTAGCATCTGTCACAACACGTTGCGTACGCAATATGTTCCCGGCCAATATCACCGAACCATCGTTACGTGTTGCATGTACACCTGTATATATCTTTATCGTCAAACGGCTCCAATTGGGGTCATTCTCAAACAATGAGGCTACTTCGCTACTTACGGTCAACGTAACTGTTTTCAGATCTGATATTCCTTCAAACATATCTGAATAATATACCGGAGTTTCTGTCCCTGCATAACTTGTCCAGTCTATGTCTATCAAGGATGTACAATCGCCAAACGTACGAGACCCGAATGTTATGACGGCCGGCAACGTTACCTTCGATAATGATGTGCACGAACGGAATGCGCCCGACATGGCACTCGAACCTGTAAGTTGTTCTGATGAACTCAAGTCTATCTCTTGAAGATTTCCGCAGTTCTCAAAGGCACTGTTCAGACTTGTAAGTCCGCTACAATTACTCAAATCTATCGTTGTCAATGCACTGCAATTCATGAAGGCCTGACGCAGATTATTGAAGTTGGCAGCCTGCTCTGCCTCGGGCATTAAAACTGTTTCCAAAGCCTTACAGTTTACAAATACACCATTGCTCGACAAGCCTCCACTTACATAAAGGTCGGTACCGGCCTCTATCTGTGCCTCGGTCATATCTACACTTACCAGCGTTGTATTGCTGGCCATAAAGCCGGTTGTACCTATTGCCACGGCAAGGTCGGTAAATGCCAATGTATTCCATGTGCCTGTAAGATGCAATACAGTAGCATCACGCAAGTTAGTCGGTATGTCGGTTGCATCTACAATAGTTCCTTCTACAGGAGTTTCTCCCTCATCCACAACTATTGTCAAGCGACTCCAATTGGGGTCATTTTCAAACAATGAAGCAACTTCACTACTTACGGTCAACGTAACTGTTTTTAGGTCTGATATTCCCTCAAACATATCCGAGTAAAATACCGGAGTTTCTGTTCCTGCATAACTTGTCCAGTCTATGTCTATCAAGGATGTACAATCGCCAAACGTACGAGAACCGAATGTTATGACGGCCGGCAACGTTACCTTCGACAACGACGTGCACGAACGGAACGCGCCCGACATGGCACTCGAACCTGTAAGTTGTGTTGCTGAACTCAAATCTATCTCTTGAAGATTTCCACAGTTCTCAAAGGCACTGTTCAGACTTATAAGTCCGCTACAATTACTCAAATCTATCGTTGTCAATGCACTGCAATTCATGAAGGCCTGACGCAGATTATTGAAGTTGGCAGCCTGCTCTGCCTCGGGCATTAAAACTGTTTCCAAAGCCTTACAGTTTACAAATACACCATTGCTCGACAAGCCTCCACTTACATAAAGGTCGGTACCGGCCTCTATCTGTGCCTCGGTCATATCTACACTTACCAGCGTTGTATTGCTGGCCATAAAGCCGGTTGTACCTATTGCCACGGCAAGGTCGGTAAATGCCAATGTATTCCATGTGCCTGTAAGATGCAACATATCAGCATCTCGCAGGTTAGTCGGTATGTCAGCCGCATCTACTGTAACGCCTTGTGCCGAATTAAGGCACGACAGCGACAATGCCACTGACACAGCTGCTATAAAATAATACTTCTTCATCTTTCGCTTTTTTATCGTCTTACAATTTTCTGTACATAAAGTTCCCCATTGTACTCATATTGCAGTATATAAAGGCCCTTAGGAAGGCGCTCCAAGCCATAAGTACCTTCTACAACATCGCGTTGCATCACTGTTTGGCCATTCATGCCAAAGAGAGAAACATTCGATACACGCTCTTGAGCCATAATGCGTACACCGTCAAAAGTCACAACACCGTCGTTGCGTACACCCTTCACGGCTCCAACTTCATTTTGTGGACACTCTATCTCAAAAGGTTTCTTATAATAACTGAGTTGCAATACGTCATACTCTGTTCCATCACCGAGCTGACCTCCTTTGTTACGTCCCCAACCATACAAAGTACCATCAGATGCCAGTGCTAACGAATAGCATTGCCCCGAAGACAATACAGAATAAGTAAGCCCTTCGGGCAACAGAGGTGATACGGGAGTTGTTTCCAAAGGTATGTTAGCAGAGCTACCTTGCCACAAACGACCATTTCCATCGCCCAAAGCACCATCGGCATTGGTTCCCCACATATATACATGCTCTATTACACCATTTGTTCCTGTAGCTATCGATACTGTTTCTTCACAACCCGACACTGTTATTACCGGCTCAGTAATAGCTGTAACTTGACGGAACTCATAAACGTTGGTTTCTAACTCTTCTTCAGATTGGTTAAAGCCCAGAATATTATTGATATTGCTACCGGTAGCCCATAAAGTACCATCAGTCTTCACGGCATAGGTTCTATTTGATATAGCTTGCACAAATGCCCAATCATTATCAGTTCCTATCTGTACCGGAGTTCCATAAACATAGTCCTCGGTATTGCTTAACCCGAGACCACCGGTTACATTGTTACCCCAACCCCACAAAGTGCCATCGGTCTTAATAGCAAGCACATGTGAGTCACCCGATGTTATCATTTTCCAATTATTGTCAGTCCCTATCTGCACAGGTTCTGTACTACCTGTGGTCGTACCATTACACAACTGATAAGCATTGTTAGAGCCCCAGCCCCACAGAGTACCGTCGGTCTTGATAGCAAAACCTGTATAACCCCAGAAGCGTACTGCCGTCACAAAAGCCCAATCACTATCGGTTCCTATCTGAGCAGGTGTACGATTTGCCATAGTTGCGTTTGTACCTTGTACCCCTGACTCGGCCGTACCTACAGCCCACAAAGTTCCATTCTCTTTCATCAAGAATGCATAAGCCTTACCGCCTACGGCAAGTTTCCAATCTTTATCGCTTCCTACAAGACTCCACTCGGCTGTACGCTCCGAAACCTCAGGAACACCCATCTGGCCTTGCTCATTCCATCCGCATGTCCATAAAGTACCATCATCACGAACAGCATAAGATGTTGCATCACCGGTAGCGACATATTTCCATACGTGTTGTGCTTCTACGCCATTGCCCAGCATCATAGCTGCTGCTACGGCTAAAAATGTAATTCTCTTCATACTACGCATTTATTAAAAAGTGAAACTTCTGTTTTTATATTCTCATTTGCATTAAATATCTGTTTATCTCATCATTACCTTCTTCACATCTATCTGCACGCCATCGCGTAATATTTGTACTATATACACTCCGGCACGAGTTACTTCTATCGTAAACTCACCATCTGATGCAACTTGGGACACGACCCTACCACACAAGTCTATCACACGGACATCGGTAGCTTGGGCATTATATATAGTCAATGTTTTTCCATCGGTACGTAATATAGAAGATGAGGATATTACACTCTCTACACCACTATCCTCAAGGTTATCTATGATAGGACATATCATAAACGACGCTCCCGGCATTGCGCCAAAATAATTGATAGGCATTTGATAATCCGTACCACCATATTTAACAAAGGAGTTATGAGCGGTCAAATTTGATAAATCCTCTGCACTCATTTCTTTTCCTATCACCTCGGTAAGCATACAGAAATCTTCAACCTCGGGGTCTGTTCCAAAACCTTCTATCGTAACAAAAAACAGTGGTTTGTCCCATATCTGCAGTGGAGTTTCAAAACGAAACTCTGCGACAGCAGCATTACGTATGGCAAGTTCGTCTTCCTCGGCTTCGCGTATCTCACTCATATCCAGATAAACAACCTCAAGAGGCAGTCCGGTAAAATCGAGAGTTCCATTGGCCTCATCTTCTAACGGATACCATACTTGCAACAACAAGCGACTATTGCTATCCCATTTTGTCGGCTTATATGGCAAATACACATTCACGCCCGTTATGTGAGCATTCTTTTGCGAAGTCATGAAGAGATTGCCATAACCAGTCAAGCCTGCACTATTCGTACCACCTAGCCATCCGGCTGTTGTACCACTACCAGAATTCAGCGTATAATAACCGGTTTGATATGTCTCACCCCACAAACGTGTATCGGCACAGCATATCTCGGCTTTTCCACCTACCTTCAAAGTGCCATCGGCTGTGTAGCTGCTACTACCTCCTGCATCGGTAACCGTCAATGTAGGGAATGCATATGAACCAGATTCTTTATATTGTACCGTACAATCCTCAGTTGTTTGTCCGGTAGCATTACCACCAGGGACACTCCACTGATAACTTAAGGCTCCTTCTGTATTATTTATATATGTAATATCCATTTGACGCGGAGCCCACAAAAAGTGTTGTTCATTTATGCTACGATTAAACGACAAAAAATTACAAGCAGCACCCTCTTCACTACTAATAGTTCCCAAACAACGAAGGCCTTTGGGCAATTCATACGAGGCTACAGCCGAAACTTTAGCTGCACTCTTTTCCATGCCAGAAACTTCTGATAAAATAGGAGCTCCAACTTGCGGCACCTCTTGCCCATACGCCAATATCACGCCTGACAGTGCTACTAATAATAAGTAAATGTTTTTCATAAGCATTATTTTTATTACGTGCGAAAATATTATTTTTGCAATTATACGTACTACATGACCCAAAAGCAAAAAAAGATGATATACAAACGATATACAGCACGCAAAAAAGCGACTATAGGCATTCAAATCATCGTTTTTATTATTATGGCCGTTCTGTGTACTCCAAAGGCATCTGGTAAAAACCGAACTTTCTGGAAATCTATAGAAACACATGCCGACACAATTGTTAACCTTATCGAAAACGAAGAAAACACATCGACCGGCGACCTGATAGAACGACTTTACCTCATAGCCGACAGCATCAATAACGACGACCTCAAAGCGAGAGCCATATTTTTCGATATCTACACTAACAGGCCGTCCGATTTAACCGCTATGCTCACCCAAACTGATAAAGCAATTGCCCTCGCCGACTCAATCCACTATCCATACGATTACCATCGGCTTCTTGCTCTGAAAAGCAATATTCTCATCAACATGGGTAACTATATAGAGGCCTTCAAGTTGCTATCACTCACGACACCCTATTTCACCGCCATAGGTGACTCGGCACAAACCGCCATAGCCAATGGCAATACCGGCCTGGTATACCTGCTCATCGAAGAGTACGACGAAGCTTTCCATTACTTACAACGCGCCCAACAACTCTTCAAGCAAAATGGAAACCTCCATTCCTACCTACTCTCTTGCCAACAAATTGCATATATCTATGAAAAGACTGGAAAGATTGATAAAGCTCTTGAGCTTCTCCGCTCTATCATAGACAAATACCGCGATGCTCCAGCAGACGTACAAGAGATGCGATACTACTGCATTGCATCATATTTCAAACTATTAGACAACAAAGACGAACAAGAAAAATGGCTCGACGAATTATACAACACCGCTCTGAAGACAGGCAACTGGCAATGTCGCGTCAACGCCATTAAAAACAAAGCAGCCTGGTTGTTCGACCAAAACCAACTTGACAGTGCTCTCGTATATGCCGATAGTGCATATCACTATGCCCAAACCAATCTTCTCACGTTTGGACAAGAAGGTGATATATATAAACTCCTGTCACAAATTCACGGTAGTCGCCACGAATGGGAAGAGGCATACCACTTCCGCATCAGAGCCGAGGAGTATCAAGACTCGGTACGACTACTCGATATGCGCACCGACATCCAGAAAGAGAAAATCAGGCAAGAAATAGCACAAAATGCTATGCAAATGCACGAGCTCGAAATGGAGAAACGCCAATCTATTATCGTGGGGACTATTGTCGCTATCGCCCTGCTGTTACTACTTATTCTATCGGGCATAATCATATATCTGTTGCGAAAAAGAGCGCAGGAACGTAAGCTCCTCTACGAATCGAAAGAAAAAGAACTCACCGGACAGGTAGAGGCTAAAAGTCGCGAGTTATCGTCTGATAAACTATTGTCTGTAAGTCAAATAAAAACGCTGGAGGCTCTCTCTGGCTACATCCGCCAAATGCAGGAAGAAAAGCAAATAGACCGTCAAGTAGCCAGTGTCATACTCGGAAAGATACAGGAATCATTCAAAAAAGAAGACGAATGGGAAAATTTCAAAAAACACTTCGACGAAGTGCACCCTTCTTTTTTCAAAAAACTTAAAGAGTTACATCCCTCGCTTACCGAAAATGAACGCAAACTATGCGCCTACTACAAAATGGGTATCAGCAACAAACAAGTAGCCCTTATGATGTCGGTACAACCCAAATCAGTCATCATATCCCGATACCGTATGCACAAGAAAATGGGGCTTTCCAAAGAAGTCTCCCTCAATGACTATCTGGCAACATTGTAATTATACCGAAACACATCTCTTTTATTTTACACTAATGTTTACAACAAAGGAGTCGCACCTCCATAACAGGGCGACTCCTCAACGACACATCACTTTTTCTTCTTTTGTTTGCGCTTACGACGTTCCTCGATTTCGAGAATGGTAGGCATTGGGAAACCATCAAACCACTGTTTCCCTGCACGTTGTTCATTGACAGTAGCATTACGCATGTTGCGGTCACTTTTTATCAATAATGGATCTTTCACTCCTTCGCTTCCTTTATGACGACCTTTATCATATCGTCTCTTCTCGGCCGTACGCGAAAAACTTTCTTCCACTTTATCACGCATTATAATAGGATCATAGGGTTTGTATTTCCAATTAGGATCTATCTTTTGTTTTTCAATATTTTCCTCTTGAACTAACACTTCGCCTACACGATCCAGTTCTTCATTATACTCACGTCTCGTTTCATATAGACGATGCAATCCTCTATGTCCTACCAACTCATGTCGCAATGTGCTCAACACTCCATCGAAGGTAAGATAGTTACACATAGGCAACACCATATAAATATCACGATCTTCTACAGTCAATCCAACGGCACTACGACTTTTTTTATTTTGCTTTACACGTCGTGGTAAGTCCTCATAGCGCTCATACACCTTGATAGGCACTCCCATCGATGCCGCAACATCTTGCAATATTTCATTCTGCTCCATAGCAGCCTCATGGGTATTGCTCTTTCGCAGTTCTTCCCACCGTTCACGATAATAATTTAGTTTTTCTTTTGGAATCTTATAATTATCGTGCATCAACTCTCCTATGCTTTTCCCCGTCACTGCCTCACGATAAGACCCGGTCACGATATTGTCAGCTGGTACTTGCTGACGTTGTGATTTACTGTTAGGTTCATATACAAGCCCTTCTACTGTTCCATCTTCACGATACTCCATGTCTCGTATTTCTTCCATTGGGAATCGCCCCTCATACGGACCTTCTGTACGACTTGCATAATAAATATTATCAGCATCATATCGTTTACGATGCGTATCGAAGGCTTGCGCTCCGGCAAGCGTACCACCGGCGACACCTCCCATCACAAAACCGCCAAGTGTCGAATTTACGATGCGCTGCAATTCAGGGAACTCACCTGTATAGATACTTTCTTCAGCGGTTAAAGCTCCGCTCGTCGCAGCTCCAGTCAAAGCCGAATGAGCAGTTTCTTTGGCATACGCACGAGCCTCCTTTTGTAATACATGTCTTGTCATCGCATTAAACTCGGCCTGTGCTACTGGATTACTCAATATCTTTTCCATCAGTTCATCCGCTATATTACCTACTTTAGATGGCAAAGCCTTTCCAAGCACCGACGAGTTTATCAACACATCCATCAATACGTTGGTAGCAGTAGCTGCAGTAACATACATACCACGCTGTAGGTCGCTTACTTTTTTACCTGTTTGTCGTTCATAAGCATCTACTTTCATCTGAGCATCAGCTATCGTAGTTGCTACGTCCGACACTACCGCTCCTGTACCGGCTACAGCTACAGCTTCAGGGGCAACGGCCAATGCCAATGCCGCCGGCAATGCGGCTCCCACGATATTTGCGCCTATATCGGCTATCGCTGCCGCACCCTCGGTTTCGGGCAAATCGGCATACTGTCGGCTTATTGATTCTATCTCTCGAGAAGCCTCACCCGGCAATTGAACTCTTTCACTCAGCACGTCTGGCAACTCATCCCATTCCACTCCTTCATTGCGCAATTTTTTTACTAGCAACAAAGCCCAAGCATCTTCTTTATCAGATATTCGCGGAGAATTAACCAATGCATCCATCTGCTGCTGTAGCTTCTCATCGCTGTCTATTTCCGACTTTGTCACTTGTTGCAGGGCTCGTTCATACTCCTTACCCAGTCGCACCTCTCCGTTCATAAAACGTCGAGCCTGAGCTTCTATATAATCCCACGAAAGATTAGTTCGCTCCAATGCTACGCGCAATCCATCTATAAAACTCGTTGCATCATCCATACCCAGTCCTACATGCTTTCCTTTTGCCGCTACTTCAGGTGGAAGCACTGGTTGTTGCGATACTCTCGTATTATCTGAAGGCATAGTAGAAGGAACTGGTTCATCCACACGAGGAAGTTCTTTACTAATATACGACATCAACGGCGAATCGGGCTGCAAGTCACGTCGCAGTTGTTCGGCCGATAGTCGAGGCGCTACAATCTCATCAGTATCTACACTTTGCCCTTTATAGGACATTGGTACATTATCCTGCTGCTCAACCCTCAAATTATCCGTTGGCAAGGGAGCCGGAGTAGTATTAGCTCCATAATATCTCATATTCTGCAACTCAGATTGCATACCCTCGGGCAACGTGTCATAATTTGTATAATCATTTGCTTCACGATTTCTACCATATCGTCCTCGCAATTGTACATCCTGCTGTAATTCAGGACTTTCAGTTTCCGTGGCAAACTCAGGCCTTGACATTGTAGAACCATTTTTTCTCAATTGTTCCGCAATGTTCCTCGGCGATGCAAGATCTTCGAATCTTGAGTAATGTTCCGATACTGGTACTACAGCATCTTTATCTACAAATCGTCTTGAAGCCCGTGGCCAAGCTGGACGGACATCAATAGCCGGCACTACAGCATCTTTATCCACAAATTGCCTTGAAGCCTGTGGCCATGCTGGACGAACATCTATAGCCGACACTACAGCATCTTTATCGGCTAATTGTCTTGAAGCCTGTGGCCAAGCTGGACGAACATCTATAGCCGGCACTACAGCATCTTTATCGGCAAAGCGCTTGGGTGTCTGTTGATTCAGTAGTACGTCATTCGGACGTGAACCTTCAGTATCTTCATTAAGATAGTCCGAATAAGGGTCTACAGTATCCCACGATCGCAACTTATCAAGTATATCACTACCCAATACAGCCTTCACATAAAGCGGCTCATATGTATCATACGCCGCATCATAAAGTTTCTTTTTCTTGTTCATCGCTTTTCTTTTCTTTTACGTAACACCTCTGTCACCATGTATGGTAGCTGTTGCCATACATGATAACGCCTTGCGAAACAATCTACATCGTCGACATTCCGTGGCACAAACCACGATATTAATACTCGACGGACTCGACTACCGCCCGGCAATGCCGGACGAGGACCGACTAACCGGCACATCTCTGCAAGGAGCTCCTCTTCGGCCGGAAATTTTTCAGTTGCGACAGTTTCATCACAGTCACTGTCACTCATAACAGCTTTGTGTCGCGACATCAAACGAAGCAACAACTCTTTAATATTCTCTTTTTTTCTCATGGCATCATATAAGTTTCATCCATATAATCAGGCTGCTGGTATTCGGTTTGCACACTACCGGCTTGTTGGTTTAAGAAATCTCCATAGCGATTGGCATATTTAGAACCAAGACCCAGCCACAACTGTCTATTGTTTTCACTCATAGCCTTACTCAAAGCAGAGTAATCATCGTAATACTTCATGGTCGATGCCATCATTAGATTATCGAGTTGTTGTCGCTGTGTATCATAAAGTGAGGCCGCACTCTCTCTGCCGGTCTCTTCGGCAGCTGCCAATGAACCGACTACATTATCAAGCGCACGATTGTTATATTTCTGCACAGCAGCCACAGCCTCACCTGTAGCACCGGTAACCGCAGCTCTATTACGTGCCGCTTTTGATTGCTCTCCCAACTGTTCTCGTACCTGCTTCAGCATATTACGGGCATTGGCATTATCGAGATAGTTGCGATAATAATTACGATTAAATGCCGAGGTGACATTATCCATTTGCCGCTGATAGTAGCCGTTCATCATGTCTTGCCGCTGTTTGGCCATATCGAGCTGCCTATTATACTCATTCTGTTGTGACACGAACGAGATAATGGGAGCAGCAAAATCCATTAGACTCATACAAAAAAATTTTTAGGTTTCACCATTTAGGTACACTATAACATTCCACTGCAAAGATCGCTCCGTACCTTTGCTTCACTGATGTAATAATATGATATAACTCGTTTTTGACATGAATCATTCTGATAACGAAACTCCTGAGACCTTCGATTTCTCCGACGCCGGATTGCGTTCCAAACAATACAAGGCGTTGCATCTGTGTTACGATCAACTGTTGGACGCATTACCTGGCTGTACCAATGAAACATCACTTGCCAAATGCCTCGAAACCATCCGCAAAGACATCAATGCCGGCAACTCTCCGGCATCAGCTTCCTCGCGAAATTCCATAGCCGACTCGGCCATGCGATTAGAGGCAGTCAACAAACTTCTCAAAAATCTCTCATATGACGAATGATGATACAACCGAACGTATAGCCGCAATGCTCTCCGAAAATATGCGCCGCAAAAACGCACTACACAAGCCATATAACCCTGTTACAGGACGTAACGCATACGGAGAGCGCATTATCGTAGAAATGCCCGACGCTCCTATCCCTTTACAATACGTGCCGAAACAAATGCTCGATGAGAATCCTTTTGCCAAAAGCCTTGCACAGGCAGGATGCTTAGACTCTTTTATCCTTGCCAAACTCCATAAAAGGCCGTCGTTCGAACTTAAAGAAGGATTATGGACCAAATGGTTACAAATACGCATTCGCTATGACTTTGAGTTTTGGGCAGCTATGTTTGTCAAAATCAAAGACAAGAAAAGCCAAAACGATATTCCTTTCATACTCAACAGGCCACAACAAAGACTTCTCGCCACGCTCGAGGGAATGCGTCTGGCCGGGAAACCTATACGCCTCATCATGCTCAAAGCTCGTCAATGGGGAGGTTCTACCCTTATCCAGATGTATATGGCTTGGATACAACTTGTTCATCGTAAAAACTGGAACAGCATCATCTGTGCCCACCTCAAAGATGCGGCGGCACAAATCAAAGGCATGTATACCAAACTACTCGACAACTATCCGGCATGGCTCCTTGGCGACAACACGCAGCCTGCATTCCGACCATTCGAGAAGTCAAGCAATACATCTTGTATAGCCAATACAGGCTCCAAGGTTACCATCTGTTCGTCCGAGTCGCCCGAAGCTGTGCGCGGTAGCGATGCTGCCATGGCACACCTCAGCGAAGCTGCATTTTGGAACAATACGCCGACACACACTCCCGAGAATCTTATCCGTGCCGTCTGTGGCAGCATTGCCCTCTTGCCCTACTCGGTAGTTGTCATAGAAAGTACAGCCAATGGTACCGGGGGATATTTTCACCGCGAGTATATGCGGGCTTGTAGAGGAGAAAGCGATAAAACGCCCATATTTGTTCCTTGGCACGAAATAGAAATATACACCACTCATCTCGACGATGCTGCATCCTTTGCCTCGTCGCTCAACGAATATGAGCAACAACTTTGGCAGCACGGTGCCACTCTCGAAGCCGTTGCTTGGTATCGCGCTAAGCGGCGCGAATACCACGAACATGCTGACATGATGGCCGAATATCCCTCCGACGATATCGAAGCATTTAGTTACTCAGGGGAGCGAGTCTTCAACCTACAAGCCATACACAAACTCAGGCAACATTGCACCGTGCCACGATACACCGGAGAGATACGGGCACAAGCTTCTACAGGTCGCGACGCTCTTGTCAATCTGGAGTTTGTCGAAGAACCGGGCGGCTTGCTACATATTTGGGAACCACCAGAGAAAGACCCCAGGTTGCGCAACCGTTACGTTGTAGCCGTCGATATCGGAGGCCGCTCACGAAAAGCCGATTTCTCGGTCATTGCCGTTTTCGACCGTCGTGATATGCTCACCGGGGGTATTCCTGCCATTGTAGCACAATGGCGCGGGCACACCGACCACGACCTCCTTGCATGGAAAGCGGTACAGATAGCAGCCTACTACGACAACGCTTTGCTCGTAGTAGAAAGCAACACGTTAGAAACAGAATGTACCGAAGAGATGCATTCAGGGTACATCCTCGACACCATCGCGCAAAACTATCGCAACCTCTATGCACGGCGCCATGCCGGTGGCGAAATAGGTAATCAAGCACCACAAAGATGGGGCTTTCATATGAATCGCGCCACTAAACTATTACTTATCAACCATCAAATCAATATCTTAAGACAAAACGGATACATAGAACGTGATGCCGAAGCATGCCATGAATATGACGTTTTCGAGCGCAAGCCCAACGGTAGCTTCGGTGCCAAAGAGGGCGAACACGACGACATACTCATCACCCGTTGCATAGGTACATACATATGCTGCGAGGAACCTCTTGCCGCCGTCAAGTATCATCGTCCTTCACCTCTTATAGGAGAAGCCTCGTTCTGACAAGATTCTTAAAATTGCAGATGGCAACCACTCGTGGGTAAAAATGAATGTTTATCTCCACCTAAAATACCCGGTTGTCCATAAGAATGCGATTATGAAATACAACATAAAAGGAGCAGTGACGAATACACATCACTGCTCCTCTGTTATAGTCGGGGTGACAGGATTCGAACCTGCGACTCCCTGCTCCCAAAGCAGGTGCGCTACCGGACTGCGCTACGCCCCGCGCTTCGTAAAAAGCGATGCAAATTTACACCTTTTATTCCATCCGTGCAAATAATTTGCGAGCTTTTCTCACACTTTATCGACATTACAGCAACATGCAAATGGTGTAACCCATAAATGGCAAGACTCATAAGTCACAAAAATCATACAGTAAACGGTTGTAACGTAACCCGCAAAGATTTTCTATTTAAGCCATTTGTCTAAGAATAAAAGTACCTGACGGTGCATCTCGGCATTGAATGTATGAGTGGTATCGTAAAAAGTAGTCTCCAATTTCTCCTCAGCCCCACATTGCCGCCACACGCCCCGAAGATAATCATAGGCACTCTGCACGCCAGCTACTGGAAAAAGCTTGTCCTTACGCCCATTGATAAGCAACAACGGCTTGGGACACGATATGGCAGCTACATGAGGATAATCCAGATAACGACGCAAGCGAGGCACTATCATAGCATAGGCCGAGCCTCCTTTGTTCTGATTGTTCGTGAGAGTCATAAGTGAGTCGGTGGTACACATCCAGCAAACGGCAGCAGCGGCACGCACTTTATCGGTAGCAGCCGATAGCATCCACGCTCGATGGGCCCCCATGGAAAAGCCCACGGCTCCTATCCGGGAAGAATCGACAAAAGGCAACGAAGCCAGGAAATCGACACTTCGCATGTCGTCAGACGTAATAACTCCGCACCACGAACGTCCCATTTGAAAAAGGTTGGCAGCCAAAGCCTGCTGCGAACTATAACGTGCTCCTTCTTTACGGCCTCGGTCGCCCCATAAGAGAGCATCTACCGCAAGTACCACATATCCGTTAGCAGCAAGATAGTCTCCGGTATATATACCATCGTAATACTTAGATACCCAAGCATCAGACATCGCAAGAGTAACCGTATCATCGGCAAAAGGTTTCACATTCTTCTCCTTACCTATGTCAAATTTTGCCCCATGGTCGTGCAATACAACTACGGCAGGAAACGGTCCGCTCCCACTCGGAACCAACAGATAAGCCGGCACTGTAACATATCGGTTGAGATGCAACATAATGCGATGCGCCGCATAACCATCGCGCTGTTCGGTAGCCACAATTGTATAATCAAATGCCGTAGTATCTGGGGTATAGTCGATACAATCGAGCAGCAGTGTACGGGCTTTATCTCGCCAAGTATCGAAGTCCTTTTCGGGTGATATGCCCCACGCTGCAGGATAGGTAAGTTCGCTGCGCAACACCTCATAGTATACAGGCATATCTTTTACTGTCTCATACGACCTACCTACACTCGGCACCCACAACGTTGTAGAAAGGAAGAGTAATAGTGTGAGAATTTTTTTCATTTTTGTCATTTTATAACTATGCAAAGTTAGTAAAAGATAAAGGCTGAGACAAACGAAAACACGACTTTGAGTTAGACACTGTTAAACAACAGCTTATATTACACAGGAAACAGAAACTATCGAAAAAATTCCAAGGAACTCTCGGTTATAAAAAGTAGCAAACAGAATACGCCAGGCACGTAAATTTAGATTATCGGGAACTTTTTACGACTATATTTTATATATTTGAACTGTCAAATAATACCATAGAAAAACATGAAACACTTCTTCTTGACAATATACTTTATCGTCTGCATTATAGGAGCGGCCTGTGCCGTACCACTACGATACTCTGTTACACATTATACTACCGAAGACGGATTATCCCAAAATACCGTCATGTATATCATGCAAGATAAAAAAGGGCTTATGTGGCTTGCTACATGGGACGGACTGAACATGTTTAACGGATATGAGTTTACCGTTTATAAAGCTCTTGCAGGCGACCATGTAAACTTGTCAAACAACCGTATACAGACTATCGAAGCCGACCGTTACGGATATATCTGGTTACTAGCATACGATTATCGGGTACACCGGTTCGACCCACGCTCCGAGCAATTTGAGCCTATTTATGCTACAGGATACGAAGCCTTAAATATAAAAAAAATCACCGTATTGCCAAGTGGTAGCGTGTGGTTGCACGGCGACCATGACGAAGCCATACGCGTAACTACCGACAGTGTGAGCTACGCTACCACCGCCGAGGTATATTCTACTCAATCAGGAATGTTCCCATCGCTGCATTGCTACCTGGTACACGAAGACTATGACGGTAACGAGTGGCTGCTCTCTGACAATGGCATCGGCGTAATACCTCGCGGCGGCACTACTCCCGAGCGTTTTTTCACGGCTTCATCAAAATCGGGCGGAAAAAATTTGCAGGCCTTTTATACCATTGACGAAGATACACAGAGTGTATGGACCGGCTCTGACAATGGCCGAATATGGCAATATGTAAAAGCCGACAAAAGTTTTACACTGCACCAACTTCCTGCTACATCGCGTATAGAAAATATCGACTGCATAGGCAAGTCGGGACTGCTCTTCGTCACGACCGATAGCGACGGCATCTTCGTATACAATCCCACGGACGGCTCTTACGAGCATTATACCGCACAAAACACCCCCCTGCTGGCGGGCTGTGACGTAAAGCAAGTTTTCATAGACAGTCATAACGAAGTGTGGATAGACCCGGGTCGCCCGCAAGAGGTATTGCATTATAACCTTGCTCGCCGGCAATTCAAGCAAGAGCTTGTCCCTACAAAAATGTCTATTGCGTCGCAAACCAATCCATACTTCCTTATTCTCGAAGACAAGCGAGGCATTGTATGGGTACAGCCCGATGGTAGCGGGCTTTGTTACTACGACCGTCAAGAAGATAAACTATATCCGCTTTTTTACGACCAGGAAGAATATAACACGACCAATCGTGTACACTCGGCTTTTTCTGACGAGTTGGGCAACCTATGGATTTGTACTTACTCGAAAGGTCTTGACAAAATAACGTTCCATAACAAACCTATTACAATAAAACGATTTGACCAATCAAACCGTTACAGCCTCGACAGCGATGTGCGAAGTATTTTTGAGAGCAACAACGGTGACGTTTTTATAGGATTGCGCAACGGTACATTACAAGTATATGCTTCTGACGGGACATATAAGGGGGTACTTACCGAAAACGGTTATATAAGTCCACAAGGCAAAGCCCTCGACGCCCCGGTATATAATATGGTCGAAGATGATGAGGGGCGCTTGTGGATAGCCACAAAAGGGAATGGACTATTCTGTGCCATACCCATTGCACACGACCGATACCGCATCGAGCAATACCGACACTCCGACAACGATATATACAGCCTGAGTAACGACGACCTCTACTTCCTTCACATCGACAAAAACAAACTTTTGTGGATAGCCACTTACGGCGGAGGATTAAATTATCTCGACCTCGACCACCTGGACCAACCTGTATTTATCAACCACCGCAATTACCTGAAAAAATACCCTATCAACGAGTGTGACCGCGTAAGGACCATCGGTGAAGACAGCATAGGGAACATATGGGTGGGTACAACAGCTGGCGCATTGAAATTCGACAGTAACTTCGGCACTCCCGACGAGATAACCTTCACTCACTACATGCGCAATGCCGAGAATCGCAACAGCCTCAGTGCCAACGATGTTCATTACATACACACGACACGCCGAGGCGAGTTGTATTTAGCCACATTTGGCGGAGGCCTCAACAAGTTACGCACCGAGGGCGACAGTACGACCATTTTCGATGTATACACTCACGCCGACGGATTACCCTCTGACGTACTATTGGCAATTGCCGAAGACTCAAAAGGGAACTTATGGATAAGTACCGAAAACGGGTTGAGCAAATTCGACCCTCAAAAGAAAAGTTTCGAAAATTACGAGACCAACGAGATTTCACCACAACCACGCTTCAACGAGAGCGTAGTGGAAAATATAGGCAACGAAATAGCTTTTGGAAATAGCAGCGGCGTTATTATGTTTGACCCCGACTCCTTGCGCAAAAGCGACTATGCCCCCCTCATCTGCCTGACACGCCTACTACTGGCCAACCGACCGGTATCGCCCCATAAAGATGGTGTACTCAATAAAGTATTAGACGAGACCAGCACATTGCGACTGGAACATGACCAGAACATTTTCACCATACAATATGCAGCGATAGACATGCGTATGCCACAAAACATACAGTATGCTTATATGCTCGAAGGTTTTGAAAAAGAGTGGAACTACGTAGGTTCTCAACGCTCTGCCACTTATACCAACCTGCCCAAGGGGACATATCACTTCTTGGTTCGCTCTACCAACAGTGATGGGATATGGGTAGACAACGAACGAAGCCTCACCATAGAGATATTACCATCGTTCTGGGAAACGCCTTGGGCTTGGGCTCTCTATATAATAGCATTTCTGCTTGTCACAGGTATCATAGTGTATATCTTTACCACTATCTATAAACTGAAAAACGAGGTAACAATAGAGCAACAGGTATCTGATATAAAATTGCGCTTCTTTACCAACATATCGCATGAGCTGCGCACGCCGCTCACTTTGATTGCCGGGCCGGTAGAACACATACTGACCGACACAAGTCTAAAAGAAGATACACGCAACCAACTGCTGTTAGTAAAGAAAAACACGACACGTATGTTGCGACTCGTCAACCAGATACTCGACTTCCGAAAGATACAGAACAAAAAGATGCGTATGCGAGTGTCGGAGGTAAACATCATACCGTTTGTAAAACAGACAATGCAAAACTTCAATTCTCTCGCCGAAGAGCATAATATACAATACGACTTGCAAACATCGCTACACGAAAGTTACCTGTGGGTAGATACCGACAAGTTAGACAAGATACTCTTCAATCTCCTGTCTAATGCCTTCAAGTACACGCCGCAAGGGAAAAGCATCACCGTCTTTATAGAAGAAAAAGACAATCGCGTAGCAATAGGTGTGCGCGACGAAGGAATAGGTATCCCCGCCAACCAGCGAGACCGGCTATTTGTTCGGTTTGAGAATCTGTTAGACCGCAATATTTTCAACCAGCCCACAACAGGAATAGGCCTTTCGTTAGTGAAAGAACTCGTGGAGTTGCACAAGGGAAGTATCGAAGTAGAAAGCACGCCCAACAAAGGGAGCTGTTTCACGGTATACCTGCGTAAGGGTCGTGACCACTACGATAAAGATGTAGAGTATATTCTCGAAGACCTACCCACTCCTACCGACATAAGTAAAGAAGAGAACAACGATGAGATCGAAGAGCTATCTGCATCATCCTCTGGAGTAACCGACGAAGAGAATACGACCGACACTATATTGCTTGTAGAAGACAATGCCGAACTACTTGTCTTCCTGAAAAGTATCTTTGCAAACCAATACAAGGTGATAGAAGCGACCGACGGTCTTGAGGGCGTAGAAAAAGCCAGGAAACAGCAACCCGACATTATCGTGAGCGATTTGATGATGCCCCGGCTCGACGGCATCGGACTTATTCGTGAGCTACGACAGGAAATGTCAACCAGCCACATACCTATTATATTGCTCACCGCCAAATCGACAACAGAGAGCAAGATAGCAGGGCTCGAAGAGGGAGCCGACGACTACATAACCAAACCATTCAGTGCTGCTTATCTGCAAGCAAGGGTTGAGAACTTGTTGCAACAACGGCGACAACTGCGCGAGTTCTACCGTACAAGTCTCGGTGTACAGAAGCATGAAGAGACACCAACTGCCATACCCGTTGTTGATGGCGTAAAACTAACGCTCAACGACCGTAAGTTCCTCGAGAAACTACTGGAACTCATGGAAAAGAATATGGGTAACGGCGACCTCGTAGTCGACGACTTTGTGCAAGAAATGGCTGTAAGCCGCTCGGTTTTCTTCAAAAAGCTAAAGGCTCTTACAGGACTTGCCCCCATAGAATTTATCAAAGAAATGCGCATCAAACGCGCTGCCCAACTGATAAAACAAGGCGACTACACTATGACCCAAATAGCCTATATGGTGGGAATAAACGACCCACGATATTTTTCGAAATGTTTCAAGCAATATTATGAAATGACGCCGACCGAATATAAGGAAAGCCTCAAGAAGCAGGACTCCTGACCTCCGTATAAAAGCTGAGGTCGCGACAACTTGCACAGAAACAAGAAAGAACTATCTTTGTCACAAGATTGAAACATCTGTTTCCGACCTTTGCAGTACGAAAATATAAAACAGGAACATTATGAGCCAATATCGTATCTTAGTAACCGATGACGAAGAAGATTTGTGCGAAATCTTGAAATTCAATCTCGAAACCGAAGGATATATTGTCGATACGGCACTTTCTGCCGAGGAGGCTCTTGCTCTCGACCTATCGGTATATGACTTGATATTGCTTGACGTGATGATGGGCGAGATAAGCGGATTCAAGATGGCATCGATGCTGCGAAAAGATGAGAAACTATGCCGTATACCCATTATATTCCTCACAGCCCGCGACAGCGAAAACGACAAACTGACAGGATTTAACATAGGAGGCGACGACTACATTTCAAAACCCTTTTCTATCAAAGAAGTACAGGCTCGCGTAAAGGCCGTGCTACGACGCAGCGCTCCTCCTGAAGAGCAGGAAATAAAAGAACTTACCTACGAGTCACTGACCTTAGACCTACGTAGCAAAAAATGCTATATTGCAGGAGAAGAACAGACACTGACCAAAAAGGAGTTTGAGATACTGCGATTGCTGCTGGAACATCCGGGACAAGTATTCTCACGCGAAGAAATTTTATCTCGGGTGTGGAGCGACGAGGTGTATGTTTTAGACCGTACGATAGACGTAAATATCACACGGCTACGCAAAAAAATAGGCAACTACGGACGATATATCGTAACTCGCCTCGGCTACGGCTATTGTTTTGAGAAAGCTTGACTACCGAGTTGCAAATAGGAAGGAATATGACAACCAAGAGCCATAAAAGATTCCGTATACCCTTCCACAAGGGACTCTTTCTTACGATAAGCGGACTATTTGTTTGCTTTGTCGTAGTAGCTGTCGCATTGCAATATTACCAAGAAAAAAATTTCAGACAAGAAAACCTCAACGCACTGCTACAAGAGTATAACGCCTACGTAAGCATGCGACTGCAGGAAAAGCCCGATATAACCGAAGGCCATACGACCGACTCGCTACTGCGGCTCAAAGGTGTATACCCTCTCGGTGTAACAGTGATTGATGCTGCTACAGGCAAAGTCATATTAGATACCCGTAAAGAAGAACCTATAGAAGAGTCACATGCAAACCGGCCGGAGATACGGGCTGCCATAGCCGGCGACGAAAACGCCTACACAATACGCTACTCAGAAACGATGAAAAAGCCCTATTTCTATGCGGCTCATCTATATGGCGACGTAGTAGTGCGTACCTCTATACCTTACGATGAAACGACTTTCGACATCTTGCACGTCAACCCCATGTTCCGTTACACGATGCTGGGTTTGGCCGCTATCTTTATCTTGGCACTCTTTTTCTTCTGCCGGTCATTGGGACGTTCTATCACCGACCTCGATACCTTTGTACAACAAGCACGGCAAGGATTACCGTTGAAAACTCCCCTTACGTCAGATAATACCATAGGACGCATCACACAAAATCTGCGACAAGTGTATGAGAACCTGCGACAAACTCGGGAAGAGCTGGCTCGTGAAGAGGAAAAATTACTTTTACACATACAAATGTCGCGTGAAGGTATAGCTATTTTTACCCAGGAAAAACAGCTTATCGTATCGAACAATCTTTTTATACAATATCTCACACACCTCACCGGCACCCCCATCGACGGTGATTTGTCGCGCATCTTTGCCGAAGAGTGCCTTTCTGAAGTTACAACATTTGTAACACAGCCCCAAAACTTACAAAGCACTCACGGGAAAGCAGCTGTAAAGCAGATACATGTACACCGCAACGGACACTCGTTCGACATACGCGGTATTCTATTCCACGATACTTCGTTCGAAATTTCTATCTTCGACAATACCGAGAGAGAACGGGAAGATTTGCTGAAGAAACAACTGACTCAAAACATTGCCCATGAACTGAAAACGCCCGTGAGCGGTATACGGGGCTATCTCGAAACCATTCTTGCGACTCCCGACTTAGATGCCTCCAAACGCAATCTTTTCATGGAACGATGCTATGCCCAGGCACGGCGATTGTCTGACCTGCTACATGACATCTCAATGCTCAACCGGCTGGACGAATCGACCGACCTTTTCGACCGCCAGACAATAGATCTTGCACAAGTCATCAAAGAGGTTGTGAGCGAAACATCCACCACCTTAGAGGCTAAAAAGATGAGTGTAAGCTTACACAACATCGTTTCACCCATGCCCATAGATGGCAACTACGCACTGCTATACTCTATCTTCCGCAACCTTACAGACAATGCCATAGCATATGCCGGTGAGGGGACTCACATACAGATAAACTGCTACCTGAGTAATGAGAAATATTACTATATATCATTTTCAGACAACGGATGCGGCGTAGACGAGATACATTTACAAAGGCTTTTCGAGCGATTCTATCGGGTAGACAAAGGCCGCTCACGCAAATTGGGCGGCACAGGCTTGGGACTGGCCATTGTCAAAAATGCCGTCTTGTTTCATGGAGGCGAAGTGATGGCTAAAAATGCCACAAGTGGAGGCCTCGAAATTCTATTTACCTTGAGACGGAAATGACCACCACGCTGCAAAAACATAGTGTACAGCATGTTGCATCCATGCCTACATTTTGAACAAAAGAAAAGCACAGGCCACAATGCTCCCGACCTATTGCATCCACTTCTTTCAATAAGAGAAATGCGATATTTGGAAGGATAAACGAAGAAAAAAGCAGACTATTTTTGAGAGTTATTTCGTACCTTTGCAGCCATAAAAAGGAAAGGAACATGGAATCTCTCAAGCAACGAATACTACAGGACGGAAAAATCATTTCGCCCGAAGTATTGAAAGTAGATGGATTTATCAACCACCAGCTCGACCCTCAGTTGCTTATGGCAATAGGAGTGGAATTTGCCCGTCGATTTGCCTATTCACACGTAAACAAAATCTTGACAATAGAAGCGAGTGGCATCGCTCCGGCGGTAATGACAGGTTATTGCATGGGTATACCCGTTATTTTTGCAAAGAAGCAGACTCCTAACACGATGGATAACCCGTATGTTGCCGAGGTACACTCTTTTACTAAAGGTAAAGACTATACCATCGTCGCCAGCCGCGAGTATCTGAAACCGGGTGACAAAATATTATGTATCGACGATTTTCTTGCCTATGGTAGTGCGGCATTGGCTCTGAGTTCGCTTATAGAGCAAGCAGGAGCTCACCTTGCGGGGATGGGGTTTGTGATAGAAAAGACTTTCCAACAAGGCGGTGAGTTGTTGCGAGCCAAAGGGATACATGTAGAATCGCTTGCCCGTATAGAAAGCCTCGAAGGCAATACAGTGACATTTAGCGAATAAAACTCACACGACACACTGCAACACAAAATAACGGGCTTCATTACGCCTGTTGCCATTTTTGCATTATCTTTGCAACCGCATGAAATGTAGAGCCATAGCCATATTGTGCGCATTCATAGGTATTGTTGCGTATGCTCAAACGAACCAGTCGGCCACATCGCAAAAAAGTTCAGAAGAGCCTAAGGTCAAACCCATTCCTTATGCGTGGCGCAATACAATGCCATTGGGCGAGCGTTATCGCGTTCCGCTGGATACTTTATTACTCAATTTCTACGAGAAAGATATTCCTATATCCTACTCCCCCTCTTTTGCCACAACCGGTAATATAGGAGCTGCAGGATTTAACAATATCTATTTTGAACGCCCCGAAGGGGATCTGTTTTTCTTCAAAGAAGCCTTTTACCATTGGCTACGCCGCCCGTCCAACTTTCAGTGGTACAATACACGGTTGCCTTTTACACAAGTAGCTTACCACAGCGGAGGCAGTGGAGAAACAGGACAAGACGACCTCTCGGCAACATTCTCGGCCAACATCAATAAGCAAATAGAGGTAGGTGCTGGCGTCAATCTTGTGACCGGCCGCGGACAATATACCAACCAAGCCGACCAAGAGTTCTCTTACCGCCTCTTTGGAAGTTACATTGGCGACCGTTATCAGATACAACTTGCATTCAACAACTATAACTTTGTCACACAGGAGAATGGCGGTATTGTCGACGACGACTACATCCTCGACCCGGCATCTCTGCAAGGAGGCGAAAGCAGCATCAATGAAAAATCTATTCCCGTAAACTTATCGGGGGCGTACAACCGCCTCAGAGGCCGTGACCTATACCTGACACATCGTTACAACCTGGGCTTTTATACCGAAGAGACCGTAGACGATACTACTACAATAGAAAAGTTTGTACCAGTATCGAGTATCATCCATACACTTACGTATGCCGACGCTCATCACCGATTTGTCAACGAGTCGGGGCAAGAAGATACAACGTTCTTCAAAAACACATATCTTACGCTGGGCGGTACCAACGAAATATCGGGGTATTGGGCATTGAGCAACACGGTAGGGCTGGCGTTGCACGAGGGATTTAACAAATATGCAAAAATGGGCATCGCTGCTTACGCCACATATGAGGTACGCAAATACACACAAATTACCGACACCATTGCATCAGGTACACAACTTGCCTCTAATCTGTCAGCGCACCCCGACTATAACATAGCTCCACAAACGACCGAACATGCCTTATGGGTGGGCGGACAGTTATGGAAACGGCAAGGCTCGTGGCTTACATACGAAGCCGATGGAAAAGTAGGACTTACAAGCCCTGTATTGGGCGACATAGATATATCGGGCAACATAGGAACAGCTATTCCTCTTTGGAAAGATACGCTTTCGATAAGAGCTTATGCCCTGTTTAAGAACAGCGAACCGTCGTTGTTACTCAAAGAGTATGTGTCGAACCACTTCATGTGGAAAAACGACTTCGGTAAGATTCGTCGGTTGCGCGTAGGAGGTGAAATATCTTTCCCAAAAACGGGCACATATATTAACGCCGGATTTGAAAACATACAGAACTACATCTACTTCGACGCCGATTGCAAACCCCGGCAGGAGAGTGGTAATATACAAGTAATCAGTGCCACACTGAAACAAAAGTTTGCTGCGGGCATCTTCCACCTCGATGCCGAAGGTATTTACCAATTTACCTCCAATCCCAAGGTATTACCCTTGCCTCAATTCAGCGTGTATGGCAACCTGTATATCATGTTCCGCATCGTGAAAGTAATGCATGTACAACTGGGGGTCGATTGCCGCTGGTATACCGCATTCAAAGCTCCGGCCTATCAACCGGCACTGCTCACACGCTATAATCAAGACGAAGTAGAGATAGGCAACTACCCCTTTATGAATGCCTACCTGAACATAAAGCTGAAAAAAGCCCGCTTTTACGTCATGTACTCACACATGAACCAGGGATGGCTGGGAGGAAACAACTACTTCGCCATTCCACACTACCCACTAAACCCAGCCATGTTCCAATTTGGTGTAGCGGTAGACTTTGCTAACTAAACACGCCCCCACTCTCATTATCACACACCATACCATGAAAAAAAACAACTTAGCAATACGCCTCGCCTTGATTACAACCACTATAGGATGTATTTGCTTGCCAGGCTGCTGGTCAAAAAAAGAATCGTCACCCCGCGACTATGCCGAGATAGCAGCTTCGGGAGTATTGCGCGTCGTCACCGACTATTCGCCTCTAACCTATTACATGAGTGACGACAGCATTACAGGCTTTGACTACGAACTGCTGCAAATGATAGGGAAACGTACTAACCTGAAGATAGAAATTACACCCGAAGTAAGTCTGACCAAAAGTCTCGAAGGTCTCGACAACCGCGACTACGATGTAATAGCACGCTTGCTACCCGTAACAACCGAAAACAAGCAAAAATATATCTTCACCCAACCTTTGCAACTCAACAAACAAGTCCTTGTGCAGCGCCGCGACAGTGTAGGCAACGTAGCCATACGAAACCAGCTCGACTTGGGACAATGCACACTGCATATCGCACAAGATGCTCCTACCCGACTGCGTATAGAAAACCTCTCGCGCGAAATAGGCGATACCATATATATAAAAGAGGAACCAGATTGCGGAGCCGAGCAACTTATCATACTCGTAGCATCGGGAGTTATAGACTATGCCGTATGTGATGAGAGTGAAGCTCGAGCCATAGGCAGTACCTACGACACGTTAGACTACCAGACCGACATCAGCTTTACCCAATTTATGGCATGGACATTGCGCCGCGAGAGCACATCTCTGTGCGACAGCCTGAATCGGTGGATAGACGAGATAAGCCATACGAAAGAGTATAAAGCCCTGCAAGAAAAATACTTCGGGAAGAAGAAACGGTAATAAAATCTACCAAAGAGATAAGTTCTCATATCAGCATGACGTTTCTACCATAACCTCTCTACTATAATATTGTTATTGCCTTACATGATTAGAGAAGCGTCGATGCTGTATGTACAGCCGTACATTTCATCTCGACAACTCTATAAGACTGTAACAGAAATTCTTAATAGCTCGAGACAGAGTCTCGACACGTAAATATGTACATATCGCACAATATTAAGAACGGAAAAAACAGTTTCATTTCACAATAATTACATACTTTTGTTTTCAATAAATCTTGAATCTGCAAGATGAGTAATCTTATAGAACATGAAGGCACAGTCATCGGTGTAATTGCTCCGGGCAAGTTATCCATAAAGATAGTACAACTATCGGCTTGCGTCTCCTGTAAAGCCGCCAAGATGTGCTCGGCAGCCGAGAGCAAAGAAAAAATCATAGAGGCTTATTGTGACGACGATACGATAACTACCGGTGAGGAAGTAGTTGTGTACGGAGAGGCCGCATTAGGGCACACAGCTGTTCTTCTCGCTATTATCATACCGGCCTGCATATTGGCAATCACCCTCTTTGCCGTAGTAAAAGCAACCGGACAAGAGACAACCGGTGGTATTGCTGCACTGATAGCCTTGCTGCTTTATTATGGTATACTGGCACTGTCAAAGAAAAAATTAGAACGCAAGTTTATCTTCAAAGCCAAGAGGAAACTGTAAACAAAAACATATACAATATATAATCTAATAATACCAGAAGCATGGATATAGTTGCAATATCTGTCATCTCCTTAGGAGTCATCGGAGCCGTTGCTGCCGTGATATTATATTTCATAGCACAACGATTCAAAGTAGAAGAAGACCCTCGCATAGATGAAGTAGAGAGCCTCCTGCCAGGCGCTAATTGCGGTGGCTGTGGAAAAGCCGGATGCCGCAATTTTGCCGAGTCGTGCGTGAAGGCTACATCGCTCGATGGGCTTTTCTGCCCGGTAGGCGGCAGTGAGGTCATGAAAAAAGTAGCAGGCGTATTAGGCATGGAAGCTGCCGATGCAGCCCCACGCGTTGCTGTAGTACGTTGCAACGGCACGTGCGAAAATCGTCCACGGGTAAATATCTACGAAGGTGCCAACAGTTGTGCCATCGTCAACAGCCTTTACGCCGGCGAAACCGCATGCGCTTTCGGATGTCTCGGATGCGGCGATTGCGTAGCAGCCTGTCAGTTCGGTGCGCTCACACTCGACGTCGCTACCGGGTTGCCTGTTGTAGATGTAGATAAATGTACCGCATGTGGTGCCTGCGTGAAAGCCTGCCCTCGCCACATTATAGAGCTGCGCAAGAAAGGCCCCAAAGGCCGTGGCGTATATGTAAGCTGTGTAAACAAAGACAAAGGTGCCGTAGCACGCAAAGCCTGCACAGCAGCCTGCATAGGTTGTGGCAAGTGTGCCAAAGAGTGCCCGTTTGAAGCTATTACCGTGGCCGACAATGTAGCATACATAGATAGTGACAAATGTAAGATGTGCCGCAAGTGCGTAGAAGTTTGCCCCACTCACGCTATCCATGCTGTAAATTTCCCGCCCAAGAAACCCGTCGAAACGGAGAAGGTAGCAATTGCTGCAAATGCTTCAACAGGAAATAACTAAGAGCTTTATCCAGTATGAAAACATTCAGAATAGGCGGAGTTCATCCCCAAGGAAATAAACTGACAGCCGACCAACCTATCAGGCCGGTGGGTCTGCCCAAGCAGGCCGTGATATTACTGTCGCAGCACATAGGTGCGCCAGCCCAGTGCATAGTTGCAAAAGGCGACAAAGTAAAAGTAGGAACACTCATTGCAAAAGCCGGCGGATTTGTATCGGCCAACATACACTCTCCATACTCGGGTACGGTAGCAAAGATTGATACCGTTGCCGATGGCACAGGCTATAAAAAACCTGCTATTTTTATAGATGTAGAGGGCGATGAGTGGGAAGAGAGTATAGACCGCAGCGAGACACTCGTAACGACGTGCGACCTCGACTCAACTTCTATCATCAACCGTATAGAGGAAATGGGTATCGTAGGCTTAGGTGGAGCAACTTTCCCCACTAAAGTTAAGTTGTGTCCTCCCCCCACAATGAAAGCCGAGGTTCTCATCATCAACGCCGTAGAGTGTGAGCCCTATCTTACTAACGACCACGCCCTGATGCTTGCCAAAGCCGATGAGATAATGGTAGGTATAGAGCTACTGATGAAAGCCGTAAACGTAAACCGCACCTTTATAGGTATTGAGGCCAACAAACCCGACGCCATAGCCCTACTCACCGAAAAGGCTCGGGCTCATAAGGGTGTTGAGGTTGTTGCATTAGCCTGCCGTTATCCACAAGGAGGTGAGAAACAACTTATCGACGCTATTTTGCACCGCCAAGTTGCCAGTGGAGCACTGCCCGTATCGACAGGTGCCATCGTACAAAATGTAGCTACTGCGTATGCAGTATATGAAGCTGTACAAAAACATAAACCTTTGATAGAGAGAGTTGTGACAGTAACAGGTAAGTCTTTGGCTCACCCGGGTAATCTTTTGGCTCGCCTCGGTACCCCTATATCGCAACTTCTCGAGGCTGCAGGAGGCATTCCCGAAGATACTGGCAAGATAGTCTTAGGCGGCCCCATGATGGGTAAGGCCACGGCCAATATAGACACGCCCACAGGTAAAGGAACGTCGGGCATTCTCGTATTGAGCGAGAAAGAGGCTCACCGCATAGCACCATCGCCCTGCATAAGATGTGCCAAATGTGTGAGTGCATGTCCAATGGGTCTCGAGCCATATTTGCTGGCCAAAGCTACCATGGCAGGTAACATGGAAATAGCCGAAAAGGGACATATATACGACTGTATAGAATGCGGCTGCTGCACCTTCTCGTGTCCGGCACACCGTCCGCTACTCGACTACATACGTCAAGGAAAAGGTACTGTAATGGGCATCATACGCGCCCGCAACGCAGCCAATAAAAAGTAAACACCTAACACAAGAGAAATATCATGAACAAATTAGTAGTATCGCCATCGCCTCATATACACAGCGGTATAAGCACACCGCAATGTATGTACGGCGTATTGATAGCCCTCATACCGGCATTTCTCGTATCGCTCTACTTCTTTGGCTTAGGGGCTCTTTTAGTAACCCTTACCTCGGTAGTATCGTGCGTCGTATTTGAATATCTCATACAGAAATTTTTATTGAAGGAAAAGCCCACTATCGGCAATGGCTCGGCCATCCTCACAGGTGTTCTGCTCGCCTTCAACCTACCCTCAAATCTTCCTTTGTGGATAGTCGTATTGGGTGCGCTGTTTGCAATAGGTGTTGCCAAAATGGCATTCGGCGGATTAGGTAACAATATCTTTAACCCCGCTCTTGCAGGCCGTATTTTCCTTCTCATCTCGTTCCCTGCACAAATGACCACATGGCCCATACCGTCGACTTTGCCCATGGGACTCGACGCCGAGACAGGAGCCACAACACTGAGTATCCTTAAACATGGAGGTGCCGAAGGCTTGGCCGGACTCGACATAACAAATCATCTGATAGGTAACATAGGCGGTAGCTTGGGTGAAGTAAGTGCCATAGCATTACTGATAGGCTTTGCTTACATGTTGTGGCGGCGCATTATTACATGGCACATTCCTGTATGTATTATAGCAACAGTTGCAGTATTTGCCTTCTTTGCCGGCATAGGCAACGGAATAGAATATGCTGCAAAGTTTGCCGAGTTGCACGTACTCTCAGGCGGTGTACTCTTAGGCTCCATCTTCATGGCAACCGACTATGTAACATCGCCCATGACCAAAGGCGGCATGGTACTCTATGGCATACTGATAGGTATCATCACCATGGTGATACGTCTGTGGGGCGCATACCCTGAGGGCATGTCATTTGCCATCTTCATCATGAATGGCGTAACGCCGCTAATCAACAATTATATGAAACCTAAACGATTTGGGGAGGTAGTAAAAAATGGCAAATAAAGAATCGACACTTCTCAATATGGTTGTCGTACTGACTGCCGTATCGGTGATTACAGGAGCAGCCCTTGGCTACATATACAAAATAACAAAAGAGCCTATCGAACAGGCCAACATCGCAGCACAAGAGAATGCGATACGCATGGTAGCTCCCGAGTTTGACAACTCACCCTCGCAAGAGAGTTACGAAGCGACCACTTCCGACGGGCTCACCGTAACCATATTTCCCGCTACCAAAGGCGGCGAACCGGTCGGTGCAGCCGTACGTGCCACTTCGCCCAACGGATTCGGCGGTGAAATAGCTATCATGGTAGGCTTCGATAAAGAGGGTACCATACTCAACTACAGCGTATTGAGCCATGCAGAAACTCCGGGTCTCGGCTCGAAGATGAATGAGTGGTTCCGCACCGACAAGAACCGTCAAAGCGTCTTAGGTAAGAATCCTGCAAATTGCAACCTGACGGTAACAAAAGATGGTGGCGACATAGATGCCATCACGGCTGCCACCATATCGTCGAGAGCTTTCCTAGAGACTCTGCGCCACGCCTATGAGGCCTACAAAGGCCAAGCTGTAGATGCCGCATCGGGTAGCAGCAAGCATGCCACAGAAAACAAGAATCACGCTTCTGACAGTAGCAAAGATGACTCTGCCACAACCGGCACAATGTGAAACGAAAAAGAGAAAAGGCCATGAACAAATTGAAAATCATACTCAACGGTATAATTACCGAAAATCCCACCTTCGTCCTTCTGTTGGGCATGTGCCCTACGTTAGGAACAACGACCTCAGCCATCAATGGTATGGGTATGGGACTATCGACCATGTTTGTGCTGATGTGTTCTAATGTCGCTATTGCAGCCATCAAAGACTTTATCCCCGACAAAGTACGCATCCCTGCATATGTCGTAGTGATAGCAGCTTTCGTTACCATCTTACAACTCTGCATGCAAGCCTACACACCAGCCTTGTATCAAAGCCTTGGGCTTTTCATACCGCTTATAGTCGTAAACTGTATTATCTTGGGTCGTGCCGAGGCATACGCAGCCAAGCATAATCCACTCGACTCTCTCTTCGACGGTATAGGTATAGGCCTCGGTTTCACGATTGCGCTTACACTGCTGGGAGCTGTGCGCGAATTGCTGGGAACTGGTAAGATATTCAACCTTACAATTTTCCCCGAAGACTTCGGCGCACTTGTATTTATACTTGCACCGGGCGCGTTTATCGCGTTAGGCTTCCTTATTGCGATTATCAACAAACTTAAAACGAAATAACGATGCTTACCTATATATCTATTTTCATCACTGCGATTTTTGTTAATAACATTGTATTATCGCAATTTCTTGGCATCTGCCCCTTCTTGGGCGTGTCTAAGAAAATAGACTCGGCCTTGGGTATGGGTGCTGCCGTAACGTTCGTCATGCTGCTGTCTACAATAGTGACCTACTTACTGCAAATATACCTGCTGGAACCCTTTGGACTGGCATTTATGCAGACCATTGCCTTCATCCTCGTGATAGCCGCATTGGTACAGATGCTCGAAATTATACTCAAGAAAGTATCACCTTCGCTCTACCAGGCATTGGGCGTATTCTTGCCACTTATAACAACCAACTGTACCATACTTGGTGTAGCCATCATGGTAATACAAAAAGAATTCACATTGGTAGAGTCGGCCGTGTTTGCCATCTCCACAGCATTGGGCTTCACGTTGGCACTCACCATCTTTGCCGGTATTCGCGAGCAACTCGCTCTTACCACCGTTCCCAAGGCCATGAAGGGAATGCCTATAGCCCTGATAGCAGCCGGACTCTTAGCCATGGCATTTATGGGATTCTCGGGTATTAAAATCGGTTAATTTCTTATATTGGCATCATAGTATAAAAAAGTTTTTATAACTTTACCCACGAACTGGAACGTTAACTCTTGCGCCATGTTGTAGCGACAAGATGTTAACGTTTTGTTTTTACATGAAATTATGAAAACACACACAATAGCGGCAACACGGGCAACAAGCTGAGGCGCCGCCATTGTATAAGGATAAAGTTTACAATCATAACGACCTAGACTATGGCAAAAATCAAAGGAGCAATCATCGTGAACGCCGAGCGTTGCAAAGGATGCAACTTGTGCGTAGTAGCTTGCCCGTCGAAAGTGCTGGCACTACAACCCCAGAAAGTGAACAATAAGGGCTACCACTATGCCTTTATGCAGAATCCCGACGACTGCATAGGATGCGCAAGCTGCGGCATCGTGTGCCCCGACGGTTGTATATCGGTATATAAAGTGAAATTGCAATAAACGCGTTATGCCTCGGCAAAACGTAATAGAATGACAACTACAAAGGAAAACACAATATGAGCGAAGAAGTAAAATTGATGAAAGGTAACGAGGCGATTGCACACGCCGCTATCCGATATGGAGCAGACGGATACTTCGGTTACCCTATAACTCCGCAATCAGAGGTGATGGAAACCCTCATGGCCTTGAAGCCGTGGGAAGATACAGGTATGGTGGTGCTACAAGCCGAAAGCGAGGTTGCCGCCATCAACATGGTATATGGCGGTGCAAGCTGTGGTAAGGCCGTCATGACATCATCGTCAAGCCCTGGCGTTAGCCTGAAACAAGAAGGTATCTCATACTGCGCCGGCGCCGAATTGCCGTGCCTCATCGTAAACGTAATGCGTGGAGGCCCCGGCTTAGGAACCATACAACCAAGCCAAGCCGACTACTTCCAAGCAACCAAAGGTGGCGGTCATGGCGACTATCACCTCATAGTACTTGCACCGGCCTCGGTACAAGAAATGGCCGATTTCGTAGGCTTGGGCTTCGACCTCGCTTTCAAATATCGCAACCCGGCCATGATACTTGCCGACGGTGTGATAGGACAAATGATGGAGAAAGTTGTATTACCTCCCTACCGTCCGCGCCGTACGGAAGAAGAGATACGCAAAACAATGCCATGGGCTACACAAGGTCGCACCCCCGACCGTGAGCGTAACGTCATCACATCGCTTGAATTGGACCCCGCCATCATGGAACAACGCAACATCAAGCTGCAAGCTACGTACCGCCGCATAGAGGAAAACGAAATACGCTATGAAACCATCAATTGCGAAGGTACCGACTACCTGATGGTAGCCTTCGGCTCTATGGCACGCATCTGCCAAAAGGCAATAGAACTGGCAGCCGCCGAGGGTATCAAGGTAGGGCTTCTGCGCCCCATAACGCTGTGGCCATTCCCCTATGCTGCCATTAACGAAGCAGCCAAAGGAAAGAAGGGCGTATTGGTAGCCGAGCTCAATGCCGGACAAATGATAGAAGACGTAAAACTTGCCGTAAACTGCAGTTTGCCCGTCGAGCACTTCGGCCGTTTGGGCGGTATCGTACCCAGCCCCGACGAAGTATTGGCAGCTATCAAAGAAAAACTCATGTAATTGCCTACCTCTAAAAAGCTAAAACAATGGACGTAAACGAAATAATAAAACCCGAAAACCTCGTATATAGCAAGCCTACCTTGCTCAACGACAATACCATGCACTATTGCCCGGGTTGCAGCCATGGCGTTGTGCACAAACTGATTGCCGAAATCGTAGAAGAAATGGGCATGACACAAGATACTATCGCCGTATCGCCAGTAGGTTGTGCCGTCTTCGCCTATAACTACATAGATATCGACTGGATTGAAGCCGCTCACGGACGTGCTCCTGCTGTTGCAACAGCCGCCAAACGCCTCAACCCCAACAAACTTGTCTTTACTTATCAAGGTGACGGCGACTTGGCTGCCATCGGTACTGCCGAGACAATACATGCCTGCAACCGTGGTGAAAATATCACCATCATCTTTATCAATAACGGTATTTACGGTATGACCGGTGGACAAATGGCTCCTACCACCCTCGAAGGCATGGTAACAGCAACCTGTCCTTATGGCCGCACACCCGAGCTGAACGGATATCCGCTACACATATCGGAGTTGGTAGCTAAATTGGCCGGTGCATGCTATGTAACACGCCAAAGCGTACACAGCGTAGCCGCTATACGTAAAGCCAAGAAAGCCATACGACAAGGTTTTGAGAACTCAATGGCTAAGAAAGGTACTTCGCTCATAGAAATCGTATCGACATGCAACACAGGTTGGAAGATGTCGCCCGACAAAGCCAATGCATGGATGGAAGAGCATATGTTTGCCGAGTATCCCATGGGTGACCTCAAAAATGTATAACCTGTAAAAATAAAAATTTATGACACACGAAATAATCATTGCAGGATTTGGAGGACAAGGCGTCCTCTCGATGGGTAAAATATTGGCTTACTCGGGACTGATGGAAGGCAAAGAGGTAACATGGATGCCGGCTTACGGACCCGAACAACGCGGTGGTACGGCCAACGTAACAGTGATTCTGAGCGACGACCGCATATCGTCGCCCGTACTGCACTCTTACGATATAGCTATTGTACTGAACCAACCGTCTCTCGATAAGTTTGAAGATAAAGTAAAACCCGGCGGAATACTCATTTATGACAGCTACGGTATCACTACGCCTCCCACTCGTACCGACATTGAGTGCTACTGCATAGACGCTACCGAGATTGCTGCTAAGATGAACAACTCGAAGGCATTCAACATGATTGTATTAGGCGGCTTACTGAAACTTTGCCCCATGGTAACCATGGACAGCGTGCTGAAAGGTCTGAAGAAATCATTACCCGAGCGTCACCATAAACTTATCCCGATGAACGAGCAAGCCATCTATAAAGGAATGGAGAGCATCGTTCCCATGAAACGATAACATACACCGACCTTGGGTATAACCCACCTCTCCTGCCATACAAAAGCAGGTACGGGTAAGAAAATAAAGCGTACCTGACACCTTAATAGAGTGTCAGGTACGCTTTTTATATGAGCTTATCGGCAGCCATGTACTGCTACTGTTTTATAGACAAATACTATCTTCTTTATTAAACATATTTACTATTTTTGCATATAAGGAAAGGGTTAACCTACGCAAAGAGGCTTCAATCCATACAGTTTACTGTATATGCGCATTTCCTATACCTCGTTGCACCCCTGTCCTCTCGACTGTCATCATCAACATCACAAATTATGCGAACGAGCCTATTTACTATTCTTCTCATTACACTGCAGGCAACAATCAACGCCTCTGCCCGCTCATATTTAGTAGAGCCACATTGGCAAACAGGGAAAAACGACTTCCGTGAAGCATACGTTGATGAACAAGGTACGCTCACAGACTATTACCTGTTGCAAGGTAGTGACACGGTAAATATGATTGACGTAGGTGCCGCCAATTACGACCTCAACATCTCGTTCGAACTACAAAATTGCCATAACGAGCCTTTTGCTTCTTATACACAATATTATCGCGACCCCGAGGGGAATAAGCGAGAAGCAACAGTACGCGTAAAGAGCCCTACCTACGGTTGGGTATGGGGAATGCGCGACATGCAACACTATAACGCCATACTGCTGCAAAGTACCGGTAGCGATGAGTCGATATACAATACATTTTCCGTAAAATATCGTATCGTAACAGTAAATGGCAACGACACTATCTACCATACACCTTGGACAAGTTACAATCTGAAAATATCGCTCAACGATATGAACCTGCTACGCTTTTGGTTACAGTATCGCAATAATACAGTGTGGATAGGTGGTGAAAATAGCGATGTTCCATGGACTATACAACATAATATTCCATGCTTTGGACCATATACCGGCTTATACCTGAGTAGCGCGGCCAAAGTGAAGGTGAGTAATACTATTATAGCTGTTCAGGCCAAAGAGGTACCGATACAGACTGGATTGACCCGCGCAACCTTGACAAACTATTTTGTATCACAACCCACAGACCCTGTAGAAGGATTTTGGAGGATTGAACCCGACGAGCTGAGAAGCGATGAATTGAAGATGGGTGGTAAATACAGCCTGGCAATAGTGGCCAACGACGACGAGTACTTAATAATCTATTTATCGGGAGCCAAAATTTATCCTGGGAAATGGCAAGAAGGAATGATAAAAGGCAGACTCACTCCCAACTCATGGGGAGCATACGACCTTATTTGGTACGATGCAGAAGGTGGAGTAATAAAAGACTCCTCTGCCCAACTAAGGGGTAATGCTTTGATACTTGACTTCATACTATATCATACTACTCTTCTGATGTCTAAAGAGCCTGACAATACAGACCAAGCGCCTCTCTATGGAACATCTGCTTCCGGAACAGGTTTTGCCATACATGCCGACGGGTATGTAGCAACCAATCATCACGTCATAGAAGACCACAGCACCATATACATAATCAGCACCGACAAGCATTTCCCTTCACCCTTAAAGGCTACGGTAGTAGCCAGCGACAGCATAAACGACCTCGCCATATTAAAAATAACCGACAAGTGGTTCAACGGGTTCGGAAAGCTACCCTACAACATCTCGTATGAAAACATAAAACGAGGAGAAGAAGTATATTGTATGGGGTACCCTATCTCAAATCTGTTGGGTAACGAAATAAAGGTTTCTCAAGGAATCATATCAGCTCTCAACGGAATAAGAGCGTCGGAACTTATGTTATCGCTCGACATAGACCATGGCAGCAGCGGCAGCCCCGTATTTGATAAGAAAGGCAATATACTGGGCGTCATAAGTGCTATGTTAAATCATTATAATTACAAAATTACTGCCAGCATGGCTGTAAAATCATCGTATCTACTGCAACTCATGAAAAAAGTCGGAATAGAACCGGCAAATGCGCAACTACAAAAAGAGCTATCTACTACCCTATTGGTAGATACGATAGCTCCTTACGTATTCCTCATAGAATGCCATTGAGGATACTACAACATAACATATATATTATGCATCCATAGCTTGCTGTATGTCGGCGATAATATCATCGACATCCTCGATGCCTACAGAAAGACGTATCAAGTCGGGTTCAACACCGGCTTCGCGCAACTGCTCGTCACTGAGCTGACGATGCGTATGACTGGCAGGATGCAATACTGAGGTACGTGCATCGGCCACATGTGTTACAATAGCTGTCAGTTTCAAGCTGTCTATAAAGCGCAAGGCAGTCTCACGTCCTCCTTTCAAGGCAAAAGAGATTACACCGCACGACCCGTTGGGAAGATACTTTTGACCCAACTCATAATATTTGTCGCCGGGTAAACCGCAATAATGTACCCACGCCACACGGTCTGATGCTTGCAGGAATTGAGCTACCTTCATAGCATTGCTACAATGGCGCTCCATGCGCAGGTGCAAAGTCTCCAACCCGATATTCAACAAGAATGCATTTTGCGGCGACTGTACCGACCCCAAATCACGCATAATTTGTCCCGTTGCTTTGGTAATATATGCCTTCTTGCCGAAATGTTGCGTATATACCAAGCCATGATAAGAAGCATCCGGCTCAGTGAGGCATGCAAATTTATCATGATAGGCTTCCCAATCGAAATTACCACTATCGACAATAGCACCACCCATGGCTACAGCATGACCATCCATATACTTGGTGGTAGAGTGTGTAACAATATCGCAACCCCACTCAAAAGGACGGCAATTGATAGGTGTAGCAAAGGTATTATCAACGATGAGTGGTACCCCCATACGGTGAGCTATATTGGCCATACGCTCAATATCGAGGACATTGCAACCTGGGTTGGCTATGGTTTCGCCAAACAGAAGCTTTGTATTAGGGCGGAAAGCGGCCATGATGGTATCGTCATCGGCATCTTGGTCGACAAAGGTAACGTCGATACCCATTTTTTTCATTGTAACGGCAAACAGATTGAAGGTACCGCCATAGATATGCGAAGTACTTACAAAATGGTCACCTGCACTACAAAGATTGAATACCGCATAAAAGTTGGCAGCCTGTCCCGATGAAAGAAGCATTGCAGCCTCACCACCTTCAAGAGCCGCTATCTTGGCAGCGACAGCATCGGTAGTGGGATTTTGCAACCGACTGTAAAAATATCCTGAATCCTCCATATCGAACAAACGAGCCATCTGCTCGCTTGTGTCGTACTTAAAAGTAGTGCTTTGTATAATAGGCAACACGCGAGGTTCTCCTTGATGAGGAGTCCATCCAGCCTGAACACATAATGTTGCCAAAGATGTTTTCTTTGTCATTGTATAAAATTATAATTTATCGGCTTTACTGTTTTTGTTTATATATTTATCTATGGTAGCACGCAAGGTTTTGAGGTCTTGTTCTATTTTTTCCCATTTCTCACACAGTTCCTTGTCTCCATATTTATCAGACTTCACCTTTTGCACCATCTCTTCTACTCTGAGCATCCACTCATCGGCATCGGCAAACCGACCTGAATAGATACAAGCCAAAATCATAGACCAATATAAGTCCGATTCAGAAGGGAATTTCACAATAAACTCTTCCAGAAGTTGCACGACCTCGTCGTAGCGTTCAAGGCCTATACAAGCATCGGCCAATGCAACAGAAGCTACTTCATCGAAAACAGAGGCTTTTGCATAAGGCATAAGGTGCTCATAAGCTTCCTTGTACTCCCCCCCTTGTGCCAACAACTCTCCTAAAAAGAGATGAGACATAATGTCGCTATCGTTGTAAGCAAGCTGCTTGCGCAACGTTGCAATGGCAGCCACGTTGTCTTCCATACTGTAATAGCACACAGCCAGCTTGTAATATGCGTTACCATTATGAGCATTCTCTTCAATTGCTTTTTTAAGATATTCTATCGCTTGCTCATACATTTCGTCTTGCATATACACCTCGGCTATATACTCGTAGGCAACCGACTTGTCGGATGTTATCTGACCAAACTCCTTGAATTGTTTGACAGCCTCTTCACTGCGCCCGGCCAACATATAACAAAATCCTTTGTATGAGAGCATATTCTCATCTTTATCATCTATGGCAAGAGCAAAGTCGCAAGCCTCTATGGCTTCATCAAAAAGACGTAACCTGACATATGCCTTGGCCAGCTCAGCCCAATCGTCGGTTGAGTATGGATTGAGGTCAAGTACTTTATTATACCACTTAATGGCATGCTCTGTATCATTTCGCTCATCGCAAGAGAGAGCCAACTCGCGATATATCGGTGTCATGTCGTCGATACGCTTTTCCATTGCAGACAACAACGAATCTATAATATCGGGGCGATTATCATCAAAGGCAATATCTATTACCTCTATACAATCCTCGGGCTGACAATCATCGTCGTTGATAACAGTCTGGAAAGCTACCAAGGCCTCTTTATCATTGCCACGCAGCAACTCTACCTCTCCTTTTACAAGATAGTAATCGATGCTATGGTCGGTAACCGTGCTCAGGGTACGTGCAGCCTCTTCGATACGGTCGAGTGAGAGAAGGTACTGAGCTTTGCGCAACAACAAAGCTTCGTCGCCGGGATACAAGCTCAATCCGTAAACAACTACTTGCAATGCCTTGCGAATAGCCATCTCGTTTTCATAAGAATCGGCAATGTCTTCTATCTCGTCGGCTTCAAAATAAACACGTTCCCCCGCCGCGAGCATTTTTTCGTATCGCTCGCGAGCGCTTGGCTTGCCCGCATCTTTTTTCATCATTATATATTTGCGGCAGCCCGGTGCCTATAAGGGCGCCGGGCTGCCTGCTATTGATTTTCAATTTATTTAGTCTTGGCTTTCTCCCAGCTATCTTTGAGCGATACGGTACGGTTGAATACGATATGAGACGACGTTGTATCGGGGTCGACACAAAAGTATCCGATGCGTTGAAATTGGTAATGGTTACCGGCAACAGCTGTCTCAGCCAAATAGGGCTCAATCTTGGCAGTAACTACTTTGAGAGAATCTGGATTGAGCATCTCACGGAAGTCACGGTCTTTCTCTTCGGCAGGATTTTCTACCGAGAAAAGACGGTCGTAAAGTCTTACTTCGGCATCTTTCGACAACTTAGCCGATACCCAATGGAGAGTACCTTTCACCTTACGCATAGAACCCGGCATTCCGCTACGAGTCTCAGGGTCATACTCACAGTATATCTCTTCTATCTCGCCAGCATCATTTTTCTTGCAACCGGTACATTTGACAATATATGCCGATTTGAGGCGCACCTCTTGCCCGGGTGTCATACGGAAGAACTTCTTGGGAGGATTCTCCATAAAGTCATCACGCTCGATATAAAGCTCGCGGGTAAAAGGTATTTCGTGCGTACCGGCCTCAGGATCTTCGGGATTGTTCTCGGTGAGCAGATTTTCTACTTTATCTTCGGGATAATTGGTAATAACAAGTTTTACAGGATTAAGCACAGCAGCTACACGGGGAGCTACTTTATTGAGGTCCTCTCGCACACTGTGTTCCAAAAGCGATACACTTATAAGTGCCTCAAACTTGGTATACCCGATACGGTCGATAAAATTGCGTATCGAAGCCGGAGTATATCCACGACGACGCAAGCCACAAAGAGTAGGCATACGAGGATCGTCCCATCCCGACACGAGCCCCTCCTTAACCAGCTGCAAAAGCTTGCGCTTACTCATGACGGTATATGTAAGGTTGAGGCGGTTAAACTCTATCTGCCTCGGGCAATAACTTTCGTCGGCAAGCTCTTTCACAAAATACTCGTACAAGGGGCGGTGTACCTCAAACTCAAGTGTACATATCGAGTGTGTCACTCCCTCAAAATAGTCTGACTGACCATGGGCAAAATCGTACATGGGATATACGTTCCAGCGTGTACCTGTACGATGATGCGGATGTTTGATAATACGATACATGATGGGGTCGCGGAAGTGCATGTTTGGCGAAGCCATATCTATCTTGGCACGCAGTGTAAGAGTCCCTTCATCAAACTCACCGGCATTCATGCGCATAAAGAGGTCGAGATTTTCTTCGATAGGACGATTGCGATAGGGGCTTTCTATTCCGGGACGTGTAGGCGTACCCTTTTGAGCTGCAATTTCCTCGGATGACTGCTCATCAACATAAGCTTTACCCTCCTTTATCATTCTGACAGCCAAATCGAAGAGTTTTGGGAAATAATCGGATGCATAATATAACCTATCACCCCAATCGAAGCCTAACCAATGAATATCTTCCTTGATGGCATCGACATACTCCACATCTTCTTTCACCGGGTTCGTATCATCAAAACGCAAGTTACACGTGCCACCGTAACGCTCGGCAATGCCAAAGTCTATGCAAATGGCCTTTGCGTGACCTATGTGAAGGTATCCGTTAGGTTCGGGAGGGAAACGAGTACTCAGTCTACCTCCGTTTTTACCAGCAGCCAAGTCTGCTTGTACTATTTCTTCTATGAAGTTTACCGTCTTTTTCTCTTCGGTATTATCAATCTTTTCAACCTCAGTCATATACAAAAATCTTTATTAATAGTACAAAATAAAAATGCCATGCCAAGCCATCAAGTGCTCAACCCAGGCAGTAAAGAATTGTGCCGAGCATCGCACCATGTAAGGCTTGTATATGTGCTATTCGATGCAAAGATAGTGCAAGACACGCACAATAAGAAATGATAGAAGAAGTTTTTCATTTTTACTGCAATGTAATACCATCTTTTATGTAAAAAACAGAGCTGTATGCAATAAGTTCTTACAAAAGGAACTATGCCCACAGAGACTATCTGGCACCATTTTTACATAAACGACATAATTGTAGCCGACAGCCTAACATCGCTGTCCGAAAGGTGATATTCTATCCATAGTTTTTGCACAAATATATTGCACTTTTATACCACAAACTGTACCTTTGCAACATACCAGATGAAAAACAAACGGTACAGAAATAATACCAAATCGAAAATTCATCGTGAAAATTTGCTTTTGACATGTTATCTGTTCTTATCCCTACATATAATTTTGTATGCGTGCCTTTGGCGACGGAACTAAGTCGTCAAATGCGGGATTCTAATATTGATGGAGAAATAATTGTCATGGATGATGCATCGACCAATGCTACCGTCCGTCAAGCCAATGCCGCCATTGCTCACATAGAGAAGTGTCGCTATATCGAACTACCTCAAAACATAGGTATAGCCCGTATTCGCAACCGTCTTGCCGAAGCTGCCACACAGGACTATTTTTTGTTTCTCGATGCCGATGTTTTCCCGGTAACCGAGTACTTCCTGCAAAACTATATAGAGGCTAGTTATATGGCCGACGTTATATGTGGCGGCTTGCAATTTCGCATACCTACGGTACACGGTGTCAACCGCACTTTGCGTTACAAGTATGGGACACAAGTAGAAGCCCAGCCACCTCGGAAACGCATGCAGAATCCCTACGGAGAATTTCGCACACTCAATTTTTTCATTACGCGCGAAGCCTTTTTCAAAACACGATTTGATGAATCTTTTTTACGATACGGACACGAGGATACACTCTTCGGCAAGCAACTACAACTGAACGGTTGTACCATTGCACATATAGATAACCCCGTGTATCACGATGTACCCGACACTAACGACGATTTCTTGGAAAAAACGCGTAAAAGCATCGATAACCTGTATGAACACTGCGACGCATTACAGTCGCACGTACGGTTACTGACACTCTACCGAAGATTGCACAGCTTGCACCTGACAACTTTGATTGCCCATATATATACAGCTATCAAACCGTTACTGCTTTCCAACTTACAAAGCAGACATCCATCGCTATTTATCTTCAACATCTACAAGGTGGGATATCTGTGCCACATCATGCCGCGATAGGCATAAACCTATTTGTAGTCTTTGAGAATAATCTGCAAACGCTGCCGGGCAAAAAATATACGGCTTTTCACCGTCCCTAGAGGGAGCTGCATTCGCTCTGCAATTTCGTAATATTTATATCCGGCAATGTGCATGGAGAATGGGATGCGATACTCGTCAGAAAAGCTGTTGATAACTTTCATAATCTCTTTTACGGTATAAGAACCATCGGGAGTATCGAACCCCGATTCCTGAGGTAGATTGAGATGGTATAAATCTTCGGTTTGGTCAACAACAGTGTTGTTACGTACAATACGCCTATAGTTGTTGATAAAGATATTGCGCATGATTGTAAATACCCATCCCTTAAAGTTTACATTGTCTACATATTTGTCTTCGTTGTCCAATGCTTTGAGCGTAGTATCTTGCAACAAGTCTTGTGCTTCGTCGCGATTGGAAGTAAGCATGTACGCGAAATTGAGTAAATTACTTTGCAAATTGAGGAGCCTTTCTTGAAATTGAGGCGAATTCATAGTGTTTACATTAGTGTTATTTGCTATGACCGAGAGGAGGGATACAGTCTGTTATTTGACAATACAAAGCCCAACCAGCCGCCTATCAAAATACAGAACGGTCTATTGCAGCTAAAACAACATATCGGCATAATGCCGAAGATATAAGGCGACGTTTTGTCACGGTATATGATTTCGGAGTGCCGCATCCGGCAGAAGGATAGAAGAAAAAGTCTATGGCAAGCAACGTTTCGGGGTACGCAAACTCACCGACGAGACAAATCTTTTTCCTCGGGCGGTTTACCATATAACAAGAAGTGCGGGGCAAAGTTCGATACAACAGCAAGAAAATAACATATTCCATCTCCACTTCTATCTTTTTTAGAAGGATAACAAGGCCAAGATACCATAAAAATTTGCTACAGGCTGTAAGACTCGCAAGCGTCCAAGCATTTGCACACAAACAAAATTTACACTACATTTGTATATGTTCCATAGATGACATACCTAAACGGGAAACGAGGCCCATATTATCTGCCACAGCCCCTGACAGGTATGCCACATAATGTGAAGGAGATACTTGCTACACTGTTCATTACCTTGCTGCACAATGAATGACATACCTACATATCGCACCGTAACGCAACCTTTTCTCCTGGTTGTTCTTGCATGGCTTGTAACGACATGCTTTGCCCCTGCGGCCCTTGCCAATGACTCCCGGGAGAGACTACTCTACCAGATAAACATACACGACGAGATAGGCTCTACCACATGGAGATACCTGCAAGCCGGAATGGATGAGGCCCGTTCTAAAAAAGCCGATGCCATTCTGCTCGATATGAATACTTACGGAGGTACCGTACTACATGCAGACTCTATGCGTACTGCCATCCTAAACTCCGATATTCCTGTCTATGCCTTCATAAGCAATAATGCAGCCTCGGCCGGAGCCCTCATCGCATTGGCTTGTGATAGCATATACATGCGTCCCGGTGCCCGTATAGGAGCTGCCACCGTAGTAAACGAAACTGGTGAGGCCATGCCCGACAAATATCAATCGTATATGCGGGCCACCATGCGCGCTACAGCCGAAGCCCATGGGAAGACAAGCGTTGTGACAGCTACCGGTGATACAATCACAACCTGGCGCAGAGACCCTGCAATTGCCGAAGCAATGGTCGACGAGCGCGTTGTCATTCCTCACCTGTCCGACTCGGGACAAGTACTCACATTCACCGCACAAGAAGCCATGGCACACGGCTACTGCGAAGCCATAATACCCAATGCCGATAGCATAGCCAGTGAACGACTGCACTACAATACATATCATATAGAGCAATATACTCCGTCGCTCTACGATAAAATAGCCGGATTTCTCACTAACCCGGCACTGCAGGCACTCATGATAACATTTATCATAGGTGGTATCTTCTTTGAGCTAAAAGCTCCGGGTATTGGGTTGCCTACGGCTGTAGCTTTGATAGCTGCCGTACTCTACTTCTTACCGTTGTATCTAAACGGAACAGCCGAAAATTGGGAGATACTCCTGTTTGTCGCCGGCATCATATTGCTCATTCTCGAGCTTTTTGTCATTCCGGGTTTTGGTATTACCGGTATCACAGGCGGCATACTTATACTTGCATCGTTTATCCTTGCAATGGTATCGAATGTCGTTTTCGACTTCACTTTTGTGAGCGGAAATGCCATTTCCCGCAGCATTCTCACCGTTATGGCAGGACTTGTAATTGCCGTACTGCTTCTTCTACTGTTATCACGCCGCATAGGCCAGAAGGGATTACTTTATAATTTGGCACTTCATGCCGAACAAACCAGCGAAGAAGGCTACATAGGTGTAGACGAGACATTGCGCAAGCTTATCGGGAAAAACGGAATAACGGTAACACGCATGGCACCATCGGGTAAAATCAAAGTCGACAGTGATATTTATGATGCCATATCGCTTTACGGCAGTTTTATAGATGCCGGCAGCGAAATTACAATAGAGAAATATGAAAACAGCCAACTATATGTTGTGCCTCACAAAGAAAACTCCTCAAATATAGAGTCATGAAATTTATAGGAATTATACCGGCGCGATACGCATCATCGCGCTTCCCCGGCAAACCTCTTGCCGATATGAAGGGTAAGCCCATGATACAACGTGTGTACGAACAAGTGAGCCTTGTACTCGACAACGTATGTGTAGCAACTGACCATCCTGACATAGAAAACGCTGTAAAAGCCTTTGGCGGTCGTGTAGTACGTTCTCTCAAAGAACATCCGTCTGGTACAGACCGCTGTTGCGAGGCATATCATCTGCTGGGTGGCAATGAAGATGTCGTTATCAACATACAAGGCGACGAGCCTTTTATCAAACCCGAACAGATACGTGCCATCATCTCTTGCTTCGACAATCCTGATACAGAAATAGCCACTCTCGTACGGGTCTTCGACCCGGCAGAAGGATGGGAGGCATTGTCCAATCCTAATTCTCCCAAAGTTATTCTCAACAACCAAAGCGAAGCTATTGCTTTCAGCCGCTCGGTGATTCCTTATCTGCGCAATGTCGACAAAGAGGAGTGGTTGGCACGACATACCTACTACAAACACATAGGCATGTATGCCTTCAAAGCTGCCACACTCGATGCCATCACACGGCTGCCGCAATCGTCGCTCGAGGTGGCCGAAAGCCTCGAACAGATGCGTTGGATAGAAAACGGATTCCGCATAAAAGTAGCCGTCACCACCCAAGAAACCATAGGAATAGATACTCCCGACGACATGGCTCGCGCCATAGCAATGCTACCCTGAGATGAACGGAATAGACCGTACACAAGCTCCTGCAACACGGCCATTCGGTCGCTTGCAACTGCCACAACCGGCTGTCGAACACCTTGACAACGGTATAGAGTTGTATGTTATAGATAAAGGCGACCAGGAGGTGTGCCGTATAGACTTGCTTTTCGACGGAGGTCGCTGCCCTGCCCTCACTCCGGCTATAGCCGACCTTACAGGCCCCATGATACGCAGAGGCGTACCGGGATACGACGCCAACCGCATAGCCGAGTTGTTAGATTATTATGGCGCATGGATACAAACAGGCACTACAATGCATTTCAGTACACTGTCTGTATTCTCACTCAATCGCAACCTGAGCCAGGTGCTACCACTTGTGGCCGACATTATAAATAAGCCTCTTTTCCCCGACGACGACCTCGACTTGCTACGACAACAACGCATTGACCGATTGCACATCAACCGCTCCAAGGTACGTTTTGTAGCCGGAGAGTTGTTCAATCAGCTGGTCTTCGGCAAAAATCATCCCTATGCCCGCACCATCGAAGCCGACGACATATCAGCCATAAACCGGCAAGACTTACAGGAATATCACCGGAAGTATTACCTCGGTACGCGCATCCGCGCCATCGCATCGGGTTGTATCACAAAAGAGACTGCCAATACCGTACGTCAGTTTCTATGCAGCATAGCTTGCCACGATATGTGCCACAACTTGCCAGCAGTACCGCTGCAACCCGAGACAGAGCATTTTGCAGCAGTCGACTTGCCAGGCACACTACAAACAGGCATACGTATGGGCATGCCTGTTGCAGGATGTCTTCACCCCGATTTTCCATTTCTTAGCATGGCCAATCTCATATTAGGTGGATACTTCGGCAGCCGCCTTATGAAAAACATCCGTGAAGAAAAGGGATATACTTACGGTATATCATCGCACATTATCTCACTGCAAAACAGTGCCTACTTCACCATTATAACAGAAACAGGAACAGATTATACACAGCCTCTCATAGAGGAGACTCGCCGTGAAATGCAAACCTTATGTGAAAAAGAAGTACCTGCCGACGAACTGGAGACGGCACGCAACTATCTGCAAGGACAAAGGGCTCGCACCCTCGACAGTCCTTTTGCCATGGGCGACTACTACTTGTCTTCTATGATTTCGAATACTCCTTTCGACTACTTCGAGCGTAAAGATGAAGCCATACGCCACGCCACAGCAGCCGACATACAGCGCGCAGCACAACTCTACTTACGGCCCGAAATGCTATACGTAGCATTGGCCGGAGACAAGGCGACAGAGTCTATCTAAAATATCCTCGTAAATTCTATGCGTTACTTGTCATCGAGAAATCGAGAGGTAATACCTCCGTAGGCCTCGATACGTCGGTCGCGCAAGAATGGCCACCAGCGACGCACCTCTTCACTTCGCTCCATATCGACATCAACGACACCACACCACGGCTCATTATCAGGAGCAACAGTCAGGAGTTCGCCTTGGGGACCGGCCACAAAGCTATGCCCCCAAAAGAGAATACCACGGGTCTGTCCCGACGGGTCTGCCTCGTGTCCTACGCGGTTTACCGTCACTACGGGCAACCCATTAGCAACGGCATGACCGCGTTGCACAGTTTCCCACGCACCTTGCTGACGAGCCTGTTCGGCCGGTGTATCACTACTCTCCCAACCTATAGCCGTAGGATATATAAGCAAATCGGCGCCCCGTAAAGCCATAAGACGCGCAGCTTCAGGATACCACTGGTCCCAGCAAACCAAGACTCCTAAACGACCTACCGATGTTGTGATAGGCTCGAAGCCTAAATCGCCGGGAGTAAAATAGAACTTCTCATAATAGGCAGGGTCGTCGGGAATGTGCATCTTACGATAACGACCGGCAATAGAACCGTCGCGCTCAAACACCACGGCCGTATTGTGATACAACCCGGGAGCGCGCCGCTCGAAGAGCGACGTAACCAGTACCACATTATTACGACGAGCTATATCGGCATAGAATTGGGTAGATGGCCCAGGTATAGGCTCGGCGAGGTCGAAACGGGCAGTATCTTCGGTCTGGCAAAAATAGAGCGAGTTGTGTAACTCTTGTAATACCACAAGAGCTGCACCTTGTGCGGCACAACGCTCTATACCAGCCTGCATACGCATCATATTTTGTTCGACACCGGCAGTATTATGTTCCTGCACAATGCCTATTTTGAGAATCTTGCTCATTGTATAAATGTATTTCGTTAAGGATATTATTCTTTCAACACCCCGGCAGGATATTGCATCGTAACACAATGCAAAGAACCATGCTGACATATCAACGGGCGGCAATCGATAGGAACAATCTCACGTCCGGGGAAGGCAGCGGCAATTACCCTACCGGCAGCATCATCTTCTTGCGGAGAGCCATAGACAGGATAAAGCACCGCGCCATTGATTATAAGGAAGTTGGCATAAGTTGCCGGCAACCTCTGCCCGTCAGTGTCGAAAACGGGACGCGCCATAGGAAGGGGTAAAAGACGATAAAAATTACCATCGGCAGTAGTAAAACTACGCAACTGACGCTCCATAGCCTGTAATGCCTCGTAGTGCTCATCGGCGGTATCGAGGCATTGCACATACAGTATGGTATTGTCGGGAGCAAATCGAGCCAGCGTATCGATATGGCTGTCGGTATCATCACCGGCCAAATAGCCATAATCGAGCCACAACACCCGTTGCAATCCAAAGGTTGTACGCAGATAGGATTCTATTTTGTCTCTACTCCACTCACCGTTACGATTGGGCGAAAGCAGACATTCGCTTGTGACAAGCAGCGTGCCACGTCCATCACTCTCAAACGAGCCGCCTTCTATAATAAAGTTAAGCTTATTGACATACCCAGCATTAAACACGCCGGCCTTGTAACAGTGCGATGTGATGAGGTTGTCGTAACAAGCAGCAAACTTCAGCCCCCATCCGTTGAATGCGAAATCGTAAATATAAGGTTCTCCGTCGCGCCACACCGTAATACCGCCATGGTCGCGCGCCCAGGTATCGTTGGTAGCACAATCTACCCAACGTACATGCTCCATATTCACTTCATCGGCAATGCGAGCCTCTACACGCTCGCGCTCAGGTGTAACTATGAGCAACAATTCACGGGCTGCTATTTCGCGTGCTATAGCCACAAAACAAGTCTCTACCTCATCGAGCATATAAGCCCAGTCGGTAGCAGCATGAGGCCACGTAAGTTGTATGCCGCTTTGAGTTTCCCATTCGGCCGACAAGAGTATACGACCGTTGTCGTACCTTTTACTTTCCATTTTTGGCTTGTTCTTCGCGTGGTTTACGGTCGAAAAATGGATTCTTGGAAGAGGCACTAAGTGCAATGGCTATAATTTGTGAACAACCTTCGAGCCAACCCAAATCGATGGCAGTCCATCCGACCGAGAACATGACACGAGTATCCACCCGCAAATCGGCAGCCACCGAACATGCCGACCCTATGGCTATACCAACATCTATGGAATTAATGGCACAGGGAGTTTCTTCAGGCTTTTCGTCACATAAAAAACCGCAATACCGGCAATTCAGTCCTTGCTTACACTGACGTGTACCGATAAGTAGGAGTGCATCGCCTTGCAATATATTGTCGGCATCGCGCAGGAGGAACTTCATGCCCGAAATTTCACTTTTTTCACGCATGGCCGCTGCGAGTTTTTCCAGGTCGTCACTGTCGTCGACCAACACAATTTCTATAACATCAACACCTTTGCCTTTGGGCGCAGTACGGGCAGCCATCATCATACGATGCGCAGCCTCAACCACCAACTCATGCCGTAGAGCTCTTTCGTTCTTTATCATATTTCACAGTCTGTCGTTAAGATAAATACTATCGCAAAGATAACATGTTTGTAGCAAAAACAAAAGCATTCTGCAATCGACTCATACAGGCCGCCACCCAGCCATTGACCGATATACAATATACGCGACAAGGCTGCATCGAAATATATCTTCGACACAGCCCTGTCACCTAAAAAAGTACTATATAAAAATAACGAACTTCTTTGATAGCTATACCTTACAACGATATCGTTGCAAGGGGTTATCCGTACACAATTTCACCCTTATCGTTGCGATATTCGTCGAAACTCTTGCTGTATTGGTCCATGGCACGCAAGCTCATACCCATACTTGAGAAACCTCCATCGTGGTAGAGATTCTGCATGGTGACTTTGCGTGTAAGGTCACTAAACAGCGTGATACAATAGTTGGCACAATCGTCAGCATTGGCATTACCCAGGGGTGACATTCGATTGGCAAAGTCCATCAGTTTTTCCATGCCCTTCACACCGCTACCGGCAGTAGTCATGGTAGGCGATTGCGAAATGGTATTGATACGTACATTCTTTTCACGACCATAGATGTAACCGAAGCTACGGGCTATTGACTCCAACAATGCTTTGGCATCGGCCATATCGTTGTAACCAAAGAGAGTACGTTGGGCAGCCACATATGAGAGAGCTACGATAGAGCCATACTCGTTGATGGCATCCATTTTCTTGGCCGTCTGAATCATTTTGTGGAACGAAACGGCCGAAATATCGAGCGTTTTAGAAAGCATGTCATAGTCGAGATCGTCGTAAGGACGTTTTTTGCGTACATTGGGCGACATGCCAATGGAGTGAAGCACAAAGTCGATTTTTCCACCCAGCAATTTGATAGACTCTTCAAACACGTGAGTAAGGTCATCGACATTAGTAGCATCGGCTGCAATAACCGGAGCGTTCAGTTTGCGACTCAATTCGTCAATCTGTCCCATCCTTACAGCAACAGGAGTATTGCTAAGGGTAATGACAGCGCCTTCTTCAACGGCACGTTCGGCAACTTTCCATGCGATAGACATGTCGTTCAAAGCGCCAAAAATGATACCGCGTTTACCTTTCAACAAATTGTAACTCATAATCTTTTTACTTTATTGGCGATGCGAATAAACTCGCGCATCTTCGAGCGGCAAAGATAAGGAATTTTCTTCATAACAAAGCCATTTTGCAATGTATAGTTTACAAATAAGACAGTATATAGCACCTACAAGGGTGTAGAGTGAGATTTTACAATATTTTTCGCCATTTTTTCTGTCAATATCGCACATCATTATGCAAATAATTGCTACTTTTGCTGCGCCTTAATGCGTAGTTTTTCAAAGCATTTCGCAAGCAAGGCAAGGAACATTAACCTTCATAATCATACGAATAATATGGCATTAGACAAACCTTATGTAGTAGGTATCGACATAGGCGGTACGAACACGACTTTCGGAATAGTAGACACACGGGGCACCATTCTTTCGGGGGGTGCCATTAAAACTGGTAAATATGTAGAATTTGACGAGTATATCTCTCAACTTTATACCGAAATATCCCGTATCATAGAACAAGAAAACCTTGTGGGCCAAATTGCCGGTATTGGCGTGGGCGCTCCGAATGCCAACTACTACACAGGTAACATAGAATACGCCCCTAACCTGTATTGGATGAAAGACGGCAAACGTCTCGAAATCATTCCCTTTGCCGAGGCTTTACGCGAGAAATTCGGCATTCCCGTTGCCATCACCAACGACGCCAATGCCGCCGCTATTGGCGAAATGACTTACGGTGCAGCACGTGGCATGAAAGATTTCATCATGATAACATTGGGTACCGGTGTAGGCAGTGGTATCGTTATCAACGGACAAGTTGTATACGGAAACGACGGTTTTGCCGGCGAGTTAGGCCACGTCATCATGCGACGTAACAACGGACGCCTTTGCGGTTGTGGCCGCTCGGGTTGCCTCGAAGCTTACGCCTCAGCCACAGGTGTAGCACGCACTGCTCGTGAATACTTAGATACTCGCAAAGAAGACTCTCTGCTGCGCAACCTGCCCGAAGAAGAAATTACATCGAAAGATGTATACGATGCCGCCGTAGCAGGCGACAAGTTGGCACGTGAAGTATTTGAGTTCACCGGCAACATGTTGGGCGAGGCTTTTGCCGACTTCATTGCTTTCTCGAGCCCAAAAGCCATCATCCTGTTCGGTGGCCTTACCAAGGCGGGAGAATTGCTTCTGCGTCCTATTCGCGAGAGTTTAGAGTCTAACATCCTGCCTATCTTCCGAGGCAAGACCAGCATTCTTCTCTCTGAGTTGAAAGAGGGCGACGCCGCAGTCTTGGGCGCCAGCGCTCTGGGATGGGAAGCCAAATAAAGTTTACATCACCACATACAGTGGCGGACTGTCATAAAATAGCAGGGCTGTGACAAATAGGAAACTGTGTCACAGCCCTGTATTTGTTATATCATAACAAAATGCTTATCATAAAAGAGTCGTTATCATTTATCAGCTTCTACAACATACATCTAAGCAAATAAAAGCCACATCTACAAACATATCCAACAAAACATGCTTACATGCCAATGGGAACAGCTTGCCAACGCCCTCGGTGCAACTCCCATACGTTCTCTATACCTGCCTGACGCAGCAACTGCAAGGCCTCGATACGCCCTGAATTAACCCGTTCGGGGTAATGGCAATCGGAATTAACAACCAATTTTAAGCCCAACTGACGTAAAAGAGGAAACCACTCGACCGACGGGAAAAGGCGATGATGCTGCTCCCAAGCCTTAGTATTAACTTCAACCAAAATATCTTTGTCGGCCAACGAACAAATATAGTGATAAGCAAGCTCCTCATACCAAGCTTCTTGGGTAATGGCCGGGGAAAAACACGAGGCATTAAGGGCTATCTTATCGGCATGCCCACAAATGGTAAAACCACCGGCCTTAACCATTTTGTTACTTTGCTCGAAAAAAAGCTCTACCACTTTACGCACATCGTCGCCAAACCTTGCTGCAAGCCGTTGGCGAAACCCGTCGTAAGCACCGTCTACGCTCATCCATCCTCCATCGGGAGCAGGAACAAAATGTATAGAACCTATCGAGTAATCGAGTGGCATATTACGATAAAAAGAGGAGGCAGCATTGCGTTTCTCATCGAGATAATCTATCTCCATGGCTGTATATAGCTCTATTTGATGCTCATACTTTGCACGCAGCCTCGCTATCTCGGCAAAATAGGCTGCATAGGTGCTACTGCGTAAAGTACGCCCCGGCTCGGGCGATTCACTATGCGAACTTATACCATAAGCATCCATGCCACACGCTATGGCAGCCTCAACAAAAGCCTCCATAGGTGCACGTCCGTCACAGAAATCGCAATGCGAATGGTAATTGGTACAGTTATGTTGCATTTTCTCTCCTTTTTCAACGTGCAGTACAAGTTGCTATACGACCGTCGGCGACGATACAAGGCCGCACCAAGACGCGACGCCACTGCACTTATCCTCTTCATCCTACACCGCCCAAGCGGTTTTCGCCTGCAAAATTAGCTAAAAAGGTTGTTCTCTTACGACCATCAACTTTTTTTATCACACAAACTGATACCATATCTCCCACACATAACTCATCAAACTGGTAGTAAAACGAAGTCTTGATTGTAATAATACCTTTTTTATTACAAATAGCGTTTTAAATAAAGATATTACACATCATTTATATTGCTATTTCACTTAACCGCTATTATACTCTCGAAATATCTAATTCCCATAATATGCCCCACAGTACCTTGTAGCAACGAAAAAAGCAAAATGCAAAATTAGCCAGGACAGCTGTCAAGCCCCCAAGACACGCTTTATAATGTACTATGCGGCCGTTTTTACAATCAATGGATACAAAATACGACAAATAATATAGGGTATGCTCACCGCTCATACCTTCATGATAACTATGCAACATGATTTTTTCTATACACTGCTGGTAGCATCTATCCCAGCCTTGCGGCAACACGCCATACATTTTGCCGCCACTACCGACGAAGCCGAAGACCTTTTACAAGACACCATGCTGCACCTGCTCGAGAAAAAGCATCTTTATCACGACCATAACTTCATAGGCTGGGGATATAAGCACTTACTACATCTCTACCTCAACTCGATACGCGATTACAAATATAGGCCGCGACCGGGCACATCACTCATTCCCGAAAAGGGTTACGAACCACACAATTATCTGTTTTGCGACATAAAAACAGCTCTCGGCAAGTTACCCCAGGAACAACGCGATGTCATTTGGTTGTTGGTACAAGGATATGGATATGAAGAGATAGCCGCCCGCCAAAGCATAGCCTTGGGAACAGTCAAGAGCCGCATAGCTCGCGCCAGACATAAACTTGCATCTTTGCTCGACACTTACATGCCATAGCCAAAGTTAGGCACAAAGAATGCTACCAGGGCAGACTTACCCTTACAACATCGCTTTGTTTGAACGTAACCGCAAGAAACGAGCAAACAACACGGCAAACAGGAGTGCTACGACCACACCTGTGACAATAGAAATGGTGTAATCGATAGCAAAACCTTCTGGCGCATAAAAAATATAGGAAACAGTGACCACCGTCATAAAGAGCGCGGGGATAAGAGAAATCCAATAACACTTGCCCTCACGCGCCAACCATACGGTAATAGCCCACAAAGTGAATACCGAAAGCGTCTGGTTACACCAGGCAAAATAGCGCCACAAGATATTGAAATCGACCATCATAATGGCAAATGACGCCGCAAAGATGGGGATAGAAATTATTATACGGTTACGCAGACTCGATTGGTCGAAATGCAAGAAGTCGGCAGCAATGAGGCGTGCCGAGCGCAATGCCGTATCACCCGAAGTTATAGGAGCGAATATCACACCCAGCAGTGCCAATAAACCGCCCAGCGATCCTAACCACCCAGTAGAAATTTCGTTGACAAGTACAGCAGGAGTACTACCAGCCAAATATTGTGAGAGATTATCGAAAGAACCGGTAAAAGCAACGGCCGCGGCTGCCCATATCAAGGCCACAATACCCTCGGTAACCATAGCCCCGTAGAAAACAGGGCGCCCCATACGTTCATTTTTCAGGCACCGTGCCATTAAAGGCGATTGCGTAGCATGAAATCCCGATATGGCTCCACATGCTATCGTTATAAACATCATGGGAAATATTGGAGTCGTAGCACTCTGAGGATGTCGATTATACAGGCCATCGCTCAACTCAGGAAGAGCATCGGCATGAAAAAACAGCATTACCAATATGCCTACTGCCATAAAGAGCAAAGCGAAACCGAAGATAGGGTACAATCTTCCTATCACTTTATCTATGGGCAAGAGCATGGCTAACATATAATATACAAAAACAATAATAACCCACCACCATTGGATAGGCAAAATACTATTTACCTGTTGCAACCAGTCAGGCAAATTGCCGGAGGCATCGGCGGTGTAAGTTACCGTAAGGCCGGCCAACAAATCGGCCGGATTGATTACGAAGACCGCACCCACCAATATGAGCAGCAATAGAGCAAAGACACGCATCACCTGCTTTACACCTGTACCCAATTCCTCACCCACTATCTCAGGCAGGCTCATGCCATCGCGTCGCAGCGACATCATTCCCGACAGATAGTCGTGTACGGCACCGGCGAATATCGTACCAAAAACAATCCACAAATAAGCTGCCGGGCCAAAAAGGATACCCATAATAGCCCCGAAAATAGGACCCAACCCGGCAATATTGAGAAACTGAATAAGAAAAACGCGCCACGTAGGCATCGCGATATAGTCTATACCATCGGCTTTGGTAATAGCCGGAGTTGGCCTGTTGCTATCTATACCAAAGACACGTTCCGTAAACTTTCCATATACAAAATAACCGACAACCAGCAGTATCAGTGCTATTACGAATGAAATCATAATGTTTTTTCTTATATTTTTATTAGTGCGAGAGAATAGTCTACAAATATATCTTTTTTATAATAGATAAACAAATCTTTCGGTATAGTCAAGTTCCGATATAAACATATGGTAAACAGCACGTCAGTTACAACCAGATTTCAGTCAGTAACATGGTCATGACAATGCTCTCCTCCATGGCAATCGCAACTTTTCTCGTGACACGACGCATCGCCTGTCTCAAACTCCAAGGTCGCATGGGCAATGCCTTCATGAGCCAGCCGCTCTTTGATACGATGCTTCAACTCTTCCATGCCGGACATATCGCGTACCACAATATGAGCCGTAAGAGCATTTTCGGTCGTACTCATAGCCCAAACATGGAGATGATGTACACTGATGACGCCATCTTCAGCCACAAGAGCCCGTGATACTGCATCCATATCGACATTACGAGGCACACCATCCATAGACAGGCGCACACTATCGGTAAGCAAGCTCCATGTAGAGAACAATATAACAACGGCAATAACAAGACTTATAATGGGGTCGATTATCGTAAATCCGGTGTATGAAATAACAATACCCGATAGCAAAACTCCTATCGAGACAAGTGTATCAGCCACCATGTGCAGGAAGGCTCCTTTCATGTTGAGGTCGTCTTTACGCCCCGACATAAGCATCCATGCGGTAAGCCCGTTCACCACAATACCGGCTCCTGCCGTCCATGAAATAGCGGCACCATCTACTGGCTCGGGTGCTTGCAACTTGCGTACGCTTTCCAGGATGATGGCACCTACTGCAAGCAATAGAATGATGGCATTAGCCAGCGAAACGAGAATAGTACTCTTACGATAGCCGTACGTGTATCGGCGATTAGGCGCCACCTGCGCCAACTTGAAAGCAAGAAATGCCAAAATTAGACCGAACACATCACTCAAATTATGTCCGGCATCACTCAACAATCCCAAGGAGTTATAAGCCAACCCCATAACAACCTCTATAACAACAAAAAGGAGATTTAGCACAATACCTATAATGAGAGCCCGACCGGCAGTGGCTGTCATTTCGTGATGGTGATGATGATGCAATTCCATACTATCTACATTTTATAATATACACCTTTATACATTGATGATATGCCATACAACAATGGCAAAGATAGTGAAAGGCGAGCGCAGAGCCAAATAAAAACAAAGTTTTCGAGTTTGAGCTATGCCGAGCCACAGCCTACCTTATCCCAAAATAGTGAATGGAAATCAAAAGTGCAAGAAAGATACAATGTTGCATACCGGGAACAGAAAGTGAGACATGTACCCTGTGACAGCTCTATCAGCTTTTCTTAGTCTCTTACATTACACCCATAGCCACACTCTGACAAAACGGAGGTAGGAATGCTGCCAAAAAGTCGCCAATATGTTAATTTTGACAGTATTATACGTTAAATATGTCAGCTATTTCACATTTAAAAGGAGTGGCACACCTATTGCTATATATAGAGTGCAAGCGTTGCAAAAGACGCAAGCACAATGAAAACAGAATAAAATAAAAAATGGAGGATATAATTATGAAACCTGCTAGAAGATTCAACAACGTATTTGATGCTCTTTATGGGATGCTCGATAATGATGCTTTTTTAATGCGTTCTACCGGTCACAATATTCCAGCTGTAAACATCTCTGAGAATGACAAACAATATGAAATAGAGTTTGCCGTACCGGGTGCTAAAAAAGAAGACTTCAACATACAAATTGATGAAGATAACCAATTGGTTGTTTCTATGGAGAAGAATGTTGAAGAGAACAATGACAAACATTATCTGCGTCGTGAATTCAATCACACATTGTTCCGTCAGACATTCGTACTTCCCGATGACATCAAGAGAGATGAAATATCGGCTCGTGCCGAGAATGGTGTACTTTTCGTAACGTTGCCTAAAGTTGCTGTTGAAGCTACGAAACCGACTGTTCGTACCATCAACATTGACTAAAAGAGAAGTTTGCTATTCATAGTTATTAGTGTTGTTAGTTAAAACATGACGCCCTCTTGCCCTACGGCAAGGGGGCGTTTTTTTATATCACAGGCAATACATTATCTACTTACCCATAATAGTAGGGTTATAGATTATTTGCGACTTACCACCGTACCGGTAGCCTGGCATGTAGGCATTACCAACACCTCGGCCACCTGCATATATGGAGGCATAGAGGCTGCGAAATAAGCAACCTCGGCAATGTCATCGCCCGAGAGAGCTTTCACACCACGATATACATTGTCGGCAGCATCATGATTACCACGGTATCGTACAACCGAGAAATTAGTCTCTACCAAACCCGGTTTTACCAATGTAACACGCACAGGAGTATCTACCAAGTCGATACGCAGCCCATCGCTCAACGCCTTCACCGCTGCCTTTGTGGCACAATATACACTGCCACCGCCGTAAGCCGCATCACCGGCAATAGAACCTATATTTATTACATGACCGCGCCCGCGTTCTACCATACCGGGGACTATGAGGCGGGTCATATAGAGCAACGCTTTCACGTTGGTATCTATAACTACATCCCACTCTTGCATGTTGCCCTCATACTCCTTGTCTACCCCAATGGCCAATCCGGCATTGTTTACAAGGATATCTATGTCGCGCCAATCTTCGGGCAACGATTCCAATGCACAACGTACCGCTTCACGGTTACAAACGTCGAAAGGCAACAAATAAGTCTCGCCACCTTCAGCGTCGATAGTCGCTTTTGCCTCGGCAAGACGCTCAGCATTACGGCCATTCAATATCACACGATACCCATTTGCAGCAAATTTACGAGCGCATCCAAGTCCTATACCCGATGATGCTCCTGTAACCAACACTACGCTTTTTCTCATAATCTTACATTTTACGACAGGCAACATTGCCCGCCTTGGACAAAGGTAATGCAAGGTAAGAGCAAAACGAAATAAAAAAGGAATATTTTTAATGCCAATTACCGGGAGAGAGATACTTGGCAAAACTATTGAACAAGAAGCTGTAGACCGACTAAGGTATCCATTCAACAATACCATTGACAGGATGTTGACGCCGCCAGGCCTCAAAGTTGGCATAGTCGCTCACATTTCCTTCTATTACCGCCCGATAGTATTCTACGCCCATAATCTTCACATCGGCAGGCGTTTCGTATTTCAGCTGGAGTATAGTTTTGCGCCTTTCGGGCGTAAGCACTTCGACAATACGTGAAGCTTGCCGCTCGAAAAATCCATCATAACGTGAACCGCGCAGGATGTGTATCATATCTATCTGCCACAACTCACCATACTCATCACGATAGCCCATATGCCACTCTATACAAGCTTCATCAGTATGTAAGAGATTGGTATATGACAACTGTTCTACTCCATCATGCGCGGCTATACGGGCTACTGCCTCAAAGCTATCCTCAATACGCAATGGAGCCGAATATATATGGTAGTCTATATCACAATGCTTCATAAGCAATTCCATTCGCACCGAACCGACCAAATGCGGCTCGGCAGCCACCGATTTCCAAGCGTTCTCGATGCCCAAGCGATGTATGATGCAACGGGCTTGTTGCATCATGCGTTGCGATATTTCAAAGACATTATCTGTCATACCTTACGCTCGCGCCAATTGGAGTATTTGAAATAGAGCAACGTACATACCAACAATACACCCCAATAGATATACTCTACCGACCAGCACCAAGCTACATCGGCTTGCCAATAGAATATGATGACATATATCATGAGGGCATATAACAAAGTGGCAGCTATCTCTATGAAAAGAGCAAAGCGTGTATTACCGGTACCCGATACCGAATGGAAAAGAACACAACCGGGTATGGCCAGCAGATTGAATCCCAACATGACATAGAGCGATGTCAACGACGCCTCTATAAGCTCTGCATTGTTGGTAAACACCATAAGAAGTAGCGATGGGAACAGCGCTATAAGTATCAATAACGGTACTGTAACGCCATAGCTCAACCCTATAACACGCCGTATCACCAAGGGCACATCATCGGCACGTCCTGCTCCTAAAGCATTACTTACCAGCGTACTCGACGTGGCAGCAAAGGCAAGAATAGGCATGAAGAGCAACGACGAACCTCCTCGCACAATGTTGGTAATAGCAAGCGGCAACTCACCGAGGTGCTCTATGCCCAGGAAAAAGACAAACCACACAGCATGCGTCAGGAAATTTTGCAGCATTGTCCATACCGAGAGTGACAAAATACCCTTCACTATCGACACATCTAAACGTAATCGCTCACGGAGACCATAACGTTCCGTATCGACACAGCATACCGTATATAAGAAAAAGTGTAACGATGCCAAAGCTTCTGATAACACCGACCCGAGAGCAGCGCCAGCTATACCCATGGCAGGTATGCCCCAAGCACCAAAGACAAGAATGTAATTAAATACCACGTTGGCACAGGTCATTATCACCGAATTCCATATCAGCACTCTTGTACGTGTAATACCCACATAAAAAGCACGTCCCATAACATTTATGGCCGAAAAGAGCAATCCCCATATACGCCAATCGTGATATGCCATGCACTTGTCGAATATGCGAGGCGACGTCACTATCGACGAAAGCAACAAAGGCGAGAGCCACATTGACAAGGCTATGAGCAATGCAGCGATAATAAGCAGAAAGATGATACCTTGCAAGACAATACCGCCAATACGGTCGTAACGCCCCTCTCCATTGCGACGGCCTATAAGAACCTGGGCACCGATACTAAATCCAAATACTGCCATGAAAATGGCCATATAATACACCGATGCCAATGCTGCGGCACCCAGCTCTACTTCACCCACCCGTCCCATATAAGCTGTATCGGTAATGTTAATGATGGTTTGCATCACCAGACTGATAAGGATTGGATAGGCGATATGCCAAATATCTTTATACTTATACATAACGTTTCGACTCTTTGTGTTTTTCATCGCAGTGCCCTGACCATAGATCCTAACAACAACAAGCCCATCTCCCGACAGGAAGATGAGCCATGACCCAGTTGTTATGGGCAACTATTTTATCAACCTGTTGGTCGCTGTATCGGGGAATACGACCTTAGGTTCGAAATGCTTGGCATCCTCGAACTCCATCCATGCATAAGACATGATGATAACAATGTCACCGGGTTGCACGAGGCGGGCTGCTGCGCCGTTAAGGCATACCACACCCGAGCCACGTTCACCGCGTATCACATACGTTTCAAATCGTGCCCCGTTGTTATTGTCGACAATGGCCACTTTTTCGTTGGCTATGATACCAGCAGCATCCATCAAATCTTCGTCAATAGTGATACTGCCTATATAATTAAGGTCGGCCTGTGTCACTGTCACACGGTGTATCTTCGATTTCAATACCTCTACCAGCATGTTATTCTCCTTTCGTTTCTTGGGGACGACAATAAGATATGTTATCTATCAACCTTACGTCACCATTATAAACGGTAATACAACCGGCTATAAAATCACAAGCATCCCAACTGCGAACAGGTTGCATAGTATAACCGTTGACAATTTCGTAATATTCGACACGCAACCCAGGAACAGCATTCACGCGGTCGGTAACAAAACGAATCGTCTCGTCGACTGTGTGCGTACGAGCATAATCGACACTTTTGAAGAGGGTATCGGCTATCATAGGTGCATATTTGCGTTCCTCGGGCGTGAGGCGCACGTTACGACTACTGAGGGCCAACCCGTCGGCTTCACGTACAATCGGACAGGCTACTATCTGCACCTTGAAACCTTCAAGACGCACCATCTGCCTGATGACTGCAATCTGTTGAAAATCTTTCTCACCAAAATATGCACGGTCGGGCTCAACCATGGCAAAGAGCTTGCTCACCACTTGCGCTACACCATTGAAGTGACCTGGACGGAAACGGCCTTCCATCACCTCGGCCACAGCACCAAGGTCAAACACACGGGTGTCGGGCTCAGGATACATCTCTTCTACCGAAGGGGCAAAGACAAATGTACAACCCGCATCTTGCAACAATGCACAATCAGCTTCGAGAGTACGAGGATACAATTCAAGGTCGCGTTTATCATTGAACTGTGTAGGATTGACAAACACACTTACAACGGCGACATCATTTTCTGCTACGCAACGTTTCACAAGTGAGAGGTGACCGGCGTGCAAAGCGCCCATGGTAGGAACCAAACCTATCTGCTTACCAGCAGCACGGGCTTCTTTCATACGTTGTCGCAATAGGGCAACAGTAGTTATTACTTCCATTATTGCTAAATGATTTGAAAAATCGCTGCAAAGGAAATAAATAAACCACAAAAAGCGAAAACATTCGACAAGAATTTTATAGGATAATATTTATTAAACGGCCGGAAGGACGACAAAATACGCCATTCGTCGCTGGCTGCGTGTTAATACTTCTAACAACCTTGTTTTACAATCGTTTTTTTCGTACCTTTGCACTACATATATATAGAATAACATATCATGAGCAAAACCAAAATCTTATTTGTCACCCAAGAAATGATTCCTTATATGCCGGAGACCGAAATCGCGAAGACTTGTCGCGAACTTCCTCAGGCCATACAGGAACGAGGCCACGAAATACGGACCTTCATGCCTAAATACGGTAGCATCAATGAGCGCCGCAACCAGTTGCATGAGGTTATTCGCCTCTCGGGTATGAATCTGATTATCGACGATACCGACCATCCGCTTATCATCAAGGTAGCCTCGATACAGGCAGCGCGCATGCAAGTATATTTTACCGACAACGACGACTACTTCCAACGCAAAGTGGGAGAAGTTATGGACGAGGCCAATCGTGAAGATAACGATGAGCGCAGCATTTTCTACGCCCGTGGTGTACTGGAAACCGTAAAAAAACTACGGTGGGAACCCGATATCATCCACTGTCACGGATGGCTATCTTCTTTGGTGCCACTATATGTCAAAAAATCTTATGCCGACGACCCATGCTTCCGCAACTCGAAGATTGTGTTCTCGGTATACGACAACGCCTTTACACGTCCCTTCGACGCCCGTTTTGCCGAGAAGCTCCTCTTCCGCAATATTACCGAAGAGGACTTGCCGTTTGCTAATGGTACAGAAATTGACTACCGCACCCTTACAAAATTTGCAATAGACTATTCCGATGGCATTGCCGCCGGCAGTGCACAAATCGACCCGGAAATAGAGCAGTATATACAAACATCCCATAAATCATTCCTGCCATACCAACCGGACGAAACTCGTGCCGATGCTTTCGACACATTCTACGACGAGGTATGGAACAACAACCAATAAAAAAATAACTACCCTTCCGATGAAATTTCACCACATATTGCTATCGCTCGCCTGTTGTTGTGCGATAGCCGCATGCGACGACACTATCACAACGATTGGTTCATCGCTCGATGCATCATCAATAACAATAACTGTCGACTCTACCTTCACTCACGCCGCGGGAGAATCGGTATTTACCGACAGCATCATCGGCCGTACTACCGACCCTCTTTTGGGTAACCTTACACTACAAAACTACGGTACGCTGGGGACCGGATTCCTCACACAATTTATGCCTACACTCAATATAGACACGGCCGGTGTAACAGAGCAGACATTAGACTCGCTCATCCTTTTCCTCAACTACTACAATACCGACCTCCTGGGTGACTCACTTGCTCCTATGGTGATAAATATATACCGACTCGACCGTACTATATCGAGCCCGTTATATACAAACATAGATCCACGCGAGTATTACAACCCCGACAACTTGCTCGCCTCACATACCTTTGGCAGCTCTATCGAAGGATACACTGACGATAGCGATGAAAAACGCCCATACAAACGCATTTCTGTAAAACTGCCCATAGAACTGGGTCGCGAAATATTTAATGAATACAAGCGGAATCCCGACATTTTCGCTTCGCCATACAGCTTCTCATCCTTCTTCCCTGGTGTATATATGGACATCACATACGGAAACGGACGCGTTATCAACATCAAAGGCGTATTCATGACCATGTTTTACCGCTCCATCGACAATGAAGGAGAAAGTGAAAATTTGGAATATACCTATATGGGCGTAACGCCAGAGGTGTGCAGCATCAACCACTTCACGCTTACACCCGATGCTACATTGCAACAAAACGTAAAAGAGGGCAAGATATATGTACAGTCGCCCATAGGTTATATGCCTGTACTGCACTTCCCCACAGGCGAAATCATTGCCCGATACAATGAAGCTCTTGATGCTACCGACGGGCACAAGATACAAAACATACTCAATTCACTTTCATTTGCCATACCGGCGATTACCGATGCAACGGGAACACTCGACCCGCCATCATACCTACTGTTTATACGTCGCTCGCAAGTTACCGAGTTCTTTGCTCAAAAGAAATTGCCCGACAACGTCAATACGTTCTATGCTGCATACAACAAAGACAATAAGTCTTACACATTTTCCAACTTGGGGCCCTTCATCCGCAATATTATAAATAATGGCGGTGCCACCTCCGACGACGAAGACATCATGCTTGTACCGGTACAAGTAACATCAGAAACTACGACCAACTATTATAACACCACAACTGAGATAACCAGTGTTACGCCCTATAGCGCATTGCCATCGATGGTAGAGCTGGATATTAACAACGCCAAAATCACCATCAACTATACATCGATGAACTCGCTATAAACAAATAGCTCGAAAATACACTGCTATACAGTAAGCTCAAGTATTCGACAAGGCGCGAGAAAAACAGAGTAAACACAAAAAAGAGTGTCTAAAAGTTTTTGAGGTGAAAAAAAATCATTACCTTTGCAGCGCAAAAAGCCACAATAGCTCAGTTGGTAGAGCATTTCATTCGTAACGAAAAGGTCGTGGGTTCGAGTCCCACTCGTGGCTCAGAGAAAAACATATAATTTTTCACCAGATTTAGTTAGGGAACGGAATCAACTCCGTTCCCTTCTTTTTTGTCCTACTCTACCTACCCAAGTCACAGCCACTTCTCAGTTATCGGCATTGCAGCCCTGACCAATCATCACAACAAAAGATACTTATATTGTGTTTTTTATTTTTTGCATTATTGCATACACGATTATATGAAAACACGACCATACCGGCACAAGCACATCTATTACATTATTATTCAGAACTTTATATAAATACATTTTTTCTCCGGTAATCTCTCGCTACAATATCTCAAGAAAGGGTAACAGCTAACAACATCTCAAAATGGTAAAAAAATACAATTTGTACATTTTAGGGAAACTATACGGATAATATAACCGATGTTTTTGTAACTTTACGCCACAAAGTCTATCCCATGGTATCGGAGGATACCCAAAGTGTCATAATAGTTGTTTCTGCTACTCATAAGGACAATGCATCCGACACAAAACAAGAAGAGAGATAGGATTATACACATCATTTTACGCGACAAAATCGCCACCATTATCTGGCGATGCTATGACTAAGATGTGCATGCAACGAACATTATACCGTTGCCCCCAGCTGATAAAAATAAAAAAAACATAAATGATAAGTAAATGGAATCATTTACCCCTTACAGACCAACAACTTGCCATTGCCAAGACGCTCGAGGAGACCTTCCCGGGATGCCCCACAATATGCAGGCTGCTTGCCCAAAGGGGTATAAAATCGGCCGATGATGCACAAAAATTCTTCAATCCCTCGTTAGACGACCTGCATGACCCGTTTCTCATGCGGGACATGAAAAAGGCTGTAGAAAGGCTCAACCATGCCATTGGGGCCAAAGAAAAAATTATGATATACGGCGACTACGACGTAGACGGTACTACGGCAGTTGCCTTGGTGTATAAATTTCTCAGCAAATTCTACTCGGGACTTTCATACTACATTCCCGACCGCTACGAGGAGGGCTATGGTATCTCTACCAAAAGCATCAATTTCGCCCGTGAGAACGGTATCTCCCTTGTTATAGCTCTCGACTGCGGCATTAAAGCCGTAGAGCAAATCGACTATGCCGCCTCTTTAGGCATAGACTTCATCATCTGCGACCACCACGTCCCGGACGACCAGTTGCCTAACGCTGCTGCCATACTAAACCCTAAACTCGACGACGAACCATACCCATACAAACATCTATCGGGGTGTGGAGTCGGCTACAAATTCATGCAAGGATTTGCTATCAATAACGGACTGGATGTGAGTGCCAATCTCGAACCGCTGCTAGACCTCGTTGCCGTAAGTATCGTCTCGGATATTGTTCCCATCACCGAGGAGAACCGTATACTCACATACCACGGGCTCAAGCGCATCAACTCCAACCCCAGCATGGGATTACGAGCTATCATCAAAATATGCCATTTGCAGAACAAAAAAAGTATCAGCATCAGCGACATTATATTCAAGATAGGGCCTCGCATCAATGCTTCGGGACGGATGCAATCGGGGGTAGAAGCAGTAGACCTTCTGGTTGCTCGCGACATAAATGAGGCATACCGCAAGGGTCGCGAAATAGACCGTTATAACGAAGACCGTAAGGAACTCGACAAGCGTATTACCGAAGAGGCAAATGAAATACTACAAAACCACGTAGACGTAAACAACCGTCGCTCTATTGTAGTATATAACAAAGACTGGCACAAGGGCATTATAGGTATTGTGGCATCACGCTTCACCGAATTATACTACAAACCTGCCGTAGTACTTACGCTTTCCGACGGACTGGCAACAGGCTCGGCCCGATCAGTTCAAGGATTTGATATCTATAAGGCTGTAGAGTCGTGCCGCGACTTACTCGAGAACTTCGGAGGCCATACCTATGCGGTGGGTTTGTCGCTCAAAGAGGAGCATATCAAAGAATTTACCCAACGATTTGAGGAGTATGTCGCACAAAACATACAACCTGCTCAAACTACACCGCAAATTGAGATAGACGACTACATAGATTTTGCAGAGATAACACCCGAGTTTGTGGCTCTGCTACGACAATTCAACCCATTCGGGCCTGGTAACAATAAGCCCATATTCTGTACTCGCCATGTCACCGACTATGGCACAAGCCGCCTAGTAGGTCACAAGCAAGAACACTTGAAACTGGAATTGTTGGATAGCACATCGGGGCGTATTATCAACGGTATTGCCTTCAACATGAGCAACAAATATAATTACATCAAGAGCGGAAAACCCTTTGACATTTGCTATACAATAGAAGACAACCTGCACAATAACAACGATATACAGATATTCATACGCAGCATACATCCTTACGAACAACATGCCGCCGACACATCGGCCTCACAATAAGAAAAGCTTCGGGTTGCATACACACAACCGTTCTTTCTTATAAAGCAGAAGAAGGGAAACAGATAAGCCAACCATTTCATTACGAAATGATTGGCTTATCTGCTTTACAATATATTCAATGAACAAGGTCTTCTTAATCGAGCGTTTTAACAGTATGTACCATGGATAATTTGCGCCCTACATACCGACTGATTATGCCATAATCCCTTAGCGCTCATAACTAATGGCTTACAGCAACAATTCATAGTCTACTACGCCCAACCACTTGCCATGCTTGTGTCCTACTTCGGGAAATGCCGATACCTGTTCAAAGCCCAGCCGTCTATGCAGGGCACAACTTCGCTCGTTACCGGCAGTGATACATGCCACCAAAGCATGGCATCCGGCAGACCGACAAGCTTCGATAAGATGCTGCATAAGCCGCCAACCTATGCCTCTTCCCTCACGTCCGGCAGCCAAATATACGGTTGTCTCCCATGTATGGCAATAGGCAGCACGCTCTTTCCATGCGTGAGCATAACAATATCCGGCAATGCCTTGCTCATCTTCATACACAAAGTATGGATACTCGCCTGCAATAGCTGCAATGCGCTGCCGCATTGTCTCTACACTCAACGGCTCAGTTTCAAAAGATATGTCGCTATCAAGAATATACTTATTGTATATCTCTACAATAGGAGCGGCATCTTCCAAGGTAACACAACGTATCATTTAACTCCTCTCTGACGCAATACTTCATATATCATTACACCGGCTGCTACCGAAACATTGAGCGACCCTATCTTTCCTAACATAGGTATGGCCACTATCTCATCGCATTGACGCAATACAGATGCCGACACGCCGGTATCTTCGGCACCCATAACAAGAGCTACTGGCAGAGTATAGTCTGCTTCGGTATAAGATTTAGCTCCTTTTTCCGAAGCTGCCATAACGGCAAACCCACTGTCGCGCAAGTAGCGCACAGCCTCTTGAATACTGCGTTCGCGACATACAGGCAAGGTAAGTAAAGCCCCGGCCGAGGTCTTTACGGCATCGGCATTGACCGTCACGCTACCATGTGCCGGCAGTACTATAGCATCGACACCGGCGCATTCGCAGGTACGTGCTATGGCACCGAAATTACGCACGTCGGTAATACCATCGAGCAAGACAATAAGAGGTGTCCTTCCATTTTCATACAAACCTTGCACCACATCGCCCAAGCTATAATAAGTCACAGCCGACAAGAATGCAACCACACCCTGGTGATTTTTTCGTGTCACACGATTTATACGCTCTACCGGCACACGTTGCACTACGATACCGGCCTCACGGGCGGCATCAGAGAGCTCTTGCCATAAAGCGCCCTGTAACTCTTTTTTCACCAATATCTTGTCTATCTCTTTCCCGGCTTCAATGGCCTCCATAACGGCACGCATGCCGAATATATAATCGTTCTTATCCATATAAAATCACATTATCAATCGTTATTTTCGGTTCGTGCTCCCAACAGAGCGCGTGCATTCTCTATGGCCGCATCGGTAAGATGCGTACCACTAAGCATACGGGCTATCTCTTCAACCCGTTCATCGTCGCTCAACCGCAACAAATGAGTACGAGACATGTCGCCTTCACTATCTTTATATACCCGATAGTGTATATCACCCATAGCAGCTACTTGCGGCAAGTGGGTAATAGCTATGACTTGCATATAACGGGACATTTCTCTCATAATATGTCCCATGCGGGCAGCAATATCACCCGACACTCCGGTATCTATTTCATCGAAAATAATGGTAGGTAAAGCAAGTTCGCCCGACATGAGCCACTTGATGCAAAGCATAAGCCTCGAAATCTCACCACCCGACGCAACTTCGCCTACCGGCAACAATGCCTGGTTTTTATTAGCCGAAAAATAGAGAGAGACTTGCTCGGCACCCGTCTCATCACACTCTTTCGGAAGAAGTTTTACCTCTACCCTGGCATGAGGCATACCCAAGGGTATGGCGGCCTCCATAAGCCTATGTGCCAGTAACGGTGCTACCTCCTCGCGCCGATGTGTAAGAGCTGCAGCACATGACTGTAAATGAGATGCTGCCTTTTTTACCTCTTTCGCTGTGGCTTCTATCGTCTCATCGCCATGTTCTATACTCTCTAAACGGGTGGCATACTCGTCACGCAGTGATATAAGCTCTTCTACACTATTTACCCTGTGTTTTCGCTGCAATGTATATAGCAGGTCTAAGCGTGCTTGCACCTCGGCCAGACGTGCTGGGTCGACAGTAAGGTCTTCATTCCAACGACTCAACGTAGAGTCTATATCTTTCAGGTCTATGCAAGCTGTTTCTATACGTTCCGATACTTGCTGTTCGCTGCCAAAAAATCGCTCAATAGCTCTGCTTCCCGACAACACGCTATTCAGCAGCGGTAGAATACCACTGCTTTCATCGTCGAGCATGCTCGTAAGTTCATATAACTGCGCCTTCAGCTCCTCGGCCCTCGACAAACGTTCTTGCTCGGCTTGTAAGTCGGCCTCCTCACCTTCTACCAAACGGGCTTCGTCGAGCTGAGACCACTGGAATCGCAGATAATCTTCTTCTTCGCGATTACGGGCTTGAGCAGCCTGCAACTCCTCGAGTTGTCGTACTAACAGTCTGTATTCGACATAGGCTTTACGGCAAGCTTCAAGCTCGGCCTCATCGCGAGCTAAGACATCGACCAACTTCAACTGAAAACGACTGTTTGACAACAAGACGTTCTGGTGCTGTGAATGTATATCGATTAGCCGCTCGCCCAACTGTTTGAGTTGAGCCGCAGTAACGGGAGTATCGTTGATGAAGGCTCGCGACTTTCCCGCTGGCGATAACTCACGCCGCAAGATGCACTCGTGCGCGTCGTATTCTATATCATTTTCTTCAAAAAAGGGGGCGAGGTCGTAGTGCGATACATCGAACCAACCTTCAACGACTGTTTTCTTGGTGGCATCGGTCACCACGCGTGCATCGGCACGCTGCCCAAGTATGAGCGACAATGCACCCAAAATGATAGACTTGCCCGCACCGGTCTCACCGGTTATTACCGACAACCCTGGTTCAAAAGCTATTTCCATGCGTTCTATCAACGCATAGTTGCATATCAACAACTTACGAATCATATCACCATTATGTTATCAGTTCTCTTCTTTGATTTTTTCGAGGCGGGTCCCGTCGGCCGGATACATATTGAGCATGAGGTCGTAAATATCACTCTTTTCGGTTGCCGAAGCCTTGGAATATATGTTTATTATTTCGTCCATCTTCGCCTCCTTGAACATAGGGAAGAGCACCGACGTAGGCACATTACTATAGAGAGCTGGGAGAGTTTGCAACGCCGCCGTAATGGTAGAACGAGCTTTGGTAACTCCTAAGACCATTTCATCCAAACCTTTGCGATGATATTGATACCACATCTCTCTGAAAGATTTTGTAGTAGGTTCTACAAATGCAGAAAGCATAGCACTGCGGTTCCGATTGTTGTCAAAAGCCTGCCATCCCTTTTCCTGCGTAGATTGCCCCAACGACACCATGTTACGCGCCATCTCGAAGAAAGCATCGCCACCATAAAGTGTAAAGCTATCGAAATCTATTCCTAATATAAGATAAGCATAGAAATTAAGCACACACGTCAGGTTATTCTCGTAATTATTGGGTGAAAACACAAGTGGGTCATACTCCTGATAGTCAAACTCTACCTCCTCATCCTGAAAGTTGATAAGCGTCGTTGTATAAGAACTGTTATATACCGGACGGCGCGACTGTATCTGCAAAGTACAACTGAAACGATTGTCGGCATACTCTGATACGATAAATTGCAAAGTACACTCTATGCGTTCTATAGGAGACAATTGCACCGACGAAAACTGCGTATTATTCATATATTCCGTTATCGCCGACTGCAAGGTATTGAAAATCTCTTTATTTGTGCCTTGTATCTTGTCGCTGTTGATAACCACACGACAATTGAGCTCTTGGCTCCATGCTGTCGTGCAGCCGGCCAAAACCAGAAACCATAGAATGAGACAATGTTTCATATCTTCTTTTTATATCATAATTGTTGCATATAGGCTGCCATATAGGCTACTATATCGCCTGCTACTTCGCTTTTGGGTTTACAGGGATAGTCGCGACTAGAACCATCACAACCTATTATCGTCACACGGTTAGTGTCGCATCTAAATCCGGCTCCTTCGTGGCGCAATGAATTGAGTACCACAAAATCGAGATTCTTTTTACGCAACTTTTCGCGGGCATGAGCGTTTTCGTCGTCGGTTTCCAACGCAAAGCCAGCCACACACTGTCCATCACGCTTCATAGCTCCAAGCGCTGCGGCAATGTCGCGGTTAGGCGTGAGTTGCAATGTCATTTCATCATCGCTGCGTTTCAACTTTGTCGCACTATAGCCCACAGGCTTATAGTCGGCAACAGCAGCACACATTATAGCAGCATCGCATGCCGGGAAGGCCGCCACAGCTGCATCATACATCTCATCGGCACTCTCTACGTCGATACGTCTGATAGCCGGATGATGCGTTTGCAATGTAACCGGTCCAGCTATAAGCGTCACTTCGGCACCGGCGGCGGCACAGCTCTCGGCAAGAGCAAAACCCATTTTTCCCGACGAGTAGTTACCTATAAAACGTACAGGATCTATTTTCTCGTATGTAGGACCGGCTGTTATCAACACTTTTTTACCTTCAAGCAAGTGACCTGCTGCAAAAAATGCTTCTAATGCGGCCACAATATTTTCGGGCTCTTCCATGCGTCCCTTACCTACCAGATGGCTTGCAAGCTCTCCACTGGCCGGTTCTATGATATGGTTGCCATAGGAACGCAACAACTCCAAATTGTGTTGCGTAGTGGGATGGGCAAACATATCAAGGTCCATTGCCGGAGCTATAAAGACCGGAGCTTTACTCGACAGATAGGTGGTCACCAACATATTATCGGCAATACCATGCGCCATTTTTCCAATAGTCGATGCCGTTGCCGGGGCAATAAGCATAGCATCGGCCCAAATGCCAAGGTCGACATGGCTGTGCCACGTACCATCGTTGGCCGTAAAAAACTCACTTACCACAGGCTTGCCACTGAGCGACGAAAGTGTCACGGGAGTGATAAACTCTTTGCCGGCAGGGGTCATTACTACTTGTACCTCAGCCCCCTTTTTCACCAACAGTCGCAACAGATATGCCGCTTTATAAGCAGCAATACTGCCGGTGATACCCAAAACTATATGTTTTCCTTCGAGAGACATGCTCCTATTATTTATGCGATGAGGTATTCATCATACGCATTCTGATGCGCGTCACTATATTCTTTGTATCGAGGGGGAAATCGCCTTGCATCATCCAGTTATAATAACTCGGATCACGGGCAAAAACTTCACTCACGGCCATTCCCTTGTACTTGCCAAAATTGAAGACCTCAACGTTTCGGTCATTATAAACGATACGTCCGGCCAAATCGACATTACGGTTCTGTGTAGAAAATTTCGAGAGAAACTCTACATTATTTTGCAACAACGGATAGCGGTCGAGCTGTGCTTTCAGCACCTCGTATGTTGCCCGGGTATCGGCATTGGCCGAGTGAGCCCCATCGAGAGTCTTACCACAATAGAAAAGATATGCCGCCGACAGTGTGCGCTGCTCCATCTTATGGAAAATCGTCTGCACATCGATAAACCGACAAGCCGATAGGTCAAGGTTGACACCCGCCCTCAGGCACTCTTCCATAAGCAAAGGCACATCGAAACGATTACTGTTGTATCCGGCAATATCGGCACCGGCAAAAATCTGAGCTACACGAGGTGCTATCTCGGCAAAACGAGGTGCATCGGCCACATCGGCATCGGTAATGTGATGTACAGCCGTTGCCTCGGCAGGGATATGACAGCCGGGGTTAACTCGTATCGTTTCACTATCTTCTTTACCATCGGGATAGACTTTGATATACGAAAGCTCTACAATGCGGTCGTGTGTTATGCTCGTTCCTGTGGTTTCCAAGTCGAAGAACACCACCGGCCGAGTGAGTTTTATTTCCATAACGGTCTATTTTGGAGAGGGATTATTTATTAAGCAACATAGGCATGAGCAGCATGAGCAACTCTTCGTTATCGTCGTTGGCCACAGGGCATATCACACCTGCCCGGCTGGCATCAGACATAGCTAATGTTACCTCATCTGACTGAATCGTGTTGATAACCTCTATAAGCTTGGGAGCATTAAAGCCAATGGTAAACTTCTGTCCCGAATAGTTACATGAAACGCTCTCGGTAGCCGAAATAGAATAGTCGATATTTTGTGTCGATACAACCATTTTATTGTTCTCAAAAGCAAGCTCTACCAGACCCAGTGCTTGGTCAGAGAATACCGATACACGGCGCAATACATTGACAAAAAGAGCACGGTCTATCGTAAGTACATTAGGACTGTTTTGCGGTATTACCGAGTTGTAGTTGGGATAATTACCCTCTATGAGACGACATGTGAGGACAAAATCGGACAGCGTAAAACGTGCACTCTTCTCATCGAACTCTACACGTACATCGCCGGTCTCCTTCGGCAGAATGGCTTTCAATAACGTAGCGGGCTTCTTGGGCAAGATAAACGATGAGCGCAAACCTGTTTTTACCGAAAGCTCGTGGAAACGTACCAACTTATGAATATCGGATGCTACAAAAGCCATATACTCAGGATAAATGTCGAAATAAATACCGTTCATAATAGGACGATATACATCGTCGGCAGTAGCAAAAAGAGTATAGCTGATACCTTTGAGCAAATTCTCGGATGACATATATAAGCTGGCTGCATCGCTGTTGAGCGGACGTCCTTGAGGATACTCCGTACCATTGATACCCATAAGGTTGAATCGTCCGTTCTGATAATTGATAAATATCTCCAGATTATCATCGTTAATATCAAAGGTCAAAGGTTGCTCGGGCAGCTCTTTGAGAGGGTCAAGCAATATCTTTGCCGACACAGCAAAGCACCCTTCACCTGTCACGTCCATTACTTCGATACTGGTAGTCATCACCGTTTCCTGATCGGATGCCGTAACAACCAACTCGTTATCTTTCAACTCAAAAAGAAAGTTATCCAAAATAGCCATTGAATTTTTTGAGTTGATAACTCGGCTGATAATTTGCAAATGTGAGAGCAACGCCGTGCTCGATACGATAAATTTCATAATCTATATGGTTTTCTTGTTTTCCAAATTGTCTGTTTGCCGGCTACTGCCGGTAATTCTGCACATACGGCTGCCATGCCGAAAGGACCATTATACAGGACAAAGATAATGATTTTTTATTTCTCTTTTCTGCTCTTTACCTATTTTCGCCACGCTATGCACATAACTTCACATTACGCTCGCCGATAGTAGTATAACAAGCAACTCACACATCTACCCTACGGAATAAATTATTCGTGCGATGCATATCTACGACAGCCCCTCTCGCATCACAACCCATAATATTCAACGGCAATGACAAGCCTACAACAAGTCAGCTGTTACACCACTTTTGCTCCAGTTCGAGTAAGAATTTTTTAGCAACCATACCTCCACCATATCCGGTAAGAGTATGGTCGCTGCCTATGACACGATGGCAAGGGACAAAAAGAGAAATTGCATTGGCACCATTGGCATTTGCTACAGCGCGTACTGCTGAAGGAGCTCCTATCTGTGCGGCCAAAGCTGCATACGAAAGAGTTGAGCCATAAGGGATTGTGAGCAACTCGTTCCAAACTTGCTTTTGAAACAACGTGCCGGCAAAAAGCAACGGCACATCAAACGTCTTACGCTCACCTCCAAAATATTGGTCTAATTGTTTCGCAGCCTCTTGTATGACAGGCGACGCAGACGACTCGAAACGAGCATTCAACATACGCTGCAAGCGACGTTCTACCCTGCCTGGATGCTTCTCTACTATCCAATTGCACATACACAAACGGTTGTCCAAAGAGCCCAACAACAACTCTCCGCAAGGCGATAAATAACGTTGTGTGAATATCTTGTTTTCCATATCTCGCATGAAGCTTACATCCCGATACGTTGCCCGAATATTCCCGTTACTACTTCGAGGATGTTGCCGGTCGCACATCGGGCAAAAATACCGCAACAATACCCAGCAAAGGCAACCATGTACTTACCTCAAAAATAAACTCTATACTTGTAACGTCGGCAAGCCAGCCAAAAAATGCCGAACCTATACCGCCTAAACCAAACATCAGGCCAAAGAAAATACCGGCAACCATACCGACCTTATCGGGACGCAAATCGGTGGCATAAACGACAATGGCCGAGAAGGCCGAGGCTATGATAAGACCCGTGATAACTGCAGTAACAATAGTGCCCGTCAGTCCAAGATATGGCATGACAAGCGTAAAAGGTGCAGCCCCAAGAATAGAAAATAGGATGACATACTTACGTCCGTAGCGGTCGCCCAAGAAACCGCCAGCCAACGTACCTATGGCAAAAGCGGCCAAATAGGCAAAAAGACAATATTGCGACTGTTGCACCGTAACTCCAAATTTTTCTATGAGATAGAAGGTAAAATAGCTGGTCATACAGGCATTGAAAAAGTATTTCGAGAATATCATCAAAACCAATATGGCCATTGCCCGATTGATGGTATGTCGAGGTAACGTACATGTCTGCACTGGCATGTCGCCACGGCGCTCTCGTGCCACAGCAAGCCTACGGCTATACCAGTGCCCCACCTTTACCAATAGCGACGATGCCAACAAAGCAGCACACGCAAACCACCCTACGGCATGTTGCCCATAGGGTATCACAATCAGTGCAGCCAACAACGGCCCGATAGCACTACCGCCATTGCCTCCTACCTGAAAAATAGACTGAGCCAAGCTTTTCTTTCCACCAGAGGCCATCTGAGCTACCCGAGAAGCCTCGGGATGAAATATCGAAGAGCCGCAACCTATTACAGCTACGGCAAGGAGTATAAGCAAAAAATCGGATGCAAAAGCCAGTGCCACCAAGCCTGCCAAAGTAAAACACATACCTACTGAAAGCGAATAAGGTAATGGATGGCGATCGGCATAACTACCCACAAAGGGTTGGAATATCGATGAAGCTAACTGAAAAACAAAAGTAATAATACCTATCTGCGCAAAATTAAAACCATAGGAATCTTTCAACAATGGATAAAGTGCCGGTATAACCGACTGTATCATATCGTTGAGCAGGTGGCAAAATCCTATAGTAAACAAGATGGCATATGTTGTACCTTGCATCACACCCGATGGGTTAATCGCCGTAGCCATTGCTTTTCTTTTCATATCGTTGTCTCTTATCGATGTGCAGTCATTGCGTAGCATATTGTGTGCTTCTCCTTCATAGTTGTTATATCGCCGGAAGAAGCTCCATGCTTCAACTTCCCATAGTACAGAACCACCATCACTATCTTGTAGCACTTTAGCTCTCTACGCACTGACTGATAAATATATACCAATGTTTTTACGTACAACCGGCACTATATTGGCATGACAAAAATAGTAAATTATCGGCACACAAACCCACCTACACAGCAATACACACAACCCAAGCTCTGCATCCTAATATGTCATACAGAATTTATATCCATCTTATTTTCAATAACTTAATCTATACAAAACAAAGGTGACACACCATAAAAATTATAGTGTATCACCTTATTACCAACTTTTTCTCTATAAAATGCTTGTCTTTATCAGAACGGACATGTATAAAAATGCTTGCCTTGGGTTTTAGAACCATAAGCAATGGCATGCGTAGGACAGTAGTGATAGCATGCCAAACAAGTAAGGCATCGCCCATGCCATTCGGGCATATATTTATCATCCTTACACGGATTCTTTTGTGTAAGTGTAATATTATCTACCGGACACGACTGCACACATTGTCCACATCCTATACATAGATTTGCATCTACATGAAACGGTTTATCGCTCGTAGAATAACGTATGAAAAGCGGATGTATTACCCGTGTCTTGAATCCCGGCATACCGCCATGATGAGTAAAATCGCCTTTTTCACGATTCACTATTTGAGCCGCAATGCGCTGAATGGCTGCCGGTGCCTCAGCCAGCTTCCGATCACTCACAGCACTGTCATCTATATCGAAACCCGGAAATAGCACATACGTATTAGGCATCGCGACCGAAAAAGCAGCATCGTTTTCTACTCCTGCTTTTTGCAACACACGGCTCCACTGTTTAGGCAAGCAGCCTACATCATCGCCACATGTGCTCAACATATAGGTATAATTTTCACCAGCCACATAACCTTTTACATGCATCTTCGTGATAACATCGGCCAAGTATTTAGGCATTCCCCAAGAATGTACGGGAAAAACAAATCCCAAAGACTCGCCGTCAGAAAGCGTAATGGTCAAAGGACGGGCATCCTTCTTCATATATGGTCGCAAATCGACAAGCGTCTGTTCTCCTACCGCCTGCGCCAGAGCCGTTGCAACATAACGACTATTGCCCGTTGCCGAAAAATAGAGTATCATATATCAGTTTTAGCTATAATATAAAAACAAATATAAGGGAAAAAGTGCAGACAAGATATAGTTATTCACTCCATTTATCTCTTTTTATAAAGGATTACAAGCCCGCAATTATTCCCGCATAACTTTTCACAAAAATATAAGAAGCTATACCCACACTCGCTCTTTGTTTGTAGTCCAAATACTATTGCCGTTTTTATTATTGCTGCCTGAATGCATCACGATACAGATATATGAATCATACGACATCGCCTGTAAATAGTCTCAGAGACCAATGTACAAAGTGATATAAAGAACAGCCAGTGTCTTATCGGAACCGTATTTTAAGGCCGGACTATCTGTCTCGAAAAAATTTCAGAAAGTTCAGCATCTTTCATAGCAACACAAATCAATAAATATTCTGCTTCCAATTGTATTTTTTACGAGTTCATTCCACAGATTTTCAACAACTTTTGCAAGGAAGGATATTTACTTTTATTCAAATGTTGTCAATACAAAATCAACCATATTGAATCGTACTTTGCTAAAAAGCATCAACGATTTTAGCCCTAAATTACATTGGTAAGAATATAATATACCATCTGTATTCTTTTCCAATAAAACAGCCATTTCGGGTACAGATAATTGACTATTTCCTAATTCAAGTTCCACGTTTTGTATGCGATAACACTCCGATATATGTACACCTCCAATTCCTGCACCTCTGATAGTATCTAATTTACAATGAGTGGTGATGTATTCTTTGTTATTCTCAAAGAATCTGTTGTCTAACGAACCATACGATGCATCACCGGTATCAATATTCATTAACATTTTGTTACCTTGTACACTACCCTTGCCCAATAAATTCATGCTGGATGAAAAACACATGTTTGGAGACACTTGGCTTCGCTTGGGAGCAACCGATGGAACTGTAATTTTATGATTAACAAAATCTATGGTCAGGTCTTTGAGTTGTAACATCAGTTCGCTACCGACAACAATATCGAAACAGTCGACATATTTGTCTGCCTCTTCGTTATTGGTTGTTATATTTATGACATAAAAAGGAACATCTGTAACAATCACATCTCCAATTTTCAATTCCTTTGCTATTGCGTAACCCCCATGTTGTATACCTGCTCCACCAACAGTACTCGATGCTTCGAGTGGAATTAAATTATATTTAAGGGCTAATGATTCTGAAATGATATTTACTCCTGCTCCTGTATCAAAAGTAATATCAGCTTCAACTCCATTTATATAACTGTCTCTTAGATGTATTAATACCGAATTATTCTTTTCCGGGCCAACAGGTACAATCTCAAATGGAATAGTTCCTGCCGAATTTTCAAATGTGATTTTATATGGATTGTACGTAGATAGTGCTTCATATTGGTCGATAAATTGCTGCACACCTACAATGGTTGTACTATCAAGATAAGTGCGTATTGAGCCAAGAATTGAAGATAACATTTCTGCTGCAGCCTTATTATCTCCAACTCTGCTTAAGTCCATTGCAAACATCATAGAGGAACTGAGCATATTGCCAAGATCAAGATTTTCTGACTGAGTGTTGAATAATTCCGTAAACGCAGGAATAGAAACATCTGGACGATTTAACCTGTTTCCTATAAGGCAACGAGAAAATATTTCAAAAAAATCGCTGATTGAATCTCTGGGTTCTGCTTGATATAAAGAATCCAATGCAAACCAGTCTGAATTATTCATTGCATCAGCTATTTTTTCATCCGAACTTTGACTATATCCAAATGAAAATGAACCTAAACATATCCATACGGCAAGAATGAGTCTCTTCATAATCTGTTGTATTATTGTTTAACATTATCATTACTATCGTAATCTGACCTACAAATAAGCGTGGAACTGTACGTCACACTCTTACTTGAAGGTCGTAGGAAACCATAGATGCAGATGTAACAATAGCAGCCCACGCTATATGCGTGAGAACCACTATGCTATCCTTGCATCTAATTTGAAAATTTCCTACGTTTTCAAGTTCAAGATAAGCATAATGCTTCTTCTTTTTTGTATGTTTTGGAGTGAGAGTTCCCTCAATCCAACTACAAAATTAGTAAAAAGTCGTAATAATAAGCACTCTACGGGAGAACTATTACGACTTAGGGGTGTGTTTTATAATTTCAGTTCTCTATTTGGGCTTCTTCTGCTTTTCGGCCATCCCAACGCCTCCATAAACCCGCCCTTCTTGCGTCTGAACCAACTTACTTGTGAAACACCGTCTATTTTAAGGTCAAATTTACCAGCGGAATTAGCTCCTCAGCATACAGGAAATAGCATTGAGCAAAATCCGTAAATTCCACAACTTGGCAACTTCCGCTCTACCGTCTGCCCCAATACTACGATTTCTCCCGATGCTCAAATTACACTGTTTTTAATCCGCTGCAATCCGGCGATTATCTCACAGATTTTCCGTAAAACTGTATAAGGAATATACCTCTTTGAAATCAAGAGAGTTAGAAGAATTACTTCGTTTTCAGGTAATGAGTTGGCAACCGTCCTAATTGCCGTGGTCTACATCGCTTTGCTTGTTTGGGAAACTCTTACGGTACAAAGGTATGAAAAATATTCAGACTGAAAGGATCATTCCAAAAATTATTTTAGTCAGAATATTGAGCATTCATCCTTATGCAGTCTTGGTTGGAAGCAATTAACGAACAAGGAAGCCACGGTAAAGGCAACTCCTACTCCTACCACGCCTGCCCATCCGTAATGTTGCCAAAACAGACCGGAAACGAATGTACCGGCAGAACCACCCAAAAAGTAAATGGTCATATAAACGGTATTGATACGATTGATGGCAGATGCGTCAAGGGCGACTACGCTGGTCTGATTCGACAAATGGATGCATTGCATACCGGCATCAATCAACAGGATGGCAACTATCATCCACAGGTAGCTGTCATTCCCTAAAAATGCCAGCAGCCATGCAGCCAATACCACACATCCTCCGGCAATAGAAAAGAACCTTGCACCGTACTTTTGGATATAGCCGCTGATGAATACGACCGTGGATGCACCTGCCAGTCCGCACAAACCGAGTGCCCCGATAATGTCGTCACTTGCAAAGAAAGGTTCCTGTTTCATCCGGAAAGCAAGGCAACTCCACAGGGCGAAGAACGAGCCATAAGCCAATGCCGCCCTCAGCGACGCGATACGCAAGTACGGGTATTGGGAGAGCAGACGCAACAAGGATTTCATCAGCCCTGCATAACTTTCTTGAGAGCGGGCAGACAGCACGGGCAGCATCTTGTAAATCATCAGAAAACATCCGAGCATAAACACGCAAGCCACGAAATAGACGGAACGCCATCCCCACACATCAGCCAGAAAGCCACTGAAGACCCGCGAGCCGAGAATGCCTATGAGCAAGCAGGATTGTATAATGCCCACATTGCGCACCTTGTGTGCAGGTGCTGAATGGTAAGACACCAACGGGATGAAGAACTGCGGCATGACCGAAGATGCGCCGGCAAGCAAGGATGCGCCCCACACCCAGTAGATGTTCGGGGCAAGGGATATGGCAAGCAAGGCGCACGCAGAAACGATATAATTGGTCAATATCAGCTTCTTTCGTGAAACCAAATCACCCAGTGGGATGACAAATACAAGTCCGGTCACATAGCCTATCTGGGTCAATGTCGCTACCATGCTGGCAGAAAAGTCATTTACCGCGAAGTCTTTTGCCATGCTGCCCAACAAAGGTTGGTTGTAGTAGCAGTTGGCAACGGAAAGTCCGGTAGCAACTGCCATCAGAGCCAGCAGAGGTACCGGAATGCCTTGGTTCTCTCTTAATTCATACTTCATTTGTCTCCTCCTTTCAGTATGACACGACTTTCAATCCTATCAAGGATGCAATAAGCGTGAAGAGGAAGAAAAGCCGGATGGGAGTGGCAGGTTCCTTGAAAACGAATATCCCAATCAAAACCGTACCAACCGCTCCGATTCCCGTCCAAATGGCGTACGCAGTTCCCAAAGGCAAAGTCTGTACCGCTTTGGCAAGCAAAGCCATGCTCAGTATGGTAGAGGCAAGGAAACCGCTTCCCCACAAATAAAATTCAACTCCTGATGCCGCTCTCGTTTTCCCCAGACAGAATGTGAGGCTCACCTCAAACAATCCTGCCAATAATAAGATTATCCAATTCATACCTATGATTTATTAAATTCGGGCGCAAAAATAAATAAGCAATCCCTAATAGCTTTTTGCATTTGGCAAAAACAGACTTTTCATTTGACAAAAAACATCTGTTTATTCTCGTTTCCGTATGCTATTTTATAATTTTGCACACTAACTACAGCAATGAACTATGGATATAAAGGAAATCATCAACCAAAGATATGCCATGCCGGACGCATCTTTGGACAGGTTGCAACAATGCCTGACGGAAGTCTCATATCCCAAAGGATTCCGAGTATTGGAATGCGGCAAGGTGGAGAAAGACATCTTTTTCATTAAACAAGGCATTGTCCGTGCCTATACTTCGGTGGATGGGAAAGAAATTACTTTTTGGGTCGGCAAAGAGGGAGCGACCCTTGTTTCTATGAAAGGCTATGTAAATGACGAGCCGGGATATGAAACAATGGAATTGATGGAAGATTCCGTCTTATATGTATTGAAAAGGAAAAAACTGAAAGAGTTGTATTCGGAAGATTTGCACATCGCCAATTGGGGACGGCGTTATGCAGAGATGGAGCTGCTTGCCACTGAGGAACGGCTGATTTCTATGTTGTCCGCTATCGCTTCGGAACGGTATAAGGAGCTATTGGAGAAAGAACCAGATTTGTTACAGCGATTGCCGCTGGGAAGTATCGCCACCTATTTAGGCGTAACGCAGGCAAGTTTGAGTAGGATTCGGGCACAAATAAAATGACGTTTCAACCAACTGAGGATAGCAAGCGGTTTTGGTCTGCCCCAAACACAAACTTGCGATCCTCCCGTTTGTCAGATTTACAACCCTATTCCTTTGTTTTTACGAGGCGATATAACCGTCTTCCGAATGGATGAAAACAGCCTGTCGAACTGCTCCTTGAACCACTCTCCAATCACTTGCCCGTTGATGGCAAGTGCAAGCTTGGACATGTCTTTCGGGTCTTTTACCACTTGGAAGCCTGCTTCCTCGGTCGTGAACTTCCGCCTGTGCTCTTCCGAATAGAGCTCGCCCTTGTAGAACAGCGGTTTGCTGCTGATGAGCGTGGCAGTCTGCCTTTCGTTGAAGCCGACTTTAAGGCAGAACTTCTCCATATACACCAGCTCTTGAAACAGCGGAAACCATTTCTTGGCTTTTTGGATAATGGATTTTAGGAATGACACTTCCTCTTGGTGTGCCGCTTCCTTGTCCGCCATTTCCCTGCGGTACTTGGCTTGCAGTTCCATCAATTGGCGGCTTTGTTCCTCCTGCTGCCGCTCCATCTGCTTTTGCAATAATTCGATACTCTCGTCACGGGCGGCAACCTCGCCTTGCAAGGTTCGGTTGTCGGCTTCCAACTCTTTCAGTCTGCCGCTACCCAAAAGAGAACCTACTTTTGCCACGAGTGCCGCTTTCGCCTCGGTCTTGGCGGCTTCCAGCTTTTCAGATTTGATTTCTTTCCGTACTTCGTCAAGCTGCCGTTCCGCCTGTTGCTGCTCGGTTTGCAACTGCCGCACGTTGGTTTCAAGCTCTCCCGTCTGCTCCAATACTACAATTTCTCCCGATGCTCAAATTACACTGTTTTTAATCTGATGCAATCCGGCGATTATCTCACAGATTTTCCGTAAGTTTGTGACATGATGCAGCACAAGAATATAGTCATTGCAGTGGTATCGTTGACTGTGCTGGCAATAGCAGCGACAACGGCGATAAGCTGGTTTGTAACGGCCAGTAACGAAAGCCGTGCCTATGACTTGGCTTGTCCTGCCATGTATGTAAATCAATCGGATTGTGTAGCTATCGGTATCATAAAGGATTGGCGCGACACAGCTCGTTTGGGCGATGCTTTCGCTCCGGTATGGAAGCAACTACCCGGCTCCATTACAAAGACAATCAGGCCATCGGACAATCATCCGGCTCTCGCCGTTCGTTATCGTAACGGGAGCATCGCTTTTTGGTGTGCTGCGCGCCCGAAAGCCGTTCAACAACTTATTGCCGTCTTGTCACTCGAAGTCAGCAATGGATACGAAGCAATAAGAGAGTCGTTGCCAAATGGTGCCGACCTCTACCATTTCACTACGGCCGACAATCGCTTCATATATCTTTACCACAACCAATCGGTCATAGGATATAGCGACGAGAGCCAGCTTCTTGTCTCGCCCACCTACGACACCAACTTAGCTCAAACTGTCGACAAAGGCGCAGCCTCGGCAATGCCGACTATCGTATATGGCGACTCGGTATACTGTATTTACCATATAAAACAAAACGACTCAAGCTTTTCTTACCAGTGCAAACTACACACTGTACCTCCTTACCTCTCTGAAAAGAACAACTTTTTTCTATCCGATGCTATTCCTGCCACAGCTTGCAACGCGTTACAGGCTACATGTGTTACTATACCATTTATAGCGGCAACAGTTTCGCGCGTTTTCCTTGCCGACAATCCTAACTCGTCCGCTGTATTTGTTGCTCATGTTACCGACCACCGTGCCTTGGGAAAAGCGCTACGTCCTTACCTGACGCCCTACGGCTATCGTATGCCTGCCGACAGTTTAGCCCGCTTTATACCGGCCGCATGGATAGAGGACGACATGTATTGGATAGAGGTACGTGGTACAACATTGCTGGCTTCGGTAGAGGCGCGTGCGCTGCAACAATATGCACAAGCATTGCGCCGGCCTCAAAGATTCATGCCACCTTTATCCTTGCCCCCTGCAATACTCACATACATATCAATAGGAGACAGCCTACCTCGAGATGAAGGTGCCTACATGCCGAGCTTAGAACTACCCTTTTTTATCGCAGACACCTCAACGTGCGCAGTACAAATCGTTGCCATCGGGCAACAACACTATGAGAAAAGAATCATTGTACCATCGTACAATCGTAATAGGCATGCTGCAAATCGGTAAGTCGCTCATAACCTTTTGCCGAGAGGTGCAATCCGTCGGTGGTGTATACTCGTACCGAGTCTACTACCTCATCCTCCGGCGCAAAACCGCAGGACGTAAACGTATCGTTCACATACACCCTGCCGCGATACCGTTCTTGCGATGCAACCGCCTTGAAGGCCTCTACGTAATCGGCCATAACAAGTCCCTGCTCGTTGGGCGTGGTAGACAAACGATGCACAGCCCCATTGGGGAAAGGAGTGCACAGCATCACCGGCGCTTGGGTATGTGCAATAAGATAATCTAAAATATATTGCAACCCGCCACAAGATGTTGTCGTAGCGGTATCGCCGGGGACACCCAACGGCATGTCGTGCCCATAGTCATTGGTACCGGCAAAAAGAATGATAAGGTCGGCTTCAGTATGGCTACACACATCATCGACGTATGAACCTAACCACGATGGCCCACCGTGCGTTGCCGAAACAGCACTACTGTAACGATGACCACAGTAGCCTTGGCGATATACCGTATCGGCATGAAACTTCTCCTGCACAAGATGCGTATAACTACCCTCGGCCGCACCATACTCGGCTGTTATACTATCACCATAAAGCACTATGCGGTGCGCTCCCTGCTCCTTGTTGCAAGCATAACACAGCAAAAGGGCTATTGCCGCAACGCACCATCCGGCTATAAAACAACGCTTCATATCCTACAACTTTTTTATTCTTACCTACATACACCCCTGTTTTATCGGTGACATAGGCACGAAAGCAAAAGAGGCTGCCCGACATACATCGAGCAGCCTCGTAAAGAGTGTCCGAGATGAGATTCGAACTCACACAGGCTTTCGCCCACTACCCCCTCAAAGTAGCGTGTCTACCTATTCCACCACCCGGACAATATCTGAGACTCCACATGCGAGAGCAGTGACGGTGTAGTGCCCAAAACAGGACTCGAACCTGCACGACCTCACGATCACTAGTACCTGAAACTAGCGCGTCTACCAATTCCGCCACTTGGGCAACAATCGTCCCACCTCTTGGTGTGGAGAGCGAAAGACGGGACTCGAACCCGCGACCCTAACCTTGGCAAGGTTATGCTCTACCAACTGAGCTACTTTCGCATCATTACATGATGTCAAAGAAAAAATCACCGCACATCTTTTCTTCGCTTAGAAAAGAGAGCGAAAGACGGGACTCGAACCCGCGACCCTAACCTTGGCAAGGTTATGCTCTACCAACTGAGCTACTTTCGCGATTGCGGATGCAAAGATAAAATTACTTTTTGATTTGAGCAAATCTTTATGCATACTTTTTTTACTTTTTTGTATCGAAGCTAAGCCGTGTATATATACCATCCTATCAATCAACCGCATAAGTGAAACAAAAAAATAGAATCCCGCTGCATACCGATATGCAGCGGGATTTCGTATCATCTACCCATAAACTTCATTATACGATAGCCGTACCACCATCGACTATAATATGCTGTCCTGTGACGTAACTCGATGCGTCGGACGAGAAATAGATAATCGTGCCATTCAGCTCGCCACGTTTGCCGGGTCGGCTCATGGGATTGATGGCATTATAGAAGCGCATAAACTGTTCGTTGGCAAAGAGGGTATCTTGCGTCATTTCGCTCTCAAACAGACCCGGTCCAATAGAGTTGACCGTGATATTATCTTCGCCATACGATGCTGCCATACCTATGGTAAGCCCTCGTACACCGGCTTTAGAGGCATTATATACGTGGCGGGCAAGGGCTGCATTTTTGTCGGCAATAACGGCATTAACCGATGCCACATTGACGATACGTCCATACTTGCGCTCGCGCATGTGAGGCACAACATACTTTGCCATAAGAAACATGCCTCGCAGATTAGTATTCATGCCACGGTCCCAATCTTCTACCGTGAGTTGTTCTACTGTACCACGCACTGCCACTCCGGCATTGTTGAGGAGAATATCTATTTTTCCAAAACGTTTTATCACTTGTTCGACAGCCGTCTTGATTTGCGACTCGTCGGTCACATCGCAAGCTACAGGAAACGCTTGTCGCCCCATTGCCTCTATCTCTGAAGCTACTTTACTGAGCTTATCTACCCGCCGTGCCAACAAAGCTACATCGGCACCATAACGAGCATAAGCAAGAGCAGCATCGGCGCCCAACCCGCTGGAAGCCCCCGTAACGACTGCCACTCGTCCTGAGAGATCAAATTCGTTTTTCATAGTCACACCAATTAATTGTTAATACACTTATGCAAGGTACTCCTTTTGCTCACAATACAAGCAAAAAGCATGTTAAGATAATGTAATCACAGTGCTTTTTAACAACGGGTGCCGGCTGCCGAACAATTAGCTGGGTTACAACGTTATACCTCTTTTATCTTCAATATGTTATACGACATGTGCTCGTCGTAGACATCGCTACCGTCGATACGCTTTATATACCGCACTACAACAATGGTAAGCGGCAGCACTACTATTTCGTACAGCGTCTTCAACACAACCTGGACAGCCATCATTTTGAACAATTCGGTCACGGGCATCAATCCGCCAAAGGCCAAAGGGAAGAAAATAAGCGAGTCGGCACCCTCTCCCACAACAGTAGAAAGTATGGCGCGTGCCGAAAAATGCTTGCCTCGTGAGGCAACCTTCATCCGGCTCATGACATAAGCATTGAGAAACGAACCAGCCAAAAAGGCCACCAGGCTTGCCGCAGCTATGCGCGGAGCCATACCAAAGACGAAGTTAAACGCCTCTTCTCCCTCCCAGAAGGGTGCTGCCGGCATGTGTATGGCTATTTGTCCGAGAAGAACTACCATGAAATTCATCAAGAAGCCCATCCAAATGATAAAGCGCGCCTTGCGGAAGCCCCACACTTCGGCAATACAGTCGTTGATAATATACGAAATGGGAAATACAATAAGACCGGCCGTGACTGAGAGGAATCCCAACTGCACAACTTTTGTCTCTAACAGATTGGCTGCCACCAAGCAGACGCAAAATACTATACCGAGAGACATGAACGGTATAGAGACCAGATTTTTTCTCTCCATGTTCCTGTTTTTTACGTGGTGTTCTAGAATACACGCGGGCTTATAGGCCGTAGCCCTACACAGAGCAAAACCTTTGCCCGTACTACAATCACTCTACGACAAGTCATAAACACGATTGTTTGCAACTTATGGCCGCAGGATGAAAACGGCTGCAAATATCGGTATAATTTTCCGATTTGCCATCGATATCTCCTTTCAAAAATAACATCATTACTCTACACCGTTTTATTACCACTCATACACTGCTTTATATCTGCAATACTATTATAATAGTCCAAGCATTGCATAATATCATCATATTTTTACGCTCTACGAAACTACCTGTTTTCAAGTAATTCAACAAAAAAAATCACAAAATAAATTTGTTTTTAATATAATCATTTTTATATTTGCAAATATAGCAACCTGTTTACATTGCTTTTTTCCAAATCATGCACACTTCAGAATATTCTATAGATATTACCGAAGTTCTAACGATGTAGCTGCATCTGAATCTATTCATCCTGAATAACCAAGAAAAACATACCATGAAACCTCTCATTTTACTATCCTGTACACTCATCATAGCCACTGTAGCCTCAGCCCATACTTTGCAGGGAACAGTTGTTACGTCCGATAACGAGCCGCTGGCAGGCGCTTCTGTTGTGCTGTTCGCCTCGGGCAACGACAGTGTGGCCGTAACCGGTACGAGCAGCAACGAGCAGGGTACATACCTGTTACAGGCCGAGAGCGGGCAGTATCGCCTGCGTGCCTCGTTCATAGGCATGAAGACGGTGTGGCGCGATGTTTCGCTCTCGCAAGATACCCGCTTGGACAACATCGTAATGCTTACCGATACGCTCCTCGCCCAAGAAGTAACCGTAACAGCGCGGTTTATAGAACATAAGCAGAACGGTAACTTGTATGTGAAGATTCCGGGCAATCCGCTTGCCGAAAACAGCGACGGCTTGCAGATGCTCTATAAAATTCCGGGAGTGTGGGGGCTGAATGTATATGGACGCGATATAGCAGCCATATACGTCAACGGCCGGAAGCTGACCATGCCACGGCAGGCTTGGAGCGATTATCTGAAAGCCCTCGACACATCGATGATAGAGAGTTACGAGTTCCGGCCCATAGCAGGCAGCGAGCTGTCGGGCGACACAAACGGAAGTATTTTATATATCACTCTTGTGAAAACCCCCGAAACCGGAGTACAAGGGAGCATAGGTCTGAGTGAATCATACCGTTTCAAACAATGTACGCCTACAACAAGTCCGAGCCTGAATTTAGCCATCGGACACAAAAAATTCAAGTCTTATACCTATTTCGATTATAATCGTAATGGCAGTGAACGATATACAACCAATACGCAACGATATTATACGGGTATCAATAACGATACAACCCGATACATGGCAACCTCTACACAAGACTGGGATGCTCAAATATTTATCATAGACCAATCTTTTGCATACGAAATAGATAACGACAACCTGATAGAAGCCAACTTTAACGGATATTTTGTACCCAATAAACTCAGCTGGAAAAACGGGACAACCACATATAACGATACTGGGCTCGACTTCGGACAATGTACCAATGATACGACAAGAGAAGACGTCAACAGTTATAGTGCATATATAGCCTACACTCATACCATAGATACGTTAGGCAGCCGACTGAAAGCCTCGGTAGAATATACCAACTACGAAACCGCAGAAACGCTACAAAAAGAACGACAATATACCGACTCTTTGCATATATTAACCACACGCTACAACTATATAGGGCATGGCATCTCTCCTAAGGTAGACTTCACATTCAAGCCCCGCAACAAAATATCTTTCAATGCCGGGTTACAGTACCTATATACATACCGTAACAGCGATTTCTTGCAACAGGAAACCGGATATGAGGATGTGGTGAAACCCGATAACACCAAAGAGAGCATATACTCGGTATACAGCAACTTCATAGGTCGTTGGGGACGATTCTATACACAGGCGGGCATACGCATAGAGTACTGCGACGGCATATACCGGTATAAGAACGGCGCGCACACATCGTTCGACGAATGGGTCTTCCTCCCCTCTGCTTTCTTACAATTTACCGAAAATGCCAAGCTCGGACACACCATAGCGCTGTATTATTCTACACATATTTTCCGTCCTTATGCAGCATACTTCGACCCTACCGTCTATAAATACAGCGAATATACCTATATGGTTGGTAATGCCGACCTGAAATCGGCATACATCCATTCACTGCAACTGCGGCAGACACTGTGGAACAGCTTCAATATCGTACTCTCGGCCGACTGGCAGTTGCGCAATATAGAGACGGCCTTTACCCCATCGCCCGACGATGCTCGCGTATATACTTATAAGCCTATCAACTACGGAAGCATAGGCAAATACCAGATGCAACTCTCTTACGGCAATCAAATACTTCCGTTCTGGTATCTCAACAGTAATGTATCGGTTTCGTATAATCGTGAAAACAGCTACAACTACGGCATACTGCACTCTTGGGGCTGTCTGGCCAATGTGTATAATCAATTCAGTCTCCCCAAGGGATGGAATATCTCTCTCGAAGGCACTTACATGAAAATAGGCCGACATCACAACTATACAGAGAGCGATATTTACAGTATTACGACAAATATTTCAAAGAGTTTTTTCAACAACCGGCTCGGCGTTACAATAGGCATGGACAATATCATATATAATAACCATCCTGAAAGAATTATATATATGGATAAATATACTACCTACGAATATAACGATTTATCGCAACGACATATCTTTGTATCATTACGATATAGATTCAACGTTGGCAAGAAAGACATAAGAAGCTATCGGGTAAAAGCGAGCGGCAGCTCCAAATCGAGATTCTGACACAAGCATTATATTCATACAAATATCTTATATCTATGAAACCCAGCAAATATAATTATACTGACAATAACGGCGATGGCGTATAAGGCAAGGGTGTACAAATTTGAGATTATAGCACCAGCACCGGGTTACGAAAAGATTGGCATACAAAAAGACAGCTGCACGGATAGAAAACGTGCGGCTGTCTTACTATGATATTCGCAGATAAGTTACTCGGGTTATCCGCCAAAATTATCGTACATAACACTCGACGGGTCGACACCCAAGGAGTCGAGCATGGCAAGAACAGCTTGCGACATGGGGCCGGGGCCGCACATGTAGTACTCGATATCCTCGGGGGCTTCGTGGTCTTTGAGGTATGTTTCGTAGATAACCTTGTGTACGAAACCTGGGGTATATTTCACGCCAGCGGCATCGGCTGCCGGGTCGGGACGGTCGAGAGCCAGATGGAACGAGAAATTGGGAAATTCCTTTTCGAGATTGAGGAAATCTTGCAAATAGAATACCTCATTGAGGGCACGGGCGCCATAGAAATACGACATCTTGCGGTCGGTGGTATGCAGCGTCTTTGTCATATACATGATTTGCGAACGCAAGGGCGCCATACCGGCACCACCACCTATCCACATCATCTCTTTCTTGGAATTGATGATAGGATGGAAGTCGCCATAAGGGCCACTCATCATCACCTTATCGCCGGGTTTGAGCGAGAAGATATACGACGAAGCTATACCGGGCATCACGTCTTGGAAACCTACTTGTGGTTTGGGTTTGAAAGGCGGGGTAGCGATACGGACGGTGAGCATGATGCGGTCGCCCTCGGCGGGATAGTTAGCCATAGAGTATGCACGCACGGTAGGCTCGGTATTGCTGCACTTCAAGCCGAAGAGGCCATATTGTTTCCACGCCGGCATATATTCGTCGCCGATGAGCGACTTATCGATGTCTTTATCGTAGTCCATCGAATAAGCCGGTATCTTTATTTGTGCATACGAACCGGGTATAAAGTCCATGTGCTCACCTTCGGGAAGTTTCACGATAAACTCCTTGATGAAAGTAGCAACGTTACGGTTTGAGATAACCTCACACTCCCACTCCTTGACACCCAAGACGGCCTCGGGCACCTTGATGCGCATATCGTTCTTTACTTTCACTTGGCATCCCAGTCGCCAATGTGCCTGTTGCTCCTTACGTGAAAAATGTACCTTCTCGGTGGGGAGTATCTCGCCGCCTCCTTCCAAAACCTGACAGCGGCATTGGGCGCACGAACCGCCGCCACCGCATGCCGATGGAAGATATATACGTTCGGCAGCCAATGTAGAGAGAAGCGAACTGCCAGTCTCTACCTCGACAGTCGTATCGCCGTTGATGGTGATATGCACCTTGCCCGACGGCACAAGGTATTTCTTTGCTACCAACAAAACCACTACCAGCAACAGCGTGATGAGCAGGAAGATAATCACACTGGTCAGTAGCACTGTTATCATAGAATCAGCCAATAATATCATTGTTTCAATGCTTTTATCGTGTTACAATTTGATACCGAGGAAACTCATGAATGCTATCCCCATCAGTCCGGTGATAATAAAGGTAATACCTATACCGCGCAAGGGTGCCGGCACATTGCTGTATGCGAGTTTCTCGCGAATGGCGGCAATGCCCACAATGGCAAGCAACCACCCGATACCCGAACCTACGCCGTAGACAGTGGCCGTCCATACCGAATCGAAATTGCGTTGTTGCATAAACAGCGAACCTCCCAAGATAGCACAGTTGACGGCTATCAGCGGCAGGAATATACCCAACGATGCATAAAGCGACGGAGAGTATTTCTCGACTACCATCTCTACAAGTTGCACGATAGAGGCAACTACGGCGATGAAGAGTATAAGGCTGAGGAAGCTGAGGTCGACATCGGCAAAGCCTTCGCCCAACCACGAAAGGGCACCCGGCTTAAGCACATAATTTTCCAACAGATAATTGACCGGCACGGTGATGGCAAGTACAAAAGTTACCGCAATACCCAACCCCAAAGAGGTCTTCACCGTCTTCGACACGGCAAGATAAGAACACATACCCAAGAAGTATGCAAATATCATGTTGTCTATAAAAATAGACCGTATAAACAAATTGAGATTTTCCATATTCTATATTCTACTTTAGGAAATGTGTTTCGTTTATTTCTCTTGCAGTTCTTTATTGCGCGAGCGGTGTACCCATATGATACAAGCCACCGTGATAAGTGCCATAGGGGGCAATATCATCAGGCCGTTGTTTTCGTAACCCCACTGATAAAATACCTGAGGAATTACATGATAGCCAAAGAGTGTACCAGAGCCCAACAACTCGCGGAAAAATGCTACAATGACAAGTATGATACCGTAACCTATACCGTTGCCTATACCGTCGAGGAAAGAGTCCCAGGGGTTGTGACTCAACGCATAAGCTTCGAGACGTCCCATCACAATACAGTTGGTAATGATGAGCCCCACGAACACCGAGAGCTGCTTGCTCACCTCGTAGGCATAAGCTTTGAGAAGCTGGTCAACAATAATCACCAACGAAGCTACCACCACCAATTGCACGATGATGCGAATGCTATTGGGTATAGTATTGCGTAACAACGAAATAATAACATTTGAAAGAGCCACGACAGCTATCACGGAAATAGCCATAACACAGGCAGGCTCCAACTTTGACGTTACCGCCAATGCCGAACAGATACCCAGTATCTGCACGATAACAGGATTATTTTTCGATAGCGGTCCTAACAAGACCTCTTTATTTTTCCATATCATAATAGCATCTCCTCCTATTTATCTAACGATTTCAGAAACGACTCATAGGGCAACAAGCAATCGGATATCATGCTTTGCACTCCCTTGCTGGTAATAGTACCGCCCGATATGGCATCTACATAGTCGGCACCATCGAGGGGTTTCTGTCCTTTCTTCATGACAGCCACAGGCTTGAACTCACCGTCGACAAAAAGTCGTTTTCCGGCAAACTGCTGCTGAAAAGCCGGTGTACTTATCTCTGCTCCCAGACCGGGAGTCTCGCTCTGGTGGGCAAAATAAGAACCGTAGAGTGTACGGCCATCGGCATCGACCGAGATGTAACCCCATATAGGGCCCCACAAACCAGCACCGTAGAGAGGCAGTATGTATTTCACGTCGCCATTGTCGAGTGTGCATACAAAGACCGGCAGACGACGCTCTGCAGCGTCTTTTTTTACCTCTGAAGCCACATCGATACCAAAGGCATCGGCTTGCGACTTGTTACCGGCAGCATCTACCACATAACTATCGGTAATGTATTTATCGTAGAGCGATACGGCATCTTGTGCCGTAGAAGCTATGTGCACCGAACTGAGTATCTGCATCATTTTGTCAACGCGGATATTCTCTTGTTGTAAAGGACGGAGCGATACCGACACAAAGGCCAGAATAGCCGCAACTACTATAACCATGATGGCCGAATAGAGTATCGTATATGTATTTCCTTGCTTGTTCATGACTTCACCTCCTCGCTATTGATTTGTTTGGCACGTTTCATACGACGGCGAATGTTGGCCTCGACCACGAAATAGTCTATCAACGGGGCAAATGCATTCATGAAGAGCACTGCCAGCATCGCGCCCTCGGGATAACCACTGTTGAATACTCTGATAAGGATAGCCAGTACACCCACCAAGAAGCCGTAGATATATTTACCGGTGGTGGTACGAGCCGCTGTCACAGGGTCAGTGGCCATAAAGACGGCTGCAAAGGCAAAACCACCAAGGCATACCTGCTCTATAGGCGACAACAATGCTGCTGCATAGGTTGCAGGGTCGGCAAAGGTACATATCCAACTTGTCAACAGACCGCCGGCAAAAACCGACAACATTATGCGCCAGCTTGCAATACCGCTTATCAGAAGGATAGCGGCACCTATAAGGATGGCAAGCGTTGAGGTTTCGCCAATAGAACCGGGAATAAAACCGAGAAAAGCATCGAGTGTTGTGATAGGCTCTCCCACGATATTGGTAAGCGTAAGGTCTCCCCCGGTATGGGTGGCCAATTGTCCAAGCGGTGTTGCGCCTGAGAAGCCATCGACTACAGTACCGCTTCCTATACCAAACGTATCGGACGTACGCACAAAGACTTCATCGCCACTCATTTTAGATGGATAGGCAAAGAACAGGAATGCACGTGTGACAAGGGCTACATTAAATATGTTCATACCCGTACCGCCAAAAACCTCTTTGGCAAAAATCACGGCAAAGGCTGTTGCCACGGCTATCATCCACAACGGGGTATCTACCGGGACTATCATAGGTATGAGCATTCCCGAAACAAGGAAGCCCTCTTGAATTTCGTGATGACGCAACTGCGCCCCTATAAACTCAATGCCGAGGCCTACAACATAGGCGACCACAATCTTGGGCAGCACGGCAAGGAAACCATATGCAAAAATTGTCCAAAAACCGGTTTGTGCCAAAGCGCCTATTGCCAAATAGTGCTGGTAACCCACATTGTACATACCAAACAGCAAAGCGGGTAACAAAGCGATAATGACAACTGTCATGGTACGCTTAGAGTCGATGGCATCGTGAATATGCACACCCGACCGCGCTGTCGTCGACGGCACAAACAAAAACGACTCGAAGCCCTCGAATACCGATTGCAAGGCCGAGAATTTTCCACCCGGCTCGAATTGGGGCTTCACTTTATCGAGAAATTTTCTAAGTGCTTTCAAAATGATGCTATTTTATTAGTTGTTATAATGCTCAGTAGTATCAACACATCTCTTTACGCAACAAGTCCAGTCCGTTACGCACAATCTGCTGTAATGGGAGTTTGGAGGTGTCGACAAACTCACAGGCTGCAAAGTCCTCGGGTGCTACTTCGTATATACCGAGTTGCTCCATGCGATCTATATCGAAAGCTATGATGGCTTTAATAAGATACTCGGGTAAGATATCCATCGGGAAAACCTTATCGTACTCGCCCGACATGATAATAGCCCGCTCTCCTCCGTGGATACGAGCGTCGGGATTGTTATCGCAACGACACGGCAACCAGTGTGAAAGAAATGTACGGCTTAATGAGAGAGCCCGCAACCCGGGCATAGCCCATCCTAAGAAATCGTGAGTCTCATCGCCCTCGGGGATAACCGTAATCTGCGAATGATATGCATCCAGGTATCCATCGGGCATAACACGCACTCCGGTAAGCACATTTCCACTGATAAAACGACGGTGATGTGTGGCCGGCACAAGATTATCACCCACTATATCGGACACCGGCGTACCAGGGCAAGCCTTTACATAGGTAGGAGCTGCCACCTCACTGCCGCAAACGGCCACAGTTCGTGTAAAGTCGATGCTTCCAGTAAGCAGCAACCGACCTATCAGAACAACATCGAGGGCACAAAGTGTCCACACAGTTTCGCCCTTGTTTACCGGAGCAATATGGTGTAACTGCACCCCGGCATTGCATGCCGGGAACGGTCCCTTAAACACAACCGGTTCTACTACACTGGGCAACTGGGTAGCATAGGACTCGTTGTCGATGCCTACATACACTTTTCCTTGCGTAAGACGCGACAAAGCCTTCAAACCTGCCTGCAAAGCAATGTTGTCGCTATTCCACAACAAATCGTAAGCATGGCGAGGTGCCAATGGAGCATTATCGAAAGCTGTAACAAAAATATCGCGTGGAGCCACATTGGGGTCGGCTATAATGTCGTAGGGACGTTGCTTTATATAGACCCACAGACCAGCTGTCTGCAACAATTCACGCAAAGCCTCGGGAGCAATGCGGTTGACATCTTGTATGCCAAAGTCAACCTTCTCGCCTGCGCCATCGGCTTTCACAACAATCTTCAATACCTTGCGGCGTTCACCTCGTTCTACCGCTACTACCTCGCCGCTCACGGGCGACACTACTTGCACTGTATCGTGGTTCTTATCGTGCAACAACGGTGACCCGGTCTTCACTTTGTCACCCGGCTTTACCGTCACCTTGGGCAACAAGCCGACATAATTGTCGGGCACAACGGCAACTTCGCCGCTCGTCACCAGCTTGTCGTTACCGGGCACAGCTTCTCCCTCGATACAGAGATTCAATCCTTTTTTTAGTTTGATTACCCTTACCATATTTCAAGAGTATATATTAGAGGAACATTTTCCGGCACGAAATTACATAAATTTTTCCGTAATAAATCTACCAGTTTACCCAAACGGATAAGATATTCATTATATAATAACAAACAAGAGGCTGTTTGCTATGCTGGGTTATCATATTTAACCTCAAAAAAGAATAAATGCAACACATTACACACAACAAGTGCCCATACTATACCACGCTTTTCAAGCTCCTTTGATGTAAATTAAAAACAGATTGTACAGTATTGCAAGTATCGATAGCTTGGAGTAACTTTACAGCCCTAATATTAAATTGACAACATCATGATTAAAACTGTAATAGTAGGATATGGCAATATAGGACATCATGTCCTTGAAGCCCTTGAAGCCGCGCCCGATTTTGAAGTGGCAGGTATCGTACGCCGCAATGGCAGTGACAGTCCCGAGAGCCTGAAAAAATACACTATCACTTCCGACCTGTCGCACCTTGAAGCCGATGTCGCTATTCTATGTACACCCACTCGTAAGGTTGAAGAGTATGCTTATGCAGCCCTCGAAGCCGGTATGAACACGGTAGATAGCTTCGACATACATACTAGCATCGTTGACTTGCGTCAATCGCTCGACCGTAAAGCCAAAGAGTGCGGCAAAGTATCGGTCATCTCGGCCGGATGGGACCCGGGCACCGACTCGGTAGTGCGAGCTCTTATGCAAGCCTGTGCTCCTAAGGGCATAACCTATACCAATTTTGGGCCTGGCATGAGCATGGGTCACACCGTCGCTGTAAAGGCTATCGAGGGTGTAAAGGCAGCTCTCTCTGTAACCATCCCGTTGGGCACCGGCATACATCGCCGCATGGTATATGTAGAGCTGGCAGAAGGTTACTCGCTTGCTAATGTAGCCGCAGCAATCAAGGCCGACCCCTATTTTGCCAGCGACGAGACACATGTTATAGAAGTACCTTGCGTCGACGATGTAAAAGACATGGGACACGGCGTAAACATGGTACGCAAAGGAGTCTCGGGCAAGACACAAAACCAACATTTCGAGTTTAACATGTCTATCAACAACCCGGCACTGACAGCACAAATCCTTGTAGGAGCAGCCAGAGCCTCTATGCGTCAGCAACCCGGTGCATATACGTTGATAGAAATACCGGTGATAGACTTGCTGCCTGGAGACCGCGAGGAATTGGTACGTCATCTCGTATAACAAGATAACTCTATACTCATTTATAAAGAAGGAGAGCTTGCAGCTATAAGTTGAAGCTCTCCTTCTTCATGTTTTTCAGCCTCGACGCATGACTATTTGGGAACATCGTTTCTCCATAGTTATCAATCAAGCTCGTAACAACGTCGCGCCCCTCTATCATAAATTCTACCGGTAAAAAAGAGGGGCTATAACCGGATATTTCCTCCAGCTACAGCCCCCCTATAGGAACTACGAAAACAAGTTAATTGTCGGTTCGACCGCCGCCCAAGGCATTATAGAGCGTAACGACCGATTGCATGCGGGTCACAGCCTCGGCTACCTCACTGAGTTGTGCACTCAATAACGACTGACGCGCAGTGAGCAACTCAATGTAAGAGGCATCGCCCACGCGGAATAAAGCCTCAGACGAGAGAACAGCTTTCTCCAATTCGTCGCATTGCTGAGTGCGCAATTGCAACATACGGTCGGCAGTCTCGGCTGCATATAAGGCATCGCTCACCTCTTTACCAGCCTCGAGAATAGACTGCTTGTAATTGAGCAAAGCTATTTGCTCCTCATCCTTCGACACGCGGAGATTCGATATAAGTTGGCCACGATTGAAGATAGGTTGCGTCAACGAAGCTACAGCCGAAAGTATCCATCCGGCAGGGTTAGTGACTACCTGTCCCAAACCATCAACCCATCCGGCACTACCCGTAAGGGTAAGTTTGGGATAGAATGCCGCACGTGCTTGGTTGGTTGTATAATAAGCACTTGCCAACTGCATCTCGGCTTGCATCACGTCAGGACGGTTAGAGAGCATCAAAGCCGGCACGCCCACCTCAACCTGCTCAGGCAACTGCTGGTCTTCGAGGCGACCACGCTCGAGTCTTTGTGGGGCTTTGCCCAATAAAACACAAAGGGCATTTTCTGTCTCACGGCATTGACGTTGCAGGTCTACAAGTGTAGCCTCGGTCGATACATAGCTGGCTCGAGCTTGTGCCACATCGGCCGATGTAGCCATACCTACAGCCTGCATAGTGGTAAGCGTATTCACTTGGTCACGCCATATAACAACAGTCTCATCGGCAATCTCTATCTGACGGTCAAGCATGAGCAGCGTATAATAACTATTGGCAATAGATGCTACCAAAGAGGACTGCACTGCTTGCTTATAGGCCTCTTGTTGCAAAAGTGTCGCCTTGGCTCCACGATGGGCATTGAGCAAATTACCAAAAAGATCTATTTCCCAACTTGCCGATACGGGTATCTCATAGCTTTGGGCAATAGTCGTACCATCGTCGCCCGTTACCGAAATTTGAGGTGTGAGATTCAACGACGGTAAGTAAGACAATTTGGCCGAAAGTAATTGCGCCGAAGCCTGATCTACACGTAAGATAGCGGTTTGCAAATCGACATTGTTAGCCAATCCTTCCTCGATAAGTCCCTGCAACAGAGGGTCTCTAAAAAGTTCACGCCATGGCAAATCGCCAAAGTTGGTCGTATCGTTTGTAATCGTATCTGTTGCAACATCACGATACACACCATCGGTCGTAATCTCCTCTGACCGCTCGTAACTTTTATATATCGAACAGCTATTCAAAGCCAACACGAGTGTCGAGAACAATATTATCTTTTTCATTTTCTATCCTCCTTTCTTTTACCCATAACTTTCTCTTCGACATACTGGAATACAATAAAGAAAGCAGGTGTTATAAACAAAAGTGCAAGAGAGCCTATGACCAGACCGCCTACGACTCCCACACCGAGAGAGTTATTACCATTGGCACCTACGCCACTGGCAAACATTAGCGGCAACATACCAAATACCATCGTAAGTACCGTCATCAAAATAGGACGGAAACGTATAGAAGCAGCTTCTACGGCAGCATCGGTAAGAGACAATCCTTTTTTACGTGCCTCTGTAGCATACTCGGTAATAAGGATGGCTGTCTTAGACAACAGACCTATCAACATAATCAAACCGGTTTGCAAATAAATGTTGTTTTCGATACCCCAAATACGTGCAAATAAGAAGCTACCCATCAAACCAAACGGTACAGACAATATAACTGCAAACGGGACAAACAAGCTCTCATACAGGGCACACAAAATGAGGTATATAAGCAAAACACACACGGCATATATCATCACCGTACTATTGGAGCCGGCCATTTGGGCTTCCTCACGAGTCATACCGCCAAATTCGTAGCCATAGCCTACAGGAAGTGTTTGCGCAGCAACTTCCTTGATAGCATTAATAGCATCGCCGGTACTATATCCATCGGCAGGCATACCATTAACACTGATAGACGAGAACATATTGAAACGTGCCAACGATTCTGCTCCATAAGTTTTGGTAAGTGTTACAAACTGACTTACCGGCGCCATACCTCCTGCCGCTTTCACATATATATTATCGAGAGCCTGCAAATCCTTGCGGTAATCTGAAGGAGCTTGTATAATTACACGATACAATTTCGAGAATCGGTTAAAGTTCGACACGTATGAGCTACCGAAATATCCTGTCAATACCGATAATACTTGCTCGGTAGATACACCAGCTCTCATACACTGGGCAGCATCTATATCAATACGATATTGCGGGAAATTGTTACTGAATGCCGTATAGGCACGTTGTATCTCGGGTCGCTGATTAAGCGCGCGCAAGAAATTGTTGGTCACCTCCGATAGTGCTGCCATATCGCTTCCCGAACGGTCTTGAATAGAGAGCTCAAAACTGTTACCAGTACCATATCCGGCAATCATAGGCGGAGCAAAAACGAAAAGCTGAGCATTCTTGATATGTGCCGTACGCTCATATATCATTTGTGTAACAGCATCAACACTGTTCTCTTTTCCTTCACGCTCACTCCAATCTGTCAGTCGGATAATGAACATACCGTGCGAAGCTCCGTTACCCGAACCCATTCCGAAACCGGCTACCTTGTTATAAGACCGTATTTGTGGCAAATCGGCTATACTACGTTCTACCTCGCTTATGATTTTATCTGTTTCTGAGAGGGTACTACCAGGAACGGCATCAATAGATACGAACAAGGCACCCGTATCTTCAGAAGGCACAAGTCCGGTCTTTGCTGAACGCATCAAGAGAACCAATACCACACATGCTATCACAAAGAGACCTGCCGCAATCCAACGGTGACGTATAAAATAGGAAATACCTGTCTTATATTTCTCCAATACTCTACTAAATGCAGCATCGAAGGCCATACGGAAGCGTGTAGAAAACTCGGGTTTCTTGCCCTCCTCAATAACCTCATTGGGCTTTAATATCAAGGCACACAACGCAGGAGACATCGTAAGGGCATTAATGGCCGATATACCTACAGCCACTGCCATTGTAACACCAAACTGCGTATAGAATACACCTGAGGTACCTCCCATAAACGATACGGGAACAAACACGGCCATAAACACCAACGTAGAGGTTACAATGGCCGACGAAATACCACTCATGGCATCTACCGCGGCTTTATATGGAGACTGATATCCGGCATCGAACCTCGCCTGAACCGCCTCTACCACAATAATGGCATCATCGACTATCGTACCAATAGCCAGAACCAAGGCGAAAAGGGTAAGCAGGTTGATACTAAATCCTGCCACATAAAGAGCAGCAAATGTACCTATAAGCGAAACGAAAATACTGATGGTCGGTATCAACGTCGAGCGAGGATTCTGCAAGAAGAAGTACACTACCAACACAACCAATATAATAGCCTCTATAAGCGTCTTTATAACCTCATTGATAGAAGCATCGAGGAAGTCTTTGGTATTCATCAGCTCGACAATTTCCATTCCCTTCGGTAGAGTCTTAGAGGTCTCTGCAAGGAACTTGTCTATGTTCTCTATAATTTCGTTGGCATTAGAACCAGCAACTTGATATATCATACACGATACACCGGGAACACCATTAATACCTCCGGCGTAGGCATACGATACACGGCCTAATTCTATATCAGCCACATCCTTGAGTCGTAAGATACGACCATCATCAAATGACTTGATAACTATCTCACCAAACTCTTCAGGCATTTCCAAACGGCCACGATATTTCAATGTATACTGGTATACATTTTTCGAGTCTTCACCCAGTGAACCTGCTGAAGACTCCACGTTTTGGTCTGAGAGGGCAGCAGATACATCGCTGGGTTCCAACCCATATTGTGCCATCACATCTGGCTTAAGCCATATACGCATGGCATAATCGCCACCCATCACTTCTACGTCACCGACACCGGCTATACGCATAATCTGAGGACGTAGGTTGATAGTCAGATAGTTCGTAAGGAAGTTTTCGTCATAAGAGCCGTCAGGGCTGCTTAATCCGAAGATTTTCAACATACTGGTTTGACGCTTCTGTGTGGTAACACCTACACGGGTAACCTCGGCAGGCAAAAGCGACGTAGCCGTAGAAACACGGTTTTGTACGTTCACAGCCGCCATATCAGGATCAGAGCCCTGTTCAAAATATACAGTGATACGTGCACTACCGGTATTAGTGGCTGTAGAGGTCATATAGGTCATGTTCTCCACACCATTGATAGCCTCTTCCAGGGGAACGATAACTGACTTCTGTACAGTTTCGGCATTAGCACCAGCATAAGTAGTAGATACACTAATAGTAGGTGGTGCTATATCAGGATACTGTTCTATTGGCAAAGAAAAAAGACCTATCAAACCGGCCATAAGAATAACGGCCGAGATGACCATCGACAATATAGGACGGTCTATAAATGTTTTTAGATTCATACTTATTCAGCTTCTTGGTTAGAAACGACAGTGCCTTCACGTAACAATCCGGCACCTTCGGCAACGATTACATCTCCTACCGACAATCCGTCTTCTACTATATATTCACGTCCGTCGTTAATTGCAAAAACTGTGATCTGTACAGATTGTGCCTTACCATCAACGACCTTATAGGCATAAATTTTGTCTTGTATCTCAAAGGTTGCTTCTTGCGGAATAACGATGCACCCTTTCTTTTCGTATGGAATAATGACATTGGCCGACCCACCACTCATAAGGCGACCATCTTTATTGTCAAATACAGCTCTGAAACTTACAGCACCCGTCTGATTATCTACGATACCGCTGATAACATCAATTTTACCCTTTGTATCATACATAGAGCCATCGTTGAGCTGTAAAGTCACAGCCGGCATAGAATCTAAGGCATTCTGTATAGAGCCATATTGGCGAGTCAAAGAAAGCACTTGTTTCTCACCCATAGAGAAATAGGCATATACAACCGAGTTGTCAGATACATTGACCAAAGGCTCCGTAATAGAGGAGTTTACCAATGCTCCCACACGATAAGAAGTAATACCTGCGACTCCATCAACAGGGCTTGTCACATTGGTATAAGAAAGACTATTTGCAGCATCTACCTCTTGTGCTTGAGCCTGAGCCAATGCAGCCTCGGCAGTACGCAGATTGTTTTGCGATGTGCGCAACTCAAAGTCTGAGATAACCTTTTGGTCATAGAGTTGCTGACGTCCCTCAAGATTCAACTCAGCTGTGGCAACATTTGCCTCAGCTGTAGCAACAGCGGCCTTTGCCGTTTGTAATGCAGCTTTGTAAGGAACCGGATCTATAACAAATAAAGTTTGTCCTTTGCGAACTTTTGCACCCTCTTTTACCAACACTTGTGTAATTGTGCCGCTAACTTGAGGTCTAATCTCAACATCTTGTCTACCTTGCAATGTGGTGGAATACTTTACAGACAGCTCTCTGTCGGAGGTTCCCAATTCCATCAATTTGTACCCATTGCCTTCAACCTGTCTCGTCTCTTGTTTACAGCTTGCAAGCAGCAATAAACAAGCAGATAATACAATTAACTTTTTTAACTCCATAGTCCTATTTTTTTAACACGCAAAATAAACGTTTTTTTCTTATTCCAATTTTGCATCAACGGCGCATACATTTTGCCAGAAAAGACATTTTTGATTATTTCACATATAACAATTAATCGTTTCGACCAATTTATTGTCTAAGAAAGACAATTTAACCACACAAACGAGACGTCGAGATGAAGCAAACCTCTTTCCAGCAACTTTTTGCGTTATTCGATGCAAAAGTACAAATTCCTCAACAATTAATTATATACAACGGCAATAATATACTACCGTTTGCCAACATACCCATATCGGGGACACATGCATTTCTTTTGATTATAAATGGTAATATCACTATATCAATCAATCATAGAGAGTATATTTTCAGGAAAAACACCTTCGCCGATATTACAAACGACAAGACTTTCCGTTTTATCGAAAGCTCTCCCGACCTGTCGTTTTATGTTCTTTTTGCCAATCACGACTTTTTACGCAACACAATACAAAGTATTCGGCTATTACCCCGAACCTATTTTTACCGCATCTCGTTCCAACCTTCACTACAAATTACAACAAACGATACACATGTACTACGCCTCAACCTTTCTATTTTACAAGCACACATCTCTCGCAAAGACCACATCTTTTTCAAAGAAATCACCAACAACCTGTTCCTTAATTTAATGTATGAGGTAGGAAATATTTTTAACAAACATGTTATTCATCATAACAATGATTACTATTTGCGCAAACAAGATATTATCACATTCCGATTTATGGACCTAGTGCGCAAAAACTGCAAAGAACGACACGAAATAGATTTTTACGCCTCGCAACTCAACCTCTCGCCTAAACATTTGGGCCGCGTTGTAAAAAGCACGACCGGGAAAACGCTATATGAAATTATCAGCGAGGAGCTTATCATCGAAGCCATCAGCCTTATTTCAAAGGATGAAACGCAAATACAACAAATTGCCGACGACTTGCATTTTGCCGATATTGCTTCATTCTCAAAATTCTTCAAACGCCACACCGGCATGTCGCCCATGCAATACCGCGAACGTTGAGGCAAACGGCACGGATGCAATGATTCGAAAAAGTAATTTAAGCTCTGCTTTATTTCGTTTTACCCCGTCTTGCACTATCTTTGCCACCGATATGAGAAGTTATAACCATATTTTCATCGATCTCGACGATACGGTGTGGGACTTTAATGCCAATTCGCATATAGCATTGGCCTTGACATACGAAAATTTACACCTACATAATATCTGTTCCGACTACGACCGTTTCAGCAGCTTATATTATGCCAAAAATGCCGAACTGTGGAACTTATACCATCACGGGAAAATAGGCCGCGATTTTCTTATCATAGAGCGGTTTGCCTTTCCGCTGCGAGAATGCGGATATATCGATAAAGAGAACAAGCTCGCCACGCACATCAACAAATGCTATCTGGAAACGCTATCACTACAGACTAAGCTTGTACCGCAGGCCTATGATATGCTATGCTATCTACGAGACAAAAACTATAAGCTATATATTCTGAGCAATGGATTTATAGAGGTACAAGCTCGCAAATTACAGGCAGGTGGAATAGCGCAATTCTTTTCGCGTATTGTCCTTTCAGACGAGATAGGCATCAACAAACCCGACCGCCGCATCTTCGACTATGCCTTAGAAGTTACTGGCAGCGACGCAGCTTCTTCATTAATGATTGGCGACAATTACGATACCGACATTATGGGGGCTGCACACGCCGGATGGGGACAAATCTACTTCGACCGTTATGGCAAAGGATACACCGGCGAAGCGCCCCAGCACACCATTCATTCGCTATCTGAAATATCGCTTATTCTGTAAATCGCAAGTAATATGCAATACTCTGGTATAACCCTTCATAACGCATCGGGTACATCAGAGTCGTCGGTGACACCCGCTTCAGTCAATGTCACTCCTCGCACATTCTCCAACCGTTCTCGCAATCGTGGCATGGCCATGCGTCGCAATCTGAGAGTCATCTCACAATCCATTTCAAACGATTGAGATACGACAGCAGCCTGCTCCTCTTTGACAATTCGCATCACTTCATTCATGAGCGGATACTCAAAACGTATCTTTACGCAATCTTCTATGAGCCGCTCTACCACCTTACTGGCAGCTATGGCCTCGGCTGCCGCAGTACGATAAGCCACAATAAGCCCCCCTGTACCCAACTTTATACCACCGAAGTAGCGTATCACAACAACAAGGATATCGGTAAGGCCGGCCGAATTGATTTGTCCCAAAATGGGTTTGCCGGCCGTTCCCGAAGGCTCACCGTTATCGTTGCTGCGAAAGCATTTGCGGTCGGCCCCTATCATATAAGCCCAACAGACATGACGGGCATCATAGTATTCCTTGCGGTAACGTTCTACACAAGCGAGAGCCTCATCGACGGTAACCACCGGTACGGCAAAAGAGATAAATCGGCTCATTTTCTCTTTATAAAGGCCTTCGCCGATGGCTTCTATAGTGAGGTAAGTGTCAGACATGTCAGTCTACTTGATGCAAATCGTGTCCCATCCGCTCTTTCTTGGTATGCAGATAATTCTCATTATATCGATTGGGTTTCACTTCAATAGGGACATTTTCAACAATGGTAATACCATATCCTTCAAGTCCTATGCGCTTCATAGGATTGTTTGTCATAAGGCGAATGTTTCGCACGCCCAGGTCTCTAAGAATAGAAGCCCCGACACCATAAGTACGCTCATCGGCCTTGAAACCAAGGTGCAGATTAGCATCGACCGTGTCGAAACCATTTTCCTGTAGCTTATAAGCGCGTATCTTGTTCATCAGGCCTATTCCACGCCCTTCCTGACTCATATATACCAACACACCTTTCCCGGCCGCATCTATTTTACGCATGGCCTCGTGAAGTTGCTCTCCGCAATCACAACGTTTCGAGCCGAAGATGTCGCCCGTCATACACGACGAATGCATGCGTACCAGTATGGGTTCATCGGGTTCCCACGAACCTTTTATGAGGGCTATATGCTCGGTACCGTTTGAAATCTGACGGAAAGGAATAAGCCTGAAGTCGCCGTAGGCAGTAGGCATATTTACTTCTTCGCCACGTTCTACGATGGCTTCTTGATTCAAGCGATAAGCAATAAGGTCGCGGATAGAGACAAATTTCAAATTATACTTATCGGCTATTTTTCTCAACTCGGGCATACGTGCCATCGTACCGTCTTCGTTGATAATCTCAATCAAAGCAGCAGCAGGATACAACCCGGCCAAACGTGCCAAATCGACTGCCGCTTCAGTGTGTCCTGCACGCACCAAAACGCCTCGCGAGCGGGCTCGTAGAGGATTGATATGCCCGGGACGGCCAAAATCAGAGGGTTTCATAGAGGGGTCGGCCAGTGAGCGGATAGTAGTGGCACGGTCTGACATGGAAACTCCCGTAGTACAACCCGCACCTATACGGTCGACGGTAACGGTAAATGGAGTACCCAACAGCGATGTGTTGTCGAGAACCTGCATGTTAAGCTCCAGCTCCATGCAACGTTCTTCGGTAATGGGGGCACACAGTACACCACGCCCCACAGAGAGCATGAAGTTGACCTTTTCAGGAGTAATTTTTTCAGCAGCGATGATAAAATCGCCCTCGTTCTCGCGATTTTCATCATCAATGACAATTACGAAATTACCTTTACGGAACTCTTCTATAGCCTCTTCAATGGTATTGAGCTTAATTTTTTCGTTATCCATAACTCTATTATCGGTTTTGTTCATATTCGGGTTTCATCTTATGCAACAAAGTTATCAAATCTTCGTTACTTTCCACTATCGTCTTGACAGCCGCAGCCAAATGTGCATAGCGTCGCGAGGCAATCCAATAGAGCGGCAATCCTACCGGGAAAAATATCATCACGATTATGGCTATCGCGCGGATATGTACGGGACGCAACATCCACTCGGGCACAATAACAGGATAATCCATTAGTTTTGTGGCCACCATACGGTCGGTTGTTTCTGATGTATATTCCACCAACGAATTGGTAACAGTTGCCAAATTTTTTATGGCTTGCATGTCATAGCCCTTAGTCCAGAATGCCACATAGCCAAGCTTTGCATTATTATGTAGAAACGCATTACACATATCGGTAAGCTTTCGGGCTTTCTCCTCAGCAACGACAGGCGACATGGGTGCAAGCACAATCTCCTTGAGTTCCACCTTACGGACTCCGGCTTTTCCAAACAACTGTCTGAAAAAGTCGGAATAGGCATCGAGATTGAGTACGGCCGAATCTTTGGTTGCCCGTGAGGTAAGAAATATACCCAATGGAAGCAGCACCGCCGAACTAAGCCAAATGCCTTGCCATACTGGCCATACGCCATCACGTGCCATCTTATAACCGGTATTGTCTATAATATAGTAGATGATAAACAATATTACCGACACTACGATGGGCACTCCCAAACCGCCCTTACGGATAATAGCACCCAAAGGAGCACCTATAAAAAAGAAAATAATGCAAGCTAACGAAAGAGTAAATTTCTTCATCAACTCTATCTCATGCCGGCGTATGGTGAATCGCTTGTCGGCTACGGTCATAGAATTGAAGCTATAATCATTTTTATAGGTTTGGGCACGTTCTAATGCACGTGCCACGTAAAGCTGCCTTCGTTGATTGTTTTCGCCTTGCCACAAAGAGTCGAGGTCGATGCTCTGTGCTGCCTGCTGTAGGGCATCCTCCTCCTGCTGTTGTTGCTGGGGTGACATTTCGCGGCGTCGGTCCTGGTCGTTCTTGTACATACCGAAATAGCCCGACACTTGCAACCGCGATGCATAATTGGCGCCCAAACTATCTACCACCTGATTCATAGAGTCAATAGATGTGCGCAATTCGGTATAGTTTTTCCCTACATATTGCCCTTGCATAAGTCCATCGTCGAGACGATTGAAATTGGCATCGAAGTTTATAAGAAACTCTTTGAATGAGAAAGTCTCACGTCGATAGGGAATATTGTTATAGGTATTTGTACGATTCGTCTGTAAATTTTCAAACGATTCTCCATCATATAACGTAAGTACAAGATGCTTTTTGTCAGCGGTTGTTCGCAGCCGGCCCGAATCGGCCAACACGATGGTAGCATTGTCAAATCCCTTAGACATGTCGTAAATCATCATGTTGTACATAATCCCCGTATCCCGGTCTTTCTTCTTCACATAGAGATTATATCCACTTATTTCGTCATAAAATACGCCTTCGGGTATATCCAGTTCGGGAGATTTCTGACGGACAGAGTATATAAGAGTCCACATCTTCACCTGGGCTTGCGGCAATACATCGTTCTGGAAGAAAAACGCCAACACGGCTATGACACTGACAAGGAATATGAGAGGACGCATTACATGCAACAATGATACTCCGGCAGCCTTGATGGCCAGCAGCTCGAAGCGCTCTCCCAAATTACCAAAAGTCATGAGCGACGCTAATAGTATAGAGAGGGGTAACGCCAGCGGTACCATTGTCACAGCGGCATAAAAAAAGAGCTCGAGCAATACCGATATTTCCAAGCCCTTTCCTACCATCTCATCAACGTACTTCCACAAAAATTGCATCAGCACGATGAAAAGGCAGATAAAAAAAGTCATGAAGAATACAGGCAAGAAGCTCTGTAACATGAACCCATATAGTCTTTTGGGACGAAACATCAAGCGGCGCTATTATGAATTAACGTGCAAAAATAGCGCAAAATAGTCATCTTGCAAAGACAATCTTCACATTTAGATATTAATTAAGAAATCGCCATGCTTCAGGCTGCAACATACAACAGCCTTTATAACCCCAATCGACGACGCAAACGCTCTATTTCGTTATCCCACAACTCTTGGGCTTCTTCTTTTTCGTCAGGATCGGCAAAATCGGTAACGATGAGTACTGTAGCACCTGTCAACTCAGAAGAATCTATACGCATCTCGAAAAACGAACGCTCATTGACGTCTTCTACCCAATGGAATCGCACATATACTCCGGTGCGAGAAGCTGTCATTTGGGCTACTTGTGGGCTTTTATTCCAATAAAAGGTATATTCCTTCTCCTTATTTTCTACTTGATCGGCAAACCACTCCGACAAACCGGCGGCTGTGCTGACAAAAGTCCACAATAATGATGGCGAAACTTTCTTGAAATCGTATTCAATAACAAACTTTTCTTTATTCATAGGACACTCATTCAAAATAATCCGCGATATTCCGAAATACTTTTGTAACAAACAATCGCTTTCGGCAGCGAATATATGTATTATTTCTCAATGTACAAAACCGTAAGATATTTTTTAGTATATGGTTATATGCTGCTCATACGCTACGTCCATGCAAAAGACTCCTATTGCTGACAAGACAAACCGGCACAATAAAAAGTTCGCATCGTACACCTTAATTTATAACTTTGCTTATGCCGAATAAATTCTTTTTTATAAATTTGCTCCGCGAAGCAAGGCTCTGCTTGACGGCTTTGACAACCAGTACAACCACTCCCTTGCCCGAAACAATAAATACCAGAAACACATTCTTAAATATATCACAAATATGGACTTGATGAAACAAATTGTGGAGCGCGCCAAAGCCAATAAACAGCGCATTGTGCTCCCCGAAGGTACCGAAGAGCGCACCCTTCGCGCAGCAGACCGCCTCATCGCAGACGAAGTTGTTGACATTATTCTTATCGGCAATCCCGAAGAGATACATGCTTTGGCCGAGAAACTCGGCTTGAAGAACATAGGCAAAGCCACCATCATCGACCCGGCCAACAATCCCCGCAAAGAGATATATGCAAACCTTCTCTTTGAACTACGCAAAGCCAAGGGCATGACTATGGAAAAAGCTCTCGCTCTGGCTGCCGACCCTCTCTACCTGGGTACTCTCATCATCAAAAACGGCGATGCCGACGGCGAAGTTGCCGGTGCACGCAATACCACAGGTGATGTATTGCGTCCCGCCTTGCAAATCATCAAAACTGTACCGGGCGTAAGCGTAGTATCAGGGGCTTTCTTGATGTTCACTCCCAAACCCGAATATGGCGAAAACGGTCTCCTCGTCTTTGCCGACTGCGCCGTTATGCCAAATCCCAATGCTCAAGAATTGGCTCAAATTGCCGTATCGACAGCACGCACTGCTCGCGACATCGCCGGCATAGAACCTCGCGTTGCCATGCTCAGCTTCTCTACCAAAGGTAGTGCCAAACACGAGATGGTCGATAAAGTGGCCGAAGCTACCCGCTTGGCCAAAGAGATGGCTCCCGACCTTGCTATCGATGGTGAGCTACAAGCCGATGCCGCTATTGTTCCCTCTGTAGGTGCATCAAAAGCTCCTGGCAGTGCTATCGCAGGCCACGCCAACACTTTGGTATTCCCCACCCTCGAAGTAGGTAACATCGCATATAAACTTGTACAACGCCTCTCTGGAGCCGAAGCCGTAGGTCCTATTCTACAAGGTATTGCAGCTCCTGTCAATGACCTTTCTCGCGGTTGCAGCACCGAAGACGTCTACAAGATGATTGCTATCACCGCCAACCAAGCCATAGGTCTGAAAAAAGCTCGCTGACATTTCATCCCTTTTGTATTACAATAAGAAACACAACGAAACATGAAAATATTGGTATTGAACTGCGGAAGTTCGTCGGTAAAATACAAACTGTTCGACATCGAAAAGGGCGAAGTAATGGCTCAAGGAGGTGTAGAAAAGATAGGTTTGAAAGACTCGTTCCTGAAGCTCACTTTACCTAACGGTGAGAAAGTGGTATTGGAATATGACATGCCCGAACATCGCTCAGCCATACGCAACATACTCAACGTTCTCACCAGCAAAGAGTATGGCTGCATAGCTTCGTATAACGAAATTGATGCCGTAGGTCACCGTCTCGTACATGGAGGCGAAAAATTCAACAAGAGTGTACTCATCACCAAGGAAGTGATAGACCAGGTGAAAGAGTGCTACGACCTTGCTCCGCTGCACAACCCTGCCAACGTTACCGGTGTAGAGGCTATAGAAGAGTTGCTGCCCTCGGTACCACAAGTAGGTGTATTTGACACAGCTTTCCACCAAACCATGCCCAAGTACGCATTCATGTACGCTCTTCCTTATGAAGTGTATGAGAAATACGGCGTGCGTCGCTATGGCTTCCACGGAACGAGCCATCGCTATGTATCGCGCCGCGCCTGCGAATTCTTGGGAGTACCCTACGAAGAACAGAAAATCATAACTTGCCACATAGGCAATGGAGCTTCTATCACAGCCATCAAAGATGGCAAATCGGTAGATACGTCTATGGGTCTTACCCCCGTAGAAGGTTTGATGATGGGTACACGTTCGGGCGATGTTGATGCCGGTGCACTTACTTACTTGATGGACAAAGAGCACCTCGACTCGGCGGGTGTTGCCAATCTTGTAAACAAGAAGAGCGGCGTGCTTGGAATATCGGGTATCTCGTCAGACATGCGCGACATAGAAGCTGCCATAGCCGCCGGCAACGAACGTGCCAAACTGGCTCTCGACATGTATGAATACCGTATCATAAAATACGTAGGTGCGTACATAGCTGCCCTCAACGGTGTAGACATCATTGTATTCACCGGTGGCGTAGGCGAAAACCAAGCCCTCACCCGCGAAGCAGTCACCAACAACCTTGCCTTTATGGGCGTAAAGATAGACAAAGAACTCAACGCCGGATTACGTGGCAAAGAGTGCCTCATAAGCACCCCCGATTCGACCGTAAAAGTTGTCGTCATTCCCACCGACGAAGAGTTGATGATTGCTACCGATACGCGCGACATAATTACACGCCAATAAAGAGATTGTTCTCCATTATGCTCACTTGTGGCGTGTAAAAAGGGAGCAAGATAAGGGAGATAGAGCTGCAGTATACTGCGGCTCTATCTGTTTTTTTTAATTACTTAACATACTCATGCGGGGTGTATATTCATACATACAACTTTTATTCATTATAACATTCTACATAACTACAACGAGATCTCTCCAACTGCGTATCACACGGTTGTTGCATGCCTGTTGCATTACAATTTCCTATATATACGCAAACGTTTGCATCTGTAAATTGCACTTATTTTATCCGATAATTGCAAGCACACCTGCGAAATAGTAAATTTGCAATATAAAACTATATAAATCGCACGATTACAATAGTAAAAATCTAATACTTATTATTTCTTATCATTTATACAATCAATAAATCTAACTCACATACCCATGAAACAACAAGCCGTTTTACTGATTGCACTTGCATGCTCGTTAGGAGTAGCACAAGCCCAAGAGACGCAAACATCGCCCGACGGGAATGTACAACTCACCTTCGACCTGAAAGAGGGTGTCCCCTACTATTCTCTTACATACAAAGGGCAAGAAGTGATAAAGCCCAGCCGATTAGGTTTGGAACTGGTCGACGACGTATCCCTTACCAACAACTTCACCACAGGTAAAGTAGAACGCTCTACATTCGACGAGACCTGGACTCCCGTCTGGGGCGAATCGAGTACCATACGCAACCACTATAACGAGATGGCCGTAACTCTGACACAGCAAAAGACTGACCCCGAAGTAACCGAATACGGTGGCAACCCTCGATACATGACTCTTCGATTCAGAGTTTACAACGACGGTATAGGTTTCCGTTACGAATTTCCCGAGCAACGCAATCTTGTCTATTTCGTTATTAAAGACGAAGTTACCGAGTTTGCCATGACCGGCGATCATACTGCTTACTGGATACCCGGCGACTATGACACGCAAGAGTACGACTACACTGTCTCGAAACTCTCCGAGATACGATCACTCATGCAAAGCGCTATTACGCCCAACTCCTCTCAAACATCATTCTCACCCACAGGCGTACAAACTTCATTACAATTGAAAACTGACAACGGGCTTTATATCAACATTCACGAGGCAGCCCTCATCGATTACTCGTGCATGCACCTCGAGCTCGACGACAAGACGATGGTATTCCACGCATGGCTCACGCCCGACGCCAAAGGCAATAAATGCTACATGCAGGCTCCTTGCCATACTCCGTGGCGTACGGTGATGGTAAGCGACGATGCCCGTGATATACTGGCCTCGAATCTCATACTTAATCTCAACGACCCATGCGTTCTCGACGACACATCGTGGATTAAACCGGTAAAATACGTAGGCGTATGGTGGGAAATGATTACCGGCAAAAGCACATGGGCATATACCGACCTGCCTGCCGTTCAACTAGACCGTATAGACTATTCGACCTTACGTCCCAACGGCAAGCATGCCGCCAACAACGACAATGTGAAACGATATATCGACTTCGCAGCTGAACATGGCTTCTCGCAAGTTCTCGTTGAAGGATGGAATATAGGCTGGGAAGACTGGATTGGAAAAACAAAAGATTACGTATTTGACTTCGTAACTCCCTATCCCGACTTCGATATAAAAATGCTCAACGAATATGCACACAGCAAGGGTGTGCGCCTCATGATGCACCACGAAACATCAGGCTCTACTCGCAATTACGAACGTCACATGGAGGCAGCCTATACGCTGATGAACCAATATGGCTATAATGCCGTGAAAAGCGGATACGTGGGCGACATACTGCCGCGCGGAGAGTACCATTACGGCCAATGGAGTAACAACCATTACCTGTATGCCGTAAAAGAGGCTGCCAAACATCACATTATGGTCAATGCACACGAAGCAGTACGCCCCACAGGCCTATGCCGTACTTATCCCAACCTGATAGGCAACGAATCGGCTCGAGGTACAGAATACCAAGCCTTTGGAGGAAGCAAACCTCATCACGTGACCATACTACCCTTCACCCGCTTGCAAGGTGGCCCAATGGACTATACACCGGGCATCTTCTGTATGGATATTTCAAAAATCAACCCCGAAAATCCGTCTCATTGCAACAGCACGTTGTGTAATCAACTCGCATTATATGTCACCATGTATTCTCCACTGCAAATGGCAGCCGACCTACCCGAGAATTACGAAAGATATATGGATGCTTTCCAATTTATCAAAGACGTTGCCATCGACTGGGATGAAAGCCACTATCTGGCAGCCGAACCCGGCGACTATATCGTAGCAGCCCGCAAAGCCAAGGGCTCTGAGCAATGGTTTGTAGGAGGTGTTACCGACGAGAACAAACGTACGATGAAGGTATCGTTCGATTTTCTCAATCCCGATATACGCTATGTAGCCACTCTCTATGCCGATGCTCCCGATGCCGACTATGAGACCAACCCAGAGGCTTATAAAATAACCCAAGGCATCGTAACGTTCAAGAGCAACATCTCTATTGATATGGCTCGCGGCGGCGGATTTGCTATCAGCATAAAACCGGCAACCGATGCCGACAAGAAATTGAAACGTCTGAAATAAGAATAAGTCTGAAACTGCGGCATCGGCATGTCGCTCTAACACAAAATGACGACCAAGGTTTTTAGAGAACCTTGGTCGTCATAATATTAAATAATTTGTCGACAGACAAATCTACTCAGCGACGATAAGGCTTTGTATCGATGGCACATTTTACCGAATATACAAAATAATACAAAGCCCCCCAAATAAAGAGTAACAACACAGCTGCCAACGTATAGGACAGCCACTCGGCGATACCCATACCGGCATACAAATAATATTTTACGGTTGTAAAAGTTCTCCACGGGTTGATAAATACTACCGAAAAGACTATTTTACCTACTGTCGCTGTAGTATTAAACAGAAAGCATACCGCCCACATAAGAAGGGTAGATATGACGAACGAGAATAATCTATTGTGCTTCATAAAAAATTTTTTTCACGGCAAAGGTAATATATCGCATGGATATGCATCTTTTATATCATTTTTTTTATCTTTGCCACACTATGCATTAACACAGTTTACCATCATGAACCACGGATTTATCAAAGTGGCGGCCGCCGTCCCGCCCGTCAGCGTAGCCGATTGCCGACAAAATGTAAAAGAGATGATTAGCCTTGCCGAAAAGGCATCTATGCAAGGCGTAATATGGCTGGCGTTCCCCGAGTTATGTATTACAGGTTATACATGCGGCGATTTATTCACACAAAGTCTGCTGTTAGAAGAAGCCGAAAACGCGTTGGCTTATTTTGTAGAAGCCACTTCACAATATAACATGGTATGTGTCACCGGCCTGCCCGTGAGATGCGACAACCAGATATTCAACTGCGCCGTAGTATCGTCGCACGGCCGTATTTGGGGCGTTGTACCCAAAAGCTTCATACCGGGATACAAAGAGTTTTACGAAGAGCGCTGGTTTGCCGGCGCATTCGACGCATTCAGCACCACTATCACACTATGCAACCGCCAAGTGCCTTTTGGTACCAAACAACTCTTTGTCACAGGGAATGCAAAAATCGCAATAGAAATATGCGAAGACCTTTGGGTACCTATTCCTCCCAGTTCACGGCATGTCCTAAACGGTGCCAACATCATCGTAAACCTTTCGGCCAGCGACGAACTGATAGGCAAGCACAATTATCTGTTATCGCTTATTGCTCAACAGAGCGCTCGCTGCATCACAGGATATGTATACGCGTCGACCGGATATGGAGAATCGTCAACCGATTTGGTCTTTGCAGGCAACGGCCTTATCTACGAAAACGGTACACAACTTGCCGCTACACCTCGCTTTACCATGCAACCCCAACTTGTAGTAAGCGATATAGATATAGAGCGGCTTATGAACGAGCGGCAAATGACCAGCAGCTACATGGAGAATACAATGGCATATAAGCTCGATGAGGCCTATCACGAAATAGCTATTCCTATTGTTATAAACAATGTCATCGAACTCGACCGCAAGATAGACCCTATGCCCTTCTTACCCGCATCGACCTCCAAACTCGACTACCGCTGTGAGGAGATTTTAGACATTCAGGCTGCCGGACTTATCAAGCGCATCGTACACACGCAAGCACGTACACTTGTATTAGGCATATCAGGCGGATTAGACTCTACGCTCGCCCTTTTGGTGTGCATACGTGCCATGCAACGGCTACAACGCCCACTATCGGATATAATCGGTATTACCATGCCTGGATTTGGCACAACAGGTCGTACCCACAATAATGCCGTGGAGCTGATGCGTGAATGGGGCATCACTTCACGCGAAATATCTATTGTACCATCGGTAACCCAACACCTGGCCGATATAGGACACGACATAAACAACCGCGACACTACTTACGAAAACGCACAGGCACGCGAACGTACGCAGATTCTTATGGACGTTGCCAACCAAACCGGCGGATTGGTGGTAGGTACCGGCGACATGTCGGAGCTTGCCTTGGGATGGGCTACCTACAATGGCGACCACATGTCTATGTATGCCGTCTCGGCTGGAGTACCAAAGACCCTAGTCAAGAGCCTTGTAGAACATGTGGCTCACGACGAGTCGTATTCTCCCGCCATACGGGCACTACTACTTGACATCGTAAACACCCCTATCAGCCCTGAACTGATGCCTGCCGACGAGAACGACGACATACAACAAAAGACCGAAGACCTGGTAGGCCCTTACGAACTTCACGACTTTTTCTTATATTACACATTGCGCCATGGCTTCCGCCCGTCGAAGATATTCTTCCTTGCATGCAAAGCCTTCGATGGCAAATACGACGGTGACACAATAAAACATTGGTTACGCACATTCTACAAACGGTTCTTCGCACAACAATTCAAGCGCTCTTGTCTCCCCGATGGCCCCAAGGTTGGCTCGGTAAGCCTCTCGCCACGTGGCGACTGGCGTATGCCCAGCGATGCAGCTGCTACCTTGTGGCTTGCTGAATGTGATGCACTAACTGCCAAAGCAGAGAACTAAACTAGACGAAATATCGTTTTTCAATAAAAAAATATTGTTTTTCTTGCATCTTTCACAAAAAAGAGTTTCCTTTGCAATAGCAAACGAAGCCACCCAACAGTGCCAATGCTTATGATAATAAAAGATCCGCAAAGAAAGATAATGGTTTTATCGGCCATCATAGGGATACTGCTCATAGTTCCCCTATGCTACGATATGGCTACCGGCATAATACTGGGCTTAAACAGCAATAAAGAACTTTTCAGTGATAAGCTCGGTTATACGCCCTACCCCGTATGCCTCGAAATAACCCCCAAGGAAGAGCTCATGCAAATGCAGCAGAGCGACCACGGGTTATTGGGTTATATAGATATAAAACGGGAAGGTATCTATTTCCTCCCCGAGACAGAGCTTTCGCCGGTAATAACAGTCATCAATGCCATCATATCGTTGGTTGCTGTGGCTTGTGCCATCTACTACGTTATCAGTGTCATCAAGTCGGTACCCATCATAGCCCGCCATGGACTCATGAACGCCCCGGCCATCAAGCAACTACGACGCGTTTCATACAGTATGTTACTCTCTTACATTCTGTTTTTTCTCGCTTCCTACCTGCCTACATGGTATTATGGCAACCATATAGAACTGGCACAATACACCGTTTGCTATCCGCGCATCAGCGAGTCGTTGGTGACAGCTGTCATACTTATCCTACTCACCGAGATACTCGGAATTGCGCAGCAACTCAAAGAAGAACAGGAATTAACCATCTAAAACGACAACATGCCTATCATAGTAAACCTTGACGTAATGATGGCCAAGCGCAAGATGTCGCTCAACGAACTCTCGGAACGCATAGAGATAACCCCCGCCAACTTGTCTATTCTAAAAACGGGGAAAGCCAAAGCCATACGCTTCTCGACGCTCGAAGCTATATGCCATGAGCTCGATTGCCAACCTGGCGACATTCTCGAATATCGTCCCGAAACGAAATAAAGAATACAAAACCTAACCTTTAATAAAACCACAAATGATGAACGTAAAAGCATTAAAGAGTTTCTTGGCAATCGCTATCATAGCACTTGCTATGCCAGCCGTAGCTCAAGAGCAAAATCCGATGACGCAACAATTGCCCATCGATTCGCAAGTTCGTTATGGTGTTCTCGACAATGGACTCACCTACTACATTCGTCACAATGAGACACCTAAAAACCGAGCCGAATTTCACATCGCACAACGCGTAGGTTCTATTCTTGAAGAAGAAAACCAACGCGGTTTGGCCCACTTCCTCGAGCATATGGCCTTCAACGGATTGGAACATTTCCCCGGTAAAACCATGCTCAATTATCTTGAACATAACGGTATAAAATTCGGTACAGACATCAATGCATACACTGGCTTCGACGAGACAGTATACCGCATATCTAATGTCCCCACTACCAACCCCGCATTGGTAGACTCTTGTCTTCTTGTATTACACGACTGGTCATGCGCCATTTCTCTTGAAGATGACGAGATAGACAACGAGCGCGGCGTCATACACGAAGAATGGCGTACTCGTAACGATGCCAACTGGCGTATAATAGAAAAAATATTACCCGCCATGTTTGCCGGAAGCCAATATGCCAATCGCTTGCCAATTGGTACAATGGATGTAGTGATGAACTTCGCTTACCAAGACTTGCGTGACTACTATCACAAATGGTATCGCCCCGACAACCAGGGAATTATCATTATCGGCGACATCGATGTAGATAAAATGGAAGCTCGCATCAAAGAACTTTTCTCACCCATCAAGATGCCCGAGAATCCTGCAGAGCGTATCTATTATACCGTACCCGATAACGCAGAGCCTATCTATGTCGTAGGTAGTGACAAAGAAGCTACATCTACAGGTGTAGATATTAACTTCAAACACGAACCCATGCCCAAAGAACTACGAGGCACCATGATGGGCGTTGTAAACGACTATGTAGAGTCTGTAGCAAGCATTATGCTCAACAACCGTTTCCGTGAAATCACCAATAAGCCCAATGCTCCGTTTATGGGTGCTTATGCTTACGACGGTCACCTCTACGGTATAGCTGTTACCAAAGACGCATTCTCTCTCTCTGCCACAGTAGAAGAAGGCAAAGTCACCGAAGGATTAAAAGGCCTTATGCGTGAAGCCGAAAGAGTAAACCGCTTCGGATTTACCGCCACCGAATACGACCGCGCAAAAGCCGACCTGTTGGCACAATACGAAAACCTTTACAACGAACGTAACAACCGCCGTAATGTACAATATGCCAACGAATATATACGCCACTTTATTGATGGCGGATACATTCCCGGTATAGAGATGGAATATCAACTGATGCAAGGTATAGCTCCTCAAATACCCCTTGAGGCTGTAAACCAATACATCGAAGAAATCATTAACGACAGTAACGTAGTTATATGCGTAACGGGCCCCGAGAAAGAAGGAATCACATATCCTACCAAAGAAGAAGCCCTTGCAGCCATTAACGAAGTAAAAGCAGAAGAGATAACAGCCTACGTTGACGAAGTTTCTAACGAGCCCCTTATCGCCAACGAACCCGTTGCCGGCCGCGTCATTGCCGAAATGGAAGGCAGCCTGCCGGGCACCACAGAATGGATACTCTCTAACGGTGTACGCGTTGTATTGAAACCCACAGACTTCAAAGACGACGAAATTCTGATGGTAGCCGTCAGCAAAGGCGGTAAAACACTCTACGGCAACAACGATGCCGCAAACCTGAAAGCACTGCCCATGCTGTATGAAGTAGGCGGACTGGGTAATTTCTCTTCGACAGCCTTACAAAAAGCTCTTGCCGGCAAGAAAGCCAGCTCGGGATTTTCGTTGAACACATTCACCGAAGATGTAGAGGCATCATGTGCCGTGAAAGATGTAGAGACAATGCTCCAACTCGTTTACCTCACCTTCACCGACATCCGTAAAGACGAAGAGGTATATGCCGTAAACCGTGACCAGATAAAGAACATGCTCGCCAGCTATGCTGCCGCACCCCGCTTTATCTTCACCGACTCGTTACGCAACACCATGTACGGTCATAACCCGCTCTTCTCGATGGAGAAAGCCGAAGACTTTGATGCCGCCAACTACGACCGCATCCTCGAAATCGTCAAAGAACGCACAGCCAATGCCGCCGACTATACGTTCAACTTCATTGGTTCGTTCAAACCCGAGGAACTGAAACCGCTCGTAGAAAAATACATTGCTTCGCTCCCCGCAACCACAGAGCGCGAGACAGCCAATATAACACCAATATATGCCAATGGTAAAATCACCAACGATTTCACCATACCTATGGAGAATCCCGCTTCTACAGTATATGTTATCTACCACGGTATAGAGAAATACAGCCTGCGTAAAGACATCATGATGTCGATGCTCGAACAAATCATGGACATCGTCTACACCGAAACCATCCGTGAGGAAGAGGGTGGAACCTACGGCGTAGGTACATCAGCCAGTCTTTCTGCCACCAACGATGAGTGGATGTTCCTCTTTGGTTTCGACACCAACGTAGAACAACAAGACCACCTCACCGACCGTGCCAAAGCCGAACTGATGAAAGTTGCGAAGAATGGCGTACGCGAAAAAGACTTCAACAAAGTAAAAGAGTATATGCTCAAAGAGTATGACAACAACCAACGCGAAAACAGCTACTGGGAAACAGTTCTGCGCAATCACTCAGTTGGTATCAACTCTCATGTAGGCTACAAGCAAGCTTTGGAATCTATCACTCCCTACGAACTGAACAGCTTCATCCGCTCACTCTTTACCGGAAATGAAAATTGCACAGAAGTAGTTATGTCTGGCGAAGCCAAGTAACACAATCTTAACTACATAAACAATACGAGAAGTTCCAATAGTCGAACGACTATTGGAACTTCTTCTTTTCGTAAATACTCACACAATCAACGAAGGGACATTTTGCAGAAGGCTCATTGAGCTAAGAAAGCATGATTATAACTTCATACAAGGAAACGCCCTATAATAAAACGACACAGGCCGACATCAAAAATACTTTTGCGTCGGCCTGTGTCTGTCTATACTTACTACAGCACCCTATCGCGTTGTTTTAGAACATCCCACTACTTTGGTACAGCCTGGGAAGCCTCTTGCTATAAGTTCATTGAGTTCTTTTATTTTGTCCTGATATTGCGTTACTTGTCCGCAATACCACATCTCGACAATAGGTTTTTTATCGATGACATGGCGCATCATTTCATCGAGCGATGGTATCGTATCGAGCGCAGCATATTGCTCGTAGGTATAATCGAGAAAAGCTGTGTTTTTACTGATACCTCGGTTATCCAAAAGGTATCCGCCATCGAGCTGGGTAGGAGTAGAGAAACTATCGCCGCGACGCAAATCTGACGGGTCGGGGAAAGAGACTATTTGTGTACCTGCGGCATTGAGTATCACAGGCACATTGTTGTTGTAATCGCGCGTGGTCTTGTAGATTATCACAGGAGGCATAGCAGTAGCAGTCATGGGCTTCACGGCATTCCACTCGAAAACAGTATCGGTTGCACCTTCATAGACCGATGCTACTGGGGCGCTTTTGTGTGTACGGCAGCCCGCCAATAATAGTAGCGAGAGACATGCCAAGCATATTATCTTTTCCATACGACAAGTATTAGATGTTAACAATTCTCAAAGAAAGGAGAGATACAAAACTCTACAGGAGTGCTATTATTCGTATCCTGTATGTGCAAATATAAAAAAAGTTGGGAATATTGCCAAAAAGGGTAGCGTTATCTTCAAGACAATAGATACTCTCTCCTTACCGTATGTACACGATGTAACACAATCGGCACTGTAGTCAGATGTTATCAGTCCCCGTTGGCTCTCATACCAATCATGTTGCAACCGGCGACTTTATGGCCAATATTATTAGGGGGATAAAGATGAGATTTTATTACTTACCACTTTCCACATAACGCCACAACTCGGCCACATTGTGGGCTATATGGCAAGCTCCGGCTTGCTGCAATTCTTCGACAGGACGAAATCCCCATGTAACACCCACCGACTCGACACCAGCATGGCGGGCTGTAAGCATATCTACCCCTGAATCGCCGACGTAAAGTGCATTGGCTGTCTGTACGCCAACCTCGGCCAAAATAGTATTGACAATAGCAGGATCGGGTTTCTTAGGTATACCTTCACGCTGTCCACACACCGCAGCAAAAGTTATGTCGGGGAAATATTCCTTTATCAGATGGCATGTAGCTTCGTGATACTTGTTAGAAGCCACGGCCATGGAAATATTGACTTGCTGTAAACGTTGCAGAAGCTCTACTATTCCATCGTATGGGCGCGTATACACATCGCAGTGAGTATTATAATAGGGCACGAAAAAGCTCCTCATACGAGCAACCTCGGCAGTGCTGCGCGCCTCGGGTGGTAGTGCCCGTTCAAAAAGTTTATCTATACCATTGCCTACAAAATAAGGATATGCCGATACCGGATGGGTAGGATACCCGCAAGAAGTAAGTGCGTGGTTTGTAGCTGCGGCAAGGTCGTCGATAGTATTGAGCAACGTACCGTCTAAATCGAAAATAACTATCTGTTTCATCTTCTCTATTAGCAGGTGCAAAGATAGTACAAGAGAGAGGTAATACGAAACTTAATGCGGGCATATATTTTCGCAATTCATACAAACGTCTAATTATCAAACATAAAATGCAAACGCACTTGGCTATCCTTCACAAGGGAGAATGCGTGTATACCTACCGATAAGAACATTGTGCGGCTACTGAGACTTAGCATATATTATAAACCACCTCTGGGCTATAGATAAAAAACACTCCTCTATTTTTAACTTCTTTATTACTTGTATGGCATATGAAATTTTGTTAACTTCGCGGCAAATTTCAGAAAGGTTCGTTTTCCATAATAAAGAGGCAGACAGCTTTATTGACAAGAGTAGACTAAAAATAAATCATAGTAACAATGGAATGGATTGGAGAACTGTTCACTGGTACTTCTATTGCACACGCGGCGTTCTTGTATGCGTTGGTAATAGCGCTCGGAGTACTTTTGGGCAGGGTTAAAATTTTCGGAGTATCATTGGGTGTAACGTTCGTTTTATTCGTTGGCATCCTGATGGGTCACTTCGGACTGACAATCGACGCACCGATACTCAATTTTATGAAAGAGTTCGGTCTTATATTATTTGTTTTCTCAATAGGTATGCAGGTAGGGCCCGGTTTCTTCTCATCGTTTAAGCACGAGGGTATCCGGCTCAATTTTCTTGCCATGGCTATTATTGCACTCAATATTGTCGTCACATTGGCAATATACTTCCTCGATGGTAGCATAGAGATGCCTATGCTGGTAGGAATACTTTCGGGAGCTGTAACCAATACGCCGGGTCTTGGTGCCGCCGAACAGGCTCTTACACAACTTTATCAAGATGGTATCATTACCGAAGTTCCTAAGATAGCCCTGGGTTACGCCGTGGCTTACCCCTTAGGTGTTATAGGCATTATTTTAGCCATGATATTGGTACGCCTTGTATTCCATGTAAAATATGCCGACGAAACGGCTAAAATAGAAAAGGAGAATGCCGACAGTTTGCTCATCCCGCATGTGATTACTTACAAGGTAGAAAACAAACTCATCGTAGGGCGTACACTCAGCGACCTCGGACTGATGATAAATCGAAACTTCGTAGTATCGCGTATCAAACGCAATGACGACATAATTATTCCCAACTCAGATGTAACCATCGAGCAAAACGACCTTTTGCTCACCGTACTATCAGAACCCGACGAGGAGGCATTAAGTGCCTTTATTGGACCTAAGGTAGAGATGGACTGGAAATCGATACCGGCTCCGGTGGTATCGCGCCGTATTCTTGTGTCGAAAGAGGAGTTCAACGGTCGCAAAATAGGTTCACTCCGGTTACGCATGGGTTACAGGCTAAATGTTACCCGTGTAAACCGTGCAGGTGTCGACCTGTTGGCAAGCCCCAACCTATCGCTGCAAGTAGGTGACCGCCTTACCGTGGTAGGTAAGATAGAAGATATAGAACGACTAGCCGAACGATTGGGTAACTCGATGCAACGACTCAATCAGCCGAACATCTTCACCATATTCATTGGTATACTGATTGGTATCGTCTTCGGTAGCATTCCATTTGCCATACCAGGCATGCCAGTACCTCTGAAATTGGGATTGGCCGGTGGACCGCTTATCATAGCCATCCTGATAGGACGCTATGGCTATAAAATGGGTCTGACTACATATACCTCAACGAGTGCCAACCTGATGCTGCGTGAAGTAGGTATCTGTATGTTCCTTGCCAGCGTAGGTATAGGAGCCGGTGGTGAGTTTGTAGCAACAGTCAAGTCAGGCGGTTTGATGTGGATATTATGGGGTTTCCTCATCACTTTCATCCCGTTACTTGTTGTTGGTCTCTTCGGACGTGGATATTACAAGCTCAACTATTATACACTCTCGGGCTTAATGGCCGGTTCATATACCGACCCACCAGCACTTGCTTATAGCAACAAGGTTGCCAACAACGATGCTCCGGCAGTAGCCTACTCTACCGTATATCCACTTTCCATGTTCTTGCGCGTACTTACAGCACAAATCCTCGTGCTTGCTTTTGCATAAGTCAACAACTATTTTTCATATCTCCCCGAGCCACGGTAATAAGCCGTAGCTCGGGGATTTTATTTTACCCTACAACAAACCGTCTCTAATATCTGCTTTTTATAGATGGAGCTTTGACTATATGATTTTCCCAGGTTCTAACCCTCTATTGCCTATTCATACTAAGCGGTACTCCACTGCAATTCGTCGATAATTCTGGCCAAATAAAGATTAATAATGCCAGTTGGTCGAAAAACCACTCTGAGTTAGTATATTATTTTTTGCAAACAGGCATACCGGGCAATACATTTGCGTAGTCAATAAAAAGATTAGTCTATCATGAAATTAAAAGAACTTATCGTGATATTGTCTGCTTGCACAGCTGTTGCAGCCACAGCTCAAGACAGCAGCGATGCATGGAGTCTGCAACAATGCATAGAGTATGCCTATGCACACAACATCAGCATAGGACAGAGTAGACTCTCGATAGAAAGCTCGGCGGTAGATTTGCGAGAGGCCAAGGAACAATTATTTCCATCATTATCGTTCAGTACCGCTCACGACTACAGCCAAAGTCCCTATATCGACGACCCTTCACAAAGAGCTGCCATATACAATGGCTCATATCACATAGATGCTTCTTGGACACTTTTCGACGGAGGGCAACGTTACTACGACATCAAGAGTTCGCGACTGTCTCGAGAAGAAAAAGAGCTTGCAGCACAGGAGACCGGATATGAAACAGAAATGGAGATTTTAAGTTCCTATCTGCAAATTCTTTATGCCCGCGAGAGTCTCGATATATGCAAGCAATCGCTTGTCGTATCAGAAGAGCAAGAAGCGCGGGGCAAAGCATTGCTCGAAGCCGGGTCTATCTCTAAAAGCGACTACTCGCAATTGGCTGCCCAATGCGCCAACGACCGCTACCAAGTCGTTACCGCCGCTGCACAAGCTGACCTACTTCTGGTAGAGTTGAAACAACTGCTCAACATCGACCTCGATACTACATTTGACATCGTCACGCCCACTTTTGATGAAGCCGATATACTTGCGCCATTGCCCGACCGCAGTACCGTACTGACTACAGCCATGAACAGTTGGCCTGGAATACAACAAAGCTACGTAGCCGAAAAGATTGCCGCTCTCGACATAAAATCAGCCCAAGCCGGTTACTATCCTACCATCTCGCTCACAGCCGGTCTTTCTACAGGGACTCTCTCGGGAGGCGGATGCTGGGGCGACCAAATGAAGGCCAATTTCGGGGAGAGCATAGGCATCAGCCTCACTCTACCGCTATATGACAACGGGCGCACCCGCGCTGCCGTGGCACGTGCCCGCATAGAGGCTCTCAACACCACATACGACCGCGAGGAGAAAGAGAACAATTTGGCTCATGCCATAGAGAGCTCTTTCCTCGATGCCCGCTCGGCGCAAGAACAATATAGGGCAGCACAAGAAAATGCACTTGCTACAGCCGATGCCTTCGAGCTGATATCAGAACAATTCCAACTCGGCATTAAAAATGCTTTCGAGATGCTAAGCGCACAAAACGACCTGCTGCAAGCTCGACAAGAGGCTTTACAAGCCAAGTATATGGCTTTACTCAACCGTAAACTGCTCGAATTTTATAACAACATCCCTATTACCTTAGAATAAAATCGTTATCTATATGAAAAAGAAAAAAAGCATTATCGTATGGGCTGTCATCATTATTGCAGTCATAGTTTGCTTGGCATTTATTGTCTTTTCTCGCGATAAAGGAGAACAGCTGACTGTAGAGACAACAACCGTCAGCCGGGGTGATATAGCCAATATTGTCACAGCTACCGGCACGGTAGAGCCCATTACACAAGTCGAAGTAGGTACTCAGGTATCGGGTATCATTTCGCACATCTATGTAGACTACAACTCAGAAGTAACCAACGGGCAACTCATAGCCGAACTTGACCGCACCACACTCGAAGCCGAACTGGCATCGAGTACCGCAACTATGAATAGTGCACGAGTCGAATATGAGTACCAAGAGAAGAACTTCGCACGTCAAGAAGAACTTTACAAAAAAAAGGTAATCAGCGAGACCGACTTTGAAACAGCCACCTACAACTACGAAAAAGCCAAAGCTGAATACGAAAAGAGCCGTTCTGACTTAGTACGAGCTTCTACCAATTTGGGATATTCCCGCATTTACTCACCCATAGATGGTGTAGTAATCTCACGAGCCGTTGATGAAGGACAAACGGTTGCTGCCAGCTTCAGTACACCTACTCTTTTTACCATTGCAAACGACTTGACACAAATGCAGGTCGTTGCCGATGTTGACGAAGCTGATATAGGCAATGTTGCCGAAGGACAGCGGGTAACTTTCACTGTCGATGCCTATCCTAATGATATTTTTGAAGGTGTCGTAACACAAGTACGACTAGAAGCTACCGAGACGTCCAATGTAATTACTTACGAGACTATCATCAATGCTCCCAATGCCGACCTGAAACTAAAACCGGGTCTTACAGCCAACGTAACCATATACACCCAAGAAGAACGCAATACGCTGTATCTGCCCTTAAAGTGTATGCGCTTTATGCCGGAGCCACCCCAAGGAGCTCATGGCCGAGTAGACGCAGCACCTGAAGCGCCTGCAGATACTGTCCGCTCCGGCAATGAAAACAGCCGTATGGTATGGGTCATGAAAGAGGATGGCTCATTGGAACCTCGAAACATAGAGACCGGTATGGACAACGGCGTGAATATCGTAATAAAAAGTGGACTCACAGAGGGCGAAAAGGTAGCGACCGGTTACATACAATCAACAGCTACATCGTCAGTTACACCCAGCAATGACGAAAATCCCTTCATGCCAGGACCTCCGGGAGGAAACAAAAAGAAATAGGTAGAATATGGGAAATAAAGAAATCATCAGATTAGAGAATATCAAACGCGACTTTATTGTTGGTAACAGTACGGTACATGCCTTGCGCGGTATCAGCTTCAGTATCGAAGCCGGCGAGTTCGTTACCATTATGGGGACAAGCGGTTCTGGTAAGTCTACCCTACTCAATATATTGGGTTGCTTAGATACACCTACTTCAGGCGAATACTACCTGGACGGCGTAGCAGTTCGTTCCATGGGACGCAACCAACGTGCTTTATTGCGCAACCGCAAGATAGGCTTTGTGTTTCAATCTTATAACCTCTTGCCCAAGACTACAGCCATAGAAAACGTAGAACTCCCCTTAATGTACAACCCAAACATCAAGGGCCGTATGCGCCATGAGATGGCATCTGAAGCCTTAGATGCAGTCGGGCTTGGCGACCGGAAAGAACATAAAAGTAACCAGATGTCAGGAGGGCAGCAACAACGTGTAGCAATTGCCCGCGCTTTGGTAAACGACCCTGTAATAATTCTTGCCGACGAAGCTACCGGAAACCTCGATACTCGCACCTCATACGAGATACTGGTCTTGTTCCAGCAACTTCATGCCCGCGGACGCACTATTATCTTCGTCACGCACAACCCCGAATTATCGGCATTCAGTAGCCGCAATATCGTACTACGCGATGGCCATGTCATCACCGACGAATATAACAAAAAACCGGCTTCGGCAGCCGAGGTGCTCAAAACGCTGCCTGTCGAGAATGAATAAAAGAGTATATACAGAACATGAATATAACCAATCTCTTCAAAATTGCATTCAGAGCTCTCAACAACAACAAGTTGCGCTGTTTCCTTACTATGCTCGGAATCATCATAGGTGTAGCATCCGTCATCACAATGCTGGCAATAGGACAAGGTTCTAAGAGGAGCATCAGAGAGCAGATATCGGAAATGGGGTCAAACATGATAATGATACACCCAGGTAATATGGAACGGGGTGGAGTACGTCAGAGTGCCGACGACATGCAGACACTGAAACTCGAAGACTACACAGCCATATGCGACGAAACAGAATACGTAGCAGCAGTATCGCCCTCAGTACAAAGCAGCGGACAGTTTATCAACGGCGCCAACAACTACCCCAGTAGCCTCTATGGCGTAAGTCAGGACTACCTGGAAATACGTAAAATCGACGTTGAAGAGGGAGAGTTGTTTACCGACCGCGACATACAATCGGCAGCCAAAGTGTGCTTGATAGGCAAAACCGTTGCTGATAATCTCTTCCCCGACGGTGAAAGCCCTGTGGGAAAAATCATACGCTTCAACAAGATTCCATTCACTATCATAGGAATGCTTACCCCTAAAGGCTATAACAGCATGGGTATGGACCAAGATGACCTTGTACTAGCTCCCTATACCACCGTACAAAAACGGGTACTTGCCATCACCTATTTGCAAGGCATTTTTTGCTCGGCTTTGAGCGAAGATCTTACCGAAAAGGCCATAGATGAGATAAGCGTCTTACTACGTCGCAACCACAAACTTACTGCACATGACGAAGACGACTTTGAGATACGTTCACAACAAGAGCTTAGCTCCATGCTCACCTCTACGTCCGACATGATGACACTGCTACTTGCCTGCGTGGCAAGCATATCACTGCTTGTGGGAGGCATAGGCATCATGAATATCATGTATGTATCGGTAACAGAGCGTACCAAAGAGATAGGCCTGCGCATGTCTATAGGTGCTCGCGGCATAGATATTTTGTCGCAATTTCTTCTTGAAGCCATCCTTATCAGTGTCACGGGTGGTGTCATAGGTGTGCTGACAGGTGTAGGTGCTTCTATTGGTGTACATGCTTTCTTCAAGTGGCCTATATTTATAGAACCCATGTCGGTCGTACTTTCGTTTGCCGTATGTACACTCACAGGAATATTTTTCGGATGGTATCCGGCACGTAAAGCCGCCAATTTAGACCCCATAGAAGCTCTTCGCTACGAATAAATATATACTTTTGCATATGGGAAATCCAGTAAAACAATACATTATCACTACAGGTATTCACGCAACGGCATGGATGCTATTCTTCCTACTGCCGATTTTTATCGTTCAGTATAGCAGTTCTCGCAACGAGCCGCCTCCTATACCGCTGATAACCCTACCCGTAGCCTACTTAATTGCATTCTATACCAACTATTTCGTTTTGATTGACCGATTTCTATTCAAACGAAAGACTGTCATATTTCTACTGTTAAATCTTGTGCTTGTCTTTTTACTGTGCACAGGACTATATATCCTAAATGAAATAATCCCATTCCATGACTCTTCGGGACATAAACCTCCACACGCCCCCTTCCTCCTCGCTCTGATACGCGATGCCGGCTCTATTATCTGTTTTATAGGACTGAGCACCGGGTTAAAAACCGTAATGTTATGGAGAAAGGTAGAAAGTAAAAACCGGAAATTGGAACAGGAACGTGCCGAAGCCGAATTGAAAAACCTGAAAAGCCAGCTCAATCCTCACTTTCTTTTCAATACGCTCAACAACATATATGCCCTGATAGCCATAGACCATGACAGGGCTCAGAAAGCAGTCTTGGAGTTGAGCCGGTTACTACGATATGTATTATACGAAAACAAAGAGCGGTTTGTCCCCATAGAGCAAGAAATAAATTTCTTACAAGACTACATCGAAGTAATGCGTCTGCGACAAAACCGGCAGACACGCATCGATGTAAATATCGACATCTCGCAATGTACAAACTGCCGCATAGCCCCCTTGTTATTTATTCCTCTTATAGAAAATGCCTTCAAGCACGGCATAGACACCATGCAAAAGTCATTTATAGAAATAGAGATTACCAGCCCCAGCAACGGTACCATCTGTTGCCGTGTACGTAACAGCTACTTCCCTAAAAATGGCGAAGACCATAGCGGGTCGGGCATAGGACTGGACAACATTCGCCGCCAACTCGACCTACTCTACCCACAAAAATATCACTTCGAAACGACATGTATCGATAACGTATTTTGCGCTACACTCTCTATAAACCTCCACAAAACTACTTAGCCATGATACTGAAATGTTGTATTATTGACGACGAACCGTTAGCCATAGAATTATTGGAAAGCTACGTTCAACGCACATCCTACTTAGAATTAGTAGACAGTTTCTCCTCGGCAATGCAAGCCGTAGAGCGCATCATGAAAGGCGACATAGACCTTGTATTCTGCGACATACAAATGCCTAACCTCAGCGGTTTGGAATTTTCGCGGCTGGTAGAGGGGAAAACGCGAATTATATTTACGACCGCTTTCGACCGATATGCAGTAGAGAGCTATAAAGTCAATGCCATAGATTATTTACTGAAACCTATCGATTATACCGAATTCGTCAAAGCCACGCAAAAGGCCTTGAAAGTTCTTTCCCCGCGCACCGATACGACCGACAAGTCCAGTGCCAACAACGAAAAATATATCTATGTAAAAAGCGACTACAAACTGCGCCAAGTTTTCATTAATAAGATTCTCTACATCGAGGGTCTGAAAGATTACGTCAAGTTTTACATCGAAGGAGAAGAACACCCGCTCGTCTCACTCTTAAGCCTGAAAGCTCTTGAAGAGATGCTACCCGAAGGCTTTCTGCGGGTACATCGCTCTTACATAGTACAATGTTCCAAGATAAAAACCATAGAGCGCAACCGCATCGTTTTCGGCAACACCTACATTCCCATAGGTGACACATATCGCACACGTGTAAATGAATTTATAGAACAACATTCGCCATTCTGCATAGATACACACGCCTCATCGTCGACCGATAATGGCGACGAGACAAAGTAAAGCTCGGTTTTCCATCAAATAAATAACAGAAGAGTGTTGCTCCTGTAAGAGATTACGACAAACAGCCCGATTTACTTCGGTACAACCGGATAAATCTTCTGTATCGTATCAGCAGGAGCAACCAATATAGAATCGATAGGCTGCTCAACGACTTGTAACGTATCAGAAGGTATAACAGTTACCGAATCTGCCGATTGCTGCTGGGGTTTCGCTGAATCGTCTTTTCCCTTTTTATTACGTTTCTTGCTGCGCTGTGAGCGGTCGAAAAAGTTGAGCCACGAATCAAAGTCGTGCGTGTACATTATACCTATACCTTGCGTTGTAAGAGCTGTACGCATGGAATAGTTACGATCGTTGAAATGATTATAACCTTTAAGGCGTAAATTTCCACTCTCGGTGAGTAGGTATTCTATATCAAAATCGCCCACAAAATTTGTAGAATTGTAACGCTTATCGCGATATCCGAAGTTTCCATTGAATATGAGCCTATTGTTGAGCAATTGACTCGACAACACAAGATCGACCTCCATGTCAGAGAAGTCGCCTTTGTCACTGCGGAAATTAGGCGAGATATTCCAATTGTCACTGATTTGCCCCAAAATAGAGCCCAACGACGACGATATGGTCGATGAAGCCATCGACACCCATTCGTTATTGCCATTCTGCCCGGTATTGTAGTCGGGCGTAAAAAAGCGGTTAAGAGCCAACAAATAAATAATCTGTCGCGTCATCATCTCATCGGTACTGATAATGCTGCGCATCTTACTGTCTATGTCGGCACTCACGGTAGGCAACTCTATATCAAAAGCGATATCGGGGCGTGTAAGGTTTCCTGATATTTTCAGAATGGTATGCACAGGAACAGTGGTACGGGTGAGCTCACTCTCATTTACAAACGATTCATCAAGGTCGGCAAGATTGGCTTGTAACGAGTACACGGCATTAATATCGAGTATAGCATCCATCGGCGAGCCTCTAAACGAGACCGTACTACCCGATGTGATAGAAAAATCGCGTGTAATAATATCTTGTAGGCTGAAATTATAGCTACCGTTGCCCACCGTATACGAACCATACATTTTGAAATCGTCTTCGGCCGTATTGTACTCCACCCGTATATTTCCCTCACCGGTAGCCTTCATCTTATCACCAAGCACCTCATCCATAACCAACGTTATGTCGGCTTGTGGCGTTATATCGGCCTGTATCGTAAGATAAAGTACATTCTTGGGCTTCGGGATGGCAGTATGCTCCTCCATCATCATATTATTACGCAGCACCGTACTATCTATTGCTGCATCGACATGGTGCTTACGATTTTTTATTGCCTCGGCCGATGAGTCGGTAAAGGTAAGGAAACTATAATCGGCAGCATTGGCAGTACTGGTCAATACGAAGGTAAATTCCGAATCATCTTCGGTAAGCATGTTCACGCCTATATCGGTACGGAAATCGTCGCCCTTGATAGCTACACCTCCCGACCCATATACAGTACCATAAAATGAGGCTCCAGGTGTATGGGGTATATTGAACACCAATAGATTGGATGCATCGTGAATATCTATATCGTAACTCAGGTCTGAAAAATAGCGATGTCGCAAAATGCCATCGGCTCGCGCTGTATTACCGAATTCATCACTTACCGATATATCGCGAAACCATATGCTAGCCTTTGTAAAATGCACACTATCGGTCACAAAGTAGCGTGTGTTGATAAATGGTACACCGAAAGAAAAGTCATGGGCATAAGCATCGCCTGTAAGGAAAATGCGCTTGAAGTTTCCTCCAAGTGTAAGTTCACCAGAAGCCTTACCGTCGACATCATTCAATATATTGCCTACGAACGGACGAATAAACGCCAATGGAACACGGTCGACATTGAAAGTGATAGAAAGAGAATCGAGAGTAGGAAAGATATACCCATCGACATAACTTTCGTTTTGCTCCTTTCCTGTAATGATTCCTTTGAGTAAGACCCCTTTATTGTCGGCGTTCCACATACTCAGCAGCGATATATCGCCGAATACGGCATGGTTATACGAGAAATCACGTACATCGAGCTGATTGGTTGCAAGATATGGTGTTTTACTGAAAAGATTGGCAGCATCGACCCTTCCTGTAGCACGACCGCCAAAGGTTACATAATTTATATTGAGCGTCTCGAAGATATAATCGAGATTGACATCACGCAAGTCTACATGCAATGTATCGGCAGGATTTTCAGAAGCAACGCCTTCGATATAAATATGTTGCGATGGGCGCGAAAGTTCCAAGCGGTCAACAATGATATTTTTATCATGCAATAGTACCTGAGCCGGCTTAATGTCCCACACCGTGTCGTTAATGACAAATTGTGTAGGTTGTACTGTTACGTCAAAATCGACACTGCCAGGACGTTCGGGACACGGTGTCAAACGCGTATCGAGGCTCACAGCACCACAATATGTAGCGGCCGTATTGGTATTCCAATGAATACCCACGTTTATATTATCATGCTCTATATCGCCTCGCACACTCCACATAGTGGTTATTTTCTTTTTATTGATATACCCGGCTTGCAAAGAGTAATCCAACTTGTCACCCTTTCTATTTACATATACCGCAGCATCTTCTATGTGATTACGTCCCACCCATACGTTCGGAATATCTATATTGAGGCGAGCTGTCTGCTCCAGGTCGCGTATATAACCGTCTATCTTCGTCTTATCGGTAAGGGTAAAGGGTAGACGCAAAATCTGCGCCATCTCGATATGCGGAAGTATGACAAAATGCCATGCAACATCGTTGTCGGGCGTGTATCGATTACGACTACGTCTCTTTTGTGGTTCAGGAGGAACAAGTGATGGTAACAATGTCGAAGCCATATTGCGCAACGACTTGCCAAGTGACGAGAATGTATAACGACCCGTTATCTCGCCATTGATATAATCCGACTCAACTACGATACGCTGTGGAAACGTATCGTTATGTGCTGTAATACGAAAACGGTCCCAAACAAAACACGAGTCGGCATTGGCAAAAAGAAGCGAGTCTATGCATATATAGCCATTTGCATTGTCGAGACGATTTCCCGTATATACGGCATCAAGCCCAAAAGAGAGCCGGTAACCGGGATATGCATTATTCAGATGCAACTCATCGAGGGCAACGTCGTTACATGTCACTCGTACATCGGCCATGGTATTACGTCCATTTATACGAGCCTTACCCTCCACAACAACACGCGCATTGGGGTCATCTATTTCTGCTTTTCCGCTCACCGTGTGTCGGGCATACGCAGCATTGAGCATCACATTCTCGTAGCTATACCCGTTGTAGTCGAAGCGACCTATGTGCCCTCGCAATTGTCCGATAGGCTGGGCTCCCGACTGCAAGTTACAGGTAGCATGCAAATCAAAAGCCATCATACCCCACGGAGAATCGCTTCCCATGATTTGAGCCAGATTTATACCATCGGTAAGTACATCGCCTCCGAGAACAAACCCCTGCTTGTCGTTATTGCGACGGGCTGTCATACTTGCCTGCAAATCGCCGGCAGCAGAGTGCAGCTGCATTACACCTTCGATAATAGGCATTCGTCCCGACAGGGAACCCTCTATTGACACATTATCCAACGTATCGAGCATCTGTGCAATGTGGGCATCGGCAAGTCCAAGATTGTACATCAAGTCAGACAATCCGCCTTCGCGCGTCGTCAACATAAAAGAGGGACAAGCCACCTCTAAGCTGTCGGGCTGTAAGAGATGAGACAGAGCAAACGACATGCCAAAACGGATAGCATCGTCGCCACAACTCACCGAAACATCACGAACATGGAGGTCGTTAAGCGTACCCACTACTTCACATGTCAGTGAAACGGGCATATCAAACTGTCGCAAAGCGGGCAGCACCGGTGCAAAATCGGATGGAACAACAACGACATCTCTCATAGCTACAATCACGTGTGCGCTGTCGGCAAAAGCCTCACCACTCAACGTAACCGGTAATGTAATGGCTGCAGTATCGGTCTGCAACTGACTATTGCTTGTCTGTACAGAGAATTGCGAAGCCACGACACGCTGCCTGTTACCTTCCACGCGGAAAGCAAGACGGTCGAGCATCAGACCCGACTGCTCCTTGCAGCTAAAACGCTTAACATACAAATTGACAGTATCGGAGGTCAAGGCTTTCAACGACATTGTAGCCAACAGGTCGGTCACAGCCATGTGATGGACATCAAAAGTCCCTTGTGGCTTATACGGTTCTGACAATACATCATAACGCACACTACTGCGACGTATAAGAGCCGAATTGATAGTAAGGTCTATGTTTGGAGTACTCTTCTTGCGCGTCGTATCGGAAAAAGCGTCTATAACAAATTGTAGATTGGAAGGAGCCCCTATCGAATCGCGAGCTATACGCAAATCGAGACCGAACAACTGTATATTTGAGAGGTCTATTTTTCCACCGGGCAACTCCCATATATCTACTCCTGCAGCAATTTTATGAGCATAGAGCAGCGTATCGCCACGCTGGTCGGGAAGCAAGACACCAAAAAGCTCCACCTTATTGAATGGAGAAATCTCTACACGCGCTATCTGTAAGGGTACACCCAGCAATTGCGACAAAGCATGCTGCCCCGCATCGCGCACCTTACCCTGTATGGCAGGTATCGAGAGGAGCACATACAGCAAGGCATACAACGCTATCAAAGTTATGATAACCCCTTGCAGAATGCGTTTCACCAAGACAAAGAATGTTCTCATGATGATAAGGGCTACAAAGTTACAGTTTTTTCTGCACCATAGATATATCGGCTATAAGGAAATAAGCGGTCAAGACCTAAGAATTGGCATAAAATATGTACTTTTGCAGGTCGAAAACAGCGGCATCCATGCCGCCCATAAAACAAAAAGAGAAATCATGAGCATCTGCATTTTAGGTATAGAATCGTCGTGTGACGATACATCGGCAGCCGTCATCTGCGACGGCGTATTACGGTCTAACGTCATTGCCAGCCAGGCCGTACATGAAGCATACGGCGGCGTAGTGCCCGAACTCGCTTCGCGTGCCCACCAACAAAATATCGTACCGGTAGTATCGGAGGCTATAAAGCGCGCCGGCATCGACAAAAAAGAGCTGAGCGCCATTGCATTTACACGAGGCCCCGGGCTAATGGGATCACTGCTCGTAGGTACATCATTTGCCAAAGGACTTGCCACGGCTTTAGATATTCCTATAGTCGACGTCAACCACCTACAAGCACATGTCCTTGCACATTTCATACAAGACCCGGGCAGCCCTTACGACCCACCTAAATTCCCGTTTCTCTGTCTCCTCGTATCGGGAGGAAACTCACAAATCATTCGCGTCGAGGCCTACAACAAAATGAAAGTCATAGGACAAACCATCGACGATGCTGCTGGCGAAGCTTTCGACAAATGTGCCAAGGTGATGGGATTGCCCTATCCCGGAGGCCCTGTAATAGACCGCCTTGCCAAAGAGGGTAATCCGCATGCTTTTGCATTGCACAAACCTCACATCAAAGGATTAGATTATAGTTTCAGCGGACTGAAGACATCATTTCTCTATCTCTTGCGCGACAAGATAAAAGAAGACCCGTCTTTTATAGAAAACAATAAAAAAGACCTTTGCGCATCGTTGCAAGCAACTATAGTAGAGATACTCATGGATAAGGTATGCAAGGCCGTAAAAGAGACAGGTATCAAAGAAGTAGCCGTGGGCGGTGGCGTCTCGGCCAACTCGGCAGTACGTGCCGCCTTTGAACAATATGCTACCCGATACGGATGGAAAATACATCTTCCCAAGCTCTCTTTTACTACCGATAACGCTGCCATGGTGGCAATAACGGGATATTATAAGTATTTAGACCACGACTTTTGCAGCCTCGACAAAGCTCCTTTTGCCAGAGTAGAACTGTAATATCGTGCTCGTCATAGAAAACGTATCAAAAATGAAAACAGAAATTATCGTCATCGGCGACGAACTCCTTATAGGACAAGTCATAGATACCAACTCAGCATGGATGGCCGCCGAGTTGAACCACGTAGGCTGGGACGTATGCCGTGTTATCACCGTACGTGACGAGAAAGAAGCCATTACAGAAGCCATAAACAATGCTTTCAGCAACGTAGATGCTGTATTGATGACCGGAGGCTTAGGACCTACATCAGACGATATTACCAAACCTGTACTTTGCAGCTACTTCGGTGGGAAGATGCACTTCGATGAATCTGTATACCAACAAGTAGAACGTTATTTTGCCGGCCGCGGACTGAAAATGAACGAATCGACCCGTCATCAAGCCGATGTACCCGACGTATGTACCGTCATCCCCAATCCCGTAGGCACGGCACCCATCATGTGGTTTGAAAAAGAAGGGAAAGTACTTGTATCTATGCCTGGTGTACCGCACGAAATGCATGTAGCCATGAAAGGCGAGGTCATACCGCGACTGCGACAACACTTTGGCGACCACGATACCATTCTACACCGCACATTGCTAGTATACCATAATACAGAATCGGGATTATCAGAACGTCTGCAAGACTTTGAGCATCAATTGCCCAGCTGCATCAAGTTGGCTTACCTACCCACACCCGGTATGGTACGTCTCAGACTCACGGCTCGCGGTGACGATGAGGTTTCACTGACTACTATTATCGACAACCAGGTAGGGAAATTACACCACATATTGGGCAACGATATATTTGCCGACGGCGACCTTACTATCGCAGGTGCGCTGGGTACACAACTTCTGCAACGGCAATATACACTTGCCACGGCCGAAAGTTGTACCGGTGGCAATATTGCCCACGAAATAACCGCCGTAGCTGGTAGCTCTCGGTATTTCACCGGCACGGTCGTAGCCTACTCCAACGATATAAAACAACACATTCTGCACGTACCTGCCGAAGTTCTACAACAACACGGAGCTGTAAGCCAAGCCACAGTAGAACTCATGGCCCAAGGCGCACAACAGCTCATGGGTACGACATGTGCCATAGCTACATCGGGCATCGCGGGACCTGGTGGCGGCACACCCGACAAACCGGTAGGGACTGTTTGGATAGCAGTCCGTTGCGGAGACAAAACCGTCTCAGAATGTTGTCAATTCGGTGGTTCACGCCTCTATGTGATAGAACGTGCTACACAGCGGGCCCTTCTTATGCTCATAGATTTGATAAACAACTGATTTACAAATCATAACAAGTAACATCCTCTCTATGCATAATAGGGAGGATGTTATTTTTATATCTTTATCACTACGTTATGCTCAAAATTGCAGTTCCGTATCATGGGCCTACATTTCTATATAACATTTGATTAAGAACAAATCTCATAATTTTAAAAAATCAATAAATTTTATACACAGAAACCATATTTTTACTATTTTTGCATTATATACATCGAACAGGCAATACAAGTCTGTCGAAAAGCAGGGGAAAACAAGAATTCATTACACATTATATTTTAAACACACCTATATGAAAAAACTATTGGCAATTTTTACTGCAGCTACACTTGCCTGCGGTATGGTAAATGCACAGAAATTTACCGTTGTAGAAGGTAACTTAGACTTTCTCAAAGATGTAACAGAACTACAAGTAAGCCTTACATGGGACAATACCATGATGGGAGAAATGACCGAAGAGGAATATGTAAACAGCAAACTTCCCGACAAAGAAGACCCTGAGGAGTTTAAGCGTCTGTGGTATGAACACGACCGCGCCATTGCCCTTGAAAAATTAGGGAACAGTTTCAGTGGCTCTCTGCGCAAACGTTCACGTGTAGAAGTCAATGATGTAGCTCGATACAAATTTGTCTTCAACATCGATAAAATCGAGCTCGGATTTGCAGGTGTTGGCATTGTATCAAGAGGGACACTTGTAGATGCAACCATTCGTGTAGTAGATACTACTACCGACCAAGTAATGGCCGTAATAGCCGTAAATGACAGCAAATCCAACACAATGTATGTCATGGAGCAGACCAAAGCGTTGATTTTCGATAAACTTGGTAACCAAACAGGCAAATGGCTCGTCAAGAAAAAATATGTCATGAAGAAATAAACACATGTCACATCGCATCATGGCAAGGGAAAGAAGTTGAGCTTAAGCTTGTTTTTTCTTTCCCTTGCCCATTTAAAACAGCATACTGCCTGCATCACCTTCTACCCATTATCAGGCAGCAAAAACCATCAATCTGTTATAAAAGTATCGAGAAATAGGTAGAAATAAACTTGTTTTTACCCGATATAAAGAGTAATTTTGCGGCGTAAAAAGCAAAATAGCCCTTGCTATAAAAACTATCAAAGAACAAGAGAAAAGAATAGAGGATCAAATACAACATGAAAAGCGATAACAGCAACAAAATAGAGCTGAAAGAGCTAAATGAAATAATCTTCCACGGAGCACCCGTCACTATTACTTCCCAGCAACAAAAGGCCATCGATGACAGCTATAATTTCCTTGCCGCATTCTCGCGCGACAAAGTCATATATGGCATCAATACCGGCTTCGGTCCCATGGCTCAATACCGTATAGACAACGATAGCCTCACAGCCTTGCAATACAACATCATTCGCAGCCACTCTACCGGCGCAGGCGAGCCTCTGGCTACTCCCTATGTCAAAGCTGCCATGGTAGCCCGCCTCTACACATTCTTACAAGGGAAATCGGGTGTACACCGTGAGCTTACCGACCTGTTGGTACAATTTATCAACCACGACATATATCCTTTCATTCCCGAGCATGGTAGCGTAGGTGCCAGTGGCGACCTTGTACAACTTGCTCATATGGCTCTCGCCCTCATTGGCGAAGGCGACGTCTTCTATCACGGGAAAAAACGTCCTACCAGTGAAGTTCTCGAAGAGCTGGGACTGCAACCCTTCAAAATGCACATCCGTGAGGGTCTGTCAGTATCGAACGGTACGTCGGTAATGACGGGAATAGGCATTGTAAATCTTATATATGCCAAGAAATTACTTCATTGGGCTACGGTTGCAGCCGTGTTGATGAACGAAATAGCCTCATCGTATGACGATTTTCAATCGGAAGAGCTCAATGCCACCAAGCTACACCGTGGCCAACGCACAGTAGCTGCCGCCATGCGTAACATCAGCCACAACAGCCACTGCCTGCGTAACCGTCAGGCCGAGCTGTATGATCAACGTCACGAAGAGAAAATCTTTGAACACAAGGTACAACCTTACTACTCGCTGCGCTGCGTACCGCAAGTGTTAGGGCCGGTGTTCGATACTCTTGCCAACTGTGAGCAGGTTCTCATCGACGAAGTAAACTCGGCTTGTGACAATCCCATTGTCGATGCTGATAACAATACAGTATATCATGGTGGAAATTTCCATGGCGACTACGTATCTTTTGAGATGGACAAACTCAAGATTGCCATTACAAAACTCACCATGCTGTGCGAGAGACAAGCCAACTATCTTTTCCACGACCGCATCAACGGTATACTGCCACCCTTTGTCAACATGGGCACACTGGGTCTCAACTACGGATTGCAAGCTTCGCAATTCCTTGCCACATCGACCACAGCCGAGTGCCAGACTCTGGCAAACCCCATGTATGTACACAGCATACCCAACAATAACGACAACCAGGATATAGTAAGCATGGGTACCAACTCGGCTTTGATAGCTCGTCGTGTCATAGACAATAGTTTCCAAGTCCTTTCAGTCCTATACATGGGTATGGCACAGGCTGTAGACTGCCTCGACATAGCCGACCAGCTCTCGCCCGTCACCCGACGTGTATATGACGAAGTACGCAACATATTTCCGGCCTTCAAAGAAGACAGCGTATTATACCCCGCTGTAGCGCGCGTCATTGAATACCTGAAAGGAATAGACCTCAAAGACCTTGCTCTATGAAATATGCGCTTATCACCGGAGCCGCACGCGGCATAGGACGTGCCATTGCCATCAGACTGGCACACGATGGTTACTTCGTCATCATCAACTACCGCAGCAACGACACCGAGGCACAGGCCACACTACAAGCTGTACGTGACACAGGCAGTGATGGATATCTGCTGCGTTGCGATGTTTCCGACCGGGAGGCCTTAGCAGCAAGTATTGCAGCCTGGCAACAAGCACATCCCGACGAATACATAGAAGTTCTCGTCAACAACGCAGGCATACGTCGCGACAATTTGCTCATGTGGATGACTCATGACGAATGGAGCAGTGTACTCAATACTACAACCGAGGGTTTTTTCACAGCCACACAAGCCGTACTCAAAGGCATGCTTACACACAAGCACGGTCGTATAGTCAACATTGTCTCCCTTTCGGGAATCAAAGGACTTCCGGGACAAACCAACTACTCGGCTGCCAAAGGTGCAATTATTGCCGCAACAAAGGCTCTTGCACAAGAGGTAGGTAAAAAGCAGGTCACAGTCAATGCCATTGCTCCAGGATTTATCGCCACTGACATGACAGCCGACTTAGATGAGAAAGAGTTGAAGAAAAATATTCCCATAGGACGTTTCGGCCGACCCGAAGAGGTTGCCGACCTTGCAGCATTCCTTATCTCAGATGCTGCAGCATACATTACGGGAGAAGTTATCTCCATCAACGGCGGACTCTATACATAAATCTGCCCACACGTTAACGAGAGAGAGAAAGAGAGAGAATGAAAAAAAGAGTTGTTATAACAGGCATGGGTATCTACTCGTGCATAGGAACAAATAAAGCGGAAGTAAAAGAGTCGCTCTTCAACTGTCGCTCGGGTATCGGTATCGATTCCCGCCGCACTGAGATGGGCTTCTCTTCACCACTCACCGGCATAGTACCACGCCCCAACCTGAAAGACCTTTTAGACCGCCGCAAACGGCATTATCTTGCCGAAGAAGGCGAATATGCTTATATGGCAACCGTCGAGGCATTGCAAGAGGCCGGAATCGACGATGATTTCTTGAAGAACAACGAAGTAGGTATCCTCTATGGCAACGACAGCAGTGCAGCTGCCGTAATAGAAGGTGTCGATATCATGAGAGAGAAGCACAATACGGCATTGGTAGGGTCGAGTGCAATATTCAAAGCGATGAACTCAACCATCACCATGACGCTCTCTACTATCTTCAAGCTGCGCGGTATCAACCTCACTATATCGGGTGCATGTGCAAGCGGCTCACACGCCATAGGATTAGGATATTTACTTATACGTGACGGGCTGCAAGAGTACATCATATGCGGCGGTGCACAAGAGGTAAATCCCTATGCAGTAGGAGCGTTCGACGGCTTGGGAGCGTTCTCGAAACGGATAGACAATCCTACAGCCGCCTCTCGTCCTTTCGACAAGGAACGCGACGGGCTTGTACCCAGTGGAGGTGGAGCTACAGTATTTATAGAAAGTTATGACTCGGCCATAGCACGCGGAGCACATATCATAGCCGAGATAGAGGGTTATGGATTCTCCTCAAACGGTAATCACATATCAGTACCCAATATCGAGGGCCCAGCCCGCTCACTACGCATGGCGCTGAACGATGCCGGACTACAACCCGCCGATATTCCTTATATCAATGCACACGCTACTTCCACGCCCGTAGGCGACGAAAACGAAGCTCGTGCTATTACCGAAGTTTTCGGAGAGACAAGGCCTTATGTCACTTCAACCAAAGGACAAACAGGACACGAAATGTGGATGGCAGGCACCAGTGAAGTGATATACTCACTTCTAATGATGAATAATCACTTTATTGCCCCTAACCTCAACTATACCGAGGGCGATGAAGCGACATCGCTACTAAACATACCCACTCAAAGAATAGAGATGGAGTACGACCGTTTCTTGTCGAACTCGTTTGGATTTGGAGGCACCAACTCGTCGCTCATTATCGGCAAACTTAAACAATAACAATAAAATAATAAATCTACCAACAAATACATTCATGACAAAAGAAGAGACGATAGAACAAATAAGAACTGTATTGGCTGACGAATTTGAAGTTGATATAGACCAAATTCAACCCGATGCGCCCTTGATGGAGACCCTCGAGCTCGACAGCCTCGATATGGTAGACATCGTTGTACTCATAGAGAAAAACTTTGGTTTTACCGTAACCGGACAAGACTTCGTAGGTGTAAAGACCTTCGGAGACTTTTACAACATGATACTCTCCCGCCAAGGAGGAGCGGCTTGACACGCCATGCCTCGATGGAAAGGTAAGACGCGTGGCAACCGATGGGGATACCTCTTCTTTATAGGCCTCATCAAGCATGTGGGCATAGGGGCTGCGTATGCTTTTCTCTATTTTGTAGCAGGTTATTTCATCCTTTTTGCACGCAAGCCAGCTGCCGCCATCATATCCTACGCTCGCAAAGGGCTGGGTTATGATGCAGTTCAAGCATGGAAACTCATGTGCCACAACTTTTACCGTATGGGGCAAATCTTGATAGATAAAGTGGCTATCCTCAACGGTATGTCGGCACAATATAAATTCCAGTTTGAGAATTACGAACCATTTTTACAAGTACTCAACGGGAAAAACGGAGCGGTATTAATAGGAGCTCATGTAGGCAATTGGGAGACGGGGGCTCCTTTCTTTGGAGAATACGGAAAGAAAATGCACATCGTATTGTATGATGCCGAATATCAAGCCATCAAGAAATTGATGGAAGAGAACAAAAGCATTACATGCGAATACGAGATAATTCCCGTCAATCACGATTCCTTGTCGCACGTATTTCTCATCAACGACGCTTTACAACGACACGAATATGTGTGTTTTCAAGGCGACCGGTATGTCAACGAAGAAAAACTACTCTATGCCAACTTCCTGGGCAAAAAAGCTCCCTTTCCTGCGGGACCTTTCATCATCGCATCCCGCATGAAAGTACCGGTAGTTTTCTACTTTGCCATGAGAGAGACAGGCCGGCAATATCGTTTCTGTTTCACTATTATAGAACCACGCCCTTACAAGCGGAGCGAACACAGTGAGCAAATATTGCTCGATGCCTATGTAAAAGAGTTGGAGAAGATAGTGAAAAAATATCCCGAACAATGGTTTAATTATTACGATTTTTGGGCGACGCCAACCGCCAACGACGGAGCACAAAAGAAAAAAACAGAGAAGTATGAAAATGTTTCAACCCCTTAAAGAGCGATATTCCCGAGAGCATCTTAGTGCGCAAGAGGCACAACGAGCCGCCGAAGAGATAGCTTTTGCTCCGGTAGTGTTTCAAGTATCGAGACTGATGATAAAATTCGGTATTTTAGACCTGCTGCGCAACCACCGTAACGGTATGACCATGGCAGAAATAATCGATGCCACACATCTCTCGCGTTACGCTGTACAAGTGCTTTTAGAGTCCTCGCTCACCATTGGTACGGTTCTTTTCCATGACGAACGATGGCACTTGTCAAAGACAGGCTGGTTCCTGCTTACCGACAAAATGACACGTGTAAACATGGACTTCAACCACGATGTCAATTATATGGGGCTCTATTACCTCGAAGAATCACTTCTCCACGGCAAATGCGAAGGTCTGAAGGTTTTTGGCGATTGGGACACCATCTATGAAGGTCTGTCGCAACTTCCAGCACAAGCACAACGCAGCTGGTTTGGATTTGACCACTTCTATTCCGACTGCTCTTTCCCTCAAGCTTTACAAATCGTCTTTTCCAACCATCCTCGCACGCTACTCGATGTCGGTGGTAATACAGGTCGTTGGGCTCAACAATGTGTTGCTTACGACCCTGAAGTAGAAGTTACCATCGTAGACCTTCCACAACAGTTAGAGCTGATGCACAAAGCTGTCGATGGTTCTGTAGGATGCGACCGCATACATGGCTATGGGACCAACCTGCTCGACCCAGAAGCTGCTTTTCCTACCAACTTCGATGCTATATGGATGAGCCAATTTCTCGATTGCTTCTCGGAGGAAGAAGTTACAAGTATCCTCCAAAGAGCTGCCGTAGCAATGGGCGACCACACCCGTCTCTATATCATGGAGACGTTTTGGGATAGACAACACTTCGAGACAGCAGCTTACTGCCTTACCCAAACCAGTATCTATTTCACCGCTCTCGCCAACGGCAACAGCAAGATGTACCACAGCGACGATATGGCCCGCTGCATAGAGCTGGCAGGTTTGGAAATAGAACAAATATACGACGGACTGGGCATGGGGCACAGCATCATGCAATGTAAACGTATTAAATAGAGGGGAAATATACATGCCTACACGCTACGACATATTGCAACTCATTCCGCAACGCCCACCCATAGTAATGGTAAGCTCTTTCGATGGCTTCGACGGAAAAATATCGCTTACAACATTGGCCATATCGCCCGATAATATCTTCGTTGCCGACGGAAAATTGCAAGAAAGCGGCATAATAGAACACATCGCCCAAAGCGCAGCAGCACGTAGCGGTTACGAAAGTTTATTGCAGAACAAGAATGTATCCCTCGGTTATATAGGAGCGGTAGAAAAGTTGCAACTGTATGCACTTCCGTCGGTGGGTGAAAGACTCACGACCCGTATCGAAGTATTACAGGAGGTTTTCGGCATCACACTCGTCGAAGCAGAGACTCTCTCAGGTGACCAACCGATATGCCGATGTCGCATGAAAATTTTTATCGAAAGCAACCATGAGAAAGAAGCATAACGAACGACAGGCAGCCCTCACAAATCGCACTCGTATAAGAGTACGGTTTAGCGAAGTAGATGCCATGCAGGTTGTATGGCATGGCGAGTATGTACGCTACTTCGAGGACGGCAGGCAAGCCTTTGGCCGAGAATACGGCTTTGATTACAACGACTTTTTCGATAACGGTTTCACGACTCCCATCGTAGAACTCAACGTCCAGTATAAACGTCCGCTTACATTCGGAGAAGAAGCAATCGTAGAGACTCGCTACATTGCCACAGAAGCGGCTAAAATTGTATTTGACTATACTGTGTATAGGGCTGCCGATATGAGTATCGCCGCTACTGGCAGCAGTGTACAGGTTTTTATTAATCGCGACAGGAACGAATTGGAGTTGAATACGCCCCTTTTCTACCGCCGCTGGAAAGAAAAATGGGGCATCTTATGAGAGTTTTCATTACAAGCGACAACATCATCAGTGCGTTAGGATTTACCACTGCCGAAAATATTGAAGCAATAACCGCTTATCGCAGTGGCATCACACTCACAGCCAACTCGCACATATCGGCAACTCCCGTCATGGCTGCTACCATAGAGCGTACGGTCTTGGAGAAACGCTTCAAAGCACTTTCCGATAAAGACTACTACTCACCGGCCGAGCAACTATTGATACTCTCTATCACCGACACTCTGCAACAACAACACCTCTCTCAGCCCGAAAGCGGAACAGCGCTCATACTCTCTACCACAAAAGGCAATGTTGCGGCTCTCGGCCACCGTAGCAACATTCCCGACGAGGCATTTCTATCGCACACGTCACGACGTGTAGCCGACTACTTCGGCATAGACTCAAAAGATACATTTCTTATTTCAAACGCCTGCATATCAGGAATCTCCGCCATTATCATGGCCGCACGTCTCATTGACGAAGGTCAGTATAGCAAAGCTATTGTTGCCGGCTGCGACGTACTGTCGCCCTTTATCACGAGCGGATTTCTCTCGTTCAAGTCTGTAAGCCCGCAACTTTGCCGTCCTTATGATGCAGCCCGCAACGGGCTCAACCTGGGTGAGGCCTGTGGCAGTCTGCTGCTTTCCGGCGAATACACACCGGGATGTATTGCCATCACAGGAGGCAGTATCTCTAATGATGCCAATCACATATCGGGGCCCTCGCGTACGGGTGACGGACTCTTCTATGCCATACAACATGCTATGAACGAGGCTGGTATTACGACCGAACAAGTAGACTTTGTCAACGCACATGGCACTGCCACAGCATACAATGACGAGATGGAGTCGAAAGCCATACATTGGGCCGGTCTGCAACAAGTACCTGTCAATAGCCTGAAGCCGTACTTCGGACACACTCTCGGAGCATCGGGCGTCATAGAGAGTATCGTTTGTGCCCACGCCATGCAACAAAATATGATACCGGCAACACTTCATTTTGAGCAGCTGGGTGTACCATGCCCTATCGTGGTTGAAGCTACGCATCGCACCGGTGTACGCACAGATGTATGCGTCAAAACGGCATCGGGATTCGGCGGATGCAATGCGGCTATCGTACTGCAAAAAAATGCCTTGGAGGAGAAGCCTCATCCACAGCTTTTGCCAATACATACCATAGCACACTGCCGCATTGCCGACGGTCAAATAGAGCTCGACGGCCAAAATCTATTCAGTTGCACACCCGATACACCCTTTGCCTCCTTCATTCGTGAGGCATATAAAGCTATCGACGGTAAAAATATGAAATTTTACAAAATGTCAGACCTTTGCAAAACAGCATATATCGCCGCCGAAGTTTTATTACAAAAAACACCTACCTTTGTGCCGACAGAGGTTGGTATCATCCTTGCCAACCGCTCGGCATCGTTAGATACCGACCGTCACCATCAGGATATAATAGATAGTGAGGGTGAGGCGGCTGCCGCTCCTGCTGTTTTTGTCTATACCTTACCCAATGTTGCAGCCGGAGAGGTGTGTATCAGACATAAAATACAGGGCGAAAACACATTTTTTATAGACGACTCGTACCAACCCGAACGATTGATACGCTATGCCCGCTCGGCCATGAGCCGCGACGGCCTGCAATATTGCATCGTAGGCTGGTGCGACTTTCTGCAAGGCCAATACCTTGCCGACTTGAACCTTTTTACAACAAAATAACAATGGAAGAACTCGTAAAAGAACTGAAACAGCAGTTGATTGATGAACTCAATCTTGAAGAGATGACCCCCGATGATATCGATACCGAAGCTCCTCTCTTCGGCGATGAAGGCTTGGGACTCGACTCTATAGATGCCCTTGAGATTATCCTTATTCTCGAACGTAACTACGGCATCAAAATAGAGAACCCCGCCGAAGGAAAAGATATTTTCTATTCTGTGGGTACGCTGGCACGCTACATAGAGAGCCATCGTGCATAATCCTTATACCTGAGCCATGACTATATACGTTACAGGCTTAGGCGCCGTATCGGCCATAGGATGCGGTGTAGAAGAGAACATCGACGCACTACGCCATTACCGACACGGCTTGGGAAAGGTTTCATTATTTGAGACCTCACTTGATGTACCCGTAGGTGAAGTAAAACTCGATAACGAGACTTTGGCAGAAACATTGTCGTTAAACAGGCATTTCCCCTACTCACGTACCTTCCTTTTAGGACTGCTTGCAGCCCGCGAAGCATGCAGCGATGCCGGCATAGAGACCGGGATGAAACGTACAGGATTCATTTCAGGAACCTCCGTAGGCGGTATGGACCGCAGTGAAGTTTTCTACGAAAGTTTCCGCAATGACCCCGAGCAAGGCGATATACGTCTCACTGCCTCGCACGACTGTGCCGATAGTACCTTGCGAATGGCTAAACTACTGGGTATCACAGGGTTCACTACGACCATAAGCACTGCTTGCTCGTCGGCTGCCAACGCTATACTACTGGGGGCACGACTCATCAACAGTGGCCGACTCGACACAGTAATTGCCGGCGGTACCGATGCACTGTGCCGCTTCACCCTCAACGGGTTCAACTCGCTGAAGATTCTCGATAAAGAGTTGTGCCGCCCCTACGACAACAGTCGTGCCGGACTAAACCTCGGTGAAGGAGCCGGATATATCGTTCTACAAAACGAAAAAGCCATGCGGCGTCAGCCTTATTGCCGTCTCACCGGTTATGCCAATACCAATGATGCTTTCCATCAAACGGGCTCATCGCCCGAGGGGAACGGAGCCTTCCGCGCCATGAATGAAGCCATAACAATGGCTGGCATAACCCCCGACGAGGTATCATATATCAACGTACACGGCACAGGCACTCCTCTCAACGACTTATCGGAGAGCCGCGCCATGCTGCGCCTCTTCAAGAATCATGTACCGTCCTTCGCTTCTGTCAAAGGATATATTGGGCACGCATTAGGAGGCTCGGAAGGCATAGAAGCCGTATATTCGGCCTTGTGCGTCGCGCGGGGAATTGTCCTACCCAATCTGCGATTTACCACACCGATAGAAGAGACCATGCTCACACCGGTCGTACGTTATAGTGAAGGTAACCCTATACGCCACGTGCTGAGCAATGCATTTGGATTTGGAGGAAACGAAACCTCTCTTTTATTCTCCCAACCATGAGCGCAACCTATTACATAAAACGCCACGCAGCCATTATGCCCAACGGCGATACCGGGGAAAAGTTCTACCTGACAGCAACCGAACCTGATTACAAAAGCCTCATTGACAACCCTGGGCTTCGCCGCCGCATGAGTCGTATTATCAAGATGGGCGTTGCAGCTGCTCAAATGTGCCTAAAGGAGGATACTCTCCCCGAAGCTATTGTCACAGCCACCGGTCTCGGTTGCGTAGGTGATACTGAAAAGTTTGCCTCACAAATACTTTCACTAGGCGAAAACTTGCTCAATCCCTCGACATTCATACAGTCTACATTCAACACTATAGGCGCACAAATAGCTCTATTGCACAAGATAGAGGCCTACAACATGACCTACGTACACCGCTCGCTCAGCTTCGAGAGCGCTCTGCTCGACACTTTGCTACTCATCGACGAAGGCCGCCACAATATCCTTGTCGGTGCCATAGACGAAATGTACGAAACACCATACACCATAGAGCGCCGCATGGGCTTACTACGAAATATTACGGCTGGCGAAGGTGCCCATTTCTTCTTGCTCGACAGCAAGTCGCAAGATGCTTGCGCCAAGCTGCTTGCTCTTGAGACAAGCCGCGATTCTACCTCGGCCTACTGCTTTTTAGAGACACTGCTACAAAACAACGGGTTACGAGCTACAGATATAGACTTGTGGCTTACCGGCGAAAATGGTAACGCACTGCACGACAAATCATTTACTCAGCTCGCCCCCCTTGTTGCTCCGACCAGCCAACGTCTCCTATATAAAAAGATATGCGGTGAATATCCTACTGCTTCGGCAGCTGCACTCAGTATGGCAACCGACAAAATAGCTGCCGGGGAAACCCGCTATGCACTTATTTATAACCATTCACAAGAATATCACAGCGCCATGCTGTGCAGCTGCCTATGACAATAGTTGCCATCATACTGACAGTAGCTGCCATCGCCCTTATAACAGCTGCGGTATATGCCTCGGCAGCGATAGGTTCGGGTGTCTATGTAAAAGCCTTGTGCCGGGCTGCCACCGATGAGAAAGTGGTTGCCCTCACATTCGACGATGCACCCGACCCCATACAAACTCCCAAGGTTCTGGAAGTATTGCGGCAACATCACGTACATGCCACCTTCTTCTGTATAGGAAACCGGGCAGAAGCATATCCCGACATAGTGCGACAGATTACAGCCGATGGTCATCTCATAGGCAACCACAGTTACAGCCACAGCAATTGCTTTCCCCTCTTTTCGCGCCGCAAAATGCAGCTCGATTTGGAACGATGCGATACCGCTTTGGCGCAATGCACTCCTACGGGCAATGACATGAAACTCTTCCGCCCACCTTTTGGAGTGACCAATCCTACAGTAGCCTCGGCAGTAAAATCGCTTGGCTATACTGTCATCGGATGGAATATACGGTCATTCGACACGGCACGCTCTACAGAATCGGCCTTCTACAGCATCTGCCGCCGCATGCGCCCCGGCAGCATAGTGTTGCTGCACGACCGCTTGCCCGATAGTCACATACTTCTCGAACGCCTGCTCAAATACCTGCACGATAACGATTATCGCATAGAAAGAGTAGACCAAATGTTGAAACTTACCCCCAAACCACAAACAAACCACAGACAATGAAAAAAATAATTACACATACTCTGCTATCTATATGCTTTCTGCTCCTTGCTGAAGGCTTTGCATACGCTGCGCAACCCCTTACCAACCTTGAGGAATTGAATCGCCGTCTGCGTGAAACAGCCGGTAAAATAACCTCGATAGAGAGCGAATTTATACAAACCAAACACATCGATATTTTCAACGAAGATATTGAGTCGCGCGGTACCTTCCTTTACTGCAACGGCAAGCAAATATGTCTTGACTACCATCAACCTATAGCCTATCGCATCGTCATCAACGGAAACCGGCTCATGACGGTTGCCAATGGTCAAAAAAATATTGTCAACCTTGGCTCTAATGCCATGATGAACGAGATGCAAAAGCTCATCGGTGCATGTATGGCCGGTAACCTACAAGTATTACAAAGTGACTTCGACCTCACCTATGAAAGTGATGCACAACACTACTACATCACAGCCCAACCCCACGACAAAGGTATTGCCGACTACATTGCCAAGATAGGTTTAACGATTGACAAAAAGGATATGTCGGTGACCGAACTCGTCTTCCACGAAAACGAAAACGACTATACCCGCTATCGCTTCACCAACAAGCGTTTCAACCAACTCGATGCCCATGACTCGCGTTTTTCCATACAATAGCCTAACAGGAATCCTTCTTGTGGTAGTGCTCATGGCTGCGTGCTCGCGACAAGCATCGCTCGATGCACCGGTACGACCGGCCATCTATGCCGTGAGCGATACAACCACGCGCTACGACATAACGTTTACCTTGGGTAAAGTACAACAAAACGGTATGCTTATAACGCGACTACACAATGACGAAGCTCGTCTTGTGTGTGCAAGTCCCTTTGGCCTAACTCTTTTTGATATTACTTTGCGTAACAACGATTATATTCTCAACCACTGTATAGAACCGCTGCGTAACGAAAGAATATGGAGTGTGCTTGCCGATGATTTCAGGAGCATATTTCTTACTACACAAGGTTCTCGCACGTACGACAACAACGGCCAAGAGCTACGACGCACAGGGAGCGGACTGACGCGTGGCACCATCCGTTACGATGCCGACAGCCACACTACGCAGATTGCACACAAATGGCTGAAGCTGCATATAGCCATTACTCCCCAAAATCTATCTATCCAAGACAACCATGCTACTCACTGATTTTTATACCATAACAGATTTACACGAAACCGCACCGGGAGCATATACGGCAACAATCACCCTCAATGCGACCCATCCTCTCTACGCCGGTCACTTTCCGGGCAACCCCATCGTGCCGGGCGTATGTACCCTGCAAATTATCAAAGAGTGCTGCGAGCAAGTTCTTGGGCTCCAGTTAATGATAACCCGCATAGCATCTTGTAAATTCACCAACATGATACGCCCGGGCATCAACAACATATTGGAGATAACATTAGCTCTTACAACCGATACCGGAAACAACTATAATTGCCGCGCCGAAGTACGAGACACCACCACAACCTACTTGAAATTGAAAGCATCTTATATCGCTGTATGAACGAGACCTACCCCGACATCATTTTAAAAGCTCAATCGCTTGGGATTGCAGTTGTCATACCCACATACAACAACGGTAAGACGCTCGAAGCTGTTATTACAGGCGTGCAGGCCTACTGCCGCGATATTTTCGTAGTCAACGATGGGAGTACCGACGATACGGCCAACATATTGCAAGGTATACCTAACCTTCGTGTCATCACCCATATTGAGAACGAAGGCAAAGGTGCAGGATTGCGCGACGGATTGTTGGCAGCCCGCGAAGCCGGATTCCGATATGCGATAACCATTGATTCCGATGGGCAACATTATCCCGACGACATCCCGAACTTTATTGCCGAAATAGAGACAACCCCCGATACCCTTCTCGTAGGGGCGCGTAATCTCAACGCCGAAAATATGCCAGGGAAAAATACCTTTGCCAACAAATTTTCCAATTTTTGGTTCAGATTAGAAACCGGCATAAAGCTTCACGATACCCAATCGGGGTATCGGCTGTATCCATTAGCGACGTTAGGTTCGATGAAATGCTTCACTGCTCGTTACGAATTTGAGCTTGAAGCTCTCGTTGCCGCAGCATGGAACGGCGTACCTGTGCGCGACATTGCCATTCGGGTATATTATCCACCCGAAGAAGAACGCGTGTCACACTTCAACCCACTGCGAGACTTTACACGCATCAGCCTTGTCAATACCGTATTGGTTCCCATAGCCGCTCTCTATATATGGCCCCGTAACCTGCTACGCAAGTTATCGTGGAAAAACATAAAGAAATATGTCGACGACGTACTACACAACAACGTCAGTACCCGCGAGTTTGTCCTCTCGGTAATGCTTGGCATCTTCATGGGCATTGTACCGATATGGGGATACCAGATTGTGTGCGCCATATTTCTGGCACACCTTTTCAAGCTCAACAAGGTTATCACGGTACTCTTCTCCAACATAAGCATCCCTCCCATGATACCATTTATCCTCTTTGGCAGTTATGCTACAGGATGCCTTGTGCTGGGCGATGAAATACTATTTCACTACAATAGCCTTACGTTGAAGAATATCACTCAAGTACTGACACAATATTTGGTAGGAAGCATTATCTTTGCAATTGTATGCAGCCTCATTGCCGGGGCATTGACATATTGTATCATACGATTTGCAAGTCGGTCTAAGAAACCGAAATAACTATACGACTCCGATGGTAAGATTTTTCATCACACTATATCACTTTCTAAACCGTCATAAATTCCTATTATACGCCTCGCTACTCGTATGGGTAGGTCTCATGACATACTGCGCTACGCAGGTAAAATTTGAAGAGAACATTACCTCTATATTCCCACGCAAAGGAGAAAATGACTATACCGCCCGTGTTTTTGACAACCTCAAAATCAAGGACAAAATCATCATAATGTTTTCTGCTCGCGATACTGCTGCCACTCAAACCCGACAGCTCACCGCCTGCGCTGATGCCTATAACCAAGCCCTTACAGAAACAGACGGCGGCAACTACATAGCCTCTACCATGAATACCGTAGATGGCAAAACCGTGAGTGAAGCCAGCCGCTTTATACGACAATACCTGCCATTATTCGTCACGCCGGCCGACTATGCCCGCTTCGATACCATTACTACTCCCGAAGGTGTTGCCGCTGCCATGTCACGCAGCTACATGCAACTATTATCGCCCATAGGGAGTGCTATCAAAGAGAATATCACAACCGACCCCATAGGGCTTTCGAGCTACTCCATGAGCATCTTGCGCGACCTGCAAGGCGACGCATCATATGGAATAACAGACGGGCATATCTTTTCGGCCGACGGTTCTACGCTGTTGCTCTTCGTATCACCACGCTTCGGTTCGGGAGATACCGGTAAAAATGAAATTCTTATTCGAGAGATAGAGACAATACGCGACAGCTTGTCGGTTCTCTATCCCGACGTCGACATCGAATATTTCGGTGGGCCATCGGTTGCCGTATACAACGCCCGCCAGGTAAAGCGCGACACCCTCCTCACTCTGTCGATAGCACTACTGATTATTGTACTTTTCATCCTTGCCGTTTTCAAGCGCAAGGTATCTATTCTGCTCATGCTACCCACTGTAGGATTTGGTGCACTTTTTGCTCTTACGGTCATATACCTCGTACAAGGGAGCGTCTCGTCCATCGCCATAGGGGTAGGCTCGGTCATTCTTGGCATCTCGCTTAGCTATTCGATACACATGCTGGCACACCAGAACCATGTCAAGAGCGTAGAGCAACTTATCGAGGAACTTACGCTGCCGCTCACCATAGGCAGCTTTACTACGATAGGAGCATTCTTTGCTCTCATCTTCACCTCGTCCGAGTTGCTGCACGACCTGGGGCTCTTCGCCTCTATGACGCTGGTGGGCACGACTCTCTTTTGCCTCATCTATCTGCCACACTTCTTGCGCGGCGATGCCGAGATAAAACAAAATGCGCTACTGCGATGGATTGAACGTATCAATGCCTATCCATACGACCGCAATAAATACATTGTGGCCGGTATTATACTACTGGCCATTGTATGCTCATTCTTTGCACAACGCGTCACATTCGACAGCGACATGATGGCATTGAGCTTCGAACCTAAGCACCTGAAGGAAAGCGAAGAACGGATTAACGGGATGACCGACCCAGACCGACAAACTATTCTATTTGTAAGCGTAGGTAAAGACTTCAACGAAGCAGCAGCTACATATGCCCACACCAATAATAAATTGCGCGAGTTGCAAGCCGATTCGATGATATGGCAAGTCGCCTCGGCCGAACGACTTTTCATTCCCGATTCGGTACAACAAATACGTCTGCAAATGTGGAACAGATACTGGACTCCCGAACGGAAAGCCAACCTCATAGAAAACGTGGAACAAGAAGCCGCACACCTCGGCTTCAAGGATGGAGCATTCAATCACTTCATCGACTGGCTCAATAGTGATTTCACAACATGTCCCTACGACTCAACCCAATGGGAGGCATTCTCGCCCTTTGCGCAATGGTACGATAAGGCTCCAGGAATGGTTATGCTTCTCTCCCAAGTAAACATACCTGCCCATAACAAAGAGGCCGTATATGCCCATTTTGCCCACGATGAAAACATTGTAATATTCGACCGCGCCTATTTCACCAACCGTTGGGTCGACACAGTCAACGACGACTTTAATTACATTCTTTTCGTATCGTCGGCTCTCATATTCATAGCCTTGCTCATCTCATACGGGCGCATAGAGCTAACACTCATCAGCTTCCTGCCCATGTGTATCAGCTGGATTATTATCGTAGGAATAATGGGATTGCTCGATATACGCTTTAATATCGTCAACATCATACTCTCGACATTTATCTTTGGTATAGGCGACGATTTCAGCATCTTCATTATGGACGGGTTGCAAAATCGCTACATGCGAGGCAATAAGCTCCTCAATTCGCACAAGACCGCCATATTCTTCTCAGCATTTACCACGGTGGTGGGTATGGGAGCCATGGTCTTTGCCCAGCATCCCGCCTTGCAGTCGCTCTCGCTCGTCTCCATCATAGGCATGTTTGCCGTAGTACTTGTGGCTTACACCATAGAACCTGTTATATTCAACCTGTTCATCGGTAACCCGGCGGCCAAACATCTGCCTCCTTATACTCTATGGAGTATTATAGGCACGGCATTCTTCTTCATTGAATTTTTCATAGGGTGTCTTTTACTCACACTGTTACTACTCATTATGTTGCCTCTACCCATTGCAAGGCGACATAAACAGTACGCCTTGTCGTGGTGCGCACACAAGCTGTGCCGAGGCATCGTTTACAGCTATGCCGGCAAAAAGATATATGAAGGAATAGACGAGCACACCTTTGACCGGCCGGCCGTTATCATAGCCAACCACGCTTCGTTTATCGATATTCTGTTAATGTTTGCTCTCACTCCGCGCATCGTCATGGTGACAAACAAATGGGTCTATCATTCGCCGGTTTTCGGTCACATCATACGTTACCTTGACTTTCACTACACAGGTGACGGTTACGATACAGGGACAAGCCACCTACAACAGAAAATAGACCAAGGATTCTCGATTGTTGTATTTCCCGAAGGTACCCGCTCGCTCGATGGACAGATACATCGGTTTCACAAAGGGGCATTCTATCTGGCCGAACAACTACACACAGACATACTGCCCTTGCTCTTCTACGGGCCCGACAAAGCCTTACCCAAGCGACAATCGTTTCACCTGCATTGTACAACGCTGGTGATGAAAGCCCTGCCTCGTATTACACCCGACAATACCTCTTTCGGCTCCGATTATCGTGAACGGGCCAAACAAATAGCCTCGTATTGCCGCGAACAATATGCCGAGTTATGTAACCGTTACAACACCCCCGACAATCCCTATTTCTACAACCGATTGGTTCGCAACTTTATATACAAAGGTCCTGTCTTAGAATGGTATACCCGCATCAAGGTCAAGATGGAAGATAATTACCGTCTCTTCGACCAACTCATTCCTCGCAATGCCCATGTGACCGACATAGGATGCGGATATGGTTATCTCGACTACATGCTTGCCATGTACGCTCCTGACCGAAAAATATTGGGTATCGACTACGATGCCGACAAAATAGCCGTTGCCGATAACGGATTTGCCCGTCCTAAATCGCTGCAATTTGTCTGTGCCGACTCACTGCGTTATGATATTCCATACAGCGACGTCTTTGTACTCAATGACATGTTACACTATCTTGCCCGCGACGAGCAACGCCAACTCTTGCTACGCTGTGCTGCCAAGCTCAACGAAGGTGGCACCATCATCGTACGTGACGGCAATGCCTCTGACAATAAACATGGTGTAACACGACTCACCGAGCTTTTCTCCACACGCATCCTGCACTTCAACAAAACGGTGCAATCACTACAGTTCATCTCTGTCGACGACATGCACGCCATAGCCCACGAATGCGGCATGAAGATGACTTTACATAAAAACGACCGCTACACGTCAAACACTATTTATATTTTAAGGAAATGAGCCGGTACGATATGGTCATAGCTGGAGGCGGTCTCGCAGGTCTTGAATGTGCTGCCATACTTGCCAAAGAGGGAATGCATGTATGCGTATTGGAAAAAAATCCACTGATAGGCGGTTGTTTCCAATCATTTACACGTTACGGCCGGCTGTTAGACACCGGCATACACTATGTAGGTAGCATGGACGAAGGGCAACTGCTATATACAATTTTCAAATATTTGGGTATCAACGATAAGCTTCAGCTACAACGTCTCGATGAAGAGGGATTTGACCGCATCTATCTCGATGGTAAAGAGTACCGCTACGCCATGGGATACGAACGCTTTGTTGAGACATTGGCGCAAGATTTTCCACACGAACGTACAGCCTTGCGACACTACGTTGCACAACTGCAAGAGATAGGCAACACATCTAGTGTAGAGTTGCTGCGCCAGGGTGTATTCTCGAACGGTGGATATAAATATTTTTCACACTCGGCATCGGCATTTATTGAAGAGTGTACCCAAGATACCACCCTGCGCCGGGTTCTGGCCGGAACGGTACAACTATACGGAGGCATTAGCGACCGCTCACCCCTCTACTGTCACGGCATGATAAACAACTCGTACATTTCGGGAGCATACCGTTTTGTAGGAGGTTCGGCACAAGTGACCGACGCACTGGCCGATGTAATACGCAATTACGGCGGCGAGGTACGCAACAACAGTCGCATTACTCGTTTTGTGATTGACGGAGCTCGTGTAAAAGCGGTATATGTCAACAATGAAGAGTATATCGAGGCCGACCGCTTTATCTCTACCATTCATCCACAAACGACCCTTACCCTGCTCGATGATACACCTGCCATAAAAAAAGCATACAAACGTCGCATCGCCTCCATGCCCAACACATATGGTATCTTCACCATATACCTGCTCACCAAACCAGGCACCGTACCATACGACAACTTCAACCGCTTCTTGCATACTCGCAACGATGTGTGGTACGACGTACATAACGGCATGCAGAGTTGTCTTATATCGCAACAAGCCGTATCGCCGGATAACGGTTATGCCGATGTTGTAACGATACTTACCCCTACTCCCTTCGATGAAGTAAAAGCGTGGGAAAAGACTTTTGTAGAACACCGTGGCGATAGCTATCTGGCATACAAAGAGCAAAAGACACAACACATTCTCGATTATATACGCCGCTATGGCCTCAACTATGACGGATGTATTGACCATATAGTAACCTCATCGCCCCTCACCTACCGCGATTATACCGCCACGACACAGGGCGCAGCTTATGGTTTCGAAAAGAACTATAAAAGCCCTCATCTCTGCGTTTTATCGTCGCGTACCCACCTGCCCAACTTTTATTTTGCAGGACAAAATCTCAACGTACACGGAGCATTGGGAGTAAGTCTCACCTCGCTGCTCACATGTGCCGAATTTTTAGGACAAGAATATTTAGCTAAAAAAGTAGGATATGCGTAAGTTTCTCAAAATTATTGCTATCATCATTGCCATACCGGTGGTATTGCTCTTGATACTTGTCGGAACAGCCATAGTATTATACCGCACGGCCGACATGAAAGAACCGGCCATCGACCCGACTCGTCTCTCACACTATACGCTTACCGACAGTGCCGACTACCGTATTTACAACGGCAACTTCCTACGACACAACGACGATGGCTTGTGGGAAATGTATATACACGGCGATGCCGTAGCCCGTGGTGAAGCTGCCGGTATTCTTACCGACTCGCTCCTATACTACCAAGAGAGCGTTTTTGTAAACCGAATCAGAGAGTTTATCCCATCCGAAAGCTACCTCAACTTCCTACGCTACCTCATCGTCCTCTTCAACCGCGACCTCGGCAATAACGTAACAGAAGAGTTCCGTACCGAAATTGCAGCCATTGCCCGCTCCTGCACTCATGAGTACGACTTCATAGGAACTCCCTACGAACGACAACTCAACTACCATGCAGCACACGACATTGGGCATCTTATGCAAGACTATATGTTGGTAGGCTGCAGCTCTTTTGCCGTATGGGACAGCGACTCGGCCGATTCGACCTTGCTCATAGGCCGGAATTTCGATTTCTATATGGGCGACGACTTCGCCCGTAATAAACTTGTCACCTTTTGCGAGCCCGACAGCGGATACCGCTTTGCCTCGATAGGTTGGCCTGGAATGATAGGCGTACTATCGGGCATGAACGAGGCAGGGCTCACCGTAACCATCAATGCCGCCAAAGGGACTTTACCCCGTGCCACGGCTACTCCCATCTCGCTACTTGCTCGTGAAATACTGCAATATGCTGCCACCATCGACGAGGCATATGCCATTGCCGGCCGACGTAAAACCTTCGTTTCCGAATCTTTACTCATCGGCTCGGCTCGCGACAGGAAGGCGGCTATCATAGAAAAATCGCCCGATCGCATGGCACTGTTCACCTCTACCGACAACCGAATAGCCTGCACCAACCATTACCAATCGGCCGCCTTTGCCAATGACCCGCATAATCAAGAGAACATACTCACCTCCGACAGTCCTCACCGACTACGCCGTCTACATCAACTCACCGACTCATTAAGACCGCTCACCCCTGTCGGAGCAGCCGCCATCCTTCGCGACTATCGCGATGAAGAGAATCGCTTCATAGGGCTTTGCAACGAGCTGTCCATCAATCAGTGCATTGCCCACCACTCGGTAATATTTGCCCCCGAAAAACGCATCATGTGGGTATCGACAGCCCCGTGGCAAGCCGGGAAATACATAGCATACAACCTCGACTCGGTATTTTGTACCGACAAACCGATAGAACAACGCATCGAAACATCCATCCCGGCAATACCTGCCGATACTGCATTTCTTATGGCTTACTACAACGACGTCGTCACCTACCGCAGACTAGTACCCATCATACGCGATGCTGCCAGTACGGCAACTTGTCTGCCAGCCGATACCTTGCAACTTTTTCTGACCGTCAATCCCGACTTTTATCACACACACGAACTACTTGGCGACTACTACTTTGCACAAGGTAACACCACCCAAGCTCTTACCGAGTGGGAAAAAGCCCTGCAACTTGCTATACCCAAAGAGAACGAAAAGACCCGCATAGAAGAAAAAATAAAACAAACTAAATAACACCATGAGAAGGAATCCCGACATACAATTTGCTTCACAACAAGAGATAAAGGCATATCAGGAAAGCCTGCTTGCCGAAACGTTGCAATACCTGCAACAGCACTCTCCATACTACCAACGCATGTTTGCCGAACAGGGTATCGACGTGACCTCTATACGCCATATAGAAGACCTCGCCTGCCTCCCCGTCACCACCAAGACCGACTTACAACTGCATAACGACGACTTTCTTTGTGTACCTCGCAACGAAATCATCGACTACGTTACGACCTCGGGGACACTGGGGACACCAGTCAATTTTGCGCTCACCGAGAGCGACTTACAACGCTTGGCATACAACGAATACCTCTCTTTCACCACGGCCGGCTGCACACGCGACGACATCATGCAACTCATGGTCACCATAGACCGCCGCTTCATGGCCGGACTTGCCTACTTCATGGGAGCCCGCGAATTGGGCATGGGTGTATGCCGCGTAGGTAACGGTATACCCGAGTTACAATGGGACACCATACACCGCATACACTCTACCTGCGGGATGGTGATACCTTCGTTCCTGCTCAAGCTTATCGACTTTGCCGAGAAGAACGGCATCGACTACCACCACAGCTCACTCAAAAAATGCATCTGTATAGGCGAAGCCCTGCGAGCTTACCCCGATTACGAACCTAACACCCTCGGTAAACAGATAGAAGCCCGATGGGGTGAACTGAAATTGCACTCCACCTATGCATCAACCGAAATGCAGGCCTCTTTTACCGATTGTGAATACTTCCACGGCGGTCACCTTCAACCCGACCTCATCATCGTAGAATTTCTCGATGACAACAACAACCCCGTACCCGATAATGAGCCGGGAGAAGTCACCGTCACCACCTTGCAAGTAACAGGTATGCCGTTGCTTCGCTTCAAGACAGGCGACATTTGCTACCACCACAGCGACCCGTGTCCCTGCGGACGCAATACCGTACGCCTCAGCCCCGTACTAGGCCGCAAAGGACAAATGATAAAATACAAAGGCACTACCCTATACCCACCAGCCCTTTTTGATATTCTGGACAACATTCCGGCCGTAACCAACTACATCGTCGAGGTATATACCAATAACATTGGTACCGACGAGATTCTTATCCGCGTAGGAGCTCCCAATGCCGGGACATCGCTCGAAAAGGAAATCAAAGACCTATTCCGTGCCAAAGTACGTGTAGCCCCCACTGTCCGATTTGAGCAACCCGAACTGATAGCCCAATTGCAATTCCCGGCCATGAGCCGCAAACCTGTCAAGTTTATAGACCTGCGCAAATAACATGCTCTCATAATTCGACGGCTATCAACACGACTCATAGCCGCCTCAACCAAACTCGTCCTCACTTTTTTCAAAAGAGAGGGCGAGTATTCATTTGTCAAGTCAAACACTACAAAAACATACCTGGCAGTCCCAACCATAGTTCTGACAAATTATGTATAGTCATAATATTTTAGCACTATATTTACAGGAACTGACATCGGCTATATCGGCATTTTTTTGTAATTTTGTCCGATTTTGTTTTTTATAAGACGCAGTAACATGTTCAGTTTCAATATAAGAATGTTTCACCAGCGCAGCCGATGGCTTTGTGCCATACTACTGGCATTGCTGGGGATAGGCCTGCCGTCACTGACGACGACAGCATCGGCCAAAGATTTTGTCGTCGTATTAGATCCCGGTCACGGCGGCAAAGATGCCGGAGCCATTGGATTAAAAGGCAAAGAAAAGAACATCAACCTTGGTGTGGCTTTGAAGGTAGGCGAACTTATAAAGAAAAACATGCCCAATGTAAAAGTGTGCTACACTCGTAAAACCGACGTATTCATCGGCTTAAAAGAGCGCACCGAAATAGCCCATAAGAATCATGGCGACCTCTTCATTTCGATACACGCCAATTCTCTATCTAAAAAAAACAGGAACAGAAAGACAATACGAGGAGCCTCTACTTACGTATTAGGTTTGGCCCGCTCGCAACAGAACCTCGAAGTAGCTCAACGCGAAAACTCCGTTATCATGCTCGAGGACGACTACACTACCAAATACGAGGGCTTCGACCCCAACTCTCCTGAGTCGTATATCATCTTTGAAACCATGCAAGATGTTTATCGCGACCAAAGCATCGCCTTTGCCGGGTTGGTACAAGACGAGCTTTCGAGTGTAGCCGGCCGAAAAGACCGTGGCGTAAGACAAAATATCTTTTATGTTCTTGCCCGTACCAGCATGCCATCAGTACTTATAGAGCTCGACTTTATATGTAACCCCACGCAAGAGAAATATATGCTCTCTGAGAAGGGACAACAAGAGATGGCACAATCTATCTACAACGCCTTTGCATCCTACAAAGCCAGCTACGATGGAGAAAATGTAGACTTGCCGAAGGTAAACAGGCGTCCAGACCCTTCGACCATCACCGACGACGCCGATACCGACGAGGAAAATGCAACGGAACCCCCCGAAAATACCGGCAGCTCATCGGCAGCACAAGCCGGCCAAACTCTTTACAAAGTACAGTTTATGGCACTGCCCAACAAACTGAGCAAAAACAGCAAAGAATTCAAAGGGCTGTCGCCCGTAGAGGTCTACTATGAAAAGGGATACTACAAATATACCTACGGCGCTGCTTTGAGCCGCAAAGAGATAGAGGCCGACTATAAGAAAGTGCGCAAGCTTTTCAAGGACGCCTTTATCATAGTCATGCGCGACGGCAAGCGTGTGCAATAAACGACATAAACCAACCGTAGTAACTGTACAACAATAACAGAAACATCCATCAACCAGCCCCCCGACCGGGGCACCAAAGAAAAAGAGATATGAAAAAATTTTTCACCAAAGAAGTCAAAATAGCATTGTCGGTCATACTAAGCCTTGTAGTCCTCTATGTAGGCATACAATTTCTCAAAGGCATAAACGTAACAAAACCGGCCAATCACTACTACGTAACCTTCAACAATGTACAAGACCTCATGGTGTCGTCACCCGTGACGGTAGAAGGATTCAAAGTAGGTCTTGTACATGAAATGCAATACGACTACGAGAACAATGGTCAAGTGCGCGTGATGCTCAACCTCGACAAACAGTTACGTATACCGAAAGGTAGCAAGATAATCCTCACTAAAAGCCTTTTGGGGAATGCTACAATTGTCATAGAGATGAACCCCTACGTGAGCGAATACTATACTTCGGGCGATGTCATAGAGGGTATGGTTGCAAGCGACATGCTAAGTAATGTATCGGCTATGATACCTCAAATAGAAGCCCTAATTCCCAAATTGGACAGTATACTTGTGGGTGTACAAACTCTTGTAAACGACCCTGCACTCTCCACTTCGATAAGCCGATTGGATAATATCACGGCCGACCTTGCAGCCTCATCTCAATCACTCTCGCGAGTAATGCGCCATGACGTGCCTACAGTACTCTCTACCGCCAACACAGTATTGTGCCGGGTAGACACCTTCGCCACCACACTCAATAACCTGCCTTTACAAAATACCATCTCTTCGGTAAATAACATAGCCGGGAACCTGGAACTCACCACAGCACGCCTCAATGCTACCGACAACACGTTGGGACTGCTGCTGAACGACCACTATCTCTACGACAGACTTACGGGTACAGTGAGCAGTCTCGACTCACTGCTGATAGATATACGGCTTCGTCCCAAACGATACGTACACTTCTCGGTTTTCTGATACAGCGCCGATTTTACTAATTTAGAATCTGTATAAATAAGAAATGGTCAACAAAAAGTTGGAATTGCCCCTTTTCAAGTCACTCTCACCCTACTTTTGGGAAACATTTTTGTAACATCGGTTCAGATGAAAGAAGGAAATAATGGAGCAACCAACTGAAAGACACACATATAACAAAATACAACCTCTCATCTCATTGTCCTTATAGCGGGAGGTTGTAAATAGTTGAAGAATAAGTAATTGTATTTAATTGTTAAAAAGCAAATTTTTAGGCATTTGATTTTGCCAAAAATATATCTGAATTTTGTAGGTGGAAAAACGCCCTTCAAGCAAAAGGTATAATAATAGGAAGATTAAAAAAGGAAAGTAGAACAGAAGAAATGAGTTTGGAACATGTCGCTTTATGGGACAAATGCCTCGCTATCATAAAAGACAACGTCGAAGAGGTGGCTTACGAAAAATGGTTCGTACCCATCAAATCGTATTCTTTTGAGAATGGCGAACTGGTATTACAAGTCCCCTCCCACTTTTTCCAAGAGTACATCGAGGAAAACTATACGGAGCTGTTACGCCCCGTCATCACTCGTGTCTATGGCAAAGGCATAAAACTATATTATAAGGTAACGGTAGTAGAAAATCCTATCGCTACGGTCAATGTATCATCGCCCGAGAAATCGGCTACGGTATCGCGCAACATTCGTCAGGCTCTTCCCGCTCAACCTCTCAGTCCGTTCCAAACTCCCGAATACGAAGACCTCGACTCGCAGCTCAACCCTTATTATACCTTTGATAATTACTATACCAGCGACAGTAATAAAGTAGCTCGTGTTGCGGGCGAAGCCGTTGCCGCATCACCAGGTCACAATCCCTTTAACCCCATGTTTGTCTACGGAGAATCGGGCGTAGGGAAAACACACTTGGTACAAGCCATAGGTATAAAAATCAAAGAGCAAAATCCGCGTGCTCGTGTACTGTACCTTTCGGCAAACCTTTTCCAGCAACAATATACCAATGCCGTAATACACAACCAGCTCAACAACTTCATCAACTTCTACCAAAGTATAGAAGTTCTGCTGATGGACGACATACAAGAATTTGCCGGGAAAATACAGACTCAAAATACATTCTTCCACATATTCAACCACCTCCATCTCAATGGTCGTCAATTGGTACTTACATGCGACCGTCCGCCTGTAGAACTTGAAGGTATAGTGCCGCGTTTGCTCACCCGTTTCAAATGGGGGTTACAAGTAGAAGTGGAACACCCCGACTATGCCCTGCGGCGCAGCATTCTCCACAATAAGATAGAGCGTGACGGACTTGTTATTTCTGACGAAATTGTCGACTACATTGCCCGTAACGTCACTGACAATGTACGCGACTTGGAAGGCACCATCGTATCACTGATGGCTCATGCCATGGCTTTCAACCGCGAGGTAACACTCGAGCTTGCCGAACAGGTACTGGCACGCAGCGTTCGCATGGTAAAAAAACAAATTACCATCGACTCTATCAAAGACGCTGTTTGCAACTACTACAATATCAAGCCAGAGAAACTTGTGATGCGCTCTCGCAAACGCGAAATCGTCGTTGCCCGACAAGTAGCCATGTACCTCAGCAAAAAACACACCTCTACAGCGCTTGCCAGTATAGGGTCGCTACTTGGCCGCTACGACCACGCTACCGTACTATATGCCTGCAAGACCATAGAAGGACAATTGCAAGTAGATAAAGAACTGCAAAAGGCAGTAAACGAAATAGAGCAGATGATGACTGCCTGATACCATCACAGCAAGACAAAAAATATTTGTTTACAACATACCAAAGAGAGCTGCGCCTAAGGCGCAGCTCTCTTTGGTATTTCTATTCCTCTACTACCTTTTCCCATACCAATATTCTTCACAATCAAATCACCTATATGTGTATCTCGCTGCACACATGTATACCTATGCGATACTTTCCAGCTGTCTCTTCGGTAAAAGAGCCTGTCAGTCGCGTGTACTCCCCTACACAATTTTTATCGATAAGCGGTACCAACGTGCGAGTCATAGACTCGACCGTAATTTCAGTACTGATAAATACCATAAACAAGGACTACAACAAAACATCAAAATAAAAAGAAGGTGTATGCAACTATTTCGCACGAAACTGCACCTTATACGGCAAAAAAGACTACTTCATATTGGTAATACTCCAAAAATACATATCTTTGTCCTTAGATAGGAAACAGAGGACAAAAAGTATCAGACAGACATACAGCAAACAGCTTCCCCTCAAAAAAGAGCAACAGCTTGCTACAACTCCGTCTCTTGCAACTGTCCCATTGCCTACAGCGTATTCTCATACGCAACATATGTGTCAAAAGACAATGCAAATGAACAAGATAATAGCATTTTTCAAGCAGCATCCCATCATTACCACCTTGTTAGAAATAGCAATAGTGGCGGTGATACTATGTACGGGAGTTATTTTTTGGTTAGATTCATACACCCGGCATGGCACGGCAACCATCGTGCCATCGGTACGTTATCTTTCGGTAACCGAAGCCTCAGACATACTTTCCCGCAAAGGATTCAGATGTGAAGTGATAGACTCTCTTTTCAACGACCGTGTTACTCCAGGTGTAGTCGTAGAACAAACTCCCGATGCTGAATCGCGCGTCAAGGAAGGGCGCACTATATACCTCACAATCAACGCCTACTCGCCCAAGAAAGTGACCATGCCAACTCTCATTGATGGCTCGGCGCGGCAAGCTCAAGCCATACTGCGCGCATTGGGCTTTACCAACATTCTTGTCGAGTACGAACCATCGCCTTATAAAGACCTCGTCTTAGATGTACTATGCAATGGGAGACAGGTAGAAAGCGGCGAAAAGATACCCTTGACCTCACGTATAACGCTTATCGTAGGAATGGGGGATATGCCCACCGACTCGCTCTCTTCCAATCCCGCCTCGACCGACAGCCTCATTATAGACCAAAGCTGGATAGAATGATGGAAGAAGAGGTGTACACTGATGAAGAGGAGCTCCTGCCTGAGGATGGTGAACGGCAGCTCTATGAGCACTACCGATTTGTAGCCGACCGCGGACAAGCATTGCTCCGGGTAGACAAATTCTTGGTTCTAAGAATAGAAAATGCCTCGCGCAACCGCATACAACAAGCTGCCGAAGCCGGCTGTATACTTGTAAACGGGAAAGCAGTAAAATCGAACTATCGCGTGAAACCTTTAGACACGGTAAGTGTCGTCATGGACCGCCCGCGCTACGAGTTTGAAATCATTCCACAAGATATACCTCTCGACATCGTGTATGAAGACGACGACGTTCTGGTCGTAAACAAGCAAGCAGGACTGGTCGTACACCCGGGACACGGCAATTACAGCGGTACTTTGGTAAACGCCCTTGCATGGCATTTCCGCGATACGCCCAACTACGATGTAAACGACCCTCGACTAGGATTGGTACACCGCATAGACAAAGATACATCGGGTCTGCTGGTCGTAGCCAAAACGCCCGAGGCCAAGACAAACCTGGGATTACAATTTTTCAACAAGACCACCAAACGCAAATATATTGCCGTCGTATGGGGAGCTATGGAACAAGAGCAGGGTACCATAGAGGGCAACATCGGCCGCAGCTTACGCGACCGTCTGCAAATGACGGTTTTCCCCGACGGCGAGAATGGGAAACATGCCGTAACCCACTATCGCACCTTAGAAAGGCTTGGCTACGTATCGGTCGTCGAGTGTGTACTTGAGACAGGCCGCACACACCAGATAAGGGTGCATATGAAACACATAGGGCACACTCTCTTCAACGACAGCCGATATGGTGGCGATCAGATATTGCGAGGTACTACCTATGCCAAGTACCGACAGTTTGTACATAACTGCTTCGATATTTGTCCCCGTCAAGCATTACATGCCAAGACGCTCGGATTTAAACATCCACGCACCGGCAAGGAAATGTTTTTCGACACCGACATACCCCAAGACATGCAATCCCTGATAGCCCGTTGGCGACAATATACCGAGAGCCGCCCACTAACCGATGAGTAACCCCAATAAAGGCATAAAACAAAATATCTTCACGCTGTAAATAGATTATCATATGACAGATAGACGCAACTTTGACGACATACGCCCATTTGGCGAAGATGAATTTCACGATAAAATTATAAAATTGATAGAAGAGCCTTACTTCAAAGGTATCATAACGGCTGTGATGCCAGGGGTCGACTATGATGTCTTCTGCCAACGCATGCGACTTTTACATTCGGCAAATGAATTCCAACAGTATATCATCCGCCCGTGGCTGGAGCAACTGGTCATTCAAACTTCCGACGGATTTACCTACGAAGGCGTAGAGCATATAAAGCACGACAAGAGCTACTTATACATTTCCAATCATCGTGACATCGTACTCGATGCATCATTTCTCTGCTTAGCATTGCTCAAAGAGAACTATCCATCGTGCCAAATAGCCATAGGAAGCAACCTGCTCATCTACGACTGGATATGCGACATGGTAAGAATTAACGGTAGTTTCATTGTGAAACGCGGATTATCGGGCAGACAAGCACTCGAAGCTGCGCATCACCTCTCAGACTACATCCACTACGCCATAGAAGAATGCAACTCCTCGATATGGATTGCTCAACGCGAAGGTCGTTCAAAAGACTCTAACGACCATACACAAGAAGCTCTCATCAAAATGCTATGTCTCGGTGGCGAAGGGACTATGTTGCAACGACTCGCAGCGCTGCACTTTGCACCGGTATCCATATCCTACGAATATGACCCATGCGACAGTCTGAAGGCTTATGAATTTCTACAAAAGAGCAAAAATCCCGACTTTAAGAAATGTCAACGCGACGACCTCAAAAGTATGGAGACCGGCATCATGGGATATAAAGGCCGAATGCACTTCTGCATCACGCCTTGTATCGACGATTACATTGCGAGCTTAGACCCTGCAGCCGACAAATCGACTATCTTGCAATCTGTCATAGAGATGATAGACCGCCGCATACATGCCAACTATCGCATATACGAAGGCAACTACGTAGCTTACGACCTATACTACCAAAGCAATCGCTTTGCCAACAGCTACAGCGAGTCAGACAAACAACGCTTCTTACAATATGTCGACAAGCAGATAGCCAAACTCGGCAACCTTACCAACGAAGACCGCACCTACGTATATCAAAAGATGTTACTCATGTACTCCAATCCTCTGAAAAACAAAATTATAGCCAAAGAGGAAGAATTGCCAAATCAATGATTGGGAACATAGAATATTACATCGGTATAGCAGCGATATGTCTACTCAGCCTTGCCGCCGACTACTACGTAAGTCGTCGGTTGCTGCGCCCCCGATGGGGCAAAGGGGCTATGGCTGCATATATGTATGCCCACGTTGCCCTGCTTGTCATATTAAGCACCTTAGGCACAGTAGCCGCCCACGGCCGGTTGCAAGCACATATACCCCTGCTCATGTGGGTCATGTATGCATACTTTCTGATGTACCTTCCTAAATTCTGCTACACTATCATCTCGTGGATAGACTACCTGAAAAAGCCTACCGGAAAGATAGGAAGTTATATAGGAGTAGCGGCAGGTATTATGGTAATAATACTCATGGTAGGAGCTTGCCTCAACCGCACCCGTATCGATATAAAAGAGGTAACAATAGAGAGTGACCGTCTACCCCGCTCATTCGACGGATACCGCATCGTGCAATTCTCCGATGCTCATTTAGAGACTCTCTTCTCGAGTCGCTTTGCCCAACGCATCGTAGAGACCATTAACGAACAAAATGCCGACCTCGTCTGCTTCACCGGCGACCTTGTGAACCGTAAGGCTATTGAAGTGATTCCTTACCAAGAAATTTTATCACACATAGTAGCCCGCGACGGCATATATTCTGTCATGGGCAACCACGATTATGGCGACTATGTAAGGTGGCGCAATGCCCAGGAACACATGGCCAATATCGAACTTTTGCACACTTTGGAATATGAACTGGGATGGACTTTACTCAACAACAGCAGTTCATACCTTGTGCGCGGCAACGACTCTATAGCCATCATAGGCGTAGAAAACTGGGGAGAGCCTCCCTTCCCACAGCATGGCAAGCTCACCGAAGCATACTCTTGCCTCAACGACAGTTGTTACAAAATACTGCTCAGTCACAACCCGCGCCATTGGCGCGCCGAGGTTCTACCCCAAAGCAATATAGACCTCACCTTGTCGGGACACACTCACGCCATGCAAATGGAGACATTCGGACATTCACTAGCTTCGCTACGCTATCCCGAATGGAGCGGCCTATATCGCGAAGGCAAGCAATATCTTTACGTAAATATAGGCATCGGATGTATTATGCTTCCAGCCCGCTTGGGTGCAACTCCCGAAATTACCGTAATAACGTTGCGCCATAAACCATAATTGTTACAACATGAACAACGCGCTCATAAGTCTTGCTGCCAACGACGAAAAGAAAGAGATGACTATTGCACGCATTCTCAAACTAATAGAGGAGTGCAGCACCATTATATGCCAAACTCCCGTATATCGTAGCGAAGCCGCCAGTGAAACCCAACAACCATTATACGCCAACGCACTGCTGCAAATAGAGACCGAAGAGTGCTATGACAGTCTCAGAGCCCGTTTCAAATCTCTTGAACGTGAGGCTGGCAGAACTCCTGCCTCCAAAGAATCGGGTATCATTCCTCTCGATATAGACATCATATCGTGGAACGGAACAGTCTTGAAAAACCGCGACATGGAGTACGACTATATGAAAACAGGTCTTCGACTTCTTGCCGCTAATAATCATTGAACCCTTGATACAAATAACCGTTATAACATAAAAAACGTCGACCTATGAAAGACATTACAACAACCTTACTCAAACGCACCTCAGTCCGTCGTTATGAACGTCAACCCATTGAGGAAGAGAAGCTAAAACTTATTTATGAGGCGATAGCCAACTCACCTACCAGCTATAACGGGCAGCAATACAGCGTCATTGCCATAGACGACCAGACTATGAAGGAAAAGCTCTATGAACTGACAGGACAAAAACAAATAAAGACATGTGCACTCTTCCTTATTTTCTGTGCCGATTATTATAAGATAGGGCTCCTGGCCCACGAAAAGGACATTGATGTACCACCTTTCTGCAAAACTATGGACGGAGTGATGGTAGGTGCCATAGATGCCACTATTGCCATGAGCAACGCCCGCATCATGGCCGAAGGATTGGGACTTGGCTGCTGTTGTATAGGCTACGTACGTACCGCTGCTCCGCAAGAGGTATCGGCCATGCTCAACTTGCCACAAGGTGCATTTATCGTATGCGGACTGGCCATAGGTTATCCCCGCGAACAACCCGATATGAAACCCAAGCAAGAAGAGGCTCTCCTCATTCACCGCAACGGCTATCACACCGAAGAGATGCTCCAACAACTACGCCAATACGACGAACACATATCTTCATATAATCGTACCCGTCAAGGAAGTACAAGCGACAATGACTGGTGTGGCCATATAGTAGACTACTACGTCGAAGGCATGGGAAACCACGTACTTTCGTACCTCGAATCGCAAGGTTGCGGAATAAGTCACGAGAACGACAAAAACGATAAACAGCTGTAAAAATAGAGGCTAAATATTTGGCCGAGAAATAAAATAGTCGTAACTTTGTGCGCTGATTCTGATACGGGCAGAAAAAGAGCTGTCGAGAAAGACACCGCCCGGCAGAGAAAACCTGAAAGAAAGTTTAAGATGTACGTAATCGTAGAAATTCAGGGACAACAATTCAAAGTCGAAAACGGCAAGAAATTGTTTGTTCATTACTTGGGTGCCGAGCATGGTTCGGTTCTTGAGTTTGACAAAGTGCTTTTGGTAGACAAAGACGGCGAAGTTACCGTTGGAACTCCTACCGTAGAAGGCGCAAAAGTAGTATGTGAAGTTATTTCGTCTGATGGCAACTACGGGAAACCGGGTCTTGTAAAAGGCGACCGCGTCTTGGTATTCAAAAAGAAAAGACGCAAAGGGTACCGCCGCTTGAATGGTCATCGCCAATTCTTCACCGAAGTGTTAGTAAAAGATATAGTTGCTTAACCTTGTAAATCTGAAAGAAAATGGCACATAAGAAAGGTGTAGGTAGTTCTAAGAACGGTCGTGAATCGGCCAGCAAACGCCTTGGCGTGAAGATTTTCGGCGGCCAATTTGCAAAGGCCGGCAACATATTGGTACGTCAAAGAGGCACAGTACACCACCCCGGTGAGAACGTAGGGATGGGAAGAGACCACACGCTCTTTGCCCTTGTTGATGGCAAAGTTGTGTTCCGCAAAAAAAGAGACAGCCGTTCGTTTGTATCGGTAGAGCCTCTCACTGAGTCGACAGAGTCGTTAAACTAAGCCGACAACATAAAAGCTAAAAAAGGATGCTTCACATGAAGCATCCTTTTTTTGTTTCTCCTACTTATCATAAAAACTATATTTCCAGACCTTCTATATAAACTTATGACATAACATGCTCATCCAAGAGACATGCATACAAAAAAGAACAATTGGGAATATACACGACTAAGAATGCCTTGTACCTGTAACCGTAGCCGTGGCTTCACCATCGGCAAGGAGAAGAGCTACAGTATCACCTTCTGTCAAACCCTCAACAGAACGCACGACCTTACCTGCTTTAAGTACAAGGCTATAACCTCGCGCCAAAAGGGCATCGGGCGACAGCAGGTCTACCGTTTGCTGCAAAGCCTCTACACGCTGACGTTCCTGTGTGAGACGCATCTTTATACGCTCTGGAATGAGTTGCGCAAGCAATGCAATGCGCGAATGCTCGCTTGCCAAGCGGGTACGGCTACCTCGCTCTACCGAGGCGGCTGCTGTAAGAAGACGTGCGCGCTCTGCATGCAGGCGATGAGTAACTGCAAGGGGCAACACTGCGGTACTTTGCTGCAACCGAACGACTTCGCGAGCCAATCGATTCTCAACAGCCTCGGCAGCCTTACGTCGCAATGCATCTATACGAAGGTCTGTTTCATGAGCTCGAGCCACAAGCCATTCGGCTGCCGCGGTAGGAGTTTTTACACGTACTGCAGCTACATAATCGAGCACAGTCTCATCACGGTCATGACCAATCCCAACGATAACAGGTAAGGGGAATTGCGCCACATTAACAGCCAATGGATAGGAATCGAAACTACCCAAATCTGAAGTTGCTCCACCGCCACGTATTATAACGACACAGTCAAAATTATCGGCAAAGGCATAAATACGGTTAAGGGCATCAATAATCGAGGCCTCCGTACGCTCACCTTGCATGACAGCCGGGAACAAGACAGGATAGAAAATGTAACGATACGGATTGTTTTGCAACTGGTCTATAAAATCGCCATATCCGGCAGCCGTACCAGATGAAACTACAGCAATGCGCTGCGGCACAAGAGGTACTGGAAGCTCTCGATTCATCTCGGCAACACCTTCTTCGGTGAGACGCCGCAAAATCTCGGCACGTTTACGTGCTGCATCGCCCAAAGTATAGGTGGGATTGATATCACAGATGGCAAGGCTCATGCCATACAGCTCATGAAATGACACGGAAACCTGCACCAATACCTTGATACCGGCAGCAAGTCTATAGCCGGTCTCCTGCTCGAAATAGGGTTTCAATAATCGATACACGGCCGCCCATATCATAGCTCGCTGGCGGGCTACGGTTGCACCACGCGAATCCTTCTCTATCAGTTCAAGATAACAATGGCCCGCAGCATTTACATGCAACTCGCTAATCTCGGCACTAATCCAGTATTTATCGGGGAACGCTCCAGCCACCGCCGAACGAAGTACGGCATTAAACTCAAGTAACGAATAGGTATGAGGCGAATCGCATGTCATGGCAATATATTTATTTTACAAGTACGGCGGTCATATCCATCTGTAAGGACGGCTATATATATACCCTCAGACATGGCGTTGACAGAACATACAGAACTTCCTTGCCGAAAATAGCATTCTGACACAAGACGGCCTGAAAGGTCATAAAGTACAAGACGCATCTCACTATCGGCAGGATATGAAAGATAAAAACTTCCGCCGGTATATCGTAGCGATGGAAGAGCATAAGATTGCGGGGCTTTTTCTACCGCACCTGGTTCATTCATAGCTGCATACAGGTTAGGGATACCATACCCAAGGTAGCAATCGGGCGTAGCATACTGCGACGCCGAACGAATAACGGCCTCACGTAACTGTTCGGCCGTCCATTCGGGTCGAGCCTGCCAAAGGCAGGCCACACCACCACAAAGAATAGGCGTAGCAAAAGAGGTACCGGAGGCCGATATGACCGAATAGCCTTCTATAACCATTCGTGCCCCCGAGCCAAGAGCTGCCACCTCTGGCTTGACACGCCCATCGGCACTATATCCTATACCGCTAAACACAGCTCGCTCTTCAGTTGCTGTCACGGCACCCACGCAAAGGACACCTTCAGCATCGGACGGCACAGTAATTTTACACCATTCTCCTGAACCTTCATTACCGGCGGCCAAAAGAAGAAGCATACCCTTCGACAACGCCATGGAAGCGGCACGCGACGAAAATGCTGTATGGCCATCAAGGTCGTCCCATGTATAATCCATCACAGGGTCATCGAAATTAAAATAACCAAGCGAAGTATTTACTATGTCTACCCCCACACTATCAGCCCACTCGACAGCCGCCACCCAATAATCTTCTTCGACGGGATATTCGGAATACTCATCTTCTGTTACGAGAAGCCAGTAATTTGCCCCGGGAGCAGAACCTATATAGCGCCCTGACACGTCAGAGAGCATACACGACAGCACTTGCGCACCATGCTTCCCGGCATCATACGAAAATGTGCCATGCACAAAGTCGTGTGTTCCGGCAATATGTTCCATATCGATGGTTGGATTGGCATCAACGTTGTAAAAACCAAGATCTATAACAGCAATATCAATACCTTCGCCACGGAAACCTGCCGCATGCAGTGAGTCAATATTCAGCATAGATATCTGGGTATAACTGTCGGCATATTCCTCCTCTGGCATTATTTCACTGTCAATCATTAGTTTGCGTTTCGACAAAGAACCCAATGATGTATTAGGACGCCACACACACTCTACTTTAGTAACGAACGGCAACCGACGAATGACATCGACCACCGCTGTATCATCTACGGCAACGACTAAGGTATTAAGCCACCGCGACGTAACCACTTGGCGAGCACCACAGGCTACTACAGCTTCTATATAATCTTGAGAGACAGGAAAGTCGGTAGTATCTACGGTCATACCCTGGCGAGCACGTCGCTCAATGCTGGCCGCAGACAGATATGCTTCGGGCAACGCTGTAGAATATTCACCTGCCGGCTTATCGGCAAACCACACCCTATACTTGAATGCCTCACCAGCCTGCACGGGAATAGCAAATGGCAACAGAAACAAAAGCCACAAAACCAGTAACTTTATACAATATACAATAGAGTATCTCATACCCGATATATTGAAAATTATTCGGCACTTACATATTTGTGCAACAATCGCGGGTCTTCTATAATACCTCCGCCCACAACCATATCATTCTCATATATTACAGCCGACTGCCCGGGAGCCAAAGCAGATGCCGGAGTAGCAAAGGTAACAACTGCATGGTCGTCATCGACCAATCGGACAATGGCCGGTATCGCTGCACTACGATAACGGATGCGGACCGACAACTGGGATGATTGCACAAATCGCTCATCGATACGCACTCCTGAAAGCAAAGCCTGTGCAGCCAATAACTCATCAGGTGTTCCAAGACGTATGGTATTTTTCTGGGCATTGATACGCACTACATAAGCTGGATGACCAAGAGCAATCTCAAGTCCCTTGCGCTGCCCTATGGTATAAAACGGATAGCCCTTATGTAATCCAAGCTTGCGGCCTTGCGCATCGACAAAATTTCCACCGGCAACACGCTCGTCAATATTCGGCAGCATTTCACGCAAAAAATCGCGATAATCATCTGGAACAAAACAGGCTTCCATACTCTCTTTTTTTGCAGCCTTAGCAATATACCCTTTGGCACGGACATACTCCTTCAGATCGGTCTTCAACCACGTACCCAGTGGGAAAAGCGTACGTGACAACTGTTCGGGAGTAAGTCTCCATAAAAAATACGACTGATCTTTACGGGTATCAACACCACAAGCCAACACAGGTATACCATCAATGGGAACTATGCGAGCATAATGTCCTGTTGCAACCATTTCGCACCCCAATCGATCGGCCTCCTCGAGAAGATAGCGCCACTTGAAGAAACGATTGCACATAACGCAAGGGTTGGGGGTACGCCCTCGCATATATTCATCGATAAAATATTGCACTACCTCGTTGCGAAAAGGCTGACGAAGGTCGAGCGTATGATGCTCAATCCCCAAGGAGGCTGCCAACTCACGGGCTTCGATAATATAATCAGGTTCGGTAGACGAGCGCGTAAAGTGCCTCGGTTGGTCCCACATGCGCAATGTAAGGCCCAGCACCTCATATCCCTGCTCTTGTAACAGCATGCACACGGCAGAGCTATCTACCCCGCCACTCATGCCAACTAAAACACGTTGCTTCTGCATCATGAAATATAAATAGTAAAACAAAGATACTATTTTTGTAACAAAGGGATATTCGTACGCTCCTATTTTCACATCTTATCACTAAAGCAATCTACTATTTTCATTGTTTGAACATATTACCCTACTCAACCTTCTACATCAGCAATCTTCACAACAGCAACTACACAAAATACAGCATCTCCATCATAAATGTCAGTACATCCACTAAAGCCACAACCGTTACGATTACCTACCATCGCAAAAGGCAATATTCAACTACCTGCTGCAACAAGCATTCTAACAAAAGCATTTACACTTCTTTTTCTATAAATTTTGTCGTATTAAAACAATAGCCCTACTTAAACATACACAATAATCTAATTATCAGCGCATTATAAATACGCAAGATAATATATCTACAATAATTTTATAAGACATTTATTTTCAGCAATTTATAATTAAAATCAATATCTACAATAATAATGTTTATATATTATATATATTAATACATTGATTTATAGCTTGTTAAAAATTTTTCTGTTTATATCATTTTTTCATTATAGATGTATATTAGAAGACTTTTTTCTTATATTTTTGTCACTGTATAAATGATAGACAATATTTAACGAATACCATTTTTACTGACAATAAAACGAGGGGAAAATTGCATTCAATATGATGCCATTTAAAGCCCCATAACCAACAGGCTCAATAAGCATTTATATAAAACACAAAGAAACTACATAACTACAAAGTATAATCAATAAACTCGACATATACCATACAATCAATTGGCAGACAATCGCTATAAATAGACGAACAGTCTGCACTCAGCCGGAGTATGACATACGGCAAAAAGGAAAATACGTGATTTTTACATGAGGCAGAAGGGTTCGTTGCACCTGCCTCAACATTACTCCCAACGAGGAGGGGTGCGTCGCGACGACGCAATGCGGAGAAGTGACAGCACACACTTCTCCGCCTTTTTATTTATAAGCCTGACATGATTAGCTGTCTTCGATACAATGCAGCAGTCTTGTGGCAACCAGAAACGAAGATAGAAACAGATAATGAAGGATACTCACATCACTACAATAAAGTCATTCACAGCCACAAGTACATTTTTTTATCAGGATATAAGAAACGTAACCCTACAGTATAAAACAATTGATATTATCAGCAAAAGTCGGAATAAACAGATATCATCGCTACGCAAAGCAACAACCTTTTATAAATAAATAGATTCTTTTTCGAGAGTGGCATGACACAGGTAACGAAGCACGCTGCAACTATTGATATAATAAAACAAAAAGGCGGGTTCTCGCGAACCGGCCTTCTTTAACTCTGTCGCTACACTACTTTCCATCACGGAATAATGTAGCTTACTCATCAATTAAACTTGAACGTTACTCTGAAACTAAACTTTTTTATTAGGTGTTATGTGCATAAGGCAAGCATATTCTTACCTTAGTGCATGACAAAGAAACAGAACATCTACCCTATTTCCAAATTTAAGGGTTATACATAGCCTCTATGTGACTAAACAGGCTATTTTGGGGTGAATTATGCAATATAGGGGCAGTCTATGCAAAATATGAGAACATAGGATAGAGAATGCACTTGTTTTTTTGTGCAATATGATATACCTTTGCCGCAAAGTGAAACTAAATATAGGAGAACGGTATGACTATTCTCCCAAAATGATAAGGGCAAATGCTCTGACTGGAGTGATTCCCAATTATTATAACTTGAACGACCTGCTACTGTAAAATGACATTCTTTTCTAAAGAAATACCTGCATACCTATGTGAGAAATATAATCTCATCAAACTGGTGTCGTTCACGGCGGTATTTGCCGTCACATTCATCAATATATATCAACCTTTCGGTTCGCGTTCATGGGTATCTACCCCCCTCTACTACTTCCTTTACACCAGCCTCATTGTTTTGGCCGGTTTTGTTGTCATCGCCATAAGCCGCATAGTAATGTATTACTGGAATAAAAGGCAACACATCACCTACTTCCAGTATGGCGTATGGATTCTTTTTGAGCTGATGTTCATGGCTTTATTCTTTACGCTTTTCGTCACCTCACTCAATCCTCAAGCTGAAGCAATAACTACATTCAAGGAGTCGTTTGTAAATACCTTGCTCATTATCTTATTTCCTTATCTACTATGTTTCCTATACTTCTCGTGGGTAGAAAAAGAGCGACTATTGGAAGAGCACAAAGAATTGCAAGCCACAGACACCTCCACATCACGCATGATAGATTTCTGCGACGAACGGAATGTACTACGGTTATCGGTAATGAAATCGAACATCCTCTACATCGAGGCTGCCGACAATTATGTCTCAATATACTATTTCAAGAAAAACGGAGTATCGCGTTTCATGCTCCGCAATTCGCTCAAAGCCTTAGAAAAGTACTTGAGTGATACCGGTATCGTACGCTGCCACCGGTCGTATATGGTTAACCTAGAATATGTCAACGTTATCAGGAGGCAACGTGGGGGCATTTTCCTCGAGCTCAATATCCCCAACGTACCAGACATACCGTTATCGCCTAAATACAGCGACCACGTAGATACATGGCTACGCACGACTGCATAACTACCTCACAGCTTATAAAAATACCAAAGGCTCTCATTCAAAGAAAGATTCTACAACATATATGAGGCATACACTATAACTATATATCTCATACGATAAAAGGGGAAGCAGATATTTACAGGAAATAGAGCGGGGCTACAATCGTCTTTACAGAACAAAAGAATCTACTTGCAAAAAATATATGCGATAAGTTCAATAACCGTATAGCACAAAAAAGCCGAATGCATCCATATCCTTTGTCGGATTATAAATTGACCTCCAACCCTTAGCTTACCAGCCTCCAGCACATTTAGATTGTAAAAAACTTATCGGGAAATAGCAGTTTTACAGCATAGCATTTACAAGCCTCGGCCTCCCCATTGAATTATATTCGTAAAACGCAGAATGCGATTAGACAAAGTCCGACGAGGCTGTCTCAAAATAAAAAACAGAGATAAGCTTACTTACAATCTATAAGTTACAACATAAAAATCCCCTGTTTTTAGTTCTATAATTGCAATAAATAAGGGTAAAGCAGGAGGTTTTTTATTAATAAGTTTCAATCTATAAGATTTTTACTTTTGCATTTCTATTTTGAGACAGCCTCTTGCCTCAGCCCTTACCTTTCGTTATCTTTGCATATTGACTTTTATTTATAATCATGACAAAAGCATGGATTGAAGCTGCACGCCCTCGTACACTACCGGCATCGGCTGCCCCCGTAATAGCTGCCACTGCATACGCAGCGCATGACAGTCTTCTGCTATGGCAGCCGGCACTGCTGTGCCTACTGTTTGCACTACTAGCACAAATAGCGTCGAACCTTGGGAACGACTATTTCGACTTTAAGAAGGGGACCGACCGTCCCGACCGTACTGGGCCACAAAGAGCTGTAGCATCGGGACTTATATCGCCACGCAAAATGCTGGTAGCAACTGTCATCGTACTTGCCGCCGCTTGCGCTGTGGGATTGGGATTAATATACTACGGAGGATGGTGGTTACTTCCGATAGGAGCTTGCATAGCCATCTTTGCCCTCGCCTACTCGGCGGGGCCATACCCGCTATCGTATCATGGGTTAGGCGACCTCACGGTATTCGTATTTTTCGGACTCATACCTGTCAATCTTACTTATTATGTACAAGCAGGGTTCTTCTCCTTACCCGCATTCTTAGGTTCTATAAGCATAGGCTTACTTTCCATAAACATACTGCTTATCAATAACTACCGCGATATGGAGGAGGATGCCGAGAACAATAAGAACACTACGGTCGTACTCTTTGGGCGACGTTTTGCCGCCAACTGGTACCTGATAAATGGTATTGCCGCCCCTCTATTCACTTGGCACGTATGGTGTAACACGCCCGGGTGGCGCACACTGCTTCCTATAATCTATTTGGCAGCACATATCGCCACTTATCGAGCCCTGATAACCCGCAAGGGTACTGCTCTGAATCCTCTATTAGGTCGCACTGCTGCCAACTTACTGCTATTTACCTTTCTACTTGTTATCGCCCTCACCATATAATCACCTCTACACAGCATGATTCCATTTCTATACCGTATTGCCGACACATTCTACAAGACCTATGGCAATGAGCTACAGCGCACAACCTTTATTTTCCCCAATCGAAGGAGCAGTATATTTTTCCGCCATTATTTAGCCCAGGTAGCCGGCAAGCCTCTTTTTTCACCTCCTATCTATACCATCAACAACTTCATGCTTGAGTTATCGGATTTTCAACTTGCCGACCACATAGAGCTGTTATTTATCTTGTACGAAGAGTATATACGGCTGAAAAAGAGTGACGAGAGTTTCGATAAGTTTGTATTTTGGGGCGAAATGCTTGTCAATGACTTCGACGACATAGACAAATACTTAGTAGATGCCCAACGACTGTTTACCAACATCAAGGATCTCAAAGAAATAGAGACCGATTACTTATTACCCGAGCAAATAGAGGTAATCAGCCGTTTCTGGCAATCATTTCTTTATCCTAATACCAATAGCGATAAGAAAACATCGTTCGCAACACTGTGGCAGATACTATACGACCTTTATAACAGCTTCCGCCAGCGACTTGCCTCCCAGGGAATAGTATATGAGGGAATGGCTTTCCGCGAAGCTGCTATACGAGCCCAAGAGGGAAACCTTGTACTACCCGACGCCGACCGTTTTGTATTCATAGGATTCAATGCCATTACCAAAGCCGAAAAAGCTCTCATGACGTACCTACGTAATATAGGTCGAGGCGATTTCTATTGGGACCACTATGCCCCTACATTACAAGACGATGTCAACAAGGCAGCCTATTTTCTAACAGAAAACCGGCAGCAATTTCCATCTCTTTTGAATATTGGAGAGGAACCGATACAAAGTACCCCACAATACACAGTCATACCTGTATCATCGGGCATAGGACAAGCCAAACAAGCAGGGAAAATATTGGCAGACCTCATTGCTGATGGGACAATAAACCCGGCCAAAGCCCTCAATACAGCCATCGTACTACCCGACGAAGAGATGCTCATGCCCATGCTATACTCTGTTCCAGAAGAATTTACATCTATCAATATCACCATGGGGTATCCATTGAAAAATACCCCGGCAGCCACACTTTTCAATACGGTCAGTTTGATGCAGAAGCACATACGATGGACGCATGGCACTCCTTTGTTCTACCATATCGACGTATTAGCTATCCTTAACCATCATTTTGTCAAAGAGGCGGTACCTGATGAAGCAAAGCGTATTGCCGCCGACATGATACAGCACAACAAAGCTTACATAACAAAGGAAGAGCTACAACAGCATCCGTTTCTTACCCGCATATTCACACCCGTCTCCTCGGCACATGATGCTGGAGCTTACCTGATAGATATACTCGACTATCTGTTAGGGCGTAATACTTCTACCAACGACGAAATAACGGCAAACGCCGAAACGGCTGTTGCAATCACCCAAATCGAGCATGAGTATCTATACCACTATCACCTCGCCGTCATGCGGCTACAAGACGTAATACAAGCGCACAATACCGACCTCGATCTGCATACATACTTTTCACTGCTGAATAAGATAACAGCACACATTACCATACCTTTCAGAGGCGAACCGCTCTCAGGATTACAAATCATGGGAGTTTTGGAAACGAGAGCTCTCGATTTTGAAAACATTATTATTCTCTCTATGAACGAGGGGGTATTTCCTGCAAAAAAAACTGCATCGAGTTTTATCCCCTATAACCTACGGCGCGGATTTGAGATGGCCACAACCGAACACCAAGACAGCATTTATGCCTACTATTTCTATCGCATGACCAGCCGCGCCAAAAATGTCTTTCTGCTTTACGATTGCCGCACTGAAGGATTGAAGAAAGGCGAAATGAGCCGATATATCTACCAGCTGAAATATCATTACAATCGGCTAATACCACAGCTCTCTATCACCGAAAAAAATATAGCATATAACATTGCCACCGAAAAGCCCGCCGCCCTCAACGTTGACAAAAGTCCCGAGATAATGTCTCTATTGGATGAGTTCCTTCAAGGAGGGACTCGTCGAATGTCGGCCTCGGGACTGAATACTTATCTCAACTGTCCCCTACAATTCTACCTGCAATATGTAGAACGGGTACAGAAAGACGACGAAATAAGTGAAACTGTCGATAACAGCGCCTTCGGAAGCATATACCACGGTGTCATGCACGATATATACGCTCGTATAAAGGCCGGGAATATCACACCCATTGTAACAGCCGATATGCTCAATGCTATATTGAAAGACAAAAAGTTTATAAACGACCTTATTACCCGTTGGTTTTCTATCGTATTCTTCAAGGAGCGCCCTGAGAAAGCCATCGTTCCAAAGCCATTACGAGGACAACACCTCATCATTGCCCATATTATAGAAGAGTATGTCAGACAGACACTTGTCATAGACAAAGAGTTTTCACCCTTTACATACATTGGCTCTGAACTCCGCATCGACTCCAATACATACATACCCTTGAAAGGAGGTAAAAATGTAGCCTTCAAAGCTTTTATCGACCGTATCGATGCCAAGGACGATACAATTCGCATCATCGACTACAAGACCGGAAGTGACAGTACTAAATTTAGCCACATAGAGAGCCTTTTCGACAAGAACTCAGAACAACGCCCCAAAGCCATTTTCCAGGTCGCTCTTTATTGCGAACTTTATCGACAAGCCAACCCAGCTGAGACACGCAAGTTGAAACCTGTCATCTATAAAGTAAGAAAACTATTCTCGGCCGACTTCCCTCAAGAGATTACATGCGACAAAGGCAGCGTCGATAACTATGACGAGATAGCCGATGTATACAAGGATGGCCTTCAGAATGTTCTCGCTGAGATATTCAACCCCGATATACCATTTACCCAAACTGCAGTAAACCAGCACTGCAAATATTGCGACTTCAAAGATATATGCAAACGTTGACTCCTTACCAATAATATCGGTTACAAGCGACATTCGACATAAGCACAAAACGGAAAAACGAGCTATAACCGATTTACTACAATAACTAAATACAGCCGCTCGCCATACTGTTTTATGTCATTTGCACTATCTTTGCAAAAAGCAAACAATATGTCTGCATAACTGCATCTAAAAAACAGCATTACAATAAGACTTTTATAATATGACAACAGAAACACAAAAAGAACAATCGACCAACCTAACATACACACAAGCTATTGCCGAGTTGGAGCAACTTGTAGCCAATTTACAAAATCCGCAATGCGAAATAGATAAACTGCGCGAATATACAGCAAGGGCATTACAACTGATACAATATTGCAAAACCAAACTTTCTGAGACTGATGAAGACCTGAAAAAATTGCTTGAAGAACTTACTCAAGACAATCTATAAAAAATAAAATAGTTGCAGTGATATATTTATCTTGATAACCCACGACCTGTATATTTTATCGACCAAGCTTATATATTCACGCCGCAATAAATATCTACAAAAAGCACATGCCGGCGATAATATCGCCGGCATGTGCTTTTCTGAGCGGCAAACGAGGCTCGAACTCGCGACCCTCAGCTTGGGAAGCTGATGCTCTACCAACTGAGCTACTGCCGCATATTGCTTTGTTTAATCGTTACAAAGGTACAGCTATTTTTCGTGTATAGCAAGTGTTTTACAAAAAGTTTTTCCTCTCCATCTCCACAACTAATGACACACTATCCCTTCTATGAGGGTCTCTACGCACTACACAAAGCCTTAATTGAGCAAGACAGTAACTTACCTCTACAGAATTATATCGTCCCTGTAAAACAAATTATCAATGAAGACATTGAATTTCTATAAACAGACTGAACAAACTGCAAATCAAATAGGCCCATCGGCAATTTGCACTATCTTTGCATAACAACAATCTCTTGCCATGATACGGATATGGCATTCCTATAAACAGCATAGCAAATGAAAAGGATAGGATTACTTTCTGATACACACGGTTATTGCGATACAAAATATGAGAAATATTTTGCCGAATGTGACGAGATATGGCACGCGGGCGACATAGGAAGCTGCGAAGTGCTTGACTATCTCGAGTCTATAAGACCAGTACGTGCGGTGTATGGTAATATAGATGGCCAAGACATAAGAATACGCACTGCCAAAAGCTTGCGTTTTACCATAGAAGATGCTGATGTGTGGATGATACATATAGGAGGGTATCCGGGGCGTTATGCCCGTGAAGTCATACCGGAGATATACCGTAATCCGCCCAAATTGTTTATATCGGGGCATTCACATATCCTGAAGGTGATGTATGATAAAACATTGGGTTGCCTGCATATCAACCCAGGGGCAGCAGGACTATACGGATTTCACAAAGCCCGCACCCTGGTACGTTTCAGTATAGAACATGGCAACTTCAGTGACCTTGAAGTGATAGAGCTGAGCGACAATAAGGCAAAAAAAGTGTAAAATAAGATAGTACATAAAAAGAAATGGCTACCTTTGGTTTTGAAATGTAACCATGAGGCGATAATGCGATGTACCCGCCCATCAATAACAACTACTATGAAACCTTTGTATAACCCTTTGATACATATAATTCTTGCCTTTGTTTTAGGCATATTCATGATTCTTTTTCCCGATTATGCCTTGCACTACATCGCCATCGTACTGGGACTCATATTGCTTATACCCGGTATTGTACAGGTAGTACGCTACATAATAGAGCACACCGACAAAAGTCGCCGGATGCGACGCAACAGCAGTTTGCGATTTCCTCTACTCGCCTTGCTTTGCGTTATAGCCGGCGTAGCCATCATTGGCTTTCCAACTACAGTGGCCAAGATATTTATATACCTGCTGGCTGCCTTTCTGGTTTTTGCCGGTATATATGAAATTGTTTTTTTGGTACTGCTACACCGCAATATTCCAATGGGATACTACATATTGCCCATCTTGATATTGGTTACCGGCATACTATTACTACTCAACCCGCTATCTATCACAAAGGCTGTGTTAGTCACAGTATTCGGCGGAGGCGCCATTGTATATGGCATAAGCGAGCTTATCTACTATATCAAGTTCAAGCGATAGGCACGAGTCTATTACAATATACTTCACTTCGTACCGAAAAATACGGTACGAAGCATTGTGCTGTTGCAAATACTTGACAAATACCTTACCTTTGCACTCAAACTAAAAAAGCATGACAATGAAGAAAACAGCTTTGTGGAGCAGTATTGCGCTCTTATTGATAAGCATGGCTTCGTGCAAGCCAAGCCAACAAGCCACCAAAGAGGCCTACGAAAAGGCTATGGCTGCCGCCGTAGAGAAACCTATCGTCTCAGAAGAGACTCCCGACGAAGATGCTATAACCGAAGTGCAACCCATAGTGCAACAGCAACCTGCAACCGAACGTACCGAGCATGTAAATGTGCTTGACGACGGTACGATGAATACATTTAATGTGGTAGTGGGCAGCTTTATTCAACGTACCAATGCATATAGCCAACGCGACCGTCTGCGTGCCGACGGCTATCCTGCTTTTGTAGCTCAAAACGCGCAAGGTATGTACCGCGTAATAGCTTGTGGCTTTGCCACCCGCGAAGAGGCCAACGAAGCCCGTTACAAAATCACTCAACAATACCCTTCATCATATATCAAAGACCCATGGTTCTTGATAAAACGGTAAGTTGGCAATCCATAAAATTTACAAGAGGCTGTGCCCTGGTATGGGCACAGCCTCTTGTAATAATACCCTATCTCAACAACTATCACGAACGAAGACATGAGCGAATATCTTCGCCCGTAGGTGCTTGAAAGAGACGTAACCCAAACTCGGGTACAATCGAAAAAACATGTTCAAAGAGTGCCGACTGTATCTCTTCATAACGTACCCACGCAGTTTGCGTAGTAAAGAAATAAATCTGCATAGGCACTCCGTGCTCTGTAGGTTCCATGAGGCGTACCATAGAGACAAAATCGGCGTTGAAAGAGGAGAGCGATGAGATAAAATTCTGAAGATATACACGGAACAGTCCAAGGTTTGTCAGGCGCAAGGCGCGCACTGTCACCTCATCGCCCTTTTCACGAGCCTCTGCCATACGTTCCCGCACATCGGCAATATATTCGGCCAACAGAGTATCTTTTTCCCAACGGACAATATCGTCATCGGCCAGGAAATGTACCGAACGTAAATCGATGTTGATAGTACGCGCAATACGACGTCCTCCCGAATCGAACACGTTGCGCCAGTTGACAAATGAGCCATTGACCAAGGCCTGCGGTTGTATAGTAGAAATTGTATAGTCCCAGTTCTGTACCTTCACGGTAGTAAGCGTTATCTCTATCACCGTACCGTTTATATCCTTATCCTTTACGACGACCCAGTCGCCGACACGCATCATATTGTTGGCCGATAGTTGGATACCGGCCACCAATCCGAGTATAAGGTCTTGAAATACCAACATGAGAACAGCTGCCGACGCACCGAGTCCCGTCAAGAGATATGCCGGAGACTTGTTGATGACAATACTCACCATAACAATCACGCCCAGCAGGAGTACCAGGATTTGTACCATCTGTATAGCTCCTTTGATGGGCTTGTCACGCAACCGTTCTTTCTCGTGCAGAATGTGTGAAAGCGCAGTCAAAGCTGTTACAACGGTACTGATGATAACGCCAACCACATACACCCATGCCAAACGCTGCACCAAGTCATAGATATCGGGTTCGCCGACAAAAACAAAGGGGAAAAACACCAACGCCAACAGAGCCGGTATTATCATGATTGCCTTGTCGAGTACCTTGTGGTCGAAAATCACATCGTCCCATGTAGCTTTCGTAGCCCTTACTATCTTGAAAATCACTCGGTGCAAAATGAGCTTGCACACGCGATATATTATCATTATCACCAACAAGAATACCATCAGGAGAGCCAACTTCTCTATCCACGAGAACCCTGAAGTATCTATATTCAACCAGTGCAATACAGTAACGCGCCAATTCTCCATGTTGCTTATTTTTTTATCTCTTTACCACCCAATGGCAAGCGATAGCCTATGGTATAGGTAAAACCAAAACCACCACCCGAAGGTCCGAAGCCGGGAATAAACATAGGCTCACCATACGACGACGAGCCACATCCTATCAAGAAGCGATAACGGCCGCTCCATCCCATATAAAAGTTTTTATACACTTGCACACGCAAGGCGACCACCAATTCAGCCCAATGTGCAAATGCTTTCTGCTGTGGTATAGAGATAGTTGCGACACTACCCCAATATGAATCATCGAGCTGCACATTGTCCCACTGATAGGAAAAATAAGTAAGGCCGTAACGCGCCCCTATCGAGAAGAAGCTCTCTGAACCGTTGTTATAAAAGAAATTATAATTCAGTCCCACCCTTCCGTAGGGCGAAGGTGTACACTTATACGTATAATTATTATCGTCGGGAGTATTATCGGCATAGCCTATGCCAAATTCTATGACCGGAAAGAAACGATGAAAAAAATCGGCCTCCAAGGCTACTTCATAATTGCCATACTGCTGACCGAAAAGATTCATAACGGGAGATGCAATATCGGCCGTTAACAACAGCCCTCCAAAGAGGGGCGCTTTATGTTTTGGTTCTTTCTCTTCGGTCGAGGGCGGAGGAGTAGTCACTGTATCGGTAAGGACACGGTTCATTTTCTCCTGCTGGCGTTTACGTACTTCCAATGGCAAATCGTTGCTCTCCACAGGAGTTATTACACGCTGGGCTCCAGCCGGCACACAAATGCATATAGCCAACAACAAGCAATATATTGTCACGCACGTTTTTCTACTCCTCAATGGCAACATAATAAAACAGTTGAATGGTTTCTGTATCTTCATTAGTTACCTCGGGAGTTACCAATGCTGCCGAATCGAGCATATGACGCGTATATTCAAATCGTGTAATTGTATAATTAAATACCACGCCGCAATCTTCCGAAATAAAATAAGGGAAGCGATTGTATGCAAATGTCAAAGTATCGTTGTTGGCTGTATCGGCCAAAGCTTGGGCGGCATAATGAATGACATAGCGAGTCGTATCGGCATCACTGCGAAAGGGCAGATAGAGACTCGATGTACCCGAGGCTGCCGCAACTAGCAACGAATCGGTGGGATGCCCCACCCCATACACCTCTATAGAATCTACGGCAATGGTACTCTCGGGCATATTATACGCGTAAAACGCAGCCCGAGGGATACTGCTACGATTTTCGTAACAACCACTTTCTCCACACGCTGCCAACAACAAAAGTATTGCCAGCACCATGCTTATAAACAAACACCAACTATACGTTCTCTGCATCAACGCCATACAACAATTTCGTCTAACGGTTTTCGTTTCTTAACCGGCGGCTCATTATCGGCAGCCGGGAAACCTATAGGCAGAAGTACTATCGGTTCTACATACGGGGGCAACTCGAGTAACTCCCGGCAACGGGAAGTATCGAAATTACATACCCAACATGTACCTAAGCCCACCTCGGTAGCTGCAAGGCATATATGCTCTACGGCAATAGCAACATCTATGTCGCAGTGGTCTTTACCATCGGCAGCTCTATGCCACGACACATTGTGATTGCCACAAGCTACGATGCATGCCGGTATTGTGCGGAACCACTCGCGTTGATATACCTCGGCCAAACGACTGAGCATTGACGCATCGCGTATAACGACAAACGTCGCAGGTTGTAAGTTTACAGCCGACGGAGCAAGGCGTGCAGTCTCAAGAACATAGCGCAACAACTCGTCAGGAACCGGCCGCGCATCATATTTTCTTACCGAATAGCGTTTTTGGGCTAAAGACAATACTATATTCTGCATAACGGTAATGTTTTAATAATATAAAACCTATGCTACTCCAACACTTCCGATACCTGATATTTGTTACGGTCTGTGGCATTGCGTGAGATGAGCTCGCCTACAAAACCGGTAAGGAAGAGTTGCGTACCTAAAATCATAAACGTAAGCGCCAAATAGAAATAAGGAGAATCTGTTACCAACCGATACGGATAGCCATTATAGAGATTATAGAGCTTGGTAACACCTACCACAATGACAGCTACAAAACCTATGAAAAACATGAGGCTACCCAACAAACCGAAGAAATGCATGGGCTTAACCCCGAATTTCGAAAAGAACCAAAGTGTAATAAGGTCAAGATAACCGTTTACAAAACGGTCGAGCCCAAATTTTGTCTTCCCATACTTGCGGGCACGATGGTGTACTACCTTCTCACCGATGCGGGTATAGCCGGCATTTTTGGCCAAATAAGGTATGTAGCGGTGCATATCGCCATACACTTCTATAGACTTTACTACCTCACGACGATATGCCTTCAATCCGCAATTGAAGTCGTGGAGCTTGATGCCACTCACTTTTCGTGCCGTAGCATTGAAAAGCTTTGTAGGAATGGTTTTCGACAACGGGTCATAACGTTTCTTTTTCCATCCCGATACCAAGTCGTAACCATCTTGAGTAATCATACGATAGAGCTCAGGAATCTCATCGGGACTATCTTGCAAGTCGGCATCCATTGTAATAACTACATCGCCTTGAACCTTTTCAAACCCCATAAAAAGAGCGGGTGACTTGCCATAATTGCGACGGAACGAAACACCTTTGACGCATGGATTTTTCCGACGCAACTCCTCTATCACCTGCCACGAGTTATCGGTACTGCCATCATTGACAAACCAAATCTCGTAGCTGAACCCATTCTCTTTCATAACACGGGCAATCCATGCTTCCAATTCGGGAAGCGACTCGGCCTCATTGTACAATGGTATGACTAACGAAATATCCATTTTTTCTTTATGATTTTTTACGTTTCTGCAATACAAAAGGAGCTACAATCATAGAGAGCAACGACCCAAAAAAGACATTAGACCATATCGACTGCATCACCATCTGCAACGAGGTGGGCGAGCTCCCCTCTTCCAGAGCCTTACTCATCTCCTCTAACGAAATAGTATCAGAGAGCACATCCATTTCTTTGATAAGAGCAAATGCGCGGTTGAACAGCTCTGCTATATATTGTGGATTGATGTATTGATAGTAGATATACTCCGCTACGCTACATATCAGAGATGCAAAGAAAAAGAGCATTATGCCCATCATCCACAACAAGGAGAAAAACGATATGTAACTATTGTTGCGATGGTATACCATCATGATACGATACAGCACAAAGGGTGTACCCACAAAAAGAGCGAGAGCCAACAGATTGGCCACAGGGAAATAAAGTCCCATGACCATGCAGGCAAATCTCACAATCAAATATATACCCAACCATACGCCTCCCTCCATACTATATTGGAGGAGACTCTTGCGTGGAACAGTATTGGCCATAACGTAATAACTATTGACGTCACATTCTATGCAACCCACAAAGATAGTGATTTTCGCCCGATATGCAACGGCTCATAACCTATTTAACCCAACGGTAACCGGCCTTGTCGAAGAGCTTGCCATCCTGCGCCACACCGTTACCCACCGTAGTGAGCAGGTCGCCTACCAACGCACCGTTAAGCCCTCCGCGCAAGGCAAGCAACTGCGCCTCTTCTGAGAGACGCATGCGGCCTCCGGCAAAGCGTATAACAGCATCAGGCAAGACAAAACGATATACGGCGATAGTACGCAAGATGCTATCCTCATCGAGCAACGGTATCGTAGCAAGTGGCGTGCCGGGTATAGGCGATAATATATTGACCGGTACCGAAGCTACTTGCAGTTCGCGCAACTCAAACGCCAATTCTATACGCTGCTCCACCGTTTCACCCATACCTATGATTCCTCCCGAACATATCTCCATACCTACCTCGCGAGCCCAACGTATGGTCTGTTTCTTTTGCTCTGAGGTATGTGTGCTGCATAAAGAGGGAAAATAAGACGATGAAGTCTCCAAATTGCAATGGTAACGACGCACACCGGCATCGTAGAGCATTTGTAACTCTTCTTTACCCAACAATCCCATAGATGCGCATAAATACACTCCCGTCTCCTCTTTCACACGGCGGTAAAGATTACAGAAGGGAGGCAGCTCCTTGGCCGTCATCTTACGTCCACTCGTCACCAACGAATAACGAGCGATACCTTGCCGAGCACTTACTCGAGCCACAGACAGGGCTTCCTCATCACTCACTCGCTCATACTCGTTTATATGCGTAACATAATGTGCCGACTGTGCACACCACTTACAGTCCTCACCACATTTGCCCGAACGTGCGTTTACAATACAACAAGTATCTATATCATTGCCCACCCTACGCAAACGTATCTCATCGGCTGCTGCAAGCAGTGCAGCCCTATCGTCGCAACGATAAAGCTCACACGCCTCGGCAAAGGTTATCATACCTCCGGCAAGCACTCTTTCTTTCGACTCTTCTATCATATCTTTATACTATTCTGAATATCAAACATCTATAATTTAAATGACTTATAGTCGTACCGACACAAGTTAATGCGAAACAACATATAGGGAAAACGGCCTCACGAACGAGCCCTTCTCATATAGGCCCGCAAAACAGCTGCATCGGTTACTCCATCTGTTTCTAAGGCAAGCATGGCGGGTTGTTCCTTTTCTGCCCAAAAACGGGGTAACACGCTACGCAGTTCCTCGATAGAAGCTGCCTTGAAGAAACGGAATCCATGCAAGGCAGCGTATCCTTCGACAGGAATACGACGTTTTACCTCGAAGCACTCTTCCAGCTCGGGTAAGTCAGACGGCCCTTTGATAAAGCGGAATATACCACCTCCTTCATTACACAATACCACAACTTTGAAACGTGGTGTCGCATAGCCTGTGGCAAGCCCCCCTGCATCGTAAGCGAAACTCATATCACCGGTTACAAGTAGTGTCGTGCCATTATCGACACAAGACGAGCCTATCGCCGTAGAGGTACTTCCGTCTATACCGCTCACACCCCGGTTGCTATATGTTTGCGATACCTGCGGTGTATTGAATAACTGAGCATACCGTACCGACGTTCCATTAGAGAGATGAAGCGATACCCCTTCAGGAAGCGAAGGGAATAGTATCGAATAGGCTTTGAGTGCACTCCACGGAGCCGACTCGATAAAATCGCTGTGCAACCTTCCGGCATAAGTTTCGCGCTCCTTCCACAACGCAGCAAAGCCACTGTCGCGTGGCGGGCATTGAGCCAACTTTTCCAAGAGCCAAGCCGGCTCAGCGTCTATCTGGCAGGTAAGATTCTGCATCGTATCTATGATATGCGGTTCTCCTCCTATACGCCAATGCACGGCCGGAGCATACCGTCGCAAGAAAAGTTTTGCCATGCGCGAGATGGGCGCGCCTCCCAACGTTATCAGCAACGAAGGAGCGAAAGCAGGTTTCTCACTATTGTCTATGGCCGTAAGCACACGGTCGACAGTAGATATAAATCGGGGGTCTTGCACATTTGCAACGCTCTCGGTAAGTACCATTACCTGCGGCAAATCAGCCATGTGCGACAAAGCCGATTGCACAGAAGCCGACGGCGAGAGCAAAGAAGCAAAAACCATTATCCTATCGTGCCGGGCAAATTCAGTCGTCAACTCCGAAAGGTCATCCTCGGCAAGCTGGCGGGCAGGTTTCATCATTTGCACCTTTCGGAACTTGCCAGGAATATACTCAGCAGTACCACATAAAGGTTCACGCAACGGCACATTCACATGCACCGGTCCGGGGCACGATGTCTTTGCCGTAAGAATAGCTTCATTTATCATGCGTGTGGCATACCACATATTCAGTTCATTGTCCGTATCTACAGGGAGATGATATGAAGCCTTTATAAAAGGAGCGAATATACCTCGTTGTCTGATGGTCTGGCTATCATCCTGGTCTATCCATTCATCAGGTCGGTCGGCCGAAATAACTATTAAGGGCACATGCCGATAATATGCCTCTGCCACAGCAGGTGCATAGTTTAGCAGAGCCGTTCCGGAGGTACATACGAGAGCTACAGGTTCTTGTAACCTCGCAGCCATACCCAACGCCATAAATGCAGCTACCCGCTCATCTATCACAACATGATGTTTTATGGCTTTTTCACGAGCAAAAGCCACCAACAATGGTGCATTGCGCGAACCCGGAGATAAGACTGCATATCGCACACCATGAACCACCGACAGTTCGGCCAACGCTCGACACATCTCATGATTGGTTGTTTCCATAGTCATACAAAAAGATTAAGTACAATTCAACACTGAAAGCAAAGTCTGTGACTTTATGCAGGTTTCGTTCCATTCATCAACAGGAACAGAACGTGCTGTAAGTCCGCCACCCACATAAAGGCGTACAGCCCGAGCATCAAACTCGAGACTTCTCAAATTGACAAAACAACGGCAATGCCCATTCTCATCAGCGTCGCCTATGTATCCGCCATAATAACGGCGGTGGTGCCCCTCTATTGCCGATATAAGCTTCTTAGCATCGTTAACTGGTATACCGGCAACGGCCGGTGTAGGATGTAGCCGTGCTAACAAGAGGTCACGTATTGCGGCATCGTGGGCAGTAGATATATCAAAATCGGTACAGAGGTGTTCTACCTGGGCTGCTCGACGCGTATAAGTATGAGTCGTTACAGCCGTCAGCCCACAACCTTGCAACACCTGTCCAATATAATCTGCTACATACTGTTGCTCCTCACGTTCCTTGAGCGGCCAGTCGGCAGGAGTCCCTTCCGGACGTGTCCCGGCCAACGCCATAGTTGCATATCCACGATTGGTAGAGCGTAACAGCAGTTCGGGTGTCGCTCCTATCCAATTGCATATCCCTGGATAACTTACCATGAAAACATACGCCGACGGATAAGCGACACACAATGCGGCAAACAACTGCGGCATGCGAGCCATATCGTAAGATAGTGTTATGGTACGAGAGAGTACCAGCTTAGAAGCATCATGGGCTTGGATGCAAGATATCATACGCCGGGCTTCGCCTATATAGGTGTCATAATCTATGTCTGCACCGCTCAGTCCATAAGAAGCTGCAGGCAGGGGAGGTAATGCTTCGAGAGCAGCACGGTCAGCAGCACTATAATCCGGAACGATAGTAAAGGCTGGCGCATCTTCACTTTCTACAAATGGTACCACCCTGAAACCACTTACCATACCGCGAATCGGTGCCGAATGATATTGTGCACCGAAACGGACTTGCGACTCGGAGGGATAACGACTTGCATAAAAGGGTATGTTCCGGTTCAAACAGCAGGCAATAAGTCCCCCTATTTCTTCCCCCTTATCGCTATATGCGGTACAGGCATTCATATGCATCTACTGTCAGAGAGGACGTGCAATCAAGTCAAACGGCAGAGTTTCTGTTACCTTCACTCGGCAAAAATCACCTATTCGCAAAGGTTGGGTTTTCTCTACCAGCACTTCATTATCTACGTCGGGCGAATCGGCCTCAGTTCGTCCCACATAATAATCAGGCTCTTCACGGTCTATTATCACCTTCAACTCAGTGTCGAGTTTGGCTGCATTCATTTCTGCGGCAATAGACTCTTGTAAAGACATAAGTTGTTCCAATCGTTGTTGTTTCACCTCCTCAGGAACATCGTCGGGATGATGTGCGGCAGCAAAAGTACCCTCTTCCTCGCAGTATGCAAAAGCGCCCATCCGCTCAAAACGAATATCACGCACAAACTGCAACAACTCTTCAAAGTCGGCTTCGGTCTCTCCGGGATAGCCTACCATCAAAGTCGTACGTAACGTAATGCCGGGAACTTCGCGACGAAGACGAGCTATAAGGTCGTATGTCTCTTGCTTGGTAACATGCCGATGCATGCGATCGAGCATATTGTCGCTAATATGTTGTAATGCTATATCGAGATACTTGCATACATTGTCGTGCTTTTGCATCACAGGGAGCAAGTCGTAGGGAAATCCTGCCGGGTAGGCATAGTGCAACCTTATCCATTCTACTCCGGGTATAGCGGCCATACCCTCAACAAGTGCCGCCAACCGGTTTTCGCCATATAAGTCTTCACCGTAATATGAGAGGTCTTGTGCTATCACCTGAAACTCTTTAACGCCTTGTCCTACAAGAGTACGCACCTCATCAAACAGGCGCTCCATTGGTACCGATTTATAACGTCCTGTGAAGAGCGGAATGGCACAATAGGAACAAAAACGATTACACCCCTCGGCTATCTTGATATAGGCATAGTGCGAGGGTGTTGTGAGTATGCGTGTATCGGAACAAATAACCTCCGGGTGCCCCAAATCCGACAGAAGAGCTTCCCAGTCGAACTTACCATAGAACTTATCCACCTCGGGTATCTCTTTCTCAAGTTCAGCCCTATACCGTTCCGAAAGGCAACCCATTACAAACAACTTTCCTATACGGCGGTGCTTCTTGGCCTCTGCCAGTTCGAGTATCATAGATATACTCTCTTCCTTGGCATCACCTATAAATCCACATGTATTCACTACCACAATTTCACCCGACACACGGTGTGAATCGTGATACACTTTGTATCCCGCCTGAGAAAAGCGATATAACAACCGCTCGGAATCGACTAAGTTTTTGGAGCATCCGAGCGAAACAATATCTACTCTATTACGTATCATACTTGCTGTATCAGTCGCCAAATAGAGAATCTACAAAAGCACGACGACGGAATACTTGCAAATCGTCTATGCCCTCGCCCAGACCTATATATTTAACAGGAATCTTAAATTGGTCTGAGATACCTATGACAACGCCACCCTTGGCCGTACCGTCGAGTTTCGTTATCGCCAACTCATTTACTTCTGTTGCAGCCGTAAACTGCTTGGCCTGCTCGAAGGCATTCTGCCCTGTAGAACCATCGAGTACCAACAATACTTCATGGGGAGCGTCAGGGACGACTTTTGCCATGACATTTTTTATCTTGGTAAGCTCATTCATCAACCCTACTTTGTTATGCAAACGTCCTGCCGTATCGATAATTACCACATCGGCATGGTTAGCCTTGGCCGAGCTTACAGCATCAAATGCCACCGAAGCGGGATCTGAGCCCATTTTTTGCTTGATTACCGGCACATCAGCACGCTCTCCCCATGCCACCAACTGTTCTACAGCGGCAGCCCTGAACGTATCGGCAGCGCCCAAATATACCGAGTAACCTTTTTTCTTATACTGATATGCCAACTTGCCTATTGTGGTGGTTTTACCTACACCGTTTACCCCTACCACCATAATAACATAGGGACGCGAGCCTTCTGGTAAGACGAAGTCATCCTCATCGTCGGTACCCGTTTCGGCAAGAAGGGCTGCAATCTCTTCGCGCAAAATACGTTGCAACTCACTTGTACTCATATATTTATCGCGAGCGACACGTTGTTCCACTCGTTCTATGATACGCAAGGTGGTATCGACACCCACATCAGAGGTAATAAGGACCTCCTCGAGGTTGTCCAACACTTCATCGTCGACCTGCGATTTGCCGGCGACAGCTCTTGCCAATTTGGCAAAAACGCCTTCTTTAGTTTTCGACAAACCCTTGTCTAACGTCTCCTTTTTCTCTTTGGAAAAGAAATTATACCAAGCCATAACCATCAGTATTTAAGCGGGGCTGATAAGCATCCCGGTGTACAAAAATAACAAAATAAGCCGACAAAAAAAACTTTCCCGCACATTAATGCGCAAGAAAGTTTTTTATGTAGTATAGAAAGGATACCAATCGCAGTAATTATTTTACTGCATCGGCAACACTATCCTTGGGCAGGATTTCCTCTTGGAAAACATATGCGCCGGTTTTGGGCGATTTCACCACTTTGATTACTTTCGCAAAAGCGCGGCTGTCACCTTTTTGCAGGGTTGCAACGACTTTCTTTGCCATGTGTCAGTCTCCTTCCTTTTATTTTATTTCTTTATGAACAGTTACTCTCTTAAGAATGGGGTTATATTTTTTCAACTCCAAACGTTCTGTGGTATTTTTGCGGTTTTTAGTAGTAATATAACGCGAAGTGCCTGGCATACCACTTGCCTTATGCTCGGTGCATTCGAGTATAACTTGCACTCTATTACCTTTAGCTTTCTTTGCCATATCAGTTCATCACTTTTATTTCGGTTAAATACCCTTTGCCGACAGCCTGCTTTATTGCAGCATCAAGCCCCACCTTGTTTATCAAACGGAGGCCGGCAGCCGAGATAGTAAGAGAGATCCAGCAATCTTGCTCGACCCAATAGAATTTTTTGTTGAAGAGGTTGACATTGAAACGACGTTTCGTACGACGTTTCGAGTGCGAAACATTATTGCCAACCATAGCTTTCTTCCCTGTAATTTGACAAATCTTTGACATCGCTATCTTAGTTTATTTTATTATACTTTTCCGGCTTTCACAAACAGTGTGCAAATTTACGGCATTTTACATTACTATCCAAATTTGCGATGGAGAAAAAAGAAAAAATATTTTCAGAATCGCATTTCCCGAAGAGAAACAAGCCCACCAACAAACTGCAAACGTCATTTTATTGCACATCTTACCCTTCATACAGTACTTACCTTAGCGCCACATTATAAATAAATATGCTATTATGACGAGGAAACGTTTGTTATTCTTAGGAACAGCATGCAACAGCGCCGCCCGCTTTGCCGAGGCCGGCAGTTGCAGCAAAGTAGTAAACCTGCGAAACATCAACAGCACTTTATGCCCTACAGGCAATGCCTACAAGATATACGAACCTGCCAACAGTGAGCGCATACTCGCCTACATACATGTGTGCCACGACTCTCGGCACCACATTTTTTATAAAGGCAACGACATATATCATGAGTTTGATATTGATGAGACCGGGTGTACTACCATAGCAGAAAAAATATTGACTCTCAACGAGGCTTTTACGCGTATCGATTCACTGGGTAATACATTGATTATTGTATGCCCGTCGCAGGTCTATTATCTTTTACACCGCTCTACCGGATATATATGCTTGGGTAATCTGCCTCCTATGCCCATCATCACATTGCACGAAACATCTTATCAATTCAGAAGCAGCTACGTACCCAGCTACTCTATCGCGGGGAAAGTAGAGAATATCACTGATGCAGTTCGTGAAGGATTTACATCTCGCGAAACCGGTACATACTTCAAGCTACGCGATACCGAGCACGACAATTACCGTTTTGTACAACCTATTATCATGCGATATGCCTTACGACTTTATGATGGAAGCCACATACTTCCTTCTCCACCCGTCGTACTATGCTGCCGCAATATCGAAGAGCTACAAAGAGAACGATACGCTATTTTCAGCTACATGGAAGCTCAAAACACTACATATATGACCGACTATACCGTCGGCCTCTATTCCTCTACCGTGGGATATCGTATAGAGAGTATCAACCTTGACGACTGGAAAGATATCGTAACAGGAATAGACTTTTTTGCCTCGGCAGAAATTCCATTATTAAGTGACGAACTTATCGAGTCGAACGACTATGTAGAAATATCACAAAATCGTTACCAATATACATATCGAGCTCCTATCGTAGACATAGGACAAGCTGCGCAACAAGCTCGTGAGGAATCACTTTTTTATAAAATATACAGCATAGACGAACTTGAAGAACTTTCTACCAATACACTCTGTGAGATAACTCCCGATTGTAATCCCAACAATATTATCTATCAACAACGTCTCACAACCGATACTGCCAACTTCAACCCCATGGGCGCACAACAATCGTTTGTCTACAATAACCGGCTACACCTTGCCGACATCACTCGTACTTATTATGAAGGTTATCCGGCAACCCTGTTCCACACGGCATTATCGGATTCCGACACCACGGCCGAAGCCTACATAAAAACACGCCTGATGTTCTCCGACGGCGGCGACAACTACGTTATATGGCGGGGCAGCATACCACATTTTTCATCTGTATTTTCACCGTTGCTATCATATCCCGACAATAGCGCCCTCTCTATGGAAATTGCCGTAAGACTCGATGGATATGAATACCGCCACACCTTCTTGTTAGAGAGCGTCGGCAACGAAAACAGGGCTTCATATATACACTCCGAATTTACCGACATCGATATAACTTCATGGGATAAAATTGCTGTAACAGAAAATGTTACAGACGACTTTCCCGAAAACTCGGTCAATATCGTACGTCGTCACCGCAACCTCATGCGGGTATCTGAGATAGATAATCCATTTTTCTTCCCCTCAGAACTGTCATACTCTATTTCGGGCGGATGTATCACCGGCATAGCCACTACTACTGCAGCTCTATCGCAGGGACAATACGGCGAATTTCCTCTATACATTTTTACCGACGAAGGGATATGGGCCATGCAAAATGGCAATGAGGATGTTTGCTATGCTCGTTGCACGCCTATCAACAGAGAACCGGTAAGCGAAAGTCATTGCATCACCACGTTAGAAAATGCAATTATTTATCTTTCGGGAAATTCCATCTTTACAATAAGCGGTTCCCAATCGGCCGAATTGCTATCGCTCAACGAATTTCCCGAAACGATTTTTGAGAACCAACTGTCGCAACTCATACCCGACATCTCTGCTGCAAGTAGCGACATGCACTCGTTAGCCTCCTTTTTCGACAGCAAGATATCCTCGGGATACTTATACGACAAAAGGGAGCTCCTATTCTGTAACAAGGATTTTCCCTATATGTGGGTACTGCACCTGCCTACAGGACATTTGTACCGCAGAGCCTGTTCATATCAGAGAATTATTGACGGATATAATGCTCTGCTGGCTCAAGACAGTAGCGGAGCTGTCTACGACCTTTACCAAGAGACCTTTACAGAAAACAACATTACCCTTGTAACCCGACCTATCAGCATCGCCACTGACGCCTATACCAGGCTACAAGAAGTATGCCTGCGACTACAAGGTTTTTGCGAAAATATGAAAATAATTATTGCCGCAGCTCACGAGCCCGAAGAGGCTTTCATACCCATATACGACGCAACATACAATGGGAACGCCGGCGGACACCTACCTATACGCCTCGCTGCTCCACCCTACAAATATTACAGAATAATTCTCAACGGGACGGCTGGTAATAACTTCCATTTAGATTGTGTCGACATCGCTGCCGACACAGTGGAAAACAACAAACTGCGCTGATGTCATCAGCTCTCTACAAGGCCACACAATTACTGGGGCAATACACGTTTTACCTTACCAGAATAGGTCTCGACAAAACGGGGCATAAAGTATATGGTACGGGGCATCTCGTAATGTGACAATAGTGTAGAGAGTGACTGTTGCAAAAGCTGCATACGCTCAGCATCGTATGGCTCATCTTCGATGACCAATACGATACGCTCACCCAACAGCGCGTCGGGAGCCGATACTATATAATATCGTCCTTTCATAAGGGGGGCTATCTTTTGTTCTATATTTTCGGCATGGAACTTAAGCCCCCCGCTTATTATGACATTATCATAACGTCCTTTCCATATAAAGCGCCGGTCATCGAGAAGCTCTACCACATCGTTAGTCACAAAATTTTTACGACTCAAGTGCGGTGCTTCGATAACCAAACAATCACGTTCATCGAGCGAAAAGCTCACATCACCCACAGCGGTATAGAAATTGTCGCCGATACGTCGCAGCGCTACATGCGAGACAGTCTCCGTCATACCATAAGTAATATATACTTGTATTGGCAATGCCGCCAATTGCTTGGAGAGTTGCTTTGAGACAGGAGCGCCACCCACCAATAATTGCGACACAAGCGACAAGCGGGTACCTCCGTCACAATCACGGAGTGTAGCTTCAACCTGCATGGGTACCATCGATGCCACATCTACACGGCGATTCCACGTCGCCAACGGGTGCGAAGAAGGCGGCACTACATAAAGCATCGCTCCGGCTTGTAAAGCTCTTACTACCATCATTTTACCGGCAATATAATGTACCGAAAGGCACAGCAATAATGACGACTGCGCCGTAATACCCATATAGCGGTTGGTTATGGCTGCCGAAGCTATCATATCTCGTTTATAGAGACGCAACGGTTGCGGTGTGCCAGTAGACCCAGAAGTGTGCCCCTCGACATAATCGAGTGGAGAGAACCACTCCTCCAGGAAATCGACCACATCGTCGGGAAGTTTTCCTCGTAACTGCACAGGCTCGGTCGCCGTGCAATCGTTTATTCTTATTTCCATGTAAGTTCAGGATAGTGCCACACACCATGCGTATCGTAGGATAGTTTCTCTCCTATCAATCGCAACGGTGATGGTATATTATTGGTATATAAAGCCCCCGTTCCCAAACCTTGAGGCATTTCGGAATGGAATGAAGCCGTATAACGTGCTATAGCTGCAAGCCCTACATTCGATTCGAGAGCCGACGTTATCCACCACCCTATTCCTCGTTCTTGTGCTGCATGCATCCAGCACGAAGCTCCGGCAAAACCGCCAACCAACGAAGGTTTCAGGACGATATAATGAGGATGTATGTCATCGAGCAGGCGAGCTGCCACATCGGGAGTAACTACCCGACACGCCACCAGCTCTTCATCCAGCGCCACCGGTACAGGTGAAACAGCGCACAACCGAGCCAACTCGGCCGGATGGCCGGCCGGTAGCGGTTGCTCTATTGAATGCAAGTCATAACGAGCCAACCGTTCTATTTTAGATAAGGCATTTTGCGGTGTAAACGCTCCATTGGCATCGACACGCAACTCTACCTGCGAGCGGTCGTAACGAGAACGTACAGCAGCCAACAAACGCAACTCGGCATCGAAATCTATAGCCCCTATTTTGAGTTTGATGCACTTAAAGCCGGCTTTCAACTTCTCTTCCATACGCCGTAGCATCGTCTCACTGTCGCCCATCCACACCAATCCGTTGATGGTGATGGCATACGTCCCATCTACAAACGACGACGGATAATCGTGCCATCCGGCAAGATTTTGCAACGCAGTCTCAAAACCAAAACGCAACGAGCTCCATCGCCCGAGCTTCGACAAAAACTCTGCCGGTTCACTCTCGCCTATTGTGCGGCAAGCATGAGAGAGCTCGGCCTCATACCGTGGGTCGTCGTCAGAGCCTAATCCCTTGAATAGCGCACATTCACCCCAACCTACGCGAGATGGGTCATCGCTGTCTCGTACCTGCACGAAATAGGTATCTTTATAGGTGAGCACGCCGCGCGAGGTACCGCTCGGCTCTTTGAAATATAAGCGATACGGGGCATATCGAGCTTGCAACATATCACCCGGGGAATTTGGGAAACTTATCGAAATCGGGGTCGCGTTTTTCGAGGAAAGCACGCTTACCCTCTTGCGCCTCCTCCATGAGATAATACATCAGTGTAGCATCGCCGGCAAACTCCATAAGGCCTCGTTGTCCATCCAGCTCGGCATTCAATGCTCGTTTTATCATCCTTATCGCCATAGGGCTGCGTTTAAGAATGGTTTCGCACCACTCTACCGTTTCATCTTCAAGTCGGTCAAAGGGAACGACCTTATTGACCATACCCATCTGCTCTGCCTCTCGCGCCGTATACTGCCTGCACAAAAACCATATCTCACGAGCCTTCTTTTGCCCTACGATACGTGCCAAATAAGACGAACCGAAACCTCCGTCGAAACTACCCACCTTAGGGCCGGTTTGGCCGAAACGGGCATTCTCTGATGCTATGGTAAGGTCACATACCACTTGCAATACATTTCCGCCACCTATAGCATAGCCGTTGACCATAGCAATAACCGGTTTGGGAATAGAACGAATGGCCTTATGCAAGTCGAGTACATTGAGGCGTGGCACTCCGTCGTCTCCTATGTAGCCACCCAGCCCTTTTACACGCTGGTCTCCGCCCGAACAAAATGCTTTGTCTCCGGCTCCGGTAAAAACGATTACTCCTATATCGCTACGCTCACGACATATCGACATAGCATCGAGCATCTCGAAATTGGTTTGCGGGCGAAATGCATTATACACTTCAGGACGGTTTATCGTAATCTTGGCAATACCGCCATATTGCTGAAAAAGAATATCGGTATATTCTTTTATCGTTTTCCATTCTCTTATAGCCATAGGAAATATATATTATAAGAAGTTCAAAAGTACAAAATAATTATTCATAAATACCATTCATATAATCTTGCTTATACTGCAAGAAAGTTTTTCCCGTTTGTTGTTTGAAAAAACGCATCAAATGGCTGGCATCTGAAAAATGGAAGCTGTCGGCGAGTTGAGATATAGTGTTGTCTGAAAAAAGAAGCTCATTTTTCAAATCTTCCAACAACCGTTGCTTCATCAGATGATTTGCCGATACGCCAAATTGTGATTTCACGGCATTATTGAGTGTCACACGACTTATTCCCAACATACGGGCATATTCCTCCACTCTTTGCACATCACGAATATGCCGCTCTAATAAGTCTTTAAACCGAAATGCATAATTATTGCGTGCTATATCAACAGGCAAGTTATAAAAACGTGCATAATTGCGGTTAATAAGTAGCAATAGATAATAAAGCAAAGACACAATTATATTGTAACTATCGGCCAGGGGATGCTGCAGTTCTTGTTTTATAAGACTAAGCAGCCTACTATAAACAGATTGTTCCTCCAGCGATGCAATAAGCGTAGGCAACGTATCGGTCTGATAACAATAAAGCAAACGATATACAAAAAATTTATCCGAAAGGAATGTATGCATAAAGTCTTCTCTAAAAATAAGAAAAGTATATTCTAGCTGCCGCTCGTCTACATGCCACTCCTGCTGTTGATGCGGAGATAGCAATAAAATGATGCCATCGTGTAACGGTATTTTACGGAAATTCAATAGCAAAAAACCATTGGCCTTGCGAATAAAATAGAAGTTAAAGAAATCTGTTTTAAATCTTTTGTGTTCTGTGAGTACGCCACATACATCACTACTACTACCTGTATTGATGTAAAAATCCACTCCGCACCGTGTTTTGCTAAACGGCACACTGATTATATCTTCTAGATTCACAATCTTATCCATTCTTATCCATTTCCATAATTTTTCTCATCACAAAGATATGTATATCATTTATCAAAATGGCATATATCACAACATTTATGGCATAGCAGCTCTCATTTATTCTTTTGAATTTTGCCACCGGAATAAAACGCTACAACAAACAAAATCTCTCTATGAGTATATGCATAAAGTCTCTGATAAAAAACCTCAATATCGTGATAGGCTGCACGATAGGCTGTAACTATTGCTATGCCAGAAATAACTGCCGCCGATTCCATATGACAGACAACTTCTCCAACCCCATATATATGAATGGGAAACTACGCATTATGAACAATCACAAACCCCACATATATTTTCTTACGGGTATGAGTGATTTCTCAGACTGGCAACATGAATGGCGAGAAGAGATATTTAATCAAATCGCCATCAATCCTCAACACTCCTATATTTTCTTAACAAAACGACCGGAAAAAACATCATTTCAAACCGATGATGACAATGTTTGGATGGGGGTCACCATCACCCGCGATACAGAAAAGAGAAGATTAGACGACTTACGCACAAATATTAAAGCAAGACATTACCATGTCACGTTTGAGCCCCTTTTTAGCGATATTGACAACATCGACTTTGAAAAAATAGAATGGATTGTCATAGGCACTGAAACGGGGAAACGGAAAGGCAAAGTCGATGCCAAACCCGAATGGGTACTCCATATCGCTGCACAGGCTAAAGCTCATCGCATACCTGTATTCATGAAAGAAGATTTATTGCCTATCATGGGCGAAGAAAGAATGATTCAAGAATTACCGAAACAATTTATACAAAAACTATGGACAGAGAAATCATTAAAGAAATAAATGTAAATAGCATAATGACACGATCGACACTCCCGGTCGGAGGCTATTCTGTCAATCCTTACGTAGGGTGCCCGCATGCTTGCCGGTACTGCTATGCTTCGTTTATGAAACGATTTACCGGTCATACCGAACCTTGGGGCTCGTTTCTTGATATAAAAAACTGGGAACCTATAAAGAACCCTCATCTGTACGATGGGAAAAGAATTGTTATAGGCTCCGTTACTGACGGATATAATCCGTACGAAAAACATTTCTGTCGTACACGCAAGGTTCTCGAAGAACTTCAAGGAAGCAATGCCGAAATTATGATATGCACAAAATCTGATTTGGTATTACGAGACATCGATTTGTTAAAAAGATTTTCCAAAGTTACTGTTTCATGGTCTATCAATACTCTTGACGAAAAATTTCGCGCTGACATGGATAAAGCCTCCACTATAGCATCGCGTATTGAAGCCATGCGACAAGTGTATGAAAACGGAATTAGGACTGTTTGCTTCATATCTCCCATTTTCCCGGGTATTACAGATGCAAAAGCCATTATAGAACAAGTAAAAGATTTTTGCGACTTGATATGGTTAGAAAATCTCAATTTACGAGGAGGTTTTAAACATGATATAATGGAATACATTAGCGAAACATATCCGGCTCTTTTCCCCCTTTATGAAGAAATATACAATAGAAAACATACAAATTATTGGCAAGCATTAGAACAAGACATCAAACAATATGCTGTACAGCAGGACTATCCATACCGCATAAACGACTTACCATACGGCCGTTCGGAAAAAGGGAAGCCAGTCATAGTTAACTACTTTTATCACGAGAAAATACGACTCCGTAAATAAAACAATAGCTCTATATCGGTTCATATTGCAGAGATATATTTTTAACAATTGTAATTTTTCCCGTTTATTGGTTTGTTATTACAATTTTATCTACATTTGCAATAATGTAAACAACTTAACTAACCTCTGAAAAACATGCTTACAATTGACCGAATACACCATGCCGCCGACGTATTGAAGAGCGTGGTAAGGCGTACCGACATGATACGCGCCAATCTTATCAACCCCGAAAGCGAAATTTATTTAAAGACCGAAAACCTGCAAGTAACGGGGTCATTCAAAGTAAGGGGTGCATACTATAAAATATCTCAACTCAACGACACCGAAAAAGCCCACGGCGTGATTGCCTGCTCGGCCGGAAACCATGCACAAGGAGTAGCTCTCGGTGCCACCAAAAACGGGATTAAATCTCTTATATGCCTACCGGCCGGCGCTCCCATATCGAAAATAGAAGCCACCAAACGCCTCGGTGCCGAGGTTTGCTTGGTAAACGGTGTGTACGACGACGCTTACCAAAAGGCTGTCGAACTGCAACACGAACATGGTTACACATTTGTCCACCCATTCGACGACGAACTCGTCATTGCCGGACAAGGAACTATCGCCCTCGAAATGCTGGAACAACTGCCCGACCTTGAGGCTGTCATTGTTCCTGTAGGTGGTGGTGGCCTCATATCGGGTGTTGCCTTCACACTGAAAACACTTCGTCCCGATATCAAAGTATACGGTGTGCAAGCTGCCGGAGCTCCCAGCATGTACCGTTCTCTTATCGACCATCACATCGTGTGCCTGCCCTCGGTATCTACCATTGCCGACGGTATTGCCGTAAAAGAACCGGGTACACATACCTTTGAATATTGCAGCCGTTACGTTGACGAAATTGTAACCATCACCGATGATGAAATATCGGCCGCTATACTCGCTCTGATAGAGCAACACAAACTCATTGCCGAAGGTGCTGGTGCTATAAGCGTAGCTGCGGCTATGTTTAACAAGCTCCCCATACAAGGTAAAAAAACCGTATGTCTCGTATCAGGAGGTAATATAGATGTCACCATCTTGGCTCGCGTTGTTAAACGTGGACTCATCATGGACGGTCGCACTTGCAACCTTACCGTCGAACTCTCCGACAAACCGGGACAACTCCTCGGCATCCTCAACATTGTTGCTGAACAAGGTGCAAATGTAATATCTATCAACCACGAACGGTCGGGACTTAACATCGACTTACGCGGCTGCTACGTACATCTGCAACTGGAAACCCGTAACAACGACCATATAGCGCATATCATGCAAGCCCTCATGGGAAAGGGTTATAAATTGGTATAACAGTGTTTTGCTGAAATAAAATAAATATAGGGGGCTGCAACCGGATTTCATACCTTTGCAGCCCTTATTATAAAGAGAATACGACAGGGCAATGTTTCGCAATAATAGCAAAATATACGGGAAAAGCTACTACCCTCGATTCTGAAAAGTTACATTGCATTCCGACAAAAAGTACAGCAGTAAATAGGTATTATGTATCAGAAATTCATCATCAATCAAGACGGCGTATTAAAGTTCGGACACGTCTATCTACATAGAGATTTACTAGAACCAGGAGAACAATGCCTCTATGGCGGAGGTCTATGGAAACTGGACGAGAAACGAGGAGCCATCCTGTTATACGGTCGTTCGTTTGACTTTGGTGTACCGGAAATCGGCCGAATAACCCGTATCGAATGGAGCGGCACAGGAGGTAAACCTATGCCTCTGTTCTTCTTGCCTCACTGGCCGGAAGAAGACCTTCTCATACCCGTATACACAAACCTCTGACACCCAAGTATTGAACACAATGCCTACCCATAGAACTATTTCTCACAGGCAAACGCATAAAACGCCCTCTAAAACATAAACAACAATGGACAAAAAAGCTTACGCTCAGGCCAATAAGGATTGGCTCATACAGAAATCGAAAGAAGAAGATGTAAAGGCATTACCCAAAGGCATCTACTACAAGGTGTTATCAGAAGGAAAAGCCGACGGCAAACATCCTTCACCCCGCAGTATTGTCACCGCTCATTACACAGGGCGAACAATCGACGGAAAGCAATTTGATAGCAGCATAGGCGACACACCGCTGGCCATACGCCTATGCGACCTTATAGACGGATGGATTATTGCCATGCAACAGATGTGCGTGGGCGACAAATGGGAAGTCTATATTCCGGCCGAAATGGGATACGGCAAATTTTCACAACCGGGTATACCCGGCAATTCCACTCTTATCTTTGAAATAGAACTGTTAAGTATAGCATAAATGGAGAGACGAGTATTCGTAACCGGCGGAGCACACGGCATAGGCCGAAGCATCGTCGAGGCATTCTGCAAAACTGGCGACCGCGTAGCCTTTTGCGATATTGATTTACCACGGGGAAAAGCCGTGGCCGATAAAACCGGTGCAAGATTCTACCCCGTTGATGTTACCGACACAAAACAACTGGAACTGTGCCTGCAAACAATCGTAGATGAATGGGGCGACGTTGACGTCATGGTCAACAATGCAGGCATCAGCAAGTTTAAGCCCATTACTGAGATAGAGTTGGAAGAGTTCGACCAGATTATCAACACCAACCTCCGCCCGACATTTATTACTGCGAGGTTCTTAGCCCGACACCGACAACAAAACAGAAATACGTCATACGGGCGCATTGTAAACATATGCTCCACTCGCTACCTGATGAGCGAAGCCGGAACAGAAGGTTATAGCGCATCAAAAGGAGGCATCTACGCCCTGACCCATGCTCTTGCCATTTCGCTGGCACCACTCCGCATCACTGTCAACGCTGTGGCACCGGGGTGGATTCATGTCAACGAAGAAGAACATTTGCGCCCCATCGACCATGCATTCCATCCTAGCGGACGTGTCGGGAAACCCGAAGACATTGCCCGTACAGTCTTATTTCTCTGCGACCGGGAGAACGACTTTATTAACGGACAGACTATCACGGTAGATGGCGGCGTGACCCGGAAAATGATTTATCCTGAATGAGAATCGACCTCACAAACCATGTTGTAAATAACTTCTGATTCTATCAGAAACTCAGCCTATACGTTCACTATGCCGTAAGACCCTGATACTTACCTCATACAACAAGTAAAGCGGAATGGTGACTAATATAAGTGTCAGTATATCTTGCCCGGGTGTTATCACAGCTGCCACCACCATTACTGCCAAAAACGAATGCTTGCGATACCGCGCAAGGAAAGCCGAATTGATAATTCCTATTTTACCCAGTACAAAAGCGATAACAGGCAACTGAAATACTACTCCCATAAGAAACGTCAGCGTAACAAATGTTGAGATATAGCTATCTATTGTAATGGTGCTGTGTACTTGCGATGCAACACTGTATGTACCAAGAAAACGGAATGATATGGGGAACAGCAAAAAATAGCTCATCAATACCCCAAGTATAAACAACACATACACTGTAATAACAATCTGTATAGAATATCTCTTCTCGGTCTCATACAATGCGGGGAGTACAAATCGGAAAAGCTCATACAAAATATAGGGCGAAGCACACAAAAGTCCTATATATATCGAGGTTTTGATATGTATCATGAATTGGCTCGACAGTGTCGTTGCAATAAGATCTACATGATACGGGTCGAAACAGAAATCGCTCCACCCTATCATATGCATCAACCCTTCTATACAACGGTAAGTGACAAAATTCCACTCACTGGGAGCCAACAACAAACGCCACACAGGCTCCTTAAAACAGAATACGGCTATCGTAAACAACAAAACGACAACCAGTACCCTAAAAAGCATTCGACGGAACACCTCCAAGTGCCCGCCGAATGTAAGCAAATCGTTATTGTCGTTCTCGCCCATCGGCCGTTGTATTTGTAGTACCGGTATTATTCTTGTCGTGAGTTGCCGTTTCGTCGTGAGCAGTGACATCGGACGAAGCATTTTCATCGTGTGGAGTATTCATCTCATTCATTCCCTTCTTAAACTCCTTGACACCTTGCCCCAAGCCTCGCATCATCTCAGGCAACTTTTTCCCACCAAATAGCAACAAGGCAATGCCTCCTATAACCAAAAGCTCGGTTGTACCTATAAAGAGCGGCAACACATTCGTTATCATGGCATGCATATTATGCGTTTGTTACAAGATATATTTTACAAGAATCAAAATCTATTTCCCAATTTCCGTCGGACGTACTCTCCCAATGGTATTTCTCGCCCATACGGCTCCACCATTGCTGGAATTTTGTACCGGTAGCCCCCATATCGGCTACCAGCTTTTCGTACAACTCTCCATTATCGGCCGTAAGAATCTGTGCCAACTCGTTCAATCCGTTCCGACGTTCAAACAACTTTTGAATTTCGTCTCTCTCTTCGGGCAAAACCTGCCCCACTTCTTTCTTTACCATTCTTCGTTTGTTTCAAAAGGGTCTGTATATGTTATTTCTTTTATCTCCTCTTTATCGGGCATGAAAGTGCCACGCTGCCGCATATCGATGAGAAGTCGCCGCGAAGCGTTACGCTCTATGTGAGCGACCACACATTGTTCGTGCGAAGGCGTATTCACTTCGAGTGTCGTTTTCCTATTGAGCCAAATGCAGCGGCGACATTGATAAGCATCGCAGCGACGGCATATAGGAGCGTATGCAAGTTTATAAAGCTGTCCGTTTTTTATATCGAGGCCATGTGCCAAGTCGCCTACGGCATAACCGTCGGCATCGGTATAGAACGCCGGACACACGTAGAATCGCCCATCGGGGGCCAGCGTTATTGTTGTATCACCTGCGCCGCAATTATTCATCTTGTCGAGCATCATGCGGTCGGTAAGGATATTGATTTGCGGCGATTTGCCGTCTACATATTCCTGCTCTACATATGTAGTCCACGAGGCCAACAGCTGCCTATAACGCTCATAATCGCTCTCGACAAAACGCTCTACGTCGGTCAATACGACATTAAGCCGTGCAGCTGCACATAAAGTTTTTATAATCCAATCGCCATTGGCAAAGAGCTCCTCTCTGTCCAAGCGCAATACATACACTTTATCCGATTGAATCGACACCGTAGCCAACTCCTTCATGCCGTTTATCACAGCTACATCGGCATCACAGCCAAGACTTGCCGGCTTTATCTTTATATGGTCGACGGTCTCTATCAAGCGATTGTATTCGTCGGGCAAGTCATAGTCGGGATATACGAATTGTATATTCAGATTCTCTTTCATGCCATATAAGATACCGGCTTTCAGCGTCTCGACAGGCATAAGGCGACGATGATTGCTCTCGTTGGCATAATGGCAAAACGAAACTGACGTGTCGTCAAGTAAAATTACAAGATACTGCACCATATACTCAACATGTTTGAGGTTTAACCGTAGGTTTGTTTGCTTCGTAATCTTCGAGGGCTTCTTCGAGTTCGAGTTTCCTGAATAGCTTGTTCCAATAGTAGTTATTGGCTCTTACCCGCGCCTTGTGCATAAGACATATTGCCGTAGAACGCTGGTATATGGTAGGCGTATCGGCGGCATCGTAGTTCTCGCCCTGACACCATGCACAGCCCTCGGCCACTTCGCAATCGATACACTTTTGCTCGCTCTGCGTACAACGGTCGAGTGTGAGGAAAGGACGCAACTTATTCTTGTCTATACCATCATGAATGTTACCTATAATCCATGCCTTTTTCGACCGCAACGAATATTGGGCAAAGCGCGTACAGGGATAAAAATTGCCCGCAGCATCTACGGCCAGCATACGTCCGGCTCCGCACCAGTTCTGATTCTGCAAAACACAATCGAGCGGCTTGCCAAGATATTCCGAGAAGAACGAACAGGCATAATCGCGATAATACTCACCGTCGATAATGGCATCGGCCAGCTGCATGAGTTGCTCCTCAAAGCGGGCATCGTCACCCTCTTCCCATACATCCTCAAAGACGCAGTTAATGTTTACCTCATGAATACCGAGACTGTACAGATGCAACACACTCTCTTTGATATAAGGAATATCGGCACTACTTATGGTCACTTTGGTCCCACCGTTTGGAAACTGACTGAGCCACAACGGGATGTTACGCACCACATCGGCATACGAGCCACGTCCATCGCCTTTATACACGCGGTTGAGGTCGTGTTTCATCTCCGTACCGTCGATGGTAATACCTATCGACAAATGCTCTCGGTTTTTCTTGATATACTGCTGCACCTTATCGGTATGGTAATTGATGCCATTGGTAGAGAATGAAAAACGATACGAATTGAACCAATGGTGGTTGCGACTATACATCTCCACTTTCAGATAGTCGCAGATTTTATCTATCAGCTCTATTTCGAGGAAGGGCTCGCCGCCGATAAAATCCCACACGACACTCTCCTCACGCATATCTTCTTCGTGAGACAATATATAGTCGATAGCCTGCTTGGCTACGTCCCATGTCATCCGCTCCTTCTCATTCTTACCTACCAAATAACAATACTTGCAAGCAAGCTGACAGTCTTTGGTGACGATAAAGGTGATAGATTTCGATGAATCTTCATGCCATGCTTCAGCATTCTCTTTTATATCCATTTATCTTATTTTATCAATAAAAAGATATGCCTCATACGGTATATACGTATTGCCGGCATATCTCACATAAATAGTTTGCTGTACCTACATCAGTTACTATTTGCTACTTCCCGAGCATGAACCTTGACAAGTATTTTTACATCCATAATGACAATGCCCTCGACAATCATTCTGACAACTCGTCTTACAAGAATAAGAGCATCCGTCATCACAGCCCGTAACTTGTGAAGCTTTAGCTGTCAATGGTAAGTTCATAAGTACAATACCTCCTAATATAGGCAATGCTGCCTTGGCTGCATTCTTAAAGAATTCTCGGCGATTCTGCAATTGTTCGTCTTTCATTTTCTTGATTCTAATAAAAAGTTATTTTATCTCGTTGTCTGTGAAGAGCATGTTGATGCACATGAACCATAGCACATAGATTTACAACTATGATTGCATGATGATGGGATTGTAATTGCACTCCCTTTACACAGCGTTCTACAATTAGCTGTACAGCTCGTTGCACACCCAATGGCACAACTGGTAGAGCATTTTCCCGAACATGAACCATTACACCCAGTCGTTATACCGCCAGGATATGGTTCATCTATCTCACAAGATGTAAAAAGCTGAGGCAAAATAGCCAGACCTAAAGCTGGAATAACCATATTAGCCGCCCGCCGAAAAAACCGACGACGCGATATTATATCTTCATTTTTCGTATTTTTCTTTTCCATAATATTGCTATCTCTTAGAATCTTAAACCCACTTTGACATAAAATGTAGAAAATCCAGCATTTCCTACTCCCAGCTGCTGCAAACCACAGCTAAGAACGAACTTACGATATTTGAGTCCAGGTCCAAACTGACAAAGGAAATAAGGTCTATTATTACTATCCCATGGATGAATATCAAGGCCAGTACCAAAAGCGAGATCAAGGAATGGCGAAAATTTGTCCGTAACAGGATAATACCCGCGCATATCAATATAAGCATTCATTGCAAAGCGTAAGTCTTGTCCTTTGTAATAGTGTGTCATCATGACAGCATCTATTCCAGCGGCAATCGACAAATATTCGTTTATTTGAGCGCCCTGTAAAGTACCAAGCATAACACGCCCCACATAAGCATCACGTCCCATTAAGTCGGCAGTTGTTCCATAGCCGATATGCATTTCGCCCATATACTTGGGCTTCCATTCCCATGCCGGTATTTCAGCCTTTGCCACAACAGGCAATAAAAATAATGAGCATAACAGAATAATAACTTTTCTCATATATTAGACATTTAGAAATTAATACAAAGTATCTGGTCGACGTTGTGAATCGGGCATGGACGCTCGTTGCAACACGTGTGTTCCCGAATTGCTTATGATATTAAGTCGCTCATAATCAGAATTAAAAAACATCCTTATAGTTCCTCCTCCCAACGAATATTGCTCCATATATGCAGCTCCTACCCTATATGGATTTTGTGTAGGAGGAATTCCCTTGATAGGATTACCCATCGCTTTTTGTAAATCTATTTCTTCTAGAACATACTCATATATACCGTTACCTTTACCCCTATACTGATAATATACACCGTTAGAAATTCCTTCTTTATCGGTAAGAGATATACACGACATTTCATTAGAGAATGTAAAATATTTTATTTTCTTACTTTCATTGAACATTGTCTGGTAAGAGCCATCCACAAACTTCTGACCAACTTCATTCACTGAATAAAGATATTTATAATAATAAGTTTGAGCCTCTACTGCTGACCAAGAAGCGATTACTAATATAAATAGCAACAATACTTTCTTTATATTCATTTTTTGCAATTATTGAATCTCTATATTAAGCACTTCACATAACATAAATAATTCACAAATCATTTTTCAGTATTTTATTTGGAACCATATTTACAAGAATGCATACATGTTACTCTACATGAGCCTTCACAAGCCCCTTTACAACTTCCCTTACAAGACACAGGCGTATAAGAGGCGCTAGCTCGACAATAATCAGAGCATGCAGATATACAAGTATTTGCGCATCCTCCACATCCAGAAGATGAAGAACCCCCATTATAACTAGGGTCTTCGAATGGATCACAAGAAACTACTAATGGAGAAATAATCAATACTCCTATAAGAGGTAACATTGCTCCTCCTTTTTTAAAAAAATTTCTGCGAGATATTAGTTGATCTTTCTTGGTTTTCATTTTTTAACTTTATATCTATTAATCTATTTACCAAGTGCTCCTTATTTACAAGCATACATAATATTATCTCAATAACATTTTTTATAATTGCAAAACAACATATTTTATAGTGAAATCTATATAATGAGGTGTATATAATAGGTTTATATATTAACGAATTATATACACCCGTTACGCATCGCCATAAAAAAGGGAAGGCATCTCACTCTTCGCCTTCTTGTTTTTTATTCATAGTAAGATTTTGGGAATAGATAGCAAAAAAGTCATAATCGAGCGCATCGCTTATGCGCAACAATGTATTGGTATCTATCGAAGTCCTCTCGAATATCTTATAAATATTCACCCTGCTGCAATTGATTTGTTGCGCCAGCCACGTTATGGATTTACCCCGTTGTTTTACAATCTCGCGAATCCTTTCTCCGATATTAATAATCATAATCGTTTTGAAACATGGACGCCGCGCAAGATATTGTCGATTATAACTTTTGCCTGACAATATGCATCTTAAAAGGTGTCCCTCCGATGCCACTCCCCTTCACATCGGCATGATACAAAAAAGACGTGGGAGTCTCTACTTCTGCCTATCCCACAGTCAGGCTCTCGCATTGCCTCTCTCTTAGGATAAGCAACGCAGTTAGCCCACGCCATGATATATTATACAAATGCAGAAGCCCGCAGGTTCATCTGCAATGACAATACATCCAACGTGAACGTTCCCGTTGCCGTATCTTCGAAGAGAGTTCAAATTTGCGAGATTCGACTGTCGAAGACAACGTCCGTAAACGTCCTTTACCAATAAAATAAATCCCCGACCCCATAGCAGGGCTAACCGGGTTGGTACAAAGATAGTGAATCTACTCAATAAAAAATAATTTATACATACGGAATTCTCTAAAATGTTGGTTTCGTGGGTTTTTATAAACAAATTATACTATCGAGCCTCAAAAGAGGAATAAAAAGAAGAAAAATATCATATTTCATGGGTGCTTATTAAAAAATTATTGTATGTTTGTAATGTCATACTTTGTATAATATAAATATTATATGAGTGGCAAAATATAAATTATACTTTTTCTACGTGGCATTTATATTGCGTACAGATAGATAAACATGGCATAAAGAACATACACAATCAACTAATTATTCACCTTAAAAAGACAGAAATTATGACAGGATGCGATTATCTCAAAAATTTTCTTCAGGAAGAAGGTTTTCGGTATACAGAAGAGGAGAGGTATATCTCGTTTAAGTATGAAGGCACAACGTACTTTGCTTTTAAAGCAGACTCTATTTTCTTGCAAATTGTACTCGTTTGCAATACAGAGAAATATGATAAATATAAAATCTTAGAAACATGCAACGAACTAAACAGTGACAAATACGTAGTAAAATTTGTTTTACGCGAGGATAACACCGTATGGTGTAACTATGAGTTTATTCCTTCGGAGTATACTCCGGCTGCAAATTTTGAGATGGCTCTGAGCCTTATGAACCAGACTTCAGACGAGCTGTTTGCCCGACTTTCTAAGTAAATTATTAAGGATAGCGATGTAATGTCGTGAGAATATGTCTCACGACATTACATTACAATATTTCATTGATTATAATTATATATTATGAAAACTATAGACCTGCTCAAAGACCATCTTGCTTCTGAAGGATTTAGATATGAAGAAGATGAATTAGGGAACATCCATTTCCGATATAAAGGCTTCAATTTGTTTTGTGTCAACGACGAAAAGGACAGTTCGTATTTACAAATCATGATACCTAATATCTACGATGTAAAAGAAGACCGCATAAAAGGTCTTGAAGTTGCGAATAAAATAACACGCGATACCAAAGTATTGAAAGCCATACTGGTAGAGAATCAACTGTGGTTATCGATAGAACTATTGTTAGATACTACGCCCAACATAAAAGACTTCTTCATGCGCTGCGTAGATATTCTGTGTAAGGGATATGGGTATGTAGCTCAAGAATATCTCAATCAATAGTGTGAAAACAGTCCCACATAAAAAAGAGGGTGACCCAAAAGTCCAGTTTCACAAGGATAAGCTTATAAATAGTAAGTTGTTTATGGTAATTGATATTGCTGAAAGCCTTATCACAATACTAAAAAGGAGTTTAACAAGGCTCTTTTACTCCTTAAACTTACAATCTGTAATTTCTTTGAAAATCTGATTTACTTTTGGGTCACCCTCTTCTTATAATCTACTCACTTACGCTTAAACCAACGGCGCTTTTTGGGCTGTGTATCTTCGCCATACCCGTAGCTGCCATAGGTGGTTGTACCGTAGCCGTAACCATACCTGCGATAGGAATAGGTGTGGCTCGTAATGTTGACGTCGTTGATACAGAGGTACAACGAATTGAGCTTATTGTTGACAGCCAGCGGATTCAATGCCTTGATATGGCTGCGGGATGTATAGGCTGCACGTGTCACGAAGAGTGTGACGTCTACAACACGGTTGATGAGGAACGAGTCTGATACCATACATACGGGAGCCGAGTCGATGATGATATAATCGTATCGCTCGCGCAGCTCGGCAAAGAGCTTGTCGAGATTGGGATTGAGCAACAGCTCATTGGGGTTGGGCGGGATGGGACCTCCCGAGAGGATGTCGAGGGTATCTACCTTGCCCGAATGTTGTATCAGCTCATCGATATCGGTTATCTGTCCCGACAGATAGTTGGTGACCCCCTTCTTATTGGGCAAATCGAAGTGATATGCGATACGCGGACGGCGTATATCGAGTCCTACCAAAATGACTTTCTTGCCTGTGAGGGCGAAAGAGACTGCAAGGTTGGACGAAACGAAGGTCTTGCCCTCTTTCGATACCGAAGAGGTGACCAATACCACCTTTTTCTCGGGTGAACTGAAACAGAATTGCAGGTTATTCCGCAATAGGCGGAAGAGCTCGGCAATGGCGTCGTTGCTCTTCTCTCTCACCACAAAGAAATCGTTGCTTCCGTTATGGGGCAACTCGGCCAATACGGGGATATTGGTGAGGCGTTCGAGTTCTACCTTGTCTTGGAATGCCGGGAACATAAGCCGTTTGAGGAAGATAATGCAAGCGGGTATGAGCAGAGCTATGATAAAGGCTCCAAAGAAGATTTTCATCTTCTGCGGCGCTACGATACCGTCACTCGTCGGCTCATCTACCATGCGTGCATCGCCTACCGCGAGTGTTTGCGTAAGGGCATTCTCCTCGCGTTTCTCGAGCAGGAATACAAAGAGGTTTTCTTTGATGCGCTGCTGACGCATAATGTCGGTAAGCTCGCGCTCATACTGCGGCACGTTGCGTATTTTTTCTTCTATCTCTGAATCTTGCCGTTGTATATCTTTCTTGCGCAGCTCTATACCGCGGCGGGTAGAGGCTACACCCTGCAACACATTGGAGCGCAAGGCCTTGATGTTCTGTGTATACTCTTGCACGACAGGGTTATTTTCGCTCGACGTGCTAAGCAGCTTCTCACGCGCGGCAATAGCCTTGTTGTAGTCGCTTATAACCGAACGGAGCCCGTCGTCGGTGATACCGAGAGCCGGTATGGGAGCAAATATATTCTCACTCTCGCCCAAGAAAGTCTCTACATACTCTACCAGGCTGAGCTGTACATCGAGCTCGCTGCGCTCCTTATCGGCCTCGCCAGTCTGTTGCAGATATAACTGGGCTTCGGACGATATATCGGTAAGCCCGCGTTGTGTACGATACTGCTCTACCTCTTCTTCTACGGTCGAGAGCTCTTTTTGTATGGCCACAAGCCGTTTGTTGATAAATGCCTCGGTATTATTTGCCGCGCGGTTTTTCTCGGCAATACCATCTTCATTGTAATAATATACCACGCGGTTGATGATATCTATACCCATCTGCTCTATCGGGGTATTGTAGGATATATCGAGCAGGAGCGTGTTTTTATCGAACTGCGATATCTTCAACCCCGATGCAATCGACTTTGCGACATCATTGGGATTTCTCAAAGTGACATACAGCTCATTCTGTATAGAGTCGTAACCCATGACATGCTCTATGACAAAAGTGCCTACTGCCGGGATGTATGCCGTAAAAGGAAACTCTTTTGTGGCAAACTCCACCTCTTTCCTCTCTTTTTCAAAGACATACTTCACTTCTATGTTGTACGTACCATCGGCGGTAGCAGGTTTTATCGTAAAATTCAAAGAGGTCTGCATCTGACCTATGTTGGTCGTAGAGTCGGGACGCACCACAAAGGGCGTATTGTTATAAAGCGGCTGGTTGCGTACCTTGCCCTTCATGCTATATGAGGCATACAGGTCGAGGTCATCTACCACTTTCTTAACGATGGTGCGAGAACGCATCACCTCTATTTCATTGAAGATATTATCTACACCCGATGTTATGCCAAGGCTTTGTGTCAAGACGTCGCTTTCGGTCTTCGACCATTTATCTACCATCAGCACCAATGCCTTGACATTATATATAGGTACCGAACGCATCGTATAGTACACGGCGAAGCCCAATACCACGATAAGGCTCAACAAGAACCATTTCCAGTGCGACAGACACTCTAACAGGAACAAGGTAAAATCAAAGCCACCGTTTTCTTCCTGCTCGTTCCCTTGTTGCAAATTGATATTATTGTTTTCCATGTTACTTCGTGAAGTTCAAAATTGTCATTATCAAGGAAGCTACCGACAAAGCAGAGCCTATAATACTGATAGCCAACGAGGCCGTAGGAGGAACTACCGTTGAAGATCGTGCCTTCGATACATTAGGCTCTACATAGAGCACGTCATTCTGTTGCAAATAGAAGTAAGGCGACAATATAAGGTCTTTATCAGTAAGGTCGAGACGGGCAGTCGTGCGTGAGCCATCGGCATTGACACGTACCAAAAGTACGTTATCGCGCCGTCCTGTAATATTCAGGTCGCCGGCCATGGCAATAGCTTCTAAAACATTGATGCGCTCGTTGGGAACAACAAACGAACCGGGACGGGCCACATCACCTGTCACAGAGACACGGAAGTTCTCAAAACGGACAGTCACAGCGGGTATTTCATGAATATATTTGGGATAAATCTCTTCACGGATATAATTTTCGAGTTCCGATTTAGTCATGCCCTGTACATAGATACGTCCCAACACAGGCATGTCTATATAGCCTGAGTTATCGACCAAATAGAAATTCAACTCGTCAGAAGTCAAAGAGCCCGTCGATTTGGTTATATCCACAACTCGGCGGTTGAAGGGCTGCACCGATACACGGTCTGTGGCCATCACGGTAATATCAAGTAAATCGCCGGGCATCAATATCTGCTCCGGGACATATGTGGTCTTAGCCAAGACATCGGCAGGAATTTCATCCACATTTTGCAAATAGGGTACTTGTTTTGCCGATTGACAAGAAGCAAGCAAAAGCAATGCCGACGATATTATCAAGAATCTTCTCATTATTTCAAAAAAATTTAAGCGTTGCAAATTTAATACTTTTTTCCCATTGACTACAAAGAATATTACATATTTTCCGACAAACACCGCCGACAACAAATATCAAATGCCGACCCGACAACACAGAACAACACTTTAACAAACCAAAAAGTTGCTGTTTGCAAGATTTTATGTAAGTTTGCTCCGTTTTTACAGGTTTGTGCAAGCTATATATCACATTGAGTTATGGATACTATCAAACATATTTTCCGCATCGGGCGCGGGCCATCGAGTAGCCATACCATGGCGCCTCGTCGGGCCGCGCAACGATTTTTACAACGCACTCCGAATACCGCCCGTTATGAAGTAACACTATATGGAAGCCTTGCCGCTACTGGCAAAGGTCACCTTACCGATGTTGCCATTAATGACGTACTGAAAAAGAATGCTCCTACCGATATTGTATGGAAACCTCAAGAATTTCTTCCCGAACACCCCAACGGCATGAAGTTCGATGCATACGATAGTCAAGGTAGGCTTATGCTATCGTGGACTACATACAGTACAGGCGGCGGCGCACTCAGCGACGACCCTATAAGTGCCACTCCTATTTATGACAAAACGACCATACACGAAATTCTCGATTGGTGCAAAATGATGGGATACAGCTTTTGGGAATACGTAGAGCAATGCGAAGGACATATTATATGGGACTATCTCTCTGAAATATGGAAATCTATGCAAGAAGAAATTCTGCGCGGTCTCGACACCGAAGGCCTTTTGCCCGGTGGTTTAGGAGTGCGTCGTAAAGCTGGCGATTACCTCATACACGCCCACAACTCGGCTGGAGCTCTGCAAAGCAGCGGCTTCATCTATGCTTATGCTCTTGCAGCCATTGAGGAGAATGCGGCCGGCGGCATTATCGTCACGGCGCCCACTTGTGGTTCCTGCGGCGTATTACCAGCAGTACTTTACTACATGAAAGAGCACGCCTGCATACCCGACTCACGCATTATTCGAGCCCTGGCAACGGCCGGACTATTCGGCAATGTTGTCAAAGAAAACGCCTCCATCTCGGGCGCACAAGTAGGATGCCAAGGCGAAATAGGCGTGGCCTGTGCCATGGCAGCTGCAGCCGCCTGCCAACTGTCGGGTGGTTCTACTTCGCAAATAGAGTATGCCGCCGAAATGGCTCTCGAGCACCACTTAGGCCTCACGTGCGATCCTGTATGCGGACTGGTACAAATTCCCTGCATAGAACGCAACGCCTTTGCCGCTACCCGAGCCTACGACGCCAGCACTTACGCCATGTTCTCTGATGGACACCATCGGGTACCGTTCGACAACGTTGTGCGCGCCATGCGCGAGACCGGACACGACTTACCAAGCCTCTACAAAGAGACTTCTGAGGGAGGACTTGCCAAGACTTACAATGCGCCACAAAAATAGCAGCATTGTTAATAAATATAATTGTTCAAAAGAGAATCGGATTTTTATGCACGATTGACCTGATTGTCTGAAAATTTTACTATTTTTGCCATCACAAGTATTCATAATGAAATACTTTACCCCGACGCAAGCGTGCGACGATCCACAATACTCGATTTGTATCTCAATTTACTAAATAGAAGAAAAATAACAATACAGCATTAAAAACCAACTATAAAATACTCATTATGAAAAAGTTTATGATTGCCGCTGCGGCATTATTTTTAGCTTTCACCTCTTTTGCCGAACTACCTTCGGTACAACTGAAAGACATCGATGGAAAGCGTGTCGACACCGCCAAGCTTAACAACGACGGCAAGCCCTACATCATCAGCTTCTTCGCCACATGGTGCAAGCCCTGCTTGCGCGAGTTGGATGCTATTCGTGATGTATATCCCGACTGGCAAGATGAGACAGGAGTCAAGCTCATCGCTGTATCGATAGATAAGGCACAAGATGAATCGAAAGTAAAGCCACTTGTCAACAGCAAGAACTATGAATATGAGGTATTACTCGATCCCAATGGTGATTTCAAACGCGCCATGGGTGTAAACCTTGTTCCCACGGTATTTGTCATCGACGGCAACAACAACATCATAGAAACTCGTACACAATACACCGAAGGGTCTGAGAGTCACCTCATTGAGGTTGTTCGCAAAGCAATTGCCAAGAAAAGCAAATAACAACCGATGAAACACCACATAGCACTCGTCGCAGCCTTTGTGTTGACAGCCACAGGTGCATCTCATGCCGTAGATTTGGATGAAGCCTCTATCACGGGCAACATTCAAAGCGACATGCTTGTACCACAACAAGATGCTGCCATCGGTACAGAAAATACCGGTGCGTTCAATACCAATACCTACCTGACGCTGAATGCTTTCAGTAAGTATATCTCGGCTGGCCTACGCGTAGAATTTAACGAATTTCCCCTTCCGGGATTCGAGCAAGACTTCAAAGGATGGGGTTTGCCTCATTTTTATGCCACAGGCAATATCGCCAAGACAGAGATTACCGGAGGTACATTTTATGAACAATTCGGTAGCGGATTCATCCTCTATGGATATGAAGAACGCTCATTGGGTGTCGACAACTCTATCTTAGGAGGTCGCGTAGTCACCTCAATCATTCCTGGAGCCCGCATCAAGGTTTTAGGCGGTGTGCAACGCAACTATTGGGAATGGACCAACGCCGCTTTATACGGTGGCGACCTCGAACTCACTTTCGAGGATTGGATTAAACCCATGAACGAGCACAATACGCGGTTAATGTTGGGACTCTCATACGTGTCGCGCCACGAAGGAGATGAAGACATCTATGCTGCTCCCGGGTACCGGCTCAACCTTCCACAAAACGTAGGTGCATTCGATGCCCGCATCAAGTTTGGCAAGGGAGGATTCGACTTGCTCGCCGAGTATGCCTATAAAGCCAACGACCCCTCGGCAAGCAATGGTTACATATACCGTCCCGGACAAGTTGCCATGCTCTCGGCATCCTATTCGCAACGCGGAATGAGCCTTTTACTGCAAGCCAAGCGTAGCGACAACTTTGCTTTCCGTACCGAGCGCTCGGCCGACCCTAAATCATCGGCACGCTATATCAACTATCTGCCGGCTTTCACCTACCAACATACCTATGCTCTTGCAGCGCTCTACCCCTATGCAACACAGATGATGGGCGAATGGGCTTTCCAAGGCGAGTTTCGTTACAGCTTCAAACGTAAGACTGCATTAGGAGGCCGCTACGGTACCGACCTTATTCTACGAGGTTCTCTTATCTATGATATAGAGCGTAACATGGTAGAGTCTTCTTTGGCCGATGCCTCTATGGGCAAATACGGTTACATGGGTAGTAACGGATACACCTCGCCCTTCTTTGGGATGGGAGGTCTGCTCTATGCCGAAGCAGGAATAGAGATAAACAAGAAGTTTACCAAGGACTTCAAGCTCAACGCCATGTACATGTTTCAGAAGTACAACAAGAGCGTTATAGAGGGCGAGGGAGGCATGATAAACTCGCACATCATCGTGCTTGACGGTAAATACCAGATAAGCCGCAAAGTCACGGCACGTGTAGAGTTGCAATACCTCCATACCAAACAAGACCAAGGTGATTGGGTTTACGGACTCGCCGAGGTCTCGGTACTTCCTTACCTGATGTTCACCGTATCAGACATGTGGAATACCGGTAGTACAAACTTGCACTATTATCAAGCTCTCGTTACCGGTACATACAAGTCACACCGTCTGCAAGCAGGCTACGTACGTACCCGTGCCGGATACAACTGTGCCGGCGGAGTATGCCGCTACATTCCAGCTACACGAGGCGTCCAAATATCATACTCTTACAACTTCTGACACGTATGAAACGCATACTATTATATATTATAGCGACTACATTACTCACAGGCTCCTTTACGGCTTGCGATGTCATAGGCGAAAATGACCGCTACATCAAGGTGACAATACCCGAGCCACCCACAACAGCTGTAAAGCGCGTCCTTATTGAGGAGTTTACCGGGCGTAAATGTCCAAACTGCCCCACCGGAGCACAAACCATTGCCGACATACAAGCCTACTACGAAGGCCGTGTGGTTGCCGTTGCCATCCATGCCGGCATGTATGCCATGCCTACGGGAACTGCATTCCGCGACTTAGACCTTCGCACCGATGCAGGAAATACTTACAACGAAACGTATGCTCCTCAAGGCTATCCGGCAGCTATGATAAACCGTAATACCTACGATGGTGTTGTGGCTTCTACAATACGCGACAAATGGATGACATCTGTCATCTCCGAATTAGCCGGCGAACCTGTCATGGAGATAATCCCCACATGCAGCTACGACGAAACAACGCGTACAGCTACCATTACTACTACGATAGAAGCTCTACAAAATATGCCCGAAGATCTCAATCTGCAGATTTATCTTACCGAGAGCGGCATTGTAGCGGCACAAATGAACGGGAGCGAACTCATAAACGACTACGTACACAACCACGTACTACGCTCGGCTGTAAATGGTACATGGGGCGAAAGCCTCGTTTCACTGCCTCAAGGCGAAACGAAAAGCTACACCCATACCATAACACTCCCTGCCGAGTGGAATGCCGACAACTGCCACATCGTAGCTTTTGCCTGCGAAAACAGCGGTAACCGTGTTGTGTTGCAATGCAACGAATGTTCTGTAAAACAATCAAACGAATCTGAAGAATAACCCTAACACAAAAGAAAGGATAAATATGAAGAAAAAATTACTTTTAGCATCGGCCATCCTTTGCGCCGCAGGACTTACACAAGCCCAATCTGTGCGCTTTGTACAAAACGGCGAAGTGTTGGAGAACAATGCTACTATCACCCTGTATGAGTATGACGAGATAATGGGTCAAATGGAATGGATGCCCACTATACGCAACCTGACCGACCAAGACATCGACATCATGATACAAACCGATGTTATCTCTAACGAAGACGGTAGTTTCCTGGCACTCTGTGTAGGAGGACAATGCTACGCTCCTACCACAACAGAAACAGATATAATTACTGTTCCTGCCGGGGGCGAAACCACCGATTTTCATACTCAATTCATACCTAAGGGAGATAATTCAAAAGCTACGGCATACTACGTGTTGATGAATATCGACGACGAAGAAGGTACCGACTATCAGGCTGTCACCGTAACTTACGACTACCCGGCATACCTCGCCAGTGAAAGCCTCACCAGTACGCTGGAACAATTTAGACTTACCCAGAACGGTAATAACCTCGTATGCCAATACAGCTTCGGTAAAACAGCATCACGTCAAGTCGTTATCAGCAACATGGTAGGAGTACGAGTAGCCAGTTTCTCATTAGACAACAACTCAGGCAAGAAAACTGTAACAGCACGCTTGCCTAAAGGCATATATATCTACACGCTTGTAGAAAATGGACGTAACGTCAAATCACATAAAATTATCATTCACTAAAACCCCACATTATGAAGAAAACATTACTTTTTGCCGGAATGCTCCTGTGTGGTGCCCCGGTTCTTCTTGCTCAAACTGCTTTTGAGTGGGACTTTTCTGACGGTATGGAAGGATTTACGACCTACGATATCGACGGGAAAACGCCTAACAGTGCTGCCCAACAATATGGTTTTGAACCGGGTATTGCATGGCAAGTAATGCAGGTTGATTTCAATCCTGCTGCTGTAAGTAACTCTTCATACACACCCATAGGCCTGGCAGAGGATTGGCTCATCACTCCCGCAATCACAGTTGGTGAAGGACAAACTCTTACTTTCAAATCACAAACATACTCTTTCAGTACCCAAACTAAAATAGGAAAGCTTGATGTTCTTGTTTCCACGACCGGTGTTGAGACCTCAGATTTTACTACCGTATTGGAAGAAAATCTGTCAATCCGCTCCAATGTAGCTAAATACAGCTATGACCTAAGCGCATTTGCAGGACAAACCATATACATTGCGTTCGTCAATGTATCAATGGCCAAAGACCTCCTCGTCATAGACGATATTTTCGTAGGTATACCGCCAGTTGCCGAAATGACTGTCAACTATCAACGCCTGCAAGATAACGCTGCTACCGGCCAACGCCTCAGTGGTACTGTGACAGCCGGAGGCGCTACTACCATCACCGAATATACAGCAACTCTTACCTGCGGCGACTTCACTACGTCTCGTACATACGAAGGTCTTAATGTAACGCCCAACTCATCGCATACGTTTACATTCAATGAGTCATTACCTGCTCCTACACCCGGTGACCCACAATATTTCACAGTATCTGTAACCATCAATCAAGGTGAGACAATAGAAGAAGAAGGTTGTATCTTCACTCAAGCCTACCAGCCTACCAAACGAGTTGTCGTTGAAGAGCTTACAGGTACATGGTGCGGATATTGTGTAAGGGGTATCTATTATATGGAACAAATGAATGAACTTTACCCAGACAACTTCATCGGCATTGCTGTACACGGTGGAGACCCCATGCAGCTAGATAGTTATATGAATTACCTCAGTTCTTACACTACCGGCTATCCTTTCTGCATGTGCATGCGTAGCACAAATACTAAGGGCGATCCCGCATATATGCCCACATTCTACAATTCACATATAAACAAAGCCGGATGGGCAGATATATCAATCTACGCTGAATGGGCCGACGAGAACAAGACAAAACTGCATACACAAACCTCATCAACATTTGCCACAACAGGCAACAATATAGGTATGCAGCTTGCATTGGTTATCATCGAAAACGATGTCAACAACCCCAATAACAGCGACTATGAACAGTCAAACTATTACTCAGGAGGAGCAATGGGTTCAATGGGAGGATTTGAAAGTTTACCCAGCACCATACCCGCAGCACAAATGTATTACCAAGAGGTAGCTCGTGCGATATACGATGATATACAAGCCGGTATAATGGGCAGTATACCCAACGACGTAGAACGCGATGTAACCTACAAATACTATCGTGAACTTAGCATACCGGGTAACGTAATGGTACCCGATAACTGTCAGGTAATAGCCTTGCTCATAGACTCCGAAAGCGGTGAGATAGTTAATGCCGCAAAATGCGATATCAACGCCTACAACTCGGCAGTAACAGCGACCAAAGGCGAAGCTTTTGCAAGCCGTGCTTATCGCATCAACGACGGTATTCGCGTAGAAGCTGACCTTCCCGCTGCAACTACTACAACCGTAGAGATATATGCCATGGACGGAACTCTTGTGTACAAAGCCTCTCCCCGCGCTGCCGAGGGCCACACTACAATAGATTGCCCAGTTACCGGTCGCGGTGCATACATTGTACGCGTAACTGCCAATGGCGATGCTAAGGCTCACAAAGTAATTCTATAATAATCAGGGATGCATCATCTCCCTTCCTGATATAAAAAAGGGGCTACGGCGAAACAATAAACTCACCGTAGCCCCATAGTGTATAAATAGTAAAAAGAATACTTTTTATATGAAAAAACATCTGCTACAAATCTCCCTGCTCGCTCTTGCTGCTATCGCTGGCAGTAGCCAGGCACAGGCCCAAATCGTAGATCCTATCAAGTGGAAAACCGAGCTGAAAATGGTATCGGGAAATGAGGCTGAAATTGTCTTCAACGCGACTATCGATGCCGGATGGCACCTCTACTCTACCGATATTCCCGACGGAGGTCCAACCCCGGCTACCATCACCTTTGAAACAACAGAGGGAGTGGAACTAAACGGTGGACTAACCCCCGTAGGTGAAATAACCCGCGAATATGACTCGATGTTCGAGATGGAGCTTTCGTACTTTGTAGATAAAGGTAGCTTCGCCCAACGTTTCACAATCACAGATACTACACAATATCGCATAGCAGGCTATATGGAATATGCAGCATGTAACGACATGAACTGCCTGCCTCCCACACAAGTACCATTTGAGTTTGCGTCGTCGGCCGCTGCACAAGAAACGCCGGCCGCAGCTACTACCAGCGAAGCATCAGCCCCGACTACCGGCGATACCGAGATAAACCCGCTGTGGCGCCCCGTGATAGACGAACTCACTTCGGCAGGTGAAGACGAAATACCCACCGAACAAGCGTGGTGGTACATCCTGCTCGCCGGCTTCGTAGGTGGTCTTGTCGCCCTCTTTACGCCATGCGTATGGCCTATCATACCTATGACAGTAAGTTTCTTCCTGAAACGCTCACAAGACAAGAAAAAGGGTATTCGCGACGCTATTACTTACGGTATATCTATCATTGTAATATACGTTGCTTTGGGTCTTATTATTACACTCATATTCGGAGCCAGTGCTCTTAATGCCTTGTCGACCAATGCCATCTTCAACATCTTCTTCTTCCTTATGCTGGTAGTCTTTGCGGCATCGTTCTTCGGAGCCTTCGAAATTACACTTCCGGCATCATGGAGCAACGCCGTAGATAGCAAAGCCGAAAAGACGAGCGGACTGCTCAGCATTTTCCTCATGGCCTTTACCCTTACATTGGTATCGTTCTCTTGTACAGGACCTATCATAGGGTTCCTCTTGGTTGAGGTATCTACGACAGGTTCAATTGTAGCACCTGCATTGGGCATGCTTGGTTTTGCCATAGCGTTGGCCTTGCCGTTTACGCTCTTTGCCCTCTTCCCATCATGGCTGAAGTCAATGCCCCGCTCGGGTGGATGGATGAACAGCGTGAAGGTTGTGCTTGGTTTCCTCGAACTCGCCTTTGCCCTGAAATTCCTCTCGGTTGCCGACCTCGCCTACGGCTGGCACATTCTTGACCGTGAAACCTTCCTCGCCCTGTGGATTGTCATATTTGCGCTACTCGGTTTGTATTTACTGGGCAAAATAAAATTCCCGCACGACGACGATGATAACAAGGTGAGCGTACCCCGCTTTTTCTTAGCTCTCATTTCACTGGCCTTTGCTATCTACATGATACCAGGCCTGTGGGGAGCTCCTCTGAAAGCTGTCAGTGCCTTTGCTCCGCCCATGAGTACACAAGACTTCTCGCTCTACGAAGATGAAGTAGTAGCTCAGTACGAAGATTATGACCAAGGTATGCAAGCCGCCCTACAACAAGGTAAGCCTGTCATGGTCGACTTCACAGGATACGGCTGCGTGAACTGCCGCAAGATGGAACTTGCCGTATGGAGCGATGAGAAAGTACGCGACATCATGCGTGACGAATATGTTCTTATATCGCTTTACGTTGATGACAAAACTCCGCTTGCTGCACCGATTACCGTAACGGAAAACGGCTCGGAGCGCGTTCTGAAAACCGTTGGCGATAAATGGAGCTACCTGCAACGTAGCAAATTCGGAGCTAACGCACAACCCTTCTACGTATTACTTGATAATGAGGGATATCCGCTTACCGGTTCATACTCATTTAACGAAGACGTAGATGCTTTTGTAAAATTCCTCGATACAGGATTAAACAACTATAAGAAATAACCTTTCTTAATAGACTTCACAACGGGGCTAAGGCAATCGGACGTATTGCCTCAGCCCCGCAAAGTATATAAAAACATGACTACAGAAACTCATCCGCTCAAACCCTTCCTGCCATCTAATGCTCGGCTTCTTATGCTGGGCAGCTTTCCGCCACCCCAAACGCGCTGGTGCATGGAGTTTTTCTACCCTAACTGGAACAACGACATGTGGCGAATATGGGGTTACTTAGCCACAGGCAACAAAGACCACTTTGTGGTAACCGGCGAAAAAAGATTCGACAAAGAAAAAATAGAACAATTTTGCCGCTGTTACGGTATAGCGCTTTTCGATACGGCACAAGAGGTAATACGGCTGAAAGAGAATGCCTCAGACCAATTCTTGCAAATTGTTACCCCTACCGATGTGGTCTACCTGCTACAACAAATACCACAATGCCATACAATCGTGGTTACCGGACAAAAAGCCTCAGAGACTCTTCAGGCTACCATCGGATGCCGTACACTGACAGTAGGCGAATGTATTACAGCAGAGTATGCCAACCGTCAACTATCTATATGGCGCATGCCCTCGTCGTCGCGTGCATACCCGCGCTCAATAGAGTGGAAAGCCTCTTTCTACAAGAGAATATGGGAGCAACTTTTATAATACAATTCAAGAACATTATCTACCAAGTTTTTCGCTTTCACGGTATTGGCAAGCTTTCCCTCTTACATGAGTACGATCATACTGAACACAGGATACAAAACAGAAAAAGTCTGCCTGACAATATCCTTTTGACTTATCATAACAGAGACCTATTGCAACCTAAAAACAATAAAATAAGCTCTGATGGTCAATCGGTTCAGATTTTATTCTTATCTTTGCATCCTGAAAAAAGGCAGGCACTGCGCCACGGCATGCGTCATCTTCACGCGCGCAACAGCCGCCAAGCTCACTTATAAACGATACGTAACGCAACTATGCAATCGATTCCTTTCATTCAGTGGTGTATAGAGCACCTCAACTATTGGACCATCACCCTGCTGATGACCATTGAAAGTTCGTTTATCCCCTTCCCCTCGGAAATAGTCATTCCTCCAGCCGCTTATTTTGGAGAACTCAACATCGTTCTAATCATCGTATTCGGTACATTAGGAGCCGACTTGGGTGCTATTTTCAACTACTACCTCGCCTTATGGATAGGACGACCCATTGTATATAAGTTTGCCGATAGCCGCATAGGGCACTTATGCTTGCTCAACTCAGCCAAGATAGCCAATGCCGAGGCATTTTTCAACAAACACGGTATCGTATCGACTCTGATAGGTCGACTCGTCCCGGGTGTACGACAGCTTATATCGATACCGGCCGGACTGGCACGCATGCACTTCGGGAAATTTATTCTCTATACGACCATCGGTGCTGGCACCTGGAACATCATTCTTGCTCTTATAGGCTACGCACTACGCTCTGTTGTAACTCCCGAACAATTGAACAGTACAGTAGAACATTACAGTAACGAACTGAAAATCGTTATATGGGCTTTATTAGGTATCGTTGCTCTCTTTTTGATATACCGTATGATGTCCCACAAAAAGAAAGTAACGGCTGTTCCCTCTACCGAGAACGAAGAAACCAAATAAATTTGCAAGAAACCACATAAACAGAGCCACTATCTCACGATGCGATGGTGGCTCTGTTCTATATAACCGAGAAATAATCTATACAATTGTATTTTCCCGCTCTATACGACGCAAACACACTCCAAAACGCCAGCGGAAAAGCACTGCTACCGTAAATAATCCTACCGGGAAACCCATCCATACGCCCACAACACCCATACTCAATGTAAAGCCGCAAAGATAGGCTACAGGCAAAGCTAAAAGGTAGAATGCTGCCAGACTGATAAACATCAGAGCGCGCACATCGGCAAGGCCACGTAAGGCATTTGCATAGTTTATCTGTATGGCATCGGCAAACTGATAAATAATGAGCGGTATAACAAGAGTCTGCACAACGGCAACCACCTCGACATCGTCGGTAAACCACGAGGGAATAAAATTACGCAACAAGAAGAGCAATACTCCCGTAAGGCATGCTTGTGCAAATAACAAATGTGCCCCTGCTGTCACCATAGCACGTACCTCTCCAAATTGCGATGCCCCTGTGTAACGACTCACCTCGACTGCTACCGCCGAACCCATGCCAAGGTATGCCATATAACCTATGTTACCCAAGGTAACCGTTATCTGATATGCCGCCAGAGGTATTGCCCCAAGCCAACCTATCATGATGGCACTAAGCGACCATGCCGAGCTTTCGAGAGCCGTCTGTATACCTAATGGCAAACCCAACGAATAGAGCCGACCCATTCCCTCTCGAGATACTCGAGAGGCTGAGAACCCCTCACGAAATGGCTTGTAACGGCCTGTACGATGAAAAATAAAAGCAAACACCGCACACATCGATATTCTTGAAACAAGCGTACTGATACCGGCTCCCGTTAAACCCAACTCGGGCATACCACATTTACCGTATATCAAGATGTAATTGAATATAATGTTCAGGACATTACTACCTAAAAGAATCCACATACCGGTACGCGTATCGGTTATTCCATCGGCGAACTGTTTGTAGCCATAGAACAACAGAATAAACGGCAAAGATGCCACCTGTATCAAATAATATGGACGAGCATAGGGCAACAACTCGACGGGCTGCCCCATATACGAAAGAAACGGATATATGGCCAACATGACGAGCATGGACAGAAAAGCAACTATAACATTGGCAGCCAAACTATCACGCAATACCGCCCCCACACCACGATTATCGCCTCGACCAAAAAGCGCACCTATTACTGGCGTAATGCCCGAAGCAAAGCCGGCACTGAAAATAAGTACCAGATTGAATATCGTATTTACAAAGGCCGATGCTGCCAGCTCGTCGGTACCATGCCGCCCTATCATAAGCGTATCGGCAAACCCCATAACTATGACACCCAATTGCCCCAATATAATGGGCACTCCCAAAAAGAGCAATGACCGGTAGCGCGGCATATAATTTGCTATAAATCCTTTCATACTTCTGTCGAATGTGCTTGCAAAGGTAAGGAATAAACAGGTAACCACATACCGGAAGAAGATTATTGTATAACCCCAAAACCATAGTAACAAATAGTCACTGTATCATTGCAAAGCCACGACACCATACCTATTACCTACTACCTAACTACATAAAAAGAGGCGGCAGGACTTATAGCCCTGCCGCCTTGCAAATCCTTCAATAAGGAACCTATTTTGCTTCGTTATTGTCTTTCAACCAACGGTCGAGCCAACGGAAGAAAGTACGGTGCCACAATAATCCGTTTTGAGGCTTCAATACCCAGTGATTTTCATCGGGATAGATGAGCAATTCGGCAGGCACGCCACGTAACTTGGCTGCATTGAAGGCACTCATACCTTGCGAGGCGAGTATACGATAGTCTTTTTCGCCATGGATGCACAATATAGGAGTATCCCACTTATCGACAAAACGATGAGGCGAATTGGCGAACGTACGTTGTGCCGTAGCATTATCCTTGTCCCAAGGAGCACCGCCCATATCCCAATTGGCAAACCACATCTCCTCGGTCTCCATGTATTGTTGTTCTATATTGAATATACCGGCATGGGCTACAAAAGCATCGAAACGATGATTGTGATGACCTGCCAACCAATATACCGAGAAGCCTCCGTAGCTGGCACCTATGGCTCCCATCTTGCCTACATAGGGTTCTTTCTTCAATGCATCGGCAGCAGCAAAATAGTCGAGCATATTCTGACCGCCATAGTCACCACTGATTTGTTCGAGCCACTCTTGTCCGAAACCGGGCAAGCCACGACGGTTGGGAGCTACAACAATATAACCTTGTGAGGCCATAAGTTGCAAATTCCAACGATACGACCAGAATTGGCTTACAGGGCTTTGAGGACCACCTTGACAATAGAGCAAGGCCGGATATTTCTTAGAAGCGTCGAAATGAGGCGGATATACTACCCAAGTAAGCATTTTCTTACCATCGGTAGTAGGAATCCATCGCTCCTCGACACGTCCCATTTCTATTTGTGCAAGCAGGGCTTCATTCTCACGCGAAAGGTCGGTTACCTCGTGCGAAGCCACATCCACAAGACATACCTCATCGGGTTGAGATAGAGAGTGACGCATTGTCACCAACTTGTCACCGGGCACGGGAGCTACGGTAGAATAGTCGTAGTAACCATCTGTAACCTGTGTAATGGCATGGCCTTGCAAAGCCACATTGAAGATATGTACCTCGCCTTGATAAGGAGCTGTAAAGTAGATAGATTTACCGTCGAGAGCCCATGCAAAATTATTGACAATATAATCGAAATCGGCCGTAAGATAATCTTTCGTACCGGTAGCCATGTCGAGTACAAAAAGACGATTTTTATCGCTCTCATAGCCATCACGCTCCATACTTGTCCACGCAAGGTATTTCCCATCGGGCGAGAATACAGGATTGGTGTCGTATCCCATCATCCCCTCGGTAAGATTGCGCGTAGAACCATCGGCGACATTATATAAGTAGAGGTCGCTGTTGGTAGAGAGCGAATACTCCATACCTGTTTTCTTGCGACACACATATACCAGCGATTTACTGTCTGGAGCCCATGCAAACGACTCTACACCTCCAAACGGACGCATAGGCGACTCGTAAGGCTCACCTTCGAGTATATCCTTAATATCGCTCACGCCCGACTCTCCTACTGTAGCAATGAAGGGATGAGGTATAGCCTCTACCCATTCGTCCCAATGCTTATACATAAGGTCATCTATGACACGGCCGGTAGCTTTGGGAAGATCGGGATAGATGTCAGATGCCCGCTCACCCGATTTCACTGTCGAAACAAGCAATACTTGTTTGCCATCAGGTGCAAAAAGGAAACCTTCCACACCTTTCTCCATAGAGGTAAGTTGCACACGAGACGTACCGTCGGCGGCACTTTTCCACAATTGGGGCACATTGTCGGCATCGGGATAGATAAAGGCGATAGTATTATCGTCGAGCCATGCAGCTCCCTGCTCGCTCTTGGGAGTAGAGGTAATCTGCGTACGGGTACCGTCGAGCGATACCATAAAGAGGTCATTATTGCTCTTGTCGGCTTTATAATCGATATATGTCACGCCAAAGAGTACCTTGGTACCATCGGGCGACACAGCAGGCGACGAAACACGGCCAAAGGCCATCATCACCTCGGGAGTCATAATCCCATTCTCAACCGTAATTTCCTGTTTACCGATAACAGCCTCATCGGTAGCTTCTTGCGTATTGCAAGCTGTCAGCATCACTGCGCTTGCCAAACCCATAATAGTCCAATTTTTATTCATAAAATGTCGTTATATGTGTGGCCAAAATCAATATTCGTCACGAGGATCGTAACCAGTAAAACCGTCGTCATCAAGTTCCGATATATCATAATCGTCCGACCCATAGAAATCGGCATCGAGGTCGGTATCGGAATTTTGTGCAGCCATTTTCTTCTCCATCTCATCCAAATCCATAACTTGTACGGGAGGCTCTCCTACCGACTTGGTGCAAACGGGCTTATCGAGGTCTTCGCCTGGAATGATTTCGCGCAACTCCATGTAAAAAGCACGGTCGGTCATGTAATCGAATACAAACATCAGGCGTTGCCCCTCATCCTCAATCAGCTCATTGAGATGCGTAGTATCCATCAGCCAGCTATCTTCCGAGCTGTCACGTCCCATATCTATAAGTGTTACTTCGACACGTTTTTCCCAGTCGTCATCACAAATAAAGAACGAGGTCATCTCGTTGTGACTATAACCTACCGAGTCGAGAATAGCATCGTTCAACTCTTTGAAAGTAGCTTCAGAATCGATTTTTATCACTCGTTTGAAGTCATCGACTTCTTCCGATACAATAAGAAATTTATAAATCATAGCTTCATTCCTATTTAACAGTGCGTAAAGATAGCCAAAATATCTATACACATATCACATAGCGTGAAAAATATCGCCGTACAGCTTATTCAAACACTATATATGAATATAGACCCCGCCAATGTACAGAGTCTATATTCTTTATTACAGTCTTTCACCGCAAGACAATACAATGATATTCTAACAGATACCCTCTATATTACCATCATCGGCAATATGGATAAACATGGCTTGGGGCACTTTACCCAACCCAGGCATACGCATTATATCGCCTGCCAATGCGACAATGAAACCACCACCGGCATTGAGCTCGATGTCTTTGATATGGAATTCGAATCCCGTTTCGCTGCCATAACGTTTTGGATCGGCCGAGAAGGAATATTGCGTCTTGGCAATACATACGGGCAATTGTCCCAATCCCCACTTCTGCAATTGTGCAAGCTCTTTCAAGGCTTTGTCGCTAAATGTAACCGTTCCTGCACCGTAGATATTACGGGCTACCTTGGTTATCTTTTCTTGTGGCGTCTCGTCGTCGTTGTAAGTGAAACGGATGGGTGCCGAAGGCTGTGTCTCTATCAGTTCGACGGCTGTACGAGCCAACTCGGCAGCACCTTTACCACCTTCCATATAAGCATTATTGATAACGCAGCGCACACCTTTCTCGGCACAATGGCGCATGATGAGGTCCATCTCTTCGTCAGTATCGGAAGCCCAACGATTGAAACATACCAATACTGTCTGTCCAAACGACTGTAAGTTGGCTATATGACGGTCGAGATTGGCAAAACCGCGCTTCAACCCCTCTACATTGGGTTTCTTTATATCGGCTTCGGGTACCCCGCCATGCATTTTCAGTGCGAGAGTCGTAGCCACAAGAACGGTAAGGTCGGGTTTCAAACCTGTCTGACGGCACTTTATATTCAAGAACTTCTCGGCACCGAGGTCGGCACCGAATCCGGCTTCTGTCACCGTGTAATCGCCCCATGTCATAGCCATGCGAGTGGCAATAACCGAGTTACATCCGTGTGCTATGTTGGCAAACGGGCCTCCGTGAATAATCACCGGATTATGCTCGGTTGTCTGCACGAGATTAGGATTCATGGCATCTTTGAGCAACGCTGCAACAGCTCCCGTAACGCCAAGGTCATCGACCGTAAATGGCGTATCATCATAGCGTATGCCCAACACAATACGACCTATGCGTTTTTCAAGGTCTTTCAGGTCTCGAGCCAAACAGAGTATAGCCATAATTTCTGAGGCCGGTGTTATGTCGAAACCTGTCTGAGTAGGGATGCCGTTACCGGCGCCACCCAAACCGGTAATGATATTACGCAGCGAGCGGTCATTTACATCGAGCACCCTGCGCCACATAACCTTTTTCAAGCCTACGCCAGAGGCACGATTCTGATACAGATAGTTATCGAGTAAAGCAGCTATCAAGTTGTTGGCCGATGTGACGGCATGAAAGTCGCCTGTAAAGTGCAAGTTAATATCTTCCGAAGGTAATACCTGTGCATATCCACCGCCGGTCGCTCCGCCTTTCATTCCAAAGCAAGGGCCAAGTGAAGGCTCACGCAACGCGATAATTGCATTCTTCCCTATGTAGTTCAAGCCCATACCCAATCCTATACTCACCGTTGTTTTACCCACACCGGCTTTAGTAGCAGTTATGGCTGTAACAAGGATAAGTTTATGTTTTGCCACCTTCTCATCGTCAATCAGGCGATTCGATACCTTGGCAATATAACGGCCATAGTTATATACATCGTCCTCCGGAAATCCTACCCGGGCAGCAACATCACGAATTTTTTCCAACTTGGTTTCGCGAGCAATTTGTGTGTCTGTTTTCATAAGCATTCATTAAGATTATAAGATTAATGATTTGTATCGGTAGTCAATAATTTCAATTTATCTTCGAGCTTCAGCATCTCGTCACGCAAGCGTGCTGCTTCTATAAAGTCCATCTTGCGTGCCGCCTCAAGCATATCCTTGCGCGTGCGGTCTATGGCTTTTTCTAACTGTGGTGGTGACATATAGGCTACCACCGGGTCGGCTGCAATATTGGTAGCAATACCATACTCTTCAGCATAGGGTATAGGCTCGGCCTCTTGGCTGCCACGGCCAAGGATAGCCCGCTTGGCTTTATTAATGGCTTGAGGTGTAATATGATTCTTTTCATTGTAAGCCAACTGTTTTTCCCTACGACGATTGGTCTCATCGATAGTTTGGCGCATACTGTCGGTTATCTTGTCGGCATACATGATAACCATGCCGTTGAGGTTGCGCGCAGCACGACCTACGGTCTGTGTGAGAGAACGATGCGAACGCAAGAATCCTTCTTTATCGGCATCGAGAATAGCCACAAGAGATACCTCGGGCAGGTCTAACCCCTCACGCAACAAGTTGACGCCTATCAGTACATCATAAACACCGGCACGCAAATCTTCGAGAATCTGTATGCGGTCGAGCGTATCTACGTCTGAGTGGATATAATTGCAATGTATATCAAGTTTCAGTAAATAGGCATTGAGCTCTTCGGCCATGCGCTTTGTCAGTGTCGTCACCAAGACCCGCTCGCCTCGCTCTATACGCAAGTGTATTTCCTCCAACAAATCGTCTATCTGATTGAGGCTTGGCCGTACCTCTATCAGCGGGTCAAGCAACCCAGTAGGTCGTATCACCTGCTCTACCACAATACCTTCGCAACGGTTCAGCTCATAATCGGCCGGGGTAGCACTTACATAAATAACCTGCTTGGCAAGCTCTTCAAACTCCTCAAACTTCAAGGGACGGTTGTCTATGGCTGCCGGCAAACGGAAGCCATACTCTACCAGATTGGTCTTGCGCGAGCTATCACCACCATACATGGCCCGTATTTGAGGAATGGTAACGTGGCTCTCGTCTATAATCACCATAAAATCTTCGGGGAAATAGTCGAGCAGACAGAATGGTCGCGTACCGGGAGCTCTACCATCGAAATAACGCGAGTAATTTTCGATACCCGAACAGTAACCCAGCTCGCGTATCATCTCCACGTCATAAGTAACGCGCTCATAGAGACGCTTGGCCTCGAGCTCCTTACCTATGGAACGGAAAAAGTCGACTTGTTTGCCAAGGTCGAGTTGTATTTGGTCTATCGCCCGGTTGATACACTCTTTGGTTGTCACAAAGATGTTGGCCGGGTATATTTTGTATTCGTCAAATGGGGTGATACTTACACCCGACAACGGGTCAACTGTAGAGATGCTCTCTATTTCGTCGTCCCAGAAAACAACTCGGAGCAGTGTCTCGTCATAAGCGAGAAATATATCGACGGTATCGCCCTTGACTCTGAAAGTTCCCCTCTTCATCTCTACCTCATTACGCGAGTATAGGGCATCGACCAGCTTGCGCAAAAAGTCATTCCGGTCGTATCGCATGCCGCGCTTTACTTCTATGACATTGGCATGGAAATCTTGGGGATTACCTATACCATAGAGACACGATACCGACGAGACTACTACCACATCTTTCCGCCCCGACAATAAAGCCGATGTAGCGGCCAGCCGCAAACGATCTATTTCGTCGTTGATGGCAAGGTCTTTTTCTATATACGTGTCGGTTGTAGGAATATATGCTTCGGGTTGATAATAGTCGTAGTATGAGACAAAATATTCTACTGCATTATCGGGGAAAAAGCTTTTGAACTCACCATAGAGTTGAGCCGCCAGTGTCTTGTTGTGGCTCAATACCAACGTAGGCTTCTGTACTCGCTCTATTACATTGGCCATAGTAAAGGTTTTGCCCGAACCGGTAACGCCCAACAAGGTTTGTGCAGGGAGGCCCTCAATGATACCTTTGCTAAGCTCTTCGATGGCTTCGGGCTGATCACCGGTAGGCTTATATGGCGACACCAGCTTAAACTCCATAATCTGTTACAATACAACTATACGACATAACCTTCTTACTTATTCTCCCTGGGGTATCAATATCACCATAATCAAATATGCAATAGCCGCTCCAAAAAAGGCTGAACAACAAGCTATCAATGCATATATCACGCGTATCAAGGTGACGTCTACACCGAAATAGTCGGCAAAACCCTTGCACACTCCCGCTATCATGCGACCGGTGCGAGGGCGCACCAATCTTCTTATTTCATCCATATTCATTCGTTTTTTGCCCGGCCGGTCCGAGACAACACAACGCAAATATAACAAATAATACAGGATAAACAACAGATAGAAGTTTTTTATTTGCGCGACACGAAAAAGAGGACACAAAATGTTAAATCTCATTTTGTTTTTTGCCCGCTTTTAAGCTATCTTTGTAGAACTGTTTCGGAGGTGCTACACAACAGGTCTCGTTATGCAGTGTGATAACTGAAATAGACAACAGCCCATGCATACTATACCTAATGATACGCCCTCTGAACCCGATACGACAAAGCCATATACAGATATGCCATTTTTTACAATCATCATTCCCGTCTATAATCGTCCCGACGAGATAGAAGAGCTACTCGAAAGCCTTACAACCCAAACATACAAGGAGTTTGATATTGTACTTGTCGAGGATGGTTCTACCATCCCCTGTGACAAAGTCGCCGCCCGGTACAACGATAAGCTTGAAATTCATTACTATTATAAGCCCAACGAAGGGCGCAGTATAGCCCGCAACTATGGTATGGAACGTGCCGATGGACAGTACTTCGTATTTTTCGACTCGGACTGCATCATTCCACCTACCTATTTTGCCACGGTCAAGAAACAGCTCGACCAACAATATTGCGACTGCTACGGAGGCCCCGATGCTGCTCACGACAGTTTCTCACAAGTACAGAAAGCTATCAACTACTCCATGACCTCGTTTCTTACCACAGGAGGGATACGCGGTGGCGGACAAAAACTCGACAAATTTACGCCCCGCTCTTTCAACATGGGTTTTTCACGAGAGGTCTACGAAAAAGTAGGTGGATATAAAAACATGACCGGTGAAGACATAGACTTGAGCATGCGCATCCGTAAAGCCGGTTTCGAGTCACGCCTTATACCCGATGCTTTTGTCTACCACAAACGCCGCGTTGACTTCCGCAAGTTCTGGCGACAAGTACATGTCTTCGGACAAGCACGAGTCGACCTTATGCGCATCTATCCCGAGCAACGCAAATTGGTATATACCCTGCCTGCACTCTTTGTGATAGCTGTTATTCTCATGTTGGCAGGCATGTTTGTCACACCTTGGACTATCACACCTCTGGCCATATACCTGATAGCCATATTTGCAGTATCGTGGGCTATCAACAAATCGCCCATCATAGCGGCACTCTCTATTGTAGCCAGCCTCATACAACTGATAGGTTACGGCACGGGATTTCTCAAGAGCTTCTTTACCCAATACATACTTCGCAGAGAATTCAAGAGCCGCTACTAAGCCTTACTACTCATGGAAAATACGCCCAAGAAAAAACTCACTATTACTCAGCTGGCAGCCGACGACCGACCTCGCGAAAAGATGATGAAGCACGGAGCCCGCGCACTGAGTAATGCCGAGTTGCTGGGTATCCTCATCGGCTCGGGCAATACCGATGAAACAGCCGTAGAGTTGTGTCAACGCATACTCAATAGTGCCGACAACAGCCTCAACCGACTGGGTAAATATGACATAAAAAAACTTACTTCGACGTTCAAAGGCATTGGCGAAGCAAAAGCTGTCACCATCATTGCTGCCATGGAATTAGGCCGACGACGCCAGGAAGAAGAGTCTCCCGAACGTCCCGTTATGCAATCAAGTGCCGAAGCATACAAATACATGAGGCAAAAACTGATAGACCTGCCGCACGAAGAGTTCTGGGCTTTACTGCTCAATCGTGCCGGACGACTCATTGATACTGTAATCATAAGCCGCGGTGGCACGTCATCGACAGTCGTGGATGTAAAAATAATACTGAAAGCTGCCTTGCAAAACCTTGCCTCGTCCATTATCTTGTGCCACAACCACCCCTCGGGCAATTGTCGACCGAGTCGCGAAGACGAAGCTATGACACACAAAATTAAAAACGCCGCATCTCTACTCGACATACAGGTTGTAGACCACATCATCGTGTGCGAGAACCACTACTTTAGTTTCGCCGACCACGATTTGCTCTGACAATCGTAGGCTTATTTGTCATTTACTACTTGCTCAACCGATTTTACTCTTCTGTAACGAGGCATCTCTACCACCATATACCGCACGCCTCCGGGCAACATTACGGTATCGGGGAATAGTACCGGCTCGCTATCGGGATAAGACCCGGGAGCGACCATGCGGCGTAACACACCCGACAACGAATAGGCCGGGTCGCGCCATGATACAGGCTCATACTGCCAGCAATATGTACCATGATAAGGGACACTATCGAGTAAGGCAATCATAAAGCGGCCTCCGACAGGTCTATAAAAAGGATTATCGCCCGGTACACGATGCTCTACGACAAAGAATTCTCGAGGGCGCTCTACCACATCGCGCAATTCAGACGGGAAAACACATACATAACGATTATAAAGTTCGTAACAGCCACAACTGTCGCGCAAAAGCATCGGGCGAGGTACATGCATCACTGTATCGAGATGCGCCGACAGGGGTATAACAAAGCATCGCCAATCACTCTCCCAATCAGCCCAATAGCGCTGCCGCAAATCCATTACCCACGGACGTAACAAAGGATTTACTTTAACGTTGGGCAAATACACTATACCATTGCCGCTTGCTGCATAATCGGCAAACATAGCCCGGTGTGCCGAACCTACCCTATAGGCTGCCAAAGAGACAGATAAAGCCCACACAAGCCATACTCCTGACAAAATGAATACCGTAAACCGCAACGTACGACGCGAAAACCGACGTGCCACGGTAGCCACCCAAGCTGTCAGCAACACAACCGAGAAAAATTCCAGCCCATAAAATGGGCGCATGTTAGACGACGAACTTCCCACATAAAGTGCAAACAGGAGCGACACAGCATGAATATATATCCATATTCCATACTGCCTCCGATAAAGGCACAAAACTCTACGACCACCCGGTATGCAAAATGTTATAAACCATACAATATACAACAACGGCAAAGCTCGCAACTCTCGCAAATGCACAAAGAGCACAGCGATACGGTCACTCCATATATTGTTGGCAAAGAGCGACTCAGTACGGGCATCCATAGACGGAGCAAATACCAATGCTATCACACCCATACTATAAGCGAGCGTCACAAGAGTCAACATATTCAAGCCTATCCGCCGGTAATGAAATGCCATCCATAACAATATAGCAATAGATACCGGCAAAGCCAAGGCCTCGTGCGACCATCCTGCCAAAAACGAAAGCACGACCCACACAATACGGTATCGCTGCGTAAAACCTCCGCCACGCTTTACATTGTTCCACACAATCATAAATAGAAGCGTAGCTACCGATGTCCACAGGTAATTTAACGACCCGGCAGCCCAGTAAAAGAGATAATCTCCTGCCGGAAGCAACCATAAGACAGCTGCCGCCGCAAAACATATTGTCAATACATGCAATCTCCCATCTGCCACCTTAGCAACCAGTGTAAGCAGCAATAAAAACATCATTGTATTGAGTATATCAAAGAGACACTCGGGCAAAAATCCCAGCAACGTCTGTAATATTATATGGACAACCGCCCGACCATTTTCATTGATATAATGCCAATATTGCGACTCAAAAACATCGCCTATATGTCGCAACGGTGAAAGCTCCTCTCCCGCCACATAACGGTAGGAGTACCATATATCGTCGTCGTAATAGGGCATAAACGAATTCATTGCGTATACAAAGGCTCCAATAGCCACATACACAATGCACAGCATAGCCTTCTCGCCTGAAGTTCTACTTCGCTCCATGTCGGTCTATACGCAATACTTTTCTATATATACTTTTGGGGACACACTGGTAGTCAGTACCATCAGGCATACAGCATGTTGTATGATACGACGGCAATACTTCGCTATCGGGATAACTGGCAGGCAACAAAAGGCGTCGCATACGACTCATCAAAGGCACCTCGTCAGTCACCGATACCGGGGCATATCCATACAACAAGGTGTCGGCAGGAAGCTCCGTAGCAGGCCATATATATACGTCGATACTGGGCCACGTATAGAGCGAAGCATTACCGGGCACACGGTTCTGCTCCGTAAAGAACGTTTCGGGATGCGACAACGCACGATACAATGAAGCGGGAATAAAATTCAACATGGGGCGGCCATAATAAGCGCTCATGTGCCGTGCCGTCCATCCTTTTAAATATTCGCGTCTTAAATTCAGCGTATATGCACTGGCAAAAAGGGGCGGATTGTAAATATCCATTACTACCGTTCCATCTATACTCTGCCTGAACATACTTATCAGTTCTCTATGTTGAGCTTCCACACGACAATGCTCCTTGTAAATTACCCCTGTATACAGCAATACCAACAGAGAGGCTGCAACTGTTACAACACGCTTCCATCGTGTCCAACGCAGTAACAAGGTCGCAAAAAGGTACGACAAAGGTATGGCACAGAAAAAAGACGAACACCAATAAGCTCTATGCTCACCATTATCGGCCACCATGGCAATAAGTAACGATACTATGGCAGCAACTATTATCACGCGACAACGTCTGATGCAGCGAAGCGCCCACCGACGTTTTCTTATATAGAGCCACACCAAGACAGTAGCCAACAAAGCCGGTAATAGCAAACCTGGAAGATAGAGGTTAGCCAAAAACAATCCGTAACCGCCAATTTGTCCCGACAGCCGTAACCCCATGCACGGTGCCAGCAATAAAAAAGCCAACCCTACCAGAAAGCCTGCATACAGTATATATTGTGCCATCAAACGGCGACGACGGCGTATCCACAAATCTACAGTACAACCCACAGCCAATCCCAGTGAATATCCTTCATGCGACCATCCACATAATATTCCTATAAGAAATAACGGTACATACCATCCTACTGCCACATCGCGGTAACTCAAATGCCTCCACAACAAGCAAAAAAGCAGCATGAGGCATCCTGTCCACAAATAACTGATGCTACCGGTAGCCCACATCAAGCCTTCATAATGGCAAGGCATGACAAAAAAGAGAAAAACAATAATAAAAAGCCACGCCAACGGTTCGCGCCTCGATACTCGCGGCAACGAGAAGAGGGCAAACAATACCACTGTTAATATGAAGACGCAGCTATTCAGCACGTTAAAGAGAGGCTTGCTGCAAAACGATACTACCATCTGTACCAGCCCGTTGACAAACACTCTACTATTGACCGACAGATAATGGTTGTATTGCGACACAACCACGTCGTACAACGTAACAATGCGCTGCGTAGGATATCCCTCTTGCTCCTGTATCCAAGAATACCACCAATCGTCGCTGTAGTAGGGCACTTCGCGGGAGAAAAAGAAAAAGACTACTCCTGCCAACAGCAACATTACCGGTATGACAATCCTATTCCTGCTTATCATTGGTCTCGTGCTTCTTATAAGACCTGACTATGTAGGTAGGCCTGTGTTTCGTTTCATTAAAGATACGGCCCAAATACTCACCTATCACTCCCAGCGAAAGAAGCTGTAATCCTCCTAAAAACAAGATGATACACATCAATGATGGATAACCGGCAACGGCTTCTCCCCACAACAGAGTTTTGGCTATAATAATGACCATATAGACAAACGCCGTGAGTGAAATACATATACCCAATATAGAAGAGATACGTAACGGACTTACCGAAAAGGACGTAATACCCTCTATCGCCAAATTGAAGAGCGAAAAGAAATTCCATTTTGATTTCCCGGCCGCACGTTCCTGCTGGTCGCACACGACCTCTTTCTTCTTATACCCAATCCAGGCATACAACCCTTTGGTATAACGGCACTGCTCACGCAACGTACGCAGCGTATCGATACACTTACGGTCAAGCAGGCGAAAATCGCCCACATCAGGCAAAACGTCTATATTTGAAGCCTGCTGCAATATCTTATAGAAGAGGCGTGAAAAGGCCTTCCGTACTTTCGACCCATCACCACGAGCCCGACGTCGTGCATATACATCGTCATATCCATCTTCCCAATATTGCAACATTTCGGGTATCATCTCGGGTGGATGCTGCAAGTCGGCATCCATTATCACGGCGCAATCGCCCGTCACATAATCAAATCCCGCCAGCATGGCGGCTTCCTTGCCAAAATTGCGCGAGAGCTCTACAACAGCAACTCGTCGGTCATGAGCCATAAAATCGTTTATGAGCTGAGCCGAAGTATCGGTACTACCGTCATTGACAAACAGCAATTCCCACTCATACTGGGTCATGGAATCCATCAATCTGCATAGACGGTCATATAAAATTGACAAGACAGACTCTTCGTTATATACCGGAATAATCAGTGATACTCTCTTCATAACTTTCCCGATTTTAATACAAAACGTACCAACAGAAAATTAACGGGTATTACCGTAGCAAACATAGGCAGAGGCGCCCATCGTTCAGGAACACCTACCCACATATAGAAGTTGAGAAAGACAATTTGCAACAAATAATTGATGCAATGACTTAATCCAAAACCCAATCCTTTTTTCAATGAAGGCTTCGTCCTGAACGTATAATAGTTAGAGAGGAAAAAGTTAAATACGAAACTCACCACATATCCTACCGTAAGTGAGGTAGTTGCCCCTATGCCCAATTTCTGGTTAAAGACCCAATATATGACATACTGCAACAGCGTTGCCAAAACACCTACAATACCAAAACGAACCACTTCCCGCAATTTGCCGGAATGTAACATTCGCTTGTATAACAGAGATATGCGACTATATTTGACCGAATCTTTCACTTGTCTTTGACATACCTCTACACAGAGAGGCTAAACAATGCAAATATAGCAAGATAATCCATGCAAAGCAATATGATATGTTTTTATTTACAACAGCAAACACAAGAGAAACAAAAATGACGACCTTTACTTTTCTACGTCATAGTACTCCTAGGCAAGTACAAGACCGCATCTCATTGCCATAGCCTCATCGGCAGCCAAACAAGCTTAATAAATATACTGCCACCTGTATTTTCGTAGAATAAAAGCCACGATAGAACGAAATCAGAGTGTTTTTTAAGCAATTTACCGTTAAAAATAGGTACGACTTTCGTTTTATTGCAGAGGTTTATGTACCTTTGCAAACTGTAAATTATGAAATAACATGCGAAAGGTTATCTCTATTTTTATCGCGACACTACTTCTCGCCTCATGCGGTGAGTTTGAGAAAGTACGCAAAAGCAACGACTACGACTTGAAGTACGAATATGCCCAACGCGCTTTCGAAAACAAAAAATACATGGAATGCGCAACACTGCTCGAGGAGCTTGTCACCATATACAAAGGCTCAGAACGAGCCGAAGATGCCCTTTACATGCTGGCACGCAGTTACTATCTCAACGAAGACTACCTCACTGCCGGCGAATACTTCAAGGCTTATTACCGCAATTTCCCGAAAGGGAAATATACCGAGCTGGCACGCTACTACTGCGGCTATGGCTATTACTTAGACTCGCCCGACCCACGGCTCGACCAGTCTGGTACTTATAAAGCAATCGATGAGATGCAACAGTTTCTCGACTTCTTTCCACAAAGCGATAAAGCCCCGGAAGCTCAAGAAATAATCTTCGAGTTGCAAGATAAGCTGGTATATAAAGAATTACTCAATGCCCAACTGTACTATAACTTAGGCAATTACATGGGTAATAATTACCAATCGGCCGTCATCACCGCACAAAACGCCCTCAGAGAGTACCCTTATACTCGATACAAAGAGACGTTGATGATGCTCATACTCAAATCGAAATATCAGGAGGCCATGCAAAGCTACGACGAGAAAAAGCCTGAACGTTTCCGTGGTGTATTGGATGAATACTACTCGTTTATCAATGAATTTCCCGACGGTCCCAACACCAAAGAGGCTCAAAATATCTTCAAGGTTGCAAGCCGATATGTAAAAGATTGAAAAAACAATTTATTATAATATAGCCCGAATTATGGATTATAAGAAAACAAACGCACCTACCAACACCGTAACCCGCAACGTAATAGAACTGGCAAAAGATACGGGTAACGTGTATGAAACAGTTTGCATCATTGCTAAACGCGCCAACCAAATTGCACGTGAAATGAAAGAGGAATTGGATAATAAATTGCAAGAGTTCGCCGCAAGTTCCGACAAAGACAATATGGAGGAAGAGAACGAGAACCGCGAGCAAATAGAAGTTTCGCGCTACTACGAAAAACTGCCAAAACCTACTCTCATCGCCACGCAAGAGTATATAGACGGACGCATTTACTACCGTAATCCCGAAAAAGACAAAGACAGCCTCGATTAATAATAGTCGAAGGTTTAACTTATCACATCAACGAGGCTGTTGCAAAATAAAAACTTTGTAGCAGCCTCGTTGAGTATGTTGTATTTATACTACTCTCTTCTCCTACATTGCGGGGTGTTAAAAAATAAAGTTTTGAATAGATTTCATCCCGTATTTTTTGTTTTCATATAGAAGCGGCCGTAGATTGTTTCGTCTATAATAATGACAGGTAAAACGATTTTTCATGACAGACCTACTACTACCCGTCTTCAAGAGACAGAAACCACTTCCCCCAATTACCTTTATTATTTAAAGGGAAGTCTGTCAGCCTATGTTAAAATACATCAAAGAACAAGGTTCATAAACAAATTTGTCTTACTTTTGCAACTGACACTATTGTCAGTCACACCTGTCAAAATCGAAAAATACAATGATGCAACCTTATAAAATAGGCATAGACGTAGGCTCAACGACAGCCAAGATAGTCATTCTCGATACAAATGATACCCTTGTTTTCTCACGCTACGAGCGACACAATACCCACCCCAGCAGTTTGCTTGCAACCTTCTTCGAGGAGGCGCAACGCACCTTGGGCGACATAGAAGCATCGGCAATTGTGACAGGTTCTATAGGAATGGGGTTCGCTGAGAAACTGCAAGTTCCCTTTATGCAAGAGGTATCGGCAGCCACTCAATATACTCGCTATCGCTATCCGAAGGCATCGGCCCTTATAGATATAGGTGGTGAAGATGCCAAAATCGTATTTTTCGATCAGCACTCCACCGACCTGCGCATGAATGGGAACTGTGCAGGAGGTACCGGCGCTTTCATTGACCAAATGGCTGTATTGTTAGGAGTAGAGACCGAACAGCTCGATACTCTCGCCCATGAAGCCAAACATATACATCCTATTGCCGCCCGCTGTGGCGTGTTCTCAAAGACCGACATACAAAATCTTATGAGCCGCAATGTTCCTAAGGAAGACATCACGGCCTCCATATTCCACGCCGTAGCTGTGCAAACAATTGTGACCTTAGCCAGAGGGCACAACATTGTAGCTCCCATACTCTTATGTGGCGGACCTCTCACCTTTATACCTTCACTTCGCAAAGCTTTTGCCGACTACCTACATTTAAAGGAAAGCGATTTCATCTTACCTCCAAATGGGAACTTGTTGCCGGCATTAGGATGTGCAATCAGCGTCGAAGGGAAAGGCGCCCGTTCACTATCGGCATGGAAATTGCTTATGGAACAGCCATCGCTATCGTGGCACAAAGAAAGTTCTCTACCTCAATTATTTGAATCAGAATCTGCACACGAAGCATGGAACAAAGCAAAAAGCTGCTACGAGATACCCCATAAAGAACTGCAAGGAGGCGTACAAGATGCTGTAATAGGTATCGACTCAGGGTCGACCACCACAAAAATGGTTGTGACTGACCTGCAAGGCAACATTCTATACACTTACTACGCTCCAAACAACGGAAATCCCGTGGATGCTGCATCAAAAGCTTTCGTGGCACTGCAAGAATATTGTACTGCTCGCGATACCCAACTCGAAGTTCATGGCACTTGTTCGACAGGCTACGGTGAAGAGCTCATAAAGGCAGCATTCGGCTTACACACAAGCATCATTGAAACCATAGCACACTACAAAGCTGCCCGCCGACTTATTCCTGACGTATCGTTTATACTCGACATTGGCGGGCAAGACATGAAAGCGATTTTCGTAGAGAAAAATGCCATCACCCGCATGGAACTCAACGAAGCCTGCTCATCGGGCTGTGGTTCATTTATAGAGACTTTTGCACGCACTTTGGGCTACTCCGTAGCCGACTTTGCCCATATGGCCTGCACCGCTTCTGCTCCTTGCGACTTGGGCACCCGCTGCACGGTGTTCATGAACTCGAAGGTAAAACAAGTTCTTCGCGAAGGAGCTTCCATAGCCGATATTGCAGCTGGTCTCTCCTACTCGGTTATCAAGAACTGCCTCTATAAGGTGCTGAAAATAAAAGACAGCCGCGAGCTTGGAAAGCACATCGTAGTGCAAGGCGGCACATTACGCAACGATGCTATAGTACGAGCATTTGAAAGGCTTACAGATACCAATGTAGCTCGCAGTAATCACCCCGAATTGATGGGAGCCTACGGTTGCGCCCTTACTGCCATAGAAAAACAACACGCAGCCCAAGGACTTCACAACTATCTCGATAACGCAGGCTTTACAACTCGCCTCATGCAATGCAAAGGGTGTGAAAACCATTGCACAGTATGCCGGTATACCTTCGATAACGGCAACACTTACTACTCGGGCAACAAATGTGAGACAATCTTTTCCAACAAAGGTCATGATGCCGTAAAGGGAGAAAACATATATGATATAAAGTATCGCCTTCTTTTCGACAATCGTCACTCTTCGCCATCTCATCAGCCGGGACTGCCTAAAATAGGTATTCCACGCGCACTGAATATGTACGAGGATTATCCGTTCTGGCATACCCTCTTTACTGCATGTGGAATTGAAGTTATCCTTTCCGATGCCTCCACTTTCAGTAAGTACGAAGAGGCTTTACCCACGGTCATGTCAGACAATATATGCTTCCCGGCAAAACTTGCTCACAGCCACATACGCAATCTTATTGAAAAGAGAGTCGACCGCATCTTCATGCCATACGTCGTCTATGAGAGAAAAGACGATACCCGTACATCCAACGCCTACAACTGCCCCATTGTAAGTGGATATTCAGATGTAATACGCAATGCCATGACACCCGACGTTCCCATAGACTCCCCTGCCATAACATTTGCCGACGACACCTTATTGGCACGTCAATGCATCGACTACCTGCTTCACCTGGGCATAAGCCGCGATACAGCCCACAAAGCCTTTATAGAGGCACAAAAAGCACAAAAGGAATATACCACCCAAATACAACAAGAAGCACGACGCATATTCGATACAAGTCGTCGCAACCACCGCATTACCATTGTCCTCGCCGGCCGGCCCTACCATACCGACCCCCTGATACAACATAAGATATCGGGAATGATAGCCGAGCTTGGGGCTAACGTCATCTCAGACGATATTGTACGTGGAGATAATGACACACCCATTGGCGAAAGCTACCTGGTACAACAATGGAGCTATATCAACCGTATACTCAAAGCCGCCGCTTGGACAGCACAACAAGGCGATGACGTACACTTTGTACAAATCACATCTTTCGGTTGCGGTCCCGATGCCTTTCTCTTAGACGAAACGCGCGATATACTACACCGTCACGGAAAGCCATTCACACTACTCAAAGTAGATGATGTAAACAATATAGGTTCGCTCAAATTGCGTATGCGCTCCCTCATAGAAAGCCTTCATACCGACCATAACACGGCATCGCCCACCCCATTTGTTGCAATGCCCGTATTCAAAAAAAGCGACAAACGTAAAAAGATATTAGCGCCCTATTTTTCGGAATACATCACACCCTTATTACATCCTCTCTTTGAGTTGGCCGGATATGATGTAGAGGTACTGCCCATAGACAACCTCGAAAGTGCCGAAACGGGACTGAAATACGCCAATAACGAGGTATGCTACCCGGCCACACTCGTCACAGGAAGTCTTATAAAAGCGTTGCAGTCGGGACGTTACGACATCAACAACACAGCAGTCGCCATCACACAGACCGGAGGGCAATGCCGCGCTACAAACTACGTTTCGCTTATCAAAAGGGCTTTAGTATCGGCAGGATTTGCTAATACGCCTGTCGTTACACTTGGTGTACACGGTAACATCTACAATGAACAAGAGGGCTTTAACATACCATGGGCTCGCATTACACCCATTGCCCTTGCCTCGGTACTCTTTGCCGACACCCTGTCACGCTTCTATCATGCCACTGTCGTACGCGAGAAAGCCCCGGGCATAGCAGCACAACTACGCGACCATTACCTGCAAGCTGCCACAACACCCATCAGGGCTAATCAACCCGACAAATTGCTTCACCTGATAGCAAAAGCTGCCACCGACTTCGATAACGCCTGCCTCAATAGCGAACGTCCCAAAGTAGGCATCGTAGGCGAAATATTTCTTAAATTCAATGCTTTCTCTCACCAGCACATACCCGAGTTCCTTACAGAACAAGGCATCGAAATTGTTCCACCGGCACTTTTGCCCCTATTCACCCAAAGTTTTGTCAACATAGAGACCAACCGCAGGTTGTTGCTCAAAAACAGCCGAATTCCCACATTCGCCATACAACTACTGTATAAATATGTAGCACGACAGATAAAACGATTCAATCGGGCTGCATCGGCATTCCGTTACTATATACCCTTCGACAATATCTATGAAGACGCCGAGCGCTCACATGAAATAGTCTCAGAAGCAGCTCAATTTGGTGAGGGATGGCTCCTACCCGGCGAGGTAGCCTCTTTTGCCAGCAACGGTATCAACAATGTCATATCGCTGCAACCTTTTGGCTGTATAGCCAATCATATCTTATCGAAAGGAATAGAAAAACGCATACACGCCCTTTATCCACGACTCAATTTTCTGTCGCTCGACTTCGACGGCGGTGTAAGCAATGTCAATGTAGTCAACCGACTATGGCTATTTATCAACAACATAGAAAAGCACAAAGAGAAAATAGAAGTATAATACTATAAAAACACAATACCATGAGCAACCACAATATGGAGGAAACTATCATAAATGTGGCAAGAGCCGAATTTGTAAAACACGGCTACGAATGTACCAGCATGAGCGAGATAGCAGCCCGTGCAGGTATCAATCGGCCTACGCTGCACTACTATTTCCGCACAAAAGAGAAGATGTTTCAAGCTGTATTCGGCAGTATTGTCGAGACATTTCTCCCATGCATGCAATCGCTGATAGAAAGCGACCTGCCATTTATGAAGAAACTCGAAGCCGTCATCGACCAATATATTGCCATCTTTTCCAAAAATTCCGACCTTCCCTACTTCATCATCCGCGAAATACAACGCGACCCACAGCATCTGCTATCTACCGCCCAAGAATTACACGTAGACAAATTCTTGAAAACCATTTATCGCATTATGCTCGAAGATATCAAAGCCGGCAAGCTCAAACCCGTCAAACCCGAAAAGATATTTTGCACTTTTTACGGCCTGCTTATCTTCCCCATTGTCAGCAAGAATGTGACAAAAATCATATTTTTCAACGATAAAGATTCTGAATACCAAGAATTTATAAAAGACTGGAAAGAGCATATCATCACCACCATGCAAAATTTGATATGCGCATAATACACAAGAAGTGCGAAAAAGAAGACGTATCGCATATAAACTTGCCTACAGACCTGTACAGAGCCGTCAATAACGGCACAAAAAAGCGATATTTATTTTGTAAAAAAGAGAGCAAGAAAACTTTTGTCGGGCAATTTCTTTTTTTTACCTTTGCGGTGGTTTATTTGTCGGCATACACCGTCGACTGAGAACAGAGAAAATAATACAAAAACAAAGAAATATAATACACTGGTATGAATTCAGCATTCTTAGTGGTCGTACTGATCACCGGTATTGCATTGGTAGGAGCAGCTCTGCTCATAGCAGGATGGCTCTCACCGCGCTCTTTCAATCCCCAAAAGGGAGAAGCCTACGAGTGCGGAATACCCACAAGAGGAGATTCGTGGATGCAATTCAAGGTAGGATACTATCTGTTTGCCATCCTTTACCTCATGTTTGATGTAGAGACAGTGTTTCTCTTTCCGTGGGCAGTCATATTGCGCGATGTAGGCGTTGTTGGCCTTGCCAGCATAGCCTTCTTTTTGGTGATACTCGTACTTGGTCTCGTATATGCTTGGAAGAAAGGAGCGTTGGAATGGAAGTGAAAATAAAATCAATGAAGTATGAAGACTTCAAAGACAATGAATATCTCGAGAATCTGGTTGCAGAGCTCAACGCAACAGGCACAAACGTTGTTGTTGGTTGCTTTGACGACCTTATCAACTGGGGTCGCTCCAATTCGTTGTGGCCTCTTACATTTGCAACAAGTTGTTGCGGCATTGAGTTCATGGCTCTTGGCGCCGCGCGGTACGACATGGCCCGTTTTGGGTTTGAAGTAGCACGTGCCAGTCCGCGTCAGGCCGACTTTATCATGGTAGCAGGAACCATCGTACACCGCATGGCACCTGTACTCAAACGCCTCTACGACCAGCTTGCCGAGCCTAAATATGTAGTAGCTACCGGCGGTTGTGCAATCTCAGGAGGCCCGTTCCGCAACTCATACCACGTACTCAAAGGTGTAGGCGAGATACTCCCGGTCGACGTATATATTCCCGGTTGCCCGCCACGTCCCGAAGCTATGTTCTACGGACTAATGCAATTACAACGCAAAGTAAAAGTAGAAAAATTCTTCGGCGGCGTAAACCGCAAGCAGAAACGGCAAGAATTTTTTGAAGGGAAATAATCAGTAAACACACACCGATTATTATTATATGGCAACAATTCAAGAAAAGATAAGCGCCCTCGTGCCCGAGGCCACATTCTCCGAAAGCGGGCAACTTTACGTCACCGTACCCGATGCTCAATGGCATAAACTGGCCAAAGCTCTGCACGACGACAAAGAATCACCCTACGATTACCTCATTGCCATCGTAGGAGCCGACTGGGGCGAAACACTCGGATGCGTATATTATTTAGAATCGACATCGACAGCACAACACCTTGCCGTCATCGTACAAACTGCCGACCGCGAGAAGCCCATGCTGCACTCGGTATGCGACTTGTGGCAATCGGCCAACTTGTATGAACGCGAAGTTTACGACTTTTACGGCATCGTATTTATCAACCACCCCGACATGCGCCGGCTTTTCCTGCGCAAAGATTGGGTAGGATATCCCCTACGCAAAGACTATAACGCCGACCCGGCCATCAACCCTATCAGACTCGAAAACGAAGAGTCGTATGACACCTCCTACACGGTAATCGAAAAGGCAGATGACACTCTCGAAGAACAACAACCCGTCATCTTCACACCCGAGCAATATGTAGTAAATATAGGTCCGCAGCACCCTGCTACCCACGGTGTATTGCGCTTGCGTACTTCCCTCGACGGTGAAATAGTTACCAAGATTGACCCCTACTGCGGGTACATACACCGAGGCATCGAAAAGCTGTGTGAGTCACTCACATATCCCCAAACACTACACTTCACCGACCGCCTCGACTATCTCTCGGCCATGCAAAACCGTCATGCGCTCTGCCTCGGCATCGAAGACGCCCTGCAAATCGAAGTTCCCGAACGCGTAAAATACATACGTACCATCATGGACGAGCTTATGCGTATATCATCGCACCTGCTCTTCTGGGCTACCTTCTGTATGGACTTGGGAGGAACAACGGCATTCTTCTACGGATTCCGTGACCGTGAAATGATACTCGACATTCTCGAGGAGACCACGGGTGCTCGCATGTCGTTCAATTACAATACCATAGGTGGCGTCATGGCCGACCTTCACCCCGATTTCCAACGTAAAGTGAAAGAGTTCTGCCGTTACATGCCTGGCTCGCTTAAAGAGTATCACGAGCTCTTTACAGGCAATGTCATAGCACAACAACGCATGAAAGGCATTGGCGTCATTTCTCGCGAAAAAGCTATCTCGCATGCTCTCACAGGGCCTTCGGGTCGTGCATCGGGATGGGCTTGCGACGTGCGTAAACGCATACCCTACGGCGTATACGACAAAGTAGAATTTAACGAAGTTCTGCGCACAGAAGGCGATGTTTTTGCCCGTTACATGGTACGCCTCGACGAGATACTCGAATCAATCAAAATCATAGAACAACTCATTGATAACATACCCGAAGGCGACTATGCCGTGAAGATGAAACCCATCATCAAGCTGCCCGAAGGACGTTATTTCCGTCAAGTTGAAGCCAGCCGTGGAGCTTTTGGTGTATACATTGAAAGCCGGGGCGATAAATATCCTTACCGACTGAAATTCAACTCACCGGGATTGATGCTTGTAGGTTCGCTCGACGAGTTGGCTCGCGGCGGCAAAATTGCTGACCTCATTGCCATAGGCGGCTCGCTCGACTATGTAGTACCCGATATCGACCGATAAATTAACACGCAAACACAGACAACACGAAATATCATGTACGACTTTTCCATCATCACATCGTGGATAGACAGTTTCTTGCGGCAATACCTGCCCGAGTGGGGTGCATTGCTCATAGAATTTGTACTCATTGGCGTCGCCTTGCTGGTGCTATATGCACTCATTGCTCTATTTCTCATATACTTTGAGCGTAAAGTATGCGCCTTTTTCCAGTGCCGTCTCGGTCCTAACCGTGTAGGTCCTTACGGTATTATACAGAGCGTTGCCGACATGTTCAAAATGCTCATTAAGGAACTTATCCGTCTGAACCATGTCGACCAGTTCCTATTTAACCTGGCACCCTACCTTGTTATCGTAGCCTCAATGCTGGCATTCGGCTGCCTGCCCTTCGGCCGCGGATTGCAGGTACTCGACTTCAATATCGGTATCTTCTTCCTTATTGCAGCATCATCTATAGGTATCCTTGGCATTCTGCTGGCAGGATGGTCGAGTAACAACAAGTTTACGCTTGTAGGAGCCATCCGAAGCGGCGCCCAAATGATAAGCTATGAGCTCTCTATAGGACTTTCTATCATCACCATAGTAACGCTTGCAGGTACAATGTCGATAAGCGGGATTGTAGAGGCACAACAAAATGGTTGGTTCATCTTCACCGGACATATCCCGGCCATTGTTGCCTTCCTCATTTACCTCGTAGCAGGTACGGCCGAGACCAACCGTGGTCCCTTCGACTTGCCCGAGGCCGAGAGCGAGCTCACCGCCGGATACCACACAGAATATTCGGGTATGCACTTTGGTTTCTTCTACCTTGCAGAATACCTCAACCTCTTTATCGTCTCGGGAGTTGCTACAACGCTCTTCCTGGGAGGATGGATGCCGTTCCACATACCAGGCTGGGAAGCGTTCAACAACATTATGGACTACATTCCCTCCATCATCTGGTTCTTTGGCAAATGCGTTGTCATCATGTGGGTCATCATTTGGTTCAAGTGGACATTCCCCCGATTGAGAATAGACCAGCTGCTGAAACTCGAATGGAAATATTTGCTACCTTTGAGCCTTGTCAACCTTGCTGTCATGAGCATACTTGTCGTATTGGGCTGGCACTTTTAAAATAAGATAAGACAGAAACAAAAACAAGAAAAGAACATAACCTTATCATCACCATAAAGAAAATTATGAGCGAGAAGATTGGCTACATCACACAAATAATAGGGCCTGTCGTTGACGTATCGTTTGAAGGCGAAAACAACGAAGTACCCCCTATCTATGCTGCTCTGAAAATCGAAAAAGAAAACGGGGCAGACCTGCTGGTTGAAGTAGAGCAACATGTGGGCGAAAACACTGTACGATGTGTCGCTATGGACTCTACAGACGGTCTGAGAAGAGGCATGAAAGCTATCGACCTCGGACGTCCTCTCTCTATGCCTACGGGCGACCAAGTAAAAGGACGCTTGATGAACGTCATGGGTGACGCCATCGACCACCTGCCGCCACTGGACTACAGTAACCTGAAATCGATACACCAAGATGCGCCTGCATTTGACGAACTCGCCATCAGTACCGAGTTCCTCTACACAGGTATCAAGGTGATAGACCTACTCGAGCCCTATTCACGAGGTGGTAAAATCGGTCTGTTCGGCGGTGCCGGTGTAGGCAAGACGGTGCTTATCATGGAGATGATTAACAATATTGCCAAGGGGCACAACGGATTTTCTGTATTTGCCGGCGTCGGAGAACGTACCCGCGAAGGTAACGACCTGCTGCGAGAAATGCTCGAGTCGGGCGTAATGTCATACGGCAGCAAGTTCCTTGAAGGTATGGAACGCGGCGAATGGAATCTCGAAGACGTTGACATGGAGAGCGTAAATAAGTCGCAAGCCACACTTGTCTTTGGTCAGATGAACGAACCGCCGGGTGCACGTCTGCGAGTAGCTCTCTCAGGACTTACCATTGCAGAGCAATTCCGTGATGCCGATGGCGGAGGAAAAGAGATACTGCTCTTTATCGATAACATCTTCCGCTTTACACAAGCAGGTTCCGAGGTTTCGGCTCTATTGGGACGTATGCCATCGGCTGTAGGTTACCAACCCACACTTGCCTCTGAAATGGGTAAGTTGCAAGAGCGTATCACATCAACCAAGCAAGGCGCCATCACTTCGGTTCAGGCCATCTACGTTCCGGCCGACGACTTGACCGACCCTGCTCCGGCAACAACATTCAGCTTCCTCGATGCTACGACAGTATTAAGCCGTAAAATATCTGAGATGGGTATCTATCCCGCTGTAGACCCTCTCGAATCGACCTCTCGTATACTCGACCCTCTCATTGTTGGCGAAGAGCACTACAAGACAGCTCAGGCTGTAAAACAATTGCTCCAACACTACAACGAGTTGCAAGATATCATTGCCATCTTGGGTATGGACGAGCTCTCGGACGAAGACAAACTTGTTGTCAACCGTGCCCGTCGTGCGCAACGCTTCCTCTCGCAGCCCTTCCACGTTGCAGAGCAGTTCACCGGTCTGCCTGGTGTGATGGTACCCCTCGAAGAGACCATCCGTGGCTTCAAGATGATACTCAGCGGCGAAATGGATGAGTACCCCGAGCAAGCCTTCCTCAACGTAGGAACCATAGACGAAGCTATTGCCAAAGGGAAAAAGTTGCTTGAACAAGCTGCCAAAGCCAATAAATAAAAACCATGAAACTCGAAATCATATCTTCAGAGAAAGTACTCTTCAGCGGCGAAGCCGATGCTGTAAGCCTCCCCGGTACAAAAGGAGCCTTTACAGTACTCAACAACCACGCCTCGCTGGCATCGACCCTGCAAAAGGGCACATTAGAGTACTCTATTGGCAACGAACGCCATTCTGTAGAGTTGAACGGAGGTTTCGTAGACGTAGACAACAACCGCGTTGCCGTATGTATCTACTAAGTACAGAGAGTTTCTACCGGACTAAAACAAAGAACAAATGAAAAAGCACTCGATACTAATCATCTGCTTGGCACTCATAGCCATTGCCGCCGTTTTGAGCATCGTGCTATACGACGACACGCACCATGGTGAAGAGTCGCATTTCGACGCCAAGGAAACAATATTCGACCACCTCGTCGACCATTACAGTTGGGAAGTACCTTTTTCGCACAGCCACAAAATATACCTGCCTGTCATCGTCAAAGAGAAAGAGGGAGGTTGGCACATGTTCATGTCCGACAAGATAGAGAATGGACAAACCTACGAAGGATTTTATATTGACAACGACCAATACAAAGGCAAAATCGTAGGCACGGCTGCCGACGGAACGGTATACCGCCCCGTCGACATCTCCATAACGAAAAACGTTTTGGCGTTGTTCATTACAGCATTCGTGGTGTGCCTCTGTATATTCCCGTTGGTCAACTGGTACAAGAAACATGGCAACAAAGCGCCTCGCGGCTTTATAGGGGCATTAGAGTCACTTACGGCCATGATATATACCGACATGATAAAGCCCATCCTCGGCGAGAAAAAAGGACGCCGCTTTGCGCCCTATCTACTCACAGCCTTCTACTTCATCTTTGTGATGAACTTGATGGGACTGATGGTCATCTTCCCGGCAGGAGCCAACCTCACCGGCAACATATCTATCACACTCGTACTGGCACTATGCACCTTTATAACCGTCAACCTGTTTGGTACAAAAGAATACTGGAAAGAGATATTTTGGCCTGAGGTACCCACTTGGCTCAAAGCCCCACTGCCCATCATGCCATTTATAGAGCTTTTTGGAATCTTCACCAAGCCTATCGCCTTGATGGTACGTCTTTTTGCCAACATGATGGGTGGTCATATGATAGTACTGGTACTGCTGTCACTCATCTTCATATTTAAAGAGATGGGAGGCATGCTGGTAGGAGGAGGCACAACCATATTCTCGTTCCTCTTCTCACTGTTTATGTATCTCATAGACACATTGGTAAGCTTCATCCAAGCATACGTATTCACAATGTTGTCTACGATATTCATATCATTAGCCCAAGTTGAGGGACACCATAAAACCGAAACAAAAGAAGAACAAAAATAAAAAAACAAATAAGAATTTTTTAACCTTCAAAACACAACACTATGTTAGGAATGATATTATTAGCCCTTGAAAGCCTTACAGTAATAGGGGCATGTATCGGAGCAGGTATCGCTGCCATCGCAGCAGGAATTGGTATCGGTCGTATTGGCGGCTCAGCCATGGAAGCCATTGCACGTCAACCCGAAGCTTCGAACGATATACGTAGTAACATGATTGTGATAGCCGCCCTTATAGAAGGTGTGGCACTGTTTGCCGTAATCGTCTGCATACTTTCGTTATTCCTCTAATCGCCCGATATGGAACTGTTCACGCCCGAAGCGGGGTTGATATTCTGGATGTTTGTGGTTTTTGTGGCATTGTTTGCCATATTAGCCAAGTTTGCATGGCCTGTCATCACGCGAAGCATGGATAACCGTGCCGACCTCATCGACAAAGGTGTAGAATACGCTGAAGCAGCCAAAGCAAGCCTCGAAAACTCAGAAAACAAAGCCCGCGAAATAATCGCCGAAGCCGGGCGGCAACAAATGGAGATTCTTCAAGAAGCTGCACAGATGAAGACTCAAATCATCGAAGAAGCCAAGAAAGCGGCTGCAGCCGAAGCGAAGAAAATCACCGATGCCGCAGCGATAAGCATTGAGCAATCGCGCAAAGAGGCTGAGCTACAGTTCCGCCAAGAGGTGAGCCAATTCGCTCTCACTATTGCCGAGAAACTTGTCCGCAAGGAACTCTCCGACAATAAGGCACAGGCGGAAATGGTAGAAAAATTATTGAACGAACTCGAACACAAAAACTAAGTCATCATGAACGAAGGTCTTATCCCTCGAAGGTACGCAAAAGCACTCTACAAATACGCACAGGAAAAAGGTTGCGCCAAGGAGGTGTATGCCGACACTCAAGTCTTGGAGAAAGCATTTGCCTCACACCCATCGCTATCGAAGTCGCTGGGCAATCCCGCGCTCTCAAGCGCCGAGAAAGTGCAACTGCTGACGTCTGCCGTGGGTGAGAATGCTGACAAGGGCATCCTTCGATTCTTCCACTTAGTAACCCTCAATCGCCGCGAAACATATTTGCGAGCCATGGCACTGTCATACCAGGATATATACCGTCAAGAGAACGGTATATCCCGGGTGACAATTGTCACCGCTGCAAAACTCGACGAGGCTATCGTCAACCGCATCAAAAAGCTGCTCATGTCGCGGAGTGAAAAGAAACTCGAATTTGTCTACGAAACAGATTCTTCTCTCATAGGAGGTTTCATCTTGCGCGTAGAATCGATGCAACTCGACGCATCCATTCAAAACGAACTGAAACAAATGCGCGTAAAATTACTAAACAAATAATCTTATGATAAAACCAAGCGAGATATCCGACATACTGAAAAGCAAACTCGAAGAGATAGATACGCGGGCCAACTTTGAAGAGATAGGCACGGTACTCGAAGTGGGTGACGGTGTTGCCCACGTCTACGGTCTCGACAACGTACAAGCCAGCGAGCTCGTAGAGTTTGAAAACGGCGTGCGCGGTGTTGCCATGAACCTCGAAGAAAGTAACGTGGGAGTCGTACTCCTCAACAACGTCGAGAAAGTGGCAGAAAACATGACGGCACGACGCACTGGCGATATCGCCTCCATCCCCGTGGGCGAAGGTCTGCTGGGACGTGTCATCAATACGCTGGGTGAACCTATCGACGGTGCAGGCCCTATCACAGGCAAAACTATACGTATGCCCCTCGACCGTAAAGCTCCCGGCGTCATCTTCCGCCAACCGGTTAAAGAGCCCCTCCAAACCGGTATCAAGGCTATTGACTCTATGGTGCCCATAGGCCGCGGACAACGTGAGCTCATCATTGGCGACCGCCAGGTGGGTAAGACAACCATTGCCATAGACACCATCATCAACCAACGCGAAAACTACAAAAACGGGAAACCGCTTTACTGCATATATGTTGCCATAGGACAAAAGGCCTCTTCAGTAGCTTCGTTGGTAAACACCCTGCGCGAACACGGAGCCATGGACTATACCATCGTGTTGGCAGCCAACGCTTCCGAATCGGCAGCCATGCGCTACTATGCCCCCATGGCCGGAGCTGCCATAGGCGAATACTTCCGCGACTCGGGACGCCACGCACTGGTTATTTACGACGACCTCTCGAAACAAGCCGTTTCATACCGCGAGCTTTCGCTTATCTTGCGTCGTCCCTCCGGTCGTGAAGCATACCCTGGCGACATCTTCTATCTGCACTCTCGCCTACTCGAGCGCGCAGCCAAAATCATTGAAAATGACGAAGTAGCTTCATCTATGAACGACCTACCCGAGGTCATAAAACCCATGGTCAAAGGTGGTGGCTCGCTCACAGCCCTTCCAATCATAGAAACACAAGCCGGTGACGTATCGGCTTACATCCCTACCAATGTTATCTCCATCACCGATGGACAGATATTCTTGGAAACGAAACTCTTCAACCAAGGTGTACGCCCCGCTATCAACGTAGGTATCTCGGTATCTCGCGTGGGTGGTAGCGCACAACTGAAGGCTATGAAAAAAATTGCCGGTACGTTGAAGATTGACCAAGCACAGTTCCGCGAGCTCGAGTCGTTCACCCAATTTGGCGGCGACATAGACCCCGTTACTGCCATGGTCATAGACAAAGGCCGCAAAAACGAGCGTATCCTAATACAACCGCAATACAGCCCAGTACCCGTAGAAGAAGAAATTGCCATCATCTACTGCGGTACACAAGGACTACTATCGGAGGTACCTCTCGAAAAAGTGGCCGAGTTTGAAAAGCTGTTCCTGCAAATTCTGCACGCCAAGTATCAAAAAGAGGTGCTTGACGAACTGAAAAAAGGCATACTCAACGACGAGATTGCTGCCAAACTTACAGAGACAGCCCAAGAAGTCGCAAACCGTTTTAAGGCATAATAACAGAATATGGCATCCATACGCGAATTAAAAGGACGGATAGGATCAGTCTCCTCGTCAGAGAAAATTACGGGCGCAATGAAAATGATCTCGTCGGCCAAATTACACAAAGCCATGCAAGCTTTGCAGCGTGTCGTGCCTTTCCGCCAACAAATACAATCTACCATCGACCATCTGTTGGCTGCCGATAGCGAATACATTTCCCCACTTGCGCAGGAGCGCCCCCTGCAGCATGTGGGCATCGTCCTATTGGGCAGCGACGAGGGTCTGTGTGGAGCTTTTAATGTAACTCTTTTCAAGCATGCACTCGACAGAATAGCAACCTTGCAAGAACAAGGGGTCACCGCCATCACGCTCTACCCTATCGGTAAAAAAGTGACAGCGGCAGCCAAGAAGTTACACATCGAGGGGGTTACAGTAACTACCATCCCCTACATGAACTCGAAAAGCCAGCGCGAAGAGATAGAGAAAATGGCCGGTGAGCTTACAGAAGCCTTTTTGAAAGGCGAGACAGATCGAGTAGAAGTAGTGTTTATGCACTTCATCAGCACCGGACGTCAACGTGTGACACACCGCACCATGCTACCCGTTGTGGCAGAAAGTACCTCGGGCAAGAAAGAGTGCAAACCATACATTTTTGAGCCCGATGTGGCAACGATTTTCGACACAGTACTCCCCCTTGCCGTCATAGCATCGCTGCAAGAGAGTATCGGCGAAAACCGGGCATCGGAACAAGCCGCCCGTGTACTGGCTATGCAATCGGCCAACGACAACGCCAAGAAGCTCCACGACGAGCTGCAACTCGAATACAACAAACTGCGTCAACAAAGCATTACAAACGAGCTGCTCGATATCTTAGGCGGCAAAGTAGACGGATAACCAAACGGGTATTGCCCGCCACATATAAAACTATAAAGTATAACGACGAAGAGAGATAGATACTCTATCACAGTAACCTATGGGAAGTACTAATAACTATTTCACCTCATTCTTTAAGGGTCTTGGCAGCCTGCTGCATGGCATGCGCATTACCGGTAAATACTTTTTCAGCCGCAAAGTTACCGAACAATACCCCGAGAACCGAAAAACGCTCGTCATCCCCGAACGTTTCAGGGCTACGCTCAACCTCATTTATGATGAAGAAGGTAACCATAAATGCATCGCCTGCGGAATATGCCAAAACAACTGCCCCAATGGGACAATACGCATTGAGTCGAAGAAAATAGAGACAGAAGACGGCAAAACCAAACGCGTCCTCGACCGCTACATCTACGACTTGGGTAGCTGCACGTTCTGCATGCTTTGCGTAACGACGTGTCCTCATCACGCCATAAAGTTTACCAACGACTTCGAGCAAGCCGTCTTTACACGCGAAAAGCTGGTAAAACAACTCAACTACCGCCCCGAACCCGCGCAAAAGAATAAAGAAGAAAAATCAGAATAATACTCATATATGGAATCATTAGCTCAACAGGTTATTTTCTACTTGCTTGCGATAGTGATAGTGATATGTTCGGTACTTACCGTCACAACTCGCCGCATACTTCGGGCTGCCACATACTTGCTGTTTGTTCTTTTTGCTACGGCGGGTATCTACTTCATGCTCGATTATACATTCCTCGGAGCCGTACAACTGGCTGTCTATGCCGGAGGTATTCTCGTGCTCTTTGTCTTCTCCATCCTGCTCACATCGCATCCTGGAGAAAGCACACCGCAAGCGAGCACAACCAAACGCGTTTTAGGGCTTATCCTCGCCATTGCCGGAACGGCAGTTTGCACGTACGCCCTTGTTACCTATCCTTTCGAGACAATTCCCCTCACGGGAGGCGAGCTCAATGTTAAGGCAATAGGCCACGCCCTCATAGGCATGGAGAAGTTCCAGTATCTCCTTCCCTTCGAGGCTATCAGTGTGTTGTTACTGGCATGTATCATCGGAGGCATCATGATTGCCCGTAAACGCTAATAAGAGATTATGGAAACACCTATGATATATTACATCATCATCAGCACCATCATGTTCTTTGCCGGCGTGTACGGTTTCATCACCCGCAAAAACATGCTCATGATGCTCATATCGATAGAGCTCATGCTCAATGCTGTAGACATCAACTTCGCTGTCTTCAACCGCTATCTGTTCCCCGATGCTATGGAGGGCATGATTTTCACCCTCTTTGCCATAGGTATTGCAGCAGCCGAAACAGCCATCGCCATTGCTATTATTATTAACATCTTCCGTCACATCCGCAATATCGATGCGGAAAATCTCGACGACATGAAATACTAAAATACCGCTATGGAATATACAGTTATCATCTTATTATTGCCGTTGGCGATGTTCTTGCTGCTGGGTCTCTTAGACAGCAAGCTAAGCCCCCGCATGGCGGGTATTTTAGGCACGCTCAGCATGATAGTGTGCACGGCTGTTGCCTATACCACAGCCTACCAATACTTCACACAACCACGCATCGACGGTGAGTTTCCCCCTATCACTGCAATCAACGTAGAGTGGCTCAGATTTACCGATTTCCTACATATCGACTTGGGGATCTACCTCGACCCCATCTCGGTAATGATGCTCGTTGTCATCACCACCGTATCGCTCATGGTACACATATATAGCCTCGGTTACATGCACGGCGAGATAGGATTTCAACGTTACTACGCTTTCCTATCGCTCTTTAGCATGTCTATGCTGGGTCTTGTCGTTGCCACGAACATATTCCAGATGTATATTTTCTGGGAGCTTGTAGGTGTATCGTCATACTTGCTTATCGGATTCTATTATACGAAACCCGAAGCCGTATCGGCCTCGAAGAAGGCTTTTATCGTTACCCGCTTTGCCGACCTCGGCTTCCTGATAGGTATACTCATCCTCTCATTCTACACCAAGACTTTCGACTTTGCTACCCTTACGGCAGCTCCCGGCACCATCATTACAGAAACTGCCGGAGCCACATTCCTGGGTTGCTCGGTAGCAGCATGGGCATTGGCACTTATCTTTATGGGTGGCGCTGGTAAATCGGCCATGTTCCCGCTACATATCTGGTTGCCCGATGCTATGGAAGGTCCTACCCCCGTATCGGCACTCATCCACGCTGCAACAATGGTTGTAGCCGGTGTATACTTGGTGGCACGTCTTTTCCCGCTCTTCTGTGTAACCCCCGAGGTACTCGACCTCATCACGGTTGTAGGTGCAGTAACAGCACTCTATGCCGCTATTGTAGCCTGCGTACAAAGCGATATAAAACGTGTACTCGCATTCTCTACCATCTCGCAGATAGCGTTCATGATGGTAGCCCTCGGCGTAGCTCGCGACACCGACTTACACGCCGGCCTCGGTTACATGGCCTCCATGTTCCACTTATTTACGCACGCCATGTTCAAGGCCTTGCTCTTTTTGGGAGCAGGAGCTATCATCCATGCAGTACACTCGAACGAAATGTCGGCCATGGGAGGTCTACGCAAGTACATGCCCATTACACATATCACATTCCTTATTGCATGTTTGGCCATTGCAGGTATACCGCCATTCTCTGGCTTCTTCAGTAAAGATGAAATACTCACTGCTGTGATGAACAAGAGCCTCTTCTGGGGCATTTGGATGACAGTTGTTGCCGGGTTGACAGCATTCTATATGTTCCGTCTCTACTACCGCATCTTCTGGTGGAATAAACCCGATTACACACATCATACTCCCCACGAAGCTCCGTTCACAATGACGCTACCTCTCATCGTTTTGGCCGTCATTACTTGCGTGGCAGGGTTTATACCTTTCGGCGAATTTATTAGCGTCAACGGGCAACCCTATCATATACACCTCGACCCCACGGTAGCAACCACAAGTATTATCGTAGCTATTGTAGGTATAGCATTGGCCACCTGGCTCTTCTTGAAAGAGAACAAAAAGCCCAGCGCCATGGCCGACTCGATGCGCACGCTCTACACAGCTGCTTACCATCGCTTCTATATAGATGAAATATACCAATTTGTAACGCACAAGATAATCTTCGCATTGATATGCCGCCCCATTGCATGGTTCGACCGCCATATCATCGACGGCACGATGAACATGTTTGCCAACGTCACACAAGGCGTATCGGCACGCATCAAAGGATTGCAATCGGGCTACATACAATCTTACGCTTGGATATTCCTTGCAGGTGCATTGGTAATAGCCATCATAACAATATGCTGCTTCTAACCGAAGGTTGACGATTTAAAAAAACAAAGAACTATGAATTTTCTATCTTTATTTGTGCTTATTCCGCTCTTGATGATGGTAGGCCTTGCCATTGCAAGAGACATGAAACAAATACGAACGGTAGCTGTCGTGGGTTCTACCCTTCAGTTAGGGCTCGCCATCTACACGCTCATCAAATTTTTGGCAGAACGCGCGGCAGGAAATACCGAGGAGATGCTTTTCCAAGCATCTACCATGTGGTATGCTCCGCTCAATATACACTACGCCGTTGGAGTAGACGGTATTTCGGTGACGATGCTACTGCTATCGGCCATCATCGTTTTTGCCGGCGTGTTCGCATCGTGGAAAATAGAGCCGCTCTCAAAAGAGTTCTTCTTGTGGCTCATCCTCCTCTCGATAGGAGTATTCGGCTTCTTCATCTCCATAGACCTGTTTACCATGTTTATGTTCTACGAAGTAGCCCTTATCCCAATGTACCTACTTATAGGTATCTGGGGTAGCGGAAAGAAAAATTATTCGGCGATGAAACTTACCCTGATGCTTATGGGCGGCTCGGCATTACTCATGCTTGGCATCATAGGCATATACTATCACTCATCGGCCGATGGTAACTACACGATGAATCTCCTTGAGATCGCGCACAATAATGCTATTCCCGAGAATTGGCAATACTTCCTCTTCCCGCTCACCTTTGTTGGCTTCGGCGTATTGGGAGCTATGTTCCCTTTCCACACATGGTCGCCCGATGGTCACGCATCGGCGCCTACGGCTGTATCGATGCTCCACGCCGGTGTACTTATGAAGCTGGGAGGTTACGGCTGTTTCAGAGTAGCCATCTACCTCATGCCGTTTGCGGCCAACGAACTATCGTGGATATTCCTTATCCTCACAGGTATCAGTGTTGTATACGGAGCATTCTCGGCATGCGTACAAACCGACTTGAAATATATTAATGCCTACTCTTCGGTAAGCCACTGCGGACTTGTACTCTTCGCCATACTTATGCTCAACAATACCGCTATGACAGGTGCCGTAATGCAAATGCTCTCACACGGTCTTATGACGGCACTCTTCTTTGCCCTCATCGGTATGATATACGGCCGCACACACACTCGCGACATACGCGAGATGGGCGGATTGATGAAGATACTCCCCTTCCTCTCGGTATGCTACGTCATTGCCGGTCTCGCCTCATTGGGCTTACCGGGATTGAGTGGTTTCGTTGCCGAGATGACAATCTTCGTCGGTTCATTCCAACACAGCGATATGTTCCACCGCGTATTCACCATCATAGCATGCTGCTCTATCGTGATAACAGCCGTCTACATCTTGCGTGTTATAGGTAAGCTGCTCTACGGCAAAGTACAGAACGAGCACCATCGCGAGCTCACCGATGCTACATGGTGGGAACGAATCTCGGCCGTTACGCTTATCATAGGAGTAGCAGGACTGGGTCTCTTCCCCGGATGGATTTCAAATCTTATCAGCAACAGCCTTAATGTCATTATAGAACGATTATCATAATACACACAAGATATGGATTTATCACAATATCCTTTGATATGGGAGTATATGCAACCCGAACTACTCCTTTTGGTAGCAACGGTACTCCTTTTCTTTATCGACCTGTTTGCTTCACCTCGCTTTCTCGACAAATGGTTTTCGGCGATAGCTTGCATACTGCTTGTTGCCGTTACTGCCATAAGTTGCATACCCGGGACTGAAACTCATACCCTCTTTGGTGGTATGTTTGTCACCACACCTATGACAACGATGGTGAAAATGATACTCAACATAGGTACGCTACTCATACTATTGCAAGCGCACGAATGGATAAACAGCGAAGCCTGTAAAATACGCCGGGGTGAGTTCTACGAACTGTTATTCTTCACCCTCTTCGGTATGTACCTAATGATTTCATCGGGACATTTCCTTATCTTCTTCATCGGCCTCGAAACAGCATCGCTTCCTATAGCTGCATTGGTTGCCTTCAACAAACAAGGCGGCGACTCATACGAGTCGGGTGCCAAATACCTCTTCACTGCGGTATTCTCATCGGCGCTTTTCCTTATGGGCATCTCGTTTATGTATGCCATCTCGGGGACACTATACTTCGATGACATCGCCACGGTAGCTACCACCAACACAGCACTTTTTGTCGTTGCCCTTACTTTCATCATCTCGGGCATCGGCTTCAAACTTTCGTTGGTTCCCTTCCACTTGTGGACAGCTGATGTTTACCAGGGAGGCCCCACTGCCGTTACCTCCTACCTCTCGGTTATCTCGAAAGGTGCAGCAGCCTTTGCTTTCTTGTGGGTACTCTTCAAGACGTTCAGTCCTTCGCACGAAATATGGCAAGGTATCCTCTATGCTCTCATCATACTCACAATTACATTGGGTAACCTCTTTGCCATCCGCCAAAAGAACCTGAAGCGCTTCCTTGCCTTCTCGTCTATCTCTCAAGCTGGTTATATCATGCTAGGTATCATGGCAGGCAGTGCCCAAGGAATGACGGCTCTCGTCTACTATGTACTTGTGTACATCTTCTCTAACCTCGCTGCCTTTGGTGTGATAGCAGCCATAGAAAACAAGACCGGCAAGGTAAGTATGGACGACTATGACGGACTATATAAGACCAACCCCAAACTGAGCCTCACAATGATGCTCGCCATGTTCTCGTTGGCTGGTATTCCGCCTTTCGCAGGATTCTTCAGCAAATTCTTCATCTTCACGTCGGCTGTACATTCCGGATACTATATCCTTGTACTCATTGCATTGCTCAATACCATCATATCACTTTTCTACTATCTCTTAGTCGTAAAAGCTATGTTTATCAATCCCAATGATAACCCCATAGCAACCATCAAAAGCGACACATCAGCTCGCATAGGACTTATCATCTGCGTAGCTGGCATACTGCTACTTGGTATTGTAAGTGTTGTATATGGCTATCTGTCGGGCATGAGCTTCGGCATGTAATCTACCCACAACAATTCATATGCGACGCCACCTTCTTCATTGATGGTGGCGTCGCATGTTATCAATAGTTAATACAGCTGAATTGTTTCACAATCAGACAGATTATAACTATTTTTGGCAAATATACGGCGTAGCGATACCATGAAACAAACTGCTACATGAAGTTACTACTGCGCACATTAATATAAAAAAAATAATAACTATCAACAAAACTATTGGATTTCACCATGAAAAAGAGCAAAATGCTATGTTTGCTGGGCATACTGAGTCTGGCAATTCCTTGCACCCTGCACGCACAAAATGGCGACTACAGTGAACAATCACTTTACGTTAACAATTTCCAGGGTGAACTTGCAAATCCTACCACAGCAACAACAATCTACGGAGAGGAATTCACCCTTTCGTGGGTCGACTGTGTATACAAGCCTGATTATATAGCCAAAAATGACAATGGCGTAACAACTCCAGGTGCACTGGAAATGCAAAAGAAACCCGAGACTGCAACTATCCAATTCGGAGAGTTTGCATCCGTTACCAAAGTCGTTATCAAAGGCTCAACTACGGGCAATAACCGTGGATTTGGATTCTACTACTCTACCAACGGTGGCAGCACATGGACTCTTGAGGCCGAGCACCTCATTACAGGCGCCGGCGAAGAAGTTACAGTAACCCTTCCCGAAGGCTCACAAGAGAATGTTACCTTCAAGATTATGCTTCCTGTAGGAAACGCCAACTATTTCTATTTGCACGATATCGAAATCTTCGGCATGGTATCATCAGCAACCACTATTCCTGCCGTATCGCAAATAGAACCTGCCACAGGCTCAGTTATACCCGTTGAAGGTACTATCAATCTCACCTTCACTTGCGATGTAACCCGCGGTACTGGCGACATTACTCTTGGCGATGTAGTTATTCCCGAAAGCGGCATTACTTGCAACGGCAGTGTTGTAACACTTGCTTATAGCGGTCTGGCCACAGACAGCGAATATAAACTTACCGTTCCGGCCGGAGCATTTGTCAACGAACAAGGCGAACCCACAATGGCCGAAAGCACAGCAGAATATACTACACCCGATACCCAAGCACCTACTTTGGTAGAAACGACTTTGGTAGAAGGCGGTACATACGCTACAGCCACGACATTCAGCCTCGTTTTCAACGAACAAGTTAAAGCCGGTGATGTGCCCATCACCATCAACGACATTGAGGTAACACCTGCAGTATCGGGCTCACAAAACTACCTTATGTATGTTACCGTATCGGGTCTTGCATATGCTACCGAATATACAGTTACCATACCCGAGGGTGCCATCGTCGACGCATCGGGCAACAGCTACGCTGGTGCAAGCTACAATATCGTCAGCAAAGGCGATTATAGCGGCGACGTACTCTATACATACTCTCCTAACTCGACCGACTTCCCCGCAGAAACAGAAATGGGCAACGTAACCATCAATGTAAACGGATATGACATCCAATTTGGCAACGTATCTAATGCCCGTGACCGCGGTGCAAACGGCTGGGGTTTCAAAACCGATTATGTACAACTGCCTGCCAGTGCCATTGGCGACCTCACCTTCAAAATACAATGTGGCGGTGGTAGCGAACCTCACAAATATTTTGTACAAAAACAAACTACCGACGGCTCATGGAGCACACTCGAAACTGTTATTATAGGCAACAACGATATTATCAGTTTCAGCAGTGCTGCTGCACTTTCGAGCGACGAAACAGTTGTACGTATCACACAAGACGACGTAAATTTCTGGTTCTACAACGTTACTGTCAACGACTTCTTTGACAATGCCGCAGCAGCCGACGATGGCAAAGCTCCTACTTTGGCATCATCTACTCCCGAGGCCAACGCCACTGGTGTAGCTACTTCGGGTAACATAAAACTTACGTTCAGCAAACCCGTAAAAGCCTCAAACGGTACTTTCGTACTCAACGGCAAAGAGCTTACCCCCAACATTCTGAGCAACGTAGTCACACTGCCCTACGCTAACCTCAAATATGAGACACAATACACCCTTGAGGTTTCGGCCGATGCTGTAATCGACTATTACGACCGTGCTAATGAGCCATTCACCGTTACGTTCACCACACGTGAGCGTCCCACCGTTGAGGCAGCTCTCTATGACTTCGTAGTTGCAGCCGACGGCACTGGTGACGGCACTACTATCCAATCGGCATTCGACGCTGTTCCCGACAACAACGCATCAACGTTCCGTATCTTTGTCAAGAACGGCACATACAACGAATATCCTACATTGGCAGCCACCAAAGAACATGTAAGCCTCATCGGTCAAAGCCTCGAAGGTGTCATCATCACCGGTAGCCACTACTCAGGCCTTACCGAAGGCAGCATTACTTACGGTACTTCGACATGTCAAACCATGGAAATCCTCGCCGACAATTTCTACTGCGAGAACATGACCATCTCTAACACGGCAGGCATGAACATCGGTCAGGCCGTAGCATTGAAAGTTTATTCAGACAAAGCCGTCTTTAAGAATGTACGTCTTACCGGATACCAAGATACACACCTTACATCAAACACCGGTAGCGACCGTCAATACTACCTCAACTGCGACATTCGCGGTACAGTAGACTTTATCTTCGGCGATGGCACTTGCTACTTCGAGAATTGTCTCCTTTATATTGAAGACCGCTCAGGCAACTGCATCACAGCAGCATCTACCGACGTCAACAACACTTTCGGCTATGTATTTGAAAGCTGTACCATCGATGGCGTTTCTTCACGCAACAAAGACTTCTATTTGGGTCGTCCGTGGAAAAACGCTCCCCGCGTAGTCTACCTCAATACCAAAATGAATATGCAACCTACCGACCAAGGATGGACTACCATGTCGGCTATACCGGCTTTAATGGCTGAATATAACAGCATGGACCGCAACGGTAACCCCGTATCTACGGCAAGCCGTCGCACCGATTTCTCGTTTACGCAAAACGACATTCTTGTAGCCGACACATTGTCCGACAGTCGTCCTACCACTCTCACCGACGAAGAAGTAACCATGTACTCACGCGACAACGTACTCAAAGGTAATGACGAATGGGATGCAACTACAAAAATATCAGTTCCTGCAGCTACCGACAATATTACATACAATCCCGAGAGCAAACTTCTTACATGGAATGCTACTGAGGCAACTGCTTGCTACATTATCTTGGTAGACAATGTTGTAGCCGGATTCTCTACCACCAATGAGTTCAGCTACGATGTTGCCGAGCTCACAAAAGCCCAATTCAGCGTCATATCTACATCGGAATATGGTGCATTGAGCGAAGCTGCTATCCTTGAATGGGACAAGAGTGGTGTTGAAAAAATGGTAGCCCAAGGCAAGCTCATCGTCAATACCCGCGTTGAAAATACGCTCTACCTCTCTAACGAGGTTGCATCTATATACGTATACGACCTCAACGGACGCTTACTCAACAACGCCAAAGGTTCTATTTCGACCCTCGACATGAGCAACCTCCCTGCAGGATGCTACATTGTAACCGTTGCTACAGCCGAAGGCAAGACAGAGGTTGCCCGCGTAGTAAAATTCTAAAAAGCGGCAATATACGCAATTATCCATACCTTTACCCGGTTGCCTATCAAAGGCTGCCGGGTATTTTTTTCGCCACAACACAACTACACTCTTTTCATAAAAGAGAGAGAAATTGGATATTCATGATAAAAACCGTAACTTTGCATCATGGCACGCATCATATCTATTGACTACGGACGTGTCCGCTGCGGCCTCGCCGCTACCGACACGTTGCAAATCATTGCCAACGGACTCACTACCGTTTCCACAAACAAACTCATGGACTTCTTGCGAGACTACATCGCGCGAGAGCCCGTGGAATGTATTGTCGTAGGATTACCCAAGCAAAGCGACAATACCGACTCGGAAAACATGCGTTACGTCAACGATTTTGTCAAACAATTACGTCGCCAGATGCCCGATATGAAAGTAGAGCTGTACGACGAACGTTTCACCTCCGTAATGGCTCACCGCACTATGATTGATGCCGGCCTGGGTCGTATGGCTCGTCGCAACAAAGCCCTTGTAGACGAAATAAGTGCCACCATTATATTGCAAAGTTATCTCGAAAGTAAAAAGTATAATACAAAACTATGATACTACCCGTTTATCTTTACGGACATCCCGTCATTCGTAAAGTGGCAGAACCTATCGATGCCACATATCCCGGCTTACCCGAGCTTATACAAAACATGTACGAAACCATGTATGCATCTGACGGCATTGGACTTGCTGCCCCGCAGATAGGTCTCTCCATACGACTTATCGTCATCGATGTCGACCCTTGTGCCGAATCTTTTCCCGAACTGGCAGGGGTGAAACTCACCCTTATAAACCCCACCCTCGAAGTATTGGATGATGGCAAGAAAACCTCATCGGAAGAGGGATGCCTCAGCCTCCCGGGAATACACGAATCGGTGAGCCGCATCGAGAAAATACATCTGCACTGGTTTGATGAGAATTTTGTCGAACATGACCAAATTATAGAAGGCTACCTCGCCCGCGTCGTACAACATGAATACGACCACTTGGAAGGTCATGTCTTTATTGACCATATCTCACCAATACGTAAGCAACTTATCAAAGGGAAACTCAATAATATCATCAAAGGACGCGTCAATTGCGGATACCGTACCAAAGCCGCCGGCTCAAAATAATACTGATTGTTATCAACCTCTAACAACAACCCTTTATGGCAGACGACAAAAAAATAATTTTCTCTATGGTGGGTGTCAGCAAGACATATCCTCCCCATAAGCAAGTACTCAAAGACATATATCTCTCTTTTTTCTATGGTGCCAAGATAGGTATCATAGGTCTTAACGGCGCAGGAAAATCGACCCTGCTCAAAATTATTGCCGGTGTAGAGAAATCATATCAAGGCGAAGTGGTATTCTCGCCCGGATACTCGGTAGGTTACTTGGAACAAGACCCTAAACTCGACCCGGAAAAGACAGTTATCGAGGTAGTACGAGAAGGTGTGCAACCCATACTCGATATACTTGCCGAATATGAGAAGGTAAACGAATCATTTGGCGACCCGGAAGTTCTCGAAGACCCTGAAAAGATGGATGCCCTCATTGCTCGACAAGCAGAACTGCAAGATCATATAGATGCTACCGATGCATGGAACTTGGATAACCGCCTCGAGCGTGCCATGGATGCCCTGCGATGCCCACCCGAAGACCAACAGGTAAAATTTCTATCAGGAGGAGAACGCCGTCGTGTAGCCCTCTGTCGCTTACTCTTGCAACAGCCCGATATTCTACTACTTGACGAGCCTACCAACCACCTCGACGCCGAGAGCATCGATTGGCTCGAACAACACCTGCAACAATACAAAGGAACGGTCATAGCCATCACGCACGACCGCTACTTCCTCGACCATGTTGCAGGATGGATTCTCGAACTCGACCGCGGTGAAGGTATTCCCTGGCAAGGTAATTACAGCTCGTGGCTCGAACAAAAGACCAAACGTCTCGCCATGGAAGAGAAACAGGCCAGTAAGCGCCGCAAGACTCTCGAACGTGAGTTGGAATGGGTGCGTATGGCGCCCAAAGCCCGTCAAGCCAAAGGAAAGGCTCGACTCAACTCATACGACCGACTACTCAATGAAGACCAGAAAGAGCGTGAGGAGAAACTTGAAATATTTATCCCCAACGGTCCGCGTCTTGGCAACAAGGTGATAGAGGCTATCGATGTAGCCAAAGCCTACGGCGACAAGCTCCTGTTTGACCACCTCAACTTCACACTACCGCCTAACGGTATTGTAGGCGTGATAGGCCCCAACGGTGCCGGTAAAACTACGCTCTTCCGCCTTATTATGGGACAAGAGAAGGCCGATAAAGGTACCTTTGAAATAGGCGAGACAGTAAAAATTGCTTACGTCGACCAAACCCACAAAGACATAGACCCCCAAAAGACCGTCTACCAAGTCATCTCAGGAGGACAAGAAACCTTCCGCATGGGTGGCCGTGACATCAATGCCCGCGCTTACCTCTCGCGTTTCAATTTCACAGGTGCCGACCAAGAAAAACTCATCGGTGTACTCTCGGGCGGTGAGCGCAACCGCCTGCATCTCGCCATGGCTCTGAAAGAAGAAGGCAATGTACTGCTACTCGACGAACCTACCAACGACATCGACGTAAACACACTGCGAGCCCTTGAAGAGGGTCTCGAAAACTTCGCAGGATGTGCCGTAGTCATCTCTCACGACCGCTGGTTCTTAGACCGCATATGCACCCACATCCTTGCCTTCGAGGGCGACTCGGAAGTATTCTTCTTCCAAGGCTCATATAGCGAATATGAAGAGAACAAACGCAAACGCATGGGTGATGTGGAGCCCCACCGTGTACGCTACCGCAAGTTCAACGAATAATAAGATTGCTCGTTCCCGTTAATAGGAATAACACAAACGAGCTTCGTCGACAAATCTCATTGAGGTAATAAAACGACAAAGGGAAACTCTCTTGAAATAAGCAGAGAGTTTCCCTTTTTAATCAGGGTAATTCCGACAGATTACAACACCACTTTACAGCTTCGTGTTGCCCCGTTTTGCTCAATCTTCACAATATAACAGCCTGATGGCAACTCTATCGATGCGTGACGCTCCGCGCACTCCCGTACGGCAACAAGTCGGCCACTGAGATCGTAAACCGTTACCATTGCAGCATTGCCGGAAGTATTGTCTATACGCAAAACGCCGTTATGTCCATACACGATTACCTCACCTGTGGCTGCCGATACGATAGCAGTAGGCGCTATCTCTACCACGGTCATTTCTGACTCGCCCGTGGGATATATAGCTTTCACGCCAGCCGTGTGACGGGAATTAGCGATACCCTCTATCGTAAAACTGCACTCGTCGGTATTGCCAATCTTCTCATCATCGAGAAATATATCATAGCTTACCCCCTCGACAGTCGTACCGGCAATACTGTTCGCCGGACCTACATAAAATTCATCGACCAGCATAAAGAATCCGTCGTAGGTTGTATAATTCAACGCTACGTACACCTCTTTACCGGCATATTGCGAGAGGTCGAGCTCTATAATCATCCACTCGTCGGTGGCACCTATTTCATCGAGCACCGTGAAAGTTGCTGGATCGCTTTCTTCCGATACACAAATAGCTACAGTCTCAGCATACAAACTGGTATATGCTTTCAAGTCGAAACGAACGATATAATCATTGTAAACCTTAATGGGAGGAGAGATAAGCCAGTCGTTTGCCTTGGCTTGTTGAGGAGAGAAGAACGCCACACATCGAGCACCCTCGGGAGGATATGCTGCATAGTCACCCTCCATACTCGGAACGGTAGCTAAGGGATTCCATATCAGACACGCCATCTCTTCTCCACTGCCGGGGAATTCGTATATCTCTTGATTGGCGTTGCCAATGGGATAGGTCACCATTTGGTCTCCGTCGAAGGTTGTCCACTCGCCAAATTGCTGTGCAAAATCGGGATAGCTTTCGAAGTCGTCACTCCAACCCAGCTCCTGATTCCATCGCAACTGTACATCGATATTACCGTCGTCCCTGCCGCTAACGTCGGCTGTAAGATTATAAGGAGCATTTATCTTCTCTATCAACGGAACGACGAGGGTCATGTCGTCGACAAGAGTAAAGATTGTATCATACAACTCGAAATTGCGTGAGTTTATGTTGACAATATACTCGCTCTTTGGCAAGAAACCATGTACCGACAAACCGCCGCGAATGGTATCGGTAAATATCAAACCAGTTTGTGTGTCTGTATAGCTCACCTCTGTACCGTCGGGAGAGATACCGTTGCTATGTGCCTCTATCGTGAGCGAAGCCATCTCGTTCTCGGCCGGCAAAGCTACCTCAATTTGAGCTCTATCACTCTTAGAAACTATGTAACGAGCTTCCACCTCAACCGTGTGCCGTCCAGGGGCTACATCACGCAACGTGTATTGCGTACTGTAAGTATCTGTTACAGAATCACCGTCGAGATATATCACAAAGTGCTCGCTTCCTGTCTGTGGAGCTTGCGACGAACCGGAGCGCACACGACGAGCTGGTGCAGCAGCAGCCATCGATGAGGGGTCTATATCGGCAGCACCCACAAAGAAATCGTCAACCATGAGCATAAAAGTGCTGCGCGAAATATAACGAATGGCAATATAGACGTCTTTCCCTTCGTACGCCGAAAGGTCATACTGTATCGTATGCCACGACTCATAGTCGACACTCTCGTAATTTCCTTGCGTCAAAGGGATAAAGTCTCCGCGCTCATTGCCAGTCTCTGATATATACACCAAAAATTGCTCGTCGTAACGGTCTCCGGCTTTTGCAAGGAAGCGCACAACGTTTCGCACACCCACATGTATCTGCGGAGAGATGAGCCAATCGTCGTTGGCCGTTCCCGTCGCAGTACGTATAAATCCGACATATTGTTTACCACTATACGGACGCAACACGGGGTATGTGTACCACACCGGAGGGTCAATCACCAATGGGTTGAAAATAGTGGCATATTGGTTCAACCCGCTATTAGGATAGCTACCATAAAGCTGAGCGGCAGGCACGTGATCGCCATCAATACCCGTCCACGGAGCAAAATCGATAGAGAATGCATCGTAGCTCTCAAAATCATCGAAAAAGTAATCGGTTTCGCGATTCCACATAAGGGCTACTTCGTTATACCCCGTCTTGTTATCGTGGCTTGTACTTGCTGTTAAAGCGTAAGGCGTACGCACTTCTTCGACAAGTTCTATTTCGAGCGACATATTATCGGTAACCTCTATCTCACTACTATATAAAGCCAAGTCACGAGGGGTGATAGTAAGCATGTGAGTCCCTGCCAACACACGGGTAATCGTACACGTTCCATCACTATCCAACGCGCGATTATATACCAAGCCTGTATTGACATTTTCAAGTACCACCGGAGTACCTTCCAAATCCTGACCGGTTACCGCTGTAACATATAAAGTCACCGTATAGGTAGTCTGCCCCATCGCCTGCATGAATGCAAACAACAGAAAAACAGATAATAGCGTAATATTTCGTTTCATCTTTCGATATAAATAGGTAGTAATTGTATTACATACTTGCCATATATACAAAGGGGTGCACCCGATTATAAGAACCAAGCGCACCCCTTCCTTTCAATTAGTGTTTCACTACTTTGTAGGCACATCGACCCGATGTAGTCACCACATTCACTACATATACGCCGTCGGGCATGTAACGCATATCTATGGTATCGTGCGAAGCAGCCGGACGTTTGGCCGTCATCATGCTACCACCCATTGATATTACATGGAGCGACAAGATATTTTCGGCAGCCTCAATATGACATATACCGTCTACTATATAGACTTTGCACTGAGCTTTGCGAGCCGTCTCGAGCCCTGTAACCAATTCTATTTCAAAATCACGTTGTATGCTCGTACCCTCCATTATCACAGTCTCGTCTACCTCGCAAGGGAGATAGCCCTCTTTTTCTATCACAACTTTATACTCACCATTTTGCAAAACATAGAGCATGTAAGCTCCTGTTTCGTCGCTCGTAGTGCTGTACATTACATTGTCGCGTGTAAATGTGATACGGGTATCGGGGACAGCCACACGTTGATCGCTGGTGTAAACATATCCGCTTACATATGGAGGCTCTATCTCTAAACCAACATACAATACCGGCAAAGTCTGGCTCAATGAAGCCGATTGTGTAGCAAAACGGTCGGGAGCTTGCGTCAGGTCAGAGCCATCGACAGCATATCGCAATACCTGATTATTACCCACATTATTGGTATAGAATGATGCTGTAGAACCATAGCTCGTAGAGTCGGCAGCAACCACAATGCACAATCCTTTGCCATCATATTCCATAGGAGTAGGCAGCGAGAATGTCAATGCACAATCGTCTTTACCTTGCTCTATATACAATTTTCCGTCATAAATAAGCGTCAGACCTTCTATACTAATGGTATTCCCGGTAAGTTCGGTAGCCTCGGTACTGCCTATCCACACTTTCACATCATAATGCGGGACATTGGACGTATACCGATTGTGAGGGAATGCTATCGACGTAATTTTCTGCCCGACAGCTATACCGCTCAACTGCTCGGCTGTATAAAGCAGTTGCGAAGCCGTATGCTTATAGTTGAGCTGCAACGGAACATTGATATCAATTCCTTCACCATCATTTACTACAACATTATTCTGCAATTTCTCCTCTTCTACTTCATAAATAAATCCAGGCGATTCTACCATGTAATCCTCGGCAGCAATAGCAGCTTTCATTACATGAGTACCGGCCTCGTGGGGTGTGTATGCAAATGTCAAAGTATCTATTGCAGCCTCTTCTACCCAGACACTATCTATTATCGTACCGTTATCAATAAGACGTACTATATAGCTGTCGGGCTCGGCAAGCATATTGCGAGTAATGACCGTGAACGTGTCAACATAGTTTACCATACCTGTATTCTTTTGACCCGTAAACGATACTATCATGGCATCGTGCGGTAGAGCAGCAGCTTCATGATAACCGAATACATTGTCTATTCCTATATAACCACCCATGAAGCCAATATAGTATTCACCCTCGGGGATAGAGGCTACGGTCTTCTCCTCTTCGCTGTTCTGCGCATCGAAAGAGATAGCCTCGGCACGTGTCCAGTTGTTGCGGTCGGGCGAATAATAAACAGAGAGTGTTGAGTTTGCACCTCGTTTATAAGCAGTAAAACGCAAAGCCTCGCCCTCTGCCACTTGCAAACGCGGAGTAATAAGCAATGTGGTATCGTCTAAGTTGCCATGTGTTGCATACAAACGATTGTAAGAAGTCATCGTGGGATTGTAGTTACCACCACGGTCACTGATTGTCCAATTATCGCCCACGACCCAAGTATCACCGAAGACACCAGTCTCAAAATCCTCAAAAAAGACATCATCGGGAATACGTACAGCATTCATTTCCAACACTGTATCGCCACTGCCGTCATGAGTAATAGTCACGCATTCACCTACATACGAACCGGGCGCTACAATATCAATTTGCAATCGTAACGACTCTTCTGCAGGTATTTCAACGGGTAGATTGGTTCCCTCGGGTAACGTCGCAACCAAACCATCAACTGCCTCTATAGCCGATACCGTAAGCGGAGCTGTACCGCTGTTATAAAGTGCAATAGCGGTACTGCGTTCGCCCTTGAAATACCCCATATCGAGCGGTTGCGACAACTGGCCACCACTCTCGGCATTGATTTGCAATATAGCTTTGTAAGCATATACGGTAATCCACGTCACATACAACGAAGTGTTGGACAAATCTTCCGAAACATCTACTCTAAAACGTTCCGAGTCGGCTTCGGTATCTTTAATTTGATATTCAAAAGAACCCTCAACCGTCTTCGACTCACCACACAGTAAGTCTTCACCGTCGAATGTTGCAAGTGTTACACCGTCACCATCTTTAATATAGTAATGATACTGGCTGCCCATTACATCTACTGTTCCCATATTGGTCAATGTCACGCTAAATGGTATCGTAGCAAGACCTTCGGCATTGGCTGTAACCCGATCTGGTATACTAACAGGCTTGTCGACGGTAATGGCTGTTACCGGTACAAGTGTCTCGGCTGCAAAACAGTCTATGGCTGCACGACTCAGTAATACGCCGACATACTGTTCTGTAACATTAAAGCTGGCGAGAGTCCACTCGGTATTGCTCAATTCGCCCGACAATTCGACATCGGTAATCTCGTCACCACGCGTAAATTTATTACCGTCACGATTGAAATTATAGAACTTTACGGAAGCCGACGATGTACTTGTTTTGCGTACAAACGCCATCACACGGCCGCTTACCATGGGCGATATGATAAAATACTCATCACCATATTCATCCCAATAGATTGACTCGGGATTCTCTGCCGTATATTGCAAACCTTTGTCTCCTACCTCATTCTCATAGACAGAAAAACCTGTTTCAGAAGGAGACACTTGCCAATAGAGAGGAATCAAATCTTCGGCACTGACACCGTCAAAAGTCTCTTGATAATAGCCAGTGGGAATATCCGATGAAATAGCCTCGCCCTTTACTGTCACATTAACGGGGTCACCATTAGAAAAGACAATTTCTAAAGTCTCTTCAAATACACCGGCTTCGGTAGGTGCAAACGTGAACGTCACATCAGCACTCGCCAGCGACTCGATGCTCTCCTCATTATAAGTAGCCTTGAATGCACCTTGGTCGGCAATAGAGGTAATACTCAACGGATTTTGCCCCACATTGGTCACCCGTACCGTTGCCGAACTTTCACGCCCCGTAAATGTTTTGGGGAACTCTATGCTCTGGGGTGACACGTTCACGCCATATTCCGGCAAATCACCGGGAAGATAGGAGAACGTTACCTTGGGCGAAAATTGTTGCCGGGAAACAGAAGAAGCTCCTCCTCGCGTATATGCCGAGACGTAATCATTGGTTGCAACGCCATAGAATGATGCGCTCGAATAAGAGCCCTTGTTTGTAGTGGAAAAGTCTATCACAAGGTTTCCACCATTATAAACATAAGGTTGCGAAAACAGAATAGTCAACTCTCCGTTACCCACATTTATTATTTCACCCGTTTCATACACCGTCGTAAGGCCATCTATAAATGTAGTGGGAGTAGCAAATTCCGATAGAGTAGTTTCTCCAATCTTCCATGATGAAGTGGTAGAAGCCCACGAAGTCGAGGTCGATGAACTATAAAAAGTCATTTCCGTGATTTGTGCACCGGTCATCAACACAAGGTCTTCGGCCTTATATATCTCTTGAACACGTATGCCACCAGAATCATCCATCCACATACCCCATACCGGAGCATAACTGTTTGTCGTCGTCCCATCCGACACGGTCAATTGCAACTGACCATTTGCGACAGGCGGTATTCCTGCCATCGCTATAGCGACAGCAAGAGTTGCCATAAAATTTCTTTTCATTTTCATAATGGTATTGATTAATAATGATTTCTACTTGAATTGTTTGTTACAATCAAAAAAGCGACGGGAGATATGGCTTGACCGGTACTCCCGTCACAATACACATCATTGTTTCACCATGCGTAACATGGCGGTTTCTTTTTCGGTAACAACCTTTACAAGATATACCCCAGCAGGCAGCGCATTCACAGCAAAACGAGTATGGTTGCCACGTATCACAGCCTTACCGGAGAGGTCGTAAACCGTTATTTCCGCCTCATCATTCACAGCGACATTCACGAAATCGCTTGCAGGATTGGGATAGAGCGAAACACGGACTTTCTCGCCTATACCGTTTATGCCACTTTGTTCTTTTTGAGCAATATAGATATTGTCAACCGTAGCGGCTTCGCTGTTACTACCGTCTTCGGCATAATAGCGCCAGCGCAACAATATCTCTTGTCCTGCGTATGCCTGCAACGATATAGACTCTTTCACCCAATAGGTCTCTTCTATCGTATATGCAAGCTGTTCCCACTGATTGCTGCCTGCTACCGAGACTTCAAAGTAGAGCGTATCGCCATCCAAGTCGCCCTCGGGATAGACATATTCTGTTCCCTCAGGTAATACAGTCAGCGAAATAGGCCGCTGCTTAGCCCATACAAATTCGGCAACATACTCATTGTCGGCAGGAATTGCCATAGGAGGAGTTTGCAAGATAGACTCCAAACCATTTTTGTTGGCAGGTTGATATACAAAGCCCGAATAGTCGCCGGCATAAGGCGATATGTCAGACCGACGCCATGCCGTACCATCGCCCAGCAACTGCCAACCGAGAGGAGGATAAAAATCACCTTCAAAACCGTAGAAATAGGGGAATGTCGCTATCGTCTGGTCGTCCATCGTGGTAAAGCTCCATAAAGGCACATTGCTTGCCGAGCCTGCCTCGTTATAAGGTGTCACACTCCATGTATAGGTTGTAGAAGGCGCCAACTTCTCGGCTGTAAGTTCATACATGTTTTCCGTCAAGTCAACATCGGCAATAACCTCTTCACCGGTTTTTACAAAGAGCTTGTAACCTTGTGCAAACTGTACAGCTGTCCACGACAGGGTTATGTAATTATAAGAGCAGTCTGTTACACCATCGGCAGGTTCGGGGTTTTGTGCAGCTGCGGGCACGTTTCCTACGCCATAGAAAGGCGGCAATACTACGTTATCGAGATATATGTCGCTGGCCACAGTTTCAAAACCTCCCGACCAATCGACTGCATAATACATCCAACGCAAGCGCACATTATCCGATTGATAATTGCTCAAATCGACCGTATCGCGTACCCATGTATTATAAAGGGCTTGGCTCGTATACCACACTTCTGTCCACTCCTCAGCATCATCGACCTTGATTTCGAGTGCCATATAGTTCTCAGGAACCAACGTACCGCCATCATCGTCGAATGACTCGTAATGGTCAAATACAATTTGGTACGGGCCATCGCTCAGATCGAGCCGCGGCGAATAGAGATAACAATTCTGCAAAATGGAGTTGCACATAGAATGATAACCTTGCTCTGCGGTGTAAGCCGAGCGCGTCCATCCACTGTTAGACCAACCAGCAGGTGTATCTTCACTACCCTCAAAGCTCTCAACTGTATAACCATCTTCAAGCATTACCTTACTGCCGGTAAGCACAACTTCGAGCGTCCCGCCATTTGTCTCTATCTTCAATGTAGCACTATTTGAGCCTTCCATCGTCGGAGAATAAACCACATAATAGCCAAGCTCCTCTCCGTTTTTCAGAGAAGCACCGGGCTCAAGCGTCGTAGAAAAGTCGGTACCTTCAAGTCCACTCACTCCGGTTACTTCAAGCTTGCCGTTACCGACATTGGTTACTGAAAGCATTTCAGAAACCGACGGAATATCTAAATAACGGTTGATAAAACGATAAGATGCTGTTCCACTGACAATCGGCGTGGTCACCATCTGTTCGGTCGACACCTTGATGTTATCAAGTTCGAAACGGCCACTGTTGTATCCATCTACAGGAGCAGAAGCATAACGAAATCCTATCTTTATTTCGCGACCGCTATATTGTGCAAGGCTTATCGACGAAGTATATTTCGTCCATGCAGCCCACGGCCAGTCAACTAAGCTGCTTTCCACATCCTCTTGGTCCATGACATTCCATAACTCTTCCCACGATGCGCCGTCGTCGGTCGTCACCATTACCTGAAAGGTATAATAGCCCTTCTGAGCACCATCTTTCTGTGCATACCACATAAACGACAACATATATTGGTCGCTATCTATCATCAAAGCTGGAGTAACGAGAATTTCTTCCTTCTCTTTCTCGTAATAGGTTGTGGTTATCTGCACATTGGCATAACCTGCAAGTGCCCCTGTCGACTCGTTAACATACAGATTCCATGTACCATAAGAAGAATCGAAATTGGGGTTTCCTGTTTCCTCATCGATACCCTCGGTATGATTGTCTATAATATTCCATCCCTCAGCGGGGAAAATGCGGCTCTCGAAGTCTTCGTTGACAAGTACCGTCTCAGCCGCTACTCCCGAAGCTCCTCCCGCAAGGAGTAGTGCACAGCAATAAGTAAAAATCTTCTTCATACGAAAAAATTTATGTTTGTTATTCATATTTGTTGCACAAGAGTATCAGGCTCTTGACACAGCACATTTTTAATATTATCTATTTTATAGACAAGCCATCTTATCGTCCCTAAAAGGGGACGATAAGATGGAAAAACAGAATGTTATCGTTTCACAAATCGTGCTACGGCTTGTTGCTCGCCACCCGACACCTTTACAATATAAGTACCAGCCGGAAGTGCTTTCACATCGATACGACCTACGCCGTCGTGTTGCAAAACGAGTGCACCGGTAAGACTATATATGTACACATTGCCATACTTTTCGCCTTCTACCATCAGATAATCGGCAGCGGGATTGGGATAAACCCGCAACTTGTCGACCATTGTCGACGACAAACCAGCCTGTTTCACTACAAGAATTATCTCTTGCACCGTAGTGTTTACGCCATCGCTTGCATTGATGCGGAACAGATATTCGCCGGCCTCGGAGGGAGTTCCGCTGATAGTGCCGCCCAAAGCAGTCGTCGTCATCGTAAGCCACGAAGGCAATCCGGTTGTCGTAAAGGTAATGGCATCGCCATCGGGGTCGTAAGCAGCAAACTCGTAAACATAGTTTTCACCCACAAATGCTTCGGTAGGCGCAGTGGTGGTAAACACCGGAGCATCGGAACTCTCGCCAAACATGAAGTTTTCGAAGTAGAAGTCGTCGAAGAAAGTTACAAAACCATCTTCGCTCACCGTGTGGCGCAATGCGACATAAATCTCTTGTCCGGCATATTCACTGAGGTCTATCTCAAACTCATTGAATAGGTAGTGGTCGGCAAGCCCCGTAAGCTGTACATTCTCAAACGAAGTAGGTACAAAACTTGCTACATTATTATCTGTAGTACTTACATATACGCCCAACTTGGCAAATTCAAAATAATCGTCGAGATTATACGACTTGGCATAGAAGCGGAATTTGGCACCCTCCCGGGCGGGCATCTTTTCACTGATAATCCAATCGTCAGCCGAGCGGCCCGAGTCATATCCTTCGGGGCTCATGGCCGCGAGCATTTGGTCACCCGACCTCGGATAGATATTGCGCCAGTCGGCACCTTCGGGCTCGGGCTTTTGGTTAATGACGATATATGCAAACGGCGTTCCGATGTTAGGATAATTTATCATTACAGGCGATACGGTGTTATAACCATCGCGGTCGACAGTAGTAAAACCTACGGGTTGCGTACTGCCAAACTCATCTTCATCGAAACTGTAATAACGTATATTGGAAGGAAGCGCCGTACCGCTCACCGGCAGCTCTACACCATCGGCGCCATCGAACGTCAATGTCAGTTTGTCGTCTACTGCGGCTGCCGTCTCTCCCGCACTGAACATAATATGGAAAGTTACTTCTTCCCGTGCTTCTATTACAAGACCTTCGATAAGATCGGTGCTGAAATTCGGCGAACTAAAAGAGGCCTCGCTTATCGTCATGGCAGCCTCGCCATCATTAAGCAACGTAAACGCAGGCGAAACGACAGCTTTCTCGTAGTTTACTTCTCCGGCATTCCAGCTCGTAACATTTATAACAGCCTTACCTCCTGTGGGAGCTTTCTCGATTGTAATATTGTCTAACGCAGCATTGGTAGAACGCATAGCGTTTTGTACACTATAACGCCAACGCATCGTCACATTCTGCCCTACATAGTCGGTAAGTAAAATACGCTCACGTTGCCATGGGTCGCTATCCTCCTCACCCAAAGTAGATATATATGCAAGCGTTGTCCAATCGCCCGACTCGCCTTTTATTTCGAAATACAAGGTGTCAGCATCGACACGAGCAGGTGCGCGGTCGACATCGGCTTTCTTAGTAAGAGACACGGGCATGCGATTGCCCCAGTAGAACGATATTTGCATCGTCGCATCGTCGGGCAACATTACTGTAGGCATTTGCAACGTAGCCGTCTCGCCATTGCCGTTACCGCTTGCTACGGCAGTATTATTACCATCAAAGGCATTTACATCGGTACAATCCCACTTCGTGTAATTCGTACCAAAGGCTACCCAACCAAGAGGCGGAAATACGTCGCCCTCAAAGCCCTCGAAGTAGGGGAATTCACTAATACTATGATCGTCTTGGGTGGTAAAACTCCATACGGGAACCTCTGTGCACTCGCCATAACTATTATAGGGGACAACCTTCCATTCATAAGTAGTAAGATAGTCGAGAAGCGGTAGCGTATAACTTCTTTCCTTGCCCATCTCTATAGCATCGCCCCACTCTTCTCCTTGCTTCTTGAAACATAATCTATATCCTTCGGCAAATTGTACTTCGTCCCACGACAGTGTAACGCCATCGGGATATACATCGGTAGCACCATTTACGGGTTGTGGATTTTCGGCAGCCACAGGAGGCAAGGTCGTACCATATAAGGGCGGCAATATCACGTCGTCTATGAATATGGTACTCCACTCAGGGACCTCTTCCCATGAAGTGATAGGATTAGGGAAGTTATACTCGAACTTAATATAGCAATTATCTGATTGCGGTGCTCCCAAATCGATGTTTTCGTGTACGATTTCGTTGAGCGTAAGATTCGAATCATTTATACGATTCCATGAGTTTCCGCCATCAGTAGAAAGATAAACTATCAATTCGTTTTCAGGACCTACAGCATCGTCGGTATTCGCCTCGTACTGCTCAAGCATCTCATACTCTATGCGATATGTGCCCGTCGAAAGGTCAAGACGCGGAGTAATCAATGCCGGATTTGCATCAGAGAAAGAGCAATAAGCAGCATAACTACCCGAAATACCCGCATTGTAACGGCTCCACCCATTGTCGGCTTTCCATCCTGCCGGCGGGAAAACATCTCCCTCGAAGCTCTCGAATGTGTATCCTTCATCTAACATAATTTTCGTACCCGACAAAGCTACTTCGAGTGTACCGCCATTGGTTTCAATCTTCATCGTGGTACTTCTCGCTCCTTCCATAGTAGGCGTATATATTACATTATAGGCATACTCCTCTCCTCGTTTCAGTTGTACGTCACTTATGACGATATTGGTAGAGAAGTCTGTCCCTTCCAATCCATTGATAGCAGTAATTTCAAGGGTTCCCGTACCTGTATTTGTGATATAGAGCGGTTCGGAATATTTATATGCTCCTATGTAGACATTTTGGAAAGTATAGGACTCATCGCCGCCTACAACAGGTGTCGTTATAGGAGTATAATCCTCGACCTTTATATCATCCAATTTCACACAATTTCCTTTGCCAAAACCGCCTATCAACAGACAATGCACAAAAGCTATTTTTATTTTTTGGTTCTTGTAATCACTCAAATCTATCGATGACTCGTTCTTCGCCCACGCTGTCCACGGAAAGTTCACTCCGCTCTCATAGACTTGTTCTTCATTCAAGAACGACCATATTGTGTTCCACGTTGTGCCGCCATCATTGCTCACACGTACCTGAAAATCATACTCGTGTTTCTCTAACGACTGAACCGATGCACCCAACCATAAGAAGCGCACGCGATAGTCATTATCGCCCAACGTCAACTCGGGAGTAATGAGCCACTCCTCCTTTTCGGGAACATCTATACTATACGACGAAGCATCACAATAGGCACTCCGTGTCCCCGACAAAGCAAGCTGCCCATCTACCAAGACCCAATGTAGGGTATCCAATTCACTGTCTATAACACTCCACCCTGCCGGCGGCATGGTTGTCGTAGTCTCAAAGTCCTCCGACAAGAGCGTTTCTGCCTGCATGGACAACATTCCCATACACATCAGCAACAATAGTGTAAATGTTTTTTTCATAATCATAGTTTTTAGGGGTAAATAACTTATATATCTCTATATCACTTCTGTTTTTATGAAATCATACAATGTTTTTCCTTTATTTTATAATGATACGAAATGTTTACGCACAGGAAATGAATAGTTTGTTGTTTGATAAAATTTAATAATCTATATATTTCATCATACGACAAGAGTCCTTAAAAAAGCTCTCAGCAACAAAGATAAATATTTACCAATGCAATGAAATAGAATTTGGCAAAAATTTTTATATTAATTCTGCATATCGTCCATTTAGAACATTAAATTGACATTTTCAGCAAAACTTGCACAAATATTTTTTATTTGCAAACTTTACGCACAATATTTTAGAATATACAATTACCACAATAATCACATAAAGACATATATACATGCTCATTTTTCTGTATAAACAAAAGATTTTTGGAAAGTGCCAAACAAAAGAGGATATAGCCAAATATAACTCACATAATAGTCATTCCACTTGCTATGAAGTTTTATTTAATTAAATAATCGTAAAACGCCACGGCTCTGCAACAGAGAGTACTTCTCCATTATCTTTTACATGTTTCCTGTTATCGACATTCGACAAAATAGGAAAGCCACAACAGGTATATTTCGCAAAACAGCGCAAAAGTATATTTATCATGTTTTACCGCATCGTTATGCAACAAGCTATTATCATGGCAAACACGCCATAATTATCTGAGAAAATTGCATGTCAGGCAATGCCATGATAAAATAGAAGACAAAGGGAGCCGTCTCATATACGAGACGGCTCCCTTCATTAAAGTTGTTCAATCCACTTAAATTGTGAAATAATAACATTTTAACTCATAAACTACCATGCATCATTTTTCCTTAGTGCGAGTTTTCTTCTTTATCAAACTTTTCCTGAAATCTATTTCGCAACGGTGATACAAAAATTGTTGCCGAGGCGTAAGTATTTCGCAAAACTTAGCATAATACTCTTTCTCTATAGCCGCCTCTTTCTCCGCTATGGTAGCGGCTTTGTCGGCAACAGCCTTGTATTCGGCATCGGTAACAGCATCACCTTTCTTGGCCAAAGCGCGCATTTCATGCCGTATATCGCGACTCATCTCAAATTTACGTTTCTCCATTTCATCATAGAGCTTAAAGAAGCTCTCAGCTTGCTCGGCCGTAAGCTCAAGCTTTTCGGTATAAAAGGCATGCTTTGCCTGACGAAAATCTTCCCAGCGAGCATGATGCTTTCCTTCTTTGGCACGAGGTTGCTGTGCTACAACCGTTACGGCCATGAGAGAGGCTATAGATAATATAATGAGTGTAATAGTCCTTTTCATTAGTATATAAGTGTCTTTGCGTTATTCACTATCGGCATAGAGAGTCTCAAAGATGGTGTATTCATCGATAGAAGCTACCACATAATCATCCCATACCTCATCTTCAACCTTTTCGGTAGAGCTATTGTCGGCTACAAGCTCGGTCTTATCGACATGAGGCTCAATAAAGACTTTCAGCATCAACCAAATGCCCACAAACATGGCAGCCATATAGGCATAAGGTTTTATACGCTGCCAAAATGTTGGCACCACAGGCTCGGGAAGCTCTCGCTCGGGAAGCTCGGCGGTCATACGCGAAACAAACTGCTCGAAGTAGCCGTCGGGGACTTTGTATCCGCTATCCCTGCCTATCTGTTTCAATATGTCGTCTTCTCGTTTCATCTATCCTTTTGACTTCTGACAAAGCGAAAGGTTTAATCGCGTTCCAACAAATATTCTTCTATTTTTTTTGCAGCGTGGTGGTACGAAGCTTTTAATGCTCCTACCGATGTACCAAGTATCTCTGACATATCTTCATACTTCATTTCGTCGAAGTAACGCATATTAAAGACCAAGCGTTGTTTTTCGGGTAAACGAGCAATTGCTTTTTGCAATCGCAATTGCAGCTCATTGCCATCAAACCACGGGTCGGTCTCTATATTGTTTATCAGAAATTGGCTTTCATCATCTATCGAGACGTTATTGCGTTGACGTTCCTTGTTGAGGAAAGAGAGGCTTTCGTTAATGGCAATACGATAGAGCCAGGTAGAGAGCTTGGCATCGCCTCTGAACTGTTCTATATTGTTCCAGGCTTTTAGAAAGGTATTTTGCAACAAATCGTCGGTATCGTCGTGAGATATGACCATTTTTCTGATTTGCCAATAGAGAGGCTCACTGTAATGTGCCACTACTTGCGCAAAAGCATTACGCGCAGTAGAAGGATTTTGCAGTTCTTCTATGATAATCTCTTCGTTATATGGAGGTGTCATATTGTTCCGGTATATCGGCGCTCACAAAAAACGGCTATAAAGATAAGCATTCTTTTCGACTTGCTCTACCAAGGCTCTACAAATTCTGAAAATTTTAGATTGTCTTTACATTCGTCTATCACCTGTTTCTTCTATCGCCTTGCAAAATATAAAATATCACTATTTTTGGTGATTGTGCACTGCCAACATTTCCTCTTACTTTGCACCTGCAATGACACACCATTTACCAACTATAGCACGCAAGGCAGCTATCGGCTTTTTAGGCCTGATGCAACCTACTCTTCTTTCGGCAACAGAGATGTATGCCGATACAAGTTCTATCCTTTCGCACCGATTGGACGAAATAACTATCGTATGTAACCCTAAAGTAGAGAGTGAGCTCTTCTACCTACCGTCTTCGGTCACCCTCATAGGGAGCGAATCGTTACAAGAAATGCATGCTTCATCTATCAAAGACCTCTCTACGGTAGCGGCCAACCTGTTTATTCCCGACTACGGCTCACGCCTCATCACATCGGCCTACATCAGAGGAATAGGCTCGCGCATCAATTCGCCTGCCGTAGGAATGAGTGTCGATAACGTTCCTTTCTTAGATAAAAGTGCCTACGATTGCAGTTTACTTGATGTGGCTCGCATTGAAGTATTGCGAGGCCCCCAAGGCGTACTGTATGGACGCAATACAATGGCAGGACTGATAAACATATATACCTACTCACCCCTCGACCGACAAGGTACTACCATACAATTGGGTGGCGGTAACTATGACGCGTATGAAGTATCGGCTCTCACTGCCCATAAAATTACCGACAATCTGGCTTTCACTGCCGGCGCTCGCTACGAAAGCCGCAATGGCTATTTTACCAACACCTACACCGGTAAGTCTAGTGGCAAGACATATGCTGCCTCGGGACGATTCCGCTTAGACTGGCGTGCTTCGCAACGTGTCGTTTGGAGCCTCAATGCACACTTTGAGCATAGTTATCAAGATGGCTATCCTTACGCATCTTTCGACCCTACAACACATACAACGGGCGACATAGCCTATAATTCACCGTCGAGCTATTTGCGTAACCTGCTTGCCACAGGTCTTACCATGGAGTACAAGCACGATCATTTTTTGCTTACATCCACAACCGGATACCAATATTTAGACGATGACATGCGTCTCGACCAAGACTTCACACCGCTCAGTGTATTTACCCTCAACCAACAACAACGCCTCCATGCATTTACACAGGAAGTGGCATTGCGTTCTACCGGTAAGGGAACGTGGCATTGGGTTGCAGGAGCGTTTGGTTCATACCAGAACATGCATACCGATGCCCCGGTTGACTTTTTGGAAGATGGTATGCGTCTGCTTGTAGAAGGGCAAAGCAACGCCGCTCTTGCTGCCCTCAAAGCCGAACATCCTACCATGCCGGACATAACGCTCAACATCGACAACGAGAACCTGCATATAGGCGGACTTTATGATACCCCCTCCTACTCATTAGCCCTCTTCGGGCAGGTAGAAGCTCGCCGCATTCTGGGGTCGCGTCTTTCAGCCTCGATAGGAGCTCGATTGGAATATGAAAGCATGTCTATCACTCACCATACCTCATCAGACAACCTCAATGGCACCGCTCATATTGCAATGGGCAACATGTCACTGCCTGTGCCGTTCTCTGCTCCACTCGGTCTGGAAGGTTCTTCCCGACAATCGACAACACAATTTCTCCCTAAATTTGAGCTGAAATATATACACAACCGCGATTTCATGACCTACTTATCTGTTTCTCGCGGCTATCGCTCGGGAGGATACAACTACCAGATGTTCTCTAATCTGATACAGGCTCAAATGCGTTCGCATACAATGACTGCCGTGGCCGACGGTGCAGTCGACATGGTGTTACAACTCATGGGCGATTCACCTATTGCCCAGCGCGTAACCGAGACAATAAAAAATATGCTTTCGGGAACCACAACCAGTAGTGACGACGCAGCCGCCATAGAGGAAGCCATCACATACAAACCCGAACATAGTTGGAATTATGAAATAGGTTTCCGTGCCAACCTCTGGCAACGTCGCCTCTCTACCGATGTTGCCCTCTTTTATATAGACTGTCGCGACCAACAAATATCGTGCGTCAGCGGATATGGTCGCGTCACACGCAATTCGGGACGTACTCGCAGCTTCGGCGTAGAAGCCTCGGTACAAGCTGTACCCATAGACGAACTACGACTCACGGCAAGTTACGGTTTCACGCATGCCACATTTCTGCAATACGACGATGGAGAGAACAACTATGCAGGACATTTTGTACCCTTTGCTCCTATGCATTCACTTGCTGTGACGGCCGCCTACACCTGGTATCCAGCCCAAGGGCATGCGCTGACAGTAGCCACCCAGTTTATGGGTCGCGGACGCATCTATTGGACCGAGGCCAACAATGCATCCCAACCTTTCTACGGATTACTTGATGCCTCGCTCACCTATCGATGGAAATGGATAGAAGCCGGAATATGGGGTAAAAACCTCACAGCAACACGCTATCAGGCTTTCTACTTCGAGACAATGAACGCTCTAGACCTTTCTACCCCCTCTAGCTTTATACAACCGGGTACTCCTCTCACCTTCGGTGCGACACTAGCATTCCATTTCTAATATTATCTACTTATAATATAAAACCGTAAAAAGGCCAAGATATCTACCCAAAGCTCATATAAGGAAGTGATGACTTACAAACTTCCATGACCTATATCAGCCAGGAACTATCTTCTACAAATAAGAGAGGCGTCTCGCAATTTGCGGGACGCCTCTCTTATTTATCACATAAACGGTACTTATCGTACCACCTTAGCAGTACATACTGTACCGTCGGGCAAAACAGCACGTACCACATATATACCACGAGCTAATGACGACACATCGAAGCTATGAGTATTGCCGTGTAGCATCAATGCACCCGTAATATCATAAACCGATAGCATTACAGCATCGGGAGCATACAAGATGCCGTTACTCAACCATATATGGGTAGACGGCTTTTGCTCTACGGATGTTACAGCCGAATAAGAATCGGTATGATAGATACTCATACCATGTATCATCAGTCCACCGGTACCCAAGTTTCGTATCTCAACCTTTACAGGCTCGGTACTGCGAAGCATCTCGGTAAGGTCATATTCGGCCTGGCCTTTCTTGGCACCCGATTCCGTAAATACTACACTCCATGCACCTCCTTCGTCTTGCTTGAGCACTTTGAAAGTGCGTGTTCCTGTTGTAGATGTATACATTTTGAAACGGGCACAATCGGGAATATTGACAAAAAGACTGCCGCCTTCACTACCCTCGACATCACGATTGCGAGAAGCCACGGTAATGCAACCTGTCAAGCCCTTACCCGAAGCTCCGGCAGCATCAGCACCAGCCTTTTCGGGATTATAATTAGTCGTACTTACATCAGAGTCGGCAAAGACAAATACCCCGTCAGTTATATACTGTTGTGTCTGGGCATCGTTAGACATATTGAACCAATAGTATCCATTGGCATCGAGCATCGACGATGGGAAGAACGAGTCTCCCAATCCCGGTGCAAGTGTTGTGAATGTTACGGGGGTCCCATAAATGACATTTCCCGAAACCGTCTGGGCATAAATGCGATAAACATATGATGTAGAAGGTGTAAGCTCTGTAAGCTTATAACTCAACGTTTCGCCTTGCAAAGGTATGGCCGTATAAGAGGTTTCATCGGTAGCCCGATACTCAAAACCACAAACGGCCACCTTACCGGCGTCGGCGACGACCGTTCCGTTAAGTACAGCCTCGGTCTGTTTTATATCGGTAGCGGCAAGAGTCGTTACCTCAACACCTGCATTAGGGTCGACATACACAGGATAGGTTTCTTCTACCACACTTTGAGCATCGGCATAACCTGCCTTCATTATAGACTCTACAAGACTATTCATGTAAACCTCGAGAGCCGTATAGCCACTACCATCGTTCCACAACGATGCTCCATCGGCAGCATCATCGGGGTCGAGTCCGTTAGCAATCTCCCAAGCATCGGGGATACCGTCACGGTCGGTATCGAGCGGAGCCTCATCACTCAGCAACACAGGCCATCCACCCACATCGTAGGGAGAGTCTATGATACCCAATCCACCCAGTACCGAACCTACATACGTATAGGCCCCGCTAGTTATCTCACCGGCCACACGCTCGTCTACGGCATCGCGACGATACGATGCGCCGGCATAACGCACGACTTTCTCAAATGCAGCAGAAGCAGTATGTGTAGTAACGTCGGCAAAATCATACTCTGTAGTACTGCGTATGTTATCGATGGTCGTACTTCCATTATTATCATTGATATGTATGCCATTCCAGTTATCGCTGTTAGTTGCAGCAATACGCGATGCGCCGTTCTGCACATTTGAGTAAGGCGCTGTTCCATCTACATAGTTACCGGCCACATAAAACTTGCCCCACACACCCTTTGGTTGTGAGTTGGAACCATCGTCGGCATTAGGCGAAAAGATACGTGCTACAATGCTCTCGGCTGTAGCGGCCCCGGGTTTATAGTAGTTGTTGACAAAGTTATAGGAACCACCCTCTCCTGCATAACCGCTATTGGTCTTACCCCAATTGTACAACACATTGTTACGGAAGTCGACCTTCTCCAAATCGGGGCGATTGGAAAAACGGCTGCCGCACATACGAGGATTACGGCTATCATTGTGCGCAAGTATGTTGTGGTGGAACGAGGCTCCATGACCACCCCAGATACCACCGTATCCGTGGTGACCTTTGGGATGAAGCGAGCCTCGCAAACTCTCGGCAAGGAAGCACCATTGCATCGTGAAATTGGTATTATCGTAGAACGAAGCACATTCGTCTGTACTCCAGCTCATCGAGCAGTGGTCTATGATAATGTTTGAGTTATTGCGTCCCCAAATAGCATCAGCATCGAGAGTACCATCGCTATCGGGTTTGTCAGTACCGAGTCGAAAACGGATAAAACGAATAATCACGTTATCGGCCGATACCTGTATGGTACGGTTCTTGATGCAGATACCATCGCCCGGAGCTGTTTGTCCGGCAATGGTAAGGTCTCCGTTATTGATAGTAAGGTCGCTCTGCAGCTCAATAGTACCCGATACATCGAAAACAATAGTACGTTTTCCTGATTTCTTCACAGCCCAACGAAATGTACCTTCGGAACTGTCGTCTGTGAGCTTTGTAACATGATACACAGCACCACCTCGACCTCCGGTCGTGGTATATCGTGCAAAACCTTCAGCTCCTGGAAAAGCCGGAGTCTCGGCCACACAAAGACTCCCAGCAGCAAGTATAGAGCTACATAATAAAATAGAGATTCTCTTCATGATAGTTATGTTATTATAAAAAGTTTATTCCTATTGCCTAACAGGTCGCAAAGATAGGTATTTATGTCAAACTTCACAAATTCAATACAATAACACTCTAGCTTCTATTTCTTAACTTATTGCTACACGATACCGCACTGCCTTGTTCTTTTTGTATATAATAATAGTATAAATGTTGAATTTTTCATTTCTATAGCATACCTTTACAAGGTAAATTCATAATATTGCGCACCATGAAGAAATTATTATTGTTTACCATTCTCATATTGACAGGTTTCCCATTTTCTTTTGCCGATACCATATACCTGAATGAAGGCATGACCATAGAAGGAAAAATCGTCGAGATAAATCCACGACAAAATATAGTGATATGTACCCCTGACGGACGTACATTCACTTACCCTATCGATGACATTCTACGCATCAAATTGTCTGACGACAACACTCCAGGCAAAGATGTCATACACCGCACTCCTCATCCCGACAAGAAACGGCATCACAACAACCAACGTATACGCAAAGACGCCAAACCCACGCCCCCCGCGCCAGAAAAGAAACATGTAGCAAAACGAGGATACCATGGTTACTTCTCGACAAGTTATGCCATATTTCTGCCCGATTGTTCCCAAATAGGATTTGCGACAACTCACGGAGCCCAACTCGACCCTCAATTCTTTATAGGAGGCGGTCTCGCCCTTAACTTCATAGCCGATGGGGAAAAAGGGAAATTCTATATGCCTATATATGCCGAGGCTCGTACAAACTGGGGAGAAAAACTGGCTCAATTTTCAGCCGGCACACGTATCGGAGTTACCATAGGCTCTGACATAGGTTTCTACTGGCATCTCGACGCCGGATTGAGACTGGGATTTACTCCTAAATTTGCCATGCACATTGCACCCTTTGTAGAGTTTCAACGTCTTTGGCACACAGCAGGATATATCTACGACTCATACTCCGGCCATTACACATACAGTAATGAATGGGGACTTACGTGCGCTCCGGGATTGAGAGTAGGTTTCGAATTTTAAGCCAACAGTTCAAGGTTACTTCATACTCATTCATGTTGCTCCATATCGGCAGAGCTACAGGCTCTTCTACACTAAGTAATCTGTATGACAACAGATTGTACCGAAAGTTATAGTTACATTTTATTAATGGGAATATCTCACCTCCGAGATACAAAAAATATTCTTTATCATATCCTATCAGTGCCATAAAACCTAATAGTAAGGAGTTCCTTCACAGGAACTCCTTACTATTAGGTTTTCAATAGGTATTAATTTTAAGGTAAAAAAGATTGTTTTAGGTTAGTGCGACAAAGATACACCCTTTTTTCTTGCATTGGTAAGAAAAAAGATATGTTATATAATATGTTTTTGCGACAGAGTGAAATGAGACAGGTTTGTAGTTACAACGTAATATTCTGTATTATAGAATCTTGCCAATTTCTCCAAATTTACGCCCCAATATTAAAATAATGTTAACGTAGCAGATTGATAGTTTCGCGCTTACAATTTGTCACCTTCAAGGGAGGAATTTGTTGTAGTACTACAGTTGCTATCTTCAAATATATCTACCATCAAATGTTCCCCATCAAATACAGCATAGGAAAAAATCTTAATCCAATCGCCTAGAATAACCAATCGGCTGCGACGTGATAACATAAGGTCAAGCAAAATATGACGGTGACCCATAATAAAATAATCGACGTCGTGCGTAAGCGAATACTCCTTGGCAAAACGTACAAGCGGCTCTTCATTCTCGCCTTTGTAGCGTTCACTCTCTTCCGAGTGGCTACTACGACTCGATGACGACCAACGATGTGCCAAAGCAATAGTAAAATCGGGATGTATACATGCATAGCACCGCTGTGCCAACTTATTGCGGAACAAGCCTTGCAAGAAACGGAACTTGCGACTACGTTGGCCTACGTCGTCGCCATGAGCAAGGAAAAACTTATGCCCATCTATCTCCATCAAAGTACTCTCACGATGCACAATAATGCCTATCTCGCTGGGCAGATAATCAAATATCCATATATCGTGATTTCCCGTAAACCAATGTATCTCTACCCCACTATCGGCAAGAGAAGCCAACTTACCCAAAAACCTAACATACCCTCGGGGTACTACATGACGATACTCAAACCAATAATCAAAAATATCGCCCATCAGAAAGAGCCTGGCTGCATCGTGCTTTATACTATCAAGCCATCGCACTACACGACGCTCGGCAGTACGGTTGTCGAGATAAGAAGCTCCCAGATGAAGGTCGGAGATAAAATAGGTTTTGTTACGAACATCCATACAAGTCGGCTTACAAATATATAAAGAGGTTACAAGAAACCGAGGTCGAGTTTTGCCTCTTCGCTCATCATATCTTGCGACCACTCGGGCTCAAAGACAAGCTGCACATCGGCATGTTCTATGCCATCTATACTTTCTACCTTAGAACGTATATCATCTATGATAAAATCGGCAGCAGGACAATTTGGAGCAGTCAACGTCATGTCGATATGAGCTACGCCATTCTCAATCTCTATTTTATATATCAATCCCAAGTCATAAACATTGACCGGTATTTCGGGGTCGAAAACCGTACGTAGCATCTTCACGATTTTTTCTTCCAATTCCAGTTCTTGGCTCATAATTCTTCCTATAAAAATATGAGAACGAAGGTACAAATAGTTTTTCACATAGCTGCCATCATATACCTATCATTCTACATATTAGTTATAGTTGTCATGACAAATATTAAATGTACAAACACGTGAATTGCAAAAAAATCACTACTTTTGTAGTCAAATTAATGGCATCGCGAATGGCTTTTTCATCGATTTCTGTCTCCAGAGACGAGTTGCTACTGCACGATGCTCTCATATGAAACATCACGCATGGAAGCTTATTTCAATTGGTTCCTGATAGGAATGACGTTACTCGGACTTGTCGTTTTCGTTGCGCTTTACTTTGTTAAGGCAGGTTACGGCGTATTTTTCAACAAAAAATGGGGTCCTTCCATCCCCAACCGCTTAGGGTGGATTCTTATGGAAGCTCCCGTTTTCTTTGTCATGCTATGGTTATGGATGATGAGCGACCGTTATGACGACCCGGCAAGGCTGTGCATGTTCCTCTTTTTCGAGCTGCACTACTTCCAGCGTTCGTTTATCTTTCCACTCCTTTTCAAGAGCAACAGCCGCATGGCTGTAAGCATTATGCTCAGCGGCATACTCTTCAACACCCTCAATGCACTCATGCAAGGAGGATGGTTGTTCTATATCTCTCCTGCCAACTATTACGGCGACAATTGGTTTACATCTCCGCAATTTCTATTAGGCACCATTCTGTTTTTCTGTGGCATGATTGTCAATCTGCACAGCGACCATATCATACGCAACCTGCGTAAGCCGGGCGACACACGTCATTATCTGCCTCACGGTGGTATGTTCCGGTACGTCTCTTCTGCCAATTATTTTGGCGAACTGGTAGAGTGGATAGGCTTCGCCATCCTTACATGGTCGTGGGCTGGAGCCGTATTTGCATGGTGGACTTTTGCCAACCTCACCCCACGTGCCCATCAGATATATAAACGCTATGCCGACGAATTTGGTGAAGACTTCATACAAGAACATCGCAAACGCATCATACCTTTTATCTATTAAACAAAATGGAAACGACCGAAAAGGAGTACAATAACTCATTGCTTTTCACACCAGCAACTATCGGACCTCTGGCACTCCGCAACCGCACCATACGGTCGGCAGCTTTCGAGGGCATGGCAGAAAACTATTCCCCTTCTGAACAGCTTTATCAATACCATACAAGCGTTGCTGCCGGCGGTATAGGCATGACCACCCTTGCGTATGCATCGGTATCACGCAGCGGACTTTCCTTTAAGACTCAATTGTGGATGCGTCCCGAAATCATCCCGGGACTACGCCGTATTACCGACTCTATACATGCACACAGTGCAGCAGCATCTATCCAATTGGGACACTGCGGTAACATGACTCACAAGTCTACAGCCGGACAGATACCTATAGGTGCATCGTCAGGTTTCAACCTCTATTCTCCCACCATCGTACGTGGAATGAGCCGCAAAGAGATTGCCGAGGTTGCCAAAGACTTTGGCCGCGCCGTGAAAATAGCCCGTAAGGCCGGTTTTGATGCCGTAGAAATACACGCCGGTCACGGATACCTCATCAGTCAGTTTCTCTCACCATATACCAACCACCGTCACGACGAATATGGTGGCTCACTCGATAACCGCATGCGATTTATGCGCGAATGCATGAACGAAGTGATGACTGAAGCCCGTGGCGACATGGCTGTAATTGTAAAGACCAATATGTATGACGGCTTCAAAGGAGGCATAGAGATACCCGAAGCGTTGACCATTGCCAAAGAGCTGGAAAGATGCGGAGCTCACGCCCTAGTGTTGAGTGCCGGATTTGTAAGCCGCGCCCCCATGGTCGTGATGCGGGGCACCATGCCACTGCAAAGCATGACCTACTACATGCACCCCTGGTGGCTCAAATATGGTGTAAAAGCTGTTGGCAAATACATGATAAAAAGCGAACCTTTCAAAGAGTGCTATTTCCTCGAGGACGCCCTTAAATTTCGCGCAGAACTGAAGCTGCCCCTTATCTACGTAGGTGGTATCGTATCGCGTGAAGGTATAGAAAAGGTCTTGGGGCACGGCTTCCAGTTTGTACAAATGGGACGCGCACTGATAAACGAGCCCGACTTTGTCAACCGTATGCGCGACGAGAACAGACAGCGTTGTGGCTGCGACCACGTAAACTACTGTATTGCACGCATGTATTCGCTCGATATGGTATGCCACAAACACATGCCGCAAGGCTCATTGCCCCCCTGCATCCTTCAGGAAATAGAGGAGATTAAAAAGAAAGGATAAGCTTCCAATGGCAAACAAACCCGATTTTACACACTGTAAAGCTCTCATTACAGGCGGTAGCTCAGGCATGGGTTTTGAGTATGCCCGCCAGCTGGCAGCCCGAGGCACAGCGTTGGTCATTGTCAGCAACGAAGCCGAACGCATAGAAATAGCTGCCACCGAGCTACGCAACACCTACGGCGTTGAGGTCGACTCGCTATACATGGACTTGGCACGTCCATCTGCAGCCCACGAATTATATGAATGGTGTAAGGCACGACACCATGAAATAGACATCCTTATCAACAATGCCGGCATCTTCTTTTTCAAGGACGTTACCGAAACCGACCCGGCAAAGATAGAGACGCTCATCAACCTGCACGTGCTCACCCTCACACAAATGTGCCGCTATTTTGCCGTCGACATGTGTGCCCGGCGCAAAGGCTGGATACTCAACATGTCGTCCATGTCGTGCTACACGCCCAACTTCGGCATAGCCCTCTATGCCGCCAGCAAAGCATACATTCGCGTATTCACCCGCTCTATCTATTGGGAGCTGCACGACTACAACGTAGTGGCTACAGCCGTATGCCCCGGGGGCGTGGCAACACACCTGCTCGGTCTGTCGGACAAGCTGCTACAACTGGCCGTAAGAGTAGGTGCCATGATGCGCCCCGAAGATGTAGTACGGAAAGCCCTCAAAGCCCTCTTTGCCGGCCGCAAACAAACAATACCTGGGTGGATAAACTATCCCGCCCTTGCCGCAGTCATGCTACTGCCACCCCCCATCAGGCTATGGGCGAAACGTAAATTTGTAAAATAATGAGTCAAAGTTGCTATATTGTCACAGGAGCAGGCGGAAGCATAGGTCATGCCATTACCGAAGAGTTGGCGCGCCAAGGCAAATGGGTCATTATGGCATGTCGCAATTTACAAAAAGACACCCCGCTGCGCGACCGCCTCAACTCGCTCTACAACGGCCGCGTGTCTATCATGCAACTCGACCTCGCTTCGCTCGACAACATCGCCGCATTTGCCCGTCGCATACACGACGAAGGCATCAAGGTACAAGCACTCGTCAACAATGCCGGGGTCATGTGCAAGCACTTCTCCCTTACCTGCGATGGATACGAAACCACTATAGGAGTCAATTTCGTCGGTACATACCTGCTTACCAAGTTGCTCATACCAGCCTTGTCGCAAGGTAGCAATATCGTATTCACCACCTCCATGACACGCCACATAGGTACAGTCGATGCCCATTTCTACGAAGCCACGCCAGCCCAATATGCACGCTTCAAATACTACTCCCGCTCAAAACTTGCTGTCACCCTCCTCACCGCTCACCTGGCAGAACGTCTCGCCCCACAAGGCATACACGTCAACGCCACCGACCCCGGTGTGGTAAACAGCAACATGATACACATGGACGCATGGTTCGACCCCCTTGCCGATCGCTTTTTCCGCCCCTTCATCAGCACTCCCGCACAAGGAGCCATAGGAGCCGTTGCTGCCGCAACCACCGCCGACGTAACGCAAGCCATATATAAGCGCGAAAAACACATACCCATACCCCGAAACATAGTGCAGCACCCCTACCTCACTTGGCTCATCGACGAAACCGACCGTCGCCTTGCACCTTGGTTACAACAATAATCACCGCCACACATATCCACGTCTCGCCGTTGCACCTTTTCCAACAAAAGGCTGCCATACACGTCAACTTATTTTAACATAATCATTTCCTATATACGTGCATTTTTTACACGAAATTAATACTAATTGCTTTGAAAAGCACTATTTTTGCGGCGTCAAAAAAATAGACAAATAATAACCCATAATAAAGGAACAAAAACTATGTATTGGACACTCGAATTGGCATCGAAACTCGAAGACGCTCCCTGGCCTGCAACCCGTGAAGAACTGATAGATTATGCTATGCGCTCAGGCGCTCCCCTCGAAGTAATAGAAAACCTCCAAGAGATGGAAGACGAAGGCGAAACATACGAATGTATTGAAGACATTTGGCCAGACTATCCCAGCAAAGAAGACTTTTTCTTCAACGAGGAAGAATATTGATAGTCTCCGAATCGATTAGATAACCGAATTACCGGCGCGGCAGACAGCTATTCGCTGTTTACCGCGCCGGTGGTTTATAACTATCATTAAAGCGTATCAAATTTATTTATACAATCAATCTCCTGAACTTCATCAATATAGAGCTCTCGTGGCAGAACTCTAGGATATGCATGCCACTGGCGGATAGAAAGTACTCCGCGTCCTCCGGTAAGAATGCGCACATTCCCGTCCTTGTCAGTGAATTTTCCTTCCACAGTATCGAATGTGATTGTCGCTACCGGATTGTCAGGTACTTTATGCGTAGCTCCCCAGGTAGTGGCATTGACAACGTGTGCCCTCACCTCATAAATCCCGTCTTCAAGTTCGAACTTTAAGTTGTATATCGAAGGTATGAATCCATCAATATCGCGGTAGAATACCCAGTCCTCGTGCCTGATTGTCATCTTTCCCTCTGGGTAGTACTTCTTACGGTCAAGGTCATAAACCACAAAATCCTTCATTCCCAGTCTCATATCGTAGAAAGAGCTGTGTATTTCATTGAAGGCGACCCATCCCCAGTCTTCCCATCCACCGAGTTCTGCAGCACTCGAATCCACAGCCACATACCTCTCGCGAATTCCGAGACCCTTAACCTTAATTTTTCTCCCGTCTAAAATGATTTCTCCATCAACATCACCAACCCAGTTATACCCGTATGTTATGCTGTGCTGGGTAAGATATGAAGGAGTCTCGCGCCCATACCAAAGCGGTGCATGATGTGGTCTGTGCCACAGATCAGTGCTGTAGACCCCGTCACCGGAATTCTGCATTATATGCCACGTGTTGTTATCAAAACATTCTACACTATACTCTTTTCCGCAAGTCACGAATATGCTATGCTCTCTATGCTCAATCTTCAGTGTGCCTGCCGGGTTCCTAAACATCCACTCATTGAGCATTCCAGGGTATTTACCTATCTTATAGACTGATTCTTCCAATTGGACAGCCTTGCCTCCGTTGTCTTTTGATATGTTGATACTTACGACATCCAGATTTTCCACATTCATGGAAAGTATGGCTCCTCCCAAAGTATAGTTCTCGCCGTCATCCCCCTTGACGGAAAATGACATCAGCCAGTCTAAAAAACCACTCCTGACTTCTTCTTTTACACCGATTCTGGCATCATCGGCCAGAGTTACAAATGGATTCTCTATTTTCATGACTATAACAGTTATTTGATGTTGTTCCGTTTTACAGAAGTACTCCTTGATGAAGGATCTCTGTCAAGAAATCTGTTCACAAAGACATCTTCGATTTTCTGATATCCGTTAACGACACAGTCCTCCACATGTTTATATGCTTCGACTACACCTTTTTCAAGTTTCTTGTAAGTATTGACAGCTCCATTTTCGACAACTTTGTAAGCTTTGATAACTTTTTCACTCATTGCCCTGTGTGAACTTGCAACAACAATTGTCTTTTTCATATCACTTATGTTTTTTTGATTTGACAATGCAAATGTACCCGGAATGATAATACATAATTTATATAAACCTCAGAGAAAGTTTTCCAAAACTCCTTTTTTAAAGTAGATTACTGAAATATTTTCCCTTTTTATTGCCATATTTGCAGAAAAAACAATGTTAACGTACACTCAATGGAAAAACAGCGTGACGGGGGATTTTGCCCATGGCAATAGAATAGGAGAAGACCTGATATTGTTGAAAAGCACTGAGCCTGTACAGAAGAAACTCGGACCGTTTCATGCAGATATAACAATAGCTATCATCATTACAAAAGGCGCCTTTAAGATAAACATAAACATGACCGACTATGAGGCTACGGCCCCTTGCATGATTACGATCCTACCCAAACAAATTTTTAAGGTTGTGGAACTTCCCGATAATATGATGGGGGATACAATCATCATGTCGAACAGATTCTCGAATGAGTTGTTCAGTGAATATTCAGCGTTTAACCAGCTTCGTAAGATTGTCGAATTCAATCCAGTAATACGCCTGGACGGCATGGAAAGAGCGTTCAACATATATTTAAAACTTTTGGAGAATCTCCTAAATTCTCCAGTGATAGAGGCCTATAAGTTCGAGGCAGCAAAACACCTTACCCTTTCCATGTTTTACAGTACGGGGTCCTATCTTCACAACATTAACGAGATTAAACCGACAGATCGTAGGTCAATGATTTTCAATCAGTTCGAGAAAGATGTGAAAACAAATTACAGGAAGGAAAGGGAAGTTAGTTTCTATGCCGAAAAGTTGTTTATAACGCCGAAGTATCTGTCCGCAGTTGTATTGCAACAGATTGGCAAGTCAGCCCTGAAGCTGATAAATGAATATGTTATCAACGACTGCCAGGCACTTCTCCTGTCGACAAATCTGACAGTGCAACAGATTTCGAATAAGTTGAATTTCCCGTCACAGGCTGCATTCAGCAAATTTTTCAAGCGGATGACTGGATTTTCCCCACTGGAATACAGGAAGCGAATACTGTAAGATTAGTCTTTTCAGTAAGACAGTTTCTGAATGCACATATTTAAAATAGTATACTAGCAAGTTGTATTATTACGCATTTGTTTATCTAGTCGTTTCCACATTGTTCTCCGCCACAGGCGGTGCGGTTTGTTTATGCATAACACGGGTGCAGAAACGGAGTTTGCTTGGACAAGATTCACTCCCCATACACTGGTTCGTGGTATGACCGCGACCTATAGTTCGACACAAATATACACCCACACATAAAATGTAAACGGCCATATACATCGGTATAGTATCCTTTAATGGCTAGTTTTGCCTCATCTTTTCCAGACCGAGCACAACTTTGAAACGAGCCCTGATAAAAGACTGCAAGCCCAATCGTGCATCAGCGAGAAACAGACATTTCTTTCATTTTCTTTTTGACAATCTTGTTCCAATAAACAAAAGTCAACAAGGCCAGTGCGGCTCCCACATAACCTATGACCGAGATGGAGAGGTGTGTGCATACCTGACCTCCTATATAAGTGCCGCATGCTATTCCCAGGTTGGTAAGGCCTGAAAAGATAGACATTGACACTGCTGTGGCTTCGGCCGGGGAATTGTTTATCGTTTCGGCCTGTAATACTACGTTCGAGGCTGTAAATGCCATACCCCATAGGGCACACAACAGAATGATTGTCACGCCACAATAGGCAGCTGCCTGAAGCAGCATGAGGCAACCGAAGATGCTTAAAAGTACAACTCCAAAGAACCTGTAAGGATTCTTGTTGTAAAACTTGGAGAAAGCAATGCTGCCCAATATTCCCATAGCTCCGAATATCACCAGTGTGGCCGTAATCCAACCATCCTGCAAGCATGCGACCTGTTTCAGAAATGGTTCTATGTAACTGTATCCGGTGTAATATGAGGTGGCAATGGCAAATGCCAAAATGAAAATTCCTACCAAAAGAGGTCTTTTGAAAAGAATCGGGAGTTTCCGCAATGAGAAAGTTCCCCGGCTCGGAACTTTCGGAAGCATCAGCAGCAGATATACCATCAGAGCAAAGGCAAATACTCCTATGCAGAAAAATGTCATCCGCCATCCAATATACAGACCGATGATTCGGCCGATGGGCAGCCCGAATATCATGGCAACAGACGTGCCGGTTACAATCATGCTCAGGGCAAGTGCTCTGTACTTCTCGGGTACAATTCTTACGGCCAGAGGCGAAACGATAGACCAGAATATGGAGTGTGCACATGCCACACCAATTCTCGACATCATCAGCATGTTGTAGCTTGAGGATGCTGCCGAGAGCAGCTGAAATACCATGAACACGAAAATTACGCTCACAAGAAGCTTTTTCATCTCGAATCGTGATACTACAATCATAAGAGGCAACGAAAGTAGCATGACTACAAAGGCGTAAACTGATATTATCATTCCTACTTGCGATTCGGTCGTGGAGAAGGCAGTCGCTATGTCTGTCAAAAGGCCTATCGGAATAAACTCAGAAGTATTAAAGATAAAGGCGGCACAAGTCAATCCTATCAGTGCCAACCAATTTTTTGTTGACATCGCGTTGTTTGTTATTATGGGCTGCAAAATTATATATATTATGGATACGTGTAACAATTAATCGGGGTAATATGTAATATTATAGGCCGACTATAAACAGGCAAAACGATTGAGACCGGATTATTTACTATCGCAGATACTTTAAAACGAACTATTGTTGTTTCATCCAGCTGAGGTGACAATATTTACGACTCCGACCTTCGATGGGACAATCGTAGGGAGAATGAGTAGGGAAAATTGTATAGGCGATGGCGCTAGATTTATGCAAAAGCCATTGTGATAAGGAGCAAAAAGCCTTCTAGAAAAAAGATTGTGGTATAAATCGTCATGCACAAACACAAGACCTCATAAAATGATATTTTTATCATATTATTTGGGGTATTATCTTTTTATGTTTAACTTCGTGTGTTAATCATGTAACATGATACGACATGGCAAAAATAAAATGTTCTCATTGGTTGCATATAATTAGGACTGAAAAAGCTTTTCTATTAAAAATGAAATATTAACCTTACTAATACAACATGTATATATAAGATCTGCTATGGTCAATAACAAGGTTCAAATTATACGCGATAATGGCACTCTCGCTGATGCCCAGGCACCTATTATAGTTTCCGCAAGTCGCGCTACTGATATTCCGGCTTTCTATTCAGATTGGTTCCTATATCGTCTCAAAAGAGGATATTCAGCTTGGACCAATCCTTTCAATGGAGTTCGTAGTTTCGTATCTTATAAGAAGACTCGCCTAATAGTATTTTGGTCCAAAAATCCTCGCCATCTACTTGATGAGGATGGTTGCATTGATTATTTGCAGACAAAGGGGATAAACTGTTATATTCAGTTCACTCTTAATGATTATGTACACGAAGGTCTAGAAAGAGGTGTACCCGCGGTTGATGAAAGGATTGGAACATTCAAAGCTCTTGTTGATCGACTCGGATATGGTCGCGTAATTTGGCGCTTCGATCCATTGATTCTCACAGATGAAATCAGCATTGAAGATCTTCTTGCAAAAATTGAATATATTGGAGATAAACTCAAAGGCTATACCGAAAAATTGGTTTTCAGTTATGCTGATATCTCGAATTACAAGAAAGTTCAAAGTAATCTTATTAAGAACAATATTCATTATCGAGAATTCACGGAGTCTAATATGAATGATTTCGCTGCCAGATTGGCAGCTCTGAATACGAAATGGGGATATACTCTGGCTACTTGCGGTGAAAAAATTGACATAAGTAAGTACGGAATACAGCATAATAAATGTATTGATGATGATCTGATAATCAAATATTTCTACAAGGATTCACTTCTCATGAACCACCTTGGTGTGGAAATAAGACCTGCTGGCCTTTTTTCAGAGGAGATGATGATCTTCAAGAAAAAAAATAATAAGGATAAAGGACAACGACTTTACTGTGGTTGTATTGCCAGTAAAGATATTGGAGAATATAATACATGTCCTCACCTTTGCGAATATTGCTATGCAAATTCAAGTAAAGAAATAGCTGTTAAAAACTGGAATAAACATCGCAATAATAATACAAGTGAAACAATAACAGGAGAATAGTTATGTCTGGATATTACTTCAATCTTCCACGGGAAGAGGATCTAACCATTGGGCAGCAGATAGCATTGGAAGAGCCGAACCCGATTGCTATTTCTGGTGGTCCAGGTACTGGAAAAAGTGTCGTATCCCTATGGCGTCACATTAGAAACTATAAAGCAAAGTTACGAAAAAAAAGCTTACTTCTGACATATACAACTACATTGGCTCAATACCTCGCCGGATGTTGCCGCACCGAAAGTCGGGCAGCAGCAAGCAATGTGAGAACTTCTTTGAAAGGGAAACCAAGATTGTATGAGCATTGGGATGAAATAATAATAGACGAGGCTCAGGACTTGCCGACTTCATACTACGAAAATATAAAGAACATGGCTCCAGTTTCTTATGGAGCTGATGATTCCCAGATTCTTTACCCCCAACAATGCTCTACTCAAACAGATTTACGACAAATTTTTCCCGACAACGAAGAGTATGTGCTTGACAAGAACTTTAGGAACACATACAATATCATGCAATTTGCACGATGTCTGTTCCCAAATGCTGTTATTCCGAGGTCTTTGATGAATGACTTACGCAATAACATGGGAGACAAACCATCTTTGATAATTTCAAGAGGAGACCCGTATGATACGACAAATGATATGCAGGACCAAGTTATTATAGAAATTATCAATAATTATCATGAAGACGCCCATAATATTGCCATTCTTGTTCCATGGAAGTCAGATGTTCAAGTATTTGAAGATGTCTTGAATGATAATGGAATTGATGATTTTAGCGTTTACTATAAAGATAAGTATCGTTTCCCCCATGGTACAGAAACGATAAAGGATATTCATATTACAACATTTAAATCAGCAAAGGGCTTGGAGTTTAACACTGTCATAATCCCCAATTTCCATAGAATTGATGAAATTGCTGGTCAATACCAAACAGAATGGCAGGATTTCTATGTAGCCGTTACCAGAGCCAAAAATAATTTATTTTTAATTAGTAATTACTACATGCCTCAACTAGCTGCTGTGGCAGACATATCGATACTTTAATATGGAAAAAAAGCGTTTGTTCATGCCAATAAATACCACTTCTTTGGCGCATTATTTCGGTGGAGCGTGCATCCTGCCATCATGTTATTATACCAATAAGCCGGAGGACATTCAAGATAGGTTTAACGGGTTATTGCTTCTTACCACTCACTTGGGCACTAAGCAAACCAATTGCTGTTTGGAAATCGTTCTTGATGATGAAGAACAAGCTGACCTTATCGATATCAAAAATGGGTTTTATTTATATGAAAAACCTCTTCCAATATCTCGAATAAAGCAGATTTTGTTTGCGAACGAAGAGCAAAAAGACACCACCATTACAAATATCCGTCTTAGGACTGCATTCATCCCAGAAAACATTATCGGCATCGTTACTTTTGATTCTGTAGATGTTTCTAATGTAGTATATCCTCATGATATTGCTATAAACGACTTGTCTACGAAGCAAAAGACTTTTGACAAAATTTTGGGTGGACTTGCTGTCATGAAAGTTGCGCATCCCGAGGATATGAATTATTCAGAGAATTACTTCTCAACTCTTTCTTATTTTAACAAATTGATTCTCAATGATCTGAATAATGCCCACATAAAGATAAACGACAAACTCCAGCCAATTCTTGTTGACAACAAGTCAAATAAGCTCCATATGTATCTGTATGAACCTATTACTGACTCATTGTTAGAAAAAGTGGCAAGAGAAGAGGGACAGAACATTCAAAAACACCTAAAACTGATCAATTTGGAAGCCCTCGATAAGTACACTTATATCCTTGCTGTGCTATACACATATGGGATTAACAACGAATCAAGAAAGCAGGTTGATAATTTGTTTCTCTCCAGATTTTTTAGAGTAATCAAACCAGGTAAGGAAGAAGGCATAGCACTTAGTTATGGTATCAACAGAGGCTATGCTGCATTCCCTAATTCTTATAAGAATAATAGTACCAAGGTAGATGTAAAATATAAATTGGACTCATTGCTCGATTACTATACCATAGAAAGCGTCTATCAATATGTATATAACGGCAAAATATCGGGAGAATTTCCAATATTAAACTGGGTAAAACGTAAAAATCCGAAAACACCAATATGTGATACTGACTACCTTGTAATGGACGAATATGTAATCGGGAAGAAGAAGCCACGTGTTACTACTATTGAATATCGCCAAAATCTCATTTCGCGTTTTTTTCAGGATGCGGCTTCTGGGTATTTTGAGAATTTTATAGCTGTCATTAGGGATACCGTATACAATGACACAAAAAAAGAAATGGAAGAAGATCAAAAAGAGACTCTCAATCATTACAAAGAGCAATTAAAACAATATACAGAGGAAGTCGCAAAAAAGCAAGAAGAGATTGATTCTTTAAGACAGCAACTTAAAGCTACAAAACAAGATGATACTATTGGTGCTAAATATAACGAATTTGCTAAATATGACACACAACAATCAAAGCTTGAAGAACCCAAAGAGGATTCTATAAACCAAAACATTTCAAAAAAACAGAAGATTGAGCTTATAAAGGAGGCATTTAAATTGAGAGATTTAAAGAAAGAAGATCTTATACGCCGTGGACAAGAGTTAAATATCACATTTAGCAAAAAAGAAAAGATTGATGATATGGTAATCAAGATTATGACCGGCCATATTGACGACCCTAAGATTTATTAACCGATGTCTCTTTTTAATCAGATTTTTGATATAGCTGATACAAAGGATAATCTTGATAAATACCTGAAGTATCATATGGCGAATATAAATGATTTTTATAATTCGCCATACGAAAACATAAAGCATGAGATTGATTCAGTAGAACATTTTATTTTAAGGAAACGACAAGTACTACGCTCACTGTCCTTTGATGAAACATATGCACGATCGTTTCTTCTCATTCTTTTGGACTTATGCACGAGATTTAATCTTTTAGCAGCAACGTCGACTGTACATCAGATAATGACGCAGCATAACATTCAATGTAACAAAAGAATGTCTGCTGCATTAGCCTATATAGACCCTAAACCCTCTTCCAATGATGAGTATATCAACCGTTTCACAAACATCTGTGAACTTTTGGAATCTGCCATTCAAGAGGAGGAAGATTCTTCTACAAATTCGATAGCAACGTTCTTAAATTATTTAGGAACAGTAGTTCAAGATACAAACGAAATCTATATTAGACAACTTAAGGAACGGATTCAATCAGTTAGTTCCTCTGAAACATATCAGTTCATCAGCCATCCGGCTATAATCGCGGCTATTCAAATTGATACATCAAATCAAGAACAGGCATCTGCTCAGATACAAGCTGTTGTAGATCAGCTTTTTGGCAATGTACACTCAAAGTCCAAACCGCATTATAAGGATGTGCCAGAAATTGAAGATAACACTGACTATGCAGAGGAGGTTAGACGTATTGGACCGAACTATAAACTCATCAGAAAAGTTTCTGTAGATAGAAGTAATGGAATGGCCAAAACTAATAGAGGTGTAGCAATATTAGAAAATGAGGCTGAGCTTTACGAATATATGAAACGTTTCGGCAATATGCATAAAGCTAAACTTAATTCCGCTTTACAACTACCATTTCCTCAAAAGTGGAACCAACCAATCAATCTTTATGACTGGGGATGTGGCCAAGGTATTGCATCGATGGTTTTTCTTGAGAAATACCAAACTGCGAATATAAATCGAGTAACGTTAATTGAACCTTCTAAAATTGCAATCTCGCGCGCTGCGCTTCACGTCTCACTCTATCGTCCCGAAATTCAAATAAGAACAATCTGTAAAAAATTAGATGATTTGAAAGTTACCGATTTCAATTCATCAGGAGCTAATATTCACATCCACATGTTCTCCAATATTCTTGATATTGATGATTATAGCCCATTACATCTATTCAAACTGATAGATAAGGCTTTTCCTGGAGTGAATTATTTTGTATGTACGAGTCCATACATCGACGACATTAAAGCAGAACGGTTGAATTCATTTATGCGGTATTTTCAAAACAATTACGATTCGTTTGAGGAAATATCACAAGCGACAAATCAGAAGATTTCCGGTGCAACATTCTGGTGCTGCAACAATATGTACAATGGAAATCCATGTAATACACATAAAACTAATGCTTCTTTCTGTATAAATAGGTGGTCAAGAATTACGCGAGTGTTCCGCATTGAAGAATAATAGCCTCTCTTATTTTAAGTATAATTACTGTATGGTATTAGAAGTTTTATTTTTCCCATCATTCTTTCTACCGACTCAAACATTCTCAGGCTCCACGGTTTATTTGCACAAATTTCATCGACTATAAAATAACACACTGATAATTAACGATTAAAACTAACGATATTGGGGAATAATAATTATAACTCCTCATTATATTATTCACTACTGACAATATTTATAATTTAATAGACTCTAAATGCCCGCGGAGGATAGCCGGTAAATCTTTTAAAATATTTTCCGAAGTCGGATAGTGTAGAGAAATTGAACATGTCTGATATTTCACATATTGGAGATGTTGAAACTTACACAAATTTGGAGACATATTCGTAATCTGACAGACTTGTCATTGTAAACCGACTTCGATACATACTATTTTCATATCTTTTGGCACCGAAGATAATTTTTTTCGTAAGTTTGCAATATATAAAACCATTCTATCACTATGGAAACTATTGTATGGATTACGCCTTATTACTTTATAGAGACCGATATATATATTATCCCCTTACTGACAACACACTACCGCATAGAGTGGTATATATACGTAACCAATAACGAACAGCTGCCATATAAAGAGGATATAGAAAAGCTTTCGTCTCATAACAACCTCACTATACATGTAGAGCGTATTCATGGCCGACAACGTAGCCTCAGCGTGTTGCGCGAGCTGAGCCGGATGCTTCGAGAGGTAAAACGGCTATCGCCCAGGCTTGTATATACGTGTATGTCGGGATTTCCATATCTGACGCCTCTTGTCAGGCACTTCTTAGGTACACGCAACACTGTTATAGCGGCTCATAATGTAACAACCCCGCAAGGGGCTTCGAGCTATCAGATTGCCCAGCTATATACTTCATACACGTTAAGCACATTCCGGTACTTCCAGACCTTCTCCAAAAATCAGTATAATCTGCTGAAAAAACTATACCCCGACAAAGAGACGTTCTATGCGCCATTCATTTTGAAGGATTATGGCAAAAGCCATACTACACCGGGCAAACTGATTACGTTTCTCAGCTTTGGTTATATACGTGATTATAAACGTATTGATGTATTGATAAACGCGGCTGAGAAGGTATATACAGAGACACAAATACCTTTCAAGGTATGTATTGCCGGCAAATGTAACGACTGGGAGAAGTACCAACAACTCATCAAACACCCTGAACTCTTCGACCTGCAAATACGAAGTATTCCTAACGAAGAGGTGGCCGACCTCTTCGGCCGTTGTCACTACTTTGTCACGCCTTATCAAGACATTGCGCAAAGCGGCTCGCTTATCGTAGGCATCAACTACGAAAAGCCAGTAATAGCCTCTGACCTTGAAGCTTTTAAGGAATATATACAAGATAATAAAACGGGATTTCTAATGCAGCCAGCCTCGGTCGACGACTTAGCACGCATCATGAAGAACATACTGTTGCATCACAACTCTTTATACCCTACCTTGTGCAACAACGTAAGGGAGATGAAAGAGACAGAGTTTGCTCCCGAAACAATAGCTCAACGATACATCGCATTTTTCAACCACGTCATGCAATGAAAAGTGTACATCTCGCTACCGACCAGACATGCACGGGTTGCATGGCATGCACCGATTGCTGCCCTACTCAGTCCCTAACTCCCATAGTAAAAGCCGATGGACATCGCTATGTAGCGTACAATAGTGACAGCTGCATTTTATGTCATAAATGCGAAAAAGTGTGTCCCGTCGTCAATGGGAAACCTTACGGCAATCTGTCATTAACAGCCTCTACTCCCTATGTCGCCTTCTCACGCGATAGTCGACTTAGAGAAAAAGCCGGCTCGGGAGGCATATTTGCTGCCATAGCTGCTTATATACTATCAAAAGGCGGTGTTGTGTGTGGTGCCGAATTGCAAACCGACCACGTAAGGCATATCATTATAGAGAGACCCGAAGAAATAGTCCGCCTACAAGGCTCGAAATACATGCAGAGCGACACAACCGGCATCTATCAACAGATAAAAGATTATTTAGATAATGGCCGCATTGTCTTATTTTCGGGCGTGGGCTGCCAGGTCGCAGCTTTGCTTTCTTTTTTGGGGAAACATAAGTATATCGACCATCTATACACCATCGACCTTATTTGCGGAGGTGTCCCCTCATCGCTTTTAGTCAAGAAATTTCTCTCCGATTCTCCCTTACATCCACATGGTATAAACCGGTTTAGAGAGGGCGAAAAATATATCTTCTCTTATCTCGATACCAATAACAAAGTTATAACTCTCCCACCACAAGAGAGAGCCTTACCACTATATGGATATACCTCGGGATTAACCAATCGCTACTGCTGCAACAACTGCCTGTTTACCGGCAGCCACCGATTATCATCGGCTACCATAGGTGACTTTTGGAACGACCCTGTAAAGAAACCTCATCGCTCAGTAATAATATGTCACAATGTACAAGGACTGGAACTTCTCGAAAATGCCGACATAGAAAAAGAACCCATCTCTTGGGCTCAGTTTCTTCCCTTCAATAGTCGTCTCGTCTATGGAAAAGCTCCTTACAGCCACCGTGTAGAACGAAAATACCTTGCCCAGATTTTCGACCAATGCTCATATAAAACCTTAGAAAAAATCTATGCTACCCGCATAAAACCATACGACATTGCCTGGATGTGTTATAAAATAGAACGACATCTATTTCAGAAATGGGCATTACGTTCTGCCAAAAGATTTGCACGGAAGCTTTTAAGCAAAGGTTACAGACAGGACTAACCACAAAACAGCCTCTACACAAACTGCTCGCAACATATTAAATAGCCACACAAATGTCGCTATAGAACAAATAGCAGAAATTCAAAGACTAAAAGCAGCACGATTTTAAGCTTCGACTAAAAACATTTAAGCTTTCAGCGTTGTTTTGTTCGTAGCAATGCAAAGGTATGTCATATACTGCCGTTGCATTGCTAACGAATGTTTATTTTTTACCAAACAATGCGTGATATGAAAAAAGCTATTCCGTTTTTCTTTGTGGCTCTCGCCTTGACGGCGTGTGAGAAAGAGCCCAATCTCAACCAATTGTCAAGCGATCTGATAGTATACACCGACTATGACAAGACGTGCGACTTTGGCAATTATGCTACGTTTGCCATACCCGACAGTATTCTTGTGCTCTCTGATCGCGGCAAACCAACCTATTATGCAGCCGACGACCCCCGTACTATCGCCATCATAGGTGCATTCACCAGTGAGATGGAACAACGAGGATATACACAAATCGACAACACACAAAGTGCCGACCTTGGCGTGCAAGTCAGCTATGTAAAAAACACCAACACCATTGTGACGTATGCCACAACCAATCCATACTGGTGGTACGGTTATGGCTATTACTGGCCTTGCAGCTATTGGGATCCCTACTACTGGGGATGGGGCCCATACTATGGCTATCCTATCACCTATAGCTATACAGTAGGCTCGCTCATTGCCGAAATAGTAGCCATCAAAGATGCTAATGCCACAACCAAAAAAATTCCTGTTGTATGGACAGCATACATGGCAGGAGTTATGTCGAGCAATCAGTTAGACCTCACACGCACCCTCTCGGGTATATATCAGGCCTTTGAACAATCGCCCTACATCAACGCACAATAACAAAATAGGGCTTAGTTTTCATTTATCACCCCTTAAAATATTATTGCAATGAAAAAACTCTCAGTCATAACATGCGCGATAACATTATGTATCGCGGCCTTTTCGCCCCTACGGAGCGACGCCCAATTGATGAAACCAATGTACTTTAATGTCGACTGGCAATTCAACGCTCCCGTCAGCAACAATTATGCCGACGTAGCAAGCGGTTGGGGTATGAGCTTCGAGACAGGCTACTACGTCATGCCACGTTTGGCGGTGGGACTTTATTTCTCATACCACACCAACCATAAATATGTAGGCGAACAAGTACTTCAACTCAGTAATACATCGAGCCTGTATACCGACCAACAACACTCTATTTTCCAAATGCCTTTTGGCGCATTGGTAAAGTACCGCATGGGAAATGGTAAACACTGGGAACCGTATGTATCTATGAAAGTGGGTGCCATGTATGCGCAAATGAATTCGTACACGCAAGTAGTTAAATTCTACAACAACAGTTGGGGATTCAATATGCAACCCGAAGCAGGATTGACATTCTACCCCATGCCACACAAGCGTTGCGGCATACATCTTGCCATCTATTACAACTTCTCGAGTAACAAAAATAAAACACTCACTTACGATATAGACTGCTACAACAACATAGGCTTTCACCTCGGTGTAGCATTCTGACGAGCAATTCTTTCCTCTCCCTATACTGTGACATAAAAAGGGAAACAGAAAGAAGAAAGAGATAAACAATATTCAAATCCCAGACATAAACGGACTGTGACATCTTCAGCTTGCCACAGTCCGTTTTTTTGAACAATATTCTACAACCTGTCAGCAAATACATTACTATAAAAATGCACATGCGCAACAAGCATCCCCAACGACAACTTTATACAATAAGTAAGGTAGAAACTATATCTTACCCCAATTATGCAAAAAGCATAGCACTATTTTTACCAAGGGCTATAATCGAAACATACTTTCCCCAAATATGTTTGGTAAAAATATACTATCTATCTTTATTTAGCATTATACTTCAAACGCCTCCTCCTGTGGGAAATATAAAGACAAATCTCTGAAAAAGCAGCTTATACTTTATAAGCATATCTATTATAAGAAAGAATAATATCAACAAATACACAATTAGAACAATATACTATTGTAAAATTAATAAAAAAGAACTACCTTTGTATTTATTAAGAACAAGAAATCAATATATCACACATTAACAATACTTATTATGAAAAAGTTATTTATTCTTTTAGCGTTAACAGTGGCAGGCTGTATAACATCAGCTCTCGGTCAAGACGTCCTCTATCTAAAAAATGGCAGTATTATCAAAGGAGAATTGGTAAAAGCCCTACCAAACGAAAAAAATACAATTTCAGCTATCAGACGGCACTATACTTTCATATGATACTACCGATGCCATAATGATAACAAAAGAAAATGCCAACGAAACTACAGGTAAAAGGGATGTAGTATCATTGACAAACGGTAGTATAATACGAGGATACCTCACTGAATATATCTTCGACAAAAAAGCTGTTATCAAGACATCTGACGGTAGCCTTTTCGTATATAATGCCAATGAAATTGCACAAGTTACCAAAGAACCACAAACACAAGCACCTGTAACTACAACAAAAGAATACAATTACGCCTCTTCTACGGTAACATCATACAATACATCCAATTCTGAGACAAAAGAATACCGCTTCACACCTTCTCGCTCATCACGACAAGACAATGATGGAGCCGAAATGAATCGTAGGGAAGCTAAAAGAGGTTATCGAGGATTTGTCGCTTTCTCTCCCGGATATTATATTAGCGGTATCGATGCATACGAGATTTCTACTACACATGGCTTTCAAATCAATCACAATTTCTTCGTAGGTGGTGGTTTAGGAATAGATATTATAGGATTGGCTGACATGGTTGCCGTTCCCATTTATGCTGCATTCAACGGAAATGCAGGCTCTCATGTAGCTCAATTTACTTACGGTTCTCGCATAGGTCTCAGCATTATAGACAGCTATGTTCCTTTTATGTGGAATGTAAACGTAGGTCTTCGATTAGGATTTACCCCTACTTTTGGACTTTCTATCACACCCGATTTCAGTCTGTTGGCAAGCAGCGACTTTTTCGACGCTCGCATAGGTCTACGCATAGGTATAGACTTCTAATACATACTAATCAATAACATTGGCAGCCCTAAAAAGAGACATTTTAGGGCTGCCTCTTTGTTTCCAGACAACTGATACAATATCCACGCCACGCAAGCTGTAGAAAGAATATAATAACAAAATCATCCTATTCAGATATCGACGTGTCTCGTGTGATATACAATCAAAAGGTGTATTCCAAGTAGGCGTAATTAGGCTAAATATACTATCTTTGTCCGCTACCGTGCATCGAACATTGCACCGGTAGATACCACATTTATGAAAAGAGTTATCATTCCTGCCCTTTTGCTCCTTGCGACAGTCATCAAGGCCGTGCCGCAAAAGGGTGTCGACTACCGCGCCGAGGTATCGGCACACGGTTCTTCGGGAATTTTCGCCCCATACTATATGACGGCCAACCGCTATGGCGTAGTTGCCAACGGATCTGGTGCATACGCCCGTGCAGGAGCTTTTATTCGGATGGATTCTACCCGTCGGTTCTCCTACGCCGCCGGCATAGATCTCATAGGGAATTATGAAACAGCGTCGCCGGTACGACAATTCCAAAACGGGCAATGGACTACACGATATGTCCATCCCGACTATTTTGTTATACAACAACTTTATGCCGATGTAAAATATCGTGCCGTATTTCTCTCGGTGGGCATCAAAGAACGCGACAACGAAAGTCCTATAACAGACCGCCAATACAGTTCAGGAGGACTTGTTCTCTCTGGCAACAGCCGTCCTATTCCCCAGATAGAGGCCGGCTTCCATCGTTTTGTCGATATTCCGTTTACCAAAGGATGGCTGCAAATAAAGGGCAATATAGCCTACGGAAAGTTTCTCGACAGCAATTACCTGCGTAACCACTACTATTATTACAGTTCATTCCTCACCACGGGAGTATACTATCATTATAAATCGGTATTTTTCAGGACCAACCCTCATCAACCCTTTGTATTCACCATAGGCATAGAGGACGGCGTACAATTCGGCGGAACGAAAACTACATACCGTGACGGGAAAATTGCGAGTATAGAGCATTCGCCAGCCAACTTCAAAGCTTTTTTACAAGCATTCCTTCCGGGAGCAGGTGATGAGTCGACCTCTATGGGCGACCAATTATACGTTTATGGCAACCATGTAGGTTCGATAGACATGGCACTACAATACAATTTTCACGACCACTCACGTCTGAAACTCTATACGCAATGGCTTTATGAAGACGGGTCGGGTATGGGTAAACTTAACGGATCGGATGGTCTGTGGGGATTGTCATACCATAAGGGAGGTAAGCACATCATTACCGATGCCGTTATAGAATACCTCGACCTTATGAACCAGAGTGGCGCCATACCATGGGAACCCAATGATCGCCCGGGTACTCCTGTTACTTCACGTGTATCGGGAGGCGACGACTACTACAACAACTTCTTTTTCAACGGATGGCAGCACTACGGATTTGGCTTGGGAACCCCCATGTCGCCCTCTATCATGTATAACACCAATGGCTATCTACGCTTCTTATACACAAGGGTGCGTGGCTTACATCTTGCCATAGGAGGCTTCTTCGACGACGAATGGCAATACCGGCTGATGGCTTCATATCGCACCTCATTGGGAACACCTTTCATTCCCGCACGCTCGACCTACCACCAGGGTGCCATGCTGATAGAGTGTAGTTATACGCCTAAAAAGCTAAAGAATTGGAGTTTTTGTGGAGCCATAGCCGTAGATGCCGGCAATATGACAGGCGATAACGTAGGTGTAAGCATTAGCATCGTGAAAAGCGGCTCACTCTTCCGATTCAAGAAAAACAACACCTCTAATAAATAGAACGCACATGAAAAAAACGACTGTTTTTGCCATCTTAATTATCCTGCTTTCATTATTAACAGCCTGCACACAAAACGAAGGCTACATAGGCGATCTATTCGGCATATGGAGGTTGGAAGAAATCACGAACGACACTACCATAGATAGGTGTGATACTATATTCATGGCCTTCCAGGCCGACGTATTCCAAATACGACGAGTCAACTATATATCTTACGATTACACACTATTTACCGGCCTTTACACCCGTACTGACGACCTCATGCAATGCAACTTTCTGAACCACAACGGTACAGATGCCATCACCGAAGAAGAACAGCAACTGATGCTGCAAGACCTGGCATGGCTACACATCGATAATATATCACCGGTATTTGTCGTGGAGGAACTCAACAAACACAACATGCGCCTCGCCTATAATGGCTACCACTATTATTTTGTAAAATTATAAGCAAGAACGTACATCGGTGCTTTGCCATTGCTACAAATAACGCACCTTGTGTCGCATCTCTTCATGGGAACGTATAGGGTAAATGCGCTTCAAACCACATTTGCCCGATCTTTTCCAACGGCGAGGCATCTTGTCAAGCAATATAGTAGAATGGTCATCAGACATATACGCCTTTGTAGTTATTACCGGAAGATCCCAATAAAACCAATGATTCCATACCGATATATCGTATAACAACACATGACGTACTTCTGACAAAATATCTTGTTCGAGATAACCTACTATCAATCCCGACGGATATGTGTACAAGTCGGCTACATTAATATCGAACCATAACATGATACGATGTGTGTAACGCGCCTCATAATTGAAGTTATTGATGCGCTCTATAGCCAAGTAACAGTACATGCTGCTCCCCATCAGAAGCCATATACCCTCCCAATCGTCGATAGCGGCCGAGTCGAGATAATGTACAAACTCGTTTCTGTCAAACTGATTTTGAGGTTCATCTGTAGGTAATGAATGCTTCGTCGATGACACAGAAAAAGGATGCACCATGTGACATGCCGCAATCAAAGGAAGCAATACTAACAAGCCTCCCCATAAGCTCCATTTTCTGACGCGAAACGTCGTCATATCTTATACGAGAAACCCAAGCTCAACAAGTTCTTTATCTGGAAATAGCCCAAACGGGGGTCAGGAGCAACGCTGTCGTCGTATCTAACATCTACGTAAACACGAGCCGAAAAATAGGTCGAAAAGGCAAAATCGAAGGTATTGGTCCATTCCACCAACGACGTATTATAGTTGGTAAATGCAAAAAGGTGACTGCTCCACTGTATGTTATACCGCAAGTTCCACGTAATAGTATAGTCGAGCGACGAACCTATTTCGTTCTTGGCCCACCCGGTCTCTATACCAAACCGTGTAGGGTCCATGTGATGAAGAGCCAAAAACTTCAAGTTATACGACAGAGGCGAAAGTGTAAGCGTATGCGACAGCTTCACCGGTTTCTCGTAGCTATGTTGATAAGACAAACCAAGACCCACGTTCAATTCACTCGGAGAGAGGAACTCGGCCTGTATATCGTTAGAGTTGGATGCATAGTTGGTAAGAACCTGCGTCTTGAATTGTAATGACGCCGAGTAGTACCAGTTGCTGAATGCCTTATAACCGAACTTTGAGTTAAGCTGAAGCACATCCTCTCCCACTCGCACCTTATGCACGGTATCTTCCTCAGAAGTAGTAAGGTTGACCTTCCATTGCAAAGCATTTTCAAACAGCACCTTACCCGAAGGGTCATTGTATTTGAGCGAGAGCAACTGGTCACTCAACAGGCTCAAGCTACTTTGTCCACCCTGATACCAGTTGTCCGATATATATACCATAGAGAACTGTATGGCACTGTTGAAGTTAAACAACCAGCGTTTTATCTTCACAGGCTTAGCCTGTAACTCGGTAACAGGAGTTATGGGACGCTCCACGATAGTTATGGTTTGCTTCGTGGGGTCATTTACAATCATATATTGTTTAGGTATCTCGGGCAGATTGTCGAGATTATATTTCACTAAATAAGGGCAATTCACTATGACATAATTGCGCGCTGCTTCTACACGACCTGCTTCGCGTGTTGCCAGCGACAGCCACTTGTCATTCCTGGGCAACAAGGTATCAACGTCATACGTAAGCCTATGGTTATTCCATTGTTCTACCTCCAGTTTCTCATAAGGAGTCACCTCCTGCTTTTCAAAAACCAAAGGCAAGAACAACGGATTGACAGTGTACTCCGGCATCGTATCGCTCAATAACTCCGAGATATTTAAGATAAAATCGGCGGTAGGAGCTACTGTATCGGTAGAAGAAAGAGTTACTGCCGTATCATTTGGCTCGGTATACGACTTAGCCACATTACCTACTGCTGCCGTTGCAGGCAAAGCCAATAGCAAAAGTCCTGCAAGGAATAAAATGTTTTGTTTCATCATCAACAAAATTATTCTTTAGCGCAAAGATAGTGCAAGCCCGAGCAAAAAACAAAGTTTACTTCTGCTTTTTACCGAATAGAACCTATCTGCAAGATAAAATACACTTTCGCATCTCTTTTCTCACTTCATCTACCCCAACCTGTAACACTTTTGCATCCGACATAGCAGTATCGGGCATATCGCTGCAAAATAGAAATTTACAGTTACACTATACATACCACACATATCTGCAAAATAGTAAATACCTTTATAATTTATTGTATGCTGCAGGCAAGCCATTATCGATTATTTTTAGTATTTTTGCCGCCGAATTTTCATACATAACATAACGGTATAAATTTTTTTATCGTGGAAACCAAATACATTTTTGTTACCGGAGGAGTCGTGTCTTCCTTGGGAAAAGGTATTATTTCAGCGTCACTGGCGCGGCTTTTGCTATCGAGAGGATACAAGGTAACCATACAAAAGTATGACCCCTACATCAATATCGACCCAGGAACTCTCAATCCCTATGAACATGGCGAATGCTACGTCACTGTAGACGGGCACGAAGCAGACCTCGACTTGGGGCACTACGAGCGTTTCACCAATACCGAGACAACGCGCGCCAACAACATTACAACAGGCCGCATATATCAGAATGTCATCGACAAGGAACGTCGCGGCGACTACTTGGGCAAAACAGTGCAAATTATCCCTCACATCACCGATGAGATAAAACGCAACATGCTCTTGCTGGGCAACAAAAACGAATACGATTTTGTCATCACCGAGATTGGTGGTACTGTAGGCGATATTGAGTCGCTCCCCTTCCTCGAGAGCGTACGGCAATTGCGCTGGGAATTGGGTAAACGTTGCGTATGCATACATCTCACTTATGTGCCCTTTATTGCCGCCGCAAAGGAATTGAAGACAAAACCCACACAACACTCTGTAAAAAAACTGCAAGAAGTAGGTATCCAGCCTGATATTCTTGTATTGCGTACCGAGCATGAAATATCGCCATCGATGTGTCGCAAGGTTGCCCTTTTCTGCAACGTAGACCCAACAGCCGTAATACAATCGATAGACGTACCTTCAATATATGAAGTGCCCTTGACAATGCACAAACAACGTCTCGACCAAATTGTACTTGAAAAAGTAGGTTTACCATCGGACGGCGAGCCCGACCTGACTCAATGGAACAATTTCTTACATCGCATGAAAAATGCCACAGAAACAGTACACATAGGGTTGGTAGGAAAATATGTAGAGTTACCCGATGCATACAAATCGATAAACGAATCGCTGCTGCAAGCTGCTACCTATAACGACCGCAGGCTCGACCTGCATTATATCCATTCAGAAAAGCTCAACGACAGCAATGTAGCCGAGATGCTAAAAGACCTCGACGGTATCGTTGTAGCTCCTGGCTTCGGGCAACGTGGCATAGAAGGCAAGTTCGTAGCACTAAAATATGCCCGTGAGCACGACATACCCACCTTTGGTATCTGCTTGGGTATGCAATGTATGGTTATAGAGTTTGCCCGCAACGTATTGGGCTACGAAGACGCCAACTCTACCGAGATGGACGTAAAAGCCAAATATAATGTAATAGACCTCATGGAGAGCCAGAAGAGCATCTCCAACATGGGTGGAACCATGCGTCTGGGTGCTTACGATTGCATCTTGAAGGAAGGCTCTACTCCTGCCAAAGCATACGGAAAGACCCATATACGCGAGCGCCATCGTCACCGCTTCGAGTTCAACAGCGACTACCGCGAAGCCTTTGAGAAAGCCGGCATGATATGCGTAGGAGAGAACCCCGACACACACTTGGTAGAAGTAATAGAGATACCCTCTCTCCGTTGGTACGTAGGTACACAATATCACCCCGAATACAATAGTACCGTATTGCGACCCAACCCGCTGTTTGTCGACTTTATCCGTGCTGCCATAAACAAATAAAAACAGATAACACAACACCACTAATATGGATAAAAACACCATCATCGGATTTGTATTGATGATAGTCGTGGTACTGGCTTTCTCATGGTTTACACAACCCTCTAAAGAAGAGATAGCCGCCCAACGCCAATATAATGACTCCATTGCGGCAGTTGAAGCCCAACAAGCCCTTGAAGCCCAACTGTGGCAACAACAATCAGACTCTATTGCCAAGGCTGCCATGACTCCCATTGCCGGCGACAGCTTGCAGACCGACTCGATAGAGCAAGCCCGCTTGTTCGCGGAATTCGGTCCATTTGCCCCTGCAGCCAAAGGCGAAGAAGAAATCATAAAGATAGAGAACGACGTGCTGGCTCTTGAGATTTCTACTCACGGCGGATATTTACGCCGCGCGATGCTCAAAGATTATACCAACTACGACTCAACCAACGTAGTGCTTTTCGAGGGAACAGACAACAGCTACGGTTTTCTTTTCAAGACCGGAGCTCGCGTCATAGACTCTCGCACTCTCTATTATACGCCCACCATTTCGGAGGCCAACAACTCGGTAGACCTGAGTCTTGCCCTTGCCGATGGTGCTACATGGAACGTTCGCTACACTCTTCCTGAAGGAAGCTATCGCCTGAAAATGGAGGTTGTACAAAGCGGCATGGAAAAACTCATTCCTGCCAATGCAGTCACTCTCGACATGTATTGGGACATGAAGATGCGCCGTCAGGAAAAAGGTCGCATGTTTGAGGAACGCAACAGCGCGCTCTATTACAAATATACTGGCGACGATGTAGAAAACCTGAGTACAACAAGTAATGACGACAAGCGTGCCACTACCAATCTGAAATGGATTGGCTACAAAGACCAATTCTTCTCGACCGTATTTATAGCCGACAACAACTTCAACGAAGCATCGTTCACCTCCGAAGTTTTGAAAGACGACCCCATCTATCTCAAAGAGATGCATACCGAAACGGTTATAGACTACGACCCCGCCAGTACGACAGTAGGCAGTTTCTCCATTTTCCTGGGGCCGAACGACTACAAGCTGTTCCGCTCTTACGACAAAGGTGCTGACAAAGCCGACAAGCTCGACCTGGCCAGTATGATACCACTGGGATGGCCGCTGTTCCGCTGGATTAACACATTGATAATCATCAATGTATTTGACCTCCTTGGCCAAGTAACCAGCAACTACGGACTGATTATCTTGCTACTTACCATCTTCATCAAGCTGATACTCTTCCCGTTTACCTTCAAGTCGTACCAGTCGCAAGCGAAGATGCGTGTGTTGCAACCGCAACTGAAAGCTATCAACGAGAAATACCCCGACCCTGCCGATGCCATGAAGAAACAAAATGCTACCATGGAGCTATACAGCAAAGCAGGAGTCAACCCTATGGGTGGTTGCTTGCCTCTGTTATTGCAAATGCCTATATTGGTAGCCATGTTCTCGTTCTTCCCCTCTTCGATAGAGCTACGCGGCGAGTCATTCCTATGGGCAAAAGACCTATCGTCATACGATGCTATTGTAGAATGGGACACTTACATTCCTCTTGTAACGCCCTACTTTGGTAACCACATCAGTCTATTCTGCTTGCTGATGACCATCACCAATATTATATATACCAAGGTGACCATGTCGCAAACAGGACAAGAGTCGATGCCCGGCATGAAATTTACGATGTACCTTATGCCTGTCATGTTTATGATATTCTTCAACAACTATGCGGCAGGACTTAGCTACTACTACTTCTTGTCATTGTTGATAACCATCATACAAACCTATCTGTTCCGCAAACTGATTGACGAGAAGAAAGTTTTGGCACAACTGGAAGCCAATGCCAAAAAACCTCGGAAAAAGAGCGGTTTCATGGCACGCCTCGAAGAGGCTCAACGCAAACAAGAAGCTGCTCTGCGCGAACAACGCCGCCAAAATGCCAAGCGTCGCAAATAAATAGATACCCTATATAAAACACATGCAACCGCCGCCGTGCCTGTAAAGCACGGCGGCGGTTGCGTATGTTAGACGAAATAATACACACAATAAGGCAAAAACTACTACAATGCAACACGGCATAATAGTTACCTTTGTAAAGGTAGAAAAGGTGGCTAAACGGACTCGACTATAGTGAGATTCATTGCCTCCTCCTAAAAAAGAAATACAAACCAATACATACCAAAAACACCTCAATATGAAATTAAAAACCACATTACTGAGCGTGCTTATAGCCTGCACCATGACAACAGTAGCACAAACTGTCGACAATGCTATCTACGAAGGAGTTCCCTTTAATATGCCTCGCGTGGCACGCCCCTCATTCCCCGATTACAAAGTAAATATCCGCGACTTCGGAGCTGTAAGCGATGGCAAGACCATATGTACCGAAGCTATAAACAATGCCATCTCTCATGTTAACGCCCATGGTGGCGGTACTGTAGTTATCCCTGCCGGACTATGGATAAGTGGCCCTATAGGCTTGCAAAGCAACGTAAATCTCTATACCGAACACGGCGCCCTGGTTGTATTCACATCAGACCTTGATGCATACGAAATAGTAGAGACCTCGTTTGAAGGGCTCGATACTCGCCGCTGCCAGTCGCCTCTATACGCACGCAACGCACATAACATAGCCATTACCGGCTACGGCACATTCGACGGATGTGGCGAAGACTGGCGCCCGGTGAAAAAAAGCAAGGTAACCTCTAAACAATGGAAGAACTTACTCAAAAAGAGCAAAGTAACCAACGAAAAGGGTGACATATGGTACCCGTCGGAAGAGTCAAAGAAGGGTGCCGATGCCTGCTACGACTTCAACGTTCCCGATAATATTACGACCGACGAGGGATGGGAAAGTATAAAACGTTGGCTACGCCCCACCTTGTTGAGCTTCCAAAACTGCGACACGGTACTGCTTGAAAATGCAACATTCAAGAACTCGCCTGCCTGGTGTCTCCACCCGCTACAATGCACACACATCACCATAGATGGCGTAAAGGTAAACAACCCATGGTATGCACAAAACGGCGATGCCCTCGACATGGAATCTTGCCGCAATGCCCTTATCATAAACAGCATTTTCGATGCCGGAGATGATGCCATTTGCATCAAATCGGGTAAAGACGAAGACGGTCGTCGCCGTGGCGTTCCCTGTGAGAATGTAATTGTCCGCAACAATACAGTTCTGCACGGACACGGTGGTTTTGTCGTAGGCAGCGAAATGTCGGGCGGTGCACGCAATATCTACATCGCCGATTGTAGCTTTATAGGTACCGACGTAGGCCTGCGCTTTAAGAGCACACGTGGACGCGGTGGCGTGGTAGAGAATATCTATATCGAAAACATAGTCATGATAAATATACCTGAAGAGCCACTTCTCTTCGACCTGTTCTACGGCAAGAAAGGCAAAGCCACAGCCGGTGAACTTCCCCCTGTAACCGAAGAGACTCCCATCTTCCGCAATATCCATATCAACAACGTAGTGTGCCGCGGTGCCGGACGCGCCATGTACTTCAATGGCTTGCCCGAGATGAAAATAAGCAATGTCAACATAGAGAACACAACGATACTCGGTGCAAAATCGGGTATTGTCATCAACCGTGCCGATGGTGTAAACATTAAAAATTGCTGCATAGAGCCTCTTAAAGGTAACGTTATACGCCTCTCTGACGCGATCAACATCAATATCGACGGGCTGACAACGACACCTGCTTCGGCCTCGGCTCAGATACAAAGCGGATGCGACAATATCACTATCAAACACTCTGATATAGCAAAAGAAAAAATAACCTTTGCTGAGGGTGTAGCACCCGAAACCGTAACTTTCAAATAAGACATCATGAAACAAACGCTCTATATATTAGCTGCATGCCTGTTACCAATATCGATGCATGCTGCTACTCACGAAGTGACAGTAAAAATAACCAATCCGACAGAAATGACTCGCAACGATGTACCGGTAGAACTATCGGTAACCGACCTGCAAGCCCCATTTGATGTACGCTCTGTCACCGTTTATGTAGGCAATCAAGAGATTGCCTCACAAGCCGACGACTTAAATGGCGACGGCCGTGCCGATGAAGTTGCTTTTCTCTTAGACATGGCACCGTCGGCTCAAACCGAAGCCCGTGTCGTACTATGTGATACAATAGTAACAACCCAACGATACAAATCGCGTGTGTATGCCGATATGTTGATTGCCGACAAAAGCAAACGGAAAAAGAAAAAACATGCTCCTATCAACTCCATATCGACTACCAATGGCAAGTTATATAATTACCTGCACCACCACGGGCCTGCCTTTGAAAGCGAATTGGTCGCATACCGACTTTACTTCGACCGCAAACAAACGGTCGACATATACGGCAAATTCAACAAAGGATTTGAAATAAAACCCAGTGGATGGTATCCCAACGACGAACAACTGGCACAAGGATTTGGTGACGATGTACTACGCGTAAGCGGAAGCTGCGGTGTAGGTACCTTGAAGGGATGGAATGGCAAGAAAGCCATACATATCGACCCCGTATTAGAGCGTCGCGCCACGATTTTGGCTTACGGACCCGTACGTACCGTTGTAGAAATGGCAGTAAAGGGCTGGAAATATGGCGATAACTATCTGAACATGACCTGCCGCTACACACTCTACGGCGGCCACCGTGATGCTGAAGTTGAAGTACTGTTCGATGCACCGCTTGGCAACGAAGTCTTCTGTACCGGTGTACAAGACATCAAAGGGTCTCAATCGTATAGCGACCACAAGGGGCTCATTGCTTGCTGGGGTACCGATTGGCCTGTAAATGATACGATCAAATATGCTAAAGAGACGGTAGGACTTGCCACATACGTACCTAGCCAGGTCGTTGTGAGTGAAAAGAAAGACAAGAGTAACTATCTCTACCAGATAAGTGCTCCCGGAGCTACCTCAATACGGTACTATATCAACTTCACGTCTATGAAAGAAACATTCGGATATAAGACTCCCGAAGCTTGGTTTTCTTACGTAGAGAGTTGGCGCAAAGAGTTGGATAATCCGTGCCGCATTACGATAAATCCTAAAAACTAACCTGTAAAGAAAAACATACTCTGCTTTTGTTGACACAAGAAACAGCCCCTCGAAAGTTGTAATACAACTTTCGAGGGGCTGTTGGCATCATAATACAATCGGCTCAGGCATGACACATGCCAAGTATTTTAACTCATCTGCATGATTTTCATATTCCGTAAGATTTCCAAAGCAATATCTTTATTATACTCCTCTACCATAGACGGTAGTTTAAAGAGTAAAATAATAAACCATACACCCAAACCTGCAATCGTTACCCAATATACAACTTGCAAACCCCATTTATGAAGATAACCATACGGCATGCCAAAACATACCAATAAGAAAAAGTAAGCCCAACCCAAAGATTTCTTTTTACGATTAAATTCCTCCACGAAATTTGCCTGACTGGTTTCATCCAGTTTACTTAACTCTGTCTTTACCATCATAGGTAACATCTGAGCAATAGAAGGCTCAATCATCAAATTTTTTTCCATAGAATGTCTTTTGCTCTCTTCCGGCTTCTTGAAGAGAAATAATAATACAAAGCGTGAAGCCGAAACACCACTTCTCAATTTGGAGGTCGTAGGAAACCTTGGATACAGATGCAGTGATAACAACCCCACGCCATGCGTGAGAACCACTATGCCATCCTTGTATCCAATCTGAAAATTTCCTACGTTTCCAAATTACAAGATATGCATAACGCTTCTTTCATTATAATCTATTTAGTCGCTCTCGACTTTTTACAAAGATATAACATATTTTTGTATCATTATTCCTTCTGTAATAAAATTAAAGCAAATATATACTTTGAGAAAATTTGTACCACTCTTATTTTACAACATACCAGTTCTATTATATTGTAAGCCCCAATGTATGGTTAAAATATTAACCTACTTGTGTAACAGGAGTGAATGATAGCCTTTACCCATGAAATAGGCTGCATACGCCATACTAAGAATAGCTAATGTTGTATGAAATTTGTAATCCGATTCGACGGATTAAGAGGATATTGATCAGACAATACCAACTTTTTCACCATATGAAGCGTTCCTTGCTTGTACTTCTGAAAATGGGCCGATGCAATGTGCTTCTTGTATGCCTCTTGCGAAGAATAGGTTTCAAGAATAGTTATCATACATGGATTCTCTTTTTCGGCAAGAGCATACATAGTCAACACTCCGGGCTCAGTACGCAGAGATATTTCACCTACCTCAATCGCATACTGTTTATACGCTTCGAGATACTGAGGATAAACCTCAATTTTTGAAAGCCGTACAATTCCATCTTCCTGCATTGGCAGTTTAACGCATTGTTCGCCATAATTCTCAAGGCTCAAACTGTCAACGATATTGCTTTTATCTACTGCAAACAACCGTGCAGCATTTCCATACAAAATATCCTGGGCATATTTCATCCAGGCTGTATCGCCATACAAGATACCACGCAGGTGTTGCAAGTCTTCGGCTAAATATTCGGCAGACTGGTATGGATAGTCTGAACCATATAATAAATGCTCTGGCGTAGTGATAGAGAGTAAACATCTCAATACATCGTCGGTAGGATTACCAGCAAGGTCATAATAGAAATTCTTGAGATTATCGCGCCAACTTATTTTCTCCATCACTCCATTTTTCTCCATCGCACGATAAATAACCTGCATACGAGGTATGGCTAACGGCAAAAAAGAGCCACAATGCGGTATGACAAATTTGATATTCGGATACCGTGTTGGAATGTTTCTCACAATCATATTTACCACAGCACGCGTAGTCTCTGCCGGATATTCATACATAGCCAGAGGTGTAACAGCTATTATAGAATCATTGACCGGTACAGGCCTATGCGGATGCAATATAACCACGGCATGTCTTTCATTCAAGACACTCATCAGTGTATCAAGAACCTCATCGCCTACATACTGCCCATAACTATTTGTCGCTAGTTTTATACCATCTGCCCCCAATGTATCAATTGCATAAACAGCCTCCTCAATGGCTGCATCGACATAGGGCAATGGTAACGAAGCGCAGAAAAGGAACTTATCGGGATATGTCGCTTTCAATTGCGCACAAGCATTATTGTAACGACGTACAACACGCCAACTTTCATCAACACCACCCATGAACGGTTGGGGTGCCGGCATAGAGACTACCGATCGTACAATACCAGCTTTTTTCATAAAATCTATATGCGACTCTACATTCCATTGCGGTAACGGATCATTTTCATTCATCTCCTCACCTTGTTCTTTCAAAAAAGCTGCCAACTCGGGAAAAAGATTATGACAATGTACATCTATGGCAGGCTGTGCGATTGTAAAAACGGGGAACGACATAATTAACAGTATCACTAAATATCTCATATTCATCACCATTTATTTTTACATCATATATCTACCCTTACATCAATTGCAAATCGAACATACAACAACGAGGAACAAATATCTGATAAATACAAAGTTACAAGGCGTAAGACAAAATATAATTAACCATATACAGGAAATCTATACCCTTTTTACAGAGCATTGGTATGTAGCTTGTCATCTTTCTGCCATCACCCTGTTTACCTTCATTTCACGAAATACTCGCACCATTCTATGGCCACACATTCCGCATAACAAAAACAAAGATGTGCCCGGGATGATGCCAGACACATCTTTGTAATATAAAACAAGAGTTATGCTACCTTAGCACAACTCCACTTCTACGTCGGTCTCAGTCTCTGTGATGGCTACTTTGCCTTCGCGAGCAAGCCAACCAAGAGCAGCATAGAGTTCTTTCTCTTTCAGTTTCGTAGCCTTTTTCAATGCCTTTACAGTAAGTTTACCCGATTCATTCAAAGCAGTCCAAACAAGTCCTGCCCACGAACCAATTACTTCTACATTCATTTTACAATACTTTTTTGTTAAACATCTAATACCTTATTGCGATGCAAATATACTAATATTTTATTATACAAATATAAAGTATCGTTTTTTTACGCATTTAACACCGCAAATTGTCATCATAGCACACCTCTTATGACAATAACGTTACAAAAACAGGCTATTCTCACACCTTCACCTGCGCAAAACACATCGCATCCCTTCATGAGCCAACACAGTATTTGCAAACACCTGGCGAGCTTCATCGAGCAATACGTTCTCGTCACGATACCGTCCCGAAAAATGTCCCAATATGAGTTGTCCTACCTTCGCCTCACGAGCCAAAGTCGCTGCCTGACGGGCTGTGCTGTGCATGGTCTGCCGAGCATACTGCTCGGCATCATCACCATAGGTTGCATCGTGATATAACACATCAACACCTTCGATATAAGGTATAATACGTTCGCTATACGCCGTGTCGCAACAATACGCATAGCGGGCAGGAGGTGTAGGGGGAGTAGTGAGAGCCTCGTTGGGTATAACCTTTCCATCGGGAGTTACATAATCTGCTCCCTGTTTTATCTCCGCAAGACGTGTCACAGGAATATCATAAAATTTCGCCATGTCTCCCCGTAAATGCCGTTCGCCGGGCTGTTCCTCAAACAGGAATCCGCAGGCCGGAATACGGTGCCGAAGTGGAATAGTCCTTACGGTTAACCCTTTATCGCTGTAAATAGGCTCCGTTGAAGTCATATAACAGGGCTCGAAACGTAACGTAAAAGTCATTTCGCGACAGAAATATTGCAGAAACGGCATAAAGACTTGCTCAAAATCGGGATGTGCATGAATAACCATTTCACCCCCATGCCCGAGAAGGCTCATCGTAGAAAGCAATCCGGGCAAACCAAAACAATGGTCGCCATGCAAATGCGAAATGAATATATGTCCCAAACGAGACATATTCAACTTCATCCTACGCAAATTGAGTTGCACGCCTTCACCACAGTCTATCATGAAAAGCTTGTCTCTTACATTGACAACTTGCGCCGATGGTGAATGACGTTGCGTAGGTGTTGCCGCTCCACAACCTAATATGTTTAACTCAAAACGTGCCATACTCTTGCAAAGGTAAGATTTATATAACCAAAAGCCAACGTTTACAAAAAGAATAGCGCTACAGAAAAACAGGATTAGGGATTAGAGGTCAGACAGTATTCTTACCCTATAACACACTTCCTGCAAATAAATGGCAGGGGTGCGATTGATGTAATATCAGTCGCACCCCGCATCTATCTCGAACCTTTTTATTTTTTCGTTACACGGAACCAGTCTATCTCAGCCCAACCGCCGTCGTTGCTCTTCAACGCCGGCCGGGTACAGAACATTCCTACTTTGGCACCTATCCACTTACCTTCTTTCAGGTTGAATTTTTCACCCATAGGAAGATACTTCTGCCCATCAAGACTGTAACTAAACGTTACATCAACAATCATATCGGCACTACCTTCGCTCTTTTCTATCTTCTTTCCCGTATCTTTGAAACGCGCCCGCAAGTAAACCGTACGCTCGGATAGAGGCACAGACACATTTACCACTTCGGGCTTTCCTTTGTCGGCTCGCTTACATTCGACTTGCGAGAGAGTCAAGCCATTGGCCGTATTTTCCAATATAAGACCAGCATAATCCAATCCCATAACCAGCAAACCGGTACGCTCACCTTTATATTTAGGACAAGGTTTGAAGGTTAGTTTCATAATTACTGTAAAATCTTTAGCCGGAGTCTTCTGCAAAAGCAAGTTAGAGACATCATAAAGATTTTTATAATCTTCGGGCACAGGGAAAGAGTAGAGGCGTAAATGGCCCTCGGCAGCATTACAAAAATGCCAACGATGGTCATAGTTGGCATGCCACTGCCATTGCAATCCCAAACGATTACTATCAAACTCGTCACTCTCGGCCGGTGTCATCACCGGATATGTTTTACCTACATTGGGTTTTGTCCACTGCTTTACAGGCTCACCACAACCATCTCCATCTTTATCATTACCTATGACAGGCCATCCATCTGCCGTCCATGTCATGGGTTCGAGCCAAATGACACGTCCATATGCACCTACATCCTGGAAATGAATAAACCAATCTTCACCAGTCGGTGTATCTACCCAACCTCCTTGGTGTGGCCCATTGATGTCGGTATCTCCTTGAGCCAATACTATACGGCCTTCATAAGGGCCATACGGGTCTTTACTCCGCAATACCAACTGCCAACCTGTAGGCACACCTCCGGCAGGAGCAAAAATATAGTAGTATCCATTGCGTTTGTAAAATTTAGGTCCTTCAACGGTCTCTTGTTCCTCATGTCCGTCAAACACAATGCGACTTTCACTGATAACCGATGAAGCATCGGCACTCAGCTCGCAAACAAACAAGACACTTTTCAGTTCTCCTCTACTACCGGCTATACCATGTACCAGATATACTCTGCCGTCGTCGTCCCATAAGGGTGTCGTATCGATATATCCTTTCCCTGCCTTTACTATATGAGGTGCCGACCACGGACCTTCGGCCTGCTCGGCCGTTATCATCATGATACCTACATCAGGATCCCCCCAGAAGATATAGAATTTTCCATCATGATACCTTATACTGGGCGCCCATACGCCACACCCATGTTGCACGGTACGATACATATCTTCGGGTATGATTCCCCAAGGAAGTGCAGCACTCAATATTTCCCAATTGACCAGATCGCGCGAGTGCAAAATCTGCAAACCGGGAATACAATTGAAACTCGACGACGTCATGTAGTAATCGTCACCTACCCGACACAGGTCGGGATCGGAATAGTCGGCATACAAAATAGGGTTCTGATACTTTCCATTACCAAGGTCTGCCACCCAAACATCCGATACTGCTGCCACAGCAGAAAATGAGAGCATGGCAAAACCCGCAAGAGATAAAACAAATTTCTTCATGGTGTCTTTTTCGTGTATATGTGATATTATAATAGATTGCAAATATACGCATTACCATCGAAATCACAAATACACTCTCATACGACCTGCGCACAACTCACAAACAAGATATAAATTGCAAATACAACAGCATTCCCATAGGTGCTCTTCCTTTGCCCAATAATACATCACTGACATGATTTATCATTTCTCTATTTCCCAAATACAAAAAGGACGCACCTGAGAGGGCACGTCCTTCACAATACAATATTCTATATTACAGGATTATACTCCTATATCAATATGTCATTTTTCGTATTCCACCAGTACGGCATCGGTAGCTATCACCTGTCCGGGTTGTACAAATACGCGCTTAATCACTCCTTCACGCTCGGCTGTAACAGTATTTTCCATCTTCATAGCTTCGTAAACAAGCAACGGAGCGCCTTTCTTCACACTGTCACCAGCTTTCACTGCTACGCTGATAACGCTACCACCCATAGGCACTTTCTGTACGGGACCTGTAATAGGAGCCTCTGCCGGAGCTTTCTCTTCTGCTTTCTCCTCTTTAGGTGCAGCAGCATACTCTTCGGCACGACGATTACGCAAGAAGGTTGCACCTACGGTGGGGAATAATTGCAGCAAGAGGTAGTCATTCTCATCTTTAGCCAACTTCATACCGCCAAATTCCGGCAAAGTAGGATTCTCGGGAGCTTTATAAGAAGAGATGTCATAAGGTTTCTCCTCGGGGCTACCGGTGATTTTCTCACGGAAAGCAGGATCGATAGGAACCGGAGTCTTTCCATATTCACCTTTAATAAGGTTTATGAATTGGTTGGTTACCATCGTATAATCAGGATTACCTTTCTTACGGTCTATAGCTAAGTTGACAGCCTGGCTACCTACGATTTGCGATGTAGGAGTTACCAATGGTACCAAACCTGCGGCCTTGCGTACCTCTGGAATGAGTGCCATGGCATCGTTGAGTACGTCTTCTGCACCGAGACTCTTCAACTGAGCCACCATGTTGCTGTACATACCGCCGGGGACCTCGGCCTCTTTCACAATAATATTGGGCTTCGGGAAATTGAAATAAGCCTCTATGCGATGGCATGCATCGAGCAACTCATCTTCACGATTAGCCTTGGCTGCAGCAATTGCTTTGTCGAAGAGTGCATCTACTTCGGCAGGAATCTTGTCGGTCAACGGGTCGAATGCTATGGGGAAGCTCTTCACAAGATCGTAAGCGCTCAATTCACGACGTATACCTTCGAGACGCTCACGTATCTTGGCAACTGCCGTCATATTGGCTTCAACCTCAATGCCCAGCTTTTGGCAGAATACATAGATGAGCTCGATAGCCGGAGCAGCCGAACCGCCTCCAAAGTACCAAATGTTGGTATCGAGAATATCTACACCGTGAATAACAGCCATCAATGACGATGCCAAACCGTAACCGGGTGTACAGTGTGTATGGAAATCGACAGGTACATTAACAGCAGCTTTCAACTTGGGTATAAGGGTGGCTACACGTGCCGGATTTATCAAACCTGCCATATCCTTCAGAGTGATAATCTTGGCACCCAATGCCTCCATACCTTTGGCTTTCTCTACGAAATACTCGTCGGTAAATATTTTTTTCTCAACAGGGGCTTCCTCTTTTGAACCAAAGAGACGGGCAAAAAAGCCTTTCTTCTCAACTGGTTTCTCAGGATGCTCCGGTTTGGGATCTACCGTATAGCAAACTGCACCATCGGCAATGGCTCCTACCTCGTTGATTTTCTTGATAGAGCTTTTTACATTATTCAAGTCATTGAGAGCATCAAACACGCGCATGATACCCAAGCCTTGCTTTACAGCCTCTTTGTAAAAACCATCTATTACACTATCGGGATATGGGGCATAGCCAAAAAGATTACGCCCACGTGACAATGCCGTGAGATAAGAACGGCCCTGTATCACAGCGCTGATAGAGCTCAAACGTGTCCAAGGACTCTCATCAAGATAACGCATCACAGAATCGGGTACAGCACCACCCCATACTTCCATAGCGTAAAATCCGGCATCTTTATAAAAATCTATAACTTGTGCTACTTGTTCTCCAGTCATACGGGTTGCAAAAAGCGACTGTTGACCGTCACGCAATGTAAGATCACGAATTTTTAATTTTCTCGCCATAATAACTCCTTTTTAAGTGTTGAAATCATAGTATTACTTACAATTTTTAAGGTCTATCTATCCGTCTTTTTAAGATGCTTTCTCAGATATGTAATTGTAAGTCAGTATGGGACAAATATAAGGATAATTATTTCTCCCGCAAACAATTTCGGAAAAATTTCTGTAATTATTTTTTATATTATATAAATACCTGAAAATCAATTTTATATAAAATATTTTCTTTTCATAACTATCTATTTTGCAAATAGCATATTACAAATTGGCATTTAATATTACCTTACTACTATACTTATAAAAGAAGAGCGCCGCATTTGTAAACAATGCAACGCTCCTTATAATATGTCCTAGCCCGTTTTTTCAGGCTTTGTTTATCACTTCAACAATTCTAAAGCCCGGCGCACACGATTCATGGCCTCAACAAGCTTGTCGTCGCTCGTAGCATACGAAAAACGAAGGCACAATGGCGATCCAAATGCGTCACCGGCAACCGATGCTACATATGCTACTTCAAGCAAATACATAGCCAAGTCGCTCGACGTCTCTATTTTGTACTTATCGTAACTTTTACCAAAATAGCTACTTACGTCGGGGAAAAGATAGAACGCTCCATCGGGTTTGTTTACCTTCATACCAGGAATCTCCGATACCAACTCGAAAATAAGGTCGCGCCTGCGCTCAAAAGCCTTACGCATCTCTTCTACGCAGCTCTGATCACCCGAGAAAGCAGCCACAGCAGCTTTTTGTGCAATAGAAGAAGCTCCCGACGTATATTGTCCCTGCAACTTGCTGCATGCCTTGGCTATCCAAAGTGGTGCAGCCAAAAATCCGATACGCCATCCGGTCATGGCATATGCCTTGGAGACTCCATTAATAATAATTACACGGCCTTCAAGCTCGGGGAATTGAGCCATACTTTGGTGCGCCCCTACATAATTGATGTGCTCATATATCTCATCGGCAAGAACCAGCACATTAGGATAACGCTCCAATACCTTGGCAAGAGCCTGCAATTCATCGTGGCTATACACACTGCCGGTAGGATTGGACGGTGAGCACAGAACAAGCATTCTCGTCTTAGGAGTAATGGCAGCCTCCAACTGGGCAGGTGTTATCTTAAAATTTTGCTCTATACCGGCCTCGACAATTACGTTTTTACCCTCTGCCAACTTCACCATTTCAACATAACTTACCCAATAAGGCGCCGGCACAATAACCTCGTCGCCGGGATTGATAATGGCCAATATGGCATTGCACAATGCTTGTTTAGCACCTGTAGAGACAACAATCTGATCGGGTGTAAAATCCAAAACATTTTCGTTTTTCAATTTAGCGCAGATGGCTTTTCTCAAATCCATGTAACCCGGAACAGGCGAATAGAATGAGAAGTTGTCGTCGATAGCTTTCTTGGCAGCCATTTTAATGTGGTCGGGAGTATAAAAATCTGGTTCTCCTACACTCAGATTTATAACATCTACACCTTGAGCACGTAACTCATTGCTTTTCTGAGACATGGCTAATGTTTGCGAAGGTGCTAAAGCTGCCAGACGAGCAGATACTTGATTCATGGCAAAATGTTTTAATAAAGTTACTTTTGCAAATATAGTAGAAGATGTAGAGAGAAAAAACAATTTAAAGCATTTTCTTCAATTTAATATGGACATGGTCTCTTTATAATCAAGTATCGAGAGAAAGTTTACATCGATACAAAACAGTAATAAACTCATATTCAGTTAGTTTTAGCAATATAAAACCTCTCTTAAATTATAATTATTCTAAATTTATATTTTTTATAAATATTATAGCCGTACGATTTTAGTAATTTCATATCTTTGCCATGTCAGAATATGCCACACGTATGACAAAAATTCATGACGGCACGTCGGCATCATATTTGCATATTCATATATAAATACAATAAAAAAGAACTACTATGTTAAGCAAAAAAATCGAAGAGGCCATCAACGCCCAAATCAATGCCGAATTTTGGTCGGCATATCTCTACTTGTCAATGTCTATGCATTTTGCAAATGAAGGCAACAATGGTATCGCTAATTGGTTTGCAGTACAATTCAAAGAGGAACAAGACCACGCTACCATCTTCATGAACTACATAAACTCTCGTGGTGGCAAAGTAACTTTGGCACCAATCGCAGCTGTTGAGACGAAATGGAAATCGCCTGTTGCCGCTTTTATAGATACACTCGAGCACGAAAAGAAGGTAACTTCGCTCATCAACGACCTTTATGGCCTTGCTGTTGAAGAGAAAGATTACGCTACACAAAACATGTTGCAATGGTTTATCGACGAGCAAGTAGAGGAAGAGCAAACTGCTTGCAACTACATCGATGCCCTTAAGAAAATAGGCGATAATGGCTATGGCCTATACATGTTCGATAAAGAGTTGGGAGCCCGCACATATACTACACCGGCTCCTCTCGCCAATAACAACTAATAGACAGTAATCTGCCTTTATAAAAAAAAGCCCGATTTAAAATCGGGCTTTTTTTATCATTATCTACATGCTTCTTTTGCCCTATTTATTAAAATATGTATGACACCTAAGAAGCAATTATAAAAGCCGTCTCATATAACCCATAAATAGCGACCGAAACACAGCCTACTCAAGACTACCACAATCAACCGCTGCCCCCTACAATACATATAGATAACATACTCCATAACCATCCATACCAGAGACTACCAGGCAATAGTTTTTCCTCTAAAAGTCAGCCACATACCGTTATAACAAGGCATACTCCATAATTAATATTTTTTAATCATTAATCTCATCGCAAATCTACGAAACTTTCGTAGATTTGCGAATGTTTCGTAGTTACAATATAATCAACATGACAAGGAAAATAGAAAAACTCACTACACAAGAAGAAGATGCCATGCTGGTGGTATGGCAACAAAAAGGAGGTACCGTCAAAGACTTTCTCGGGCAAATGCCCGAGCCTCGGCCTCCATATACAACGTTGGCTTCGGTCATCAAGAATCTTGTACGTAAAGGCTACGTTGCCGCTCAAAAGGTAGGCAACACCTACTACTACACTCCGGCTATCAGCGAGGAGGAGTATAAACGTTGTTTCTTATCGGACATCGTCCGCAACTATTTTTCCAACTCCTACCGCGAGATGGTCTCTTTCTTCGCCGAAGAGCAAAAACTCTCACAAGAAGAATTACAAGAAATCTTACGCACCATTCAGGAAGGCAAAAAAATATAATCTACATGGCCATGAACTTAGCCACATACCTTATAGGGTCGCAACTTGCCATAGCTCTGCTTTACATATTGTACAAAGCTTTGTGGGGAAATGACACCTTTTTGCCCCTACATCGGGCAACCATCGTGACGGGCATAATATTTGCCCTCACCTACCCGCTGCTACCCTATATACCAAGTCTATCGGTCAACAGTCTATTGCCATACGACGACAGACTATCGGTCATGCTTGATGCTATCACCATTACTCCCGATACATCGACTACGACTTTCAGCAACACTTTAACCTGGCTTTATTGGACAGTTGTAGCAATAGGCTTTGCAAGGCTTGTCATCAGGCTCTGCTCTCTATTTGTCTTACGGCACCGGTGTACTACTACCACGATAGAAGGAAGTCAAGTTCTACTGACACCCTCAGAGGGAAGCCCTTTCTCTTTCTTCAAATTTATCTTCATCCCGCAGACCAATTACTCACCCGACATGCTACATCACATTATCTGCCACGAAAAAGCCCATGTCTCGCAAAGACATACTTTCGATATTCTCTTGGGTGAAATAGCTATCATCATAGGATGGTTCAATCCCTTTGCTTGGTTGCTACGGAGCGAGATACGCCTCTACACCGAACAGCTAGCCGATGCCGCAGCCATACAGACAGCCACGTCTCCACAACAATACCAATTACATCTTCTGCAAGCAAGTAACGACAACAAGTATCCCTTCAGCTCATTCGGCAAGCATTCGTTATTGGCTCGCATCAAAATGCTCAACCGTAACTCAAGCCCTCACTACCGAAAACTATACTATATAATAACTCTACCACTTGCCGCTCTATTGGTGACAGGATTACAAGCCTGCAAGAAGCAACCCTCGGAACAACTTACAGCTACAAACATCATTCATCAAATCTCTACTGAAATCATCTACGACACGTGCGAAATAATGCCGCAATTCCCGGGTGGAGAAAAAGCTATGATGGATTTCATAGCCTCTAATCTGAAATATCCACAACAAGCCATCAAAGACAATGTAGAGGGTGCTGTCCTCGCCGAATTTATCATCAACGCCGAAGGAAAAGTCATTGAGCCACGAATCGTCAACAGCCTCACGCCCGAGTGCGACAGTGAAGTTATCCGCGTCATAAACCTTATGCCGGCATGGACTCCCGGGCAACAAGACAATATGGCAGTGAATGTCAAATTTGCCCTCCCCATCATGTTCATGTTACAGTGACATATTCTGCTTAAAACAATTAATCTCATACGTTTAACCCTCAAAAAAAGAAAAACAATGAAAAAGACAATCTTCAGCCTTTACATGTTGCTCTTCGCAGCAATCGCTGTATTTTCACCAGTAACGGCAAATGCACAAACCGACACCCCAAAAGTCTATGACAAGTGTGAGGTAATGCCACAATTTCCGGGTGGAGAAAAAGCCATGATGGATTTTATAGCCACCAATCTGAAATATCCACAACAAGCTATCAAAGATAACGTAGAAGGTGCTGTCCTCGCCGAATTTATCATCAATACCGAGGGAAAAGTCGTTGAGCCCCGAATCGTCAACAGCCTCTCACCCGAGTGCGACAGTGAAGTTATCCGCGTCATAAACCTTATGCCAGCATGGACTCCCGGGAAACAAGACAATAAGACCGTAAACGTCAAATTTGCCCTTCCCATCATGTTCTCGACCAAATAATTTAGAGACAAGCAGCACTGACCCTCCCTTCTCATTACAGGCATGGCATACATATACGCCATGCCTGTATAGTTTTCTATTCCAACCAATAAGCGCCCAATATGAAGCAGCTCACCGTATCGAAAAATCTGCCGTCATTCTGCCCACAACAACACTCCGCAATACATCGCCGACAACAAGAAAGTTGTTCTTACCATAAATTCATAATTATTACGAGGCAAACAGGTACGATACTTCAAAAAAATTCATACCTTTGCTATTGATATTATGAATAAGTCAACATCGACAGCCGGTATACGACAGCGAAGGCTCCCCGATAAGAGCCGAAAGAGCTTATTCCCTTCATTAGAAAATATATTCACGACCGCCCGCGAGTCTATCGGGACGGTCTTTTTTATAATCTGCACGAAAAAGACACCATGAAACGAGAAAGTTTAGTCTCCATCAACGATTTCACTAAAGAAGAAATCATCGACTTGCTCGAAAAAGCAAAAGGTTTTGAAGCCAATCCCAATCGCCGCGTTTTGGAAGGCAAAGTCATTGCAACGCTTTTTTTTGAGCCCTCAACTCGTACCCGCCTCAGTTTCGAGACGGCAGTAAACCGCCTGGGAGGCCGCATCATCGGGTTCTCCGATGCCGCTACCACCAGCTCATCGAAGGGTGAATCTCTCAAAGACACCATCATGATGGTAAGCAACTACGTCGACCTCATCATCATGCGGCACTATCTCGAAGGAGCTGCCCGCTATGCCTCAGAGGTTTCGTCGGTTCCCATTATTAATGCCGGAGATGGAGCCAACCAACACCCCTCACAAACCATGCTCGACCTCTACTCTATTTACAAGACCCAAGGAACTCTCGAGAACCTCAACATCACCATGGTGGGCGACCTTAAATATGGGCGCACCGTACACTCGCTGCTGCAAGCCATGTCGCACTTCCACCCCACATTCCACTTTGTAGCCCCCGATGAGCTGAAAATGCCACAGGAATACAAAATCTTCTGCGACGAACACGGCATACCTTACTATGAACATACAGAGTTCTCGGAAGAGGTCATCAACGAAGCCGATATTCTCTATATGACCCGCGTACAACGAGAACGATTTACCGACCTGATGGAGTACGAAAAAGTCAAGAACGTATACATTCTGCACAACAGTATGCTACGCAACAGCAAGCCCAACTTGCGCGTACTGCACCCGCTGCCTCGTGTCAACGAAATAGCTTACGACGTTGACAACAATCCTAAAGCATACTATTTCCAACAAGCTAAAAACGGACTTTACGCCCGCCAAGCCATTATATGTAAAGTATTGGGCATCGATGCCGACTAACCCATAAACGAAACGAAATCATGAATACGCAGAAAAAAGAACTCGCAGTTGCCGCCCTCGAAAATGGCACTGTAATAGACCGCATACCATCGGAGCATCTGTTCAAAGTTGTATCTATGCTCGGCCTCGACAAGTTTACCAACAGTATCACCATAGGTAATAACCTATCAAGCCAAAAAATAGGGAAAAAGGGCATTATCAAAGTTGCCGACTATTTCTTCAAAGAGGAAGAGATGAACAAAATAGCCCTCATTGCCCCCGAGGCAAAGATAAATATCATACGCGACTACCGGGTAGTAGAGAAATATACCGTTACGCTCGACGAGACTTTGCATGGCATTGTGCGCTGCTGCAACCCTAAATGTATCAGCAATAACGAGCCAATGGAAACAGTTTTCCATGTAACACAAAGAAATCCGGTAAAAGTAACTTGCCACTACTGCGGACACAGTATGCAAGGTGACGACATTACTGTTTGTTAAACCTACTTCCAAGCTCTGCCCCAATGAAACAGAATTGGAAACCGGGAACTCTTATCTATCCCCTCCCCGCAGTACTGGTAAGCTGCGGGGCTTCGCCCGATGAATATAACCTTTTTACAGCCAGCTGGGTAGGAACACTTTGTACCAATCCGCCCGTATGCTACGTTTCGATACGACCCGAACGATATTCACACGACATCATACGTCGTAATATGGAGTTTACCCTCAATCTCACTACCACCGATATGGCAAGAGCTACCGACTGGTGTGGTGTGCGCTCGGGGCGCGACTATGACAAATGGAAAGAAAGCCACCTCACACCCCACGCCGGTGTAGAAGTTCGCTCGCCCTACGTCGAAGAGTCACCCTTGAGCATAGAGTGCCGTGTACGAGAGGTTATTCCACTCGGTTCTCACGACATGTTTATCGCCGATGTTGTAAACATACTTGCCGACGATAAATATATCGATACCGAAAGTGGAGCTTTCGACATGGGCAAAGCCGGCCTGCTTGTCTATTCACACGGGCACTATTACGAAACGGGCAGCGAGATAGGGAAATTTGGCTGGTCGGTACAAAAGAACCGCAACAAATAAGCCCGCACGCGGCAACAGAAAGGAAAGAATACAATTTCACGCAAATTCTCTACAATGCTGCTTGCCCATTTCAAAATATTCATACCTTTGCAAAAGCGCCCCGACGGCACACAGCCTTGGTACTCCATGACACCCCGTCGACGACGCCACACTTAATTATAAATCTCTAATACTATACACATGGAAAGAGACAATGCCATCTTCGACATTATCGAGCGCGAACATCAGCGTCAGTTGAAAGGAATCGAACTAATCGCATCCGAAAACTTTGTCAGCGACCAAGTGATGCAAGCCATGGGGTCGTGCCTTACCAATAAATATGCCGAAGGCTACCCCGGGAAACGCTATTACGGAGGCTGCGAGGTAGTAGACGAGAGCGAAAACCTCGCCATAGAAAGGCTCAAAAAAATCTTCAATGCCGAGTGGGTCAACGTGCAACCGCACTCGGGCGCGCAAGCCAACATGGCCGTATTCATGGCGTGCCTCAAACCTGGCGACAAATTCATGGGACTCAACCTCTCACAAGGCGGACACCTTTCACACGGTTCGCCAGTCAATTTCTCGGGTATCATGTTCCATGCTCTCGACTATGGTGTACGCAAAGACAATGGCTACATCGACTATGACCAAATGGAAGAGGTTGCTCGCCGCGAACGTCCACGCCTGCTCATTGGTGGAGCATCGGCCTATTCTCGCGAATGGGACTACGCTCGCATGCGTCGCCTCGCAGACGAAATAGGAGCAATATTTATGGTAGACATGGCTCACCCCGCAGGACTGATTGCTGCCGGTGAACTGGACAACCCGTTGCGTTATGCCCACATCGTCACCTCTACTACTCACAAAACCCTACGCGGACCGCGTGGCGGTATCATCTTGATGGGTAAAGACTTTGACAACCCATGGGGCAAAACGACACCCAAGGGAGAGATACGCAAAATGTCGGCATTGCTCGACTCGGCAGTATTCCCCGGTGTTCAAGGTGGACCTCTCGAGCATGTCATCGCTGCCAAAGCTGTTGCTTTTGGCGAGGCTCTCGACCCATCCTTCAAAGTATATCAGCAGCAAGTACGTCGCAATGCCCGCGCTATGGCCGAAGCTTTTGTGGCCAAAGGTTACAACGTAGTATCGGGTGGAACCGACAACCACTGCATGCTTATAGACCTTCGCACCAAATATCCCGAATTGACCGGTAAGGTTGCTGAGAAAGCTCTGGTACAAGCCGACATCACGGTAAACAAAAATATGGTACCCTTCGACAGCCGCTCTCCCTTCCAAACATCGGGTATACGTGTAGGAACTCCTGCTATCACAACCCGTGGTGTGAAAGAAGATATGATGGGCGAAATTGTAGAGATGATAGACCGCGTACTCTCTGACCCCGAAAATACATCGGTTATTACCGCAGTTCGCGAGAAAGTCAATGAGACAATGAAGAAATTCCCCATCTTTGCTTACTAAGCACTTGTCGAGAACAATCACACGAAGGGCTGCGACCTACGACGGGTGGCAGCCCTTCGACATATATACACAGCCCTTATTGGCTTATATATCTTGCAACGCCTCGGCCGAAGCAAGCATAACTTACTGAAAACAAAAATATTACAGGAATTCTATTAGAAAATAAAAAAATTTCGAGCAATATTTAAGCAAAAAACTTGCATAAGACAAAATAACACATTAACTTTGCAACCGCTTTAAGAAACAAATCAAGCCGGTCCCATAGCTCAGTTGGTTAGAGCATCTGACTCATAATCAGGGGGTCCTAGGTTCAAGCCCTAGTGGGACCACACAAAAAGCAGTCGGTACATTTTGCCGACTGCTTTTTTCATCTCCATACCCTCAAATATACACGCAATATAAGTGCACTGTTCTCTCAATTATTTTTAAGGAATACTGTAAAGACAAATCGTTGTTCTTTGTCTCTACAACTGGAACTACTCGCATAATAAACAGATAGCCCCCCCTAATAATAGTTAGTCAGGATTGAGCAGTAACAATGAACATTTCGTCGCAAACGAACTCAAAACAAAAAAGGTTGCTATCACAGACAGCAACCCTCACTAACCAGTCTATTATCTAATAAATCGATTGGATGTTATAATCCTAACAACAGAGTCTCGCGCTCGACCATCGTTTACAACTCTGTTGAAGCATCCTATAACAATATGCGAGGCTTACAGCTCAAACGTAACCGTGACACGGCCTTGCCCCAAAGCTTCTGCCAAGCCGTCGGGATTATCTACAGAACCTATGCGCGTATAGCTATAAGGAGTAGAGAATGTTTCGTAAAAGAGAACGATGCAATCGCTACCGTATAGCATTATATCACCATTGTGTATGGTGCCAGGACGGTACGACGCTGTAGGAAGGTCAGCATTCAGATAATAATACTTTTCATTGCCGTTGAGTTCGCTCATATTTATGGTAAAAGGCAGAAGCATCTTGAAAGCCTCTGCCGTAGCATTATCGGCTAATGTAGCCGTAAAAAGATGTGTTCCTACTTTTACATTCATATCGTTTGTTGATTGAGTTGTGTCGTTTTCTTCAATATTTGTATCGCTATTAGTATTATTGGTACTAGTACCAGATTGTTGAGGCATAGTAGGCTCGTGGTCGGCACAAGAATATAACGATGAAACCATTGTTGAAAGGCAAAACACACAAGAGAAAAAAAGATACAAATATTTCATATCTCTATCTTATTTGTTATCTGTTGTTGCGACAAATATCTTTTACCGATACAAAGATATGAGAGATATTGAAAAGAAATAATATACAAATTATCGTAAAAACAACCCCCATTACAGATATATCGCCACTCTGGTATAATTCTTTATAAAACAGCACCATTCTATATCAAATCACTACATCGGCAAACCGTGCAGGGTATAATAAGATACTGGGAACAACAACCGAGACACAGGGCATAGACATAAAAAAGAAGAGCCGGATATGTTGCTCACGCAAGCTCCGGCCCAAGGAATTCATCACATTATGCTTATAAAAGTGCTATAGAGAGTATTACGCTCACGCGCAATAGCTAGTTTGCGCCGCGCCATGCTGTAGCAAGACTCAGGCGCATGGAAAAAGGGTTGTAGTATTTTGCGAGAAGTTTCAGAAATATCTATTTTCTACCACCGTCCAATCGACAATGTCCCACAACCGGTTTACATGTTCGGCACGGCGATTGCGATAATCTATGTAGTAAGCATGCTCCCACACATCGAAGGCTAGCAGTGGCACTAAGCCTCGCAGCAGAGGTGTTCCGGCATTGCTCTCTGGCAATATGGCAAGTCCACCATTATTGTCGGCACAAAGCCATATCCACCCCGAACCGAATAGAGCGACAGCCTCGGCCTCAAACAATTCCTGGAAGCTGGCAAACGAACCCCATTGCTTGTCGATAGCAGCTGCCAACTTGCCCTTGGGCGCATGTGGTGCCGTCGGAGAGAAAGAGGCAAAATAAAAGAGATGGTTCCACGCCTGGGCAGCATTATTGGAGAGTGCACCATCAGACGTTTTGATAATATCTTCAAGCGGGAGCGTCTCATAAGATGTACCTGCAATAAGCGAGTTGAGTTTATCGATATAACCTTGCGTATGCTTCCCGTAATGGAAAGTTATTGTCTCGGCACTAATAACAGGGTAAAGGTCGCTATCGCTGTAAGGCAGAGGGGGCAATTGATATTTTTCCATTGTCGTAAACTTTTCGTTTCTATCATAAAACAAGTATAGAGTAAAAAAGTTCTTTGCCCGAATAAAAAAATATAGCTAACCAGCAAAATAATCCACGCATGGGTTACGATTAGCAAATGTAGCTATAGACAGCAGTCCTTAAAATAAAAAAACACCGTCGGGATAAAGCCGTTGACAAAATGAGAAATGTCGTTCTTACTTTAATTCCTGACGGTGTCTCACAATGGGAGACCAATAAAACAATTATAAGTACAATCCCACAAGGGTAAAAACGCCTCTTTACAATAAGGACAATAACGGTAAGTAATAGTGACGTTACCCTACCTCACCGCGGTATAACGCGATACTGAGGAGTGATAAATCTCCGACCAATATGGCACCATGGCCGAGACCTTTACTTTAATAACAATATGGCTGCAAAAATGTTTATGATATTACTATTACAAGCGACAATCTGCCATAGGAAGTTTTCACACGCATCAGCTTCATTTATGATGTGACAAAAAGAGCTTTTATACACTACACCACTTGCTTATTACGGCAATAATACTTAACTTTGCACCGCTTTTTAAGAACCGTGTGATGGGAAATTAAGGAGCAAGAAAAAACTTAATTTTTAGTAACACAAAATTTTTACACATGAAATCATTTGTTCTGAACGGAACAGTCCGTACCGATCTTGGCAAAAAAGCTGCCCGCGAATTGCGTAAAAACGGACAAATACCCGCTGTGCTTAATGGTGGTTCTATTGTAACACTGCCCTTTACCGGCACACTTGCACCGGGTGAAAAATTAGTTGAAATAGAGAATGGCCGCGGCATCATCGTAACAGACTTTTCTGTTACACCCGATGCTGTACGTAAGCTCGTCTACACGCCCGATATATATTATATCGACCTCACCATTGGCGACAAGAAGGTGAAAGCCGTATTGAAAGACATTCAATTCCACCCGGTAACCGACCAAATTCTGCACTTGGATTTCTTGGAGGTAAACGAAGAGAAACCTATCGTAATGGAAGTTCCTGTACAACTTGAAGGCCATGCCGAGGGTGTAAGAGCCGGTGGTAAATTGCAACTCTCTATGCGTAAATTGCGCGTGAAAGCTGTCTACACCAACATTCCCGAACGTTTGGTTATCAATATCGACAACCTTGGTTTGGGCAAAACCATGCAAGTGGGCGACCTACACTTCGAGGGTCTTGAGCTGATGAACGCTAAGAATGCCGTAGTATGCGCTGTGAACTTGACACGTGCTGCCCGCGGTGCTGCAACCAAAGAATAATCTTTTTGCCTAGATGAAATATCTTATTGTAGGACTGGGTAACATCGGACGAGAATACGAAAATACCCGCCACAACATAGGATTCAGTATATTGGACGCTTTTGCCAAAGCGTCCAATACTGTTTTTTCCGATATGCGTTATGGAGCAATAGGTCGCACATCAATAAAGGGACGTTCGTTGATATTACTCAAACCGTCGACCTATATGAACCTAAGCGGCAATGCCGTACGCTACTGGATGCAACAAGAGCATATTGAGCTAGAGAACCTGCTTGTCGTCGTAGACGACATATCGCTCCCCTTCGGTACTCTGCGACTAAAGCCCGGTGGCAGTGATGGCGGACATAATGGACTGAAGCACATTGCCGAGATGCTAGGAACACAAAACTACGCACGATTACGCTTTGGCCTGGGTAATGACTTTCCGCGTGGTATGCAGGTAGAGTATGTACTAGGTACATTCCCACCGGAACAACGGGCTTTACTGCCCGAGCGATACGAGAAGGCTTGCGAGATTATAAAAAGTTTTTGCCTCGCAGGTATTTCGCTCACAATGAACCAATATAACAAGAAATAGAACATGCCTCTCACCGAAGTACGCATAGACAAATGGCTTTGGGCAGTGCGCATATTCAAGACTCGCACCATAGCTACCGAAGCCTGCAAAAAAGGACGTGTCGCTGTCGCAGGTGTAACAGTAAAGCCATCGCGCCTCATCAAGGTAGGCGATATCATCAATGTACGCAAGCCTCCTGTAACCTACAGTTTCAAGGTACTCGCCCTTGCCGAAAACCGTATGGGTGCTAAGCTTGTTCCTCAATATCTTGAAAATATCACCTCACCCGACCAATATGAACTACTCGAGATGGTACGTATCAATGGTTTTGTCGACCGTCAAAAGGGACTGGGACGCCCCACCAAACGCGATGGACGGGTAATCAGACAGTTTACACAATTCGATATGGAGGATGACGGCTTCGACTTTGACTTCGGATTTGATGAAGATGACGACGAATAATAACCCCCACCATAAGCAATCTCTATGAAAAAACTCCGTTTACACACTTTCCTACTGCTATTCATTTCTGCATTGCTCTTCAACGCATGCGATGAGACATACGACTTTCCCATCACAGGACGATGGATGCTTACCCAGTTTGACGACTGTGGTGAGGTATATTATTACGACCCTTACTACGACGGCTACTATCTTATTCTCAATCCCGACGGGTCGTATGAACAGAACTTCGGAGAAGTAGACTATGGGCGATGGAATTACAATACAATCAATAGCGAATTTGTACTTTCGTCGATACATGGTTCCGACCTATATGGCCACGTAATCCGTCTTGACAATACACTCATTATAGAATATACTTACCCCGACGGATATTACGAAGTAGAATACTACGAACGATGGTAATAGGAACTATGTAATATAACACTCCTGAGACAAACGTCTCGCAACGACTTCATCCACAAGAAACGATACAACAGGTTATAACGGAATGTCTCTCGCTTCCTGCAATACTTTGAGTAAGCGATAGTATATTTCAGTCTAAACTTTTCCGAAAGATACATCCAGTATCTACCGTGACGATTATTTCTTCCGACCGTTTTTCGCACCTTTACCCATTGGTTTCGGTTTACTGTTCCGAGTTCTACTTTGTGCATCGCTCGCCATACTGGTACGCTGAGGTTTATAAGGCTTGTCACCATATAAAGCCCTGATAAGATCCTTGCGATTCATTCGGGTAAGAGAACGACGAATGTCATCTTCATATTCGCGCTTATACCAAAAGAAGTATTTACGCTGGCTCAACTTCTGCTCGGCCGTCCGCGCCGTATATACTCGGTCGCCGGTATATGGGTCTATACCTGTATAATACATCTCTGTAGCGAGCGTCATGGGCGTAGGGGTAAAATCTTGTACCTGTTCGAGGTGAAAATGCAAGTTCTTAGTAGCCACAGCCAACTCGGCCATAGCCTCTTCCGTACAACCAGGATGGCTCGATATAAAATAAGGTATAAGTTGCTGGGGCAGACCCTCACGACGATTTACCTTCTCAAAAAGAGTATTGAAAGAGTAGAACAAATCGAAAGAGGGCTTACGCATATAATGCAAGACTTTTTCTGAGGTATGTTCAGGAGCTACCTTAAGTCGACCCGAAACATGATGGGCAATAAGCTCCTCGGCATATTCGCGTCCGCTGTCGGCAATAGCAGCATCTTTATGACGATGCAACACGAGGTCGTAGCGTACCCCACTACCCACAAAAGTTTTCTTGATACCCGGCACTGCATCGGCTCGACGATACAACTCCGTCAACGGACGATGATCGGTAACAAGATTGGGGCAAACAGCCGGGAAAAGGCACGACGGACGTCGGCAACGATGACACAAATCCTCTCGCTCGCCATGCATAGCATACATATTGGCCGACGGCCCCCCAAGATCGCTGATATACCCTTTGAAGTCGGGCATCTGCGACACAGCTTTTACCTCGCGCAAAATAGAGGACTGCGAACGCGATGAGACAAATTTACCTTGATGCGCCGATATGGTACAGAAAGCACACCCCCCAAAACAACCGCGGTGAAGACACACCGAGTGACGTATCATTTCGTAAGCCGGAATAGTTTTTCCCTTATACCGAGGATGCGGCATACGTGTATAGGGTAAGTCATAAACGGCATCAAGTTCGGCCGTAGTCATAGGCGGATAAGGCGGATTGATATGCACCACTTCATCACCACAACGCTGCCATAAATGATGTGCACGATAGGCATTAGACTCCTCTTCCACCACCTTAAAGTTGGCAGCCTGTTTTCTTTTATCACTCAAGCATTCTTCGTGCGAAGCCAATATCACATGTTCATCACAGGCCGTAGGCAATACATCGACCGGGCGCAGCATAGCAGTTTGCGGAACATCATGTAGAGCTGAAACCTCGTCCCCGGCAGCGAGTCGACGTGCAACCTCTACTATCGGGCGTTCGCCCATACCATAGATAAGTAAGTCGGCCGGACAACTCGCTAAGATAGGAGGCAACAATTTATCTTGCCAATAATCGTAGTGTGTGACACGACGCATCGAAGCCTCTATGCCACCTATCACTACCGGCACATCGGGAAATAGCTCTTTAAGTATCTTCGTATATACAATAGTAGGATAATCGGGTCGCATACCATGACGCCCGCCGGGTGTATAGGCATCGTCACTCCGCAACCTTTTGTTAGCCGTATAATGGTTCACCATAGAATCCATAGCACCGGCCGTCACGGCAAAGAAGAGTCGCGGACGTCCCATTTTACGGAAATCACGCAAGTCATCGCGCCAATTAGGTTGTGGCACAATAGCTACCCTATACCCTTCGGCCTCGAGTACTCGCCCCAACACGGCCGCTCCAAACGACGGATGGTCAATATAGGCATCACCTGTGAAGAATACCACATCGACATAGTCCCACTGTCGTAACTCCATCTCCTTGCGCGAGGTAGGCAACCACTCTTCTATCTTATACTCTTGCATATCCTTTGTTATTTTGCCATACAAAGATAATGTAAATGGGGTTAGAACACCAAACATGCTTACCACGACTATCAGACACAACACCCAAATAAAAAATAAAAGATAATACCATGTAAGAAGTTTCTTTTATAAGAAACTGAAAATCAAAATCTTGTACATCTCAAAATATTATATCTACAGAGAAACTTCAATACATTGATTTTCAAATAATTACACTGAGCCCTATATCTACCGAATGAGTGATAATATCACACAGTAAATAAATTAATGATTGCCAAATAATTAGCCAAATATTTGATAATATCAACTTTTTTACAGGTAAAAACATGTCAGATTTTTTTTGCCGTATTTTTGCAACAACATTATTAACCATAAAATCTACAGACATGAAAAAACTACTGTTATCTTTTATCACTCTGTTCTTACTGATTCCTATCACTGCCGTAAGTGACGACAATGACAAAACCGAGGACCCCATCCGTAGAATACACATTATCATCCTACGTAGACAACAGAGAGTTCCGGCACAGGAAGAAGAAATAGATATTACCTACTATGCAGCCGAACGCATTATAGAGATGGACTTCAACGAAAATATCGGAAGAATTTTTGTCAGCGTTACGGGCGAAGGTGGTAAGGAAATATATGGGCACTACCATTTTACCGATCTTGAAAGAGGCTGCGACATAATGCTTCCACCAACCGATATGACCTATACAATACACATTACAGGTGACGAATACGAGAGTATAGCGTATCTCTACCTATAAATTATAATTAGCAAATACGTGATTTCCTTAAGAGGCAAAAAGTTATATAAATACTGCCTCTGTGTCTAGTCCCATAAGGGCAGGGGCGCATCGCGACGATGCCATGCGAAGGAGTGACAGCACACACTCCTTCGCCTTTTTTATCAACTTACACTGATTCCACAACATATCTGTAAGACACAATTAAACTTTTCACAATATAAATTTCGCGCGTTGGTTATATCAAAAATAAATTATCTTTGTAACATTGAAATCAACCAATAGCAATATAGATTTTATGAAAAAGATTTGGTTTGTCATTCTTTTATTTACAACTCTTTTATGGGGTTCTGGCATGGCTGCCGCTCCCAAGTATGTATTCTTTTTCATTGGCGACGGCATGGGCATAGGGCATGTACAATCGCTACGTACGTATTACAAAGACACCTCCGACCCCGAGGGCAACCTACAACACTTTTATGACTTCCCGATAGCAAGCATTGTCACGACTTTTTCTTACGACGATGACATGACCGACTCGGCAGCAGCAGGCACAGCTCTTGCATGCAGTAAAAAAACGCGCAACAGCATGCTGGGTATGGACGCCGACACTGTTGCACTTACATCGGTTGCCAAACGGATGAAGCAAGCCGGACGCGGAGTAGGTATCATGAGCAGTGTATGCCTCAACGACGCCACTCCCGCAGCCTTCTACGCCTCTCGCCCCAACCGAGGTGACTATTACGAGATAGCACTCCAAGGAGCCTGTTCGGGCTTCGACTTCCTTGCCGGTGCATATTTCCGTGACCCTTACGGAACAAAAGCAGGTACACCCGGCAATGTATTTACAGAGTATCAAAATGCCGGATATACCATTGTACGGGGCAAACAAGGTTATGAAGATGCAACAGCCGCACATGCCGACCGCATCTTGTGGCTCGATGCTGATACAGTAAGCGAAAATACTATAGGCTATGCCATAGACGGCTGCAGCAACGACATGACACTGCCTAATATGGTAAGTGCAGCCATCGAGCACCTTTACAAAAACTACCGGAAAGGCTTTTTCATCATGGCCGAAGGAGGTGGAATTGACCACCTTGCACACGCCAACGATGCAGCCGGCGTCATTCGCGAAACCAAAGAATTTGACACAGCCATAAGGGTTGCATACGAATTTTACCGTCAACATCCCAAAGAGACACTTATTATCGTTACTGCCGACCACGAAACCGGCGGCTTAGGCTTGGGAGTAAAAGAGAGTTCTTACAAACAGCATATGGACTACATACAACACGTATCTGTGTCGAAAAATGCATTCTGGAACGAGTTCTGCAAAAGTATCAACAACGATCCTAACAATCTCACATGGGAAAATGCTGAGCGTTTTATAAACAAACGTTTGGGCTTGGGTAGCATTATTCCACTCTCTGCCGGCGAAAAAGGCACACTGATGACTGTATTCCAAAAATCTGTCATAGACAAAACAACAGGCAAGGAACATACTCTATATGCCGACTTCGACGGCTTTACAACTGCTGTCTACAAGTTACTCTCTACCAAGATTGGCATTGGCTGGACTACATATTCGCATACCGGCAACGCCGTACCATTCTTTGCCATAGGAGCAGGAGCCGACCATTTCGCAACTGCCGGATGGTTAGACAATACCGACCTGTCGCGCATCATCAGCCAACTGTGCCGTTTGCAATAACAGCTGCAGGCTTGTCCAATTTTATTGTAATTCATGACAAAACATAGAGTAAAGAGGATACATCCACGGTGAGCATGTATCCTCTTTCTGTATAATATTCTCCCATATTTTTACCAAACCATACCGTGTCCCTCTAAACTATACGCCACAAATCAATTATCAACGACACGACTCCCAAACATCCTCGGCACGGGAATACAAGCCACACACCGTAAAAGCGACAAATGGCATACCCACGCATCTACATTTCCGGCCTCCTACTACCAAACAGTAGATATAAAAACAAGAAGGCCGCCTCATTGGGCGGTCTTACTTATAAGTATCGAACAATAATCAGTGGATTATTTCTTGTATAATTCATCCGATACGGTGAGAACCTTACGACCTTTGGCACGACGGCTTGCGAGCACTCGACGACCATTGGCAGTTGACATTCTCAAACGGAAGCCATGCTTGTTGACTTTCTTTCTGTTGGAAGGTTGGAATGTTCTTTTCATTGCCTTAATATTTTATGTTATTATTCTTTCAATTATCGGAGTGCAAAATTAGCGACTTTTTTTCAATCCCGCAAATATATCACTGCTCTTTTTCAAAACTTGTTTCCTCTCATACGCCATTCATGACAAGCTAAAATCGCCAAGCAGTACAAATATAGTGAAAGGTAAGAGCCGAGGCAAACAAAAACGTAGTTTTTAAGTTGTTCTCGGCCGAACCGCATCCTATATTCTACAAATATAGGCAACGGTTTGTATACGCGCGTTTTATAATATCACACAGTGCAACGTGGCAGCCCAGCTGAAGTATGAACGAGCCTATAACAGTACTTACATGCAAATATACTGACGAAGAAACACATAAACAACTACGAATCAGAGTATTAAACAATCACAACGGCTCTATCGAGCCATTATCTACCACACCTGCTCGATAAACACACTTTAGCCAGGTCAAAGGCATTTCAGCGCCTTGCGTTTAACCATATACGCACAAAAAAGCACGATGAAGGGTTCGTCATGTAACAAATTATTCCTACCTTTGTAGGGTTTTTCATCAAGGCAATGCCTTTCGCCCACATTTGAAGATAACACATATAATTATATTTTATGGCTACTACGGCAGATTTTAAGAACGGAATGTGCCTCGATATTGACGGCACTTATTATTTTATTGTAGAATTTCTCCATGTAAAACCCGGTAAAGGCCCGGCCTTCGTACGTACCAAACTGCGTAACGTCGTTACAGGTCGTATTATAGATAAAACTTGGAACTCGGGCGTGAAGATTGAAGAAGTACGTATTGAGCGTCGCCCCTATCAGTTCCTCTACAAGGACGATATGGGTTACAACTTTATGCACACTGAGACTTACGAACAAGTTTCTATTCCGGGCGAGAGCATCGAAGGTGTTCGCTTCCTTAAAGAAGGTGACATTTGCGAGGCTATGGTACATGCTGCTACCGATACAATCCTCACCTGCGAGATGCCCCCCAATGTAGTACTTGAAGTAACCTATACCGAACCCGGTATAAAAGGCGATACCGCTACCAACACACTCAAACCTGCTACTGTAGAGACCGGTGCCGAAGTACGTGTTCCGCTCTTTATCAATACAGGTGACAAGGTTCGTATAGATACCCGCACCGGCGACTATATTGAGCGTGTAAAAGAATAACTTATTTCATTGTTTCCATTTAGCGGGGCTGTGACACAGATATATTATCTGTCACAGCCCCGCCAGTTATATAAAAAGACATGTTGTATAACTACATACGCATACTCTCATGGATGCGACTTCACGATAACAAACCGTACAGAAGCACCACTACGATAACCACCGGTGCCAAAAAACGCAATAAATAGAAAATAATATCGTATAGCCAACGAGGATAAGGCAATGAATAGCTGTTGGATAATTCGTCTTCAACATCAGACTTCTTCATACGCCATCCCACAAAAATAACTACAAGCAACGCACTGATAGGCATCAAGTAGTTGGCCGTAAGACCATCACAGAAATTAAAGACTACTTCATATAACGAACAGAACAGAGCCATGACAAGGCACACTGCAAAAGCCACCACGACTGCCACTTTGCGTGAAAGCTTAAACTCTTCGGTCAGATAGGTTACCGGCACCTCGAGCAACGAGATAGAGGAAGTAAGAGCTGCCACCAGCATCATGAAAAAGAACAGTATGGCTATAAGCTCACCACCTGGTAACTTATCGAATACCTGCGGTAACGTAGTAAAGGCCAAACCAGGGCCTTCGGCCGGAGAGAGCCCGAAAGCAAAGACTGCCGGCATAATGGCGACACCGGCTATAAGAGCAAAGACAACATTTGCAAGCGATGTCATAAACGATGCACCTATGATATTTTCTTGCTTGTTGACATACGAAGCATAAGTCAGTATAGTACCTATACCTATACTCGATGAGAAAAATGCCTGTCCAAGGGCTTCCAATACCGTAGTACCCGTCACCTTAGAAAAATCGGGCTTGAAAAGAAACTTCAACCCCTCTCCCGCTCCCGACAATGTCATAGAACGTATGGCTATGACTATCACTACAACAAAGAGCAACGGCATAAGAATTTTGGAATACTTCTCTATACCATTCTTTATGCCTGTCATAAGGACTCCTGCCGTGAGAAGAAGAAACAGCACGGTAAAAATTTGCGGTCGAAAAGGCGAAGCTGTCACCTTCTGAAAAAACGCCATTGTTCCTTCACTATCGGGCAACTTGAATGCGAGAGCTTGCAACAGATAATCGGCAGTCCAACCTCCTACCACACTATAAAAAGCCAATATGATACTTGCTGCCGCAACGGTAATAATACCTATCATAGGCCACTTACTACCGGGAGCAAGCACGGCAAAAGCACCATATGTATTGGCATGACTCCGACGCCCCACCACAAACTCGGCCAGCATGATAGGTAAACAAATGATAAAAACAAAAGCTACATAGATAATAATAAAAGCTGCGCCACCGTTTACACCCGCCAAATAAGGGAACCTCCACAAATTGCCCAGGCCTATTGCAGAACCTACCAACGCCATGAGCACGCCAAAAGATGATGCAAACGAGTCGCGGTTACCCGCATGATGTGATGTCATAATACGTTTGTTATATGATTTATTTCCCAAATCTACGCCAATTTCTTATCTTTTACAAGAGAATTACCACAAATATATCATTTTTATTTTTCATCTGTACATAATTACCATTTCACACGCAAAACATATTCCCCAAAAGGAATCAACAATACTTCCCATACAGCAACATATACTTTCTATATAGAAAACTCTATTTACCAAGTCAATAAGCATCAACAATGCCACATATACCAAGATATATGTTCACACCAATAAAGTTATAACATATTGTCTAAGCATCGGCATTTGTATATTCGCAAACTTTTTATAACTTTGCAGCGCATTAAGCGGATGTGGCGTAATTGGTAGCCGCGCCAGACTTAGGATCTGGTGTCTTGCGACGTGTGGGTTCGAGTCCCGTCATCCGCACAAATAATAGAGGATGTAAAGTTTACAGCTTTACATCCTTACTTTTTATATAAGACTCTTCTCGTATTGCAAATAACAAAGATTATAGAAAAAGAGCAGACTCCAATTTTTTACTCCCTTTCGCGATAAATTACGATGCTATTCGACAAAGTCTAAATCAGAAACACCATTTTCGTCTGTCTCGGCGCTATCTTTCGATAAGATAGGCTGCCCTCCACAACGTCCAATCTGAAAACTCCGTTTTCGTTTGGCTCTGCACTCACCTTTGCGTATCTTTGCAACATAATGGACGAGACGACGTACAGTGGAAAACGGATAGCTCGCAACTCTCTGATGCTCTACCTTCGTATGTTTGTGACAATGGTGATAGCCTTCTACACAAGTCGCGAACTATTACGGGTATTGGGAGTAGATGATTACGGCACATATAATGTCGTAGGTAGTTTCGTAGCCGTTTTCAGTCTGTTCAACTCGGGTGTAACACTAGCCATACAACGATTTCTAAATTACGAAATAGGAGCGCGAAATTCCGAGCGGCTGCGACGCGTATTTGCCACGTCGTTCAACATATTGTTTGGCATCTCTATTTTGATTATTATCTTAGGCGAGAGTGTAGGACTATGGTTTGTAGCAACCCAATTGAATATTCCGGCCGGACGCGAAGAGGTAGCACTATGGGTATACCAACTTACGCTGCTCATCTTTCTCATCAACATTGTGGGCAGCCCTTTCCAGGCCGCTATCATTGCTCACGAGCACTTCAAAGCGTATGCCATGTTGGGCATGTTTGAAGAGCTATGCAAACTGTCGGCCGTGTTTTTGCTGATGATTATCCCCTTCGACAAGCTCATATTATACATGCTGCTGCTCACAGGTGTCGCCATCGTCACACGTAGTGCTTATGTGATATACTGCAGCCGCCGTTTTGCCGAATGCCGATATCGGTTCTGTTTCGACCGTAAGTTGCTGCGCGAAATGTTTTCGTTCTCGGCCTGGAATATCTTTGGTAGTTGTGCCTACATCGCCAAGGTACAAGGTGTTAACATCATCATCAACATCTTCTACGGTGTAGCAGTAAACGCAGCACAAGGCATTGCCAATCAAGTAAACCAAGCCGTAACAGCATTTATAACAAGTTTTACTACAGCCGTCAATCCACAAATCATCAAGCTATATGCACAGAAAGACTACAAGCAGCTTTACCCATTGGTATTCAAAGGGTCGCGTATTGCAGGCTTCCTGGTACTTCTCTTTGTAGTACCTATTGTATGCGAGACACAGAGTATACTCGACGTATGGCTTTATAAAGTAGAAATTCCGCGCTACACGGTAATATTTACACAGCTTATACTCATCAATGCGCTTATCGACTCCTTCTCGCAAAGCCTCATTACACTCATCAATGCTGTAGGACGCATAGCTCGATACCAAATGGTAGTAGGTGGCATACTTATACTGAACCTGCCACTATCGTTACTTGCTCTGTGGCTAGGAGCCCCACCCTACGCCGCTATGATAGTTGGATGCCTTCTTTCCGTAGCCAGTCTTGTAGCACGTATTGTCATCATAAGCCGGCAGATAGAGTTCCCGTGGCGGAAATATATAATCGACGTATTGCTACGTGCCAGTATCGTGATAGCATGTGTGGGCATTATCGTAGCAGCATACAAATATGTCATGCCTCACTACCGCTTCGACTTTTTAGTCAACATAGCAGTATGTCTTATCGTAACAGCAACTTGTATTTATGTCATCGGACTCGATACCAGCGAACGGAACGCCGTGCAAAACAAGATAACAACATGGATAAAAAAGCTGAAACGCCATGATAAAGATTGATGACAAATCGCTCTGTTGCGGTTGTGGCGCCTGTGCTGCAGCCTGCCCCGTATCCTGCATCGTCATGAAAGAGGATGCCGAGGGGTTTGCATATCCTGAGGTAAATACCGATACCTGTATCGATTGCAAACTCTGTGAGCACGTTTGTCCTTTTCTTGCAACCGAAGACCGTCCTCGAGGTAAGGAAGGATTTCTTGTAATCAACAACAATACCGATGAACGCAAAGCATCATCGTCGGGCGGAGCCTTCTCTATCCTTGCACGAGCTGTCATAAACAATGGCGGTAGCGTGTGGGGAGCTGCAATCGACCGAGAATATAATATACGCCACATAGAAGTCAGCAATATGGAAGGCCTTGCCGCCTTGCGAGGCTCGAAATATGTAGAGAGTTACTTAGACAACAGTTATCGTCTTGTCAAAGAACGGCTCAAAACAGGAATGCAGGTCGTATTCAGTGGCACTCCCTGCCAAGTAGCCGGATTACGCCGCTACCTGGGGAAAACATATCAGGGATTGTTGCTGATAGAAACAGCCTGTCACGGTATCGCATCGAGGCGAGTCTGGCAACAATCATTATCAGAACTTTGCCAAGAGCGAGGTATTGCCCGCGACGAAATAACAAGTATCAATTTTCGCGACAAGTCGACCGGATGGGAACACTATTCATTTGCGCTGACAACGAGAAATAGCCGATACACAACTCGTCAGACAGCTTATCTACGCGGCTATGGAGCCAATCTTTTTCTACGCCCATCTTGCTACCGCTGCCACGTAAAGGCTGCTGGGAGCTATGCCGACATAACTCTTGCCGACGCGTGGGGCATAGAAAAAGAAAGCAACGATGCCTGCTATCACGACGACCGCGGTGTGAGTTTTGTCTTACCTCATACCGAAGCAGGGCGCACAGCTGTAACAGCCATGACAAACTGCCATATTGAAGCCATTGATGCAGAAAAAATGTTAGAACATAATCGTTGCATCACCCAGTCGGTAACCGAGCCAAAGGGAAGGACTTGCTTTTTCGAGCTTTTCTTATCGGGGACTTCGGTTGCCCGCAGTGTAGCAGAGGCTGCCCCAATAAGCCCTCTGAAACGAATAGAACAACTACTTGCCCCTACCCTGAGGGCGTTGGGCATCAAAGGATTTACAAACCGATGGAGAAAGAAAAAAGAATAGGGATAGTCACCATGCCGGTGCGCTGCAACTATGGCGGCGCATTGCAGTCGTATGCCTTGCAATACTTTCTAAGGGACAAAGGCTACGAACCATTGGTTATAGATTGCCGCCGACACTCATCGTCAGCTTCGCTCTGCCACCAATGGGTAGAACGTAACATCTTGTACAGACACTTTACAACTTTTGCAAAACGATATATACATCGCACAGGCCGTCTTACCGACGAATCGGAGTTACGTGCCGCTGCCGAAGAATGCGCAGCCGTCATAACAGGCAGCGACCAAGTATGGCGGCTCTCGATGATACAGGGTGTAGAGCGGCACTATTTCCTCGATTTCGTTCCCGACACCATACGTCGCATTGCCTATGCAGCCTCGTTCGGGACTGACGATTTGGAACCGTGCGACGCCACCCTCCAAGCCGACCTGCAACGACTCATAAAAAAATTCTACGCCATATCGGTACGAGAAGAAGAAGGGATAGAAATATGCCGTCGTCATTGGGGTGTAAAGGCTTGCCGAGTACTCGACCCTACCCTGTTGGCCGGACGAGAAGCTTTCGACCCAATAGCTCAACAAGCCCCGGCATCACAGGGTGAACTCTTTTACTTTTTCCTTGGCCACCACGATGCTGACGTAGCGCACTTGCAACAAATAGCGTCCCAGGCCGGGAAACGAGCCTTTACTGTCAATGCCGGACGTACACTGCAAGTATCGAAATTTGCTTTCGCCTTTTATCCACCGGTAGAGACTTGGATACGCGCCTTTGCCGATGCAGAGGCTGTTGTGACCGACTCTTTCCACGGCGTTTGTTTTGCCTTGCTTTACGGCAAGCCATTCTTTGTTACAAGCAATGTTTCGGGAGGCACATCACGCATACGTTCGCTACTAACAATGAGCGGCACCACAGAGCGGTATATTCACGATATAACCATATACAAAGATTATAAGCAGTTTACTGCACCCTCCATAGATTATACAACCGTATGGAAAAGGCTCGCAGAAGAACGGAAAAAATCAGAACAATTTTTACTTAACGCATTGCCATGACAAGAACAACAGCACCAGTCGCCATATTCGTCTACAATCGTGCCGACCACACAGCACGTACCATCGAACACCTGCAACACAATTTGTTGGCAGCAGAAACCGATATATATTTCTTTTCCGATGGTGGACACGATAAGCATTCGTGGCAGGCTGTCAATAAAGTACGCACATTGTTGCACAAGGTGACAGGATTCAAATCGGTAACTATTATAGAACGCCCGTGCAACTACTATGTAGAACGAAACGTAACAGAAGGTATAGCCCAAGTACTGACCACACACGACCGCATTATCGTCATGGAAGACGACATCATAAGCTCGCCCTATTACCTCACTTATATGAATGATGCTCTCGACTACTATTGCAACGACAAACGAGTGATGCACGTAGCCGGATTTACCAACTTAGACATTCCACAGAAAGGCGATACCTACTTCTCGCCCCATGTGACCGGTAGTGGTGCTTGGGCTACATGGCGCGACCGATGGTCACATTTTGTCCACTATAACAATCGTGAGGAGGCTCTCAACGGACTTACCGCAACCGACATTGCACGCATTACCTACGACGGACGATTTGACTGTCTGAAGATGCTCGACCGTCGTCCCGTTCCCTGGGACATCTGCTGGGATATCGTAGTATACCGTTGCGGAGGTCTCGCCCTACATCCTACACAAACCTTGGTACGCAACATAGGACTTACGTCAGGAGCACATTTCACCGGTCTGCAAAAAAGCCGCATCTTCGGCTGGTATGAATTTGACCGTCCATATAGTACCCATCCTGTAAAAGTAGGAGGTATACCTGTCGCCGAAGATGCCGAGATAGAACGTATGTATGGCGAAGCTCTCACCGACCACGGCATGCGTTACAACCTCTTCGGACGAATCGTGAGAAAAATATACAAACTCTTCAAAAAATAAAATCTGGACAAACAGGCTCTCTATTGAGCTATCTCCTCAACAACAGACCTGTTACTTATACATTAAGCTTAGGGGGTTGTTTTTCCCTACCTATTCCACGGGGGGAGAACAAACCCACTGTCATGGCGCGCACTGTACGTCATGCTACTACTGAATGGAAACTACCCAATAGAAGCTGTCCGATGCACTGACAATGTTACAAAAATAAAAGGCAGTTTATATTCCCAACACACATAAAACATCCACAATATTGTACTACGATAATAAGACAGAAAATGTCAATCAGTCACCCTATCTTAGGGTACTTTCCCCGCGCCAATCACATTTTTATATATTTTATATTTCACATACTTTTTTCCCTATATCAACGAAGTAGGGCAATAATATCGGAGACTCACCCTATTGAAAAGTATCTGTAAACGCCAAGCATTTCCCAATATCTCATTTTATCTATATCACTATAATTCACTTCAATCATACCTTGCCCCTTTATTTTACCCAACATTTACGAATATTCTATTTTTTATATATATCAGCTATTATTATGCCATTAAATCGCTTTATTATACTATTATCATAGTTCAATCATGGTTGCTGAAAATCTACCCAATGATGTTTTGCGCGAAGCTATTTGTAAATACCTTGTAGCGCATGAACGCGAATTATTGGGTTTTGCAAAACGGCTTACGCACTACAATATTCCTAACGCTAAAGATTTATATCAAGAGACAGCTTATCGCGCCATTTCTAATGCAGCTTCGTACAAAGAGTGCGGGAGTATTGGCTCCTGGCTGTACACTATTATGTATCATATCTTCCAAAATGACTGTAAAAGATGCGGCAAGCTTGCCGACGAGGAAGAACCGGCTTATCTTTTTATCAAGGACCTTGCACCTGCGCCTGACGAGATGTATGCCATCAACGAAATCTCCCAGGCCATCGCCTCTATAAAAGGCGACAGGGAACGTACCATGATAACTCGTTGGCTACAGGGTTATTCATATGCAGAGATTGCACAAGAATTAAACATGAAACTGGGTACGGTGAAGAGTGGCATCTTCCGCCTGAAGACATACTTACGGGTCTTACTCAGATAATATGCCACCTCTATCCGACAGCCCGCCACAGACTTGCAACATTCTATTTAATTAATAAGTCACAGCAATACCACAACTCAAAATCTGCGTCACAGTTACAGACTGATATTAAGACCCATCATTCTATTACCGTTGTATCCCCGGCCTCAGCATCCTTGCCCTTGGTACTTCGCATATAATATGCACAACAATCGCGCAATCCACACTCCAAACAGTGAGGGCGCCGCGCAGTACATACATATCGGCCATGAAGAATGAGCCAATGATGGGCTTTGGGAATCAGTTCTTCAGGTATATACTTCACAAGGGTTTTCTCCGTCTCCAAAGGAGTACGTGAATTGCGTGTAAGGCCTATACGATTGGAGACTCGAAACACATGCGTATCGACTGCCATGGCAGCCTTTCCCCACACAACAGAAGCTACGACATTAGCCGTCTTACGCCCTACTCCCGGCAATCGTTGCAGCTGGTCGACATCAGATGGTATTTCACCACCAAACTCATCTACCACCATACGAGCCATACCGGCAAGGTGTCGAGCCTTATTATTGGGATAGGAAACACTTTTTATGTATAAATAGATATCGTCTGACGAGGCAGTTGCCATATCATAAACCGTAGGATAGGCTTCAAAAAGCGCTGGCGTAACCAGATTTACCCGCTTGTCGGTGCACTGGGCCGAGAGTATTACCGCTACCAACAACTGGTAAGGCGACTCGTAGTGCAACTCGGTTTCTGCCACGGGCATATTCAATGTAAACCATTGTATGACGCGACGATAACGCTCGGCAATTGTCATAGTCTATTGTTTTGTGCAACCTTGTAAATACAATCTGCCATGCCGCCGTTTTTTACCGGAGCATGGCAGGTATGATTAGAAAATAGACTCAAATTCTTCTAAGAAACGAACATCATTTTCCGAAAAAAGACGGAGGTCTTTTACTCTGTATTTAAGATTGGTAATACGTTCGATACCCATACCGAGAGCATATCCGCTATACATGTGGCTATCTATGCCACAAGCCTCAAGCACATTGGGGTCGACCATGCCGCAACCCAATATCTCTACCCATCCGGTATGCTTGCAGAAGCTACATCCCTTGCCTCCACAAAGATTGCACGAGATATCCATCTCAGCACTAGGCTCGGTAAATGGGAAATAAGATGGACGCAAACGTATTTTGGTATCGGCACCAAACATCTCTTTGGCGAAGAAGAGCAACGCCTGCTTCAAGTCGGCAAACGACACATTCTTATCGACATACAAGGCCTCTACCTGATGGAAAAAGCAGTGGGCGCGCGCCGATATAGCTTCGTTGCGATAAACACGCCCGGGGCAAATGATGCGGATAGGCGGTTGCGTATGCTCCATGACACGAGTTTGTACCGACGACGTATGTGTACGCAGCAAAATATCGGGATTGCGAGTAACAAAAAAGGTATCTTGCATATCGCGTGCCGGATGGTCGGGAGCAAAGTTGAGTGAAGAGAAGACATGCCAATCGTCTTCTATTTCAGGTCCTTCGGCTATAGAAAAGCCCAACTTAGCAAAAATATCGCAAATCTCATTGCGAACGACAGAGAGCGGATGCCGAGTACCCAGCGGAATAGGATATGCCGTGCGAGTAAGGTCGATACCTGCAACATCTTGTACGTTATTGTCGATGGAGTCGCGCAGAGCATTGAAATGCGTTGTAGCAGCCTCCTTCAGTTCATTAAGAAGCTGTCCCACATGCCTTTTCTCTTCTGGCGGCACCAAACGGAAATCATTGAAAAGCTGAGAGATGATACCTTTCTTAGAAAGATATTTCAGGCGTATAGCCTCTAACTCATCCTTATTGGCAGCTTTAAGAGCCGTAATTTCCTGTTTAAGATTTTCTATCTTGTCTTGAAGCATAGAGCGATAATTCAAAAAATCGCTACAAAGGTAGCAAATATATAGAGACAATGGGGCGAAAAGCTGCCTGAATTTGTTATAAAAGTTACCTCAACACAACGAAGCATGGTCTATACATCTTTTTCGAGAGACAACCCGGCAATAATTTGTAGCATTGTTTTTACACTGATGTTACAACTTTGTAACACCCCACCGTTATTTTTGTAATCTGCTGAAACAATATGACATTACAAGTCGAACAAACAACACTATAGGTTAGGATTTATAACTATATTATGCTATCTTTGTAATAAAGTAGATGTATGGAGAAAAAGGCAAAGACAAATAAGTACTTTTTACCGCGCGACGTGAGTTGGATGTATTTCAACCAACGTATCTTACAGGAGGCTATGAAAGAGCATGTGCCTCTGCTCGAACGATTGTCCTTTCTGGGCATCTACTCTAACAACCTTGACGAGTTTTTCAGGGTACGTGTGGCATCTCAAAACAGAGTGATAGAGTGCGCCGACCGAAATGCTAAAAAAGAGCAGGAGAATGCCCGCAAAATCATCAAGCAAATCAATAAACTGAACAACCGCTATGCTGTTGTTTATGAACAAGCCATTGCTCACGTAACCGAGCTGCTTCGTGGCGAAAATATTTTTCTCATCAACAATACGCAGCTCGATGGCGTACAACGCAGCTTCATAGAGGCTTACTACCGCGACAAGCTCAACGGCATGATAAGCCCCGTATGGCTGTCGCAGGTGAAATGGTTGGGTAGAGAAGGCGACGAAAACATTTATCTCGCCGTAAAGATGCGCAACAAAAATCAGAAAAGCGAATATGCCGTCATAGAGCTGCCTGTGGCCGAGTGCGGACGTTTTATTCGACTGCCCAACCGCGACGAGGCATGCTACCTGATGTATCTCGATGACATAGTGCGATACTGCCTGCCGTTTGTGTTTACAGGCTTGGGCTATACCGATTTTGAGGCTTATGCTTTCAAATTTACAAAAGATGCCGAAATGGAGATAGACAACGACCTTCGCACCGGCTTGTTACAAAAAATATCGAAAGGCGTAAAAAGCCGCAAACGAGGTGAACCATTGCGCGTCATTTATGACTCATCGATGCCTCAAGACCTTCTAAGGCGGATGATGAATCGACTGAAACTCGATAAATTAGATACGGTACTGGCTGGCGGACGTTATCACAATCACAAGGATTTGATGCGCTTTCCCGACTGCGGTCGCGACGATTTGAAATATCCACGATGGACTCCCATCATCAAAAAAGAATTTTCCGGCGACGTAAGTCTGCTGCAACTCATACGAGAGCGCGACCGTTTTATCCATGTACCATACCACAACTTCGACTCTTATATACGTCTGCTACAAGAGGCTGCTATAAGTAAGGAGGTAAAGAGCATAAAAACCACACTATACCGCCTTGCCAAAGACTCGAAAGTAGTGAAGGCACTCGTGAATGCCGCCCGAAATGGCAAAAAAGTAACAGTAGTTATAGAATTGCTGGCACGATTTGACGAAGCCTCCAACATCGGATGGTCTAAAATGATGCAAGATGCCGGGATACAAGTCATCTTTGGCGTAGAAGGACTCAAAGTTCACTCGAAAATCACCCACATATCCATGCGCTCGGGTAGCGATATTGCCTGCATAAGCACCGGCAACTTCCACGAGGGAAATGCCCGTTCCTATACCGACTACCTGCTCATGACGGCACACAAAAGCATTGTACGCGATGTGTCGGCAGTATTCGACTTTATAGAACGCCCCTATATGCCGGTAAGCTATAAAGAACTGCTTGTATCGCCCAACGAAATGAAGCAAAAATTCATACGCCTTATCAATCAGGAGATAAAAAACAAAGAGTTGGGCAAACCGGCATATATCATGATGAAAGTAAACCACATCACAGACCCCGTCATGGTACAGAAGCTCTACGAGGCATCGTCTCACGGCATACCCATAGATTTGCTCGTACGAGGCAATTGCTCACTTATCACTGGGATAAAAGGTGTGAGCGATACTATCCGCATCAACGGTATCATAGACCGCTTCCTCGAACACTCGCGCATATTTATTTTTGCCAATGGTGGCGATGAGCGTATCTATATCGGTTCGGCCGACTGGATGACTCGTAATCTCGACAACCGCGTAGAAGTAGTAGCCCCTGTCTACGACCCCGAGATAAAGGCCGACTTGCGGCGTGTCGTGGAATACGGGCTTCGCGACAACATGCAAGGACGCATCGTCGATGGCAGTGGAGAGAACCTCTCATGGACAACCGACGACGAACACCCATTCCGCTCGCAAGAAGAGTTGTATGAATATTATCTGACAGAAAACATAGAAAAGGAAACAAAAGAAAACGATAAAGAAGAGAAATAGATGGGAAAAACTGTGTATGGTGCCATAGACATAGGCTCTAATGCTGCCAGACTACTCATAAAAAGTGTCGACGACAGCCAAGAAAAAAGCTTCAAGAAAGAGATGCTTGTGCGCGTGCCGCTACGCTTGGGCTTCGACGTCTTTGCCAAAGGTGAACTATCAGAAAGAAAGGCACGCAAGCTGAAACGCCTCATGAAGGCATTCAAACAACTGATGAAGATATACGATGTAAACCGCTATCGAGCCTGTGCCACATCGGCCATGCGCGACGCCCGCAACGGGAACGATGTAATACAGGATATTAAAAAATCGACCGGTATAGACATCGAAATCATCGACGGTGAGGAGGAAGCCCGCATGGTATATAACAACCACATCGAGTGTCTGGAAGACCGCAAAGGCAACTATCTTTACGTAGATGTAGGCGGTGGAAGTACCGAGGTAAACCTGCTGACCGAGGGAGTACTCGTATATTCCAAATCGTACAACATAGGAACGGTGCGCATACTTAGCAATGCCGTAGAAAACGGAGCTTGGGAGAAGATGGAGAGCGACCTCGCCTCTGTAACGCATTCTATGCGACATGTAAATATCATTGGGTCGGGCGGCAACATCAACAAGCTCTTTAAGCTCGCCCCGCTGGCCGAAGCTGACAAAGAGATGAAACGCCTGCCGGTGGAGTCGCTCCGCGCCATATACAGCCAGTTGCTGCCCCTGACTATAACCGAACGCATGGATAAATATAATCTGAAACAAGACCGAGCCGATGTGATAGTGCCCGCAGCCGAAATATTTCTGCACATAGCCGACACGGTAGGTGCCGAATTTATCTCGGTACCTGTAATAGGACTCTCTGATGGTATCATAGATGCCATGTATGCGAGCGACCGACTCGATAAAGATAAAAAAGCATAAGAGTAATAAGAAAGATACAGGGGTGTGCCCACCTCATACAGGGAGCTGCAACGGTATGGACCCGCCGGTGCAGCTCCCTGTAACTATCTATACCATCTCACAAAATACAGAAAGAGCCAAAACAAAAAGCAAGGTTCTTTCATTTATCATTTACAATACAATCGCAAAATTGCTACATTTGCATGAGCAAAACATCCGGCAATACGACCATGGCCGAACTCACCTAAGCAAAATACAAAACACTATATACAATGGAGAAATTATATCCCAAACTAATACTCGACGCGCTCGCACAAGTGCGATACCCGGGTAATGGCAAGAACCTCATAGAAAACAATATGGTCGAAGATGACATACGTATCGACGGCAACAAAGTGTCGTTTACGCTCATCTTCGAGAAGGCCAACGACCCATTCACCCGCTCTATCGTAAAAGCTGCCGAAGCAGCCATTCATGCCTACGCCTCGGAAGAGGCCGAGGTAACGATAGCCGTAAAGAGCCGCGTTGCGCCTCGCCCCACCCTGCAGAACCCGCTGCCGGGAGTAAAAAATATCATTGCCGTATCATCGGGAAAAGGCGGTGTAGGTAAATCGACCGTAGCATCGAACCTTGCAGTGGCACTTGCGCGTGCAGGCTACAAAACCGGTCTGCTCGATGCCGACATCTTCGGTCCATCGGCTCCTAAAATGTTCAATATAGAAGACGAGCAGGTATATGCCGAAGAACGCGACGGTCATAGCTACATCATACCCATAGAGAAGTATGGCGTAAAGATACTTTCAATAGGATTTTTCGTTCGGAAAGACGATGCCGTACTATGGCGCGGCGGCATGGCAAGCAACGCATTGAAACAGCTCATCACCGAGGCCGACTGGGGCGAGCTCGACTACTTTGTTCTCGACCTGCCGCCGGGCACAAGCGACATACACCTTACCTTGGTACAGACTCTTGCCATAACGGGCGCCATCGTAGTGACCACACCCCAAGAGGTAGCTCTCGCCGATGCCCGAAAAGGCATCAGCATGTTTACCGGCGAAAAAGTAAATGTGCCCATTCTGGGATTGGTTGAAAACATGAGCTGGTTTACACCGGCCGAACTTCCCAACAATCGCTACTACCTCTTCGGCAAAGAGGGAGGCAAACGTCTTGCAGAGGAGATGCACGTAGCTTTGCTGGGGCAGATACCTATCGTGCAAAGCATCTGCGAATCGGGCGACGCCGGCCATCCTGTCGCTCTCGACGATACCGCTGCCGGTGAGGCTTTCCGCCACCTTGCCGAAGAGGTAGTGAAAGCTACCGAGAAGCGCAACCGTGAACAACCGGCCACACAGAAGGTAGAAATGCAGAAATAGGGGCATCATTTACACCCCCACTTCTCCCCAATTGCATACTCTCCCGCAAAAGCCTGCAAACGGCTCTTGCGGGAGTGTTTTGTTAAAGGAAAGTATACATCGACTTACGGTAGCGACAAGACATGAAAACGTCGGTGGTTTCGCAATCACCGACGTTTCGCGCACTTAGTCAAAATTGTTAAACGCTTGAGAGAGAATCAAAATCAGAAGTATGTCTTTATCAATCTTACTATCTGCACTGCCACGAGAGCCACTACACTCGCTATGGCAATATATACACATAACAGCTCGGCCGACGAAAAGTTCACTGCCGACGACGGAATATAACAGAGTGCTACCAGACATACCACAACCGCCAACAACGTAACCGTCGTCATAACCCATCGTCCGGGCAGCGTCGGAGCAACAGGCGGCAACTTGTTCATGAGGCGGGGCGTGAACCAAGGATTCTCTCCGGGCTGCAAGGCATTATCATGCAGGTATTGCCGCAAGATGCGGTCGTCTGCCGGTGTATCACGCAAAGTCTTATTTCGTTTCATATCCATTCTTTTTTAGAAAATCTGCCAATTTACACCTCGACCGTGCAAGGTGCGACTTCACCGTGCCCTGCGGCATAGAGAGGATGCGGGCTACATCCTCGACCGTACGGTCTTCTATATAAAAAAGCGACACGACGGCTCGCTCTTGTGTCGAAAGCAAGGCCAAAGCTGCTGTAATATCAATCCGTTCGTCGGTCGATACGCTTGCTGCCGCCTCGGGGATAGCCTCGGCCGGAGCAGTTGGCTTTGCCGTACGCGCATAATCCAAGAAAACATTATACGCAATACGATAGAGCCACGTGGAAAACCCTGCCAACCCTTTGTACTGCCTGATGCCATAATAGCATTTTAGGAACGTCTCTTGCGCCAAGTCGTCGGCCAGCATGGCATCGCCTCCCGTGTGATGGAGGAAAAAGCGACGCAATGCGCCCTGATAGCGCTCGACGAGCGCGGCAAAAGCCTTGCGGTCGTCGAGCAGCATGACGCGTGAAACTAACAGGCTGTCGGGGGCTTTACTTCTCATCTTCGCCCGACACTATTTTATCGCTATTATCAGAATGTACCTCTTTGGCACGGTCGGCTCTCTCTTGCTTGCGCTCCATGTAATAAACCACCAAGTAACCCAAACCTATAAGAATAGGAGCTGACGACACGGCGCAAACAATCACCTCGGGAATTACCATTCCCAATATCAATCCGCCTATACCTATGCCCAATAATATAAAGGAAACACGCAGTGTACGTGACGGCGACATCTCTGTATTCCGTTTCCCGGATAAGAAGAGCCCCTCGGGAACAGGTTGTCCCACCTCTATCGCCTTTTCCATCACCTTATAGAAGTTGCTCTTATTCTTGTATGAAGTTACAACAGAGACAACAACAATACCAAGCACCATCAGAAAAAAGCCCAATGGAATCACAATCTTACTATCTTCCATGAAAGAGGAGGGCTGTGAATAAAATAAATGCTGCTTCTCAAACTCTGCATTGAGCGAGTCGGCATACATCCGCTCTTGTGTCACAAGACGCAGAGAGTCTAAATAGAACTGCTCTGAACGCAACCCATCACTCGCTTCGAGTTGCTCCCCGGGTACAGCCGCAGCATACACGCCTACTACGGCCAAAAACATCATAATGACAAAAATAACACGTTTCATAGTCATAAAATTTTATTTGGTTATACGTTTTCTGCAACTACCGCATGAAAGAGAGACTCTCCTTGCGGTGATATTTTGCTCATTAGACGTACCGAACTTACCGTAAGGTTGCAAAGGTTGAAAAAATTTTTTGTCAGGCAACGTTATGCTGCACACAACCGTCGCAAATCGATTGCTTTTTTACAGATAGCAAGAAGATACGGCAACCTGTTACCGGCATTGGACACAAATCTCTTGCACAAAACAATGATATTATGACTACAAAAAATCAAAAAGGTTGGTTTTGCAGCACAGATATAGCAAAAACACACCTTATCGCCCCTTAAAACATCTTTCAATCGTTAAATAATACGAAACACATGCATTTTTTGCGCCCAAGATTGTGAGAAAACAAAATTGGCTGTATATTTGCACTGTGTTTTTCATGGTATTAGATTTAAGGTTAATGAAGGTTGCTTGCCGTGAGGTAAGCAATTTTTTTATACCCTTTTCCGTCCCATCAGGCAGCATTATAAAACAGCTAACAAACAGATTTATAACACTATATCACAATAGTACCAACCCAAACTACTCAATCACAAACCGAATAACACATGCCGCAACAAGGAGGACAATAGCTGTTGCATAGAGTACCACCCCTACTTTTCTACTGCCCGAATCGCCTTTTTGAAGGGAGCGAAGCTCTTTGAGGGCATGAATAAAATTAAAGATGGCGATAACGAGCAATACGATATTGACAATATAAAGCTACTCATATACCGACATTCTTAGATACAATCTTTACAACGATAGTATACATACGCAAAAGCAAACGAGCCCAGTAGTTTTTAATTCTGCTTTGCCAAACCATAGTTCAAATTATCATACAAAAAACGAAGCTAAAAATCTGTTTGCATATTTTTTATCAAGTTCGATTGTATACCATTATTTTTCACTATCTTTGGATAAGATAGGATGCGGCTCGGCATAAAAAACTAAGCGAGCATGTTTTTCTACTCTCATCTTTCCGTTTCTTTATCTAAATAAATACAAATAAGAGCCGATATGTTTCGCAAAATTATTTTTCTTTTCGCATTGTTACCCACCCTTGCTTGGGTAACATCTTCCACACCCGAATCGCTCTATCAGCAAGGTGTAAATTATCTCAATGGCAACGACTCATCAGGCATTTTATATGAATAAGGAACAAGGTATAGAGGTTATTAGGCAGGTCGCCGAGCAAGGAGATGCCTGGATGCAATCTTTTTTAGGAGATTGCTATTATGAAGGACAAGGAGTAGAACAAGACTACTCGCAGGCGGTATATTGGTACCGTAAAGCCGCTGAGCAAGGAGTTGCCGAGGCACAATGTAATGTAGGAGTTCGCTATTACGATGGACAAGGTATAGCTCAAGACTACTCGCAAGCCGTATATTGGTTCCGTAAGGCTGCAGAACAAGGACTTGCCGAGGCGCAATTCAATTTAGGACAATGCTATGCAAATGGAAACGGCGTAGCACAAGACTACTCGCAGGCCATATATTGGTACCGCAAAGCCGCTGAGCGAGGATATGCCCTGGCACAATATAATTTGGGGCTTTGTTATGCGAACGGTTACGGCATTGCGCAAGACTACTCACAGGCCATATATTGGTATCGTAAAGCCGCTGACGCTGAACAAGGAGTTCCCATGGCACAATACAATTTAGGCCTTTGCTATTACTTTGGACAAGGTATAGCACAAGATTACTCGCAGGCAGCATATTGGTTCCGTAAAGCTGCCGAGCAAGGTCATACCGAAGCGTTATATAATTTAGGAGCTTGCTATATGAAAGGCAACGGTGTTACACAAGACTACTCGCAAGCCGTATATTGGTTCCGTAAGGCTGCCGAGCAAGGAGTTCCCATGGCACAATACAATTTAGGGCTTTGTTACTTAAATGGCAACGGCGTAACACGTGATGATTTGCAGGCGGTATATTGGTTCCGTAAAGCTGCTGAGTTAGGAATTCCTAAGGCGCTATATAATTTAGGAGTTTGCCATTGCAAAGGACAAGGAGTAGAACAAAATTACTCGCTAGCCGTACATTGGTTCCGTAAGGCTGCTGAGCTGGGAGTTGCCGAAGCGCAATTTAATTTAGGAGCTTGCCATTACAATGGACAAGGAGTAACTCAAGATTACTCGCAAGCCGTATATTGGTTCCGTAAGGCTGCTAAGCTAGGATATACCCCTGCGAAAGAAGCACTAAAACAATTGAAGAAATAATCCTATCCTTACAACTCAAACTCGAAACAGAATAAAAAGAATAGAATAGTTTCGGAACAACATTGAACGGCTTCAAGAGAATGTATGCACTTAATTACAAGCGGGCAGCCTGAAACTTCGTTTTCGGGCTGCCCGCTTACTTATTTTATCCGCAAGAAGGGACTATACTATAACTCATAGTCGACGCAAGCGCGCGACTCGACATGCCCTTTCAGTATGCCGGCGGCCGCTACATGGGCGGGATGAGTAGCATAGGCCGTTACGTCGGCAAGGGTATCGAACTCCGAGTAGAGTGCTATATCGTACTTCTCGGCAGGATTGATATTGCGCGACACTTCTATGTGACGTATCACGTCGATAACGGGCGGCAATGCCTTGATGGCGTTGCAAAAGTCGGTAATAATCTGAGTACGCTCTGGTTCGGGCGCAGAGAGTTTAAATAGTACAATGTGCTTTACCATAGTGCTTCTGTTTGTGGTGTTATTTGTTATATGTTATATAATCGTTGGCGAGCGGCCAGCACGCGCTCGTCGGTGATGTAGTCGTCGTAATCCATCATTTTATCTATGATGCCGCCGGGAGTAAGCTCTATGACACGATTGGCTACGGTCTGTATAAACTCATGGTCGTGCGAGGCAAAGAGCACAACGCCCTTGTATGCCGTGAGCATGTTGTTGAAGGCTTGTATCGACTCAAGGTCGAGGTGGTTGGTGGGCGAGTCGAGCACCAGGGTATTGGCATCGCGCATCATCATGCGGGCTATCATGCAACGCATCTTCTCGCCACCCGAAAGTACCGATGCTTTTTTGAGCAACTCATCGCCCGAGAAAAGCATTTTGCCAAGAAATCCTTTGAGGTAGAGCTCGCTGTTGTCGTCGGAGAATTGCGAGAGCCACTCTATCAGATTCATATCGGTATTGAAGAAGGCAGTATTGTCGAGCGGAAGGTAGGCCGACGTGATGGTTTGTCCCCACTCATACGTACCGGCATCGGCTTTGAGATTACCGTTGATTATCTCAAAGAAAGCAGTCATGGCACGCGGGTCGCGCGAGAGGAAGACGATTTTATCGCCCTTCTCGACCGAGAAGTTGACATCGCGGAAGAGCAATGTACCCTCGATACTCTTTTCGAGGCCTTTCACCTCGAGAATCTTGTTACCCACCTCGCGCTGCGGTGTGAATATAATGCCGGGATAGCGGCGCGACGAGGGCTTAATCTCCTCGATATTGAGTTTCTCGAGCATCTTCTTGCGGCTAGTTGTCTGTTTGCTTTTGGCCACATTGGCACTGAAACGACGGATAAACTCCTGCAGCTCCTTGCGTTTCTCCTCGGCCTTCTTGTTTTGCTGCTGTTGCTGACGCAAGGCGAGCTGACTCGACTCGTACCAAAAGCTGTAATTGCCGGCAAAGAGTTGTATCTTGCCGTAGTCTATGTCGAGGGTATGAGTGCAGACGGCATCGAGGAAGTGACGGTCGTGCGAGACAACGAGAACAGTGTTCTCGAAGTTGGAGAGATAGTTTTCGAGCCACGAAACGGTTTCGAGGTCGAGGTCGTTGGTAGGCTCATCGAGCAGCAGATTGTCGGGATGACCAAAGAGCGCCTTTGCCAACAACACACGCACTTTCTCTTTACCGCCCAAGTCTTTCATGAGCATATAGTGGCGGTCTTCCTTAATGCCAAGGCCACTAAGCAGCTCGGCAGCGTCGCTCTCGGCATTCCATCCGTCCAGTTCGGCAAATTGCTCTTCGAGAGCTGCAGCGCGAATACCATCCTCATCACTGAAGTCGGGCTTGGCATAGAGAGCATCTTTCTCCTGCATGATATTCCACAACACGGTATGACCGCGTAAGACAGTCTCTATAACCGTGCATTCGTCAAACTCGAAGTGGTCTTGACTGAGCACCGACAGACGTTCGCCCGCACCGAGAGTTACAGAACCGTGCGTAGGGTCGAGTGTGCCACTAAGAATGCGCATAAGCGTCGATTTACCCGCACCGTTGGCACCTATAATGCCGTAGCAGTTACCGGGTGTAAACTTGAGATTTACATCTTGGAAAAGTACCCTTTTGCCAAATTGGATACCGAGGTTGTTGACCGTTATCATTCTCTTTTTTACCTAATAAACCTATGCGGCAGTACAAATCGCCGCCTATCTCCCGAGTAGGACTAACGCCCCATCGCAACTTTGAGGGTGCAAAGATAGGACAAATCGGGGGTATAAGCAAGGAGCTGCTTACTTATGTTCAAAGAGCCGGCGACGTGCTAGCTGCTCATACTCCGTACCGGGGCGGCCGTAGTTGCAGTATGGATATATGCTGATGCCTCCGCGCGGCGTGAAAAAGCCTGTTACCTCGATGTAACGGGGATTCATAAGAGCAATAAGGTCGTTCATGATGATGTTGACACAATCTTCATGAAACGCGCCATGATTGCGGAAACTGAAAAGATAGAGTTTGAGACTCTTGCTCTCTACCATCTTCACATCGGGAATATAATCTATTTGTATGGTGGCAAAATCGGGTTGCCCGGTAATGGGACAAAGACTGGTAAACTCGGGACAATTGAAACGCACCCAATAATCGCGTCCGGGATGTTTGTTGGTAAATGCCTCCAAGACTTGCGGAGCATAGTCGTGCGGATATTCGGTTTTCTTTCCCAGCAACGTGAGGTTTTCAGTTTGACGGCTTTCAGTGGTCATATATATTTTTCTTTTTGTGTCGGTTTAACAAAGCTTCAGGCCAAGTCAGCGCAATGCCTTCTCGCCCATATAGATGGTACATGCCCCAAAGGTAAGTCGCCGCAGACGACAATGCACAAAACCGGCCTCGGCAAAAAGGGCTAGCATCTCTTCTCCTTGTACCACCGCCGCGACAGAACGCGGCAGGTAGGTATAGGCATGGGCATCGTGCGAAACGATGCGTCCTACAAGGGGTATAATAGTATATGTATAAAGTTTATAGAGCTGACGGAATGGGAAATGCACCGGGGTAGACAACTCTATGACACAAAGCACCCCGCCGGGAGCAAGCACCCGATACATCTCGGCAAATCCTTGTGCCAAATGCTCGAAATTACGTACGCCATAGGCAACAGTGATGGCATCGAAGCGATTATCGGGAAAACCAAGGTTCATACAATCGCCCGTCTCGAAAGTGATATGACCGGCATTGCCACGAGCAGCAGCCTTTTGCCGTGCTACATCGAGCATTCCTTCCGAGAGGTCTATACCCGTAAGCTCGGCAGGATGCAGCATATCGTCGATAAGAAATGCCATATCGCCCGTACCGGTAGCCACATCAAGCACACGCGACGGTTTATACTTACCCACCATACCAATAGCCTTGCGCCGCCACCGGCAATCAATGCCGAAAGTCATCATACGATTCATCAAATCGTATGCAGGAGCTATCGAATCGAACATGTCGCGCACCTGCCCGGTCTTGGCAGCCGTGCTGTCGTAAGGCTTTATATCTTCGGCTTTGAAGCGGCTCATTGTCATACTTATTTAAAAATCCACACAAGACATACCCAAAGCAGTCCGTCAAAAACTTTTCGATAAAGCCCGCGATGGGTTTACACTCCTATCGCGGGCTATAATACAAAAATTGATTACGATTTTATCTCTATTTGTCAGCGAGAGCGTAGGAAGTCGGTAACATTACGCTCGATACGACCTGCAAGGTCGGTAAGGTCGGCTTTTACAAAAGGTTCGCCTACGATATGCTCATAGAGTTCTATGTAGCGGTCGGCAACGCTGTTGCAATACTCGGGTGTCATCTCAGGCACTTTCTGACCCTCTTTCCCTTGAAATCCGTTTGCAATAAGCCATTGGCGCACAAATTCCTTGGAGAGCTGGCGTTGTTCCTCACCCTTGGCAAGACGCTCTTCGTAACCATCGGCATAGAAATAGCGCGACGAGTCGGGCGTGTGTATCTCGTCTATGAGAATGATGCGTCCGTCTTTCTTTCCAAACTCATACTTGGTGTCCACCAGGATGAGTCCCTTGCTGGCTGCCATCTCGGCACCACGACGATACAAAGCAAGCGTATATTTCTCGAGTTGCTCATAATCTTCGCGCGACACAATACCACGGGCTATAATCTCCTCTTTCGATATATCCTCGTCGTGCCCGGCATCGGCTTTGGTAGTAGGAGTGATAATAGGTTGCGCAAACTTCTCGTTTTCACGCATCCCATCGGGCATAGGTACGCCACAAAGAGAGCGTTTTCCATCGCGGTACTCACGCCAAGCATGGCCGGTGAGATAACCGCGTACCACCATCTCCACCTTGAAAGGCTCACATTTGAGACCTACGGTGACCATAGGATCGGGAGTAGCGACTTTCCAATTGGGCAGAATATCGGCAGTAGCATCGAGGAACTTGGCGGCTATCTGATTGAGCACTTGTCCTTTATAAGGGATACCTTCAGGCAGAATCACATCGAATGCCGAAATACGGTCGGTAGCTACCATTACCAACAAATCGTCGTCGATATTGTAAACATCGCGGACTTTACCGTGATAAACGCTTTTCTGACCGGGAAAGTGGAAATCGGTTTTTACTAATGCATTGCTCATAATTGTATCTGTATTTTTTGAGAATTACTGGTCGGATTTGTTCTTTTCTGCTTCACGCTCGGCTTTGATAGCCTCGCGCTCGCGTTTGTTTTTTTCATCGAGTTGTTCGTAAGCCTCTACAATGCGTTGCACGAGCCTATGTCGCACAATATCTTTCTTACTGAACTCTACAACACCTACCCCTTTGACACGTGACAATATCGACACCGCCTGCACAAGTCCCGATGTTTGTCGCTCGGGAAGGTCTATTTGCGTCATATCGCCCGTCACAATCATCTTGGCATTCATACCCAGGCGCGTGAGGAACATCTTCATTTGATGGGTAGTCGTGTTTTGCGCCTCATCGAGAATAATTACGGCATCGCCAAGTGTCCGTCCCCTCATAAATGCCAACGGAGCTATCTGTATGACATTTGTCTCCATATACTCTTTGAGCTTGGCAGGGGGTATCATATCTTGCAGGGCATCGTACAACGGCTGCAGGTAGGGGTCTATCTTATCTTTCATATCGCCGGGCAGGAAGCCAAGCTTCTCGCCGGCCTCCACGGCAGGACGACTGAGTATAATGCGTTTTGCCTCTTTGTGTTTGAGTGCACGCACCGCCAAAGCGATGGCAACATAGGTCTTTCCCGACCCGGCAGGTCCTAACGCAAAAACGAGGTCATTGTCATGTACGGCCTGAACAAATTTCTGCTGGTTGTCCGAACGGGCTGTAATGGGTTTCCCTCCGACACTATATATTATAACATCGTCGTCGGCAGCATTACTTGTATGCGGCACATCATTCTTGACAATCTCTATGATAGCCTCTTCATTGAGTGTATTATGCTCTTGACAATAAGCAATAAGCTCACGTATTTTCTCTTCAAATGCTGCGGTCTCAAGCTCATCGCCAATAACCTTCAGTACATTACCCCTTGCTACCATACGCAGCTTGGGGAAAAGATTTTTTACCAACTGCATATTGCAGTTGTTAATACCATAAAACAGTACAGGATCTACGTCGTCAAGAATAATTACGCGCTCTATCATCTATGGTTATACTCTCTGCAAAAGGGATTAATTGTTACAGCGGCAAAGATACACAAAGACGAGCGCAAAGACAAGCTGAAAACACAGTTTTCTATTTTCTATGTTGAGCTACACCAAGTCGCATACTATCTTATGAAAAGAGGTGAGTTATCGCCAATCACGCAGCGCTCTTGAAACAATATGCTTGCCAAGAAATACTAATGCCTCACTTCTAACGCCAGTCCATCACTCCTGTGGAAGACAATTCCACAAACCCGCCATACACCGGTGCAAGAAAATGTCGGTAAGTCGCGAAACGGCATACTCACCTACCTCACTCCACGGCACACACCGCATGTCATGCAATGCAGACGGGACAGCCTCTACCTCTACAACATAAAAGGTTGCATGAATAATGCGATGCGTAAGCACATGTTTACACTCAAAAGGAGGTGCTAAAAACTTAATACTGCCGGCATCGCCCAACAGAGTTCTGTATGCTTCGGTACAACACAATTGAGATAACGGCTGTGGGTCGGGCGTCTCTATAAGCGGGAACTCATACAGGTTGCGCCATATATCGTTGCCTTCGCGCCGGTGCAGCCACGTATTACCCTTATGTGTAACAACAAAATAATGGAAATAACGGTGTTTTACCGTCACCTTTCCCTGCTTCACAGGACGCAGTGCTACCGTGCCCGCTGCATACGCAGCACAATGCGAAGCTACGGGACATTTGTCACAGGCAGCTCCCGTAGGAAGACATACCAACGCACCCAGCTCCATCATAGCCTGATTATACAAACCGGGATGCTCACGATGCAGCAACGTGTCGGCCAGTTGCACGAAATAATGCTTACCAGCCGTTTCGTCTATAGGCAAATCTATATCGAAAAGACGCGACAAGACGCGATACACATTTCCGTCGAGTACCGCATACGGTAGGTCGTAGGCTATCGAGGCTATGGCAGCAGCAGTATAGTCACCTATCCCTTTAAGGGAGCGTATATCGCTGTAGGTATGAGGGAAAATACCATCAAAACGAGCTACCACGTCACGTGCCGCAGCCAACATATTACGAGCCCTACTGTAATATCCCAATCCTTGCCAATACTTCATCACCTCATCGTCTTGAGCCGAAGCAAGAGACTGCACATCAGGGAATCGCTCAACAAAACGCATGTAGTAATCGTAACCTTGCGCCACCCGTGTCTGCTGCAAGATAATCTCCGACACCCATATTTTATAAGCATCTCGCGTATGCCGCCACGGTAGGTCGCGGGCATTCTCGGCAAACCAAGATTCGAGTGCGGGTGCAAAAAAATTCTCATTCTCTGCCATACAACTGCAAAGGTATGCTTTTCCTTGCAAAGCCCATACCGTAAAAACAGAAAATAGAAAGGTAATAGTTGTGTGAATTGCTAACAAACGACAAAAATGCGGATTATGGAGGCAAGAAAAATCTCAAACGTTAACAGATATGCATCATTTCACATAAACAATCTTAACAAGCGAAACAATATTAAGAAATAATTTGGATAGAAAACAAGGAAGCACTACTTTTGTAACAGTTTTTTCATAGTATTAGATTGTAAAGTTATTAAGATGCTTGGGTTTTCGTGAGATAATTCAAGCATTTTTTATTTCCATACCAGTAAAATGATAGGAAAATCGGGGAAATAGAGGACGAAGAACAAAAAATTTACACTTGGCATACAACAAATCGATAGTATATATCGCAAGCATCGCAAAGCGTGCAAAACAGAACAAAGATTTGATACTCTACACTCAATATTCATTGCAACAATATATAACTGACGGTACATCGCGTAAAGTATAATATGAAAACTTCGTTTTCATTTGCCTCTACTCTCAACATTCATTATATTTGCACTTATTGAACTAAAACCTTAATTTCAACAATATGGAACTCACATTGCCCAAAGAGTTACCTACATATCCTACTTTTGTAGAGGGTATTAGGCGAGCCCCCGACCGGGGTTATAAACTTACTCCCGAACAAACCGAAACTGCACTGAAAAATGCACTGCGTTACATTCCGCAAGAGTTACACGCACAACTCGCACCGGAATTTATGGAAGAACTTCTTACCCGAGGTAAAATATATGGTTACCGTTTTCGCCCCCAAGGCGACCTGAAAGCCAAACCTATAGACGAATACAAAGGAAAATGCATAGAGGGTAAAGCATTCCAAGTGATGATTGACAACAATCTTTGCTTCGACATCGCTCTCTACCCATATGAACTGGTTACGTACGGTGAGACCGGGCAGGTGTGTCAGAATTGGATGCAATACCGCCTCATCAAGATGTATCTCGAAGAACTTACACAAGAGCAGACGTTGGTCGTTGAGTCGGGGCATCCGCTGGGATTGTTCAAGTCGAAACCCGAAGCTCCACGCGTTATTATCACCAACTCCATGATGGTGGGACTCTTCGACAACCAAAAAGACTGGGATATAGCCGCCCAAATGGGCGTAGCCAACTATGGGCAAATGACTGCCGGAGGCTGGATGTACATTGGCCCGCAAGGTATCGTACACGGCACTTTCAATACTCTACTCAATGCCGGACGTATGAAACTGGGCATTCCTCAAGACGGCGACCTGCGCGGACACCTGTTCGTATCATCGGGCTTGGGAGGCATGAGCGGCGCTCAACCCAAAGCCGCCGAGATTGCCGGTGCCACAGCTATCATTGCCGAGGTAGACAGCTCGCGTATTGAAACCCGCCACCGTCAAGGATGGGTACACTATATTACCGAAGACATGGGCGAGGCCTTCAAAATGGCTCACGAAGCAATGCAACGCCGCGAGCCTTGCTCTATCGCCTATCATGGCAACATTGTAGATTTGCTCGAGTATGCAGTAGCACACAACATACATATAGAACTGCTCAGTGACCAGACGTCGTGCCATGCCGTATATGAGGGTGGTTACTGCCCGGTCGGCATCTCCTTTGCCGAACGTACACGTTTACTCAAGGAAGACCGAGAAGAATTCTGCCGCTTGGTCGACCAATCGTTACACCGCCACTTTAACGTTATCAAGGAACTTGTTGCACGAGGCACCTACTTCTTCGACTACGGCAACTCGTTTATGAAGGCTATCTACGACTCGGGGGTAAAAGAAATCTCACGTAATGGCATCGACGAGAAAAACGGATTTATTTGGCCATCGTACGTCGAGGATATAATGGGTCCCGAACTCTTTGACTATGGATACGGTCCGTTCCGCTGGGTATGCCTCAGTGGCAAACACGAAGACCTTATCAAGACCGATCACGCTGCCATGGCTTGTATAGACAAAAACCGTCGCGGACAAGACCTTGACAACTGGATATGGATACGCGACGCCGAAAAAAACAATCTTGTAGTAGGCACACAAGCCCGCATCTTGTACCAGGATGCTGTAGGCCGCATGAATATTGCATTGAAATTCAACGAGATGGTACGCAACGGAGAGGTCGGTCCTATCATGCTGGGTCGCGACCACCACGACGTAAGCGGCACCGACTCACCCTTCCGCGAAACATCAAATATCAAAGACGGTAGCAATGTGATGGCCGACATGGCCGTACAATGTTTCGCCGGCAACTGTGCCCGCGGTATGAGCCTCGTAGCCCTGCATAACGGAGGTGGTGTAGGTATAGGCAAAGCTATCAACGGCGGCTTCGGTATGGTATGCGATGGTTCGGAACGAGTAGACCGAATACTGCGTTCGGCTATGTTGTGGGATGTAATGGGTGGTGTAGCACGCCGCTCATGGGCTCGCAACCAACATGCTATGGAGACCAGCGAAGAATTTAACCGTCAAATGGACGGATACCACATCACCATGCCATACCTTGCCGATGACTCGCTGGTAAAAGAGACCGTAAACGAAGCACTAAAGAATTACCATCATAACAAATAACAACCTAAAAACCACCGACTATGAGCTGGAACAAAATCATGGAATGCGTCCCTAATTTTAGTGAAGGACGTGACTTGGAAAAAATAGACAAAATCGTTTCTCCCTTCCGTGCCAAAGAGGGCGTAAAATTGCTCGATTATAGCAACGATACCGACCACAATCGTCTGGTCGTAACCCTTGTTGGTGACCCCGATGCACTGAAAGAGGCTATTATAGAGGCCATAGGTGTTGCCATAGAGCTCATCGACCTCAACAAACACAAAGGGCAACACCCTCGCATGGGAGCCGTCGATGTCGTTCCGTTTATTCCTATCAAAGGTTGCACGATGGACGATGCCATCGCTCTCTCGAAAGAGGTAGGCCGCCGCGTTGCCGAGCTATATAACCTTCCGGTCTTTTTATACGAAAAGTCGGCCTCGGCTCCTCATCGTGAGAATCTTGCCGCCATACGCAAAGGAGAGTTTGAAGGTATGGCCGAAAAAATACATCAGCCCGAATGGCATCCCGATTTTGGCCCGGCCGAGCGGCATCCTACTGCCGGTACCGTAGCCATAGGCGCACGCATGCCTTTAGTAGCCTACAACATCAACCTTAACACTCCGAGCCTCGAGATTGCACACAGCATAGCCAAAAAGATACGCTTCATAGGCGGTGGCTTGCGATATTGCAAAGCTATGGGTGTAGAACTGAAAGAGCGCGGCATCACTCAGGTAAGTATCAACATGACCGATTATACCAAGACAGCTCTTTACCAAGCATTTGAAATGGTACGTTACGAAGCCCGCCGCTATGGTGTAAGTATTATAGGTAGCGAAATCATAGGTTTGGTTCCTATGGAAGCGCTCATCGACACAGCCTCATACTATCTGGGACTTGAAGGCTTCTCCATGCAACAAGTTTTGGAAGCCCGTATAATGGAATAGACATTGTGCCAAGTATACCGGGCTGCACCTGCATACAGGGCAGCCCGGCTGCGTAAAGCAATAATATTACGATGAAGTCATGAGTAATCTGATTATTATCAATGCCCGCATCGTCACACCGATAGGGAAAAGCGCTCTCAAAGGCAGCGAGATGAACCGTCTGCAAGTCATCGAGCACGGTACGATAGAGATTACCGACGGTACTATAACTTATGTTGGAACCAACCGGGAAGACCTTCCGGCGGGATATGCCGTGGTAAATGCCGACGGGAATGTGGTATTGCCCGGCTTTATCGACTCGCACACCCATCTCGTTTTCGGCGGCTACCGCCCCGAAGAGTTTATGTGGCGAATGCGTGGCGACAGTTATATGAGCATCATGGAACGTGGCGGAGGCATTGTAAACACAATGCGCGCAACACGTGAAGCAACCCTCGACGAATTGAAACGCAAAGCCGAATGGTATATCGATGTGATGAGCCGTATGGGTGTCACTACCGTAGAGGGGAAAAGCGGATATGGACTTGACAAAGATACCGAGTTGAAACAGCTCGATGTCATGCACCGCATCAATGCCGACCCTAACCGCAAGGTAGACATTGCAACCACCTTTTTAGGTGCCCATGCCTTACCACCCGAGTATAGTGGACGAAGCGACGAGTATATCGACTTTATCATCGATGAAATGCTTCCTTTGGTAAAAGAGCGAAGATTGGCCGAAAACTGCGATATTTTCTGTGAAAAAGGTGTCTTTACAGTTGCCCAATCGCGACGCCTGCTTACGGCAGCTCAAGCTATGGGGTTCGGCGCAAAGATACATGCCGACGAGATAGTATCGTTTGGAGGTGCCGAACTGGCGGGAGAAATAAAAGCACTGAGTGCCGACCATCTGCTACATGCATCGGACGAAGGTATACGTGCCATGCGCGACAACGACGTAGTGGCAACACTGCTACCCCTGACAGCTTTTACCCTGCGCGAACCGTACGCCCGTGGCCGGGAGATGATAGACGCTGGCTGCGCTGTGGCCTTGGCCACCGACCTCAATCCCGGCAGCTGTTGCTCGGGCAGCATCCCTCTAACCTTTGCATTGGCCTGCATATATATGCACCTTACAGTAGAGGAAGCCATCACGGCCATGACCCTCAACGGAGCTGCTGCCATAGGCAAAGCCCATCGCATAGGTAGTATCGAAGAAGGAAAAGCCGGCGACATAGTCATACTCGACAGCGACACCTATTACATGCTACCCTACTATACCGGTATGAACTCCGTGAAAATGACCATCAAAGCCGGTAAGATAGTATCGTCGCAAAACCCATGACAACAGGTCTATTGCAACAACCTCTTCAAATCACAACAACACATTAAAGATTTTATACAATGAAACTTGTAGAGCTTACAATAAACGATTTTTTAAATAAAACCGCAAGCAACGAGCCGGTTCCCGGCGGCGGTAGCATTTCGGCCTTGTGTGCAGCCATCGCAACAGCCCTCGGCACCATGGTAACCAACCTTACCATCGGTCGCAAAAAGTATGCCGAGAAAGAAAACGGCATGAAAGAGGCTGCTGCCAAGCTGGCACAACAACGCCAACGCTTTATAGAACTTATCGACCTCGACTCAGAGGCCTTTGACCGCGTCTTTGCCGCCTTCAAGTTACCTAAAGAGAGTGACGAAGAGAAGGTTCATCGTGCACAAGTCATAGAAGAAGCTACCAAACACGCAGCAGAGATTCCCATGGAGGTAGCCCGCACAGCCCTCGCCTGCATGCCTACCCTGCAATACATCGGACAAGAAGGCAATAGCAACGCTATTACCGATAGTTGTGTTGCCATGATGTGCGCCCGCACAGCTGTACGTGGCGCGTTGTTGAACGTACGTATCAACTTAGCTTCGCTGAAAGACGAAGAATATGTAGAGCGCATGAAAGCAGAGACTATAGAGATTGAGGCTCAAGCTCTTGTTCTCGAAAACGATTTATTAACCTACGGAGAAGAAAACTACGGATTATGAAAAATGATGTTTATCAAATAGGTTCGGGCGAACTTACGTTCGATATCATTGAAGATATATTAGAACACCATCGCCATTTGGAGCTTTCAGACCAAGCTATTGCCAAGATAGAAAAATGCCGCCAATACTTAGACCGGAAAACCGAAGAGTCGGACGTTCCCCTATACGGCATCACAACAGGCTTCGGCTCGCTGTGCAATCGCAATATCTCGCCCGACGAATTGAATAAGCTGCAAGAAAACCTCGTAAAAAGCCACGCCTGCAGCGTAGGCACAGAGATAGACAAAGAGATTGTACGCCTCATGCTGCTACTCAAAGCTCATGCCTTATCTATGGGACACAGCGGCGTACAGGTAGTCACGGTACAACGCATACTCGACTTTTTCAACAATGATATTCTTCCTGTAGTATATGACCGCGGGTCGTTGGGAGCATCGGGCGACCTTGCACCGTTGGCCAATCTATTTTTGCCACTCATAGGTGAAGGTGAGGTAAACTACAACGGAAAACGTCGCGCTGCCGCCGAGGTTCTGCAAGAATTTGGCTGGCAACCTGTAAAGCTGCAAAGCAAAGAAGGATTGGCTCTGCTCAACGGAACCCAATTTATGAGTTCAAACGGCGTGTACGCCATCATACGGGCGCACCATATTATGAAGGGAGCCGACATGATAGGAGCTCTTTCTCTCGAAGCCTTCGACGGTCGCATCGACCCCTTTGAAGACAACATCCAGCAAATACGCCCACATCGCGGACAGATAGAGACCGGCGAGGCGTTCCGCCGTATTCTTGCCGGCAGTGAACTGATAACCCGCCCCAAAAAGCAAGTACAAGACCCTTATTCTTTCCGCTGTATACCTCAAGTACACGGAGCAGTAAAAGATGCCATACACTATGTGAGCAGTGTATTACTCACTGAAATCAATTCCGTAACCGACAACCCCACCATCTTCCCCGATGAAGACCGCATCATATCGGGCGGTAATTTCCACGGCGAACCGTTGGCTTTGGTTTACGATTACCTCGCCATTGCTTTATCTGAGCTGGGAAACATATCGGAGCGTCGTATCGCACAACTTATCTTAGGGTTGCGCGGACTACCGGAATTTTTAGTGGCCGAACCGGGACTTAACTCGGGATTCATGATACCGCAATATGCAGCAGCAGCCATGGTAAGCCAAAATAAGATGTACTGCTTCGCGGCATCGAGCGACTCTATTGTATCGAGCAACGGACAAGAAGACCACGTGAGTATGGGTGCCAATGCAGCCACCAAGCTCCATAAGATACTGGACAACCTCGAGAATATCCTTGCCATAGAGATGATGAATGCTTCACAAGCGTTCGACTTCCGTCGTCCTCTACGCTCATCTCCTATGATAGAGCAGTTTATGGCAGCATATCGCAGTGAGGTCCCCTTTGTAAAAGACGACATCATCATGTACAAGATGATACAAAAGAGTGTCGACTTCTTGCGCCGATACCGTTTTGATTACTGATATTAAGGGAATTTCCTCAACTAACAGAATTCTTAGTTTTTTCATAACAATGGGGGCTGTCGCGAAATAATATCACGGCAGCCCCCATCATTTCCCGACATAAGGTCTATAGCTCAACTATCGACCTACAACAGCTTCGAGCTCCTCTACTGTAATAGGAATCTTCTTGTCACCTCCTACACGACGACAACCGTCGGCTGTAATGATAATATCATCTTCGATACGGATACCACCAAAATCGTAATACGAAGCCAACAAATCATAATTGAGAAAATCTTTACAACGACCCTCGGCTTTCCACTGCTCTATAAGTGCCGGTATAAAGTACAAACCGGGCTCATCGCTCATGACAACACCGGGGCGTAACTGCCAAGCCTTGCGACATGTACAACAGGCAATGGCAGAGGCTCGGTCAACTACACGCGAGAAGGGGAAATTATACACGTCGCCACGTTCGCCTATCGACTCACAATCGTGTACATCAAGTCCCATACCATGACCCAACCCGTGCGGCATCAACAAATCCATTGCTCCGGCAGCAACAGCCTCGCGAGGGTCACCTTTGATAATACCCAAATCGGCCAATCCACAAGCCATCACATAGAGTGCCTCATTATGTAACTCCTGATAACGCATAGGACGAGCTACCTCTATGATATGGTCGTGGGCACGCAGTACAATCTCATATATTTCGCGTTGCCGTGTTGTAAATTTTCCACTTACAGGATAGGTACGCGTGTGGTCTGAACAATAACCCGAGAGCAATTCGGCACCTGCATCACACAACAGAAGACGCCCGTTTACAAGCTTGTCGTCGCAACTGAAGTTATGCAGTATCTCACCATGCTGCGTCACATGCGAATAGAACGAACATCCCCATCCATGTTGCATGGCTATACCGCCTATTGCTCCTATAATTTCGCGCTCTACTACGCCCTCACGACACATAGACATGGCCGTAGTATGCATCAGATAACCCACATGGAAAGCTCGCTCCATCTCGGCTATCTCCTCTTCGCTTTTTATCTCACGCATTTGGGTCACGGCCATCATCAAGTCGACCGAAATTCCATCGTTGACCTGTTGCACAGGCACACCCAGCAAGGTAGACATATTGATAAGCACCATACCTCTAAATTGCGGGAGGTAATGTATTTTACGACCTTCACGGCGAGCAGCAGCAATAGCATCGGGCAGTGCGGCAAGCGGAGCGGTACGTTTCACACCTACACCCTCTGCCAATTCAGAAAGTGCAGGTACAGTACCTGTCCACACCATCTCGTCTATTGTGACATCATCGCCATAGATAGTATCACTGTTGTTGTCAATATCGATAATACCGGCCAAGCGGGCATTAGCAAGCCCAAAATAATAAAGGAAAGTAGAATCCTGACGAAATGCAATCGGATTATTGGGGAAGTTGATAGCCGAATCGCAATTGCCAGGCAATAAGATAATACCACTTCCTATCATTTTGCGCAGAGCGTCGCGACGAGCGACATAAGTTTGAGCAGGGAACATAATATACTTTTTTAGTTATGATATTTATAAATATTTATAGCGAGCCTTATGCTCTCTCTTGCGTGTGTCAAAGATAAGATTTTTACATATACGATGTTACACCCATATGCGAAAAGAGAACTTGAAAAACAACTTTTTCCTACAGCAACTAAGCATAAAACGACAAATTGAACAAGACGACACACTATCGCACATCATAGCGACTTACTGGTTGTTACTTTGCATTGCCCGAAAGAAATCGGGAAAACATTATCAATTTATAAAAAAGACTTATTATGAATCGAAACAACATCACCGGGGATGGAACCAAAGCCCGCGAGAGTGCCCGAGAACGCATTGCTCGACGATTGCAAGAGCGCTATCCCGACCGTCAGTTCACAGACGAAGAGGAGTTTTATGATGCCCTCGACGAATACGACAATGCTCTGTCACAACACTACGAGCAAATGCTGGGCGATCAAAACCGCTTGTGCCAAATGATGTGCAGCAACCCCAAAATGGGAGCATTCATCTCTGATGTCGCCGATGGCGAAGATGTGTTAGTAGCTTGCGTACGCTATTTCGGCAAAGACATGCTCGACCATGCAGGAGACGAACGCTACATGCATGCCATTCGCCGCGCCAACGAAGAGTTTGAAGCCCGCAACCGCCATTACATGGAACTCGAAGAGTCTATGCGCCACAACGTAGAACAAAGCGCTCGTCATATCGAGCGTTTCATGCGTGCCAAACAAATGGATGAGGCCGAGTTTGACGACTTTCTCGACCGAGTGTTTCATATATGCCAACATGTTTTTGCGGGAGACCTTACGATAGACGTCTTGGAACTCCTTTACAAAGGGTTGCGCTACGATACAGACCTCACTTGTGCCGAACATGCCGCCGAAATAAAGGGACGCAACGAACGCATTACTCTCTCTCGCCGCGACATTGCCGGAGACCACCTGCCTGCTCTTCCCCACAAGAACGGAGGCAATGAAACAGGCGGATACCGACGCCCGCGTCGCCGCCGTAGCATATGGGACATGTAACACGCATAAACTTACAAAGGAGTTTTCTGCCTGCTTTGCGATACCATTCCAATAAACCAACAATATATACACTATGACATCCTACCACAACGCAATAGCAGCGAAGCTCACATATATAAAATACTATTTTCAAACCACAAAAAACAAAAACATGAAAACTGAAACATTCAGAAAAATCTCATCGACACAGTGGATTATCTCCATCTCGCTCATGCTACTCTTTGTTTTGCTGGCAGGCGACTTTGCCGATGCCTCGGTCTATTGCATTGCTGCTGTATTGCCCGGCATGACAACCGGAAAAATAGTGAGTGGCCAACCGCTTACCACCGACTTGACGCGTGAACACAGCCCCTCGCTACTCCAAAGCGAGATTGACAATCGCATTGTAAAAATCCGCCCCATGTCGACACCCGTAGACCAAATATCGCGCTACAAAGGTGCACGTAAAGCAAGCTCTATGGTTGTAGACTACTACTCGGTAGACGTAAAACCTACTAAAACCACACTGAAAACGGCTTACACAGAGCCGACAGAGGATACAGTCACCTTCAATAACCGTCGCGCCATGTTGAACACCAACAACAACGACATGTTTGAAATCTCTGATACTATCCTTGTACAGGGTGTAAAAGGTTACGAAAGCGACGGGATAACTCCCTCAAAGTCCGACCTCGTATTATACGTGTACACCAAGGATACCGTTACAGGTGAGCCACTTGTAAATCCGGTAAACGGCAAAACCATAGGAACCGTAACCGATTGCGTTCCTACTATTCCGGCCGACACTTGTCTTATCCGTATGGGACGTGCTGCTACCGAGCTCGATGTACAAACAGCCCAATTCGAGAGTTTGCCTGTCAAGGAACAAAACTATTGTCAGATTTTCAAGATGCAAATCGAGCAATCGACCTTGCAAAAAATTGCCAACAAAGAAATCGAGTGGGATTTCTCAGACCAAGAAGAGGCTGCTATATATGATATGCGTCTCAGCATGGAGAAGACCTTCTTATTCGGTGTAAAACACAGAGTGTACAACACCCTAAAGAAAGAATATGTAAGCCTCACCGGTGGTATATGGTGGCAAGCCGGCAAGCAATATGAGTACAATCCATCGGTAGGTTTCACACAAAACGACCTTGTAGATATGATGCAAATGGCATTTACAGGCAATGCCGGCAACAAACGCAAGGTACTCATCGGTGGTTCTGACTTCATTGGGACTCTCAATAAGATAGAGGCAACCAAAATCGTCGAAGCCGACAAGGATATGGTAAAATGGGGCATCGATTTCAGTGAGATACGCTCGAAATTCGGCAAGCTCTATGTGCTGCATTCCGAGGTGTTTGACGATTGTGGAATGAGCGGACACGGCTTTATCTTTGACCCGGAATACATCCAAAAGTGGTCGCACGTGCCTTTCGGGTCTCAAGCCTTAGACCTTAAAAAGGCCGGTATCCGCAACAGTGATGCCCTTGTCCTCACCGAAGCAAGCTGCCTCACACTTCGCTACCCTGCCGCACATATGCGCATTGTACCTGTCAGCGAATAAATAGTGTCTCTTTGCGGGCTGTGGCATAATCAATTTTCAGGCCACAGCCCTGCTCTATATGATGTACACGACCTCACACACAGACAACCACTCAAGAAAACAGTGTGAGGCAAAAAACAAAACTCAAAAAACTACACTCATGAAGATACTACACAACTGCATTGCCGGATATCTCGGGTATTACGGCAACCTCGAAGCCTTACAAAGCCAATACCCGGAGGGCGGTGAAGCCGGCAGCTTCTTCCTGAATGGTGAGACATCGACTTTGTGGATGTGGAACCCTGTCACTCAATGCTGGAACGACACAAACTATACCACAGCACCCGATTTGGTAGGAATGATTATCGAACCGTCTACCTTTGTCCCCTCTATCATTCCTGGTAAAGAAGCTCTTTACTACTACGTAGCGACTGCCGCCGGTTCGTATGGCTTTCCAAAACTACCCGGTACATCGATAAAGATAGAAGTTTCCTGCACACAGCCAAGCATCATCCTATTACGATGGGACGGAACCAAATGGGAAGAACACGTCTATCCTTTTGCTTTGTCACCGCTCACTTATCACCGCTACCGTGGATTGTGGGACGAGAATGAAACCTACTGCCGCAACAACGACTACATCGATGTTGTACTTTACAACGGGCAGTACTACCGTCTTGTCCTGTTCGGGAAGCACTCAAAAATTACACCCGACACAGAGCATATATGGGAAGTCATTGATGGTTTTTCGGTACTCGCTACCGGATTGCAGGTGATAGAACAAGATGGCAACGGCACTCTTGTTTTGTCGCCCGAGATGTGTTCTCTACGAATCACAAATCCTGCCGGCAAAGAACTCGCCAACCTCTCTATCCAAAAGGGAACTACCGAGAACGACCAGTATGTACAACAAAGTTTTACAAGTATCGTAGGTAACACTATCTATGTTACGACCATTAACGCCACTGGTATCACTTTCTCAGAAGGCACTGTGAGCAGTCTCGGAGCTGTCATCATTAATAAACGCTATTCTCTTTCTGTCGATGGTCCTAAAGATACTCCTATATGAACATAACACGCGACGAAATCATATCTCGTACCCAATGTTGCATGGAGGAGTTACCTCCCGTGTGGGAAGGTTCTCTCACGCAAAATGAAGGTGTAACCATCAATCGCTATATCGACGCCAAGATAGGCGAGACACTGCGAATAATAGCCCTCACGGCTCCTCCACACCTATTGTGGTCCGAAGCTTACCCCAATCTGCCCGAACCGGAAAAACATCAAGACGGTAGTGGACGCATCACACTCGACACCGAGATATTGCGACCCGTGTCGTTACTCATGGAGGGTTGGCAACGCCCCGTAACGGAGTTTATTACCATAAACGACCCCCGTTATGAACTGCAATTCAACTCTTTCACACGTGGAGGAAGTGCCAAACCCATGGCCATATGGGGTACCGATAGTACTGGAAAACAGGTTATTGACTACTACTCACTCCCTGCCTCCTACAAACGGCACCACATACTTGAACTTACTTGTATTGCACCTCCCGACGAAAATGCCACAAGTTACAATCTTGCACCTGTTATTATAGATGCCTTATGCTACCGATGTGCAGCCGCTGTCTACGACATACTTGGCAACCACGCCATGGCAGAAGTAATGTTAACACACACCACGCTGTAATTGCTATTCAGATAAAATAGTTTTAGCAACATTCACTGCCATCAAAAAGCGAATGATAAGCAGGCCATACGTCGTCTATACGCCGGGACACATGGTACGATACCTCGGCTCTCTACAGTAAAATAAAAGGCGGATTATATACACTTTGTAGGGCGGCTTACATAAAGAAAGAGCGGTATTCTCACGAACACCGCTCTTCTCGAATGTTAGAAACATCAATAATAAAAGGTTTGTTGTTACTTAATTTATATTCTACTATCAAATATATCAGAAACTTCTATATTGATAGATGCTACAAAAAGGCAAAACGTTGCATCACAATCGAAAAAAATTTGATTTTTTCGAGATAGTATTGCGAGCTATTATTACTTGCAATAATCCGTCTGTTATAGATAATTGATTATCTGAAGGATAAGGTTTTCTCAATAAAATAAGAAATTAATCGCCACTAACATGGATAAGCAATCTCCGCATATCAAAATCCTGTACGTACGCCCAAACTCAGGCTCACATTCCAGGGACGGTCGTTCCATACACTATGCACCGGAGACTCATGATGGAAATAATAACCCAACGTAGGTTCTATATATAAATCGAGATGGCTCATCAGTGTAAATGCAGCGCCCACTCTTGCTTGTACCGATAACTGAGGCTTCTTATCGCGCACCTTCTTTTCCTTCAATGTTTCGTAAGCAAGACTTTCTTTGCTCTCCTTCTGTATTCCGGCAATGTTGAAGTCGGCTTCACCTCCCGCCGAAGCATAAAACGAAAAACGTTTCACCTTGGCTATATTGAAACTGACATACAACGGAACACCCAAATAATGAAGCCGTTGCGTACCCAAACGCTCACGGTCGGCCATCTCATAATCAGAAGACATAAAAGTATATGACACACCTGTACCAACTCCCCATCGTCCCCATCGCTTCTCAAATGATGCTGTCACAGAGAGTGGCATTTTATGACGATAGAGAATCTCTTCTGTTCCCGCACGCATTACATACTGCACAGGCACTACATCAGCTCGCATGGCATTGGCTTTTACCGACAACCAACGGCCTGGCAAGATAGGCTTGCCGGCAGAATTTATCACAACAGCAAGAGCGTCATAATCGTACAATGCACTATCGGCAATCTCCATCTCAGGCAATACTACTTTATCGGGTTCGTCAGTTATGAGTGATAGCATCTGCTCATCGCAACATGTTGCTTCATCACCCGATTGCACGACCGGGATTACCGACTGGGCTTCCATATACGACGATTGCCCTGCATTGTCCTGAGATTCATCGACAGCCACCGGCATTACTTCAGCATACAACTTACCCTTGCCGACAACAGGCTGTTCGCTCTGTATTGCTTCTTTTACTTGGGGAGTATTTTCCTCAACAGGAATCTGTAGTGTTTGCAAATCTGCTACTTCAGTCATACCGGAAGCTTCTTGCAACGGAGTAGTCTCTTGCTCTATAGACAAGAAAAACGCAACCCCTATAACCAACGCTGCAAATGCGGCAGCAGCAAGATAATAGTACCGACGACGTGTGTGAAACGGCTGTACCGGTGGGAGATTGGCCTCCACCTTGCACCACAACTCATCGGGCACGTCACATTGGTGCCCTGTAAGTTTCTGCTTGAAGTAATCGGCTATCTTATCCTCTTTCATGACTGTGCCTCCTATTGCATTTCTTGTATCTTTTTCTGTATCAAATTTCGCGCTCTGTTATATTGCGAGCGCGACGTTCCTTCGCTAATGCCCAATATGTCGGCTATCTCTTTATGCGAATAGCCTTCTATGGCATACATATTGAATACCGTGCGAAAACCCACAGGTAATGCCGATATAATACCCATCAAATCTTCGGCCGAGAGCCGTTCTATAACACCTACATCGGACGACATTATCTTCTCTGCCTCTTCTATGCCTGTTGTATCGCGCATCACGTCACCTTTACGCAGGGTCTCTAAAGCCGTGTTTACTACGATACGACGTATCCAACCCTCGAGCGTACCACTGCCTGTAAACGATGCCAATGAAGTAAAGACCTTAACAAAAGCCTCTTGCAACACATCTTGTGCACTATCCTCATCGCCAACATAGCGCAAGCACACAGCCATCATGACACGGACATAACGGTCATATAACTTTTTCTGCGCCAATCGGTCGTTTCTAATACAGGCTTCTACGAGCTCCTTTTCTTCCTCGGGTTGCATTGCTGATACATGCACCTATTATAAGATGCATTTATTTCATATTGTGTTGCATGGACTTATCTAAAAATATTAGCAGACGGCAGTGTGCCAGGGCATTGCCTATGTACACCTCCGTCTGCCTCTATTTTACAGATTTTTATCCTGGTACTTTAATCATCCAGTTTATGTATTACCAAGCCCGATCGTAATTTAGGCTCGAACCATGTTGTCTTAGGCGGCATAATATTACCGGTATCGGCAATGTCTATCAACTGTTGCATCGATACAGGATACAATGCCAACGCTACACGCATCTCGCCGCTGTCGACACGCTCCTTGAGCTCACCCAAACCTCGTATTCCACCTACAAAATCGATGCGTTTATCACTTCGCAGGTCGTGTATACCCAATATGTCGCGCAGGATATAGTTTGACGAGATGGTCACATCGAGTACTCCTATCGGATCGTTATCGTCGTAAGTTCCAGGACGTGCCGTCAATGAATACCATTCGCCGTCGAGATAGAGCGAGAAGTTATGCAGTGCAGCAGGTTTGTATATCTCCTTACCTTTCTTCTCTACAATGAAATGCTCCGACAGTTTATCCAGGAACTGTTCCGTTGTAAGGCCATTCAGGTCTTTTACTACACGATTATAGTCGATAATCTTCAAATGCGAGGCCGGGAAGCATACGGCAAGGAAATAGTTATATTCCTCATCTCCTCGATGATTGGGATTATTACGTGCTTTCTCGGCACCCACAAGGGCAGCTGCAGCTGTACGGTGGTGACCATCGGCTATGTAAAGGTAAGGTATGGCAGCAAAAAGTTCGGTAATGCGTTTGATGTCTTTTTCATCGTCGATAACCCAGAAGTGATGACCGAAACCATCGGGGGCAACAAAGTCATACTCGGGTTTCTTCTCTTTCACGATACGGCTTACAATACCGTCAAGCTCGGCATTGTCAGGATAAGAGAAAAATACCGGTTCTATATTGGCGTTGCTGTTGCGCACATGTTTCATACGGTCTTCCTCTTTGTCACGACGCGTCAACTCGTGCTTCTTTATCACACCGTTTAGGTAATCGTCTACGTTGGCACACACAACGAGGCCATATTGCGTACGGCCATTCATCGTTTGCGCATATATATAGTAGTTCTCCTTGGCATCTTGTACAAGCCAGCCTTTCTCTTGGAATTTCTTGAAGTTCTCTACGGCTTTTTTATACACCTCAGGCGAATGTTCATCGGTTCCAGGCGCAAAATCTATCTCGGGTTTAATGATATGATAGAGCGATTTCTCGTTACCGGCAGCTTCGGCTCGGGCTTCTTCTGAACTAAGCACGTCGTAAGGACGCGAAGCTACTTCTTCTACTAACTCTTTCGGGGGACGTAACCCTTTGAACGGTTTTACTTTTGCCATAATCTTGTGTTTTTTGTGGGCAATCAAGCCCGGTTATTAGAAAAAATATTAAGGTTATAGGGATAAGGTGCAACCCATAAGGGTCGCACCTTTTCTTAAAATTCTTAAGAGAGTTTTCGTTCTATAGTCTGTTCACGGTCGGGACCTACCGAAACAATTGTAATAGGCACACCCAACTGACGCTCTATAAAGGCTATATAATCGCTGAATGCCTGCGGGAAATCTTCTTCACGTTTCACATTCGTAAGACACTGTTTCCAACCCGGCAGTTCTACATATACTGGTTCTATATTGCTTTCGTCTATCGAGAAAGGCAGTTCGTTGGTCTCTTTACCGTCGATACGATATGCCACACAAGCTTTGATGGTATCGAAGGTATCCAGGACATCGCTCTTCATCATAATCAGACGTGTCACACCATCTATCATCACAGCGTAGCGCAATGCCACAAGGTCTATCCATCCGCAACGGCGACGACGTCCCGTCACTGCACCAAACTCATGACCTATCTCACACATTTTATCACCATCGGCATTTATTTGCTCCGTTGGGAATGGGCCACTGCCCACCCGCGTACAATAAGCCTTAAAGATACCATATACCTCACCTATGGCATGGGGCGATACACCTAAACCGGTGCAGGCTCCGGCACATACCGTATTGGATGAAGTAACAAAGGGATAGGAACCAAAATCTACATCGAGCATCGTACCTTGGGCACCCTCGGCCAAAATACTCTTTTCTTCACGCAAGAGATTATTTACCAAATACTCGCTATCGACAATCTTAAAGCCTTTCAGAAATTCTATGGCATCGAACCAGCGGGCTTCGAGGTCGCGCAAGTCATATTCGTAATGCAACGAAGCAAGTATCTGTTCGTGGCGAGCTTTCAGCTTCTCATATTTCTCTTTAAAGTTGCAAGCTATATCGCCTATACGCAATCCGTTGCGGCTCACCTTATCGGTATATGTAGGGCCTATACCCTTGCCTGTGGTACCTATCTTTCCACTTCCTTTGGCTGCCTCGTAAGCTGCATCGAGCAAACGGTGAGTAGGCAATATGAGGTGTGCCTTCTTCGATATACGCAATTTGTCGGCTATGTCGTGCCCGCTTGCAGCGAGCTGCTCAACCTCTTCCTTAAACAATATAGGGTCTATTACAACACCATTACCGATGATATTGACCGTGCCACCTTGAAATATTCCCGATGGAATAGAACGCAACACATACTTGTGCCCGTCAAACTCAAGCGTATGCCCGGCATTGGGCCCTCCTTGGAAACGCGCTACGGCATCGTACCGGGGAGTAAGCACATCTACTACCTTTCCTTTGCCTTCATCGCCCCATTGTAAACCTAAAAGAATATCTACTTTCATAATTTGGGTATCTTGTTTTTCCTTTTATTTGCTTTTTCCTTCAGTAGCAGCCCGCATAGCCTGCTCGCGCCTCATACAACTGCTACACATACCGTATATATATAGCGTATAGTAGAGCGGCTCAAAACTGCGAGGTTTCTTAGGTAACAATTCCGTTACCGTACGGACGGCTTTCACTTCTTTTACCTTACCGCAACGCGTGCATATAAGATGATGATGGTTTACACTGCCTGCTACACGCTCATAACGCATCACACCATCGCCCAAAGTCACACGTCTCACAAGCCCTGCCTCTACCAGCAAATCAAGAGTGTTGTACACTGTAGCACGGCTCACATGGTATTCATCGGCGAGCAAATGATTATAGAGCGTATCGACATCGACATGTGCCGAAGATGAAAAGATTTTATCAAGAATGACAAAGCGTTCGGGAGTTTTCCGCTTCTTGTGTTCTTCCAGAAATCGGGCAAATCTCTGTCGTGCCGACCATTCTTTGGCTTTTTCTTCGCTCATCTTTTCAACTTTTATCTGCGCCGAGAAGGGGGGTTGCCGCCATCCAAACGCACCCGCGTCTTACCTACTCACGTTACAACAGCCTTACGCTTTGTTTTACCGCTCCATAGGGCCACAGGCTTACTTCTTTGCAAAGATAATACAAAGCAACGCAAAACAAAATAAAAACATGTTTTTAATTTCTTACGCTATTTTCGCCACTATGATATAGAATATGCACTCCTTATTGGCAGCCTTTACAACGTTATTTCAGTCGTCAGCCGAGTCGCTTCCGAAGGCTCTTATCCGAGCAACGCGCTCAGCATCCAATCCCTCACACAATGCCATACACGACACTATCGTACCGGCGGCCTCGGGGCGCATCATGCCCTCTATCAACCACTGTCGTGCCATGGCCGACACAGCACCTCGCTCGGCACCTTCACAAGGAAGAGCCCGACAGGCTATACTACGTACAAAAGCATCATCGACCGCACTATTCCACAGCCCGTAAGCCAGACGATAACCGGCATAAGCCACCATATCTATCTCTGAAGTAATCCACTCAACAGCCAGTTGTCGCGCCGATGGTATGGCCGCAAAAAGGAACTTACAACAAAAATCGGCTACCTCGGTGGTAGGTATCTCCTGTACCCAACGACAAGCATCGGCATAACCAAACTCTGCTGCGGGGTATACCATAGGAGCCAACAGCATAGACTCGCGCACACCCTTGTCTTGCCACAACTCTTCGGCTATTTCCCGCCCAGGGGATACCCCCTCGGCAATGCGTCGCAACAATGGCATCGTCAGACCGAAATTTACACGATATGGCATGCCCTTATCACGCATACTTTGCGCCACCATGCCATTCATATACCGGCGATAGAGACGCTTTATTTCCTTTAATTCAGGAGTCATAACTCATACTTATTTATATTATACTAAACGGTTAAGGTGTGCGATGTCTTATAAAAAAGAAAGGATGCAACACTACGACTCGCATCCTTTCCTGTTATATGTATTTACGTACTATTGCGCGATTTTCCTTAAGGTATGATAGCAAGTTTCTTGAAACACTTTTCTATCTTATCCAAGGCATAAGAGACTTGCTCCTTGGTATGAGTAGCCATCAACGAGAAACGTATAAGTGTACTGTCGGACGGCACCGCAGGCGAAACGACAGGATTGACAAATATACCTTCATCAAAGAGCATCCGCGTTACTCTGAAAGTCTTCTCGTTATCACGTACAAACAACGGTATAATAGGTGTTGACGTATTACCTATTTCACATCCCATGTTACGGAAACCTTCCAATGCAAAATTTGTAACATCCCACAACCGTTGTATACGCTCGGGCTCTTGCTCCATAATATCAAGGGCAGCACCCACAGCTGCGGTAGAAGCCGGTGTAATACTTGCCGAGAAAATATACGAACGAGAGTTGTGACGCAGATAGTTTGCCGTAATGGAATCGGTAGCGATAAAACCGCCCAGAGAAGCAAGAGACTTGCTGAATGTACCCATGACAAGGTCTACATCTTTTGTCACGCCAAAATGGTCGCAGGTACCACGTCCATTGCGGCCAAAGACACCTATACCGTGAGCTTCGTCTACCATGACAGCCGCATTGTATTTTTTGGCCAATTCTACTATGGCAGGAAGATTAGCTACATCGCCCTCCATCGAAAAGACACCATCGGTCACTATCAGCTTCACCTTATCGGGCTCACAGTGTTGCAACTGATGTTCCAATGAGAACATATCGTTGTGCTTATATTTCAAGTGCTTCGAGAAAGAGAGACGATAACCCTCTATGATAGAAGCATGATCAAGTTCATCAGACAAGATATAGTCTTCACGACCTGTCAGACACGACACAACACCTAAGTTTACTTGAAAACCTGTAGAGTAGATGATAGCTTCCTCTTTGCCTACGAACTTTGCCAGACGACGTTCAAGTGCCTCGTGGATGTCCAACGTACCATTCAGAAAACGTGAACCGGCACAGCCTGTACCATATTTTCTAATAGCAGCAATAGCGGCTTCCTTGATTTTAGGATGGTTGGTAAGTCCTAAATAGCTGTTCGAGCCGAACATCAATACTCTTTTACCATTAATAACGACCTCGGTATCTTGGTCGCTCTCTATCTTGCGGAAATAGGGATATACGCCTAATGCCTTAGCCTTTTGCGGAGCATCATATTTCGCAAGTTTAGCTTGCAATAATTTCATAGTTTAGTCTCTTGTTTTTTCCTTAAACTATCCGTATTACACATACGGCCTGCAAAAATACAACTTTTATTCTTATTATTCCACGAAATATCAAAAAAACTTATTCAAAACTCTTTTTCTTATCTCGATTCACAATTTGTTTCATAGCCATAAAAAAAGGCGTGACACCCTTCACAGGGTATCATGCCTTCACAAATTATCCTCTTTTACAAAACTACTTTATATGTTGTATTTTCTACTTTCACAATATATACACCATGAGCGGCTATGGCAAGGGTTGCCATTCCACCATTGGCTTGCGCTGCGGCGACTTGTTGTCCGGCTACATTGTATACGGTTATTGTAGAACCGGCTGCAGTATTCTCCACATAAAGCGTACCGGCTGCAGCATAAACACGAGCAGCAGTAGCAGAAACGCCCTCGATACTATTAGGCAAATCTTCAGAAGAGCCAACCTCAAACTGTATTGCTTGTGTTGCCGATACTGCACTGGCATACGGGAAACGGAAATAGATAGAAACTATCTCACCGCGCTCGTAGGTCTCGGTAGTTGTACCCTCAAACGTATTCTCACCAACAGCAGCCAAGGCGTTATTTACGCCATTGACGTATGCTTCGGCAACCAGGCCGGGGCATCCCTCTTCCAGGCGAATATTTATTTTCAGCTGATTGTCTATCGTAGTAGTGATGGTATAATATAACACAGGATTGAATGTCCTATCCCAATTGTCGGGAGTACCTTTTTCATTCCAGCCATCGGACGTGATATAACCGCTGTATTCGGTCTCTTCTACATTAGGAGCAGCCTCGGTCATAAATTCGGGAAGAGCCATTACATCACTCACATTCTGAGAAGCATCGATAGCACGCACCTTCAGATTATAGGTTGTTTCGGCATCCAAACCAGTAACTTCAATAGTTGCGTCATTTCCACAAACCAAGCCGGGCTCTGTATAGAGTACCGATGCAAAATCGTCGGCAGAAACCTCTACCTTCACGTTTGCTGCGGCATTATCGGTAACATTGAGTGTAAGCGTAGCGGCACGGTACGTATAAGAAGTTACTTCGGCCTTGTTGATAACGGGAGCTTCGGTATCCTCTTCGGGTACAATAGGCTCGTTCTCACTACCTACGACATAAGTAAAGTTGGCACGCGATACGCCACCCGCATACTTAACCCAGAAGAAACCGGCATTCAGTTCTTGGCCTTCTTCATAAGTAGCTGTTGTCGTCGTTGTAAAATGCAAGCCATCGGCAGTTGTAGACAAGTAAACATCTGGGGTACCAAAATTTACCTCAACTTGCAATCCCTCATATCCACTATTCAACGTCATGTCCATTGTTAACGTCATATCAGGATTACATGTAATAGAATATACAATTGTAGGAGCAAATATATCACCACCCTGCACATAATCGGCAGGTTCTACAGCTCCATACCATACTGTAGAAGTAGCAACTGTAGTGGTAATTTGTCCTTCATGAGTATTTGCGCATACGTTTCCAGCAGCATCGGCAGCCGTCACTACGTAATCATATGTCGTTTCGCCAGCCAAACCACGTACTACGACAGTAGTCTCTTCACCAGAATTTCCAGTAACCGTAGCTGTCTTATCACCCACTTGCGCCGTATAAGTCACACTTCCACTATTATCGGTAGCTGTTACCACAAATGTAACTGTAGTTGCACCAGGCGTAACACTTGCCAATTCAAAAGCCGTAGGAGCCTCTTCATCAGCGGCAACTTCTTCACAAACGGTGAATGCAGCATCGATATTTTCATACATCCATGTTTCAGGCGCACCCTCAAACATCCATTGAATATTTGAGAACACTATCGATGAAGGTGTTTCACTATAATCGATAGTACCTACAATACTGTTACCCTCACGCGAGGTAAACTCTTTGGCACCTGTAGCATCAACTACACGTACCAATGAAACAGTCTTGTTCTCCTCGGCCGGAGCTACAGAAATACGAGCTTGCGTGTCGGTCGCTTTCTCTATTGTTACCACCACTGCATTCTCAACATAAACAGGGTCTTGCAAGCCCAGGTGGGTCAATACCTCACCGCAATAGGGTTGTTGTGCCATAGCAGTACCCATCCCGAAGATGGCAAGCACAGCGGCACATACTTGCTTAAAATAAAGTGTTTTCATATTGACATTAAATTATTTAGTTTACTATTTCGTTTGTCTTTTTACCACAAGTGCTATTACATTGTCAAATAATTCATTACATGCATATTTTGCAACTATACGGAGTACCTTCGACGTCAAATGCACGTACAATATAGAATCCTTTGGGTAGGGCTTTCATATCTATTGCATTACCATCGCCACATATCACAGAGCGAACCAGTTTTCCACCGAAGTCATAGACTTCACAACGCGACAACTCAACGCTACCGGTCAGATAAATCATATCACCGCGACGGCTATATTGCAGTACCTGTGTCTCCTCGACCGGAGCATTTATTCCGGCAATGCTATAGAATTTCACCACGCTCATATCGCAATATTGTGCCAACTTCGTGCCTTTAAGCTGCAAGCGATGTTTACCGGCCGGCATAGTAACATCTATGTAGCGTACACTCCATACACCTTGCTCGCCGGTAGCACTCCACTCGGCTTTCCCGGCCTCCTCGCCATCGATATAAGCCGTCACAGGCAATCCGGATGTGGAAACACGCATCTCTACCCGATAAGGACCGGCCTCAGGCACATCTATCAGATAGTCTATTGTACGCATATTGCTGAAGCCCTCAACTTTCAACGGGAAAGATGAAGCAGCGTCGTCCGATACATTGACCGAAATTAAATTAGACTTTACATAATCACTGGCTGCGAACTCTACATCAGGTGCATAGTAGCGTGTAGTATCAAATACCGACATGTAGAGATATACCGTGCCTAAATCGGTAAGTGTTCCGGCGGGGATACCTTGCGACTCATTTTTATATTTCAGTAATGCATAATAAGGATAGTTATCAGCTCCTTTTGCCTTGAACCACGAATAACGGAACACATGCTCACTCAGCTCAAGAGCCTCAACTTTCCGCACCATCTCGTCGCGTTGTATCTTACGGGCACTCTCGGCATTTGTCGTCAACCCGTCCCAAGCACAGAACTCTGTCAGCCATATCTTCTTGCCATAACGCTCGGCAATAGAATTGATATAATTCATCATGCCATCGGCAGCCACCATATAGCAGTGAAGTGCTATGTAATCGACCCGGGCATCGGGATATAACTCGAAAAACTCATCATACCACGTTGTAGGGTCGGTATATGGGGCATCGGGCGAATAGTTAACAGCCGGACCTACAAGGCCTAACCCGAACTCTTCGGCTATAGCCTCCAATCGAGGCCACACCTCTACGGCTTGTGCAGGAGTCATATTGGCCTGGTTCTTGAAATTGGGTTCATTAAAACCCAACAGATATTTCACACCGGGATGTTCGGTCAAGTAAGAGCGCAGTTCTTCTTCGTTGAATGTACTGCCCCATGCCATAGGACAAAACTCCATATCCGTACCAGGACCAACCACGGGCATATCTATCTCTGACGGAACTCCAGCCCAGTTGTAATACCAGCACACACCCGGCGTCAAAGCCGTAATCTCCTCGGCATAGGTAAAACCATCCTGCGACACGCCTCGTTTGGGGCTACGCTCGGCCAAAGTGGTTGCCGGTATGGCAAGGAACATGCTTACCATGACCAACCACACCATACTATATATTTTCTCTCTCTTCATGACGCTATTATTTCAACGTAAAGGTTACTGGTGTACCACTGTCACTATCGGCAGCAATCCACAAATCAAAATCGCCGGCTTCGGCACTTCGCGTACCATCGAGATGAGTAAAGGCAAGCATCTCGGCTGTCACAGTAAAATCTACAGTTACCGACTCACCGGCTTTTATAAGCACTTTGTCAAATCCCTTCAACTCTTTGACGGGTCGTACTACCGATGCGACCTTATCGCCTATATAGAGTTGTACAGCCTCTTCGGCATCATATGCGCCGGTATTCTTTATAGTACAACTTGCCACGAGCGACCCATCGGCATTCATTTCTGTTGCCGAGAGAGTTACGGGCGAATAGTCAAACGTCGTATACGACAATCCATAACCAAAAGGATAGAGGGGTTTATCACCGGCATCCAGATGATAGCTGGTAAACCCAAGCGAAGTCTGTTTCGTCCCCACAGCAATATCGTCTATGAGCGTAATATTCGATGCCGGACGACCGGTATTTTTGTGTGCATAGTACACAGGAATCTGCCCTACCATACGTGGCAATGTCACAGGCAGCTTGCCCGAAGGTACTACATCTCCCGATATGACATCGGTCAAACCGGGACCTGCCATTGTTCCGGCATGGAATGAATAGATGACTGCATCGGCAAGTTCGCACTCCTCAGGTATAGTCAGCGGACGACCTGCCATCACAATCATCACTACCGGTTTTCCGGTCGCTTTCAGGGCTTTCAACAACTCAGTTTGAGCACCGGGCAACGATATATCGGCTCTACAGCGAGCCTCGCCTGAGAGAACAGCCTCTTCACCGGCAAAATAGAGAACGACATCTGCTGTACGAGCTGCAGCTACCGCACGAGCTATTCCATCGCGGCTCATATCGCGGCTATATGTAAGACCCGGAACGCCTATCACTTTATCTCCATACTTCGCCTTCAATGCCTGTAACGGAGTCACCGAATGCTCTGGTTCAGCATCAAAACACCATGTACCTATTTGGTCGGCAGGAGAATCGCACAACGGGCCTACCACAGCCACTTTCCCAAACGATTGCAAAGGCAATACACCATTGTTCTTCAGCAAAACGGCACTCTCGGCGGCAGCACGACGTGCCACGGCCAGCGAAGCCTCTTCATAAAATGGCAACGTATCGCGAACGGCTACATACGGATTTTCAAATAGGCCTAAACGGAATTTCATACGCAATACATTGCGTACAGCCTCATCTATCAAAGTCTCGCTTATGGCGCCGCTCTCTACAAGTTCTTTCAGATGTGTAATATAAGCATACCCCATCATGTCCATATCTACGCCCGCTAAAACAGCTTTCTCGGCAGCTTCTTTCAAGTCTGCGCAGAAATGATGTGGTATCATTTGTTCTATCGAGCCCCAGTCACTCACCAATAAACCATCATAATGCCATTCATCGCGCAATATCTGACGGTTAAGGAATACACTACCTGATGAAGGAACTCCATCTATGTCGTTGAACGAACACATAAATGAAGCTACCCCAGCTTTTACAGTCTCGTAGAAAGGAGGTAGATATACATCGCGCAACAATCGCTCGGGAATATTGGCTGTATTGTAGTCTTTACCACCTTCACTGGTACCATAACCGGCAAAATGCTTGGCACATGCAGCCATCGATGTAGGTAACGACAAAGAATCGCCCTGATAACCGCGCACCGATGCGGCACCCATGGCTCCATTCATGTAAGTATCTTCACCAAACGACTCGGCAATACGTCCCCATCTCCCGTCTCGCGACACATCTATCATGGGAGCGAAAGTCCAACGGATACCTGTTGACGTAGCTTCGTAAGCTGCCACACGGGCACACTCTTCTACCAGTTCGGCATTCCACGAAGCGGCCTGTCCTAACGGGATAGGCATAATGGTCTTAAAACCATGTACCACATCACGAGCGAATATCAAAGGAATACCCAATCGCGATTCCTCAACGGCAACTCGCTGTAACTCATTGATAGTATCGGGATTTATTTCGTTGAGTAACGAACCTACCCGACCAGCCTTGATAGCTGCTATCATATCGCTATTGCACCCGAGGCCTTGCAATTGGTTCATCTGGCCGATTTTTTCCTCGAGGGTCATTTGCGACAAGAGAGCATCTATCTTTTTTTCGGTCGTATCGCTCTCCTGCAGGGTACACCCTGCGCCCAAAGTTGCTGCTACAGCAACCAAAGCGATATTTCTCAGAATACTACTTCTCATATTATCTTATTTTTGATATGTCATTTCATTAGTCGCTTGTACACTGTTGCCTCGCCGGTATACACGCACATAGTCTACATACATTTTGGCTTCTCCTCCCGACAAGGCTGTGACATCCTCTATCTGTTCTATCCCTGTAAACTCGCCTCCTACGGCTAAATTGAACAAAATGAAAAAGGGCTTGTGAAAGAAGTAGCCCGGCGCATCGGGCGTAGACTTATCATCAATAGGAGCTATAAAATAGGGGGCGACATTGGGATTAAGGTCCTGGTCTAAGTACATCTTGATAGACTGTTCATCCCACTCGACGGTAAACAAGTGAAACTTGCCATCTTGCAAGCTATACTCGGCTGTCGCATTCTGCACATAATGTTTTACATCGGTATGTGATACCCCCCAATGACAAGCACCATTGAAATAACGACTTTGCGTCGAGTTTTTTATACCGTCAGCATGGCCCATTTCCACAATATCTATTTCGCCGCAACGGGGCCAGCCCACCGACGTATAGTCGTCACCCAACAACCAGAAAGCAGGCCACAGCCCATCGGCCGTAGAGGGGAATTTAATGCGTGCCTCTATTTTACCATGTACGGCACTCACTTTGTTCCTGGTATTAACACGCCCCGACGTCGCACCTTTTTCTTCTTTCACGTCTTTACAAGCCGTCAATATCAGACAAGATGCGCCACTCACGGGCTCGGTTCCTATAGCCACATTGTCACGGCAATAATATTGCAACTCACGGTTGCCTCCGCCATCGCCGTTAACCTCTATATTCCAGTATCTGGCTTCGTCCAATTGTGTGCCGTCAAAATCGTCTTCCCATACAAGGATGTAACCATCCCCTGCCACGGCACATTCTGCACCACAGCATGCAACACACAACAAAGACAAAACTTTTGTTATATATCTCATCACAGTTTTACCTTATAACTATCTGTTTTCCAAGGCAACGTTTACCTCAGAACTATTTTCTTCACAAAGCTGCCACAACGCAATACATACACGCCAGCAGGCATATCGCCCACATATATGCGAGGCTCATTGCTGCGACGCACAAGAGCTCCTTGTATGTTATACAACTCTATGCCATCGGTAGCTCCGACTACACCGGCCTCATCGCCATTACAATACACCTTCAATGCCGATTCGTTATAGATACCGTCTACGGCACCTGTTTCAGGTCCATAAAACTCCTCACCTGCATCGCCTTTCTGGTAAACACGTACGTAATCGACATACATTTTGGCTTCTCCGCTAGCAAGAGCCGTCACAGCATTTATGTCGTAAATATTGGTGAAGCTACCACCTACAGCCAAATTGAATAGAATAAAGAAAGGTTTATGGAAATAATGACCCACAGAGTTTTCGTTGGTCATATCATAGATATTCATCACATAATAGGGTTGCGCATTGGGATTCTTATCTAAGTCGACATACATGCTCACCGATGTTGCATCCCATATCAATGTGAAAAGATGAAAATCGCCTTGCACACTCTCGCTGTGTACCGAACCTACACCATAGTTGGGATGGTTGACCGGTGATGTGCCCCAATGACATGCACCTATCAGATAACGGTCTTGCGTACCTCCTGAAATACCTGCTGCATTGCCCAATTCTATAATATCTATCTCGCCACAACGAGGCCAGCCTACCGAGGAGTAGTCATTACCCATCATCCAAAAAGCAGGCCATAAGCCATTTGCTGTATAAGGGAATTTGATACGAGCTTCTACCTTGCCATATTTAGCGTATACTTTACCCATAGAGTTGATGCGTCCCGATGTCGCCGGTTTTCCGCCGAAACTCGCTCTACGGGCAGTCAATATCAAGCAGGATGCTCCCGTAACAGGCTCTACACCCACCGATACATTTTCACGACGATAGTATTGCAACTCATTGTTGCCGCCACCGTTACCGTTGACCTCCACATTCCAGTGCTGCGACTCATTCAGTGTCGTCTCGGTAAAATCATCTTCCCATACAAGTTCATAATCGGCCTGAGCGCCCCATATGGTGGCAGTACACAATGCAACACCTATCATATATCTCTTAAACATAACTCTAATATCTCTTTTCCTATTTTACATCTACTACTTCTTGTTCTCGTCATGCACAACGGTCGACCCATCGCTTTACCAAAAACCAACAATCTTTTCTACCTCTCCATTAAAACCGGTGAAAACATGTGGCGGCTATTGCGCCGCCACATGTCAGTACACTTCATTAACGAACAATTACTTTTGTAACTACATTACCACTCTTGGCCACATATATACCGGCTGCAAGGCTCTCAGTCCCTACAATAGTACCCTTGCTTTCTTTTACAAGTTTACCGGTAATATCATAAACCTCTATACCTTCACCACCTAATACTTGGATTGTACGGTTTGTGCTGAATATTTTTACATTGTCACCTTTAACACCTTCTACGCCATTGGTACCGGGTTTGTAGAAGAATATGGCATCCAAACCAATGGTAGCACCTGTACGGCCACCGCTCAACATAGCGAAGATGTTACCTGTAAAATCGGGGTTAGGATATCCTACCAAACCGGTTTTGCTATAAGCTTTCAAATCGGCAACTGAAACATCGATAGCATTCCACTCACCGTCGCGGCTGATGTCTTGGAGAACTTCATAAATCGTACCGCCATCATTGAAGGGAGCTGAACCGATAGTAAATTTGGCTACTTGACCGGCATCTTCGTCACCTACGATAAGCACATGTGAGTCGGCATCCATCGTTTTCAACGCGATATGGAAACGGTATGTATCATCGATAGCATCGAAATGTGCACCGTTGTTGTTGACAATACCCATACCAGACCAACCTACAGTACCTACTGAAAGATTAATGTATGCTCCCGGTACACCATTTGAGTTAGGACCTGTAGAAGTAACACCTACATAAGTATTGTCCCATACATACAAGAAACGTGTTGTTTCGTCAGGACGGCAATCCGATACGATATCTGCTGCATTTACATTCCCGGCCAATGTCTCTTCATCCAAATAAATAAGATGATAGCTTCCTCCATTGGCAAAATCGAAATTTGCTTGTGCATAAGCGTTTCCGCCAAGCATTGCAACCACTGCGGCTGCTAAGAAAGTAATCTTTTTCATAACTAAAATTTTAATTGTGTTGAACAGTAGTTTTTTATTTTCGGTATTGATGGAGGTGCGGTCTCATTGCACCGCACCTCCTGACATAGTTTCGTTTTTTAATATCCGGGATTCTGCTCCATGGGATTAAGGTCTATTTCTTGTTGGGGAATAGGCAAGAGTTCGTGTACTCCTTTGATGAAAGTACCCATCTCGGCACGCACTTCCTCGCTTTCCTGAGCCTTATATGCCTCCATCACTTCGCAAGCTATACCCCAGCGACACAGATCGAACCACCGATGGCCCTCCATCGCAAGCTCTACACGACGTTCATGACGGATAGCATTGCGCAACCCTTCGGGGGTGTCGCTATATGAGCCATAAGGGAATACCGGCAATACGGTAGGATCGTCCTGCATATTACGAGCACGAGAACGTACACGCTCCAAAGCCTCTTTGGCTGCAGCCATATTACCTGTTTCGCAGCAAGCCTCGGCATACATCAGCAATACATCGGCAAACCTGATATATTTTATATTGATAGGACTACGCGTAGGATGCTTCAACTGGTAGTAAGTGGTATCGCCATTGGCAATAGTCACAAGAGCATATTTACGATTCAAATATCGGTTGCCAAGGTAGTACTCTACAGTAGAAAGCTCCCCTTGTGGATTGAGTATCGACAAGTCACGACGAGGGTCGCCGGCCTCAAACTCATCATAAAGATTTTGCGTAGGCTTGTTAAAGCCCCAACCATCTTCTGAACGAGTACGGGTAAGTATAGTAGTAAAGGTTCCACGTGTAAAACCAAAACCCTCGCCATAATCGCTCATTTCGTCTTCCATATATTGTATCTCGAAGACCGACTCTATACCGTTTTCTCCTTCCAAAAGGAAGTTAGTACCATAATCGTCAAACAACTCATACTGATGTTTCGAGATAATAGAATCGCCCCAGGCCTCGGCAGCAGCATAATTATGGCAATAGAGATTGACTTTCAACAGCATAGCCTCAGCTGCACCTTTGGTAGCACGTCCCAAGTCCTCGGCAGAATAAGCATTCTTCTCCCACAAGGTCTTTTGAGCGTAAGTGAGGTCATCGATGATGTGTCCATATACCTCTTCAACCGTTGCACGAGGTTGTTGCCACTTCGAGGGAGAATCTATGATAAAGTCTACATAAGGTACACCACCAAATACTCGTACCAAACGGAAGTAATAGAGGGCACGCAAGAACGATGCTTCTCCCAAAAGACGCTGCTGCAACGATACACTCATCGATGTATCCGGCTCCATCTTTGCCACCTGGTCGAGTACCAAGTTACAACGTGCTATACCCTGATACTGAGCACGATAGAAGCCAAGCAACAAGGCATTGTTTGATTGCACCTTGAAGTTTTCCATATCATATACGACACTCATATCGCCCACGTTCTGTCCACCCTTCAGGGCATCGTCTGACATAACGTCACCTATAAACCACTCACTCAAGTAAGTAGCACCATCATATTCCCACATCAAGGGTGTATAAGCGGCATTTACCGACTGTATGGCCGTTTGTCCCGAGGTATAAAAATCTTCCAATTTCGTTACGCCGGGTGACGGCTCTGTGAGCCAATTGTCTACACACGACGTCATTGCCACTGAGGCTATCGCCAGAGGTACTATATATAATCTTATCTTTTTCATTGTATTGCTGCGTTTAACGGATTAGAACGATATGTTTGCACCTATGAGGAATGTACGCGATTGCGGATAGTTACCATAATCTACACCTCCGCCCACCTCGGGGTCATATCCGGTATAAGGTGTCAAAGTAAAGATGTTGCTTCCTTGCACATAGATGCGGCAACGGTTGAAGCCAATCTTGTCGGTCCATGCCTTGGGAAGAGTATAACCGATTTGAGCATTCTTCAATCGGAAGTATGCACCACTCTCCAGGAATCGACTTGAAGCAAAGAAGTTGACGCTATGGCGTGGGTCGGGGATTGAGCCATCGGGGGTTTCTGTCGTCCATACGTCACGCATCTGTGTACCCAAGACCGATTGATCGCCGCGTCCCTCAAGACGATAGCGCACTTGGTTGTATATTTGGTTACCATAAACTCCTTGGAAGAAGAGCGAAACGTCGAAACCTTTCCATTCGAGACCAAGGTTGATACCGTAAGTCAACCATGGGAAAGCACTACCCAACTGAGTGCGGTCGTTATCGTCGATAATACCATCATTGTTAAGGTCGACATATTTGGCATCGCCTACCGAGTAGGGTTGGTTATTCTTGGCATAGCCCCACATGGCAGCATCTACCTCTTCTTGCGAGGTATATATGCCCTCATATACATATCCATAGAACGAATAGAGTGGCATGCCTTCGTCGCAAACTACTACGTTATCGACATGGCTATATACAGGTTGACCGCCATTAAGTGCCGTCAGCTTATTCTTGATAAACGACACGTTACCACCTATCGAGTAGTTTACGTTACCTATCTTGTTGCGATGGTCGAGGGTTATTTCTATACCTTTATTGCGTACTGTACCTACATTATTGGTACCATCGTAGCGGTTGCCTACTTGGGCAGGGCCTTTTACGGTAAGTAACATATCTTTTGTATCACGCAAGAAAAGGTCTATTGTACCCGACAAAAGTCCGTTGAACAATCCGAAGTCTACACCCAAATCCCATTGCTCGGTGACTTCCCACTTACCGCCGTTGTTGACCCATGTCAGCACCGTAGCACCGTTTACAAGGGCTTGATTAGCACCCAAAACATAATCTACAAAAGTAGGGCCTGAGTTAAACATGGCCAGTGTAAAACTGTCGCTGTTGATTTTATCATTACCTATCTGTCCCCAGCCGGCACGTATTTTCAAGAAATCGAGCCACTTGACATTACGCAAGAACTCTTCTTCGCTGGCTTTCCAGGCCAAAGCCGTAGAGGGGAAATAACCCCATAAATTCTCAGGGAACATACTGGATGCATCGGCACGGAAGTTGACAGTAATCAAATACCGGCTCAATAACGAATAGTGCAAACGACCCAGGAGAGAGAACCGACGCGTACGCCACACGGAGTCACCGGCTTCGGCACGGTCGCGAGTAGTCTGCGATAAATACCAGTTGGTTTCCACTGGATTCAAGATATCGGCACCCGAGCCGCCTATCGAATAGTAGTTGGTCTCTTCCATCGTCTGACCAACCATGGCAGTAAGCTCGTGAATGTCGTTGAAAGTCTTATTATAGGTAAGAGTATTTTCCCATATCAGCTGACTCTGACGTCCCATGCTGCTGCTCAAGAAGTTATACAGGCTTTGGTCATAATCAGAGTATTTGTAAGCCTCTTTGAAAGAACGGTTCCGCGTATTTATAAGGTCGAGCGAAACATCGCTTCTGAAAACCAGGCCTTTTACAAAAGGCGGGGTTATTTCTATATATACATCGCCCACCAAGCGCTCGGTTTTGTCGTTAGGGTGATTCATCTCAACCATTGACAAGGGGTTGGTTACATTGGTAAAATTTGTACCGGCAGCTATCTGTCCGCTCAAGTCAACACCTTTTGAGTTATGGCTTCCAGCAGGATAACGAGCGGGATCCCATGGTGCCATAGCCAATGCAGCCGAAAGAATAGATGCACCGGCGCTAGAACTGTTATTCATTGCCAATCTGCTTTGTGTTGTCACAAACGAAAGATTTTCACCAACTTTCAACCAATCTTTCACCTTAAACCAGGTATTGGCACGCAATGACAAACGCTTAAAGTCAGAACCTATGATAGTACCTTCTTGTCCAAACCAACCGGCACTGATTGCATATCCATAGCGGTCACTACCGCCACTAACCGAGAGGTGATAATTTTGTATGAAAGCATTTTTCTTAAATACTTCGTCTTGCCAATCGGTATCGATACTGCTATAATCGAGCCCGTCGGGATGCCTCTCGGTCATTACTACCGGCTGATAATCTTTATACCCCACGCCTTTGTACATGGCAAGCCACTCATTGAAACCATGTTCTTGGAAATAACGTTTTTCAGAGGCGGCTGCATTTATCTTCAAATATGTATCTACGAACTCATCTCGGCCCATGACATCCAGCTTGTGCCATCTGTTTTGCCATCCGCAATACATATCGAAGGCTATCTCCATATGTCCATCGGTATTGCCGTTTTTCGTTGTCACTATGATGACGCCATTGGCACCTCGGCTACCATAGATAGCTGTAGCGGAGGCATCTTTCAAAATCTCAGTAGACTCTATATCATTAGGGCTGAGGAATGATATATCGTCCAGTATGACGCCATCTACAACATATATAGGAGCACTGTTATTGACCGTACCAATACCACGAATGCGCACTTCGGCCGCAGCTCCCGGTTGACCCGAACTTGAATTGACCGTAACACCGGCAGCACGTCCTTGCAATGCCTGGTCTAAGTTGGCAGCTGGAGTTTTCTTCAACTGGTCGGCAGCCACAGTTGAAACAGCACCTGTCAAATCACTCTTTTTCATTGTACCGTAACCTATTACCACCACGTCGTCGAGCGCAATATCGGTACTTTGCATCACAATACGAAGGGTCGTTTGCCCATCGACTTTCACTTCTTGGCTTTTCATGCCTACATACGATACCACAATAGTAGCATCGCTCGTTGTTTTCAGCACGAAGTTACCATCTATATCGGTAGAGCATCCATTAGAAGTACCCTTCACCAACACTGAAGCCCCTATGACCGGCTCGCCGTAGTCGTCTACTACCTGACCCGTCAGTTGCACGGGGTCAGCCCACGACACAGCTACCGACATAATGGCAGCAATCAAAACTAAGTAGATTTTTCTTGTCATTTTAGAAATCATGGTATTTGTGTGTTATTAACTTTCGCTCTATCTTGCCTGTTTGCAGGTCGAAATAGTATCCGGGTAAAACAACCCGCTTATATATTAATGTGTAAAAAGGCATCGCAAATTCCAGCGACTCTATTTACATTTTTACGTTACAAAGGTAGAGTAATTAGCTAATATAATACAAGCATTTTTACTTCACAAAAACTCAACAATACACAAAAAACAACTCAACAAAAATTCAATAATAAATATATTTATATCTGTATATCAATTGTATACATAAAAATATGCTATAAAACACATTTTTATTTCCACCTCACATTTGCATTTTTTGCACCTTTGTATCATAAATGTTCATACCATGACAACACGCTACTGCGTTTTCTACAAAATTGACACCCGAAGGATATTTCTGCATACTATCGGAATCTTGTTTTTTGCCATCTTGGCTGTAATTCCAGCTCAAGCATTGCATCCTCTTGTGCGCAACTTCACTCGCTCAGAATATAAAGCGGGAACACAAAACTGGGACATTACACAAGATAAAAACCTCGAGCTATTTTTTGCCAACAACGAAGGTTTGCTCTCTTTCGACGGTTCGTCTTGGCATACAACACCCATAGGTAACCACACCAATGTGAGGGCAGTACTCTATGACAGTATCTCAAATCGTATCTACGCAGGAGCTTTTAACGAACTGGGTTACTATGTACACGACACAGAATCTAAACAATTTACCTACCATTCACTCATAGAAAAGATAGCCCCAAACGAACGACAATTCAACGAAATATGGAATATACTATGTACAGGAAACCATATCTTTTTTCAGAGTGATAACGTCGTGATGGAATATCACAACGACACCATTGTACGTTATAATTTCGACCATAAGATAGAGACTTCGGCCATCATAGGCCACTCGCTACTCATCGCTACGCAGGCCGACGGCATTATGGCTCTCAATGGCAAGATGTTTATTCCTATCCCTGGCCACGAACTTCTCTACAATAAAAAAGTATGTGCCATTATCCCTTACCGAAACATGCCTCTGTTTGTCACCGACTTTCATGGACTATACATATTCAACGGCAAAGAGATTGTTGCCATGAAGACCCCCATAGACAATTTTTTAAAACAAAATCAAGCCTTTTGCGCTGCTACCGACGGCAATAAGATTGTATATGGCACGGTAGCACGTGGCATTATCATCCATGATTTAGAAAAAGAGAGCTACACTTACGTCAACACTTACTCAGGCCTACAAAACAATACGGTATTAAGTGCCAAGTTCGACCATCTCGGAAATATCTGGTTAGGTTTGGATAAAGGTATAGATTATGTACTCGACAACTCTCCCATCCGCTCCTTTTTCGACTCTCCCAATAATATATATGGCTCGGGATATGCCTCTCTCATCAAAGACGGCAGATTGTACTTAGGTACCAATCAAGGTCTTTACAGCACGCGATACCCAGTTGATAATTCGCCAGAGCCACTGCGACTTACCACTTGTCTCAACAGTCAGGTATGGACTCTCGAAGAGATAGACGGCACCCTGTTTTGCGGCAACGACTATGGAGCATATGTCATAGAAGGTAATACTCCCCATTTTATCCCTGGCACTTGCGGCACATGGGCTTTTGTAAAACTCGAGAACAAGCCAGGTCTCATACTCGGGTCGTCTTATCAGGGACTGTATATTCTCAAAAAACAGAACGGGACATGGATATGCAGCCACTATGTAAAGGGGTTTGAGTTTGCCACAGGTATGATTGCAGAGGACAAAGAGGGATACATTTGGATTTCGCACTGGATGAACGGCGTGTATCGCCTCAAACTCAATGCAACAGCCGATAGTGTAATAGATATCAAACTATACGACGACCAGCAGGGTCTTGCGGGGAAGCAGAACAACACAATACACCGCATAGGTAATCTCATGGTATTCTCGGCCGAGAATGGGTTCTTTGTATATAATCCTCAAACCGAAGGTATAGAGCCTCACAACAAGCTCAACACTCTCTTCGGCAAGCACCCGGGAAACACGTTACGATTACATATAGGGCCGAATAACGATATATGGGCTATATCGCCTAAATATATAGCCACTGCCATAAGCGACCCTACAGGATATTATAGCCTCGACACCACATCATTCCGCCCTCTTCTCAATAAACTTATTATAGGATTTGAACACCTCAATTTCATTGACGACCGCAATGTAATTCTTTCTACCGAAGATGGCTTTTTGTGGATAGACATGTATAAAACGATGCCTAAACTCGATACAAATGCCTTGTACATCAAACACATCTACTCGGTAAGTAGCACCGATTCGCTCATTTATAGCAAAGAAGTTGGCAACACACCTCTGAAAATCTCACATACACTCAACAGCCTGCGTTTTGAATGCTCGTGGCCCGAATACCGCGAAAACAACGCTATCCTTTACAGCTTTATGCTTGAGAACTATGACGAACAATACTCGGCTCCACAAACCTCTAATGTATACCAATACCAGCAACTGAGACAAGGGGTGTACACACTGCACGTAAAAGCATACAACACCTACGACAGTAGTGAAGCGCAGACAAGTATCACATTTGAAATCCTCGCACCTTGGTATTCGAGCGGAGTAGCCGTGTTCGCCTACACACTGATACTTATTTTGCTTATATACCTACTCATACGATTTATAAAAGCCAAATCAGAAAAAGCTGCTCACGAAATACGTATACAAAAAGAGCATGAACTTGAAGAACAGCAGAAACGACATCTTGCCGAGTCGCAAGAAAAAGAGCGCGAAATTGTTACACTCAAAAATCAGCAACTCGAGCATGACCTGCGCCACAAATCACAAGAACTTTCACATACAACAGCCAACATCATAAGGAAAAACGAAATTCTTATGAACCTTATAGCCTCTCTCAATAAAATAGACGACAACGTCAATAACCAAACACCGTCGGAGAAAATTTCAAAACAGATAAAACATTTGCAGAAACAAATACAAGAGAATATAGAACACGACAACGACTGGCACCGATTTGAGGAGAATTTCGATGTCGTGTATGAGAATTTCCTCAGCCGACTTAGCAAAACTTATCCGCAGCTCAATGTAACCGACCGCAGGCTCTGCGCCTATCTGAAAATGGGGCTAAGTTCTAAAGAAATTGCACCGCTACTCAATATGTCGGTAAGATCGGTAGAGATGACACGCTACCGCTTGCGAAAAAAGATGGGCCTGGAACGCGATACTAACCTGGCTGTTTTCTTACAACAATTATAGCTACCCTTACCTCTACTACTCTGCAACACCTTTCTACTGAGCAGCCAAGGTCTTTATCAGAAAGGCTGAAATAAAGAATAGAGACCTCACAGCTACAATTCGCTGGAATATATTCACGAAAAACCGTGCCTTATTCTCTACAATAAGAGACCTAAAGCACGGTTTTCTATTACTTGAGACTATCCAACTACTTAGGAAGCTCAAAACCTTGAGCAACAATAAAGTCTAACCACACGCGAGAGAAATATTCGTTATCGGCCTTGGTATATCGTACATCGGTAAACACTTGGGCAAGCGTCTCTTTCCCATTCTCAGCTACAAATCCTCGATTAACGGGAAGCGACTCTTTCTCGGCATACAACCGGCGGATAGCCTCTCCATCGTAATCGCTATACTGCTCATGATGTACTATAGCTTCTAATGGTAAGCGGTCTACCTGCTCGGGCGTCTCTGCCGGATAGCCAACGGTGAGAGTTGTTACTGGCACTACCAAACGAGGCAAGTGCAGCACTTCAGCTATCTGTGGGGCATTGTAAGTAGTCGTACCTAAATAGCAACAACCTAATCCTTGCGACTCTGCCGCGGTATTGAACTGCTGAGCTACCAACAAAGCATCTATCATAGCTGTGGTAAACGATACAAAATTTTCATAACCGGGTACGGCACGACTCTCTTTACACCACTTCACAAAACGGTTGAAATCGGCACAGAAAGTCAACACCACAGGAGCTGCCATCAGTGCCGGTTGATTAAAATGAGCCGGGGCAAGCCTCTTCTTCATCTCCGGGTCGCGCGTCACCACTACGCTGTACACCTGCATACCGCCGGTGGTAGGAGCCCGAAATGCGGCCTCTAACAAACGATTTAACAACGTTTCGTCGACAGTGCGGTCGCTATACCGTCTGATGGTACGGCGCGCCTTCATAAGACTTAGTGTATCCATGACATTTGTTTTTTATGATGGGCTTTGAAACAAAAACGGATGCCAGCATACAAAAGCCTGCATCCGTTATTCTGTGGGCGAAGATGGATTCGAACCACCGAAGGTATAAACCAGCAGATTTACAGTCTGCCCCATTTGGCCACTCTGGTATTCGCCCTTTTGCGAGTGCAAAGTTACAACGTTTTCTTCTATTTTACAATTCTGCGACAAGATTTTTTCAGTCAACTCTGCAATGTCACATGTTCATACCTGACACATAAACAGTTGCCATGTCGTCAACCTATTGCTTCCTCCAATCGTACGCTAAAGCTTATATTCTTTACCCTCCAACGATGCAGACTTCAAAGCACACATCTTCAATGCAGTAACAGCACTCTCACTACCTTTGTTCCCAACGCAGCCGCCAGCCCTGTCGAGAGCCTGTTGCATCGTATCGGTAGTGATTACACCAAAAATAACAGGAGGCCTGTTGATAGCCTTTCCGCCTACTATGGCATAAGGATTGGCATTGAGCATCGTAACCCCTTGGGTCACGCTCATACATACATAATCGAAATGTGGCGTATCGCCTCGTACCACACACCCCAACACAATCACCGCCGACGGATTGAGTGCCTCTATCAACGTCCGCGCACCATAGGTAAGCTCTATGGTACCGGGGACACGAGTCACAAAAATATTTTTTTCTTGTACACCATGCTCTAAAAGAGTATCGATAGCACCTTTCAATAGCGGTGTTATCACATTGTCGTTCCACTCGGCAGCAACAATGCCTATCTTCATATGTTTGCACTCTTCGGGCGAAGGTACGCCTTGCATAAATACAGCCTTGTTATCCGATACGTTTGCCATTGCTCTAATATTTTATTCATCTTACAAGACATCATTTACGTCGATGTTACTTGCAACAACAAAGATACTACTCTTTTTTCTCTTCTGCAAAAAGTCTTCTCTACAGTACATCGCCGCACACCCGTCACGACTATGTAGCGATACACAACGATATTCCACCATTTCTATATAGCCCCAAGATAATTATCTGATATACGCATACACCAATAAAAAAGAGGCTGCAACGCCAACGCGTTTACAGCCTCAACTATCTTTTAGGAATATTTTCTATTACAACTTAGCTCTTTCTATGTACGAGTCTATACCTTGAGCTTGTTGCGAACGAGGATAATCACTCTTTATCTTCTCATACAACTTCAATGCATCGGCCTTCTGTCCCATTTTCTCATATACGGCAGCCGCTTTCATCAGATATATGGGTGAAAATACCTCGTTGTCGGTAACGTTAGCGGCCTTCTCAAAACATTTTACAGCATCGGTATATTTTTCCAAGTTAGCATAGCAATTACCTATTGAAGCAACGATAGCTGGCGACACTACTGCATCACTGGCACGGAACTTACCCAAATACTCCAAAGCAGTCTCGTACTCACCTTTAGCATAATAAGCCAACCCGGCATATGCACAGGCTAAGTTACCGGCTTTTGTAGAACCATACTGGTCGGCAACAAGAATGAAACCGTCAAAATCGTTGTTACCACTCAACGCCAAGTCAAGAGAGTCTTGCTCAAAAGCAAGCACTGCACGATACAAAGCAGCCTGAGCCTTTTCCTCGCGCGGTATCAAATAAAAGTGACGCACTGCAAGTACTGCCGATACGATAACTACTATTGCAACTACTACAGTGATAATTGTTTTCTGATGTTTTTCGATAAATTTTTCCGACGAGGTAAGCGCTTCATTCACTTTCTCCAACTCGTCTTTTTCTTTGTCTGCCATATTGTTATTTTATTTTTTGCTATTGATTTTGTGAACAGCCGCAAAATTAATCCTTTTCTTTCGATATACGAAATTTCATGCTTATTTTTTTCTCTTTACGCCCTCAAACGCACTGCTATTTTATCGATTATTCATGCCACTTTTTGCGCAAACGTTTGCATCAAATAGATTGTTAAAAGAGTTATTTTTTATTGACATGAAAAACAACGGCTGTATTTTTGTGCTGTAAAACATAATTACAAAGCATATACAATATGAAAAAGGGTATTAAAAAAATCGTGAAACTGATTATTGAAAAGACCAATAACAATGTTATCATGGAAACGGGGTTCTTTATTAAGTAACCCTTACCATTGAGAGAGAATTCAACTAAACCTCTAACTATAAGCAAGACGGGGGTGCGACAACCGAAATACCGAGTCGCACCCCCGTTTCACGTACATTATCGCTGCAAAACGCCGACAGGTCATTACAACGTCAGCGCATTACAAAACCTTATAGTTACTGCGCATTCATTTGCTCGTCATACACTTTCTTGAATTGCTCCTTATCAAAGCTGGCACGCAACCTGGCATCCTTCATAAAAGCCTGCTCCAGCTGGTCGGCAATAGTCTTACGCGCCACTTGCAAACATACATGATAACGATAAGTACCATCACTGAGGCTATACAACTTCTCGTCTATCATCTCGGCACTTACCAACGTCTGATCTATCACTGCATAGGCTTGCTCTTCATAGGCATTCACGACACTAATATCTCCTGCCACGGCAAAGTTCTTACCATAGTTGTCTATCACGGCCTTTACTTGAGCTTTGATAGTAGCCGACATTTCACCACGTGCATTTTGCAAGGCCACTTTTTTGGCCATGGAAACGTCGGGACTCACACCTTGTTGCACAACTCGCCAATACTCCTTGTCGCTTCTATACTTCTTGCCACTCAACGGAATATCTTGTTCATGCGCCTTTACGGGCTTCACTGTCTGTTGCGACGACTTACATCCTGTTATCAGGACAAAAGACAATAATATCGCTACAATCGAAAATAATCTCGTTTTCATAATAATAAAGATTTAACAAATTAATAAACTATTTTATAAGGTAAACGTAATGAGATGACTTGCTCCTTACCCGATGTCCTCTCCTTTATCGTAAAAGTACCACTTGTGAGCGAAGCACTACGGGCTTCCGGCGAGCGTTTGCCCTCCATACGCATCACTACGGTATTGGTTCCATCTACAAGACTTCCGACTGCCTCATCGGGCAATAATTGCAAAACGGGATATTCAGGCAAGAAAACATTGAGACGAGTCACTTGGTAATCCATTGCCACATTACTACGCACATCGAATGTCATGGTCAAAGTATCACATAAAACCGAATCGGTAGCAGCAGGCTGTACGGTAATGCGCACTGTTCCTTGCGGAATAAGCGTTGCATTGGCAACCTCGGGCGAGAAATAAAAAACGTGCTTGCGCGTCGTACCTCCGAAATTAAAGAGCAACTCCACACTATTCTCCTCCTCCGGTACACACCCTTCATAACCATAGCGCACAGCATACAGGCCATTACCAACCGGCTGAACAGTGGCTTCATAAGCATAATCACTCTTCACTCGCGGCAAACGCGACAACGTAAAATCGCGGTTATCATAGACCAATTTGTAAATATATTCACCGGGAGTATTTGACACCTCAACCACCGCAATACCGTTATACATGCCACGTAACATATCACGCAGAGCGACAGCCTCCTTGAAGCGTGTCTCATCGAAGAAGTAAGCTACAAACGGCTCTACTTCGCTCAAGTAACGACCTATCTCCTCAACTGTATTTATCGATGTACACGCCTCTTTAAGCTTCAGGAATTTATCATACTGCTGTTTGTCATACTCTTTAAACTCTGCTATCATCATTTCCCGTTTTGCCTTGGGGAAAGGATATTTCACACAAAACTCATAGATGCGCTCGCCGGTCTGCTTGTTAAGCCGTCTTTCCCAATACGAAGCCTCGGCATTGGCAATCGTAATATCGTTGACGAATGGCAGTCGCGCAGCAACCGACTTAATATCAGAACGGTACTCTTCGTAGAGATCATACTTACCGTTCTCGCTCAGCTGACGACTTGTCGACAAAATTTCCGACGATACGTTCACAGCCACCGCCTGAACTATCTCTTGCTTGATACTCTCCATACATTTGTCTCGAGCTTCCTCGAGCGACGACCCCGTACTTGAGAAAATAATATAACCTTTCTCCGTTTTGCCAACCCACGAAGGTTTACGCCCACTGCGCTCCTCTACTTTATAGGGAGAGGCAGCAAAACTTTCGCCACATAACAGTACCATAAGTACCATTATCAAATATCTGGCCTCTTTCATATCATTTGGTTTTTCTTGGTTTTCACTATTGTCACACATAATCTTTGTCACAGCAACGGCAAAGAAGTACGCTGCCATGACAAAGCTTTTCTCTTATTGTTGTTTAGACAAAAACTCGGTTATACGATTTTTTAATGCCACTGAATCCTCTACCGCGCGCTCTTCGCTGCGCTCATAAGAAGCAGTCAACGCCATCTCCTCACGTACCTGCTCACTTTTTTCCACTTGTTGTGCCACCTCTTTCTGCTGGTTATGTACAGCCACTTCTTTGCTATAAGTTGCCTTTTCCTCCTCTTTCATAGGTTGCAACATCGACTCTATCATAGTAGATGCCTCCCCAAAACGAGTACTGAGAGGATCAATAGAATTGAGCATGGCCAATGCACTCTCTATACGCCCCATAGCCATCTCCGACTTGGCTGCCTGTATAGCCCGGTCAGCCTCGCGGTCTACCGACTGTACATAGTAGTTACTCATACGAGCCGCAATATCAGGATATTCAGCCACAGCCTCGGGAATGGCCGACAACACATCTATCGCCTTATCATACTCACCACGCCCGGCATACGAGTCGGCCTTGGCTATCAACACCGGTACTCGCTCGGCATAGTACTCTACTATTTTCTCTCGTACCGTCGACATGAAACGTCTGATGCCGGGACTTCTTGGTTTCAACTGTTTCAATGCTGCCGAATAAGCAGCAGTTTCATTTCTACCTATACCCGAGAGCGATACTGTATATTCGTCTACGATTAGTTGCTCGGCGGCATTTACCACATACAATACAACGTCTACCGACAACGTTACCTGAGGCGGAACCGTCGGCACGGCCGTTTTATCGATAGTTACGGCATTGGCAGTAAGCACAAACTCTTGCGAACGAGAGCCATAGCCATTGCCCGTAGCTATCTGTAACAACTTTTGTTCCATTACGGGACACAACCTTTCCGGTATATCCACGTTATCAACCAACATAGGGGTTACAGCTATATTGCGTTCTTGAGCCATGACGGCAACAGTCCATAACAGGCTTGTCCAAAACGCTATTCTCCTAAGTCTGCTCATAAAACATATTTTCAAAGGTTGCACACTATCTTTCTCCTACCACAAGTTGAGCGTAACCTAAACCCCGCATCATCAATTTCGACTCTACCTGATAAGTAGAACGCAAATATTTTTGCAGGTCACGCAACCAACTACGGGCATCTAAAGCTCTGCCACGCTCGTCGTAAAGCGGTATCATTACCTGCTCAAACGACATGTTATTTTCAGTCACGTCGGTAAGACTATACCGTCCTCCTTGTGTATGAGCGCTTACCCAATCTTCTACAATCTCTGTCAGCTCCTTGCCACCGAACTCGGTTTCCAACCCATAGTCGAGACTATCCCAGGCCTTTACTGCCACACGCACCTCACGTCCGTTTTCCTGCAAGGAATTGAAGTATTCCTGCAATTGGTAAATAAAGTTTTCCCAATCCATAAGGATAGCACTTAACAACAATGTAGAAACTTCGTCCGTCGATACGAAAGCCATCTCGCTCGTACCCGATATACCGGCAATCTGCTTGTCGGTATAGGCATCGAGGCCTTGTAAATTATAAGTTACCGACTGTTTAGGGCCTACCTTATTGACCGTCCATGTTACTTGTAACCATATATCGGCACGGGCTGTACGTTTCAACTTATCGAGGGGCGATTCGGCCAGGGTACTCCCCTCGCGGCTCATCGTCACGGCATTTTCAGCCTCCTCTATTTCCAAACTCTTCAATGCCGACTCCAAATTCTTCAGAGGGAACTCACGTTCGGTCATCTGCTCATTTATCTTGCTTATAACCAACAAGAGTTCAGCATCCTCCCTAAGGGCTTTGCGATAGTCAGGGAAGACCATCTGCACACCATTGACATCCATCTCCTGCACATAACCATTGGTATTACACCACAAATCGCTGGGTACTACCATGATAATGGGCTTCTTTATCTGCGCGGGCAGATACGATAATCCTACGGCAAGCAATGCTGCCACAAAACATAACTTTTTCATTAAAAAGCACTATTTAACGATTTCAAAACTCCAGCCGACTCCAACTCCTTACGCAATTCGTCGATTTTCACTGTTACAATAATTCCCATTTTGTATTCTTTGCCTACCTTTATCACATCACCCGCCATAGGTGCACCATTATTTACCAAAGATACAAAACGCATATATCTCCCTCCCTCGGCAAAAAACTCTTTGAAATAGTCGGCAAACTCTTGCTCTACGGCATAATCGGTCACCATAGCCCGTCTACCGGGAACACGAAGCTCGGGATTGGCTGCATACCCTTTGAAGATAATGCCATGCACCGCATTCTTGGGAGCCTGCTCTATTGCCTTATCTGCTTTCTTGGCATACGTCCATACTTTTACCCTGCAAGCACCAGGCACAGCCCCTTCTACCGGCTCAATCTCATATCGCCACGAATAGGTATCTTTGTCTTCTTTTTTCTTACGGGCATACATATCGGGGGTACACATTGCAATAGCGAGTACCATCAACACAACCCATTTTAATTTTACTATACTCCTCTGTGCCATCTCTTAATCTGTTTTTATGATGTCAGGCGGCACAATGCCGCCTGACATCGGGTTACTTATTTCTTTTCTTTATAATCACCTTCCATAATCAACATACCGGGCATCACCTTCTTACTACCTTTCAGCAATGTACCTTTTAGAGCAGCAGCACCGGCATCCCCGGCCTCCATGAGTTCCTCGGCAGCCATATAGCGATTATCACATATCTGACCTTTTACGGGCTTCAATGTACCTACTTTCTTATATACCGTACGGCCGTCGTCGGTAATACTCTTTTCTAACAACGAGAACTTTGTTTTCTCCGTAATTCCCTCTTTCAGACCGACGTAAGCCCGACAGCCCTCCACCTTATTCTTGTCGTTATACACAATCTCAGAAATGGGTACTTTCACTTGAAAATCAGGATATTTTCGTTGCAGATTTACAATATTCTTGTCGAGTGTACGAGTACATGTAACGAGCATCTGCTCTTCTTGACTTTTCTTTGAATAGAGCGTACCTTTATCAGTAAGTTGGTCGTGCTTACCCACAAATTTCATCTTGAATGTTGATGTATCGGCAAGGAAGGCAGCCACTTTCAAAGAGTCGTCTCCCATCGTATAATATTTCTCATAAAAGATAGAGGCGATAGAATCATTCCACTCCAACTGATAAAGATATGTATTGATACGTACCACAAAACCACTGATATTCAACAAGTCGGTTACACCGGCTACTAAATCGCCGCCTGTTTTGGCCAAACTACCGGCAGACTTTACCAATCCACCGATGCTCTTACCTACACCACCAAAGAGACCTAATACTTCACCTGTAACATCGCCTACAGCTTCGGCAGCCTCTCCGGTAAGGCGAGCCCCCTCGCTGGCCATTTCGGCACGTTGCTTATGGTCAATGTAAGATATATCATTGACGAGGAAGAATGTTTTTCCCAAAAGTTCCTCACCGGCATCATCGAGCATAGCTTTTCCCCGTACAGTCTGTAATGCCATTTGAGCATCTTCTACCGACGCATCATACTGCCCACGCTCACGAATAAGATCGAGATTGAAACCCTTGCCATCAAAACCAAACCAAGATGCCACCATTTTCTTGGCCACTTGTTCCTGCTGCAAAAAAGCATTGATTTGCGTTGTAAGATCGGCCTTACGGTCGGCGTTAGGAGTTCCCTCGATAAAAGTAAAACCAAGCTCATGCTTGTCGTACTTCTCGGGGAAGGGCATCTCAAGAACCGCCTGCTTTATCTCATTACAAAACGAGTCGGCAGGATGCACTACAGTTATCATAGACATAGAACTGCGGTGATAATTTTCAAAATCTTCAATAGGAGACGAATTATCTTCGGCATTCATTTCAATAGTGCCACTTATCAATGTCACGATAAGGACTGAGAAAAAAGTTTTTTTCATGATTTTTTAATTAGACTTATTGTTTTTAAAGCTCTTTCTCTTTCTACATGTGGTCAAATATGCCATTCTGTTACATTCTTGACAGGTACAAATTTAAGCAAAAATATAAATTGGCAAAGATATGACACATTTATTAACTATTATTAAGCATAGCATGTACGCTATAAAATAGTGCTTTAAGTCTCTATCCAACTATTACTCAAAAAAAATATTTTACCGTAGTAATATTCCCATTAACGTTTATTATATTGTAAAAAGCTCCAGTGATATGATAATAACTGCTCGTTCAACGACGAAATATTAACAATAAACAACATCCGGCCACAACAATAGCAACTACAGCCACAAATCTCCATATCCGCTCGGGGATAGACGGTTTTCGCGAACCATCGACATACACAGGATATGGCACAGAATCTATCACAATACGCTCTCGCACTTGCACTCGAACACTATCGCTCCGGCCATATACAGCCAACCGGTGATGCAACACGCCCTCTACAATACGTGCTTCGCTCTCGGCTCCCTTACAAACTATTCTACTCACCGTATCGGGTGTAACACGTTCTACAGTATCGCCCTGATCGGAAAATACAACTATCGTGTCACGCACGGTTGTATATACATTGCGATGCTGTGTCACAGGAACATATACCGTGCGTGTACACGATAACAACAGCACAGTTGCAAAAACTATCGTCCAGGCCCTCATAATCGCAACTCCTCCCCACGGTTGACACCCTCGCGCCTATAACTAACGTGTACCCAAGCCGGCCCCTTGGCATTTCCGCGCTCCCATATCAGTTGGTCGTGTGGTAAGTCACACAATATCTCATACAACCGTCTATTCCCTTGCAAACTGCCAGTATTCAAGTCGGCAGCTTCACCGCTCATATGCTGACTATCAGCGGCACCACCTACAGCAGCATTCAAGCGACGGCAACGATAGCCACTATTCACCCTTACAGGTGCACCAAAAATTTCGCGAGCAGGATCGAGGACACAAGACACCAAAGCCTCAATATTGGCTACAGCCTCGGCAGGTGGTGTATTGTCGATGCTATACCGACGCGCTACCATACTGTCGACAAATTCCGAAAGGGTAAAGTATTTCATTCTATACCTCCTTTCTTGCTGTTTCTATGCTGCCTCAGCTCATGCTTGCGATAACTATAATCGACTCCAAATAACGCACCGGCGAAGGTAAGCACCTCGCCGAAAGCAACCAGTACGCTGTTGTGAATCTCGCCCGTAGGGTCTACCCAAAATCCCGAGAACACCAGCGTCAGCCCGGCGACACACATCACGCATGCCACAACAAGCTGCACATTCATTTTATTCACCCTCATACTTTTTTTACACAAAGATGCTATGCCACAGCTCTAGAATCGTGCAATAAGATGGCTTTCACACTCCTGTAGAAGCACAACTTTGCAATTTTTTTTATAATTTTGCGCCTCAAAAAACGAAACATGCCAATTCAAGAAACTATCAGACGTTACATTCTCTTTATTATCGGTGTATTTATCAACTCATTAGGCATCTGCCTCATTATCAAAGCTACACTCGGCTCGTCGCCCATATCGGGAGTACCTTATGTCACCAGTCTCTTCTTCCCCCTCTCTTTCGGTATGACGACTCTTATCTTCAACCTGCTACTCATTTTAGGACAAATAGCTATTCTTCGCCATGACTTTAAACAACGCGATTGGCTGCAACTCCCGGTAGCCTTCCTGTTAGGTGTATTCATCGACCTTTCCATGTGGTTGCTGGGATGGGTAACACCTTCAGGATACCCCATGCAAATAGTTACACTATTGTGTGGCTGTGCCATCCTCGGGTTTGGTGTCAGTCTCGAAGTTCGTGCCAACGTAGTGATGCTGGCAGGCGAGGCTTTTGTCTTGGCCGTTACAAAAAAATCGGGCAAGGAATTCGGATTTGTCAAGGTAGGCTTCGATACCACACTCACCCTCCTCGCCTGTGCGGCTTCACTCATTCTATTCGGCAGCATCGAAGGCATCCGCGAAGGCACCGTCATAGCAGCCCTCACGGTAGGCATCTTCGCCCGATATTTCAACAATAAGACAGCTTTTATAGAACCATGGCTTACCAGACAACATACAAGTACATCGGCAATCCCCGATAACGAAACGCCCCACTACGTTATCACCATAGCTCGCGAATATGGCAGCGGAGGCCGTGAAATAGGTCGTAATATAGCACAATCGTTGGGCATAGCCTTTTACGACAAGGAGCTCATCACCCTGGCCGCAGCCGAGAGCAACCTCAAAACCGATTTTGTGGAACAGATGGAACAGACTACTCCCTCAAACAATATAGGCGAACTCTTTAAAGAAGACTTCACAGCCCCCATCAAGCGCGGCGCAACGGCATCTGAAGCACTCTTTGCCACTCAAAGCAAAATTATCAGACAACTGGCCTCACAACAATCGTGCGTCATCGTGGGACGTTGCGCCAACTTCGTGCTGCACGACCATCCGCATCGCCTCTCGGTTTTCATTCACGCATCACACGACAGCAAGTTATATCGCCTCACTCACGACTACGGCGAGAATCCGGCCACAGCCGCAGACAAATTGGAGTGGACCGACGCAGCCCGCGCCCGCCACTGTAAGACTTTCACCGGCAGTATATGGAATGATGCCAACAACTATCATCTCTCACTCGACAGCGGCATACTCGGCATTCCTACCTGTTGTCAAATTATCCTCGACGCAGCTAAGCAAATAGTTTTAGACGATAAAAGTGATGCTGCTAATACAACCCGTAAGTAATAGATTTTACCTGGAACTCGGTACGACGATTTATCTGGTTAGCCACCTCTTGGTCTTCGGGCGAAAGTCCTCTGATAAACTCCTCGGATAACACATCGCCCTCCTTAAATTGCGGATACTGAGTTGCAAGCTTCTTGGTTATCGTTTTGGGTACTGTCTCGCCGTAACCCTTGGCAGTAAGACGGTCGGGCGAAATACCTTTTTCAATAAGATAATCTATCACCGACTGTGCCCGGCGCTGCGACAAGCGGTCGTTGTACTCATATGTGCCTTTCATATCGGTATGTGCACCCAGTTCGATAGTGATATTGGGATTATCATTGAGTATCTCTATCAACTCCTTGTCCAATGCCTCTTTTGACTCGGGTCGTAACGTAGCCTTATCAAAGTCGTAAAAAATATTCTCCAATATTACGGGTTTTGTTACCGAAGTGAGTATGAAGTCGACCATATACTCGGCGTCCTCTTCGGTGGTATCCGATACGAACTCCTGCTTGCCGTTGAGGTAGCCACGACAACCGGCCATCATCACGTAGTGTACACCTCTATTGAGTTTAAAGCTGAATGTACCATCCTTACGCCCCATCTCCTTTTGGTTCGACCCGTCGTTACCAACTATTCGTATCACAGCATCGGGTATGGGCTCATCGTCTTTATCGAGTACCATACCGCTGATGGTTACTTTGATAGATGGCCGCTCGAAGCTGTATATCTTGTCATATCCGCGACCATCATTGCGGTTGGATGAGAAGAAACCTGACTCCTCCTCACCAAAAGTAATGCCAAAATCGTCACCAGCCGAATTAATGGGATAGCGCATGTTTTCTACATGCCACACTCCCGCCGTATCCAAACGGGCACAAAACAGGTCTAAACCGCCCATACCGGGATGACCGTCGGACGCAAAATAGAGCGTGCTGTCGTTGCGCACGTAGGGAAACATCTCATCACCGGGCGTATTTATTTGGTCACCAAGGTTTTCGAGTGTTCCCTCCGACTTCTCGCCCAATGCAATGCGCCATATATCCTTGCCGCCCTGCCCACCGGGCATATCGGATGTAAAATAGAGGTACAATCCGTCGGGCGACACTGCAGGATGTGACACAGATGATATAGTATCGGCTATTATCTCCAGTTTTTGGGGAGCAGCCCATTGCGCACCGCTGCGCGACGAAGTATATATCTCGCCCGACGAGTCTTTGTTGGGATCTTGCCGCGCCTTACTCAGGTACATGGTAGCACCATCGGGCGTAAAGCTCACAATGCCCTCATCGGCATCAGTATTGAGTTCCCCCTCTACGGGCTCGGGCTTCTGCCATACGCCACGCTCATCCTTCTTAGCAATAAAGAGGTCGAAACCTTTTGTACCGGTAATACCGCTTTTCTTCTCGCCAACAGCCTTCTCGGTAGATGATGTAATATATATCTGGTCAAACTCGGCTCCATATAACATGGGCGCACAGTCACTGCGACGCGAATTGAAAATATCCATGCGCTTCACTTTGTAACGAGTGGGTGCCGCTTTCCACTCGGGTGCTCGCGTACAACCCTCTATACCGTTGAGAGCCAGCACATCGCCGGGCTTCTTTTCCAAATATAGCGTATAATTTTTGATGGCCTCCTTGTAACGCCCTTGAGACTGCTGGCATTGCGCCAGATATAGAAACGATGTACTGTCAGGATACTCATAGCGTATTGCATTGGCATAGGCCGCCGCTGCCCGCGGCATCATACTGAGCCGTCGGTAACAGTCGCCCATCATATAGGCAACCTGCCCACGCACAGGACGGTCTTTCTTTTTGCGCATCTTGTTGTACACCTTGCGGTAGGTCTGGGCAGCATCATAATATTCGCCCCGGGCATATTGCTCGTTGGCAACACTCAACTTGGCTGTCCCGCACGAGGTGTACAGAACAACCATTGCTACCATCAAGATTATCGCCGAAACGTATCTTCTCATAATCGCTTCTGCGCCATTGTCGGGCGCGATATAGATATAACGCGCAAGCCGGGCTTTTATTGCCTTGTTATCATTGTGCTGCCTCGCGCCGCCACAGCAACGAACTGTCACCGTAACTAAGGAATCGGTAGCCGTGCGACAAGGCGTAATCGTAGATTGTACGCCAATCGCCGCCTACAAATGCCGATACTAACAGCAGCAGTGTACTGCGTGGCTGATGGAAGTTGGTAATAATACCGTCGACTACCTTGAAATGATAGCCCGGGGCAATGATGATGCGCGTAGCACTCACCAAGCGGTCAGCTCCTGTACGGTCGAGATAATCAACAATCTGCTGCATTGCCTCACTACGGGTAAGCCGTGCTTCGCCTTCATATGGCTGCCACTGTTTCACTCGCAACTCTTCGGCCGTGGCATCGGGATGCTGCGAAAGCGTAAGACCTATATAATACAGACTTTCAAGGGTCCGCACCGATGTTGTTCCCACAGCTACCACACGGCGATTTGTATCACGCAACTTCTCTATCAACGCCTTCGACACCGAGATATACTCTGTGTGCATCTCGTGCCCTTCTATAGTCTCACTCTTCACCGGCTTGAAAGTACCGGCTCCTACATGTAGCGTAAGCTCTTCACAAGGAATTCCTCGCAATTTCAAGGCTTCAAGAACCGTAGGTGTAAAGTGCAACCCCGCCGTAGGAGCTGCTACAGAGCCCTCAACCTTTGAATAGACTGTTTGATAAGTTGTCTTATCGCTCTCCTCGGTCTTACGATTCAGATAGGGAGGAATAGGCAACTCACCCAGCGTCTCGAGCAATTCACCAAAAGTCACCGAATTATCGTTCCACTCAAATTCTATCTCATATCCGTCACCATGCACCTGACCCTTGCAAGCCCGCAACGTTACCGGGCGATGCTCATGCTCAAAGGTCAGCGACAAGTCGCCTGTTTTCCATTTACGCGCATTACCTATGAGGCATAACCAGCGACAAGATGTCGTACTCTGCAACGACATAGCATAATCGACCGGCTGCAGCGGTTCGAGACAAAACACCTCTATCAAGGCTCCGGTCTCTTTTCTAAAACGCAAACGTGCCTGTATCACACGCGTATTGTTAAAGACCAACATGGCATCGTCGGGCAACAGTCCCGGCAAGTCGGTAAACCTATAACTTCCCTGCACGCCATTGTTATACACCAATAGCCGAGAGCTGTCGCGCGGTGTTACCGGGAACTTAGCTATCCGCTCATCGGGCAACTCATATGCATAGTCGTCTATCCGTATGTCTTGTGTCCTATTCATCTTTCTATCTCTTTGACTTTTACACAACGTGGCTACAAGGTGACAACATATACAATTCTAATAGCCACACACTATACCCACTCGTGCTGGAAATACAAATATAGCCCGCAAAAGTAATAAAATTATAGCGATTATGACAGCCGCCGGTCAGCTACGAGACTCATTACCGCATCTTTCTGAAAGTATCTATCACAATAGGCAATGCTACGGCAAAGGAACATATATCCGATACGGCCTGACACATCTCCACACCTCTTACCCCGAAAAAGTAAGGTAAAATGATGATAAACGGTATGAAAAACAATCCACTCCTCGCGGCAGCCACAAGATTGGCACGTCCGGTTTTTCTGATGGTTTGCAACAACATATTGGCTGTCACAATAAGCGTCACCAGCGGATAGGCCACCAACTGCCAGCGCAATGCCGACACACCTACCTCTATTACCGCAGGGTCATCCCTAAAAACGCCTATGATACTACCCGAAAAGATAAAGCCCACGATGGCACAAGCCGTAAGAAAAGCCGTACCTAATTTCACACAATAGACAAATCCTTCGCGCACTCGGGTATAGAGCTTCGCTCCGTAACAGAAGCCGCACAACGGCTGGAATCCCTGTCCCAACCCTATCACGGCAGAATAGACAAAGAAAGATATGCGGTTCACTATTGACATGCCCGCAATGGCAGCATCGCCATAAGCTCCGGCGGCAACATTAAGCAATATCGTAGAGAAACTACCTAAGCCTTGGCGCAACAATGACGGTGTACCTCCCAAACAAATCTCTTTCAGAAAGGATGGTGAAAAGGTAAACCGTTTTACACTCACCGATATGTTACCATTGCAACGACTCATGAAAAGGAGCAACACAAAGCTACATACCTGACTGGCAAAAGTAGCCCATGCAGCGCCAGACACCCCCATATCAAACAGGTAAATAAATAGTGGGTCGAGCCCCATGTTCAACACTGCCCCCGACAAAATACCATACATTGCATACGAGGCATTGCCTTGAAATCGCATTTGGTTATTGAGTGTAAGCGACCCCGTCATAAACGGTACACCCAATAGGATAACGCCCAAATACCGCTCGGTATAAGGCAAAATAGTAGGCGTAGAACCCAGCAACAACGATACGGGTGTAAGAAACAACAGACCTACTATCATAAGTATGCAACCAAAACCTACACTGTAAAAGAAGCCTGTCGATGCCATACGCTGAGCATTCTCGGTATGCCGCGCTCCAAGTTGCTGCGATATATAATTCCCCGAGCCGTGGCCGAAGAAAAAACCTATGGCCTGTATAATAGACATCACTGGGAATACAACACCTACAGCAGCCGTACTCTGCGTGTCGATATGCCCCACAAAAAACGTATCGGCCATGTTGTAAAGGTTCGTTATCAACATGCTCGCTATCGTAGGTACAGCCATAGAATGTATCACCTTATGTACAGGTGCGGCTGTAAGAAAGTTGTAGTTATCCCTATTCCTATGCATATCTGCTGCAAAAGTATTGTTTTTTGCACTCCGTCACACCTTTTTTTAAGACTATTTGTCTCGAAGGATACAACAACTTTGCTTCTATTTTACCGTCGTAAAGGGACTTTCACACATATACTTACTGTTCTTGAAAGTTATGAATCAGCGATGGATTCTTTTTCGTTAAATTAACTGGAATACAGATTTATTGCCGTGAATAGCACAAAAAAATTTGAGGCCTCAAAGTATCACTACTTCAGAAGCCTCGCAAAACTCCAATTTTCCCATTTCTAACTTCTACTGGCGGTGCGTACGGGACTCGAACCCGTGACCCCATGCGTGACAGGCATGTATTCTAACCAGCTGAACTAACGCACCCCAAATTTATAACCCTTAAATTTTCCATGAAAACCGACGAAATCTCTTCGTTAGCGATGCAAAGGTAACGCCTCTCGGCAGAATATGCAACTTTTTTCGCCTGTTTTTTCCATATTTTTGCATCGTTGCTTCTCAATAAAAAGTGTTTCAATTGGTTACAAAGCACTTCTCTACGCTGCAAGCTTCCCAAAATTTGGCATCAAACAATAAAGAGATAGAAAAATAAGCCCCTCAACACTCTTTTTCACTCGTTGTGTCGATTATAATTACTACTTTTGTTTCATTCAAAATTGTTTCACTATAACAAAAGTTTTTTCATCGCATCTGCTATGAGCGCAACCAAACAAAAAAAATATACTTCTACCGTCATTAAATATTTATGGGGTGGCTTTGCATTTATCGTCGTTGCAGCTGTTGCCATCTTCTATGCCATAGCGCAAGGATGGATTGGCTACATGCCGCCCATAGAAGAGCTCGAAAACCCGAAAGACAAGTTTGCATCGGAAATATATTCGGCCGACGGTAAGGTTCTCGGACGTTTCTACCAGAGTCGCAGCAACCGTGTCTACGTAAATTACAAGGAAATTTCGCCATACCTTATAGAAGCCCTCATAGCTACTGAAGACGCTCGCTTCACATCCCACTCGGGCATCGACTTCAAGGCGTTGTTACGGGCCTTTATCAAACGCGGCATCTTGTTACAAAAGAGCGCCGGTGGCGGCAGTACCATCACACAGCAACTATCTAAACTGCTATACTCGCCCAGTGCCGAGAATGTTGTGGAACGTCTTTTCCAGAAACCACAAGAATGGGTCATTGCTGTAAAATTAGAACGATTCTACACGAAGGAAGAGATTATAAATATGTATCTCAACCACTTCGACTTTCTCAACAACGCCGTAGGCATACAATCGGCAGCATACGTCTATTTCAACAAGACTCCTCAAAATCTTAGTATAGAAGAAGCAGCTACCCTCGTGGGTATGTGCAAAAATCCATCCTATTACAACCCGCGCCGCTTCAACGAGCGTACTCGTGGCCGACGCAACGTAGTTCTTTCGCAAATGGAGAAAGAGGGTTATATAACCCGCGCCGAGCGCGACTCGCTGCAAGCGCTTCCGCTTACGCTCGATTACCATCCGGTCGACCATAAAGAGGGGCCGGCTCCCTACTTCCGTGAACGGCTACGTATGATGCTTACTGCCAAGAAGCCTGTACGGAGTGATTACGAAAGCTGGAACATGCAACAATATGTCGACGACTCTACTGCATGGGAAAACAATCCCGTATATGGCTGGTGTGAAAAAAACCGTAAGGCCGACGGTTCTAAATACAATATATACAGCGACGGACTGAAAATATACACCGGTATTGACTCGCGCATGCAACAATATGCCGAGGATGCTGTACAAGAACACATTGCAGGATACTTACAACCTCGTTTCTTTGCCGAAAAGAAAGGTCGGAGCTATGCTCCGTTCTCAAGTAGCATATCGGCCGAAGAGCGCGAGAGCATCCTGCGTCGCAGCATGACGCAAAGCGACCGTTACCGCCTCATGAAACGTGCCGGAGCAGGTGCCGACGAGATAGAAAAGGCATTCAATACGCCGGTAGAGATGCAAGTATTCTCATACGAAGGTATGATAGATACCGTCATGACTCCGTTAGACTCCATTAAATACCAGAAATCATTCCTTCGTACCGGCTTCATGGTCATGGACCCGCACAACGGACTTGTCAAGGCATACGTAGGAGGACCTGACTTCTCTAATTTTCAATATGATATGGCCGGTATAGGACGACGACAGATAGGTTCTACCATAAAACCGTTCCTTTATACCCTGGCCATGGAAGAGGGATTTACCCCAGAGAGTAAATTTCTCAATGCACAACCCACCTTTACTCTTGCTGACGGCTCAACATGGAGCCCCCGCAACTCATCGACCAAGTGTGTAGGTGAGATGGTAACCCTACGTTGGGCTCTTACCACCTCAAATAACTGGATTTCGGCAAGGCTCATAGAGCAGCTCTCTCCCACCAGCCTCGCTCGCATGATGCACTCATTCGGCATACGCAACTACATAGACCCGGTGCTATCGCTCTGCCTCGGCCCTGTAGAAGTCTCAGTTGAAGAGATGGTCACAGCCTACACCGCATTCTCCAATAACGGCGTTCGCGTCGACCCGGTCTTTGTCACGCGCATCGAAGACAATTACGGGAATGTCATCTCTGAATTTACCCCCCGTATGACCGAAGTGTTCAGCGAACGGGCATATAACCGCATCGTCCCCATTCTCTGCGACGTCATCAATGTAGGTACCGGTTCGCGTATCCGCTTCCGTTATCATATTACAGCTCCCATGGGTGGTAAAACGGGTACATCCAACAATAATTCCGACGGTTGGTTCATGGCATTCACACCCAACCTTGTCGTAGGCACTTGGGTAGGCGGAGAAGATCGCTCCATACACTTCGACCGCATGGCCGACGGACAGGGAGCCAGCATGGCGCTACCTATCGCAGGACTTTTCTTCCAGAAAGTTTATGCTGACCAAAGCCTACTCAACGAAGGATACACTCAAGGATTACAGTTTGACTTCCCCTTTGTGGAAGACGAAGAAGTTGAGGAGATTGTTGTAAGTCCCAGCGACGTGCAAGATGAAGATACACTAATAGGTATAGAAGGTATCTTCGACTGAAAACAACAGATACCATATCTACACACACAATTACACCACAACAAAAGAGGCTGCATCGCATACGATACAGCCTCTTGCTATATTGCTTTTTACATTTCAAGAATAGTGCTGCCATAACGCTTCTAATAGAAGCACGCACTGCCAAAATGGATTATTACAAATCTAATGACTCTCTGCTTGCTCGACATGCGGAGTTACTCGTACTCCAACAGTTTCAATGCCTTTCAGATTACGCTCACGCATACCTTGCGCCACGCGTACTTCATAACGACCACTATCGAGACCGATACCCTCCTTCAAACGTTGCTCATACTGGAAGTACGAACCCCATCCACCGCCATACCAACGGCCATACGTATCGGCCAACAGGCAATTTACCGTATCGGTCACAACTATATTACCATCATGTATATAATCAATAAAAAGCCATACATTACGGTAACGATAGTCATTGTCGTGCATGAGGAACATATCTATATCATACATCCCCGCGCGTGGTACATCTATCATAAACGTTTGTCGGTCATACGCCTCCCAACCGTTATCATCTATCTCGCTATGGCCATCATACACAACATTGCCGGCACAGCCCCACAGCATTGCTGCACAGGCTGCACAAACCGGCCATAGGCTACGACGCTTACTGCTGTTGTGGCTTGTCGCCCAGCTTTTGGTCTTGTGTGTTTTTATTGTTGCCGTTCTGAGAGCCATTTTTTTTCTTTTTCTTCGGTTGAAGGACATTGTCTCCACCCGCAGTACGCCTTTCTTGCCCGTTAGCCTTTCGTACCTCACCGTTGCCAGCCCCATTGTTGCCTTGACGGTGTTTCTTGCGCTTTTTACTATCGAAGCGAGTAAGGCTTTCCTGCTCCACTATATCATGAAAATCCTTACGGTTGCCCGGCTCTTTGGTTTGACTATCGCCTTCCAATCGCTCGGGCTTTATACCCTTACGGTTCAGCGCAATCACCTCGAAAGCCCGTTTACTGTCTATCGTCACCAAATTGGCAGGGATGGTCTTATCGGTAGAATAGGTGATTTGGCGTTTGAATATATCGGCTTTGAAGAAGTAGTAAGTATTGAGCTTCGTTTCAAGCTCTATCTCGCGTGACGGAATTTTCTTCCGCGCCTCTACATATGCGTCTACTTCAAAGTTGAGGCAACATTTCAGCTTGGCACACTGCCCCGCAAGCTTCTGAGGGTTGAGCGATATGTCCTGATAACGAGCTGCACTTGTTGCTACCGACACGAAATTGGTCATCCACTTGGCACAACACAACTCGCGGCCACAAGGGCCTATACCGCCTATGCGACCGGCCTCTTGACGCACGCCTATCTGCTTCATTTCAATACGCACCTTGAATACGTCAGCCAGCACCTTTATCAGTTGTCTGAAGTCGACCCTATCCTCGGCTATATAATAGAATATAGCTTTGTTACCGTCGCCTTGATACTCCACATCGCCAATCTTCATGTCGAGTCCCAAATCCTCGGCTATCTTGCGGGCTTTTATCATGGTGTCGTGCTCACGTGCCTTGGCCTCTTCATATTTTTCTATATCGTTAGGTTTGGCCTTGCGATAAACACGCTTCAACTCTATCTCATGCTTGGGGGCATGTTTACGCATCTGCAACGGGACCAGCCTGCCTATCAGGGTTACCTCGCCTATATCGTGCCCCGGCGAAGCCTCTACGGCAACGATGTCGCCTACTTGCAACTTTAAGTGCGTCGTATTGCGATAATATCCCTTACGCGTGTTTTTAAAACGCACCTCTACCAAGTCGCTCTCCTGCTGAGCCTCAGGCAAGTCGGCGAGCCAATCAGTAAGGTCTAGTTTCGTTTCACGCCTCCGATATTTGCGAGCATCGAAGTCGCTCTTTTCTATATTGTCGTTTATATTATTATCCATGCTATCCATCGTTTCACGCTATAATCATACGACGCGCCGCCCACCCCAATATATACCATCATCAGGAAGGCGGCAACGGCGATACTCTGTTATTTTGCGAAACTTACCGCACGAGTTTCCCGTATAACGGTTATCTTCACTTGTCCCGGATAAGTCATTTCGTCTTGTATGCGTTTTGCTATCTCGCTCGAAAGACGCTCGGTTTCTACATCGTCTATCTTATCGGCTCCTACAATTACACGCAACTCTCGACCGGCTTGTATGGCATAAGTCTTTGTCACACCGGGATACGATAAAGCGAGCTGCTCTAAATCGTTCAACCGTTTGATGTAAGCCTCTACAACTTCTCGACGAGCACCGGGACGAGCTCCCGAGATGGCATCGCACACTTGCACGATAGGAGCCAACAAGCTATTCATCTCTATCTCATCGTGGTGAGCTCCTATGGCATTGCATATATCGGGTTTTTCTTTATACTTCTCGGCAAGTTTCATACCCAACAATGCGTGCGGCAACTCAGGCTCCTCGTCGGGCACTTTACCTATATCGTGTAGCAAACCGGCACGGCGAGCTTTCTTGGGGTTAAGCCCCAACTCCGAAGCCATCACAGCACACAAATTGGCTGTTTCACGCGAGTGTTGCAGGAGGTTTTGTCCATAGGATGAACGGTATTTCATCTTACCCACAAGACGTATCAACTCGGGATGCAGCCCGTGTATACCCAAGTCTATAGCCGTACGCTTACCGGTTTCTATAATCTCTTCTTCTATCTGCTTACGCACCTTACTTACCACCTCCTCAATGCGAGCCGGGTGTATACGACCATCTATAACCAACTGGTGCAAGGCAAGACGTGCTATTTCACGACGTACAGGGTCGAAAGCCGATAGGACAATGGCCTCGGGAGTATCATCTACGATAATCTCTACGCCTGTAGCGGCTTCGAGAGCACGTATGTTACGGCCCTCACGACCAATGATACGACCCTTTATCTCGTCCGACTCTATATGGAATACTGTCACTGCATTCTCTATAGCCGTCTCAGCAGCTACTCGCTGAATACTTTGTATGATAATACGCTTTGCCTCACGATTGGCCGTAAGCTTGGCGTCATCCATGATATCGTTAATGTACGAAGCAGCTTGTGTCTTGGCTTCATCGATGAGCGAGTTGACCAAGCGCTCCTTGGCCTCTTCGGCCGAAAGACCCGATATTTTTTCCAGGTGCTCTACCTCGGCTTTATGCAACTTTTCGAGCTCTTGCTCGCGTTTCTCTACTGCCTCTAATTGCTTTTCGTAATTGGCACGGGCAGCATCAGCCTCATTTTTACGACGTTGTAAATCGCCTTGTTGCTGATTGAGCTGTAGTTCGCGTTGTTTCAATTTTGCTTCAGCCGACTGCAATTTAGAATTGCGCGAGTTGACCTGTTTTTCCAACTCGGCTTTGCGTTGCAGAAACTCTTCTTTCACTTCCAACAGCTTATTTTTCGTCAGCACTTCTGCCTCTTTCTCGGCCTCTTCAATGATTGTCTTGGCACGACTGGCAAGCAATGTTTTGTTGATAACGTAGGTTACTACAGCACCTACTATCAACGCTGCTACCACCAAGCACACTGTCACTATTATGTTCATGGTCTTCTTGTTAATATAATTAATAAAAAAGCACTATAACACACCCATAGGGATGTGCAATAGTGCGGTAAATCTCTATTTGCTAATAAGTTTATCTAATTCAAGGTGTTATCACCTTCATTTTTCTCCTTATTAAGGCGTGCTACGACCTCTTCTTCAAGCTCTTGCAATAATTTTTTTGTTTCCTGTTCTCGCGTATGACTATCTAAATAAAGCCGCGCAAACAACAGGCATATCATCGCATAACATGACACCGAATCTAAATCTTTTACTTTCGATTTATAGTCGTCATATTGCTTATTTATCATCTGTGTCGCAGTACGGAACAGCTTCTCTTCATCCCTGTCACGACGTACGTGCATGGAAAACGGCTGCTCTATATCACGCAAATGTAAGTGTATTTTTTGTAAGTTATCTTCGTCTTCCATTTATTTCTTCCTTATTCTTGTAGCAACGAAATACACTTATCTATTTCCCGCACCAATTTGGCAAAACGCTCTTTGTTTTCTCGTGCCTGTGTAACACTCAACGCTGCCAGCTGCGACATTTGCAGCTTCTCATACTGAGCCTCACACTTGACCAATTTGTTTGAAAGTTGTGTCTTTTCAGCACGTTCTTTCGACAAGTCTTCCTGTAGCGTCTTGTTCTCTTTCTCGAGAGTGGCACATCGCGCTTCAAGTTGCGAGCATCTATCCATCAAACGTCCGAAGTACGTTTTCAACACCTCGATACTTTCTTTTGAGCTACCAGACATGTTTTACCAAATTTTGCTACAAAGATAATCATATACCCGAATAAAAACAATACCCGGGCCTTTTCTTACTTCGGACCCGGGCAAATTAATCTTTTTTAAAACAGGCTCTCTTATCTTGCTATAATGAGTGCTGCACTAGGCGCTACAGTTACTTGTGAACCTGTTAACTTGCGACGACCTTGCAAGTCTATCTTGCCATTATCTGCCAGTACTCGCCATTCGCCTTGAGGCACCGGTATGACACAGGGTGTATCGTTTCCGTTGAAAGCCACTACTATTTGCTCACACTCGTCACCACCGGCATGGTTGACAAGGGTATATGCCACTACCTTGGCGGGTGTACCCTCTATAAATCGCAAATGCTCTCTTACGGCATCGGCACTTGCCAGCCGGAATGCCGGATGAGCCTTGCGCAAAGCTATCAACGAGCGATAGTAATCAAAGAGCTCGCGGTTCTTGTGTTTCAGACTCCAGTCTATAGCATTGATTGAATCAGGCGACATAAACGAGTTGTGCACACCTTTTTTATCACGAAACACCTCTTCACCTGCAAACATAAAGGGTACGCCTTGCGAAGTGAAAACAATGGTCTGTGCCAGCTTGGCATAACGTTGCAACTGCGCATCGGTCTTACCGGGCATCGAAGCGCGTAATTTATCGGTAAGGCACATATCGTCATGACACGATACATAGTTTATCACTTGCGTAGGGGCATTGGTATATGGAGCTTTCGAGTAGTTGACTTGTTCATAATTGATTTGCGGATGCTCTATTGCCCCTACAATACCAAATTTCACACTTTCTTCACACCCATCTGCACCGGTTGCAAAACCTCGACCCGAAGCATCGCTGAAATGTCCCTTTACGCCATCGCGCAAATCGTCGCTAAATACCGCTATACCCGGCATCATATAGGCATTGGCCTTCATGGCACATTGCTCTGCGGATAAAACCGGTGTCGAAGCTGCCCATCCTTCACCATAGACAAAAATGGTGGGGTCTATCTCATCGAGAGTTGCACGCACCTGCTTCATTGTCTCTATGTCAAGGATACCCATCAAATCAAACCTGAACCCGTCTACATGATATTCCTTCGCCCAATAAGCCACAGAATTGACTATGTAACGACGCACCATTTCCCGCTCTGAAGCTACTTCATTGCCACAACCCGATGCATTGGCGTAACTTCCATCGGCATTATGGCGATAGTAATACCCGGGAGTTGTAAGACTGAAATTCGACCCGTCACCCACATAGGTATGATTATACACAACATCAAGAATGACACGCAAGCCGTGAGAGTGAAGCGATTGTATCATCTGCTTCATCTCTCGTATGCGGGTTACAGGGTTGGCCGCATCAGTTGCATATGACCCCTCCGGAGCATTATAGTTTTGCGGGTCATATCCCCAATTATACTGAGCACTGTCGGGACGGCTCTCATCTATCGACCCGAAGTCGTAAGAGGGTAGCAGATGCACATGCGTTACGCCCAACTCTTTCAGATGGTCGATACCCGTAGTCTCACCTTCGGGAGAACGAGTACCCTCTTGCGTCAAAGCAAGATACTTGCCAGGATAGGCATTACCCGATGCCGAATGTGCCGTAAAATCGCGATGATGCATCTCGTATATCACAATATCGGTAAACTGTTTTAACTCGGGACGTTTATCGGCATCCCATCCTTCGGGACACGTTTGTTTCCAATCTATGATAGCAGCACGGCGACCATTCAAGCCCACTGCCTTAGCATATACGCCGGGAGTTTCATCAAGCCACTTCCCTTCTTGTTTTATACTGAAAGTATAATACTTTCCATACAAAGGCTCATCGACCGAAGCACGCCACACGCTCCTGTCACGTTTCATCTCCAAAACGTCGCTCGCTGTACCTTCTATCCCATTATCGTAAATATTTACCCGAGCAGCTTCGGCTGCAGGCGACCACAAAGTAAAATGAGTACCGGCATCATCTACCATCAACTCCAAATCATTGCCTTCATAGACCGGATAGTTATCATAATCACCGGGAGTAACATTGCCCTGACAGCCGGTCATAAGCAATAGTGCTGCGGCCGAAATAGGCAAAATTTGTTTTTCAATGTGTTTCATAGGTTATTATTCTTACAGGAAATTCAGTTATTTATAACTAATACACTCTCTTCTGCAAAAATAATAATATTACGACAGTTTCAAAAAAAATTATTGGAATCCTAAGACCGTCCTTAGACGAAAACGTTTGCACAACTCACCACACATAATTAGAACTGCAGATATATGAATGGCACAAGCTCGCTCGATCTCACCTGCAATACCAAGAAAATAAATACGGCAAAAACAACGGCCTTACATACAAACGGCATGCGTTCCAATACTTTGCATACCCCCTCCGACCAACGATGCGGTGTATAGTGTAACAAATAGCCTACTACAATGGCCAGCGTCACAGTAGGATACCCCTCGACAAACTGCATAAACACCTCGGGGTGGAACTGCGTCGCTATTTGACTTGCCATTTCACCCACAACAGTAAGTGAATCGGCTCTGAAAAATACCCAACCTATTGCCACTAAATGGAATGTAAGCAGAACTCCCAACACATGTGCTACCTTATTGGCCGGCTTATCCTTGCGGTTACCTCGCAGACGCATAAACAGCTTGTGAAATACAAGCAACAGACCATGCCACGCACCCCATAGCATAAACAGCCACGATGCGCCATGCCACAATCCTCCTATCACCATCGTAATAAAAAGATTGAAATAATTTCGCCACAACGGCACACGGTTGCCTCCCAGCGGTATGTATAGATAATCGCGCAACCAGAACGACAATGTGATATGCCATCGACGCCAAAACTCGGTTATCGAAGCCGATTGATAAGGAGAATCGAAGTTTGCGGGGAATCTGAAGCCCAACAGCAATGCAATGCCTATTGCCATATCTGAATAGCCCGAGAAGTCGCAGTATATCTGTAATGTATAGCCATACATACCCATCAGATTTTCAAATCCTGTATAAAGCGACGGGGCATCAAAGATACGGTCTACAAAATTACTGCTGATATAGTCCGACAGCACCACTTTCTTGAAAACGCCCGTCATCAACAGAAAAAGTCCTCCGGCAAACATAGAATCTGTAACTTCCGGGCGACGACGTATCTGCGGCACAAGTTCGGTGGCTCGCACGATAGGACCTGCAACCAACGGTGGAAAGAAGGAGAGGAAAAACACATAGTCGATGAGCCGCTCTACCGGTGCAATCTTTCCACGATACACATCTACAATATAGCTCACCGAACGGAACGTAAAAAACGATATACCTATGGGCAAGGCTATATCCCACAACGTGATGGGTTCGTGTAAGAAAAGATTGAGCGTATCCACTATCAACGAGGTATACTTAAAGTAACAGAGCATACCCATATTTATGACGACACTCGCAGCCACGCACAATTTGCGTCGCCATGCAACAGTCGTTCGCCCTAACATACGTCCTATGAGATAGTCCGATACACTCACACCGAGCAAGCACAGGACATACACACCACTCGACTTGTAGTAGAAATACAACGAGAAGAGTATCACAAACAACATACGCCCGGTCGTATGGCGACTCAACAAACGATATACCACCAAGAAGCCGGTAAACAAGAAGAGAAACAACCCGCTGTTGAACATCAACGGGTGCCCGGGCTCATACGAAAGCAACTGCCACAGACGGTCTATATCAAGGTTGTCTGTTATTTTGTTCCATATATCGTTCATATGCATTCTCTATACTTTTATACAACAATGTGCCTTGCAATGAATAACCTTCTTTGGTATAGTGTGTCCTGTCGCCCGACATGCATCCGGCCTCTCGCAGCTTCTCACAACTACCATGTCCGCCCGATATGACATACCAATCCCACACGGCAATACCATGCTTTGCCCCATAAGTAACAATGGCATTGCGCACTATGGGCAAATTACGGTTTTCTATATAATAGGTACGACGACGGCCATTGCGATTACGACGTCGACGTAATTTATTCTCTCCGGGGGTCGTCAGCAAAAACAACGCATCGGGGTTGGCATCGCGCAACGTGGCGACCAGACGGTCTATCGCAGCATATATCGTAGCATAATCGGCCTTCCCTATCGACTCATTGGTTCCCATAGAGAGGATAATAAGCTGTGGAGACAAGGCCGCCACCTTCTGCCCGAAATTGGGAATATGATTGTAACAGTCATAATACGCACCATTATTGCCTATACCATGCACCAACACACCACTACACCCATTTTCTACCGACACACCGTAAATGGCACAACTGTCGGCCACTTGCGTACGATAACCATCAAGTTTCACTTCACATGTCGATGCCGATGCATTCCACTCATACCGCGTCTCACCTGGCTGCTCACGCAAGATACGCAATCCGTCAAGGCTATCGGTAGGATGCAACAACGGGAAACGAGAGGATGCACTGTGAAACAGGCGCAGGATACTGAATGGCCGGCAATGTCCCGTGCGGCTCAGCGTGGCAATATCTATACGCATCTGCCTTCCTACAGGTACTATGGCCACGCCACAAACTCCCTGCTCATTTTGTCTGTGTTTGCGTCCCACACATTTACTATACTGCCATTTACTGCTTGATGTGATTTTATAATCTGTAGGTTCATTGGTTCGACACAAACGCAATGGAGCCAACAATCCTCGCCCTGCATCACCCCATCGGGCTTGCAACGAATCGCGCAACGGAGCCGTAAAGAATCCTGCTTGTACATGCGAGTCTCCCAGATGTACAATCGATACCACGTTTACCGCCGTATCGGTTGTATCGGTAAGCTGCTGCAACGACTTGAAAAGAAGGCTCCAGTCAGCGCCATTCAGTATCAACGTATCGGCAGCGCAGTCTATACACGGAGGTAGCTTCACAGCTACCGTATCGGACTGCGAGACAGTTGCATTACACACGACAACTGCAAGCAACAGGGCAGCGATGCAACTCCACACTTTCATTTTTTGCCTCTTGTCATATCAATGATTATACTATCGCCCAAAGCATACCCCAAAGCTCGCACAAACGCCCGCGCCACAGGACGGCCTCCGGCATGACTTATATGAGTATAGTCTTTATTAGCCCAACCATTTTCCACAAAGCGGGTCATTCCGCCATCGTACTTCATAGCCTCGCAGGTATCCCAAAATAGGCAACCACTCTCACGGGCTGCGGCTCGCTGTGCCCGACGCATAGCATACACCTCTTTCATTGTCTTCATCTCACCGTCACGGTTCTCGCAACGGTCGCCTATCCCCATAAGCAAAATATCTACACCAGGCATAGCCTCACGCAAATGCGTCACAGCTTGCACAAGTTCTTGTGTAAAGCCACTGTAATCTGTCATTCCGCTCGACATGCGATTCAATCCATATTGCAACACCACCATATCGCACGGTATTGTTTTTTGCAATGCCTCAATATTGGTTTGAGGTATATCGGCAATACTGCCACCCGAATATCCGCGCATAGAAACATTGTCAACCGCTATGCCATCCTCGCCATCGAGCCATACACCCCACAAAGCGACCTGTGCACTATCGCAACGGACCGTAAGCTGCGTAGTAGGCTCATGAATTGTAACCATACCTATACCCTCGCCGGCGGTGACATTATACGTATGATAACCACTGTCTGTTTCGAGAGTCAGCACAGCTGCATCGGTCGCATCATAGACGACACGCGATACCTCCCAACACTCGGCATGAGCATAGCGAGACGACCCTTTATAACGTGTATAAGCATCGGTAACCGGGACATAATATTGCAAAGGGAGCGACATGCGTGCCAATACAGGCTCTTTCACAACGCTATGGCTCTCCCAACCCTTATCATTTTGTACGACAGAGCGCCTGAACCCGGGGAAATCGCTATGTAATGCCATATATCCTACTCCTTCACCGCCATAGCGTTGCTGTAACAATTCACGAATGTGTTGAGTCAAAATATCAGCTTCTATAAAAGAATCGCCCAAGAAAACTATACGTGCAGGCCGTCCCAGGCTCGCCAGGTTGTCGATAGCTGCAGCCATATTGCACAAACCCGCTTGCGCCGCGGTATAGTCTTCAATTGGGATAATATCGCCAACACGACGCATAGCCCTCCCGGCAAGAGTAGAGGCCTGTACAGACGATACACTATCTGCAGGAGACAAAACTGCCATACTACTATCTGCATCAACAACCCCATTACTGTCGGTTGCTACCGACGCAGCTGTGGGCAACATTGCAAACTCGTCATCATATTCATCGATATAGTCGGCCTCATCGTCGTCCCGCAAATCGCTCAACAAATCTATCTGACGCATGGTATACCCTCCAATACGTAACGAAGGCAACAACGATAAGCCAAATAATATTACCAATGTGAGCAAGAACAACCATACAACTTGCGAAAGCCTGTTCTTATTCATACCTTTTTTCACTTTGCTCTATTCGGTGTACAAAGATAGTACATGGCTCGTGCAAAAAGAAATAAAGAGTTGTTTTAATTTCTCACACCTCGCCATAAACAGTGTCTGTAAATATTGCCCTATATATAAGACAGTTTTTTCTATTGCCTTAAACAAAATTAGAGTACAAACCAACAATTCTTGCCTCCATATTTGTTTTCACTACAAAATAATACTATATTAGAGCCGCATTTTGCCACCTCTTTTTACCATCCGTCATGATATTACTGCTCATCTCACATTGGTTATACAATACACTATACATCTTGTACTTGCTCCTTGTTGCCAGCAGTATTTTCGTTGTCATCTCAGAAAACCGCAACCCGTCAAAAAGCCTTGCATGGATTCTGGCTCTCATGTTCCTACCCGTCGTAGGACTTGTACTATACCTCTTTTTCGGACAAAGTCTTCGCAACGAGCGCATGCTCTCTAAGCAAAACCGTCTTTTGCTCCAAGCCAGCAACAAACCGCCCAAAGTCGACCTCGACCACCTTCCACTCAGTACTACCAGCCGCCGAATGCTCACTTTATGCTACAAGCTCGGCAAGGCACCCTATTATCCGGGAAACAAAGTACGCATGTACATCAAAGGTCGTGAAAAATTTGCCGACCTCATCGACGACCTTCGTCAAGCCCGCCACTTTATACACATGCAATATTTCATCTTCCGCGACGACAACCTCGGCTGCCAAATTCGTGACGAGCTGGTGGCTGCTGCCCAACGTGGTGTTGAAGTAAGGGTTCTGTTTGACGATATGGGCAGTTGGACGGTAAACCGCCGATTTTTCCGCGACATGCAAAAAAACGGAATCGACGTACACCCCTTCATGCGCGTAGCCTTTCCCAATCCATCCCTGCGCATCAACTACCGTAACCATCGCAAAATAGTCGTTATCGATGGTAAAATAGGATATATAGGTGGCATGAATATTGCCGACCGCTACGTCAATGGCGATGATGACCACAGCTGGCGCGATACGCACCTGCGCATAGAAGGTCCAGCAGTACACGGGCTGCAGTTCTCTTTTGCCATCGACTGGAGTTACGAATGCAAGACACTTCTCTCGGGCGACTTCTATTTCCCGCAGATAGAGCCTGTAGGCGACAAAGGAATACAAATTATCACGTCGGGTCCCATAGGAGGCTGGGAAAACATTGCCCTCATCTGTCAACAAATCGTATCTACCGCCAGTCGATACGTATACATACAAACACCTTATTTCCTGCCTACCGATACCCTTATCAATGCTCTCTCGGTAGCAGCTCTTTCGGGAATAGACGTACGCATCATGATACCCAACCGTCCCGACTCTATCATACTTCGCTGGGGCTCTTTCTCCTACATCGCCCAAATGTTGCAAGCCGGTGTGAGAGTATATCTCTACCAGCCCGGTGTCATGCATGCCAAGACTATTGTCGCTGACGATGAAATAGTCTCTATCGGTTCGGCCAACTTCGACTTCCGCAGCTTCGAGCATAATTTCGAAACAAATGCACTCGTTTATGACAAGGAACTGGCACTACGTGTCAAAGCCGACTTCTGCAACGATGCTACCGAGTGCCACGAAACAAATGCCTCAGAGTGGCAGGATCGTCCATGGGCACAAAAAGTATGCGAATCGGTCGTACGCCTTATAAGCCCCGTACTTTGACCTGGTCTCCTTTCTTATAAAATTACTATTTTTGCAACGCTCCTTTTGGCCTATAGGGCAAGAAGAGTATCATTTTATCAAACACACAACATTCATTTCATTATGAAGAAAAAAATTGTTGTCATATCTCTCCCTGTAATTCTTGTTGCTATTGCGACCTATATCGTAGCTAACCGTTGGAACATATGGTTCGGTAATCCATCAGAACCTTCTTTTCAGTCTCAATCGGCGCCTTATAACATACTGCTCTCTTTCAGTCCCGAAGGCGACGACTTCCGCAGCATTACATGGCAATGCGACACTCTCGCAGGTACAGCCAATGTCATCTATTCCATACAAAACAGCGGCGATACGGCTACCTTAACAGTACAACCGCACATATACCGTTCGCAGGGTGGCGCATCGGCATTCTATCGCGCCGACATCCACACACCGCAAGCCGGCACTTACGACTATCGCATCTGCATGAAAGCCGATTCTTCCCAATGGCTGCACTTCACATTACGCGACACCTCACATGGCAATCAATCTCAATTCATATACATTGGCGACATACAAGACACTATCAACGGGACTACAGGCAATATCTTAACCGACGTTGTCCAACAATACCCTACAACCGACTTCTTTATTCTCGGCGGCGACCTCATACACCGTCCTTTGGAAATATATTGGGATGAAGCTTTTCGAGGTCTTGCACCTATTGCTACCCAATACCCTGTTGCGGCCGTCACAGGCAACCATGAGTACCTCAAGGGTATGAATGCTTCGATAGAGCCACGCTTCTTCCTGCATTTCCCTTATTTTACCAACCATAACGCATACGCCACATTTACCAACGGCGATATTCAAATCTTTCTTATTGACAGCAACGCAGGCATCGTAAATCTCTTTAAACAAAGCCGATGGCTCGAAAATGCGCTAAAGAGCTCTTCGGCACGCTGGAAAATTGTAGTACTCCACCACTCGCCATACTCTATACGTAGCCCTTATAACAATCTCGACATTAAGTTTCTATTCGATTCTCTATTCAAGAGGCACAACGTCGATTTTGTGCTTGCAGGACACGAACATGGATATGCCCGTCGCACTACGCGCGACCTCGACAATCATAAAAAAAACGCCCATATATACTGTCAGCCATTGTTCTCCGAAACAATACCCGCTCTATATCAATCATCGCACCGACCGCTACGGCACTGGCGACCGTTACTTCCAGCTATTCACCAGCCATGGCGATACGATGCATATGCAGACGTTAACCACCGACTTTACTCTTTATGACGATATTGTACTGATAAAGTCAAACAGTAAGACATGGCTTATCGACCATAGCGACACCATCCCCGAACGGCTGGAACTACCGGCAAGTGTAGCCCGAAAACTAAAACCGGGACAAATACACGAATATAACAAGAGTATAGAAGAGCGGGCAAAACGCAATCACAGCGGCTCATCTACTCCCGGGTTATAATTGCAAAGTACGGTTTTCTATCAGTACCCCATAAACATATTCCCTACTATCTATAAAAAAGAAAGAGGTGTGCTTATGTAGCACACCTCTTTTGCGTATTCTCCATTAAGGAAAATCAATGTTTATCTGATAGCGACCTTGGTAGTCTTGCCATCAACAGTTACAAGGTATATACCACGATTGAGGTTTGTATTGATTGTGGTACGTACATTGTTGCCTACCGATGTGGCGAGTACCGTGCGACCTGCAATATCGGTTACCATTACATGGCTGCCGGCAGCGGCATTCACGATATTGAGTTCTTTACCATTGGTATAAACGATGCTGCTGTTGTCCAATTTGTTTGCAGCTACACCACTGGTTTCGCATTGCAACAGCGGGCTGACAAGAGCCGATGTATACATACCTTCATAAAGCTCAGAAGTAGCATACCATCCGGTAGGAATACCCAACGAAGCATCCTCTATGTTAATATACATCGTATTGTAGGTATTTCCACGTTCGGTAGCATTGTAAAGAGCCAAATAATAGCTTGAAGACGGCGTAGCATCGGGCATTCTCAATGTTACGAAGAAGCTGCCTTCAACGTTCACAGGAGTATCGAATGTTATCATCAGCGAAGTATAACCCGTAAACAGATCACCTATTGTTATGGTTTGACCGCCCAACACCTCACCGGGAAGACCCTCTGCATCGGGGGCGCAAATGTTTACAACCACTTCGTCACTCAGATCTGAGGTGGTGGCATTATAACCGGCAGCCACCATCATTATACCGGAGACGGTACTATTGAAAGTCTCGGGCAACTCGAAATATTCGGCAAATTCCTGATTGATTGCAGACATACCGAAAAGGAACGAGTATTGATTGCCCGACATATTGGTATAGTATGTAGGCACATCCTCTGGTTGGAAATTGCATACATAGTCAGCAGCTACTTGCGAACTATACAGATTCTTCACATCATAATTTCTTTCCAAACCGACCTCGCCATCTGCATTACGCAAGAACAAATATACATCAGTATTAATACTGTCTTCGGTAAGATTGTATGTAATAACCGGCGATTGTTCGGTAGATGTGCTTATCGAAGCATAGTCGCCAAACATCCACTCTACTGTCTCAACATCTTTCCCTACATAATTATATGTCATAGGAACAGAAGATGCACTATACAACATGGGAGTAGGAGCAGTTCCTTGCTCATCTATGGCAAACAAGTTCCATACCGACCACAAGCCGCCCTCGGAATACATGGTACCACTGGGATATACGGCAATTTTTTCATCGTCTACTTGGAAAAGGTCGAAAGCTACGGCATTCACATCAAAAGTCTTTGTACAGTGGTTGATGCCGAAGTAGTAAGTTCCCGATGCAGAAGGAGTAAACTCTGCGGTACAGAGAGTCCACTCTGTATAGCTTACGGCATTGTCACCCGAACGGTCTATCACCGTTGTTGTTTGCGAAGCCTCATTGGCAGCAGTTCCCACAGTTACTCTCCACTCATCCAATGTGTTTTGAAAACCTGAGGCATACGCATAGACACCCACACTATAAGTTTGACCGGCTGTCAACTCAACGCCTTCGCTGAAAGCCCATGCATTACGTGCAGCTCTACTATCATATCCCGATACAAGATACAAATCACCCGAAACAGGATCTATACCCTGCAAACCGCCTATTTGCATAGGGAAAGCTGCGGTAGTAGAGTTATCTACGATTGTCCATTCTTGCTCATTCTCAAAATCACTACTGTAAACCACCGATGCAGCAGCCGCAGGAGCTTTTTGCGGTGTACGCAAGCTCATTTGTGAAGGAGCAACTGCTTGCATACGGCCATCGGCACGTTTCAACATTACTTGTTTCACAGCCTCGTCAGCCTTCAATTCACCTTTCTGCACAGGCACAACTGCCATCGCATTCGTTACCATAGCAACGGCTGCAAGACCTAAAAGTAAATTTTTCATCATAATTGATTGGTTTTATTGGGTTAATAACTCTTGTGTATCTCACTATTTGTATTAATACTATATAACGATAATATGTGATGTTGTTACAATGTAAGACACAGATGCAAATGTAGGTTTATTTTTGATACAGACAAATTGTTTGACAAAAATTTTCTCTTTTCATTGATTTTTTGTCATACACGATGATAAGTAGCAAACATCTGCCGACAAATCGTAGAGAGGTTATTATATAATACCATAAATGACAAAAAGAAGATATAAAATTATTGTTCGCATCTGCTATATGACTCTATCTTGTCTCTACTAAAACTGGCGGGCCGATAACTGCCCGCCAGTTTTAGTAGAAATGTCTTTTCTTCCCCATACTTGTCATCAAAAAGCGATGGCAAATGGAGAAGCCGGCAATCCGACACTATTATAAAGATTGGCATCATCAGGATTATTACCCCATGCATAACGCACTTTACAGGGATTTTCTATACCGCTGCACGAAAGTATAACTTTATTCTTACCTTCAATGCGGGCTTGTACCCAACGATACACGTTATCGCTCCCTGCTACGGCAAAGGCACAAAGATATCCATACTTATCGCGCACCTGAAGCCCATCGGCGACTTCGTCAAAGGTAAGGACAAGGTCTCCTTTCTGTAGCTCTACAGCAACACATACGGGTCCCGATGCTTGTAACGCATCAAAGCCGTAGTCATTATGCAACGCAAGGCGCGCCAAGCGATGCCCCACATCTTGTTTGTTACGAGGGTGTATATCATTGGCATCGCCTATATCTATAATAACAGCCTGCCCGGTATGAGGTAATGCCAACGTTGCCGACTGGGCATTGCGCAACTCGGCCCACGAGCTCTCAGAAGGAATCGTATCGGGCTGCATATAATTGGCCAACTGTACCCAATAGAAAGGAAAATCCGTACCCCAACGAGCGCGCCAATCGTTGATAAGTGCAGGGAAAAGGTCATAATATTCCGATGCACGCGAAGCATTATTTTCTCCTTGGTACCATATTACACCTCTCATAGGCAACCCTATAAGAGGATGAAGCATCGCATTGAAGAGCTGCGAAGGAAACGTATTGGGCCCATAATCGACATATCCGTAGGCCTCATTCGATATGGCTATCTTATACTTCCACTCCCCCGAGAGAGGTATTTGCTTACCACCAACGGTAAGGCATACGGCTCCATCTGCACCATATATTCCGCCACCCGCTTGCATATCGGTAACCTTTACCACAATCTCGTTTTCTGCTTCAAGAAGATTTTCGGGGATGGGATAAACACGTTTGACGTCATATCCTGTCGTTTCACCGACCTCCTTACCATTAACCCATGTTTTGTCATTATCATCGACACAGGCAAGATTGAGTATTGCTGCTTTGCCCTGGCATTCTGCGGGGAGTGTAAAGCGGAAAGAGAACCACACTACACCGTCTATTTCGGCCAATTGCTCATTACTCCATACCCCGGGCACATGGTGAGTACCCCAATCAGAACGGTCGGTCGAAGGGTCATACCAGCGTTGAGGCTCTCCTGGTTCTTCCATAAGAGCATTTTGAAACTCCTTGCGTTTGGCAATTGTACGTGCTATATAGGTTTCAAAATCGGGAGTACGCATACGCTGCAACTGTTTGGCATATTTGGGAAAACTATCAAGCGACTCCATACTCATCCACGACTCTATATCAGTTCCACCCCACGAAGTATTAATGAAACCAACAGGAACATTAAGACGAAGGAAAAGGTCACGGGCAAAGAAATAACCGACAGCCGAAAAATCTGCTACAGTAGCCGGCGAGCATACTTGCCATTCGCCAACAAGGTCGTCTTGAGGTTTATTATTCATGGCCTGTGCTACGTTAAAAGAACGAATGCTCGGATAATCGGCCTGAGCTATTTCCTTCTCGGCATCAGCTGCTGAACGCACACGAAATTCCATATTCGACTGTCCGCTACATATCCACACCTCTCCAAAGAGAATATCGTCGAAATTAAGCACTTCTTTACCAGCCGTAACCTGCAGCGTATAAGGGCCCCCAGCCTTATACGCAGGAAGCGATATTTGCCAACGGCCGTCTTTCCCGGCTTTAACGGTAGCCTTGTTATCACCTAAAACTGCCGTCACCCGCTTACCTGGCTCAGCCTCTCCACGAAGCAATACGGGGACATCGCGTTGCAACACCATATGATTACCATAGTATGCAGGCATTCGTAAGGTCGCCATAGACGAAAAGGCACCCACGAGTGCCAGAAAAGAAAAAAGCAACAACTTTTTCATAATAAATAATATTATTGCTGATTGATAAACTCTTTAGGAAGCAATATCTGTCTCATGGTAGAAGAAAAAATTGCTGCCATACGTTGCTGTATATATGAATTCTCGCCATGTTGCGGATGCCACCCGAAAGTCTTTCCATGCACTACCTGGGTATCATTAGTAAAGATTCGACTATACTGTCCTCCTGTGACAGGATGCTTCTGGTTCTGAGAAAAACCTATCAACTTATCAAACTCTACCACTGGCAATCCCCATTTCTCGGCCAACTTGCGTACTGTCGCATTGAACAGCGGCCGCCCGTCGTTCCAATGCGTACACAACACAATAACAGCCGGTTTGCCATAGGTCGAACCGTAATAACGCGACTTAGGATTAAAGCGCAGATTGTAGCACTCTGTTATATAACGTTTTATTACATAATCGTAACAAGCTGCATAATCTGAATTATCGAAAGGCAATCGATAATCGTTATAATTTTCTTTGAGACTGTCGGAATAGAATACATCTTTTTCATGCACTTGCATAATGACAAAAGCGTCTATCTGTTCCAACTCCTCGGGCGTATACAACGTACCGTCGGCCATACGATTGGCTGTATTGGCAATAGACTCGCCGCCAATAGCACGATTGATAGCTTTGGCTCCCAACGCACGGCATCCCATCTCAAACCATGTATTAGATGGCTCGGCAAAAGATGCTCCAGAAAGAAGAATAGTATATGTCTCTTGAGCCTTGACAGGTGAGACAAGCAACAACACACCGCACAGCACTGCGGCAAGGGATGAAAAATGTTTCATAATTTAGGATAATTATTAAGGTTATCTGTTTTTATATATACGTTACATTCGCTGCAATATTGCATGAGGCTGCAGCAAATTGTTTTTTGCTACAGCCCCATTAAGAATCGGTGCTTATTTTCGATACAATTTGCGAAAAGGTATCTTTCATTTCCTCTCTACATTCCATTGTCAGGATAATTATAGGACGCAATGTAGATTGAAGTCCTTCATCGACATAGCCCACATCACGGATACCAAAAATGATAACACCTTTATCCATATTCAAAGATATCGACTATTCATATAAGCAAAAAGATATGATTGAATTTTTCAAGACACATACAGCAATCCCTTCTCGATTAAGTTCGTATTATTTTATACATATAAACCTCCAATTGAAAAATATTTTATATTTTCGTAAACTATTTCTCCTTCTCAATGCTTTTGTAAAAGTACTCTTTTACTTGAAATATACAATAACTATATACTATGATGAAAATGAAAAAATGGACTATTATTTTTGCTGCTTTGTGCATAGGCTCAAGTAGTATGCAAGCCGGACTCCCTCAACTAAACGAACGACCGGTTTTTACAAAAGGCGACGTTATTGCCAACGTGGGTCTGGGTATTGGTTCAATAGCTGGTTCTACAACATTCGGACAACAAATAGGAATGGAATGGTGTATTGTCGACGGCTGGATAAACAATCGCGCTTCTCTCGGTATAGGCTTCTCTGTAGCAAACTCGGCATTCGGGAAATATACCAACTTTAAGTATGGTACCTACAACTACAAATATCCTATCTATGGACCAAGCATCAGTTCAAATCGCGAAGTTTGGGAAATAAAAAATTATGGCAACCGTAGCGGTATAGGCTCGACATGGTGCGACGTGACACAAGACAACCTCGCATTCTTGGCTACCGGTTCTTTCCATTTCCAATTTATCGACCGCTTGGACACCTATGGTAGTGTAGGCCTAGGCTTCGGGCTCAATTTCAGGTCGTTCCGCTACTATGGTGCAGAAGGATTTGAATCGGACAACAACATGACGAGTAATATTCGCCGTTGGTCATATAACGACCTCGACCATGTAGTATGGAGCGATGGCTCACAAGACAAGAAAACCGGTGCTTGCTTTGCCATGTCAATGCTGATAGGTGCACGCTACTACTTCACAGAGCATTTCGCCGCCAATGTCGAGTTGGGCATGATTGGAGGGTGCTTCCCTTCACAAGGAGCCGGATGCTCTATCCTGGGCTTCGGGGTAAGTTACAAGTTCTGACATCTCAGAGCCGGCAATGCCGGGCTGTCTATTATAACAAAGGAATGTCCGAATGTAAACACATCGATACATTCCTTTTGCTTTATTTTTATAGAGAGCGAGTCCCGACTACATTATAGTCATACACACTCGTAATACAAAAAAGGCTGTACGAGATTTTTCTCATACAGCCTGTAATGTGTTAAGAAAGAACGCAACCTGTTGTCAATTGGCTATCAGGTTTCCTAATTCTCCTCTCAATTGCGGTTCATACGTATAAGCTCGCGCAAACTGCCTGATGGCATCTATCGTAGAACGGCGAGGACGAAGGGAGGTTTCGTTGTCTTTGCTCCTTTCCTTTACGGTCGATTCGGGGGTAGAGTTTTTCTTCATAGGCGTGTTGCGTTATAAATTACGTATATATAACGCAGCAGCCACATTTTTTATTATATACAACCCTTAAATTTTTGAGGTATTTCAGAGCGTAAGTACTATATTATACTGCTCAGCCATGCGACGTATGTTTAATATCGCATATCGCATACGGCCTAATGCAGTATTGATACTCACATTCGTTACATCGGCAATCTCCTTGAAACTAAGATTTTTATAATATCTCAGTTTTACTACTTCACGCTGATTATCGGGCAAAGCCTCTACCAGGCGACGAATATCGCTATTGATTTGCGATTGTATTATATGGTCTTCTATATTACCTTCGCTCAACTCCTTACGATTGAAGATATCGAGAGAGTTATCTTCATTACTGATGTTATTCTCTATCTTCTCCTGGCGGTAACTGTCTATGATAAGATTGTGCGCAATACGTGAAATCCACGAAAAGAATTTTCCATTGCCGGTATATCTGCCTTGACGTATGGTCATAATAGCCTTCACGAAAGTCTCCTGAAAAATATCGTCGGCCTTATCGCGGTCTTTTATGATATAATATATATAGGAATAAATCTTCGATTCGTGCCGTTTCAGCAACACGTCAAAGGCCTCATTATTTCCATCTGCATACCGGCAAACCAATTCATCGTCGGTACAAGCTGATAAGTTGTTCATTTACTCTACTATTTTACGTTTGATAAGAGTAATTTTGCTCAATAGGCCTTCAAATTTATAACGGTTAATATAAATAGGTGTAAAGGATAATTTCATTGCAAATAAAATCTTTTTTTTGAACATACGGAAATAATCAAGCGGCAAAGTAGATAGAACCATGCATATTTAACCGTTTTAACACAGCAACTATAACAATTTTCACACAATAATATTTTTAATCTTGTATTTCATACATCCCCTGCTACTACTACAATTTGTACCCTCGCTTTTGCAGATACAACTTACCTCCTGCACCATATTACAACTATACCTACCCTGTATAAAATCTTACAGTTTACCACATAAGTCATGCTCCAATAATGGCATAACGGATAAGCCATATAGCCTGCATAAACAAAAAGGCTGTAGTGCCATCATGACACTACAGCCCTATATTGTATCTTTGTCTTATATGCTGAGCAATCTCCAAGATGTCAGTCTATCATATCAAATCCTGTATAAGGCACAAGTACTTTAGGTATGCGTATACCTTCGGGTGTCTGATTATTTTCGAGCAATGCAGCCACAATTCGCGGCAAAGCAAGTGCACTACCATTGAGTGTATGACATAAGTGCATCTTCTTGTCGGCACCACGGTAACGACAGTGCAGACGATTGGCCTGATAACTTTCGAAGTTCGATACCGAACTTACCTCGAGCCACCTTTTTTGTGCAGCCGAGAAGACCTCAAAGTCAAACGTTATGGCCGATGTAAAGCTCATGTCACCGCCACATAAACGTAAGATATGCCAAGGTAACTCGAGAGCCTCTACGAGGCTTTGCACGTGAGCTTTCATCTCTTCCAATGCCTCATACGAATGGTCGGGATGTTGTATTTGTACAATTTCTACCTTATCAAACTGGTGCAAACGGTTCAACCCACGTACATCCTTACCATAAGAACCAGCCTCACGACGGAAGCAAGCCGAATAGGCAGTATTCTTGATAGGCAGCTCGCTCTCTTCAAAAATTACATCGCGGTAGAGGTTAGTCACCGGTACTTCGGCGGTAGGAATAAGATAGAGGTTGTCTACCGTACAGCAATACATCTGCCCCTCTTTATCGGGCAATTGTCCTGTTCCTATACCCGAAGCCTCATTTACGACGTAAGGAGGCTGTATTTCCAAATAACCAGCTTCACGGGCGCGGTCTAAGAAGAACGATATAAGGGCGCGTTGCAAGCGGGCACCTTTGCCCTTATATACCGGAAATCCGGCACCTGTTATTTTCACACCCAGTTCAAAGTCTATCAAGTCATATTTCTTAGCCAACTCCCAGTGCGGCAGAGCATCGGCAGGAAGGTCAGGCATAACACCACCTGTCTTCTCTACGATATTATCGGCAGCCGACGATCCTTCGGGCACAGCTGCGCACGGCAGGTTAGGTATTGTCAGCAGTATATCGGTTATCTCTTTCTCTGCCGAAGTCATCGCCTCTTCGATGGCAACATTGCCATTTTTCAGTTCTGCAACACGAGTCTTTATTGCTTCGGCTTCATCTTTCTTACCCTCTTTCATAAGGCGGCCAACCTCGGCCGAGAGTTTTTTCAGCTCCGAAAGACGGTTATCGAGGTCAACTTGAGATGTGCGGCGCGTCTTATCGAGATCGATAATACGTTCTATCTTTTCACGTCCGTCGAAGTGTTTTACAGCCAAACGAGCTATCACTTCCTCAGGATTATTTTTTATTGTAGCGAGTGTTAGCATTTTTCCTTTCTCCTATATACGATACTGTTAAGCAAGCAATTCTTTTACTTTAGCCGATATGGCACGACCATCGGCACGTCCGGCGAGACGCTTAGAGGCCACGCCCATCACTTTACCCATCTCCTGGGGCGATGTAGCGCCTACTTCGGCAATAATTTTACGCAACTCAGCCTCAAGCTCGGCTTCAGAAAGTTGCTTGGGTAAATACTCCTCAATAATAGCAGCTTCGGCAAGCTCACCGTCGGCAAGGTCCTGACGGTTTTGACCGGCATAAATCTCGGCACTTTCCTTACGTTGTTTCACCATTTTAGCCAGAATTTTCATGGCCACATCGTCGTGTAACTCACCATCGGACCCTTTTGCCGTCTTTGCTTCAATAAACTCTTTCTTTATACCTCGCAAGGCTTCGAGCCTTACTTTGTCTTTGGCCAGCATGGCACTTTTTATGTCATTGCTGATAGTATCGAACAAACTCATAGTTATGAAATTAACAATCTTTATTCACCAAAATTTATTGTTTCATTTTTAGCATTTTCGGGTTGCTGTCCGGCAACAGGCTTCTCACCTGCCTTGATAAAACGCTGTTTGAAATCGGTCGAACGATTATAGGTAGGTTCTTTATCAAACATCTCGAGCTGAGCATCGTTGTCCATCTGCTCTCGTGTCAATAACACTATCTGCAAGCGTTTGCGTTCCATGTCGCGTACAGCATCCGAGCCATAAACCGCCTCTATATCCGAGCCGTTTACTTCGGCTGGCTTATTAGACTGCTCTTTGGAACTTGCTTTCTTCGTCGGGCTCTTCACGTCCAGGACATCAGATGCATCAAATCCCGAGGCAAGAATAGATATTTTCATCTTCTTACCTAAGCCCTCTTCAAGATAGACTCCCATAATCACATCGGGCGCATTGACAAACTTTGAGGTAAATGCCTTCAACTCGTCACTTTCCATGAGCGTCATCTGATTCTCATCATCGGGAGAAAGATACAGCACTATCAGAAGTCGTCGCGAAGTATATATATCGGCATTACGCAATAACGGCGAACGAATGGCATCGTCGATAGCGCTGGTAACACGCGACTCTCCTTCTCCAATGCCGGTACTGATAATGGCAGTACCCCCATCAAGGAGTGTAGTACGCACATCTTTAAAGTCGCAATTGACATATCCCTCTTTTACGATTATCTCTATAATACTGCCTGCTGCTGTTGCCAACACATCATCGGCCTTAGAGAACGCATTCATAAATGTAAGGGTAGGATATATCTCACGCAACCTTTCGTTATTAATGACCAAAAGGGCATCGACATATTTGCGCATCTCCTCTATATACGACAGAGCCTTTTTTATCTTGGGCAACCCTTCAAACAGGAAAGGCACCGTAACGATACCTACCGTAAGAATTCCCATCTCCTTGGCTACACGGGCTATGACGGGAGTAGCACCCGTTCCCGTACCTCCACCCATACCGGCTGTAATAAAGACCATGTTGGGTTGTGGTTTGGTTTGAAAAAGAGCTTTGATATCATCAATACTCTCCTCAGCTGCAGCCTTGGCAACCTCGGGGACATTACCTGCACCGCCTCCTTTTGTGACCGTAGGACCCAAAAGCAACTTGATAGGGACGCCCGATTTTTCAAGAGCCTGAGCATCGGTATTGCACACTACGTAGCGCACACAATCTATGCTGCCCTTGTTATACATGTATTTCACTGCGTTGCCGCCACCTCCGCCAACGCCTATAATCATCATTTCTGTACGGTCGCGCTTTTCAGTCCCTTCTGTTTGTGAAGCGTTGCCTACGATGCTATCAAAGGGAGCCAAATCCTTTATATCATTTTCTTCGATTGTCATATCCATATCTTTATTTTTAGCCTCTCTTTGGTTGTTTAATCTTCGTCTTTTTCTTCCTCTGTTTCACCTTCGTTTATAAAGTTGGTGAGTTTCTTTTTTATCCGTTGGAACAGTCCGCCGGTTTGTGTCGAAGAATTTTCCTTCTCATCGGTATGCGACAAGGACTCGTTGTCAAAGCCATCATCTTCGTCGTCAAAAACAGGAGGTGCTACAACAGGCGATACACTTTTTGTGCAAACTCCTTGTGCAGCATACAACAATCCCACTGCTTGCAAATAATCATTGACACGCGAACGCTCTTTTTCTACTACATCTATCTCTTTATGCAAGGTGGCAAAGCGCGCCTTCATACCAATACGCTCTTCCAAAAGTTCCATCCAACCTCGCATTTTAGCAGCTCCGCCTACTACAATAACTCCGGCCGTAAGATCTTTTCGTAAAAGACCTGCACGTTTTATCTGCTCCTCAACATTGGCCATAATCTCCTCTGAACGGGCCTCAACAACCGACGAAAGCTTGGCAAGGTCTATCTCTACCATACCATCGCCCTCAAATTTAAGGCGGACATTATTTTCGCTCTTAAAGCCTTTGGCCATGCCCGAAGCTATCTTCAGATGCTCTGCTTCGCTCTCTATAAGATTGAGGCTGGCAATGTCTCGAGTAATATTTCTACCACCCATAGGAAGTGTTTCGAGCCATACAAGAGCGTTGTTCTTGTAAATAGATACGGTTGTTGTCTCTGCTCCAAAGTCAACGAGGACACAGCCCAAGGCACGTTCATCATTCGTAAGCACCACATCGGCTGTCGCCAAGGCCGTGGGTATATAACCGGCAATATTCAAATTCATCCGTTCTACAAAGCTACGGACAATATTGCGACGCAATACCGGTTTGGCAGTAAGCACCTTATAATGTACTTCGATATTCGTTCCTGTCGTACCTATGGGATTTTCTACGACACGGCCATCAATAATATACTTGACTGGCACAATAGCCAGCATATCGGTTGCTGACGAAATTAAAGCCTTGCACGCATCTTTCAGTTTTTCCACATGCGCCTGGGTAATAATGCTATCCTCATGGAAGGTCTTCGTAACCGTTTTATCCTCGGCAAAAACCGATACTCCGCCTATACCTACGTAAGCTTTCTCGATTTTAGCTGGTGCCAAACGATTCTCGAGCTTGGTCTTCAATCTCTTTACATACGAATAGACATCCTCTATATTCTGTACACAACCACGTTTGATAATGTTGATGACACTTTCTTCCTCTATCGCTTCTACGATAAGTTTTCCGTTCTCATCGCGCGAACCGGCAATGGCTACTATCTTAGAACTGCCTAACTCTATTGCTATTATATATTCTTTCATGATGGCTATATTTTTGACCACGAATCATGCTTATATTTCTTATTTTTCCTTGTACATACCACCTGTCCGTCAAATTTCACCGATATAGTGTCATAAGCAGCCCACCCTATACGCGGCAATACCTGCTTATATAGAGCAAGTACCCGAGTCAATTTGTCTTCATAGTTACGAGGCGAGCCCAACAATATGGTATGGTTGCCTACACGGGGAAAAAGCGAAACCTCGTGCGAAGGCGATATGTATATGTGCTCTACTTGTGCATTCCAGAAGGGGTGCGCTGTAATATAACCTATCATGGGCAAAAGGTCTCGAGCCGACAAAGTATCGTCGTTACACCCCAATACCAATGGCAGATAGTCGATGTACATCTCATCTACGGCTATGCGATTTCCTTCGCTATCGAGATAATAATTGTCTCCTTCGTCACTCATCACTCGCACCACAGGCCTTCGCTGTCTTACAGAGAGATATACATCGCCATTCCTTTTATGGTAGCACTTCACGTCGCGCAAGAGGTCTATTTCACGCACATACTGCTCAATTTGCTCAGTATTTACCTGCTTCATAGACTTACCCTCGGGCAACAAACCCACCTCGGCAAGGTAAACTCGCAAATCGTCAGACGTCAGCAAGTCACACTCTGCACTATCGGCAACCGTTATCTCAAAAACTTCGCATCGTCTATTGCGGTCACTATCGCCAAAAAAATAGAGCGATGCCGCAAGATAACCTACGAGCAACACTATCGCCGATATTTTCAGAAACGACTTCATCTTGGCATCAACGCATCGCGAATGTCTGGCAACAAGCGTTCTATATCGCCTGCGCCCATTGTCAATAAGACTTCAAAGTTATGTTTTTTTATTCGTTCCACCAACTTTTCTCGCGCACAAAGTTCTTTATGAGGCGATAAAATCTTATCATATATTATCTGCGACGTTACGCCGGGGATAGGCTCTTCACGAGCCGGGTATATATCGAGCAATATCACCTCATCGGCAAGAGATAAGGCATCGGCAAAGGCTCCTGCAAAATCGCGAGTACGCGAATACAAATGAGGTTGGAAAATAACACTCAACCGACGCCCGGGATACAGCAGACGAGCCGAACGGATGGTGGCACGTATCTCATCGGGATGGTGAGCATAGTCGTCTATCATAACACAATTAGGCTCTCGCAACCAGTATTCAAACCTCCGTTTGGCTCCCATAAACGTCTTCATCGCCTTCCGCATGGCATCGCCGGTAATATTGCAAAGCCAGGCCACAGCCATGGCAGCAACTGCATTTTCTATATTCACATCGGTGGGTACGCCCAACTCTATATCTGGAATACAAGACTCAGGGGTCACAAAATCAAATACGATGCGCCCTTCTCCTGCGCGTATGTTATCGGCATGGAAATCTCCCGACTCTTTCGAGTAAGTATACAATCGTACTCCTTGTTGTAAACGAGGCTGCATCTTGATGCCTTTCTTCATGACCAATGCGCCCCCGGTACGTATGAGTGATGTAAAGTGTGAGAAACTCTCTAAATAGGCCTCTTCGGTACCATATATATCGAGATGGTCGGGGTCGGTAGCTGTCACCACGGCAATATATGGTGAAAGGCAATGAAAGGAACGGTCGTATTCATCGGCTTCAACAACTGCATAGGGACTATTGGGCGAAAGGAGCAAATTGCTGTCGTAATTGCGCAATATGCCGCCCAGAAAGGCATTACATCCCACGCCCGATACTGTAAAGATATGCGCGGCCATACTCGATGTAGTAGTCTTACCATGCGTACCGGCAAAGCAAAGCGCCTGCAAGGGATGCGTTATCAACCCCAACAAATAGGCGCGTTTCACGACCTCAAAACCGTTGTCGACAAAGTAACGTAATACATGGTTTGTGCTCGGCACAGCCGGAGTTCGTACTACCAAAGTATCGGCTGGACAGCGGCATTCTGCGGGAATAAGCTCTACACTATCTTCAAAAAAGAGGTTTGCGCCTTCATTCTGCAAATGACGTGTCAAGTCTGACGGTGTGCGGTCGTAACCTGCAACCGATAATTTCTGCGACAAGCAATAACGTACCAATGCACTCATACCTATACCGCCTGCGCCTACAAAAAAGACTGACTTATAATCGCTTAATCGCTTCATTTAGAGGAAATATTAATTATTCGGCACAAAACGTCCACTATACGCGCAGCCGAGTCACGCTGTGCCATATTACCTGCCGCTTGTGCCATACGGGCAAGTTTTTCGGGCGATTCTATCATCTCTATAGCCTGACTTACAAGTGTAGCCGGAGCATCAGCATCGGGAACGAGCAACGCTGCACCACGCGATGAGAGTGCCATGGCATTTTTAGTTTGATGATCTTCGGCCACATTGGGCGATGGTACAAAAATCGCGGCTTTCCCCAACAGACATATCTCTGAAATGGAGCTTGCCCCAGCTCGTGAAACCACGAGGTCGGCTGCTTTATAAGCCATCTCCATACGCGATATGAAAGGCATCTGCCGCACCCCGGCAACATTTTTTTTCTCAGCGAGAAGCGACTTAGCTTCAGCATCATATATTTTGCCGGTTTGCCATATCAGTTGTATGTCATGAGCTACCAAATCATCTATACCGGCAGCAATGCTACGGTTGATAGTGCGGGCTCCGAGGCTACCTCCTATCACCAACAAAGTCTTTTTAGCGGGGTCTAAGTCAAAGAAGCGTACTGCTTCCTCTCGGGTCGCCTCACACTGACATAATGCCTGCCTTACCGGATTACCTGTCATAACAATTTTATCGGCCGGGAAGAAACGCTCCATCCCATCGTATGCTACACACACAGCTTCAACTCGCCGTGCAAGCATTTTATTTGTTACTCCTGCAAAACCATTCTGTTCCTGTATGAGGGCTGGCACACCTTGCGCCGTAGCAGCCCACAATGTGGGGCCGCTGGCATAACCACCTACACCTACGACAATATCGGGACGGAACTCTTTTACTATCTTGCGTGCCTGCATCAAGCTACGATACAACCGCCACAGAACCTTCACATTACGCAACATGTTATGCCTATCGAAGCCCGATACGGGCAGGCCTATAATCTTATACCCGGCAGCAGGTACTTTTTCCATTTCCATACGCCCCTCGGCTCCCACAAAAAGAATTTGAGCATCGGGAAAACGGGACATTATTTCATTGGCTATAGCTATGGCAGGGAAAATATGCCCTCCAGTTCCACCACCGCTTATAATAACTTTGAGATTTTTCTTTTCCATAATTATACATTTTACATCACACCCGACGGGTTGCTGGCTCGCAAATCATGCGGCAATTCATCATCATCTTCTATACCACGCAATCCCTCAGAAGTACGCTCTACCGAGTATCGACTCACACTGAGCATAATACCCATAGCCATGCTCATAATCAATATCGAGGTACCTCCCTTACTGATAAAGGGTAACGGCTGCCCCGATACAGGCAGCAACCCTACCGAAATACCCATATGATATAACGCTTGCATCGATATCATCAACGCCATACCCATAATGAGCAATGTTGCATAGGCATTTTTACACTGCGTACCTATCATGCCCGCCCGTATAACAATACCCAGATAACACAACAGTACGATAATACCACCTGCCAAACCCAACTCTTCGAGGATAATGGCATATATAAAATCAGAAAAGGCAAGTTGTAGGCGCGAACATTCACGGCTGTTACCGGGTCCTACCCCTATACCGTTACCATTGGCTATAGCCATAGAGGCATGGTGACGTTGTGAATTACCATCATGTCCATAAGTGGTTGCTTTCTGATACTCGGGAACACCTGTACCCAACCACTCATCGATTCTCGATTTCCATACAGGCAACCGTTTCAGCATTCCGCCGGGAGCATCTTTCTTCACGGTCTGTTCTGCTATCTCTCCTGTAACTGGCTGGACAGCTTCCTCTTCTCCCGAGAAATGCAACCACAAGACCGACCCTACGGCAAGCGCCACACAGGTCCATCCCACCACAAGCAAGCGCGTAGGAAGGCCGGCAATAATCATCATCAGACAACTTACCAGCATAATGAGAAACGCATTTGAGCCACCCTGCGCGATAAGCAGACCAACAAACAAGAACATTACACCGAACCCAAGCAGTATCCCCTTTGTAGAGAGTCCACCCTCTTTCTTTTGGAAACGGGCAAATATATATGCCAATAACAAGACGACCGTAAATTTACAAGGCTCGGCAGCCTGCAACGACATGCCTCCTATCTCTATGGCACGTGAGGCACCACCTACCGACTTGCCAAACAAAGAGACGACGATTGCCAGCACAATAGAAAGAGGAACAGCCAATAACATGAGCCCCTTGAAATATTTATAATGTATATGCTCCAATACCAATATGGCCACCAAGCCCATCAAAAGGAACTTGACATGCGATGCTATTGGCAAATATACACTACCATTTTTAAGGTCCAAGCTACTGGCGCTGAACACTTCTATGACCGAAACAACACACAAAATGATGTAACAGGCCCATAAAGTCCAGTCGGAACTATACTTCACCTTCCTTTTTCCTACCACGCTATCTTTTACATTATCCATATCGTTACATCGTCGTTTATGATATCAGACTTACCACCTTACAATTGGCGAACACACTCCTTAAATTGACGGCCTCTATCTTCGTAGCTCTTGAAGAGGTCGAAACTGGCACAACATGGCGACAGCAACACGACGTCGCCTGGCCGGGCTGCTGCATATGACAACTCTACAGCCTCTTGCATTGAGTGCGCATCGGCTATATAGGGCACCTTGCTGTCAAAGAAAGCATGCAACTTCTTATTATCCACACCCAAACATATTATTGCTTTCACCTTTTTGCTGACGAGCTGCTCTATCTCTGTATAGTCGTTACCCTTGTCTTTTCCGCCAAGGATAAGTACCACGGGACGGTCCATCGACTCAAGAGCATACCAGCATGAGTTGACATTGGTAGCCTTTGAATCATTGATAAAACGTACACCCTTGACAGTCGCTACAGGTTCAAGGCGATGTTCTACAGCCTGAAAGTCGCTCAATGCTCGGCGAATATCCTCTTTTTTAATATGCAACAGATTGGCCGAGATACCTGCCGCCAACGAGTTGTAAAGGTTATGCCGTCCATGAAGAGCAAGGCTGTCTTCATTCATCGTAAAAGTATCGCCGGGCGTATTTATAATTACCTGGTTATCTTTTGTATAAGCTACAGACTGCGGCTCAGACAACTCAGAAAATGGATATAAGTGAGCTCTTAAATGCAAAGTCTGCAACTTTTGATTAATGATGGGATCGTCATTCCAGTATATAAAGGCGTCGTCGCCTGTTTGATTGCGGGTAATACGGAATTTGGCATCGACATAATTTTCCATTTTATGGTCATAGCGGTCTAAGTGGTCGGGAGTAATATTGAGCAAGACCGCAATATCGGCTTTGAAATCATACATATTGTCCAGTTGGAAACTGCTCAACTCCACCACATAGTAATCATAGTTGCACGTAGCTACTTGTAAAGCAAGACTTTGTCCTACGTTACCGGCCAATCCCACATTAAGGCCGGCACTTTTCAATATATGGTACGTAAGCAACGTTGTTGTTGTCTTACCGTTACTACCCGTGATACAAATCATACGAGCCTTAGTATACCGGCCTGCAAACTCAATCTCCGAAATAACGGGAATATTACGTTCTCGCAATGCCAATATGAGAGGTGCATCACAGGGAATTCCGGGACTTTTTATCACTTCATTGGCCGAGAGAATTTCCGATTCGGTATGATGTCCCTCTTCCCAACGTATTGCATAGCTGTCGAGAAGTTGCTTATATTTCTCCTTGATTGCCGAACTATCCGACACAAATACGTCGAATCCTTTCACTTTGGCCAGCACAGCAGCACCAGCACCGCTCTCACCGGCTCCCAACACTACAATCTTTTTCTGCTCCATGGCATATCTCTTTTTATCGTATCTTTAATGTCACTACCGTAATAACGGCAAGTATAATACCCACTATCCAAAAGCGTACCACAAGTTTCGACTCAGGTACGATATTCAACGGGCGTTGTATCAAAGCATTAAATCCTGCATTGCCAGGCTTTTGGAAATGATGATGCAACGGAGCCATCTTAAAGATTCGACGTCCCTCTCCGGTATACTTTTTGGTCAACTTGAAAAAACCTGTCTGTAGTAATACCGATAACGCCTCTACAAAGAAAACGCCGCACAAGATAGGCAGAAGCAACTCCTTGTGTATAAGCAGGGCATACACTGCAATAATACCTCCTAATGTAAGGCTACCCGTATCGCCCATAAATACTTGTGCCGGGCTGGAATTGTACCACAAGAAACCTATCGTTGCCCCTATAAACGCAGCCATGAAAACTACCAGCTCTCCACTTCCAGGGATATACATGATGTTGAAGTATGAGGCATAGTCGATGTGACCCGAGAAGTAGGCCAAGATACCCAAGGCTACGCCTATAATAGCCGAAGTGCCGGTAGCAAGGCCATCCAAGCCATCGGTAAGGTTGGCACTGTTAGAAACGGCTGTCACTATAAAGATGGTTACAAAAACAAACAATACCCATGCAGCGGTCTGCTTGTGCTCCCCCATGAAAGGCAACAAGTCGGCATAATCAAAGTTGTTGTTCTTGACAAAAGGTATAGTTGTCTGCGTCGACTTGATATTCTCGCTTTTATATTCTATCTCCATACCTTGCGACGATGTCACCTCTACATTCTCGCGGATGACGACATCGGGACTGTAATAGAGTGTCAGACCCACGATAAGGCCTAAGCCCACTTGGCCTATTATCTTGAACTTACCGTGCATGCCCTCTTTGTTCTTCTTGAACACCTTGATATAATCGTCGGCAAAACCGAGGACTCCCAACCATACCGTAGTAACCAACATCAATATCATATATACACTATCGAGGCGGCCTACCAACAAACAAGGCAACAAAATAGAGAGGATAATAATAATACCACCCATGGTAGGTGTTCCCTTTTTGGCATCTTCGCCCTCCAATCCCAAATGGCGAACCGTTTCTCCTATTTGATGACGACGCAACGCATCGATAATACGCTTACCTATGATAGTAGAAAGAAACAGCGACAAAATCATTGCCATACCGGCTCTAAAAGAGATGTAGGTCCACAACCTGCCACCAGGCAACTGAAAATCGAATAATTCAAAAAAATGATATAACATAACCTGTCTATTTTAGGGTTGCAGCACGCTGCTCGTCGGCAAAGATTTTTTCTACTTCCTCTTTGTCATCGAAGTGATGCTTTACACCTTTTATTTCCTGATAATCTTCATGTCCTTTTCCCGCAATCAGAATTACATCGCCGGCTTGTGCCATACGGGCTGCCGTACGTATAGCCTGACGACGGTCGGCAATAGCAAGGGTATGAGCCATATCGTCATCACTCAACCCCACCATCATATCATTAATAATATCATCCGGCTCTTCAAAACGCGGATTATCTGAAGTCAATATCAATTCATCGCTCCATCGAGCCGCCTCTTTGGCCATCATAGGGCGTTTCCCTTTATCACGGTTTCCTCCAGCTCCTACAACGGTAATGACCCGACCCTTTCCGGCCAACACATCGTGTATAGTAGTCAACACATTGGTAAGGGCATCGGGAGTATGGGCATAATCGATAATAGCCGAATAGCCCCTTACGGAGTGTAATGTCTGAAACCTTCCGGCTACAGGAACCAACAGGCTCATATTGACAAGCACCTGTTCTTTATCACGGCCCAAAAGACATGTAGCTGCATAAACAGCAAGCAGATTATATACATTAAAGCGACCGGTAAATCGAGTCTCTACATCACGCCCATCAAAAGAGACCGTAGTACCATCTATGCGACTCTCTATGATGCGTGCCTTAAAATCGGCAACTGTGCGCAACGAATACGTGTACTTATGTGCCCGTGTATTTTGCAACATTACCTCACCCACTTTATCATCTATGTTCGTCAGCGCAAAAGCATCGGCAGGCAAAGCATCGAAAAACATCTTTTTCGCTTTCAAATAAGCCTCGACTGTCTTATGATAATCCATGTGATCGCGCGTAAGATTGGTGAAGATACCTCCTGCAAACTTCAACCCGGCTATACGACGCTGATGTGCCGAATGGGAACTTACCTCCATAAAAGCATACGTACAACCAGCGTCGACCATGCGGCGCAACAAATGGTTAAGAGTCAGCGGGTCGGGCGTGGTATGAGTTGCAGGCTCACTCTCGCTATCAATATAATTACGCACGGTAGAAAGCAAGCCTACCTTCTCGCCAAAGAGCCTGAACATCTCATAAAGGAGTGTTGCCGTCGTAGTTTTGCCATTTGTACCCGTAACACCCACCAATGTAAGACTGTACGAAGGGTCACCATACCTCCTCGAAGCCAAATATCCCAAAGCAGCTGCACTATCGGCTACCTGCACATAAGCTACGCCTTCGTGTAGTTCTGACGGAAGCTCTTCACATACTATAAGTGTAGCGCCACTCGATATGGCGATCGGTATAAATTCATGTCCGTCGACTTGCGAACCGCGCACAGCTACAAACATATAGCCGCGCTCTACTTTTCTCGAATCGGCCTCTATGCCAGTTACTTCAGCAGGCAACTTGCCTTGCTGCGACAATGGCTCTATGGCCGATAATAATTGTAATGTATCCATTTTCTGTTTATATCATCAATTTAACAAGAGCACAATGTTCTCTCCCTTATGATAGGTCGCTCCGGGGTGTAATGACTGGCTCACTACCCGTCCTTTTCCCGAAAGACTCACAAAGAAGCCTTGTTGCTCTAACTTATATAATGCATCTTTAGCCGACATTCCTATAACCGACGGTACTACCGGAACACCTGCTTGGGCAACGGCTGTCGTATCGACATGCAAGGTAGTCTTGGTTGTATCTGGAAGAGGATACTGGTTCAAATAAGCATACACCTCATCACGCAACACCGTATCGCCGGTAACAAGCGGAGGATTCTTCTTTGCTTCATCACTCTTATACTCGGTACACTCCTCAAGCAGATTTCGATTGTACATTTCCTCGGCAATAGCCCTGAACACAGCCCCCGATACGCGTCCGGCACTATGCAGGTCGGGTTTGTCTATCACTACAATACACGAATACTGAGGGTTGTCATATGGGAAAAAGCCCGCAAAGGCCAATCTTCTTTTATCCTTCACATACTCAGTCACATGACGCATTTTCCCATTTTTATCTTTTGCCATATATTCACGTTGCGCATCTACCGTACCTGTTTTACCGGCTATATCTACTCTTCCATTTTTGATACCACGGGCCGTACCTTCTTGTACCACACCATGCAGCATCTCACGCAACAAGGCTGCATTGCGAGGCGAGCAAAAATGCTCATTAAGGCATACCGGAACAAATACCGTGTCGACTACACCATCTCTTTCTAAAGCGGCAACCAACTGTGGGAGCATCAGCTTCCCGTCATTGGCTATAGCATTATAGACCGACAGCGTCGTCAACGGCGACAACTCATTGTAATACCCGAAGACCGATTGGGCAAAAGCATAATATGTCCACTGCTTATCAAAATGTATGGGCTTCACCGATGGCGGCAACACTCCTGGCAAAGGCAAATCCATTGTCTCCATCAACCCCGAGTTGCGTATATCTCTAAAGAAATCGTTATACCTTCCTGCATAGACATCAGAGATAATCTTGCAAATACCACGGTTATCGGAATAAATAATCACATCGCGAGCCGAAAGAGGATTTTTATGTGCCTCTATGGCTTTATATCCGGCAGTCTCAGGGATGGCACCAGCCGAATTAAACTCCTTGTTAACATCGACGTTGCCATGCTCCATAGCCATGAGCAACGAAAGAGTCTTGATGACAGAGCCTGGCTCAATACGCGTAATGGCATAGTTGCGCTTGGTATTGAATGTGTATCCGCCATCTTTGGTTCGCTCTACATTGGCCATGGCACGTATGGCACCAGTGGCCACATCCATCACTATAGCAGTACCATACTCGGCATGTTGCTCAGAGACTTTCTCCTTGAGGTTGCGCTCGGTAATTTCTTGTATAGTAACATCGAGAGTGGTACGCACGTCATAACCGTCTACCGGAGGGTCTTCAACCCATTTTTTAAAGCCAAAAGACATTTGCTGATTGCGAGACTTTCCAAACGAACCGAACAGAAGGCTATCAAGTTCCTTTTCCATACCCGACGTTCCATGCCACTCTTGTCGGCTTACATATGCATGCGGATTTCTCTGCAACATCTCTCCTGTCACCTTCGTAGCTTTTCCCAAGACAACCGAAGCCAAAGTTCCATAAGGATAGCTACGCTCGAAACTCCGCTCTTTACCTATACCTTGATTGCGACCTTTGTACTTTTTGCGGCGTTCTTTGAGCATAGGCATATTATAAAAGTCGTAAAACTGCTCTTCGGAAATATTACGAAGGAGGTAGCAGTCGCGACGACCTTGTTCTTTTCTCCTTGTTATATAATCGACATACTCTTGTTTGCTCTTCTCGGGATAATTCTCGGCCAGATAAGTACACAGTATATCTAAACATTTGCCACTGGAGGAAGGCTCATTCGTATACAAAGTATCATCCAAAGCCTCGGTCTTAAAATCGACGTATACCGAGTAAAGTGCCACTGTTTGCGCCAATGGCTGACCATCGACGGCAAGAATGCTTCCTCGCATAGGCAATGCTACGTAAACCGAATCGAGTTTCAGGCGATTGTCGGCTTTTAGGTTCCACTCTTTATGATATACAATACTTGTTTTCACTGCAAACCACACGATACCCAGTGCCACCAACACCACAAAAGCAATTATCGCCTTATAGCGGCTACCCAATTTGGTATTTTTTACACTCTTCTTTTTCATAGCCACTTATCTTTGTATGATTATCTTTTCTTGAGCTTCGGTAGCCGGAGCAAGAGGCAAGCCCAATTTCATGACCCTCTCAGAGATTTTGTCGGGGCGTATCTGCCGGTCATATTCCTCTTGCAGCAGCATGCGGTCGGTACGTCGGTTTGTTAACTCATCCTCGAGTTTTACGATCTTATTGAGCTGTATCATATACATGTTACGATGAGCAATAGAAGCGATAAACAATACGCTAAGCGTGAGCAATATACTCCAATTATTGATAAAGAAGCGGCGTGGGAAAAATTTTCCTGCTCTTATCTTCCGTATAACTTTGCGCAGTCCTTGCCAGCTTATATTTTTTACCTGCTCTTGTTTTTGCTCTTTTTCTTCCATGACTGTCACAATTTTTCTGCCACTCTCAACTTTGCACTACGGGCTCGGGGATTGCGTGCAATCTCCTCTTCGCCCGGCACAATTACCTTGTTATTTACAGCTCTCAAAGGAGTTTCCACCCTACCGAAAAAGTCTTTTTCCACCTTACCCTCTACATTTCCTGTCTTGATAAAGTTCTTGACTATACGGTCTTCGAGAGAGTGATAGGTTATTACCGCCAGCCGCCCACCAGGGCGCAACACCTCGGCAGCTTGCTGCAACATGCGGCACAGACTATCCATCTCGTTATTCACCTCTATGCGAAGTGCCTGAAAGAGTTGTGCCAGCTCTTTCTTTTCCTGTTTACGGTTAATATACGGCCTTGCTATCTCTATGAGCTTACCGCTCGTATCTATACGCGATACAGTACGGGCTGCTACAATGGCGGCTGCTATCTTACGGGCTGTACGCAACTCGCCATAAACGGAAAAGAGCCGGCCTAAACGTTCGGCATCGTATGTAGCAACAATGTCGGCAGCCGTAGCCGTTGCACTACGGTTCATGCGCATATCTAATGGAGCATCGAAACGAAAAGAAAAGCCTCGCTCCGAAGAATCAAAATGGTGAAACGACACGCCCAAATCGGCCAATATACCATCTACCTTATCGGCTCCATAATAGCGCAAGAAATTTTTCAAATATTTGAAGTTACTAAGCACGAAAGTAAAACGTGCATCATCGACAATATTACATTCGGCATCCTCATCCTGGTCAAAAGAGTAGAGGTGACCATCCTCACCAAGCAGCCGTAATATCTCGCGCGAATGCCCACCGCCACCAAATGTCACGTCTACATAAATACCATGGGGCTTTACTGCGAGACCTTCCATCGACTCACGCAGTAATGCAGGTATATGATATACAGATGATTGTACAATATTATTGGTCATAATGCCGTCACTTGCAATTTGACCGTAAAGATAGGAAAAAACATACTGTCATAAGGCAGTATGACAAAAGATTTTTCACAAATAATCCATCGGGATATTGACTAAATAAATAAACGTTTATTCAAAAATAAGTACAAATTTATACACAATAATTTCTATTCCGACTTAGACACTTCATCGTCACCCGCCTGACGTTTACGATACTCCTTGGGTGTGGCATCATAAAGCTTCGAGAACTCACGATAAAAATATGATTTATTTTGAAAGCCACACTGTACCATTATTTCAGAAACCGTATATGAGGTCGTCCGTAACAATTTCTCGGCCTCTTGCAGCCTATATTTACGGATAAACTCAGAAGGAGTCTGACCCGTTAACTGCTTTATTTTTCTATATAACTGCACGCGGCTCACAGCCAACTCATTGGCCAGCATTTCAAGCGAGAAATCCTCATTGGCAATATTTTGCTGCATTATGCCCACCAATTTATCTATAAACTCCTTGTCGAGGCGGTCTATCACGCGGCCTTTATATTGCTCGGTATATGCCATGGGCGACTGCATATATTCTTTCATAATATCCATATTACCCAAAACACGGTCTACCGCAGCCATCAAATATGCAGGATGGAAGGGTTTGCTTATATACATATCGGCACCCTCTTCGAGCCCTTCGATATAACTCTCTACGGCTGAACGCGAAGTCAACAAGATAACGGGAATATGTTTCGTTTTATCGTCACTCTTGGCTGCTTTCAGAAAAGCGAAGCCATCCATACCGGGCATCACCACATCGCAAATAACAATATCGGGCATGCGCGCATGCAGCACCTGCAAAGCCTCCTCTCCATTCGACGCTTCCATAACAGTATACTTAGGAGATAGCATTTCGGCAATAAAATTACGTATTTCGGACTGATCGTCGACAACCAGCACACTCAATCCTGTAGGATCAGAAGCATATGCGATAGGCAACGAGGCTGAGGCTGCAGGTAACGACGACTCAGTAGGTTTGTTGCGTCCTATAACCACCGTAAAAGTGGTCTCTCCCTCATCGTTACTCTCCACCGAGATAGAGCCATTCATCAGCGAAGCAAGGTCGTTACACATGGCAAGACCTATACCGTTACGGGTAAATATACCTTGCGATAATTTGGTCTCGAAATTATCCAGCACCTTGAATCGGTTAAATATCGTACGCTGATCGTCGGGCTTTATCGTCGAACCTGTATTCATACAGCTGAAAGACATAGCATCATCTGCTATATCGAGCCGTAACACCACATCGCCACCGTCGGGAGCATATTTGAAAGCATTGGAGAGGAGGTTAAATACAATCTTCTCCATAGCATCTCTATCTACCACCCACATCGCAGGTGTAACAGCTGCATCAAACCTGACATGCATCTTCTTATTATTAGCTATCTCTGTAAAATAGTCGAGAGTATATTTTACAATCTCGGCCACATCGGTTTCTTCAAAACAGAGTGTAAGATGCCCGGTTTCGGCCTTGCGGAATTCCATAAGCTGCTGTATGAGTCGCTGCATCCGCTCAGCGTTGCGACGAATGGTTTTCAGGTAATTAAGAGAGGTTGAGTTCAGGTCATTCTCTCGCATCATACGCTCGCAAGGGCCATATATAAGCGTAATGCAATTGGAAAACTCGTGAGCGATATTGGTAAAGAAGCGTAATTTGGCCTCGTGTATTTCTTCTTCTTTCACACGCTCCATCTCGGCAATCTCACGACTGTGCTTAAGCATGATTTTGTGACGCTGCATCCAGAATACTACTCCTATGATAAGCAATGCTATCACAAAATATACAAGGTATGCATACGCCGATGCCCACCACGGTGGTGTTATTTCAAACGGGAAGGTAAATGCCGCTTCATATAGCGTATTATCGGCATTGGTATAAGAGACCTCCAACTTATATGAGCCCGGTACTAAATTGGATAAAATAATTTCACGCGTATCACCTATAGGTACACGACTCACATCCTTATCATTGTTTCGCAACAATCTATACGAGAGCAGGCATTTGCTATTCGATACAAAATCAATAATGGAGAAATGAAAGTCGAACGAATTTTCCGTATAATTAAATTTCAAAGGCTTATCATAGCTACGCTGCAATTTCTGAGGCACATTATTTACGTTATAAGAAGCCAAATAAAGTGCCGGTTTGTACGAGCTTACGGCTATATCACAGGGAGAGAACGACGTAAACCCATTACTGCCGCCGAAATACAACAAACTTCTGTCATCTGTTGCAAAAGCAGCACCGTCGGCAAACTCGTTACCTTGCAAACCATCCTCATCATAGTAGTAGGTTGTAAACCGTTTTTCTACATTGATACGGGTAATGCCCCGGTTGGTACTCACCCACAGTTCGCCATTGTTGTCTTCAAGAATGCCATGTATATAATTATTGAGCAACCCATTGCCCGTACCAAAACGGACAAATGCCGGCTTGTCTGCTTCGTATGCCAAACGGTTAAGCCCGTTTGTTGTACCTGCCCAAAGATGGCCACGACTATCAACAAAAGCACATATTACATCATTACAACTAAGGCTATACACATCTTCAGGGTCATTCTTAAGCACCTCTACACGCCCGCTGACGGGGTTCAACAAGTTCAGTCCTCCGCCACGAGTTGCTATCCACAAGGCAGTATCGGACTGCCAGGCCAATGAATAGATAATGTTGCTGCTCAGACGATGCTCTTGACGTTCAAACCTATAATGCTTATATGCAACTATCTTATACTTGCCATCTACTCTCACTATATGTAATTTGAAGAGACCGTTTCCGCTCGTACCAGCCCATAAGACCGAATCGCCACGTTGCGACAAAGCATATACCGAATAAATATCAGGCAATGCCCCTTTACCTGTATACTCAGGACGATGGAACTTACCATCGCGATGTGAATAATAACAAAGGCTACGCCCGTCACAGCCTATCCAAAAATCTCCATCAGCAGCATGACACAGAGCAAAAACAGAGTTGTCGGGCAAACCATCTCGCATGGTATAATTACGCGTATTCCCAAAACGCCCCGAAGACAGCCGCTCCACATGCAACAGGCCTCCGCCTTTTGTTCCTATCCACATACCATTATCGCCATCGTCAAGAAAAGCGCGTACCGGATACATTCCCAAACCGGGCAATGTCGAAGAAGTATACGAATCGAACGACCTCTTTTGCGGCATCACACCATACAGTCCTCGTGCGTCGGTACCTACCCACAATATACCTTGGGTACTCACGACCAACGAAAGAACCGACAATCCGTTGAAACGACGTTCGGTCGAGCCGTTTGTTCCATAAATATACAAGCCTTTGTTTGTCCCCAAATAATATTTGCCATCGTGGTACAAAACATCATTGATTTGTGCCCCTGTATACTCGGTTGGTACCACTACCGAAGGATTTTTTATATCCACATAACTCAACGAACTATCATGTCCTTGTACCCATATCCGATTGCTTCCATCATATGTTACCACACGTTGCCCCGATGCGAAATGCGATATATCAACGACAGAAATATGCACACTATCACCTGCTTGTTCAACCTTACAGCAAGCCATATAGGTATCGTACACAATCCACAAACAATCATTACGGTCGAAGAATATTTGTGATACTCCTATGTCAGACAAATCATCCGGCAAAGCTATCTTGACAAAGCTATTTTCATCTTCCTCAAAATAATAAATGCCCGAGTTGTATGCTGTAGCAATTATCTTGTCAGATGAGTTGCGACACACATCAAAAGCATTTTCTCTAAATATAAGTTTGTCTTTATATGCCAGATAATAATTATCGAACGTACCATCATAGACATTATAGCGGTTTATACCATAGTCGGTCGCTATCCACATCATACCCTCACTATCCTCAAAGATGCGGCGTACTACGGGATTGGACAAACCGGCACTGGAAGCAAAGTCAGGCCGAAATACCCGTATCTTCGCCCCATCGTAACAGTTGAGACCGTCCCATGTCCCTATCCACAATAAGCCACGTGAATCCTGATACAATGAATTAATCGAACTACTGCTCAATCCATCGTCATTGGTAAGTCTGATTAGATTCTCGTTTGCCTGAGCTACATAAGGAAGAGACAACAATAGCACAACATATATTATATATACAACTTTCGACTTATGCATAACAAGACGTGTTTTCATGTTGAACATCAAAAGTACAATAAAATAGATGGAGCGGCAAACTTTTAAGGCCTTTTTCTGTTCTTGATACATATATATGCCCTTGCAAGACGGCTTCAGAAGGTATATTACATAAACAAAAAAGTATACAATATTTACTTTTACGCATTTTGCAATATTTGTACACCTTTTTGAAACGACTCGTCACTGTTATAAATAAAACAGCCTGCTATTTTTGCAGCGTTAGCCTTTGTGAGCGACATTAACCTTAGCTTCAGGCATAAGCTGTATAATACCGACAACAAAAACAAAAACATATAACTATGGATTACGCAAAAAGAATTGCTTCCAACCCTTTATTAAAGCCCTCGCAACTCAAGCCCATGATTGACGGGATGGAGATTGTATGTCTGTTAAACCCCGGTGTATTCCGCTATAATGGTCGCATTTGGCTATTGCTGCGTGTCGCCGAACGTCCTAAACAAATTGAAGGGCGCATCAGTTTTCCTGTATATACTCCTGAAGGTGATATAAAGGTTATTTCATTCGATAAGAACGACCCTGACCTCGACGCTTCCGACCCCCGCGTCATAGGATACCGTGGACAAAACTACCTTACAACACTCTCGTACCTTCGATTGGTATGCAGCGACGACGGCATCCATTTCTATGAAGACCCGGCATATCCCCCCATTTTCGGAAAAGGCGAACTTGAATCGTTTGGCATTGAGGATTGCCGCGTGGCTACCACCGACGATGGATTTTTCCTCACATATACCGAGGTATCGCCCGTAGCTGTAGGTGTAGGATTGATGCATACTACCGACTTCCGCCACTTTACCCGCCACGGTATGATATTCCCCCCACACAACAAAGATTGTGCTCTTTTTGAAGAAAAAATAGGTTCATACTACTATGCATTCCACCGCCCCAGCAGTCCCGAGCTTGGCGGTAACTACATTTGGTTGGCCGAGTCGCCCGACCGTCTGCACTGGGGCAACCATCACTGCGTGGCCACCACTCGTGAAGGCAAGTGGGATTCGGCTCGTGTAGGAGCAGGCGCATCACCTATCAAGACTCCGCGCGGTTGGTTAGAGATTTACCACGGCGCAACCCGTGAGAATCGTTATTGTTTGGGAGCTTTGCTGCTCGACCTTAACGACCCTTCAAAGGTTATTGCCCGCAGCGACGAACCTATCATGGAACCTATCGCACCATACGAACAAACAGGCTTCTTCGGCAATGTTGTCTTCACCAACGGGCACTACGTAGAAGGCGATACCATACATATGTATTACGGTGCAAGCGATGAGGTTATTTGCAAAGCAACCCTCTCTATCAGCGAAATTTTAGCTACCCTATAATTGCATTACGCCATGATAGAAAAGCTGACCAACGAATTTCGCGTATTTCGCTCCCAACCCCACAACATGCAAGTGCTTTTGGGCGTCAATATGCTCTACGCCCTTATACTGCCTGTCGTCGAGGTCTTTGTGGGTGCATACATCATGCGTAATACCAACAACCCTGCTATGGTAGCTCTCTACCAGCTTGCCATGTATGTGGGTATCATACTCACGTCGGTATTCAACGGTGTGTTGTTGAAATTTATTAAAGTAAATATACTCTACACCATAGGTATTCTACTGAGTGCCATATCTATGGTGGTAATGATGTCACTTTCGTCGCTCGACCTGATACAGCTCTGCGTTGCAGGATGTGCCATGGGTGCAGCATCGGGGTTCTTCTGGACTAACCGTTATTTACTTTCACTCAATGTCACAGAAGACGACAACCGCAACTATTACTTTGGATTAGAGTCGTTTGCCTTTACTATTGCCAACATCGTAGTACCTCTTGGAGTAGGCTCACTCATAGCAGGTCTTTCGGGACACACAATATTGGGTATCGAGTTCGACGTCAACCTCTCTTACCGCGTTGTAACCATCATCACTTTATGTGTTGCCATCATTGCCTGCTACGTACTCTCGTTTGGCAAGTTTGAGAACCCGCACCAAAAGGGTTTCCTATATATCAAATTCCACACACTGTGGTATAAGATGCTCTCCTTAGCAGGGCTCAAAGGGTTGGTACAAGGTTTCTTGGTAACAGCTCCGGCCATCCTCATACTTAAACTGGTAGGAAACGAAGGCGAACTGGGTGTAATACAAGGCGTAAGTGGCGCTATCACGGCCATCCTCGTATATGTACTCGGACGTGTCACAAAGCCCAAACACCGTACTATCGTCTTCGGTGCAGGTCTTACCATTTTCCTCATCGGTTCGGCAGTCAACGGCATCATGTTCTCTGCTACGGGTGTTGTCATTTTCGTTCTTTGCAAGGTCATCTTCCAACCGTTGCACGATTTGGCATACTTCCCTATCATGATGCGTGTCATTGATGTCGTTTCCAAAATAGAGAAGCGCAACGAATACGCCTACATCCTGAGCCACGAATTTGGCCTGTTCATAGGCCGCGCCTCGGGTCTTATCCTGTTTATCGTACTCGCATTCTGGGTGTCGGAAGATTTCGCACTCAAATATGCCCTTGTCATTGTAGCGCTCATACAGATGCTGTCACTTCCTCTCAGCCAACATATTACTAAAGAATGCAATCGCTTAGACGCATGAAAACAATCGCATATTCACTCCTTATCATAACAGCCGGAAGTCTTGTAGCTTGTTCTCAACAGCAAGAAACCATAGGAACTCCCGTACAACAGGTATCGGTAGCCCGCATAGACAGTATGCCCGACATGCCGCAACCCTATAAAATGCTCGACTGGCGCAAAAAGGCCGAAGACTTCGACCGTTACGCTTTCAACTTCGACACCAAAGTCAATGGCAATCCTATCATTTGGTTAGATGATTCACGTCGCAATATCGACCAAACGACTTTTGGACTCTATACCGCCATCAACGACTGTCGTCAGGGTCCCAACAACAACAATGGCGAGTTTCACGAGAGCCTCAACTCATTGGCCGCCTTGCTGGGCGCCGGATTGATAGGCATCGACAAAACGAACCAAGACGGACACAACTACGTAAAGATGGTGCAAAACTACTTTAACAGTGACAACGGGTGGAACATCATCATGAATAATACCAACCCCGACGTTGCCCTGCTCGGTGGAGGATATGGACGAGACTGGTGGTACGATGTATTCCCCAACGTACTCTACTACGCAGTCTGTGACGTATTCCCCGGCGTCGAAGGTAGCGAAGAAATCATGCACTCTATAGCCGAACAATTCTGCAAAGCCGATTCTGTACTAAACGGCAACTACGACTATTCATACTTCGACTATGCCCGCATGCAAGGTATGGTAAATCATATACCTCTACAACAAGATGCTGCCGGCGGACACGCGTGGGTGCTCTATGCTGCCTACCAAAAATTTGGTGACCCCCGCTATCTGCAACATGCCAAGAGTGCACTCGACGCCCTCATGTCTCAAAAAGAGAGCCGTTTTTACGAAATACTGTTACCAATGTCGGCCATTGTGGCAGCACGGCTCAATGCCGAAGAAGGCTGCAACTATGACATACAAAAAATCCTCGACTGGACTTTCGACGGTTGCCAAGACCCCAAAGGCCGTTATGGATGGGGCGTAATTGCCGAACGCTGGGGCGACTATGACGTATACGGATTACAAGGCAGTATATATGACGGAGGCGGTTATGCCTTCTTTATGAACAGCGTCAAACTTGCCTGGCCATTTGTTCCCATGGTAAAATACGAACCTCAATACGCCGATGCCATAGGCAAATGGATGCTGAACCTTGCCAATGCCTGTCGCCTCTTCTATCCGGGTGAAATAGACGACCAACACCAATGGCTGCCCGAAATGAAAGACCTTACTCACAACAACGTTGCATACGAAGGGTTACGCAAAACCGATTGCTATAATAAAGAATCCTTGCAAGGAGTTACGCCCGTTGCATTGGGCGATGGGCCTAATTGGAACCCCAATAACCCACCTGAAAGCATGTTCAGCCTTTACAGCACATCGCCCGTAGGTATATTGGGAGCCATGGTCGACACAACCGAGGTGGAAGGTATTCTCCGCATCAACTGCAACGTCACCGACTTTTATGCCGACCGTACTTTCCCGACATATCTTTATTACAATCCTTACGACAAGGAACAAACCATTACATACAAAGCAGCAGGAAATGCCGACCTCTTCGACATCGTGAGCAAACAATATGTAGCACGAAACGTAAAAGAGAATACTGCCATAAAATTACCTGCCAAGCACTCACTTGTCATCGTAGAACTGCCTGCCGGTACGGCATTAACCACCGACGGAACCAAGGTAATCACCACCGACGGCCAAACGGTAAGTTACAAATAGAGAATCAACATAAACAATTAATACCATGTATAAAAAGATTTTTCTTCCTCTGCTTTGTCTCATGACAATAGGCATAGCAGCTGCCCAACAGAAAACTCCCATTACAGGTAACGTCAGCGACGCAACCTCGGGTGAGCCTCTTTTGGGTGTAAGCATCCGCGTAGACGGTACTTCTATTGGCACCTCGTCCGATATAGACGGTAACTACTCTATTTCGGCTCCGGGAAACGCTACACTTATTTTCACCTACATGGGTTATGAACCAGCACGCGTCGAAGTAAAAGACCGTAGTGTTGTAAACGTGAAAATGAACGTAAAGGCCGAACTTATGGAAGAGGTAGTCGTGGTAGGTTATACCTCGATGAAAAAACGTGATGTATTGGGCGCCGTATCGAAACTCGAGGGCGACGCCATCACAGCGCTCCCCGTCTCGTCGGCAGCACAAGCCATGCAAGGCCGTATCGCCGGCGTTTCTGTGTCTAATGCTACAGGTGCTCCTGGTGCAGGCGTTTCGGTACGTGTGCGTGGTGTAGGTTCTATCAGTTCAGACAACGACCCGCTCTACATTGTCGACGGAATTCCTGTCGAAGATGCCATGAATCTCATTTCGCCCAACGACATTGAGAACATCACGGTACTGAAAGATGCTTCATCGGCCGCCGTATATGGTTCGCGTGCCAACAATGGCGTCGTGCTTATCACAACCAAAAGCGGTAGCAAAGGCAAAGCGCGCATTTCATATAACGGACAATTCGGTTTCCAAACTCACGGACACCTCATCCCGATGGCAAATGCAGCCCAATACCGCGAGATTTATAACGAATCTGTTGCCAATGACAATGCCATGGGTGGCATACAACGTACCCCTCTTACCGAAGAGTACATGCATAACCTGGCTGACGTCGATTATCTCGACGCCATTTTCCGCACAGCTCCTATCTTCGTACAAGAGCTCTCTATAAGCGGCGGCAGTGAAAAAGTAAATTACCTCTTATCGGGTTCTTACTACGGGCAAGACGGTATTATCAACAATAGTGGTTACGACCGCATCTCGGTACGCTCCAACATAACGGCCGACATAAAAGATTGGTTGAGTGTAGGACTCAACCTCAATGCCGCACAAGCCAACACTCAATATGTATCCAGCTCGGGCGACGGCTATGGCAACAGCGAAGGTGGTAGCGTGGTACGTTATGCCATGTTCCGCAACCCCAATATTCCCATTCGCGATGCTAATGGTAACTTTGTAGACCTGCCCAGTGTTTACTTCGGCAACTCTATCTACGATACTTTCTTCGGCGATAGCTATAACCCCGTTGCTCTTGCCGACTATACCGACCGTAACCGTCGCGACATGCTCTTCTTCGGAAAAGTAAACCTCACATTCAAGTTGCCGTTCAACATAAAATGGACCAACAACTTCGGTGTTGATTACAAGGGTACCGATTATAAAGTATTCAACCGCTCGTGGGGCGATGGCAACCGCATCAACAACCCCAACGGTGTCGCCGTAGAACAAGGACGATACCTCAACTGGACTTTCAACTCGGTTATCGACTACCGTCAAAGCTTCGGTGAAGATCACAACCTTGCAGCCTTGGTAGGCTTTGAAGCTATTCGCAACAACGAATATTTCACCAACGAATCAGACCAGAACTTCCCCGTTTGGGACAAAGACTTGCTATACGTAGGCAACGGCTTGGGTGAAAAGACAGCTACCGAGTCGGAATACACCTCAACGCTGGCATCCTTCTTCGCACAAGTTTCTTACGACTATAAGTCGCGCTACTACGTATCGGGTACGTTACGCTACGATGGTTCGTCGCGTTTCGTAGGCAACAACCGCTGGGGTCTCTTCTACTCGGCTTCGGCAGGATGGAACCTTGACCAGGAAGCCTTCCTCCGCGATGTAAACTGGCTCAATAAACTGAAATTGCGTGTTGGCTATGGTGCTATTGGTAACCAAAACGTAGGCAACTATGCTTACTCCGACTATTATAGTTCCAACTATAACTACCCCTTCTCGGGCAAATCGTATTACGGATATGTCCAAACTAAACTGGGTAACCCCAACCTGAAATGGGAAACCAGCCGCCAATTCAATGCCGGTATCGACTTTGAGGTACTTCGCGGAGAGTTGGGCATGAGCATCGACTACTACAACAAAATAACCGACGATATGCTCGTAGAGGCCTCATATCCACCCTCGTTAGGTAACGCCGACCCCAACTGGATAAATAGCGGCTCGGTATTGAACGAAGGTGTTGATGTCGAGATATACTATCGCAAGCAATGGAACGATGCCAGCTTTAACGTTTCACTCAATGCCGGCTGGTTACACAACGAAGTCCTCAAGCTGGATGCTCCTATCCTCAGCGGTCGTGTCGACAATGGTATCTACGCCACCAAGACCGAGGTAGGTTATCCTATCGGTTCGTTCTACATGTATGAGATGGAAGGTATCTTCCAAAATGAGGCCGAAATTCTTACCTCGGCATACCAAGGAGCCGACATCGAACCGGGTGATGTGAAATTTGTCGACCAGAACGACGATGGTATTATCAATGACGAAGACCGTGTACACTTGGGCAGTGCCATACCTGTAGCTACGCTCGGATTGAATATCGGCGGTACCTACAAAGGTTGGGATCTGAGCCTATTCTTCCAAGGTGCTTTCGGACAAAAAATATACAACCAGATTCTCACAGATAGCGAAGGTTTCTATCGTGGTTTTAACGTTACAGAACGTTATTATGAAAACCACTGGACAGGAGAAGGTTCTACCAACGAATTTCCCCGTGCTTCATGGAAATCCAAGAGCAACAATGCCCGCGTATCGTCGCGTTTCCTCGAAGATGGTTCTTACCTCCGCCTGAAGAACATCCAACTCGGATATACATTCAACACCAAGAAATGGGGCATCGAAATGCTGAGACTTTATATCGCTGCCACCAACCTGTGGACTATTACCGGATACAGCGGCTTTGACCCCGAAATGACCGTAAGTGCCAACTCTACCAGCGAAGGCGACCGCGCCTCGGGTATCGACTGGGGTACTTACCCTGCCGCCATCACTTATACTTTTGGCATAAATCTTACTTTCTAACGACGCATGAACATGAAAAAGATATTTTCAGCCTGTATGGCTCTGCTAGTCGTTTCACTGACGGCTTGCAACGATTTCCTTGACGAACCCATGAAGGGCAACCTCAATACAGAATCGATATACTCTTCTCCCGAGGAGGCTCAACTTGCCGTCAACGGCATATATAATGCCTCAACCTATTTCATCAACCTGTGGAGAATTGGCGACGTTGCCTCTGACGATGCCGTTAAAGGAGGTAACGAGGGTGATATGAGCGATCTTAACTACATCATCGATTTCACCGCATCGGCCGACAACGGTGTTCTCTCTGAGTTTTGGCAGAATACCTATGAAGTTGTAAGTTGTGCCAACAATGTGATAGGCAATGTACCGGGCATGACAAGCGCTTCAGATACACAAAAGAAAAACTTTGTAGCACAAGCCAAGTTTTTCAGAGCTCTTGCCTACTTCACATTGGTAAACATCTATGGTGAAGTTCCCTTGAAACTTTTGCCTCAAAATTCACCTGAAACTATCAATGTACCGTTGAGCTCGGTAGAAGCCATTTATACTCAGATAGAGAAAGACCTCACCGATGCTGCTCCCTCATTGGAAATAAATCCCACAGAACAGGGACGCGTTACCCGCGGTGCCGCTTATGGTTTACTTGCAAAGGTTTACCTCTACCAGCAAAAGTATAGCGATGTGCTCACCGCCATAGAGCAACTGGAGAGCCTCAACATGTATGATTTGGAAGATAACTATGCCGACCTCTTCAAACTCGGTAGCGAAAACAGCAAAGAAGTTGTATTTGCCATTCGCTTCCTCAGCGGACAAAATCCTGGTCTCGGAAATGCCCTCAACCAATACCTCGCTCCGCTTGAAGAGATGGGATACTATTTCGATGCTCCTACCCAAAACTGGGTTAATTGCTTCACTGAACTTACCACAGATGGTCAAACAGACCCACGCTTAGACGCTTCGATTGGTCGTGACGGAATGCCCTGGCTCAATGGCAACGTATTCCAAGCCTCATGGTCACCCGCAACCGGTTACCTTGTAAAGAAACACAACCAACCACTTGACGAAGTTCCTGCCGGAAGAAAAGGAGATGGAGGCCTACCATATATCTACCTGAGATATGCCGACATCTTACTTATGAAAGCCGAGGCTTACAACGAACTACACCAGCCCAATTTGGCTAAGGCACCGCTCGACAGTGTACGTTCTCGTGCAGGTCTTGCTGAGATAAACGTTAGCGACGAAGCTTCTATGCGCAATGCCATCCGCCTGGAACGCCGCAAAGAACTCGGCTTTGAATTCCACCGTTTCTTCGACCTGATGAGATATGGTCGCGAAGCTGCTCAGGCAGCCCTCCCCTCACTGCCTTGGGGTGAAACTCGCTACTACTATCCCATACCGCAAGCCGAGATAGATGCCAACCAAGCTATACAATAAAAACAATCCATAACAAATATAATTTTAATCACAACTTAAAACCAAGCAAAATGAAACGATTATTTAATTCTATTTTCATGGTTGCACTGATGGCTCTTATTCCTGCCATTACGTTTACTTCTTGCAAAGAAGAAGACAACAACGACCAAAGTGCAAACGTCGACAAAACAGAACTCACAGCTCTCATCGCCGAGTGCGAGGAATTGGTTAACGCCGCTACTACCGACGACTATCCTGCCGAAGCAATTGCAACTTTCAAATCTACAATCGCAGCTGTAAAGACCGCTGCCAACGCCGGCAACGTAACTCAAACAGCCATCAACAACCTCCTTGTACAATTGAAAGAGGCTAAAACGACTTTTGAACAAAGTGCTTATGATGCCATTCCTACCGATGCTCTCTTGCTCGAATATTCTTTCGACGAAGCCGGTACTACCCAAACATCTACAGGCACACAAAAATTGGTTGCCACAGCTATGGCCGGTCCTGCCGAAGTATTCGGTGCTGCCGCACAAGCTCCCCAATTCGTTGAGGGTGTAAGAGGTACTGCTGCCTATCTCAACAACGGTGCATACTTTGCTATCGACAACTACACCGAGTCGACATTCTTGCCCCAAGAACTCTCTATCTCGGTTTGGGTAAATCCCGAAGAGGTTCGCGCCGGTAACTACATTATCTCTATGAACTACTGGAACAACTGGAAGTTCAACCTGCAAACCGAAAGCAAACCCTTCTTTACAGTAGCTACTGCCGACGGTGTTATCGATGCCGATAACGAAACAGTAGAATCTGCTCCTGCCGGAAAATGGACACATCTCGTTGTAGCTTTGAGCCTCAAGAGCCATACGCTTGCTTTCTACGTAGACGGTAATCTTACAAAGACATGGGATGCATCTGGCAAACCTGCTTTGGCTGCCGGTACAATGGCTCCCGCTTACGTTCCCGCTTCTGGTCAAAAACTGCCTATCCTCATAGGTTGCGCCACTACTTACGAAGAGGCTGCTTCTTGGGATTGGACAACACTGCCCATATTGCCCTCTGGATGGGATAACTATGTTGGTAGCATCGACGAACTCAAAGTCTACAACATCGCTCTCACAGCTGGCCAGGTATCGAAACTCTACAACGCAGAGAAACAACAATAATCATCTTATTAGGAGGAAAGCTAAAAACTTTCCTCCTAATAAAACAACTGACAATCAGCAACGAAATGCCTCCTGTATAGCACATAAGCCACACGGCGAGGCATTTCTCTTTTATTTTTTACGGCAATCGCACATCTTTAACCTAACAAATCTTTCTCTCATCTATAAAAAGTACTATACTTCACATCATGAACGTTTATCGCTGCCTATTCACTGCCTTTGTAGCCGGAATCTCACTCTGTGCATCGTCCCAACAAATCGATATTCCCCGCATAGAACAGATGTCGGCTCCGGCAACACCTCCCGAAAATCGCGACTGGACGCAGGTCGCTCGCGATTACGACCAATTTATCTACGACCTCGACCTGCAAGGCCAATACCTGCCACTTGTCTACATAGGTGACAATGGCACAAACTACTCCAATATTCCACAATACTACCTCAATACATACGTCGGCTCATTCAGCGCCGGCCAGCAAGCTGAAGCCATCAATATTTTGCCATCGCTCGTAGGTGCTACACTGGCAGGTATCGACAAAAGCAACGACCGCGGCATCGACTGGGTTGGTATGTCGCGCAACTTTTTCAACTTACGCAACGGCCAGATGGTATATCTCAACGGCTACTCTGCCTCATCGGGCAACGACTGGTGGTACGACCTGATGCCCAACATTTACTTTTACCAACTCTATACACTCTATACGCCCAACGCCTACCCGCAATGGCCTGAACAGTTTATATCGGTAGCCGACCAGTGGTATAATGCAGTCACCCTACTCGGAGCCGACATATACACATGGCAAACCCCAACTATCAGCTACCGAGCATTCAACTTGGCTACGGGGCAACCATTACAAAGCGGGGTACCCGAACCCGAAGCCGCCGGCAGCCTGGCATGGCTGCTTTACAAAGCATATCTCGAGACAGGAGCACTACACTATATGCAAGGTGCCCAACTGTGTCTCGAAGCTCTCTGCACATATCCTTCAAACCCTTCATATGAATTACAACTGGCTTACGGCGCACAAGTAGCTGCAGCTATGAATGCTCGCGAGGAGTGCGATTTTTATATAGAACGTCTTCTCAACTGGTGCTTCGACCGGGGGCCGCTACGTGGCTGGGGTAGCATTGTAGGTGATTGGGGTGGATATAACGTCTCGGGGCTCATAGGTGAAGCCAACGACGGAGGCAACGATTATGCCTTTGTAATGAACGGATTCCAGCAGGCAGCTGCCCTCGCCCCTGTTGCCAAATATGACAAACGATTTGCCCGCGCCATAGGCAAATGGATTACCTTGCTGGCACAATCGAGCCGTCTGTTTTACAAGAATGGACTGCCCGCCGAAAATCAGGAAGCAGCCAGTGCACGTTGGCTCAACGAATACGATACTCAAGCCTGCCTCCCCTTCGAATCGATGAAAGAACGCTACGATGGCAAGACTCCCTATGCCATGGGCGATGCCGTAAACGGAGGATGGGCGGCTACCAACATATCGCTGTACAGTGGCTCGAGCGTAGGATACTTGGCAGCTGTTGCCAAGAAAACCGATGTCGACGGTATTTTCCGTATCGATGTAAATGCTACCGACTTCTTCTCCACCGATGTAATCGAGGAGTATCTCTATTTCAACCCGCTCAGTACAAACTGTACTGTCTCTTGCCCGTTGCCGGCAGGAAACTACGACCTCTACAATACTCTTACCGACGACTACGTAGCCCGGAATGCAAGCGGCTCTGCTTCTATCGAAATTGCGTCCAACGAGGCTGTAATGGTAGCCCTCATTCCGGCCGGGTCAGAACTTACTGTCGATAATAACAGATTATATGCCGACGGACTTGTTGTCGATTATAACTACCAATACAACTACGACAAAACCATGCAGATAAATGCACTCGCTACCGATAAGACCATTGTCACACCGGGTGAGACGGTAACGGCACGACTGCACGTTCGTAACATTCCTACTGGTGCTTCGGTAATATGCGATTGGAGTGTCAACGGTGAACCGCTCTCGGGTACCAACTCTGCCCCCACAGCACGGTGGACGGCTGCCGGCCAACCCGGTATATACACTATTGCCGTAAAGGCGTATGCACACGGTGAAAGTGTTGAAGACTCTGTCACCGTAGAGGTCGTATCTGAAAAATATGACGCTCCATCCATTACCGACCTATCTACAACAGCTGCGATGCCCGTAAGCGTAGCCTCTGAGATAAACGTATCGGCTCAAATATCAGAATGGCGTGACGACCTTGCCATCGCCTGGAATGTAAACGGCGGCGTACTTACCCAAACCGATGCCAACCAAGTTGTGTGGATGCTTCCCGATGAGGAGGGTGTATATACTATCACCTGCACCGCTCAAAACCGTTTCGGCAGCGACACACGTTCGCTACAAGTCCTTGCAAGGACAAACCAAGCGGCCGGAATGCCCCTTATATACTACCCGTTAAATGGCAATACACTCAACGCCGTTTCAAATCAACTCAACGCCGTCAACGTGGGTGGAACGTTTGTATCCGACAGCCGAGGCATGCCCCAGGAAGCTTTTTGTTTCTCATCTATCGACGACAAGCTCTACACGCCCTCTGTCCCCGAGATTGATTTCACCGATGCTATCACTCTCTCCTGCTGGTTCCTTGCCGACAGTAAACTGACACGCGAACAGTTTATAATATCGCACGGCAGTTGGGAAGAGCGCTATAAACTCTCCCTGACACCCGAAATGAAGCTGCGCTGGACGGTCAATTCTTCTGGAGGGACAGTCGACGTAGATAGTAAAGAGACTATCAACGCAGGCCAGTTCTACCATGTCACGGCCATATATACGGGTTACTCATCGGAATTATACATCAATGGAGTATTCTCCAACTTCGCGCCTCAAAACGGCTCCATCAACACCACAAGCCATAACCTTTGTTACGGCGCAAAATCTACCGACGATACCCAATATTCATTATTGGGAATTATGGACGAAATAAGGGTTTACGACACCGCTCTTTCTCCACAAGCTGTCGCCGATTTGCCCAACGAATGGGATTTAGCAGCTGTAAAAGCACCTACCACCGACTTGCTACGGTGGCACAAAGAAGGAGATGTCATTTATGTAACCACAGCTGGTGACAACATCGTTTCGGCCAACCTGTACAATACAAGCGGGGCTGAACTTGCCTGTACCCTACAAGCGACATCGCCATGCGCAACCATTGTCGTTGGCAAGCTTTTACCTGGCATCTACTTACTTAGACTTACCCATGACAACGGGAAAAACACTCTACTGAAATTTGTAGAATAAATATTGTTTTACTACCGACTTCTACCCACCATGCTATGCTATTCATCTCATCTGTCTGTGGCAAAATAAAGCCTCTCTACCCTATAAAATATAGCGAGGCAAAAAGATGAGAAACTAAATTTTTGCGGGCGGTTGCACGGTTGGGACTGACGAGCAAGGCAGAGGATTAATCCTATGCCTTGCCATTGCAATCTGAAGTATCACTTGCCTCAGAAGGGGTATTCGACATATTCTTTTCACGTGCTATTTTTTCTTGATAAGCACGCAGACGACGCTGCCATTGCTTCTTGCGTGCCACCTCCCGAGCAGCTTTATGACGCTCATAATCGTCATACTGTTTCTCCAAATAATTATCGGCCATAAGCGATATTACTATATCTATATTGTTCTACAATTATCATAAAGTATGACTGTCTGATTCTTACCGGGCAAAAGATAACTACGTTGGTATCTCATCTTCAACTCATCCTGCAACCTTCAGCACAGTTCTACGATACTCGGCATTATGAACTGTGTATCACCGCGATACTCTTTTGGATGACGAATGGCTATCGACCGAAAAAATCTCCTCTATAAACGCCGATGTAGCACTATCATCTACAAGCGGAACGATTGCTTGCGACGAAACAAGAGCTGTATCAGGATTGGGCACAGGGAAAGCTCCTACTTCTTCCGTAACACGGCGTCGATTTTGCGGAGTTATTATCTTCCGGAAATCACGTACAATCTGACGTCCCATATCGACAATGGTACTATCAACGCGATGCATCTCCACAGGAGTAACGGCATCTTTATACTTAGCCTTTCCTAAACCAAATTTCATTTTATCAAGGTTACCCGAAATATTCAATCCCAATTTAAATGGTATGGGCGATTTGAGAATAGAAATATGATAGTTGAAATTCATATTCAAGTCTTGCGTACCACCTACAGCTGCACGGTAACGGTCCATCTCCACAACAAACGGATACACTGTAACGTTACCATCTTTTACGCTCACATTGACGGCTATACTGTCTATGAGATTCCGCTCTTTGTTTTTAAAGAGGAATTTCTTGGATATCTCGGCAAAGGTCTCACCATCAAGCAATACAAGGCTGTCGCCTTCGATATGTATGGCCGAACGTAAAGATGGAATCTTAATTCTAAGAGTTGAGTCTAACTGAGTCTCGGCCGAGATATTAAAGTCGACCATGCCTTGGAACGAACGTAACATAGGCATGATAGAGTCTAATGACGGCACAAAATTGACCAACTTGGCTATATTGACATCGTGCAACCTAAAGTCAAACCCAGCATACCCCTCAGACTTTTTCTTGGCCTGATATACGACAGTTGTACGCATGGTTGCCCCTAAGGTATTCATGCTCAACTCCTTAAGATGTATTGTCTGGTTACGCACATCTACTGCACCATGTATCTTATTGAATACCAGCTTGCCGTAACGTACGCGATTAAAGTCGGTCTTCAACTCAAAGTCAATATTACGGGGGACCACAAAGAGCGACAAATCGGTCGACGTTGTGTCATTCTCGGCACTGACAGAGTCGGTCGGGAAAGAAAGAGAGCGAATAAGCTGATTACAGTTAAGATTACGTGAAGACAAGCTCAACTCGGCACGCAGTGTTTTGTGAAACCGCATGGCTCCATAAAGGTCGTAAATAGCACCGCTTGCCGTAATATCGGAACGGCCAACGCGCATAGTAGCATTGCGCAACTTTATGGTACGGTTGCCTACGGTAACCGATGTCTTTTTCACTCTGATAGGCAAGGCGCATTGAGGCGTGCGAAGAGTAAGACGATTAAATCCGACAATTCCTTCGGGAATCCAGATAGAATCGCGCAACTGCGTAGCGCTGACAGCAATACCTGCTTTATCCATTCCCATTTTCATATCTCCGATACGACTAAATATCGAGTCAGCTTTTATCGATAAGTCTACTTGAGGTTTCTGTGGGTTACGTTTAGAGGGATGCAGCTTAACTGTAGCATCGGTTTTGGCACAGAAGAGGCGAAGCGAGTCACCCATGGCACCTTTAAGACGACGTGCATCTATCTTGAAAGCGACATGTGCAATACGTGTAGTATCTTGTGGATTAGTAGTCTTAACACTTGCGGTAAGGTTGTCTATGGCTGCCACAAGGCGCGGAGCATTGAGCGAAGCATTCTCTACCACAACCCGGGCTGCCAACCAATCGTTACCTATAAAAGCAAGCGAAGCGTTACTCTGGAAATCGAAGTGCCGTATAGTATCACGAATAGCTATCTGCTCCATGTCTATTTTACCGCCAATCTTGATGCGCCCGAAATCTTTCTTCTTGATAGACGACAGGCGACATCGCAACTTGATGTTAGCATCCAGTTTACCTTCGAGAAGAATACCTTCCTGAAGCGGGAACGTCTTTGCCAACGCTGTAAGGTCTACCTTAGATTGTGTATTGAAGGTAATATTAGGGTCTCCCAACAAATCCTCGACACGAGCATCGGCAAGAATATCGGTATGCGCACCTTTGAAATGGAAAATACGAAGGTCGAAATAAGATGGTAGTTGCCGCATCAAATCTACCTGCCCCGAAAAATCGGCCTCGAGTGTATCTATGCCGTAAGGCATACCGGCATATTGCGCAGCAGCATCTTTTACTTGAACGTTTAGGGTTATAACCGGCATCTTCCCTTTACCATACAATCCCTTGAGCGTTCCATTTACCGCAACCTCGCCCTGTGCTGACACCTTATTGTCTTTAAGGACACTGCGTGGAATCATCTTCAAAACGGTCTCAAGCGAAGGAGCATGCAACCCATATGCAATATCTACATCGAGAGCATGAGCCAGCGTATCGCGCTGCAAAGTACCACTCATGTCGAGTTGCACACCATTTACATCGATAAGAGCATCTTTCAAAGAGAGTAAACCTGAGTCGCGGTCAAGCTCAATCTTGGTTTTCAGATGCGTTGCCATGTGATTGAGTAGAAGCTGCCCATCTTGCCAAAAAAGAATGTTTTTATTCTTAAAATCGAGAGCCACCATAGAATGCTCCTTCTTAAGGTTGGCTGTCATGCGCAAATTGGCATCCCAAACGTTGGCAAATACCCGTGTATCGCGGTCATCGAAGGTTACTGTGGCATGCCGCAAAACTATCCTGCGTACCGCAAGTTCGTCAAAGAGAGGAAGCGAATCGGTAGCTGCCGTATCAACGGCCGCAGTGTCGGGGAGCATAATATCCCAGTTAGCCACCCCGTCTTTTCCCTTAAATGCATATAAGTTGGCACTATCGAGTGCAAGACGATAAATATTTATTTTGTTTTTGGCAAAATAATCGAACGGATTTACCACCACAACAGCTTTCTTAAAAGTAACCAACGTATCGGTCCTCTGCCAGGCCGAGTCGCGTACGGCCTTAGATACCAAAGTACCATCGGTCAGCTTAAGACCAAATCGAGGAAAAGTAGAGAAAAACGTAAGCTCGACACTCTCCATATCGAGATGTGCCCGCAGGTTGTTGTTGACTACATTTAATACAACAGGTGTTATCTTTTGAGGTGTAAATACAAAATATACGGCAACTGCAATGACAAGCAGGAGCACGGCAATTACCGAAGCCAACGAGATGGATGCAACCTTCAAGGCTTTTTTTACCGACTTTTTCATATGCTACAACAGTTTTTTGAAGACCTACTAATCGTCATAAAGAATATATAACCCTGCATCTCTACAAGGAATATCTCCAACGACGCATTATAATGCAAAAATAAAACATTCGACCTCAATATGACACAGATAGACAAAATAATTTGAAATTTCTGCAACATCACGGCTTCTATCCAAGCAAGCAAAAAGTGACTTCGTCAACCATCAGTTGCCCAATGCATCATCCATCTCTACACAAATATCATACACTTATCATACATTCTACACGACTTACGGGATACAAAAAACGCGCCGCATAAGCAGCGCGTTTTCCCTAAAAGCAAATGTAAGCGTATCAACGTTTCTCACGGATACGAGCTTTTTTACCTGTAAGCTTACGCAAATAGTAGAGTTTGGCACGACGTACTTTACCGCGACGGTTAACAGTGATGGAGTCGATGAAAGGAGAATCCAACGGGAAAATACGCTCAACGCCCACGTTGCCTGACATCTTGCGAACCGTGAAACGTTTCTTGTCGCCATGACCCGAAATGCGAATTACATCACCACGGAAATCCTGCACACGCTCTTTGTTTCCTTCGAGAATACGGTATGCAACCGTGATGTTGTCACCGCTCTTAAAGGCGGGATGTTGTTTCTTTTCAGAAGGAGCCATAGCTTCTTCCACAATCTTGATAAAATCCATTTTTATAGCTATTAAAATGTTATAGTTCGCAATATACGCAGACAACCTATTCTGCCAGAGATTACGAAATGCGCGGCAAAAGTACTATTTTCCATCGATATATGCAAGTCTGACTTTTCTATTTTTATACAAAACAGTCATATATCATATATAGGGCGTTTTATTTTTCAACCATAGCACATCGCACGATGCAATACTATTCTTATATTTGCCATGAAACAACATGGCAAAGCCACCCTGCGCAAAATATATCTTCTCGGTACGGTCGACAAGCGACCTATTGACAAAGCAAATATAACGACGTATACTGTGGCTTATATGTCCAACTTATCAATTAGTGTATGTGTAAAAGAACAATTTGTCAGGCAATTTTAATAATAGGCTTGTGTATTCCCTTCGCATGCAAAGGTCAAGATGCTTATACCTACGACAGCTACTATTATCGTCGTGCTGCCCTCTTTGAGTGCTTGCCTACCGATACTACCGACATCATCATGCTGGGGAACAGCCTGACCGATGGATGTGAATGGCACGAACTAATGCAAGACAACCGCATAAAAAACCGAGGTATAACAGCCGATGTAGTTGCCGGTATCAAAGACCGACTGCCTGCCATCATAAAAGGCCGACCGGCACAAATTTTTATCATGGCCGGCATCAACGACATTTCGCACGACCTCAGTGCCGACAGTATAAGCGGTATGATATGGGATATTGTGGCACAGATACGCCACGAGTCACCTACGACAAGCATATACGTACAAAGCCTGCTACCCGTCAACACAAACATGGGGTACAAACGTTTACAAGGGAAAGAGCCCGTCATATGCCGCCTCAACGAACTATTACAGTTACAAGCCGACACTTATGGATATCGCTACATAGACTTATACAGCCACTTCGTTATTCCGGGCAGTCAATGTCTCGACCCGCAATATACCAACGACGGTTTGCATCTCACAGCAGAAGGATACTTGCTATGGTGTGAGTTGCTCCGCCCTTTTATCAACCCTTAACCTGTTGTATTAATTATGCCTACCTGTCAACAACTTATTACCGTCACAATACTGTTTCTTGCAGCCATTTGCCCACAAAACAATACGGCACAGCCCAGCACCGATGAGATGGCACAAGCTATAGACTCGCTAATGGTCATTCATGCCGACGACACGCCGCAGGCCTGCGAAGAATTGTTTGCCCGTCAAGCCGCCGATATGGATACTCTTGAATTACGTCGCTATGCTCAAGTGGCCGAGAGGATACTCTATACCCCCGACTGTAACAGCCAGCAACGAGCTGCATATCGCGCAATAGTAAGACAACTCTTGCAAAACGGTGGCGATGAAATGGCTTTATTACGATACCGCTATCAATATGAATTACTCATCCGAAACAACGAAGGTGAACCGGCTGAGAATTTTACCTTTACCGACACAGAAGGAAACACCCGGCAACTTGAGCAAATACATGCAGACTATACGCTACTGATATTCAACGACCCAGATTGCGATGAGTGCGCTATGCTACGCCAAGCCATCATGAACAACCCAGCTCTTGCCTCTGCCATAGCCGAAAAAAGATTCCAGGTATTGGCCATATATCCCGACCTACCTACCCCCGAATGGGAAGAACAAATGCTTCACTATCCCTCAACATGGATAAAGGGATATGCAGAAGATGTCTCAGACCTCTACGACGTACGCCAGCTACCATCGACATACCTCTTAGATACCAATCACACCGTATTGGCTCGCAATGCCTCCGTTTCTGCAATGGCAACACTCATATCCCAACGTACCCCTGCAAAATAGCGACTACCTCAACAAGTTACAATAATATACTACAACTACCGTAGAGAGGAACTCCTCATCATAGATACCTGACGTAGAACGGGAGATAATATAAAAAAGGGTAGAATCTGCCATCATGTTCTTACATTAAGGCACTTCTACCCTTGCATCCAAAAACGGATTGCGTCACGACGTTATTACTTTAAATTAATTTTCTTTTATTCGGGCGTATTGACAACGAAATTACGTATAATACACTCTGTACGATTGGCATCGCCTTTAGCCACTCGTAAGCGCAGGCGATGAGGCTTGTTTTCCAACTCGGTCTCAAACATATATACCCACGGCAAATACAGCCAACTGCTCCATTCGGTATAGGTATCTAACATCTTAAATGGAGCATTATCGATACTATATTCGAGACGGGCTGCGTGAGGTCCTGCCACACAAAAAATACCGACAGCTGTCCCTGTGAAATCAAAAGTTAAGGTTTTACCGGGCTTATCGGCAACCAACATGGGGACATCAACAAAACCAGGCCGTGTCTGCACAGTACTATCGGGTTGCCAAGCATCGACATAGCTCCAACCGCTGCGATAGGACGCTTGACGTATATCTACAAAACGACCATTACAATAGCTGTAATCGTCGAGTTTTCGAGCCGGCAAGGTATGTGCTTTCACCGTATCGCCAGGAGCATTACGCCACATCTCGTCGAAGAGCGAAGCTATGGCAGCAGCATAATACTTATGCCCCATCATGTGGGGATGTGTTCCGCCGAACTCTTCCCATGTAAACTCTCCTGCGGCCATACGGTCGGCTATCTCGTGTGCCAAATCGATAGAAGGTATGTCATAATGGTTTGCCACACGCTCGTGGTTAAGAATGACATCAGGTATACGCCCATTGGCATATTCGGTTATGAATGGGTCGTAAATAAAGTGCAACATCACAATATCTACATCGGGGCACACTTCTCGGGCATGACGCACTTCACCCTCCATACCTCGTACCTGCTCTATGTAGTTGAAGTGATTTGTATCGTCGTTGACAGCGGCCTCAACAAATAGTAAATCTATCTCTCCTTTTGATAAGACATCATTTTCTATACGAAAAGCTCCGGGTGTTGTACCGGTAGAAGGTATGCCAGCACACACAAAATCAAATTCGGTATACGGGAAACGTTGTCGCAATTGCTGCATGACAAGGTTGTGCCAACCCTCCATTTCGGTAATAGAACCACCCAAGAAAGCTACCCGAGCCTTACGACGATATTGCATCTTATAAAATGAGTTACTCAACGAACCACGGTAGTGTATGTAGTGCTTCTCTTGCTCACCAGGCTGATAACGCAATATAAAGTCTACAATCGGTTCGGGATTTTCGAGGCTGTGAGGGTGATGTCCCACACCAGGCTTCAGAATAAGTTCAACATGACCGCCCATATCGCTGTAACGGTCGCGCCAAACCTTCATATTTTCTTCGTAAGGCACTTCAGTATCGCTATCACCACATACTGCCATAACAGGCACATGTGCAGCTATCAGTGCTTGCAAGAGGTCAGTACGGAATGCAGCCAAACACTCACCCTGAGCATCGGCATCGGAAATGCCCCACAGTTGCAAGGCATCGTTCCACATATCGGCACGCTGCCTGCCGGGCCAGCTCAAAAGATTGCATACAGGAGCGTCTACATAAACACAGGCTACTGCCAACGGATTGCGTGCCGCCCATTGAAGTGCAAAAAAACCGCCGCGGCTCAAACCCTCAAGCGTCACTTTCGGCGAAAGCCCCAAAGAATCTACGGCAAAATGGTAGAACCTGTCACCGGCACTAAGCGTCGAAGGGGCCCCATAACCATGCGTAAGATCATAATATACCACATGAAAACCCTTTTTAAGTAATGCCCTATCAACCGTATCGAATGCTCCGAAAAATGCCGGACGCCATATCCAAGGCGACCCTGTAGCTACACTGTCGGGCGTTACGACAATAGCTTCGCGCCCGTCAAAGACAAAATCGTGCCGACCGGGTTCTGTAAGGCACAAGGCAACGTCACCATTCCCGGTGACGCTGCCTGCCAAACATCCTATTGAAAACCTAACAACAACTGCTAATAGCAGTGCATACTTAATCCCTTTCATCCAACGCTTATTTAATGTTGAAACTTATTTCTTTATAGGGGTAAATATCATCACAAAACCACCGCCCTGCGCCATCTCGACAGAGAGTGTATCGCCGGCATCATACTTCTTCACCTCATGTTTGTAGCGAGAAGCATCGGTATCGCTTTTCTTTACGTCTTTAAATATTTCCACTTCATACTGCGCCCCTTGCGGCAAGAACGATAAGTCGAATACCACATTGCGGCGGGTCCAATTGTTGATACCACCTACATACCATTTATCACCCGACTGATGGGCTACAACGGCATATTCACTAACCTTTGCCAATAGTGGTACTGTCTTATCCCATACGGTGGGAACATCAGCCAAATATTTAAGTATATCGGGATATTTACGATAAGCATCGGGCGAATCGGCCAACATGGCAAAGGGCGAATCTATCAATAAATAGAGCGCAAGGTCGTGGCAACGTGTACCTAACGTCGAGGGCAGCCCCGGATCAACCGGTTTGAATTTCTCGCGCGTTACATTACGCATAGAACCTGGTGTGTAGTCGATACCGCCACCCAACATGCGGGTAAAAATAAATTGCAACTGATATACCGGGTTGCTGGTAGTGTCCCACTTGGCACACTCGGCACCACGCATAGCTTCATAGGTAAGTATGTTAGGATAAGCCCTGTGTAACCCAGTAGGCTTGCTGCATCCGTGGAAGTCGACCATCAGATGGCGTTCGGCACATGCACGTGCCAAATCCTCATATTCAGGCATCACATCAGCATCGTCGCGGTCGAAGAAATCAATTTTCACACCGACAGCACCCCATGCTGCGATAGAATCGAGATAAACATGCTTATTATGGAACAGTGTTGCAGCAACAGTCCACAACCACACACCCACATTCTTCTCCTTACCATAACGAATGACCTCTTTGATATCTACATCTTTGTTAAGATCGGCATGGTTAAATACATTACTCCATCCGGCATCTACCAACAGATACTCTATACCATTCTCGGCTGCAAAATCGATGTAATATTTATAAAGCTCGGTAGACAACTTAGAGTCGTCAAAAGGAGCTTTCTCGAGAATGTGGCAATGCCACCACTCCCATGTTGCTTTTCCGGGATGTATCCAGTCGGTATCGCCCATTTGCTGCGGTTTGGCCAAGAGATATATAATCTCGTTGTTGAGCAATGTACGGTCATCGTCGGTAACGATAACTATACGCCATGGGAAAGCATGGTTACCGGCCGTACGAGCGATGTATGGTTCACGCTCCTTTACAACAGTAATGAAGTTTCCCCAACTACCCATCTCAATGCGTTTGGGATATGCAGCCCAGTGGCCTTGCATCTTACCATTGCTTTTGCGCAAATACAAACCAGGATAGTCATTCAAATCGGCTTCAGCCACTACAACTTTATAGCGACGTACCTTATTGTCGAACAACATAGGTGTAATACCATACACACCCTCTTTTATATCTGAGACGCTGTCATAAAGTTTATGGCTCAACTCCCAAGCCGTGTAGTTGTTGGTCTCGGGCAAAATTACACCGGGATCATCGGCTAAGTCAAACACAGCCGTCTCATCAGCTACAACTAAAGAATCTGACGGAGCGCGTTGACCAAGGAAACGATAGGCTGCCCCCTCGTTATAAAGGCGAAAACATACAGCATATCCACCCTCAAAAGAGAGGGTCAACTCGTTATAGCAGTCGGCTATCTCTTTATTTTTACCAAACAAAGGGTACACGGTCCCATCATGTTCCTTTTTTTCTACCGACAAGAGATGAGAAGCGCCATTCCAGACCTCACCACTTTGCAACGAGAGTGCAATAGGTGACGGATTGACGACCGTATTATCGTCGTAACGTATAGAATACGAAAGTTGTGGAGCAGTGCTGATACACATCTGCGTGCGACCATCGGGCGAGGCCAACTCATACTCGGCAGCACGGCTGCCGGAAAAAGAACCGGCAACCATGACACCCGCTAATATTGCATATAATATATGTTTCATAGTATGTGATTGAGAATCATGAAAAAATTAAATCATATTGACTTGAGCTCCTTGATGGTTAACATCGAGCGAAAGCACCTCCGAAAGGAAATGATGAGCTTTCTCCATATCGCCCAATCCGCGATACCCTAAACCCATCACATAGCAACAATGGATGCGGTTACGCTTATTGAGGTCGTCATCCCAAATAGCCAAATCGGGTAGAGAGACGGCAAAATAGTCGATGCGACATTTATCGAAAAGATGCTTTTCGCCATGTTTAATAAGTTTATTGAAGCGGCTTCTTGCCTTAGCTTCATCGCCCAACTCGCGCCATGCAAGTCCTTGGAAGAAAATCTTGTCGGGCTGCTGGTCGTTATAGAAAAAGGCTTGCTTGGGCTCATCAGAACCTATGGTAGCTATGGTAAAGCAACGATTGGCCTCTTCGATATTACCCAATCCTTTATATGCCAATCCTTTGTAATACCATATATCGTTCTCCTCGGCATTCTTCAACTTACCTTCTCCAAGGTTATGAGGATAAGAGTCGGTCGCATGCAAGAGTTGCAAAGCGTCATCATAACGGCCATCAGCAATGGCCTGTTTGGCGAGCTCTACATGACATAATACATACTGGCCTGTAATCTTACCTTCACCGCCTTCCCACGGGTGGAACTTGCGGGCAGCAATCATACGACGTGCCTCTTCGTAACGGCCCAGTTGATTATAGAGTGTAATACGCTCGATAGACAAATCATCGCGCTCTTCTACCTGTGCAATATGTTTCTCGAGGAAGGCGAGACGACTTTCGTAAGAATATCCGAGTTTCTTATAAAGTTGGTCAAGCTCCATGAGTATACGGGCATCGGTCGTGTCGAGTGCATAAGCCTTTTCGAGCAAGATACGGGCACGCTCCTTGTCGTTGCGTTTATTGTAGTATGCCAATGCCAAGTTACGCCATACCGTGGGGAAGGTCTCGTCGATACTTGCCGAGAGTTCCCAGCACTCTATTGCCTCATCGTAACGACGGGCTGCATACCAGAAGTTTCCGAGCGCATAGGCCGCCTTTGAGCAATGTCCGGCATTGAGACGAATGGCATCCTGCAAGATATTAACCTCTTCGATTCGGTTGGGGAAGCAATAGCGATGGTCGCAAGCCTCACCCCGACGATAATATTGCAATGCTTGAGCCTCATCGCCCTTCAGTGAGTAGAAGTAACCAACAGCATAGGCTGCTATAGGATAGACATTGGTAGTATGCTGCATATAATCGTCCAACAAAGCTATTGCCTCATCGTAGCAGCCTGCCGAAGCAAAATCGAGAGCATATTCAATATATCCGTGAGCCCAACCACGCATCATGGTACGCAACTCTTCCATGTCGGAAGCATCACCTGTAATAAGATATTTCTCGTAGCGACATCCCATATTGAAACGGTCTATGGCCAAAGAATCATCGATAAGGCGCAGCGCCTCGCTGGTACGGCCCAACTTACGCAACAAGGTAGCCTTCAGTTGACGAGCCTTGTGGTTGTGCCAGTTACGTATCAGAGAGCGGTCTACCCACTCCAGTGCATCAGTATAGTTTCCTCTGAGCGTATCTATCTGTGCAATACCATAATATGCAGCATCTTGCCAAGCAGCATTCCAAGTTGCTTTGAAGAAGGCATCATAAGCCTCGTCATACTTGCGCTGCATGAGGCAACACCAGCCTAAGTTATAATAAGGCTCACCATCGTACGGATTGGGGTTGCGCTCGGTAAGCGTGGCAATAGCTGTACGGAAATAGGGCTCGGCTATGGCAAAGCATCCTTTACGCATATACATCAAGCCCATGGCATTGTTGCAACGCACATCACCGGGCTCGCGACGTAAAGCCTCGCTGTAATAGTCCATAGGATTATAGGTAGCATGACGATACTGCTCGAGATGCAATCCGGTAAGGTACAATTGCTCTATAGAGGCAATGTCAGCGGGGTCTTTGGCCGCTTTAGCCGGTTCGGGGAGGGGTTTTATTTCAGGTTTATCGGCACGATATTCCAACAGAAGTTTGCCATCAGGACGATATATACGGGTGATGAGATTATCGGGCGTGATACCGGGAGCCGAGAAATCGTCGAGATAAGGTTTGCGGGGCGAACATTCGATAGTCTTATCAATATAAGTTTTACCCGAAGCATCGGCTACCACCACATGCAAATCTTTCTCCACTCCCGTAGTGTAAAGAATAATCTTACCGGCACCCTCAGCATCAATCTCTACGTTGAGAATAGCATCTTTAGAAGCATTCTTCACATAACCTACTTCGCTGTAAGGCATGAAGTATTGTACCCACGATTTCTCTTCATAGGGTTGTAACCACGAAAAATCGGGTTGGTTATCGGTATAAACTCCGGTCATCAACTCTATATATGGCCCGTCCTCATCGGTAAGGTTGCGGTCCCAAGCCTGGCCGAAGTCGCCACAGCCCCATGTCCACTGTTTCTTACCAGGTGATACATGGTGATTGGCCACGTGTAACAAACCTCCTTTTACGTGCTCCTCATATCCACCCACAAAATCGAAGCGCGACTCTATGGCCATGTACGACGTAGGAACAGGAATATTCTTGTACTTCGATATATCTACTCCGGCCGAATAGTCTTGCTTATAATATACGCCGGTAGCAATGGGAAACGACGATACATCGCGTTTACCGTGGTCAAACACAGCATTTACATCTGGTGGGAACACCGAGTGGTAATGGTCGTTGACAACAACAGCGGGGTTGGCCCACCAGAGGAACGTTTGCGGGAAAGGCGTACGGTTGTAGATGCGGACTTTTATTTCGATGTATGCCTTATCGGGATAGAGTGTAAAGCCTTGCATACCTTTGGTACGGAACATACGTTCTACCTCACTACACCATACCGTAACACTACCATCGGGATTATTTTCGATAGAATAATCGGTAGGCAAGAAAGTCGATGGACGGTGGTGTTGTGGCCAGTTAAACTCTATACCACCCGAAATCCACGGACCTGTAAGACCTACCAAAGCAGGCTTTACCACTTGGTTATAATAGACAAAGTGACGTTTTTTTACCTTATCGTATGCCATATGGATACGTCCACCCAGCTCTGGCAGAATCATCACTTTGATATATTCATTTTCGAGGAAGAAAGCATTGTATGCCTTCTCTTTCTTCTTATCGTAAATCTTTTCTATAACAGGATAAGGATATACCGACCCGCAACTACCCTGGTAAACACGTTTCTCAAGGAAGATAGGGTTTTTCTCCTCAGCCCCTATTTCATAAGTAGGCAATACAATCTCTTCCTGCCAAGCGCGTACTTCGCCAGGAGTATTCACCGTACTTCTGATTAAATATTCTGTTATCTTTTCCATAAAATGAGTGATATGTATGATTATTTAATTAATTCTTTTTCCAACTCTTCGAGGCTCTTGCCCTTCGTTTCGGGAAGCATTCGCACGATAAAGAAGCCTCCTACCAAACAAATGATACCGTAAAGCCAGAATGTCCAGGCTGCTCCCAAGCCACTATTGAGTATGGGGAAGGTATAAGTAAGTACAAAACATGCTGCCCATAATGCAAAAGTGCATACCGACATGGCTATACCGCGAATACGGTTGGGGAAAATCTCTGAGATAATTACCCACATAACCGTGGCAAGCGTCATGGCATAGCAAGCAATAGCCAACACGACAATTACGAGCAACAATACGCCGGTAAAATGCATATAGTAGAACATGCCCATCAACGCATATATCACAGCCAGACCAAAAGCTCCTATCAATGCAAGTTTCTTTCGGCCCCAACGGTCGACGACAAACATGGCAACTATGGTGAAAATAACGTTGGTAACACCGGTAACTACTATATTCATCAAGACATCTGAGATACCGTAACCGGCCGACATGAAAATTTCTTGTGCATAGTTGAATATGACATTGATACCGCACCACTGCTGCAAGACTGCCATAACAACCCCTATGAGCAAGACCTTACGCATGGAGGGATGGAACAGCTGACGGAAACCACCTTGTCCTGTTTCTGAGGCCAGCGAGACCTTGATGGCATCCATCTCTTTACATGCCACCTCAGGGCCGGCTATGCGGGTAAAAATTTGTAAGGCTTTATCGGTCTGTCCCACCGAAGCCAACCATCGAGGGCTCTCGGGCAAGAAGAATGCCAAAACAAAAAACAATAAAGACGGTACCATCATAGCCCAAAACATCCATCGCCAACCCATCTGTCCGTTCCACGAGTAGAGTATCATCTCAGCGGTAGCACCCTCTGGAACAGGCTCTGCTATAAGCCAATTGACAATCTGTGCCGACAATATACCCAGCACTACGGTAAGCTGGTTAATAGCGACAAACCTACCCCGCATATGAGTAGGAGCTATCTCGGCAATATACATAGGAGAGAGGCTCGATGCCACACCTATGGCAAAACCACCTATAAGGCGGAAAATGATAAACGTAAGAAAAGTGCTGGCAAAGCCTGTACCCCACGCCGTACAGATAAACATGCCGGCAGCCAAAATTAGGATAGGCTTACGCCCAAACTTGTCGCTGAAACGACCTGCTGTAAGTGCTCCCACAAGACAACCTATAAGAGCACTACTCATAGCCCAGCCTTGCATGACCGGATTATTGGCAATGCCAAAAAATTGTTCGTAAAACGGTTTGGCTCCTCCTATCACGACCCAGTCGTATCCAAAGAGCAAACCACCCATAGCAGAAATAATAGCTATGCCAAAAAGATAAGCATTGGAATGTGTTTTCATAGCTCGGTACTTTTAATTATTTATGAAGCAAAGGAACGCATTAGCATCGGTATGTAAAATAGAAAAAATTGTTATCGGAATGGACAATCTTACTTTTTTGCCTTGTTTTTTGCAAAATTCATATTTACCTTTGTAAAAATCTTACCAAACTTCTCCTATCATGCCCAAAATACGCGAAGGATTCAAGGGTCAACGAACGATTATAATACCCTCGTTCATAATAGAAAAAATAAAGCAAAACCCATTAGGAAAGATGCTTTATATCACCGATATCGGCTTCTACCCTACGGCTTCATACCATTACCGTGAACGCACAGCTGAAGAAGCAACCGAGAATGTACTTATTTACTGTGTAAGGGGTAAGGGTTGGTATTCTTTGGGCAAGAAACGGTATCACGTAACTCAAAACCAATTTTTCATCCTTCCCGAACACGAAGCTCATACCTACGGAAGCCTCGAGGATGACCCGTGGAGCATCTATTGGCTGCACTTCAAGGGCGACATGGCCGCTTTTTTCCGCAAGGGTTTCGACGTTCCCACCCACGTATCTACACCGGGCAACAAACCCATGGAAACTCAATTGCGTCTATTTGAAGAGATATACAACACTCTCGACAACGGATTCGGCAACAACAATATCATGTATGCTACCACAAGCCTCTTCCACTTCCTGGGCTTGATGAAATATGTAGGAGAATATATCGAAGATAAAAATGAACGCAGGCATGTAGACGCTACCGACCTCGCCATTGCTTTCATGCAGGAAAACATCAATCGGAAACTTACCCTCGGCGAAATAGCCGATGAGGTGAACCTGTCGGTCTCGTATTTCTCCAACCTGTTCCTGAAAAAGACAGGCTTCTCGCCCCTGCAATACCTCAACATGCTGCGCATACGAAAAGCCTGCCACTATCTCGATTTCACCAACATGAAAATCAACCAAATAAGCCCTCTTGTAGGAATAGACGATACATTCTACTTCTCCCGCTTATTTACCAAAATCATGGGCATATCGCCCACCGAATATCGGGCACACAAAAAAGGTTAGGCATCAGTAAACCTCCCACTCATATATACGAGCTATATCACCGCCGTCGCGTACAGGGCCGGTAATATATAACCTCACATAACGGGCTTTTACCGGGGTATCAAGATTTCGGTCGGTTACATTCTTGATATTTCCAGTTATTTTGTCTACAGTATGCCAGGAGTCTTGTGTCGAGAGTCGTACTTGCAACTCATAATTCTTGGTTATGAATGCCGGCGTCTCTTTTCCAGCATGCACGACCCGCCACCCTTTTACCGGTAGGACATCACCCAAGTCTACTTCTATATAATTAGGCTTACCAGTATGAAAGTCAGCCCATTTGGTGCTTTCATCTCCATCAATAGCATAACGAGCTTGCTCATTCTGCGACGTCGCACCCGAGCAGGATACAATCTCCTTACCCAACAAAAGGTTGTGCGTTTCAAATCGTTTGTAAACGACATCAGTAGCTTTCATAGCTGTACGGAAAAGGGGATGAGCCGGTTGTAAAAGAGGCATCTCTTCGGTAAGCGTAGCTGCAAAAAGAACTATTCGCGAGTTACACGGTAATACCAGCTCTCTCGCCTTTGGCGGCAAGTCGATAGCAAACCTGAAGATGTAGGTATACTCATAAGCACAATCTTTATTCCCATTCATATCATGCCTGTGTGTGCCTATAAAAGCTGGCATGGGACGTTTCAAGTAAGCAATAGTCTCACCTTCATGCCCCCATTGTCCTATAAATCCGCTATAGTAAGGGACTTCTATGTTATAAGGCTTACCATCGACATAAAATGTCGCGGCATAATCGTCGAGTGTCGAGGCGGCCAACAAATAGAGCCTGCTGTAGGTTCTATCTTGCGGTAAACATATGGTATCGCCCAGGCACTTCATACCATTGGCAGCGTTTTCATCGCCCATCACGAAGGCAATGCCGCCACTATAAAGAGTATCGGGAAAAAGTTCTGCTGCAAAAGAATGCCCCGCGCCGTCAAAATCGGCCGTATTCCTAAATTCGTTATACGATACATAACGTAGATTATAAGGAAGTTGTAACGGTTGCGACACAACAGGCTGCAACGGATTGCCACAGGGTTGCGGCAATAACCGATAGGTACGCACGCCGTAAGCCGGAAGTGTCACACTGAAAGTATTGCCTACCGGACAAAGCGTATCTTGTACTATCTCCGTTCCGTCGCACTCATATACATACTGTAACGGCGCTACAAAAGAGAGTGTCGCGTGCGTTGCCTGCCCTTGTTTTTCACAAAGGCGCACGATGTAACCGTTACCATCTTCGGCCTTTTTGAAAGCCATCACTTCCAATCCCTGATTATCTACCGAGAGCCACGAGTAAGCACGACCTAACTCTCCTGCATGGCGCGATACTACAAAGGCTTTCAATCCATTGTCATACGCTTCGGCACGACGCGCCATACCGGCTTCCACTTCATTTCCTTCATGGGCTATCATGGCATACCCGAATGTATGATATCCCATATCTTGCCTACTTTGATAGAAAAATGCGCTCTCGGCAGCAGGCGTATGCAGCAGTGTGAGCCGCATGGTATGACCATCAGGCTTATCCCAACCATATTTGGAATCACTCAGTATAGAAATGCCATAACCTGCTGACGTATCAGTCAACGATACCCAGCGATGCGCATACGTCTCATACGCCGATGGTTTGTTGGTAGCTCGGCCTATCGAACCAATACCTATGTCGTAACGTGCCGTATCGTTTGCAACGGCAAATGGGAAAGCCATTTTCAACAAAGCTCGTTCGGTATGCCAATCTAACTCATTACGTACCTCTATACGGTCACTCCCAGCAACCAAACTGATATATTGAAGCCAGCGGGTATCACCATACCGGCGTTCGACACAGAGCGTAGCACGCAAAGCCCCACTCTCTACCAACGATACCCGGCAAGAGTCAAACTTCCCTTCGGGAATACTCTGTGCTACTTGCCACTTGATTTCCCAGGCAGGCCACTGAAATGAATCGTTGTTAGTAAACAACTGGGGAGCAATACTCTCTCCGGATGCTATCCACTCCTTATGATAGCGCTTGTCGTACCACGATACCATATTGCCTTCACCATCAAGCTCAATATGATATATACTGTTCTCGAGAGTACTGTCTGTTGCAACTACGTCACTTACATCAGAAACATGCGAGGCTGCACGCACATCGTAGATGACTACCCCCATGGGTGGTATAGTTGCCTGCAAGAGAAGCGTCACACTGTCGGGTGTGTAACACAGCACCTGCGACGGTACTTTATGCCTGTTTTCATCATACACAGCATAATTTTTAGTTTTTTTCTGTACCGGCAGTTGCACCGCTACTACATCGGTAACAAGATGTGATGACGGATTATATAAGAGCACCGGTGTACCCTTCACTCGCGTATCTAACCGCCTGCTCAGTATGGCGAGTGATGTTTCAAGGACATCTTCAAATTGTCGAAGAGACAACAGCTCATCGTTCCATGAATAGGTATAGGCACGAGGGATAGATGTCCCCGTCAGATCATCATGAAATTGATGCCAGATAAAACGTTTCCACGCCTCATCAAGAATAGCTGTCGGATAACTACCTGGCAATAACCAATCGGCCACTACTGCAGCACGCTCGGCTGCCGCTGCCAGAAGCTCATTCTCACGGTTATACAATTTCATAGCCGCTTGCGAGGTATAACAGGCGTTCCCGTGTACATCCATCAACATCTCGCCTTTGTATATAGGAAGCTCAGGATGCGACGTTAACGGCAAGAAATCGCGATACATGGCATCGCTTGTTGCCGACACTACCCGTACTCTGCCTGGTTTCCCCACAGACTGCTCGACGGCTTCGACCGAAGCAATCGTAGGCGATCCGCCAATATCGCCCGTCCCATAATAGTGATAGACTGCCCGCGCAGGCGACTGCATAGCCTTGTCGTAGAGCTCGCGGCTGTCAGACAAATCCTCTCCCGATGCCCATACACGACTGTAATCAAAGGCGTTGGCAGCTGCTGCTATACGACTACCATCTACACCTTCCCACACCCCGAAGGTAAAGGGATACTGCCCATTGGACGTCAATGCCGACCCACGCCACTGCAATTTTTGCGTCGAGAAGCCTATAAGGTTGCAATGGGCGGCTATTGTAGGTAGGTTATAAGGAAATCCGAAACAATCGGGAAGATAAATATCGGAAGACGAGAGGCCAAACTCACGCCGATAAAACGTCTGCCCCAATAGGATGTTACGTATCAACGACTCTGACGATGACACCAAAACCTCGCAGGCCTCCCACGAAGCACCTGCGACATGCCATCGACCGGTCGCAATCTGTTGTTTCACCTGACGGTATAAATCGGGATAATACTCTTTCATCCACGCATATTTCACACCACCCTCAAAATTGAATACATAAGAGGGGAATCGTTCCAACAAGAACAGATTCTGTCGTGCCGTATTGGGCAAATATTCATTTATGGTCGTGACTACGTCCCAGTTCCATTGTGAATCGAGATGAGCTCCTCCCACCAGATATGCCACGGGGGCATTACCGGTCTCTTGAGCGAGTCCCCGGCATACCCCCAGACAAACAAGCAATAGAGATATGATAAAATGTTTTGACATTACTTACACATTATCTGTTATAAGGCTCTACATCCAGTCTATACGAACCTCCTTCAAGCAAAGCAGCATCAAACTCCATGGTAACCGTGCGTTTCTCTCCGGGCATGAGAGTAAAATAGTTATCATTCATGAAGACAGGCAAGATGCGCTCTCCATCAGATGTACGCACAGGCTTTACTCTCACGGCAAATGCCACAGGAGCATTCTTCGGATTAGAAACTATCGCTGTAATGGTTGCGCGGCCATTCTCCTCGACAAGTTTCGATGATACTTTCACCCGAGCCTGCGGCAACGAATTAAGAGCCGTGAAGTCGCGGCGATCACGATTACCCCGCCAATAGAAATTTTCAGAAAGTATATTTCCATCGGCATCGGTCAACCTCAGTCGTATAAAGTGGGTATCAGAAAGATCGTCGGCAACCGGAGTTCCCCCCAGCACGTCGAAGTTCCACAAAGAATACCCATACCACCATCCGCGCTCGATACCAAACATCCGTACATAACGGGCATCAACCTCGGGGAAGAATATCTCCTTCACACCTTCGCGACCTTCATATGTTTTATACACTTCGTTCCACGTACGGGCATCGTCCGATACTTGTATCTTATACGCCTTACCATACGATGCCTCCCAGCGAAGTCGCACTCCACCAACTGGTTGCTTACAACCCAAGTCGACATAAATCCACTCGTTATCGGCCACACGCGACGACCACCGGGTATCACTCTTGCCATCGGTTGCATCGGCCGGCGAACTATACTCCGAGGAAGAAGCATATGTAGGCTTACCCAAAGAGAGTATCTTGCGTTCACGAGCGAAAGGAATAATCATACACTCCACCGTCGTATTGGAGGGAGAATCAAGATTGACACGTCGTGTATAAGCAGACACCTCCTTCCCGTCGAGGTTATATACTTTTACCTCGGCCTGTAACCCAGAGAAATCGCGGGCTGTAGTATTGGCGACTTTTACGGCATCGGTCACAGGGTTCCAGAAGATGTGTAACGGTTCGCAAGCATTCTTGGCACCCCAATAAGCGCCCGTAAGATCATAATAGTAATCGTATGTTTGCCATACCATAGAGGGATATGACGACTGTCCCATCCATATCATGATACCCGAGGCATCGTTCCACATGTGGTCAAGCCAGCCTTCATACATTGCCTTGTTGGTCTGTATATTCAACAACTGAGCTTTTCGGCAATACTCCTCTATACCATCGGGTACACCAAAGCCCTTGGTAAGTAAAGCATCATACTGCACATGGTCGGCATTACCGGCCGAAGGACCGAAATAGTGGAAATTCCACATCTCATCTCGAGGCCACCAGTTTTCACGAGGCATAAACTTTATAAAGCTATCGTAGTTGGGCATAACAGCTGTACCTATTTCGGTACGGAAACCCCATCCTCGGGCAGGATTACCTTCAAGACCATCGGGATATTCGAGGAAATAATAACGAGGGTCGAAAGCCTTCCACATACCACTACCGGTAAGCCCATCGGCATGCGAATTGGCTTGGAAATAGCGGTCACCACCATCGAACGTACGTATATTTTCGGCCATCCATCCTTCGAGAGGTGGTTGCGGATTGGACTCGTTATCGCCACACCACACAGCAATACAAGGATGGTTACGCACCCGTTTTATCTTTTCAACGACATTAAAGTTGAATACATGTATATTGTAAGGGAGATTAGGATTAGAATTTATCCAAAAATCGTCCCATACCATGATACCATATTTATCGCAAGCCTCATAAAACTCCTCATCGGTTGTAACGCCCAACCAATTGCGTATCATATTGAAGTTCATACGGCGATGCAGGTCGACTTTCAAATCATACTCATCGCCACGACAGCGCAACATATACTCGGGCATTCCCCAATTGGCACCCTTTACAAACACAGGTACACCATTTATATAGATATGAAATGTGTTGCCGTTCTTGTCATAAGAGTATTGACGTATGCCAAAGGTGACCTCTTGCGATTGAGAAACAGCCTCACCGACTTTTACCTCAAAACGACAACTATACAGATTGGGCTCACCATATCCGTTTGGCCACCATAAACGAGGATTATTGATACAGAGCTGAGGGAAATAACGTTTGTCAAAACGAAGAGTGCGCATGACATTGGCATCGAGGTCTACTTCCTGCGAAAAAGTGACATTACCGGGAGTAATGATACCCGTAACCACGGCATGTACTTTCTCGTGAGAATTATTACGCACATCGAGCGAGACAGAGAGTTCGGCTCGGGCACGTGACGGGAGCGAAGTCCGTATCCAGGGGTCTATAAGCGTAACATTTCCTGTATTGGAAAGATACACCTTATCGGTAATACCACTATTGAGACCGGGGACGTAGGGCATCCAATCCCATCCTCCACTACAGAGATAGGTGGGACTGCCATAATTGGCCAACGGTGTTTGTGGAATATGTACCAAGACGGCAAGTACATTGACGTCATTTCGATTTACCACGCCGGTAACATTGAAACGTCCACGATGCATAAAGCCGTCGAGTGTTCCCAACAGCTTACCATTGAGATAAATATCGGCCTTACGATTAACACCATTAAAATTGAGCCACACCAACTCTTTATCAAAATCTTCCGGTACAGTAAATTCTGTACGATACCAAAAGCTACGATCATATTTGGCGCGGTCTACACGTGCAATGTTATCACCAAAATTGGGGTCTTCTTCCAATCCGGCTGCTACATACGATGCAAAGACTGTACCAGGCACCGTAGCATCGACCCACGATGAAACATCATAACCGGGCGACATAATTACAGCAGAATTGGCAACATCGTCTTGCGGAGTCACTTTCCACACAACCGACTTGTCGCTATGCAGATATACAGGAGATGCCATTACCGAAAAAGCAAGGCACACCGCCATACAGAAAAGTATACCCTTTTTCAACATATTCAACAGATATTACAGTGTCATCATTGAAGTTATCGTTTTACGACCTCGAACGTTCCGTCAGCATACTCGATACGCACTATATAACGTGCCCCTGCAACCGGAAGGGCTACAACTGCATCGCAACCCGTTACAGCAACTTGCGAAAGCAAGTTACCGCCAAAATCATACAAGGCAACATGTGCCATCTCTTTCGGAGATGTCAACGAAAGCGACTGCATGCTTCGTACGACCTTGGCAGCCGATACTTTTGTCGATGCTACACCCGACACATCGATACCTACAAGGTGGAACTCGCCCCAGTCTATATCAGCCTCGTACATGGGCAGTTTTGTTGCATCGACAGCCATAGTCACCTGCCCTACGTCAACGCCTTCAAAGGCTGCATATCCCACAAGTGGAAGTGTTTGCGCAGGACAAAAGATAGAATCGAGCGACGTACAACCAGAGAAAGCCCAGTCGCCTACCAATGCGAGGTTATACGAGAATGCTATCTCTTGCAATGAAGTACATCCCCAAAAAGAAGAGGCGCGTATCTCTTGTACACTCTGCGGTAACTTCATCTGCTGCAACGATGTCACACCATAGAACATACTACCCTCAATAACCGGAAGCGACGACAGGTGCGACCAGTCGGCCGTAGCGACAGCTGTGTACATGAAAGCACCTTCGCCTATATTATTTACCGCCGACGGTAATGATACCGACGAAAGGTTAGAACAAGAAGCGAAAGCATACTCCCCTATCGAAGAGAGGCGCGACGCAGTAGTCATGTCAAGTTCTCGCAACTGAGTACAACCACGCAACACACTGCCACCCAAACTCTCTAACGAAGAACCTGAGGCAAGTTCAAAAGTCGATAACGTAACGTCATAAGCAAACGCAGCATCACCAACCTCAACAACCGATGCAGGAAGAACAAAGCTACGCATACGGTTGCAACGCGAAAATGCACCACTACCGATATATTGTAATTCTTGCAACGACCCTATATTGGTTTCACGTAAAACATTGCATAAATAAAAGGCATTGTCGCCTATAACGCGCGTCGAGAGTGGAGCTTCAAACGTAGTCATTCGTACCATACCCGTAGACTCTTGAGGCAACGAGAAAGCATTCGCAGGAATTGCGTCAGCTTCGTAAGCTACTCCTTCTACCTCACAAGCTGCAATGGTAGCCTCCGTCATATCGACAGTAGAGATACGAGTAAGATTATCGCGAATAAAAAAGAAATCACGAGCATCTACTGTTCCTGTGATTTTTACATCACTCAATGTGGTATAGTCGGCTTGAGGCACAAGCTCCGAGAGCGTGCCAGGTTGCGACACTGCAAATTCTGTCACATCTTGCGCCATTACTGCAAGGGGGGCCAAGAGAGAAAAAGCCCAAACGAAACATCTATTGTTTTTCATAAGTCACAATATATCAAATTTATAATTAGTCATATATGAGTAAGTTTCACCACAACGCAAAAGTGTTGAGGGGAAAGCCGGATGCGATGGAGCATCGGGATAAAACTGGGTTTCGAGGCACACGCCAGTTGAGGGAAGCATTGGCATGCCTTGCTTTCCTTTTACTCCGGGTAAAAAGCCCGCCGAGTAGAACAAAACAGCAGGAAGAGTCGTATCAACAGACAACTTGCGTCCGCTTGCCAGATGCGACAACACAGCGGCTCTACGCATAATGCCTGGCTCTCCCAAAACGTAACAATGATTATAGCCGCGATTCCATTCCAACTGCTGGTGATGCTTATGCAAGTTGTCACCTATGGCATGAGCGCAAGTAAAATCAAACAGCGTACCTTCGACCGGGAGAAGCTTACCGGTAGGAATAAATGAGGCATCGGTATCGAGCATCGTATCGGAACAAATACGTAACAAATGGTCATCAATAGGCTTAACTTCACCCGAGAGATTAAAGTAAGCATGATTGGTCATGTTGATATAGGAAGTACGGTCTGTCACAACTCGGTGACAAAGTGAAAGGATATGATTATCGTCGAAACAATAATCTACCTCGACCTGAGCTTCTCCGGGAAAACCGCCCTCCAAATGAGGCGACACTAACGTGAAGCGCACACCTTGCGCAAGCTGTTTCCACCCCCACACGCGACGATTCCATCCATGAAATCCGCCGTGATTGGTATTCTCCCCATCATTTGCCTCGAGCTTATACTCCACACCTTCTATACAGACACGAGCCCGGGCTATGCGGTTGGCGTAGCGTCCCACAGTAGCGCCTATATAACAGGTATCGTCTATGTAGCCTTGAGATGACGGATATCCTAACAACACATCGGCAAGATGCCCATGAGCATCGGGCATACATGCCGACACCCACGTTGCTCCCCAATTGGTAAGCTCAACATACGCACCGTCAGAGGCTGTCAGGCGAAACAGGTACAACGTTTGGCCCTCATATTCACCCCATTCTTTGTAACTCAACTCCATATACTCACCTATAACTCTGCCCCTACACCATGGAGAACGACCTTCCTGATGCAGAGGCAGAAAGTCCAAATTTATTTGATGAATTTATATGTAATACTACTACCAGCGGTATCTATACCGCGATAAAGATAAATACCCTTACCGAGCGTAGCGACATCGAGAGAGTTATGAAGCCCGTGCATTTGCAATCGACATACGCCCGACACGTCATACACTGTGCTATCTACAACCGATACATTCCCCGTGAAACGCAGCATATCGGAAAAGGCATCGTAGTAGCAAGCCGTAGCATCGTTGCCTACCGCAGCTACACGACTATCGTCATAGGGATATATCTTGTAAAGGAGAGCATCGTAACGACGTACAATAACAGTCCACGAATCATCGCAAACATCTTTGTCGCCCGTCCATAACTCATGGAACATGTATTTCACACCGGGAGTAAGTCCTAACCGTTCAAAATCGAGAACACAGTCGCGGTTTTGCATCGTGTAATTGAATGCCGCCAGATAGAGAGTATCGGCCACGTTATAAACAAACATGTCGGCAGCTGCATCTCCTTCTGCAGCCTCAACAGGTTTGAAGGCCTTTGTAACACGGGCCACCTCGTTAACATCGCGGTTGGTAAAGAATGTACGGGCCCTGTTTTTTGCATTCTCGGGACCGTCATTGCTGAAATCATCTCCAGAGATAAAAATACCGGTTATGACCGACGATGTAACCCTCGACCTGTTTTCCATATACGTTGCACCGTCGAGTACTATATGGTCGGCATCATTATATGAATATACATGGTCGAGCCACCATCCATAGGTAAGCGAGTTGAGAGTATACTCCGTTTCTGAAATACTACGATAAGAATCGCAACCTATACGACGGCTGTGAGCATAGTTGGCAGGGAAAAGAGGTGCAATAGAGAGATTGATAAACATGCGGTCTCCCACCAGCTCGTTGAGATATTGCATTCCCTTTGAATAGGCTTGAATGCCCGTAAACACTTCGGGATCGTAGTGTTTACCCTCCAAAGCTCCGTGAGACATGAAGTCTATCTTGACATACTCATACCCCCAATCGAGGAACAATCCGAATTGGTATGCCATACGCGCCTGTGTAGCAGGGTGTGTAGGGTCAAGGGCATAACCGCCATCTATCTCTTGCACATTGCCATTGTTATCATAGAGATAGCAGTCGGCATATTTATACTGATTATTTGTTCCCGGCACATAAGCTTCAGGGTTTTTACCCCACTCGGTAAAAGGCGTCCAATAGATACCGGCTTTTTGGTCTGCATTATTGCAACGACGTACAAACGACATGTGATTACGTATGGAGAAACCAAAATCCCAGAAAGAGTCGAGGCCAATAAAAATTACGCTATCGGCATTTACAAAGCCCTCGTGTTGCAATTCATTGGCAAAAAAGTCTGACACCGCGCAGGCTTTGTCATAGTTAATTTTATCTTGTATCACGCCCCAACTATTCCAGCCGAACGGCTTGGCAAACTTGCAGGCGAGACGCGGAGCTACAGCGGCGCAAAGGTCGGCGTAAGTTTCCATACCAATGCGCCAATCATCGAAATATCCAACCATCACCATGGGTGATTTCACGCTCTTACCCACCACTGCTCCATGCGGCAGCACGTCATGGGTAATTTCATACGAAACCGCACCTCCGTAGACAGTCAACGACTGTAAGTCGGTGTTTCCAGAGGTTTCGGCAGCAATGCCCGTTTTCCATACATCGTGCTCTATGGCACCAGTTACCAATCCGTGGCGTGACTCGGCATTAAAAAGTGCCGATACATTGAAACTCAACGGGTGTGAGCTTCCAAACGGAGTAGTCTTGTAGCGTACCCACATATCATTGTCAAAAGGTACAAAAAGGGCATAATTCGTTCCCTCATTCAGTATGTTAGAAGCAGCCCCGGCATGTACAGGAGCCATATAGTTGATTGTCAAATCTTCGTCAGAAGTGGCTGTAAATTGAGTAAAGATAAAATCTTTGTCCTCATATATGTAATATGTATGGATAATCTCAGTTATAGGTTGACCCTCTGTGTGCCCTTTCACAACAAGTTGCACACCGGTGCCTGTCTCATCGCTCAACGGAGCACTCGTCGTTGTAATGTCGACAAGAGAAGAATACGAAAACTTTTGGTCGTTGAGCCCCCAAACAGCTTCGTTAGAAGAGAGTATCACACGTCCGGCGCGCGTAAGGGTCGCCTTACCGCCATCATCGACCGTGAGTGTCCAATCGCCTGCCGAAACTTCATTATCAGCAAAAACCGGCGTAGACAATAAAGAGAGTAAAGAAAAAGATAATAGCAAGAAATTTCTCATAGCAAAAACAGATAAAGATACAGAAAAGAGGATTCCTCTGGCTTGATAGAATATCAAGGCCACGCGGCGCAGACACACCGCGCGGCCATGACAGAGAAAAATGAACCCCCTTGGTCTTTATACCGATATAAAACACAAAAAGGGATGTGACCGAAGGGGGTTCGGAAAGATTATCAGAGAACTACTTTGTCAACAGCCACACCATCAGCAGCATTTACTTTCACTACGTAAATACCACCTTGCAGAGCAACTTCGGCAACACCGTTAGCAGCGCAAGTACCGGCTGCAACTTGTGCACCATTGACACTATATACTGCATACGATACAACGGCATCACTGCTATTGACAATGTTGATTTCTCCATTGGCTACGAACGTCTTAACAGTTGCACTCTTCACGGCATTCACACCGGCAGTAGCATTGGTGAAAGCACTACCACGGAAACCGTTATCAACAGCCTGTACGCCAAATGTATAATCGTTGAGGTTCATACCTTTGAAACGATAAGAGAGAGTGTTGAGCAACGCATTCGTACGGTTTACTTTAAGGAAACCGGTGTTAAGATCTGCAGGAGACAAGCAGAAAATCTTGCCATCGTTACCTTTGGCATAAACGTTATAACGAAGAGCCTCAGCCGGAGTTGTATCATCGGTAGCAGCTTGCCATGTAAGTACTACATCATTACCATCTTGTTCTATACTGCTTACTTGAGGAGCGGTAGGAGCGGCATTAGCTGCATAAGTACCTGTGTTTACTACCAAATAATTAGGCCATGTAGGATTTTCGGGAGTGTCACCACCACCATCACGATAACCGAAGATAGAAATATCGAGCTTACCATCATTATTGTAATCTACGAAAGTAATATCGCCATCACGAGCACGAGCTGCATCGGGATATACCTCTGTAGCATCGGTAAAAGTATTGTCACCATTGTTAAGATACAACTTCACAGGGCTACCGTTGCACCAACCTATTGACATAAAATCTGTCCAACCGTCGTTATTGATATCGCCAAAACCTACAGAGCTGTTAGAACCGGCGAGGCCTGTAGCAGCCTCATCAAGAGAAGTAAAAGATGTACCGTCACCATTGTTGATATATACGCGGGCAACGTGATCCCAGCTCAGAATAGATGCATTACGACCTGTCTCTATAATATCCATCTTGCCATCATTGTTGACATCAATGGGGAAAATAGTTCCTTGGTGTGAACCGAAACCAAAACCGGTAACCGGAGTAAAGGTCATGTCCCCATCATTAAGATAAACAGTCGGAGTACCGGCATCAGCTATATCATCATTATAACCACCGATAACGAAATCCATCAAACCATCGTTATTGAAATCGGCTGGATATACAGTTGTTCCACTCATAGAAACAAACTCGGGATTAGACATCAATTCGAAAGAACCGTTCTGTGTATTGCGGAACAAACCGACGTAACGCATGGTTGTCTCAAAAGGAGCATAACCGGAAACAATCAAATCTGACCAACCATCGTTATCGAAATCGGCAACAGCAAAGAGGATACCTTTGCAATCTTGTCCATCGGGCGAAAGTTGCGGGAGAATATCCTCTATATCATAATTCTCCACCAAATTATAATTACCCGAAGGTCCTTCGTTATGGAAGAAATAAGTCATTGAAGTAGATGCTTCTTGACCATCCATTCGACCTGCGACAATCAAGTCAAGGCAACCATCATTGTCGTAATCAATCCAGGCAGCAGCACCTACCGAAAGTTGAGCGAAAAACAACTCTGTCTCTTCCGTTACATTGGTAAAGGTACCATCAGCTTCCTGACGATATAAGCCTACATGTGGGCCTTGTCCTTGACCAGCAACTATAAAATAGTCCATCAAACCATCATTGTTGTAGTCAGCCCAAGCCAACGTGCCGGCAGCTGTCATTTCAGATGCAAAAGCAACATCAGTCTTCACCTCAAAAGAGGGATTTACCGGAGCTGCCATAGCTACCATGGCAGTTCCTACTGCCAAAGAAGCGAGTAATTGTCTTTTTTTCATAATGAATAGAATTAAAATGTTAAACAAATTATCTAAGAAAGTCATGCGGGCAAACAACGGGAACGCCCGCATGACGTAGTAAAGAAGAAAATATTACTTCAAACCTGGATTTTGATCGGCTTCAGTAATAAATTCGTTTTGTGTAATTTCAGTGTATGGAATGGGGAAACGTTTGTGAGCCTCGGTCATATTACCCGACTCAGCAGCCCACGGGTTACGAACCGATGTGTATTCAACATATTTGCCAGTACGCAGCAAGTCGTAACGACGCCACATCTCACCCATCAACTCACGCATACGCTCGTCGAGAATTTTAGTACGGAATTCATCGGCACCCATACCCGGATTCCAAGCCATTTCGGCAGGGAGGTTCCAGTTCCAAGCACGAGCACGCACTTGATTATTTACGATATTGACAGCCTCTGCTGTATTGCCTGTTTCATTGAGAGCCTCAGCATAAAGCAACAGTATATCGGCATAACGCAAATAGTAAGTATTCTTACCACAATTCCAGAAAGTCTGGTCAAGATCAACGATACGCTCGTCTTCATATTTCTTGATGTGTGGGTCTAACTGGTCATCTCCAAAACCCGGAGTAGCCGAAGAGGCCTGTCCATTCCAAGTAAAGTCATAACGTAAACTGGCATCTTTACGAGTATCGCCATCTTCCCATACGCCACCATTGGCAACAGTACTATAAGCATATTGTGTAGGCACAGCCTCATCGTAACCACCGAAGGGGCAACGTTGATTCCAACCAGAAGCAGCACGCGTACCGCAGTACCATTGCAAATAGTTAAGGTCGGTTGTATTGTTAAAGTAGAATGTCCATAACGACTCTTGGTCACAGTTAACATTAGGATCCCACAAATCGCTGTAGTTGGTCATCAACGAGAAACCTCCGTTATTTACAATATCTTGCAATAACTCGAGAGCCAAATCGTAGCGACGATAGTCTGAAGTTGTTTCTGCAGCCATGTATACTTTGGCAAGCATAGCCTTTGCTGTCCACGATGTAGGAATACGGCCATTCCCTTGACGAGTATCGGGCAAATAATTGATAGCAGTAGTATAAAGATCTACCATTTTTTTATACACCTCATTGAGGGGCTTTCTACCGGAAAGCTGCACCGAACCGTCGTCGGCAATTGTTGTCAAAGGTATTTCACCCCAGTAGAAGGTAAGCTCAAAATATGCTGTTGCCTCATAAAAAGCAGCTTGTCCTATATATGATTCCAACTCTGTTTTACGAGATTCCTCAACTGTAGCAAGTTGCGGTTCGAGATAATAAAGAGCTTGAGCAGCTTGCACTGCAACGGGGAATCGCAAGTTCCACAGTTCGGCAAAGTAAGAGTTCTCACTGTTATAGAGAGGCGAGAAGTCATCAAAAGCGCCCTTTGTAAGCTCATTATGCTGAGCTTCGCCCACTTTCAATTCATCAGTACCATGATTTACACGCAAACCTTCACGTGATATACGGCACTTACGTAAGTTTGTATACAAGCCATCAAGGTATGATTGTATATTGTCCATATCGGAGAGCACCTGTTCAATAGAAAGCGACGTTTGCGGCTCTTCAATCAGGAAATCGCTGCAAGAAGGCATGGCTGCCATACCCACCACCAAAGCGAGAATATTTAATTTCTTAATAACCGATTTCATAATGGTATAGTATTTAAGATTAGAAAGTAATGTTCAAACCGCAAACAATCATGCGGGTAGCAGGATACCAGTCGCCCATTTCAGGGTCGTAACCTTTATACTTGGTAGCAGTGAGCAGGTTGTTACCTGTAACATAGATACGCAAGTTCTCGATATAAGCTTTTCTTGTAAGTTCAGCAGGGAAAGTATAAGAAAGCGTCACATTAGCAAGACGGAAGAAAGAAGCATCTTGCAACGAGATATCGGTATCGCTGCGCGAGTAACGACCACTGGCGAAGAATGCACGAGGAATAGTAGTACTTGGATTATCAGGAGTCCAACGGTTCAACATGTCGGCATGAGCTGTAGCCACGGGCATACCAGAGGTATTCAAGAGTGACTCATACAAAGAGCTGACAGCCTTGGCTCCATACGAGAAGTTGCAGAAGATGTCAAGAGCAAGTCCTTTCCAAGAAAGTGATGTAGAGAGACCTCCATAGAACAATGGGTCACTGCTACCGGCAACATAACGGTCTTTATCATCGATAGTACCATCATTGTTACGGTCTTTGGGCAATACATCACCAGCTTGTATTATACGACCTGTAGCTTGTGAATATTTCTCTGCAAGAGCAAGGTCTTCAGGTGTGTTTTGTATAATACGGTCAAACTCGTAGATATAGAAATTGTTGATTGACTCGCCAATAAAGAGGTTACCCGTAGATTGTATCTCATTGTTGCTATAGCCACCGAGATTATATATATAGGTAACATCGTCATACAACTTGGTAACTTTGTTGCGGTCGTGTGCAATGTTGAAACCAACAGTCCAAGTCCAATCTTTAGTTTGTATAGGAGTAGCATTGATCGAGAACTCAACACCTTGGTTAGTCATACAACCTACGTTATCCATCTTTCTCAGATAACCCGACGAAGCTGCCATACTACGCATCATCAACAAGTTTTCGTTATCGATATGGAAATAGTCAAGAGAGAAGCTCAGACGATCATTCCATGCACCGAAATCCAAACCTATGTTAACTTGCTTTTGCTCCTCCCAACGAAGGTCGGGGTTACCAAACTCTCCACCATTGGTAAAGATAACATTCTCTAAGCTGGTAGACGGAGAGAAGATAGTGTAGTATTTATAACGATCGATGTTTTGGTTACCGGCAACACCATAACCAATGCGGAGACGAAGATTATTAATTTCACGAACCGACTCCATAAACTTCTCATTAGCTATGTTCCACGAAGCAGCAACAGAGGGGAAGAAGCCCCACTTGTGATTAGGACCAAACTTTGAAGAACCATCGAAACGTCCTGTAAGAGTAATATAGTAACGAGCATCGTAAGAATAGTTGGCACGCAACATATAAGAAGCTAGTGTAGATGCCCAGAAATCAGAAGCATACCATACATTTTCCTTATCGGCAGCGCCGCTCATATTTTTATAGCCAAACAAGTCATTACCATAACCTTGTGCATTTATCTGGTTATAGTTACCCGACAAACGAGAATAGCTCATAGAGAAGAGAGCCGATACACGGTGTACATCGTTGAAAGTATTGCTATATTGTACAGAGTTATCCCATGCCCACTCTACGTTGCGACCTTTCTTTTGAACTGATTGTCCGTCACGACCGTTATTGATACTTTCGGCCGACTTCGTACCATAATAAGAATAATCTTCGTAGTTCTGATAATTGAGAGAGAATGTAGAACGGATATCAAGTCCCTTAATAGGATTGATATTTATATACGATGTACTGAGTAAACGTGAAGATATAAGGTCACGATCGATATACTTAGTCAACAATGGGTTCGTAGCAGATTGGTTTTCTACTAAACCTGTCAGCATATAGGTATAATCCTCGCTGGGTTCCAAAAGAGGACATGCTGTAAGGGCGCTGTAGAAAATATCGCCTTTGCTAGGAAGTTGCTCAGAATAGGCAAACGAGTTGTTGGTACCGACCTTCAACCATGATTTTATTTCTTGCTCAACATTGACCTTTCCAGTAAATCGCTCATAACCAGTCTCTATGACCTGACCTTTCTGTTGGTTATATCCAAAAGAAATATAGATGTTACCTTTATCGGTAGCTTTTTGGAAATTGAGCGAGTGGTTTTGTTGAAAACCAGGCTGTGTAACCATGTCGAGCCAGTTGTAACTCATACCATTGTTAAGAGCGTTAAGCTCACGCTCTGAGAAGGCTTGGTTACGCCCCGGTTCACGAGTATAGTATATGCGCTCTGCCTGACGTTGTATTTGCTCCTCTGTCCAAGTAGGATGTTTGTAACGCAACTCAGAGTTGACATATGATTCAGCACGAAGGTCGAAGAGTTGCTCGCCGTTAAGAACAGGAATGGTTTTCGTAAAGTCTTGGAAACCTACCCATCCATCATACGAGAGGCGACCCTCTTTGCTCTTACCTTTCTTGGTAGTGATAATGATAACACCATTGGCACCACGGGCTCCATAAATAGCCGTTGCCGAAGCATCCTTCAAGACATCGATAGACTCAATATCATTGGGGTTAAGAGCATCAAAACCACTATCCATTACCAAACCGTCAACTACATAAATAGGGTTGGTTCCGTAGGAAATAGAGTTGTTACCACGCACTTTGATAGAAGCCGTTTCACCGGGACGCGGACTACTCTTGACATACACACCGGGGACTTTACCTTGCAATGCCTGGTTGACATCGGCAGTAGGGACATTCTTGATGTTCTCGGCTGAGAGGTGTTGTACAGAACCGGTAAGGTCGCTCTTCTTCATGGCGACACCGACAACTACAACCTCATCCATCTCAACTGCATTTTCAACAAGATAAATTCTCATTTCCTCTTTTGAAGAGGCCTTCATGTCAAGATCATTATAACCAATATAAGAGAAATGCAACATTTCGCCATCTTTGGCTTTGATGGTGAACTTGCCGTCCATATCGGTCATAGTTCCTACACTATTGTTCCCCTTTACGACTATACTGACACCCACCATGGGGTTGCCCGAGCTTTTGTCGTAAACCACTCCTCGCACTTGTGCAAAGGCAACTGCAGGAAGTGCCATCAACAACACTAAAAGTGTCCTAAATGAGTAATTTTTCATGATAAATTGGTATTAGTATTTGATGAAATGTAAAGTTTTTTTCATATTGGCCGTAACTGCGACAAAGCAATAGGCTCCTTTGTCCACACCATCTAATGAAACTGTGAATTGTGAAGCAGGTAACGTAGCCTGTACCGGTATAACACGGCCCAACATATCGGCCATATATACGGCTTTAACAGGAGTTACACTCTCTACTTTGATAGCTTGCTCAACAGGACGATAAGAGAGCTTTACGGTATTCTCACGTTCGGCAACTGTGTTATGTACACCACCTTGCCCTTTAGGATAAATACGCATAGCCAAACCTCCACCATTTGCCAGATAATAAGAAATCTTACTCTCACTATTGAGCTCTATGGTCTCTATATCACAGCTTGTAGCATCACGATTTGATGTCTCGTTATCTTTTATAACATAAGCCTCATACTCTTCACCTGGAGTGAGGAAAGAGAAGTCTATCTCTACCGTACGGCTGTAAGTACTCTCCTCACGTGATGCATTGTTCATAGCACCTACATACCATTCGTCACCTGTCCGACGAGCCATGACAATATACTCACCCATCTCACCTTGCAAGGGTCGAGTTTCATCCCATACGGTAGGCACTCGTTTGAGCCACTCCATAATCTCGGGGACTTTACGATATTCTACGGGAGAATCACTTACAAATCCCAGGGTCTGATGGAAAACGACATACATTGCCATTGCATTGGCACGTGTACCCCACATATCTGGACGACCTGTAGGCTTAATTCTGAAACGACGATAGGTACAGTTGCTCAACATACCGGGTGTAGCATCGGCAGGGCCTCCCAACATGCGTAAGAAGGGGAACTGCACCATATAGGTAGGATTACAAGAATAGTCCCATTTGTTGTTTTCGAGACCATGCACGGCCTCATAACTGATAATGTTGGGATAAGTACGGTGCAGGCCCGTAGGTTTGGGGCAACCATGCATTAGCAGAAGCATTTGGCGTTGTGCCGTAAGCTCTGCCATACGTGTAAGCCAGCCAATAGCTATTTGGTCGTCACGAGCAATAAAGTCGACCTTGATACCGGCGATACCGTAACGTTTGAAGCGGTCGAGTCGAGCTTCATCATTAAGCATCATATTAAAGAAATCCCACACAAAGATGCGTACTCCACGCTCGGCTGCATATTGACACAACTCAGACATGTAACTTTCATCCCAGCCGGCATCGCAAGTCATATATTCCAGTCCATACTCAGCACAGAAGTCTACCCAGTATTTATACAATTCAAGAGTACGGGGCTCATCAGGACCGTTGGGAATATCAACGCCTTCGAGTACTCCGTCAACCAGCCAGTCGAAACCTGTTTTTCCGGCTTTTATCCACGACGTATCAGCCAACTTCTGAGGTTTGGCCAACTTATAAATCAGGTCATTGTTGAGCAACTCAACATCGTTACGAGATACAATGATACCACGCCACGGATAGTCTCGTGTACCCACTGTGCGAGCAATATAATCATAGCGCGACAGCACAGCCTGCGAGTCATAGATACTTGAGTTTTGTATCGAATTGGGATATTGGGCCCACTTGCCATGCAAGTGACCATCGGCAGTACTACGCAGGAACATACCGGGATAATCTTCAATATCCGACTCTATAATAGTAAGGCCTAAACCCGTATCTTCATACTTGACCATCATGGGATTGACACTAAACAACCCATTGGGAATGGAAGCAACCGACTCATACTTCTCGTACGAAAGTTCCCATTGTGACATAGTCTCGGGAGCTTCAGAGAACCATACCGCGGGGTTGCCGGCAAATGTAAAGTCGACAACCTCGTCGGTAATGATTATGTCACCGTCGATATGTGTTGACAAACGCCAAGCCACGCCTTCATCATAAGCGCGGCACACAAGCGAATAGTCGCCCAAATGAAGCGTCATTTCGTTATAATTTTCGTAAACCGACGGATTTTCCCCTATAACAACCTTTATTTCACCTTCAACATGATTCCTTTCTACTGAGCTTACGACGGGATTATTACCTACCACACCATACTGTCTTATATCCAATCCTACTGGTGTAGTAGCGAGCTGCTCACCATCTACGAGGAGCGAAACTGTAAGCTGCTCCCCGGCGGAAACACTGAGCTGAATGTTTCCGTCAGGCGATGCAACCACATATGCATCTTGTGCAACAACAGAGCCGCATGCACACGTTGCTGCCAAGAGCAAAGATATCAACAACTTAAAAGATTTTTCCATAACAATTATTATTCTTCGGTAAGGCGTATGATTTTGCTTTCAAATTGATTATACATAGGGAAACGCAACCCATACTCCATCAGATAAGCGCCGGTGTAGCTCTTACCTTCGAGGGGCGTAAACCATGAATATGTATTAGGAGCTTTGTTAAGCTCGTTAAGACGATAGCGTTTATTGGGGTCGAGGCCTTTGAGATAAAGTACCTGGTTGTTTCCTCCATTGATAACCTTCTCCAACAGATACGTAAATACTACGGCATCTTTTTTGTCCTCGCTTACATACATCATTGCTGTACGCTCATTCTCATAGGGCGAGAGGAGACGATACAAATCACCATGTTGTACGATTTCGCGAATACCGTAATACTCCTTGATGGCATTCTTAGAGAATTCCTTCTCCTCGGGTGTCATATCTTTGGGTTGAAGGTCCATACCAAGCTTGGCCGACATGGCTACATCAAAACGGAATTTAAGAGGTACAGTACGACCTGTAATATGATTGGGCACTACCGATACGTGGCTTGCCAAAGCCATAGAGGGGAAGAAATAGGTTGCACCCCATTGAATAAATATACGATTGTAGGCATCTGTATTATCGCTTATCCAGAACTCGTCGAAATAGCGCAACGAAGCATAGTCTATACGACCACCGCCACCCGAGCAAAGCATGATACATAAGTCGGGATATTTTTCACGCACACGCTCAAAGACGTTAAGCAATCCACGCACATACTCTATCCACAAGTGTGATTGCTTGTCGGCAGGCAGATAGAAAGAGCCAGAGTTGGTTATAAAACGGTTACAGTCCCATTTGATATAGGCAATACCTGGATTCTCGGTCATAGTATTATCTACCACCGAATATACAAAGTCTTGTACTTTAGGATTAGAAAGGTCGAGTATAAGCTGGTTACGACTGAGGTCAAGAGGGCGGTTGGGTTGTGTAATTACCCAATCGGGATGTTTCTCGTACAATTCACTGGCAGGATTTACCATCTCTGGTTCAAGCCAAATACCAAATTTAATACCGTTTTTGGCAGCCTCTTCTACAAGGAATCCGAGACCATGAGGCAGCTTATCTTTGTTAACTTGCCAATCGCCCAATCCGGCATTGTCCGAATTTCGGGGATATTTCGTACCAAACCATCCGTCATCGAGCAAGAAGAGTTCAAAACCCATATCGGAAGCATCTTTGATAATACCCGACAACACTTCTTCATTGAAATTGAAGTATGTTGCTTCCCAGTTATTAAGCAAAGTAGTGCGAGTGCGATCGCCACGCCATATACCATATTTTTTAGCCCAACGGTGGAAGTTTCGCGTAATCGAGCCCGTTCCATTATCAGAATAAGAATAGAGCATACGGGGAGTCTCAAATTTCTCTCCTTTGGCCAACGAATATTGTCCGGCAAAAGAGTTGATGCCGCATATAACATGCAGATTATCCAGATTATCTACATCGAAAGTCAGATTCCAGCTTCCAGGCCATGCGAGCGTACCGCCCAACACCCTACCGGCATCTTCTTGTGCCGGAGCATCAAGACCAAGCAAGAAGCAGGCATGGGCATGTTGATCGGAACGGACGCCCAACTTCGACTCCAAGACTTTCTTTCCTCTCGTGAGTTGCATCTCTTTCATTTTCATCTCATCGGCCCACTCACCATAGAATTGAGTGAGATAATAGGTCGGCTCAGAGAAGAAAAGGTGAGACGAAGCATAATTATAAAGCATAACCGGCTTCTTTTCATTGTGTGAAATCACAGTCCATGCCTCTATCACATTCTCTTTCTGATAGGCATTGAAGCAAAGTTTCACATCAAAGGGGAAGTAAGTGTCGCGCAACGTAATTTCGGTATGTTGCACATTGGCATCTTCTTGTGCCGTAGTATGCGAGACATACGCAAGTTCTGTCGATGTATTTCCATCGGCATGCACAGCACGCAAAGCGGGTTCATAAACATACGACGTACCAAAAGTTGGGAAAGCATCGTTACGGGTCATTTGCACATCGGCTGCATCGTCATTGAGCGTAGAGCCGAAATAGCATTGGCGCAACTTGTTTTGATCATCAACTTTATACACAAGCTGCACATCCTCGGTAGAGACTATAATCGTTTCTCCACCCGCGAAAGCCGGAAATATGGTTAATGCAATAAGGCAAGATAATATAGTATTTTTTCGTGCCATAGTATTAGTTAATTTGATTATTAATTCTCAAGCGTAGTATTAGACAATGCAAAGTAAACCAGAGGCGGTAGTAATAAAAATAGAGAAATTAACTATTCGCATGGACAATATTACTTTGTTGCATTTTATCCTACATATTATTATTTTATAGGTTTGTCAAATAACATATATGATTTTTATCCTCACGTTTTACTTCATTTCAAATATATCTCCTTGCTGCAATGTCACCGTAATAAGGTTGTCATTACCTGGCAAAAGGTCTTGCTTTGCTCCGTTGATATAAAAGGAGAAGTCTTTATCACGATTGGGCAACTTTATATTAAAAGTATTGGGAACAGTCGCTTTCAAACTGGCTCGCTGTAATACTCCATTCTTCCATTTTGCGGCTACTTCAGCACCACCGCGCACACAAAGTCCCGAGAAAGAACCATCATTCCACTCAACAGGCAATGCCGGCAGAAACTCTACATAACCCTTATGACTCTGTACCAACATTTCAGCCACTGCTGCCGAACCGGCTGTATTGCCATCGACCGCAAATATATCCCAAGGTGCACCTGCGATACCTTTGGGCGACATCGTGAAAAGATTCTCGCGAGACAATTCAGTAATAAGCGTTTTCAGGCAATGGTATGCATTGGCAGCATCGCCCAAACGAGCATAGTAGCAAATACTGTTTGCCCTACTCCATTCTACATCTTCCCAACCCGGGGCATTCAAGCGATTTTCTATCGTCACCCGGCAAGCAGCCTCCAGTTCGGGAGTATTTACCTGACTATACGGATACAATCCAAGCAAATGCGATGTATGGCGATGGTTGGGATGTATCTCGTCGTAATCATAGTACCACTCCTGCAACTGCCCTTTTGCGCCTATTTTCAGCGGGGGCAACATATCGACAGCCGCTTGCAAGGAATCGCAGAAATCGTCATCGGTCTGCAATATCTCACAGTAGTTTATCAAATCGGTAAAGAGTTCATAAGTAAGTACACGGTCTACGGTAGGCATCATCGAGAGGCAATATCCCTTGCCCTCATAACCATAACCATTTTCAGGCGAGAGCGACGGTCCTGTGAGCAAGTAACCCGTATGGGGGTCTTCAGACAAATAATCAAGCAGGAAGAGTGCATTTTCCTTTAATATCGGATAAGCCTCCTCACGCAAGAAGGTAGTATCGCACGTAAAAGCAAAATGCTCGGCCATTTGCAATGCCAACCATGTACCGGCTGTGGGAAAAGCTCCCCAGTATATCGAACCACTCGGAGAGGTATGTCCCCAACAGTTTGCTGTAGTATGAGCCGTCCATCCGCGCGTTCCGTAAACAGTCTTCACCGTCGAACGGCCGTAAGGTACGAGCATCTTTATATAATTGAAGAGCGGAGTGTTGCACTCGGCCAGATTGCACACATTGGCATTCCAATAATTTTGCTGTGTATTGATATCTAAGTGATAATCGCAATTCCAACCCATATTGCATGCAAGATTATCGTTCCAATTCCCTTGCAGATTGAGGGGAAGCGGCGAATTCTCACGCGAACCTGAAATAAGGATATACCGACCATACTGCATGAAAAGAGCTGCAAGCCCAGGATCATTAGCACCCTCAGCCAATCGTTTCTGACGTACATCGGTAGGTAATGACGAGAGCGAGTCTGAACCCAATGTCAACGATACACGCGAAAATAGATTGCTGAAATCGGCAATGTGCGCAGCACGCAAGTCAGCATATTTCATAGCAATCGCGGCATCGATGTGCTGCTGTGTAACAGCTAAAGGGTCTTTATGACAAAAGTCGGTATTAAGGTCGTAATAAATCACGGCCTCATCGGCCCCACGCACAACCAACCTGTCGCCATCAGCAGCGCAGCTTCCACCTGTAAGCTCAACACGAGCCATACCGCAGAAAGCCACGCCGCCTTTTACATCGGATTGTGTGTCGGTATTGCCACTGAAAACAATCTTATTACCTTCTACCTTAATATTTGCACCCTTATTGAAGTCGAAAGAAAGAGCAAATCCTACCGCTGCACGTTTATTTGAGGTTATTCGCATAACCATTACATCGGCTGGATTGGAACAAAAAAGTTCTCTTTTATATAGTGTATCATTCACATGATAAGTCACCGAAGCTAATGCCGAAGCGAGGTCAAGGTCGCGGCAATAATCGGTGATGGCATCAGAATGAAAAAACGAGAGCTTCATATCGCCCACGGGAATGTGACTACCAAACTTGGCTGCCTTACCGGTCATATACTTGGCTGCCAACTCGTGCATACGGTCATAATCGCCGGCAAAAAAGAGCTTGCGCATTTCATCTTGATGCTCAGCTCCTCCCACAGGGTCTTGTTCGGGGTCATAATAACCGGTCCAAAAAGTAATTTCGTTGAGAGCTATAGTTTCATCGGGAGCTCCACCATACACCATGGCACCTAATCGACCATTACCAACCGGTAATGCCTTCATCCACTCATCGGCTGGTTGTTCATACCAAAGGCGCCATTGAGTTGAAGACTCCTCACGAGAACAAGAAGTCCATAGTACTCCCGACAATATTGCTGTTAAGAGAAGAATTGTGTGTTTCATCGTCATAGTAAAATAAGAGATTAAACGAAGGATGTATCGCAAAAATGTGATGACATCACAAATGTAGTCTCTACTATACTATAATGAATAAAACAATCGCAGCTAATAATTGCACTTATGTCGCAAAATGTTTTGTAGGGGGATACGTCGATACATTTGTTGCATTTGTCGATACATTTGTTACATTGTCGCCATAAAGCTCCTATATGCCTACGAACGACGCTCGCGCTGCTGCATAACAAATACTTTGGGTGTAACCCCAAACTGTTTTTGGAACAAACGGCTGAAATACGAGGGAGAACCTATTCCTACCATCGCCGCAACTTCCGAGATAGAATATTTTCCTTCGGCAAGCAACGTAGCAGCATGCTGCAAACGTACAAGACGGATATACTCTACCGGTGGCAAATCGAATAATTTCTTTGTTTTGCGATGTAAGTCTGACCTGCTCATACAGAGCGTAGACGCCAGCTTTTCTACATTGAAACTCTCATCGGCCATATTTTGACTTATCACCTCGGCTATACGCTCCATAAGCTCCTCCTCGGCTTTGGTATGCTGACCTATCTTGTGTACCAACGGCCGTCGCACGACAGCCTCCACCTCTTTCTGACGATTGAGTAAAAGATTATTTACCTTGGCAATCAGATATGTAAACGAGAAGGGTTTCTCCAAAAAGGCATCGGCTCCCAGCTCCATACCATGCAACTTACTTTGCAAATCGGATTTGGCAGAAAGTAGAATGACAGGTATATGAGCATACTGAGGTGTGTTTTTCACCACTCGGCACAATTCAAAGCCGTCCATGACAGGCATCATTACATCGCACACAATAATATGCACTGTCTCACGTTCCAATATCTCAAGAGCCTCTTTTCCATTGGTGGCAGAAAAGACAACAAAACGGTCACTGAATCGGTCTACCAGGAACTCCAACACCTCAGGATTATCATCGACAACAAGTACCGAACTACCCGACATATCGGTAGGAAATGCATCGCGAGCAAGCATCTCATCACCTGCCACTAACGAATCTTGATTTGTAAACTTGCTCTCCCACACTATTACACCATCTTGTTTCCGCGGCAAAGTAAGGGTAAAAACGTTATACTTACCATCGGGCGAAACCAACAAATCAAGATACCCATTATGTAACTCTACGATAGAACGTGCCAAAGAAAGGCCCAGACCCACCCCCGATGCCGAATCTTCTATTTGATAGAAAGGTTCAAAAATACGCCGTTGCTTGTCATAAGGGATAATATCACCATCTGAAGCCACAGAAACAGAAAAGTCGTTCTCATCGCAAACAAAATCCACCTTTATTACATTGGCCGCATATTTAAGTGCATTACTCAGCAAATTACTCAAGACCTTAGTAACTGCCTCTTTATCAATAGGTACAACACACGACTCAACACTATACGACACGACCAAATGCTTACCGGCGTGGGTTATTGAGGGTTCAAAACAGGCCAAGGTCTCTTTCAACAATGCAACGATGTCTTGCATAGTATAACTCAGGCTCATACGGTTACCTTCTATCTTCCTGAAATCGAGCAACTGATTGATGAGCGACAAAAGACGCTCGGTATTCACATCTATAACCTTAAGCCATTTTTGAGCATCGGAAGGCAAATCTAATGTAAGCACAGCTTCGAGCGGGCCTTTTATAAGCGACAGCGGAGTCTTTATTTCATGCGCAATAGAGGTAAAGAACTCTACTTTAGCACTATACAGCTCCTTCTCCTTCCTCATCTCCAAAAGATTGACAGCACGTTGCGACTGCATCTCCTTGCGATGTTTATACCAAAGGAAAAATGCATAGACACACAACATCACCAACAATACGTAAGAGATGTAAGCATACACGGTACGCCACCATGGGGGCAATACTATCACCGAAAGGGATGCTCCCTCATAATTCCATTTCCCATCATTATTGGAAGCCTGTACCCTAAAACGATACTTGCCAGGACTCAACTGCGAATACGAGACTCTTTGCTGCGATGTAGAGACCCAATTGTCGTCAACTCCTTCGAGCCGATACCGGAACTTGTTGGAAGAAGGCGAAACATAATCGAGAGCAACAAAATCAAACGAGACATTCTCCTGGTTATAATGCAACACTACCTCTTGGGTAAATTGCAAGGCACTCGAAAGTAATGAATCGGCATCTCCAACCTTTACGTCTTGGTTATGTACCCGCATTTGGGTAATATATACCGGAGGTATATGATTGTTGACACCCATTTTGTAAGGATTGAAGGCTATAAGTCCTTTGATAGTGCCAAAATAGAACGTACCGTCGCGACTTTCAAGAGCCGATTTATAATTAAACTGGTCTGACAATAATCCGTCGCGCTCGGTATATACCCTTACGGCCCGTGTCTCAGGATTGAAGCATACCAGACCTTTGTTTGTACCAAACCACAGATTGTGATGCCAATCTTCCAAAATTTTATAGCATACATTATCGGGAAAACCATCTTTTACCGAGAAAGTCGTAAAGTCATCTGTTTCACGGTTATAACGGCATATTCCACCCCTGTCGGTCGAGAACCACACCTCTCCCTTGCGTCCAATAGTAACGCTGCTTACCGAATTGGAACTAAGAGAAAGAGAATCGCTCGGTTGAGCCACATAAGTACGAATGTTGTGGGTATCGAGGTTATAACACATCACACCATTTCCCATCGTGGCAATCCAAATATTACGATTACGGTCTTCAGCAATATCATATATATAGGCATCGCCAAACTGGCTCATACGCTTAAAGGATAAATATTCACCGGGGGCATAATATACACCCCATGAGTTGCCCAACCAGTAACCGCCTTCAGAATCCTTAAAGAGAGCACACACACTTGCCTCGTCCAACAGATTGAGTTCTTTCCCCGAATAAAAGCGAGCCTTGTACGTATCTATAGAATAGACCTCCATACCCGCCTTGAAAATGCCCACATATACTTTATCTCTATCGGCCATAAGGGCAAGATTGGTACGCATCGCACTTTGTGCCTCATCGATATGCCTGAAAATATGTTTTTGAGGATAGAACACATTAACACCTTTATCCTCGGTTCCTATCCATATATTTCCATGGCTATCTTCGCACATTTCTCGAATACGCTTTCCTTCTATAGAGCCCTCAATGTTTACAGGGAAATATTTACGGAAAGTATATGCCCGTTTTGGCAGATAGTCAACGCCTCCAAACAGAGACCCTAACCAGATACCCCCTTCACGGTCCTTATATATGGTAAAGATATTGTTGTCTGAGAGTCCATATGGATTGAGGTCGTCTTCAAAGTAATGGTGCACCGACTTGTCGCGCTCATTGACAACATATAATCCGTCTTGAGTCGCTACCAATAAGTTGCGACGGTCGAAACACTTCACACAGCGTATTATCTTATAGTGAATTTGTGGTGTATCGAAAACACTTATTCTATTGGCGTTCAAATCCCATTTTTTTAGCATTCCCTCATGTACCCCCATCACGAGAGCATCACCATACTCACACAAAGTATATATATTCTCGCCCTGTACGGTATTACCATAAGCATCTACAATCCATTGGCTGAAAGAATCTTTCTCAGAGTCATACTTAAAAAGGCCCATACGGTTCGAGCCTATCCATACCTCGCCATTGGTACGTATGCAGAGGCTCTGCGGCGTACTCTCGTCGCGTTCTGGCTTCCGACTTTTGTCGCGGAATGGATAGTGTTGTAATCGGTGTGCCTGCTGGTCATAGCGAAATACGCCCTGATTGGGTATCACAATCCATATACGACCATCTTTATCACTCTCAATAGCCGATACCCAGTCGTTCATATATACAGAATCCTGCGCCAGTAAATCAATAAAAACAAATTTCTCTTTGACAGGGTCGAAACGATATACACCCTTATCAGTACCGACCCATAGTTTCTTATCCGAGTCCTCAAACAGAACACTTACATTATTATTCCCACAATGTTTGTCAGTATCTTGCACATCAAACTCTCTGAACCGGTAACCATCGTAACGATTGAGCCCGTTTTTCGTACCAAACCACATGAAGCCGTAGCTATCCTCACATATTGCCTTCACATTGCTCTGCGATATGGTATTTACCCCTGTAACATTATAAAAATAGAGTTCTGGCGCACCCGTAAGAGCCGCTAAGCACAATAGCGGAAGCAATAAACCAATGCAGCACAATACTATTCTTTTCATGTTCGTCTTATATAGGGCAACCACCTGAAGCGAGAGGATAACTTGATAGAACATCGATGACAAAAGTAGGCTATTTACATACAAAAAACAAATTTCGTTGTACAAATATGTCTCTTTACAGCAATGTCTCTACATCATTTACAAGCATTTAACATCAGTGGCTTATTACACAACAATCCCAAAATAGACGGTGCTGTATTCATATCTTTACACTTTATGAAAATATCAGAATATAGAACTATACTGCTGTACCAGCATACGGAAGTCGGGATCACTACGCAGAGGCTCCAACGATATTGGTGAATCGTTTTCAAAATAGATGTTGTAATAATCGCCATATCCTTGCTTAAAAGCCTCCTCAAGATAACGCAATGCCGTGGCCTTTTGTCCCATCAAGGCGTACAGACATGCAGCATAATAATAGTCTTCACCGGTAACCGTACGTGCAGAGGTAGACAAAATATTTTGTATCCACACTTCAGCTTCAGATACACGGCCTAACTTTGCCAATGCAAAGCCTCTCAAAGACGATACCGTAGGCTCTGCCTCCGGAGTAGCTGCAATCAATTCATAATTATTAACAGCAGCCTCTTTATCACCACTTTTTTCGTAGGCATCGGCACGGAGAATATACGAATACGGTATGTCGGCATTGTTGATGATAGTCTCGTTATAGTATCGCAGAGCCTTCTCATAGTCGCCCTGCTCGGCAGCCAGAATACCCGATTGCTGCAATACATCTACATCGACAGGATTGAAAGTCGCAGCCATTGCCAACTCATCGGCAGCAAGAGCATATTCACCAGCAATACGATATAATCGCGCCCGCAATATATGATACGGCAAACTCTCTCCATTGAGCGACAAAGCCATATTTATATCATCAAGGGCATATTCAAACCGTCCTAAATGGAAATAACAATAGGCACGGTTATAAAAGATAGAGTGAGTATAGAAATATTTTTCGGCAAGGATAGTATTCCAGTCATTGATAGATGCCGTATAGTGCCAATTGTTTTTATGTACAAGGGCTCTCAGAAAATAGAAAAAGCCCTTGTCGTTAACATCACTGATGCAATTAGTTATAGCATCTATCACAGAAGTATATGCTCTCGATGCAAGATGATTAAGCAGAGCCAGTGCCTGGGCATTACTCTCGTCAAAGACCAATACACGGACATAATCGTCAGCAGCTCGTTGCAGATCCCCCGCAGCCTCGTAGAAGATACCTCGTTGTAAATAGAAATCGGGATTGGAAGGATTTGCATTTTGGGCTTTTTCAAGATAGTCGTTGCATAACCCTATATTATTTTCGTGATAGGCAATGCGTGCCAATCCCAGATATGCCTCCTGACAACGCACATCCTGTCTGAGCAGAATTTCATAATCGCGTTGTGCATTTTCATAATCACCGTTTTTATATAATAAATCGGCACGACCTATAAGGGAAAAACGTGACTGAGGGTCAAGTCTGAGAGCTTCATTAAAGTCATTGAGAGCCGCCACAAAATTATCTTTTTCCTGATATATCAAAGCTCTCAACGTATAAGCTTGCGAAAGGTCTGCCTCCTCTTTGCGAGGGAAAAGCTCTATTGCTTTGTTCAAGTCGGCAAGGGCAAGTTCTTTCTCACCATACTTGAAGTAGTCTTTTGCCCGGCTATAATATGGCATATAATCGTCGGGGTTTTCCGCTATCTGGGCTGCATAGGTATCCATTGCAATGCGCACCATAGGATTATCCATGTACTTTTGTGCCGACAAGGAAACCGGAATAATCGACAATAACAACAAAAGTTTTCTGATTGACATTTTCATACGTCTTATTATGGAATAATTATTTATGTTCTTCTGTATCTGTAAATGTATTGATAGCATGTCGTATCGCCAACAGGCGCACGAGCAGCCCCTCGAGTAAATCGAGGCGAAGCATATTCGCTCCATCCGATTTTGCTTTTTGTGGTTCGGGATGCGTCTCTATAAAAAGACCATCAGCACCCACAGCTATACCGGCGCGTGCTATAGTCTCTATCATATCTGGCATTCCACCAGTAACACCGGCACTCTGATTAGGCTGCTGCAAACTGTGAGTAGCATCGATGATAACCGGGAACCCTGTACGCTGCATGATGGGAATGGCACGGAAATCGACTACAAGGTCTTGGTAACCAAAGGTAGTACCTCGCTCCGTGAGCATTACTCTATCATTACCCATATCTACGACCTTTTGTGCAGCAAACTGCATAGCCTCTGGCGAGAGAAACTGTCCTTTTTTAATATTGACTACCTTACCGGTACGCGCAGCAGCTATAAGCAAATCGGTTTGTCTACATAGGAAAGCCGGTATCTGTAATACATCGACATAGGGAGCCGCCATAGCAGCTTCGTCGGGCGTATGGATATCGGTAACTACCGGTACATCGAAACGGTCTCCCACTTTTCGCAATATCTCGAGAGCCTCCTTGTCACCTATGCCAGTAAAGGAATCTACTCGCGAGCGGTTGGCCTTGCGATATGATCCTTTGAAAATATAAGGGATATGCAGGCGCTCGGTCAACTCGACGATATGGCCGGCTATCTGCATTGCCATTTCCTCACTCTCTATAACGCACGGACCCGCCATAAGGAAGAAGTTTCCCGAGAGGGTATATTTCAGTTTGTCTATCTCTATCATTTCTTTTTTGTCATTTATTCCAAGTCAAACATATTGACATTCACCTAAGCTCGCGTCTATCTATAACCATCGTGTTATTCAATGCCAGCCAATTCATTCACAACATGGATAGTATGACATGCCACCACACCCGCCGTCTCGGTACGCAAGCGCGATGCTCCTAATGAAACAGGCACATAACCTTTCTCTAATGCCAATTGTACCTCTTCGGGCGAAAAATCGCCCTCGGGACCTATCAATATGCGCACCGGCTTACCGGCTTCGTAACAACGTGAGAGCAAGCGTTTTTCGTCTCCCGGATAGCAATGAGCAATAAATTTCTGCCCTTCAAACGGCTCGCTCACATAACGTACAAATGGAGTCATTTCTTCTATGCGCGGTAATACAGCTTTCAGGCTCTGCTTCATTGCCGAGATAAGTATCTTCTCTATTCTCTCTGTCTTAAGTTCTTTACGTTCCGAAAAGCGACATAAGAGCGGCACAATAGCGTCTATTCCCATCTCGGTCGTCTTCTCGGCAAACCATTCTACGCGATCCAAGTTTTTGGTAGGAGCTATCGCCACCTCTATATGACCAGCCCAGGTAGGTGGCAGCACGCGCGTCTCGGCAAGCCGCACACCACAACGTTTGGGATGAGCCACTGTTATAACAGCAGTATAAAAATGGCCTCTGCCGTCGACCAAGCCTATCTCGTCTCCCTCAACAAGGCGCAATACCCTCACACAATGCCCACTCTCAGGTTCGGGCAAGGTCAAAGTTTCGGCAATATCGGGCGTATAAAAGAGGTGCATTGCGAGCTTGTTTGAGTGTTACTGTTTACGAGGTTGATATTTATAATGGAATGTCACTGCAAAAAGGATTCCTATTATCAAAGCATAAGATGCAAAGATTGCCCAGCATGCCGACCAGTTTGTCACTACTCCGTCAACACTGAACCTGTTGATTACCCAACCTGCTCCATAGCCTCCTGCTATAGAACCCAATCCATTGGTCATCATCATGAAAATACCCTGTGCACTCGCTTTGATATCTTGAGGAGCCTCTTCGGCAATAAACAGCGAACCTGATATGTTGAAGAAATCAAATGCCATACCGTAAACTACCATCGAAAGAACAAGGAATACAGCATATATGCTTTCGGGAGAGCCTATGGCAAAGAATCCGAAACGCAACGCCCATGCAGCAAAACTGATGAGCATCACTTTCTTGATACCATACCGCCCCATAAAGAAAGGAATAGCCAAAATAAAGAGTGTCTCCGATACCTGTGAAAGCGATGAAAGTATTACCGAATACTTCACAGCCCACGCATCGGGATGAGTTGCCTTGAAGCTATCGAGGAATGGAACGCCATACATATTGGTGACCTGCAAGGCTGCCCCCAACAAAAAGGAAAAAATCAGAAAAACCGCCGTACGGTAGTTTTTGAAAAGAGCCAACGCATCTAATCCGAACATAGAGAGTATTCCTCTGTTTTTCATTGCATTGGCTGGTGGACATGGAGGGAGGGTAAAGCAATATATACCCATGATAACAGCCGCAACAGCAGCCATGATAAGTTGTCCGTTATTGGAACTGAAACCTGTAAAATTATCAATCCACATCGCCATAATAAAACCTACCGTACCCCATACTCGCACGGGAGGATAGTCTTTAACCCTGTCTAGGCCGGCTTTATCGATAGCATTATATGCCACCGTATAAGAAAGCGACAGTGTAGGCATGTAAGCCAACATATTGACAAGCATTGCAATCTTGAAAGAATCATAATCAGTAGCAAATGCAGCAAACAAAAGAGCACAAGCGCCGAAAAGGTGCAAGATACCCATAAGTCGTTCGGCATTTATTTTCTTATCAGAAAGAATACCCATAAGTCCCGGCATCACAAGAGATGCGATACCCGAAAGAGCAAAAACGCTACCTACCAACTGTCCGTCAAAATCCAAGCCACCCTCACTGACAGGTGTCGTCATATAAAGGCCCAATGTGCACAACCACGATCCCCAGATAAAGAACTGGAGAAAATTCATCACTATAAGACGTAGCTTAATGTTATTCATACTGTATGTTTTTCATTGTTTATTATTCTCTTTCCGGCCATCAAGTATCTTCTGAATGAGGGCAGCATCTTCATATGCCTCATCGGCCACAGCCTTTTCGAGCCGTTCTTGCAGTTCTTCGGTATCGAGCTCGTCTAAACTGCGTACCGGAGTCTCGGCCGATTCTTCATTGGCCTCTATCTCTGAGGAATTGAAGCCTGCGCGCTCCAGAATCTCGGGAGTCGTATATATAGGTGCCTGCGTACGCATTGCTATGGCTATAGCGTCGGATGTACGTGAGTCTATGCGTATTTCACGCTCTCCATCACTAAAAAGTAATTCCGAATAGAATATTCCTTCGGAAAACCGATAGATGAATACCTCTATTAAACGTATGCCAAAAGCATGGGCAAAACTGACAAAAAGGTCGTGCGTCATAGGACGAGGCGGTACAAGATTTTCGAGTCTGATTGCAATAGACTGAGCCTCGGCAGCTCCTATCACAATAGGGATACGCCGCATTGTCCCTTCCTGAGCCAGCACCAACATATATGCTCCCTGCTGAATGCGGCTGTAGACAATGCCTAAAACCTTCATCTTTATCTTCGTCTCTTCCACCTTGCAAGTTTTTATCACGCAAATGTACAACAAACTTACGGAAAATATATATATTTATCGTCAGCTCGTTCAACAAAAATACGCCCTCACCCAACAGCCACAATACCAAAACAATGCAACATGGCGGCCATCAACCCGCGATATTGACTATACAAACCGCTGGAATCATGCAACAGAGCCTATGCTTTCATGTTACGACTCATATATCTATATCTCCCTCATTCAAACAACAGAGCCGCGGAATTCCGCGGCTCTGCAATAATATAGTCTATTCCTCTTTCCTATAATCTGCCAATAATATTCTCTCTTTCTGAGAAGTTATTTCGACGGAGTATTGAGCGGACAAACAGGTTTAAGTTGCTTGAAGAAATCGTTTCCTTTGTTATCTACTAAAATAAAGGCGGGGAAATCTTGTACTTCTATTTTCCAAATAGCTTCCATTCCCAATTCAGGATATTCGAGACACTCTACTTTCTTGATACTATTTTGTGCCAAAATTGCAGCAGGGCCACCTATGCTACCCAAATAGAAACCTCCATGCTTCTTGCAAGCATCGGTAACTTGCTGGCTACGGTTACCTTTGGCGATCATTACCATAGAGCCACCCTTCGACTGGAACAAGTCGACATAGGGGTCCATACGCCCGGCAGTCGTAGGCCCGAACGAACCCGACGGCATTCCTGCCGGAGTCTTTGCCGGACCGGCATAATAAATAGGATGATTCTTAAGATACTCAGGCATAGGTTCGCCGGCATCAAGACGCTCTTTTATTTTGGCATGGGCAATATCGCGACCAACGATAATTGTACCATTAAGAGAGAGTCGCGTAGCTACCGGATATTTTGCAAGTTCGGCAAGAATCTCTGGCATAGGACGGTTAAGGTCTATCTTTACAGCATTACCCTCACCGGCTTGGCGAAGCTCTTCAGGAATAAGAGTACCGGGTTGGTCGTCAAGGCGTTCTATCCAAAGACCATCTTTGTTAATTTTAGCCTTGATATTGCGGTCGGCCGAGCAAGATACACCCATACCTACAGGACAAGAAGCTCCGTGACGGGGCAAGCGGATAATGCGAATATCGTGAGCAAAATATTTGCCACCAAATTGTGCGCCAAAGCCCGAAGCTTGAGCTGCTGCCAACACCTCTTTCTCGAGTTCTATGTCGCGGAAAGCCTGTCCCCACTCGTTGCCTTCGGTAGGCAAACGGTCATAATATTTAGCTGAAGCCAACTTAACCGTTTTCAGATTCATCTCGGCCGATGTACCACCAATAACAAAGGCAATATGATAGGGCGGACAAGCAGCCGTACCCAAAGTCTTCATTTTCTCAACAAGGAAGGGTACCAATGTTTTGGGATTGATAAGAGCCTTTGTTTCCTGATAAAGGTATGTTTTGTTGGCAGAGCCACCACCTTTGGCCATAAAAAGGAAATTATACTCCATACCGTCTACGGCGAACAAATCGATTTGTGCCGGCAGGTTGCAACCGGTATTCACCTCGCGATACATATCGAGCGGTGCATTTTGGGAATAACGAAGATTTTCTTCAGTATAAGTTTTATAAACGCCCAGTGAAAGAGCCTCCTCATCACCGCCGCCGGTCCATACTTGTTGACCCTTTTTGCCCATAACGATAGCAGTACCCGTATCCTGACAGAAAGGCAACACGCCCTTACTTGCCACTTCGGCATTGCGCAACATGGTAAGCGCTACAAATTTATCGTTCTCACTGGCCTCGGGATCGTGCAAGATTTTAGCCACCATCTCGTTGTGCTTACGGCGCAACAAGAACGAGACGTCGCGCATAGCAGCATTGGCAAGGCGCGTTAAGGCCTCGGGCTCAACAACAAGCATCTCCTTACCGTTGCATTCGGTTACAGAGACGTAATCTTTCGTAAGGAGGTAATACTCTGTGTCATCAGGTGTTACCATCGGAAAAAGGGGTTGATACTTAAAAGGTTTTGTTGCCATAACAGCATTGAATTATTAAGGTTACAAACAATCTTTTTGTAGTGCAAAGATACGAAAATAGGCAGAAGAACAACCCTTTTTACCATATTGTTTAAAGGATAAATCTAATACACTCTACATACCACAAAGGGCTGTGCCGGAAATTTATTCGACACAGCCCTTTGCCCAGTTTGTGTATGCTTGTGAACTACTTATGTAGCTACAATCAGAAATCTGTTACAGTTTTGCGATTGGCCATACTGCGCTCAAAGTCTTCTTTCGAGCCAACGATAAGTTTGTCATACTCGCGCAAGCCGGTACCGGCAGGGATGAGGTGTCCGCAAATAACGTTCTCTTTCATACCCTCCAAATAGTCGGTCTTACCAAGGATAGCTGCCTCGTTAAGTACTTTGGTAGTCTCCTGGAACGATGCAGCCGACATGAAGCTCGAAGTTTGCAGAGCAGCACGTGTGATACCTTGCAGAATCTGTTCTGAGGTTGCAGGAATAGCATCACGTACTTCTACAGGACGAAGGTCGCGACGTTTCAACGATGAGTTTTCGTCGCGGAGACGACGAGCCGTCACAATCTGACCTGCCTTCAGGTTTTGAGAGTCACCGGGATCAGTAACGACTTTCTTACCCCAAATACGATCATTCTCGTCCATAAACTCGCGCTTGTCTACTACTTGTTGCTCAAGGAAGCGAGTATCGCCCGGGTCGAGGATGTTGACCTTGCGCATCATCTGACGCACAATAACCTCAAAGTGCTTATCATTGATTTTCACACCTTGCATACGGTACACATCTTGTACCTCATTGACGATATACTCTTGCACAGCCGTAGGACCTTTGATGGCCAAAATATCGGCAGGCGTGATAGCACCATCGGAGAGGGGCGTTCCGGCACGAACATAGTCGTTCTCTTGTACCAATATTTGCTTCGAGAGAGGAACAAGATATTTCTTCACCTCACCAGTCTTCGACTCAACCGATATTTCACGATTACCACGTTTTATCTTTCCGAAGTGAATCTCACCGTCAATCTCCGAAACAATAGCGGGATTAGAGGGATTACGAGCCTCAAAGAGCTCTGTAACACGAGGCAGACCACCGGTGATATCACCTGCCTTACCTTGTGCACGAGGTATTTTGACGAATACCTCACCGGCACGGAGTTTATATCCCTCTTCTATCATCAAGTGAGCACCTACAGGGAGCGAATATGTACGTAATACCTCGCCGTTTTCATCTACCACAGTAGCAGCCGGCACGCGGGTACGGTCTTTCGACTCAATGATAATTTTCTCGCGCAGACCGGTCGTCTCGTCACTTTCTACACGGTATGTAACACCTTCTTCTACATTTTCAAAAACAACCTTACCAGTAGCCTCTGAAATGATAACGGCGTTGAAGGGGTCCCATTCGCATATTATGTCGCCTTTCTTTACGGCATCGCCGTTGTTGAAGAAAAGTTTCGAACCATAAGGTATATTGGCTGCAGTAAGCACCATCTTGGTATTAGGATCGACGATACGCATTTCGGCCAAACGACCTACAACAATCATCTGCTTGCTACCATCGTCACCTATATAGTCGACCGTACGAAGCTCCTCAATTTCGAGGATACCGTCGTAACGCGATGTTACGTTAGATACGGCTGCAATATTTGATGCTACACCACCGACGTGGAACGTACGCAATGTAAGCTGTGTACCAGGCTCACCGATAGACTGAGCAGCTATCACGCCCACAGCCTCACCCTTCTGTACCATGCGGTTATTGGCAAGGTTGCGGCCATAACATTTGGCACACACGCCTTTCTTCGACTCGCAGGTGAGCACCGAACGTATCTCTACACGTTCTATGGGCGATTCTTCTATCTTTTGGGCTATTGCCTCGGTAATCTCTTCCCCAGCATGTACCAAAATTTCGCCGGTGATAGGATGTTGCACATCGTGTACAGAAACACGTCCCAATATGCGTTCACTGAGAGTAGCTACTACGTTCTCGTTGTCTTTTATCTCGGTGCAAACCAAGCCACGCAACGTACCGCAATCCTCTTCAGTGATAATCACATCGTGTGCTACATCGACCAGACGACGAGTCAGGTAACCGGCGTCGGCTGTCTTCAATGCGGTATCGGCAAGACCTTTACGGGCACCGTGAGTAGAGATGAAGTACTCGAGCACCGACAAACCTTCTTTGAAGTTTGCCAAAATAGGGTTCTCAATGATTTGACCACCTTCAGCACCAGCTTTCTGAGGCTTGGCCATCAGACCACGCATACCGGAGAGCTGACGAATCTGGTCTTTAGAACCACGAGCTCCAGAGTCGAGCATCATGAATACAGAGTTGAAGCCTTGGTTGTCTTCTGAGAGCTGCTTCATGAGGATGTTCGATAGGTTGGAGTTGACGTGAGTCCATGTATCGATAATCTGGTTGTAACGCTCGTTATTGGTAATGAAACCCATGCTATAGTTAGCCATAATCTGCTCTACCTCAGCATAGCCTTCCTTAACAAGCATTTCTTTCTCTGGCGGGATAATAACGTCGCCCAAGTTGAACGACAAACCGCCCTTGAATGCCATATAGTATCCCAGGTTCTTGATGTCATCGAGGAATTGGGCCGAACGTGTCACACCACAAACCTTAATAACCTTGCTGATGATGTTACGCAACGATTTCTTCGACAGGATTTCGTTGACATAACCTATTTCATCGGGAACATATTGGTTAACCAACACACGACCTACCGAGGTATTCTCTACCATGTGTTCGATAGGATTACCATCAGCGTCAATATCTTTAACAATAACCGATACCGGAGCGTGCAAGTCTACCTTTCCTTCATTATATGCAATCTCTGCCTCCTCGGGCCCGTAGAATTTCAAGCCTTCGCCTTTTGTACCCGGACGAAGCTTAGTGATATAATACAAACCAAGTACCATGTCTTGCGAAGGCACGGTAATAGGGGCACCATTTGCAGGGTTAAGAATATTATGCGAACCTAACATGAGCAACTGAGCCTCCAGGATAGCTTCGTTGCCAAGTGGCAAGTGTACGGCCATTTGGTCACCATCGAAGTCGGCATTGAATGCGGTACATGCCAGAGGGTGCAATTGAATAGCTTTACCCTCAATCATCTTAGGTTGGAATGCTTGAATACCCAAGCGGTGCAATGTAGGGGCACGGTTGAGAAGTACCGGATGTCCACGCATCACATGCTCGAGGATGTCCCATACTTCAGGGCCTTTACGATCGACAATTTTCTTAGCCGACTTCACAGTCTTTACAATACCACGCTCGATGAGTTTACGAATGATAAACGGCTTGTAAAGCTCTGCTGCCATATCTTTAGGAAGACCGCACTCATGCATCTTCAGCTCAGGACCTACAACGATAACCGAACGTGCCGAGTAGTCAACACGTTTACCCAACAGATTCTGGCGGAAACGGCCTTGCTTACCTTTGAGGCTATCTGACAAAGACTTCAGCGGACGATTAGCCTCGGTCTTTACGGCACTCGACTTGCGAGAGTTGTCGAGCAACGAATCGACAGCCTCTTGCAACATACGCTTCTCGTTACGGAGAATAACCTCGGGAGCCTTTATCTCAAGAAGACGTTTCAAACGATTATTACGTATGATGACGCGACGATAAAGGTCGTTAAGGTCAGATGTAGCAAAACGTCCGCCATCGAGGGGTACCAAAGGACGTAATTCGGGAGGAATTACGGGAATAACCTTCAATATCATCCACTCGGGACGGTTCCGGTCCTTAGAAGAACGGAAAGCCTCTACCACCTGAAGGCGTTTGAGCGCTTCTGTCTTACGTTGCTGTGAGCCATCGGTATTGGCACGATGACGCAACTCGTATGAAAGGCTATCGAGGTCAAGACGAGCCAAGAGGTCATAGATGGCCTCGGCACCCATTTTTGCAATAAATTTATTGGGGTCGCTATCGTCGAGCATCTGATTCTCGCGCGGAAGTTTATCCATGATGTCGAGATACTCTTCTTCTGAAAGAAGATCGTAGGTAGCCAAATCGGTCTGGATACCGGGTTGTATCACGACATAGCGCTCATAATATATAACAGCATCGAGTTTTTTGCTGGGCATACCCAAGAGATAGCCTATCTTATTGGGCAACGAACGGAAATACCAAATGTGTGCCACAGGCACAACGAGCTGTATGTGTCCCATACGCTCGCGACGAACTTTCTTCTCGGTAACTTCCACACCGCAACGATCGCACACGATACCTTTGTAGCGAATACGTTTGTATTTACCACAATGACACTCGTAATCCTTAACAGGACCGAAAATGCGCTCGCAGAACAATCCGTCGCGCTCGGGCTTATAGGTACGATAGTTAATAGTTTCGGGTTTTAATACTTCACCGCTCGAATTTTCGAGAATCTCTTCGGGAGAAGCCAAACCTATCGATATTTTCGAGAAGTTACTCTTTATTTTATTATCTCTTCTGAAAGCCATATTATCTTTGTATATAAAGAGTTGTTGTGGTTAATGAATCTTCTCCCGCTCTGAGGAACAGAGCCGGAGAAGAATTTATAGTATTAATCCAGAGATATGCTCAGTCCAAGACCTCGTAACTCATGGAGAAGCACATTGAGCGACTCGGGTATGCCCGGTGTAGGCATAGGCTCGCCCTTAACAATAGCTTCATAAGCCTTAGAACGACCTACAACATCGTCACTCTTGATGGTAAGAATCTCTTGCAGCACGTGCGAAGCACCAAAGGCCTCGAGTGCCCATACCTCCATCTCTCCAAAACGCTGACCACCAAATTGAGCTTTACCACCAAGAGGTTGTTGCGTTATAAGCGAGTACGGACCTATAGAACGTGCGTGCATCTTATCTTCTACCATGTGCCCGAGCTTAAGCATGTATATGACACCCACAGTAGCAGGTTGGTCAAAGCGCTCACCTGTTCCACCATCGTAAAGGTATGTTTTACCATAACGGGGCAAGCCAGCTTTATCGGTCCATTCGTTCAGGTCGTCGAGCGATGCTCCATCGAAAATAGGAGTGGCAAATTTCTCGCCAAGTACTTGGCCTGCCCAACCGAGAACAGTCTCAAAAATCTGTCCGAGGTTCATACGTGAAGGCACACCCAGCGGGTTAAGAACTATATCTACCGGAGTACCATCGGCAAGGAAAGGCATGTCTTCCTGACGTACAATCCGCGACACGATACCTTTGTTACCGTGACGACCGGCCATCTTGTCTCCTACGCTGATTTTGCGTTTCTTGGCAATATAAACCTTGGCAAGTTGTACAATACCTTGAGGCAACTCATCGCCTACCGATTCGTCGAATTTACGACGGCGCAATTCAGCATCGAGTTCCTTATATTTACGTAAGTAATTGATAATAGTGGCACGAATAAGGTCGTTCTTAGCAGCATCAGAGGTCCACTTGCTCACCTGTACACTAGTATAATCTATTTTTGCAAGTGTAGCTTGTGTAAATTTGGCACCCTTGGGTACAACGTCGTCACCCAAAAAGTCTTTGACGCCTTGCGAAGTCTTACCAGAAGTCAGAGTCATAAGCTTGTCGATCAGGACGTCTTTAAGCTTATTCATCTTCACCTCAAACTCATCTTCGAGTTGTTGCAACTTGGCTTTGTCGCTGAGACGCGATTTTTTCTTCTTCATGGCCTTAGAGAAGATGTGCGTGCCTATAACAACACCCTTCAGCGAAGGAGTTGCCTTAAGCGAAGCATCTTTCACATCGCCGGCCTTGTCACCAAAGATAGCACGAAGCAGTTTCTCCTCGGGAGAAGGGTCAGACTCGCCCTTAGGCGTAATCTTACCTATCATGATATCGCCGGGATTTACACGGGCACCTACACGGATAACACCGTTTTCATCGAGGTCTTTAGTGGCATCTTCACTCACATTGGGAATATCAGAAGTAAGTTCCTCTAGACCACGTTTTGTCTCACGCACTTCAAGTATATATTCATCGACGTGCACCGAGGTAAGAATATCTTCCCATACCATGCGCTCGTTGAGCACGATAGCATCCTCGTAGTTGTAACCTTTCCAAGGCATGAATGCCACTTTGAGGTTACGACCGAGTGCTAACTCGCCGTTCTCTGTAGAATATCCTTCGGTAAGGATTTCGCCCGGAGTCACACGTTGTCCCTTGTGACAAATAGGACGCAAGTCGATAGTAGTACTTTGGTTTGTTTTGCGGAACTTGGGAATATGGTATTCCTTAACAGCATCTTCAAAAGAAACAAACTCCTCTTCGGGAGTGCGGTCGTAACGAATGCGGATGGTGGTAGCATCGACATACTCAATAACGCCATCGCCTTCAGCTGTAATTTGCGTACGAGAGTCACGGATAAGCTGGCTTTCAAGACCGGTACCTACAATAGGCGACTCGCTGCGCAACAAAGGTACTGCCTGACGCATCATGTTTGAACCCATCAACGCACGGTTAGCATCGTCGTGCTCAAGGAATGGGATAAGCGATGCGGCAATAGATGCAATCTGCGTAGGCGACACATCCATAAGTTGCACCTGGTCGGGCGTAGCCAACGGGAAGTCGGCATCAAGACGAGCTTTGATACGGTTATTGACAAACGTACCATCGTCATTAAGAGGAGCATTGCCTTGAGCAATGACATGACCCTCTTCCACCTCGGCCGTGAGGTAAACGACTTCGTCATTGTTAAGGTTTACCTTACCATCCTTTACCACACGATAAGGAGTCTCTATAAAGCCGAGGTCATTTATCTTGGCATATACGCAAAGCGATGAAATAAGACCGATGTTAGGACCTTCAGGTGTCTCAATAGGACAAAGACGACCATAGTGAGTATAGTGTACGTCTCGCACCTCAAAGCCTGCGCGCTCACGCGACAAACCGCCAGGACCTAATGCCGACATACGACGTTTGTGTGTCATCTCGGCAAGAGGGTTTGTCTGGTCCATAAACTGCGACAAGGCATTCGTGCCGAAGAAGCTGTTGATGACCGACGAAACTGTCTTGGCGTTGATAAGGTCGATAGGTGTGAATACCTCATTGTCACGCACATTCATGCGTTCACGTATAGTACGAGCCATACGCGCCAAGCCTACACCAAACTGGTTGTAGAGTTGTTCGCCCACCGTACGCACACGACGGTTGCTGAGGTGGTCGATATCATCAACATCAGTTTTAGAGTTGATAAGCTCGATGAGGTACTTGATAATTTCTATAATATCTTCTTTCGTAAGGACCTTAATGTTAGGGTCGATAGAAAGATTGAGTTTCTTATTGATGCGATAACGCCCTACCTCACCCAAATCGTATCTCTTTTCAGAGAAGAAAAGGTTTGTAATTACCTCTCGGGCACTTGCTTCGTCGGCAGGGTCGGCGTTACGCAACTGGTGATATATATATTCGACAGCCTCTTTTTCAGAGTTGCTGGAGTCTTTTTGGAGAGTATTGAAAATGATGGCATAATCAGAAGTATTGGCATCTTCCTTGTGAAGAAGGATGCTTTGTACGCCACTGTCGAGGATAAGTTGTATGTGAGACTCCTCAAGGACAGTTTCACGTTCAATAACTACGTCGTTACGAGTGATAGAAGAAATCTCACCGGTATCTTCGTCTACGAAGTCTTCTACCCATGTACGGAGTACGCGCGCTGCCATTCTGCGGCCAATGGCCTTTTTAAGGTTCGTCTTAGTAACCTTCATTTCCTCTGCCAAACCGAATATTTCAAGAATATCGCGGTCGCTCTCAAAACCGATGGCACGCAAAAGGGTGGTTACGGGCAATTTCTTTTTGCGGTCGATATAAGCATACATGACATTGTTAATGTCAGTAGCAAACTCAATCCAGGAGCCTTTGAAGGGGATGATACGCGCCGAATAAAGCTTTGTACCATTGGCATGTGTACTTTGGCCAAAGAACACGCCGGGCGAACGGTGCAACTGCGAAACAACAACACGCTCGGCGCCATTGATGACAAACGTTGCCTTCTCCGTCATATAGGGGATAGGGCCTAAATAAACGTCTTGAATAACAGGCGCAAAGTCTTCATGGTCGGGGTCCGTACAATAGAGTTTGAGCTTGGCTTTTAGCGGTACACTATACGTAAGGCCACGCTCAAGACACTCCTCGATAGTATACCGAGGCGGATCAATATAATAATCTAAGAATTCAAGGACAAAACTGTTCCTTGTATCAGCAATGGGGAAATTTTCGGAAAATACCTTATATAAGCCCTCATTTTTGCGCTTTTCTTGGGGTGTATCTAACTGCAAGAAGTCTTTGAAAGACTTTAACTGTACTTCCAAGAAATCGGGATAGGGCAACGGATTCTTTATTGAAGCGAAGTTGATACGCGCTTTAGCAGTTGTAGAAGACATTAAAAAAGAATAATTAGGTGAACTTAATTGAAAATATATACACAAAAAGGTTAAGAATCACCTTCTTGATGATTCTTAACCTAATACCTGACAGGCAGGCTATTATTTAAGTTCAACTTCAGCACCAGCCTCCTCAAGTTCTTTCTTGAGGTTCTCAGCCTCAGCTTTGGGAAGAGCTTCTTTGATTACGTTGGGAGCTCCGTCAACGAGGTCTTTAGCCTCTTTCAAACCGAGACCTGTCAATTCTTTAACTTTCTTTACTACATTGAGTTTGTTTGAACCAGCAGCCTTGAGAACAACGTCAAACTCTGTTTTCTCTTCGGCGGGAGCAGCACCGGCAGCAGCAGGAGCAGCAACAGCTACAGCAGCAGCAGCGGGTTCAATACCATACTCGTCTTTCAAAATTTGAGCGAGCTCGTTAACTTCTTTAACGGTCAAATTTACCAATTGTTCAGCAAAAGCTTTCAAATCTGCCATTTTCTTTTTATGATTTTAATGGTTTATTATTCTTGATTTTAGTATAAACTTAACGTTCTGCAAGTGTTTGCAGCACACCGTGTATGGTACCTCCGGCCGATTGCAAAGCAGAAACAACGTTCTTGGCGGGCGATTGCAACAAAGCAATAACATCGGCAATAAGTTCGTTTTTGCTCTTGATGGCTACGAGGGTATCGAGTTGGTCGGCTCCTATATAGAAGCTTTCTTCAACATACGCAGCTTTCAACGCAGGCAGCGGAGCCTTTTTGGTAAACTCTTTGATGAGTTTGGCAGGAGCATTACCTACATTTGAGAACAACACGGTAGTAGATCCTTTCATGCTTCCCTCAAGTTGAGAGAAATCGCCGCATTCACGGAGAGCTTCGCGCAGAAGCTTGTTCTTTACTACCATCATCTTGATACCTTCCTTGAAGCATGCACGGCGCAGATTGCTTGTAAGCTCTGCATTGAGCGATGCAGTCTCAGTAAGATAGAAACAAGAATATTCTTTTACAGTAGCTGCTATTTGATCTATGATAACTTTTTTATCTTCCTTTCTCATAATACGTAGCTTTTTTCATTAATTTTCATCTACCGATTTCGGGTCAATCTTGATACCCGGACTCATGGTACTCGAAAGATAAATACTCTTTAGATAAGTACCCTTTGCCGTTGCAGGCTTCAACTTGATCAACGTAGCGACGAACTCACGTGCATTCTCGCGAATTTGGTCAGGATTGAAAGAAACTTTACCTATAGAGGCGTGTACTATACCATTTTTATCAACTTTGAAGTCGATCTTACCTTGTTTTACTTCCTTTACAGCTTTGGCAACATCAGGGGTAACAGTACCACTCTTGGGGTTCGGCATCAAGCCACGGGGACCTAATATACGACCGAGAGCACCAATTTTACCCATGACAGCAGGCATGGTGATGATTACATCAACATCCGTCCAACCGCCTTTGATTTTCTCGATATACTCGTCCAGACCTACATAATCGGCACCGGCAGCCTTGGCAGCCTCTGCCTGATCTGAGGTACAAAGTACAAGTACGCGCACTTGCTTACCCGTACCATGGGGGAGCGAAACGACGCCGCGCACCATTTGATTGGCCTTACGAGGGTCAACACCCAAGCGTACGTCGATATCGAGTGAAGCATCGAATTTGGTATAAGTTATTTCCTTAACCAAAGAAGCTGCTTCTTTGAGCGAATAGGCCTTCCCTGCTTCAATCTTTGCTAAAGCCAACTTTTGATTTTTTGTCAGTTTTCCCATTTCAATTGAAGTTTAAAAATTATTCTACCGGGAATTCCCCTTTGACGGTTATACCCATACTCCTAGCAGTACCGGCAACCATACGCATGGCAGAGTCTAAAGTAAAACAGTTCAAATCTACCATCTTATCTGCTGCAATTGCCTTAACCTGTTCCCAAGTAATCTCACTTACTTTCTTACGATTGGGTTCGGAAGAACCTTTTTTCACCTTAGCAGCCTCCATAAGTTGGATAGCTACAGGCGGGGTCTTAACGACAAAATCGAAAGACTTATCTGAATAGTAAGTAATAATCACAGGCAATACCTTACCTGCCTTGTCTTGAGTACGGGCATTGAATTGCTTGCAAAACTCCATGATATTTATACCCTTAGAACCAAGAGCAGGTCCTACTGGGGGAGAGGGATTGGCTGCGCCACCCTTGATCTGCAATTTGATCTGTCCAGCAATTTCTTTAGCCATTTCTTTTGTTTTTTTGATTTGTTAAAAATCAGAGAGTATCGATGCGTAACATCACCTATTCTCTCTCTACTTGCGAATTTTCCAACTCCAAAGGCGTCTTACGACCAAAGATTTTAACCATCACCTTGAGCTTCTTTTTCTCGTTATTCACCTCTTCTATAACGCCTGTAAAACCATTAAAGGGGCCATAGCAAACTTTCACTACTTCACCCACATTATAGTCTACAAAATTCTCATCACTTTCTTGCATCTCGTCGGCAGCGCCCAACATTTTGTTAACTTCGCTTTGACGCAAAGGTTCAGGCTTGTTTGACCTTCCCCCCAAAAAATCGATGACATTGGTCGTGTTACGTAAAATGTGAATAACTTCACCCGTAAGTATGGCCTCGACAAAAACATAACCGGAATAGAGATTGCGTTCTTTCGCAACTCTTTTCCCGTTACGTACGACATAAGTTTTCTCCGTAGGAATCAAGACCTGAAACACGTACTGGCCCAAATCTGTATTCTTGATTTCGGCATCGAGAATCTCCTTGACCTTGGCCTCTTTTCCGCTAATGGCACGCAATACGTACCATCCTTTTTTCTCTTCAGACATTGATTGACCTCCCAGAAATTAAATTAAGCCGTAAATAAAGTGCATGATTGTGTCGATACATTGATCCATCACAAATATCACCAAGGCAATGACAAGGGAAGCAAACATTACCACTACAGCGCTATTTGCGAGCTCTTTGCTTGTAGGCCAAGATACTTTATGAACAAGTTCATTATAAGAATCTTGTATATCAGCAAGTATTTTCAATTTCTTCATATCTTATATGTTATTTGCACGGGTTGAGAGACTCGAACTCCCGACACTTGGTTTTGGAGACCAATGCTCTACCAACTGAGCTAAACCCGTATAAAATCGCTCTCCCGATAAGGGAAGAGCGATTGTGAATGATGATTATATTCTCGCTGATTAGTCGAGGATTTCAGTAATTTGACCTGAACCTACCGTACGACCACCCTCGCGGATTGCAAAGCGAAGACCTTTATCGCAAGCTACCGGAGTGATAAGTTTAACTGTGATCTCAACGTTATCACCAGGCATTACCATCTCTACGCCTTCGGGCAAAGTAATTTCACCGGTAACATCAAGAGTACGGATGTAGAATTGAGGACGATAGTGGTTGTGGAACGGAGTATGACGACCACCCTCTTCTTTCTTCAGGATATATACAGAAGCCTTGAATTCTGAATGAGGATGTACTTGTCCCGGGTGGCAGATAACCATACCACGTTTTACTTCGTTCTTATCGATACCACGAAGCAAAAGACCTACGTTATCACCAGCTTGACCTTGGTCAAGAATCTTACGGAACATTTCAACACCGGTAACAACCGATTTCTTATCAGCACCCAAACCTGTGATTTGTACCTCGTCGCCTACTTTTACAACACCAGTCTCGATACGACCAGTAGCAACAGTACCACGACCTGTAATAGAGAACACATCCTCAACAGGCATCAAGAAGGGTTTATCTATATCACGAGGAGGCAGAGGAATCCAAGTATCTACTGCATCCATGAGCTCCATTACTTTCTCAACCCATTTAGGTTCGCCATTCAAAGCACCGAGGGCAGAACCACGGATGATAGGCGTATTTTCACCATCATAATCGTATTTGTCGAGAAGTTCGCGCATCTCCATTTCAACGAGCTCGAGCATCTCTTCGTCGTCTACAAGGTCGCATTTGTTCAAGAATACAACCAAACGAGGAACATTCACCTGACGAGCCAAGAGGATGTGCTCACGAGTTTGGGGCATAGGACCATCAGTAGCAGCAACTACGATGATAGCGCCATCCATTTGAGCAGCACCGGTAACCATGTTCTTAACGTAGTCGGCGTGTCCCGGGCAGTCTACGTGAGCATAGTGACGATGTTCTGTTTCGTACTCAACGTGTGCAGTATTTATAGTAATACCTCTTTCTTTCTCCTCGGGAGCGTTATCGATTTGGTCGAACGACTTCACCTCAGAAAGACCTTTCGATGCGAGAACGCTGGTGATAGCAGCGGTCAACGTTGTTTTACCGTGGTCTACGTGACCAATGGTACCGATATTAACATGCGGTTTGGTCCGTTGGAATGTTTCTTTTGCCATAGTCTAATTCTTTAAAATAAATGTTGTACTTCTAAGAGCCGATGCCGGGACTTGAACCCGGGACCTCTTCCTTACCAAGGAAGTGCTCTACCGCTGAGCTACATTGGCATTATTATTCTCTTTTGAGCGGAAGACGGGGCTCAAACCCGCGACCCTCAGCTTGGAAGGCTGATGCTCTATCGACTGAGCTACTTCCGCATTGTGTGGGCGAAGATGGATTCGAACCACCGAAGGTATAAACCAGCAGATTTACAGTCTGCCCCATTTGGCCACTCTGGTATTCGCCCAATGCTTAGTCACATTCCTACTTAGCGCCTATTGGAGCCGATAGAGGGATTCGAACCCACGACCCCGAGATTACAAATCACGTGCTCTGGCCAACTGAGCTATATCGGCAGAAATGCACTCGCTCGACATTTTAGTTGTCAAGCGGGTGCAAAGTTAGATATTATTTTTAATCCACAAAAATATTTGGATTATTTTTTTATTTACCCGCTACTTTTTTCTTGTTTTTCTCAAGCTGACGCTCCAAGGCCTCCAGAGCTAGGTCGACAGCCTCTTCAAACGTATCGGCTGTTTTGCATGAAAATAGAGCATCACTACCGGCAACAGAGAGCTTAACACCAGCCTCTTTATTCATCGAAGTTTCGGGCTTAACGACTTTCAGTGTAACTTCGGCCTCCATAATTCCATCATGAAAACGATTGAGCTTGGTGACCTTCTTTTGGATAAAAGATTCGAGCTGTGCAGTGGCGTCGAAATGTATCGCCTGAATTCTAACTTCCATAATATCCTCCTTTTTTTAACGCCCGGGGATGGGCTCGTTTGTAATATTGTTTAAGTTCTTCAAATGTAATATGTGTATATACTTCAGTTGAAGCGAGTGAACTATGTCCTAAAAGTTCTTTGACACTATTGATTCCGGCGCCATTATTAAGCAACGCCGAGGCAAAACTATGACGCAAAACGTGAGGACTGCGCTTACGCAGTGTCACCTCTCCATCAAGGGCGTGTCTTACCACCCGATAGACCAAGCCAGGATAGAGCGGTTCACCATTCTCGCGCACAAAAAAGGTTTCCGTCTTACCCGCTTCACGGTCTCGCAAGCAGCGATAGGCTGCTATAGCTTCGCCAAGCATTGCACCGTAAGGCACAATACGTTCTTTGTTACGCTTTCCCCGCACCCTTATCTCACACACTTTATTATCGACTGCGGCATCGGCAAGCGACACCAACTCAGAGCGACGAATACCGGTCTGATATAGCATCTCTACAATAAGATGATTGCGCAAGGCTACAAAGTCATTTTGGGCTTCTACGGAATGGTCATCCAACAGACGTTGCATCTCTTCAGGTCGCACAAACGACGGAAGCTCCTTCCTTACTTTGGGTAGACGTATATCGACTGCCGGATTAGAAGACTCTATTCCTCGCGCAAGGGCGAACTTAAAGTATGAGCGTAACGCCGAAATTTTACGCCCGATAGAGCGTGCCGACAACCCGTTCTCGCTGAGTTGAATAATCCAATTGCGTATATCGTCCGATTCGACAGGCATCTCGTCGGCATCGTCCCGCTCACGGCGACGGAAGTCTTCAAATTGTGCAAGGTCGTTTTTATAACACAAAACGGTATAAGAAGAAAAGTTCTTCTCATACCGTAAATATTGAAGAAACAACCCTACATTCATAGCCTCTTAAACTTTCTAACGCTACGAATATAGGGATAAGTTTCGGAGAAAACAAATTTTTCGAGAAATTTTTACTCCTCGTTGCGACGTAGTTGTTGTACGTAAATTGCGTGCATCATCTTCTTACGATTTGTTACCGAAGGCTTTTCAAAAGCCTGACGGTTACGCAATTCTTTTACAACACCGGTTTTCTCAAATTTTCTTTTAAACTTTTTCAAGGCTTTCTCAATGTTCTCGCCTTCTTTTACAGGTACTATTATCATAGCTGTTTATATATTATTTTTAATTCTTTCACTCCACGAAAAGTGCGGCAAAATTACGCATAGTTTCTCGAATAACAAAACTATCGGCATAGAAAATGCAAAGTTTTTCTCCTATATCCGACTCAAAACCCTAACACAAGTTTTTCTCAACATCTTTTTCCCATATAATGCCACAGCCACAAAGTGCAAAAAATGTCATTATATCGTGGCAGCGCCCCGCATTCACACATAGAATAAGCAAATATAACACATTTTATAACCCGACATTTTACAGAGTCGATACAGCTATTTTCTTTATCACGCAAAAAGCGTAACTTTGCGTGCATTTATATAATATCTTTATGGAGAAAGAAACCTTATCGCGCCTTGCCGCACTTCGCTCCGAAATGGCATCGCGCCAAATAGACGCTTACATTATTCCGGGCACCGACCCTCACCAAAGCGAATATTATGCCGCCCATTGGGATTTCCGTACATGGATAAGCGGATTTGACGGCTCTGCCGGTACAGCTGTTGTCACCATGCAAGATGCCGGTTTGTGGACCGACTCACGCTACTTTTTACAAGCTGAAGAGCAGTTGTCCGGCTCAGGATTCAGGCTTTTCAAAGATGGTCTTCCCGACACACCCTCTTACATAGAATGGCTTATAGCGACATTGCCACCACATGCCACAGTTGCCATAGATGGCGAGCTGTTTCCTGTAACTGCAGTAGAGGCCATGCAAAAAAACTTTACGATGCATGAATTGCACCTTGAATGCGATTTCGCTCCTTTTGACATCATCTGGAAACAACGACCCGAAATGCCATTGCACCCATTCTTTATACACGAACTGAAATATAGTGGCGAGAGTACAGCATCGAAAGTGTCGCGCACGCTGCAACGGGTTCATAAAGAAGGCGCCGATGCTTTGTTATTGGCAGCCCTCGACGACATTGCATGGCTATTCAATATACGCGGCTGCGATGTACACTGCAATCCCGTAACAATAGCTTATGCCTATATCGATGATGAGAGACGTATTCTGTTTATCGACGAACGTAAAGTAAACGATACAGGAAGAGCTTATCTGAAAGAGGAGGGTATAGAGTGTATGCCATACTCGGCTGTATTTGATTTTGCTTGTCATATAAGCAAAAACGTACTTATAGACCCAGGCAAGACCAACTATGCCCTTGCCCGCTCTCTTAATAGCAACGTAACAAGAGCAACTTCGCCTGTTGCCGCTCTGAAAGCAGTAAAAAACAACATACAAATTGAAGGCATACGTCACGCCATGGTACGCGACGGTGTAGCACTGATACGCTTCTTCCGTTGGCTCGACAACAACATAGATACGGGTAATGTCACAGAGATGAGTGCAGCCCGGCAATTACGGGCGTTCAGGGCAGAACAAGATTTATTTGTCGACGAAAGTTTCGATACAATTGCAGGTTTCAACGAGCATGGCGCTATTGTTCACTACACGGCAACTCCCGAAAGTGATGCTAAGATAACACGCAAAGGCTTCTTACTGGTCGACTCGGGTGCCCAATATCTTGACGGTACAACCGATATCACACGTACATTTGTAATAGGCTCACTCACTCCCAAACAGAAGCACGACTTTACACTGGTACTGAAAGGACACATCGCCCTCACATTATGCCGCTTCCCGCAAGGAACACGAGGCGCACAACTCGATGCCATTGCTCGCGAACCCCTGTGGAACGAAGGACTCACATTCCTACACGGCACGGGACATGGCGTAGGACACTTCCTAAATGTACATGAAGGCCCGCAAAGCATCAGACTACAAGAAAATCCCGTCGCTTTGTTACCCGGCATGGTTACCTCATGCGAACCAGGGCTGTACCGCACCGGCGAATATGGTATCCGCCACGAAAACCTACTGCTAACAGTCGAAGACAAAGAGACTGAGTTCGGAAAATTCTACCGCTTTGAACCGCTTACGCTCTTTCCATTCGACAAGCGTGCCCTTGACATCTCTATTTTACTACCCCATGAGATAGCATGGCTCAACGATTACCATCGCATGGTGTACGACAAACTGAAAGGCTCATTGACATCGGAGGAATGCAAGTGGTTACTCGAAGCTACATCAGCTATATAACACAATATTAACCAACAAGACCTAAACCTTATTTTTATAATATTATGGCACTTATCAAGAAAGTTCGCGGCTTCACGCCGCAATTTGGCAAAGACTGTTTCCTTGCCGACAATGCTACTATCATAGGCGACGTAACAATGGGTGACGAATGCAGCATATGGTTCGGCACAGTGTTGCGAGGCGATGTAAACTCTATACGCATAGGCAATCGCGTAAACATACAAGACGGAAGTGTATTGCATACCCTTTACGAAAAATCGACCATAGAAATTGGCGATGATGTCTCAATAGGACACAACGTCACGATACACGGTGCCACTATTAAAGACGGAGCTCTCGTAGGCATGGGGTCGGTCATACTCGACCATGCCGTAGTGGGCGAAGGCGCAATAGTAGCTGCCGGCGCAGTGGTACTAAGCAAAACAGTCATCAAGCCGGGTGAACTGTGGGGAGGTGCTCCTGCCAAATTTATCAAAATGGTCGACCCTCAACAGTCGAAAGAAATAAACCAAAAAATAGCCCACAACTACCTGATGTACTCGCGCTGGTATAGCGAGGAGGATTAGAGCTACTTTCCCCTACCCGACGTCGGGCATACATTGTCGAAACAAGACGTCGACTACCCTCCTACTCTCGAAAGAGTAGATATCAGGGGAACCACAGCCTGTATTTTTCACCTAAAAAACGGTGTGCATGTCATAATTCGATGCACACCGTTTTTATACTATTCAGCCAAAGAGTAGAATGCTAATTGACCCGCACATCGGCAAAATAACGAGCAAAAAGCTCACGGGCGGCTTCTAACTGCTGAGGCGTATTATATGGTACATCCTTGAGCTTATATTCCATTCCCAAAGGTTCGTATTTATGCATTCCAAGGGTATGATACGGAAGTATTTCAACCCTTTGTAATGCAGTATTACCTTGTAAATGACGGCATAAAGCTTCTATATCGGCCTTGTCGTCACTATAACCGGGAACCAGCACATAACGCAGCCAAAAAGGAGTACCTACCTCGGCCAAAAAAGCAGCCGTAGCAAGAGTATCTGAATTGTCGTGTCCTGTAAGGTTACGATGACGGAGAGGATTGAATTGTTTTACATCAAGCAATACCAGGTCGACTCGACGGTACAATTCGCGAGCAGCCTCGGTGCTAATACTTCCGTTGGTATCGATACAAACACTAATGTTGTGTTCGTGCAACGCATCGACCAAAGGCAACAGCGATTCGGCCTGCAACGTGGGTTCTCCCCCACTAAATGTCACTCCACCCTTTTTCCCAAAGAAGGGGCGTTCGTTGACAGCCTTTTGCACTATCTCATCTATAGGCGTAAGTGTACCGCCCTGCATTGTTATGGTATCGGGGTTTGCACAATATAGACAACGGAAGTTACAACCCTGTAAAAAAACGACGAGACGTATACCCGGCCCGTCGTATGTACCCAACGATTCATAAGAATGTACACGTAACAATCGTGTATCAGCCGGTATAGATGATGTAACAATAGTTTCTGTCATTACAATATGTGTATTATATGAAAACTTATACCCTTTTTAAAAAGGCAAACTTTGCCGGAGAGCGTTATCTCTCCGGCAAAGTTATATAAAACTCTGTGCAATATAGCAACTGCAACATTAGAAGTGATCGTGGAAGCTGCGCGAGATAACCTCCAGCTGGTGAGCACGGCTCAACCGCACAAAATTTACAGCATATCCCGATACTCTTATGGTGAGTTGCGGATACTTTTCGGGATGCTCCATCGCATCCTCGAGCATTTCACGATTTAGGACATTTACATTGAGATGATGTGCCTTTTTCTTAAAATAGCCATCAATGAGCGTAATGAGGTTATCTACACGGTCTTCGCGTGTAGCACCCAGCGACTTAGGTATAATAGAGAAGGTATTGCTTATACCATCGAGTGCATCCTCGTAATTGAGTTTGGCCACCGACGAAAGAGATGCAACAGCTCCGTGATTATCGCGTCCGTGCATCGGATTGGCTCCGGGAGCAAAGGCAACACCCCGAGCACGTCCATCGGGAGTAGCACCGGTCTTTTTACCATACATAACATTCGATGTAATGGTAAGTATCGACATCGTAGGCACAGCATTACGATATACAGGATATTTCTTCAACTCATTGCTGAAATAGTGCGTCAACCATACGGCAATACTGTCTACACGGTCGTCATCATTACCATAACAGGGGAAATCGCCCTCTATATCGAAACCTTCGGTAAGTCCTATCTCATTACGACGAGCCTTCACATGAGCATACTTGATAGCCGAGAGTGAGTCAGCCGCAATAGAGAGACCAGCCACACCATATGCAAGGTTGATATGCGGGTCGGTATCTATCAGTGCCATTTGAGCCTTCTCATAGTAGTACTTGTCATGCATGTAGTGTATGATATTCATAGCCTCGTTATATACGCGAGCAATCTGAGCAAGTACTTTCTTGTAATTCTCCATTACCTCGTCAAAATCGAGCACATCGTTTTTGAGAACAGGTATATCCTTCACCATCACAGTACCGGTATTTTCGCAGCGGCCACCGTTGATGGCGAGCAGCAATGCCTTTGCAAGATTTGCACGCGCACCAAAGAACTGTATGCTACGGCCTATCTCTTGGAATGATACACAGCAAGCAATACCATAATCGTCGGTCTTGCGAACCTCGCGCATGAGGTCATCATTCTCATACTGTATAGCAGATGTGTCAATAGAGACTTGCGTACAGAAACGTTTGAAACCTTCGGGCAACTCTGGACTCCACAGTATTGTCATATTGGGCTCGGGAGCCGGGCCTAAGTTGTATAGCGTCTGCAAAAAGCGGAACGATGTCTTGGTGACCTTCGTACGACCATCATTGAGACGACCGCCTATCGACTCGGTAACCCACGTGGCATCTCCAGCAAAAATTTCATTATAGCTATCCATGCGCAAATGACGTACCATGCGTAACTTGATGACGAACTGGTCAATAAGTTCTTGTGCAAATGTCTCGTCTATGTTGCCATGTGCAAGATCATATTCTATATATATATCGAGGAACGACGATACATTACCCAACGACATAGCCGCTCCATCTTGCTCTTTAACAGCAGCCAAATATGCCATATACACCCATTGTACGGCTTCTTGTGCTGTCGTAGCGGGACGTCCAAGGTCTAAGCCATAATAGCTTCCCATCACCTTCATTGCTTCAAGAGCATGTATTTGCTCTGAAACCTCTTCACGCAAACGTACGCGGGCCTCGGTCATAGGACCTGTAAGTCCTCGCAAATCTGACCGTTTCACTTCTATGAGTCGGTCTATACCGTACAAAGCCAATCGGCGATAGTCACCAATGATACGGCCACGCGCATAGTTATCGGGAAGACCTGTGAGGAATCCCAACGAACGATAGGTACGTATCTCCTCGGTATACGCATCGAATACACCATCATTGTGCGTTTTACGATAGTGTGTGAATATCTCTTTCACATGTTCGTCCAACTCTAAGCCATGCTCATGACATGCTTTTTCTACCACCTTGATTCCACCAAAAGGCTTGATGGCTCGCTTGAGCAACATATCGGTTTGCAAGCCTACAATCAGCTCGTTTTCGCGATCTATATATCCTGCTTTATGCGATGTTATAGTCGATATAGTCTTATTATCAATAGCTCGTACACCACCATTGTCGCGCTCTTCTGCCAAAGCTTCTTTGCATTTCTCCCATACTTTGAGCGTACGTTCGGTAGGTCCGGCAAGGAATGAAGCATCGCCCTCATACGGTGTAATATTTTTCCGTACGAAATCGCCAACGTTAATTTCATTTTCCCATAAACCGGGCTTAAACTGCATTGTCTTTTCCATAGTCGTTCAAAAAAATCTTTTTTATTCAATTATGCTTATCATATCCGTACCAATGTACAGATGTAAAAGTTAACGCTCGAAAGCTCTTGCAAAGGCTTTCGGCATCAAGAAGAACCGTTGTGTCTTAGCACATTCCTGCAGCCACAAAGTTAGTTATTTTCCACGAATGCCAAAATTTATCGTCACAAAAATATATCTTGCTTGCTAATTATTTTTACATCATTGATTCACAGCATGCTACACTACTTATAACCTGTCGCGACATTGGCCTATTCATTGCCGGGTCGTCCCCCACAGAAGGACTTTTGCGACATCTCGCTAGGTATCTCAAAGAAAATTTGATATTCTACTAAATATCAACGCATTAATATTTCACATAAAAATCCTGAAATAAGAGTCTCTCAACAAAGTAGCAATATATTTGGCAAATACAAATGCTTTGCATTATATTTGCCTAGCGACTATGCGACATTTCATACATCGCACCGAAAGTAAAAACACAATAAAATAAAATCATTATGAGCATCAGCCAAACGTGTAACCACATATTCGATGCCACTACCGAATTGTATCACAAGCATGACAACGTAGATGCCCGGGTTGAAAATCCATATCCCGAGTGCACTCTAGAAAACCTGTTATTTACCAAGAACTGGATAGATACCGTTCAGTGGCATTTAGAGGATATTATTCGCAATCCCGATATCGACCCTGTAGAGGCTTTAACCATCAAGCGACGCATAGACCGCTCCAATCAAGACCGTACCGACCTTGTAGAGCTGATAGACAGCTATTTTTTAGACCAATACAAAGATGTTACACCCCTTCCCGATGCCACTATCAATACCGAAAGTCCAGCTTGGGCAATAGACCGTCTGTCTATTTTGGCATTGAAAATATACCATATGCGGCAGGAAGCCGAACGTCATGACGCCTCGGCAGAACATGTAGAAAAATGCAGCGCCAAGCTTGCCGTATTGCTACAACAACGCGAGGACCTCTCTGCCGCTATAGACCAACTGGTTGCCGATATTGCTGCCGGACGTAAGTACATGAAAGTGTATAAACAAATGAAAATGTATAACGACCCGGCTCTCAATCCTGTATTATACGGGAAAAAGTAAGCTGTCTGAAAGTTGCGAATTATAAAAATTATTTTGTGACAACATATAAAAAAGTGCTTGTCATGCGCCTCTCGGCGCTGGGCGATGTGGCTATGACCATACCGCAAATCTATTCCGTGTGCCAAGCTTACCCCGACACTACGTTTGTAGTACTGACCCAGCGAGTGGCATCGTCGCTATTTATGTATGCTCCTATCAATTTGCAAGTATACATTGCCGACGTAAAAGCCCGACATAAAGGCCTGGCCGGGCTTTGGTTACTATATAAGGAGCTGTCGGCACTGGGTATAGATGCTGTCGCCGACTTACATGACGTATTGCGCACCAAAATACTTCGCAGGCTCTTCCGCATGGCCGGGAAAACAGTAAGCATCATAGATAAAGGACGAGCCGAAAAAAAGAGGCTCACTAGTCGGCGCCACAAAGAATTACGGCCATTAAAACCTATGGCCGAACGTTACGCCGACGTATTTGCCGCCTTATCGCTACCCTATACCCCACGATTTACGTCTCTATATCCCGATGGAAAAGGCGATGCCGGACTTTTCTCGCATATTACTCCACCTAAAGAGACAGGGAAATTATGGATAGGAATTGCCCCCTTTGCCAAACATGAAGGGAAAATATATCCGGTCGAAGAGATGGAGCGTATCGTAGATTTGTTAAGCCGACACGAACGGTTACACCTATTCCTTTTCGGTGCCGATAACGAAGCTGCGCTCCTTGCCAAATGGCAAGAGCGCTATCCACGTGTCATTTCATTGGCTTCGCAACGTCATGGGTTCAAGGTAGAATTGTCGCTGATGAGCTACCTCGACGTAATGCTTTCGATGGACTCGGCCAACATGCATCTTGCTGCACTTGCCGGTGTACCGGTAGTATCGGTATGGGGAGCCACACACCCTTATGCCGGCTTCTTAGGTTACACGGCCTCACCAGCCCATATAATTCAGGCCGACATGGCATGCCGTCCTTGCTCTGTTTTCGGGGACAAACCTTGTTACAGAGGTGACTATGCCTGTCTGCGACAAATAACGCCCGACTCTATAGCTCAAAAAGTACTCGATGCAGCTGGGTATACAAGCGAATAGGTTCTACCATGGAAAAACTCGCGCGCAAGTGCGCTATTTATCGGTAGAATAATGTACTTTTGTAGCTCCAAAACGCAAAAAAATGCAAGGAGCAAAGATAACCCGGATAAGACTCTGCGACACAGACGTACAGTATAAAGTTTGTGGCTCGGGGCGTGCAGTAATACTCTTGCACGGCTGGGGCTGTAATATGACTACCGTAGCCTCTATCGAGACTATGTTATCGCCACACTTCACAGTATACACCCTCGACTTCCCGGGTTTTGGTGGGAGCGAAACGCCTTCCTCAGTATGGGGAGTAGAAGAATATACCCGTATGCTTGAGACCTTCGTTGCTGCTCTCGGCATAGAATCGCCCATCCTGATAGGGCACTCCTTTGGCGGACGTGTATCTATTCTCTACGCATCACGTAACCATACGCATAAAGTAATATTAGTAGATGCCGCAGGTGCCAAACCTCGCCGGTCATTGAAGTATTATTACAAGGTCTACACATACAAACTCGGTAAACAATTGCTCTATCTTATCTTGGGGAAAGAGAAAGCCGAGCAACGTATGGAAAAAATGCGCCGCTCGGCAGGCTCGGCCGACTATAATGCCGTAAGCGGCATGATGCGACGCATCTTTGTGAAAGTCGTCAACGAATACCTCGAATCTGTGATGCCCCTTATCAAATGCCCCGTGCAACTAATCTGGGGAGCCAAAGATACCGCTACGCCATTGCGCGAAGCACACATAATGTTAAGGCTCATTCCTCATGCCGATTTGGCTGTCATCGACGATGCCGGACACTATTCGTTTCTCGACAATCCCTTCCGTTTCAGAGCCATAGTAATGGCTTTCCTCAAAGACGACATATATAACAAATAAATTATCATGCAATTGATACACAACATTGTACATATAATATTCGCCATTGCGCTTCTTGTCTACCTCTTTGTAGCGCTTCGTTACGAGTTGCAAATGTTGCAACAAAATTCCTATCGCAACGACCGATTCCTGCGATGGCTGCGCAGCAGTGGCACACTTTCGTCGCCTCGTAGCCTTACACTCTATTTCCTGCTGCTACTCTACTGCTCAAGCTTCGCACCTTTTGCCACAACAATTATCGAAGCCATTATAGCCATTACACTCTTTATATTTTCCATCAGAGAATTACGCACGCATTATAAAAAGCCCGTAGTATTTACACACAGGGCTATAAGGCTTTATACGGCAGCTTGGGTAGTAACCACTGTAATAACTTTAGCAATTGCCTCCATCGGTACACCCGAGGCACAACAGTATACAGCCGCTCTTACACTGATAGCAATACTTGCCTTCCCCTGGGTAATTATGTTATGCGCCAATACCCTCATGCAGCCTATCGAAAAGTTGATAAATCGCGGATTCTATAACGAAGCAAAAAAAATTCTTGCCGATATGCCGCACCTCACCATCATAGGCATTACAGGCAGTTATGGTAAAACCAGTACCAAACACTATTTATATCGAATTCTCAGCGAAAAATATAACGTCATCATGACACCGGGTAGCTACAACACCCCCATGGGTGTGATACGCACCGTACGCGAAATGATGAAACCTTACTACGATGTGTTTATCGTAGAGATGGGAGCCAAACAGATAGGTGACATCAAAGAAATATGCGACCTTGTAGCGCCCTCGATAGGCATTGTCACTGCCGTGGGAGAGCAACACTTAGAATCGTTCAAAACAATAGAGAACGTACAACGCACTAAGTTTGAACTGATAGATGCACTTCCTTCCGACGGACTGGGCGTACTCAATAACGACTTCCCTTATATTGCTTCACGACCTGTCTCTAACGTATCCGTACTGCGCTATGCTCTCGAAGCCGGCAATGCCGATTTCCATATAGAAGACATCGTATATGATGATATAGAGACTCGCTTTACCATCGTGGGCGACGGTCACAAGCTGGCACTATCTACCCAGTTGGTAGGAGACTGTAACCTCTCGAACCTCATGGCAGCAGTTATCGTAGCTTTACATCTAAACGTACCCGAGAATGCCATAAAATATGCCGTGAGCCGCATAGAACAGGTAGAACACCGTCTTAACATTAAGCGTGCACCAGGAGGACTCTCTATCATCGACGATGCATTCAACTCCAACCCCGACGGGGCTCGCATGGCTCTCGACGTATTGAATCGCGTGCGGGCTACTCGACGTATCGTCATTACTCCGGGCATGATAGAATTGGGTGACAAACAGGATGAATATAACCATCGCTTCGGTGAGCAAATGGCAGCCGTTGCCGACTATGTAATGATTGTAGGTACATACAACAGGGCAGCCATTCTTGAAGGTTTGCAAGCGGGCGGAATGAAAGAGGAGGCTATTTTCTTAGCCGACAGTTTCACCACGGCTCAAGCACGATTGGTACAGATAGCCCGTGCCGGTGACGTCGTCCTGTATGAAAACGACCTACCCGACACTTTCAAATAGGCTATAAAACAAGAATATCAAAAATCATATTGACAATGAAAACGACAATAGGCGTATTCTTCGGCGGCAGGTCGGTAGAGCATGAAATATCGATACTGACGGCACTGCAGGCCATGTATGCAATAGATGCTTCACGTTACAACGTAATACCGATATATATATCGAAAGAGGGTCGCTGGTATAGCGGCGAGCCACTCATGTCGGTATCGAACTATAAAGACATGACGGCCTTAAAAAGCCGTTGCGAAGAGGTGTACATGAATCCCGAATATGGCGATTACAACCTCTACCGTCGCAAAAAACCACTTTTTGGCTCTCACATCGTAGCCACGCTCGATGTTGCCATCCCAGCTCTGCACGGGACTAATGGTGAAGATGGTGTGTTTCAAGGCCTGTTAGAGACCATCGGTATCCCCTTTGCCGGCTGCGACACACTTTCGGCAGCCATAGGTATGGATAAGATTGTAATGAAGATGGTACTCGAACATAGCGACATTCCGGTCGTAGACTACGTATGGTTTACCGATAAACAATGGGCAACAACTCGCGACAAATGGGTTGAGAAGATAGAAAATAAAATAGGTTACCCCGTTATCGTAAAACCCGCCAACTTAGGCTCGAGTGTAGGCATTGCCCGCGCCGATAATCGACAAGAGTTAATTACCAAGGTAGAAGAAGCAAGCCGTTATTCTACTCGCCTTATAGTAGAAGACTTGGTAGAAAATCTCAAAGAGATTAACTGTTCGGTCTTGGGCGACAGCGATGACTACACCACATCAGTATGCGAAGAGCCCATCAAGAGCGGCAAGATTCTCTCATACGAAGATAAATACATGGGAGGCAGCAAAGGAGAAAGTGGCATGCAAGCCAGTGAGAAACGCATTCCGGCCGACTTATCAGACGAACAGACTCAACGGGTACGATTCCTCGCGGGCGAAACATTCAGAGTACTTTCTTGCCATGGCGTGGCTCGTGTCGACGTGATGATTGACGACAACACAGGCGCAATATATGTCAACGAAATCAATGCCATCCCTGGCTCCTTCTCATTCTACCTGTGGGAAGCTACTGGCGTACCTTTCGACGAATTGATGGACAAACTGGTATCGCTCGCCTTGAAACGGAAACGCGAACAAGCCAATAAAACCGTCAGCTACTCACAAAATATCTTTGCCCTTGGTGGAGGCTCAAAAGGTGGAACCAAAGGAGGAAAACTCAGGAAATAAACTCATATACAACAATATGGATGTACATACTCCTCAGCAACCCGACACTTCGTGCATATATGCCGTAGTGCAAGCTGTGGAGTGTGGAGGAATAAGGATACGACGCCCTGACCAATCAGAGCGTCGTATATCATTTATGGGAGGTGATATTGCCACTGGAGGTTACCTTCCGCTTCTACAGCCCGGCAACAACCTATACCTGCTCGACTCCATCGACGATGGGACGGCCTTACACCCACGCTTCATCGTGGTAGAGCCTGATTTTCTGATTGACGTCAGCCTTCTGGCCGAGTGCTGCCGCTCTTTCGGGCATCTATGGCAACTCTATTTTGCCAACCGTATACGCCCACGCCATCTCAACCGACATATTTTGCTGGGAAACGCCGCCAACCTTATCTTCGACGAGGTGGTCAATGCCGAAGACCCCAATAGCATAAAGCTCGCCGACACAATAAAAAAAATTTTCGGTTCATCACCATTGGAATATGCAGTATGCCCCGATATTGATACAGCTTTCTTCAACGATATTGCTTTGCACCACGAGCATCTGCTGCACACGGTGAAGAACGAATTTGCCAAAACAGGACTCTCCAGCAACGAAGGGATGGTAGAGCCTACCTTCATATCGCCCATGCTGGGCTTGCGTGGACGACTCGACTTCTTGCAAACTGATGGACACAGAGCTGCTGGTATAGAGTTGAAATCGGGTAAAAAATCGGGCGGATTTATCGTCGATACCCACCGCATACAACTCTCTCTCTACCAGCTCATGCTGCACTACTCATTGGGCATAGATCATCCCGATTTCTATGCGCTCTACTCGCGCTATGCACAAGACAGTTTAGTAAAGAATCACCTGTCGCTCTCGCTTATGCAACAAGCTATAGGAGTTCGCAATAGAATCGTATTAGAGGAATTGCATTATACAACCGACACGCACCCGTTGCGCACGCTGACAGCATCTCTGGCACAACCCTCATACGAACAGCCCTTGCATCCCTTGGTAAGGTATGTCAACCATGACCTATACACCATAGTATCGGCTCTGCACCAAATCGCTACCGACGAAGTGTCTGCACACTACTTCGACCGCTTTTACCGTTTCCTGTCGCGAGAACAGTACCTGTCAAAGATGTCGCACAGTACGGCCGAACACACTGGTATAACGGCTCTGTGGCAAGCCTCTATTGCCGAGAAACGCCGTATGGGTTGTATCATGGCTCCACTCTGTCTGCAAGAGAGCTATGCCAACGAAGAACCGCCATTACTACGCTTTTCATACATACAAACACAAGAGGTAACCATCCCCAAATTCCGCAACGGCGACATTGTACTGTTATACCGTTATCACGATGAGGAGAGCTGCGCGGCCAATAATATCTTGTTCCGAGGCGTAATAACGAGCGTAACATCAAAAGAGGTAGTAATACACTTACGCGACCGACAACAATGTAGTTCGCTTTTTGTCTGTGGCGATAAATATGTCCTGGAAGCCGATTACTCCGACATGGCTTTCAAAATGCAATTCGCAGGGCTCTTTGCCTTTTTACAAATGCCCGAACCACGCCGTCGCCTATTGTTAGGACATGGCGATTACTGCCCGCAGATGGGGACTCCTGTGCAACCCGTTTTCCACTACGATTCAAAAGAGGTAGAACAAATCGTCACTACTGCGGCAGGCAATGGCGAGCTCTACTTGCTGATGGGACCTCCCGGAACAGGTAAAACATCGGTAGCACTGATGGGTATGGTGCGCGAAATCACAGCCTCGCCACACCGCGACCTTTTACTGGTAGCCTATACCAATCGGGCTGTCGACGAGATATGTTCACACTTAGAGCAAGAGCCCCTACTCGATTATATGCGCATAGGCATGGAAAACTCCTGCGCCACAGCATACCGCCATCGCCTCATATCCAACCGACTTGCAAATTGTAAACGCCGCGACGAGGTGATACAGAATGTCACATCCTGCCACATTTATGTAGCATCGCTCGTCTCTCTGCTTGCTAAACCTGAGCTGTTTGAACTAAAACAATTCGACACGGCTATTATCGATGAAGCATCGCAATTGCTCGAGACCCAATTATTGGGATTGCTGGCAGCCACCGATAGCCATGGGCGCCCTGCCATCGGCCGTTTTGTTCTTATAGGCGACCACAAACAATTACCGGCCATCGTGCTGGAAGAGGCAGAAGAATCTCTTATAACAGACGACCTCCTTATCGAGTGCGGCCTTACCGACTGCCGTATGTCGCTTTTTGAAAGACTTTACCGCCGATACTGTGCCTTTCCGCAACTCACAGGCATGTTGTCGCAACAATGGCGAATGCATCCCGATATTGCCGATTTTGCCTCGACAGTTTTTTACAGCGGTAAAGTAAAAGCGGGTGGCGCCCCGCACCAAAACTCGGCTCTACCATACAAACTATACGAAGGGATGAGTGACGCAGAACGAATGCTTGCCACCTCACGCATGGCTTTTATCAACATCGAGCCACCCTCGCCATCAACAAATGAAACTGTCGATACCTCAAATGCCAGTGAAGCGCTTGCCGTGGCACGAGTAGTAGAAGCATTCTACAAACTCAATGCTCAAAACGGACGAGACTTTCTCCCGGGAAAAGCAATAGGCATCATTACCCCTTATCGCAACCAGATAGCCGCAATCAGACAGCAACTAGAGTGGTTACAACTACCAGGCTGTAACGAAATACGCATCGACACGGTCGAGCGATTCCAAGGCTCACAAAACGACGTGATTATCTTCTCATGTGCCGTAACAACAAAAGAACAACTGGCCTTCTTGTCGCAAAGTAGCAAAGAAGATGGCATGTGGATAGACCGCAAACTCAACGTTGCCATCACGAGAGCGCGTGAGCAACTTGTAATCATAGGATATAAGGACTTGCTCGAGACATCGCCAGTATATGCACAGCTACTGCACTACATAACCCGCAGAGGAGTCATTTTACAAGAATGCCATATAAAAACGATACCTTAGGTGCCACGACCAACAGGGTCAAACATATTCAGACATAAAAATAATAACACAATGGAAAAGATATATAAACCCCACATCGTCGCCGACAGCAAGATTCCTTACTTGCGCGGAGTATTGGAACCTTTTGCGCACATGTCGTATTACGCACCCACCGAAATAGACAATCACATAGTGCAAAAGGCCGACATGCTTATCATCCGTACCCGTACACACGTCGACAGCCACTTATTGCAAGGCTCACCCTGTCACTTCATTGCTACAGCCACCATCGGATACGACCACATAGACACATCGTACTGCGCCTCCCACGGCATCCGTTGGGTCAATGCCCCGGGCTGTAATGCCTCATCGGTAGGACAATATGCATTAGCGTCATTACTGGCCTGGGCAAAAGCCCGGCAACAACATTTGGCCGACCTTACCATCGGTATTGTAGGCGTAGGACATGTAGGCAAGGTAGTAGCACAATATTGCCGTGCCATAGGTATGCGCGTATTACTCAACGACCCTCCCCGTGCTCGGACTGAGAGCTCCCAAGAGTTTGTATCACTCGATACGATAGCAAACGAGGCCGATATTATAACTTTTCATACACCACTCACTACCGACGGCTCAGATGCCACGTATCATCTTGGTTCTGCAGCATTTTTCTCTTCGGCCAAGCGCAAGCCTTTGATTATAAACAGCTCGCGCGGGGCTGTTGTCGATAATAAAGCTCTACTGAACGCCTTGTCGCAAGGAATAATATCAGATATCATAATGGATTGTTGGGAAGGAGAGCCACAAATAGATGCTCAGTTGCTCGCGGCTGCATTCATTGCCACGCCCCACATTGCCGGGTACTCAGCCGACGGGAAATCAAATGCCACACGCATGACCGTAGAATCTGTCGCCCGAGAAATAGGAGTAACGATAGATACATCGACAATCGTACCACTGGCTCCACCGGTTACAACAATCGATGTTACAGGCAACACCGATGCTTTACTGACTGCCGTATTATCGAGTTACAATCCACTTACCGAAACTGATGAGCTGAAGCGGCATCCTGAGAACTTTGAAGCCATGCGCAATTCATACGGATTACGCCGTGAATTTCCAGCTTACACTGTAATCGGTGCCAAAGATGAAGATGCTGCCACCCTGTACCACTTGGGATTCAACATACAGTAATAACTCTCAACGGCACAACAAAAAACATTCGAGATACAGGCTGTACCAAACATGCAACAAGGGGAGTGTCACTGAGACACTCCCCTTGTTTTTATATAATATACGTTCCAGCCGCTATTCCCGCTCTTTGATGAGCCCCGAACGGTAAGCATAAAGCAATTTTTTCAAATCACCAATCTGCTCTATCAATTCTGTACCTATATCGGTATCTCTTACTCGCATACGCTGGCTGTTAAATTCAAGGATAAAGTGGTTTGATATAATATCCACTCCCTCCTCAATGGCTTTCTGCGTCGACTGGAAAGGCTCATGTTGTACCAACTGTAATCCGCGAGAATGATATATAAGCGTATATCCGGCGATACCCGTCTCAGATTGGTAAGCCTTTGAAAAACCACCGTCGATAACCAGCAACTTACCGCCGGCCTTGACAGGCTGCTCACCCTTGGCCACTTTGACCGGGATATGTCCGTTGATGATATGTGCATGAGGACCACTGATACCAAACTCGCTCAAAATACGGTCACATACAGCCTCCTCATTACGTAACGTATAGTAATTACCCTTCTTCTCTTTTGCCAACTCTTTATCGGCTATAAAATACCGCTCAAATGTTGTCATCTTATCCTTGTCGTACGATGGCGACTGCGGACCACACCAGAGATACCACATATAGTCGACATCAAAATTATGTTCGGGATTAGAAGCATCACCGAAATAGGCTTCCCGGATAATTTGTTCCACCTTGTCGAAGAGAGCCTTACCGGCATACTCTTTACCCCTAATACGAACTTTCATAAATGTACCGTCGGCATTGAGAGGCATGGAGGCATGGAACAACAAGTTGGAATTACGAACCAAATAGAGGCCGCCGTTACTATAGAGGCAGCGCATGTGCTTGCGCAACTTCTCGCTATTGCGGAAAGAGTGGTCGAGCTTCTTCATTACATCAGCCTCCTCATCAGTAAGTGTATAGGGTGAATGAGGGTCGATGGTAGGGAAATAAGCGTCGCGCAACGGATATGATTTGCCGTTTATGGTTATGCTCTTCGCAGACATATCTATTTTATCGAGCAACAAACGGTCGTCCATCGCATACTCAGGATTACGATGAATAATCTGTCCTTCCAACTTGAATTGTATGATAGCAATGGCCTTTTGCATTTTTGCGATAAGGCGATTTGTCTTGGCATTGTGTATCTGCGCCGTAGCTGTAGGCATAAATACGTTGCAATCATCGTTGCCATACTGCTCCATAGCAAAGGTAGCAAGAGGAAGAATATTAATGCCATATCCATCTTCAATAGTAGCAAGATTGCCATATCGCAAAGCAATGCGTATGACATTGGCCAAACAAGCCTTGTTACCAGAAGCTGCCCCCATCCACAAAATGTCGTGGTTACCCCATTGGATATCTACATGGTGATAGTTACAAAGCGTGTCCATGATAATATGCGCACCAGGACCACGGTCGAAAATATCACCGACTATATGCAGAGAGTCGATAATAAGCCGTTGTATGAGCTCGCACATTGCTATAATAAAATCGTCGGCTCGTCCCACCTCTATAATAGTCGTTATAATCACATTCACGTAACCTTGCTTAGGCTCTGAAAGCGATTCGTGCAACAACTCCTGCATGATATAGGCAAACTTTTCGGGCAATGCCTTTTGAACCTTTGAACGTGTGTACTTCGACGATACATTTCTACACACCTTTATAAGCTGATGCAAAGTAATGTAGTACCAATCATCTATATCGGTTTCGGTCGATTTTACAAGCTCAAGCTTCTCGGCAGGATAGTATATGAGCGTACACAACTCTTTTTTCTCGTTCTCTCGCAAAGTTTGTCCGAAAATTTCATCCACTTTACGGCGTACCGAACCCGATGCATTTTTCAGTACGTGCTGGAATGCTTCATATTCACCGTGAATATCAGTAAGGAAGTGTTCTGTGCCCTTGGGCAAATCAAGAATGGCCTCCAGGTTGATTATCTCAGTACAGGCATCGGCTATGGTAGGAAAACGTTTCGACAGTAACGAGAGGAATCGCAAGTCGCTAATTCCTTGCTCATTGCCTACCACCTCATTCAGATTATCCATGATGCTTACAATTTTTATTATGATAGTATTAGACTCGGTATTACCTCGGTTATATACCGGCGTATTGATTACAAAACCTCAACGTGTAACCAGGCATCCGCCCGAGATAGCATTGAGGAATACAGTATATTGCTGCAAAAAATAGCGGTTGTCGTGTGCAGGGCCCGAAAGAGGTGAACCTGTTGCAACATCGTATGTAGAGCCACACTTGTCACATCGCAATACAAACTCCTCTTCGTCATATTCTATACGAATAGTAGAGCTGCGCTCTACCGGACACGAAAGGTCGTAGGCTTTTATGGTATTAACCGGGTCGCACAACAACATGACCCCTCCATAACCCGTAGCCGAATTTGCCACGTACGTAAATCCTCGGGGTAAATTTTCGTTTTTAATAAATTCTTTATGATCGGGATAAGCCGAAACACCGTAAACACTCCATATGGCAGCGTTGCCAAACTCTATCCTTACCGAAGCCGCAGGAATGCGGTCGTATTGTGTCTCTTCACAACCCGCAAAAAACGTGGCTGCAACAAAGGCACATAAGGCAATGATAATTTTCCGCATAGTTACAGACATTAAAGGGTTATTATTTGGTATTGCCCGCCCGCGGGAGGAGTTGCAGGCACGTATGCTTACAATTTATTATAAGGTATTACAGCCAATGCTTGTGCCATGCGATCTATACCCTCTTTCATTGGTTTGGCAATCATCGTTTTCAAGAACGGATTTACATCAGCCTTCACCGTAATCCGGCATTTAGTATTCATCTCGTCTACTGCCACCAATTGAATCCACAAAAATAAAGGTACGGGTGAATTTTCTGCAGTAAACTTGATGGTTTTATGAGGTTCGCGCATAACGATACGAAAGGTTAGCTCGCCCACTGGCTCAACCGATATAGTGCACGAATCGGCATCGAACCGCATATCTTTTATCTGTTGAGCACGATCGTCGGGTATGGCATTGCGCAGTCGGCCAACATTATTCAAATCGGATAAAGTGGCATATACCGCCTCGATAGGAGACGGTATATGCGTAATTATACTTTCAAAAGTTTCTGTACCCATTTCTTTAATATCAGATTTTGGCATCTGCATGGTCAAGCCCCCAGTTGGCAGGGTCTTTGCGCCACTCTTGCAACGTTTCCAGCTCCTCGGCAGCGATGTAGTTAGTGTCAAGGGCTACTTCGAGCATGGCATTGTAGTTACTCAACGTTACAAGTTCTACGTTGGCAGCCTTGAAGCGACGTGTTGCTTCGGGGAAACCGTAGGTAAATATAGCAGCCATACCTATCACTTCACAACCGGCATTACGTATACTCTCAACAGCTTTGATACTGCTGCTTCCGGTCGAAACAAGATCTTCTATGACAACAACTTTCTGTCCGGGTTTCAAAGCCCCTTCTATGAGGTTCTCCAATCCGTGGTCTTTAGGTGCTGAACGCACATATACGTACGGGAGTCCCAGCGTATCGGCAACCAACGCACCTTGAGCGATAGCGCCCGTGGCAACACCTGCAATAGCCTGTACCTCGGGGAAGTTCTCAAGAATAAGACGACACAGCTCTACCTTAATAAAGCTGCGCACCTCGGGATACGACAGGGTGCGGCGGTTATCGGTATAAATAGGAGAGTTCCATCCCGATGCCCATACAAACGGGTTTGCGGGTTGTAACTTAATAGCACAAATGCCGAGTAATTTCTCTGCCAGCAATTTTTCTACGCTTTTCATTTTTGGGGGAATTTTTTTGATTTGTTCCGCAAAGGTACAAAAAGTATAAGAATAAACCTAAGCAGTTAGTACATTTCGACTCCCTTTTTTATTACAGGGACAAAGAGCCTGCAATAACTATTTTGCCAACGACAGTGCACAAATACTGAGACGGTTTATGCCTACTCTGCGCAAAGCTTCTCCGCACGCCAGCAACGTAGCACCTGTTGTTACTACATCATCGACAAGTAAAACATGGGCATCGGAAGAAACTATTCCATCATGTGCCTCGAAAGCCTCATGCGTAGAAAGCCAACGGTCATATATTCCTTTACGGGTTTGCGACTGCTTGTCTGTAACACACTCAAGCAAATCAGTACATAGCGGTATACCCGTTGCATCAGCTATTCCTTGTGCTATCCACTCGCTTTGGTTATAACCTCGCCGGCGCAGTTTATGAGGATGAAGTGGCACGGGCACAATATAATCTATTCCAGAGAAAAATCCTGTTACAGCGTTCTCGCGGGCAAATAAGTTTCCGAGATAAGCCCCACATTCCTTCGCCCCATCATACTTGATGCGATGTATGAGTCGCCGCCCATCACCGCCATCGGCAAAGAAAAAATACGCAGCACAATGCACAACAAGCAACTTGCCATAAAAAAGTTGTTCCATCGGATTGTCAGGCATACTGCAATAATCTGTACGAGGCAATCCCACCAAACAATGGCTACACAAGAAATCTTCATCGTGCAGCAAGACTCTCCCGCACACCATACAGCATCGCGGGAAGAAAAAGTCGCCTATATCTCTGAGCCAACCGTACATTCCAACGATAGCTCCCGCAGGCATTTTTTGATGAGGTCTATTTCAAACCCTCGTGATACGGCAAAACGCATCAATTTATCGCCTTGTAATGATGGGTCTACCGCTTTCAACCCACGGCACTTGCTTTTCAAGATACGACGTAAGGCTTCGGTATATTCTGTCTCATCTATAACCTTCATCGACTGTGATACCGTAAGAGGGTCTATCTGTTTTTGTCTCAACGTATAACCTATCTTTATGCGTCCCCATCCCGAGAAACGGAACTGGTCTTGTGCAAAAGCTCTACAATAACGAGCTTCATCGATAAAGTTTTCTTTTACCAACTGCTCTACGATGCTCTCTTCCTCCTTGCGAGGAATATTCCAGTTATGTAATTTCTCACGTACTTCCGCAATGCAACACTCTTTTGTCGAGCAGCGTGCAGCAAGTTTGCGATACGCTTCATCGCGGGTAATTGTATCAGGCATATTGTGTTCTTAAAGTTAGTATTTAACAATTCTGTTTTTCGGCTTTTATAATACGATCGAATCCCGAAAAGTCTTTATATATTACAATTTCTTTCCATCCTTTGTTCTGCAACAGGCTACGGCAAGCATCACCCATGCGACTATTTATCTCAAAATAAAGTTTTCCACCGGGTCGCAACTCGCTCTGAGCTATTCGGGCTATGGCCTCGTAGAACAATAAAGGGTTTTCATCAGGTACAAAGAGAGCATTATGTGGCTCATAGTCTAAAACATTATGTTCCATAGTCACCTTTTCACTTTCGAGTACATAAGGTGGATTACTCACCACAACATCGTAACATTCCTTATCCTGCGGCTCGTAAGCCAATACATCCCTTATACCCCACTCTACATCGGCTTCGTTATCACATGCATTGCGACGAGCATACGCCAAAGCCTCATCCGAAATATCCCATCCCTCTACACATACATGTTCCCAAGCCTTTGCTAACGTAATGGCAATACAACCACTACCTGTACAATAATCGGCTATATACTCGGGCTTCTTATGCTGGTTTTGTCGTATAATGCAGTCGACCAACTCTTCGGTCTCGGGGCGAGGTATCAGTACTCCCTTACCCACAGCGAAACGCCGTCCACAGAACATAGTAGACCCCAAAACATATTGTATGGGTTCGTAATGTGACAACCTCTCTACAATTGATGCAATTTTTTTATGAATCTCATCCCGAAGAATAGTATCTTTGTGCAGAATGATGTCGACTGTCGTAAATCCGCACAACTCCTCCAATATCATACGGGTGAAACTTGCTATCTCGCCCGGTGGATACAAACCGCGTAGCGTTGTGCGTATCAAATCGAGAGAGTACTGCATAACTTTATGCTCTCATTTACACTTACAAAGTTGTAGACATTATTTGGAGTAGGCTTTGTACGGTCGTACAAGCTGCGTGCAAAGATAATAGAAATAAAGAAAGTAAAAAAATTATATGGAAATATCTTTCAATCCATCACTGGGAACAGTCGGGTACAGTACAAGGAAAATACTTGCCGGCAGTCACGAGTTTTATATGCGTCGCTGCCTGCAATTAGCAGCTTTGGCACAAGGACATACATCGCCCAATCCTATGGTGGGAGCTGTGATAGTATACAACAGCCGCATCATAGGCGAAGGCTACCATCGCTGTTGCGGAGAAGCTCATGCCGAAGTAAACGCCATCAACTCGGTACGCGACAAAAGCCTGCTGACAAAATCGACACTATACGTATCGCTCGAGCCCTGCTCGCACTATGGCAAGACACCGCCCTGTTGCGAGCTAATTATATCTCAACATATTCCTCGTGTCGTAGTAGGTTGTACCGACCCTTTTCCCCAAGTATCGGGTAGAGGAATCAACAGACTACGCGAACAAGGCATAGAAGTCATAACAGGCATACTTGAAGATGAATGCCGGGCTTTAAATCGGTTTTTCATGACATTTCAAGAAAAGGGTCGTCCATATATCATTCTCAAATGGGCACAAAGTGCCGATGGTTTTATAGACCGTCATAGAGATGACAGCGAGCCTCCAACCATACTATCAGATACCGTCACACGTCTGTGGGCACATCGCCTGCGAGCAACATGTGACGCCATTTTAGTAGGTTCACGCACAGCCATAGCCGACAATCCTTCTCTAACTACGCGCTATTGGAGTGGCAAAAATCCGCTCCGCATTGCGATAGACCGCAAGGGTTCAATTCCTGCCAATGCACACATCTTGGACGGGACGGCACCTACTCTTATCGTGGGACGTTGCGACTCACCCGCTGTCGATCTTCTGCCTTTGTCACCCGAAGACGATGCCATAAAGGCACTAATACCCGAGCTGGTACGTCGTAAAATACAAAGTTTAGTAGTAGAAGGCGGTGCGCACCTATTACAATCGTTTATCGACGCCCAACTTTGGGATGAAGCCCGCATAGAAACAACACCGCTACTGCTGCACGAAGGTATCGCCGCCCCATATATCAAGGGGCGCGAAATGCAAATAAATGTTCATTCGTGCGGTAGATATACCACTATCATGGCTCATCGGTAAAATCGGTACGTTTATATGATAAAAGTCGCCGAAAACCGCTATTTTCTCGGCTTCAGACCTCGTCAAAAACTATTTTTTGCCTTTTTTGCAACCTTACTATCTCTAAATTATTATAATTGTAAGAAGATAAATAGACCGAAGCCAAAAAAGTTGTTACCTTTGTCGTTCGTATATGAATATAAGTATCAAAAGTGTCACAGAATGAAAGGAAAAGTAAAGTATATCCTTTTTTTTCTCGCCGCCATTGCCCTTTTCTCGGCTTGCAAGAAGGAAGAAACGGAACCTACCGTCTTGTCTGACAGTGTGCGCGTATCGGCGTTTTCTCTAGCTGCCGATACAGCAGTACTGGATAATCTGAATAATGTATTTTTTACAATAGACCTTGAAAACGGACTGATATTCAACGCCGACTCATTACCCCGTGGCACCGATGTATCGAGTTTGGCAGCTACCATCTCCTTTGAAGGAGCATCATCGGCCATCGTAACTCAAGCCGATGGCACAACTTTCGATTATGTAAAGTCTGACGATACAAAAATAGACTTCACCTCACCGGTAACAATGGAGGTTGTATCACAGAGTGGCAACAATTCCAAGAAATACACCATCACGGTCAATGTACATACTGTCGATGCCGACCTTCTATCATGGGGGGGCATGAGCTATGGCTCCCTGCCTGGCAACGGCTCACTACAAAGTCAAAAAACAGTACAATACAACGGAATGCTATACTGCTTCATGCAACGTGATGGAGTATATCAGGTAGCTACAGCCCTTTCTCCTAAAGAGCAATGGACCGTTACCGAACTGGCACTCAATTTTACGCCCGACCTAACATCTATACGCGTAGCCGATAATGCACTCTATATGCTTGACGCAGAAGGCACGCTCTACTCATCGACCGATGCAATTACGTGGACAGCCATAGGCGGTACTTATGCTGCCATACTGGGCGAGTGGGATAACTGCATGTTGTTGATAAGTAAAGAAAACGGCTCTTATTACCACGACAAATACCCGCGTCCCGAAGGATATACTCCTACCCCTATATCCTCATCCTTCCCCATCAGCGGCATGAGCGAAATGCTCATATACTCATCGACATGGATGACCGCTCCACAAGGTATGATAGTAGGAGGTCGCCTCGCAAACGGTTCTCTAACCGGAGCCATGTGGGGATACGACGGCACAACATGGGCTATACTGAGCAATAACATACCACCTCGAGAAGGAGCCATGCTCTTCCCTTACGTTACATTTATAGTAGACGACAACTGGGTGACTACCGAACAAACTGCATGGTTTATCATTGGCGGCAAAAACGGCCAAACGACACTCAACGACGTATGGATTACATCCAATTACGGCGTATTATGGCAGAAAGCCGAAACATTGATGCAAATGCCGGCATACATTTTGCCCCGCTCTTACGCATCGGTAGTCATATGTGAAGAGCCGGCCAATACCACACCCGACCAATGGTATCGCATGGACGAGCCCACCATACCTGCAGGCTACCGCTCCATGCCCTTACGCACTGCTTCATCAGAACATCTCATACCATATATATACATGTTTGGCGGCATCAGTCGCGACAACGTTGTCTACGACCAAATATGGCGGGGTGTAATAAACAGGTTGCGTTTTGAACCAATACCTTAAAATATGCGTCTCGAAATACTTTTCGCGTTTTTCTCGCGTTTCTACATAAAATAGAGAAGCGATGAGCGATAAGATGGAAAATATAAGGTATTTACCTGTATGGATTGTAATGTGTCTGTTCTTTTGTACAACACAAAAGGCAACAGCACAAGATTATAAATACGAAATAGGTGCCGAGGCGGGTATCAGTAGCTACTGGGGTGACGCCAACGAAGCATCGGTCATATATCGACCGGGATTTACGGGAGGCTTCTTGTTTCGTTACGTAATAAATTACAGGTGGGCTATCAGGGCTAATTTATCAGCAGCCATGCTGTCAGGCAACAGTGCCGACCACAGCAACGTGTTTCCCGGCGGGGAAACCTACAAATTCAACACGACACTCTTCGACGCAGGCTGTCGTGCCGAATTTAATTTTTTTAATTACGGTATGGGCAAATCTTACCTCAACACCAGCCGCATATCGCCCTATCTGACGGCAGGCCTGGCATTCTGCTGTGGCTTCCCCCAGGGCAATAATTTCTTTGCGGTAAACATACCCTTCGGTGTAGGTATCAAATACAAACTCGCCGAACGATGGAACATAGGGCTTGAATTTGCCATGCACAAGGTGTTGAGTGACAGAGTTGATATGAGACAACTCGACGACCCCTACCAGATACCGAGTTCTCTCGTGAAGAATACCGACTGGTTTTCGACCCTCGTCTTCACGATAAGCTACGACTTCGGGTTCAAGTCGCTACCATGCAATGGTTGCCCCAATCCGAAAAAGAAAAAATAAAATACCGATATATAAAACGCAAGATGTCACTTGTAGAACAAATTGATAAAACTACAGTTCCGCGCCATGTAGCAATAATTATGGACGGTAACGGACGGTGGGCAAAGCAACGGAATCTTGACCGCTCACAAGGTCATCGCAAAGGCCTCGACGTGGTACATGAGATAACCAACGCTGCTGCCGACATAGGTGTGGAATGTCTTACGTTATATGCCTTCTCGACCGAAAACTGGAACCGTCCACAAGAAGAGGTAGACGCATTGATGTCTCTTGTTGTCTTTGGCATTGAGCGCGAAACACCAGGCATGATAGCCAATGGCGTAAGATTAGGCGTTATTGGTGATATAGGACGTATGCCGACCGAGGTACAAAAACGGCTGCAAAAGTGTATCGACGATACGGCTGCAGGCACTCGCATAATCTTAAATCTGGCGCTCAGTTATTCATCTCGCTGGGAAATCAGTACTGCCGCCCGACGTATTGCCCAAGATACAGCACGAGGTATTATAGACCCAAGCCATATTGATGAAAAACTCTTCGCATCATATCTCACCACAGCATCGCTTCCCGAGCCCGATTTGCTCATCCGTACCGGAGGCGAACTGCGCATAAGTAACTTCCTGCTGTGGCAGCTTGCCTACGCCGAGTTTTATTTCACCAACGAATATTGGCCAGACTTCACCGACGAAAGTCTGTATAAAGCCATCATCGATTATCAAAAACGCGAACGCCGTTTTGGAAAAACAAGTGAACAAGTACAAAACAACGATTAAGTTCAGATGCTGAGTAAATCCATGTCACAAAGAATAAAAATACTACTTGCCTCAATTTTTATCGCGATTTGCTGCATGCCGCAAAGTGCTGCACAAACTGTCGAAACCGATACGATATATAACCCTACAGTTGTCTATTCACAGACACCCAACACTTACGAAATTGCCGATATCACTGTAGTAGGTGCCGATAATTACGAGGATTATATCATCATCGGCTATTCGGGGCTCTCCAAAGGTCAACGCATAGAGATTCCCGGTGACGACATCACCAATGCCGTGAAAAGATTTTGGAGACAAGGACTGTTCTCTGACGTTGCCATCGTATGGACCAAAGCCTATGGCGACAAAGCTTGGCTCGAAATAAGGCTATCACCCCAACCTCGCATTTCACAAATCAATTACAACGGTGTAAAAAAGGGAGAACGTGAAGACTTGGAGACTCGTCTCGGTTTAGCAAAAGGGCAACAGATAACCCCCAACATCGTCGACCGCGCCGAAATGATTATAAAAAAATACTTCGACGAAAAGGGTTTCAATAACGCTGATGTCCAATTGGTACAACATGAAGACCTGTCCCATAAAAACGAAGTTATACTCGACATTAACGTAAACAAAAACGAAAAAATAAAAGTACACCACATATACTTTAACGGCAATAACGTTTTCTCCGACTTCAAGCTCAAGTGGGCTATGAAGAAAACCAGTGAGCGCGACAATATCTTCACCATCTTCAAGCAGAAGAAATTTGTCAAAAGCGATTTTGAAAGTGACCTCCAAGTCCTTACCGAAAAATACAACGAGAAAGGCTACCGCGATGCCTATGTCGTATGCGACAGCATTGTACCCTATGATAAGAACAAAGTAGACATATACATCTCTATCGAAGAGGGTAACCAATACCACATTCGCAATATCAGATGGCTGGGCAACACAATATATACCAACGACGTACTTTCTGCATACCTCGGCATGAAAGCAGGAGACGTATATAACCAGAAACTGCTCAACAAACGTATCAACGAAGATGAGGATGCGGTATCGAACCTATATATGGACCGCGGCTACCTCTTCTTCAATCTCATTCCTCTTGAAACCAATATAGCCAACGACTCCATCGACCTTGAGATGATGATTACCGAAGGTCCCCAGGCTCGCATCAATAAGGTTATCATCAATGGTAACGACCGTCTTTACGAGCACGTAATACGCCGAGAGCTACGTACCAAACCCGGTGAGCTGTTCGACAAAAGTGCACTTATCCGTTCGGCCCGTGAAATAGCACAAACGGGACACTTCGACCCCGAATCGATGGACATTCAACCCAAACCCAATCCCGATAACGGAACAGTTGACATAGAACTGAACCTCACAAGCAAATCGAACGACCAGGTTGAATTCTCTGCCGGATGGGGACAAACAGGTATCATAGGTAAGCTGAGCTTGAAGTTTACCAACTTCTCTATGCGCAACCTCTTCAATCCCAAAAGCTACAAAGGTATTATTCCACAAGGAGATGGGCAGACATTCACCATCAGTGCCCAGACCAATGCTCGGTACTACCAGGCATATAGCATCTCATTCTTCGACCCATGGTTTGGTGGCAAACGACCCAACTCTTTCTCCATATCGGCCTACTACAGTCGCCAGACAGGTATTGAAAGCTCGTTCTACAACAACAATTACTACAACCCCTACCTCTACGGTGGCTATTATGGAGGTTACGGCGGTTACTATGACCAGTCGTATTACCAAGCTCAACTTGAGAATGCCATAGACCCCTCCAAATCGTTACAGATGGCCGGCATTAACTTCTCGTTCGGGAAACGTCTCTCATGGCCCGACGACTACTTCACCTTTATGCTCGACCTTGGCTATCAAGCATACATCCTCAAGGATTGGGACTACCTCTATTACATGAACAACGGTGTGTCGCATAGCATCACCCTTGGAGCTACGCTGGGACGTACTTCTATAGACAACCCCATATATACACGTCGAGGTTCGCAATTCTCACTCTCGGCAACAGTAACACCGCCTTATTCGCTCTTCGACGGGAAAGACTACAAGGCTCTCTCGCAACAGAATACTGAAGCGTCGCGCCAAGAGATGTATCGCTGGATAGAGTACTATAAAATAAAATTCAAGAGCCGCACCTATACACCTCTCACATCGCCCGAGAATCAATACACACTTGTGCTCATGACTCGAGCCGACTTTGGATTGCTCGGAAGCTACAATCCCTACAAGAAATCGCCTTTTGAGACATTCTATGTCGGAGGTGATGGCATGACAGGCTCATATACCTACGCTACCGAAACAATTGGCATGCGCGGATATGACAACGGAGCTTTCACTCCATGGGGATATGAAGGCTACGCCTATACACGCTTCACACTGGAACTACACTTCCCGTTCCTGCTTCAACCCTCTACGACCATATATGGTCTCGCCTTTGCTGAGGCAGGTAATGCATGGACCGACATTCGCGACTTTAATCCCTTCTCCATGAAACGGTCGGCCGGTGTGGGTGTCCGTGTATTCCTCCCCATGATAGGTCTGCTGGGTATCGACTGGGCATACGGCTTCGACGAAGTGTTCGGAAAACGCGGCGGGGGCCACTTCCACTTTATCCTCGGACAAGAATTTTAATGTGTAAAAAAGAGGGTTAGTAGTGTTAAATGCTACAAAAACATCGTATTTCATGCACGAAATTGGACGGCCAGTCATTATCTTTACATGAATTCACGGTGTGAAATGTATTGAATTGTAAAACCCTTAACAAGAAAGTTATGAAGAAACTTATTGTAATAGCCTGTTTATGGGCTATATGTGCCGTAGGCGCCTCGGCCCAAAAATATGCACTCATAGACATGGAGTACATTCTGAAAAACATACCTGCCTATGAGATGGCCAATGAGCAACTCAACCAAGTGGCAAAAAGATGGCAAAAAGAGTGTGAAGACCTTGCTGCCGAAGCTGAGACATTATATAAAAACTATCAGTCGGACTTGGTATTCCTTACCGATGAAATGAAAACCCAACGTGCCGATGAGGTGCAAGCCAAGGAACAAGAGGTCGTAGAGCTGCGCAAACGCTACTTTGGTCCCGAAGGTGAACTATACAAAAAACGCGAAAGCCTCATGAAGCCCATTCAGGACGAAATATACAACGCGGTGAAGAAAATTGCCGAGGAACGCAATTACATGATGATTATAGACCGCGCCTCGTCGGGGAACATTATTTTTGCGTCACCTAAAGCCGATATTAGCAACGAGGTCCTCGCAAAATTGGGATATTCCAAATAATTGGCTATCTTTGCACCTGCTTCGCATCCAGGCATCTGGCTGCAATAAAAAGAGAAAAACAAAATAATTAAATATCATGTTCAAAAAATTAATCATTGCCGTTTTATGTTGCCTGCCCATGGGTATGATGGCGCAGACTACTTTAAAGTTTGGTACAGTCAATTCTGCCGAAGTAATTGCCGCCATGCCTGAGCGTGCAGCTGCCGAGCAACAATTGCAAGACCTCTCTAAGAAATACGAAGACGAATTTGTCAAAGTTCAGGAGGAATTCCAAAACAAGTATAAAGAGCTACAAGCATTGGGCGACACAGTTCCCGAAACCATCAAAATGCGTCGCTTACAGGAAGTACAAGAGTCACAACAACGCATTGAGAGCTTCCGTACTATGGCACAGGAAGATATAGCCAAGAAACAAGAAGAACTCTTCGTCCCCATACAACAAAAGTTGATGGATGCCATCAAAGCTGTTGGTGAAGAGGGTAAATTCACATATATCTTCGACCTCACATATCCTGTAGTACTTTATCAGGGCGTTGGCAACGAAGATGTTACTCCTCTTGTAAAAGCCAAATTAGGTATAAAATAATCGACTTTAAGAATCTTACAAAAAAATAAAACTGTGTCGGGGCGGAAAGTCCCCGACGCAGTTTTTTGTACAACACCTATATGTCAACGCACGCAACTCCAGCACCGATAGGCGTTTTCGACTCGGGATACGGCGGGCTCACGATTCTTTCTGAAATTCGCCGCTGTTTGCCTGACTATGACTACATATATGTGGGCGACAATGCGCGTGCTCCCTATGGTACACGCTCCTTCGAGATTGTCTATCGTTTCACGTTAGAAGCCGTACAATACCTTTTCAACCAAGGTTGCCGTCTTGTAATACTGGCATGCAACACGGCTTCGGCAAAGGCATTGCGTACCATTCAACAATGCGACTTACCACATATCGATGCTTCGCGCCGCGTACTGGGTGTCATACGCCCCACGGCCGAAGCCATAGGAGGTATGACCCATACGGGAAACATTGGCTTGCTGGCTACCCCGGGCACGGTTCTCTCTGGCTCATACACGGCCGAGATAGCCAAGCTATTTCCACAATACCACCTATACGGTCAGGCTTGCCCTATGTGGGTGCCGCTTATAGAAAACAATGAGACGCATAACGCCGGATGCGACTTCTTTATTGCAAAATATATCGATGCGCTTCTTGCTCAAAACGATTCTATCGACACAGTCATTCTCGGCTGTACACACTATCCGCTCATCTTTGATAAGATTCGCTCCTATTTACCCAAGCATATAGCTCTTTTGTCGCAAGGACACGTGGTGGCAGCCAGTCTGCAAGACTACCTGCACCGTCACCCCGAAATAGAATCGGTATGTTCACGCCACGGACGTTGCACCTATCTCACAACCGAATCACCTTCCAAATTTACGGAGACAGCAACACTCTTTCTCCACGACAAAATTGTCGCAGAACAAATAGAATTAGGATAAAGAAACACTGCAGATTTATCATGAACGACAATAATAAACAAAGCGGTACCCGCATCAACAAATTTATCAGCGATTATGGTTTTTGCTCGCGCCGCGAGGCCGACCGCCTCATTGCCGATGGTCGTGTCACTATCAACAATATACCGGCTAATCCCGGCGATCGCGTTGAGGAAAACGATAAAGTGCGCATCGATGGAGAACCTCTATACTTCGTTCCCCTCGAAAATCGGCCCAAGAAACATCGCTGGGGACCCGCCAAAGGCGAGGCTACTACCGAGGAGAATACCGCTCCAAAGCGCTCTGGCAACCGCGGCGCTGCCCGACAACACTCTGTAAACGCCCGCACAACAACGTCGGCAGCCAGACCAACTAAACGTACGGTACAATCGAGTATGAACACTCCAAAAGCAAAAAAGCCATCAAACAATCGTCAGTCACAACACTCAAAAACAAATAAACGCAAGTAACAAAGTCGCCATGCCGATAAAAGTACCAACGTCATTCCCCGCCATATCAGCGCTACAAGGCGAAAACATATGCCTCTCAGACTTTCCATCGGCATTTATAAACGCAGCAAGAAACGTACGCCTACTGGTGCTCAACCTAATGCCGCTGAAAATCGACACCGAAATAAATCTGTTACGTGTACTCTGCAACTCTACGCTCTCTATAGAAATAGACTGGATAGTTCCACAAGGACATTTGTCTAAAAATACATCGGCTGAGCATATCAAAAAGTTCTACAAACATTTCTCCGACGTAGAACCATTGCACTACGACGGTATGATTATAACCGGAGCTCCAGTAGAGCATCTTCCGTTCGAAGAGGTTGACTATTGGAGTGAACTCACCACTATTTTTGATTGGGCACTTACACATGTCAACTCTACGCTCTTCCTATGCTGGGGAGCTGTAGCAGGGCTCTACTATTACTACGGTGTACCCAAGACTATGTTGCCACAAAAATGTTTTGGTGTTTTTCCACACGAAGTACTTATTCCTACGCATAAGCTCTTCCGCGGCTTCGACGACCTTTTTTATGTACCCCAAAGCCGTCACTGCGAGGTACGACGCGAAGATGTGGAACAGGTACACGAGCTAACAATACTCTCCGTTTCGCACGAAAGTGGCTTACATGCTATCGAAGCTCATAACGGAGCACAATTTTTTGTTATGGGGCATTCTGAATACGCTCCTTACACACTCGACGCCGAGTATCGTCGGGACCTTTCACGCGGCCTACCCATTACCATACCATGCAACTACTACCGCGACGATAATCCCCAGAAGCCTCCCGTCGTACGTTGGAGAGCCCATGGCAATCTCTTTTTCACCAATTGGCTACACGCATTTGTATGCAATCCCAACCTTCACGCAAAATGAACCGACCTCGAGCTATAGAATTATTGTCGCCAGCCAAAGATGCTGCAATAGGACGCGAAGCCATATTACATGGTGCCGATGCCGTATATATAGGCGCTCCACGCTTCGGAGCAAGAGCCGCTGCCGGTTGTTCTGTCGACGATATATCCCGGCTATGCGACTTTGCGCACCAATATAAAGCCCGTGTATATGTAGCACTCAACACCATTCTATATGACAAAGAACTCGCCGAAGCCGAGCAAATCGTGTGGCAACTTTATCGAGCACAAGTTGATGCTCTCATAGTGCAAGATATGTCGCTGTTACGACTTGACCTCCCGCCTATTGCCCTACATGCCAGCACTCAATGCGACAATCGTACGCCCGACAAAGTGAAGTTTCTTGCACAGGCGGGATTTTCACAGGTCGTTTTGGCACGTGAACTCTCTCTCGAGGAGATACGCTCTATAGCATCTGCGACCGATGTTACCCTCGAAGCTTTCGTGCATGGAGCACTATGCGTAAGTTACAGTGGACAATGCTATTTGAGCGCAGCCATTGCCGGTCGTAGTGCCAACCGGGGCGAATGCGCTCAATGCTGTCGTCTTCCTTACACGTTGACCGATGCCACAGGCAAGATACTGGCTCGCGACCGGCACCTTCTCTCCCTAAAAGACCTGAACTTAAGCGACTCAATAGAAAACCTCCTCGATGCCGGTATCTCTTCACTTAAAATCGAAGGAAGACTCAAAGAAGCTGCATACGTAAAAAATGTCACGGCATACTACCGTAAAAAATTAGATGCAATCTTAGAACGTCGCTCCGACGACTACCGACGTTCATCAGAAGGCACTACTGAAATATCATTCACACCCGACCCTCGCAAAAGTTTCAATCGCGGGTTTACATCCTATTTCTTCAATCGCCAGCCCGAAGAACCCATCATTCAACCAGCGACACCCAAATCCTTGGGTGAACCGATAGGCAAAATAACTTCTATCATAGATGCCCGCACCTTCTGTTACGACGGAACTGTTCCTCTGCACAATGGCGACGGACTTTGCCACATCGACAATAACGGTAATTTTAACGGATTCAGGCTCAACCGGGCTGAAGGCAAACGACTCCATGCCGCCACACCTCAAAAACTAACTCGAGGCATACAACTCTTCCGCAACAGCGACACCAGCTTTGAGGCAGAACTTGCTCGTCCAACAGCACGGCGCACCATTGCCGTCACACTACGTTTCTACGAAATCTCAACAGGTTTTGCCATAGACATAAGCGATGGCAACATCGTTATCACTCACCGCTGTGATACTACAAAAACGCCTGCGCGTACCCCGCAACACGAACGTATCAAAGTAGAGCTTTCTAAGTTAGGCAACACACCTTTTATAGCCCAAAATGTAACGATAGACACATCGTGCGACTATTTCATTCCGGTATCGCAATTGTCCGAGTGGCGGCGTGAGGCCATTACGTGGTTCCAAACGGCACGTCGCTTATCATACCGCCCCACCAAACGACGCATACCGCAAAATGATATACATGTACTATCATCAACCTTAGACTACCATGCTAATGTTGCAAACGCAATAGCCCGCAATTTCTACCTTGAGCATGGAGCAAAACAAATAGAGCTAGCCTTTGAGATAGCTCAAGTCGAAGATGCCGAACTCATGCGCACCCGACACTGCATACGCCGGTACATGGGAGCCTGCCTGCGTACTCCTCAAGGTTCTCATCTGCAGGCACCCCTATACATATCAAATGGGAATACACGACTCATGCTTCAATTCGATTGCGCCCGCTGCGAAATGGTAATAAAAAGGCCTCCTAAAAAGTAATAGAGCCCTCCAAATAAGAAACTTGACAATACACCGAAAGTTTCGTACCTTTGCCAAGTAAACACACTGCGTGCTTGCTGTATAGAATCATAAATCTATAAAAGAGAAAAACGGCGTGGCCTTGATGTGCCGGAAACTCAATGGATAGATATTATTATTCATAGACGAACCATAAAAACCATTTAAGATATTGAAAATCTGTGCTGATGTAAAATATACTATAGTTTTTTTATTTCTCCTTTGCACAGCCATAAGCAAGGGCGAACCTGTTACGCCCACGCTACGCGATTCGTTATTCAATGCCACGGAAGTACGTAACGAACAATCTGCCCACCAATTATTAGACATACTGCAGCGACTTTATATAAAAGGCGAACCTGACATGTCTTTCTGCTGCTCAGAAGCCTTGTGCCAATATGGTTGGTTTCTCATTCAAAACAACGAATGGAGCATAAGTCTCGAGCTCTTTGAACGGGCTGCAGCCTACTGTCCCGACAACCAAAAGACACTGTTTTACAGTATTCGTTCGGGACTGGCGGGAATATACTTATACAGAAATGAAAACGAAAAGTCCCGCAAACTCTTCCTCGACGCATATACTACTATAAAAAGAGTAACTTCTACGAAGAGTTTGTCAAAGTATGCTGCAATTTAGGCACTTTACACAAACGAGAAGGCAATAGTGTGAAAGCTCTGGCCTACTACAATGAAGCTCTCACAGTGGCTGAAGAACATGGCTTAGATATGCTATACTGCCTGATACTCGTCTACATGGAAGAAGTAGAAAAAAATGATGCCATAAAATATGAACTTCTCAACAGAGGTATCAAGCTCTCTTTTGAAAAGGAATTTACGGCCCTCTACGCCTCAAACCACTTGGCTTTATCACGTTACTATTTAGGCACAAGGCATTACCCGCAAGCTCTCGATGCCGTAAACAAAGCTGCGGCCTATGCCGAGCAATACGGAAAGCAAAACGTCCTTATAGATTGCTATCAACTAAAGGGCGAAATATATTCGGCACAAAAAGACTATCCCATGGCATACAGTTGTGCTGTACTACGTGAAGATTTGCACTCCAAATACGTAGGTCAGCAGATGCAATCTATTTTTATTCACCAACAATACATCTATAAGCTGCTCGACTGGTGCCATACTCACGTAGCCACACTACATGACAATACGCCCGACGTAACAACAGTTCACTACCAAGATGGGTGGCAAAACTACAAACGTTGGATATGGATATGCCTGGCCTTAGCATGCGTAGTGGCTGCGCTTGCCGCAGTTACACTTTACCTCCTACGCCGCTCGCATAACGAAGCAAACAATAATATACAAGCGATTGCAACATATACCGAAGACAAGTCTCAAAAACAGTTAGAGACCTTGGAAAAGACCGTAAAAAACCTGGAAGAACAAATCGATTATTTCTACCGCTTCTACTGTGGTTTTAACGGCCTGCTGGTAAAGATAAGGGCAATGATACGACAAACCTACAAGCACTTCAATGCCGACCAACAAACTGAATTGCGTAACGTAAACAGCTTTATCACACAAAATATGCTTCCAGCCAAAGAGAATCCCTACTCAGAACGATTAAATAACGAAAACGCAGCTTTCATTGAAAGGCTGGAAAGGCGATTCCCCGAGATTACAGAAAATGACAAAAAATTGGCTGTTCTCTTGCGAATGAATTTCTCGACACACGAAATATCCTTCTTAACCGGCAACCAGTTAAAATCCATCAACATGGGACGCTACCGTTTGCGTAAGACTTTACGTCTCTCCTCCGATGAAGATTTGGTCGATTTCCTGCAAGAAATATAATAATATCATTCTTTTGACTTTATAATAAACATCTTTATTAACCCTGCCGATTTACATTAGGGCGATTTTATCTTTATATCAGTATATGCTGATTGTGCTTATAAATCAATTGATTAAATATATATTGTAGATATAAAAACGGATATTTTACACACTTTGTAGGTCGTTTTCAGAGCTATTTTTCTTTTTAAAAAGACAATTGCCACATAAATTTGTCGAAAGAGGAGGATTTTTTTCTGCAATATTTTATTTATTCATCCTAAAATCTCAAATTATGAAAACAAAACTATTCCTTGTATTAGCAACTTGCTCTTTGTGCCTTGCGCCACTTGGTCAAGCCGGCACAAACAAGCCTATCGAAGTAGTTAACCTCGACCAAATGCGGGAAGCAAAAGCATTGTCGGAACTCCCGGCTCCGTTAAGAAGCTTCTTGAAAAGCGAAGCCGGTTCAAATTATAATGCAGCCGATTTTGCCAGGTTTTTGAAGAAAGAAAATACAAACCAAATACAAAAAACTCCTACTAAAGAAAAAACTGATTTTGTTCCCGAAGAGATTTCTTTACTTACCGAAGATTTCTCAAAATGGACTGCTGGAAGCGAAGGAAATCCCGATGCTGTAGATATTACAGCCGACAGCGTAACCCTGCAAACATATATGCAGACTCCGGGATGGACAGGATTACGGGCATATCAAGCAGGGGGAGTTGCATACCTTGGGCTCGACGAGGTTGGTGATGATGGACCCGGATACCTCCTTACGCCCGAACTTAATTTAGCCGCAACCGGAGGTATGTATAAACTTAAATTCCGCGCACGCAGTGCCAATCCCATGCACGAGCAACAAGCACTACAAACCTGGACTCTCGATAATGGAACCAACAGTATTGTAAGTGCCCGCGGTTATACGATAACCACAGAATGGACAGATTGTGAGATGGATTTTTCAGGAGGTGGCACACGTTCAACCATCATGATGCATGGTATGCAAGGAAAGGTCTATTTCGATGATTTTGAAGTAATTGTATATGACTATGGCATTGGTAAACCCGTGGTAGAGGACATGGTTCTGCAAGGATTGGATAAAATAGCAGTTCGTTGGACTAGTGTAGAAGGTGCTACCTCTTATTTAGTATCATTCTACGACAGCGATAACGCTACATATGTAGTCCCCGAATTTGACACACAATCGACCGATACTACATGCGTAATCAATTATCCCATTGTTGCCGGCACTTTCTATCGTCTAGAGGTAAAAGCGACCGACGGAGAACACATTTCACCGGCAGCTACATTCACAGGCTACCTCGCACCTGAGGCCGTGGGAGCAACCGAAGCATTGGCAGCCAGCGATATTACAGACGAGAGCTTTACAGCCAACTGGAATGCAGCCACCTATGCCTATGGCTACGTTGTAGATGTAACAAAACGCCATATTGCATCAACAGACGGCGACGTTGTAGTCATGACAGACGAGAATTTTGACCTTGTTCCTGGAGGGACTGCAGAAGGTCCTCAAACTTTGGTACAATTAAGTTATGCAGACAAATACATGCAACAACCTGGATGGTTGCTAGATTTAGGTCTGAGTGGCTTTACTCCTGAAGAAACCGGTATCATTGGCATCACAAATATGATGGCAGACTGGGGACTTCCCGGATTTATGCTCTCGCCTACATTTAACCTGTCTAATGGTGGCGGTAAGGTAACTATAGAATTTAAAGCCAAGAGCTTGTTTGATGACGCTGTTCTTGTCCTTTCTTTGGTTAACTTTGAAGAAGGCGTTCCTTTCCCGGGCTACGTAGGCGTATCCGTCAGCCCCGAATGGCAAGAATTCTCTTATGAACTCGAAGGGGGCGTAGATGGTTGTGAAATATACTTCCTGATATATGATGCTGCAGAAGGTGGTGACGTTATCTACTTCGACGACCTGAAAGTATCGCAAACTCTCAACAAAGACGAATACATCACGTTCCCTTACCGTAAAGTTACCACAGACGACCCGACAGCTCTGCAGGCCGTTATAGAAACTCCTGGCAAAACTACTGGCGACTTTTTCAGCTATACCGTAACAGGATATTTCCCCATAACAATCGACCCCGTTTATGGCGATGAAATCATGTACGGAGAGGTATCGAACGAAGTATATGTCGATGCTCCCGACGCTGTAAAAGCAATCGATGCCGACAAAGTGGCAAAAGCATATTTCGCCGGCGACGAGTTACGCATTGAAAATCCCGCAGGAGACCCGGTATATATCTACACTATAGGTGGAGCTCTTATAAAGGCCGATGCCACAGGCAACACTGTAGTAACATCGCGCCTCACACAAAAGGGCGTATACATTGTACGTGTTGGAGAACATGCAGTGAAGGTTGTTAAATAGTTATCTCCAGGCAACTGTTTTATGCTCACGTGAGCATAAAACAGTTGCCATTTTTTATATAAAACCATTATTATGACACGAAAAGCACTTCATACGTTTTTTGCATGTCTCACACTTATTTTGTGTGGACACACCGCACAAGCAGCCCCACTAATTATAGGATACTGCGATGGTGAAATAGCAGAAAAAGGAGTCGGCAAAACTGGTATCGGGACTATCTCTGCAGCCGTATGTTTTCCACAAGAGATGCTTTCTCAGTATGCAGGGACTCAAATTACAGGCATCAGAGTGGGGCTGACAACTGCCGAGAATGTAACAGAACTCGTTGGATGGGTTCGTACCGATCTCACCGGCAGTGATGTAGCTTATGGTACATTCGACACACAAGTGACAGGATGGAACGAAACGGACTTTGATACCCCATATACTATAGACGGCAACAGCGACCTTTACCTCGGCTTCTCATTCACACAGCAACTGAAACAAGCAAAATGCATTTCTTTGGTAGGAAAACCTTCTCAATACGGGTACTTCCTGGCCAAAGACAACGAGTGGCAAGATAAAGGACTGGAAAGCGACGGCGTTGTAAGTATCGAAATGTATATCGAAGGTGATAACCTACCGGCTACCGACTTAATGATAGAGTCCTGCACTTTCGACAGTAATGTGCAAGTCTTAGGCTCAGCATTCAAAGCCACATGTGTAGTACGTAATATGGCATCCACACCCATTGATGGGTATGATCTCTCCTATCAAATAAATGGTGGAGAAAAGTTGCAAATCTCAGATGAAAACAGATTGGAATACCGCCAGCGCGATACTTTATACATCGAAGTACCGGCTACGGCAGCGCCTTTAGGCGTGTCGACGCTTAGCACATCTGTTGCCACAAAAGGAACTCTCATCGACGAAAATCTGAGTAACAACGACATGGAGACATCCTTTGCAACATACGACACTCCTTACAACCACATCGTGCTTTTAGAGCAGTTTACCTCAGAAGAGTGCCCCAACTGCCCCCGAGGAATTTTTGCCATAGACGAAGCCATGAAAGTATATGGCAACAAAGTAATACACGTAGCCCATCACTCAGGATACAAGGATGACTGGCTCACCATCGATGATAGCGATACTTACGTTTGGTTGTACGGTCCTGACGGCTCGTTCGCCCCGGCAAAGATGTTAGATCGCCGTCGCATATCAGACGAATATCCGGTAGAGTCTATTGCCGATGCTGCCGACGTTATTTCGGCTATAGAGGCCGTGCTACCCAATGCAGCACTTGTCGAAGTAAAACCGGTGGTACAATACGACGAAAATACACGTGAAGCTCAAATAACTGTCACATGTAATAAACTGGATGCCTTTGACGTACAATGCCCTGACTCGCGGCTAACCCTTTTTCTTGTAGAAGACAGCGTAAAAGCGGTAAACCAGGCAGGCATCTCGTCAAGCTCCTTCAAACATGCCAATGTGGTACGCGATGTAGCCTCAAACGATGTTTGGGGTGATATTATTCCCTGGAACGGCAACGAGGCCACAATAGTCTACACTGTAACCATACCCGAAGATTGGGATGAAACCCGCATGACAGCCGTAGTATTCGTATCACACTACAATCCCGACGACCGTAACGATTGCAACGTTTATAACGCCGCAAAATGGAGCTTCAATACGCCGGAAGCCGTCGAGTCTACGCGTACAAACAAAGAAGTTTCGCACGCCGAGTATTACTCGATACAAGGGTTCAGATTACTGTCTGAGCCTACAGAAGGTATATATATCACTCGCATAATATATACCGACGGCTCGATCGATGTAAAAAAATGCGCCACGTGGCGCTAACATACCCTCTGCGAAGAGTGTCTATTTATCTAATGTTTTTATGGTTATTTAATTTAATTAAGTAGTGTTTGTTGGCAACGGGAATTTCTGCCGGAAGAGGCACAATTCCCGTTGCACCTTTCTGATATCCACCTCACTACAAATCTACTTACAGCCAACACGCAAGGCCATCTCTCAAAAACAGCGTCACGCTTATCGATATAGAGAATTATCTGATAAGCTAACACATATCACACAGAATACGGCCTATAACAACAATTTCTTCTCCATTTATTTATGCATATTGTTATAAAACACGTTTCAGAAATAAACACGCATACAATACGCTACAAGTACGATACACGAGATAAAATAGGTGTAAAAATTAATTTTTGATGGGGATTTTTGACATATAATAAGATGGTCGTTCCTGAATATGATATTTATCACTATCTTTACACCCGCTAAGCGGGCTAAATTTTGCGCAAGCGCGCGCACGAGAAGGAGTTAGATTGCCTGCACGGCATTGTGGCTGTATTGCTCTATTGCAAAGACGGCAGTGGCATACTGTGGCGCAATAATGTACAATACAAAAACCACCATGAAAAAACAATTTATTAACGAACAAACTATAAAACAAATTCTTATGCTGAAAAAATTATTCTTTACTGCCGCTCTCTCAGCGTTTGCCCTTTGGGGTGCGGCTCAGACCACAATTTCGGGAGAGAAATTGTGGAACTTCTCCAATGACCCATGGGTTGAAGGAGCTTATGCAGACGGCTCTACAACAGATGGCATCACCTTTACAGGAACAAAATGGGCTGTTGATGCAAAAAGCAGCAAAACGGTCGATGGAGTTAAATACACCCAACGATTAAAATCAGGCGGGAAAGGTACAATATCTTTTAGCGTGACATCGGGAGGAACCTTGTTATTTTTACCCATGAGCGCTTCTAAGGATGATGCGACGAGAACAGTAACTGTCACCCTCGACAATGCCGAAGAAGGGGTACATACCATAACTGCGGTATCAGGAAATCCTGTATGGGTAGAGCAGTCAATTAGCCAAGCCGGAACAGTAGCTTTAACAACCTCAGGCGGTATTAACTTCTATGCCATACATTGGGTTCCCAACGCAGAAGGTCCCCATGTAGTACTCTCAGCTCCCACAAACGAAGGTCGCATCGAATTAGACGCAACCATTACAGCTACGTTCAGCGGCGAAGCTACTGACGTAACTGCATCATATACAAGTGGAGGCGCAAGCAACGATATCGTTGTTGAAGGCAGCGGTACTACCTACACGCTCAATTTCGACAAGACATACAGCACAACCTACGAAGTGACCGTAACGGGTATGGTAGATGGTGAGACAGTTACCACCACCCAATCATACACCACTATCGATGAGCCTGTACAACTGAATATAGAGCCCACCTCAGTAACTACCACTTGGCCGTTGCCTACCCAAGCCGGTTCGTCTATTATCGATAACACACTCGCCATTGTAGATTGCTACGCCGTTACCGATACATACTTCTCTTTGAAACGTATCGACCAAACGGGCGACAAACCGGGCTACATGTATTTCCTGGTACCCGCCGGAGTACAAGGCCGCCTTATCATCAATGCAATGAGTGATACCCGTGATGTATACTACTACACCACTACCAATACAACAATACTTACCGCCAACGAATTGAACAATATTCAAAGTAGCGGACAAGCAACAATGATGGGACAACCCGCCCTCACCGGCTCGACCCTTACAGCAGAAATCAGCAGCGATGCCAATGCTCAAACACTTGTCTACATCTTCTGCAAGAGAGGCCAAATCGACTTCCAAAGCGTTACTTGGAGCTTGGAACCATACTATATTACATCGGTAAGCCCCGCTAATGGCTCTACTGTAGACGCCGGTAGCGACATCACAGTAACTTACAACAGTGAGGTAAATATGCCTACCATCACAGTGAACGGAGAGCCCGCAACAGCTACCACAAGCGACAACCTCACCTTCACAGTGACAGGTGCAACCGTTGATGCAAACACAACTTATAATGTTGTCGTAAGCGCCACCACCACTGTTGCCGGTGGTGAGAACGTAGCCGGCAAAGAGTGGTCATTCATGACATCGGTTCCTGCCGAGGAGAAATACATCCGCATTGCAGGCGACGAAATCACTTTGCCCTCCGATGCTGCCACTACAATAGAAGTTGTAGTACCTTATTATAGTACTGTCAACTACCAAGACATAGAGAGTGTACGTGCCAGCATAGAAAGCAACGGATACAACGTAGGCACCCTCACAGAGACCGACGACGTATTCAATACTTTGTATGACCTCGTTGTTGATGGCACCACCTACCACTTGCGCATGCAACGTGCCGCATTCATGACAAGCGGCGAACTGAAATTGGGTGAGAGCACAGCTTATGCCCTCTACCTAATGCCAACAGAACCCATGGAAGACGGTAACGAAACGTATGCCATGACATTGGTAGCCGATGTTGCTGATTCGCTCGACCTTGCTCAAACACCTACCTTCTCTGGTGATATCGTATGGGTAAATGGCTCAGAGACGGTTACAGTTCCCGCATCAAGCATCCAAGTAGGAGCTGTAGGCGAAGTACAAAATATGAGTGGTTACAAATATAGTGAAGGTGATATCACATTCACTTACGAAGGCATGGATGTCAAAGCCAAATACATTCTCAACTGGTTGCCGGGAGTAGGTGAATGGCGTGTATGGACGGTAGAAGAGATTCCTGCCGAGATGTACATTCCCAATGGAGACAACAGCATCGTTTTCCGCGGTGTTACCATCTACGGTTCAGCCGGTACCCCCAAAACTCCGGTACGTGTAACATGGTTCGACATAAACAACCCCTCCAATACATTCACCTTGGACGGTTACGGCCCCTTCTCAAAATCGTTGAAGATGGGTGGTCCTGTTGATAATCAAACAAGTCCCACACACCGCTACTTGAAACTTAACGCTACACAAGGCGGTGAATTAGGCTCGGGCGCCGAAGTTATCACTATGCTGGTTTGCAACGGTTCTAACACTCGTGAAAGTAAGTTCCAAATGCGCGGTAACAGCGGTGTTTCTTCGCAAGAGCGTCTGCTCCCGCGCGGTGGTGCTGCATGGTGGTCGTTCCGCAACAGCAGCTCAACGACAATAGACATGTACGGCTTTGACTCGGGCACAAACAGTGATAAAAATGGTGGTAACGTACAATACATCTTCTTGGAAGTTGCTCCGGGTAAAGAGTTCAATCCTTTTACAGAAGCTGACTTCAATGTAAGCGTAGACATGAATACCGTACAAGTAGGAGAAGCTACCCGCGTAATGGCCTCGACAGCAAACCGCATCACCGTAACAGTAAAGACAAAACTGGGTGACGCTTATGTATCGTACCGTCAGTCTAAACTGAATATCCGTAAGATTGGTACTCTTACCGGTGATGCCGACATGGCTGCTTCAAATACCGATGTAATGGCTAATGCACAGGGCGCAAATGTTCCCTTTGAAGACCAATATGCTGTAAACGTTATCAGCGAAACACAATCGGGCCCCGATGCTGACGGTTACACCACCATGACGGTTGTGATAGAGTCGCAAATTCCTCTGGAAGGCAACACGACATACGAGCTGTGGTCGGCCGATGCTACTTTCGTTCTGAACAAAGAGACAATCGGTGGCAAATATACCAACCCTGTATCGTATGCAGCTCCGCTCTACATCATCCACACTGTACAAGACCAAGCATTCGACTATGACTTTGAGAATGCAGCAACTGCCGATGCCCGCCTCTTCCCCTCGAACGTATATCCCGCTGAATACACTACCTCGGTAGGTGTTATATCATCGGAATCAACCAGCGTTCCGTTTATCGAAAAGAACGGCTCATATATACTTGAAGTATCAGGCCAAAACAATGCTATGAAAGTAGGATTTGATACGCCTGCCGATTATCCTGGTGCACAATCACAAACTGAAGGATACAAATACATCCACTTCGATATATATGTACCCACCTCTAATGGAGCCACTGCACCCAAAGTTAGCCTCTACACTGCCGAAGGCGAACTCATACCGCTGGTAGCTACCGATGCTAACTGGACTTACAACGACCATCTCCAAGAGTCAGTACCCGATAAAGGTAGCGATGTAGAGTCAATTGACCTGTCTGCCGACCTTTGGCAAGAAAACGTAAGAGCTGCCAGCGCAGTAGCCGGATATTGGTTCCCCGCATTTGCTGCAACCAACCGCATCTATATCTCTATAGAAGGTACAAATACTGCTTACATCGATAATGTAACATTTGTCGATGCCATGACCAACGACTTCCCCACAGGTATAGAGCAACTCAACAACGATATGAAGGTATACTACAACGGTCGTGAAGTTGTGAACCCCACAGAAAATCGTGTAGAGGTATATAACATCGCCGGTGTAAGGGTAATAGACCAAAAAGGCAATGCCGACCTGAGCCGTCTTGCCAAAGGCATCTATATCGTACGTTGCGGTAATGAAATACTGAAAATACGCCGATAAGTTGTAAATATCGCGTACCTTCTGCCTACTCACTCATAAGCGACAGGCAATAAGGTATCAACCTTAAACTAAGGCGGCAGCTCACACAAGAGCTGCCGCCTTAATTATTATACCCATAAATGAGTATCACAGGAATGAAACGAAACAGGCTGCGAGGATACAATAAAATATGGAATTTCGTTTTTTATCATTACCTTTGTCGTACTTACAAGCCTCGTCGATTGTTATATCCATGATGTGGCACCCAATGCCAACAAACGATTTTCAATCGATAGGTTTACAGAGATATGGGAGGGTAAGCCTCCTCTGAAGGAAGAGAGGCAGACCTACCCATAGAGATACTCGAAGAAATAAACAAGAAATAACTAAATATCACAAAGTATGGATAATGAAAAAAGCTTCTTTGTAAACGCGCAAACCGATATGCTATCGTTGGTCATGCGCCAAGTTTATCTACGCATGTTTCTGGCACTGTTGGTTACAGCCATTACAGCTTATTATGTAGCCGTTACACCAGCCATTACACAATTTGTATTCGGCAGTCGCGTTATCTTTTGGGTACTGATTATCGCTGAGTTCGGCTTGGTAATAGGACTTTCGGCAGCATTGCACAAGATGAGTACAACCACGGCCAATATAATGTTCCTGCTCTATGCCGTACTGAATGGAGTTACACTCTCTTCTATATTCTTCATATACCAGTTAGGGTCCATTGCCTTCACGTTTTTCATCACAGCAGGCGTTTTCCTTGCTATGAGTATCTATGGCTATGTAACAAAAAAGAATCTGAATACTTTTGGCAGCTACTGCGTAATGGGTCTCTTTGGCATCATTATCGCTACAATAGTCAACCTGTTTGTGCATAGCTCCACGTTAGAGTGGATTGTAAGTTTCATAGGTGTAGGTATCTTTATGGGACTCACAGCATGGGATACACAAAAGATAAAAGAATCGGCATACGTCATAGAGCCCTCTGGAGTTGGTAAACTTGCCGTAATAGGAGCATTGTCTCTCTATCTCGACTTTATCAACATGTTCCTCTACCTCTTACGTTTCTTCGGTAACGGTCGTGACTAATGCAAATGGAAAGAAAAGATTTTGAAATAATGGCTCCCGTCGGGAGCTACGAGTCGCTACAAGCTGCCATAGATGCCGGTGCCGACGCTATCTATTTCGGCATTGAGGGGCTGAACATGCGGGCACGATCGTCGGCCAATTTCAGCATCGACGACCTGCACCACATTGCAGCTCTCTGTCGCGAGAAAGGGTTGAAAAGTTACCTCACGGTAAATACCATCATCTACGACAACGATATAGAGACAATGCACCATATTGTCGATGCAGCCCGCGAAGCAGGAATATCTGCTATTATTGCAAGCGATGTTGCAGCCATGACATATGCCCGCAGCATAGGAGTAGAAGTGCACCTCTCTACCCAACTCAACATATCGAACACCGAAGCTTTACGGTTCTACTCGCAGTTTGCCGATGTCGTAGTGCTTGCCCGCGAGCTCAACCTGGAACAAGTATCGCAGATACACCGGGCTATAGAAGAGCAACACATCATAGGACCTGCAGGGAACCCCGTGAGAATAGAAATGTTTTGCCACGGAGCGTTATGCATGGCCGTGTCGGGGAAATGCTATCTAAGTCTACACGAGATGAACCATTCGGCAAATCGAGGTTCCTGCATGCAGATATGCCGTCGTTCATATCTTGTGACCGACCGCGAAACAGGAGAAGAACTCACCGTAGAGAATCCCTACATCATGTCACCCAAAGACCTGAAGACTATACACTTTCTTGATAGAATGATAGATGCCGGAGTACGCGTATTCAAGATTGAGGGACGTGCTCGCGGACCGGAATATGTCAGTACAGTCGTTGCTTGCTACAACGAAGCATTACAAGCATGTCTTGACGGCTCTTTCTCGGCCGAACGTGTAACAGAATGGGACAAACGCCTCGCCACGGTATTCAACCGTGGTTTTTGGGACGGATACTATTTGGGTCAACGACTGGGCGAATGGTCGGGCAAATATGGTTCGTCGGCCACTAAACGAAAAGAATACATCGGGAAAGGAGTAAAATATTTCTCCAACCTTGGCGTTGCCGAGTTTCTCATGGAAAGTGGAACGCTCTCTGTAGGTGACGAAATTCTCATCACAGGGCCTACCACCGGCGCACTCTTTTCAACAGTTGAAGAGATACGTGTCGACCTGAAACCAGTGCAACAGACTGTCAAGGGAGAACACTTCTCCATTAAGACCGAACGAAAGATACGCCCCTCGGACAAACTTTACAAATGGGTCGACACTACACGCAGTGAAGACATACAATCGACACAAAAACCAAAGTAAGTAGCCCGCCATCCACACTACCAAACCACACTTCCGATGAAACACAATCTCACACGCCTCATACTTGCCCTCGTCGTTGCAGCGCCCTGCCTTGCAACGGCACAAGCCCCCTACAGGACCGATGCAGCAACCGAATTGGAACGCGGCAAAGCCATGTACAATACAGGCAACTATGCCGGATGCGCCGACGTTATGCGCGCCTTGCTGCGTAATACAGAAACCGAAGCGTTGCAGGAGGAGATAGAGTATTACATAGTCATGTCGTGCGTCAAGAGCGGCAATGAGCGCGTCCCCGCCCAACTCGCTGCTTTCTTAAAAAAGTATCCCATGTCGCCCCGACGAGCCGAAGTGCGCATGGCGCAAGCCGACTGCTTCTATTATAAAGGCGAATATGACAAGGCGGTGAAAATATACAGTACCATAGATTTAGGCACATTACAACCTTACATGCGCGACGACTGGTGTTACCGCTTGGCCTCGTCGTACCTGCAAACCGGCGAAACAGAACGTGCACTACCGCTCTTTACCGCATTGGCACAAAACTCGACACGTTACAATAATGAAGCACGCTACTGCGAAGGGTATATCTTCTTTGGTCAAGGTCGTTACAAAGAGGCTCGTCGAAGTCTCATGCAAGTGCAATCTACATCGGAATATGGCGATGACGCTCTCTTCCTACTCACCCAGATTGAGTTTGGGGAGAAAAAATATGCCCGTACGGTAGCGTTGGGTGAAAGGCTTTTAGACGATTGCCACAACCCTGACCACACTACTGAGCTTCATCGTATCGTAGGCGAAAGTCACTTTATGCTCGGCAATGACTTGCAAGCCAACAATCATCTGCAAAAATATATCGACTCATCTCCTATCCCCGAGCGCAGTGCTCTGTACATGAGTGGATTGTTGGCTTATAAAGAAGGCAACTACGAGAATGCTATAGCATACCTAAGCCGCACCGTAGAGACCGACGATGCCATGAGCCAGAATGCCTATCTACACATCGGGCTCTGCTATCTGCAGACTCACGACAATCGTAGTGCAATGCTTGCTTTTGAGAAAGCTTCCTCTTCGCACTACGACGAGAGCATACGAGAGACGGCTCTCTACAACTATGCGCTGTGCTCTTACGAGAGTAACTTTTCAATGTTCGACCGCACCATATCGGTTTTTGAACAGTTTCTCAACGATTACCCCTCGTCGGCATATACCGACGACATAAATTCTCGCCTTGCCGACCTTTATGTCAACTCCCGTAACTACCGTACAGCCCTCAACTCAATAGACCGCATCAAGCTACCATCTCGCGACTTGTTGGCTGCCCGGCAACAGATACTATATCTACTTGGTACAGAAGCTTTTGCCGACAATCGCATTCCCGAAGCAGGCGATTGGTTTACCCAAGCTGTAAAAGCCGGCAACTTTGCCCCCGAATATCGTGCCCGCTCACTCTATTGGTTAGGCGAGTGCTGCTACCGACAAGGAGCCTATCCCCAAGCTTTACAATGCTACAACAACTTCCTCAAATCGAATATCATGACCGACGCCACTACCGTGTCGCTGGCATACTACAATATAGCCTATTGCCAATACGAGCAAAAGGCATATCAGGAAGCTCTTTCCTCTTTCAACCGTTTCCTGAAACGCAGGGGAACCGAGAAACTGCTCAGAGTGGATGCATTCAACCGTATAGGCGATTGCTACTACTACGGACGCCATTACGTCAATGCTGAAAAAGCCTACGCCAGCGCGGCTTCCCTGCACGACAGTGGCAGTGACTATGCCCTTCTGCAACAAGCTATAATGGCCGGTCTCAATAAAAAAAATAATGAGAAGACTAAATTGCTCGGTTCGTTGATAAACGACTATCCGAAATCAGAATATATCGAAACGGCCTACAACGAATTGGGTCAAACATACATCGAACTGAGTCGTCCTAACGATGCCATCACAGCATACAAACAACTTATTGCTGCGTTTCCACAGGGTTCTTCAGCCCGCAAAGCAGCCCTGCAATTGGGTATACTATACTATAATAACGGACAAACGCCACAATCTATAGCAGCATACAAAGAGCTTATAACCCAATACCCATCGAGCAAAGAAGCAAGAATTGCTGCCGAAGACCTCAAGTCGATATATATCGAAGAAAACAAGGTGGACGAACTCACAGCCTTCATGCAATCGCAAGGGAAACGCTACGAAACAGCCGAAATAGACTCGCTCAATTACCTCGCTGCCGAACGCAGTTACATGCGCAACCAGAATGTCGATGCCCTTGAACAGTATGCGGCTCGTTTCCCATCAGGGAACTTCACAGCCCAAGCCCGCTATTATATTGCTCGAGAGGCTTTTGCTGCCAAAAATTACGACAAAGCTCTCGAAAATTATACGACGGCACTACAATTGAGTCCCGATGCCGACTTTGCCGAAGAGGCTCTGGCTCGCCGAAGCGAAATATTGTATATGCGTAAAGCTTACGACGAGGCTCTACCTGCTTTTGCAGCCCTAGAGCAACGTGCAACGACCCCCGAGAACCGAATGGCAGCGCGCTTAGGCTTACTACGTACAGGCAGTGCCTTGAAGCGTCATAAAACTGTCATTGAAGCAGCCGACAAACTGTTGTCTGACGGCAAGCTATCGCCCGAACTGAAACAAGAGGCTCTCTACTGCCGTGCCACAGCCTACAGACTCAGTGGCAACAGCGGTAAGGCGGCCGACGATTACCTCATACTTGCCGGCGATACTCGCAGTGAATATGGTGCCGAAAGCGCCTACCGCGTGGCACAATTCTATTACGACAGCAAGACGTATGATAAAGCCGAGAATGCCGCCAACAAATTTATCGATGCCGGTTCGCCTCATGCCTATTGGCTGGCGCGTAACATTATCCTACTCTCGGACGTATATGCCGCAAAGGGTGAAAAATTCAAGGCCAAGCAGTATCTAACCAGCCTTAAGACCAATTACCCTGGAAGTAATGATGACATTGCCGAAAGAATAGCCCAACGCTTAGAGAAACTATAACATAACCCTGTAATACTGCACACGATATGAAATCTCACTATATAGCACTCCTGTCGCTCGTACTACTGTCACAGATTGCCTCGGCACAAAGTAACGACTCTTTGCGTCGCGAAGTGACTATTGTCAAAGATTATACACCTATTGTCAAGGAGGCATCAAAAATAAACAGTCTTCCGCCGGTAAGCACACCCGCTTTCGAGCGTAAACCTGTTACATATCGTTACGATGCGACGCCAGCCGAGATAAGCATCACGACAAGCAATGTAGCCATACCACGCATTAGTCCTACTACTACCGGCGACAAATACCGCAAGGGATACATCGACTTCGGTATGGGAACTTACATGAGCATGGCCGGCAACGCCGGATACCACATCCTTGATAATGCGACCGACCGCCTTAACATTGGAGTACAGTTCACATCGCTCAACTGGGACATTCCCGTAAATAGTTCTTTCGTACAAGGCCCCGAAAAAGAGAGTGCCACACGACAAACATTCTACGATACCCGTGCCGGACTGCACTACGACCACCTTTTCGAGTCGGATGTAACACTCGCCTTTAATGCTGCATACCGCTTTCTAAACTTCAATTATTACGGTACATGCGGCAATCTTCCAGGCAACCGCAGCTCACACCCCTTCCAGTGGGCTCACAACTTTTTCGTCGAGATAAAAGCCGATAACAGTGCTGCTGTAGCCTACGATTATAACCAATGGAGCATTACCGGCGGATATAGCTTGTATAGCAACCGTTGGGGAGCGTACGTACCCGACCCAAGCCGCGAACAACATGCTTACCTGCAAGCGTCACTTTGCGGCGACATAGGTAGCGGTTGGAGCGCAGGAGCCGAGGCTAATATAGACTTTCTGCAATATAACGGCATATATCCCGCCGGGACACCGGCCGATGAGATTATTCATAACCCAGAGTTGGCCGCCACCTCCTTACAATCCGTATTCATGACAGAGCTCTTGCCTCATATCGACTGGAACGGTAGCCGTGTACATTTCCGCGCCGGTCTACGGGCATATATCTCTGTCAATGATGGTACTATCTTCCGTTTTGCTCCCGATGTACACTTCAACTGGGAGTTTGTCAACAACTATTTCATATACGCCAATATAGGCGGAGGAAAACGGTTGCACACATGGAACGATGTATCGCAATACTGCATCTACTTCGACCCCTCACAACGCATTCCATCTACATACTCACCCCTCGATGCCACAGGAGGTATCCGATTCAATATCATACCCGAATTTTCCTTTTCGGCATACGGAGGCTACGAAATTGCCGAAGCAGCCCTCTTCCAGGCTGTAGGTCAATCATCGCAAGCCATCAATTGGCAAACGCTCAATGCCACGTGCGTAAAAGCGGGAGCACGTATAGACCTCAATATAGGACACATTGTTTCGTTTATTGCCGATGGTACATACCGACTATGGAAACAGGGCACGGAAGAAATATCTTTTGACCGTCCTCGCTGGGAAGCTAATGCACGCATCAAAGTACAACCTCACAAACGCTTTGGCATAGAAGTTGGCTACAACATGCAACTGGGTCGCAACTATGGTAGCTTGGGAAGCCTTGCCGATATTCACAATCTGCAAGCGTCGGTCACCTATCGTCCCATAGACATCTTGTCAGTTTTTGTACAGGGCAACAACTTGCTTAACCGCAAATATGACTTCTATTACGGGCTGGCTGCGCCCCGTATACAGGTAATGGGAGGATTAGCCGTCACGTTCTAAGGTGATAAATATCGTCTCATCACAGTAGACCGCCTTATAGACCTATATTATTTCAAGAATAAGTACTGTCGACATCTTTCATCGACCAGGATGTGCAATGTTCGGCAAATAAAGTTATCTTTGTAACTATACATAGTTGTTATATACATGAAACGCTACCTACCACTCTGCCTACTTGCCCTGTTTATACTCATCTCCTGCGGGGAAAAGAAAGATGCTTTTGTCATAGAAGGAACGCTCAACAATTTAGGAGGCCGCCCGCTATATGCCATCTACCCCATAGGCGAACGCATTGTCACCGACACACTTCGCCCCGACGACGGACGCATTGCCATGGAGGGATATGCCGAAGAACGCATACCTGTACAACTTTATAATTCACAGATGCAACCCATCATGCGCTTCTATCTGCAAAATGGCGATCGCATAGAAATAAAAGGCGATGCCCAGCATCCCGACAAAATAAAGATGAAAGGCAATGGGCTGAACAGCGACCTGTGGAGGCTTATTCACGACAACTATGACATCTTTGCCACTCTCGAAGCAGAACGGCTCAAAACTACCGGCAATTGGCGAAAGACACCATCACTCATAGAAGCCGAGCTGCGTGCCGACTCGCTCTTGATTGCCGGTATAGAAAAGAACCGGGGCTCACAATTAGGCTCGATACTCTTGGCCGACTATCTGCTGCGCAGTGACAACTATACACTCTGCGACTCACTGTGGAATACTTTAGACCACAATGCCGCATTGCCATACTTGTCCCGCAACATGAGCGAGATTATGCAACGTTACCGCATTGCCGACGAAAACAAACGACTGCCGCATCTGCGCTTTCTCGACCTTAACGATACTATCTTTTTTGTCAACCCTCGCGATACGAAAGCTACATTGTTATATATATGGGCTGCCGAAGACCCTAAATCGGCCTCGATGCGGACCTATCTGCGTGACTATCTGCAACAATACGACAAACAAGACATTCAAGTTGTAGCCCTCTCAATAGACCGCGATACCGCACTATGGCACAAACAGGTTGAGAACGACTCTTTGCCCGTAAAACACCTATGGTGCGAAGGTGCTTACAATAACCGCATACTCAAACGCCACCATATAGACCGCTTGCCGGTTGTAATGCTGGGCGACTCGCTGGGAATGATAGTAGTACGAACCTCTTCACTGCCAGACCCCGATATAGAAGCGCAAACCGATTCGCTGGTTAGCATAGCTGCATACAAGATAGACGAACCCATTATCAAACCGTAATTGCCATGTTAGTAAAAGTTTTCGGTGCAGCCATGCAGGGCATCGACGCTCTGCCAGTAACTATCGAGGTAAACTGCTCGAAAGGTATACGGTTTTTACTTGTAGGATTGCCCGACACTGCCGTAAAAGAGAGTCACGAACGTATTTACTCGGCATTAAGCCACAACCAATACAAGTTTCCTCGCAAACAAGTTATCATCAACATGTCGCCGGCCGATATACGAAAAGAGGGAGCGGCCTACGACCTGCCGTTGGCCATAGGCATATTAGCTGCTGATGAACAAATTGCCACCGATAAGTTGCCCGAGTACATGCTTATGGGTGAGCTCTCGCTCGACGGTAGCATACTGCCTATCAAAGGAGCTCTGCCCATTGCCATAAAGGCTCGCGAGCTGGGTTTCAAGGGGCTCATCGTGCCCGAAGCCAACGTGCGCGAGGCTGCTGTGGTAAACAAGCTCGATGTTTACGGTGTAAAACATATCTCAGAGGTGATTGAGTTTTTCGACGGGAAAAACGCCCTCTCCCCCACCATCATAGACACACGCGCCGAATTCTATAAAAGTTACGACAATACCGACCTCGATTTTTGCGATGTAAAAGGACAGGAGAACGTCAAACGCGCCTTTGAGGTAGCGGCGGCAGGCGGACACAACATCATCCTCATAGGCCCTCCCGGAGCTGGCAAGTCCATGATGGCCAAACGGCTGCCCTCTATTCTTCCCCCGCTCACACTACACGAAGCCCTCGAAACGACCAAGGTGCACAGCGTAGCCGGCAAGTTAGGCACAGGCGAGTCGCTCATCTCGCGGCGGCCATTCCGTGCCCCCCACCATACCATATCGAGTGTAGCGCTGGTAGGCGGCGGTACATTCCCGCAACCGGGCGAGATATCGCTGGCACACAACGGCGTGCTTTTTCTCGACGAGCTTCCCGAATTTAACCGGCAAGTTCTCGAAGTTATGCGGCAACCGCTCGAAGACCGTAAAATAACTGTATCGCGAGCTAAATATACCATAGAATACCCCGCCAGCGTTATGCTGGTAGCATCTATGAACCCTTGCCCCTGCGGTTATTACAACCACCCCACGCGCGAGTGCATCTGCTCACCGGGAGCTGTACAACGTTACCTGAACCGCATATCGGGACCTCTATTAGACCGCATCGATATACAAATAGAGATTGTACCCGTTCCCTTCGAGAAAATTTCTTCTACTACGCCGGCCGAACCGAGTCGCAATATCAGAGAACGGGTCATCAAAGCTCGCGAACGCCAAGAAAAACGCTTTGCCAACGTTACAGGAGTATACTGTAATGCACAAATGAACACACGCCTGCTCAATATATACGCTGTACCCGATAAAGAGGGGCTGCAACGGCTCAAAACTGCCATGACACGGTTTAACCTATCGGCTCGAGCTTATGATAGGATTCTGAAAGTAGCCCGTACAATAGCCGACCTCGACGATAGCGACGAGATAACAGTAAGACATATCAGCGAAGCTATCAACTATCGCAATCTCGACCGCGCCGGATGGGCAGGATAACACCTTGCTCAAAACGGCTCCCGACGCGCCGACACGGCACATCACCAGCCCTATTCCTGTTGTTTACGCCGGCAACCGCCTCCGCTCTACGGCCTACAAGCTGCACTGCTTCGCATGATATGATGGTTGCCATCGCTTTTTCGCAAATTATTTACAAAATAATTTGGTTTATAAAACAAACTACTTTATATTTGCAGCATGGATATATGGAACAGCAGAGAGATGCGCGCAACCTGCCGTACATATCATTCAACCTCAAAGGAGCATCCGACCGAGGAAAACAGAGTATTAACCCGTACCCGCGGCAATTTGCCCAATCGGGGTATAAAACACATTTTTATCATGGAGAAAAAAGGTTTTACCGAAAGCGAGAGTATCGAACTCATCGCACAAATGATTCAGACAACAAAAAACCGCGTTACGCAAAGCGATTTCAACCCATTCCTGGTATGGGGCTATACGGTAACAGCTATTTCGATAGCCGACTATATCCTAATAAAAACTACCGGCAACCCCCTGTGGTTCTTCTTGTGGCTTGTCTTGCTCATCCCCTATTTTGTATCCTTGTTCAAACGCAAAAGGCCCTATGTAGTAACCTACATCGACGACATGCTGCAAAACGTGTGGCGCGTCATAGGCGCCATGTTCGGGCTTACAATCGTAGCGATAACCGGCATAGGCCTCGGCATAGGTATCATAGATTTCTCTATCATGATGCCGCTCTCTATCATCTACGCGGGCATAGGCACCTCTATCACCGGACTTATCATCAAGGAAAAATGGTTTATATGGACTCCCCTTGCAGGCCTTGTCGCAGCAACATACATGTTGGTGGCACCTCATACGGGTGCGCACACCGATAATCTGTGGAATTTGCTTTTCGGCCTATCTTTTCTTATCTTTATGGTCATTCCGGCTCACATCGTTCGCCATAAAATAAGCAAATCATGAAAGAGTTAGACCCATTGTTGCACTCACAACTGCGGCTGGCAATCGTATCGATACTGTTGTCGGTCAAAGAGGCCGACTTCGCTTTTCTGAAAGAAAAGACAGAAGCCACATCGGGCAATCTGAGCGTACAGATAGAGAAACTCGCCGAGGCCGGCTACATTGCCGTTCGAAAAGAAATTGTAGGGAAAAAACCTCGCACATCCTGCTCTCTCACAGAGAAAGGCCGTGATGCTCTCGACCAATATATTAAAGACCTTAAAGAGTATCTTCATATATAAAGGACGGGACAATACACAACAGTGAACCATACTGTCATGCCTTGGGAAAGGCTTTCAAGCGATATATACACCGGCCAGGCGAAGTTGTGCTTTCGTCTGGCCTCTTTATTTTTCAGATTATAACATGAAAAAAGTGCCTCCGACGAACCAATCGCCAAAGACACTCACACACATCTAACAATCTTTAGAAAGAGCGGTTACTCTAAAACAATCAACAAGTAGAAAATATTTTGTCTGAAGTTCTTCATCTTATGCTATAAACACAGAGAATGTATTCTCTTCGGAAGAGGGTTCTTCTTTTGAAGGCTCATCCTTTTTGTCGCCGCTTTCATCCTTGGCGGGCTCCTCGGCTATGGCAAGAAGAAGGGTTTGTTCTTCTTTCGTTGTCTCCTCTTTTTTGTCACCTTCATCCTTCTTGTCGCCGCTTTCATCCTTAGCAGGTTCCTCAGCTATGGCAAGAAGAAGGGTTTGTTCATCTTTCGTTGTCTCCTCTTTTTTGTCGCCTTCATCCTTCTTGTCGCCGCTTTCATCCTTAGCGGGCTCCTCGGCTACGGCAAGAAAAAGAGTTTGTTCATCTTTCTTTGTCTCCTCTTTTTTGTCGCCCTCGTCTTTCTTGTCACCGCTTTCATCCTTGGCAGGCTCCTCGGCTATGGCTACAATATTCACTGTATCAGTAGTAGCCGTATCAACCATAGCTATTGCCAACTCAGCAGGCGCAGGTACTGTATCATTTTTTGCAGGTTCTTCACTAAGCGATACAGCGTATAACGAACTCATACCAGTAGATAACACTAAAGCACATACTGTCCAAACTAACTTTTTCATAATCTCTTTTTATTTTATAATAAAACCATTTTATCTTGTGGGAACCTTCTTTCAGAAGCATTTCCACTTATAATAATACAAAGGACGTACCAGAAACTGGCAGAAAATAAGTAAAACTTTAATTTACAGAGATTTAATAAAAACAAAGAAAACGTTATGATGGAATTTTAGTGTGGAAATGGCCTCCACAATGTAGAAAATTTCTACAATATTATGTACACAATACTATATATTGGAGCCAACAAAGCGACACACACCGACCAATAATTTACTAATCTGGGAAACAGAGTAAATTCAAGAATCTAGTCAGTTTTCACAAACTTCAATCCTATTCAAGGGCAACAGCAATGACCTATAAGCCATAAAGTTTCATCTTATTATAGAGCGTCTTCCGGTCTATCTGTAACAACTCGGCAGCCTTGCTTTTATTATTTCCAGTAATACGCAATGCCTCCACTATACGTTTACGCTCGTCGTCACTATCCCGTAAGGGAACCACAGGCACAGCTGAAGCGACAGAAGTAGAAACCTCTATATCAAGTTCGTCAGGTGTTATGTATCGGTCTCGTGCCAAAAGGACTGCACGCTTCACCACATTGGCCATCTGCCTCAAATTACCAGGCCAAGAATAGTGTTTGATAAGAGTTACAGCTTCGGGCGAAAAGCCTATAATGTCCCGTCCCAATTCCTTGTTAGCTTTATCGAGGAAAAAGTCGGCAAAATAAAGTATATCATCCTCACGCTCACATAGCAATGGCATCTTGATAGAGAACTCGTTGATTCGGTGATACAAATCTTCTCTGAAACGGCCCTCTTTGATAGCCATGCGTAAATCTTCATTAGTAGCCGCTACCAAACGCACATCAACTGCAATCTCACTATTAGCACCTAAAGGTCGAACTTTTCGTTCCTGCAAAACTCGAAGCAACTGTACTTGTACATCATAACTGAGATTTCCTATTTCATCGAGAAAGATAGTACCGCCGTTGGCAGCTACAAAAGCGCCTGTTTTATCCTCTACAGCGCCTGTAAAAGAGCCTTTCTTATGCCCGAAAAATTCAGAGGCTGCAAGGTCCTTCATAATTACGCCACAATCTATAGCGATAAAAGGCGCAGCCGAGCGATTACTCAACTCATGGATACGACGGGCTACATACTCTTTTCCCGTACCGCTGGCACCATTTATCAGCACAGACATGTTAGTAGGAGCCACTAATCTAACATAATTATAAAGTTGTCGAGCAGCTTCGCTCTCACCTTCGAGATACTCGGGCGAGTCAGAAACCTGCTGTTGCATATTTCTTTCGTCAGCAACAGACTTGCTCTGCGACTTGGCTGCAACAGTTGTTGCCAATGCCTCGTTTATCTTTTGCAACAGGATGTCTGGATTAACAGGCTTCGACACATAATCACAGGCTCCCAACTTCATAGACTGCACGGCCGATTGTATATCGGCATAATGTGTCATCATAATGAGCGGCAGTGTACGACCTTGCTGGTGCATCCACTCCAATACCTCCACCCCCTCGCCATCAGGTAAACGCAAATCACACAAAACGAGGTCAAAAGAGAGCTTCGACAAAATCTTTTTAGACTGCGACAGCGTACTGCTTACAGTAACGTCGAAACCTTTCTTCTCCAACCAGGTACGCAACATCAACGAGAATGTAGCATCGTCTTCTATAATCAACAAACTTTTGCGTGTCATCATTTCTCTTCTTTATTCTTTTTTAAAAGCTCCTGCAATGCAACTATTATCAACTCCGCTTCCTGTATTACTGTCTCGGCAGCTGGTCGGAGAGTGTTGTCTTCCACATGATGTTCTATCTTTCGCAACAATGGCAAATGTTGTTGCACACCTAACATTGTAAATAAAGGCACCCACTTGTGCGCTACGCGGGCAAGCTGTTCTACATTATCTGCGGCAAGAGCATCTTTCATTTCAACTATTTGCTGCTGCAATTCCTCGCGACAAGTCGCCAAGATATTGCGACACGCAGCTTCATCACCTGCCGCAAATGCGGTAAGTGACTCAAAACGGTAGCCTGAAGCCTCACCTTCAGACGATATTACAGGTAATGTAGTATTCGTAACGACAACCTCTGAAGCCTCGCGACGTGTCACTGTTGCAAGGACTTCGCACAACTCTCGCTGTGAAAAAGGTTTAGCCAACATGGCAGCAAAACCATACTTGCTCAACATTTCTTTATCCATATCGCTCCGAGCCGACACGGCAACAACCGGCACATTACGTACCATACTGTCGGTATCGGCCTGCAAACGGCGCATCAGCTCAAAGCCATCGGCCTCAGGCATCTGTATATCGGTAAAAAAGACATCGCAGGGCTCATGATGCAAATGCGACAAGGCATCCTCAACATGGCAATAACTTACCACCTGCACACCCAACTCCTCCAGCTGTCCCTTGAACATAGCAAGTTGCAAATTATCATCATCAAGCAATAACGCCCTCAATCCGACGAACGGCATAGCGTTCTGTGGCACACTCTCTCCGGCATATGGTTCTACAGGCACCCGCACCGTAAATGTACTGCCATTACCGGGCTCACTGCTAACCTCTATATTACCCCCCAACAATAAAACCAACTTGCGCGTAATAGAAAGTCCCAATCCAAAGCCTTCTTTCCCCTGTGCCTCAGAGAGACGAGTAAATTCTCCGAAAATACGCTCCTTATCTTTTTCTTCCATACCACAGCCGGTATCAGCGACAGAGAATACAATTTCACCTTCATTTATCGCATACCGCAAAACGACAGCACCCGAGTCGGTAAACTTCACAGCATTAGACAAGAGGTTGTCAATAATTTGACGCAGCTTGATAGGGTCTCCCATACAAAGTCTACCATTATCTGCCGCCCCAATAGCATGCAGCTTTACACCCTTGGCTTCGGCGACAGGTCGAAACGTGACTGCTTCTTTTTCAAATAATGTATAAGGATTAAAGGCAACCCGCGTTACCGACATTTTATCGGAATCAAGCCGATAAAAATCGAGTAAATTATTGACCAGCCCCAGTAAATGTTCCGAAGAGTCTCGCATATTATCAAGATAAAGCTGCTGCCGCTCCCCTTGCACAAGCCGTCGCAAGAGTGAAATATACCCTATAATGGAACCTAATGGAGCCTTGAAGTCGTGTGTTATGGCAAGCATCATCTTTTCACGAGCATCGAGTAATGCCGCTGTTTTGCGGTTGGCATCCTCCAACTCGCTTTTATAACGATTATTACTATTCAGTATAAGCCAAATTCCTATACCAAAAGCAAACGCAATGAATATGGTAATAAGAGCTACCCAAAAGATAGTATTGAGAGTCTCACGACGCACCAACTCATTGTTCATACTGCGATGTACGATAAGAGTAGCCAATTCTTGCTCATACTCATGCACTAAACGATTGATTTGCATCGACAAAAGACGGTTGTCCCGTTCAAGTTGCATGCGATGCCATGCTAAAACATTTTGCACCGAATCGCGCTTTTCAGCATATCCAATCTCAATATTGCGTAATCGCGATGCCAAAGAATCACCGTAAACCGAAAGTTCGGCATTGGCCTGCTGCAGACTATCATACTCTTGCCGATACCTACCACCCGAAAAGACTCGTGCCAATTTGCTCCAAAAGCCCTTCTTCTGATCTGCTACCATCATAGAATCGCTGCGCGCCATAAGCCGATACTGCTCACTCCGCACAGCAAGCAATGTATCCTGATGTGCCAACATAGCTACCAGCTGAGCATCCTTGCGCGCGCTCTCTGACGTTGTTGCTTTGATAAAACGCCGCATATTACCCACCTTTTCGAGCAACAAAATATGAATACTGTCGGCACGCAATATCAACGACGAATCCGACTCGATACTCTTCAAGGAGTCGACTGTTGCGAGTGCATCATCAACAGCCTCGGTATAAGCCATATAATCAGAGGGTTTTGCAAAATCGATAGTTTGCCCCATCATCTCGACTTTATACAATGACGTAAATGCCTCATTAGCACGCAAACGCTTCTCATACAGTTCCATTTCTGTATCATCAAGCGCCGAAAGTTGCGACATCTTATTCAACACGAGCCATAACGATACAAATAGCAATGCCGTCAAAATGACATAGCCTCCTATAACCGTATATTTTACCGACTTGTAATATCGCCGCATAACTATATTCTTTTTCTCTTGTTTCTCACAACATTGTCCGGCATATATGCCGGCATAGAGCAAGCCTGGGGAATAATCCTAAGATGTTTTGCTGCACTGATGGGTATCCTCTTATGCTACAAATATACACGAAAAGATATTATACACCACCCTGTTGATCATTGCAATCATTCAAAAGAAATAATTGTTAACGATACCCGACAAAAAACAAAATATTATTTAATCATTTATTTTATCCGACAACATATCGAAAGAATATCCGATACAGCCTCCACTATAGCCTTGCAATATTCAGGATACAAAAACAGAGTTTTCCCTATCTTTGTCAACTACGTTGTTCACAAGAAAAAAATCTTCGTTTCAAACCTCATTCAACCCATCTATCAGACCAACTGTCACTACTATTTTTATTGCTTTTCTGCCATTCATTTCCACAATCGGCACAAAATATCTACCTTTGTAAGTTACGAAATATAGAGAAAAAGTGGGGAAACAGATTGTAGAGACACCGCTCATGAAGCAATATATCGAGATGAAAGCAAAACATCCCGATGCTATCTTGCTTTTTCGCGTAGGCGATTTTTATGAAACTTTCTCAGATGATGCCATCACGGCATCTGAAATTTTAGGTATTACTCTTACGCGGCGTGCCAACGGAGCTGCCCAATATGTAGAACTGGCCGGATTTCCACACCACGCACTCGATACCTACCTGCCTAAACTGGTACGCGCGGGAAAAAGAGTTGCTATCTGCGAACAACTCGAAGACCCCAAACTCACTAAAAAGTTGGTAAAAAGAGGTATTACCGAACTGGTGACACCAGGTGTATCTATCAACGACAATATCCTCAACCACCGCGAGAACAACTTTCTCGCAAGTATCCATATAGACAAGAAGAGTTACGGCATTGCATTTCTCGATATTTCTACCGGCGAATATCTGGCAGCCGAAGGGTCGCCCGACTACGTAGAAAAGCTACTCAACAATTTTGCGCCCAAAGAGGTACTCTACGAAAAATCGAAAAAAAAGATTTTTGAGGAACATTTTGGAACACATTTCTTCACCTACGAGATGGACGATTGGATATATACCGAAGAAGCTGCTACCGACAAATTGCTGCACCACTTCGGCACACGCAATCTCAAAGGATTCGGGCTACACAACATGCACAGCGCCATTACGGCGGCAGGTGCAATACTCTATTACTTAGACATTACACAACACACTCACATAGACCATATTACTTCGTTGGCTCGTATCGACGAAGAAAAATACGTCAGATTAGACAAGTCGACCATACGCAGTCTCGAACTGATAGATACCATCAACGAGGGAGGAAAAAGTCTGTTAGATGTAATAGATCATACCATCAGCCCCATGGGAGCACGCATGTTGCGACGATGGATTGTATTCCCCCTCAAAGACATGGCTCCTATCAACGAAAGACTCGATGGGGTCGAATATTTTTTCAAGCATCCGGAGGTTGAGGAGGCCATTTGCCAACAACTGAGCCTTATAGGAGACATGGAACGCATCATCTCAAAAGTTGCCGTTGGGCGTATCACTCCACGCGAGATGGTACAGTTACGTGTAGCTTTGTCGGCCACTGCACCTATCAAAGAATTATGCGCTGCAGCCGAGGGATGCGCTATCTTACAGCACGTTGGCGAGCTACTAAACCCTTGTGAACTTATCTGCCAACGTATTGCCCGGGAGTTGAACCCCGATGCTCCTTCCCTTATAAATAAAGGCGACATTATCAATCGTGGTGTAAATAAGGAGCTCGACAACCTGCGCGACATAGCCTACTCTGGAAAAGACTACCTGCTGAAGATACAACAACGTGAGTCGGAAAGGACAGGTATTCCCAGCCTGAAAATAAGTTATAACAACGTCTTCGGATACTATATTGAGGTACGCAATACACACAAAGAGAAGGTCCCTCCCGAGTGGATACGAAAACAGACTCTTGTCAATGCCGAACGATACATCACTCAGGAACTGAAAGAGTATGAAGAGAAAATATTGGGCGCAGAAGAACGTATCCTCTCCTTGGAGACTCGTATCTTCAACGATCTGGTACTGGCTCTTGATGAGCATATTGCGGCCATACAACTCGACGCCAATCTGATAGCACACATCGATTGTCTACTCTCGTTCGTAAAAACAGCTCGTGAGAACAAGTATGTACGTCCCGAAATAAACGAATCGCTCGATATAAACATCACCGAAGGCCGGCATCCTGTCATAGAACGGCAACTCCCACCGGGCGAAAGCTACGTCGCCAACAGCTTGTCAATTGGCAACAATTCGCAACAGATTATTATGATTACGGGGCCCAACATGGCCGGTAAGTCGGCTCTGCTACGACAAACCGCTCTCATTGTACTTTTGGCACAGATAGGGAGTTTTGTCCCAGCCGATGCTGCCCGTATAGGTATTGTAGATAAAATTTTCACCCGTGTAGGAGCCTCGGATAACATATCAGTAGGCGAAAGTACCTTCATGGTAGAGATGAACGAAGCAGCCAACATACTGAACAACATCTCGGAACGCAGCCTTATCCTCTTTGACGAATTAGGGCGTGGCACCAGCACATACGATGGTATTTCAATTGCATGGGCTATAGTGGAATATATACACGAACATCCCAAAGCTCAAGCCAAAACGCTCTTCGCCACACACTACCACGAACTGAACGAGATGGAACGTACTTACAAACGTATTGCCAACTACAATATATCGGTACGCGAAGCCGACGGGAAAGTTATATTTCTGCGTAAACTTGTGCGAGGTGGCAGCGAACACAGCTTCGGCATCCATGTAGCCAAGCTTGCCGGTATGCCACAAAGCATCGTAAGACGAGCCGAACAGATACTGCATCAACTCGAGAGTGAGAATAGACAAAACGGCATAGCCAAACCCACAAGCGAGATAGCCGCTTCGCGTGGAGGCATGCAACTGAGTATTTTCCAGTTAGACGATCCAGTACTCTCACAAATACGTGACGAGATACTACAGACCGACATTAACAACCTAACCCCGGTAGAGGCTTTGAACAAACTCAACGATATAAAAAAAATCATTACTGGCAAAGGCTGAAAAAGCTGCACCCAAAACATTATACAAAAACCTATGTCAACCATCTTGTTTCACGAAATAGTATTCGGGCCTGTACACAGCAGACGTTTAGGTGTATCTTTAGGTATCAATCTGCTTCCCACTGACGGGAAAGTATGTTCTTTCGATTGCATCTATTGTGAGTGTGGTTATAATGCCCAAGGCCATGGCAACGGCAAACTGCCTACCAGGGAGGCTGTAAGACACGCCTTACACGACCGGCTACAACAAATGCACACCGACGGCAGCCCTCTCGATGTAATCACATTTGCCGGAAACGGAGAACCGACTTTGCATCCCGATTTTGAAAATATTATAGACGATACTATTGACCTACGTAACAAGTTATACCCAACAGCCCACATCAGTGTATTGTCAAATGCCACTCGCATAGAAAACGAAAGTGTCTACCGTGCTCTCTGCCGTGTAGACAACAACATACTGAAGCTCGATACAATGAATCCCGTCACCATGCGACGGCTCAATGTACCTGCGGGAAATTGCGACCCCGAGCGGGTCGTACACAACCTGCAACACTTTGAGGGAAGGCTCATAGTACAGACTCTATTCACCCGCGGTACACACAATGGAGAACGTGTAGACAATACTACCGAAGACGAGATTGTTCCATGGCTCGATGCCTTACGACGCATTGCCCCCCATCAAGTAATGATATACACCATAGATCGCGAAACGCCCGAACGCGCACTCGAACGTATACCTGTCGACGAATTGGAACAGATAGCCAATCGTGTACGCCAATTGGGTCTCGACGTAAGCGTGGCCGGCTGACACGTGCTATCCGCGCGGTATCTTCAGACGCTGCCCAACGTTGATTTTATTACTATGCAGGTTATTGGCAGCCTTCAACTGGGCTGTCGTTATATCATATTTTTGCGAGATAGTCCACAACGTCTCTCCCTTCTTTACGATATGATATGAGTTTTTTGTTTTGCTTGTTGACGAAGTTGTCGTTTTTGATTTTGACTTTGACGAACTGTTACCGGCAGCCATTCCTACAATAAGTCTTTTACCGGCAGCGATGCGAGAGCTTTTCAGCCCGTTCCAACGTTTGAGCGAATTCACACTTACGCCATAACGACGTGCAATTGTTGATAGCGTTTCTCCACGACGTATGCGATGATAACGCGTAGCCGTAAGTCCGGCAGGCTCTACGACACTTTGTTTGGTATATTTATCGGCATCATAAGCAAGTATAGAGTCTTGCATTTCAATATAGGCATATACCTGCTGCGAAGGCAACGTGAGCGAGTAGGGCTTACTATGCCCGGGAATACGGTTGCGACGATACTGGGGGTTCAACTCGCGCAACTCTTCCACCGGAATACCAAGAACCGCCGAAATCTGATCAAAATAAACATCCTTACATACCATGATAGAATCGGTAATGAGAGGTTTCTCGGTCAGCACAGGCATAATATTATGCTCGCGGTAATATGTCATGGCATAGTTGGCCGCAATAAAAGCAGGTACATAGCCACGTGTCTCACGAGGCAGAAAATTGTATATCTCCCAATAATCGGTTTTTCCACCGGCACGACGTATTGCCTTATTGACATTCCCGGGGCCACAGTTATATGAAGCTATAACCAAGTGCCAATCGTGATAAATTTCATACATCTGTTTCAGATAACGTGCTGCAGCCTCACTCGACTTATAAGGGTCGCGTCGTTCATCGACCAACGAATTTATTTCAAGCCCCATAAGCCGACCCGTAGCTACCATAAATTGCCACAAACCGGCAGCTCCGGCACGCGAAGTGGCATCGGGGCGCAAAGCCGACTCGATGATAGGCAGATATTTCAGTTCGAGAGGTAAGCCCTCTTTTTCAAGAGCCTGTTCAAAAATAGGCATATAGTATATGCTGCGGCCCAAGAGGGTCTCCATCAGTCCGCGCCTGCGTTGCATATACATATCGATATAGCTCCTCACTATCTGATTGTATGGCATATCTATGGCTGTTGGCAGCTGCTGCAGCCGACGTATATATACCGAATCGGGATAGTTGACATCGTAGCTGCGTTCGGCATCACTGGCATTATTTACAACATATTGGTCCATGTACCAGTCGGTCATAGCATTATGCAAATCTATCTCGAAACTCTCGGGATAGACAATAGCATTGTCGGTAATTGTATCGCGAGCAGCAATAGCTGGTTGCTGCGCCACCTCGGCCAAAGATTGCGAAGCTACCGCCAATAACAGAGAAGAAAAAACAAAATTCAACGTTCGCATCATATCATGTAAGATCAAAAAGTAATTGCACATTGTAGCCCTATGGCCGGCCACTGCGTGAGCGACACAGGTATCAATGCAGGTTTCACTACCATCGACAAGTCGGTAGACATATCGAAGTGGTAGAGCTCGGCATCGACATATGCATCGAGGATGCACACCAGGTATAGCCCTACCATACCCACTATACAGTAATCACGATAGTAACGATATGCATCTTTTCGCTGCTTTAATATATTTGTAAGCCAGGTCTTGTCAAGGTCTTCTTCACTATAAGTAGGAGGGAAAAAGTCCATATAACTATTGGTAGTAGGGTCACTGTCCATAATATCAAGATAGGCCTGCTGGTAGTCCATCAGCATGCGGTTGTTCCATGACGTAGCATATACCAGCCCTACAAAGCCACCCACCACAATGGGCAGTTTCCAATATCGTCTGTTGTATATCTGTCCCAACCCTGGGAAAAGAGCCGACAACCAAACAGCACGCATGCCATCGGGATTGAATGAAGAGGTACGTAGCGGTGGTAACGGCTCGGGCAATAACAGAGTACTGTCTACCATTGCCGAGTCTACTGCCTGCTCGGCATTCCACGCACTGGACAGACTATCTATCGGCACCACTTCGGGCTGCTCGACTATCGGCGATACACTGTCCGATACACTCGTTATAGGACTAAACTCTTTGGCTTCCTCTTGTGCCATAGAGGAGATAGCCGTTGTCATAAGACAACACACCAAACAAAACCATAAACGGCCTCGATGATGACGTACAATCCCCACTATCCTCAACGGTAAAAACATACGGAATACCTTACTTCAACTTATCAAAAAGAGCCATCAAGCGCTCCAAATCTTCCTCGTTTTTAAATGGTATACTTATCTTTCCTTTACCCTTCTCATCGCAACTAAACTGTACCTTGGTACCAAAGAAATCGCTCAGATGCCTTCGCAACAGGTCATATTCCTGACGCACGGCCTTCCGAGAGACCTTCTTTTTCTCTTGCGGAGCTGAGACAATAGCCCGCACAAGGTCCTCAACCTTACGCACAGACAAGCCATCTTTTACTATAGCTTTATACAACTCCAATTGGTCGGCCGCATTTTCCAATGCTAACAAAGCACGGGCATGACCCATATCTATCTGTTTGTCACGCAATCCTATCTGCACCTCGGCCGGCAATTTAAGCAATCGTATATAGTTGGCTATCGTCGTACGTTTTTTCCCTATGCGCTCACTCAATTGCTCTTGCGTGAGATTGTGTTGCTCTATCAGTGCCTTGAACGACAACGCAATCTCTATCGCATTAAGGTCTTCTCGCTGTATATTCTCTATCAAAGCCATCTCCATGACCGCCTCATCCTCAACCGTACGGATATAAGCAGGCACAGTAGTAAGGCCAGCCCGTTGTGCAGCTCTGTAGCGCCGCTCTCCGGCAATAATCTGATATTTGCCATCGGGCATCTGCCTCAACGAAACAGGCTGTATAATACCCAACTCACGAATAGAGGCGGCCAGCTCTTCGAGACTGGCATCGTCAAATTCACGTCGCGGCTGGTTCGGGTTAGGAACTATGCGCGACAACTCTATCTCGCTTATCGAGGAGGTTCCCGAGGTCTCTATGTCGTCCATGTTGATAAGGGCATCCAATCCTCGTCCCAAAGCATTGCGTTTCGTCATAAGGCAAATATCTATTCTTTGTTTCTACTTATCAATTCCTTGGCCAACTGTATGTGATTGAGGCTACCGCGCGACTCACTGTCGTACAAAATAACAGGCAACCCGTGACTGGGAGCTTCGCTCAAACGAATGTTACGTTGTATCACCGTATCGAATACCATGCGACCGAAATGGCCTTTCAGTTCGTCATATATCTGGTTGGCAAGCCGCAACCGTGCATCGTACATCGTAAGCAAGAAGCCCTCTATCTCGAGGCGCGTATTTAGTTTGGCCTTTATAATCTTTATCGTATTGAGCAACTTACTTATACCTTCAAGAGCAAAATACTCCGCCTGCACAGGGATTATCACCGAATCGGCTGCCGTAAGAGCATTGACAGTTATCAGTCCCAACGACGGAGAACAGTCTATGAGTATATAATCATAGTCGGCGCTTACAGGCGACAGGAGCGAAGCCAAAACATTCTCGCGATGGGGTCTGTTAAGCAACTCAAGCTCGGCGCCTACCAAGTTGATATGAGAAGGCACTATATGTAACCCCGGTACAGGACTATCACACACTGCCTCTTTGAGAGGACGACCATCAATCATACATTCGTAGATGGAACAAGCCACCGAACGAAGGTCTATTCCCAAGCCCGACGACGCATTGGCTTGCGGATCGGCATCAATCAATAATACTTTTTTGTCAAGAACAGCCAGCGAAGCGGCCAAATTCATAGAAGTGGTAGTCTTTCCTACTCCTCCTTTTTGATTGGCTATTGCAATAATTTTACCCATATTATTCCATTTTACCGCTACAAAGAAAAGCTTTTTTTCCCACCCAAGCTCTACGCCAAAGGGATAAAATGCCCGAATTGTTGATAACTCGGCCTTTTTGTTAATAACCTAAGGCGTAAACAGTTGCATCCAATTCCTTTTTTTGCGCGCTGCCATGACAAAATGTTATACAAAGATAGTACACGAACAGCGCAACAGGAAAAGAGAAATGATGATTTTAATCTTCGATAGCTCTATCTTTGCCTATTTTATGAAAAGATAACGCTGTCAAATAAGGTTGCAAAAAATCGTTATGCCTATATCCTTATCGGCTTCATCGTCTTTCTCCTCTCAACGATTTATGCTATATTTGTCACCTCAAACAGAGATTTTTTCGTTTTATGGCAACACAATATACTTCCCCTGCAAACAAACCGCTCATTTTCATCACCAACGACGACGGTATAGAAGCAAAAGGCTTACGTCAACTCATTGAATACCTTAGCCCTCTGGGAGAGATTGTAGCTGTGGCACCGGACGGCCCACGCTCGGGACAGTCGGCTGCAATAACGGCCGGAAACCCCTTGCGAGTAAACGAAGTATCTTTTCTTCCAGGCTGCAAAGCATACAAAACCAACGGAACTCCGGTAGATTGTGTAAAGCTCTCTATGAACAATATTCTCGACCGCCGTCCCGACCTCCTCGTCTCGGGTATCAATCACGGCTCCAATTCGGGAGTAAGTGTCATCTACTCGGGGACTATGGGCGCCGTATTCGAGGGGCTTATACAAGGCATTCCATCGGTAGGATTCTCTCTTTGCAATCACGACCACAATGCCGACTTCTCCATTTGCCAGCCTCTTATCGTTTCGCTATGCCAAGGCATCTTAGAAAAAGGATTGCCACAAGGAATAGGACTCAATGTAAACTTCCCTGCTGTAAGCGAACTGAAAGGGGCACACGTATGCCGTGCGGCAAGAGGCTTATGGACAGAAGAATACGACCGACGTATCGACCCGGCGGGGCGTCCATATTATTGGTTGACAGGAACGTTCCTCAACGCCGAACCCGACAGCACCGATACCGACGAATACTTCTTGGCACACAATATGGCAAGTATTGTACCTGTAAGCATAGAACGCACAGAGTATAATGCATTAGATAAAATAAAAGAATTGTCGGCACTGCTCGACAAGTAACCAGCCGATGGCATCAAATACTAAAACTGTACAGACCATGACCGACGATTGGCTACAACGAACCACCCTTCTTTTGGGCAACGATGCCATAACACGACTGCGACAAAGTCGCATTTTAGTCGTGGGTGTAGGTGGTGTAGGTGCTTACGCGGCCGAGATGCTGGTGCGAGCCGGCATAGGGCACATGACCCTCATCGACAGTGACAATGTATCGACGACCAATATCAATCGGCAACTTATAGCTCTGCAATCGACTGTCGGACAGCCCAAAGTAACAATTCTGTCAAAACGGCTTCTTGACATATCGCCATATCTCGAAATAGAAGCCCGTCAATGCTATCTCGAAGCCGACGATACAGACGACCTACTTATGCAAGGCTACGATTTTGTAGTAGATGCCATAGATACCATTGCCCCTAAAACGGCTCTTTTGGCAGCCTGCGTGCGACACGGTATCGCAGTAATATCTTCTATGGGAGCTGGAGCCCGACTCGACCCCTCGCAGATACAATATGCCGACATCAGCAAAACCTACCGCTGCGGGCTGGCAAAAGCCGTCCGCACCCGCTTACGCAAAATGGGCATCGAAAAGGGTATTCCTGTCGTATTTTCTACCGAACAACCGCAAGAAAACGCTGTTGTTGAGACAATAAGCGAACGAAACAAACGTTCCATTGTAGGAACAGTCTCATATATGCCCGTTATATTCGGTTGCTACTTAGCAGCCTTTGTCATACGACAACTCTCGCAATCATGATAGATATAAGAAACATACATAAAAAATACGACAACCTTGAGGTGCTACGAGGCATAGACCTGCATATCCCCGACCACGAGATAGTAACTATCGTAGGGGCAAGCGGTGCAGGGAAAACAACATTGCTGCAAATCATGGGAACTCTCGAAAAACCCACCGAAGGCTCGGTCTTTTTCGACGGAAAACGTGTCGACAATCTGAGCGACCACGAAATGGCTCATTTCCGCAATTCGCACATCGGCTTTGTATTCCAGTTTCATCAGCTTTTGCCCGAATTTACAGCCATGGAAAATATCATGATTCCTGCTCTGATAGGTGGTGCTAGACGCTCCGATGCCAAACAGAGGGCTGAGGAACTACTACAATACATGGGCCTTACAGACCGGAAAGGTCACAAACCGGCACAACTCTCTGGCGGAGAGAAACAACGTATTGCCGTAGCTCGGGCTTTAGTAAACCGTCCTGAAGTAATACTGGCCGACGAACCGTCGGGTAGTCTCGACTCGCATAATAAAAGTGAGTTGCACAAGCTATTCTTCAACTTACGCCAAGAATATGGCTATACTTTTGTCATAGTAACACACGACGAGTCACTCTCAACCGTTGCCGACCGTAAAATACGCCTCAAAGACGGCATCGTTATAGCCGACTCGGCACAAGAGCCTGCATTGCCCAATGTAGACAGTAACATAGAGAATAACTTATAAAACCTACAAAAATATGAAACGACCAACCAACCTTATTTTATTATCAGTCTTGTTACTTGCCGGCATAACATTACTGGGTAGTTGTAATGAGGAGAACAATAGTGGCCCTACTATTTTTTACAGTGATATAGTGAGCTGCCACCTCAACAACGACAGTAGCGTATACTTCGAGCAAATTCTCAGCGACGACCGGGGAAGCATTATCCTGCGACCTGACGAACCTGTTGTCAACAAAGAAATACGCGAAAATCAACGCGTCCTGTTGCAATACCTTGTCAACAGCACTCCTACCGACAGTCTCTACAACATCTCTGCCACCTATATTTCAGCTATCAGATACGACTCTATAGCACATGCTCCTGCCGATTCTATCGCATCATACCCCAACGACTTGGTGCGCATCAACTCTCTATGGAGAACTGGTGGATACATTAACTTCGATATTAGTCTCGAATACTACTACCGTACCCACAAACTCGACCTCTTTTACAATCCCAACCAAACGGCGGCAGATACGCTCGACGTAATACTACGACACGACCGCAACAACGACTACCAAGGATATTGGACACAAACATTTGCTTCGTTCTATATTCCTGAAGTATTGCAACCCGAATACAAAGCCATACGTATTCATGCCAACACACCTAACGATCCTATCGGATATACCGTAATAAAACTTCGCGACTGACAATCACACAAAATAAATACTACTATTATGGAAGAAAAAAAAGAATTGCAAATAGAGCTCTCGCCCGAGGTTGCCGAAGGTATATATTCTAACCTGGCAGTAATATCACACTCTTCGTCGGAGTTTGTTATCGACTTCGCCCGCATGATGCCTGGTGTTGCGAAGGCTCCTGTAAAAGCCCGTATCGTACTCACCGCCGAACATGCCAAACGTCTCTTGCTTGCCCTGCAAGACAATATGAACAAATACGAAAAGCAATATGGCACCATCTTAGACCCTCGTGGCGGAATGATGCCTTTTGTAGGTCCCAGCGGCAAAGCCTGATACCTGAATAATAAATAAAAGAGAGCCACCAAAGTTACAAATCTTGGTGGCTCTCTTTATTTATTTATCTACTGCCTTAAAAAATTCTTTTACTCACGCGATACCAATATTACTTTCATCGAGCCTATAGGTAATTTACCCTCCAATTGCAAAGGGATATAATCGTCAACACTAAGCCATGCCGATATTCTGTCACTTGTTTTCTTTCCTTGCCTGTCATAGAATCTAAACCGCAAATAATAGGCTTCACACTGTTTGTCCATTACTTCTATCGTATCAGTACCCATATACTCTATATCGAGTTGCTCTATGTTTCGGCCTGAAAAAATAGGTTTAGAAAATATATCGCCCACCTGCATGTTATAAAACGGAAGCTGCCGTACCCTATAGAAAATGCTCAGCATATCGTATGCATCGTCTTCCACTGCCATAGGCACAACCTCTCTGAAATTCTTCTCAGGCCGTGTCAACACTGTATAACCCATCGTACTGTCATTACGATAGGAATATGTAAGGCTATCTATTTGGTGCCATTTGCCTTCACGTGCTATCTTTACAAAGTTTTTGGGGCGCAAATCTACAATACGCATCTCAGCCACCAATGTATCGCGCACCTTGAAAAGGCGATCGGCGAAAGGGAGCGTACTTGCAGTCATGACTGCTCGATAACTGTCTGCCGCCCGTTCTATCGACAACGTACCTACTGCCGCCCGTTTCCATATAATACCCCAGTGATATACAATATCGTAAGTCAAGCACTCACGCAACTGCAACTCTCTTTGAGCCGTCACAATGCTATCGCCCGAAGCTGCTATCAACCGCAGGGGCGACAACATCACACACACCACCAGCAACAGCCTAATAAGGACGGTACTGCGTACCCGTGAAATTATTGGGTGTAGTATTAGTCCCATTGTTATAATAGTTATTGTCGTACATATTGTTATAATATCCGTCCTCTTCTTCGTCTTCTTCCTCCTCGGGCGGCTTCTGGTCTTTGGGCTTGTTTTTCTTGATGGCATAAGGCTTTTGCATATCTATTGCTTTCTCATAGATATTCCACGCCTGTTCAACATTCCAGAAGGCTTTCAACTCTACCGCCGACGGATAATAATAAACCTCCTCAGGCTGCAACTTGGCAGCATAGTTGCCCGTGTCATACTTACCATTACCATTACGGTCGATAAAAAGCCGTGCATAGTATGTACCGGGCTTCAGGTAGGTAAACTCTGCCCCGCCGTCTTTTACAGGAGCTTGCGTCACCACTTTGTCACTGTTGTTGAGCAACTGTACCACAGCACTATCGGCAACGCCAGTAATGGCAAAATACAGATTGGAATACTCTTGCATAGACTTTATGGTGAAGTCCTTGCTATACTTATCGGTATGCAGACCGTAAATATCGCTTACAGCCATAGAGTCGACTGTAAAACGGTACGTCGCCTCAGGCTTCCATTTATGGCCGAAATAGTAACGACGGATATTGGACGAGTCTTGCACCAATGTATATGTACTATCGGGTTGTGATATCCATAGCGTATCTTTCTTTTCGGCAAGATGAAAAGCTGCGTTGTTCAATGTCGCTACAGGAGTAGCAAACTCTATCATAAAAGGCTTGTTGACATCTTGCTTGGATGTTATACCCACGGTCATCTGCATAAATACGGTAGGCTCTACCTCGGGAAGAGTATCATTCTTTGCTTTCCTACTTTTCTTTTTCTGCGTTTTGGGAGGCCTGTATATATACTGTAAAGTATCATTATAGAGCGACAACTCATTGAGCGAATCGGTTCGGTAATAATCCATTGCTATGCGCAACGTATCCATATTATATACAATCGAGTCAGTAAGCCAGTACGAGAGAGTATCATTCGTAAGGTTTCCTTCCAACACATACCACTCTTGACGAGGCTCGAAATTGAGCGGTTTAAGCAACGGTAATGAGTCGTGAGGAGCAGAGTAGATTACATCAAGCCGATTACGTTCCTTTCGCTCGTAACTTTCCATATATCGTGTCTTGAAACCCTCGTTGAATGCCGTAAGCAGGATATTGTCAGGATAGAAACGATTGTAGTCGTAGGTTATCACCGTATCAAGCGTAAGACTGTCGACCCACAGAGAATCGACATATTGCTCGCGCATTGCATAAGGCTCAACGATAGTGTCTAAGAATGCTATATCTTCCGACGGATTGTCGAAATGGTAGTCGCGGTTCATATCTTTCAACGCAACCACCCTATAACGGCCTGGACTGAGATTGCGTATTGTAAAGTGCCCAAGTGCATCGCTCGCTGCAATACGCTCCATGGGAAGAGTAGTAAAAGCCGTATCGTCGAGATTACTATATACACCCACCAGCATTCCCGTAATAGGCTCTAAATCCTCTGCATTGAGCAATATGCCAGAAATCTGCAACGAGTCGCGCGACTCGCCGGTCGAGAAAGATAAGGCAAAACCCGAGAGAACATTTTTCTCATTGTTATCAACGATAGCATCACTGAAGTCGATAGTATAAGTAGTGTTGGGTCTCAACGTATCAAGCAACTCTATACGTAGCTTCTTACCCTGGGTTTGTATCTTAGGCTGCTCTATTTGTGGTGGCGAAACGATAATCTTTTCCGAAGGATTCTCCACCTGTATAATTTCATCAAAGTCTATCTCTATACGATTATCGGTCACATTCACTGCATCGGGTAAAGGCTTACTGCGTAAGTAGCGTGGCGGCTCTACATCACGAGGACCTCCACCCGGCCTCGACATGTTGGCACATGAGTATACCACAGCTCCCAACAGAGCTATCAAGAGAAATGCCGCAATGTGGTTGCGGTAAAACGAACGATGCTTCATACTACCTAACAAACAAATATAGGGCGATAAAGATACGAAAAAAGTGCGATGCATACCGCTTTTGTCGCTTTCCTCTTGAATAGAAGGGTAAAAAAACAAATAAATAGAACCTATTTGCCCCTGGGTAGGAAAAAAAAACTTATATTTGCACGCTAAATCAACCGCAAACTAAAATAAAAAAATAAAATAAAAAAACACATGCAAAACAAAGGTTTTATTAAAATCATTGCCGTACTTCTTGCTTTGGTGTGCTTGTTCTACCTTTCTTTCTCTTTGGTAACCTATCATTACCAAAACAAAGCTGAGGAATATGCTGCAGGCAACGAAGCTAAGTACAAAGAGTACATAGACTCTATCTCTATGGAGAAAGTCTATTTGGGATATACCTATCAGAAATGCCGTGAAATGGAAATGGGTCTCGGCCTTGACCTCAAGGGCGGTATGAACGTTGTCCTGCAAATTTCTGTTGCCGATGTATTGAAGTCGCTCTCAAACAACAACCCAGACGTCAACTTCAACCAAGCCATCGCCAACGCTGTTGCCAACCAAGCCGACAACAACGACTTCCTGAACGTATTCCTCGCAGAATACAAGAAAATTGATCCCAATGTAAGGCTTTCCGCTATCTTCAGCACCATACAACTGAAAGACCGTATCAAACCGAACGCTTCTAACGACGAAGTAATAAACGTACTGCGCGAAGAGCTGAACACTGCCATAGACAACTCTTACAACGTATTACGTAATCGTATCGACCGCTTCGGTGTTGTATCGCCTAACATACAGAAACTCGAAAGAGATGGCCGTATCCTCATCGAGATGCCCGGTATAAAAGAACCCGAGCGTATCCGCAAACTCCTGCAAGGTACTGCCAACCTCGAATTCTGGGAAACTTACAAAGTAGAAGAGATTCTCCCGAGATTGCAAGCCGTCAACAACGAGCTCGCTGCCTCGATAGCAGCCAATACTGAAGTAGTAACCGACACTACCGCCATTGTTGCCGAAGCTGTAACTGACACAACTGTTGCTGATACAACAGCTGTCTCAAGCCTTAAAGAGCAACTCGCTGGCGAAGATATGAGCGAATCGCAACAATTGGAACAATTCCGCAAACAAAACCCGCTCTTCGCCGTACTGCAACCGGCCGAATATCAAGGCTCACCCGTACTCGGTATTGCCAATAAAAAAGACACGGCCGAAGTAAACAGAATTTTATCGAGCAGAATGGCTCGTGAAATATTGCCCTCAAACCTCATTCCCCGCTGGTCTGTAAAAGCCATCGATGAAAAAGATACTTACTATCAACTCATAGCGCTCAAGGCTGGTAAGGGTGGCCGAGCAGCCATGTCGGGCGACGTAGTAACCAACGCTCGCGATGACTTCGATAAATATCGCGGCGGCTCGGTTGTTCACATGGAAATGAACGGAGAGGGTGCCAAAGAGTGGGAAAAGCTCACCGGCAACAACATAGGCAATGCTATTGCCATTGTCCTCGACAACCAAGTATATTCGTTCCCCAATGTCAACAGTGCCATCAGCGGTGGTAGCTCTGAAATTTCGGGTAGCTTCACTCCCGAAGAGGCAAAAGACTTGGCCAACGTGCTCAACTCGGGTAAGATGGCAGCCGGCATCCACATCATACAGGAAGACGTGATAGGTCCTTCACTCGGACAAGAAGCTATCACAAGCGGAACCATTTCGTTTGCTATAGCTCTTATCATACTGATGGCTTACATGATTATCATGTACGGTTGGACTCCCGGCTTGATAGTAGACTTCGGTCTGATACTCAACGGATTCTTCACATTGGGTATTTTGGCATCATTACAAGCAGTGCTCACCCTTTCGGGTATCGCCGGTCTTATCCTGTCATTAGGTATGGCAGTAGATGCCAACGTGCTCATCTATGAGCGTTGCAAGGAAGAACTTCGTGCCGGCAAGAATCTGAAATCGGCTGTTGCCGATGGTTACAAGAATGCCTTCTCGGCCATCTTCGACTCTAACTTGACTTCTATCATCACCGGTGTCATCCTCCTGCTCTACGGTACAGGTCCTATCAAAGGTTTTGCCACTACGTTGATTATAGGTCTTTTGGTTTCGTTCTTCATTGCCATTTTTGTTACACGCATCATACTCGAAAGCGGTATCGAAAAAGGTTGGTTCAAGAATATATCTTTCACTACCAGCATATCGAAGAACCTGCTTACAGACAATCATATCAATTTCTTGGGACTTCGTAAAGTAGGATACATCATCTGCATCGTATTGGTAGTCATTATGGGCGTTTCGCTTGGTGTTCGCGGTTTGAGCCAAGGCATTGACTTCTCGGGCGGTCGTAACTATGTCGTTCGTTTCGATGAGGCTGTGAAGACTCAAGAAATTGCCAACATGCTCGAGCCTCAGTTTGAAGGTAGCTCACTCTCGGTTATCACTATTACCAGCGAAAACCAAGTACGTATCTCTACCAACTATCGTATTGCCGATGCCGATGAAAGCATCGATGCAGAAATCATAGAGAAACTCTATACCGGCTTGCAACCTATGTTGAACGGTAAGACAATAGAGCAATTCCAAAGTGACAACATCATGAGTGTACAAAAGGTAGGACCGTCTATCGCCGACGATATAAAGACAGGCGCATTCTGGTCGGTTCTCTTCTCACTCATCGCTATTGCACTCTACATCTTGTTCCGTTTCAAAGACATCTCGTTCAGTGTAGGTACGCTCGTATCATTGGCATTCACAACGTTTGTCATCATAGGTCTGTACTCTGTATTCTACGGAATACTGCCCTTCTCTATGGAGATAGACCAGACATTTATAGCTGCCATTCTTACTGTGATAGGTTATGCCATTAACGATACCGTGGTGGTATTTGACCGTATCCGCGAAATAATGCAACTCTATCCCAAACGCAACCGTCGTGAGGTTATCAACTACGCCCTCAACAGCACACTTTCGCGTACGTTGAACACATCGTCAAGTACATTGATTGTACTGATTATTATCCTCTTCATCGGTGCTGATACGTTGCGTAGCTTCGTATTTGCCATGGTGGTAGGTATCATCGTCGGTACGTTTGCTACCCTGTTTGTTGCAACGCCTATTGCATTCGATATGCAACGTCGCAAACTGAAAAAACAAGGTATCGACGTAGACGAAGTTGCTACTAAGTAATAACAGTATCATTATATAAAAATGAGGCCGTCTCAAAATAAACTTTGAGACGGCCTCGTTTTTTACCTATACATTCCACTATAATATAAGGGGAGAGACAAAAAGAGAGCCACACCTTGATATAAGCAAAGGTGTGGCTCTTAAATTATATCAGAAACTAAGGGAAACCTTATTGGTCGCCAAACTCCATCAAATAAGCCTTGATGAAATCATCTATCTCACCATCCATCACACTGTTTACATCCGATGTTTGGTAATTGGTACGGTGGTCTTTCACACGACGATCATCAAATACATAACTACGTATCTGGGAGCCCCATTCAATCTTCTTTTTGCCGGCTTCTATCTTAGCCTGCTCCTCCATACGATGCTTCAACTCCTTGTCATACAATATAGAACGTAATTGTCGCATGGCGTTCTCCTTGTTTTTGGGTTGGTCGCGGGTTTCTGTATTCTCGATAAGGATTTCCTCCTCCTCTCCCGTATAAGGGTCCTTATACTGATAGCGCAGACGAACGCCCGACTCTACCTTATTTACGTTCTGACCACCGGCGCCTCCCGACCTGAAGGTATCCCAAGAGATAGCAGCCGGACTAATATTGACCTCGATGGTATCGTCTACAAGAGGTGTAACAAACACCGAAGCAAACGATGTCATGCGTTTCCCTTGTGCATTATAGGGAGACACCCGCACCAAACGATGCACTCCATTCTCACTCTTCAAATAACCATAGGCAAACTCACCGTCTATTTGCATCGTCACCGACTTGATACCGGCCTCATCACCTTCTATAAGGTGTTCTATGGCTACTTTATAGCTATGACGCTCTCCCCAACGGATGTATAAACGCATAAGCATCTGCGCCCAGTCCTGGCTTTCAGTACCGCCAGCACCTGAATTGATTTTGAGCATGGCACCCAACTTATCCTCTTCACGACGCAACATATTACGCAGCTCGAGGTTCTCAACGAGCGACACGGCACGTTCATAGGCAGCATCTACTTCGGCTTCGTCTACTACGCCTTCCTTATGAAACTCAAAGGCAAGCGACAACTCTTCTACTGCTTTATCAACTTCGTCATAGCCTTCAATCCACGAGCGAATTCCCTTTATCTTGCGCATTTGTTGCTCTGCCTTCTTCTGGTCATCCCAAAAACCGGGAGCTTGAGTGCGCAACTCCTCTTCTTCGACTTCTATTTTCTTCGCATCGATGTCAAAGATACCTCCTCAACGCCAACTTGCGTTCTTCCGTCTCTTTTAATTGTTCCTGTGTAATCATCTGTTCAGTACTTATTTTATTATTATAATCACTTGTTCCTCCCTATAAGAAAAGGACGTACAAAGATAGTACGTCCTTCCCTTATATGCCAAATATCAAAGACAAATTAAGCGTACATTGCCTCTATTTCCTTACTGTACAACTTATTAATGATAGCACGACGCAATTTCAAGGTGTTAGTAAGCTCACCTCGCTCCATGGTGAATGCATGGGGCAACAATGTAAAACGTTTGATTTGTTCGAAACGAGCAAATCCCGATTGCAAACGAGCGATACGCTCTTCTATCATCTTGATAATTTCTTTGTTACGTACCAAATCCTCGAGCGTGCGATATTGTATCTGCATCTTACGTGCATACTCCGAGAGGGCTTCATAAGCCGGCACAATAATAGCAGTTACATACTTGCGTTGGTCGCCTATGACGGCTACCTGCTCTATATATTTGTCACCGCCAAGGCAACTCTCTATTGCTTGTGGCGCGATATATTTACCATTTGAGGTCTTGAAAAGGTCTTTGATACGTTCCGTAAGCACTATTCTGCCATCCTCTACCTTGCCGGCATCTCCAGTACGGAACCATCCGTCGGCTGTAAAAACAGATGCTGTCTCTTCCGGTTTCTTGTAGTAACCTTGCATAACCGTACGCCCTTTTACCAATATTTCGTTGTTTTCTCCCAAGCGCACTTGCACATCGGGCATTACAGTACCTACAGTTCCCAAGCGGTAGTCGTTAGGATCGTAACACGATACCGACGCCGTAGTCTCAGACAAACCGTAACCATAAATAATAGATATACCACAAGCATGCAAGAACTCATTGATAGTATCACTCAACGGAGCTCCTGCTACAGGGAAGAAGTTACCACGCTCTATACCTATAGTCTTACGCAACTTTGAGAAGACCAACTTATCGAAAAACTTGTATTGTAATTCGGTAAGCATCGGCACTCGACGATTTTTCGCTATATACTCTACATTACGACGACGTCCCACCCTCAGGGCTCTCTTTATCATATAAGCCGATATACCTTTACGAGAAGCTATAAAATCCTGCACGGCAGCATATACCTTCTCCCAAAAACGAGGTACACTGCACATAAGCGTCGGACGTATCTCCTTGACAGCCTTCTGTATCTCCTTAGGATTGTAATTGATAGCAATACGCATACCTACAGTCAGGCAATAATAGCTCCACGCGCGTTCAAAGATGTGCGTCAACGGTAAAAAGCAAAGAGATAAATCGTTGTCACTACATGTAACCAGGCGCTGCAAATGTATGCGCATCGCCTCATCGAAGTTGGCATGCGACAACATCACACCCTTAGGCACACCCGTAGTTCCCGACGTATATATTAGTGTAGCCAAGTCGCTTGGCTCACCGGCTTCCCGACGACGAGCAACCATAGTTTTCACATCATCGGCAGCCTCTTCTCCCATGGCCAAAAACTTATCGTAATAAATAGCCGTTGTATCATCGTCAGCAAGAATTACATGAGGGTCAAAAACAACAACATTCTCTACCGACGGACAATCGACTGCGGCAGCCCGCCACTCGTCATATTGCTGCTGACCTCCGATAAAAAGCAATCGAGCTTCAGTTTCTTGTATGATATAACTTATCTGCTCAACAGAACTGGTGGCATACAATGGAGCAATAACAGCACGATTGGCAAAAGCTGCAAAATCTACTACAAAACCGCCTAAACAGTTCTGCGTGAAAACAGCTATATTGTCATGTTCCTTGATACCTAAACGCGCCATCGAGAAAGCGGCAGTATCTACCAAGTGTGAAAATTCACTCCACGAAGCCGAGTGCCACTTACCCGTTTCGTAATCTTGATACTTGAATACTTCTCTCTTAGCATACTTCGATGCTTGACGTTGCGGCAACGAAGCCAATAAATTAGTCATATATGATTAATATAAAATCCACCGCAAATGTACATAAAAACTACGATTCTTTTTACTATACGCGCACAAATTGACGAAGCATTTACTTAAAATTTATATTTATATCGCAGCTGTTTCAATGTCACAGGTACCTATAACAAAGAAAAAGGGGGAAAAATTAAAAAAAGTTGTATTTCGCAACTTTTGGTTTTTTTGAGAAAATCGCTGTACTATTTTAACCTATCTTATATACTTAGTTGTAAGAATATAATGTCAAACAGCTCATTGGCAGAGAGCAGGAAGTACCGTTTTTGGTGAAATTATGTAGAAAAACACTACATACAAAAGCATATATGTGAAGTTTTAGCTATTTTCGCATAAACATTCGTGAAACCCAATACATAATAGCATTTTAAATACCGTAACTATGCCTATACAACTCTCTGTCATCAACCATTCACACCATCAATTACCACAATATGCCACACCTCTATCGGCAGGAATGGACCTACGTGCCAATCTCGATGCACCGCTCACCCTTCAACCCGGTCAACGATTATTGGTACCCACCGGTCTATTTATTGCCTTACCAGAAGGGTATGAAGCTCAAATACGACCTCGTAGCGGACTCGCTCTCAAACATGGCATTACTGTTCTCAACTCACCGGGAACAATCGATGCCGACTACCGTGGCGAGATAAACATCATCCTGGCCAACCTCTCAGACAAGCCCTTTACCATTGAGGATGGTGAACGCATTGCTCAAATGGTAGTTGCACGTCATGACAGAGTAGAATGGATAGAAACAGACTCTCTCGACGAAACCGAACGCGGAAGCGGAGGTTTTGGCCATACCGGAACCAAATAATTTTTACGACTGCATGAAACACCCTTGCCTCATATTCCTATACGTTGTTGCTTTCTTGTACTTATCACTGTCGGCATGTACCGCTCCACGGCAAACGGCATCACTGTCAGACGAGAACACAAAGCAACTATACAACTATTACTATACCGAAGGCGAACGGCAACGCGTCTTAGGCAACAACGAAGCGGCCTTCGCCCTTCTCTCAGAGGCATCGCGCATCGACACCTCCGCTCCGGCAGGTCAATTTGCTTTGGCAAACTACTACATGCAGCTCAACCGTCCCGACACGGCAATATATATGTTGCATAAAGCAGCCGAAGGCGATACCACACAATACTGGTACAACTTCTTCTACGCCCGTATCACCTCGCTTGCCGGACTCAACGACGAAGCGACGCGAATATGGAGACGACTGATACGACAACACCCCGACAAGCCGGAACTGAACTCGGCTCTTGCCAATTCCTTGCTTGCACAAGGCGACGTAAAAGCTGCATTGGCCTGCTACGACTCTTTAGAGAATTCCACAGGCCCTTCAGAGCCTCTTACTATCAAGAAAATGGAATTATACGAACAGATGGGCGATACTGTTGCCATGATAGCCGAGGCCGAGAAACTACAACAAACCTATCCCTCCAACACATCATACATGCTGTTGTTGGGCGACGTATATGCCAACCTCCACCGCGATAGCGCCGCTTGGGAAATGTACGAAAAAGTAAGCCGCATCGAACCCGACAATGGTTATCTATATCTTTCCCGAGCTTCTTATTATGCTCTGCAGGGCGACTCAACAGCATATCATCGCGAAATGAAGACAGCCCTTGCCAACAGCAATATAGATATGGAAACAAAATTGGGAATTTTCCGCGAATACATTGCTGCACTGGTTGCCAAACAAGTAAACCTGGAGGCTCTCGATACTCTCTATGTAAATATCATCGAACAATATCCGCAAGAACCGCTGGTAAGGCAATTATACGGATTTTATCTCTACGTAATCAAAGACTACGCCCGTGCCAGCGAACAATATTCCATTGCAGCCGATTTGGCTCCCACCGAAGCCGACACATGGGTACACTTAATAGCTCTGTACCTCATGGACGAACAATACGAGCGGGCCATAGAGACCGGGTACCGGGCTTTACAATATATACATGATACCTCCACAATATATGAAATGACAAGTGCTGCGTTGGTGCAACAAAAACGGTACGACGAGGCGGCACAACTTCTTATCAATGCCATCAATCAATGTACCAACATCACTCCGCAACAACAGTCGTCGCTATACGGACAGCTGGGTGACATATATCATCAGACCGGCCAAACCGACAAAGCCTATGAGCAATACGACAAGGCTCTGAACCTGTACGCATCGAACATTGCAGTGCTCAACAACTACAGCTACTTCTTGGCTCTCGAAGGCAAAGAGCTTTCCAAAGCCGAACGCATGAGCGCAATGACCATTAAAGAGTTTCCCGACGAACCTACATACCTCGACACTTACGCCTATATCCTCTTCAGAAAGGAGAGCTACTCGCTGGCACGTATCTACATAGAAAGAGCCATAGAAAAGAGTAAAGAGCCAAGTGCCGAAATATTGGAACATTATGGCGACATTCTTGCCTGCCTGGGCGATACCGATGCTGCCGTAGAACAATGGCAAAAAGCCTTAGATGCGGGAGGCGAAAAAGAAAGACTGGAAACTAAAATTGAAAAAAGAGAATACATAGCACCATGAAACGAATAGGACAAATAGCACTGCTCTCATTACTCGTATTCCTTGTCGGATGTAAAAGTAAAGAAGCTGTAGGCACACTTCCGCAACCCGGCGAAAAAGACAAAACGACACGGTTTGAGACGCTCTTGAATGCATACAGCCCATGGGACACATTCACGGCTAAAGGGACCGCATCGTTCTCGGGTACTGGCCTGCGCTCATCGGTAGAGATACGCATGATACGCGGCAAAGCCATACAGGTATCTATCAGGCCCTTGTTAGGTATAGAGATAGGCCGCTTGCTTATGACAACCGACAGTATATACATATACGACAAGTTCAACCGCCGTTATGTTGCCGAGTCGTTACAAACATTCTATAATATATTGCCTGTTGCCATCACCCCGCTCGACCTACAAAATATCTTATTAGGCCAGCCGTTTATTTTCGGACAAGCTTCGTTGCAACCCTCCGACATCAGTAAGTTTGATATTCTTACAAGTGACAATGAAGACTGGGCTTTGCAACCTCAAAAACAATACCGCGAGTTTACATATCGCTTTTTACTCAACGACAACAATCTTATAGGCATACAAGCCTACCAAAACAATACGCCTCGACAGATAAGTTGCTCTTATGCCGACCACCGTCTTGCCGACGGCAAACTACTACCTGCATTTGTACAAGTAACAGCTCAAGGTAGCTCCCGGAAATATACACTCAACCTCAACTACGACATTTCGTCGGTAACATGGGACAATAACATAAGTATCGAAAAGCAATCGCCGGCCGGTTATACGATTATGACTTTCCAGCAACTTATTAAATCGTTGATACCATGAAGCAAAAGCATTCATCCCGATGGTTCGCCGGAATAAGTACGTGGGCATTTGCGTGTATGCTGATGCTCTCGGTCACCTTGATGGCCCAAAACGTCGACGACCTGCGGAAAAACAAAGAAAAGGCCGAGACTCAACTGCGTGAAACAAACCGCGCCTTACAAAAAAACCTAAAGAGCGCACGCAGTATTCTCAACGAACTTGACCTCATCAACGCCGAAATAAGAGACCAAAACAAAGTCATAAAGAAGCTCAACAACGAAATATCTACTCTCAACCGTAAACAGAGGGAGATGAACGACTCTATATACCTGTTGCAAAAAGAGCTCAATGCCAAAAGGGCTTCTTATGCAAAAGCTATACAAGGAATGGGGCGACGACGCACCGACTACGATGCACTGATGTTTATATTCTCGGCGCAATCGCTCAACCAGTCATATCGGCGAATGCGTTATCTGAAAGAGTATTCCGACTGGCGCAAACGCGAAGCGACAGGAATCATGGCTCAACAAGAAGAGCTGAAAAAGAAGAAACAACAACTCGAAGCTATCGTAGCCGAACGAAAACAAGTGATGGCGGAGCGGGCTGGTGAAGCCGATAAGCTGAAAGCTCAACAGAACGAAAAGCAACGCTTCGTATCGTCGCTGAAAAACAAAGAAAAATCGCTCCGCGCCGAAATGAAAAAGCAACAGGCGCAAATCGATGCTCTCGACCAGAAAATAGAAGCCATTATTGCTGAAGAGGCCCGCAAAGCGGCCGAGCGCGCACGAGCAGAGGCCGAAGCAGAAGCCAAACGCCTTGCAGAACAAAAAGCACAGGAACAAGGGGGCAAACAAAGCGACACCAAAGCCCAACCCGATAAACCTGTCATACCCGAAGGCTACAAGATGCCCCGTGCCGACCGCGAGCTTTCCGGCAGCTTTGCCAAGAACAAAGGTAAGCTACTCTTCCCTGTAGCCGGGCACTATCGCATTGTAGGCCATTTCGGGCTGCACAAACATCCTGAATTCAAATATCTTGACAAAAACAACCTGGGTATAGATATAGAAACTCTGCCAGGCACCAAGGCTCGGGCTGTATTCAATGGTACCGTAGCTCGCGTATTCTCTTTTGGTGGTGCTACAAAAGCCCTTATGATAAGGCATGGTGAATACTATACCGTATATACCGGACTAATAGAAGTTTACGTCAAAGCCGGCGATACTGTTTCGGCAGGAGAAAATTTGGGATTGATATATAGCGATCCACAAGACAATAAACGTACCAAGCTGTCGTTCCAAATAAGAAAGGAATCGCAAAAACTCGACCCCGAACAGTGGCTCAATCTATAACGCGCCATGGACCAATTGCTCACAGTAAAGTTCTATAATCCACAGGAGAAAACTGTGTGGGACCATCTGGTAACACACTCATCAGGCGGCACGTTTCTCTTTCTGCGCGATTATATGGAATATCACGCCTCTCGCTTTACCGATTATTCGCTACTTTTTTACAGAAAAGGCCGACCCATAGCCGTCTTCCCGGCAAACAGACAAGGTGATACCGTAATATCACATGGCGGGCTTACCTATGGAGGCATCATAACCACTCCAGAGGTATCAACATCTCTAATACTCGACATTTTCGACGCCCTGACAGACTTCTTGAGACAAGCAGGATGTCGACACCTTATCTACAAATGTGTGCCGTATATATATCAACGCTACCCTCATGCCGGCGACCTGTATGCTTTATATCGGGCAGGTGCCGAGCGAATTGCCTGTAATCTTTCTGCTACGATAGAACCTGCACGCCGACCGCCGTTTGCCGAGCTACGACGCAGGGGTATGAAAAAGGCTCTGCACGCCGGTGTAGCAATAAACGAAAGTGACAATTTTGCTCCGTTTTGGGAAATTCTTGCACACAATCTACAAGAAAAATTCCATACTTCACCCGTTCATACTCTCGACGAGATTACCTTGCTACATAATCGTTTCCCTGAGCAAATTAAACTCTATACAGCGACCCTCAACGGTTCAACGGTTGCAGGTACTATTATCTACGATACCGGCGAAGTAGCCCATGCACAATATATTTGTGCATCGCCCGAAGGGAAACAAATTGGAGCATTAGACTTGCTCTTCATACAACTGATAGAAAAAAACTACGCCAGCCACCATTACTTCGACTTCGGTATCTCTACTGAAGAAAACGGGAACTATCTCAATACAGGATTAATGTCCCAAAAAGAGGGCTTCGGCGCTCGCGGCACTATATATGAAATATACCGAGTAGAATTATGACTCGCAACAACGACAGCAACATCTACCGACTTATCACCAAGGCAGCGGCTCTTTTTGGGGGTGCACAGGTGGTAGGTATCTTGTGCTCGGTCGTTCGCACCAAACTTATTGCCATATGGTTAGGCAGTACAGGTATCGGAGTCATAGGTCTATACAATACAGCCATAGAGACCATTACTGCTCTTACCGGACTGGGCATACGCAGCAGTTCTATTCGAGAAATCTCTGAGGCTAAATCTTCAGGCAACCCCCAACATCTGTCGCAGGTTGTCACCGTCGTAAAGCGATGGTCGTGGTTTGTTGGTCTATTGGGTGCTGTCGTTACAATTTCGTTAGCGCCGCTACTGAGTCGCTGGACTTTTGGCGACGACAAACATATATGGGGTTTCGTATTACTCTCCTGTACACTGCTCTTCAATGCCTTACTCTCCGGAGAACAAGCCATCCTGCAAGGTACACGACAATTGCGGAAGTTGGCAAAATGCTCAATCTACGGAGCCATAGCTGCTCTCATAACCACCGTCCCGCTTTACTATTTTGGCGGGATAGACGGTATCGTCCCGGCCTTGATAATTTATGTTGCTGTCACATATATTGTCACCCTATTATACCGTGACAAAGAAGTTCCCACAATACAGCTATCTGTGCGACAAACCGCCCAAAGGGGCAAAGAGATGGTCATACTGGGTATTTTTATGACTGTGAGCAGCTTTATCACTACGCTCTTCTCATACATCTTCTCTGCATACCTCAACTATAAAAGCGGAGAGAGCACTGTAGGGTATTATCAGGCAGGCTTCACCTTAATGAATAAATATGTAGGACTCATTTTTACCGCTATGGCAATGGAATATTATCCACGCCTTGCCGGTGTTTCTCACAACCGAGCCCTCTTGTCGCAATATGTAGGACAACAAAACGAAATGATGCAATTGATGCTGATACCAATCATTGCCCTGTTCATCGTATTGCACCCGTTCATGGTACGCCTCCTATATACGCCCGAGTTTTACACTATCAACGACTATTTACTACTGGCCATACAGGGTATACCCTACAAAGCCATATCATGGTCAATCGGCTTTGTGCTGCTGGCCAAAGGCGACGGCAAACTCTATTTCATTACCGAACTATTATCTGATACTATCACTTTTGCCCTTAATATAGTTGGATATGAGTATTGGGGACTACAAGGAGTGGGAGCCTCCTACACAATAGGATTCATACTATATCTGGTCATTATCTACATTACATGCCGACGTAAATATGGCATAGAACCAGGCTCGAAATCATGGAGAGTCACCGTAATAACCATTCTGACTACCACTATTCTATATATAGCCTACTTGTTCGTTCCCGTTCTTGCATGGATACTTGTCGGTATAACCGTTGTTATATCGTGCTTTATGCTATACCGCAAGTGGCAAGGTCCGGCAGATAATGCTCAATGACGTGTCCAGAAATCGACATATTGTGCCGCCACTTTTCTGTAATCATGATAACGCTCGACAAAAGCACGACTCTGCCGTGCCTTCGTCGGCACGTTATTGCGGTGTAATATAAGCTCTTCAAATACCCGATAGATAGCATCGTGGTCGGGCAATACATTGACAACAGGTCGCAAGTCATCGTCACCTATAAAATCATAGAACTCAGGCTCGGCACCGCTCACAGCCACCAGGCCTTTAGCCATGGCAAGCAAAGCATTGGTAGCAGGCGTATAGGAGTAAAGCTGGTCTATCAACACATCCGACTCATACATCAAGCGATTGTATTCTTTGTAAGGCACATTCTCTACTGCCGTCACCTCACACTCATACTTATATTTGCTCTTCACCTCTTGTAATACATCATAGAGTACATCGGTGCCTTTCAGTTCAGAACGGTCACGCTGTATACCTATAAAAAAACGCAACACATCTATACGTTCTGACAACGGCTTCATAGGATTCTCATCAAGGTTGATAGGAATAGGTATATACTCCAACTTAGAAGCATATTCGTCTCGATACGATATATAGTACTCATAGAGGCACGATGCTATACCGTCGCACTCTTGTGCCATGGCTATGTTGGGTTCTTTATTCGGTCCGTAGAGATACGCATCTCGTTCTTTATTATAACCCGGACGCTGCAAAGGCTTATCGCCCACAAAGAAATCGGAATAACGAAACGTATGCCCGTCGAAACAGGCCTTTACATAATAATAGTCGGTAGAGAGGGACTGTAAAAAAACTTTGTCATTCTGCCGTTTCAATTGGCGGAAAATAGAAAGATTCTTTTCGGGGCGTAATGTGAAGAATATGGGACTAGCCACCTGCACTACATCGTACCCTCTCCACGATGGCAAATAAGCAAGAATCTTAGACAAATACATCATAGAGTCAACCGGTCCAAACCCCTTACGACTTATATCAATGTCACGACTATTATTCATCCATCGGCTACCGTTAGACACTACCGTGACTTCGTGTCCGTTCAGACGCAACCCTTGTGCCAGTGTCCAATGGAAATTACTTGCATCGCCTATCAAGAGAATCTTCATGTGAAATCATATTTTTATAATATAAAATACCGTTGCAAGCTCCCGATAGCAGTCTGAAGAAATTTCCCCTTCCCTTCAATGCTCCCACAGCCGCAAATTTCACCATACGAGGCCACGCCCCCCATCCATGCACATAGTAGTTTACAGCTCCTTGTGCCATCATCACACCCGGGTCAGTATACACTCGCAGCCCTGTACTTTCACATGGAGCATCTACAACCACATACGGAAAATACCACACAGAAAGGCCTGCTTGCATGGCATCATGTAAGAAAACATCTTCCTCGCCACAGAGCAGGCATCCCGACCCTAAACCGAATCTCTCATTAAAAGAAAGCTTTCCCTTCACTGCCGATACCCTCAATGTCAACTCGGGCGATGTAGGATACATTCCCTTGGGTCGTTTGGCATACGGGTGTGCATATGAAGCATATTTCTTAATAGGGACGCCATCGAAAGCATTGATTTTAAATTGGATAATATCAATATCGGGATGCTCTGTATATACACGAAGAATCGTATCGAAATAGTCCTGACGATAACGGCAATCATCATCGGCTATCAACGCCACATCTCCGTCGGCATGGGCAAGGGCATTATTTCTATTGCGTGATAACCCTCGCCCTTGCAAGAAATATACACTCACATCTTTGCGTTCACTAAGTGACTCGGGAACTCTCTGCAACCAGCCATTATCGGTATATTGCATCGACACAATATACGACACGTCATTGCGAGGCGGCAACAACATGGACGGAATACGCTCTATACCTTTATCGAAGGTACATATAAGCACATTAAGTTTCATCGGTCGTGACTAATATGATATGCAAATATAATATTTCCACCCCACAACACAGCCCCGCCAATCAGTTTATTTGTACCTTTGCAACATGAGCGAAACCATGAGCATTGTCATACCGGTCTATAACAGGGCAAAAGAGTTGCCCCGTACCGTAGCATCTATTCTCGCACAACATTACCGACCTATCCACCTTATATTGGTCGATAATAACTCTACCGATAATAGTCTCGACATATGCCATTGGTTGCAACAGAAATACAGCAAGGGACTCTTTACCATCGACGTGCTGCAAGAGACCAAAAGAGGTGCATCGGCAGCAAGAAACAAAGGACTGAAACACGTCAATACACGACATGTAATGTTTTTCGACAGCGACGACACACTACATCCCGATGCCGTCATGCTGTATATGGAGGCCTTCTCGATACACCCCGAAATAGAGATTGTAGGTTGCACCATCAACTTCTGCAACGAACAAAAAAAAGTATGGCCAGCCAAAGCCGTATTCTCGACCGACCCTGTACAGCATCTGCTGCACAGCACATTGTCGACCCAACGTTTTGCAGCACGTACCGAGGTGATAAGAGCCGTAGGTGGGTGGGAAGAGGAGTATAATGGTTGGGTAGACTGGAACCTTGGCGTAAGGCTGTTATTGCATACTTCAAAAGTTCATTGGATAAAGCATCCTCCACTTGCCACACAATACCTGCATGCAAACTCCATTACTACTCAAAACGACCGAAAAGGACTGGAGCAATTCCACTTGGCATTACTTGCGACACGGCGAGACATAGAAGCCTCGCAACATCCGCAAAGAAAGCGTTATGACAGATTAGTTGTGTACCGCCAGGTCCTTTTGGCTTCACATATCATCAAACTTGCACGACAACAGCACAATCCCGAGCTCTACCAATACGGTCAACAACTCTATCATGAAGCCCTTCATGACAACGTCACTACCCCGTTCCTCAGGATTTTCTTTACCTCGTGCTTCTACTTTACGCTCTGGGGTGGCCGCGGAACCGGATTGATAGCACAATATATCATACGCTAACCCACCTCGCGTCTATATGACTCACCTCTTGGGAGAAGGCAAATGAAGGTCATCCAGCAAATTAACAAACATCTCTATCGCCTCCCGCACGTCTGCAAGACGTATATACTCATCGCCGGCAACCGCTGGCTCTCCAGGTTCCATACCTACCGACGGACAGTTTATAAAAGACCTGTCGCTTCTCGTTGACGAACCGAATGTCTCACAACCCAACAACTCGGCGCGTCGCACAAACGGATGCTGCACATCTACATGTGAAGCCTCGGCAGCTCCAGGCATTAGAGTCACTTCACAAGGCAGAACCTCTTGTAACAAAGAGCGTATCTCGTCATTCGTATAGCAGTCATTAGAACGCACATCCACCATAAACCGGCAAACATCGGGTATCATGCCACCATTTGCAACAGCCTCTATAGAAGTAGTAGCTACTTTTACCTCACCCAAAGTCACCGATAAATGTTCTAAATGAAAATCTTGCAAAGCCGTCAATGCCGGGAGTGCCTTATAGATGGCATTTACACCATCGCCCTTGACAACACTGCCTGCTTTACCCTTCACCGTACAATCGAGTTGCATATATCCTCGCTCCGATATAGCTACTCGCATATCGGTGGGTTGCCCCACAAGAGCAAAATCTATTGGAGGAAGATGCTGTAATACAACATCGAGCTCTCGAGTATCGGCTACATCATCTTTACACGAGACCAGGAAAATCAAATTATACGGTTGCGGAGTAGCCGACAATAACCTGAAAGCAGCCCACAACGACACGGCCGATGCTCCAAAGCGATTGATACCCAATCCATAGAGACAACATTCACTCTCAATCGGTTCATACGGGTCGCCATTCCATCCATCGGTAGGCAAAGCCATATCAATGCCTACCTCGAGCAACAAGGAGGGCAACGACGCATCGTATGCCGCCGACATCGCCCACACCTCATTACCTTCACGGTGCGTTTCATAACCATCCTTTTGCAATTGTGACTCCCATAAATCGGCAACAGCGCCTTTCTCATGCAGCGGTGCAAGCGCTCGCACTTGCTGCTGCAATAGCTCTATGGCGGTATAGTATATTTCGTCTTTCATGTCGTCGGCCATAACGATGATGAATTTTATGATTACACAAAACAAACTTACAACAAAATATTCAAAAAATGAAGCTACCTCTCTTTTTATTGTAATAATGCCTCTGCGACCACCCTTTGTACATAATATTTTATACCTTTTATACTCAACGCTCCTGTTTTCATGAAAACATTTTATCTGTCAATCTTTCTTTTCTTTGCGACTTTATCTATGGCCGCATCAGCCCAGACTACAACCGACCAACTTGTAGGTAATTACATCAACAATAACGAGTGGTTTAAACTCAGATGAACAAATAAACGTAGAGACGACCGAAGGTATTATCAACCTGGAAGATGGCAACCTGGGTATGGACTTCTTTACACAGTTTCGCAAGGTTATTTTCAACACGCAAGATATGTTTTTGCGCCTCGTCAAATAAATATCGGCCTGACACACAATCTCGGTCATTGATAGGAATATACCCTTTCACAACTTCAAGCGGCTCTTACAGCTCCACACACAAATAATGGTGGGCAACAACGAACATAAAAGCCAATAAAGAACCGATTGAAAATACAATGATACGGGGAAAACCTGAGCATACATCACGTACCACATGGCACTTATTACCATGTTAATCACCGTCGACAAAAGGTATACATATATCATAAGCCGCCACACACCACCCTTCTTATAGAGATTCCATGCAAAAGCGCCTCCTATAAGACTACTCAACGTATATGTAGTAAGGACTGAAGGTAAGCGCATGACGTTGACACCGAAGTTTATGGCATATACAACTGCCGACAAAACGCCGCACACAAGCATTGCCATCTCAAAAATCCATACCCGTTTGTCATCAATCTTCATATTGTCAGTTTTTGAGGTTATACTTCATGCCCCTTGAGGGTATATATTACAAATATAAGAAATATAGAAATAGGTGAGAGTAGAGACAAACAAAAATACAGTTTTTGAGTTGCTCTCGACCAAACCGCATCCTATATTCTACAGATAGTGCGAAAGAAAAGCAAAAGACTTACTCCATTACCCTTTGCACACGTTATAAATAAAACATATTTATCATATTACCTAATACTCCAAACATACACCCATACAATAAGATTGGTATTCACGACTCTTTCACTCCATTTTTTGCTACAAACGTAGTATCTTTGTAGCAAAGATAACATATGCATAGAAGCGACTTGTGCCACCAGGGTAAACATCATGCCCATGCACAACTCGTCTCTAATAAAAGAAACATATTGATGCCTGACACTTTTCATTCTACCGCTCGACGGATGTGCTGGGAACGGCTCATCACAGCCAAACGCTTCGGCATGGAGAAGTACCATGACGAGCGCATACATAAACGCACCGACTTTCAGCGCGATTACGACCGTATGGTTTTCTCGGCACCTTTTCGCCGTTTACAAAATAAGACACAGGTATTTCCGCTGCCCGGCAGCATATTCGTCCACAACCGCCTGACACACAGCCTCGAGGTATCGTGCGTGGGCAGGTCTTTAGGAAACAATGTGGCAACAGCTCTCATTGAAAAATATAACGGAACTCCGGCAGCCGACAAGCTGCCCCACATAGGCTCTATCGTAGCGGCGGCCTGCTTGGCACACGACTTGGGAAACCCTCCCTTCGGGCACTCGGGCGAACGAGCTATTGCCACCTACTTTTCCGAAGGTAACGGACTTGAGCTGAAAGACCAATTGAGCGAATGGGAATGGAAAGACTTTACACACTTTGAAGGTAATGCCAATGCCTTTAGATTATTGACACATCAATTCAATGGTCGTCGTCCGGGAGGTTTTGCCCTCACCTATTCTACACTGGCATCTATCATCAAATACCCTTACGCCTCGACATTCTCTCCCAAGAAAGGGAAATTGGGTTTTTTTGCTTCAGAGCGTGAAAACTTTTGTCGTGTAGCCGACGACCTTGGCATGCTCCCCAATGGTGAAAGCGGACTTGTCTATCATCGTCATCCTTTGGTATATCTTGTAGAGGCGGCCGACGATATCTGTTACCAAATCATGGATATAGAAGATGCACATAAACTGAAAATCCTCACCACGGCCGAGACCAAAGAGTTGTTGCTTGCCTATATACATCCTCAACGATATAACCATATACAAGAAGTGCTTGGGATGGTAAACGATATAAATGAACAAATTGCCTACTTACGGTCCAGTGTTATAGGTATTCTTACCGACGAATGTTCACGCATTTTTGTCGAACATGAAGACGAGCTTCTAACTGGTACATTCAAGGGCAGTCTCATCGACCACATGGCCGATATACCACGCAAGGCCTATCAGCAATGCTCACAGACGGCCTACAACAAGATATATACCAGCAGCGATGTTTTGGATATAGAACTAGCAGGTAACCGCATCATCACAGAATTGTTGGACAAACTCATCGACGCCGTTCGTTTTCCCGAAAAAGCATACTCGCAATTGCTGCTCAACAAAGTGCCGCAACAATACGAGACTCATGCCGAAACGCTTTATGGCAAGCTACAGGCAGTTGTCGACTATATTTCAGGCATGACCGACGTCTATGCCCTCGACCTTTATCGTAAAATCAACGGCATGAGTCTTCCTGCCGTATAATCTCAATGTTGTCATGAAGTCACAATTTATTCACCTCACACTTTCCATACTTTTACTCATTCTTACTCCTGCTTGGGTACAAGCTAAAGAATATACGATTGAGACGGTACCCAATGTACAAGTAGCCGACCGCACACGCTTTGTTACAGACCCCGATAATATATTGGGCGAGTCTGCAACAAGACATATAGACGCTATGCTGGCGCAAATTCGTGACAGCAATACCGTCGAAGCCGCTGTGGTCGTACTGCCATCTATAGGCAATAACGATATAGACATCTTCGCCACAGACCTCTTTACACATTGGGGCATAGGCCGTAGTAACGACAACGGATTGCTCATACTTACTGTTATAGACCAACGACGTGTAGTGTTCCGCACAGGATATGGTATAGAAGGAGTACTACCCGATGCCATATGCAAGCGTATCATCGACCGTTATATCATACCGGCATTCCGCCAAGGCGACTACGGTGGCGGCCTGGAAGCTGCCGTAACACAAGTTGCGCACATCGTAACCACCCCTGAAGCATCGGCAGAACTGACAGCTACTAACGATTCTTCGGCCAATGACTTCAGCCTTCTAAGCGTAGTTTACTTCTACCTCGCATGCAGTCTTATCATCTCACTTCTGCTCTCACTATACATCAATGGTATCATACGACGGTACAAGAAATCGCCATACGAAGGCTACAAGCATTTAAGCAGCATGCTCTCGCTTCTGCAAATTATCGCCATCTTTTTCCCTCTGTGGGGCGTTGCCAACTTGTCGCGATGCCGCAAAAAGATGCAGGCATTCCGCGATATGCCTCGTACTTGCGAAAATTGCGGGAGTATGATGCACAAGCTCGACGAGCACGAAGACAATGCTTTTCTCTCTCCACAAGAAGATATGGAAGAAAAAATCGGTTCGGTCGACTACGACGTATGGATATGCGACAAATGTCACAACACCGACATATATCGTTTCGAGACACCTTTTACACGTTATACCGAGTGCCCACAATGTCATGCAAAGGCTTATAGTCTCTCACGCGACCACATTATACGCCCAGCCTCTTCGATTGCCGCCGGACAAGGTGAAAAAATATACGTCTGCTCATATTGCAAGATGCGCAAGGTAGTGCCCTACATCATTCCTATGATTGTGGTAGCAGCTCACAATACCCACAGAGGTGGCTTCGGGGGTGGCAGCATCGGCGGCGGCTTTGGAGGCGGTATGACCGGCGGAGGTGGTGCCGGTGGAAGTTGGTAATTTTTATACCCGTTACAAGCTATGAGTAACCGAGACAAACCCCATCCTTTCAGCTGGCATGAACGACTACACAGCTTCGTCTATGCCGGTCGCGGCCTTAAACTTCTTTGGCGCGAACACAACACGCACATACACCTCGCGGCCACAATACTCGTAGGAGTGGCAGGCTTATGCTTTGGACTCACAACCATAGAGTGGGCAGCCATTGTCATTGTGATAGGCTTCGTATGGGTTGCCGAGGCTCTCAATACCGCCATTGAGCGTCTATGTGACCATGTAGAACCCCAACAGCACCCATCCATAGCTGCAGTTAAAGACATCGCTGCAGCAGCCGTTTTGATAGCAGCTCTGACAGCTGCACTAACAGGCATCATTATCTTTGTGCCTCATATAATCTCTTGTATAGCTGCTTGGTTGTCATAAAAGTATCTTTATATGATTCTAAAACAACTATCTATCATCAACTTCAAGAATATCGCACAAGCAGAGTTATCGTTCTCGGCCAATATCAACTGCTTCTTGGGCAACAACGGCATGGGCAAGAGCAACCTGCTCGATGCCATATACTACCTCTCTTTCTGCAAGAGTTTTACACACGTCAACGACTCACAAAATATACGGCACGGAGAGGAATTCTTCATGCTGCAGGGTATTTACGACCGCAACGATGCCACTGAGACTCTCTCCTGCGGCATCAGGCGCAAACAAAAAAAGTCTTTCAAGCGCAACAAAAAAGAATATGAACGGCTGTCTGACCACATTGGATTTGCCCCGTTGGTGATGGTATCGCCCGACGATAACATCCTCATCAGAGGCGGTGGTGAAGAGCGCCGCCGATTTATCGACGTTGTCATCTCACAATGGGATAAACCTTACCTCGACTCTCTCATCCGTTACAACAAATCGCTTGAGCAACGCAATGCCCTCATCAGGCAACAAATCAGTGACCCCTCTTTATACGAAATCTGGGAAGAGCAAATGGCTCGAGCTGCATCGAGAGTATACGATACACGGCAACGCTTTTTAGAGGATTTCATTCCGGTATTCAACCGTTTCTATAACAATATCGCAGCAGGCAACGAACAAGTAGGTCTTACCTACCGTTCACACCTTGCCGAAGGAGATTTATTACCTCAACTGGAGGCTTCGCGTAGTCGCGACCTCCTTATAGGATACACAACCAAAGGAATTCATCGCGACGACATGGAGATGACTCTCGACGACTACCCCATGAAGCGAATAGGCTCGCAAGGACAATGTAAGACATACCTCGTCGCACTGAAGCTTGCCCAATACGAATTCCTGGCACGACACGGTAATACCACCCCAATACTCCTGCTCGACGACCTTTTCGACAAACTCGACGCCGGCCGAGTAGAACGTATCATGCAATTGGTCTCAAGCGACCTTTTCGGACAGATATTCATTACCGATACCAATCGCGAATATCTCGACCAGATTATCAGACACACTACAGCCCAGCACTCTTTATTTAATGTCGTAAACGGAGAATTTTCAACCTTATAACCATACTATGCAACGAAAAGGGACACAAGCCATAGGCGATATCCTCAATGATATTTTGCAGGCACAAGGACTCGATATAGGTCTCAACGGTGCACGTGCCCGACAGGCATGGCAAGATACTATGGGCGATGCCGTGCTGAGGTATACCGAAGATATATCATTTGAAAAAGGTACATTGTACGTGAGACTTACATCGGCCATCTTACGCAATGAACTTTTTATGTGCCGCTCACAAATTATCAAGAAGCTCAACGAAAAAATAGGCCGTCAAGTCATTCAAACCATCATTTTCAGATAATTTATGCATCACGAATTTCACTTTCCTACATTTCACCATCGCTACCCGGTACAACTACGTTTCAATGACATAGATACTCTTGGACATGTCAATAACTCTATCTACTTTACATTCTACGATTTAGGAAAAAGCCGTTATTTCGAGGCCGTAAGGCAATGCAGCATAGACTGGCGTCGTGCCGATGTTGTAATAGCCAACATCAACGCCGACTTCATATCGCCCATATATCCCTGCGAAGAGATTGCCGTAGAGACCTGTACCATAGAGATAGGCCACCGCAGCTTCACTTTGCTGCAACGTCTTATTAATGTCGAGTCAAACGAAATTAAAGGTATTTGCCGCACTGTCATGGTAGGTTTCGATATTGCAGCCGGCGTAAGTGCTCCCATCAGCGACGAGTGGAAAGAGGCTCTCTGCCAATACGAACACGCCGACTTATGCAAAAAGTAAACAAAATATGACCGGCATTATCGTAGAACACCTTATCTTTGCAAAACGAACCGCACATAAAGGTGTTGGGGACGTTTACACACACGCTTTTTACCATTAATGCCACAATAAAAAACAGATGAATACTACCGATTCAATCAAAGAGATACTCCGTCATGAAGCCGAGGCCATTCTCAATATTCCGGTTAACGACAGCTTCGACCGCGCGGTCGCGCTCATCGTAGAACAAGTACATCATAAAAAAGGCAAACTGGTAACTACGGGTATGGGCAAAGCTGGGCAAATAGCCATGAACATTGCTACGACCTTCTGTTCTACAGGTATCCCGGCTGTTTTTCTGCATCCCAGCGAGGCTCAACACGGCGACTTGGGCATCTTGCAAGAGAATGACATCATGCTGCTGGTATCCAATTCGGGAAAAACACGTGAAATTCTTGAGCTTCTGGATCTTACATCCAATTTCATGCCTCACATACACACAATTGTCATCACCGGCAACAATCATAGCGAACTCGCCACAAGAGCCGACGTATGCCTCTACACCGGAGGTGCGCCCGAAGTGTGTCCGTTGGGGCTGACACCCACCACATCAACAACCCTTATGACCGTTATCGGTGACATTCTTGTGGTAAACACAATGAAAGAGACCGGCTTCGATGCCGAGCAATATGCTCTGCGCCACCACGGCGGCTATCTGGGAGAGCGATCACGAGAAAAAATAAAACAACCTAAATAGACATCTTCATCATGAGAAAAATTATCGGTATAGGAGAAACCATTCTCGACATCATTTTTCGCAACGGGCAACCCACAAAGGCGGTTCCCGGCGGCTCAACGTTCAATACGACCATCTCTTTAGGACGTTTGGGTACCGATGTTTCTCTCATAACCGAATTGGGCAGCGATACCATAGGCGACACCATCACCTCTTTTATGAAAGAAAATAATGTGGGGACACAATATATTGACCGTTATTCAGCCGAAGAGGGTAAAACACCTATTTCGCTTGCCTTCCTCGATGAAGATAACAATGCCCATTACTCTTTCTATCACCAATTTCCCAACGACCGCCTTGATGTAGTATGGCCTCGTATCGACAACGACGACATCATTATCTTCGGATCATATTTTTCCATCAATCCTCTGCTGCGACAACGTATCACCGACATCATAGAATATGCCCAAGTAAGGAAAGCTATCATTTATTACGACCCCAACTTCCGCGCAGCTCATAGTCACGAGGCCATGAAACTTATGCCTGCCATACTCGAGAACCTGGAGTATGCCGATATTGTACGAGGCTCATCAGAAGACTTTGAGACACTCTTCAAGCAAACCGACGCAGAAAAGACCTACCGAGACAATATCAAATTTTATTGTCCCAACTTTATATACACCCGTGGAGGTGAAGGTGTAGAACTGTTTTGCAAGACCGGCCATCGACATTTTGATATAGAGGCTGTAAAACCCGTAAGCACCATAGGCGCCGGTGACACCTTCAATGCTGGCATTCTGTATGGTCTCATCAAGCACGACATTACCCGCGAAAAGCTCTACGACCTTACGACCGACGAATGGGCTGTAATTATCGATTATGCCTTGAAATTCTCGGCACAAGTGTGCCTCAGTGAAGAGAATTACCTCCCGGCCGAATATGCAGCCGGATATAAACTCTGAACTTATACTATTACCGACAACACACACTGTATCAATTTTTTTCTTTACCTTTGCGCGCTAATTTATTATATTACAATGCTGGGCTCTTTCATTTATAGCCACAAACGCTCCGCGAAGGAAACATAAATGGCTGCCCTGCATGGCTCACAGCCCCAAATTTTACACGCATAATGAAGACATTCCAAGAGTTAGGCATCGAAGCACCCATCTTGAAAGCCATAGAGGAGTTGGGTTATCAAGCACCCATGCCCGTACAAGAACAAGTTATTCCACATTTGCTCGGTGAAGATACCGACCTTATCGCATTAGCTCAGACAGGAACTGGTAAAACAGCCGCTTTCGGATTGCCACTACTACAACTCATTGCCATAGCCAATCTATACCCGCAAGCTCTTATCCTGGCTCCCACAAGAGAACTTTGTCTGCAAATCGCCGACGACCTTGCCGACTACTCTAAATACCTCGACAACCTACGCATTACACCCGTCTATGGAGGCGCAAGCATCGAGGTGCAAATACGCTCCCTGCGCAAGGGCACTCATATCATAGTAGCCACACCAGGCAGACTTATTGACCTCATAAAGCGCCATTGCGTGTCGCTGGAAAAAATCACTACTGTTATTATGGACGAGGCCGACGAGATGCTCAATATGGGATTTCTCGACAGCATCAATGAGATACTCTCGTTCATTCCCGAAGACCGCAAGATGCTCCTCTTCTCGGCTACAATGCCCACTGGAGTAGAGCAGATAGCACGCAACTATATGCACAATCCGCAAGAGATTGTTGTTGGCAGCCGCAACGAGGGAGCCGAAAATGTACGACACATATACTACATGGTATCGGCCAAAGACAAATATCTCGCCCTTAAACGCATTGCCGACTTCTGTCCCAACATCTACGGTATCGTATTCTGTCGCACCCGCCGCGAGACACAAGAAATTGCCGATGCCCTTATAGCCGACGGATACAATGCCGATGCCTTGCATGGTGACCTCTCGCAGGCACAACGCGACATCGTAATGCAAAAATTCCGCATGCGCAACCTGCAACTGCTTATTGCCACCGATGTTGCCGCCCGAGGACTTGATGTGACCGACCTTACACACGTCATCAATTACGGATTGCCCGACGATATAGAGACATATACACACCGTAGTGGACGTACAGGACGCGCCGGCAAATCGGGTATATCGGTATCTATCGTACACAGTCGCGAGAAAGGCAAGATACGTGCCATAGAAAAAATCATAGGTAAAAAATTTGAGCGCGAACACATCCCCACTGGTAAACAAATATGCGAGAAACAACTCTATAACTGGGTAGATCGCATAGAAAAAGTAGAAATCAATGAGTCGGAGATAGAACCGCTATTGCCCCCTATATTCCGTCGACTTTCGTGGCTTGACGAACAAGACCTTATACGCCGCTTTGTTTCACTCGAATTTAATCGACTTCTCGAATACTACCGAGATGCTCCCGATATAGACCTCCCCGAAGAGGCGCCCCGTGAGCGTAAAGGAAAAGGGAAAGAAAAAGATAATACAAAAAGAACAGACGGCGCAAAACGTGAAAAGGGTTCATGCATAGCCGAACGTGGATTCGCCCGCCTCTTTGTTAATCAAGGTCGCGCATCGGGTTGCTTCCCGGCCAACCTTATAGAGCTTATTAACAGCAACGTACCGGGACGCATCAACATAGGCCGGATAGACCTTTTTGCCGATTATTCGCTCATAGATGTGGAGGAGAAAGCCGCACAAAAGGTTATCGCTGCACTCAAACATGCCGATTTCTTCGGTAACCGGGTATATGCCGAGATAGCCAATCCCGACAAGAAATATGGCATCGACAAGAAAAACCGTTGGGAAAAGGCCAAAGACAAGAGTGCCCGTAATGCCGCCTACGATAGGCACAAAGACCGCTCCTCCCGAAAAGAGGCCAAACAAAACGGATATAACTACGAAATCTTCTCCAAGAAAACGACGCCGCGCAAACGCCGCAAATAATACGCACCACCTTTTCCATCGCGCCCCATTGCAGTGTAAGCGCCTACCGACACTATAACATTACGATACTTGTCCGATAATCCCAAACCCGACAACAGGTTTGGGATTATCGTTTTATTACCATATCGTCACACTTCGAAAGCCACATACAGAAGTAATTCCACATCATATCGTTACAAATAGCGATTTTACAACTCTTTTTTACCAACTAATAGGGATTGTTCAGCCCCATAAACGCTTATACTTTTGCAACAAAATAATACAAATTGCAAAAGAATGAAAGAAAAAGCCTTGCTCCTCATCCTTGGACTGACAACGGCTCTCATGCCTGTCCATGCCGATAATAACGACCTCACTCCCCAATCAGAAAATACGAAAGAGACAACCAAAGTAGCACAAATTCTATCGCGTTTCACCGTAGGCGGCTACGGCGAAGCTGTATATAGCTACAACTTTTATAGCGACAAATATACCCGTTATCTCTATCCCGAAAATTATAAAAACGAGACACACGGACGCTTCGATTTACCCCACGTCGTGATTTACCTCGGATATGATTTCGGCAAAGGCTGGACTATGGGCAGCGAGATAGAATTTGAGCATGGAGGTACCGAAGCTGCAATAGAGATAGAAGAAGAGGAAGCCGGCGAATATGAAAGCGAAATAGAACGCGGCGGCGAGGTCGCGTTGGAACAATTCTGGATACAAAAATCTATCTTTCCTCAACTCAATATCCGTATAGGACACATCATCGTGCCCGTTGGCGGCACCAACCAACACCACATGCCTACCGAATTTTTCGGCGTCTACCGTCCTGAGGGAGAGAACACCATACTACCCTGCACGTGGCACGAAACAGGTATCAGCGTTTGGGGACGCGCCGGCGACTGGCGATATGAAGTTCTTCTCATCCCGGGACTCGACTCCGACCGCTTCGGGCGTATGGGCTGGATACACGATGGCTCGGGAAGCCCTTACGAATTTAAGATAGGGAATGCCGTAGCCGGGGCTTTCCGTATCGACAACTACTCGGTCAAGGGATTACGCCTTTCATTGAGCGGCTACGTTGGCAACTCTTTCAGCAATACGCTGAGCGGAAATAAAGACAACACACGCTACAAAGGGGTCAAAGGTACGGTTGCCATAGGAGCTTTCGACTTCAATTACACAGGTTACAACTGCATTGTACGCGGCAACTTCGACTACGGCTACCTCAGCGATGCCGAGGCTATCTCAAAAGCCAATGCCAACATGAGCCAAAACTCGCCATCGTCACACCAAACGGTCGCTTCGGCAGCTATCGCCGGGGGCCTCGAAGCCGGGTATAATATCTTCGCACATATACCGTCGCTCAGCAAGAGAGGTCAAAAATTCTATCTCTTCGGTCGCTACGACTACTACGATTCGATGTACAAAACCTCAACTCCGCTCTACGAATATTGCGGTCGCAGCCGTATTGCAGCCGGCATCAACTACTACCCGTTGAAAGAAATCGTCATAAAAGGAGAATACTCGATAGGATTGCTGAAAGCCCCCTACAACAACGAACCTGCCATTTCGATAGGTATCGCATACGCCGGATTCTTCACAAAATAGCTCATTAAACATAGTCTAACATAAATTTTTATAAGATGAACCACACGAAAAAATTCATGCAATCTCTCGGGGCAATAGCCACGGCAACAATTCTGTTAACAGCTATTCAGGCTTGCTCCGAGAACAACAACGAACCGCCTGCTCCGACCGACACAAAAGATACGGCCTTACAAGCAGCTATCACGGCATACGTCGACAATGCCGTAATACCGACCTACAAAACCATGGCCGATGAAGCCATCCTGTTGAGCAACCTCTGCGGGCAAGCCCGCGACTGTTTTATCGCAGGCGACATAGATGCAGCCAATAACCACATCTCATTGGCCTGCCAACACTGGACGGCGTCGCGTGAAGCATGGGAACTCAGCGAAGCATGGCTCTACGGTGCAGCTGCCGATTACAACATAGACCCTCATATCGACTCGTGGCCTCTCGACCGCACGGCTCTCGTTGCCCTTCTAAGCAACAGCTCTATGATGCAAAACATAGGCAATGGCGGAGCCGAATGGGTAAGCGCCAACCTCGGTTACGGCCTGCTCGGATTTCATGCCATAGAATACATGCTTTATGAGTTGTCGTCCGACGGGCTTACAAGCAGCCCGCGCAACCTAAGCCATCCTTTCGACGACGGAACAACAGTGTCCGACAACCACATGATATATATGGCGGCCGTTGCCGAAGACTTGCGCAACCAATGCGTGCGGTTAGAAGCCTCTTGGGCGGGGATGAGCAACATTACCGCTGAAAAGCAAAATATACTTACGGAGGCCGAATTAGAACCGACACGCAACTATGGCGAGGATATGAAGAATGCCGGACGTGCCGGCAGCAGCTACCAAAGCCTCACGCTCGCAGCGCAACAGCTCATACAAGGCTGCATAGATATTGTAGACGAAGTAAACACGCAAAAGATAGGCCGCCCCAACAGTGGCACAAGTACCGAAGACAAAAGTTACATAGAATCGCCCTATGCGCTCAATTCGGTGGTTGACTTCGCCGATAACATCCGCAGCGTACGCAATGCCTACGAAGGCATCGATAACACATCTTCTGTAAGTGACTACATTGCAACGGTGGCTCCCGACGTAGACACACAGGTACGCAATCTCATCGACGAATGTATCTCCAAAATAGAAACTATCCCCGAGCCCTTTGCCAATCATGCCACCGGTAACGAAGCCGATGCAGCCATGGAAAGCCTCGGCAACCTGTCGAAAGCCTTGGCCAAGGTCAATACCGCTCTGCTTCAAAACTAATCCCGGCCAGCCGGTCGAGCGGTTAACAACCGTCTTTTATCATTCCCATTAAGAACCTGTCTATTATACTGAACTATCATTTCAACAAATCGCATGAGACAAATTCGTTACTGCATATATTCCCTTCTTGCCGTATATACTTTATGCGGCTGCAAGGAAGATGAGATGCCTCCGACTCCCACTCCATCGACAGAAGAGTTGCCCGACTGGTATTACGCAGGGGGACAATTAGGCACCGCGTATCTGAGTACATCCAATGCCTACGAACAACCCACCCCGGTGGTAGAAGCCGACGGAGAAATGAACCGCCGATTCAAGAACGGAGAGGCTCTCTTTGAACACATGTACATGTCGAATCACAGCGGCGTACGCAGCGGTTTAGGCCCGGCATACGTACGCAGTTCGTGTATCCATTGCCACCCGGGATATGGTCATGGCAAACGCAATCCCGACGGCTTCTTCGAGACTTCATCTATCGGGAACGGCTGCCTGTTGGTCGTTTACAACCCCGACAACGACCAGTATGTAAGTTGGCTCACCGGTATGCCGCAAGGGCACGCCGCCGAACCTTTCAAAGCGCCGCTCGACGAGACAAAAGTCATCATCACATGGCAAAAATATACCGACGAGTGGAACAACCGCTTTCCCGACGGTGAGACTTACGACCTCGAATACCCCGAAGTAACCATGTCGCCCGACGCTGTCTATGCCTACAACCGCGGTGTAGTAACCGACTTAGGCAACTACGAGGTGTTGTTAGAATCTACCATAGGTATTTACGGCACAGGATTGCTCGACGCTATCTCCGACGAAGACCTCAAAGCCCAATATGCCAAAGAAGAACGCGACGGCTTCCTGCCCAACGGTATCAATCCGGCATTTTTCCGAAACGGAGAGTGGGTAAAACAATACAGCAACACCAAAGCTACCGATGTAGCGCCGGGATTCGATGCCGCCGGCGAGCAACACCCTTTCCGTTTTACCTACGCACTCAGTCGCGGCCCGCTGCAAGATGCAGCCGGAGCAAACGCCATGTGGAACATACCCAACGTTACACGCAGCAACCGCCGCTATCACTACCTCGACACCTATTTTGCCAATGCCGAGGGCGACGACAAAACCAAATTCGGCGGCAGTTCTTGGGTAAAGGCCTCGGCTTACGACCCCGAAGTGCAAGCCGGATACCGCGACTACATTGAAAGGCTCGACCCTGAACGGAACCACCCGACATGGCACGCCGCCGACTACTCCGACAGCGAATCGATAGCAACGGCCATTGCAGCCTACTTGTCGTCGAAAGAACTCGATGTCGAGATGGACGACGAAGACTACATCGACTTTATGGTTTGGCATCGCGGGCTGGCTGTCCCGGCCGTACGCAATATCGACAACTCTACCGTAACACGCGGCAAGGAACTCTTCGAGGAGATAGGTTGTGCCTATTGCCACCGACCCTCGTGGACTACCGGCGACGACAACTATTACGACCCTAACGGATTTTTCGCCCGCGGCGACAATCGTCTGCCTCGCTATCCCCGACAAACCATCTGGCCTTACTCCGACCTCATACAACATAAACTGCACATGAAGAACGACATACGTACCGGTTGGTGCCGCACCACACCTTTATGGGGACGCGGGTTGCACCAAATGTGCACCGGCTCGGTCACCGCCGACCGCCTGCACGACAACCGTGCCCGCAACGTTATAGAGGCCATCATGTGGCACGGTAATGCGCAAAGCGATGCCCGCAGGAGTGTCGAAGCATTCCGCAACCTTCCCAAAGCTGACCGCGATGCCATCGTGAAATTTATAGATTCTATCTGATGCCCAAACGATAATATCACTTTTCACCGGCAGGAGACATATTGCCGACCTCAGAATACGGCGGTATGCCTCCTGTTTTCTATTAATCCGAGCCTTGCCATCATGACAAAAAACGTCAGACTTCTGCGTAATATCTGTTTCGGAGCGACGGCGCTGACCATACTCGTACTTATGGCCGCCACCTTCATAGAGAATATTTTCGGAACAGATTTTGTTTCATCGCACATTTACAGCTCTCCTCTCTTCGTCACACTATGGGCTCTCGTGACGGTATCGTCGCTGCTTTACCTCATAGCCCGCAAAATGACGAAACGAAAAACCGTATTTTTACTGCACCTCTCTTTCGTCGTCATTCTCGCCGGCGCTTTCACGACACATATCGACGGCATACAGGGCTATATACACCTGCGACAGGGCGACGAACCATCATATATCTATCGCACCCGCCATGGCAGCGAGGGGCTTCTACCTTTCGGTATCGCCCTCGACGACTTCCGGCTCGCCTATTACCACGGCACGCTTGCTCCCATGGATTTCATCGGCTCACTCACCATATACGACGACAACGCCGTCTATCACGGCGAAACGTCGATGAACCGCATATACAGTTACCACAACTACCGTTTCAACCCATCGACCTACGATTCCGACGGCAAAGGCTGCACGTTGCAACTCTCTTACGACCCCTACGGCATCGCAATTACCTACACCGGGTATGCCATACTGCTGCTCGCCATGCTACTGTTTTTCTTCGACAGCCACAGTTCTTTCCGCGGCTTGCTGCGCCATCCTGCCTTGCGCAAATTTACGGTATGCGCCGCTTTGGCCGCAGCCCCATACATACCGGCACACGCCGACGGGCTGCCGCCAACCCTCCCCCCGAATATCGCCGAGAAAATGGGGAACCTGTATATCTATTACAACGACCGCGTATGCCCGCTGCAAACATTGGCTCGCGACTTTACTACCAAACTATACGGCAAACCATCGTATCGGGGCATGAGTGCCGAACAAGTTCTTTTAGGCTGGTTTTTCTACTACAACGAATGGAAGGAAGAACCCATGATACGCATCAAGAGCAAAGAAGTAAGGCAAATGCTCGATATGCAAGGGAAATATACCTCTTTGGCCGGCTTCTTCGATAACGAGGGCTACAAACTGACTTCGGCTCAACAAGAAGAGACAAAAGCGCATGACCTGCGTGGCATACGCGAAGCCGACGAGCAGGCCAACCTTGCAAGCATGGCCGGCTCGGGCTATATCTTCAAGATTTTCCCTTATCGCGAAAACGACAGCATTCCTCCTGTATGGCTTTCTGTTTCAGATCGTTTACCGGCATCGATGCCCTACGAGCAATGGCTATTTATACGCTATTGCATGAACTATATGGCCGAACATGTGGCAAAGGGAGATTTCGCCACCGTAGACTCATTGATTGCCAAAACACTAAAATATCAAGAAAAGGAGGCTCACGGCTTTCTGCCAAGCGACACCCGCTTCCGTGCCGAAAAACTCTACAATGCAATGGCATCGACATCGTTCGTAGCCATAGGATGCCTTATAATAGGTATTGCAGCATTTGCCTTCTACTGCCGGTACTTTTCGCACGGCAAGCATAAAAAGCCGTCGTGGGCAAACCGACTGCTCGTCACGCTTATGCTCATCGCCTTACTGTACATTCTTGCCGTAATGGTATTGAGGGGCATTGTAGGCGGGCACTTCCCGGCTTCGAACGGTTTCGAGACGATGCACCTCATGGCCGCCTGCTCCTTGATATTATCCATGACGTTTCACCGACGATTCGACATGCTGCTGCCTTTCGGCTTCCTGCTATGCGGTTTTGCCTTACTTGTAGCAATGCTCGGCGAAGCCAATCCGCCCATCACACAACTTATGCCGGTATTATCGTCACCGCTATTGAGCATACACGTCGCCACTATTATGATGGCTTATGCCTTATTTGCCTTTGCCATGTTCAACGGGGCGACAGCCATCATCATACACGGCACCCACCCCTCAAACGACGAATCGATAGAACGATTGTATATTCTGAGCCGCATCATGCTCTATCCGGCAATATTTTTGTTGGCAACAGGAATCTTCATCGGTGCCGTATGGGCGAATGTCTCATGGGGACGCTATTGGGGCTGGGACCCCAAGGAGGTATGGGCACTCATTACGCTGCTCGTCTACTCGGCTGCATTACATACGACTTCGCTGCCGGCCTTACAACGTCACATGTTTTTCCATCGATTTACCGTGATTGCTTTCTTGTGCGTATTAGTCACTTACTTAGGCGTAAACTTTTTCCTCGGCGGGCTACACAGCTACGCCTGAACGACAAGCTGTCTCGTCAAGGCATATATCTGCCCTCGCTTGTCACAGCGTACCCTCCGGGTTCGAGATGCAGAATACGCTGGTTGCTACTCCCCCTGAACAGCAATGCGGGGTCGTGCAACGAAGCTACAAATCGGCCGTCGACAAGCGTATCTATCCACTGCAAGCAACGGCACAACGCCTCGTCGCGCAACAGTTGCTCATACGTATAACCGGTATAGCACCATATATTTTTGCGCGTCTCTCGTTTGAGGCGTTCCAATAACTCATACAATGCAGCCGGATTATAGAATGGGTCTCCACCCGTAAGCGTGATACCGTCAAGCAAAATATTATCATTGATTTCTCGGATAATACGTTCCAATATGGCACCGGTCAGAGGCTGGCCGGCATCGGCACGCCAACTCTCGGGATTATGACATCCAAGACAGGCATGACGACAACCGGCAAGATAGATGGCATATCGCAATCCGTAACCGTCGGCTATGGTCTCGGGATAAACATTCAGAATGTTGAGCCCTTGCATTGGTTATGTTTTACGCGATCGCGTTCCTCGGCCTGTTTGGCAGAGTTCCATGTTTCGAGACTACCGGTAAGATAGCCTGTAATACGACGCATCCGCAAGATGTCTTCGCTTTGACACACGGGACACTTGCCATATATCACGCCTTTGTAGCCGCAATGACGGCACGTATCTACAGGATGATTTATCGACCCATAGCCTATGCCTTCATCGTGCATTACCTTGACGATTTTCAGTATCACCACCACATTCTTTTTGGCTTCCCCATCCAACTCTACATATGTAATATGACCTCCACGCGTAATGGCATGGAACGGAGCTTCACGTTTTATCTTCTCTACAATACTCACCGGCTCTTTCACATCGATATGAAATGAGTTTACATAATAATCACGGTCGGTCACACCGGGAATCACACCATAAATACGGCGGTCTATCTTCGTGAAACGGCCCGATAAACCCTCGGCCGGCGTTGCCAGCACCGAATAGTTAAGTCCATAACGGTGTTTATACTCCTCGGCAACAGCATTCATCACCGATACGGCATCGTATAGCGTCTGCCAAGCCTCATCGTTGTGAGCATGACCTTCTCCATAGATTGCTACCATGGCATTATGTCCGCCTATAAAACCTATACCCAATGTACCCGAGAGCAAAACGTCACCCACCTGCTCATCGGGAGCCAGTCTCATGCCACCTTTCCACACATCGTTACCCATCATAAAGGGGAACTGACAAGCTAACGCAGTACGTTGGTAACAATAACGCTCATACAATTGCTCGGCTATCATAGCTGCCATGGTACGTACTTTCTCCAAGAAAAGAATACGAGCCTCACGTCTTACAGCATACTTGTCGTCATAGGGATGCAGCTCTTCAGCCTCTCGACGTGCCTCTATGGCCAGGCGAGGCATATTCATCGAGGTAAACGAAAGATTGCCACGTCCCCACGAACTTTTTATGCCGTGCAGGTTCTCAAAGACACGGGTGCGGCATCCCATCGTAGCCACTTCGTAACGGAAGCGCTCAGGGTCGTCGGCATGCCATGCTTCATTGCGATTGAACTCGGTATCCAAAAACAAAAAATTGGGGAATAAAGAGGTAGACGTAGTATAGCAAGCTCTTAAGAGTAAATCGAAATTGGGAGCATCAAACTTAATCTTTCCACTCATGGCACCCTCCATATCGGCCATTGCTTTTTCATAATCGGCATCAGAGTAAGATATACCGTCTTTCACCTTGAATATCTGTATGGGGAAAACTGGTACTTCACCGCTACCCAATCCCTCGACCGTCGACGACAAGAGTTCTTGCATAACCATGCGTCCTTCGGCCGAAGTATCTGTTCCGTAATTGATAGAGCTGAATACCACTTGGTTACCGCCACGCGAATGCATCGTATTAAGGTTGTGTATCAGTCCCTCCATAGCCTGATGTGTATCTTTGCGTGTCGACTCATAGCTGTGATGCCATACGAAATGTATCTCGTCGGGAGTAAGCGACAAGCCCTTCTCCTGTAACATGGCGGCTACGGCCTGCGACTGTGTCTCATCTTCAACAATCGTGTTTACAAGCGTGCCTACAGACTCTTTCAGGTCGAGCGGCTCGGTAACACCTTTCAGCTCGGCCAAAAAGGAAATGTTGCTTACCAAATGCTTCCTGAAACTCTTTATCACACCCGGAGCCATAAAGTGGTCGAATGCGGGTATAGCCTGCCCTCCGTGCTGCTCATTCTGATTGGTCTGAAACACAATGGTAGCCAACGTAGCATAGCTTTGAATTGATTGCGGTGGCCGCACTGTACCGTTTTTCGTATGGAAACCGCGACTGAACAGGTCGTCCAAATCGTACTGGGTACATGTTGTTGTCTTAGTAGGGTAGTAATCGAGATCGTGGATGTGTATATCGCCATTTTTATGAGCCCGGGCATAACGCACTCCTACCAAATATTTATAAGCATAATCTTTGGTCACCTCCGAGGCAAAGGTCATCATCTGGCCAGCCGGTGTATGCGACGACATGTTGGCGTTACCCAGATTAATGTCGTTTTTCTCTATAGCCACAATACCATCCATAACATGCTTCATAGAGGTACGTTTGTCGCGCTCTATCGTACGCCACTCCCTATATATGATATATCGCTTGGCAATATCGGGGTTGACACGCATCAACTCCCGTTCTACCAAGTCTTGTACCTGCTCTACCGTTACCTCGGGCGCAGTGATTTGCTGTGCAACACGCTCGGCAGTCTGCTCTATCACTGTCAGCTCTTCTATCATACCTCCGGCACGATAGGCCTTCTCTATGGCACGTACTATTTTATTCAGAGAGAAAGGTTGTCTTGAACCATCTCTCTTCACGATGGTTATCGCATCTGTTTCCATATTGTCTTTTTGAGGAATAAAAATTACACTTCAACAACGCAGCACGTCGTCATACAAATAACGCGGGCAAAGGTATAATTTTTCCTTTGCATATACAGCCGTCCAATGCAGCATTTTTCTCACAAAAACAAATATTTTTTATTACCAACAATTTCCATAAAATTATTTTTTTGCTAACTTTGTATCGGGAAATATGCCCTACAATATTATATAAGCAATATTTGTATGAAACTTTTTCTTATTGCATTAGGTTCAAATATAGGAGAAAGGAAATCTTATATCATGAATGCCATCGCTGAGTTATCCATACGAGCAGGCGAGATAGAGGCTGTATCATCGCTTTACGAAACACGTCCTGAAGGATTCGACTCTCAACACTCTTTTCTCAATGCTGCCATTGCACTCCGCAGCAATCTATCGCCTACCGAAATGATTGAAACAACCCGTAACATAGAGTATGCGTTGGGTAGTCTTACACATCGCAATCCCGATGGCTCTTATCGCGACCGCACCATTGATATAGATATAATTGCATGCGACGACATCATATTGCAAACCGAAGAGCTTACCATACCACACCCTCGCATGCACTTACGCCGATTTGTCCTCGACCCGCTTTGCGAAATAGCCCCCCAATGGATACATCCTTTGCTACACGAGAGCGTCACTGCTCTGCGCGACAAACTGACAGAATAACAAATAAAAACAAAGGAACAACATCTCCTTATAAAGAGATATTACGATTTACAAAATTACCCTCTCGAGTCATTCTCATCTTTACCACGCGGCCTAAACAAGGCTGGATTGAGGGCATTTACATTACGCATCAATCCTTCGTATTTTACACGCTTTACTGCCGAATGACGGAAGATACGGGCAAAATCATCACGAGAAAGGTTTTTCAAACGTTCATAAGAAAGCTCCTTCATCTCGATAGAAGGCTGCCATGCAGCCTCTTGCGAAGGCGAAGCTTCCCTATTATAGGGACATACCTGCTGACAGGTATCACACCCATACACACGGGTGCCCATGCTGGGTATTACCTCGGCCGGTAACTCACCACGATTTTCTATGGTCTGACAAGAAAGACAGCGACGTGCATCGATAGTACCATCATCACATATTGCGTGGGTTGGACAAGCTTCTACACAGCGTCGACAATTGCCGCATTCTCCCGCAATGGGCCGAGCAGGTGGCAACGACATAGTTGTGAGTATCTCTCCCAAGAAAAAGTAACTGCCCGCTCCGGGCACTATCAGTTGCGTATTGCGACCTATAAATCCTATGCCAGCACGCACCGCCCAATAGCGTTCAAAGAGCGGCGCCGTATCGCAGCATACCCTATTGCTACACCCGGTCATACGCTCCATATATGCAGCTAGTTCTCTCAATCGCTCTCGCATTACCTCATGATAGTCTCGTCCATACGCATAATAGGCAAAGCGCGGATGGTCATGTGGAAGCTTACTGGCAGGATAATAATTCATAGCCACACATACCACGGTATTCGCACCGTCGAGCATCAAGGCCGGATTGCGACGCACCTCGCCATATCGTTCCATATAAGACATACATGCGTGCTTTCCACCCTCTATCCACCTTTGCCAAGCATCTATCACCTCGGCAGGCACATCACCTACGGGAGCAAAACCGCACGCAGCAAAGCCCAACCTCCGTGCCTCGGCACAAATAGCTGCAGCATGGTCAGAGAGTATCAAAGAGGTATCCATTATCGAGCAGCCACTCCAAGGAGCGAGGCAATGCGTAGCGCAAATTTTTCTCAGCCTTGATAGAGTCGTGAAATACTATAATAGAACCGTTGCGAGCATATCGCTGCACATTAGCCACAACATCTTCGCCTGTGAGATGGCGACTGTAATCGCGTGTTACCACATCCCACATCACGATAGTATATTGCTCTTGCAACAATGTCGATTGGCGAGGCAATAGATGGCCATGGGGAGGCCGAAACAGACGGCTTTTTATCAAATCGTCGGCCTTCGATACGTTGTGCAAGTATTCTTCGGTACTCATCTTTATCCCTTGCACATGACTCATAGTGTGGTTACCCACCTGATGTCCATTAGCACGCAGCATATTGAACAGGCGAGGATTGCGGGCTACATTATCACCCACACAAAAAAAGGTAGCCCTTACACCATAACGTGCCAGGACTTCGAGTACCCAGGGGGTCACCTGAGGCACCGGGCCATCGTCAAACGTAAGATACACCGTCTTGCGTACTTGAGGCATACGCCAAATGGCCTCGGGGAATAGCATCCGATAAAAATAAGGAGGACGTTCTATAAACATCACTTGGAAAATTCAAAAAGGCGGCGTGTCCAATTTATTCAATCCGACACACCGCCACTATAGATTGTATACATTACATAGCCAAGCCCGACGCCTGCGCATCAGCTATAATCTGCTCGGCTTCGGCCTGCATACCGGCATCTACCAGCATTGTCAAGCCAGCTTGTATAATATAAGCATGAAGATTATAATCGCCCACTGTACGCAATTGCGACGGTGTGAGCGTTTGATACCAACGCATATATTGCAGAGAGTTACCCACGATGTCGCGCAACAAAGCAAGACCCTTATCTTTTGCACCTAACTGTAGGTACGAGTCGGCCATCTGCATCGAAGCCAAATCATGACGCACTTGCCAGCCCGGTATCTTCTCCATTACAAGGTCGAGGGCTGCTAATGCCTTATCGTTCTGACCTTCCTCTATAAGGCTGGTTACAAGTTCCGAGAACATGAGACGTATCGTCTGGCACATACGGCGTACGTTTTCATCCAAATACAACGGATGCTCGGGCGTAGCCTTATCCAAACCACCCCACTTGAACTTATTCATCATATTATCGTACATCCGCTCGGTATCGACACCCATACCTGTGTTCTTCACAGGTACTAGGTGATAAGCCATACCGGTACGTACGAAGTAATCGTCCAAACCTAAATAGAGGCTATTGGACACTGTCACAGCAAAATAGACGGGACGTTTCCAACCTTGCTCAATATTGGTATTGATAAGGTCTAACGAAGCTATCTCACTCATCGTGAAACCAGTCTTGTCGGCAAAGTTAGGCACTATCTTATCTACTATTTTGTCGATATACTTTTCGGGTACACCGGCGCTATCGCGTGCAACAGCCTTATCAACGGGAATATACAGCTTGTTCGTAGGCAGGTGATTTATCAAGCCATACGAGGGCAACTCCTTAGTCCACGTCTCGTCACTATACAAGAAGTTAAGAGCTTCGCGTACCGACAATGAATCTTCCATGCGCGGTATGACATAGTTATAAGCCCGCTTGTCATAGGCATATACCGTAGGTGCAGCCGATATGGGCAACGGAGCCGACTCATAAGCAGGACGTTTCATCTGGTCTATATACCAATCGGTCTGCAGGTATGAGAGGTTACATACACGTACATCAGTACGATAGCCTTCTACCTCCTGTACATACCACAAGGGGAAAGTATCGTTATCGCCATTGGTAAAGAGTATGGCATTAGGCTCGACACTCGACAAATAGTTCATACCGAAGTCGCGCGCCACATATCGACCTGAGCGGTCGTGGTCGTCCCATGTCTGGCTCACCATTTGCAAAGGAACCACCATACAAAGCAGCAAGGCAACAACAGCCGCAAGGGTACGATTCTCTACTTTGCATTTCTCCATGACCCATTCAAAGAAACGAGTGACGGCAGCGACACCCAATCCTATCCAGATAGCAAAGGCATAGAAGGAGCCTGCATATGCGTAGTCGCGTTCACGCGGCTGATAAGGTGTCTGGTTAAGATACAGCACAATGGCGATACCCGTCATAAAGAAGAGGAAAAAGACTACCCAAAACTGTTCGATGCCTCGTTTTCCTGAATAGGCTTGGTACAGCAGACCTATCAACCCAAGAATCAACGGCATAAAGTAAAAGACATTACGACCGGGATTATCTTTCATATCATCGGGCATGTAGGTAGAGTCGCCCTCTATAAATTTGTCGATAAACTTTATACCGCTTATCCAGTTACCTTTATCTACTTCTCCATGACCTTGTATGTCGTTTTGGCGACCTACAAAGTTCCACAAGAAATAGCGCCAATACATATAATTGAGCTGATAATCCAGGAAGAAACGCAGATTTTCGCCGAATGTCGGGTTCTTCACCGTCTTCGTCCCCTGGGGCGTATTCACTAACACATTATGACCTTTAAACCCGCTCCACTCTTTGTAGGCACTTATGTGATTGGGTTTCTCGCTATACATGCGAGGGAAAAACATATTCAACTCATCTTCATATACATACTCCTCCTCACGGCCTATTATGACATAACGGTCGGGCTCATTCTCATCGGTTTTCACCACTTGACGTATGATTTGCTTGCCTTCTTTGACAACAGGTTTACCCGACTCATCACGTTTCACCTGCGAAGCGAAAGTACGGCCATAGAAAAGCGGATTATCGCCATACTGGTCACGAGCCAAATAACCGGCAAGAGCAAAGACATCTTGCGGCGAGTTTTGGTCCATAGGCGTATTAGCTGTAGAACGTATAATGATAAGGGCATACGATGAATAACCGATAAAGATGACCAATAAACCGGCCAATATCGTATTCATAGCCACAACGGGAGTCTTCTTGGCAAGTATCAAATAGACTATCAATCCGGCCGTCAGCAACAAGCCTATCAAAATACCGTCGCCAATAAAGAGCATTCCTACCAATACAATACTCAAGAAGAACGACAGTTTGATGCGAAGCTCGCTACGCCCGGTGTAACTTTCGTATATAGCCCACGATATGCTGGCCAGCGTAATAAAGAAATAGATTATCACACCTGTATTGTAAGGCATTCCCAATTCATTGACGCATAACAGCTCGAACCATCCGGCTACTTTTACAAAGCCAGGTATCAAGCCATAGAGCAGCAATACTATAATGGCAAACGATATCAGCAAGGCCACCAGAGAACCTTTTGCACTGATGTTCTTGAACTTACGATAATAATATACCAAAACGATAGCCGGGATGCACAATAAGTTGAGTAGATGCACAGCGATAGAAACACCTATCACATAGGCTATCAATATCAAAAAGCGATTGGCATAAGGCTCATCTGCAACACTATCCCACTTCAAGATAAGCCAAAAGACTACAGCCGTACAGAACGACGAGTAAGCATATACCTCACCTTCAACAGCCGAGAACCAGAATGTATCGCTCCATGCATATGCTAAAGCTCCTACAAGACCACAACCCAATATGCTTATCATACGGGCAGTTGTCATAGGACGTTCTTCGGTTACTATCAATTTTTTTGCCAGATAGGTAATTGTCCAAAAGAGGAACATGATAGTACCCGCACTCAGTAGTCCCGACATCATATTTACCATATAGGCTACATGGCTCGGGTCTGAAGCAAAATTGGCAAAAAATCGGGCAGTCAACATAAAAATAGGGTTGCCCGGCGGGTGACCGACTTCTAACTTATAAGCCGACGCAATAAACTCACCGCAGTCCCAAAAACTGGCAGTAGATTCCAACGTAAGGATATAGGTGATTGCCGCTACGACAAATACGACCCAACCCATTACGACATTCAGCAGATTGTACTGTTTCATATATTTCTGTTTCTTTGCTTAGGCATGCCTACGAATACTTAGGCAATTGACCGACAAAGATACGAAAAGATTGGCAAATCACAGCGTTATGTACGTTTTTATACTGACATATGCTTGCCGTTATATTTTTTTCAGAAAGGCTTCTCTTCTCCTCATCACTGCAACACAACTATTGCAACTATTGTCTCACTCGTATATATATTTGTATCTCACAACTGCAATATAGAAACAAAAACGAGCAGCCATATTTGCCGGAGAGGCAGGCTGCTCGCAAACTTATTTGAGAGAAAGCATTTTATCGTCCTGTACGGGTTATTTTCTCGCGTATCTTATCATTGAAGGCTGTAGCTGCAAGCAGCTGCTCTATGGTAAGATGCATACGGTAACGCCAATAATATGGATTGATGGCAGGCACATTGATACGCTCTTCTTGCGGATTCTCCCGACGCAATGTACCATCCATCGAAAGCCAGTCTTGCAATGGCAATACCACAAGCATCGACGGCGACTCCAGGTGCTGATCTATAATACGTTCACACACATACGGCTCACAGAAGTACGGCATGGGGCCATCAAATCCCAGTACATGGTTGTAAAACTCTTGCATGTGAGCACGGTCTTCTTCCCACCAACCGCGAATTCCTGACATATCGTGTGTCGATGTAGTGGCCACCGACAGATAGGGATAATGCCATGTATCGCCAAAAAGCGAATTTTGTGTCTTAGGCATACGCTGTACTTCGAGCGACAATATCTGTAACTGCTTCATCACCGTAGGTACACAATGCGGTATCATTCCCAAATCTTCACCGCATACCAGCATATCGGTTGCCGATAGCAGAGGAGGCAATTTTTTCATCGCTTCACCATACCAGAAGTCATTATGACGATAGTAGTAGAAGTCGGTATATAAGGCATCGAAAGCATAGCGCTGATAGTCGGGCAATGAACGATAAATATATGACTGTGAGGCCGATATACGCGGATGATAATAGCCTCGTTTTATCGGGTCTTCTATAAAGAGGACCTCATCTAAGAGTTGCATTAAACCATCACGTACCGTTTTGCTACGCTCATCGTCTTTTCCTGCAAACAGTGCTGCTACTTTTTGTTGGGTACCTACCTCGGGTCGCAACCCATAACATCCATTTCCTAACGACGAAAGGTATTTGCGACGCACATCGTCGGTATACTCGCCAAATATTTCACCCAACATATAGTCCCGCACATAAGGATGCGTATACAAATCGGCATCAAAATTGAAACCTCTTGCCGACAACTCCTCCACTGAGAACGGCAAAGCCGGATTGAAATGACCTAACAACCCGTGCAACGCACTGCAGGGTATTTCCCATATTCTGAAGAATCCCAAGATATGGTCTATTCTATAAGCATCGAAATACTCGGCCATCTTGCGGAATCGTGACTTCCACCACCGGTAACCGTCCTTGGCTATCTCGTCCCAGTTATAGGTCGGCAAAAACCAATTCTGACCCAATACCGAGAAATCATCGGGTGGTGCACCGGCTTGACTGTCGAGGCGGAAATAACTTGGCGTAGCCCAGGCATCGGCACTACGAGGACTTATACCGATAGGAACATCGCCTTTCAATACAACGCCTCTCTTGTTGGCATAAGCCCGAGCCTCTTTCATCTGCTTTGACAGATGATATTGCGTAAAATAGTGCAACCGCATCGTATGACAATAGTGGTTCTCGGGCATTTCAAAGAGGGCAACCGCTGCGGCATCATAAGAAGCATATTCTCCCCAACAATGGAAGTCGGGCGTATGATACTCAGCACATAACGTACGATATGCGGCATAAGGCAAAAGCCATTGTTTGTTGGCAGCATAGAACTCTATAAAATCATCTGAGGCAAGGTCTTCTTCTCCTTGCTGCTCGAAGAGTTCTGCTATGTACTCGCCTTTCACTTTATTTACACGTTCATAATCTATCTCGGCCAACGCGTTCAATTCTCGTTTCTGTTGCTCGAAATATGCTCTGCGAGAGGGGTCTTTTATTTCGCCTACCTCCTCGACACGCAAATATTGCGGATGCAATGCATATATCGATTTGGCACTGTATGGATATGAATCGCTCCAGGTACCGGTCATTGTCGTATCATTGACGGGCAACACCTGTATCATACGCTGGCGAGTAGCAACAGCCCAATCCACCAGCAGGCGTAAATCGGCAAAATCTCCTACGCCAAAGCTTTTTTCGCTACGCAAAGAGAATAGGGGTACAGCTACACCCGCACCTTTCCACAAACGGGTAGATTCGCACATCTGCAAACCCGACAAGACTATGGCATCGCCTTCGGCACCCTTTTCGGCAACATAACGTCTGTTATTACCACCTTCCCACATTTTCAACGCTCCGGTCGAAGTATCGAGTATTACAAATTTATACTCAAAAGCCTCACCGGCCTCTTCGGCATCAATCGATACCATCCACACAGGATAGGTACAATCATCAAGACGTAAGGCTCTCGATACATTCCATTCACCCAAAGCCGGACAACTGCCCACAACGGCCAGCGTCTCATTAGGTTGTATTGCAGCAGCCTTGACTTGTATCAGTATCTTACCTCGGTCGGCAGCCAACGGCTCACACCAGCCACAATGACGAGCATAGATACTCTTGGTAAACACTGAACTGAAAAATGCGTTCCCGGCAGGAATATCATTCCAGCCATCATAGATGCGACAATGCTCTACAAGACTACTCACGCAAAGGCTATGTCCTGTCCACTCTTCACGAATGCGCACTCCGTCGCGGCACACTACGTATCTGTATTGTAATGATTTTTTGTCGTGACAATTTATCTCTACTTGCCAGCAGTCTACCTCTGTGTAGTGCATGGCGTGTATTTGCTCTTCGCCTTCAAAAACAAGTCCGATAGATTCTCCCCACAGGGTATGATACCGTATACAAAAGGTTAATGTCATAGCATGTTTATATTATCATAGTATTACTATCTTTCTTTTAGGAAGATAAAGGTATGTATTATCCCAAGATAATAACAAACCGATTATTCATTTTTTGGCATCGGCTTTATGCAAACGTTTTCATAGCCACCCAATACCCTATGACCTACCATTGACAAGATATTTATACACATCATTACTTTGCTTTGACGACAGACGTACCAAATACATGCCACGGGAAGAAAATGGCATAGATATGTATTGCGGCTCGCCAGCCTTGCAACGTCCCACATATTGGCGATACGCCAATGCTCCTGTCGCCGTATATATCTCTATCACAACATCGTCAATGTCGGTCGACGGCACTATCGTAAACTGTCCATGACCTACCGACGGATAGAGCTTCGTCTGCCCAGTAGCTACACTATTTTCCATACCACCTGTTTGCAATAAATAGCACAATCCGGCAAACGGATTTATCTTTCCATAACCGGCTGCCGTAGGGTCGGTAGTATATTCGTCTGTTGTAGAAACGGAACGCAATACGGCTTTAGCCTCTTCAGGTGTAAGGGTCGGACACGCCTCCAGCCACAAAGCATACACCCCGGCCACAATAGGCGAAGCCATAGATGTTCCCGAGTTGGCACCGTAATAATATAATCTACCATCAAATGGGAATTTCCCCACCGTCATACCATAAAAGAAATTCTCCGGGTCAGAAGCCAGCTCTTCATTAAAAGCTGCCGTAACAATACAGCCGGGAGCCAGGACCTCAGGCTTCATCCTGCCGTCGCGAGTAAAGCCACGACTCGAAAAGGGAGCTACAGCATGCAAGGTGTAGTCGACACTATACGTTCCACCATTTTGCACAGCTACCGATGTGTTTGTCACATATGCGCCTACCGATGTGATACGACGTCCCGTACCGCCCACCTCCAAAAGTGACATCTCTCGATCGCCTGTCAGCAAATCGTCACGACCGAAATCATCGAAAGTATTGGCCGGTGCATTGTTCCACATATCTATGCGCCCATGCTCACCCTCAACTGCAAGGACAAAAAAGGCTCCCGGAATATCGGTCACCCCACTCATACTGAATAAAGTATTATACAAGCCGTTGGCTTTGCTATATGCCGATGCTGCTTCTATCAGAATCTCTTCACCTTCATACAACAATACTGTGTCGCGCCACTCCTCAACCGAAAGCATACCTGTCGTAGCCCGCGGATTCTCTTCGTTATATCCGTATATCTCTATGGCAAAACGTACAGGGGCTTCACTCCACATATCTACTTCGGGTAATACCATACGTTGCTGACGGAACCCGGTACGAAAGCTCTTGGACTGCTTATCAAAATCGTATCCCAAATGATAGTTATACGCCCCCATATTGCCCATCGCCCCAACTAAAAGGCAACCTGCTCCTTGCAAACTGTCGCACATCTGATCGAAGGGCGATGTACCATCGTGCGGCCCCACCGTCCCACCTATACTGAGGTTTATCACACATGACTTCCCTACCCGTGATGCATAATCGCGAATAAATTTTATACCGTCTACAATACCCTCGGTATATATACCTCCATCGGGGGTATGCAAGGCATCTACCAATACCAACTCGGCATCGCGTGCCACTCCGCCATAAGGATTTCCCTCGAAAGAACTTCCGGCAGCAATCGAGGCCACATGCGTAGCATGTGTCTCTATCACACAGGGATGTGCCGTCAGAATCTCCTCTTCTGTGTCAAATAGCGAACCATAGACATAACCGTCTGGGGGTGTACCGGTAGAATCATTTTGATTCCATGCAACAGCTATACGCGTAGAGCCGTCGGCTCTTCTGAATGCAGCATGGTCCCACTGAAAACCTATATCTACTACCCCTACTATCACGCCCTTGCCGGTATAAGGCATAGGCAAAACAGGCGAGTTCAATACGGCATCATAACCTATATCTGTCAACGCCTTATCGAGTACAGGATAAGCCATGTTACCAGCCGTTATATAAGTCACTCCCGATATTTCGCTTATCGCGTCCAACCTATCGTACGGTATCACTGCCGTAACCCAACCGGCAGCTTGCGTACCTATAGACACACCAGCAGCTTCTAAAGCCGCCACATCACTCGTCTGTATGGTTACCGGCAGGCTTGGTACAGATACCGTACCTGGCAAGTAGTCTTTTGTTTTGCTCTTCTGCCATTTTTCAAAAGCAAAGCGAGCCGACGGCGATAAAAGCGACGTACGTGCCACAGCTGTCCAGCAACAAGCAAACGACAGGATGATAAATATTACTCCTCGCCATCTCATACGCCACCATTAGCTTCGGACAACTTTTCTTTCAAATAGCGACCTGTATAGGACTGCTGACATGCAGCAACTTCCTCTGGCGTTCCGGCACATACCACATAGCCGCCAGCTTCTCCCCCCTCAGGGCCCATATCTATCACATAGTCGGCACACTTTATGACATCGAGATTATGCTCTATGATAATAACCGTGTGACCTCGTTCTACAAGGGCATTCAACGACTTCATAAGTGTATTGATATCGTGGAAATGCAAGCCGGTGGTAGGCTCGTCGAAAACAAATACAGTAGGTTCCTGCCGCTCGTTGCTCAAGAAAAAGGCCAGTTTAATACGCTGGTTTTCACCTCCCGATAGAGTCGACGACGACTGTCCCAACTTGATATACCCCAAACCGACATCTTGCAAAGGTTGTAAACGCTTCACGATACGCCGCTCCGACAGGCCGTTGGCTGCGCCAAAAAACTCTATGGCCTGATTGACAGTCATATCAAGCACATCGCTGATATTTTTCCCGCGATACTCTATATCGAGAACCTCTTGTTTGAAACGTTTCCCGTGACAACTCTCACACTCAAGCGTTATATCGGCCATAAACTGCATGGCTACCGTTATCACGCCCTCTCCTTTACATGCTTCACATCGACCACCCTCAGCATTAAACGAGAAATACGAAGCATTAAAACCCATTTGCTTGGCACTTTGTTGCTCGGCATAAAGGCGTCGTATCTCATCAAAGGCTTTCAGATAAGTAGCGGCATTGGAACGCGACGACTTGCCTATCGGATTCTGATCGACATACTCTACGCCTTTCACCATGGCAACATCACCCGACAAGCGAGCAAAGGTACCCGGCATCTCTCCACCCTCGCCAAAATGATGCATCAAAGCCCGATAAAATACCGTGCCTACCAATGTAGATTTTCCCGAACCGCTCACACCGGTTACTACAGTCATAACTCGCAAAGGGAAGGTTACATCCACATTTTTCAGATTATTCTCGGCCGCGCCCTCTACTTTGATATAACTATTCCATTTACGACGCGATGCCGGGACAGGTATCGTATATTTACCCGTAAGATAACCTATGGTATAACTGCGGTCGGCCTTGGGTATAGGGTGCAATGGCCCTTGATAAACGACCTCCCCTCCTAAACGTCCGGCCTTTGGTCCTATATCGACAATGTAATCGGCAGCTCGTATGATGTCTTCATCGTGTTCAACCACAACCACTGTATTACCCAACTGCTGTAGCTGCCTCAATACTTTGATGAGCAAATCTGTATCGCGCGAATGCAACCCTATACTTGGCTCATCGAGGATATAGAGAGACCCTACCAAGCTACTACCCAATGAGGTAGCAAGATTAATACGTTGGCTTTCTCCGCCCGATAGGGTCGACGACAATCGGTCAAGCGTAAGATAACCCAACCCTACATCCTTCATAAACTGCAAGCGACTGCGTATCTCTACCAATAACCGGGCGGCTATTTTCTCGTCAGTCTCGGGCAACTTCATATCGGCAAAGAGCTCGCACAACCGCTCTATAGGCATGCGTACCAGCTGCATGATAGTATATCCCGCTACCTGCACATACGATGCCGTCTTTTTAAGGCGCGACCCATGACATGTCGGGCATGTAGTCTTACCACGGTAACGCGACAACATGACACGATACTGTATCTTATATTGGTTCTCTTGCAGCATGGCAAAGAAATCTTTCAAGCCATGCACTCCAGGCGCTCCTTCCCATAGAATTGCTTTCTCTTCCTCGGTAAGCTGATAATAAGGGCGATGTATGGGGAAACCTGTACGCTCGGAAGCTAAGATAAAAGCATCTTTCCACGCACTCATCTTCTCACCCCGCCAACATAATACAGCGTCGTCGTAGACCGACAAAGTTTTATTGGGAACAACCAAATTTTCATCTATGCCTATAATCTTACCGAAACCCTCGCATTGCGGACAAGCTCCGGCCGGACTGTTGAAATTGAACATCAAATCACTTGGTGGCTCAAACTCTATGCCGTCAGCCTCAAATCGCTTGCTGAAATGATGCTCCTTTATTTCGCCGGATAGATGAAACTGCAACACACACTCATCGCCCCCCTCAAAAAAGGCTGTCTCCACCGAATCGGTCAAACGACTTATCGACGCAGCACTGTCCGACACAGCCATACGGTCTACCAGCAACCGAAGCTCCGATACCGGATACTCCTCGGTCTGCATAAGAATCTGTTCTATAGAAATAAACTCACCCTTACGCTCTACCCGGGAGAATCCCTCTTTCAGCAATACACCCAGCTGCTCTACCAGACTGCGACCTTTGGGCAACAACAGCCGTGTAAGCAAAGCAAATCGTGTACCTTGAGGATACGACAACATGCAATTTATAACATCGCCTACATCATGACGGCGTACCTCTTCACCCGAAATAGGAGAAATGGTATGCCCCACTCTTGCAAACAGCATACGCAAATAATCGTAAATCTCGGTAGAAGTGCCCACCGTAGAACGCGGATTACGCGTATTTACCTTCTGCTCTATAGCTATAGCCGGCGGAATACCCTTGATGTAATCACACTCGGGCTTACTCATCCGACCTAAAAACTGACGAGCATACGCCGATAAACTTTCTACATAGCGACGTTGCCCCTCGGCATACAATGTGTCGAAAGCCAACGAAGATTTACCCGAGCCCGACAGTCCCGTTATCACGGTGAGCTGGTTGCGCGGTATCTCTACATCTATATTCTTCAGGTTATTTACTCTGGCACCTTTTATGGTAATGACAGGTCGCGACATGAAAACAATCTTTTAACGTACAAAGATAGTGCAAGTGGGGTCAAAAAACAAAGGTTCCTTTTGCTTTTTGACAAGTACAGCCTATCTTATCGAAAGATTATATAAACACAATAAAAACAAGCGTTTTCTTATTTTTCCCCTCTATCACAAAACACAACGGGGATACGTCATCAAAGGCGCATCCCCGTCCTATACAATCATCCCGCTTATCGGGCATGCTTCATCATATACTCGGCTATCTGTACAGCATTTAAGGCGGCGCCCTTCTTTATCTGATCACTTACCAACCAGAACAACAGTCCGTTATCGCATGTAAGATCTTTACGCACACGACCTACAAAAACAGGGTCTTTTCCTGCCATTTCGAGCGGCATAGGATATTGTTTCTCTGCCGGATTGTCGTACAATACCACTCCTTCGGCAGCTGCAAAAGCATCACGAGCCTCTTCTACACTGATAGGACGCTCCGTCTCTACCCACACAGCCTCAGAATGTGCCCGCAACACTGGCACGCGTACACACGTAGCGCTCACCTTCACATCAGAGTGCATGATTTTACGCGTCTCATTATACATCTTCATCTCCTCCTTGGTGTAAAGATTATCGGTAAAGACATCAACCTGAGGAATAAGATTATAGGCCAGCTGATAGTAAAACTTCTCTACGGTAGGTTTTTCGCCGGCCACAATTTGCTCAAACTGTTTTTGCAACTCGGCCATTGCCGATGCACCGGCACCACTTGCAGCCTGGTAAGTAGCTACATGTACCCGCACAATATGCGACAGCTTTTCTATGGCTTGCAATGCCACTACCATCTGTATGGTAGTACAATTAGGATTAGCAATAATACCACGAGGATGGTTAAAGGCATCCTCTCCATTCACCTCAGGGACTACCAAAGGCACATCGGCATCCATACGGAATGCACTCGAATTATCTATCATTACTGCACCGTGTCGAGTGATGGTTTCTGCAAATTCGCGCGACGTACCCGCACCAGCCGACGTAAAGGCAATATCCACCCCGGCAAAGTCGTCGTTATGGCACAACTCCTTCACTACAATCTCTTGGCCTCTAAACGTATATGCACGACCTGCGCTACGCGACGAACCAAACAACAATAATTCGTCGACAGGGAATTTTCTCTCTTCAAGTACTCTCAGGAACTCTTGCCCCACGGCGCCGCTTGCGCCTACAATAGCTACTTTCATTCTTTTTATTATTCTGTTTTGACCATAAAATCTATTGTCCAAACCTTGAAGTTGAACGGCTCTATTTCGACGGCAAAAGTAGTAAATTTGTTACGTAACAAGAAATATACCACCCGTTGAATGAAAAGTTCTTCCCGCTCTCTATACAACGACAAAGGAAGCGTCGTCGATTATGCCATCGTCTGTACCAACTTCCCATAAGGACACATCAAAAAGCATAAATAACCTTTGTTTTTTGCTCTTGTTTGCTCTATCTTTGTACGACAGGAAAACGACAACCATATGTAAAACAACACGCAATAAATAACACAGACTCATGAGAAAAGTCAATTTATTTTCATTTTTCAGCCTCGTGGCCATCGTACTCCTCGCGGCTCTCTTCCCTGCTTGCACTCCTCGCGACAAACAGGTAGTCATCCTTTTTACCAACGATACACATAGTCAAATAGACCCTCTCGATAACAACCATAAAGACTACCCCGGAATGGGAGGCGTAGAACGTCGCAAAGTCCTCATAGACAGTCTTAGAAACGAATATCCCAACCTGTTGTTGGTCGATGCAGGCGATGCAGTACAAGGCACGCCCTACTTTACCATCTTTGGCGGCGAAATAGAAACCATGGCAATGAACGCAATGGGTTATAACGTACGCACATTAGGCAATCATGAATTCGATAACGGGATGGAAGCTCTCGCAGCTATGCTCAAAGCCAGCAATGCAACAACGGTATCGACCAACTACAACCTTGACAGTACCACTGTCCGCGATATAGTGAAGAGTTCTACAATATGTAACGCCGGTGGCGTAAAGGTAGGATTTATAGGCCTCGATGTACAACCTGCCGGACTTATCGACTCGTCACGTTGCACAGGTATGAAATACATCAATCCCCTTGTCGTTGCCGATAGTGCGGCCAAAGCCTTACATGAGCAAGGTGCCGACTTCGTCGTGGCTCTTTCTCACTTGGGATATGATGACGAGAACAATACCGGCGAACCCATAGACTCGGTTATTGTAGCCCAGTCACAATACATCGATATGGTCATAGGCGGTCACTCCCACTCGTTACTACTTCCTCCCTCTCGCTTTCTCAATCGTGATAGTAACGAAATTGTTATTGCTCAAACGGGGAAAAGTGGTGCATACTTAGGCTTTGCGTCTATAACTATACCGGCCGATACTAAAAGCAGACCGGTGGTAGATTACCGCCTGCTACCCATAGACAACCGATACGACAATCGCATCGACCCCGACTTCTCTACCCAACTCAATGTTTACCGACAAACTATCGATAGCCTCATGCGCGTAATCATAGGTAGCGCAAACTGCGACATGGAAGCGGCAAAACCTGAAAGCCTACTTACCAATTGGGTATGCGATGCCTTCGTTACCATAGCCACAGAACGTACAGGGAAGCCCATCGACTTTGCCATTGTCAATACGGGTGGTGTACGTGCCAACCTTAAAAAAGGCGACATTTCCCGCGGCGACCTATTCACTGCATTTCCCTTCGACAACTACCTCTCCATTGTAACCCTTCGAGGTAAAGATGTAAAAGAGCTGTTCGATATAATAGCTCTACGAGGTGGTGAAGGTGTAAGCCATGAGGTGAAACTTACCATCAAAGACAAAAAAGTTAAAGCTCTTACCATTGGAGGAAAACCTATCGATGAGAACCGAATATACACAATAGCCACCCTCGATTACGTGGCCAATGGCGGTGACAAAATGTATCCGTTCACTCGAGCAGAAAAACGTACCGATTATCCCGATACAGTCCGCGATATGCTTGAAGCATATATCACTCGCCTCGCCTCGCAAGGTAAAAGCATCGACGCCAGCCTAGACCAGCGTATCACTATTGAATAAATTGTTTAACTTCTAAAAAACATCATACTATGGCATCTATTTTCAGCCGCATCATTGCAGGTGAAATTCCCTGCTACAAAGTAGCCGAGGACGACAAATATTTTGCATTCCTCGACATTAACCCCGTTACTAAAGGGCATACATTGGTAGTACCCAAACACGAAGTGGATTATCTCTTCAACCTCGACGATGAAGAGTATGCCGGTCTCATGCTTTTTGCAAAAAAGGTTGCCAAAGCCATAGGCCAAACCATAGAGTGTAAGCGTGTAGCTGTAGCCGTATTGGGCTTAGAAGTACCACACGCCCATATACACCTCATCCCTATCCAGTCAGAGAAAGACATGGATTTCTTCCGCGAAAAGCTGTCGTTACCGGCACAAGAGATGAACGAGATAGCTGCTCGCATCTCTGCCGCTGTAGAATAGTCCCTTGAGACTTCCTCGTCTAAAGCAACAATGTAAATATTGTAATAGACAATACTTATAAAACGGTAGGAAATACGGTATATAGCTCGATACAAAGGAGTATCTGTCATAACAAACCCAACTCCTGTACGTCGCCATGCCGTGTTTCCTGCCGTTTTTATTATCAAACCATGAAGAAAATCTCATAGCAATTTGTTTATTTATTATCCCCGATAAATTATCTTATGAGCCTGGTTATATAACAAATACTACAAATCAGCCCATAAAAAGAGAGCTACAAAACAACATGCACATAACAGGCCATAAAACAGGACCCCGCATATTACAAATAATTAACAACAAAAGAGCTTCTCACCATAACTATTTCGATAATTTTGTAAGATATAAAATATGAATACTAAAAGCCTTCGATAAGAAACTAAACGAACATCATAAAACCCAATAATTATCATTATGAAAAATCTTCACAAGACTTCATTAGTTGCACTTTTGTGCCTTTGTGCAAGCAGTGCCTTTGCAGGACTTCCTGCTCTCAGCGAGAACGTATTTGCTAAAGGCGATGCTCTCGGCTCAGTCACAGTAGGTGTAGGCTCAGGATTCTCTCAAAAACTCGCTTTCGACTATTGCGTCGTTGATGGCTGGATAAACGACCGAGCTTCGTTAGGCGTAGGTGGTGCCATTGGTAATAACCTATGGTGGAGTGGTACCGACGACCTCTCTTTTATGGCAACCTGTTCGTTCCACTTCCAATTCATCGATAAATTAGATACTTATGTTATCTCAGGAATCGGCGGAGGCGTTCGTTTTTGGGATGTAAGAGATGGACACGGACGCGACACAAGCGGCTTCTTTGAATACACCGAAGCTTTGGGCGTTCGTTACTATTTCACGCCCTCATTCTCTGTCAATGGTGAAGTAGGTTACACCTGTGGCAGCTACATTATGGCAGGTATCAGCTGGAAATTTTAAGCACTTGAATTATCTCCAACAAAGCTGATTACAAGATACTAAAAAAGAAAGGGGATGTGCAGCCATATAGGCATCGACACATTCCCTTATTTTTTATGCAAAAAATACAGATGCTTATTCTGTCCCTCTTATCTTGGCTATACCGAAGCGCACCGCAAACCCTATGTGGCGCAACACCGTAGGTAAAGTTCCATAATATTGACACATGATATGAAATCTCTCCTTCAACGAAGCGCGACGATTGCGAGTCGTTGTTCCCTCACGCAAGTAATCGACTAAAATCAGATGAGTATTCAACAGCACCTTGCTATGTTTCATGCAACGGATACACCAATCGACATCGGCCGAATATTTGTAACGTAAATCGTATTGCGGAGCGAGGTCGCGACGCACAATAAATGCTTGGTGACAGACAACCATACCCGTAGCGAAACTACGCCACGTCAAATGCTCGGGCGCACGCAAGCGACGCATCATCACAAATTGTCGTTGCCCATCGACAATAGTCGTCTCGCCATATATCACATCGGGACGGCTTGTCCCAATACTTTCTTTTATAGCCTGCAACGTATCGGCCGAGTGAAAAGCATCGCCGGCATTCATAAAGATGAGATAAGTGCCTTGGGCTATCTTCATTCCCTTGTTCATGGCATCGTAAATCCCTTTGTCACGCTCACAGATAATGCGCGGCGACATGCCCGAACGATGTACAAGCTCTAAAGTATTATCGGTCGATGCACCATCCACCACAATATACTCATACTCCTTACAAGTTTGCTCAGCCACACTCTGCAAGGTAGCTGGCAATACAGCAGCAGCATTATACGTCACTGTAATAATAGAAAACAACGGAGTTTGCGACATAATTTTCAAACTTATATATGTTTAGCATTTGCCTGCGGAGCCAATAATTCGTTATACAACGCTATGTAACGTTTAGCTACCATTGGTTCGGCATATCGTTCTTCCGCCATGCGGCGCGACAGTAACGACATTGCTTTATGGTTATCCTCTTGCAAGACATAGTCTATACCTTTTGCCATATCGGCAGCATCTCTATATCGGGCTACATAGCCACATCCCTCGGTTATCATCTCTGGAATACCGCCTACCTCAAAACCTACGCACGGTACTCCACACGCCATAGCCTCCATAATGGTATTAGGCAGATTCTCTTCGAGCGAAGGAGTTACATACACATCGGCAGCACGATACATATCACGTACCAATTCAGCATCGGCAAGATACCCGAGAGTCGTATAATGATAAGGGAACTGTTCAAAAGGAAGATTATCGGCAGCCCCAAACACTACCAACTCTACTTTATCGTTCCACAAAGGATACTGCTCATGCAACACCTGCAAAGCCTCTACCAAATAGTCAACGCCTTTACGCTTGTCGGCCGCGTTGACAGCCCCAAACAGTATAAGGCGTTTGTTTCGTGGTAGTGCTAAGCGCTCCCTGGCTGCCGCTTGCGAACTAGGAGCAAAAAACGACACATCTATGGGATTGGGTATATCGCATAGTGTATCGGTCGGCTTCAGTAATGCACTTACCGCAGCCTCACGACGCAACCAACCACTACATGCCACCCTATGCAGCGGGGCTGTAGCATAGACTGCCTTTTTTTTGTAAAAAATATCGGTCGATAAATCTTTCCCCCCCGATGACAAAAAAGGACAACCCTGGCACTCGGTAGTATAACGACTGCATGTGCGGGCATGATGGCATATCGCCGTAACCGGCCACATATCGTGCATTGTCCACACAACTGGCTTGCCCAAAGCCAAAAGACGTCTCAACTCTTGCAAAGAAAGAAATCCCTGATTAATCCAATGCAAGTGTATCACATCTGCTTCGTGCACCAATGGATGCGATACGATACTTACTCCCGCCGAAGCCGTAGAGACCGTAAAGAGTTGTTTGCGACTAAAACCATTACATAGGAATATTTGTAAACGCTCTCGCAGAAACGACCAACGCTGTCGCCATTTTGCCCAACGTGACCGGCACACACCCACAACAACATCGTCGTTTCCGGCAGCTGTTATTGCCAACATGTGGGCATCGACACCAGCCTCGCGCAACGCATGTGCCAAACGGTTACAGGCAACGGCAGCACCGCCCCTACGCTCGTATGTATTGATAAGCACTACTTTCATATTTTAGGGTGCTTTTGCTACGACAAAAATACAAAAAAGATTGATGTAGAATGATTGTACAAGTAACTACGAGAAGACTACACTACATCACTCGAAATAGAAAGTAAGTATAACCATCCCCGAGCGCAACCGCTCTAATGAATTGGTAAACTTGATGTCGGCCGGATTGGGCAAATCGCGATTACGGTCTAACACATCGGTAAGACCTATACAGAATTTCACTTCTGGAATAAATTTGAAGTAAGGCAGATAGGTATCGCATCCGATGGCAAAGGTGAGATAACAGTCAAATTTATTCAACCTCAAATAGGAATTTTCCTGCTTAGCCACGTCGAGCGCACCCATGACACCAGCCGATATGTAGGGACGAATATTATCGAAACGTTTCGAGCTAAACTTCAAGTCCAGTGGCACTACCACATAATTTGACTTGATATTTTGCGACATCATTTCGCCACTATTATACTCGCGAAAACGCACTACCTTGTTACCGAAGTAGATACCGGGAGACAATCGCAGGTTGAGATGCGGACATAGATAAAGGTCGGCCAAAAGATTTACACAAAAACCAGGCGAAAAGGACGGAACTTCCATATACCAGTTTTGCCCGTCTTCTGTCGTGTAGCCATTGTGCGTAAAAGTAAGGTCCTGCATATGCATACCCACCGAGAAGCCAAAGTGTATAAGCTTATAATCGACAAAGGGCAAGTTTTGTATCTTGCGTCCTGCCGTTCCGGCACGTTGTGCCTTGGCCGGGACGCAACCAAGCAACAATCCTATGCCTATGAGTATGATTCCTATTTTCCTACGCATTATCATCGTATAGTAAAAACGACGAAACACATTTCTTATTGCCTTACAACTACCGAAAGATGACTTTGCTATTGCGCGTTTTACAAACAAAATGCGGCAGCACGATACAATCTTCATGCAACCGCATTTATTATTTCACAACAGATGACTGCAGCCTATCCTTGCCATCATATCTCTGGCAGCATATAGGCAACATATTACTGCTTATTTCTCGGCTTCACCTTCGTCTGAAACCTCTTTCTTGCCTACCAAAATATCCAATGCTTCATAGAATGCTGGGTCTTCGCCTACTACAATTTTGCTTATTTCACCCTCGGGTGAGATAATTATCTTGGTAGGATAACCGGGTACGGCATACATTACTTCTACCGACTGTGCGGGTTGCGCTTGGGGATCGCTATACAGATTGGTCCATGGCAATTCGTATTTTTCTACGGCAGCAAGCCAGTCTTCTTGTGTATCACGACAGCAAATACCTACAAAAGTGCATTGGTCTTTATATTTTTCATAATACTCTTTCATTGTATCGAAGCCTTTGATGCACCAAGGGCACCAAGAACCCCAAAAGTCGAGTACTACCCATTTCCCACGCAACGACTGCAAGCTCACATTGTTGCCCTCGGGATCGGGTAAAATAAAATTGGGAGCCAACTTACCCTCAGCAATAGATTCGCGGGCATTCTTTATAATGGCATACCGCTCCATGCTTTTCTTCAAATCATTTAAGATAGGAGTAAGAATCGAATTCTTGGCATTCTCACCCAAGAGGTCAATATATTGCAATACCGTATCGGCAGGAGCTTTCATCATAGCCCATACAGCTGCAGGATGATCGAGGTGAGTGCGCAAATAACGGCTATATACCTCATTATATTTAGTTTCGAGACTATCTATCTTTAACTGCGGATCCAACTCTTTCTCCGAAATCTCTATGACAGCATTACGATAACCGTTAGCCTCTTGTTCCATGCTGTTGATGTTCTCCATCAAATCGCTACCGCTTATCTCGTAAGTCAATCCATAAGGTTGCTTTACGACATCAATATCCAGTTTTTCTCCAGGTGCGGTAAAAAACATGATAGGATATTCGCCTTCAGGCAACAAACATACATATTGTTGGGCGCGTTCGGGATCGACAGCAAACTCAACCTTCCCGTTCTGCATTATAAATGTATCGCGCAATACCAACGGATCGTTATCAGAGGTTATCTTCGACAAATCATCTATCGCCGCATGTACAACAACGACACTGTCATTCTCAAAACCTTCAAACGACATTCTTACTCCCGGATGGGAACACGCCGCCATTAACAACGGAGCGCATAAAAAAACGATAACTTTTTTCATAATAAATTTCACATTTATACTGCAAAGATAATGCAAATGTACACACATCCAACAAAAAAGAAAATTTACGTGAGAAAATAAATCATATGCAACCCGCCATACATCGTCTCTGTCAAAAACGCTGTTACACACAGCATATTGCCGGAATAATCATTTCTAAAAAAATTATTATATCAATAATAAAATAGTTAAATAATTGTAAAACGCTACCATTTACGTATCATCCTACTAACAAATCCCGTAAATTGTGGATAAATATTTATTGGATGAAAATTCGGGCAGATATATTTGGCGTCTTGCAACCGCAGCGCACGCCACACGAGGGCGACTTACTGATTGTTGAGCCGTTGTTAGACGAGGTTTATTTCAAAAGATCGGTCATTTTGCTTATCGAACACAAAGAATCAGAAGGGACCATCGGACTCATCCTGAACAAAAGTGCCGACGTTATCTTGAATAACGTATTGACAGGCATCGACTGCAAACATGAAATTCCTTTATACCTTGGCGGCCCAGTTGAAACAGACAAGCTCATGTATATCCACACATTGAGCAACGATATTATATCTGACTCACTCCCCCTAGGCAACGGACTATCTGTTGGAGGTAATTTCAACGATGTCATGCTTTACATCAACAGCAAAGACTACGACGAAAGACGTATCAAATTTTTTGCCGGATACTGTGGGTGGCATCCGGGGCAACTGGCATCGGAAATAAACGAAAAAACTTGGGTTGTAACATCGCTCAACGATGTATCATCGGCCATAACGGCATGTGGTAACGCATATTGGGTACAGCTTGTAGAGCATTTGGGAAAACATTATAGAACATGGCTTAACTGTCCATCGGAACCCTTCTATAACTGACAAAAGCCACCTGTTGCCTCATAATATCCGATGTAAAAAAGAGCGTTCGGCATCTGCCGAAAATATCAGAAAATATATTGTGCAATACGCGCGCACCCCTCGGCATCGTCGAGAGCATTGTGATGTTTTCCAAAAGGTACTCCAAGGTAAGCACACACAGTAGGTAGGCGGTAGTTTTCTATAGACCCTCGAGGTATTACACGTCTTGCTTGCTGTAATGTGCAATAGAAGGGAACATCAGGCATGTCTATTCCATACATTCGGCACGTGGCACGCAACACATTTTCATCAAACGCTTTATTATGTGCCACCAACGGCAAATTATCTATTTTCTCTCTCAACTCTTCCCATACATACGCAAAATTGGGTTCAGACATTGTATCTTCATAACTGATACCATGTATAGCCGTAAACTGTCGTATATAGTATTCGGGTTCGGGTCGCACCAGATGGTAGTAACTATCACACAATTTTCCTCCGCGTACCACCACTACACCTACGGCACAGATACTCGTAAGCTTGCGATTGGCTGTTTCAAAATCTATAGCTGCAAAATCCTCAAGCATAAGCATATATAGCTATAAAACACATTTACCCCTCTCCTGCAATAAAAATGTATACAAAATGGGCTGTGGTAAGAGATTATATCTCTCCACAGCCCTATATATCTTATCGAGGCAAAACAGTTACCTTAAGTTTATTGTAAGCGCGTTCGGCTTTAGCCCGAGCCTCTTCTACAGTATCGGCTGTAGCCAATATCACACCCAACCGGCGATGTCCTACTACCTCAGGTTTACCGAAGATACGTATCTGTACTCCTTCTTCTTCGAGAACCTTCTCAAGGTTACCAAACACCACCTTATCGGTATCGCCCTCTACCACGATAGCTCTCGATGCCGATGGCCCGAAGAAGCGTACCGAAGGAATAGGCAATCCTATCAATGCTCTGGCATGAAGCGCAAACTCACTAAGGTCTTGCGAAATCATTGTTACCATACCGGTATCGTGCGGACGAGGCGAAACTTCACTAAACAAGACGTTATCGCCACATACAAACATCTCTACTCCGAAGATACCATAACCACCCAACGCATCAGTTACCTTGCGGGCCATATCCTGCGCTGCAGCTAACGCTGCGGGACTCATGGCCTGCGGCTGCCATGACTCGCGATAATCGCCATCGACCTGAATGTGCCCTATCGGATTCAAGAAAGTTGTACCGGCAGAATGTCGCACCGTGAGCAAGGTTATCTCATAATCAAAACGCACAAAACCCTCTACAATCACACGACCGGCTCCGGCACGTCCTCCTTCTTGAGCGCAATGCCATGCACCGTCTATGTCCTGCTCAGTACGCACTACACTCTGCCCATGCCCCGACGAACTCATAATAGGTTTCACAACGCAAGGCATTCCTATCTCTTTGACAGCCTGTTCAAACTCTTCGCGTGTCGAAGCAAAACGATAGGGTGATGTAGGCAATCCAAGCTCCTCTGCTGCCAACCTGCGTATTCCCTCACGGTTCATCGTAAGGTATGCCGCACGAGCAGTAGGGACAACATGGTATCCCTCTTTCTCAAGTTCCACCAAAGTAGTTGTTGCAATCGCTTCTATCTCAGGAATGATATAATCGGGATGTTCAGCCTCTATTACTGCACGCAATTTCTCCCCATCGAGCATAGGCAATACATGGCTACGTTGAGCCACCTGCATTGCAGGTGCATTGGCATACTTGTCAAGGGCTACTACCTCTATTCCATACCGTTGCAATTCTATAACAACTTCTTTTCCTAACTCGCCGCTTCCACACAAGAGGGCTTTCTTGCCCACCGGCGTAAATACAGTCCCAATCTCTACCATAATACGTTTTATTTATTACCGTCCGCGACATCGTGGCTCGGTATTACACTTACAAAGGTAGTGCAAATAGGGCAAAAAGCAAAGCCTTCCCGAGCTTTTTGCCGTAGACAAAAAACCTTATAAAAGGGAAAAGACAAAACAAATATGTGTTGTACTCACCGTCTATTTCTTGTTGTCTACCGATGTATGCTCATCATCATCCCGACGACTTCCGCGATACCGCGACAACTCATCTCGCACCGAATTGACAACATAAAGCAACACGCAAGCATCATCGACCAATCCTCCAGGCAAAATATCAGGGACAAAATCGACCGGCGAGACCAAATATATCAAAGCCGCCACAATCAAAATAAGACTTTGGCGATTGTAATTTTTATATTTGCCCTGAGCAACATCAAGTACATAATGCCACAACAACAGTAACAGAGTACCCAATTCGCGCAGGCCCTCTTTACTCATATATCCACGCACTCGCTTGGCCAACTGCATCAATCGGTCAGGGTGCCGTACATAGAGACTCGCCATCCGCAACCATCGGCCGCGACGAAAAAACCACAATATTTTACTTCCTGACTTCGCCATTAGTATTTCGGTCGTACAAAGATAACGTAAATAAAGGCCAATAGATGAATAGAAAGACTCAATTTTGAACCGGATGCAACAAGCCGACATCTTTTTCAGGAATACAAATGTATATACGATTACGAACTTTTCAACCAATCTATAAGCAAGATAGACAATAGAGACCAAAAAGCGCATACAAACTTTGCTTTTTGCTTCTGTTTAAGTTATCTTTGCCAACAGACGAGCCTTGGATGGTACCACCTAAACACACCCCATCAACAGGCTTTGTATACGGCAAACCTTACACATTTTATATCTTATGATTTTTGCGCTGACACTACCCATATCCAATCCGGTACTCATTTTCTTTATCGTATTGGCTATTATCCTGTTAGCGCCTATTCTGCTCAATAGGATTCGTATTCCTCATATTATAGGACTCATCATAGCCGGCATTATTGTAGGGCCTCATGGATTCAACCTTTTAGCTCGCGACAGCAGTTTCGAGATATTCGGAAACGTAGGTATTCTATACCTAATGTTTCTTGCCGGACTCGAGATGGATATATTCAGCTTACGCCGCAACCGCAAGCCGGGGTTAATATTCGGACTATGCACCTTCGGCATACCGCTAATTTTAGGTACTACAATCAGTCATTACCTATTGCAACTCAATTGGGCAACAGCCTTGCTTTTATCGAGCATGTTTGCTTCCCATACACTCATATCTTATCCTATTGTAAGCCGTTACGGGCTGAACCGTTACGCGCCGGTTACCGTAGCCGTAGCAGGTACAATATTTGCTATCATAGGGGCGCTCATCGTATTCTCTATTATTACAGGCATGCACTCTGGCGACCTATCGACCTCTTATTGGCTGAAATTGGCCGGCTATGTACTTGTCTACTCTCTCTTTATCCTCTATGTATACCCTCGTCTGTGTCGCTGGTTTTTCAAAACATACAACGACAATGTATCGCAATTCATCTTTGTCCTTGCGTTGGTATTCTTCTCATCTTTTATTGCAGAATGTATCGGGCTACAGGCCATCATCGGCGCATTTTTTGCTGGCGTTGTACTCAACCGCTATATTCCTGCCGTATCGCCATTGATGAACAGACTTGAGTTTGTAGGAAACGCCCTTTTCATTCCCTACTTTCTGATAGGAGTAGGTATGCTCATCAATCTCGATGCCGTAGTAAAAGCGCCGCAAACTCTTTGGGTAGCTCTCATCATGTGCATCATTGCTCTTGGTACGAAATGGATTGCCGCGTGGGTTACTCAAAAGGGATTTCATTACACGACCTCCGACCGCAGACTTATTTTTGGTATTACATCGGCCAAAGCGGCCGTTTCGTTGGCCGCCGTCATCATCGGTCGCCAATATGGCATGTTTGACGATGCCATCCTCAACGGTACTATTATTATGATTCTTGTTACCTGCACCGTAAGTTCCATCACTACCGAACGTGCTGCAAGCAACACCATAGTACGACTGCAACAAGAGGACAAAAGCAATATGGAACAAGCCCCTACCGAAGAGCGTATTCTCATTCCCATAGCCAACCCGGCTACCATAGAGCATCTTGTAAACATGGCACTCTTGATGAAAAATCCCAAAAGGGTGTCGCCTCTCTACGCTCTCTACGTCAATGACGATAATGACAACAAACCCCATACACCTGCCAGACGAGTACTCGAAATGGCGGCTAAAACAGCTTCGGCAGCCGATACGCAGCTCATACCTATCTCGCGTTACGACTTAAATATTGCCAGTGGCATCATCCATACCATCAAAGAAAAAAATATCAGCGAGGTTGTTATAGGATTACACCACAAGGCCAATATCGTAGATACTTTCTTCGGTACTAAAATCGAGGCTATCCTCAAAGGTACCCACAAAATGGTATGGATAACAAAATGTGTCAATCCGCCCGCCACGGCTACACGTATCGTTGTGGCCGTTCCTCCTAAAGCTGAATACGAAACCGGCTTTTCACGCTGGATAGACAGGCTCGCCCACATGGCTTTACAAATAGGGTGCCGTATCATTTTCTATGCCTACGAAACAACCATTCCATATATACGCTCGTGCATCACTCGCCAACGATATGACATACGGCACGAATATCACACAGTAGAATCGTGGAACGACATCTTACTACTCGCCAATGAAGTCCTCGACGACGACCTCTTTGTCGTGATAACAGCACGACGAGCCTCCGTCTCATTCGACCCCGAGTACGAGAAACTACCTGTCTTTCTCACACAATATTTTGCCAATAACAACCTTCTTGTCATATATCCAGAGCAGTTTGGCGAAGTAGCTGTCACACCTACCTTTACCGACCCGCTATCACAAGCCGTAGAAACCAGCTCACACGGATTATTGGGTTTACGAGATGGTATAGACAAGCTTATCACTTGGAAAAAGCGCCTTACGCATCGCAACCGCAAAAAGAAAATCGATATTTGAAAAGGCTAGACAACCTCCCTTTTCAGACTCGATAAGAATATCTCATCTGTTTATATTATCGCGTCGACGTATTCATAGCAGCAGACCCCACACCCATAAACCATACAGCCCTTAACAAGAGGTAATATCTACCCACAAGGACTCCTTGCAGAACATGTCTACACCAATAGCACCAAAACAATCGAGGGTGCATTCACTTTACAGCGGATGCACCCTCAACTATATCGTAATAACACTATCAGAGTGTCTTCTTGACTTCTACAATCTCGTATGCTTCTACAAGGTCTCCTATCTTGACATCATTATAGTTGGCAATATTAAGACCGCATTCATACCCGGTGAGAACCTCTTTCACATCATCCTTGAAGCGTTTCAATGAACCAAGTTCACCAGTATAGATAACAATACCATCGCGTATGAGGCGTACTTTAGACGTACGACGTATTTTACCCTCTTTGACGGCACAGCCGGCAACAGTACCCACTTTAGAGATATGATACGTCTCACGTACCTCAGCCGTACCAATAACCTCTTCGCGAATTTCGGGCGAGAGCAAACCTTCCATTGCAGCCTTCACCTCTTCTATAGCATCGTAGATGATAGAATACATACGGATATCTACACCCTCTTTCTCTGCCAAACGACGAGCAGCTACCGACGGACGTACCTGGAAACCTACTATAATGGCATTGGATGCTGCAGCAAGAGTTACATCCGACTCAGAAATCTGTCCTACTGCCTTGTGAAGGATATTAACCTGTATCTGGTCGGTCGAGAGTTTAATAAGCGAATCGCTCAAGGCCTCTACCGAACCATCCACATCACCTTTGACAACAATATTGAGTTCTTGGAAGCCGCCAATAGCAATACGACGGCCTATATCATCGAGTGTAAGCAACTTATGGGTACGCAACCCTTGTTCACGCTGCAATTGCTCTCGTTTGTTGGCTATTTCTCGGGCCTCCTGTTCTGTATCGAGTACGTTGAATTTGTCACCTGCTTGCGGAGCGCCATCAAGACCCAGAATAAGTGCAGGTTCTGACGGACCAGCCTCTTTAATGCGTTGGTTACGTTCGTTAAACATAGCCTTTACACGACCATGATGTGTACCGGCCAATACAATGTCGCCAACGTGCAGCGTACCGTTTTCTACCAATACCGTAGCTACATAACCACGACCTTTATCGAGCGTAGACTCTATAACCGAACCTACAGCCCGGCGGTTGGGATTAGCTTTAAGGTCGAGCATCTCGGCTTCAAGAAGCACTTTTTCAAGCAGCTCACTTACACCGATACCCTTCTTGGCCGATATGTCTTGCGACTGATACTTACCACCCCACTCCTCTACGAGGTAGTTCATATTGGCCAGTTCCTCTTTTATCTTCTCAGGATTGGCATTGGGTTTATCTATTTTATTAATGGCAAAGACAATAGGCACACCGGCTGCCGAAGCATGGTTGATAGCCTCAACAGTTTGTGGCATGACATTATCATCGGCAGCAACAATAATGATAGCAATATCAGTCACCTTGGCACCACGGGCACGCATGGCGGTAAAGGCCTCGTGACCCGGTGTATCGAGGAAGGTGATATGGCGTCCATCTTCGAGCGTAACATTGTATGCACCTATGTGCTGCGTAATACCACCAGCTTCACCTGCGATGACATTAGAATTGCGTATATAATCGAGCAACGAAGTTTTACCATGGTCAACGTGTCCCATCACCGTAACAATAGGCGGGCGTTGTGTCAACTCCTCGGGAGCATCCTCCTCAACAGCTATAGCATCGGCCACTTCGGCACTTACATACTCGGTTTGGAAACCAAACTCTTCGGCAACTATATTGATAGTCTCGGCATCGAGACGTTGGTTGATAGAAACCATCAGTCCCAAACTCATACAGGTACCTATGACCTTGTTTACAGGTACATCCATCATGGATGCAAGGTCATTGGCCGTTACAAACTCGGTGAGTTTGAGTATCTTGCTCTCTGCTAGCTCCTGCTCTTCTCGCTCTTGCTCACGAGTAGAGAAAGCTTCTCGTTTTTCACGACGCCATTTTGCCGACTTCTTTTGGCCTTTCTGCGTAAGCCGCGCAAGCGTCTCTTTTATTTGCTTTTGTACGTCTTCCTCATTTACCTCGGCCTTGACAGGGCGTTTGGGTTGTTTGGAAGCCTGCTTTGCGTTATTTCTCTTATTATTGTTATTATTACTGTTGTTACCACCTCCATTATTATTACCGCCGGATTTTCGCTCAGGGTTACTTCCTATAGTAAGAGCCGTTTTTTCTATATCGATACGATCTTTGTTGATACGTTTTCTCTTCTTACGCTCACTATTATTACTACCGGGAGTCACGGTTCCTGTCGCATTCGCAGCACGTTGCTTAGCCTCATGCTCTTTCTTGCGCTCCTCTTTCGTTTTCTTTTTGGGACGCGTTTGCTGATTGAGGCTATCCAAGTCTATCCGGCCCACCACTTGCGGCTTCGGAGCAGCCGGTACAGAACCGAACTTAAAGACTTCAGGCTTACTAGCCGAAGGAGTTTCGGCAGAAGTCATTGTTGTTTCAGGTACAGGTTGCGGCTCGGGTTTCTTTTCCTCTTCCGGTTGCTGACGAACTGGTTCTGGTTCGGGCTCAGGTTGCGGTTCGGGTGTTATAACGGGAGCAGATGCAATAGTGCTCTCCTTGGAGGGAATGTCAGGTTGGGTGTCATTTTTTTCTGGCACAGAAGCACTGCCGTGAGCATGAGGTGCATCAAGGTCTATATGTCCTATTACTTGCGGCTTGACATACTCGCGAGAGTGCAACTCAACATGTTCCACAGATTTAGCCGTGGAAGTGGGACGTTTCTGACGGTCGTGACCGATATTGTCTGATTCTTTTTTCAGCTTTTTGTCGGTACTGAATTCCTTAACAAGCAACTCATGCTGCTCGTCACTGATTTTGGTATTGGGGTCGACATTAATTTCAAAACCTTTCTTTTGAAGGAACTCGACTATCGTCTGAACTCCTACATTCAAATCACGCGCTACTTTATTTAACCTTACTGACATACTTACATTTACTGATTAATAAAACACCTGAACTCCTTGTAATAAAAGAAATCAGTCTTCAAACTCGGCTTTGAGAATGGCGATAACATCGTCTACGGTACTCTCCTCCAAGTCGGCTTTGTCGATAAGCTCTTCGCGAGAGTGTGCAAGCACTTGTTTGGCAGTGTTGCAGCCCATTTTCTTGAGTGAGTCGATGACCCATTGGTCTATTTCGTTTGCAAATTCATCGAGGAAAACATCCTCCTCGGCATTGAGGAATGCTTGTACTTGTACAACAGTATCGTGTGACAGACCTGTCTTCTCTACCAATTCATCTACCGAAGCACGACGTACACTCTGGTCGGTTGTATAACCTGCTGCCATAAAAGCATTGATTGCCGCAGCATCTATCTCACCATCGTATTTATCGAGGGTGATACCTATTTGCTCCTCTCCTTCTTGTTTTAGACGGCATACCTCTATCTCATATCCGGTGAGCTTCATGGCCAGGCGGATATTGAGACCTCCTTTACCAATGGCAAGCGACACTTCCTTAGAGTCGCTCAGATATACAGATGCCTTCTTGTTCTCCTCATCTACCTCGATAGATGCTATCTTGGCAGGGCTCAATGCACGTTGTATAAACAGCGAAGGATTGGAGGTGTAATTGATAACATCGATATTCTCGTTGCGTAACTCCCGTACAATACCATGTATACGAGAACCTTTCACGCCAACACATGCGCCGACAGGGTCGATACGGTCGTCGTACGACTCCACGGCAATTTTGGCACGCTCACCGGGGATACGAGCTATTGCTCTAATAAGGATAAGTCCATCGTGTATTTCGGGTACTTCGAGCTCAAAAAGACGACGAAGGAACTCATTCGACACACGCGAAACGATAATTTTCGGGTTGTTATTTTTATTCTCTACATCAAGGACAACAGCTCTCACCGTCTCGCCTTTGCGATAAAAATCAGAGGGTATCTGCTCCTCCTTGGGAAGGATGAGTTCGTTATTTTCATCGTCGACAAGGAGCATCTCTTTTTTCCAAATCTGATAAACCTCGGCGCTTACCAACTCGCCTATGCGGTCCTTATATTTATTGTATATGGCATCTTTCTGCAAATCCAATATTTTGGAGGCCAAGGTCTGACGTAAATTCAAGATAGCACGTCTACCGAAATCGGCAAATATCACCTCATCGGTTACCTCCTCACCTACCTCAAAGTCAGGGTCTATCTTCCGAGCTTCCGACAGGGAAATCTGCATATTGGGATTGGTTACATTATCATCCTCAACAATGGTACGGTTGCGCCATATCTCAAAATCGCCCTTGGCAGGATTGACAATAACGTCGAAATTCTCATCGGTCCCAAACATCTTTGCAAGGACATTGCGGAACGAATCTTCCAAAACGCTAATCATGGTAGTAACCTCGATATTCTTCAGCTCCTTGAACTCAGAGAAAGTATCTACCATACTGATGGTTTCTGCTTTTTTTGCCATACGTCTACTTAAATCTGATTAGATATTTTGTGTATTTTACTTCATTGTATTTAAGGGGTACTTCTTCCGTTACCTCTATCTTCCGTTTAGCGCCCTCGGGTTTTACCTTCTTGACAACAGACAATACAAAGCCCTCATCGTCACAGCGGTCAAGTACACCTGTGAGTTTACGACCATCGGTAGTAAGAGTCTCTACCTCGTTACCCACATTTTTGCGATACTGAGCAACCACTTTAAAGGGTGCTGTAATACCTGCCGAACCCACTTCGAGCTCATAATCTTCTACGTCACGATCGAGATGAGCTTCTATAAAGCGATGCAATTTTTCACAACGCTCTATGTCGACACCCTCCTTATTGTCTATCTCTACCGAGATAACATTACCAGGCGCAACATTTACATCGACAAGGAAACAATCACTGCCTTGCAGCCCCTGCTCGACGATTGAATAGATGGTTTGTTTGTCAATCATATTTTTCCGTCCCGAGAAAAAAACGAGGGGACATTATTGCCCCCTCTTCTACGGTTGCCGCAAAGATAATACATTATTACAGCGAATGCAAATGACTGGGCAATATTTCAACATACAGCTATCCATATACGGTATATATTATGTTTTTTTATTATAAAACAACTATTATATACATATTGGAAATTCTACACATCGCAGCTCTCTATTCCACTCTTTTTCTTTGCCGCAGCAATAGGTATTACACAGAGCATGGAAAGCTCTGCTGTGATCGAAGTAAGAAAGATGTGCGAGTTCGTGACATACAACGTAGCGTCGTAAATGCGAGGGTAAAAACATGACATATGCCGAAAGCGTAACAACACCACTACGCGAGCAATGCCCCAGCAAACGACGCCCGCGCCCTACACGCACCTCCGACGGATGCGCACCTACCCGAGATGCCACTTCAGCGACGAAGGATGGCAATATTTCACGTGCTTTCAAGACCGCAAAGCGAAGTATATATTTAGACACCGCTTGCATAAACCTGGGCGAATCTATCGCATCGCCGCGATAATATTCAAGGCGATAGTCTCCAGTGTCACAGTTGACAATTCTTACGCGACCCGCTCCTACAGCATCAGATGCCACTATATGAATAGAATTATCGTAAAATGGTATCGTCTTGCCGTCGTAAAAAGCACGATTGGATACCTTCTCACGCGACTTCTGCAATATACGCCGCAAAGCAGGTCTGTTTTCATCTATCAATCGCTGCAAGGATATTTTAAGAGCCGGCACACGTGGAGGCACAGTCATGCGCAACCTCCCGTCGATGGCACGAGCCCGTATACGCCGGGCACGCGTATCTACCACTACATCGCAATCACCAAACTCCTTATCCTGATAAACACAAGCTACAACCATCTTTTCTTTACACGTGTTTTCTTCACAAAACCATACACTATCGCATGCATCTCACTACAACTACCTTGCCCAAAAATCTCCTTATAAGCAAAGAGAGTATTCCTGCGAAACAAAGACAAGCAAAGGTACGAATTTTGGCCCCCTTACAAGCCGTAAGAGAAAAAATAATGGCTACAAAAAATATTTTGGCTTTTCGATTGTTTACACGCCTTATTTGCCTATCTTTGCCGCACAGCCGTTGGGCAGACGCCAACGGGCAAGTTAACCTAATCTTTTACCAACTAATAACAAAGAAATGACAGAATCCACAAAGGTGAAAGTTTTGGACAAAGTAGTTGTCCGCTTCTCGGGAGATTCGGGCGATGGCATGCAGCTGGCAGGCAATATCTTCTCAGCCATTTCGGCAGCCATAGGCAACGAAATCTCGACGTTCCCCGATTATCCGGCAGAGATACGCGCGCCTCAAGGGACTTTGAGCGGAGTTTCGGGTTTCCAAGTACACATAGGTAAAGGAGTTTACACTCCGGGCGACAAAGCCGATGTATTGGTTGCCATGAACCCCGCTGCGCTGAAAACAAACATCAAATTCTTGAAAAAAGGCGGAGTTGTTATTATCGACACCGATTCATTCAAAGAGAGCGACCTCAAAAAAGCAGCTTATACCACTCTCGATGCTATAGAAGAGCTTGGCATCGACCCGTCACAAGTCATGGCTGTAGCCATCACGACGCATACCAAAGAGGCATTGGCCGACTCGGGACTCGACCTGAAGAGCATCGTACGCTGCAAAAACATTTTTGCCTTAGGACTCGTGTGCTGGCTCTTTGACCGTCCTGTATCGCAAGCCGGACTGATGCTGAGCCACAAATTTGCCAAGAAGCCCACTGTAGCTGAAGCCAATATCAAAGTCCTCAACGACGGCTACAACTACGGGCATAACATACACGCCTCGGTATCGACTTACCGCATAGAAAGTGCTTCCGTCAAAAAGGGTATCTATACCGATGTAAACGGAAACACAGCCACAGCATGGGGCTTGATAGCAGCTGCCGAAAAAGCAAAATTACCACTTTACTTGGGTAGCTATCCTATCACACCTGCTACAGACATACTGCATGAACTGGCCAAACGTAAAGACGTAGGCGTAAAAGCCTGTCAGATGGAAGATGAGATAGCAGGAGCTTGCTCGGCAATAGGTGCAGCTTTTGCAGGCAACCTCGCTGCCACCTCAACATCGGGGCCCGGACTTGCATTGAAAAGCGAAGCTCTCGGCCTTGCCGTAATGGCAGAGCTTCCCTTGGTAGTGGTTGATGTACAGCGTGGCGGCCCATCGACCGGTCTTCCCACAAAGACCGAACAGACAGACCTATTGCAAGCCCTCTACGGTCGCAATGGCGAGAGTCCTATTGTAGTAGTAGCTGCCTCTACACCGGCCAATTGCTTCGATATGGCTTTCAACGCTGCTAAAATAGCACTCGAGCATATGACACCTGTCATCCTGCTCACCGATGGCTTCATAGCCAATGGCTCTACAGCATGGCGTATTCCCGATGCTGATGAGTATCCCGAGATACATCCCAATTACGTAAAACCCGAAATGGCAAACAGCGACTGGCGTCCATATCTGCGCAATCCGGAAACATTCGTGCGTTATTGGGCTATCCCTGGCACAGAAGGGTTCACACACCGACTGGGTGGCCTGGAAAAAGATGCCAAAACTGGTGCCATATCGACCGAACCTACCAACCATGCTCGCATGGTGGCAGCCCGTCAAGCCAAGATAGATTACATCGTCAACGATATTCCCGACCTCAAAGTATTGGGAAACCCCGACTCTGACCTACTTGTTATCGGATGGGGCGGAACCTACGGACACATCTATTCGGCCGTTACCGAAATGTGCAACAACGGGCAACCTGTGGCAATGATACACTTCAACTACATCAATCCACTGCCACGTAATACCGAAGAAATCATTCGCCGATACAAGAAAGTTGTTGTATGCGAGCTCAACAGCGGACAGTTTGCTTCCTATCTCTCGGGACACATACACGGCGTCAACTTCCTACAATATAATAAGGTAGAGGCGCAACCCTTCACAACCAGCGAGTTAGTAGAACATTTTGCACACCTGTTAGAGAAATAATGCCATGGAAGAGAACAAAAAATATACAGCACAAGACTATAAAAGCGACCAATATGTACGGTGGTGCCCCGGCTGTGGCGACCATGCCATACTGAACGCTTTGCAAAAGGCAATGGCCGAAGTAGGAGTTCCACCCTATAAAACAGCCGTCATCTCAGGTATAGGTTGCTCGTCACGCCTTCCCTACTATATGGGCACATACGGATTCCATACCATACACGGACGCGCCGGAGCAATAGCGACAGGAGTTAAAGTAGCTAATCCCGAACTCGCCGTATGGCAAGTGTCGGGCGATGGCGATGGGCTCGCTATCGGTGGTAACCACTTCATCCATGAAGTTCGCCGCAATATCGATATCAATATATTGCTACTAAACAATAAGATATACGGACTTACCAAGGGCCAATATTCGCCCACAACCGACCGTGGTGCAGTGACCAAATCGTCGCCCTATGGTACCGTAGAAGACCCGTTTATCCCGGCCGAACTCGTATTTGGAGCACGAGGTACATTCTTTGCTCGTTCTTTAGATGTCGATACAGCCACATCGGTAGAAGTACTTGCTGCGGCAGCCCGCCACAAAGGAGCTTCGGTAGTAGAGATACTGCAAAACTGTGTCATCTTCAACAACAACATCCACTCGTATATAACCGACAAAGAGGTACGTGCCGAGCGCACCATACACCTTCACCACGGCGAAAAGATGCTCTTCGGTAAAGAGATGAACCGTGGCCTTGTCCTCGACGGTCATTTGCTGAAAGCTGTTACCTTAGGCGAAGATGGGTACACGATAGATGATGTACTTGTACACGATGCCACCACGCAAAACTTCGTGATGCACCAAATGCTGGCCATGATGGACGGCCATGAACTGCCACTCGCCATAGGTGTGATACGCAACGTAGAAGCGCCTACCTACGATGGAGAAGTAGCCCGCCAAGTAGAAGAAGTGAGACAGAAGAAAAACTACCCATCGCTGCGCGACGTCATACTCAGTGGCGATACATGGGAAGTAAAATAACCTGTCATTGACAGGATTTCATATCAGCCTCCCGGCTCACAGCCGTGGAGGCTTTATTTTTGCTACAACAATATTCCCGAGAAATTTATTTCAATAGCAATACAGCTTAAAATAGAAAAATATACTATACCTTTGTGCCGTTTTTACGATAACGCATAACATTATAACGAGAGACACTCGTAAAAAACTGTCTGTGATATGTCAACTTATACAGAAGACAACCGGAAAGTAACCACGCGCCGATTGATAGAAATGAAGCAACGCGGCGAAAAAATATCTATGCTCACCGCCTATGACTATTCCATGGCATCGTTGATAGACGAAGCAGGTATGGATGTCATCCTCGTGGGCGACTCTGCATCGAACGTTATGGCCGGCAACGTAACGACTCTACCCATGACCCTCGACCAAATGATATACCACGGCAAATCGGTAGTACGAGGCGTAAAACGTGCATTGGTAGTAGTAGACATGCCTTTCGGCACATACCAAGGCAACTCTAAGGAGGCTCTCGCTTCGGCCATACGTGTCATGAAAGAGACTCATGCCGACTGTATCAAGCTCGAAGGCGGTGCCGAAGTTCAGGAGTCTATCGAGCGTATACTCTGCGCCGGTATTCCTATCATGGGACACTTAGGTCTCACTCCTCAATCGATAAACAAATTTGGAACCTATGCCGTACGTGCCAAAGATGAAGCCGAAGCACAAAAACTCATAGAAGATGCTCATTTGTTAGAGAAACTGGGATGTTTCGCTATCGTGCTGGAAAAAATTCCTGCAGCTTTAGCAACACGTGTAGCAAAAGAGCTCACCATACCCGTCATAGGTATCGGAGCCGGAGGCGGTGTAGACGGCCAAGTACTGGTAATGCACGACATGCTGGGTATCAACCAAAATTTCTCACCCCGTTTCCTGCGTCGTTATGCCGACCTGCACAGCATTATCACCTCTGCGGTGCAAAACTATATTCGCGACGTAAAAAGCTGCGACTTCCCCAACGAAAAAGAACAATACTAATACCATTTGCCTATGAATTGTGTCTGTGTCTGTATTCTCAGACACAGACACAATTGTATATACAGGCCACTATTCTTTTTCCTATCATGAAAGGGAAAAACTTCACAATAAAAAGACCTGCGGAAACATCTACTTCCACAGGTCTTTATTATAAATACCTTTTGTCTACATAAAGAAAAACGACCAGTATCTTTTTATTACCAAAATCTACCCTACCGATCCCTCAAGAGTGACTTGCAACAGTTTTTGAGCCTCTACCGCAAATTCCATAGGCAATTTGTTCATCACCTCCTTAGCATAACCATTGACGATAAGTCCCACAGCATCCTCGGTAGGTATACCGCGCTGGTTGCAATAGAATATCTGATCTTCGTTAATTTTCGAAGTAGTAGCTTCATGCTCCATCACTGCCGTATTGTTCTTTATATCTATATACGGGAATGTATGTGCTCCGCAATGATCACTTAACAATAAGCTGTCGCATTGTGTAAAGTTACGGGCATTTTCGGCCGAAGCCGTAACCTTTACCAGTCCCCGGTAACTATTCTGGCTGCTACCTGCAGAAATACCTTTCGAGACGATAGTACTACGCGTATTTTTGCCTATGTGTATCATCTTCGTTCCCGTATCGGCCTGCTGGAAATTATTGGTTACAGCCACAGAATAAAACTCACCCGTAGAGTTATCGCCGGCCAATACACAGCTCGGATATTTCCATGTAATGGCCGATCCTGTTTCTACCTGCGTCCACGAAAGTTTCGAATGGTCACCTTTGCACAATCCACGTTTTGTTACAAAGTTATATATACCACCCCGCCCCTCTTTATCACCGGGATACCAGTTTTGTACAGTCGAATATTTTACCTCGGCACGGTCGTGTACCCGTATTTCAACAATAGCAGCATGCAACTGATTCTCGTCGCGCATAGGTGCAGTACAGCCTTCCAAATAACTGACATAGCTATCGTCATCGGCCACAATCAATGTCCGCTCAAATTGTCCTGTATTGGCTGCATTGATACGGAAATAAGTAGATAACTCCATAGGGCAACGCACCCCTTTAGGTATATACACAAACGAACCGTCACTAAATACTGCCGAATTGAGCGCCGCAAAGAAATTGTCACGATACGGCACGACCGACCCTAAATAACGACGTACCAAATCGGGATAGTCTTTGACTGCTTCACTGATAGAACAGAATATAACACCCAGCTCGGCCAGCTTTTCCCTGAAAGTTGTCTTCACCGACACACTATCCATTACAGCATCTACAGCAACCCCCGATAGACGCATTTGCTCCTCGAGCGAAATACCCAGTTTGTCGAAAGTCTTCAACAACTCCGGGTCAACCTCATCGAGGGAGGCAGGATTTTTACGAGTTTTGGGAGCTGCATAATAACTGATAGACTGAAAGTCTATGGCCGGAATTTTCAAGTGTGCCCAAGTAGGCATTTCGAGAGTTTTCCAATACTCATAAGCTTTCAACCTGAAATCGAGCAACCAATCAGGTTCTCCCTTTCGCTGCGAAATATGGCGTATTACATCTTCATTGAGGCCACGTTCTATCACATCGGTCTCTATATCGGTAACAAAACCATATTTATAGTCGCCACCCGTTACATCGTCGAGCAATGCATCACGGCGAATTTCTTCGGGAGTCATATTTGCAGTTGAAGCTGCATTTACCTTATCTTCTTTCATTCTTATTCACTTTCTATGTTCCAAACAACCGATGGTTACAAGCAGTTCGTCTCTACCACACCACATGTAGTAGAGAGGGAAACAAATCGCATAAGATAGGATACGAAATCGATGTCGTAAGCGACTTATCGTTCCACCACGAAGCATGAGGTGCTATCCATAACAAGGCATTGACAACCATACTGGCAAACAACAACAATTTGAATGCCCCGAAGAATGCTCCGCATACAGAATCAATCCATCCCAAACGTACCAACTTGGTCAGCGATTTTATAAATGATGCTACTATACGTATGGTCAGGTAAATAAGCAGAAACAGTCCTATGTATGCAACCACGTTGCATGCCATGCTTTCCCATGAGGTATGCGCTTGCAACCACGTTGCACACGTGCCGCCCCACATATGGGTACCCACAATTCCTAGTATCAGAGCCGCCAAATCGCCTATTTGACACACGACACCGCGAATGAAGCCCCAGATGACCATTGCTACCATCAACGCCAACAAGATGTAGTCTATCACTTGTAAATTCATCGGTTTATAATTACGCTTAATGAATGTGCAAAAATACACTTTTATTTCGAGATTGTCTGACATTTCACCCCCTCTCCGTTATCCTTTCCGATTTTTCCATATCTTCTTTTTGACACAAAGAGAGCAACAAACGCCAGAAAATAAGCGATACTTTATTTCGTATTGCCTCCGATTGTATTACCTTTGCACATATCTAAAACTAACATCATGGATACAAACAAAACAGGTATGACAATAGGTCTTGCCAGCGACCATGCCGGATATGAGATGAAGGAACACATTAAAAACTGGCTTACAAAGCAGGGGTATACGTGCAAAGATTTCGGCACATATTCTACCGAGAGTGTCGACTATCCCGATTATGCGCATCCTTTGGCTCTTGCCATAGAAGCCGGCGAGTGCAAACCCGGTATAGCCATATGCGGCAGCGGCAATGGCATCAATATGACGCTAAACAAGCACCAAGGCATCCGCGCTGCTCTTTGCTGGACAGAAGAACTTGCCACCCTGGCACGAGCTCATAACGATGCCAACGTACTGGTAATGCCCGGACGCTTTATTTCCTTGGAAGCAGCCGAAAAAATTACCGCAGCGTTCCTCTCCGCTTCATTTGAGGGAGGCAGACACAGCCGTAGAATTGCAAAAATACCTGTCGGCTGACACATGCCCCTACCACTCTACAACTACACCGACCTTGTCTATCTTACCACAAATCGGCGGGTTGTCTTTATAAAGCGAAATACGACCTCCTTTTATCGAAGGGAACTTCGATTGCAAGACCATAATGATGCGCCCCGCCACATTCTCAAGTAAGTGCGAGGGGGTTGCCATTACTGCGCTCACCTCACGATATATAGCTGCATAATTGACCGTATGAGCCAAAGAATCATTGCGCATGGCAGCTTCGTATGGTATATCAAGTAACAGTTCAACGGTGTAATTGTTTCCAACCGTTTGCTCCTGACGATCTACGCCATGATGTGCATAAAAGTGCATTTTGTCAAAGTGGATAAATGTCCTCATAGATATGTGCTAGTTTTGTGATATATATATTCTGTACAAGCAGGTTACAATATTAATAATCAAAGCTCTTAAAAACAGCAGCTGTCTTTCATACAGCATTGCCGCATCATTTATATTGCCAAAGATAATACAAATGGGGCAAAACAAAATAAGGTAGACTTCTGAAAATCATAGCCCTGCCACACAACCACATTTAGCAACATCACAAGAAGAGTTTGTCTCAATAATAATTGCAACCCTAAGCCTCGAAATAAAAATTCTACTAAATGTGGCTTGACATACTTGATAAAGACAAAAAATAATCTCTATCTTTGCATAAGGCGAGTATATTCAGCCTATTGTACAAGCTGTATTACCTGCCATTTGACATATTTTATACGTATCGGTACAAATGACATCTTTGTATGTTATGATGAGTCCTTACGTTTCCAAAAAGAATAGTGATATGCCGGAATCTAAACCTCTTTACAAACACGACAGTGTCGTTCTCATCCCCACGTATAACGAAAAGGAGAATATCGAGAACATCATACGCGCTGTTTTCGGATTGCCCGAAGAGTTCGATATTTTAGTCATCGACGACAATTCGCCCGATGGCACAGCGCACATAGTAAAAGAGCTGCAAAAAGAATTTACCGACCGCTTATATATTCTGGAACGAAGCGGGAAGTTGGGCCTTGGCACCGCTTATATCACAGGCTTTCAATGGGCTATTGCCCATAAGTACGACTACATCTTCGAGATGGACGCCGATTTCTCTCACAATCCTAACGACTTGCTCAGACTGAAAGACGCTTGTTGCAATAAAGGTGCCGATGTCGCTATCGGCTCACGTTACATCACCGGGGTTAATGTCGTAAACTGGCCTATGAGCCGTGTTATCATGTCTTACTTTGCCTCGCAATATGTACGGTTTATTACCGGTCTGAAAATACACGATACCACTGCCGGTTTCGTATGCTATCGCCGCGAAGTTCTTGAGACTATCGAATTAGATAAAATCCGCTTTAAAGGTTATGCTTTCCAAATAGAGATGAAGTTTACGGCCTACAAATGTGGATTTAACATACAGGAAGTACCCATCATTTTCATCAATCGCGTCTTAGGCGAAAGCAAGATGAACACAAGTATTTTTGGGGAGGCCGTATTCGGAGTCATCAAGCTCAAATTAGGCAGTTTCTGTCGCAAATATCCGCATAAGAAATAATGCCAATGCGTACAATTATATATAACGGCCTCATCATCAACGAGCAGAAAGAGGTTACGGGATATATTGTCATTAAAGATGAGCTGATAGAGACCGTAGCATCGGGAGAGCCTGATAAAAATCTCATGGATGAAGCCGACGAAGTCATCAACGCCTCAGGGTGCTATGTCATGCCAGGAGTTATAGACGACCAAGTGCATTTTCGTGAACCGGGACTTACGCATAAAGCCGATATTGCCTCTGAGAGTCGGGCTGCCGCCGCAGGAGGCGTTACCTCTTATTTGGAGATGCCCAACACCAAGCCTCCCACAGTGACTGCCGAGGCGCTTGCCTGGAAACAAAACCGAGCTGCCGAAACTTCGGTCGTCAATTACGCTTTCTACATAGGAGCCACCAACGATAATGCCGACCTATTGACGCAACTCGACTATACGCACATTTGCGGCATCAAACTATTCATGGGCTCTTCTACCGGCAACATGTTGGTTGACAACCCTCATACACTGGAACGTATCTTTGCAGAAGCTCCCGTACTGATTGCGACACATTGCGAACAGGAATCGATTATTCAAGCCAACAAAGAATACTACACTCGCACTTTCGGAAAAGAACTTCCCATCTTCTTCCATCCACTCATACGCAGTGCCGAAGCCTGCTATCGTTCATCGGCCACAGCTGTCGAACTTGCCACACGATATAATGCCCGCCTACACCTGTTGCATCTGTCAACAGCCCGAGAACTGACTCTGTTGGAGGACAAACCGTTACAAGAGAAACATATAACAGGGGAAGTATGCGTACACCATCTTTGGTTCGACGATAATGACTATTCACAATATGGTAACCTTATAAAATGGAATCCCGCCATTAAGACTTGTGCCGACCGCAAGGCATTACTGGCTGCCGTGGCATCCCACAAGTTGGACGTCGTGGCAACCGACCACGCTCCTCACCTGCTCTCAGAGAAAAAAGGTTCATGCCTACAAGCAGCCTCAGGAGGTCCTTTAGTACAATTCTCGCTGCAAGTAATGCTCGAACTATCGGACCGCGGAGCTTTTCCCCGAACAACCGTAGTAGAAAAGATGGCACATGCCCCGGCCTCTCTTTTCGGCATAGAACGCCGCGGCTATTTACGAGAAGGATACTATGCCGACATTGTGATTGTCGCGCCACGAAAAAAATATACCGTCACAGTCGACAAGATTATATCGCGTTGCGGATGGTCACCTTTTGAAGGGCATACATTTCCATCTACCGTTATACGCACGATTGTCAACGGCACCACAGTCTATGACAACGGACGTATCAACGATAGCTTTCGCGGACAACTACTTACCTTCCGGCACAATTAAGCAAGCCAAAGTTATCTCTGTTTGAAATAATAAACAATATATCCTTGTTGGTTACCGGCCTTGGCCACAGCCTCAAATGAAGCTTTACGGGCTGCCTCTACAGCCGAACGACGCAGATTTGCATTTGACGCAGCCGTTCCTTCACTTCCCGACACACGCATACGGGCATCTACAACCTTGCCCCGGGCATCTACCACTATATCAACCACAATAGTACCTGCATCGTTACTGCTATCATACTGTGGACGGGGCAATTCGCCTAACAATCCACGGCCACCCAAACTATAGCCACCATAACCGCCTACGCCCTGCAAACCTCCATCGGGAGTCTCCCCGAAGGGATTTCCTTGCACACCACTACCATGCTCAGCATCACCTTTGCTGCCAGTCGCCGCCACACCACTGCCAAAGGCAGCTTTCAATCTGTTATCTATCGCTTTATTGTCTTGTCGGGGTTGTTTCTCTACAGGACTCTTTTCGACACTTTTTTTCTTCTCATCGGGAATTGCCACAGTAGGCTCATCATCTTGTGTAATCAGCGGCTCATCGTTTTTCGACACAATCTCCTGCCTGCTGCTACTTTCGGGTACTTTGTCGGGAATAAACATGCCCGACGCCTCGTCGACCGAACCAAATTGCACCAATACCCCCCCTCCGGCATCAGCCGGCACGGGCTCACTCTTTATCACGACAAAAATCAGTATACACAACGCTACGACATGCACCACAACCGTACATGCGGCACCTATCCATTTGTTGCGTACCGAGTCTGTCATATTCTCTATTCTCTCACAGGACGTGTAGCCAATACTATCTTCAAGTGATGCTCATTGGCAATATTGAGTATTTTTACTATTTCACGATAAGGGACCGATTCATCGGCATATAAAGCAACGTACATTTCGGGCTCACGAGCCTGGGTTGCCAACAAAAACTCGATCAAGGCAGCCTCGTCTACAGGCTGTTCGCGCTCGTTACCAAAAGCTACGAAATAATGACCGTCGGCATCGATAGTAACACGCGACAACGGCTTTGCCGCCGCTTGCTGTTTACTTTGCGGCAAATTTACTTTTATAGCATTGGGAAATACGACCGTCGATGTGACCATAAAAAAGATAAGTAACAAGAATATCACGTCGGTCATAGATGCCATGCTGAAAGAGGCATTGATGCGATGTCTTCTCTTGATAGCCATAGGTACACAGTTTTAGTCGGCCGGCTCATTGAGCAAGTCCATAAACTCCATTGTCTTCGTCTCCAACTGATTCATCACACCATCTACTCGCGCTACCAGATAATTATAGGCAAACAAGGCTATGATACCTACTATAAGACCCGCAACAGTGGTGACAAGAGCCTCATATATACCTCCCGACAAAGTAGTTATATCGGCATTGTTACCTGCCGAAGCCATATTGTAGAAAGCACGTACCATACCCGTGACAGTACCTAAGAAACCTATCATAGGCGCACCGGCGGCCGTTGTAGCCAACCACGGAAATCCCTTCTCGAGACGAGCTATCTCTATGTTACCCACATTTTCTATTGCCACAAGCACATCATTCATGGGTCGACCCAGTCGCGAGATACCTTTTGCAATAAGACGGGCGGCAGGCGTATCGGTCTTTTTGCACAACTTTAACGCAGTGTCTATCTCACCGTCATGAATGTAGTCTTTAATACGGTCCATAAACGTATTGTCTTCGCGTGCAGCCTTTCGGATAACCAGCAATCGTTCTACAAAAACATAAATGGCTAAAATAGAGAGCAACAATAACGGTATCATGAAAAAGCCGCCTTTCAGCGTCAAGTCCCACAAGTTCAGTTCTACACTACCATCAGTCACTTCGGGTGTCAACACTAACGGAGCAGGAACAGTATCGGTTACTTGTAACAACAGGGTGGCAAGAATAGCATTCATCGTGACAGTATAAGTTAAATTAAACACTCTTTATAACGTGCAATCGTGGTTTTCAGTCCCATATAGAGAGCATCTGCTATCAGGCTATGCCCTATCGACACTTCGTTGAGATATGGCACTTTCTCATGGAAAAACTTCAGATTTTCCAGATTCAGGTCATGACCGGCATTGACACCCATACCTAAGTTATGAGCCAACGTTGATGCCTCTACAAAGGGTGCTACAGCTTGGGCTGCATCGGCCTCATATCCGCAAGCATATGGCTCGGTATAGAGCTCTATCCTATCTGTTCCCGTTTTAGCAGCATATTCTATCATTGTCAAATCAGTCCCCACAAAAATAGAGGTACGTATGCCTACCGCTTTTAGTGTATCGACAGTTTTCGACAGAAAATCGAAATTGGCTTGAGTATTCCAACCTGCATTAGAAGTAAGTACATCAGGGGCATCGGGCACAAGGGTTACTTGCGTGGGTTTCACCATCAACACCAAATCCATAAACCGCTCAGAGGGATAACCCTCTATGTTGAACTCTGTCTTCAACACCGGCCTCAGCTCATAAACATCGGCATAGCGGATGTGACGTTCGTCGGGACGAGGATGTACGGTTATACCATCCGCTCCAAACGTTTCACAATCTAAGGCAGCTTTCAGTACATTGGGAATATTGCCGCCACGTGCATTGCGCAGGGTAGCAATTTTGTTGATATTCACACTCAATTTCGTCATACATTCATCCTTTTTTCATCTGCGGGTTTGCCTCTATACATGCCCTGACTCATTGCACTTTCTTTCGAGCAAACCCTTGGCACAAGATAAGCTCCACAGCATTTGCACAAGCCCTCTGTTTGCGTTATCTTTGTACATGCAAAAATAATACGATTTACCCAAAACAGCCAAAATATGAGAATAAAAGATATAAAACCCGATAAATTTCTCGTCTACTTCTTCGAGTATAGTTTACGACTATATCACGCAGAGAGAAACAACATCGTTTTGTTGTGAAAATGGCAAGTCTTTTATCCTCTATCAAAAAACTCTAACATGCCTACCATGAAAGTTGCAATATTCGGCAAGCAATGCCATCCACAAGATTATCCCATCATACAATCGGTTTTTGACGCATTGGCTCGCCAACAAGCCGAAATAGGAGTTGACGAGGCCTTTGCCAAAGAACTCTATCACTGTAATCCTCCTTTGCGCCTTCCTCATGTGTCGCATATCGTTCACAACAACTTCTCGGCCGACATGGTATTGAGCATAGGTGGCGACGGCACATTCCTGCACACAGCAGCTCGCATTGGCGACAAATGTATCCCTATTCTCGGTATCAATACCGGGCGACTGGGATTTCTCACCGACCTCTCGGGAAATGATATTGATACCGGAATACAGGAAATATTCAAGGGACATTACCGGATAGAAAACCGCTCACTGTTGCACGTAGAGACGCAAGCTTCACACCCGCTCTCGTGGCCTTATGCCCTCAATGAAATAGCCATTCTCAAGCAAGACAGTGCCTCGATGATTTCCATACGCATGTATATCGACGGCGAGTTTTTCAATACATACCAAGCCGACGGTCTTGTCATTGCCACTCCTACCGGCTCTACCGCTTACGCTCTTAGTGCAGGAGGCCCCATACTGATGCCACAAGCCGCCAATTGGGTAATTGTTCCTGTAGCACCACACAGCTTTACGGTGCGACCGTTAGTAGTAAGCGACGATGTTACCATATCGCTCCAAGTATCGAGCCGTACCGACAATTTTTTGCTTAGTTGCGACGGCCGTTCGGTCCTTCTCGATACCAGCTCTACCGTCACATTACAAAAAGCTCCTTTTGGCATAAAGGTTGTCAAGGGTTTCAACCATAGTTTTTCCGAGACACTACGCACCAAACTGATGTGGGGTGCCGACAAACGTGAATAATACGAACTACTATTTCTTATTTCATCTACCTTTCTAAAAACATCGCCTTATGTACCTGCTACAACATGCCCGCAACATAACGACATTGCTCTTTCTTGTACTTTCACTTTCACGCATTACAGCTCAAGCAATACCCGATACGGTTGCTTGTGCCCCTTCTACCCAAATATCCACGCAACTTTCTTTGCTTTTTGTTGGTGATTTCATGCAACATGTTGCACAGATAGAAGCCGCTCAAACCGACAGCGGCTACTGTTACAACGATTGTTGGCAATATGTTCGCGATGAAATAAGTCAAGCCGATATTGCTGTAGGCAACTTTGAGACAACTCTGGGAGGCAAGCCTTATAGTGGATATCCATCATTCAGTGCTCCTGACGAATTTTTCACCTCTCTTGTCGATGCAGGATTCGACATCTTCCTCACCAGCAACAATCATAGCCTCGACACAGGGAAACGCGGTATAGAACGTACCATTTCACAAATGAATAAAGTAGAAAATATCGCACAAGTAGGTACATACATCGACCGTACCGATAGAGACAAACGATACCCTTACATCTTTGAAAAAAACGGCATAAAAATAGCTTTATTAAACTACACATACGGTACCAACGGACTTACAGAAACGGCACCCAACATAGTCAACCGTATAGACACTACCATAATAGCACAAGACATTGCCAAAGCCCAGGCCGCCTCTCCCGACGCTATTATAGCCTGCATGCATTGGGGAGTTGAGTATAAACAGCAACCAGATAAAAATCAACAAAGCCTTGCCGACTGGCTCCTGACTCACGGCGTCGATCATATAATAGGCAGCCATCCTCATGTGATACAACCCCTTGAATTAAGACAAGACTCTACCGGCAAAGAACATCTTGTAGTCTATTCGTTAGGTAACTATATATCTAATATGAAAATAAGGGCCACAGATGGAGGCATGATGGTGCGTCTGGTTTTAGAAAAAGACTCCTCCATCACTCGTGTTGCCGATTGCGGATACAGCCTCGTCTATACCGCACGTCCCGTTAAAAGCGGCAAAAAGAACTTTGAGCTTATCCCTGCTGCACGTCCCCGAGAGGAGTACTCAGATGCCGTAAAACAAGGTATGCAAATCTTCCTCGACGATACTCGCAAATTGCTTAAGACAAGCAATGTCGCCGAGTATACATTCTAAAACTTACTTGTTGCTTCCCCCTATAAGAGATTGTAAAACCTTGGTTGCAGCCACCAAGGCCGACCGTGACTCATACTGGCTCGAATCGAATGTATAAGCTGCCTGCTTATAGAATGGCAGCCGCGCCATCAACATCTCATTTACCCGGTTTGCCAAAGTCTCATCGTCAAGCGACAAAAGCAACGGACGCTTCACCTTCGACGCCCTTATTCTGCGACATATTGTCTCTACCGGGCACGACAAGAATACGACGACACCACGCCCATTCATATACTCCATGTTATCAAAAAAACAAGGCGTACCGCCACCCGTTGCCACCAGTACATTGTCAAACTCGGCCACCTCATGCAGCATATTGCGCTCTATCTCACGAAAGCGAGCCTCTCCATCGGAAGCGAAAATATCGGCAATGCTTTTTCTGTAACGAGCCTCTATATACCGGTCGAGGTCTATAAAACCACGCCCCATCTCCCTGGCTGCATACCGACCTAATGTTGTCTTACCGGCGGCCATATATCCGATTATAAATATTGGATTGCTCATGTTGTCCTACATATTATTGCAAAGATATTACTTTCTATTCAACGACAAAAACGTATCTTTGCATACGATATACAACTCACTGCATGAAGAAATCCAAATATTACGTCGTATGGGAAGGGTTTGCCCCGGGAGTATATGACTCGTGGGACGAATGTCAACTGCAGGTAGATGGTTATAAAGGAGCCAAGTACAAAGCATTCGACACACAAGAAGATGCCGTAGAAGCTTTCAGAGGGAAAGCCGAAGACCATATAGACCTATTGCGCGGCATAAGCAACCATTACAATGCGGCCAGGTCTGCGTCATCTAAATCTAAAGTGACAGCCTCACCTACGCATCCCGCCATTATACGCGACAGCCTTGCCGTCGATGCAGCATGCAGCGGTAATCCCGGTACAATGGAATATCGTGGCGTTTACGTCGCTACCGGCGAAGAGATTTTCAGACTGAAGCCCATGCAACAAGGCACCAATAATATAGGTGAATTTCTGGCTTTGGTACACGGGCTGGCACTCCTCAAACAACAAAACAGCAACATTCCTATATATAGCGACTCTCGTAACGCCATATTATGGGTGAGACAAAAGCAGTGTAAAACCCGCTTGCAACGCACCGAGGTAAATGCCCCTATCTTCAACCTTATTGCCCGAGCCGAAGCTTGGCTACGCAACAATACATACACCAATCGCATCATCAAGTGGGACACCGAAGCTTGGGGAGAGATTCCGGCCGACTTCGGACGTAAATAACGACTGACAACAAAAACAGTCATCCTGCTGAAACATCATCTTCACAAAGTCGCAATATCGGTAACCGTACTCTCACCGTATTGTAATCGTTTCGTATCACGCCACTCCTACCTTTGCGGCGTAAACGGAACAAGTGAAAATGATGCAAACGACATTCTTAAAAAGGTCTTTATTTACCACACTATTTTTTCTTCTCCTCTTCTGTAACACCTATGCTCAGTTTTCTATCAATGGCAATGTAATAGATGCCCGTTCGGGCGAAAAACTTATTGGAGCAACCCTTACAATAGAAGGCACTTCTATCGCAACAGCCTCTGATATCGATGGCAACTTTACACTAAAAAACATTCCCAATGGTAAACATACTCTCGTATGTAGCTACATTACTTACCAGACACAACGAATCCCCGTCGACGAACAAACGCCATTACCTATCGCCATCTCCCTCACCGAAGATAACCTAACACTCCAGGAAGTCACCATCACTACCAAACGAAGGCAAGATACAGAAACAGCCATGCTACAAGGTGTCAGATCGACTCTCAGTGTAGCCAGTGGCATATCTGCAGGCCAAATTGCTCGTACAGGCGACACAAACGCAGCCGAAATCATACGGCGTGTACCGGGCGTTTCTATTCTCGACGACCGCTATATAGTTATTCGAGGGTTGGCACAACGATACAATAAAGTTTGGATTAATGGAGGTAGTGCCCCAAGCGTCGAGAACGACAGTCGTGTATTCTCGTTCGACATGCTCCCGAGTGGACAAATCGATAATATGATGATATATAAGTCTCCCTCTCCCGAACTACCCGGTGAATTTGCCGGAGGCTTCATCAAAATTGCAACCAAAAACCGGCCCTTACGGAATCGGCTGCAAGTAACTTACACAACCGGATTCAATACAGCAACCCATTTTCGCGATACGCGTATGAATCCCGGTAGCAGTACCGATTGGTTGGGTTTTGACCAAAGCAAACGACAACTCTCAAACGACTTTCCCCAACACCTCGATATTGTATCGACCGATCCTGACCGTCTTACACAACTCACCCGTTACGGAATGAATCGTGACTGGAGCATACAACAATACCGGCCTATGCCCGACCAGAAATTTAATATCGACGCCGAGTTTATCGTTCCTACCGATAACGAAATGGAAATTAGCAACGCTACAGCACTCAGTTATAGTAACGTTTATAAAACCATTACCGACATGACCAATATACGGTATGGTATCTACTCGGTAGCCACCGACCAACCTATATACTTAGATAATTATATCGATAACCAATACACCAATGAAGTAAAAGTAGGACTGATGCATAACTGGCTTTTCCGCTTCAACAAACGCCACAGCATCGAATTTCATAACCTACTCAACATCTTCAGTAAGAACCGGCTCACCGAACGTAGTGGTATCAAGGACATCAGTTCGCCCTATTACCGCGAACAGACAGAAATGCTCTATCAATCGCGTCTTTCATACGCCGGGCAACTATCGGGGAAACATTATATAGACAATCAAAGCCGCCACTCATTAGACTGGACTTTAGCATACAACTATGCCTTTCGCGACGAACCAGACCGGCGCATCGTCACCAACCAGTCGGGTATCAGCGACACCAACGACATCTCACACATTGTTACCGGTAACGACAATATTACCCGTTACTACCAATCGCTTTCCGACCATATAGGCTCTCTAGCATTCAATTATCGTGGTGAAATATCTCTTTGGGGATACGCCCCCATTATAAAAGCCGGATTATTCACCGAATACAGTACGCGAGATTATCGTCCGCGCGAATTTCTATATCGCTACGATAAACTCACATACGAAGAACGCAACGAATATCTCTACCTCCCTTTTGAACAGATGATGACAGACCAGTGGCTCTCGGCAGATAAAGTATATCTCGATGAGGTAACAAAAAAAACCAACGCCTACCAGGCATCCAATTTTTTAGGCGCTGCATACGCTGCCTTTGAATTTCCTCTTGACAAAATAAATATTCATGCCGGCGCGCGCCTCGAATACAATAACATGAGACTTACTCGCGACCGCTCTATGGACCCGGCCTCATCGCTCATCTCACATCATAATTATATAAACTTAGATATACTGCCGTCGGTCAATGTCACCTACGATATCAACGACAAACATCTCCTACGCTTTGCATACGGCATGTCGCTTAACCGACCCGAATTCCGAGAGGTTTCACCGGCGGTTTACTACGACTTCGACCTTTTCAATGAAATAGGAGGAAACGAAAACCTTGAAAGTTGTAAAATTCAGAATGTCGACTTGCGCTACGAGTTCTACCCGGCCTCCAATGAAGTAATCAGTGCCGGTCTCTTTTTCAAGTATTTCGATAAACCCATTGAATGGACATACACCGATATGGGAGGTTCCTTGCGCTACAACTACCAAAACGCTATCTCAGCTTCGTGTTTCGGAGCCGAAATAGAGCTGCGCAAAACACTCGATTTCATAGGTATGAAAGGATTTACCCTGCTCCTCAATGCCTCTGTTATTGCAAGTAATGTCACATTCGACGATAGCGGCATCATTAAACAAGAAAACCGACCCATGCAAGGGCAGTCGCCTTATATCATCAATGCGGCACTCTTCTACAATAACAAGAAATATGGATGGGAAGCTTCTCTACAATACAATAGAGTAGGAAAACGCATCATAGGTATAGGTAAAGCCAACAACAGTACCGGCGATGAAAGTACAAATATCCCCGATACCTACGAACTGCCACGCAACAGCCTCGACCTCACCGTATCAAAAACTTTCGGAAAATTTGTCATAAAACTTGGGGCAAAAGACATTTTATGCGAGAAAATCACATATGCACAATATCCTGAATTTGGCCTCAACGGTACGCATCAAACCCGCACACAAATTACCAAAAGCTACCGGCCTGGTACTTCTATCAGCATAGGAGTCGCCTATAAAATATTATAAACACAGACAATAAAATATATAATCATCAACACAACAAATTAACTCTAAGATGAAAAAGATTGTATTTTTCCCTGCATTGGCTATGCTCATAGCAGCAGCATGCACAAGTTGTCAAGAAGATAACAACGATAACGGAGGGGGGCTTCCAGGACAAGAGTATACCCTGGGAGACGGCTCTGACAACTATGAAGTCGAAGGGAATGTTACCCTCACATATCCCAACAAATATATGTTGAAGGGCTTTGTGTATGTTCCTAATGGTGCAACTCTTACCATTGAACCAGGTGTCATCATAAAAGGAGACAAGGCAACCAAAGCAACCATCATTGTAGAACCCGGCGGAAAACTCATTGCCGACGGTACTCAAGAACGTCCTATCGTTTTCACCTCGGCACAACCTGCCGGAAGCCGTAAACCCGGTGACTGGGGAGGTATCATCCTTATGGGTAATGCCCGCAACAACCAAGGAGAGATGTCAATTGAAGGTGGTGTACGCGGCACACACGGAGGTGACAATGATGCCGACAACTCAGGTGTACTCCGCTACGTTCGTTGCGAATATGCCGGTATAGAGTATACGACCGATAACGAAATCAACGCTATTACCTTCGGTTCGGTAGGTAGCGGCACTACTGTCGATTATGTACAAGTATCATATTCGGGCGACGATGCTTTTGAATGGTTCGGCGGAACAGTCAACTGTAAGCACATGGTAGCCCTTGGAACTTGGGACGATGATTTCGACACCGACAACGGTTTCAGCGGTAAGATACAATATGCAGTTGTACTGCGAGACCCCCTTACCGGCGACAAAAGCGCATCTAACGGGTATGAAAGCGATAATAACGGCGACGGTGCCGCAATGGAACCCTATACCTCTTGCGTATTTTCAAACTTCTCGGTATTCGGACCTGTCACCAATCCTAGCTCTTACACCAACCAGGCTGGCGTAAACGGTAGTCCCGTAGATGCTCGCTTCCAAGCAGCCATGCACTTGCGCCGCAATACCGAACTGCGTGTATTCAACTCTGTATTTGCTGCATTCCCCATAGGTCTTATCATAGAAAACGACAAAGGTTCTGCTACACAACAACATGCAAGCGATGGACTTTTACAAGTTACAAATTGTGTAATGGCAGGTATGATAAAAAACTTCCAGGACGCTCAATACTGGTCAAACAACAGCCAATTTAACGACGCCGACCCGGGAACTTTTGCCGAGACTTACTTCAATCGTGCAGATGGCAACAACCGCACTTTTGCTTCTGTTGACGACCTGGCTCTACAAGGTTCTCCATTCAATCTTACATCATTCTGTATGATACCAGGCACCGACAGTCCGTTGGCAAACGGGGCAAGCTGGAGCCATCCTTACGTAAGCAGCGGTTTCGACCAAGTATCATACATAGGCGCTTTCTCTCCCAATGAAACAGTTGCCAACAACTGGATGAGTGGCTGGACTAACTTTGATCCACAGAATACAGTTTACTAAAACTATCTTTTCACAATCGTTTCATGTTTATTCGTCGATACAACAAAGCCGTTGTGTCGGCGAATTTTTATAATATTTATAACAATTTTTACACACTAACGTGTTTTCAAAAAGGATAACTTTGCTAGGTTTTTTTATATGCACAACCCGAAATCTAACCAATCTGTTATAACACTCACATTATGAGAATTTTACCACTTACTATTGGCACTTTACTTTGTGCCGTTTCACTACCGACGAGTGCCCAATTGTCGGAATATGATTTGAATGCACCATTTGGTTGGGCTACCTCTTCGAGCCTCACAAGGGGCGATGACTATGAACTTACCGGAGGCGGTACTGATGGTCGCAGTATCACTCTTACCAACAAAGGTGGTGACATGCGCTCAGAAGTAGAAAGCGCCATCAAAAACTACGACATCATCATATTGGATGGCAGCAAAGGCGATTTCACCATATCGCAAAGTATTGTACTTGAAGGCGTAAAAAACAAAACGATTGTTGGTATCAATGGAGCCCGTCTCTGTACCGAATTTTTCATTACAGACGAAATAAAAAATGCTCTTGATGAAGCCGATGTAAAAAATGCAAGCACATCAGGCGGTGGAGGTACATTGAGCAACGGAGAAAAAGTAAATGAAGAATGTGAGTTTCTGACCCGACAAACTCTTATAAACCTCACTAACGACGAAAGTGAAATGTTCCGTAAAGCAGGACTGTTTCATCTCTCTGGTTGTGAAAACCTCATCTTCCGTAATCTCAAATTCGTAGGTCCCGGCCCTGTTGATGTAGGAGGCAACGACCTTATCTCGGTTATCGATGGCACAACCCACTGCTGGTTCGACCACTGCGACTATACCGACGGTATCGACGGTAATATGGATATAACAGCCAAGAGCGACTTCATCACCGTATCGTGGTGTACTTTCAGCTACACAGAAAGAGCTTATAATCACATGAACACCAATCTGATTGGAGGCGACGACACTGCCTCAAAACAAGGAGCCGACAACCTCAACGTTACTTGGGCTAACTGCATGTGGGGCTCAGGCTGCGACCAACGTATGCCTATGGCACGTTTTGGCACAATACATATCTTCAACTGCTACTATAATTGCAGCGGCAATAAGGTTGCTATCAATCCCCGCAAAGACTCGGAATTTCTTATCGAAAACAACTATTTCGCCAGCGGTGTCAATATATTTAGCCAAACAGATGCCAAAGCATATGTATGGAACGACAACTACTTCGAAGAAAGCTATAAACCGGCCAATAAAGGGTCTGTTTCTATACCTTACCAATACTCTCTTTACGATGCTCGTGAAGTAGCCGACGTTGTTTCCAATCCCGATTATGGTGCAGGAGCAACTCTTTCCGATCCTCTGGCAATAGGCGAACTTGCTCCAAGCAGCGATGCTACCTTGCGTCAACTTGCAGTCAACGGCATAAACATTGCACTACAAGAAGGTATATATAACTACAGCTTTGCCCTGCCTGCCAGCGCTAACAGCATCAACATAACGGCAACACCTTCGCACGGTAAAGCTCAGTATGAAATAACAACACCCTCTATAGATGAACTACCCGCAACGGCCACTATCATCGTGACGGCTCAAGACGGTACAACTCAACAAACCTACACCATCAGCCTGAGCCAAGAAGTTTACATACCTTCTACAAGCACAAGTTGGATATTCGATAATTGGAGTGAAGAAGGCAAATATGACTACAACTTCACGCACGACGGACTTACCGTATATGCAACCGCCAGCAAGCCTGTCAACTTTGAGAATGCCGAGGAGTATCGCAAGACATTCGACGACGGTAATACTTATACCAAACGCCTCAGCTTAGGTGGTGGCGGCAGCACTGAATACCGTTCAGTAAGCTTCTCTGCTAAGGCCGGCGACAAAGTGACCATATATAACACTTCGGCAAGTGAATCAAATGTACGCTACCTCGCCATCAGCAATGGCCGTGACGAAGTATATCGCGAATCGAACGACATGCTCGTCTACACCTTTACCGAAGATGGTACATATTATGTATATTCTACCGGCAGTGGCATAAGAATTTATGCTATCACCATTGAACATGCCGTACCTTATACTCTCTCGCCCACCAATGGCAGCACCAACGTAAGTGTAGCCTCAACAGATGAACTGAGCATCGACTTCGGTTGCGAAATAATATCGGTAGACATGAGTAAGATAAGCATCTCACCCTACGTGACACTGCAAGAAGTTGGCAACAGTGTAGGCTCTACTACACTTACATTCCAAGCCGCCACAGGAAATAATCTACTCGATTACTCAACGGTATATACCATCACCGTAGAGGCCGGAGCGGTAACATTGGCTTCAGAGACAGGTGGAGCTGACGAAACCAACATGGCGTTTACATGGACATTTACCACAGAGCCTATCGGGTCGGGCATTGAGAATGTCGAGAACGACCGTACTCTCACCTTCGATGGTACGACCATACACAGCACAAGCGACGCTACCATCTACGTATTCAACTTACAAGGTATGAGAGTGGCCGAAGGCAAACATGCCATCGACATGACACGCTACGCAAGCGGTATCTACATTGTACGTTGTGGCGATGAAGTACTGCGTATTGCTAAGAGATAAACTCTCATAAAAAGAGTTCACTACAAAAGAACGGGCGAAAAAATATTTCGCCCGTTCTTTTTATAGATAATAATCTACACAGACGGCAACATAATACATTATGACAATGTCTTTATAAATTCATCTATACAAAAGAACTAAATCAGCCTATCAAAATAAACAAAGGAGAAAAACCTACTTTTTACAGTTTGATTTAACGTTTATTATATATATATACCATGATTTTAAGTCGATAAAAATATATTTCTTTGTCGCACGCAAATTTTCAGCAGGAAAGAAAAGATGGCATTTTTCAATAAAAAATTTAACTAGTTACACAATTATCAAATTCAAGACAGACAATGAGAAATTATTACTTACGCATTACGGCATTAATCGTAACAACATTAATTGCCTCTGTCGGCATCGCTAAAGCCGATACGTGGGACGGCAGTATCTCCACTGCCTGGTATGAAAACGGCGAACCATACGAAATACATTCTGCAGCCGACCTTGCAGGATTGGCACAACTGGTTAATGGCATAGACTCTCCATGGATTTGGGACAGAGTAGACCCCGTAGATTTTGCCGGCAAGACCATCACACTGATGACAGACATAGACCTCGGTGCCAATGGAGCAAGCGGCTTGGAGTGGCCTATGATAGGCGACGATGACGACAATCCTTTCCGCGGCACATTCAACGGAAACAACCACACCATCAGCAATGTACTCGTCGATAATAATTATGACGGCATCATAAAAATGCCCAGAGTAGCAGGCCTATTCGGAGTCAATGAAGGCATCATCCAAAATCTCACTGTACAGAATGGCTATTTCCTCGGCGTTGGACATCTTAGACTTCCGATTAACAACGACATAGACTGCGCAGGAGCCATTGTCGGCATCAATAACGGTACAATAGAAAACTGTGCAGCCATACAAGTAAGCCCCGAGGTTCGGTATAACCATTATGCCGGCAGTATCTGCGGACAAAACAACGGAACCGTAACAGGCTGCCTTGCTGCCATCAAAGATTTCATGAACGACTCAGACGGCACGCCCGTAGGCATACCGATGGTATCGGACGGTACGCCCGAGACCAACAGTTTCTACCGGCTGGACATTGCCGAAGAGGACTTCGACCAAGCCAAACTCAACGCCGACACCATCATCAACGAGAGCTCCCTGCGCACGCTCCCCGACGTTGCCGGCTTTGAAAACAGCCTCTTCATACAAGACGGCACGACTCTCATGTTAGATATTACCACTCGCGGTCACGACTACCACGGATGGACCGACAACGGCTATTACATAACCGGTTTGGTTGCCGACGGTGGCGCAACCTCAGAGATTATCGATGACCAAATAGCGGGTGATGAGTTGACCCTCTTCCGTCTCACCCGCATCACATACACAATGTATCGCGACAATACCTCAAATAGCATTGCCAATATGTATTATAGCATATCGCCTATCAAACCTACAAGCGTAGACGAGCATATCACAAAAGCACTCCGCATATATGCTGCAGACGGAAATGCTGTGATTGAGACTGTTGCCGGCGATAATATCACGATAGTAGATACAACTGGACGCATTGTCTATAACCGTAAGGCAAGTAACACGCGTACACTTGTTCCTTTGAAAGCCGGCATCTATATTATTAATGGTGTAAAAGTACTCATAAGATAACAGATTGTAATAGAAGACTTCATGTCTATTTGATAGGATATGCCGGGAGGCATGTCCTATTTTTTGCTTGTTGGAATTCCTACTCAGGAAATACTCTCCCGACAATAGATTGTCATACTCCGTCAACAAACATCAAAGCAGCACCTCTACATGTCATATCATAAATAAATAGAGGAAAGCGATAGTGCATATCGCTTTCCTCTATTTATTTACCATAACAGTACCTCCGAGGGGAATCGAACCCCTATCTAAAGTTTAGGAAACTTCTATTCTATCCGTTGAACTACAGAGGCATTGCTTTTCGACGTGCAAAAGTACAACTTTTTTTATATCGCAACAACAAACCATCAGTCGAAAATAGCATGCAACACGGTAAGCGACTTCAGGTTACTTACCCCGGGCAAATGCAACCCATAATAAAGTATCATACGGTCGAGTATATAGGAGCGTTGCTGCCGCGACAGACGAAACAGATGCATGTTGGTAAAATCCATTCGTAATAAACGGAAAAGGAACCGCGCTTCGGCAGGAGCAAGCGAAAGCGAGACAAGTGGCCGTTGCTCCACAAAAATGCCTTCCTGCATATTGAAATAATATCCCTCACGATAACTGTCGAGATTGGGAGTAATTCCTAAAAAAGGTGTGAGACCAACCAAAAAACTGAGATGGAAGTTTGCACAACTGCCTTGCATGCGACCCAACAGCTCAATGGAACGAGCTATATAGGAAAACATATCGGGCTGAGACTCGCTACCCTGTAATACCTTACCCAGGAACTCAGCAAAAAAAAGAGCCAATGTTGCACGTGCCGGGTCGGCCTGTAAAAGCGGTAATGCCAGCCACGTATGAGCTTCACCGATACGCTGCAATTCACGTCCGGGACGATACTCCAATTCAAATTCTATCAACGACAGCGGTGTGTACAGCGCCCGCGCCATTTTAGCCGCCCTACCAGCCCCACGAGGAAGCATATACGACATACGGCCATATTGCTCGGTATATATCTGAACTACCGAGAAAGTATCATTATAAGGTACTGTATGCAATACTATGCCGCGCGATTTTTCGTACATAAATGCAAAATAAGAGAATAGATGCGAAAGAAACAAACCCCAGGGTCTCTAAAATAGAGATAAAACACTTCTCTACAAGCTCGATAAGGCCATGAAAGATGATAAAAAACAGTATATAAGCAATTTTTGAAGCTTTTCTTTTGTAAATAAAAAAAAGTACCGTATATTTGCACTCGCTTTTGTAAAACCCACTACGCGGTAAATGCAAGGCAAACACAGAGGAAGGCCCATTCGTCTATCGGTTAGGACGCAAGATTTTCATTCTTGAAAGAGCGGTTCGATTCCGCTATGGGCTACGATAAAAATAAAATAAAACATTGAAGATATGGCAAACAATAAATCTGCGAAGAAAAGAATCAGGCAAACAGCTGCAAGAAACTTGCACAACCGTTACTATGCCAAGACAGCTCGCAACGCCGTACGTAAACTGCGCGCTACTACTACTAAAGACGAAGCTGTAGAATTGTACAAGAAAGTAAGCTCAATGTTGGATAAACTCGCCAACAAGAAGATTATACACAGCAACAAGGCTTCGAACTTAAAGTCGAAACTTGCGCTGCACGTAAACGCACTCTAATATAAGAGCCGCCGATACAAAGACAGGAAGCTTGTCTTTCTGCCTTGCAAGGCCCATTCGTCTATCGGTTAGGACGCAAGATTTTCATTCTTGAAAGAGCGGTTCGATTCCGCTATGGGCTACAGACTACAAACGGATGCTACAAAGCATCCGTTTTTTATATATACCGAACCGCCATGCTACACTAAGCTTTTCGCGTGGAGGCAGACGCTTCTTTGGGCTCTATTTTCGGCATAGGCTTGTCGCGAGAGATAAGCAGCAGGCGGTCGCCCACAATAAGATGTATCGAACCATTTGGCACAATATACTCATCGCCACGACGTATCAGCATCACCAACGCCCCATGAGGCAAAACAACATCTTTGAGCGTATCACCATTGACAAGCATATCTACCGTAACATCAATAGCATTGAGTGTCGTGTCGAGTTCTTCAGGAATTTCCACACCAAAGTGGTCGGGCGCCTCGGGTTGCGGCTCGGCAAGCCCTAAGAATCGTGCCATAGCCGACAGGGTCGTACCTTGTACAATAAGCGACAATATGGTAACAAAAAAGACCACATTAAATATAATATTTGCCCCTTCGACACCAGCAATAATGGGATAGGTAGCAAACAGAATTGGGGCTGCTCCACGCAGACCTACCCACGACACAAAGAGCCGCGAGGAGAAATTCATTTTACAGAAAGGGAGCAAACATATCATCACACTCAACGGTCGTGCCAACAATATCATAAACACACCTATAAGCGTACCGGCTAAGGCGATGGAAAGCATCTCATGGGGATTTACCAACAAGCCCAACATCAAGAACAAAATTATCTGGAAAAGCCACGTCACACCATCGAGGAATGTCACAATTTCGCGTTTAAAACTTAATTTACTGTTTCCTACCACAATTCCTGCAACATATACAGCAAGATAGCCGTTACCCCGGCACATGTCGGTAATCGAAAAAATAAAGAACACAAAACACAGCACCACAATGGGATAAAGAGACGTATTGGGCAAAGACAGCTTATTGATAGTCCATACTGCCACCTTGCCCAACAAATGACCAGCGGCACCGCCCACAGCAAATTGTACGAGCAACGTAGTTGCAACATCGCCGGCCGACATTCCACCCGCAGTGACTACTTGTATAAGTACGATAGTAAGCATATAGGCCATAGGGTCATTACTACCGCTCTCAAACTCAAGCATCGGCCGCAGGTTGTGCTTCAATGTCATCCGTTGCGAACGCAGTATGTTGAAAACCGATGCCGAATCGGTTGACGACATTGTAGCGGCCAACAACAATGACGTAGTAAGTGGCAATGTGATATTTATCCAACCGAATCCCGAAATCCAATAGATAAACAAGCCGGCAAACAACGTGGTAAACACCACACCCAATGTGGAAAGGACAATACCTTGAGCCAGCACAGGGCGAACATCGCTGAATCGTGTATCGAGACCACCGGTAAACAAGATTATACTCAATGCCAACATTCCTATAAACTGTGCACTCGAAGCGTTATTGAACTGCACTCCTAATCCATCACTGCCAAACAACATGCCTACCAACAAGAATACCAACAACGTAGGCACTCCGAAGCGATACCCGGCTTTGCTCATCACAATACTGACAAAAAAGATTATCGAGCCTACTAACAAAATATTCCCAGCCGTAATAACCATAACTATTCAGATAATTTTGTTTTTGTTTTTCCTATAAGGAAAGAACAATCCGTATTTTCTACTATAAACAATATTTTCATTCAAATATAAGTAAAATAATGATGCAAATACCGCTCTTTGCAAAATTTCATGTCATTAATATCATCGGCAACTGTTGCATATCAGAGGCTATACCATAATTTTAAACAAGAAAAAAGCCATAATAGGGCTTTGAAAACATTATTTATCCTTGCCACAACTATCTTCTTTTCACTATCTTTTCATAAGACAAGATGCTATTCGGCATAGCTCAAAAACGAAAACTTCGTTTTCGTTTTGTCTCTGCTCACACCTTTCACTATCTTTGCTTATATTTACATGCCATGAATCACAGAATGCTTATTACCATTGTCGCTTTACTCTTGCTGCCAATGCAAGGGAAAAGCGATTTTTTCTGCAAAAAACACGACTTTGCCTCGACATATACACTCATGCAAAACCATATTTCAAATGCAGTACAAGATAGTGCCGGTTTTATGTGGTTTTCTACTTGGAATGGCCTTATCCGTTTCGACGGTTATAACTTTCACACCTTCAAACCTATTCTTTACTCCGATGGTACCATATATTCCAACCGCATCTATAATATAAAAACAAACTCTACACGCAATTTATGGTGCATATCGTCAGACAACCGCCTCTTCTCGTTCAATCCATCTACCTGCAAATTTACAGACATACAGAAGCTTATTCCCATCGTAAACGGGAAAAAAGTAAAAACCATCACGCCTTTACCAAATGGAACTACGTGGGTTACATTTAAAGATTTTTCTTGTTTGCGTCTGCTTGATATAACGCCTGAAAACAATTACGTATATTTTGCAGCAGGAAGTGATTCTCTCAGGAACTGTAAAAAGATTCATGTCATCACATACGACAGTGAAGGCAACGAATGGATATTGACAGATAGTGGTGCTATCAACTGGAGTCGCAGCCAGCAAATACCAGGCAACTTCCACCATATTTATAAAATGGCAGGATATACCATATTGGCAACTTCCGATGGTGCAATAACAAAGATTGATACACAAGGAGATACCGAAAATTATACTACCCTCGCCTCAAAAGGTGTCAAGGTTACCTACATGTTGCAGACCGGCAACCGCCTCATCGCCGCTACCGATAGAGGGGTATGGTCGATAAACATCTCCGACGGGAATCTTCTGCATTACACTTCATTACCGGCCATATATCTGTTTCAAGATTCAAGCCATAGAATATGGGCTTTCGGCAAGGATAATACCGTAGCTCTTATTCCCAATATCACCAAAGAAGAGGCTTCGTTACTTACAACAACATTTGCCCCGACAAGCGAACCCATGAGAAACCCTCAACTTATATTTGAGGACAACCGGAACAACATCATCCTTAAGCCCTCAGAGGGAGTTCTATCATATTACGACGAAGCAAGTAATACACTCAAGGAGTGCCGTTTTTACGACGATGACGATAAGACGGAAATATATGCTCCCAATACCATAAAAAAATACCTTATCGACCACGACAAGAACTTGTGGATATTTCGGCCAGGAAGTGTCGACTGTATCAGTTTCAGGCCTGACCTTTTCACCCACTGGGAAAACGGATACGAACAGGAGACACGTGCTATACTATCCGACGCATCAGGCCGAAGATGGATTGCCAATCGCACCAACATCCTCACCCTAATAGATAGCCAAAACAATATTATAGGTAATATAATGAAAGACGGACGTCTAGACTGTAAAAACGTTCCATTCTCGCAAATGCCTATATATTGCATCAAGGAATCGCCTAATCATGATATCTGGATGGGTACAAAAGGCGACGGAGTCTATCTACTCCAACCATTAAACTCATCCCGTAACAGATTTCGCATTACACATTTTAAGCATAAAACCAACGATACGACTTCTTTAAAAAGCGACACTATCTATGACATAGCTTTCTATGAAGACAGGATTCTTCTGGCCTCATATGGCAATGGGCTTTCGGAAGGCATACAAACCGATACGGGATGGCATTTCTCCCAAATCGGCAATCAACCCGAAGGTATGAAAGTAAGAAACATTTTCGATGCAGGAGATGGTATTCTGCTTATGGGTACAGCCAATGGATTGGTATCGGTCAACCTACTAGACTCCTTACCCCGTTTCTACACCAATAAATATCGTCAAGAAGATTGGGGATTGAAAGGCAACGACATCATGAGCATAATAAAATGCCAAGGCAACTACTATGTCTGTGTCTACGGCAGCGGTATAAGCCGTATTGACTCCGACAACTTGTTAAGCGATAGCCTGCATTTCACCAATTATCTGATACCGTCGACCGAAACGGCTGACCAAATCAAGACTGCTATCACAGACGGCAAACATATCTGGATTGTATCGGAACAATCTCTCACGCGCTTTTCTTCTGAGACCGGACAATACAACACCTATACTCACGCCGACTTTATCGGTAGATTCAGTTTCTCTGAAGCAACCCCCGTCATAGAGAACAATCGGATAACCGTCGGCACCTCCGACGGCTTGCTCTCTTTCTCGTGTGGCGACATCGCCAAATATACCCAACAGAAACAAATTGTCATTACCGGCATACGATACCAGAACGACATCTCCATACAACCACTTTACGATATAAGCACACTCACATTAAGTCCCGAAAGACGCAGTTTCTCAATATATATGTCATCTATGGACTATGACGAGCAGAACAGTTCCCGCTTCAGATACCGTATGGAAGGATATGACGAAGGATGGAATTATGTATCGGGACACCCCGCAGCTGCCACATACAACAACCTACCGGCCGGCAACTATTCGCTTGCAATTGAGACTGCCGACAATAAAGGAAATTGGCAGACGCCTTCTCGCACAATCAAGATTGAGGTTGTACCGAAGTTTATTGAAACCCCGGGATTCAAAATTCTGCTTGTAGGACTATTTATTGCTGTTATCGCAGGAATGCTTTACGCCATCATCTACTTCAAACAGATGCGCAACCTTGTACAGAATAAATACTCCTTACTGATGACAATAGACAGACTGAGCAAAGATTATACCAATACATCTAATAAACAAGAAACAGATAAAGAAGAAAAGGACCGGCTATTCATAGAAAAATCGGTAGCATTTCTCAATGAAAACATCAGTAACTCTACCCTCCTGGTCGAAGACCTTGCACAACACCTGGGCATGAGCCGAACAGCTTATTACAATAAGATGAAACAACTGACAGGCCTTTCTCCCGTAAACTTTATCAAGCAAATGCGTATAAAACAGGCCTTGAAATTCCTTGAAGATGATACGCTTTCCATTTCAGAAATAGCATATATGGTGGGATTTACCGACCCAAAATATTTTTCAAGGAGTTTCAAGGCCGAGATGGATATGACCCCAACTCAATACATAGAAAAGAAAAAATCTGAGGGGAAGCCTACTTGACAAGCACTTTACGGGTATTATCCGGCGCTTTGACAATATAGAAGCCCTGTGGCAAGGAGGTCATATTGACACTCTCACCGACTTTCCGGCCTTGCAAGTCATACACCGTTACCTTACCGTTGTAGTCGGTCTTATTCTTCACAATTCCCGAGGTTATATCATCCACTCCTTGAATAGCCAATAAAGAACTGGTATAACCTACAATCGCCGACTTCAATGCTGTATTGACTTCATGATCTGTATCGTCGACAGTATTGTCAAAATTCCATTTGAAATCGCCTCCATCCATACGTCCGGCATATGTTGTCACTACCAAAGGCACCTCTTCGGGAGCATCCGGGACACTCTCATACATACTCGCATCGGTATCGAAATTGGAATACGGCCATGCTCCTTTTAGCGAAACTACAGTTTCGGGAACCACCTCTTCGCGATAGTCTGCGAGATAAGCATCAAATTGGGTCGGGTGCTCATCATAATACACCAATCGCGGTATATTCTCGGCAAAAATATTATTATACGCCTTTGTCATACCTCCATCTTGTCCTGAAAAAGTTCCCTTTAACGTATAAGTCCCTGCACTCTCATCGTAACTATCTGTCCCTTGTCCTGAAATCATCATCGGACGGTTACAATTGCGAAAATAGTTATTCTCTACAAATGCCGATGACTCTGTAGTGTTTCCTATACTATACACCGACACTCCGTCATAATAGTTATTATAAATATGAGCCGTCGTATAATGCAGTCGCGGACAACGAGAATCGGCATGATCGAACCAGTTGTGATGGAACGTAATTTTCAGATTCTCATCTTCACCTGTAGTTCCGCCACAACCCATAACCTTACCACTATCAAAGAAGTGATTGTAACTGATAGTTATTGACGTAGAATTATATTTCATATCTATGCTGCCATCACCCTTCACTTGGTCGGCATCGCTACCCGGAGCGCCATAGAAAAAGTCGATATTATGCAACCATATATTAGAGTTATCTGTATCCATCGATACCGCGTCATCACCAAACAACATAATGCCTATGTTTCTTATCTCTATATTATGTGCCCTCTTAAAGCAAATGCCATATCCATATAGCGTCGCATCCATACCAATACCCTCTAAAGTAATATTCTCTATCATCGCTGTTGTGTTATTACGACCTTGGAAATTGATATAGTTGCCATCTTTCAACCCGTCAATCTCATTAGACGCAATAGTCCCTATCACGCGAATAATAAGAGGCGTCTTGTCGGCGCCCTTTCCATAAGCCGACAAAATATTACCTAACCCGGTATAAACCGTCGCTTTACCTTTATTATCCTTCACCTCACAACTTACCGTGTTTACCGTATTGGCCGATACATATATAATACGCGCATCATCCTTTGGTGTACCATCAAGATTATATCCGCCAGGTACATTGCCATTGTCAAAAGCAAATCCCTCTCGATTATGTGGCAAAACTGTCACTAAAGGTGTAGTAACCGACTCCAACAATACACCATCATTATCGAGCGCATCAATAGTTATCGTATATTCGCCGGCTCTCAATCCTGGAATATCTACGCGTAAACCATCGGGATACTGACGTACAAGAGAAACATCAGTTATACACTTGTCTACTCCATTTCCACTGTAACTTACTTCATACCCGACAGCACCATTAACAGGCTGCCAAGTGACATAGGCCGATTCAAGCCATCCACCATATTTATCAATTGTAATTGCCGGCACCTCGCCAACAACCAACAAAGCTGCTACAGTAATTGCAACAGACAAAAAATTTTTCCGTTTGTCGTTCATGGGATTAATTTTAAAATTGTTTTTGAAATATTCTTTGTCACAAAAATAGACACCCCCAATATTTTACCCGACCTAAAAATTATCAAAACAAGGTGGAAAAACTATCCAAACGCCTATCTGGATAGTAAAAAAACAATTTTTACATTCACCATCGGCATACAGCAGCGACCTTATAAAATGGCGGCAAAAAACATCCTAAAATATTTGGCAGATACAGATATTTTATATTACCTTTGCGGCGTTATTTCGGAACAGAAATTACAAAAGGCCGATTCGTCTATCGGTTAGGACGTAAGATTCTCAATCTTAAAAGAGGGGTTCGATTCCCCTATCGGCTACATGAAGCGATACCTCACAACAACGTGTGAGGTATCGCTTTTTTAACATCGTCACTCCCGCATAAGGCAAGAAAAATTGCCCGAAAGCCTGCCGGCAGCTCGATTTTTTTTCGTATCTTTGTTTGCTAAAAATACAACACCCCACCAAAAGGTGTTTTATGCTGTGCCACATTACAGCACATATGTTGTGCAGATGGCATAACATTCTTTCTTACAGCACAAAACAACAAAATATGTCAGAAGAACAAGAGAAAAACAACACCTATTCTGCCGATAGCATTCAGGTTCTTGAAGGGCTCGAAGCCGTAAGGAAACGCCCTGCCATGTATATTGGCGATACCGGAATAAAAGGATTGCATCACCTCGTCTATGAAGTCGTAGATAACTCCATAGATGAAGCCCTTGCCGGCTATGCTACCCACATAGAAGTCTTTATCAATGCCGATAACTCCATCACCGTTATCGATAATGGCCGTGGTATACCTGTAGACATACACGAGAAAGAGGGCAAATCGGCTCTTGAAGTAGTTCTTACCGTACTACACGCGGGTGGAAAATTCAATAAAGGCTCTTATAAAGTATCAGGCGGTCTGCACGGTGTAGGTGTATCGTGCGTCAACGCCCTCTCTACCTATTTGCGCGCCGAGGTACGCCGCAATAACAAAATTTATATGCAGGAGTTTGCCTATGGAAAACCTCTGCACGACATACAGATAATAGGAACTGCCGACGATACCGGTACGACTATCACCTTCAAGCCCGACCCAAGTATATTTAAAGAGACCACTGAGTATGATTTTAAGATACTCTCAAATCGTCTTCGCGACCTTGCTTATCTTAACGCCGGTATTACACTGACACTGACTGATAAACGCCGCCTCAATGCTGAAGGTATCCCCTATAAAGAAGTATACTACTCAAAAGAGGGGCTTAAAGAGTTTGTCCGCTACATCGACTCGAACAAAGAACATCTTATCGACGACATCATACACATCTCTACCGAGAAACAAGGCATACCTGTAGAAGTTGCCATGACTTACAACACGTCGTACAACGAAAATATCTACTCATATGTCAATAATATCAACACGATAGAAGGCGGCACACACCTCACAGGCTTCCGTATGGGGCTTACCCGTACCCTCAAAAAGTACGCCGAAGACTCCAAGATGCTCGATAAAGTAAAAATTGAGATTAGTAGCGACGACTTCCGTGAAGGACTTACTGCTGTCATATCGGTAAAGGTTATGGAACCTCAGTTTGAGGGACAAACCAAAACCAAGTTGGGTAACAGCGAGGTAGCTGGTGCCGTACAGATGGCGGTAAATGATGCTCTGGGTAAATATCTCGAAGAGAACCCCAAACAAGCCAAAGCTATCGTCGAGAAAGTGATACTTGCAGCTCAAGCTCGTCATGCAGCCCGCGCAGCTCGCGAGAAGATACAACGCAAGACACCCCTTACCGGTGGTGGCCTTCCGGGAAAACTGGCCGACTGCTCTTCGAGAAATGCCGATGAATGCGAAATTTTCATTGTCGAGGGTGACTCGGCAGGTGGCTCGGCCAAGCAAGGACGTAACCGTATCTTCCAGGCCATCTTACCTTTGAGAGGAAAAATCCTCAACGTCGAAAAAGCCATGGACCACAAAGTGTTTGAGAGCCAAGAAATCAGCAATATGTTCAAGGCCTTAGGCGTCACCATAGGTACCGAAGAAGACAGCAAAGCATGCAACATAGAAAAGCTGCGTTATCACAAAATCATCATCATGACCGATGCCGATGTCGATGGAGCCCACATTGCCACACTGCTCATGACTTTCTTCTTCCGTCGTATGCGTCCTATTATAGAACAAGGCTACCTCTACATTGCCACGCCGCCCCTGTATAAATGCAAGAGCAAGCGTAATAAAGTAGAAGAATACTGCTGGACCGACCTGCAACGCGACCGTTTCATAGCCCAGTATGGCGACGGAAAAGAGGAAAACATAGAGATACAACGATACAAAGGTTTGGGAGAGATGAACCCCGAGCAGCTTTGGGAAACTACTATGGACCCCGAAAACCGTATACTCAAACAGGTTCACATAGAAAATGCAGCTGAGGCCGACCGCATTTTCTCGATGCTTATGGGTGAGGATGTTGCACCTCGTCGCGATTTTATAGAAGAAAACGCTACATACGCCAACATCGACGCATAAACACCATACACACAATATCATTCATAAACCTGCCCGTGACAGAAAACGGGCAGGTTTTTTATTTATCTCGCAAAACATCGTTATGTTAATTTAATACGACAAAAACCGCTTCCCATCAAAAAATTAATTTACTTTGCATAAAAGGCTGCGGCAAGCGGCAACACCGACAACCGGCTTCACCCAACGAGCCGTAAGCCTACAAAATAGTACACTCACAAACCTGCAAAACGCGAACATCATGTCTCCGAAAAAGAAAACATCAGGCAAAAGATTGTCAAACGAAGATTTGTTGCAACACATTGTCGCTCTTTTCAACAAGGAGCCCAACAAATACTTCAATTATCGCCAGGTCTCTCATGCCCTCGGGCTGGAAAAACCCGAACAGAAACAACGTGTGTACGAGATGCTCGCCACCATGGCACAGCAAGACTTTCTCACAGAAACGACACCAGGTCGCTACCGAAAGAAAAATCGTGGCACCAAAGTCACAGGTACTTTCGAACGACGCAGCACCGGTAAAAACCATGTGATAACCGACGACGGAGAACAAATATTTATCGCCGAGCGCAATTCACTTCATGCCCTTAATGGCGATACCGTAGAGGTATATGTATATGCCAAACGTCGGAACTCAGAGACCGAGGGGGAAGTGACAGCCATACTCAAACGCAGCGAGCAGGTATTTATAGGTGTACTATGCGTACAAAAGCAATATGCTTTTCTCATTACGGACGACAAGACTCTTGCCAACGACATATTTATACCCAAGAATAAGCTTCATGGCGGTAAAAATGGCGAAAAGGCCATTGTACGCATCTCTGAGTGGCCTGCCGAAGCCAAGAATCCTTTAGGCGAAGTAATCGACGTATTAGGCGAAGCTGGAAAAAACGACACTGAGATGCACGCAATCCTCGCCGAATTCGGGTTGCCATACCACTATCCCGAAAATGTAGAAAAGGCAGCCGACGCCATTCCCGACGAAATACCTGCCGACGAAATAGCCCGTCGCGAAGACTTCCGCTCTGTTACGACCTTCACTATAGACCCGCGAGATGCCAAAGACTTCGACGACGCCCTATCTATACGCAAACTAGCCTCAGGACGGTGGGAAGTTGGCGTACACATCGCCGATGTTACTTACTACGTCAAACCCGGTAGTATCATCGACAAAGAGGCCGAAAAACGTGCTACTTCGGTCTACCTGGTCGACAGGACAGTGCCCATGTTGCCCGAAAGACTTTGCAACTACATATGCTCCCTGCGACCAGATGAAGACAAACTAACCTACTCGTGCATCTTCGAGATGGACAATAATGCCAATGTCATAACATCACGCATCAGACACACCGTTATACGCTCCAACTATCGGTTCGCTTATGAAGACGCACAAGCCATCATAGAAGGAGCCGACGGTAATTGCCGAGAAGAGATACTTACACTCAACGACCTTGCACAAAAGCTACGTGCCCGCCGTTTTGAACACGGCTCCATCAGCTTCGACCGACAAGAAGTGAAATTTGATATAGATGCCGAGGGGCATCCTACAAGAGTATATTTCAAAGAGTCGAAAGAGGCCAACAAACTCATAGAAGAGTTTATGCTTTTGGCCAACCGCACCGTTGCCGAATCGATAGGTCGTGTACCGAAGGGGAAAAAGCCAAAAGCTTTCGTTTACCGTGTACATGACAAACCCGACCCGGTAAAAATCAACGACATGGCCGTCTTTATAAGCCGGTTCGGATATCGCTTCAAAACCGAAGTCCCGGTAGCCGACCTCTCTCGCAACTTCAATCGCCTACTCAACGATATAAAAGGGAAACCCGAAGAAAACCTCATTTCTACCATAGCCATCAGGTCTATGGCAAAAGCCGTATATTCTACCGAAAACATAGGGCACTACGGACTGGGATTTGACTTCTACACCCACTTTACGTCACCTATACGTCGCTTCCCCGACATGATGGTACACCGCCTGCTCGACCGCTACATTGCCGGCGGCCGCAGTGTAATAGAGACCACATTGGCCAACAAGTGTAAGCATTCGTCAGAGATGGAACAACTTGCTGCCAATGCCGAGAGAGCCTCTATTAAATACAAACAAGTAGAATTTATGAGCTCACATTTGGGTGAAGAGTATGATGGCGTAATTTCAGGTGTCACCGAATGGGGCTTCTATGTAGAAATAAACGAAAACAAATGCGAAGGGCTGGTTCCCATACGCGACCTTGAAGATGATTACTACGAGTTTGACGAAAAAAACTATTGCCTCGTAGGCCGTCGCAAGCATCGTGTCTACCGCTTAGGCGATGCCGTACGCATACAAATCGCACAAGCCAACTTAGAAAAGAAACAACTCGACTTTGCCCTCGTAGAGCCGTAGGCTATCCACACAATCCACTACCCAATCTCAGTTATGCAACGACAAAGCCTACAACAACAACAGAAATTACAACAAAAGCTATCTCCTCAACAGATACAGCTCATGCGGCTGCTCGAGCTCAACGAAATAGAAATGGAAGAGCGCGTCAAACAGGAGATAGTAGACAATCCTGCCCTGGAGGAGGGCAGTGAATACCCCGATAACGACCCTGCTATTGCCGACATCAACGTCGACGAAGAGGGGCAACCAACCGAAACTCCCGAGCAAATGTCGCTGGGCGACTACTCCAATGAAGACGAAATACCCGACTATCGTTTAGGCTCGAATAACTACTCTCCTGACGACAAGCAAGATAATATCCCCATAGGAGCCAGTTCGTCTTTTCATGACTTCCTCGAAGAGCAACTGGGCATGCGCACGCTCAACGAGACTGACCAGAAGATAGCCGAATACATCATAGGTAATATCGACGACAACGGCTACCTACAACGCCCTCTGGCTGCCATATCGGATGACCTCATCTTCCAAGCAGGCATCGATGTACCGCCCGAAAAGATAAACGACATATTGCAAGTTATTCAAGATTTCGAGCCTGCCGGTGTAGGTGCATCCACCTTACAAGAATGCCTTTTACTACAACTGGAACGACGCAACGGTACGCCTTCTAACATGCTGGCATACCGTATCATAAACGAGATGTTCGATTCCTTTTCCAAAAAACACTACGACAAAATCATCAAACAACTTGGCATTACCGAAGATGAGCTTAAAGCAGCCTTGCGCGAAATAAGCACCCTATCGCCCAAACCCGGGAGCGCATGGAATAACGGCACCTCCGATTCTCCGGGCGAACATATTACTCCCGACTTTGAGGTCTATGAGCAGGACGGCGAATTGGTTGTAAATCTCCTCTCAGGGAACCTGCCCGAACTCACCGTAAGCCGGCGCTACAAAGAGATGTTTGACGACTACAACGCCAACAAAAACAATCGCACCCGCGAACGTCGCAACGCATTGCTCTTCGTCAAACAGAAATTAGATGCTGCACAATGGTTTGTAAGCGCTGTGAAGCAACGACAAAAGACGCTTCTTGATACCATGATTGTCATTGCCAACCTGCAACGCGACTTCTTCCTCTCGGGCAACGAGCGCGACCTGCGGCCTATGGTGCTACGTGATGTTGCCGAGCGTACCGGTTATGATATCTCAACCATCTCTCGTGCCACCAGCAGCAAATATGTACAAACGCCCTTCGGGATATATCCCCTAAAATATTTCTTTTCAGAAGGCATACAAAACGATGCAGGCGACGAAGTATCAACCCGCGAAATAAAAAACATCTTGCAGTCATGTATCGACGAAGAAGACAAAAGCAATCCCCTCTCTGACGACAAACTATGCGAGATGCTAAAAGAAAAAGGTTATCCTATCGCGCGACGTACTATAGCCAAATATCGCGAGCAACTAGGCATACCTGTAGCTCGATTAAGAAAAAAATTATAATCAAATTGCATTCGCTTTTTTAAGAAAGTGAATGCAATTTTTTCATCATAAACTCTCAGCAACAAGCTCCATAATCGAACTTCTATACTTCCTTGCATCATATCTAAATATGCAAGGAAGTGGCAATATATCATAATCTTTTTTCGCTTTCAATATTGATTTTTTGCATAATATCGCCGAAATTTGCATAATCAATATCCCGCGATAGTTATTGAAGTGAAATATTTTCGTATCTTTGTCACATCGCAAAGGCGATAACATGTTATTACGAAAGTGTTTCGCTATATTCTTTGTCTAGAAATCCGGAAAATTTCAAACGACACCAAAGAATAGCAATGACACTCAACTTGTATAGCCATATATTGTTCTAATATATAGCATAACAAGTGCGGGGTATTGTTTATTTAGGTGTCGGGCTTATCCGGAGCCTCTAGACTGGATAAACGAACAACTCTGCACTTTCTTTCTGTATTTGCGCTTAGGAGTTGGGCGCACACAAAACATCTATTTATTTATGAAAAAATTAACATGGACGCTTACGGGTATCATTTTACTCGCAGGCACCACTGCGGTCTCTGCTCAGAAAAAAGTAGAACGTATTGTAGAGATCTCTACAGCGCAAGCTCGCAATATTGAGCCGCAGTCGTCGGTCATTGTAGCCCCACAGGTAGCCGAACTGAAAGTCAGCACCCAAAAGGCTTCGGGTCGTTACAGTTATTCACACGATGGGACGGTCGACTTGGCCAATGCCCGGGCAAAAGCCCTCTCTGATTTCCAGAAAGATAATAAAGCCGACGTCATTATTGGAGCCCTTATAGATACCCGCATGAATGCCGACTCAGTCATTGTAGATATACAAGGTTACCCGGCAACGTATGCACGATTCAGAGCCGCCACTGCCGACGACAAATGGATGCTCAGTTTCTATAACATGGAATCGAGAAGTAAAAACACCGAAACTGTTGGCAAATAAATATCCATCATTTATTCGACTTTATAAATATACACAATTATGAAAAAAGTATTATTACTATCTCTTATCTGTCTGTTAGCCTCTACCAACTCATTTGCTCAAATTATACAAAGCCATTCTGAAACAAAAGAGACATTTTACGTCAAACCAGAAATTAAAGAAACAAAAACCTATCCTCGCTACCAAGGTGAACTTAATATAGGATATATTACACCTTCTGTTACAGGAATGTTAGAAACAATTCACGGTATCAGAGTTAACAAATATCTCTTCGCAGGTCTCGGTATAGGATTCCGATATTCAGAAACTATGGCTTTTGGTAGTCACGATTATACTGTCGATGGTGTTGATCTATTTTATCTTCCTATTTATGCCAATGTCAAAGGCTATTATCCCATAACAGACAAAATAGAACCATTCTTGAATTTATCACTTGGTTATGCAGCCGACATCTGCGGACGAGAATCAAGCGGGTTCTATTGTGACTTCGGCACAGGTATACGTCTTTGGAAATTCGCTGTAGGACTGGGATTAATACATCAAAGTTTCTTAGTCGATGGTGGTGGTGAAACATGGGCATGGAAAAATACTGGATTTTATATCAAATTAGGATTCCAGTGGTAACATCTATTATATAGCCCGACCTCTTCAACCGTCCGTAAAAACAACCTACGGGCGGTTTTATTTTTCTTTTATATACTTGTAAGACACATCAATTACACATAATAACATTATGTGACATACACAAAATTGCCAGTGCTACCGGCAAATCTGATACAGATACAAAATTAAACCCGTTTCTTACAACCCGATACAATAAAATGTGTATTTTTGCACGATAGCTTTTACAAGGTGCCTAAACACCCGCATAGGGAACACTACCGGCTAAACGCTATAAGCAAGAAGCATTTATACACATCGTATCATGAAGATTTTTGCACGCATTTGTTCCACGATATTCCATCCACTTATTATTCCAACGATAGGAATATTCGTTTCACTCTTTTTCTCATACATGAGCCTTTTAGGCGACCAATACATTCTAACTTATACTCTGTTGGTTGCACTATTCACCATTGTATTCCCCTGCATAGGCGTGTTGATGCTATATAAAATGAAACTCATCACGAGCGTGGGGCTGGTCAACCGCGAGGAACGCACACTTCCCTACATCATCTTCTTGGTATGCTACATTGCATGTGCCATATATTTATGGATAGCAGGTTTGCGAGGGATACAGTTCGGGTTTATTGTAGGTGGTATTCTGGCCCTTATATGCGACCTTATCATCAACCGGTGGTGGAAAATAAGTGTCCACATGACAGCAATAGGCGGCATGACAGGACTTGTATTTATCATGAGCTACTTGCAATATATCATGTATACCGACTACATGTTCTATCTGCAAATAGGCACAATCTTAGCATCGGGGTGCTTGGGTACATCGCGTATCCTTCTCAAACGCCATACACTGGGACAAGTCATAAGCGGATTTGCCAACGGCTTCTTTTGGATTTGCATCTCGAGTTATATATTCTTGCTGATTACACTTATCTGACCCCTCATAGATATGCAACCTATCGTAAGTATTATTATGGGCAGCACCTCAGATCTCCCCATTATGGAGAAAGCTGCACAACTTCTCAACGACTTTCAAATTCCGTTTGAGATGAATGCCTTATCGGCACACCGAACACCGGCCGAAGTTGAAAACTTTGCCAAAAATGCCGAACAACGCGGAATCAAAGTCATCATCGCTGCCGCAGGTATGGCAGCCCACCTGCCAGGCGTCATAGCTTCTATGACCACGCTTCCGGTCATAGGAGTGCCTATCAAATCGAGCCTCGACGGTATTGATGCCCTGTATGCCATTGTACAAATGCCTCCGGGTATACCTGTTGCAACGGTAGGTATCAACGCCGCGCTCAATGCAGCTATTCTTGCTACCCAAATTCTGGCCCTAAGCGATGCCAAAATAGCCAAACAGGTACAAGAGTATAAGATACATCTTGCCGATAAGATTATCAAGGCCAACAAGGAACTTGCCGACATTCATTACGACTTCAAGACCAACTGATAAGTCGTTATTTTACTTTTACATTCATGAGACTTCTGCCCGAGACGGTTTTCTACTCGGGTTATAAACGTATATCCTTATGGATTTATATAACTATCATCGCCGCAAAAGCTCGATCGTAGAGATTGGAGATACCCCGATGGGAGGAAACAACCCTATCAGAATACAATCTATGACCAACACATCGACGCTCGATACCGAAAAAAGTATCGATCAATGCATCTCTATTATCGATGCCGGAGCCGACTATGTACGCCTTACGGCTCAAGGCCGACGTGAAGCTGAAAACTTGGCCAACATCCGTGCTGGCTTAAGACAACAAGGCTACTCAACACCGCTTATTGCCGACATTCACTTCAATCCACAAGCTGCCGAAGTAGCGGCTTGCAATGTTGAGAAGGTACGTATCAATCCCGGCAACTTCACCGACCGAGCCAAAACATTCAGCCACCATGACTACACCGATGAAGAGTATCAGAGAGAACTCGACCGTATACGTCAACAGCTAATTCCGTTCCTCAACATATGCAAGGAACACCACACAGCCATTCGCTTGGGTGTTAACCACGGTTCTCTCTCAGACCGCATCATGAGCCGTTACGGCGATACGCCACGAGGTATGGTAGAGTCGTGCCTCGAATATTTGCGTATATGCCGTGACGAACATTTCGACAACGTAGTTCTCTCTATCAAAGCCTCCAACACAGTTATTATGGTAGAGACCGTCAGGATGCTTGTTGAGGCTATGGATGCCGAAGATATGCATTATCCGCTCCACTTAGGCGTCACCGAAGCGGGCGATGGCGAGGATGGTCGTATCAAATCGGCTGTAGGCATAGGCACACTGCTGGCCGACGGCATAGGTGACACAATAAGGGTATCACTGAGTGAAGAGCCACGTAATGAAGTGCCTGTAGCATGCTTCCTAGTTGATTATATTACAGCCCGCACAGGCCATCGAGCAATCACTGCACCTATTACAGCCCCCAGCGAAGCCTCCGTTGCAACTCGCAAATGTGATATTATAGGGGCTAATTGCATTCCAGTAGTCATTGCTGAGAAAACCGGAACCCTCACGCCCGACTACCTCTATGCGGGGAAACACATGCCAACAACGATACCCGCTCAGCGCACCATCGTAGACTATGAGAGCTATCAGCCCATGCCGCATGTATTTCCTCTTTTTACGGCAACCCAAGTCGACAAAATGCAATCCTGCAAGGCCGAGGTATGTTTTGCTTCTATTTCATGTGACGAAATTACCGATGAATGGCTCAATAGCGTCACAGCCACACCCTCGGCTGTCATTATCTTATCTTCACGACATATCAACCCGGTAGGTGATTTTCGTGCTGCGTTGGCACGCATCCACGCAGCACAATGCCCGGCGCCTGTCATTTTACATATGCAATATGACGAAAATCAGGCCGACCACTTGCAAATGAAGGCAGGAGCCGACTTAGGAGCCTTACTAATAGACAAACATGGCGATGGTATATGGCTACAAAACAGTGGGTCAATACCACAAGGCAATGTATGCGACTATGCTTTCACCATATTACAAGCGGCACGACGCCGTACCAGTAAAACCGAATATATATCATGCCCCAGTTGCGGACGTACTCTTTTCGACCTGCAACAGACCATCAAACGAGTCAAAGAAGCAACATCGCACCTCAAGAACCTGAAAATAGGCATCATGGGATGTATCGTCAACGGCCCGGGAGAGATGGCCGATGCCGACTACGGCTATGTCGGGTCAGGCCCTCACCGTATTGCACTTTATAAAGGCAAACAGTGTATAGAACGCAATATCCCTGAAGAAGATGCTGTATCACGGCTCATTGCCCTTATAAAAGCCAATGGAGACTGGCAGGATAAGGAAATACATGCATAACCTATAACCAACTATAAAGTATATGCGGGGCTGCGACGATATAAACGTCGTAGCCCCGTAAGGTATGTATGGATAATAAAATCGATGAAAAATGGTCGCAAGGTGATATTCTCTTAAAGGCAAATGGCCGAGCTCGCAGCTCAACAAGTTAAAGCCCGGCCAAACACCACGCTTCACGAAAACAAAATCAACCCTATCGGGTCTTCTCATCACCTTGCCTCGATAAGCTGCTAAAATTTACCATAGCATGGTATATAAAGTTGTCAGCCTCCAAACCTATAACGACCGTCTCCTTTGTAAATAACTGGAATTTCGCGATTCATGCTCTCCTCTAATGAAATAAGTGTTTCCGTCGATACCACACCCGGAATAACCTGTATACGCCGGTTCAATAAATTCATCAGATGATCATTATCTCGTGCAACCAACTTACACAACATAGTATAAGGACCTGTTGTAAAATGGCATTCGATAATCTCTCTAACATTCTCCAACTCCGACAATACGTTACGATATAACGAAGCACGTTCAAGCTTTACACCCACATAAGTACAAACATTGTACCCCAGCACTTTAGGGTCTACGTGATATCCCGAACCTGTAATAACATTCAATTCTATCATACGTTGTATCCTTTGGTGTACTGCAGCACGCGACACACCACATACTACTGCAACGTCTTTCGACGGGATTCGTGCGTTTTTCATGATAATTTCTAGAATCTTGCGATCTAGGTCATCTATCTTCTCCATACCTCAATAAAATTTATTTTTTTACACAATTATCATCGAATGCTTCGATTCTGCCATGTATAACACAAAAATAATAAGTAAAATAAAAAAAAGAAAGGAATAACGATATTTTTTTACTTTTATAACAAAAAACGGCAGGGTGATGAAACACCCTGTCGCATATATATTATAGAAAATTCTCTTATTTCACTCTGTCGAAAATTTCTACTTCAAATATCAAAGTCGAGTTAGAAGGAATTTTGTCTCCTGCTCCACGAACACCGTAGGCAAGGTCGGCAGGAATATAGAACTCATATTTTGCTCCCGGCGACATCAACTGCAAACCTTCTTTCCAACCAGCTATGCCTTGGCTCGGCATAAAACGAGTTTTGGCATTTTGGTCAAATATAGTATCGTTTATCAGTTTCCCTACATACGACAGTTCCACGCGCTCATTAGCTTTGATTTTCTCGCCGCGACCCTCTTTTATCACTTTATAAAGCAAACCCGACTCGGTTTTCTTTACACCTTCTTCTTTCTCCTTAGCAGCCAGGAAAGCCATACCGGCCTCAAGATTAGCTTTGGCTTCGGGTGTAGCTGCAATAGAATCAAGCTCTGCTTGTTCTTTTCTCTTCTGAGCTTCTTGTAACAATGTGGTATATACACCACGAGCCAAATCGGGAGATATCATCAATGACGAATCACCTTTGACAGCCTTTGCAAATGCGGCCATAAAGACATCTACATCGAAATTTACATCCAGGTCGGCCTGCATACGCTCAAAGAATTGCTTGAGCTGAGCACCTTGTGCCATACCCATATAATAAGAGTTTTGCTCTTTGCTGCTCTCGACAGCCTCTTTCAAACCCTTCATATAGAGGTCAACATCAAGTTCATTAAGTTCGGGATACATACCAGTAGCCTTAGCTTCAGCCATACCTGAGCCATTCATCACGCCAAAGGCATAACTAATGCTATCATTTTGGTCTGTTACAGACGTGGCGGCTTTATTGCCACAAGAAGTCACAGCCAATGCAGCGGCTGCGCAAAGAGAATAAATTAAAATCTTTTTCATAATTATATTACTTTGATAAGTTCTACTTCAAAAATCAGAGCCGAATTGGGAGGTATCGACCCAGCCTGATGTTCGCCATAAGCCAACTTTGAAGGAATATAAAGCTTCCAACGAGAGCCTTCTGGCATCATTTGTAAAGCTTCTACCCAACCAGGTATAACCTGATTGACTCCGAAAACAGCAGGTACACCTCGTTGTACTGAACTGTCAAAAACCGTGCCATCAATCAATGTACCATGATAATGGCATTGCACACGGTCGGTTGCCGACGGCTTGCGTCCCGTACCGGCCGACAATATTTCATATTGCAAGCCACTGGGTAAAGTCACTATGCCAGGACGTTTGGTATTCTCAGCCAAAAATTCCTCTCCTTTTTTCAAGTTTTCACTTGCAGCCTTGTCTATCTGTTCCTGCAACTGCGCAAGAAATGCATTGATTATTTTTTTTGCCTCATCGATAGTAAGCAAAGGCTCTTTTTGTTCCATAACAGCCTTCACGCCTTGGGCAAAATCTTCTACTTGCAGATTGTGGATACCCGAGGCAAGATAGCTGTATCCTACATTCATGCCCAAAGCATAACTTAATTTATCCATATTCGTTGCGTTTATATTCTTATTTGACGGTTGCAAAGATAGAGCCTTTCGACTACAATATCTTGTCGCAGAAGTTAAAAATAACATAATTTCAGAGGCAACAGCATTGTCAAACAATTATTTTATCGATATTTATACCATGATAACGGCTTACCGCATAATGATGAGACAAACCGCATCTGAAAGAATGGTTTGCATGAGGCCCAAGAAATAAAGAATTACAAAACATATAACAACCGACCATGAAAAAAAATTTAGTTGTACTTACTGGTGCCGGCATGAGTGCCGAAAGCGGGATTTCTACATTCCGCGACAGTGGAGGTTTGTGGGAACGTTATAGAGTAGAAGATGTGGCTTCTATTGAGGGGTGGATGCGCAATCCTGAATTGGTACAGAACTTCTATAACACGCGCCGCAAAGAGCTTGTAAAAGCGCAGCCAAATGCCGGGCATATAGGGCTTGCCAAGCTCGAAGATATGTTTAACGTACAAATCATCACACAAAATGTCGACAACCTACACGAGCGTGCCGGCAGCTCTTCGGTTCTGCACCTGCATGGCGAACTGATGAAAGTACGCTCTGTATATAACGACAAACACATCTACGAACTGTCCCCCGACCATTGCGAGATAAGCATGGATGACCGCGATAAATATGGCGACCCACTACGACCGCACATTGTATGGTTTGGCGAGGCTGTACCTATGATAGGACCAGCTATAGACATAACCGAATCGGCCGATATTTTTGTAGTGATTGGCACCTCGCTCAACGTATATCCAGCCGCCGGACTATTACAATACGTAAAACATGGTGTACCTATCTATCTCATCGACCCCAAACCGGTAAATGCTCCTCATAACCTGTCAATACATTTTATACGCAAAGGGGCTTCAGAAGGAGTTGCCGAACTGACACAAATTCTATCGGCTACAAATAATCCACAATAATATCGCCATTTAATAAGAGATAGTAAAAAACAGCCTTACCATGTAGGTTAGGCTGTTTTTTTATGGCTTCATTCAACTTTCCACAGGTTACGACACAATTCAATGCATTACCATTCTCTTCTCCTACCATCATAGCGGCCATATGCTTTTCGGCACGCTTAATCGATTCAAGATGTTCAATAAACTCATAACCAGCTCTATCTGACTTTGTAACAAAAAAATAACCTATGTAGGTTAAAATACGTAATTACGACAATATGTCACATTTTTTATTTGTACATTAGCACAATAAGCTTCAAGCAGAAAGCTCATATTTTTCTTTCTTAATTTCTTTGGTATGGAACATAAATTTTATATTTATTGCACCAATACTGCTTCGCAAATAGAGGTAGAGGGAGGAGAGACGCTCCTCGACATATATAAACACCTCTCTATCACCTTAACATATCCGGCTGTAACAGCCCGTGTAAATTACAAATCAGAAGGTCTCGACTACCGTGTCTACAATCCTTGCGATGTAGAATTTGTCGACATTACCGACCCTTCGGGTATGCGTGCTTACGTACGCTCGCTTTGTTTTGTACTGTATAAAGCCATTTCCGAACTACATCCCGGCAGTCGTCTACGCATCGAGCACTCCATATCACACGGCAATTACTGCGTACTGAAAAACGGGAATACCCCTCTTACGGAAGAAAATATCAAAGCGATAAAACAACGCATGCAAGAGATTATCACCGAGAATATACCTTTTGAACGAAAGCTTGCACACACCGAAGAGGTAATCGAGATATTCCGCAAGCAAAACATGCTTGAGAAAGTAGCATTACTCAAATCGATCGGCGACTTGTACACCAACTACTATCTATTAGACAATCTTGCCGATATTTATTACAGCTGGCTCGTCCCCTCAACAGGCTATTTGTCGGTCTTCGACCTGGTACCGTATAGCGAGGGTATGCTACTCTTGCCGCCCGATACCTCAAATCCTTCGCGTCCGGCATCAATTATCAACCAACAAAAGATGTTGCGCGCCTTTGGCGAATATATCGACTTCAACCACATTGTAGGGCTTGACGGTGTAGGCAAACTCAACTGTGCTATTGAAGAGAATCGAGCCAGCGAACTTATACAAGTTGCCGAAGCTCTGCATGAAAAGAAAATAGCTCATATTGCCGAAGAGATTGCCACACGTTTCAAGAAAGGAGGCGCTCGCATCGTACTTATATCAGGTCCCTCATCATCGGGCAAAACGACCTTCTCCAAACGGCTCTCCGTCCAGCTTATGACCAACCTCATCACCCCGGCAGCCATATCACTCGACGACTATTTTGTCAACCGTCAAGATACACCTCGCGATGAATATGGCGACTATGACTACGAATCGCTATACGCTCTCGACCTCGAACGCTTCAACTCAGACCTGAATCGACTCTTGGCCGGCGAACGGGTGGCATTGCCCACATACGACTTCAAGAGCGGTTCGCGTATAGAAACCGGACGCACTATGCAACTTACGCCCAACACGGTGCTTATTATGGAGGGAATACACGGCCTTAATCCCGACCTGACGCCACACATACCAGAACACCAGAAGTTCCGCATCTACGTCTCGGCACTGACCTCGCTCTCCATCGACGACCATAGCTGGGTGCCTACCACCGACAACCGCCTGTTGCGACGCATAGTGCGTGATGCACAAAGTCGCGGATGCTCGGCCAAAGATACCATTGCCCGCTGGAAAAGTGTGCGCAAAGGCGAAGACCGCTGGATATTTCCCTATCAGGAGAACGCCGACGCCATGTTCAACTCGTCGTTGATATTCGAGCTGTCGGTTATACGCAACTATGCTACTCCCATCTTACGTGCTGTACCGCGCAACTGTCCCGAGTATGCCGAGGCCGCCCGCCTGCTCAGCTTCCTGCACTACTTCCTGCCTCTGCCCGAGAACGAAATACCGCCTACCTCTCTGTTGCGTGAATTCCTCGGCGGCAGCAGTTTCAGATATTGAGAATAGACACAATACATGAAGAGCCACATCTATTTTACACACGAAATAGATACGGCTCTTCATTATCATTTATTTACTATCTATACACTTACTCACACATCTTTGCCGAATCAATCCTAAATAAATAATCATGATTCGGTGTCAGACCTGATACCACTACAAAAACATCTCCGCCATAATAATACCTTTCAATAAGCACTTCTCCATTATCTCTTCTAACAAGACAACTCGTGTCATGTCCTGGTGATTTTATATTTTCCCTTACTCCCTTTCAGGCTTTTCATGCTCTCCCTTCTGTACCTTTATCAGAATAACACGCACATTAAAAGCGCGGTACATTTGCTTGATTCCTATTCAGAGGTGTTTGGCATACCTACCAGTAGAACAAACAAAAGTCCGCGCATTTAATAAGAGCATCTTTCGCTAAATGCCTACTGGCATCTATTCTTCTGTCAAAACAGAATCAAGCTAAAACGCGTTCCTATTACTAAAATATGTATCTAATTACTCTATCTTATTCCCCTACAATTTTATATTAGAACACTTTATCAACTACAGCTAATGTATGCTTTTGTATAGTTCTAAATATACTTATCATCAAACTTCACGCGAGCATCGGTGACAAACTGACGGATACGTTGCTCATTATCTTTGGGACAAATCAGCAACACATCATCGGCCTCGGCAACCAAAAAATCACTCAACCCATCTATCACCACCAACTTGTCACCCTTCACAGCGACAAAATTATTACGACTGTCATACATCAGCGTCTTGCAATTCTGCGTCACATTGCCCTCACTATTTTTGGGTGATACATCATACAAGCCGCCCCATGTACCTATGTCACTCCATCCGAAGTCGGCACACATCACGCACACGTTATCGGCTTTCTCCATCACGCCGAAGTCTATCGAGATAACAGGACAGAGGTTATATGCCTCATCAACAGCCGCCTTCTCACCGGGGGTACACATGCGATCGCTTATCTGCTCGAAGAGCGACGACACATTGGGCAGATACCGCTCCAAAGCCCGCGTAATGCTATTTACACTCCACAAGAACATGCCCGAGTTCCAATAAAACTCGCCGCTCTCCAAGAGCACACAAGCCATCTCGTAATTGGGCTTCTCTACAAACGTCTTCACAGAGCATATCTCATTCTCATAAGGCTCGCCCACCTGTATGTAGCCATACCCCGTTTCGGGACGGTTGGGCGTAATACCCAGCGTAAGCAACTTATCGTGACGCGCCACAAACTCAAAACCTTCGTCGATACAACGGCGGAACTCATCCTCGCGCAATATAAGATGGTCTGACGGCGCTACCAGGACGACCGCATCGGGGTCGATAGCCTTTATATGATACGTAGCCCATGCGATGCAAGGCGCCGTATTGCGACGATGCGACTCCAACAGAATCCGCTCCTCGGCCACCTCGGGCAACTGTTCATGCGTGAGCGCGGCATACGCCTCATTGGTAACGATAAAAATATGGTCTGTGGGTATGATACGGGATATACGATCGTAAGTCATTTGCAACAGCGTACGTCCGCTGCCAAAAAAATCGAGAAACTGCTTCGGACACGAAGTGCGGCTGAATGGCCAAAACCTGCGGCCTATACCACCGCTCATTATAACACAATACCGGTTTTCCATGACACAAATTTCTTTTATAATCCAACTCTTGTTGAGAGGGCTAATTTACTATAAAATCCCGAAAAAGACGCCATTTTCACTTACTTTCTTTATCGATGTTATAATAAATTATCTTAATATATTGCCTCAAATATCTGAAACGTAACACCACATAAAAGTGAACAAGCTGAACATAAAACGAAAACATCCGCAAAAAAACATCCTAAAATTTGCACATGTCAACACGAAGCACTATCTTTGCCCCCGCTAAGCCCAGATGGCGGAATTGGTAGACGCGCTGGTCTCAAACACCAGTGGATTCACTTCCATGCCGGTTCGATCCCGGCTCTGGGTACAAGTAAATCGGCTAAGTGATTGAATATCAGCACTTAGCCGATTTTATTTTATATCTATTGTTCCCATTTTGTTCCCAATCACATTTAATTGGATATCTTCTAAATGCGATTAAACGCAAGTAAAAAGGATTAAGCAACAATTTAATCCCACCATCCTAACATGTGATATTCTAAAAATCTAAAGAATAAACAATACGCTTTGCGAAAGCGAACTTCATATTCACTATCAATTTCATACATACCCTGCGATTTATGATATACACGGAAGCGATGTTTGTTTCTCATATTCACATAAGGGATTGGAGTATCAGAATTTTCATTCATGATAATGTCTAAAAGGTTTGTAGCAGTTCGCATCCGACTAACGTCTTGCTCAGCACGGGCTAAATGCCCAAAATTCTCCCAGTAGAAAATAACCCATTCTAATTTAAATTTCAACAGATTCAAGAAATAATGATAATCGTAGTCCGGATTCTCATTCATGAACATAGCCCAAATCCGTAAGCGGTCTTGTTTTATGTTCTTTTGATACGCTTTCCATTCTTTTTCGGAGAGTCCCTTGCGAAGTATGAAATGAAATCTCTCTGACCAAGTTTCATCATCCTTAGGGTTCACTTCCTTTTGATATAACGGATTTTTCCGCATGGATTCTTCCATATTCTGCACTTCTTTCCTTTTGACTTGTGCCCAATCTTGAAAATAGGATTGAGCATCTGTATATTTCTTTTTCATTTGTATGTGAGATTACTGTTTATTGTATAATAAACTCATTTTATTCACCGACTGAATCATTTCTTCCCGAAAAGATAAAGGAGCAAGAACCTCCACATCTGCTCCTCTTGAAAATAATTCCTGCCTGAAGTCCAATGTCGGTTTCATACGGTACTCAAAAATAGAATAATCTTCTGTTGTCTTAATTTCGCATTGGGAGTGGTGTAAAGGCAAGGAACGGATATACTGCACATGCATTCCATAGACTTTAATCCGAATCGTTTCCAATTTCTTGTTTTCAATCATAATGCCAAAATAATCTGTAAAATAGGCTTCAGGATCAAAATCTTTGGGATAAACGAACTTCGTGTCCAAAGTAGTCAGTTGCTGTATTCTATCCAAAGAAAAGATGCGGATATTATTCCGCTCTTTGCAGAAACCGATGACATACCATCTCTGTCTGAACACTTTGATGCAATAAGGTTGTAGCGTATAGGTACTTGGTTCCTCATACCAATAGCTTTGGTAATATAACTCTATTTCTAACCCGTCACGCATGGCTTCTATGACAGGCGTGAGGTATTTTCTGCCGGAAGGGATCTCTTCAAACAGAATCCTGCGTTTCAAATGATGGCTTTCGTTTATCAGGTTATTGACCGCAAACGTATTAAGCAACCAATTGCGGATACCTCCCTTTTGCATATCATCCGCATTCTCAATATAGTAGTAATAACCTCCCTTTCGGTTACAATTGATATTTATATCAAACACTTGTTCGATGGCAATGCGCCAGTTATGGAAAGTTCTTAATGGAATATCTTCCCCTCCACTCAATCGTGAACGGAGCCACCGCTCGTTGATTTCCTCAAATGTGATTTTCCCAGCTCTATAGATAGTGTCTACCAACCAAATGTATTTGTCGAATAAATCTTTTGTCATATCATTTCTTTTTGTGAGTTCTTTCTACAAAATTAACTATTTGAACATTCCTTCAAGATGCTCTTTAACCATTTTTTCCGTTTCTCCGTAATAAGTAATTTCCCAAAGAAGTCCGGCTGTCAGTTCTTGTGGTCTGATTATTATATCATATTCAATGACAATCCTCATGTCCAATATTTCCGACCATATGGGATATGTTGCCATAGGCTGACGAATTTCATCTTTATTTTTATCGTAGATGGAACAATTCATGTCAATCAAAGGCGAACACCCTTCCCAACGGGATACCAGATATATGCAGTACTTTGACTCTGATGGTTCAAGTAGCTGAAGATGCTGATACACCTTTCGATAAGCTTCCAAATCCGCTTTCAGAAACGATTTTGGTGCATTCCTTTGATACAAGGTCCTGAAATCGCTTAAAATGTCATCAAAACAGAAATGCGTAAGCAAATACTTAAAGGTAAGATGTTCCATATCAACATCTGTTAATCCATTACGCTTGTCATACGTAATCTCCCAAAGCAACCCTGCCGTCAATTCTTTTAACGAAAGTGCAACATCGCTATTGATAATGATTTCCATGCCTAAAATCTCTGACATACAGGGATAGCTACCTATTCCTCGATAGTCGTAATCATTTTCTTCTTCATAAAACAAGCAACAGTTTGAACCTGCAAATTGCGACTCACCCCAACGTTCATTTATTTGAATGGCATACTTTGACTTACCCTCTTTTTCTTTACGTGTTCGTAGGTCTTGATATATGTCCCGATAAATGTTCCAATCCGTCTGTTCAAACAAATCAAACCTTAGCTTTTGATACAAGGCTTTAAATTCAGGTAAGATGTCATCAAAACTAAACCGAGTAAGCAAAGATTTGAATGTCAGTTGTTCCATAATACAAAGTTTTGAGTTCGATAATGCAAATATCGCGTAAAGTTATGCCATATTAAAGCATACGCTAAAAAGATTTTGTTATTCTGAAAGAAAAGTATTCCTATGCTTTCGTTTGGCATAAGGTGAACTTATTTTTGCCACATCATTCAATAAATAAGACGATTATGGATTTATATGCAGAAGATTTGACAGACTACATCTATCAAGAAAATGATGTGGACAAGAAACGGGCATTATTATTGGAAGTGGAAGCGGAAATCAAAAAGCTCATGGGCGAACAGGAAAAGGGCAACCTTGATTTGAGGCATATCGGTGCAATACAGATAGGAAAGATACAAGATCTGATAGGCACACGGAGCTTGATTCTTAACCGGATGTTCCAAGCCACTTCGCAGGAAATCAAACGCTTTGAATCGGTAAATGAATTACTGAACAGTTTGACCAAGAAGATGTACCATCGCATGGCAAACCTCTATCGTACACTGATTGACAGTCCCAAAGATAAATCTTTTGATGACGATTATGTAGTTTCCGGCACGCTGAAATATGTGTATAATGACGAAGATTCCATATTGATTTTACCGGAAGATGGTTATTATGGTTCTGATTTTGCTTATATGATTGAATTGATTTACCATTTGCTTGAGGATTACAACGGGGGACTTCCCGAAATCGAAGAATGTTCTTGTAATTACTTGTCCCAAAACACTTCCGATATGACGGATGAACAGCTGCATTGTGTGGATGTATGGGATGATGGAGTGACATGGGCAGAAGGGCATTTGCGCCGTCCGGAATTGGAGCACATTATCGTGTGTCATGCCATACATGATATTTGCACACACAAACCTTACTCCATTCCGGACTTATTGCGGTTAAATGATTTTTGGGTGGAAGCCCATCTGGTATGCCAGCATATCATAGACCAAAACGGGAAACGCTATAACTCGGATTAATCATTTGTTTTGCAAAGTGCCTGAAAGGTGGAGACATTGCCAAACTTTGTGCTCCACTTTTCCTCGCATACTCCTCCTTTAGAATGTACATGACCGAAAAGATGATGTTTCGGCTGGCGTTCTAAAATTATTTGCTTCAAGACCTCACTACCCATATCTTCATCCAATATGCCTTTCGAAGGAATATGGGTAATCAAAAAGTCCGTTTTATAAGGCAGTCCACACTCCCTTCCCAACCATTGCATTTGCTGAATCATCCTGCTGGAAATGGCATAGAAAGTAATGCCGTCATATTCTATGCCGCAATCTTCAAGTAAGGATACATTTGCAGGTATCAATCGGCTGGCTTCTTCCGGACAAAGGTTGAAAATGATTTCGTGGTTGCCCGGCACAAATAAACGAAGCTGTGCCGGACAGGAAGAAAACCAGTCAAAGAAATCACTCAACCCGTCCTCTTGAAAATCCGATACGACATCCCCTGCGCAAATCAGAATATCTGTGCCTTTGGGGATGCTTAATTTTCGGTGCATACCATGCGTGTCCGAAAATGCGAACAAATGTTTTCCTTTATAGTCCAGTCTCATTCGTATTTCTCCTGTCTTTGGCGATGTCGCTCCCAATAATCACGCTCCCATTGAATAATTTCTTCCGTTTCTTTCCAGTGCGAACAGGTCATCTCAATGAAACAGGGACAAAACACATCTGCCCAAGTCACTTGTGGGAACATCATCCATCCTTCCTTTTCTCTTATCTCCACAGGCATATCAAGCGTTTCACTCCAAGGCATAAGATTCATAACAACATCTTCAAGATCTCGGTCGACGTACTTTTTTTCACGGGAGCTATAAAGCCAGTAATAGGTATAACCGCCTTCGCAAACAATACGGTCAATGCCTGTGTAGTGGAAATCTTCTCGTGAACTCATATCATCGAATGCGGATTTATACTTTTTCCATGAATGTTCTTTCCATATTGGATAGCCACCTTCTTTTATCTTTGCTTTCACGTCACTCCAATTCAAGCAGCGCATATAATAAGAGAGTGGCAAGAATACGGGATCAAACGAGGCTTCCGCGATGGGTTCGCATTTTTGTCCTTTGTTCCGTTTCAGCAAATAGTCAAGAAAGCCCAACTGGTCAAGGTTTATGATATTTTTCATGCAAACCTTGGTCAATGCTGAGTATTGTGGATTCCAATCTACGTGATAAAGCTCCGGGTTGTCAGAACAGTCAAGTTGGGTAAGGCGATTATTTTTCCGGATATTCAATATCTTCAACTTGTTGCCGCGGCAAACCAGGCGTCCCAGTCTTGGATTTTTGGAAACATTCAAACGTTTCAATCCTTGACTGACACAATACAAGTCGATAAGTATCGGACATTGCGTTACATCCAATGCTTTCAGTGTACACGCTTCGCAAGTGTAATGGAAAGAGGTGAGGGTATGAGTCTCATCACTTTTCAAGCAGATATGCCATTCTCCTTTTTTCACATACGTATGTTCCGCATGGATTTCTTCCCCTTTCTCATTGTTTATCTCTTCCACTTGTCCGTCACCCCAATCTATCGTAAATTGGCAATCGCCATAACTGGTGAACAAGAATCCGCAAATGGATTTCTGCTCTTTGGCAGCAACCGTCATTCTTATCTCATCCTTTTGCTCGAACAATATCTTTTTCAAGCGACGGAATGAACAGCGAGCAGACAGAATTTCGTTTTTCGCTTCCTCTGAATCATGCTCATAAATCTTTCTATCAACAATTTTGTGATAACATTCAAACGCTTTACGCAAATCCTTCTTCGTGCCAAGGCCCTGCTCATACATTCGTCCTATGTTATAATTGTCATTTGCCTGCTTATAATAATAAAATGCTTTTTCCATATCGGGTGTGGTGCCTTCGCCTCGTTCATACATTCCACCCAGTTTGTACACATATTCTCCTGCCAAATAGCATTCCAAGGCTTTTTTGTATTCCTTACGTTCATAATAGACATCTCCAGCCCAACAAGCAGACGAGCCTCCCGTTTTCATCCCGATACTCGTCAACATATCCAATGCTTCTTGGTTGCCATTCTTAGCCAAATCAGACAGTAAACGAAGTGCATCCCCCGCGGAATACTCGTTTTTCTTTTCACATTCTGCCTCGTGATCTAACAACAACCGGAACCAATCGGTATGCAACAATTCATGCTCGTCTATCTGCAAGTCATAATATGGCTTCCTTTGTGGGCTTCGGTATTTGCTTTCCCAAATGCGAAGTAAATGGTCAGCAGAACGGTAACAACCTTTCTTTGCCCTTACATAGAGTATTTTCACTACTTTATCTTTCACCTTTTGGGGTACATGAGGCGAATGGAGTAGATTTCCTATAACACAAACATCAAAAAAAGAATCATCTCCGCCGCTTTCTAATGCTTCTATATATAAGGACAATGCATGATTGAAGTCACATTTTAGGGTAAAGAACGATGACTGCTTGATTACGTGTTTGGCGGACGAACAGCTAACTATCGGAGTATACCATTCGGCAAGTTCTACCATTGCCTCAATATGTTTTTGCTTAGCAGCTTTTTCGTACCAATCAATCATTTTGCTGAAATCAGAGAAATCAGCTTTACATAATTCTGGTTTCCTTGACAAGTCTGACCAAAATATAGCTTTCTCAAAGATGGAGTAATTTCTGACTACTGCTTCCGCTTCATGTACCATTTTATGGTAAAGCAGTTCTCCCATCTCGTATTGTGCATCAGCATTGCCTCGCCGGGCAATAGGTTCCAACAGTTGGGCAGCTTCATCATATCGTTTGCTCCGCTCCAATTCATCCAGTTGCTTTCGCAAACGTTTGCTCACAACATTGCTTTTCTTTTCCATATTCTTCCGGTTTTAAGTTACACATAGGAAAAACAAAACCTCATCTTTCCATCCATTTCAATGCAAAGATGAGATCAAGTTATGCCAAAGTGGTTCACAAGTTATTCTTTCTTTAAAAGTTTGTCTATGTTTTCTTTGATATCTTTAAGAATGGCATCGTAAAGTTTCCCATGAAATGCATTCGCATCTTTAGGTGCATATCCGGGATGATAAGTTTTATATGCGAATTTTACACCCTCAATAGGAAGTTTGATGACATCCTCGCCCGTAGGCAAATTGGGTAACGGATTTGGCTTCCCATTTAACTTAAAGTTCTCCAATATGTAATTATAGTATTTGTTGTTTTCCATTCCCGGTCCAATAAAGAATATCAATATATCCGGTTTAAGAATTTCAACTTCATCCAGAATTACGTGGAAAAAGTTCTTCTCTATTTCGTGCACATCTGCATTTACGGCACCACCACCTTTTGTAGTACGGGCAGAAAGTTTAGAAATTTCATTCCAAATCATAGAGACACGCTTGCCAGGATATGCATTGAGCAAATTATCTTTAATTTCTGCCATGATACCGTTGATTCCTCTTTTGAAGAATTGACTTCCACCACTAAAATATCCTCCATTCCCTTCTATTGCCACATAATTGTCATCAAGGAAATCTTCATAGGTAGCCATTAAATCACCTACATCTAAATGTTCTTCAACATTATCTCGTTCCCAACCATTTGGCTCTTTACCAAAGAACATGATTTTGATGTCGGCTTTGGTGTACCATTCTTCATGCTTTGGGGTTTCTTTCTGCGCATACCACTTATCATAACCTATTAGCGCTTGTTCTTTTTCTCTTTCTTCTTTCTTTTGTCCCGAACGCAACAGAGAAATTAAGAACGGACATTGCAGTTTGTCTCGCAATCCATTGGCTTCCAGTTGTTCCATTAAGCCTTTCCATTTACTTTCGTAGAGTTCGGTCAATTGCTCTGATAATGTTTCCATAAACGTATATTTTAAAGTGGATGAATTTTAAAACAAATATAGCGAATTCTCTCAAGAAAACTTTCATTTTCAATGAGAAATGCAATATCTGTTGCTGCAAAGTTCTGTCAAGGATATGTAACATCAAAGCATAAGATGAGAAAAAATTGCAGTAATGCTTTACATTGGCATCACTTCCATTCATCTTTGCGGAAAAAAGGATGAGAATATGGGAAATAGATTTTCGATAGAAGAACTGACATGCCTGCATTTGTTGCGGTGTCACTATGCTGATATATGCGGTAAAGAGGAACGGGAATTACGAGAAACAATCGCCCTTCATCCGGCAACCTTCGCAAAAGCAAAGATGATTTGTGAGAAAGAAAAAGAAGCGAACATTGGCATTATCCCTTATTATGCAGACGATTATCCAGTTTCATTTGCTCAAATTGGCGTAGAAGCACCTGCGTTAATTCATCTATTGGGAAATAAGGAGTTACTTTATAACGAAAATTCCATTGCCATCATTGGCTCACGAAACACTGATGATGTCAGATGTAATATAGCCTATCAATTGGCAAGAGACAATGCCTTGAAAGGAAATGTCATAGTGAGCGGATTGGCATTGGGATGTGACAGTGCCGCTCATCAAGGATGTATAGATGCCAATGGAAAAACTATTGCAGTAGTTGCATCCGGTTTGAATATCGTCCACCCTAAAGCAAACGAATTCTTGCAGCAAGAAATTATCGACAAGGGCGGTTTAATTATCTCCGAACAACCTTTTGGCGTGAAAGCCAATCCTGCACGGCTGTATGCCCGCAACCGACTGCAAGCAGCTTTAGCACAAAGAGTCATTGTCGTTCAATGCGCTGTGAAGAGCGGCACGATGAATACAGTACATTTTGCACACAAGTACGGATGCAAGATTTATGCCGTAGCATACGGTCAATACGATGAGCATAATGCCGGGAATGAGTATATTCTCAAAAATGGGATAGGATTTCCTATCAAATTATAGAAGTTATACACTAATATGGCATATCACAGGCTTTATTTTGTAACCGGAAACTTTAAAACAGAGCAATCATGACGGTGAAAGAATTAATCATGGAAGTAGGATTTGACGACTTGCTTCCTTACTTGAAAGAAATAATAGTCGGGCATTTTGACAATATCTATGCCTTTCGGGAAGCATACGATATTCTTCGGGATATGCAGCCTAATCCTAAGTTTGTTGGGAAAGTTTGGATAGAGCAAGAAGAGGATTGGGTAAGCGTGCAGTCTTTAGACGCAGATTTTTGGGAGAATGAATTGGCTAAAGAACTTGTTTTACCCAAGAATGCAACTCTAAACAAAGAGGAAATTGCTGCACATTGTATATACGACATCACCTTTTATGGTTTTTCTCCGGCGGAAATAATTGAAAATTTCTGGAAAAATCATGGTTCCATACAAAGCAAAATGGAACGAAGGAAGTCCATCATACAAGAACTTACTGTGTCCGGAAGCAGTTTCATGTACAAAGATTTAGCCTATCTATTGCAAGTGGAATACGGTACGCGATATGATTATCACTCCATTACCAACGGACAAGGAAACCGATTAGCCTATATTGCTGATTCTATGACCAAATACCAGCAACTTGACCTAAGTCGATACAATAACGCTGTGGTCTGTATTCGTATTTCTGACCAATATCCGTTAATCAACGAGGAACTGGAAGATTTCAAACGTAATGTCTGTTCGTGGCTGAATTATGAAGACATTCGATTTGGCATTATTACAGAAGGTATCGATTGTAAAGAAGCAACGGTCACTCTTCTTCTAAACAAGAAAGTCAAGTAGGAAGCCATTATTTTTCACCATTCTTATACCAATGCACATATACATCCCTTATTGAAATTTCATGGTTAAGGTAAGCCCGGCAGATTTCATTCGGAAGTATATAAGCTGGATAATCGGCGACCTTGAAATGCCAGTAGATGCCCCAGTTATCGGGATAAATCCGGCAGTCATGCCGCTCGCAGAAAAGGCGTTCACCCTCGGCGGTATAAAGGTAATAGTTGGTCGCCGCTTTCTGTAATTCCGTGTTCTTTTCTTGAAGTTCACGTACTTTTGCGGAAAGCTGCTCCCGCGGTTTTTGCTCGGATTCGTAGGCAGATAAATCCATTTCATGCCATGAACCGGTCTTGAAATATTCGTTGGTACGGCAGATATATTCGCGGATAGCGTCTGTTACAAAAGGTAAACCGTGGATGTTGGCCAGCCGTGCAATCTGATTGAGGTTGACTTGCAACTTATAGCTGATGTTGGCAGTGCGTTTCATCCGCTCATTTTCCTCTATGGTGAGTGCGGCTGACAGTTCTTTGCCCAATGCGGCTTCGCGGATGAACGCCGCCACAGACAGGCGGAAGCCTTGGAACGGGCAAAGCTGCTTAATGAGCAGGCTGAGCAGTTGAAAAAGGAAGCTGATAGGTTAGGAAATCAGTAAATAGCAAAAAGCCGAGGTGAAGGATAAGTCCCATAACTTCGGCTTTTGAGTTTAATAGTTATACGTAATTCAAACAGACTATTTTTTTAGACAAGCCTTGACCATCGTCAATGTTTATATGATATTTTTCACGAAAAAAGAAAAGTGAAATCTTATTGTTAAGATTTTATTTTATATTTGCGCCGCTTAAAAGGAAAACAAATATATGTAGAACAAAAAACTACTTTTTATGGCAAACCTATCAAAAGAAGGCAATATTCAACATAAACTTGGATTTGCCGGGTTACTCATCACATTGGGTATTGTTTTTGGTGACATTGGAACATCGCCACTCTATGTTATGAAAGCCATCATTCATACTGGAGAAGCTCTTGATGAAAATTATGTTTTAGGCGCATTGTCTTGTATCATATGGACGCTTACTCTTCAGACTACGGTGAAATATGTGCTGGTGGCTCTCCGTGCCGACAATAACGGGGAGGGTGGCATACTTGCGCTTTATGCCCTTTTACGCCGCCACAGAAGAAGGTGGATTTACATCATTGCCATTATCGGTGCGAGCACTTTGCTTGCTGATGGTATTATCACTCCAGCCATTACGGTCACAACTGCCATAGAAGGACTTGAAAGTATCAGTCCGCATCTGCCTGTGATTCCTATTACACTGACCATTATTACCATTATATTTTTCGTTCAGCGTTTTGGTACAGAAAATATAGGACGGTCATTTGGCATATTTATGCTACTTTGGTTCCTGCTTCTTGGAATCGCCGGAGCTATCAGTCTGACTTCCTATCCTCAAGTATTCAAGGCTTTCAATCCTTACTATGCCATACGGTTATTAGTGGAATCCCCCCACTGGTTTCTGATATTGGGTGCCGTTTTCTTGTGTACCACTGGTGCAGAAGCCTTATACTCTGATTTAGGGCACTGTGGCAGACGAAATATTACGGTCAGTTGGATATTTGTAAAGGTGATGCTTATTCTAAATTATTTGGGGCAAGGAGCGTGGGTATTGCATCATCCGGAAAGTGCAGAAGGTACAGTGAACCCATTTTATTCAATCATGCCACAAGAAATACTGTTGTTTTCCATAGCAATGGCTACCGGGGCAGCTATTGTTGCGAGCCAAGCTCTAATAAGCGGTTCATTTTCCATATTGAGTGAAGCTATGAACTTGAATTTCTGGCCTCGTATGCGTATTAAGCACCCTACCAACGTAAAAGGTCAGTCATTTATTCCAATGGTAAACCTTGTAATGTATATTGGAGTAATATTTACTATATTGTTGTTTCGAGATTCCACCCACATGGAAGCCGCTTATGGACTTGCCATAACTATTACAATGTTGATGACAACATTGTTGTTGGGATTCTATTTGCATATGCATAACATTCCACGCATTCTATCAATACTGTTTGTCGGCGGATATTGTGTTATTGAAGGTATTTTCCTTGCTGCAAACCTGTCCAAATTTATGGTCGGAGGTTGGTTTACGCTGTTAATAGGTGGATTATTATGTTTTATCATGTTTGTATGGGTAAGTGCCAACAAAATTCGTCGAAAACATATGTCTTCCAAACGGTTAAGTGAATACTACAACATTATTTCTGATATTAAGGCGGACGAAAGCATATCCAAATATGCTTCTAATCTTGTCTATGTGAATCATGCAGACAAAGAAGGTTGTGTGGACGATAAATTGTTGTATTCCATAATTAATAAGCAGCCTAAACGGGCAGATCATTATTGGCTTATTAACCTTGAATTTGTGGATACACCAGACACACTTGAATATAATTGTTCCACATTAATAAAAGGGACATTGTTTAGTATAACCATGCGTATAGGTTTTCGTATAGAACCGCGCGTGAGCCTTTATTTACGACAAGTAGTTGATGACCTTGTTGCGGATGGTGAAGTAGAACTAACAAGCTCTTATCCTTCATTGCATAAGAATGGCATACCGGGTGATTTTCGCTTTATTATTATCCACCGGATATATTATCCTGAAGATTCCCGTAACCGCCGACAAAATTTGCTGATGAGCCTTTATGCCTTAATTAGAAAGATAGGCATTGGAGAACCGAGTGCGTTGGGGCTTGACACATCGGTTGTTGTTGTCGAGCGTGTACCGTTAATTATAGCTAATAGGGCAAAACATATTCGTCGTATAGAGCGGATTAAGCCTGAAAAATGCGATAATGATGCTAATATAGTCTTGGAAGAACAGAATGTATCATAAGTGACTTGCTATAATTATCGTCTGCATTTACGGTTTAGTTCTGTCTTTTGTATATACATCCAAACTAACCTAAACCTATTCTTGTTGGCAGTAATAAACGTGCTGGCGAAAAGAGAAAGAATGGCTTTCCTTCTTTTCGCCAGTAGTGTTTTTTATTGCTAATAGTTTGCAGTTGAAATGAACTTCTTAATTTCCTCTTCAGTGGGAAGTTCTATCATATACTTTTGCACGAAGATGTTCGGGTCTAATCCGGCAGTGGCGTATTTTACCAACGTGTCGCCCTTCTCGGTGCAAAGCAGGATGCCGACAGGCGGATTGTCGTCGGGTTGCATCACTTCCGCCTTGAAGTAGTTAAGATATAGGTTCAGTTGCGAAGCGTATTCGTGGCGGAACTTGTCTATCTTCAATTCCACGATGACATGGCATTTCAAAATGCGGTGATAAAACACGAGGTCGGCAAAGAAATAATCCCCGTCTATCAGGATTCTCTTTTGGCGTGCTTCGAAGCAGAAGCCATGTCCCATTTCCAACAGGAAGCGTTGCAGGTTGTCCAGAATGGATTGCTCCAAGTCGTTTTCCGTTACCAAAGCACGGTCGTTCAATCCCAAGAACTCCAACGTAACGGGCGTGTTAATAATGTCTTTGGGCTGCAGCGGCATGGCTTGCCGTTGCACCAAAGCAGATAAGGCTTCTTTGTTTTTCGACAATCCGCTGCGCTCGTAATAGAGGGAATTGATTTGCCGCTCCAGTTCTCTTGCTGACCAACAACCCCTTATTGCTTCCATTTCATAGAAAGCACGTTTGACCGGATTTTCTATTTTAGAAATAAACTTTAAATGAGAATACGGTAATCTTTCAAATAATCTATCAGCTTGTGTATTCCATTCACTTGGTTGATTATTAACGGATTGTAATTCGGCACTCACCGTGTGCCGAATTGGGTCTGTGAATTCGGCGGACAGTGTGTGCCGAATTTCGCTTCCTGCCAATATGTATTGTGCGATAGGCTCTTTCAGTTGCGGATAAACAAGGTATAGCCGCCGGAACTCACGAAACCTGCGCTCGTTCAGCCCTTTGACATTCAACCGCTGTTCCAGTTTCTTCAACAGTTGTTCGCCGTATGCGGCACGGTCTTCACCGTTCTGTTCAAACTCCACGATATAGCAGCCCATGAGCCAGTTGCGGGCAGTCAGGGCGAGGTTTACAGCGTGTGCGGCTTGCGCCTGCAACGTGCTTTGTATCGTGCTGATATGTTTTACTAATGCTTCAAAGTCCATAATTGCAAAGGTAAGTCTTTTATGGTTAAAACTTTAATTCCGGCAGGCTGTTTATCGCTTCCTCTTTCAATTTATCCACCGCACGGGTGTATTTCTCCGTATGTTTCAGTCCGCTATGCCCGAGCAGGCTGGCAACCGTCTTGATGTTCGCCCCATTGTTGAGGATATTCACGGCGAATGAGTGACGGGCGCAATGCCATTCTGTATGTAGTCAGCGGCATTTTATTGGGCATGATAGGAGGAGCCCTTTTAGGGAAAATGAGGTTAGAACCCTATCTAAGCGACTGGGTAAAGCAGCTACAACAAACCTCTACATCCAACGCCCAGACATGGGAAGGGGAAAGGACTCCCTTCTTACAACGACTGCCTACTATCATACGAGAGGCTTGGGGTATTGTGAGAGGTGTGTTACTGTATATTCTTATCGGTATCGGCATCGGCGCATTTATGCACGGCTTCGTACCGGAAGGGTTCTTTGAGCAATATATGTCAAAGGATAATTGGTTTGCCGTTCCACTCTCTGTTGTTCTTGCCGTACCCATGTATGCCAATGCCGCCGGGATAGTGCCCATCATCGAGGTCTTCGTAGCCAAAGGCATCCCCATCGGGACAGCCATCGCCTTTATGATGGCCGTCGTGGGGCTATCGCTCCCCGAAGCGACACTATTAAAAAAGGTCATGACCTGGCGATTGATAGGAATCTTTTTTGGAGTCATCACCTTATTTATTATCATACTGGGTTATATGTATAATATTATATTGTAATACATTGTAACAATATAAATATATATGATAATCAACAGTTTACATATATATACTCTATCTATTATTAGAAACATATACAACAACCGGCAACGAACCTCTAAAATTCATTTTTATATAAATCCACTCACAAAGATTTTATAAATCTCCAATATAGGCAACTATTCATTTCCGTCTCTCAACAGATAGAAACAAGTAGTACTAAAAAAGTTACGCAGCCACGGAATATGAGCTATCAATGGTGAAAGTACACGAGGACGCAACCCAAATTTTATCTCATAATGCGGATTGATAAAGTATAATCTACGATCCACTATGACATAACCTACCTCCTTCACTATTTTCTGAAACATCTCTACCGTCGTACCTGTCTCTTTCACATCAATAAGATAGGCTATCATGGCATTGCTTTCGCCCGCCAGCTGTAATGCGTATTTATACAAGAATCGTGGCAGCAAATGTACAAACGGCATATGCGATACGATACGGTTATGTGCTATCTGCTGATGCCCTCCGAAAGGCATCTGCCAAGCAGGAAAGCCTACAAAGATAATTCCACCGGGAGCCAAATACTGTCGTGTTTTCTCCATAAAATTACGCTTGTCGGCAATATGCTCTATTACATCGTGTATTAAAATAAGGTCAAACCGGTGATGTAACTCATGTAACTCAAATATATCGGAGGCTATAAAGGTACCCTCGGCTTGCGATTCCTTGAAATATGTCTTGGCCTGCTCTATGCGCAGGGCATCCATATCTACCCCACACACCTCACAGCCACGGCGGGCAAAAGGCAAGAGATTTCCTCCTTCACCGCATCCTATTTCAAGAACATGAGCATTCTCCCACTGTATAGAAACAGCCTTTTCTATATAAGGGATAAAATATTTCTCCGTAGTATCGGCAAGTTCATCGAAGTATTGCCTGCGGTTTTGGTGCCGGTCTTGCATGGTCTTTGCTATTATAAAATATATTCCTGCTATACGATGATGTGCGTGAGTAACACATAAATTTCGCTGTATGGCGACGTCTGAATTATAGACACATGCCGCTACAACCAACATTTATGTGACAAAAGTAATAAATTTTGTTTCTTATTTACCGATAAAGTATGAAAAACGGCCAGATTATTCGGTATGCGACAGGGGATTAACGTTTTGCCTACGAAAAAACTTGTTGTATTGTCGCTTATTGCTGTGGTAGGATAGCCGTTTTGGGTTAAAATTGTCATATTCGGCACACTTTCTCGTAGTAAATATGTACCTTCGCGCTCGAAATAACAATATTGATATGGGATATAGTTTTGGAATAACTCTCGATGAATTATACCGTGCTATCGGCAGGGAAGTATATGAGCAATGTATCGTTAAGAAATCTCTCGCCCGTATCGATGAACGCGGTCTGTTTCCAACACCATATAAGCGTGAGGACTACAAGCCCGAGGGGCGTTCACGAGGCCAAAATTTTGCTGCTTTGCAACTTGCCTGCGAAGTCATTGACGACGCAGGAAATGTCATCTCACGCGAGGGTTTCGAGTCTTTTGCCGAGATGAACGTAGAGGTATGCGACTTGCTTAATGAATTTCCTGAAGGCCACTTCTCGAAAGTAATGGTACAATTGGTTGTATTTGTCAACATCTACGAGAGCATTTCCGACAAGTATATAGAAAATCGCGTCGTCTCAAATGTCATAGAGATGCCGCTTGACGACAAGCCCAACCGTATTATTCGCGTCGACTGTCGTCAACTGCTGCATCCGCGCAAGCAATAACGCTTGACGACTTGTGTTCACGTGCATCACAGTGTAATAGAGAAACTATATTTTTTAGATTCTGGGTTTTTTAATAGGTTCATAATAAATATTACAAAATGGATAGGTATAAGGCCGGCGGTCATGTAGCCATGCTCACCGCAGGTATTGTGTGGGGGTTGATGTCCCCAATCTCAAAGATTGTTTTCATGTCGGGCGAAATATCAGGACTGACACTCGCCACCATGCGTGTTGCAGGAGCTGCCATAGCTTTTTGGATAGCCTCTATTTTTGTTCCCAACGAGAAAGTTCCGCCTCGCGACCTCTTTCTGCTCTTCATTGCATCGTTACTCTCTATAACTTTCAACCAAAGTTGTTTTATCATAGGACTTTCATACACTACGCCTATCGATGCAACCGTTGTAGCCACCACAACGCCTATCATCACTATGATATTGGCCGCTATTGTTCTCAAAGAGCCTCTTACCAGCAAAAAAGCGTTAGGCGTATTCATGGGTTTGAGCGGAGCATTGATACTAATCCTCAGTGGTGCACATGCGCATAGCAATCACACGGCTGTCAATAGTGTTTTGGGCGACACTCTCTGTTTCATTGCACAATGCTCGTTCTCTTGTTATCTGGTATTCTTCAAGAACTTTATCACAAAATATTCATCTATTACGCTGATGAAGTGGATGTTTCTGTTTGCCACACTCTGCGTTTTGCCTTTCGATATCAAAGACCTTGCCGCCATTCCTTACTCCGAACTATCTACAGCGGTATATGCCGGCATAGCATACGTCGTACTTATGGGTACATTCTTTGCTTACTTAATGATACCCATCGGACAGAAACGTCTCCGCCCTACCACAATGAGTATGTACAACTACATACAACCCGTTACAGCCTCATTGCTGTCGATTTACTGGGGTATGGACAGCTTCTCTCTCGTCAAAGCTATTGCCATCATATTAGTATTCTTAGGTGTATATGTGGTAACACAAAGCAAATCGAGAGCTCAGGTAGAAGCCGAAGAGAGAGCCTTGAAAGCAGCCGAAGCACAAAAATCTTCGCAACAACCAAGTGCATAGTCTCAAAAGGGAGCTTCCGGTATCATATTTTACAAGACAATTGGTCAACCCTATTTTTCAGATTGTCTTATCCCATTCTCCCAACAGGAAACGAGCTACACCATCTGTATCGTTACTGCCTATAATACCCGTTGCACAAACTTTCGCCTCAGCTACGGCATTCTCTACGGCATACGAACGCGATGCTATCTCAAACATCGGTATATCGTTACGATTATCGCCAAAAGCCACTATCTCCTCAGCCCCGGCAACATGAGCCAGATGCTCTATTGCCGCAGCTTTTGAGGTGGCAGCCGGATATATCTCCAAGTACCCCATATTATTGTCGGCAATATCTCTATATAGATAACACTCATGTCCCGGCAAAGCCCTTACTACCTCATGGGCAGTACACAGCTTGTCATACTGGTCCATACAAAAGAGCAATATAGTCTGCTCTGAAAGCTGATTATAGTGAGACACCTCTACAAAACGCTTGTATGGCGAACCTATCCGTTCTGACATAAACTGCTTTTGTGCTGCCGACAACGGTGTGCGATATGCCACATGCAACAATGAGTTATGCAGGTAATATATCATAGGCAAAAGACCTTCTTGCAATAACACGTTTACCACTTGTTGTGCCACTTCGCGACGGAAAAAGGCTGCCGATAGATATTCATGTCTACGCAAGTCGTAGGTCAAGGCTCCTGTCATCAGTACTGCCGGCAGTTGCAACTGCACAGCCTCCATCAAAGCGACAACTGTTGCCGGAGTACGTGCCGTAGCAATAGAAAACATCATACCATCGGCTATCAACTCGTTGAGGGCAGCTGTCGTAAAAGGAGATACAAGCGACCGCGAGTTAAGCAGCGTACCATCTAAATCACTTACATACAATGTCTTATTATGCCTTTTCATTACCTTGCAAGTATAAAAAAAGACCTGCACACCTTTGTGCAGGTCTTCGCTCTTCAGGTTGGACTTGAACCAACGACCCTCTGATTAACAGTCAGATGCTCTAACCGACTGAGCTACTGAAGAAGATATGTTTTTGAAAGAGCTCTTCAGGTTGGACTTGAACCAACGACCCTCTGATTAACAGTCAGATGCTCTAACCGACTGAGCTACTGAAGAAGATTCCTGCCTCGAAAGGCTTGGCAAAGGTAACGCCTTTTTATTAAACCTGCAATAGATTTGCCTCTTTTTTTTAATGAAAATCCATTTTTTGTTCTTTTATTACCCTCCTATTCCTTACACCTTATGTCTACCAGTAACAAAACGGAAGGAATCGTAGCCGCCCTATTTCAACAAATAAAGTTAAAAAAGCAGCACAACTACATCACATACAAAAGCTCTCTACTATCTTCGTAATTAATTTATATCAAAGTTCTTTATGAAGCATCATCATATATTTATAATCTCTGCTGCCATAATCATAGCCAGCAGCATAACACAAGCTACTGCTGCCAATACCCGCAATAACGATAGCGAAAACTTTTCATTCTCGCAGAATCTCGACATTTATACTCAACTACTCAAAGAGCTTACCACTTACTATGTAGATACTATCGACTTGTCGAAGACTGTCAACAACGGTATCAACTATATGTTGAACCGCTTAGACCCTTATACCGAATATATTACTGAAAAGGAAAGCAAAGACTTTTATACTCATACTACAGGCGAATATGGCGGCATAGGGTCATACATCATGCAACGCGACGGCGGTGTATTTATATCAGAACCATACGAAGGACAACCAGCCCAGCTGGCAGGCGTGCGCGCCGGCGACAAAATAATCATGATAGACAACGACACGGTTACTTCATGGAGCAGCTCACAAGTAAGCGAACGCCTCAAAGGGCAACCCAATACGCCTCTAAAACTTACATTGTTACGTCCAGGAACGAGCAATGACACTATCGTTATCAATCTCACTCGTAAAAAAATTCAGATGAATGCCGTACCATACTATGGCACCGTAGGCGATAGCATTGGCTACATATACCTCAACTCTTTTACCGACAAAGCTGCTGAAGAAGTAAAAGAAGCTTTTCTCGACCTGAAAAACAACAAACATATAAAGGCTCTCATACTCGACCTGCGAGGCAACACCGGCGGTATCATGGAAGCAGCCATACAAATTGTCAATTTCTTTATCCCCAAGGGAGTAGAAGTACTGCAAACCAAAGGTCGAATCAGGCAATGGGATAAAACCTACAAGACAACACAAGAGCCTATAGATACCGATATACCTCTTGCTATTCTCATAGACCGCAACACGGCATCGTCATCTGAGATTGTTTCAGGAGCACTGCAAGACCTCGACCGCGCCGTAATCATCGGTGAACGCTCTTTCGGAAAAGGGTTGGTACAGCAAACCCGCATGTTACCATATAACGGAATGCTCAAGGTGACCATCGCTCGCTACTACATTCCCAGCGGACGCCTCATCCAAGCCATCGATTACAGCCACCGCAACCCCGATGGCACGGTAGCGCGTATCCCCGACTCTCTTACCAATGAATTCAAAACCGCTCACGGGCGCATTGTTCGCGATGGGGGAGGTATCAAACCCGACATAGAACCCGAAGTAAAAAAAGGCAGTAATCTGTCGTATTATCTGATACGCGACTTCCTCATCTTCGACTTCGCCACACAATATGCAGCCAAGCACGACACTATTGCTTCGCCCGAGACGTTCTTCCTCACCGACAGCGACTATGCCGACTTCAAGGAGTTTGTGCACAAGCGCGACTTCAAATACGACAAGCAAAGCAATAAGATACTCGATTCCTTGCGCGAAGTAGCCGAGTTTGAAGGATACCTCGACGACAAGACCCGCCAGCTATGTGACAGCCTTGCCGCACAATTCAACCACGACATAGAAAAAGACTTAGACACTTTCCGCCCCGAGATAGAGGAGTTGCTCACTACCGAGATTGTAAAACGCTATTATTTCCAACGGGGCGAAATGATTGTAAGTCAGCGCAACGACAGCGACATAGATGCGGCCATAGAAGTACTCGACAACCCGGTCCGTTACAAAGAGATTCTGTCGCCGTCACAGACAGAACAAAAATAGCACAATCGCGCTCTGATTAGCCCGCAAAGGGAATCCGCAACACCTCTCAGAGAATATATCCTACCGATATCCCTATCGAGAAGATATTGTTGCGTGCCTGTTGCAACACAGGTACGGCTTGCTTCGTCAAATCGGGCAGATAAGCCAGATTGATGCCCAGACGAAGGTGCGAAAAATCATACGCACATCCTATCTCCGTCTTTATACCAAACATAACACTTTTATCGAAAAGCTCTTCATTGAGTGAGCTGCCCAACGGAATATCAACTTTGGGGCCTACCCCCAAATATGCATGAAAGTCATGATATGCCAACTTGAAACGGAATGTGGTATTGAAGTGCAGATTGTCGCGACGGTAATGCCAGTCTATCACATTCTCCTCAATTCCATGCTCCGCCATAATATCTATATGGTCCATACCTCCGGTAGCCATATACCCCACCTCGCTCGACAGATAAAACCAACGATGTTCCAGCCAGTCTATTCCCAAGCGACCGGTATATCCGGTAGCGGTATGGGTAAAGAAATCATACTCGTTACGGGTCATAGAGGCAAGCGTCACACCATTTTCCATTTTTATTACTTGAGCTCCGAGAGGCATGCACCATCCTACAAGGCATAGCACTGCCATAATCATTTTTTTCATAGACAATATATATTGTTTACTACCAAAACAAAGATAGCCATATTTTATCAATACAACAATTCTATAGCCATACAAAAAAGGCTCTTATCTCTAACGAGACAAGAGCCTGAAGTATTTTGCAAAGTCAAAACGCTTACACATTGAAACGGAAGTGCATAATGTCGCCATCTTGCACCACATAATCTTTGCCTTCGATATACATCTTACCAGCATCCTTACATGCAGCTTCCGACCCGAGAGCGATATAGTCGTCGTACTTTATCACCTCGGCACGGATAAAGCCTTTCTCAAAATCGGAATGGATAATACCGGCACATTGCGGGGCTTTACTACCTTTTATATAGGTCCACGCCCTCACCTCAGGCTCACCAGCTGTAAAATAGGTCTCCAAGTTGAGCAAACTATATGCCGACCGTATCAGACGCGATACGCCCGACTCTTCGAGTCCCAATTCATCAAGGAACAATTTTCTTTCTTCATAGGTCTCAAATTCGGCAATCTCCGATTCTGTCTTGGCTGCAAGAATCAGCATTTCGGCATTTTCGGCCTTTATAGCCTCTCGCACTTGTTCTACATATGCATTGCCGTTTACAGCACTTGCCTCGTCAACATTGCATACATATAGTACCGGTTTGTTGGTCAGCAAGAAGAGGTCGTGTGCAATGCGTTGCTCATCCTTTCCCTCAAATACCACCGTACGGGCAGCCTTACCTTGCCCCAACGCTTCTTTGTAACGGCTCAATACCTCATAAGCCAACTTGGCAGCCTTGTCACCACCGGTCTGTGCCTGTTTCTGAACCTTTCCTATACGGTTTTCTACCGTCTCAAGGTCTTTCAGCTGCAGCTCGTAGTCGATAATCTCTTTATCTCGTACGGGATTGACACTACCATCGACGTGCGTAATGTTATCGTCATCAAAGCAACGCAGCACATGTATAATGGCATCGGTCTCCCGGATATTGGCAAGGAACTTGTTACCTAAGCCCTCGCCTTTGCTTGCACCCTTTACAAGTCCGGCTATATCTACTATCTCTACCGTTGTGGGAACAATGCGCTTGGGATGCACCAGCTCCGCCAAGCGATTGAGGCGCTCGTCGGGAACGGTTATAACGCCCACATTGGGTTCTATAGTACAAAACGGGAAATTTGCCGATTGTGCTTTGGCGTTCGACAGGCAGTTAAACAACGTAGATTTTCCCACATTGGGCAACCCTACTATTCCGCACTTCAATGACATGATTCTATTGATTTGATTATCTATTTATAAAGCGGCACAAAATTACGATTTTTTATCGAAACGTCACAGGTACATGCTACTCAAATCGAACATGCATAACAGATAATTCACAAGAAGCTCAGATCTTGTACCCAAGATGTCGAAAAGCACAACAAACCATACACGTCTCGCTTTTGTTACCAACATGACGCAGCATTGCTCAACAATACCCATACATCATGTTTTCTATGTATCTATTATCTGGTCTTTTTCATTCCGAGGCTATTGCCCACTCGTTGTTACGCGAAATAAGGATTTTTCTTTCACATCTAGGACTTCCAGAAGCCCTTAACGGGAAGTACGACTCATGGATTTATACTGCTATCGTAGCCATAGTGGCATTTGCCGTGATGTGGATTCTACGTTTTTTCTTTTCCCGCCTTTCTTCACGACTACATCATCGGCCCAAAGGCACACTCATAAGAGAGATGACTGACAATCGGTTAGTAGAACGCTTCCTTTGGGCTTTTCCTCCGCTTGTCATACTGGTTATGCTGCAACTTGCCTTCACCAGACTCTCGCCTATCATGCATTTTTTTGAGCGCTTGTGTGCCATTACAGTAGTAGGTATCACAGTATGGAGCATCAACACATTGATAGCAGCTATATGGAATGTAATCTCGGTCAAGGGCGACATGCGTAATCGGCCTATGAAAGGATTGGTACAAATCATACAAGGCATATTCATCGCCATAGGCGTCATTATATCTATCTCTATTCTTATCAACCGCTCCCCCATAGCTCTTATAACAGGACTAGGAGCCTTTGCAGCAGTACTGATGCTAATCTTTAAAGACAGTATCCTCGGCTTTGTATCGGGCGTACAGCTCTCACAATACGATATGGTTCGCAAAGGCGATTGGATAGAAATACCCGGAACGCCTGTCAACGGAACAGTGTTAGATGTTACGCTCAACACTGTTAAAGTACAGAATTTCGACAACACCTATTTCACCTTGCCGCCATATACACTTATATCGCAATCGGTACAAAACTGGCGCGGCATGACTGAGTCGGGCGGACGACGTATCATGCGTTCCTACACAATAGACCTCAACACCGTAAGATTTTGCACCCCCGAGATGCTCGACTCGCTATCGCAAATAGAACTGCTAAAACCGTATATCCAACAAAAAAGAGCCGAACAAGCCGCCGGAAATACCGTCAATACCAACGATCCAGCCGGATGTGTCAACGGCACTATCGATACCAATTTAGGGCTCTTCAGAGCTTATCTCACTCTATACCTGAAAAATAGTCCCTACATCCATAATGATGGTTATACACTTATGGTAAGGAGTCTCGAGCCTAACGAAAATGGCATTCCCCTGCAAATATACTGCTTTACCCAAACCACCGACTGGATAAGCTACGAATCGGTTCAGTCCGAAATTTTTGAGCATATCGCTGCCATCATGCCGCGCTTCGACCTCTATCCATTCCAAAACGCATCGGGACGCGACTACATTACCCAATCACTCCTCTCGGCCGGGTATCAGCTCGACCACATAGCTGGTGCACCATACGGTATGACAACCGATAACAGCACAACCAAAACCTCTATCACACCGCAGCCGTCCGTATCATTTCCTTCAACAACTGTACAGCCTCCAAAACCGTAGTAACCGATTGTATCACCATAGACCGGCGACCTCCCACCTCTCGCAATTTGCACCGCCGCGGATTTTGTTGCAAATAATTGAGTACACGACCAAACATATCGGATTGGTAGTATGCCTTGTGCTCGTCTCCCACAAAGTAGAGATACATCTGCCCTTGTTTCAACGACACCTTTTCAAAACCCAACTCTTTAGCAAGACGGCGTAAATTGACAACTTGTACCAAGTCGAGCGTGGTTGCGGGAATCTTTCCGAAGCGGTCTCGTAACCGCTCACAGAAAGCAGCCACATCGCTCTCTTGCTCCAACCCGTCAAGCTCTCTGTAGAGGGAAATACGCTCCGACTCTTGCGGTACATAATCGTCGGGAAGCATCAGCTCCAAGTCCGATTCGAACTGACAATCGGCAACATACTCTTTATTCTCGTTTGTTCCGTCGGCACCATAATATAACTCGCTAAACTCTTGTGTTTTCAGTTCATCTACGGCTTCTTGCAATATTTTCTGATAGGTTTCGTAGCCCAAATCGGCAATAAAGCCACTTTGCTCTGCTCCCAATAAATTACCTGCACCACGTATGTCCAAGTCTTGCATGGCAATGTGTATACCGCTTCCTAAATCAGAGAAGCTCTCTATGGCTTGCAACCGTCGGCGAGCCTCCTCGGTAAATGTTTGTTGCGGGGGTACCAGCAAGTAACAGAATGCCTTACGATTGCTACGTCCTACGCGACCCCGCAATTGGTGCAATTCGCTCAAACCAAAATTTTGCGCATTATTGATAATTATCGTATTGGCATTGGGCATATCTATGCCGTTTTCTATAATTGTGGTAGCAAGCAGCACGTCGTAATCGTAATGAATAAAATCCATGATTACTTTCTCAAGCTCAGCCGGAGGCATCTGCCCATGCCCTACAGCTACGCGCGCATCGGGAACAAGTCGCTTGATGAGGTCGCGCAGCGTATATAGTGATTCTATCTGATTGTTTACAAAAAAGACCTGTCCATTGCGGCTCATCTCAAAGTTGATAGCTTCTCGGACAATATCCTCGCCAAATGTATGCACCTCGGTAAGAATAGGATAACGGTTGGCCGGGGGTGTTGTGATGGCCGACAGGTCACGAGCCCCCATCAATGAGAATTGCAACGTGCGCGGAATAGGTGTAGCCGACATGGTAAGTGTATCCACATTAACCTTCATCTGTTTCAACTTTTCCTTGACAGCAACACCAAACTTTTGCTCCTCATCAATAATAAGCAGTCCCAAATCTTTGAACTTCACATCCTTACCTATGATACGATGCGTTCCTATGAGAATATTCACCTTTCCATCGGCCAAATCTTTGAGTATAGCTTTCACATCCGAAGCCTTGCGAGCCCGGCTCAAGTATTCTATACGCACGGGAAATTCTTTAAGCCGTTCCGTAAATGTTTGATAGTGCTGAAAAGCAAGCACTGTAGTAGGTACAAGTACCGCCACTTGTTTGTTGTCGCAAGCTGCTTTAAAAGCCGCACGGATGGCTACCTCGGTCTTACCGAAACCTACGTCGCCGCATATCAGTCGGTCCATCGGGCGGGTACTCTCCATATCGGCTTTCACCTCTTGTGTAGCTTTGAGTTGGTCGGGGGTATCTTCATAAATAAACGAAGCTTCAAGCTCGTGCTGCATAAAGTTATCGGGAGAAAAAGCAAAGCCCTTTTCATTACGGCGAGCGGCATATAGCTTGATAAGGTCACGTGCTATGTCCTTCATCTTGCTCTTGGTACGCTCTTTCATTCGCTCCCAGGCGCCTGTACCTAATCTGTTGAGCTTCGGCGTTTCGCCCTCTTTCGACCGGTATTTCGACAATTTGTGTAATGCATGGATGCTCACGTATATGAGGTCGCCATTCTTATATATCACCTTTATCGCCTCCTGGCGCTTCCCGGCTATCTCGGTATGTGTCAGTCCGCCAAACTGCCCTATACCGTGGTCTACGTGTACCAAATAGTCACCCACCTCTATCTGCTGCAGCTCACGCAATGAAAGTGCCATTTTGCCCGACCGGGCACGGTCGCTTTTGAGATTATATTTGTGAAAACGGTCGAATATCTGATGGTCGGTAAAACAACAAACATGTAAATCGTTATCGACAAATCCCTCGTGCAGCGTACGCAATACGGGTACAAATTTTATCTCGTCACCCCGCTCACCAAATATATCTCGCAGGCGGTCGGTCTGCTTCTCGCTATCACTGGTGATATACAACCGATAACCATCGACTATCAATCGAGAAAACGACTCACTTACCAACTCAAAATTCTTGTGGTAGATACCCTGCAATGAGCAATGATACGTTATAGTGGCTTGCGGCTGCTCGAGTGTATGCTTTCCATACTCTATCCAACGGAATTGCTCTATCTGTCGGGCAAAACGTTCGGCATCTACCACTTTTTCCATGGCATGCACGTCTACCTCTTCGGTCAACAGAGCCTGTTCGGCCAACGTCTCACTGGCAACAGCCTGGATGCGGGATATTGTCCACTGCACATCATGAAAGGCAATACATGTGTTTTTTTCGATGAAATCGAGTATCGAGATACCTTTCTCTACCTGATAGCACACATTGGGTATGATATAAATCTCGTCCAGCTGTTCTCGCGACAGCTGAGTCTCGACATCAAAAGTACGTATACTCTCTACGTCTTCACCGAAAAAATCTATACGGTATGGATATTCGTTAGAATACGAGAATACATCAAGAATACTTCCTCTTACAGCATATTGGCCGGGCTCATAGACGTAGTCAACTTTTTTGAAACCATATTCGCGCAATGCTTCTCCCACAAAAGCTACATCTACCGGTTCATTACGAGTGATGTGCAGGGTATTTTTTTCCAATACTTGCTCTTGCACAACTTTCTCGGCCAACGCTTCGGGATAAGTCACTACAAGGAGAGGTTCTTTTCTGTTCAGCCTATTCAGCACATCGGTACGCATGATACCCGCCGGAGCATCAACCTGTCCATACTTAATATCACGCTTATACCCCGAAGGGAAAAATGCCACATGTTCGCCATGCTCTATCTGTTCTATGTCATGGAACAGATAACCAGCTTCGTCGCTATCGTTGGCAACAATAAACGAGGCCTGTGGCAACTGCAACAAATTAAGCAAAGCAAACGCCACCGACGAGCCTTCGAGCCCATCGAGAGAAATACGACGCATTTTCTCATCAGAAAGGATACGTGCATAAGCCTTCTGCCTCGACGAGGTATTGATAACCGATTTCAGTTCCGACAATTCCATACTTTCATAAACCTTTTCACCGTAAGACAATGATAAAATATAAATAAAATATAGATATAATACAGATAATAATTACAACATAAATCAGTGAGCATCAAGCCAATTATCAGCAACACCATAATCAGCGACAAGTGGAACACTCAGCTGATAGGCATTTTCCATCTCTTCGGTAACAATACCGACTACCTGCTCCACCTCATCGTCGGGGACATTAAAGTCAAGTTCATCGTGTACCTGCAATATCATGCGGGTCTTCAAATGCTCGCGCTCCAACCGTTCAAAAATACGCACCATCGCAATCTTAATAATATCGGCAGCACTGCCTTGAATAGGTGCATTGATAGCATTGCGCTCTGCATAGCCGCGCACTACACTGTTATGCGAATTTATGTCGGGCAACATGCGGCGACGCCCACACAACGTTGTGACATATCCCTGCCTGCGCGCTACCTCGATACTTTGTGTCATATGTTCTTTGATTTGCGGGAAGGAATCGAAATAGCCATCGATAAGTTGCTTAGCTTCGGTTCGCGAGATGTTAAGCCGCTCGGCCAATCCAAACGCCGATATTCCATATATAATACCAAAATTGGCGGTCTTGGCTTTACGTCGCATATCGGCCGTCACTTCGGTAACAGGTACTTTATATATCTTGGAAGCTGTTGCCGTATGAATGTCTGCCCCCGAGCAGAAAGCCTCTATCATATGCCGGTCTTGACTCATATGAGCCATAATACGCAACTCTATTTGCGAATAATCGGCCGAAAGGAATTTACACCCTTTCTCAGCCACAAAGGCACGACGTATACCCTTCCCTTCGGCATCGCGAATAGGTATGTTCTGCAAATTAGGATTGCTGGAGCTCAACCGTCCCGTAGCAGTCACAGCCTGATTATACGATGTATGTATCTTGCCGGTCGACGGGTTTATCAATTCTGGCAGTGCATTGATATAAGTACTGAGCAACTTGCGTAAGCCTCGCAAGTCGAGAATCTTACCCACAATGGGATGTGCAGGACGCAAGCGTTCCAACACCTCTTCGGTGGTGACATACTGTCCACTTTTGGTTTTCCGTGCCTTTTCGTCTATCTTGAGCTTCTCAAAGAGTACCTCACCCACTTGTCGCGGTGACGATATATTGAACTGTACCCCTGCCAGCTCATATATTTCCGTTTCGAGTGTCGCTATTTGCTGTTCCATATCGTGTGCCGAAGCCTGCAATACCTGGGTGTCTATATGGACACCGGCAATCTCCATCTCGGCCAATACCCGCACCAGAGGCATCTCAATATTCTCAAAAAGGGCCGTCATCTCTACCTTCGCAAGCTCGGGACGCAGCGCCTCATACAATTGCCATGTCACATCTGCATCCTCGGCCGAATATTCACCCACAGCAGCTACAGGCACCTGACGCATCGTGAGTTGTCCTTTCGACTTCGCACCGATAAGCGTTTCTATGGCGATGGGACGATAGTGTAGGAAAACCTCGGCAAGATAATCCATGTTATGCCGTTGCTCCGGTTGTAACAGATAGTGTGCCACCATGGTATCAAACATTTTGCCACGTACCGTCACACCGTAATTACGCAAAACGATGTAGTCGTACTTGATGTTTTGTCCCACTTTCAGTGATGCCGTATTTTCGAGCGCCGAGCGGAATATCTCTACCACCGCAGTAGCAGCCTCACGATTTTCAGGCACAGGCACATAGTAGGCTTCATGAGCCTTCATGGCAAAAGAGAGTCCCACCAGTTCGGCGCGTATGGGATCTATGCCCGTCGTTTCCGTATCAAATGCAAAGGCATCGGCACAACCCAACAGAGCAGCCAAGTCCCACATCTCCTCATCACTCTCAACGAGGTGATAGGTATGCGGCGTATCGGCAAGAGTTGCGAATGGCTCCTCGGCCACAGACTTCTCCTCAGGCTCTGTATCAAAGAGGGTAGCCTGCACGGTTTTTGTCTTAGGCTCGGCCTGCTGCTTTCCTAAAATGCGGTCGGCAAGAGTACGAAATTCCAAATCGGTAAATATTTTGCGCAAAGCCTCACTATCGATAGGCGAACGCAACAGAGCCTCTTCATCAAAAGTTACCGGGACATCGGTCTTTATCGTAGCAAGGAAGCGCGAGAATTCTATCATCTCCCTATTCTCCACGATGCGACGTTGCAGCGCACCCTTCAGACTGTCGGTATTCGTCAACAGATTGTCTATGCTGCCATACTCCTGTATAAGCTTTATGGCAGTTTTCTCACCTACACCGGGGCATCCGGGTATATTATCGGCAGTGTCTCCCATCAAGCCCAATATATCTACGACTTGCAGCGGCGACTTTATACCATATTTCTCACATATCTGTGGTACACCAAGTACCTCATAATCGCCACCAAAGCGAGGCTTATACATAAAGGTATGCTCCGTGACCAGCTGTCCGTAGTCCTTATCGGGAGTCATCATATACGTATCAAATCCAGCAGCCTCGGCTTTGCGCGACAAAGACCCTATCACGTCGTCGGCCTCATACTTAGGTACCTCGACAATTGGAATACGGTAAGCCTTGATAATTTCCTTTATCACAGGCACGGCAAAACGTATCGCCTCGGGAGTCTCTTCGCGCTGTGCCTTATATTTCTCATAAGCCTCATGACGGAATGTAGGACCTTGCGGGTCGAACCCCACGGCGATGTGTGTAGGGTTTTCACGTCTCAAAATATCTTCGAGGGTATTTACGAAGCCCAATATAGCCGACGTGTTTTCACCTCGCGAATTTATGCGGGGATTTTTTATAAAAGCATAGTATGACCTATATATCAATGCATAGGCATCTATCAAAAACAGCCGTTTAACTTCGTTGCTCTCTTTTGTAACGTTATCATTCATACTGATATAGGTAATGCCACACACAAAAAAATTGCGACCAAGCGATTTTTGTATGCGGCGGTTTATTTTTGCCGAAAACCGGCGATAGCGCAAAGATAGGCAATAACCCGCAAACGGCCTTATTCTCTTCTTCTAAAATCCTCCGCCAGACCACATAAAAATATTGCCAAAACTACCGATAGAACAATGATAATAGAACTTAAATGTAGGTATAGTTCGGTTTTTATTGTTACTTTTGCAGCCGAAATAATCAATATGGACGCACTATCTGCCATACAAGAGCCCATTAAAGAGGAACTTGCCGAGCTAAACCGCATCTTGGCGAACCGACTGCACACGTCGAGCCCCCTCATGAACAGAATTATCGACCGTTATCTGCAATCGAAAGGTAAACAGATAAGGCCTATTCTTGTATTGTTGTGTGCTCGTATGGCAGGAGCCATCACCCCCGTCTCTATCGAAGCAGCTGCGGCTATAGAACTGATGCACAATGCCAGCCTTATACACGACGATGTCGTAGACAACGCCTCTTTTCGCCGCAAGCAACCCACAATCAATGCCCAAGAAGACAACCGCATAGCTGTTTTGGTAGGCGATTTCTTCGTGTCGTGCGCCCTCAAATGCGGTGTAGAAACAGGGCGTATGCCTATTGTTGCCATGATGGCAGCTTTGGGACAAGAACTGGCTCACGGTGAGATAGACCAACTGGACAACGCCCGCTCTCACAAGCTCTCCGAGAAAGCCTATTTTGAGGTTATCCGCCGCAAAACAGCATCACTCTTCAAAGCTTGCATGCATGTAGGAGCCTTGTCGGTCGATGCCGATACTACAACTGCACATCGTCTCGAAACCTTCGGCGAGCTCTTAGGTCTATGCTTCCAGATAAAAGATGACGTATTCGACTACTACGAAGACAAAACCATAGGCAAGCCTACAGGCAACGACCTGCGTGAAGGCAAAATAACACTGCCGCTACTCTATGCCATCACGCATAACGACGACGAAGAAAACCGTGTCATGCGCCATCTACTCGAAAAAGAGCAACTCTCTACAAGCGAGATAGAGCAACTCATAGACTACGCCAAGCGCAAGGGCGGCATAGACTATGCCAACAACTATATGGAACGTCTGCGTGCCGAAGCCACTGCCCAACTGGTCGACTTCCCGGCCTCGGACACACGCACAGCCCTACTCGCTATTCTCGACTATACCATAGGTCGCAACAAATAATAAATCTTTCCGATAAATATCATATTCCACCCAAACAGTATAGGCCGCACTTGAGGTGCGGCCTATACACATTTTCATACCCCTTTCAAGCAGGCGTGCGGGTATAATAACTGCAATACTACATGCCCTCGATATATGATACCGTGTAACCTATTATGCCACCTCCGGTACTCACAATCTTGTCATGTACAAAGATTCGTCCATAGGAATAATCTGTATAAACATTACTCCCTGTCCCTGTGTTATAACGTTTTCGCCATCTTACCACATAGCCATGACCCACAAACACCGATGCTTCATCTATCCAACCCGATGCGGGAATAGTAGTAATACCCCCTAAACCATTTACTTTACCCACTGACGCTATTTCTATTTCCTCTCTATATTCTTGATCATTATTATCAAAACCTCTAACACTTGCAACTTCGAAGTTATTAGCTTCATTAATAAAAACATTAGATATGCCAAATACAATCTTTGTACATCCATTATCTTCATTCCTCATCTTTACGGTAATACTGCCGGGCAGAGGTGTATCG